>Ga0265297_10000002_pt1 | contig 1168112 bp, 950 predicted proteins | sample Munlanlwell13791_FD_192502 | JGI IMG/M metagenome (GOLD analysis project Ga0265297, IMG submission 192502) | Leachate microbial communities from a municipal landfill in Southern Ontario, Canada - Leachate well 137-91 | ecosystem: Engineered > Solid waste > Landfill > Unclassified | place... | reverse complement strand
CATCCAGGTCGCTCCAGTTGATACCGGCTTTAGATAAGGTGTCCAGATCCGACCAATTTATGCCGGTGTCAGAGAGGATGTCCAAATCCGACCAATTGATACCGGTGTCAGAGAGGATGTCGATATCTAGCCAGTTGACCCCCGCATCGGAAAGAACGTCAATATCGCTCCAATTAATGCCTGTCTTAGATAAGACATCCAAATCCGACCAATTTATGCCGGTGTCAGATATGGTGTCTAAGTCACTCCAGTTAATTCCTGCGTCAGATAAGATATCGATATCTAGCCAGTTGACCCCCGCATCGGACAGGACGTCAATATCGCTCCAATTGATACCGGTCTTAGATAAGACATCCAAATCACTCCAATTAATGCCGGTATCAGAGAGGACGTCCAAGTCATTCCAATTGATACCGGCCTTAGATAAGACATCCAAGTCGCTCCAGTTGATGCCTGTATCAGAGAGGACATCCAGATCGCTCCAGTTGATACCGGCTTTAGATAAGGTGTCCAGATCGCTCCAGTTAATTCCGGCATCGGAAAGGATATCAAAGTCAGTCCAGTTAATGCCTGATTTTGAAATCGTATCAATATCTGACCAATTAATGCCTGTATCGGATAGAACGTCAATATCGCTCCAATTGATACCGGTCTTAGATAAGACATCCAAATCACTCCAATTAATACCTGTATCAGAAAGGACGTCCAGGTCGCTCCAGTTGATACCGGCTTTAGATAAGGTGTCCAGATCCGACCAATTGATGCCGGTGTCAGAGAGGATGTCCAAGTCCGACCAATTGATACCGATGTCAGAGAGGATGTCGATATCCAGCCAGTTGACCCCCGCATCGGAAAGAACGTCAATATCGCTCCAATTAATGCCTGTCTTAGATAAGACATCCAAATCACTCCAGTTAATACCCGTATCAGAGAGGACGTCCAAGTCCGACCAATTGATACCGGCCTTAGATAAGGTGTCCAAGTCACTCCAGTTGATGCCTGCATCAGAGAGGATGTCCAAGTCATTCCAATTGATACCCGTTTTGGAAATAACATCGATGTCCGACCAATTGATCCCGGCATCTGCCAGCGCATCTAAGTCAATCCAGTTGATTCCCGTATTGGTCAAGACATCCAGATCCAGCCAATTGATGCCGGTCTCGGAGAGAACATTCAAATCTGTCCAGTTTATGCCGGCTTCGGAAAGCGCGCCTAAATTTGACCAATTAACTCCCGCATCGGATAAGACGTCAAAATCAACCCAGTTGATGCCAGTATTTGAAATCGTATCGATATCCAGCCAATTGATCCCCGCATCGGATAGGACGTCCAAGTCTAGCCAATTAATTCCCTTATCCGCGAGGATGTCGATATCAAGCCAGTTAATACCGGCATCAGAAAACTTATCCAAATCCACCCAATTGATCCCCGCATCCGACAAAATATCAAAATCCGCCCAATTGATACCGGCCTTGGATAGAGTGGAAAAGTCAGACCATGCAATGCCCGCATCTGACAGTTTATCCAAATCGACCCAGTTGATCCCGGCGTTGGTCAGAGTGGCAAAGTCAGCCCATTTAACACCTGCATCGGACAAAATATCCAAATCAATCCAATTAATACCTGAATCGGACAGACTGTCAAAATCCACCCAATTGATACCGGCATCTGACAGTTTATCCAAATCGATCCAGTTGATGCCGGCGTCAGAAAGCACATCAAAATCAAGCCAGTTGATACCGGTATTGGAAAGCACATCTAAGTCACCCCAGTTTACGCCAGCATCTGAAAGGATATCCAAATCAACCCAGTTAATGCCCGTAGCGCTTAAAACGCCCACGTCTTCCCAGTTCACTCCGGCATCGGTCATCACTTCCAGGTCATACCAATTGAGCCCAGCGCTGGACATTACCGTCATATCCGCCCAGTTCACAGCCGCTGTTGTTAACTCGGCTAAGCTGTCCCAATTAATGGCGTATGTCCAATTTGTCCCCACTCCGCTCATGTAGGCGACATCAAACCAGTTAACACCGGCAGACGCCATAAAGGCTAAGTCGTCCCAATTAATAAGCGCATCAGCTAGGATATCGATATCTAGCCAGTTAATACCCGCGTCAGAAAATGCGTCTAAATCAGACCAATTAATTCCAGAGTCCGATAAAACATCAATGTCCATCCAATTGACACCGGCGTCCGAAAGGATATCTAGGTCAGACCAATTAATCCCGGCGGATGACAACACATACAAATCTTCCCAATTAATACCGACATCCGACATACGGTCAAAGTCAGCCCAGTTAATCCCTTGTTTGGTGAGAACTTCGACATCATCCCAGTTGATGGGAGATAAAAGATCGGTGACCGCTTGAATAGCCGCCGTACCGGATGTTAAAACGCCGACATCAAGCCAATTAATGGTGTCGGTAGCAGATTTAATATCGGTAACATTGGTCCAATTGATAGTATCGGTGGCGGATTTAATGTCGGTAATATTGGTCCAGTTGATGGTGTTGGTTTTGGCTGCGATAGTATCTAAGCTGCCTTGCAGAGTCCCCATGTAGTATGAACTAGGATCATAGGTCGCATAGGTCGTATAGGTATGATACGCATAGGTGATCTCTACTTTTCCGCGATAGCCAGTTAAGAAATCGGCAGGTTCCCAAAAATAATAATAAAAAATATCGGCGTCCAAAGTCATGTCAATGGCAGTGCAACTGCCACCACCGCAATCACCAACTGCTCCTAATCCCTGAGCATCGGTGATCGTCACTGTCGCAGAGTCAGGGCGGCTTGCATCGAAGGTGACTCTTTGGCCATCAATTTCTATCCAGGCTTGCGGAGCAAATTTACCGCTCCCGGTAGAATCCAAGATCGCTGTCTTAACAGAAAATTCTTCGGGCGGCGTATAATCAAACATGCCGGTGTATGTCGCGCCATTTGCCGTTAATGTTGCACGATACCGATAGGATTTTGTAAAATCCGGCCGCCAGGCTTTGGTGCCATAGGCTCCAGATTGATCAGTTGCCGGATATTGAACAGTCCGTGTTGTGCCATCTGCATCAGCAAGAGGCTCCAAGCCTATATTTCCTGCTGAGCAATCTTCGTTAGCGCTAGTTCCGCAATCCGAATTGTATGTGCCGTCATCGCTATAAATTGCAACGCTACCGGAAGGAGTGCCTACTGTATTAAGGGTAACGATATTACCCACCGGATCTTCTAGCCAGACTACAACTTTACGAGATTCAGGATAGCTGGCAAAGGGCAAGACCGCCGACTTGAGGACAAATTCACCGCTAAGAATATCAAAACTATTGGAAGTTCCGACAATCGTTGTGTCGGACTGCAAGGTTGCTTTAAGCGTATAAAGCTCACCGGGATTATCAATACGAAGGCCCTGATAAGTGAAGCCGGCAATGCCGGACGTAAAGGTAATACCGGTTGTACCAGAAAGCGTGCCGTTGGAAGGATTATTATAAATAGAAAGGGTTACCGTATCATCAGACCAGGTGCCATGGGTAATGGTATTTCCGGCGGCGTCTTTTAAAAGGAGCTTAGGCTGAGGATTAAAATAGCTGTTACGCTGAGTTGTAGGAACGGTATTGGAAAAGGAAACGTAGCTGGGAGCGCCCTGACCGGCATAGCCAGCTGACGACGCACCGCTGGAAAAACCGTCATAGGAACCGCCGGTTGTAATATTATCGCCTAAAGTCGTGTCGGCGCCGCCGTCATAACTGCCACCGGTGTATTGGGCGAAAGCAGTCAGAGGAGACCAGAGGCCAAAGACCAAAGACACAAGAAATGAAAAGACGAATGGGGCGAAAAAATGCCTATAGGCATTTTTTCGCCTTTCATCTTTTTGATTCCTGTTTTGGAAAATTTTATTTAATAAGTTCATTATTTATTTCTAAAAACTCAATCTGCCGTGCGAGCTAACCTGCCGGCAAAAAATTGTCCGCCATGAGACCTGTAGCTTGTGCTCGCGTCGCTTTCCGCATTTGCAGCAACTTTTCTTCGGCTTGATGTGCCAAGCCTTTCAAAGGAGTCCGTCTCAAAACCACCGCCTTTGTAACCGCTTCCTTTAGTTCCGTTAACACCCCGCGTTGGATTAGCTGAATTAAAGCCTGGCCAATCTAAATTTGTCGCATTGCCTTCATAGCTGGCTAAAGTTGTCAACGTTCCATCGCCGTGGGTTCCTAAAAATACTCGTCCCCAGGAATTTCCTACCGTAACCGTCGGCTCCCAGAGATTTCCTGACAACTCCATATTGCCATAATATCCAGTACCGGCAGTCGTCCGCGTTGAAACGCTTGTCGCAAAAATTCCTACACGAACAGGCCCGCGGGTATATTGAACACCTAAGTAGTCGTCGCCAAGACTAAAAGCCGTATTGTTGTAGTTAGCATTAGCGCTTGCCGTTGCGATTGTTTCAGTTCCATTTTCCGGAGTTCCGGAAAAAGTAGCCGCGGCTGTAATCGTTGTATTACCCCAAGCGTATTCACCCGATACTGCAGTAATACCTGCGCCTCTGGCGGCTTTTTCAAACTCTAACTCCGTGTAAGGACGAAGCGCAGCCCAGTCGGCATAGGCGCAAATATCGGGCCAGCCGATATAAGAAACCGCTCTATCGGGGCGGGTTGTCTTAGCATTTTTTAAAGGCGAAGCTGAATCCCAGCTAATTGTGTTTCTTAAGATAACTGCATCGGAATTTTTTCCGCCTGCTGTTGAACTCGTAATATCGCGGATCGTTTTTTGGTCAGTCGTTAACGTATTAAAAAATGACACCCACTGGCCTTCAGTCAGCTCATATTTCATCAAGTAAAATGCCTGATAACCTTTAGGAAATTGAGCGGGAATAAGAAAGGTAGCTCCGTCTACATCTTCATCATTTTGCCCCGCACTGAAATAATAATATCCGTCTGCCGATGCGTTTGTGGCATTTATTGCATTTTCGCTTGCAATATACCAAGAATCTTCATCGGCACTACCTTGCTTTAATACTGCCGTTAAATTGCCGCCGCTCGCATCCCCCGCATAAAACGATCCTTCAGGAATATAAACCATTTCTAGCCCAAAAATTTTCAAGGTTGTATTGCCGGCTTGTGCGGTCGCATCCGACAGCCCATCTTGGCCATAATCCCAGACTACGCGAACACCTGAGGCGGAAATGCTTCCCGCGGCAAGATCGGTTCTTTGCAAGAAAAATCCTTTTTCATCCGCCGGGACTTTTATTTCAAATCCGGTAGGCGCGTTAAAGCCTGTTGGATTAGTGCCGGATGCGGACATGCTGCCATGATTCCAACTAGCTCCGCCATCGGTTGAATACTTCATAAACATCCATACAGCATCATAATTGGTGGCGTTTCTCCAGCTATTGTCTTGCGTGACATTAAAGGTGAAAGTCATAGTGTTGGCAGAGGTGTCGGTGCTGTAATCATAAAAGTTAGCAATCTGTAAGTTGTTGGCAAAAGCAGGCACAATAGACAAAAGACTAAAGACGAAAGACCAAAGAAAAAAAATAGAAAACGTTTTTCTCATATCTTGAAACCTAAGCATAATTCCTAAACACTAAACCCTGTTTTTTAACTGCCATCATATGTGCGAACACCGCGCCCGCCCATAGCAGGAGATCTGGTATTGGTTGAATAACCAGATATCCAAAGGCCGCGATAGGAAATTGTTTTTTCGTCACCACCCGCTACCGGAGACCCCCACCCGCCGCCTCGGGTACCAGAACCACTGCCGAGGATAATTCCTGCGCCTGTAAGCTGTACCCAGCCGGTAACATCAGCACAACCGTAACAACCACCACTAGTCAATGCCCCATCTCCGTGATTGCCAATAAATCCAATTCCAACAGTGCTCGCAACAGTTACGACCATCTCTTTTAAATTCCCGCTTAATTCCATCGCTCCATAATAGCCAGCTCCGCTCATCACTCGGTCTGACGTGGCAGTAGCAAAAATGCCTGCCCTCAACGGCCCGCTGGCGCCATGCGTTCCGATGTAGTCGTCTCCCCCCACGTAAGCCGAACCTCCAACCGGAGGAACAAATATGTTTGCGTGCGTAACTCCGTCCGTGGTTGTGATCGTTTCCGCGCCGTCCTCAGAGCCTATGGCCGTCAAAATTGTCACAGCTTTTACAAAATCTGTGCTACCCCAGGCATACTCATCTCGCACGGGAATAACCGGACCACGAGCAAGTTTTTCATATTCCAATTCTGTCATTGGACGTAGACCTGCCCAATCCAAATAAGCACAAAGATCAACCCATGAAATGTAGCTCATGGCACGATCACCTCGGGTTGTTACAGCGGCCACTGTGGGCGTTCCGGAATCCCAACTAACCGTGTTGCGGTATATTAAGCTATCAGAATTTTTTCCACCGAGTACAATCCCCATGTTTGTAACATTGCCCGTTATATCCAGAGTATTTTTTTGATCTGTTGTAAGCGTGTTAAAAAAACTTACCCATTGCCCTTCGGTCAATTCATATTTCATGGCATAAAAAGCCGCGTAACCCTTAGGAAAAACAGCAGGGATAGTAAAAACCGTTCCATCGGAGAATTCATTAGGAGGAGTTATGTAGCCGGAATTTTTATAATAATACCCATCAGACGCTACATTTTGGACAGCAATAGTTCCCTCGCTCGTGATATACCAAGGATCGGCATCTGCAGAGCCCTGCCTAAATGCGCTACTCGAAGTTGGAAAATCTCCAGCGTAAAACGAACCCGTTGGAACAAAGACCATTTCAATGCCGTAAACGTAAGGCGTGATGCTGGCGGTATCCGCGATGTTGCAGCTACTAGCGCCGTAATCTACCTTTAGTTGGACACTTGTTGTTGAGATATTTCCCATAGCTTGAGACGCTGAAGGCCGTAAAAACGCGCCCATTTTATCCGTTGGAACATAGATCGCCAGATCCGAGTCTGAGCCTGCGGAAAATCCTGTTGGGCTGGCGCCGGAAGTTTTCATCAAGCAATGAGAATACGGCGCTGTGCCGGTATCGACTTTAACAAACAGCCAAACGGCATCGTGATTGATCTTGTTGCGCCAAGAATTATTCCAAGAAACATCAAATTGTAGAATAAAAGTGTCATTAGCCGGATCACGGGTGCTCATGGTGACATTGGAGATCGCAAGATTATTGGCGAGGACAGGCGCAGCAGGCCAAAGACTAAAGACCAAAGACCAAAGGCAGAAAGAAAAAAGGAAAATCGGGGCGAAAAGCCCCGTTTTCGGGGCTTTTCGCCCAAAGTCCATTTTCAACAAGAAAAATTTCTTGATAAATTGCGTCATAAAAAAATCCAAAAAACTATTTATCTTTTGCCGCTTTTATTTTCTTAGGTTTTTCTTCGATCACCGAGTCAATTTGAGTTTTAAGTGTTAGCTGCGCATGCAATATTTTCTCTTTCACCAAAAGCGCATCTTCCGCATCCGGGCTAAGATATAAATACTGCTGATAATGTTCCAAAGCGAGTTTTTGATCTTTTAAGAATTCACTAGCGACAAACGCCAAATTATAATGCGCCGCCGCATCGTTAGGCGTTAAGTCAATGACCCGCTGATATTCGGCGGCCGCCTTTTTATATTTTCCCTGTTCAAAATAATTATTCCCCATATTGTAGTGAAGCTTGACCGAATCCTGCTTGAGCTTTTTATTTTCCAAATTAAGCTCAGAGATCTGCCCGGCAATTCTTTTGACATTATCTTCCACGCTATTTAATGTTTCCTTGGCCTGCATTTTAATATCTTGAAGCTGTTTTTTCGACTCCGCTACGGCCGCGGCATCTTTTTGCCCCGGCAAAACCATCGCCATGGCCTTTTCTTGCTCTTCTTTTTCTTTCGCCTGCGCCTCCTGCATAGTCGTTAATTTCTCGGTCAGCTCCTTTTCTTTGTCCGCAAGGTCTTTTTTGAGCTGTTCAATTTCTAACGCATATTGCCCCTGAGCTTCCTCCGTGTCCGTAATTCGCTTTTCTAATTCATCTCGCTGGCGCGTTAAGGTGTTCAGGCGGCTCGCGCGGATCTCAGTTTGACCGCGTAATTCTTTCAGTTCATTTTCAATCTTAACTTTCTCATCGAGAAGCTTCTTATTTTCTTCGATCACATTTTTTAGTGTCGTATTGATCACCGCCATTTGCCGTTCAGCCATCGATAAGTCATCTAAGCTATCGTTGACACTGCCGCCGGCAGCTGGTCTTTCACCTTGAGCGTTTTGTTCATCAGATAAGATCTGCTCGGAAGTAATTTCCGTTTCTACCACTTCGACATCTTCAACAGCCGCCCCAAGATGAGCACCTTGCGCGCCGATCACGAGCGCCATGCCGGCTCCTACGCACAAAACAATCCTTAAATTTTCCTTTTTAGATCTATTGGTGGCCTTATTCATCCGTTTTTATCTCCTCATGTTTCAAATGTTTCAAATAAATTTCCAAGACTCCAAAATTCCGCATCCGCTATTCCTTGCGCAAATCTTCGATCTCGCCATAGTCTTTAAGCGGTTTGATCGACCCGTCATAGCTTGTATAGGTTGATTCTCCCGAAACAACATGAGGTGTTATGAAAATAACGATCTCAGTGGACGTAATGCTGTCCGAAGTTGAACTGACAAGCCGGCCTAAAAACGGAATATCCATCAAAAACGGCAAGCCTTTTTTAGTATGCGTTTTATCATCCTTTTTCAAACCGCCCATGATGATCGTGTTGCCGTCTTTGACCATAACGGTTGTTTCAAGTTCGGTTTTATTGATCTGCGGGATACCGCCGCCTTTTGATTCTATTTTGTCAACGACTGTTGAGATCTCCGGCTTTAAGCGCATGGTGACAAACCCATCATCGTTGATGGCGGGCGTTACTAACAACTTGAGGCCCACGTCAACAAAGCGAACATCTTCGCTGGTAACGGCATTGTCCCCGGTCCCTGATGTTGTGGAAATGATATAAGGGATCGTGTCACCGATATGAATTTTTGCCTCTTCATTGTTGGTCACCAAAAGCTTAGGGTTGGAAAGGATTTTTGTATCACTTACCTGCTTTAAAGCCCGAATGGCTGATTCAAAATGATCAACATCAATATTGCCGATAGCAATTTTGCTAAACGCGGCCGACAAAGGATTGCTGGATGTTAAAACCGCCTCATTGAGAAATGTATTTCCAAAAGTTAATTTTTTAATTTCAGGATCATTGCTATCGGTAAAATTCATGTTCCAGTCAATGCCCATATTAAACGTCGGCTTTAGAACAACTTGCAGGACGCGCGCCTCAATTAAAACTTCCTTCGTTTTAACATCCAGGGTTTTTATCATCGCCTCCACTTCTTCGCGGCGCCCCGGAAGCGCCCGCACGATGATCTGATTCGAACGTTCATCGGGCGTGATAGAACCAACGGCATTGGCATCAACCCGGGCTTTTAACTTTTCAGAGATCACATCGGCCTTGGCATATTGCAAAGTATAGATATAGGTTTCCAACGGGCTTTCCATATCATCGATGGCTCTTTTCATATTGGCAATGGTTTGCGGCGTATCGATCATGACCACCGAGCCCGTATCTTCATCAATGATCACTTTTCCTAAAGCACTTTTCATCGTGTCTAGCGTTGCTAGAACATAACTTGGCTTGGCATAGTACAAATGGATGATGGCCACTTCGCTTTTATCATTGTATTTCTTGCCATACATCGTTAAATATTCGTCTTCCGACATAACATAAACAATATCGTTTTGAAGCTGATACGCCAATTTATTGGAAATCAGAACAATATCCAAAACGTCCCGGATGGAAACATTCTTTAAAAAGAGTGTCGCGCGCCCTCCGACATTGCGGCTGGTCACCACATTGAAATCTCCTTTAAGCGCTAAAAACTTGATCACATCAACGATATTCATATCGCGCACATCTAAAGTGATCTTTCGCAGAAGCCTTTGCTCCAACGTTTCCTTGGGCGCGTCAAGCACGATCGGTTTAGGAATATCGGTTGGGCTTACAGGAACAACTTTGGAAGGCGCCGACTGAGCGTCTTGCGCGTTTTCTGTATTGGCAGGCGCGCCGTTATCGGCATCCTGAGAAAGAATGAACGAAGGCGCAGACAAAAACATGCCTATCGCCAAACACAAGGAAAGAAAGATCTTTTTAAAAGAATGGCTCATAGCTTTATGGCAACATCCTCGCCTTGGTAGGTTAAAATAACACGATCCGCAAAAATATCCTTAATAGTGATGTTGCTGATCTTCTCGCCTTTCTTTAAGAAAAAGGTATTACCGCTTTGCGTGTCTTCGATCAATGCCGAAGCGGAATCCGGAGAGTCAAGCCAAGAAATCCCAACGAGTTTATAATTTTTAGCAATGGTAGCGATCTGCGGCGATCCGGAAGATGCATCGACAATTTTTTCTTCCGGCTTTTTTTCAAACGGCTGGAAGATGTTGCGCTTTTCTACCGATGCCAAATAATCGGAGACATCTTTTTTCTGCGGAACCGCATCGTTTTCCACGCTTTCAATTTCGGGGATATTCACCGATGTCAAAACTCTTTCTTCCAGTATTTTTGTGTCTCTGACCATACTGGCAATAGAAAAGATCAGCAAGCCTCCGACAATAACTGCCAAAAGCTGATTAGCCTCTCTTAAGCCAAAGGTTAAAACAGAATTAGCGGTTGAGGAAAATTTTCCGCGAAAAAGATCAAGGATGGGAGCCAAGAAAGATGCGGCATTGGGAACAGAAAAACCCGTCTCTTTGACCGCGGCAGCCACTTGCATAGCCACATCGGACGCGGCCGGCGTTTTAGCTTCCGCGCTGGAGCCAGAGCTTTCGATAAGTTTTAGAAGTTTCTTCTCGGCTGTCTCTTTTTTTTCCATAAGGTGTAAATGAATTTTAGCTCAGGTTCTGCGCGTTAAAAGATCAGCTAATATCTTGGATCTTTTGATACGTTGTTTTGGGCGCGATATCTGCGCGGTCAAATTCCGCTTTTCTATCTTTCTCGATCACATCGCGGATGATCACGCGGTCCACAATGTACTTGTTCTGTAAAACTAATTCTTTGAGCGCCTGATGACACAACATGGTAATGCGCCGCGGATAACCGCGCGAATACGTATAAATTTCGCTGATGGCTTCGTCATTGAAAAGTTTAGCCGAAGAATTATATCCAGCCTTACGGATACGAAACTCGATCATTTCTTTCGTCTCTTGCGGGCCTAAAGGATTTAAGGTGTATTTAAAACTGATCCGGTCCAAGAAGTTGGGCATGTTAACGATCTTCGGATAAAGTTCCAACTGCCCCAATAAAACAAGCTGGATCAATTTGTATTCATTGGTTTCAAAATTCAAAAGAACGCGCAAAACTTCCAGAGTCGTTAAATTTAATTTTTGCGCCTCATCAATAATAAGGATCACCGTTTGTTTTTCTTCCACGCATTTTTGAATAAGAAATTTTTCCATGGCATCGCGCAGATCCAGAATATTGGCCATGGTGGACTGAGGAGAAAAAGAATAATCCACGTCAAAGTTGCGCACCAATGAGGTTAAAAATTGCTCTTCGCTTTCAAACGAAGGATTGAGGATCATATGAAAAATAATGTCGCCGCGGTTTTTTAATTCTTGAACGAGCTTACGTGAAAGCGTTGTTTTTCCGGTGCCGACATCGCCAAAAATAACAGTAAGGCCGCGGCGTAACCGCAGTTCAATGAGGATATTGGTAAGGGCCATATCGTGTTCGCGGGTAAGATAAAAAAATTCGGGATCGGGGCTTGTGGAGAAGGGTTCGACGTTGAAACCTAGTAGTTTATGATAGGACATTTATTATAAGTAATATTAGTACTTCTTAACAAAGTATAGGCGCTAAAATAGCCGAAAATAATGCCCAAAACCGATGAATAAAATCACTGAATAAAAACGGAAGTTAATTGCACTTGCATAATATCACAACCGATTGATTTTGCAAATACTTATTTAGTTTTTTTGGAAGGTTTTTTTGGCAAAAAAGAGGGGAAATCCGAGGGAGAAACCGGCCATGCGGACAAAGGCGCGAAGAAGCATAATTAATGTCCAAAAAGCCCCTTTAAAAAAGCTTTTTGTGGTCATAAATCCATAGAATAATTCGATCAAAATCAAAGCGGATAAACCCGCCAAAAATAAGTAAAGATATACCAAATTCGCCCAGAAAAAAGCAGTATTTATGAAGAACAATAGCGTGATCAACAGAGCCAAAGGCGGTTCAACAATGTCTTTCCAAAAAGTATAATCGTCGCCGATACTCATCTGCGGATGATCGAAATACATCTTAGCTCTCCAGAATCCATGGCGATATTGCTCGGACAAATATTTCATCACGCGTTCCGGATGATGATGGGCAACGACGGCTTTTCGCTCAAAATAAATTTTATATCCCATCTGGAGAATTCGATAGCTAAGATCATTGTCTTCCCCGCTGGCAAAACGATAATGTTTATTAAAACCGCCGACGCCTTCAAAAACCGATCTTCTCACGCAAAAGTTATAGCTGCCAAACGCTTTAGGGAAATCCGGCAAAAGCACGCGATGGCGAAAAACGATCTCCGCGTGAACGCATTGCGCTAAAAGATTCCGGGTATTGACAATGCCATATGTTCCGCAAACAACTCCAATTTTGTCGTCGGAAAAATGCGCGACACAACGGCTGACCCAATCGTTTTGCGCAACACAATCAGAGTCCGTAAAAAATATAATATCCCCTCTTGATTCTTTAAATCCGCGATTACGCGCGACCGCCGGCCCAAGATTTTTCTGATGAATATACTTCACGCCCGCAAAAGATGTCGCGATCTGCGCGGTCGCATCGGTTGAGCCGTCATCAACAACAATGATCTCAATGGACCTTTGATAATCTTGATTACGCGCGGCATCAATGGCTTGCGCGATGGTTTTTTGCGCATTAAAAGCCGGGATGACAATACTGATCGAATAATTAGACATTGCGGCAAGAAATTGTATAGAGCAGCATTCCGAAATATTTTCCTAAAAACTTCTCCGGAGAAACAAAAAAAGGAAGAACATTAACACCGCCAGAACCTAAGATTTTAAGGCCGTTTCTTTCATTAAGAGACGCTAAACCTCTTGGGACAAAAGGAGTTTCGTCAATTCCGGGCATAAAAAATGGGCGGATGATCTCCCAAGGGGAAAAACGGTTTGGAACAAAGGTCACAACGACACCATTGGGATTTAAAAGGCTTATAAAATTTTTCATAATGACATCTTGCTCACCTGGCAAGAAATGTTCAAAAAGTCCGTCCGAAAAAATTAGGTCAAAACGCTCCGAAATTCTCGACGATAAATGAGGCTTCAACAAATCCTCTTGGATGATCTTAACACGACCGCCAGTCAGTTGCCGCGTTATTTCTAAAGCCTTGGGAGAATAATCCAAGGCGGTTGTCGCCATTGCGGCATCATAAAAGTGTTTCGCAAAAAACCCGCTGCCGCAACCGGCATCTAGGGCATTTTTTCCGGCAACAACATAAGGCTTTATAACGTCGAGAACGCGTTTTTTGGACCAGCTTATTTTAGGCGCGGTGTAATGATTTGTTGTCTTCCAAAATTGTTCCCAATCACCGCTTTGCGGATTTGCCATGATTACTTACCTTGAAGTTTTTCTTTTAAGCGCGCAATTTCTAACTCTAGAATGCCGATCTTTTGCGCCATAAGGTCATTGCGATTATTTTGCTGGCAAAGAAACGTTGTCAGCAGAAGGCTCAGCAAAATAAAAAGCCCCAGCAAAACAAAGAAAATAAAATTGCTCGTCAACTGAAAGCCAAACCAATGAGCAATGTTCCCTAAAAAATCATCAAAAATGATAAAAAATACTCCCGCGACCGAAACCGTTAACCATCCTGCCGCATACTTAAAAGAAAGTTTTTCTCGACGGGCTAGCTCAATGACCATCCCTAAGATCAAAACAACAATAATGGCTGAAAAGATTTTAATGTCCATATCATTCAATCCTTTTTTTCATTTTAACCATATCCAAAAGAATGGCGCACGTTACCTTGACCATGTAATATAAAGTTTTCAAGTAACGGATAGAGGAGTGCCCCGTTTCACGCTTGCGCATTCTCACCGCGACTTCTAAGATCCTGGCATTCATTTGCCGCGCTAACACGATCGCTTCCGGTTCGGGAAAATCATATGGATAATGTTCGGCAAAGGCCTTGATCATTTTCTGGTCATACGCGCGAAATCCCGATGTCGGGTCGGTCACTTTTACACCGGTCAAAGAACTGATAAGATGAGAAAAGAACTGTATGCCGACTCTGCGGATAAAGGAAGAACGATAACCTAAATTAGGCGGCAAAAACCGGCTGCCAATAACCATATCGGCTTGGTTTTTTATCACCGGATCGATAATGGCCGCTAGATAGCCGGCATCGTGCTGGCCGTCGCCATCCACCTGAACCGCCACATCAAATCCTTCGCGAAGCGCAAATTGAAATCCGGTTTGCACCGCGGCACCGATCCCTAAGTTGAACGGAAGCGAAATAACCGAAATATTTTCTTCTTTCGCTTCTTTGGCTGTCGCATCCCAAGACCCATCATCAACGACAACGATGGAAACATTGAGCGGTTGTGCTAAAAGTTCTTTGATAACTTTTTTTATATTTCCGCTTTCATTATAAGCAGGAACGATAATAAGGATTTTGGATTGAATCATGAAATATTACCGCAGTAAGCCGCTTTCTTTAAGGCGACTGGTTAGACTACAATCAATGACCGTTTTATTAACTTTAATGATCGCGCCGCCTCTGATCGTTTTGTCTTGCTGAATATTTAAAGCGACGACCCGATTTAACTTCTTGGAAATAGCATGCAGGATCTTTTTTTGGGATAATTCCTGAAATTTGCCATCGGCTGTAATAATAATAACTTCTTTAAGGCCTGCCCCTAGCTCTTCCGCCGGCGTCAGTTCAACTTTATGAACGGCAAATTCGATCAATTGGCGGTCCAAGATCTTTTTTAGCGCAAAAATAATAAAAGCAATGACAACAACTTGAATTAAGACGATCTTTAAAATAACGAGTGCGATCATTTTATTGTCCTTTTTCTTTAGATAAGCGGCTTTTCTGAAAAAGAAAATGCGCCGCGGAACGCGCAAGATCAGCATCGTTTTCCGCAGTCAGAACATCGGGCTTTAACCCGTCAAAACTAAATTCCGACCCATCATAAAAATGACCGCGGGCTGTTACTAAAAGGACCATCGATTCATCGTCAAAATGGAACATGCTTTTAAGCAAAACTTTTCCGGCTGTATAGTCGCCCATCAAGATTGCCCGGCCGAACTTTTGCAAAACACCGGAAAACAACTCGGACGCGCTGCCGCTTTCTTTGTTGACCAGGATCACAATGGGTTCCTTATAATGATATTTTTCCGGAAGATCAGCCGCCGTTAACATTCCGGTCGGATTGTCTTTCCTCTGGAAGTAAGCAATTTCCGGGCCGCCGGGTAAAAAGAATCCGGCAATTTCACCGGCCGCTAAAGGCGGACCGCCGGGATTTCCGCGTAGGTCCAAGATCAGCCCTAAGCTGCCCTGCTGTTCGATCGAAGACAGAAAAAGCAACATATCTTCGGATGTTTTTCGATTGAATGTACGAATTTCTAAACAAAAAATCCCGGGAACATCAACCGGAACCATAAAAACCGACTGCTTGTAATACTCCTGACTTAAAACATCAACGGTTTTCTCCTGCTTGGTCGCGTATTCTTTATATTGAAGGCTGACCAGCGTGTCCATTAAAGGATTGAGCAGTTCATTGATCTTTTCTTCGGATAATGTCCGGATATCCAAACCGGCAATTTTAAAAATGATATCATTTTCTCTTAAGCCTTTGAGATACGCATCCGAACGAGGCTCTACGCGAGAAACAATATAACCTTCGGCGGCCGCTTTTCCTTCAATGCCAAGATCAACACGCTCGCCTAAAACTTTTTGCTCAAAATCTTTTGCCGGTTTCGGCGGGAAAAATGCCGAAAAAGTATCTTCGGGAGATTTAAGGTTTTCTACTAAAAAAGCCGCGCTGCGCCACCGGATAAAATCACTGGACTTGCCGCTCGCCGCAAGCTTGGCGTAAATGGCCGAATCAAATTTCTCGACAAACTGATCAAAAACTTGCCGGCTAACGGGGCGATAATAATTCTTGTCCATCATGTCGTAAACACGCTCAAAGAAATCAAGATATGCCTGATGAGGATTCGCGCTTACGGGGGCAGTTTTTGTTTCTTCTTCGGCAAAAACTGCCCGAGCTGTAGAAACACCTGCGGAATATTTTTGAAGAGGATTGTTCAAAAGGAAAATCGTAAAGACGCCCAATAAAAAAAGAAACTTAAAAACCCTGGTCTGTGTTTTCATACGGCGGCGTTGCTATTGCGCAAAAATAATTCTTAACGAAAAAAGATCTAAGTTGTGTTAACGAGTTACTTGCTGGCGTATCGTTTCTGATTCAAAACGATTGATGATCCCGTCTTTGTTCTTGTCGTATTCCTTGAGGATGTCGGAATTGACCAAATAACCGTTTTTTGATTCGACTTCATCCAGGACATCGCGCAAAAACGTTTTTGTTTCGGCGCTTTGCAAAAGCCCGTCGCGGTTAATGTCATAACGGCGTTCGGCTACATCCTTAACCCTGGGTTCACCGACAACCCAGGAAGGATACATTTCTTTTTCTTGTTGCGGCGTTAAGGTTTGCCCCTTTTCTCTTAAACGCCTCAGCCTTTCATAATCAATAAGGCCGGCAAAGGAGTATGTCAGAAAGACGAAAAAGACACACGCCATAACGAACAAAAAGCTCGTCGAAAAAATGCTTTTTTGCATTAAACGCCCCGGTAAATGATATGAAACCTTAACGGCCTATGCGAACCCAGCGACGCTTCATAGCCAAAGCTATCTTCCTTCTAGCTTCAGGGCTATGCGTCTTGCCGTGCATGGGATTATTCTTTCCTTTTGCGGCAAGGCTGATGCGTTTTCTTGCCTGAGCCGTATGATGCTTGCCGTAAAAAGAATTTCTTTTCCCTATCTTTACTAAACTCATTTTCCTTTTTGTTGCAGCGGACAGCTTTCTTCCCTTCGTATAGTTCGCCATCACTCCTCCTTTGTGAATTGGACCAAATTAAACAACGCGCGATACATCTACGACAATATCCCTAGTTCTCTTTAAATACTCAAGGTGTTCTTTTTCTTGAAAGGTGACAGGCTCTTCTTTGTTGGCACTAAAAACTGACCGGATCGCCTGCTTGATGTCACCGGCCGGCTTAGGAAAATTGGCAACAAAATCCAAATGGCTTCGCCCGCGACGATATTCGGGAACACTTTGCGGTATCGTAAGATAGCGCTCAATATTCCCTAACGGAAAATTATACAACACTGTTCCGTGATGTAAAACGAATTTTTTGCCTCTTTTCTGGGCATTGCCGGATATCTTTTGCTCATTTGGGCCATTCATCATGGCAAGATCAGAAATGGGCTTAAAAAAAGTGTCAACACCAAGATTTTTTAAAGCGGCAATGACATTTCCTAAAATAAATTCATAGGATTTATGGATCGTTGCGACTTGCACGTTAGCTTGTTTAGACAAAATAAGCGAAAAATTCAAACAGCCTTTTCCCTGCAAAACAGTTCCTCCGCCCGATGAACGACGTAGCACTAAAATATTATCTTGAAGAACTGTTTCTTTGCGCAAATCCTGCTCGGGACGAGATGTGCGCCCCAAAACAATGAACAATTTCTCTGATTCCCAGAACCGCAGCGCTTCTCCTTGACGGCCTTCTTCCGCTAATTGCAAAAGAACATCATCAAAAAGAATATTTTCTAGCGGATCAGAAAATGATATGTCTTTTAAGACCATATAAAGAAATTATTGCCCGGGTCTTCCCTTAAAAAAGAAATTACAATCAATGTCTTTCGCCGCTTTAACCTCGTCGGGGCGGCTCACAGGCGTTGTCAGCGGAAGCGAGTGGAACATGTCCGGATCTTTTTCAACCAGCTGAGCTGCTTCGATCATTGTGGCAATAAAATGATCCATGGTTTTCTTTGATTCTGTTTCGGTCGGTTCGATCATAACCGCTTCCTTGACAATGAGAGGAAAATAAACTGTCGGAGGGTGGATGCCTTTATCGATCAAAAATTTCGCGATATCAATAGCATGCACGCCTTTTTCAGCCTGCCGCAAAGCCGAAAAAACGCATTCGTGCATACAGATGCGGTCAAAAGGAAGATGATAATATTGTTTTAACTTGCTTCGAATATAATTCGCGTTTAAAACCGCGTGATTGGCTGTCTCTAAAAGGCCTTCTTTGCCAAGCATCAAGATATACGCGAACGCTCTTAAGATAAGCCCAAAATTTCCGTAAAAAGATGCGATATATCCGATGGAATCAGGAAAGTCGTAATCAAGCGCGAACGCACCGTCGTCTCTTTTGACAACGCGCGAAATAGGTAAAAATGCGGAAATCTTCTTTTTAACGCCAACAGGGCCGGATCCGGGGCCGCCGCCACCATGAGGCGTGCTGAATGTTTTATGCAAATTAATATGCATGATATCAAATCCGACATCGCCCGGACGGCACCGCCCTAAGATCGGATTGAGATTAGCTCCGTCATAGTAAACTAATCCATCCACATCGTGAACCATTTTGGTGATCTTATCGATATCCGGATTAAAAATACCTAAAGTGTCAGGGCACGTCAACATCACACCGGCCACATCCGCATTTAACTTTTCTTTGAGCTTCACAATATCCATCAGCCCGTTTTTATCGGATGGAATGGAAATGATCTCATAACCGGCGATCGCGGCGGATGCCGGATTAGTTCCGTGCGCGGAATCAGGAATAATAATGTATTTTTTCTTATTGCCTTTGGCACGATGATACGCCGCCATCAACATAACTCCGGTCAATTCTCCGTGCGCTCCGGCGAGCGGCTGCATAGTAAAATCATCCATGCCGGTGATTTCGCTTAATAATATATCCATTTCATACAAAACTTCTAAAGCACCCTGAGTAAATAATTCACCGCCCTTTAACTGCGGTAAAAGCGGATGCAAATTGGCAAATCCGGAAAGACTGGCCGCTTTTTCCGTAAACTTTGGATTATATTTCATAGTGCATGAGCCCAAAGGATAAAACTGCGTATCGACGGAAAAATTAAGCTGGGATAGCAGCGTAAAGTGCCTTACGCAATCAAGTTCAGTCACTTCTGGAAGCTGGGAATCTTTCACGCGCAAATATTGTGCCGGCAAATGGGCCTGCACTCCAACATCGGAATTGGAAACTCTAAATCCTCTGTGACCCGTCACGCTTTTTTCAAAAATCAATTCCATAGGACATCCTTTAAATTTTGCGCGAATTTCTCAATTTCCTCTTTGGTGCGTTTTTCGGTGACCGCCACTAATAAATAGTTTTCCATGCCCGGATAATAACGGCCCAATGGAAAACCGGCCGCAAACCCCTTTTTAATCATAGCCGCCACAACTTTAGAAGCATCTTGGGGTAAAAAAACGCAAAACTCATTAAATGTCGGGGAACTTTTTTTGACTTCAACGCCTTTGATCTTTCCGATCACCTGGCGGGCAAACTCGGCTTTGTCTAAATTAAGCTGAGCCAATTCCTTTAATCCTTGTTTTCCTAAAAGCGACATGAACATCAATGACTGAGTCGCGCACAAAGCCACATTGGTGCAGATGTTTGACATGGCTTTTTCCCGTCGGATATGCTGTTCTCTGGCTTGTAAAGTATTGACAAAACAACGCCGGCCTTTCGAATCGACCGTCTGGCCAACAATTCGTCCCGGCATCTTTCGGACAAATTCCCGACGCGTTGCCATAAATCCCAAATAAGGCCCGCCAAAATTAAGCGACAATCCTAAGCTTTGCCCTTCTCCGGTTACGATATCCACACCCATCTCTCCGGGTGTTTTAAGGATACCAAGAGAAACCGGATAAACGCTTTCGATCACCAGCGCCCCGCACGTGTGCGCTTTTTGCGCAATATCCGAATGATCATCAATGGCGCCAAAGAAATTCGGATTCTGTAAAATAACTGCCGCGGTTTTATCATCTAAAAGTTTTGTTATTTCACTGCGGTCGCTTTGTCCGTGGACAACAGGCGTTTCTTTAAATTCAATATTTAAATTGCTAGTGTAGGTTTTGATGATCTTCCGATAAATTGGGCTAACCCCGCCATCTACGATCACTTTATTTCGTCCGGTCACACGCAAAGCCATCATCATGGCTTCATAAAGAGCCGTTCCTCCGTCGTACAAAGAAGCATTGGAGACTTCCATCTCCGTTAAGGCGCAAATGCAACTTTGATATTCATAAAGGGCCTGCAGTGTCCCTTGCGAACATTCCGGCTGATAGGGCGTATAGGCTGTATAAAATTCTCCTCGGGAAATAAGAGCGCTAATTGCCGCTGGCGTGTAATGATCGTAATAACCACCGCCGATAAAAAGCGTAAGGTCGTCCGCATTTTTCTTGGCTAAATGATTGATATATTCCAGAACTTCAAATTCGGATTTTCCCTGGGGAATATTGAACGACTTAGGACGGTGATGAGGCTTGATGTCCGCAAAAAGTCCGTCGATAGACTTAACGCCAACGGCTTCAAGCATCAATTTTACTTCTTCGTCGGTATTGGCAATATAGGGGTTCACTCTTCTAGGCCTTCTAAGAATTTTTCGTATTCAGCAGCCGTCATAAGATTGGATTTTTCTTCCTCATCCGCTAATTCAATTTTTGCGATCCACCCATTCTCAAAACAAGATTTATTGATCAACTCCGGCTTTGAATCAAGAGCAGTGTTTACTTCAATAACCTTGCCTGACATCGGCGAAAAAATATCACTGGCCGCTTTAACGGATTCAACCGCCGCCAAACGCTCAAATTGTTCTACCTCGCTATCCACTTTAGGCAATTCAACAAAAGTAATATCACCTAAAGCCGACTGAGCGTATTCGGTGATCCCGACATATGCTGTTTCACCGTCAATATTGATCCACTCATGTTCCTTGGTATAAAAATAATGCTTCATAACTTCCATCGTTATCCTCCGCTTGCCCGCAAATTCCGGGATCTTTAAGTTAAATTTTTAACGTTCCTTTTTTATAAAATGGCCTTCCTGCCAACTGAGCGGCAATTTTGTTTTTTTCATCGCCGAAAAATATTGGTTGTCCTTTGAGGTCAATAGCGCGATCGATCAAAGCGAAACCAATTCCTTTTTGCAAGAACGGAGAAAAAGTTCCGCTGGTCACAAAACCGATTTCCCGACCATCTTCTTGGAATATTTTATGATGATGGCGCGGCGCCCGACGGCTTTCCGAGCAAAAATAGATCATTTTTCTTCTTATTCCGGACTGTTTTTCTTTCAAAAGGCCGTCTTTACCGCAGAAATCTTTACTGAGATCCACAAATTTATCTAATCCTGCTTCTAAAGGCAAAATAGCGTCATCGAGATCTTGCCCGTAAAGGCTATAGCCCATCTCTACTCTTAGGATATCGCGAGCGCCTAAACCCGCGGGTTTAATATTTTTATTTTCTAAAAGCCGCTCCCAGAGAATATTAATTTTATGCCGGGGAAAATAAATTTCAAACCCTAATTCGCCCGTATAGCCCGTTCGACTGACAATGCAGCGTTCTCCTAAAACGTCAAAATGATCAAACGAATAATAATTAAGCTTTTCAATTCCCTTCACCATATCTTTTAAGATCTCTCGGGCTAAGGGTCCTTGAATATCGAGCTTTCCGGTTTCGGGAGAAATATTTTTAAAAGATTTCTCACTCTTTAGATGGCTCAAGAAATGTTTTTCATCTTTATCAATATTGCCGGCGTTGACAACGATCATCCATTGGTCTGGCGCAAGCCGATAAACGATCAGGTCATCAATAATACCGCCGTTGTCATTAAGCGTTACCGCATAGCGGCAGGTTTTAACCGGCATATCGTTGATACTGGCAGTTACCAAAGCATCCAAACCGCTTTGAAAACAGTCGCCTTCCACTAGAAATTCGCCCATATGGCAAGTATCGAAAAGGCTGGCCAAGGTCCTGGTTTGTTGGCATTCAGATAAGATCCCAGAAGGATACGAAACAGGCATTTGCCATCCGGCGAACGGAACAACTTTTGCGCCAAGATCAATATGTGCGGAATAAAGAGGCGTTTGTTTTAGCGGCGTATCAACGTGCGACAACATGAAAAATAAAGCTTTCTATCTAGGAACTACGTATTATAAGGAAAGTACTCGTCAATGAGGCGATCAATGCTAAGACACGTTGCCATCATATAAGAATTCATAATTCTTGTAAAGATAATTTGCTTAAATTTAGCTAAAAATCCTTATTCATTGATGTAAATACGATAAAAATTGCTGTCGTCGAGTGCCCCCGTGCGATAAACAACTAAATTATACGGCCCGGGCTCTAAAGCTAGGGCTTCAGGAAATCGAAATTGAACCGATGCTCCAAAAGGATCAGCGGCAATGTCTACTGCCGGCACCGGATAAGAGGCATAATGCTTGCCGGACGGGATCCAAACGGGCTGTTCTTTTTCAATCCCGTAAAGATACGCCACTAAACTATCCTTAGGATTACCAACTTTATAGATCCGCAGTGAAAGATTGTCCATGGAAACCGGCTTGGCAACGCGCTGCTTATTCCCTTCAAACATGTAAAGAGCCTTTTGAGTTCCGATATTGCGTACTCCGTCACGCACCAAATGAACGAATTCCGCGGACGGAATATTTTCCTTCTGATCTTCATAGATTCTTTTAGCATCCAACAGCCAAACTCTTCCCTTGTCCAGATCTTCTTGGCCGATCTGGCCTAGCATCAAATATTTATAGCTCAAAACTTCTTCCTCGTGAGGCCAGATACGGCTAGATGACAGCGTCGGAAATGAAGCAAGGACATAATCATAAAAGTTCCCTTTTCGCCAAAGCTCATTTAAGAAAATATCTTCATCAAAATCATTATACGTATTACGGTTAATGTCCCGATAAATAGATTTTCCGGTCACTGGCGGCATCAAGATAACGCCGGCTTGCGGCTGAGAAATGTTCGCCATACGAACAAACCTTAACTCTTTTAAAAGCGCCGGATCAAGGCAATCCACCATATTGTATTTATACGGATGCTTGGCATAGGTATAAACTTCAGCAATGCCGCGCTTCTTGATCTCGCGGGATAAAAATGTCGTGGCCATTCGCGAAGGATAAACATCGCCGAAGTAAAGATAAGCATTAATAAAACAATTCGTGATAAAAACAAGGACAAGCAAAGAAAAAACAAGCCGCCTAGAATTAATCGAAGCTTTTTTAAACCATTCGCTTTGCAAGAAAATAAAAAGCGAATACCCTGTGAGCATGATGATCCCGACCAAAAATGAAAAATAATTCGCACCGTATTGAGCTACTTGTTTTACTTCAGCTAACACTAATCCTGAAACGCTCAGCAAGATCAATCCCGCGATGGCAAAACGAGATGAAAGTTTCTTGGTAGAAAAAATATTTTTAATAAGATACCCTACGCAAAAGATAAAAAGGGGGAAAAGCACCGGCATGATCAAAAGAAAATATTTTATGATCCAAGGCCAGCCTCCGCGTACATTTCCGTCGGGATGCTCGATCCATTGACGCAAAACAGGCTGATTATAATAAAAATGATTGTACGAACTGCTGATCTGAACGTATTCCCAATAACTTTTGATATTGCCGATCATATCGGGATAATTAACGTAGAAAAATACGCAAAGGAAACCGCCAATACCTAAAATTGTTTTAAGCAGCACCCTTGTTCTGTCTTCCCTAATAATAAGAAAGAGAACTGCGAGATAATACGGGATATAAAGACTGGAAACTGTGGAGGAATAAATAGCTAGGCACAAGGATGCGCCGGAAAAAACATAGAAAATATTCCTCCGGCCGGCTTGTTGCAATAAAAAGACTGACAATAAAAAGAAAAACAGCCCTAAGGGCTGATGCTTAACAAAAAGAACATATTGATAAGGCCAAAAACACGTCGTAAAAATAAAGAAACAAGCGAGGCCCACCAAAGTTCCCCAGTAAAACCTCGTCACAAAAAACACTAAAATGGACGATAGCCCTACGGCGAAAATACAAACCAAGATCAGCGGCCGTAAAGTCGTTTCATCGCTCAACAGTCTCTGGAAAGCCGCGGAAGCTAAGATAAATATTTCTTTTCCATGAAGCCATTTCGTACGGGCCTCATCCAATGCTTCATGCATTTGAGAAATATGCGAAAGCGAAAATAGCTTTGTTGCCGCGGGTAAATAATAGGCTTCCGCATCCGTTGGCCAGAAATTAATATCCCAGACAGAGACCGTTAAACAAACAGAAGCAACAAGGGAAAGGAGAAAAACCAGCAGGACACATTTTTTAATAACGGAAGGATTTTTGAAATATTCGTTTATGGACACGGAGCGTATCAAACCTTTTTAAAGGGCCTATCAGAAATTAAACGCGCCCAGAGGGAGTCGAACCCCCAACCCTTTGGTCCGAAGCCAAATGCTCTATCCATTGAGCTATGGGCGCATAAAGTCCTATTAAAATCCGAAGCCAAATGCTCTATTCCCGACGTTCTCAGCTAAAAAAATGGAAAGTCGGGACTCCGACCTTTAATACATTATTAAAGCGTCGGAGCCATTGAGCTATGGGCGCAATCTTTTAGATCTCAAAATATCAAATAGTGCACCGTTATTATATCAGCGCTTTATTAAAACGCAAGACGCTCAAACAAAACAAAAAAATATTTCTCTGTAAACTTATTTTATTTTTTTCACGCTCAATGTTGAGAAATTTTCTCTTTTATTTCCTTTTTCCCTGTGTTACCATCAAAATATTCTTATGGATCAATCCTCTGTAATTCTTTGGACTGCCTTTACCGGAATTATCAGCGCCCTGGCCACAGGATTAGGCGCTATCCCGGTTCATTTTATCCAGGCAGGCTCTAAATCGATCCGCGCTTACGCCTCTGCCATTGCCGCCGGAATGATGATCTCGGCATCTGTTTTCTCTCTAGCCCAAGAAGGCATTGCTCTTAAAACTAAATTTCCCGCAGCGCCATATATTGTTATGATCGGGCTGCTTTTGGGCGCCGCTTTTTTTTGGTTCTACGACAAGAAATTTGCCAACGATAACTCCGAACACCATTTTGCCAAAGACTTAAGCAAGCGCGGCTACCTTATTTTCTTAGCCATGTTCGTTCATTCTATCCCCGAAGGCATCGCTATCGGCGTCGGATTTGCGACGGGAAATTTTACCTTTGGATTGATCATGGCCATTGCCATTTCGGTGCACAATATTCCCGAAGGCATTGCCATTTCTCTTCCGCTCAAACAAGACGGAGTTTCGACAGCGCGCTGCGCCTGGTATTCAATTCTCTCCAGCGCTCCGCAACCGATCATGGCCGTCCCTTCAGCAATGATCGCCTGGTTTTTCGAACCGCTTCTTCCTATTGGATTAGGATTTGCGGGAGGCGCTATGATCTATCTGGTTATTTCGGAATTAATTCCCGATGCCCTGCGCGAAGGCAATAAATCTATTGCCGCCTGGGGAACCATGTTGGGCCTTGTTGGCATGCTTTTTATATCAACGGTCTTAAATCAAATTGCCCATTAAAAAGGAGAGCTCATGACATTTAACGACTTTATGTCCAAGGTCAGATATTGGGATAACCGAATGGCAAAATGGATGGTGCGCCATTTCTATATCCTGTTCTTTGAAATTTTTCTAGTATTTATTTTTATCGGACTTTTTATCGTAACGCTCAAAGCCATTGATCTAAGCCATATAGCGCTTGGCGGGACCACGATCGAACAATTACTTTTCCTGCAGATGGGAGGAATGCTTTTGATCGCCCTCTTGATCTTGCTTAATTCATTCTGGATGCTTTATGTTTTTAACGGGATCCTGCGAATGAACTCAAATCTTAAAGAGATCAATTTCAATCTGACCAAACACCGAAATTCTTAAAAACATTCACTTCTAGAAGTATTCCTCATAAAGCTCGCGGATACGGTGAAAAACATTTTTAACATGACCGCGGGGTTGAGGCGAGACAGAAAAATCAGCAAGCCTTGACGTTGCTCCTTGAGCTAAACTGATCGCCGCGCCAAAAACAACCGCATTGTTCACGCCCGAAGCAGCCGCGCCGATACGCCCCATCATTGACGCCATTTTTGTTGTTTCCTCGACACGCTCAATAAATCCCGGCAATAACGCTCCGCCCCCACCGACAACAATGCCGCCCGCCAATTTGTCGGACAATCCCGAAGATTGGATTGTGTTCGAAATGGCGTTCACCAGTTTTGTGATTTCCGGCTCAATGGCTTCATAAATTTTTTCCCGGCGGATAGGCATGTAATTTGCGTCACGTTTAATTAAGATCTCTCCCGTTTTCTTGGCATCATCCGCTAGGGCTACCGCGTATGATTTCTTGATGTCTTCGGCTAAATCAAAAGGAAGGTTAAGTGACTGGGCAATATTCTTGGTAACATGATCACCGCCTAAATGAATAATATCAATTTGGCGTAGCACATTATCTTTAAAAATAAGAATATCCGCCGTACTTGCGCCGACATCAATAAAAATACACCCGTCATTTCTTGATTTTTTATTTAAAACATGCTGGGCACAGCAAAGGCTGGAAAATGTCATCCGAGAAGCCTCAAAACCAACTTGATTAACCGCACGAATAATATTGCTGGCTAAAGCAACTTTGGTAAAGATCAAAAGTGAATTAACACCGAGCTTACGCCCATATAACCCCAGGGGATCAGACGATGTGTTGATGATATCATCCACGGTATAATTCTGCGGGAAATCATGCAGCATTTCTTCTTCCATCTTGATCCCTAGAAGACGCGCATGCTGGTTAACATTTCTGATATCACCGCGGGTTATCGCCTTGCCGCCCTTATCTAATAAAGGCACGACCGCGTGGCTATAACGCGACTCGATAAAATGCCCGCCAATCCCTAACTGAATATCTTTTATTTTAAGATTAATTTTCTTAGCAAGATTTTTTAGATTCTGATGAATGGCTTCCGAAAGCTCATTTAAGTCCGCAATGGAAGTTTTCTTTAAGCCAACCGTCGGTGACTCATGGACCCCTAAAATTTCCGCATGGCCGCCTGAGCGCGTCTTAACCGCGCTAGATTTAATAGATTGGGACCCAAGGTCCAACCCGCAATATATTCTTTCTCTCATCATTTTTTTCCGACGATAGGCTCCTTAAACCTCAAATCAATGTATTTAACATCCGGTAACTCTTTTTTTGCTTGCGACAAGACAAGGATGAGCGTGCGTAATTTTCGATAAACGTCATCTTCATCAAGAATAATTTTGATATCGTTGCTCAGATAGCAAGAGATCTGCGAAAGATTTGAAACATCCATTTTAGAAATTCCGTAAAAAGCCAATGTTTTATTAACCCGGAAAAATGCAATGATCCGTAGCGCAACCTGCAAGTCAGCCGTCCTAATGATAGCTCCTAAGCTGATCCGCGACTTAGGCAGATTGATCCCGGAGATGACCGGCAGATCACCGCTATCATCCCAGGATTTTGACAACACAACACCGTCCCTGTCGACAGCGAGCCTATGTGTCCCGGATTGGACCCGCGCAAACGGAATGCGTTCTTTGGCAATGACCAAAATACGGTCAGGAAAACGTTTGACGATCCTAAGTTGCCCGAACTGTGGATACTTCACCTGAAGTTGTTTTTGCAATTTATTGATATCGAGCTTAAGGATATTTTTTCCTTTTAAGCTTGCGGGGATCTCGCTTGTCTCAATGAATTTTAACGACGGCGGATACATAACGCTTCTAATAGTAAAATAACTTGATGATTCAAAGAATGAAATAACACTTTTATAGACAACAAATCCGAAGAAAGCAAAAAAAACGAGAATAATGATCGCCGGAAGGATCTTAAAAGATGATTTTGATTTTGTATTCTTATTTTTCATAAGCCAAAGAAACCAATCTTAAACATAGCTGTGAAAAGTCGATCCCCGAGATCTTAGCCGCTTTCGGTAAAAGACTCGTTGAAGTAAAGCCCGGGATGGTATTGATCTCCAAAACATACGGATTGTCTTTTGCATCGATCATCACATCAACCCGCGATAGATGGCGACAGCCTAAAACCTGATATGCCTTCAGCGCGATCTCTTGGACCTTACGGCTTAATTCCGGCGCAATAGGCGCGGGAATAAGATACTGCGTTGTTCCTGCTTGATATTTCGCTGAAAAATCAAAAAATGGATTTTGCGGTTTTATTTCAATGACCGGCAAGGCCTGATCATCTAATATACCGACGGTTAATTCTCGCCCTTTAACATAACGTTCAACAATGATATCCGGGCCAAATTTTAGAGCTTCTTGTAAGGCTAAAGCTAATTTCGCTTTATCAGTAACGATCGTAATGCCAATGCTCGACCCTTCCAAAGCCGGTTTAACCACAACCGGAAGGCCGCCTAAGCACTTAACAAGATCATCCTCAGATGCTTTTATACTACCGGAGATAATAACATGTTCCGGAACGGGAATATTATTCTTTTTAAAAATATTTTGCGACACAGCCTTATTGATCGCCAAGCGGCTTGCTTCAACGCCGGATCCGGTATAAGGAATTTTTAATTCCTCGAGGATCTGCTGGATAGCCCCGTCTTCTCCGAGCTTACCGTGCAAAGCGATGAACGCAACATTAATGGAAGACTTTTTGATCAATTCGACAATGACATGCTTCTCATGAGAGGCAATGTCAATTCCCTCGACCGAACAGCCGGAATTCTTTAAAGCTTCCAGAATAGCTCGTCCGGACCTAAGAGATATTTCTCTCTCGGACGAATATCCTCCCATCAAAACACCGATCCGGCCTAGCGCGGCAGAACTAACTTCAGGCATTATGAATGCACTCTTTCTTTACCGTTTTAAGTTTTTGCGAGAAATCTTCTGAAATACGCCCGATATCTCCGGCGCCGACAGTTAAGACCAAGTCACCGGGCTCAACAAAATTAATAAGATAGGAAGCTATTTCATCCTTTTTCAAATACACCGCAGACCGCCCATTTGACCTTATTTTATCAAACAGAACTTGAGAATTAACCCCTTCCATGGGTTTTTCACTCGCCGCATAAATATCCGTCAATACGAGATGGTCGCACGCGCCTAATGCTTTAACAAATTCTTCCATAAGGAATTTAGTCCGCGTATAGCGATGCGGCTGAAAAACGACGATCAGGCGTTTTTTTCCAAAAGACTTTGCGGCTTCCATCGTTGCCGCAATTTCGGTTGGATGATGCCCATAATCATCCAGTACAAGAATATTGCCAGCATCAGCTTTAAGCTGCATACGCCGCTGGACACCGCTAAACTCATCGAGGCTTTTTCGAATCAGAGAAAAATCAATTCCAAGCTTTAACCCTACACCGATACAAGCCAAGGCATTTAAAACATTATGTTTTCCTGGAACCTTAAGATGCACAGAACCGATCTTTTTATCTTTGGTAAAACAATCAAACTGAGACGAATATCCGCCATACTGGATATTTTCAGCGGCCAGATCATGGGAACGCGAGAAACCATATGTTGAAAAAACGCGGCCGCTTTCTTTTAAGATCTTCACCAGGCGCTCATCTTCCCCGCAGATAAAAAGATGGCCGCCGGGCTGTGTACGCATCACAAACTCTTGATAGGCACGCAGAATATTTTCCCAATTGTGATAATAATCAACGTGTTCAAAATCAATGTTCGTGATCACGGAATAAAATGGATCAAAATACAGAAAGGAGCCGTCGCTTTCATCAACCTCGGCCACAAAATACTCCCCGTCACCGAGGCTGGCATTATTCGTCGTTCCGTTGATAATTCCGCCGACAGCCGTGGTAGGATGCAGCCCTGCATTGATCAGCAAATTAGCGATCATTGATGTTGTGGTCGTTTTTCCGTGAGCGCCGCCAACCGTAACAGATCTTTTATCTTTCATTAAGATCGCCAGCATCTGGGCGCGTTTTAAAATTGGAATATTCTTCTGCTTCGCGGCGACAAGCTCCGGATTATTCTCATCAATGGCTGACGAGTAAATGACAAAATCCGGATGTTGCACATGTTTTGCATCGTGCTCTAAGAAAACTTGCGCCCCGCTTTCGCGAAGCCTTAAGGTCAGTGGGCTTTCCTTTAAGTCAGAACCGCTGACTTTTTCGCCTTTGCCAACCAACAGCAAGGCAATAGCCCCCATTCCAACGCCGCCAATTCCAATAAAATGGTAATGTTTCATTTTAGTTATTAAGATACGTTACCCACGCCTTATTTAGCTCTTCCAGATCCTTAAAGCGCATATAAACAGATCTAAGGGCATCATTAAAACGTCTGCCTTCTTTTAAGGCCCGGCAGAAATTAACAAATTTATATTCACCCGCCTCGGTGATCAAGTAATAAACAACGCTCGCCGACTCAGCATAAAAAAGATCGATCGTGTCTCGGTCCGTATTAGAATTTAGCTGCATTTCTGAAAGTTCTTTTAAAGAAACAAATCTTTTTTCTTCGATCGCTTTTCTGACAAAATCATTAACGCCCCAACGCTTCGCTTTTTCTTGATACATCGCTATCCCCTCATCCATCCACAAAGGAACATCGGCTTTAAAACCAACAAATTCCCTGAAAATAATATGCCCTAGTTCGTGCGGAAGAGTTGAATCAAAAAATCCGGCAGCTGTCGGAAATGTGCGGATGATCTTCTCGCTAAACGACGCCGAGCCATGCGACCAGCCGGCTTGCCTTCCCTCATCAATGTAGTTTTGCGCGTCATTATAAATATAAATCTTTGCTCTCTTATCCCACGACCAATTTTCATAACGAATAAATCCTAAATTCTTTGTGATCTCCTGATAATAATATTCCGCCATCTCTTCCACACTTTTCAAGAAATCCTGCGGAACATCCTTGTAATAAATAATGAAATGCTGGCAACGGTACTCCTGCCAATTATTATCGGAAAAAGCCGCGGCAGAAAATCCAAAGAAGATCGCGGCCGAGATGATCAAAACTTTTATGTTCATTCTTTAATTAACTCTATCTCGTTGGCTAAGCGAATGGCGCTATCCGCATAAAAGAATTTCTCTGCCCGCAATGCAATTTCCTCTTTCTTTATTCTTCTTGTCAGCAACTCTAGGATAACCGCTCTTAAGCGCTCAGGCGTTAATTCATGCTCTTCGATCATTTGCGCTATTTGTGCCCGGCAAAGAACTTTGGCATTTTCTTTTTGATGGCCGCCGGCAAACGGATAAGGAATAAGGACCGCCGGGAGCCTAAAAAGAGCAACTTCATTGATCGTCATCGCCCCGGCCCGGCAAATAACCAGGTCGCTTGCCATATACGCTAAATCGATCTCATCGAGAAAATCAAAAAGGCAAAAATGCATCCCCGAACGCTCATAGCTCGCTTTCAGGTCTTCATAGTCTTTTTTCCCGGAAATATGGATAATTTGAAAATCAAGGCTTTCTTTAAGCAAAATAGCCGCTTCAAAGAAATCTTTGTTGATCCTGCGGCTTCCCTGACTTCCTCCAACAATTAGTATAATCGGTTTATCAGGAGAAAGATTAAATTTTCGCAGAATTTCCTCACGCGGCAACTCATTTGGCTTCTTACGGCACGGACATCCGGTTAACACAACTTTTTTTTGATTAAAATATCTCCGGCTTTCCGCAAAACTAACCGCCACACGTTTGGAAAACTTTGACAATAAGTAATTAGCCTTGCCCGGAACAACATTTTGCTCATGGATTAATGTCGGACAACGCAAAAGAAATGCCGCCGCAACCGTCGGAAAAGCTCCATAACCGCCAAATCCGGCAACAACATCAGGCTTGAATTCCTTAAGGAATCGAAGTGCCTGCCCGGTTGCCGTCAACATACAATTGATGGAAACAAAAAAAGAAGCCAAAGACCGGTAAGCTATTCCCTTGGCGCAAAGCCCGACAAACCTAAAATTATTTTTTTCTATTTTCTCCGCAGCCAACCCCGGGGTTCCCAAAAAGACAATCTCATGCCCCCGGCTTCTTAGCTCAATGGCAACGCTTAATGCCGGAAAAACATGGCCGCCGCTACCGCCTGTCGCAATAATAATTTTCATGATTCTTGGGTGCGGGAAATGTTAAGCAATAACGCAACAGCAATAAGATTAAAAATCAACGCCGAACCTCCATAGCTAATGAACGGCATCGGCAATCCCTTTGTTGGCAAAGCTCCGATGCTGACGCCGACATTAACAACGGCTTGTAACCCCAGCATGGCCACGATGCCGACGCTTAAAAAATAACCAAAGCTTTCTTCTGTTCTCTTGGCGATCCTGGCACCTTGCCAGATAAAAAGCATGAATAAGACAACAACCGTTAATGTCCCAACCAATCCTAGTTCTTCGCCAATAATGGACAGAATAAAATCGGTATGCGCCGCCGGTAAATAAAAAAGTTTCTGCATGCTTTGCCCTAAACCAACGCCAAGAATCCCTCCTGATCCAAGAGCAATTTGCGATTGCGTCAGTTGAAAACCTATTCCTTGGCTATCGCCCCACGGATTAAGAAACGCCAAGATCCTTGTTAAACGATACGGAACTCGGACGATCAGAAGATAAATAAGCGGTAAAGACATGAGCCCGACAAGGCTAAGATGAGAGATCCTCGCGCCGGCAACAAACATCAGAACAAAGACAACGCAAGCGATAGAAACGGACGTTCCTAGATCCGGCTGTTTTAAGATCGGCAAGCAAACAATGCCTAGCATAAAAACAAGCGGCAAAAACCCTTCAACCAGATCGCGGATCTTTGTCTGTTTGCGCGCCAGAAAATCAGCAACATAGATCAATACGGCAATCTTAGCGAATTCTGACGGCTGAAAACTTAAACCAAAAACCTTAAACCAACGCCGGGCACCGTTACTTTCTTTCCCAATTCCAGGGATAAGAACCAAGATCAGCAAGAAAATCGCGACCATCAGGATCGGCTTGGCATATTTGCGCAGTTCCCGATAATCGATCGCCATTACCAAGAGCATAAGCGGCAAACCCATTGTGAGAAATAATAAATGCCGCTTCAAGAAATAAGCGCTGTCTTTTAGCTGTTGTAAAGCATAGATACTGCTGGCGCTAAAGATCATAATGATCCCTACGCAGACTAAAATAACCGTTAAAATAGCCAGTGACCGCCTGATCTCGCGCATAATTAAAGTTGAGAAACGATTTGCTTGAACACCTTTCCGCGTTCTTCAAAATTTTTGAACATATCAAAACTGGCGCACATCGGTGACAACAAGACACAATCACCCGGCACCGCAGCCCTACGCGCACTCACCACAGCACTTTCAAGGTTGCCGCATTCCTCAACATTGACAACACCGGAGAAAGCCTTTGTTATCTTTTCTTTCGTTTGTCCAATAGCGAAAATTCTCTTAACTTTACGGCCGACCAAATCACTCAGAACATCAAAACCAAGTTTTTTGTCGTAGCCGCCACAGATCATTACAATCGGCTTTTCCATCGTTGTAAGCGCCCATCGCCCAGCCTCGGGTGTTGTCGATTTTGAGTCGTTCACAAAATCAACACCATCTATGGTGCGCACTAATTCCAGCCGATGTTCAACTCCTTTAAATCCAGAGAATATTTTCTTGCACTGGTCAGGGCTTACGTCAAAAATCCTGCCAACCTCCGCAGCCGCCAAATGATTCGGATTGCGAATACCTAGCTTTTCAGATAAACCTGGAGAATTAAAATAAGAAACTTTAGATTGAACCTCCGATGCCAGATTTTTAACGATAGGGTCTTCGTAATTAAGAATGGCAAAATCATTTTTCTTTTGATTTGAAAAAATTCTTTTTTTAGCACAAAGATACTCTTCCATATCCTTATGCCGGTCTAAATGATTTTGGCTGAAATTAACAAAAACAGCCACGTGCGGACGAAAATGAATGATGGATTCCAGCTGAAAAGAGCTGATCTCAAGGACCACAAGGTCATTTTTCTTAAGGCTCGTCACATGACTGGAAAATGGCGACCCGATATTGCCGCAAAGACAAACTTTTCTTTTTGTTTCCTCGAGAACTTTAGCGATCAAGGTAGAAACGGTTGTTTTACCGTTACTGCCGGTTACCGCTATCACCGGGCAAGGGCAAAACCGAAATGCTAACTCCACCTCGCCAAAAACAGAAATATCTTTGGCTTTCGCCCAGGCAACCGGCTCGGCGCTGATTGGAACACCCGGGCTTAAAACCACCATATCGCTTTCTTCGATAAACTTTCTCGTATGGCCGCCAAATTCCATTTCAACTCGTTTTCGTTGCGGCCATTTTTCTAGAATATTCTTTAAAGACTCCTGGGGAGCTTTTTCAGAAATTTTGGGCTGGCCTTGGAAATGCAGAACTAATTCCGCGATCGCCATGCCGCTTTTACCGGAACCAATGATGGCAACTCGTTTATGCCGTAAATCCATTATCTGATCTTTAGGGTTGTTAACGTTAATAACGCGAGAATGATCGCAATGATCCAAAAACGAACAATGATCTTCGATTCATCCCATCCGGAAAGTTGTAAATGATGATGCACCGGCGACATCTTGAATAACCTTTTTCGCCGCACCTTGAAAACAAAGATTTGAAGCATGACCGAAACGACCTCGACAACGAACACTCCTCCCAGAAAAACAAGCAGGAGTTCTTTTTTGATCAACACCGAAATAACGCCAATGCTTCCGCCCAAAGCCAAGGAACCGACATCGCCCATAAAAATTGACGCCGGATAGCAATTAAACCATAAAAATCCTAAGCTAGCACCAACCATCGCCATACAAAAAACTGCTAATTCTCCTGTTCCGGGAATATAAGGAATAAATAAATACTCACTGAATCTCAAATGGCCGGTAACGTAGCTCAAAACGCTTAAAGTTAACGCGACCATGAGCGTGCATCCTATGGCTAATCCATCCAAACCATCAGTTAAATTGACCGCGTTAGATGCCCCTACAATGACCAGCATGACAAAGGGAATATAAAACATTCCCAAATCAATAACCGACTCCTTAACGAATGGAAGATCAAGCTTTGTTGATGTTGTCGGGTCAAGGTAGACAAAACATCCTACTGAAAACCCTAAAACTAGCTGCCAGGTAAACTTCGTTAATGCCGAAAGCCCGCGTTTTTTTCCTTTGTGCGTTAGCTTGATATAATCGTCAATGCCTCCCAAGACCGCAAGCCAAATACAAGTCACCAAGGCGATCAGCGTATATTTATTGGTTAAATCTCCCCACAGCAAGATGGAGAGAACAATGCTCCCGATAATAAAGATCCCGCCCATGGTGGGCGTTCCCTCTTTAGATTTTTGCAACGGATCAAGCTTATCGCAATATTCTCTTTTGACGTTTTCTCGGATATTACGCGATTTGAATTTTCGGATCAAAAAAGGGCCTAAGATAAGGCACAGGACGAACGTTGTTACAGCGGCCATGCCGGCACGAAAAGTAATATATTTAAAAATGTTGAAGCCAAAGAAAACATCCCGCAAGCTAGCTAAATAGTGAAACATATCTTAGTTTTCTTCCTTTCCTTTTAATAAAGCAATGACACGCTCCATCCGAAGCCCACGCGAACCTTTGATCAAAATAACATCTCCGGAGTTAAGATCGCTTTTAAGTATTTTATGCACGTGTTCGATGCGATGACAATGATAACTTTTAAGATTTTTATTTTGTTTTTTCGCTTCTAAAGAAATAAATTTTGATAAATTCCCTAAGGTGATGATCGAATCAATGTTCGAACGGCCTACTAGTTTTCCTATTTTACGATGCAGCTGCTCAGATTTTGACCCCAGCTCCAGCATATCACCGCAAACTAAGATTTTTCGCCCCTTTGTTTTCAAGCGGGATAACGTTTCAATGGAACTGCGTAAAGACATCGGATTGGCGTTGTAAGAATCATCTAAGATGTTCCAGGACTTCACTTTTTTAAAAACACCCCGGCCGTAAAGATTTTTGAATTCAAGAAGCGCTTCCTTGATTTTTTGATCATTGACCTTAAATAATCGCCCACAGCTAATTGCCGCTAACGCATTATAGACATTATGAGAACCGAAGACTTGCAAGCAGAATTTTTGACGATCATTGACAGTAAAACAAAGCGATCCACTATCAGGTTCCTGAATGTTTCCCGCCTTGATATCAGACTGCGATTTTATCCCAAAAGAAATAAATTCCTTCCCCTTGGCCTTGTTCGGGATTGTCCGTAAAAAACGATCATCCTTATTGAAAATGACCAACCCATTTTCTTGCATGCGCCGGATGATATTGAATTTTTCTTTAAAAACTCCGGCAGGTGTTTTTAAGAATTCTAGATGTGACTCGCCAATATTTGTGAGTAGCGAAACTGTCGGTTCCGCAATTTGTGCTAACTGCGCGATCTCGCCAAAATGATTCGTTCCCAGCTCAACAACAACGATCTTATGTGTTTTATTGAGCTTTAATAAAGTCATCGGTACGCCGATATTATTATTCAATGTCGCGATATTCTTTAAAACTTTATATTTCTTTTCTAAAACCGCGGCGATCATCTCTTTGGTGGTCGTTTTCCCGGCGCTTCCGGTAATGGCAATGACAGGGATTTTAAAGCGCCGGCGATGAAACCGGGCGATCTGCCCTAAAGCTTGCGTCGTGTCATCAACAAAAATGATCGGGATATCGGTGTGAGGAAGAGAAACTTTTTTGGAAACAATGATCGCCGCTGCCGATCTCGCAATTACCTTTCGAAGAAAGTTATGCCCGTCAAAATTCTTCCCGCAAAGAGCAATAAAAAGATCTCCGCGTTTTAAGGTTCGACTATCAGTTGAAACCGAGCGGATCAAGGCATGCCTTTTTCCGCTTAATTGACGGCCGCCCGTAGCAAGCAGAATGTCGTTAAGATTTAGCATGGAGGTATTTTTTGACAACATCACAGTCATCAAAAGAAATTGTTTTTTCCTTAAAGATCTGATACGTTTCGTGGCCTTTTCCAGCAACCACAACAACATCGTTTTTCCCTGCCAACGTAATCGCTTTTTTGATCGCTTCTTCCCTGTCCAAGATAACCGTAAAGTTTTTATTTTTGCATCCTTGAATGATCTCATTGGCGATCACTTGAGGATCTTCACTGCGAGAATTATCACTGGTGACAATGCAAAAATCAGCCAATTGGCTTGCCACCATTCCCATTTTGGGACGTTTGGTCTTATCACGGTCACCGCCGCAACCAAACACAAGAATGATCCGGCTTTTGGTAACTAATCTCAAATTTGTTAAAATATTTTTTAAGGCATCTTCGGTATGCGCGTAATCAACGAACACATGGAAATCTTGTCCGGCTTCAATGCGCTCAAGCCGCCCGGGAACATTTTCAAAATCTTCAATAGCCCGCTCAACATCCTTCATATCTATTTTTTGCCAAAGGCCTTGAGCCACTGCGGATAAAATATTATAGATATTGTGCCGTCCGATCAATTTTGTCGTCATTTTTTCAAGCTCTTTGCCATGACGTAACGTAAATTTTGAACCACTTAAACTCAATTGAATATCAGAAGCCACAATGTCAGCCTGATGCGTAATCCCATAAGTAATGACCTTGGCTTTCGTTAACGAAACAAGCCTTTTTCCATACGGATCATCCGCATTGATGATGGCCGAAGCATCTTTTGATAATCCGGAAAATAATTTTGCCTTTGCCTGAAAATAATTCTCCATATTCTGATGATAATCCATATGATCACCAGTCAAGTTCGTAAAGATCGCCGAATTAAAATCAATGCCGTCAACTCGCCCTTGATCAAGAGCATGCGAGGAAACTTCCATGGCGCAATACCCAACACCTTCTTTGACCATATCGGATAAATAGTGTTGATTGTCAATAACGCCCGGTGTTGTGTTTTTGGAGGGAAGGATCTTATTTCCGATACGATGGTTGATCGTCCCGATAACGGAACATTTTTCTGCCGCTTTGGCCAAAATAGACTCGACCAAATAAGAGGTTGTTGTCTTTCCATTGGTCCCGGTAATGCCGATGACCTTGATCTTTCGCGAAGGGTCACCATAAAAATTCTTCGCAATATCGGTCAGAAACTTTTTAGGGTCCGCAACCGCAAGAAAGCAGATACCGGCATCAAGAGCTTTTTTAACCCCGCCCGGATAACTGTCGGCAACAACAATTTTTGCTCCTTTTTTTACCGCGTCATCAATATATTGCGTTCCGTCTAAAATAGGGCCTTTGACGGCAACAAACAAGCTTCCCTTTTCGATAGCCCGCGAATCAGAGCTAACAGATCTTGCGTCAAAATCAATAAATGACGCCGGCAGGCTTTGTTTATAAATACCTTTTAGTAATTTCTCAAGTTTCATATTTAATGATTTTCTTGAACAATGACAGAGGATTTTGTCGCCCTAAGATATCGCAACGTATCTTGCGCGACTTCTTGAAAGACCGGCGCTGACACTGTCCCCCCATAATGACTGGGATGAGGCTCGTCAAAAACAACCACAACGGCAATTTTCGGATCTTCTACCGGAGCAAAGCCAATGAACGTAGCATAAAATTCACTATGCGAATAAGTTCCTCCGGTAACTTTCTGGGCAGTTCCGGTTTTTCCGCCCACCGAAACTCCTTTGATCTTGGCTAATTTTCCCGTACCGTTCTCAACAACGCCTTTTAAGATATTTTTAACCCGCAATGCTGTTTCTTTACTGATCACTTGTCCGACTGCGGTCGGCTTAAATTCCTTAATAAGCTCCCCTTTTTGATCTTTGATATATTTTATCACAAACGGCTGCATGAAAACTCCATCATTTGCGATTGCTGAAATTGCACATACAAGTTGAATTGCGGTCACCGTAACCTCTTGCCCGATAGGAATAGCTCCGATCGATGTTTTTGACCAAACGGCAGGAGGCTTAAGAACACCTTTAACTTCGCCGGGTAAATCAATTCCCGTAAGGATCCCGAAACGAAAAAGCCGCGCATATCGATAGATAGCCGCGGCTCCCAACTGTTGCGCGATCTTGGTTACGCCGATGTTGCTGGATTGCTCAAAGACCTGACTAAAATTCAAATTACCATGTTTTTGATGGTCATGAAGGATATGGTTCCCGACTCTATAGGCGCCATTTTCACAAAAGAACATATTCTTTTCAGAAAATTTCTTTTCCTCAAGCGCGGCAGAAGCTGTGACGATCTTAAAAACCGATCCCGGCTCATACATATCCGTAACGCAACGATTACGGTGGCTATCTTGGCTGGATTTTGTGGGATGCCCCAAATGATACGTAGGCCTGTTCGCTAAGGCCAAGATCTCTCCGGTTTTCGGGTCCATAACAATGATCATGGCGCCTTTGGCATTATGCTTTTTGAAAGCCTTATCCAGAGAGCGCTCTGCGATATACTGTATCGTCTCATCAATGGTCAGTACTAAATCTTTTCCGTCTTCGGGAGGAAAAAAACTTTTTTCTAAAAGAAGCGCTCTCTGCTTTGCGTCGCGCATGATCTGCGTCCAGCCAAAATCACCTTTAAGATATCTATCGCATGTCAGCTCTAAGCCTTCTAATCCATCATTATCAATTCCGGAAAAACCGATCATGTGAGCGGCCAATTCCCCGCCGGGATAATAACGCTTGCTTTCCTTGACAAAATCGAGCCCGTCCAGTTTAAGCATTTTTATTTCTTCCATTTGTTGCGGCGATAATTTTCGCGCAAGCCAAACGAAATATTTTTCCTTGCTCAGGGCTTGCGTAAGAAATTTTGAATTTAAATTTAAGATTTCCGGAAGACGCCGGATAACTTCTGCTTTTTTCGCTGGGCTCATCGCGCGCGGATTAGCATAGAGAGAATATGCCGTAACGTTAATGGCCAGCGGCCTCAGATTTCGATCATAAATTGTGCCCCGTTTGGGCTCTAGCTTGATCAAGGTATTGTGTTGTTTCTCGGCAAGGCCGGATAGGTAAGAAAATTTGAAGACCTGGATCATGACAAGTTTTGCGGAAAACAAGACAAGAAATAAAATGAGGGAAAGAAAGATGAAGCTAAATCGAAAAGAATACCTGCGGGTATGCACCGATATAATTTAACCTTAGATTTATTTAATGGATTCGGCCTGAGCCTGAGACTTTAGCGTAAAAAGGCCGGCTAAAAAATTCATTTTATTTTCCGATCTAGTTGAGGCGATTTTTTTGCCTTGATTCGCCAGCACGACCGGCGCTCTTAATTCAACCACATGATCATTATCTAAAAAGCGCATACCGGAATTATCCGCGAGTAGCTTTACGCCCAAATGACTCGATGATTTTAACGTGGAGATACTTGATAAGGCATTGCTTCGATGATCTAATAATTTCTGGATCTCAATTTCTTTATTCTTTCCTTGATAAGCCAGATCAAAGATATCAACCTGAAGCCGGATGTAAACCAGCGACAGGATCGTAACGGAACACATCAATAAAAGAAACTTCGAAAATCTCATTTTGTCCTTTCTATAACCCTAAGCCGCGCGCTTCGCGCGCGAGAATTAACCGCATTTTCTTCATCGCTTGGGCGCAGCGGAGTTTTTGTAATGATCCGGCCTAATCCTTTTTGCGAAAACTCTTTAAATTTCTCTTTTGCGATCCTGTCTTCTAACGAGTGAAATGAAATAACACATGTCCGCCCGCCGACTTTAAGATAATTTATGCTTTTATCTAAGGCTACTTCTAAGGCTTCCAATTCGCGGTTCACCGCAATGCGAAAAGCTTGAAAAGTCCTAGTCGCCGGATGGATCTTTTGCTTTCCGGCACCGCGTGGGATCGCCCTTAAAACGACACGGCTTAAATCTCCGGTAGAAGCAATAGGATTTTTTGATCTTTCCCTCACCAGAAAACTTGCAATGCGATGATGCCAGCGCTCTTCCCCAAAATTTTTTAAGATCGATGCAATCTCTTTTTCCGAAAGAGAGTTCACCAAATCATACGCTGAAATATAGCTATTTTTATCCATGCGCATATCCAAAGGCCCATCAGATCTCAAGCTAAAACCCCTCTGAGGATTATCTATTTGATAACTGGAAATACCCACATCCAACAAGATCGCATCAACCTCGCGAATCCCTAACTTATTTAAAACAACATCAAAATCACGAAAATCCGTTTGTTCAAAATGACATTGTCCGGCAAAATCTTTAAGCCTGTCTTGCGCGACAGAAAGCGATTCACCGTCGCGATCGGTGCCGATGTAACGTCCATGAGGGCCGATCCTTTTCAGTATTTCCAGCGCATGCCCTGCCGTACCAAGCGTGCAATCTAATACAAAACTACCTGCTTTGAGGTTCAAATTTTCCAGAACCTCTTTTGTCATGACAGGAATATGAGTCATTTTTTATTTCAGACATCAATGATCTTTTCAGCAATTTCCTCGAACGAACCACGAGAATTACTGTAAAATTCTTTCCAAGTTTGAGCATCCCAAACTTCGATGCGATTTGATATACCAATAATAATGGTATCAATTTTTATCCCGGCAAAATCTTTCAAATAAGGAGGGACGATAAACCGCCCTTGCCTATCCGGAATAATTTCTGCCGCTCCGGAGAAAAACATACGATTAAAACTTCTCGCCTCTTGTTTCGTAAATGACATATTACGAAACTTCTGCTCTTGGGAACGCCACTCATCATCACTGAACATAAAGATACATTTATCTAACCCGCGCGTTAAAAAGAACTTCTCAATGCCGTGCTCTTTCGCGACATCTCTAAAGCGCGCCGGCAAGATCAAGCGTCCTTTGCGGTCAATGGTATGAATATATTCGCCGTAAAACACTTTTCATCTCCGTTGATTTAAACCACTTTGCTCCACTTTGCTCCACCAATTTCATAATATAGTGGGGTCCACGGGCTTTGTCAACATCAAAATACTAATTCTTCTGGTTAAGATAAGAAATAGCTCTGACAAAAACCGAAGGGATTTTGGCTATATCTCAGCCGCAGGAATTAACTTTATCGATATATTGTTATCTAGGAGAGAAACGGTAGGCAAAAATGTATAACCGATACAAAAGCGGGAGATATTATGCGGAATACGCGCGATGAGCCCGAAACATTTCTTTCGCCAATTCAACATCTTTTTGGATCTGTTGAGCTAGCGACTCCCTTGTCGAAAATCTTCTTTCGGGACGAACCTTAGACAGAAATCGAACTTCAATTTCCTTTCCATAAATATTTTTTTTAAAATTAAAAATATAAACTTCAACATTAAGTGCTTTATTTCTCTCCCTAAAAGAAGGGCGGATCCCGATATTAGCAACACCATTATGAATTCTTTTATTGAGAACAACCTGGGCAAGGTAAACTCCTCGCGGCGGAAGAATTTCTCCGGAAGGATGAATATTTGCCGTCGGAAACCCTAACGTTTTCCCGACCTTTTTTCCCACGCTAACCTTCCCAAAGATTGAAACCGGGCGCCCTAAAAACTCCCGCGCTGTTTGGAGCTGTCCTTTTAAAATAAGTTTTCTTATTCGCGTGCTACTGATCGTCCTGCGATGATTCCTGGCAAAAGAAACAACATTTGTTTCAAAACCATATTGGTTGCCTATCTGTTTTAAGAAATTTGGCGTTCCCTGTCGGTTCTTCCCGAAATGGAAGTTCTTTCCGACAAAAACTTTTTCAGGAGCAACTTTCCCAAAAAGATACTTCTCGATAAAATCTTGCGGTTTTAAATTTGAAAATTTCCGCGTAAACGGCACAACCAAACAAACCTGAACTCCTAAGTCTCTTATGAGGGCTATTCGCCTCTCAAGAGAAACTAGCAGAGGAACAGGATTCTTAGGATTCAAAATATTTGCCGGATGGGGAAAAAATGTCATCACCATGCTTGTCCCATTTAAGCTTTTCGCTTTTTCAATAACTTTTCGGATAAGTTTCTGATGTCCAAGGTGAACACCATCAAAAATACCTATGGCGATAACAGGGCGAGGAAACTTCTTTTTAATACGACCAATGTCGTAAATGACTTTCATTGACTTCCTCAAGATTAACCGCTTCTTCAATTTTAAACGGACCGATTTTTGTCCGGCGAATTTGCGTGATGCAAGCCCCGCATCCGATGATATCTCCGACATCTTCGGCGAGCTTGCGGACATAAGTTCCCTTTGAACATTCCAGGCAGAATTTTACATCCGGCAAAGCGAAATCAACAAGAGACAAAGAATAAATCTTGATCCGGCGCGGCTCTCTTTTAACTTCAATACCGCGTCGGGCCAATTTATAAAGCGGTTTCCCACCAACTTTGATCGCAGAAACCATGGGAGGAATCTGTTCGATATCTCCGACAAAACGGGTAAAAATCTCTTCCACCTGATTTGATGTCACTGCGCCATACGGCCTCTGGCTTATCACACGGCCTTCAATATCAGCGGTACTCGTTCGCAAGCCTAAACGTAATGTTGCCTCATAGGCTTTATCAAAAGAAGAGAACTTCTCAAATAACTGTGTGCTCTTCCCCAAAAAAATGATCAAAACTCCCGTTGCAAGAGGATCTAATGTTCCGGCATGGCCAACTCGCTTCATCTGGAATTTTCTACGAAGAAAACTGACGACATCATGAGAAGTAATTCCAGCGGGCTTATCAATAACCAAAAATCCGTCCATCAGCAGACCACTTTTGACAAATATCTCAAGACTTCCTTTTTTGCCTTCTTTAAGCTCATCGCAAGGTATCCGCCGCTAGCTTTCGCGTGTCCTCCCCCATTGTACTTGGAAGCCACTCGGGACACATCAACTTTGCCCTGGGAACGAAAATTAACACGAGTAAAATCACCTTTGTTTTCCGTGAATATCACAACAACCTCAATGCCCTGTATGGCACGTAAAAATGTAAAGATCTTATCTCTCAGGTCAAATTCTCCGGAAAATCCTTTAAGTATTTGCTTCGTCAATTCAATACAAACAACCTTTCCCTGATGATGAATTTCAAAGCGGTCTAATATTTTTGCAAGGATCACAAGATCTTTAAGATTGACGGCTTCGTAGATCTTTCGATAAATTTGGTTTGCCGAAAACTTAAACGTCAACAATTCACTGACGACTTGATGAGTATATGGTGATGTATTGTCATAGCGAAATGACCCCGTATCCGTCATGATCCCGGAGTACAAAAGAATGGCGATATCTTTCGTAAGTTTATAACGAACACTTTTAAGAAAAGTAAAGACCATCTCGGCAGCCGAAGAAGCTTGCGAGTCGACAAAATTCAAACAACCAAATTTCTCATTGGTAATGTGATGGTCAATATTGATGATCATTTTCTCTCGATCAATCAAGCCTTCGACAGAACCGATCCTAGAGAAATCAGCACAATCCAGAAAAATAGCGACATCATAGCGCAAAGGCTTACCATTATATTTCTTGACCCAGTTAATCTTCGGTAAAAACCGATACACCTTAAGCGGGGCATCAGCATTGATAACGTGAACGATCTTCCCTAAAGACCTTAAGTAGATCGCCAAGGCTAATTCAGACGTCAGAGCATCAACATCAGGATTAGCGTGCGTTGTTAAAACAAAAGTTTTATTAGCCTTGATGGCTTTTATAATGGGATTAAGATTCATGTTTTATTTTCTCAATAATTTCTTCGATATGCGCGCCGTAAGAAACAGATTCATCAAAAATAAAATCAATGTCCGGCGTATAACGCATCCGCACGCGCTGGCCGACGAGTTTTCGAATAAAACCTTTGGCGCTGTCAAGCCCTTGCTGTGCCGAATCAATTTTAGAATTATCCCCAAAAACGCTAAAATAGATCTTAGCATGCTGCAGGTCACGGCTCACCTCTGCCTGCATGATCGTCACAAACTTCAGGCGAGGATCCTTGACTTCCTTTTGCACAATATCGCTGACTTCCCTTTTAACAGATTCATTGATTCGATCGATCCGACTCATCGCTATCCCCTAACGTTAGATTGGTTTAACTTCTTTATAAAAAGTATTTCATCCTGTTTTGATTTAAGAGTACCATCTATTCTCGCAGCAAGAAGCTTTTTAAGAGCTGCTCCGACGGGCTGTCCGGGCGCAGTTCCTAAAGACTTAAGATCATCACCGCGAAGATGAAGGCTTGCAAAGCTGTCTTTACTTAGAAAGCGGTGAATGCGCTGCCGGATAACCTTCTTCCCGGATTTTGCTTTAATGAAAATGGTCGTCTCAATGCTTAAAGGCTTTAGAATTTCATAGACAGCACTTGGTTTCAACTTCGTTTTTGAAAGCTGTTCAATGACCCTGTCCGCATAACACGCCGAATATATTCGCGCTTGGTCTACCGAAGATAGGTTAAACGGCGCTAATATTTTCTTAAGCGTTTTTGCGGGCACCACATCCACGATCGACATAAAATAAATGATCCAGGGATCAATGGATCGTTTCCCAGAAAATTCTCTCGCAAAATAAGCAACCTCTTTTTCGACCGCGGACAAAAGCAAAAACTGCGATGCGCGTATTTTAAAACTATTTCCAAGAAATTGGAAGCCATTTAACTGATTTAATCGACGAAGAGGTTTTACGGGATGAAATTCTTTAAGCATTTTCTTAAATTCTTCAAAATAACGCTGCGGTTTAACATTCTGCACAACTTTCTGTTCAGCGGAATTTCTCAATAGTTTTTCTGTTTGTTTCTCAAGTTGAAAATCAAGCCTTTGTTCGAACCGGATTGCCCGCAAGATACGAGTGGGATCATCTTGAAAGCTTTTTTCATGCAACACTCTTATTTTCTTCTTTGCGATATCTCTAAGCCCATTAAAATAATCCACTACTTTGCCGAATTGACCAGGATTGATGGCCATGGCGATCGCATTAATAGAAAAATCTCGACGAAAAAGGTCATCATAAATAACACTCGGCTCAACATCCGGAAGAGCTCCGCTATGCCAATACGTTTCTTTTCTGGCCGTGGCAAAATCAATGTTTTTTCCGCTGGGTAAAACGATCGTTGCTGTCCCAAATTTTCCGTATACAGTTATGTCGGCATTTTTTTTGCGGGCAAAAGCCTTCGCGAAACTGATACCATCACCTTCAACAACAATATCTAGATCAAGATTTTCTCTTTCCAAAATGAGATCGCGCACAAATCCACCGACAAGATAGGCCACAACGCCACGGCTTTTCGCCTCAAAGCCTATCTCTTTGATCAGCGTTAAAATCTTTTTCGGTAATTTTTGTAATAAATGCTTCATAGCTGTCTACGGCCTAGGATGAAATTGTTGATGGATTGTGCGCAAGCGTTCTTTATCAACATGCGTATAGATTTGTGTCGTTGAAATATCGGAATGCCCCAGCATTTCTTGGACTGATCGAAGGTCGGCACCGTGCTCTAAAAGATGCGTCGCGAATGAATGACGGATCGTATGCGGCTTAATGACCTTTTTGATCCTCGCCAGTTTCGCGTAAGACTTAATGATCTTCCAAATGCTCTGCCGGCTGATCTTTTTTCCCAGGCGGCTCAAGAATAAAGAATTGGTAATATTTTTCTTAACCAATTTTGCACGTACCTCTTCTGCATATTTCTTAACTGCAGTTTGAGCCCGCCGTCCAATGGGAACGATCCGTTCCTTACGCCCCTTACCAACGCAACGGACATAACCGACTTGAACATTAACGCTATCAATCTTTAAGTCCACAAGTTCCGACACACGCATGCCGCTGGCGTATAATAATTCCAAGATCGCAGTATCTCTAATTTTTTGCCAGCCTTTTCCTTGAGCTTCTTTGATCATGCTCTCAATTTCACTGGACGATAAAACATCAGGAACTTTTTTCCATAATTTCGGCGTTTCCAGAAGATTGGTAGGGTCTTCCTTGGCTAAACGCTCCCGGACCAAAAAACGGTGGAACATCTTGATAGCCGCTAAACTTCGACAAATCGAACTCGTCGATAGATTTTTTTCTTTCTGATCATGCATATAGGCCGTAATATTTTCACGCTTCACCGCATCTGAACTCGAAATATTTTGCTTTAAGAGATGCTGTGTGTATTTTGTCAAGTCTCGACGATAAGCCAGGATCGTATTATTTGACAGGCCTCGCTCGACGGAAAGAAAATTGATAAACTCTTCGATAAATTCTTTCATAAGGATCTTAAAACGTTATTTCTTAATACTATCTTTCACTTTACTTAAAGAATATTCTGTTCTCATTTTCTTTCCGATCGATTCTACCTTGGATCTCCACGAAGAAAGGCTTCCGCGAGGAACAGATAAACGCATATCAGCCTCAACGACGGACAATTCACTGAGCAAAACCTCAACTCCCGCTTTTTTGTCATCCGCTAATAAGGCTTTTAGTTCCGCTAATTGCTTTCTGATCTGCTCCATGGCATAAAATTGGCGCTTACGGCTTGATGTTCCGTCTAGCATCGTCAACAATTCTTTTTGCCAAACCTTCCAGAGAGAAAAATGCTCCTGGTAAACTTGCTCGGGGCTGTATTGTTTGGCCGGATATTCGATCGGCTCCAAGATAGGAGACATTTCCATGCTTTCATCCTTGTCCTTTTTCTTCTGGCGCGTAAATTTCTTGCGAAGCGGTTCACACCCGCCAAGCACGATGGAAATAGATAAAAAAATGCAAAGTACTAAAGACATCCTTAAGGCTAACTGTTTTTTGTTTACAAAAATATTCATTGGATCATCTCCTTAAATTCCTGTTCGTTTAAGATCTTAACGCCTAATTTTACTGCCGTATCAAATTTTGATCCCGGACTTTTCCCCGCAACAACAAAATCCGTATTTTTACTAACGCTCGAAACGATTTCACCGCCAAGATTTTTCACCAGCTCACCTGCCTCGCTTCGCGAAAATTCCGACATCTCTCCGGTAAAAACAAATTTCTTTCCTTCCAGCCTATTATCAGCCAGCACATTTTTAGGCTCTAGCATGCTAACCCCAACTTGCCTTAGACGCTCCACAAGTTTTTTTGTTGCTGGCTTTGAGAAAAAATCTCGAAGCGAATAAGACATTACTTCGCCGATCTCATGAATATTCTCAAGGTCTTCTGCTTTAGCATTGATGATATTCTCAAGTGACAAGAATTTTTGAGCCAAAGTATAGGCCGCTTTTTCACCAATATTGGAGATCCCTAAGGCATATAATAAACGTGATAAAGAATTTTTCTTGCTGTTTTGAATGGCCGCTAAAAGATTATCCGCCTTTTTATCTTTAAAAAGCTCAAGGTCAAGCAAATCCTTCTTTTCTAGAAAATAAATATCCGCTAAATTCTTAACGCGCCCTTTTTCCAAAAGCTGTGCAATAACAACTTCTCCCAGCCCCTCAATGTCCATGGCAGTACGCGAGGCAAAATGAACGAGCCGTCGCTCTAACTGCTTAGGGCAATCTATATTGACACACCGATAGGCAACATCTTCTGTTTTTTCCTTAACAATATCTCCGCCGCATTCAGGGCATTTCTTTGGAACCTGGAAAGCCCGAGAAGTTTCTTTCGAATGTTCAACGACTTTAATAACTTTAGGAATAACGTCGCCAGCGCGTTCCAGCAAAATTCGGTCGCCTTTTTTTATTCCCAACCTTTTTATTTCATCAAAATTATGCAGTGTCGCCCGAGAGATCATGACTCCAGCGCACGCAACCGGCTCAAGGCAAGCGACGGGTGTCAAAACTCCCGTTCTTCCCACCTGAATAACAATATCCAGAACTTTTGTCGTCGCTTGATGAGCCGGAAATTTATAGGCAACCGCCCATCGAGGGCTTTTAAGTGTCGCTCCGAGTTTTCTTTGCTGTTCTAAAGAATTGACCTTAATAACAACACCGTCCACTTCGTAAGGAATTGAACTTCGCTTTTCTTGATATTTCTTACAATAATCTAAAACATCTTGGAACGTCCGGCACAACCTGTTTTCCTCGTTGACTCGAAAACCATACCTTTTGGCAGAACTTAGAAAATCCCAGTGTGTTTCCGGAGTTTCTTCACCTCTTAGAATTCCGAACGAATGAACAAAAGAACTGAGCTTGCGCTTTGCCGTCATGGTCGAATCTAAAAGCTTTAAAGATCCACTGGTGGCATTGCGAGGATTAGCGAACAATTCTTCCCCTTGCTTTTTGCGCTCCTGATTAAGGATTTTAAAATCTTCAAGGTTCATATAAATTTCAGTACGCACCTCAAAAACCGACGGAAAATCTTTATCTTTTTCCCCGAATAGCTTTAACGGGATAGAGCGAATCGTTTTAATATTGTGCGTCACATCTTCCCCGGTCAATCCATCGCCACGTGTGGCGCCTAGAGTAAAAATACCGTTTTCATAGGTCAGCGCGGCGCTCACTCCGTCAATCTTAAGCTCCGCGACGTATTCAATATGTTCACCCGGTAGATTTTTTTTAACACGCTCTTCCCACTCACAAAGCTCCTGAGCAGAGTACGTATTATCCAATGAATACATCTTGGCTTTGTGCGCAACGGCCCTAGCGGCCTCATCGATTTTTGCCCCAACTCTTACGGTCGGCGACTGCGCAGATCTTAACTCAGGAAATTGTTTTTCTAGCTCTATGAGACAGCGCAAAAGCTCATCGTATTCCTTATCTGAGATCGTTGGCTGGCTCAGCACATAATAACGATGATTATGGAGCTCTATTTCTTCGCTTAACCTTATGATCTCTTTTTGAGCGCGTGTTTTATCCATCGTCTAACGGCCAAGATTTAATCGTGAGGCCAAAAAAGGAGAAAGGCCGGATTCTAAAATTCTTTTTTGGGCTTCGGTGATATTGTAATCAACTCTTCTGATGGAAATCGTATTTTCTTGGGTGTCATAAATACAAAAGCTTGACTTTGGATTTCCATCGCGAGGTTGGCCAACACTACCGACATTAATAATATATTTACATTCTTTCTCGACTGAAATATCCGCCGATAATCCCCGAGCGACTTTCCCATCTTTGAGAACAAAAATGTCCGTCACATGAGAATGCCCAACAAAGCATACATTCCTGTCCATATATCTGAACATCGTGGCGGCCTGCCGGATATCCACTAAATAGTGAAAATAGCTTGGCTCATCTAAGGTGCCATGAACCATAATAAAATTTTCGTTTTTATAAATAAGCGGTAGCTTATCCAAAAAGGCCATGTCTTCTCGTAAGGCCTTTGCCCTAGTCCAGAGAATGGCTTCTTGGGCGGTAGGATTAAAGTACGCGATATCGACCTTGTCGACAACAGCCCAATCATGATTACCGGCGACACAAACGGTATTTAGATCACGAACGATCCCGATGCACTCATGCGGATTAGCGCCATAACCGACGACATCGCCCGCACAAAAATACCCGTCGATCTTTTCTTTTTTTAATTCGGCTAAGACGGATTCAACCGCCTGGAGGTTTGCGTGAATATCGGAAAAAATGGCGTAGCGCATTTTTGTGTGGAGGAAATACTATTTTAAAAAACTAAAACAGGCGTGCTATGCGATCCGGAAATCTTTAAAATGGACTTCTGCTTCTCGGTGCGTGACCTTTTTGTCCTGAATATAGCCGGAGAAATATTCATCAATATTTTTTATTAACTCTTCGATGGATTCTTTCTTGCCCTCGACTAAAATTTCAACACTGCCATCGCTTAAGTTCCTAACCCAGCCCACTAAGTCAAGCTCTGAGGCAAAGCGATGGACCGTATAACGGAATCCAACGCCTTGAACTGTTCCTAAATACACAATATGCGATTGAAACATCTTTTTTCTAAACTGCCTATTTTTTCAGTTTAACGATGAACAGCGAGAAAATCCACATTTAGATAAAATCGGGGAGGTGGGATTTGAACCCACGGCCTCAACGTCCCGAACGTTGCGCGCTAGCCAAGCTGCGCTACTCCCCGGGAATTAAATCGCCTTTTATTTTTTAATTTGTAGTTAACAATAAATAACAGAGTGTAGTTTACCATCCGAGCATCGTTTCGTCAATTACCCTGTCTGATTTTGATCGGAAGAATGAAATGAACTGAGCCTTGCGCCAAGCTGCAAGCTTGGCGCAAGGCTCCTATCCTTAATCCCGCGAATCTTTTATGCGCTAAACTTCTTTTACGCTAAAACCGATCTGCGCCTCGGCAACAACTTTATCGTTGACCATCGCCTTAGTCGCCAAAATACCGTTTTTAGCCAAAAATTTAACCGTGGTCACTTCGATGACCAATTGGTCTCCCGGAATAACCGGCGCTGAAAATTTCACTTCCACTTTGCCTAAATAATAGATCAACTTCTTCCCGATCAAATTCTTACTATGATAAAAATAAATACATCCCGCTTGAGCCATAGCCTCCACGATCAAAACACCGGGCATCACTTTTTCTTCCGGAAAATGCCCGACAAAGAATTGTTCATTGACCGACACATTCTTGATCGCCACAAGTTTTTCATTAGGCTTTAGGTCAATAACCTTATCGATCAACAGAAACGGAAACCGGTGCGGAATGATCTTCTTTATTTCCTGGATATCAAGTTGCATGGCCATTCTCCCCTTTTTTAGCGGCCGCCAATGGCTAAACCGCCGTCCACTTGAATAATTTGCCCCGTTAAATACCTCGCCTCTTGACTTAATAAAAATTTGACACAATTAGAAACGTCTTCGACCGTTCCAATGCGCCCCAAAGGAACGCTTTCTGAGATCTTTGTCCTTTGTTCCGGTGTCATTCCCGATAAAATATCCGTCTCAATAAATCCCGGCGCAACCGCGTTAACGCGCACACCATAGCCGGCCACTTCCTTGGCTAAAGATTTTGTAAGCGCATTGATCCCGCCTTTGGTTGCCGCATAATTTATTTGGCGCGGAAGACCGATTAGACCGCTCACCGATGACATATTAATAATATCGCCGCTTTTTTGTTTTAAAAATGTCACGATACACGAACGACTGGCATTAAAAACACCTGTCAAGTTCGTACCCAAAACCTCCTGCCAATCCTTCGGACTCATCAACATTAAAGCCTTATCAATAATAATTCCGGCATTATTGATCAAAATATCCAAGCGGCCGAATTTTTCCTTTGTTTCTTCAACCCATTTTTTGACTTGATTAAAATCTTTAACATCAACTTGAGAGGCCTCGCACTTTACACCGAGCTTTCTAGCATCTTGCTCAACTTTTAGCGCTTCTTCTTTTGATCTATGATAGCTAAAGGCAACATGGCATCCTTCTTTTGCCAGCATGAGAACAACCGCTCGGCCAATTCCGCGCGACCCGCCTGTTACAATAGCTACTTTATCTTTCAATTCTTTCATGGAATAAATTTCCTTAAAACCATACAGGTATTATTGCCATTTGGCCCGAACGTGATCACTAGAATATTCTTTAAATTCGCCTTACGTGATTTATTAGGAACATAATCCAAATCACAATCCGGGTCTCTTTCTTTATAATTTACCGTCGGAGGAATAAAATTCCTATTGAGCGCGCCCAAAGATGCCGCCGCCGCAAAAGCCCCCGACGCGCTATAACATTCTCCGGTCATGGACTTAATACTGCTCACCGGAATTTTATACGCCTGCTGGCCAAAAACTTCCTTGATCGCCAATGTTTCAATTTTATCTGCCGCAACGGTTGAATTCGCATTAGCGCAAATATAATCAATATCGGTAATTCCCAAACCGCAATTCTCTAAAGTATTTTTAATCGATTGAATAAGGCCTGTCCCACGCGGATTATATTTATTGATCCGAAATGGGTCAAAACACGTTCCGAAACCCAAAACTTCCGCCATGATCGGCGCATTGCGGTTTTTGGCGTGCTCATAATCTTCCATGGCTATAATACAAGCGCCTTCGCCAAAGGTAATTCCGTTACGCCTTTTATCAAAGGGGCAATTAATGAACGGTTCGCCTTCTTTGGATCCCGACATGAACTTAAGCGTATAAAAACCAAAGAAGGTTTGTTTACACATTTCTTCCACGGTTCCGGCATAAATTACCTTAGCGCGCCCGTACTGAATAAAATCATAAGAATAACTCATGGCATCAAGGCTCGCGGTAAATCCGGTGGAAATGGTAGTATTAAAGCCTTGGATATTTTGCCAAATGGAAATTTGACTAGCCGGAGAATTGATAACCGTATTGGGAAAAAGCGCCGGATTAACATAACGGGGCCCTTCGCGTAAAGTCACTTCATCAAATTCCGCGATACTTTTAATACTTCCCAATGTCGTTCCGACGGAAACACCCACATCATCCGTATTATCATCCGTAATAATAAATTGGCTGTCGGCGATGGCGAGTTTTGCGGCGGAAACAATTAGTTTTGTGCTGCGGTCAAGGTTACGCAACCCCTTAATTCCCATATACGTCTTGGCGTCAAAATCACTGACTTCACCGGCAATGTTAACGCGAAATTCCGCCGGATCAAATAGAGTCACCGGCTTGTAACCAACGGTTCCCTCTTCTAAGGATTTCCAGAATTCGTCCTTACCCTTGCCATTGCTGACAAGAATCCCTAAACCGGTTATGACGACGCGTTTTTTCATTTTTGTTTTAAAAAATATTTTGCCAAAAGATCGGTTTCGATATTAACTTCGTCTCCGGATACCTTAAATCCCAGCGTTGTGATCTTCAATGTATGCGGAATAATGTAAATCGAGAAATAATTTTTCCATACTTTTCCTACGGTTAAACTTATTCCATCCACAGATACCGAACCCTTCGGGACAATATAGCGCATTTGATCTTTACTGATCGCGATCTGAAACTCAACATAATTTTCTTGCGTGATTTTCTCTAGGATTTTTCCCACGCAATCCACATGCCCAGAAACAAAATGCCCGCCTAACGGGCTATTGGCGCGAAGGGCTTCTTCTAAATTGACCTTTGAACCTGATTTTAAATACTTCAGCGTCGTGCAGGAAATCGTTTCTTTCATCACGTCAAAAGAAACAATATTTGACTTTCGAGAAGTAGCGGTTAGGCAAACTCCATCAATCGCGATACTATCGCCAATGGAAATTTTCTTAAAAAGTTTACCCGTATCAACCTTAAGAACAATAAGATTTTTCTTCGAAATAATTTCTTTAACCGCCCCTAAGCCCTTAACGATCCCGGTGAACATACGCCTCCAGCAAAATATCTTGTCCTATTTTTTTAACGGACAGATCACGCAACTTGATCGCATCATCAACATGTCTTGCCGTTAATCCGCAAGCTGAACTGATCGCTTGTGTATCGCCTAAAATCTTTGGCGCGATAAAAACAAGCATTCGGTCAACCAAATTTTCCCTTAGGGCGCTTCCGATGATCCGCCCACCACCTTCAATGAGAAGGTTAACAATTTCGCGCTCAGTCAGCCTTTTAAATAACCATTTTATATCAACATAGCTGTTTTTTGTAGGACAAATCACGATATCAACGCCTCGCTTTAGAAAACTATTTCGTTTCGCTAAAGAAGATTTTTTTGTGGTGGCGATGATCACATCAGACGGAAGTGTGTTTTTGAAAATTCGAGAACGCTCGGGAGTCCTTAAATGAGTATCAACGATGATCTTTTTGATCTGTTTAAATTTCTTGACGGCAGAAAGACGAGGGTCATCCGCTAAAACAGTATTCACCCCGACTAAGATCGCGTCAAACTCTTGGCGCAGCCGATGAGCATAATCACGCGCCTCTTTGGATGTGATCCATTGCGATCGCCCGTTTGAGGCGGCGATCTTTCCGTCTAAGGTTTGAGCAATTTTTGCGGTCACAAACGGCATTTTTGTTTTAATATATTTGAAAAAAGGCTCATTGGCTTTAAAAACTTCCTTTTCCAAAAATCCAAAACGCACCTTAATTCCGGCCTGTTTTAACTTTTGAATAGATTTTCCGCTATTGATGGGGTTAGGATCTTTTACGGCAAAGATCGCTTCTTTAATTCCGCTTTGAATAATGGCATCAACACAAGGCGGCGTGCGCCCAAAATGAGAACACGGCTCTAAAGTCACGTAGAGCTTAGCGCTGCGCGCTTTGTTGCCGGCTTTCTTTAGGGCAACCACTTCCGCGTGATCACTTCCGCAATAACGATGATGTCCTTCAGAAATGATCTTACCATTTTTAACGATCACGGCACCCACAACCGGATTAGGCCACGTTTCTCCTTTGGCGCGAAGCGACAATTGAAAAGCTTTCTTCATATAGTCGAGATCGGTCATACTTTTTCTTTTTCCTCTTTAAGGCGCTCGACCAGCTCATAAGAGATTTTCATTTTCCCGATGGACGTATTGTTTTTCGCTTTCCCATGAGCATCAGAGCCTCCGGTGAGGATCAAATTATGTTTCTTGGCAATGTTCTCGTAAAACTGAATAATATTTTGCGAGCAATTCGGATAATACACTTCTAGCCCTCGTAAACCCGCATCCACAAAGCCCGGAATAAGTTCATCCTTTAACGTTAACATCGGATGCGCCATCACCGCCACTCCGCGAGCCTTTCGAATCAGGGCAATGATCTCCTGAGGAGTTTGCTTAAATTTCGGAACATAGGCAATGCACCCTTCACCGATGTACTTTACGAACGCTTGCTGGATAGAAGAAACCCATCCTTTTTGTTTTAAAATAGTCGCTAAATGCATCCGCCCGACGGAATCTGATTGCGTCAGATCAAAAACTTCTTGCGGTACTATATTGTTAATGCCTTGTGCTTTTAGTTTTTCGATCATCTGTTCGATGCGCATGCGCCGGCCTTTTTGCATTTTTTTGATAGGTTCTCGAAGCGCTTCGGAATCCAGATCCATACAATAACCTAAGATATGAATATCTTTTCCTTCCCATTCCGAAGAAAACTCAATTCCGGCGATCACCTCAATATCAAACTCTTTCGCGGCAAGCTGTGTAGGCAAAACACCTTCGAAGGTATCATGGTCGGTAATGCTAATGCAGTTTAAACCCGCCGCTCGTGTTCCTTCAACAACTTCCTGCGGCGACATAGTCCCGTCGGAATAATAGGTATGGATATGGAGGTCGGCTAATTTTGGCACAGTTAAAGTTTACTGCGGTATGATTTCGGTTTTATGGATCTTGTCTAGAACACCGTTGACGAACTTGCTGGAATCGCTGTCGCCATAGCGTTTGGCCAGCTCAACAGCCTCATTAATGGCAACCTTGGGCGGCACATCGGAAATAAAATTTAATTCAAAAACCCCAAGCCGAAGAATATTGCGGTCAATGATCGCCATACGCTTCAGGTCCCAATTGGTCGCGTATTGAACTATCTTCGCATCAATGGCGCTTAAATTTTTCTCGACGCCTAAAACAAGGCGCTTTGAAAAATCAATGACTTCCACATCTTTTGTTTCCGTGCTGGTAAAAAATTCTTCCGTCGTTGGCAAAATAGCTTTCCCGGTAATGTCGGACTGATAAAGGATCTTTAAAGCAAAATCGCGTGATTGGGTTCGTTTTCTCATAAAATAATTTCTGGATAATGCTAAATTTGATTCATAACGCTAACCATCTCAATAGCCGTGGTGGCAACGTCTCTTCCTTTATTCTCGCCTTTTATTTCTGAACGCTTATACGCTTGATCGATCGTATCAGTCGTTAAAACGCCAAAAATAACCGGCTTTCCCGTCAGTAAACTCACCTGAGCGATGCCCTGGGAAGCCGCATTGGCAACCAATTCAAAATGCAATGTCTCCCCGCGGATAACAGCTCCTAAACAAATCACGGCATCAATATTTTTTTTGCGCGCAAATTTAAGCGCGGTGACCGGGATCTCAAAAGAACCGGAGACCCAGGTAACAGTAATTTCCTTTTCTTTAACACCGCGATGTTTTAATTCAGCCAAGCAAGCTTCCAAAAGCCTTTTGGTGATGAAATCATTGAATCGCGACGCGATCACAGCGAATTCTTTCCCGCGAACTATTAATTGCCCTTCAATTGTTTTGATCTTTTTTTGTTTCATCTTGATAGAAATTACAATAAATGGCCTAACTTTTCTTTTTTTGTTTTAAGATAGCCCTCATTCGCCGGATTATGAGAAACTTTTATGGGAATGCGCTCGGAAACCGTCAATCCATAGCCTTCTAATCCGACGATCTTTCTGGGGTTATTAGTGAGCAGACGGATTTTTTTTACTCCCAGGTCAACTAAAATCTGGGCTCCAATGCCATAATCCCTTAAATCGGCGGAAAATCCCAGCGCCTCATTGGCTTCTACGGTGTCAAGCCCTCCATCCTGCAAGTGATAGGCCTTCATTTTGTTAAGAAGCCCGATGCCGCGCCCTTCTTGACGCATATAAAGTAAAATTCCCGATCCGGCTTTTTTGATCATTTCAAGTGATTGATGCAGTTGTTCTCCACAATCACAGCGATGCGAGCCAAAAACATCTCCGGTCAAACATTCCGACTGAACGCGCACTAACTCAGGGATCGTTCCGTTGACATTGCCCAGCACTAAAGCCAAATGACATGCCCCGTCAACTTTTGATTCATACCCGATCATACGAAAATTACCATGAGGTGTGGGAAGCGTTGTTTCAACTTGCCGCTCGATCAATTTTTCATACTTCCGACGGTATTCGATAAGGCTATCGATGGTGCAAATTTTAATTTTGTGCTTTTTAGAAAATTCGATGAGGTCTTGGGTACGAGCCATGGTCCCGTCTTCATTCATGATCTCGCAAATAACCCCGGCCGGATAAAGGCCGGCTAAGCGCATCAGGTCAACGGAAGCTTCCGTGTGGCCGGCGCGCACCAATACTCCGCCTTTACGCGCCCGCAAAGGAAAAAGATGTCCGGGCGTTTCTAGATCCGCCGATACTGATTTTGGGTCTATTAAAACCTCGACTGTCTTGGCTCTGTCCGATGCCGAGATACCGGTTGTAACCCCTTTTGAGGCATCTACCGAAATTGTCCAAGCCGTATTGCTTTTTTGATGAGGCCGATTAACGATCGTATCATCAACCATCGGGTGAAGGTCAAGAGCGTTGAGCCTTTCTTCTTCCATGGGAACGCAAATAAGCCCCCTGGCTTCTTTCGCCATAAAGTTAATGTGTTCGGCTTTGGCAAATTGAGCCGCCACTAGCAAATCCCCTTCGTTCTCACGGCCTTCATCATCCATAACAATAACAACTTTACCTTGTTTGAGCTCTTCGATGATCTCCGGAATAGAATTAAACATCATGCCCCTCTTTGTTTTTGGTTAATTTTCTATAAAATAAAAAATCCCGATCGTCTCGGGATTGTTAAAGAAAACAAGTCATCCGGACAAACTGTACCATCAAAAGATACAATCCGCCCCTTGTTTTTTGCTTTCTCCCATCTAGGCTATGAACGCTAAAGACATATCTACTCTTTAGCATACCCGCAAAAAAAGCGAACTATTGGCTTAAGACTTGCTCCTTAACGAAGCTCACTTAATCTGCTCAGCATTTTCTTAAACAAATCGAAAAATTGCTGCGCTCGTAGGCTTATCTTTCTAAAGGAAAGAATTACTACCAGCCGGGGCTTGCACCCTGATCATCTTTTTAAGGATGATATCCCGAAAGCACGCCTACTATATGCCAAATATTAAGGCTTGTCAAGATTTTCATCGGTGCCTATAATAAGCATTGCCATGAAGATAGAAGAAAAAATAGCCCGGTTCCTTATTCAAAAAAAGAAAACCCTTTCTGTTGCCGAATCCTGCACCGGCGGCCTTGTCAGTCACCGGCTGACCAATATTACCGGAAGCTCTCAATTTCTTAAAGCCGCCATTGTTGTTTATTCAAACGAATCAAAGATTAAATTTCTTAAAGTCTCCTTTCAAACCTTAAAGAAATACGGCGCCGTTAGCCAGCAAACCGCCCTGCAAATGGTTAAGGGAATACGGAAATCATTAAAAACTGACTACGCCGTTGCCATAACCGGCATTGCCGGGCCTAGTGGAGGCACAAAAGCAAAACCTGTCGGCCTCGTTTTTATCGCGGCCAGTTCAGCAAAAAAGACAGTTGTCATGAAGAAAACTTTTCAGGGAAATAGACTCCGCATAAAATCATCTGCAGCATCCGCCGCACTTCACTTATTGTCAAAACTGTTTTAACATGACGCTATCAACCGTGCGTTCTTTTATCGCCGTCGAAATTTCCAAAGAATCCCAAGAACTTATCCGCCAATGCCAGGAATATTTAAAGGGCGCAAACGCTGACATTAAATGGGTCGATCCTAACAACAGCCATCTTACGCTTAAATTCTTAGGTGAAATTTCTGAAAATCAAATCAATGAAGTTAAAAAAGCCCTTAGCAGAGTTTCTCGTCACTTTTCTGTTTTCCCATTTGAGCTATCGGAATTAGGCGGTTTTCCTAGCTTAGAAAAACCTAGAACTATTTGGATTGGCGGGAAGAAAGGCCAAGACAAAACAAGGCAATTGTCGGAAGCCATTAAAAATGAACTGATTGAAGCTGGCTTTCCAAAAGGAGAACATCAAGAATTTAATGCCCATATTACGCTGGGGCGCTTACGATCATCGCATCATTGTTCTGATCTTATCAAAGCGCTAAACGAATACTCTATTGATTTCCCGATAACTCAAGAGATAGACAAGATTATTTTGTTCAAAAGCACTTTAACCGCTAAGGGGCCGATTTATGAACCGCTGGAAGGATTTATTCTAAAAGATTCTGAGGGCAAAGGTTAACGCTTTTTGGAAGGAATTATTTTCCCCGCTGCGCTTGAAACATCTTGAGCTATTTTTCCAAAATAACCGTAAAGATTGTCCCAGCTAAGATGCGTCTCTTCGACATTAATGCCGATGCGAGCATCCCACTGCTTCGTCGTTACAACAAAGTTGCTTTGTTTTCCGACATAGGCACAGACAAATAAAATGACACAAGCTAGAATAAACTTATTCATTTATCCTCTCCTGTATTAATGTGGATATATACTGAATAATATGTAACAATATGTTAATATATGTAACTTTATGAATTATAACAATAAACTAAGTAATTTGTAAAATAGCCGTCGTAACGCCGATCATTTCAGAATAATCAAAGCAACATGAACAACAATGTTAGTGTAAAGGCCGGCAACAACATCATCCATCATAATGCCCCAGCTTCCCGGAAGTTTTTCGAATCGATTGATCGGATAGATCTTGAACATATCAAAAGCGCGAAAAACAAAGAATGCCGTTATGATGACCGGCCATTGGGCCGGCAAAAGAAAGAAAGCGATCAATATCCCTGCTACTTCGTCGATCACAACACAGGAAGGGTCTTTCTTTCCCGCTAGTTTTTCCATTTTTCCGCTTGCCCAAATTCCGGCGGCCATGACCACGCTCAAGCAAAGAAGATAAAGAACGATCGAATCAAATAAGATCATAAAGATCAAAACGCCGGCAATGCTAGCCATGCTGCCAGGCGCGCCTGGAAAATAGCCCATATAGAAAAACGTCGATATTATTTTTACTAAATTATTGGACATAAATAAACTTTCTATTGTTCCACAAATAAGAAATTCCGGAAATAAGGGTCAAAGCAACGGTCACTACCATCAAAACGTCAATTCCCTGCCGCCACCATAATTCAATTGTGCCTGACCAATACGTCGTTTTTGTTAAAGCCTCCCGTACCACAATAAAACCGAGAATAGTAAAGATCGCGACCATTTGCGACACGGTTTTATGCTTTCCGGCTTTTTCGGCGGCCAAAACCTGCCCTTTTGTTAACGCGTAAAATCTCAAGCCCGTAATAATGATTTCCCGGCCCAAGATAACCACGACCATCCAATCCACAACTAACTGGAGGCGGACAAAAGCAATAAAAGCCGCGAGGATCAAGAACTTATCCGCAATGGGATCCATCAATTTCCCGAAATCACTGATCAAATGATATTTTTTTGCCAGATATCCGTCGAAAAAATCAGTCAATGACGCCAAAGTAAAAATGATCGTCGCCATAACAGCCGCAGACAGCCCTTTTTGGGCGATAAAGAACATAAAAAGAAATGTCAGGAAAATCCTGGATATCGTCAACTTATTGGGCAAATTCATCTTACGGTCTCTCCGGAAAGATCATATTCAAAGGCATCAGTGATTCTAACATGCACAAGATCCCCTGGCTGTAATTTTTTTTGAGAATGGACATAAACGATACCGTCCACATCCGGAGCATCATATTCACTTCGGCCCAGATAAACCCCTTCATCGTTTCTTTGTTTTTCATCAATGAGGACGTCTAGCTCGCGGCCAATAAAACTTTCCTGAACTTCTTTTGAGATCTTCTGCTGTTCGCGCATCAAAATATCCAACCGTTCTTTCTTTATTTTGTCGGGAACTTGACCCCTTAGATCAAATGCCGGTGTGTCTTCTTCTTTTGAATAAACAAAAACACCAACCCGCTCAAAACGAAATTCCTTAACAAACTTGAGCAACTCATTGAATTCTTCATCTGTCTCACCGGGAAATCCCACAATAAACGTCGTGCGCAAGATCCCCTGGGGAATTTTCTTTTTGATCTTCTCAATAAGCCGGATCGTTTCTTCCTTTGAAATATTTCGGTTCATGTCTTTTAAGATCCGGTCACTAATGTGCTGCAAAGGCATATCAATATACCGGCAAATTTTCTCTTCATTGGCCATCACGTCAATAAGCTCGTCGCTAACATGAGCCGGAAAAGCGTACAAAAGCCTGATCCATTCAATATTTTGAACAGCTGTAGTCATTTGCTTAAGCAACTTTGCTAAAGTTTTTTCGCGGTAAAGATCCATACCATAAGCCGTAATATCTTGGCCAATAATATTGACCTCTTTTGTTCCCTTTGCATCTAATAATTTTACTTCTTCGAGAACTGATTCAATCTTGCGGGATGAAAATTTTCCTTTGATCTTCGGAATGGCGCAAAAACTACACTGATTAAAACAGCTTTCGCAGATCTTAACATAAGCAAAATGTGGCGGCGTTAAAAGAACTTGAGGAAGGTTTCGTTCTTTCTCGATCGAAATAGCGCCAACAAATGCGTCTACCTCCGGAAGCTCGTCAGCTAATTGTTTCGCGTAACGCTGTGCTAAACAACCCGCAACAATGATCTTTCGTAACTTCCCTTTATTTTTTAGGTCGATCAGATCTAAAATGACATCAACCGATTCTTGCTTGGCTGATTCGATAAAAGAACAGGTATTAACAATGGCAATGTCGGCGCCTTCAACCTCAACAAGATGATGGCCGTTTTTCTTTAACCTGCCCAAAATAACTTGTGAATCCACTAAATTACGGGCACAGCCAAGATTAATGATCCCGACGGATGAATGCTTTGGTGAGGCTTTAGAAAATTGATTCTTCTGCCGCTGACTGATTTTTTCTGCGAGTTTCATTCCTTGATGGTAAAGCCTTCGGGGGTCACAACGATTTTTTTAGCGCGACGGTCTTGGCGTCCTAAAAGCCCGATCATTTTTCCGTTAATCTCAAATTCAAGCTCGCTGATATTGCGGCCGGAAAGCTCGATCGTTTCTTTACCAAACCACGTCTCGTTCGCGCCTTTTTTAAGGACGGAAACAAAAGCAACGGTTCCATCAACTTTAACCTGAAGCCAGCTATCTTTTTTAGCCCGGACGGTCAGGTTAGCCTTTTTAACACCGGCGCTTTTTGAACTTGATGAAACAGCTTTGACAGCCGAAGCCGCATGGCTAGAGGACTGCGCTGCAGATGAATTTTTAAAAGAAATTCTTTCTTCCGATATGTTCTTAGATTTTACTGGGGAAATTAAAGATTTCGCTTTTTTAGATTTTTCTTTTGTGGAACTTGCGGAAATAGAGGCCGAGTCACGATGAGATATCTTCTGGATAAGAAATCCGGAAAACTTCACAACAAGAAATCCTATAACAATAACGGCAACGGCCTTAGCTAAAAAACGCCCGGTTTGCACTGTGAATAATGACCCTACCGCATCCAGGATATTTTCGGTGGCATTATCAGAATTTTCTTCACCCTCAGCGACGGGCCCGGTTTTCTTGAGAATGTTTTTCTCGCCTGACTTTGCGGGCAGCTGATCGTCGAGAACAGTCGCTAGGTCTAATCCTAAAAATTGGGCATACATCTTCACAAAACCGCGATAATAAAACGGAGATAAGATGCGGACATTATATCCTTCTTCAATGGCTTTAAGCGCATCTAAAGGAATTTTGGTCTCCAAATGAACTGTTTCTAAAGTGATCCTTTTGGATTCCCTTGCCTGCTTTAAAATGCGCCCTTTATTTGCTTGATCACCCATTTTGTTTCACATTCTTTAAAAGCCATTCTTCTCTGTTGATCAAGATCTCGCGCGGCTTACTGCCATTGAGCGGCCCGACAATGCCTTGCTGTTCCATCATATCGATCAAACGTGCCGCCCGGCCGTATCCTAAGCCTAAACGACGCTGCAATAACGACGTTGACGCCTGATTGTTTTCGACAACTAATTGAACCGCTTCGTCATAACGCTCGTCTTTTTCCTGAATAGTGCCCGTGGCACCGCCCGTCTGCTGTTTGACAATGGATTCATCATAAAGAGGTTCTTGCTGGACCTTGATAAAGTCGATGACTTTTTGTATTTCATCATCGCCGACCAAGCTGCATTGCGCCCGGATCGGCTTTGCTTCTCCGGGTTTTAAAAACAGCATATCGCCGCGGCCTAATAATTTTTCCGCGCCATTCATATCTAAGACCGTACGAGAATCAACCTTGGAAGCCACTTTAAAAGAAATTCTCGCCGGAAAATTCGCCTTGATAACACCGGTAATAACATCCACCGACGGACGCTGTGTTGCCAAAATAAGATGGATCCCGACAGCGCGAGAAAGTTGCGCTAAGCGCGTAATAGCACTTTCGATTTGTTTGGCTGATACCTGCATGAGGTCCGCTAATTCATCAATAATAACGACAATATAAGGCAGTTTTTGTTCGGTATTTTTTGTATTGTACCCTTCGATATTACGCACGCCGTCTTTAGCTAAAACGGTGTAACGGTTTTCCATTTCTCCGACAACCCAGTTGAGCGCGGCAGAAACTTTTCTATGGTCGGTCACGGCAGGACAAAGCATGTGAGGCAAAGCGTTGTAAATAGACAATTCCACCATTTTCGGATCGATCATCAGGAATTTCAATTCTTCGGGAGCCGAATTAAAAAGCATCGACATGATAACACTGTTAACGCAAACGGTTTTTCCGGCACCGGTCGTTCCGGCGATCAAAAGATGAGGCATGCCGCTTAGATCCGCGATCAAAGAATTGCCTGCCGTATCTTTTCCTAAAGCCAAAGGTAATTTTGATTTTGTAGTTCGAAACTCGCTCTGAGATAAAACATCTTTCAGGTAAACAAGGCTTGTCGATGTATTAGGAACCTCAATTCCAACGCGGTTTTTTCCAGGGATAGGCGCGATCATGCGCACCGTCTGAGCCTTCATGACCAGCGCAATATCGTCGGAAAGTGTTGTAATTTGCTGGACCTTAACTCCCGGAGCTAATTCAACTTCGTAACGAGTAATAACCGGGCCGCGCTCGACATCAGCAACACGAATTGTAACGCCAAATTCTGCTAATGTTTCCTCTAAGACTTTTGCCCCGCCCATCAAGTCTTCTTGAAGCTTGCGCGAAGAAACGGGCGGCGGGTCGTTGAGTAGATCAAGAGAAGGTAAATGGTATTCGCCAACAGTACGCGGCTTCGAAATGAGAGCTGAGCGCTCCTCTTTCACGGGAGGCGCAGCAACACGAATATTGGGCTTGGCTGAATCTTTAAAAGCAGGCTTGGGCTCAGCAGGCGCCTTAACATCTTTTTGATTTTCTTTAGCAGGTTTTTCTTTTTGAGGAAAAAGCGATTTGGGCGGCGCCTTTTGTTTTGCGTCCTCTTTTTCCTGAACGCGAGGACGGAACAAAGAAGCCTTTTCTTTGCCGTCTTGAACTTTATCTTTGATGATCCCCATAGAATCTTTAACAGCACCGGAGACTTTAAACAAGAAAGGTGAAATAAGAAATTCACCGATCAGAATAAGAGCCACCATGCCAAAGAGAATCAAAAAGATATACGCACCAACGCGCCCAAAATACTGAACAAAGAAATCGGAAATAAAAAATCCCACAAGCCCCGAACGTTGGAAACGAAGCGAAGAAACCTGGCTGCCAACCATACTGAACAAAGAGCTTAAGACGCACAAAAGTGTTATAAAGCTCACACCTTTAGAAAATGAGAAACGCAGATCTAAAGAAGAGATCTTATTCCATCCCCAGAAAAATAGGAAAAGAGTAACCGCATACGCGCTATATCCAAATATGAAAAATAGAGTTCCGGCCGCATAAGCGCCGACGATGCGAATGAGATTTTTGGCAGGAACATTCGGATGCGAGGTATACCAAGAGAGGTCTTCGGGAACAAACGAAACGAAGCTCAAGAATAGAATAACAGCAGCCGCCAAAATAACGATGGCTTTAATTTCGTTAACGTATTGACGTGTCATTCAGCCTGTTTTTTGCTTAAGTTCACCCTATTCAATTCATCAATTTCTATGACTTTTACTTTGAACTCGTCGCCAACTTTAACAACCTTTGTTACATCTTTGACAAAAGTATTCGACAATTCAGAAACATGAACAAGTCCTTCTTTGCCGGGCAAGATCTCACAAAAAGCGCCGAAATTCACAACACGCTTGACCTTTGCGTGGTAAATGGTCCCAACAACGACCTCTTCCGTTAAGCCTTTGATGATGCCGATCGCTTTCTGAGAACTTTCCTGGTTAGTGGAAGCCACTAAAACTGTTCCATCATCTTCAATATCAATGGAAACACCCGTTTCTTCAATGATTTTCTTAATAATTTTTCCTCCGGGGCCGATGACATCGCCGATCTTTTCCGGATTGATATGCAGTTTTGTGATACGCGGCGCGTATAAAGAGAGCTCAGCGCGCGGCGCAGAAATCGCTGCGTGCATTTTATCTAAAATAATGAACCTAGCATCTTTGGCTTGTTGCATCCCTTGCGTCAAAAGGTCAATGCTGATCCCTTTGATCTTAAGGTCCAGCTGAATAGCCGTTATTCCCTTGCGAGTTCCGGCAATTTTGAAATCCATATCGCCAAAATGATCTTCAACGCCCATAATATCCGTAAGCAAAACAGCTTCTTTATCCTTAGTAACTAACCCGACCGATATTCCGGCTACAGCGTCTTTGATAGGAACGCCCGCGTCCATAAGGCAAAGTGTCCCGGCGCAAACAGTCGCCATGCTGGAAGAACCGTTGGATTCTAAAACTTCAGAAACAATGCGAATCGTATAAGGAAATTCTTCCTTGTTAGGAATAATAGCTCGAATGGCTTTTTCCGCTAAAGCGCCATGGCCGATCTCACGGCGGCCAGGACCGCGCATCGGACGCGTTTCTCCGACGCTAAACGACGGAAAATTATAATGGAGCATGAATGTTTTCTTCGACTTGCCTTCCAAGTCTTCGATGATCTGCTCATCACTGCGCGTACCTAAAGTTGCGATCGCTAAACTTTGCGTTTGACCGCGGGTGAACAAGCCGGAACCATGAGTTCTGGGCAAAATATTCGTTTCACAAGAAATGGAACGAATGTCTTTTAGCCCGCGCCCATCAATTCTTCGTTTTTCGCTTAAAATAATGTGGCGGACCTGATGCGCTTCAATTTCATGCAAGATCGCCTTAACCTGCCCGGCCGTAATTTCTTTTCCGTCTGTTTTAAATGCGTCGAAAATGGTTAAATCTTTGGTAAGTTCTTTTGCTAATAGATCTAACGCTTCTTCACGGCCTTCTTTATCAGAAATCTTGTAGATCTGAGAAAGCTTTCCGACAGATAATTCTTCGACCTTTTTGAGGAATTTTGGATCAACCTCTTCTAGTTCAACTTTTGCTTTCTTTAAGCCAACCGCTTTTGCAAGTTCCTGCTGCATTGAACAAACAGCCTGCAATTTATCAAAGCCAAAACGAATAGCTTCTAAGATCTTTTCTTCCGAGGCTTCTTTAGCTTCGCCTTCGATCATGACAACTCCGTCTTTTCCACCGACGATGATCAAATCTAAAAGACTTGCGTCCCTTTGCACATAAGTCGGGTTAATGACCATCTGTTCATCCACCCACGCTACGCGAAGCGCCCCGATCGGCCCGTCAAAAGGAATATCCGAGATCATAAGCGCTGCTGAAGCTCCAACAACCCCTAAGATATCCGGGTCATGTTCGCCATCGCTACTTAAAACCAAGGCAACAACTTGAACATCATTCAAAAAACCCTTAGGGAACAACGGACGGATCGGCCTGTCAATAACGCGAGAAGCAAGGATCGCGCTTTCGGTTGGGCGTCCTTCTCGCTTAAAAAATCCACCGGGAATGCGCCCAGCGGCATATGTTTTTTCTTGATATTCAACGGTAAGAGGAAAGAAATCAATGCCCTCTCGCTTGTCTTTTGACATACAAGCGGTTACCAGAACAACGGTGCCTCCGTACGTTACGGTCACCGCACCATTGGCCTGCTTGGCAAATTTTCCTGTTTCAATAATCAGATTTTGAGATCCGAAAGGAATCTCAACGCGTTGTAACTCCATAAAATAAACCTCACTTACGTAAATTGAGCTTATTGATTGTTTCTTCGTATTTCTTAGGGTCGGATTTTTTGAGGAAGGTCAAAAGACGGCGTCTTTTTCCAATCATCATCAGAAGCCCCCTGCGGGAATGAAAATCTTTCTTGTGAACTTTAAAATGTTCAGAGAGATAGTTGATTTTTTCGGTTAAAACGGCAATCTGAACTGCGGCAGAGCCGGTATCTTTCGTATGAACCTTAAAATTATCAATGATCTCGGTCTTTTTTTCTTTAACTAAAGCCAATTGTTTCTTTCCTCCTTGTCTAAAGCTGTGATCTGTTTGACGTTATTCCTTAATTTTCAAGCAATTATACTATTCATCCCTCAAATAGTCAAGGCTAAAAGCGTTAAGGCGGATAAAAATAACCCAAGCCTTCTTTGTCTATTTTGTCTTACCAGGCGAGCACTCGCAAAACAGCGGCTATTCCATAAGTCACCTGAGACATATTACGGAAATTAAGCTTCTCATAAGTATCCGAAAGACTGTGGAAATGCTTGTTGCGGTAAGACCCTGTATCGCTGATCAAAACGGCAGGATATTTTTCCCGCCAAAACACACGGTGATCAGAATCAACAAAATCGAAAGCGACAGACCATCGAATAGGGAAAGATGTTTTTTTGCGGAAGGCTGCCATCACTGTTTTCAAAAGTCCCGCGGAATTAATGTTTGACGATGCCATGACAAAATTTCCCTTATCCGGATAAAATAATCCCAAAAACGGAAAGTATCTTTGCGAGTAGTCTTTATAGGAATAGCAGCCAATCCCATCCATAATAATGACCGCCTCGATGGGTTGCTTTGTTTCCTTGACAAGCTTGACATAGGCCATGCTTCCCATCTGGTCCGTCCCGGCAAAGGGGGGTTCTTTATTCACAAAAGCTACGAAACGAATTGTTGTTTCCGGAAATTGCGCGGAAAAAATGCGCGCCAGTTCGATTAAGGCCGACACCCCACTTGCATTGTTGTTCGCTCCAGGATTGGAATAAGTATCATAATTAGCTCCGACGATGATAACCGCCTCAGGATGCTTAAAGCCTTTTTTCTCCGCAATGATATTATACGTACTTTTTCCATCCACGCTGATCTCTTGGGTTGATACCTCTAATCCAAATTGTTTAAATTGATCAGCGATATATTGGTAGGATCTTTGCAGATTTTCATATTCAGCAACACTACGCCAGCCGATATCATGGGACAAGGCGTAGACGTGTCTTTCTAAGGATTCAGCCAGAGATTCTTCTTGAGAGGAATAAACTCCGGCAGAACTCTTCTGAAAATGCCAACCAAACGTAGACAAATACCCGACTACGCAAAGGATGACAAGAATAATATATTTTAGTATTCGTTTAAACATAAGAAAATGAAGAAAAAACCTTAAAGTACCTTATGACAAAATAACGCAATCTCGGCCGGAACCTTTTGCAAGATAAAGCGCTTTATCAGCATTTGAGATCAAATTCCGAAAATCCTTAACATCCTTATGAGGATAACCGCTGACACCGATGCTGACCGTAATCTTGGTTGGAATATTTTTATATGAAGGAAACCTTTGCGCGGTAACCAATTGGCGGATACGCTCGGCGGCGATCTTGGCATTTTCAGGTTTCGTTTGGGTCAAGATCGCCAGAAACTCATCGCCTCCATAACGGCCGACAATATCCGAGCGGCGCAAGCTCGTTTTGATCAAGGTCGCAACACGCTTTAAGATCTGATCGCCTTTTTGATGTCCAAATTTATCATTGATCACTTTAAAATAATCAACATCCAGCATCAGGCAGGAAAGATTAAGATTATAGCGCTTGGCTCGAATAAGCTCTTCATCCAGCCGCTTGGATATGGCGCGACTGTTGAATAATTTCGTCAAACCGTCTTGCTGAGCAACTTTTTTTAAATGCCGCTCAAGCTGTTTACGTTCTGTAATATCTTCCAAGGTAACAATAACACGGGAAAGGCTTCTTTCGTAACCATCAGGAACTGAGACGCGCAAAAGCACATCGCGCATCTTGCCATCAATGGTTCTACTTTTTAACTCTGTGGAAAAATTCTTTTCACCTTTGGCCAGGGTAAGAAATTCATCCGTTAATATCTCTAAAGCGCCGGCGGCAAATGTTTTTCCAAAATTTTTAACTAATTCTTTTTTATTCTTCGCTCCATAAAGTTGCAAGGCAGCCTTATTGATATCTAAAATTTTAATATTCCGAAAAGCATGAGCAACGATCGCAGGATGACTCAAGAAATATTTTCGCAGGTCTTTTGTCCCCTGTTTCTGCAAGCGCCTGATAAGCTGAAGAACAGCCGATAAATCTTCTTCCCAGATGGCAACGGGTGAATTTTCAAAAATATGGCGAAACCGCTCCTGTTCCCGGCGAAACTTCGTTACATCCTCAATGATCCCATCAAACCAACGGACTTTCCCTCTTTTGTCTTTCACCGCTGTTGCCGTAATTTGCACATACGCCAATGTTCCGTCTCGACGTTTTAAGACAAGCTCTTTTCTTCGGACAAAACCTTTTTTGGCAAGTAGTTCGCTAAATTTCTTGCGATCGCCGGAATAAAAATAAACATCGGACGGGCGAACCTTTTTTAAGAATTCCTTTTGATTGCTGTAGCCGAACATGCGAACTAGCGCATCATTAACGCGGATAAATTTTCCATGCGTGCCGGGCGTATTGCGGTAAACACCGACGTTAATGTCATTAAAAATAAGGCTATCGATATTCTTAGGTATTTTCATAAATTTTATTTACGAATTTCTTTGCTTTTAGACAATCAGCTCCCGCTCTCTAGAGAATTATTATATTCCGCTATTACTGTTTTTCTATCTTTAATAAATATTTTCCGCCAATTTCCTTGATCAATTCCAGAGAAAATTGCCCTTGCGAAATACGTTTAAGATTCTCAAAATCCGATTTCTTGACAATGGCAAAGGTTCGATCCTGAGTATTCAAGAATGCAAAAACTTGATCATCATTATGGAACATCGGGACCGGATGAGGACTAAAAAATCCCTTACCATTCATATCCATGACTGCGATCGGCCTATCCGTGTAAAATCGCACGCCGCGCGAATAAAATTTTGAACAAATAACCGTAGAATCCGCGCGATTGACCGCGTTAAGCTCTTCGCTAATGTGCCGGCAAGATACCCAAGGCTCCGCAGAACCGCGCCCCAGAAAGAAAATAGCTAAAACGGCTACGGTCACGCAACAAACCACCGCAAAAACCACCCGCGGTTTTTTGGCGAACACAAATAAAAGGCTCGCGATGATCAAGGCCAAGAAGGAAAAGACATAGATAGGAACCATATCATCGATCAGGTTAGAATATTTTTTGCTTAAAATGATGATCGCAAACGGCGCCAAGAAAAACGCAGACGCCATTATACGAGAAATGATCTTTATTGATCTTTGCGCCGGTTGATCGGCATTTGTGCCGAACGCATTCTCAAAATATCGGGCAAGAACAATAGCCAAGGCCGGAAATACAGGAAAAATATAACTGGCTAATTTTGATTGCGCCGACTGGACAACAATAAAAACAACGCTTACCCAAAAAAGAAGGAAAACTAATTTTTCTTTTTGCAAAGATTCACGGTAGAAATTCTTAAAAGCAGTAAAAATAGCTGCCAGAAAAAATAGCGTCCAAGGAAAAAGTCCGCCGATCATAGTTCCTAGATAGAAATACCACGTATTGCTTTTCATATGTTCGGCTTCAAAGATCCTGCGGAGATGATCATTGTGCCAATATTCATCAATAAATTGATATCCATACAATTTCCACATCAAAACATGCCAAGGAATGGCAATAGCCGCGAAAATTAAAATCCCTAAAAGCGTCGAACCTCTCTTAAAATACGCCCCGTCTTTTTTATAGATCAAAAATGCGCCGATAATCCCAGCCGGAAAAACAAAGCCTAAGAGCCCTTTTGCCAAAACAGCCACTCCCGAAAAAGCAAAGCATGCCAAAACCCCTAAACTGCGCTTTTCTTTATTGATATATCCCCAATAAAAAGCTCCCAGCGATAAAACAACCAAAATAGAAAAGATCATATCGGTTAAAACCGCCCGAGAAAGCGCGATATAAATAAAACTTGTTGTCAAGATGACCCCTGACAGAAACGCTAACCGTTTGTTTTGAAAAAGCATATAAGCTATTGCATAAGTCGCTACGACGCCGATAATCCCAAAGAAAGCCGGTGCAAAACGCGCCGCGAACGGCGTAAACCCAAAGATCTTAAGCGCAAAAATAAATAACCAATAGGAAAAAATTGGCTTTTCAAATTGTGGCTGATCAAAAATATACGGTGTCATCCAACTTTTATGCGTCATCATCTCCTTGGCGGTCTGAATATAAAAAACCTCATCAGGATGCGTCAAACTAATGATCCCATTGCCGAACATCAGAAAAATATAAGATAAAACCACAAGAGCTAAAACTAACTTTCCGTGACTAAGTTTTGCAAAAAAATCATTGCCCATGAATAAGCTCCTCAATGGTTACAAATTGAAAGCCGCGTTCTTTCAGCTTTTCGGCCAGCAATGGCATTGTCGAAACCGTCTCCCGACGGTCTCCGCCTTCAGCTTTAAAAACTCCGCCGCTATCATGAAAAAGAAGAATATCGCCATTTTTAATGTGGCGCAGAATATAGCGGATGATATATTTGTCATCAAAGGTTACCCAGTCTTTAGAATTCAAAGACCACAAAACAACCTCATAGCCGATCGATTTAATAATTTCTTTTTCTCTTTTTCCCAACCAAGCTTTGGGCGGACGGAAATATTTAGTCGTCTGCCCGGTGATCTCACGAATGACATGCTCCGTGTATTTAATTTCTTCCTCTAATTCTTCCGGCGTGTAATACATTAAAACGCTATGGGCATACCCGTGATTGCCGATCAAATGCCCTTCGTCGGCAACCCGTCTGGCAATATCCGGATATTTTTTAACATGATGGCCGATCATAAAAAAAGTAGCCTTAACGTTAGCTTTTTTTAATTCATCTAATATTTGAGGCGTCCAAACCGGAGACGGACCGTCATCAAAGGTAAGCGCGATTCTTTTTTGGGGAGTTTTAACGCGGTAGATCGTTTCCTTACGGGTCAAGACAGCTTGATCGAAGAAAACGCAGAACGAAGCAACGATAAAAACAAGAAATCCCAATCCGAAAATAATTTTAACGATCAGAGATAAGCTGATATCCATTAAGCAGCAATTTCCTTTACGAGAAAATCTTTAAGAACCTGAAAATCTTTCAATAAAATATCAATTTTCTTATTGTCATATGTCGCAACTGCCGGATGAAATAAAGGAACAACTTTTTTTACGCCAAACGGTGTTTCGGCTTGAAATACTTTTCCGTGAACATCGCTGATCTTCTTGAACGGAATAGAAAATTTCTGAAAAATATACGTCACGGCAAAATTTCCCATCGGGGCTATCACCGGCGAGTCAACGACTTTTAGTTGAATATCTAAGCTTCCCACACAGGCTTGTATTTCATCGCTTAAAGGAGCGCGATTTTCCGGAGGGCGGCATTTTAAGATATTACAAAGATAAATGGTCTGACGGGTAAGTCCGATGGACTCTAAAAGCCGGTCAAAAACATCTCCCGCTCGCCCAACAAAAGGCTTTCCCTGCAAATCTTCGTTACGCCCGGGGGCTTCTCCGATAAATAAGATCTTTGCCTCTACATCGCCTTCGCCGGGAACAGTATTGGTACGGGTTTGATGCAAACGGCAACGCTGACATTTCGCGATCTGGGCGCGTAACTTTTCAATTTTCTGAATTTTTTCTTCAGTGGTCATTGAACCATTATGATTTAAAGGTGACCAGCGACGGATCATATTCTTTAACGCTTTCAAAACCAAGAAGATTAAGCAAGGTCGCTGCTACGTTAGAGAGCCCGCGCTTTTCTAATTTGGCCATTTCATATTCGCCGCTATACTGCGAATCAACGATAGCGAACGGAACAGGATTAAGTGAATGGGACGTCTTGACGACTTTTTTGCCGTCTTTAACAACAAACATTTCGTCGGCATTGCCGTGATCGGCCAAGATGACAGTAATTCCCTTTAGTTCGTTAACAGTCGCGATAAGACGCGCCGTACAAACATCGGCGGCTTCAACCGAGGTAATGATAGCTTTTTCAACACCTGTATGCCCGACCATGTCTCCGTTAGGGAAATTAAGGCGGCCAAAACGGTATTTTCCGCTTTTCAAAAGCTCAATGGTTTTCTCGGTAATTTCAAAAGCCTTCATTTTTGGCGCTAGGTCAAAACGGATCTTGTCCGACGGAACTTCAACGTAGGTTTCCAGGCTTTTGTCAATATAACCGGATTTATTTCCGTTCCAAAAATAAGTCACATGCCCGAATTTTTGCGTTTCAGAGATCGCAAAAGAACTGATCTTATTAGCGCACAAATATTCGCTGATAGTTTTGTCAAGCTGAGACGGACTGACCAAATAATTTTTCGGGATCATCAAATCGCCGTCGTATTGCATCATTCCGGCATATAGGACATTTGGATAGCGCTCTCGATCGAACTCGTTAAAATCTTTTTCTTCAAACGCGCGGGATATCTCGATCGCCCGGTCACCACGAAAATTAAAAAAGACAACCGCGTCACCGTCTTTAATTTCTCCAATGGGTTGTCCGTTTTGCGCGATAACAAAAGCATTTAGATATTGATCCGTAATTTTTTCATCTTCTTCATAGTATTTTGAAACGGCTTCCATTGCCGAAGAAAACTGACGCCCTTTTCCAAGCACGTGAGCATCCCAACCGCGCTTGACAATGGTCCAGTCGGCATTATAGCGGTCCATGGTAGTTACCATACGCCCGCCGCCGGACGCAATGCGGTAATCAAAACCTTTTTGCTTGCTGATCTCGCTTAAAAGCTTTTCGGTTTTTTCTAAATAGATCGGCGCGGATTTCTGCCCAACGTCGCGTCCGTCAAGAAGAATATGAAGCCTGACCTTTTTTACCTCTTCTTTAACGCATTGATTTAAAAGCGCGAACAAATGATCGATATGCGAATGAACATTGCCGTCAGAAAGAAGGCCGATGAAATGCAGAGACTTGTTATCATGCTTGGCTTGCGCGATAAGCTTTCCCCAGAGAGGTGTTTGAAATATTCGCTTCGCGTTAATCGCCTCGCTGACAAGTTTAGCGCCTTGCGCAAAAACCCGCCCCGCCCCTAAAGCATTATGGCCAACTTCACTATTGCCCATATCTTCATCGCTGGGCATTCCAACAGCTGTTCCATGAGCCTTAAGCGTTGTATATAACTTGCCTTTCATAAGCTCATCTAAGCACGGCGTTTTCGCCATAAAAACTCCGTCGGAATTATCGCGTTTTCCTAAGCCAACTCCGTCTAAGATGATCAATAAAAGCGGACCAGGCCTTGTTTTGAAATTGTTTAATTTTGATAAGTTAAATGACATTAAATTTCCTCGTAGATTTCATGCTGCTGTTGATATTCAAATCTGGCGTATCTATTTTATGCCGTAATCATAAAAAGAGATTATTTTAAATCTTTTTAAAGTGGGCATAACCTACAGGCGGGATGATTGACAAAAATAAGAAAAACAATATCCTAAGAAAAATTCGGTACAACAGGCTGTTATTTGAAATACGATTTTGCGCTACGTGCCTTTTTTGCGTCAGCCCCGTTAGTCGCGTGAAACTTGACCCATTCTGCGGAAAAACGCTTGAGCCAGTCTTCAGCCGCCTTTTCAAAACCAATATCATAGCCGGCCTTTTCGCTTTCAATCCAGAGATGTCGGTTGATCTCTTCGACAACTCTCTTGTCCTTCAATAACTCTTTAAGATCGATCTTAGCCATTGATGCTCCTTTCTTCAGGATTTGCCTTATTCTATAGCTATGGACAACTTTCTGTCAATATATTTCGTGAAGCCCCTTTGCAAAAGTTTTACTATCACGTTTTATCTCTACGAGATACGGAAAAAATGCCGCTGCAAATCGTAAGAGAGAATGTCCCGCTTATCTTTCATGGATTTCCGCAGACGGACAGATCTGATTATACGCGCAGAAAAGACAAGCCATGCGCGTTGGCTTGGCCGCAAAATCCGCCGAACGGATACCGGAAGATGCCTTTAAAACTATTTCGGTAACTTTTTCCGCATTTACCGCGGCAACCTGCGCCCGCCCTACTAATCCGGTTTCAAGAAAATGAAGCTCTTTATAGGAAGGAATTTGATCGAATATTTTTTCATACGCCAAGCTGTATAAGGAAAGTTGCAAGCTCTCTTTTGCCTGGCGATCAGCATTTTCTTGCGTTTCTACCGCTGAAGATTTGAAATCAATAATAATGACCTGCCCGTCAACAATATCAATTCTATCCCAGCGCCCGATCATCCGGTTATTTCCCAGAAGAAAAGAGAAATCCTTTTCAACATAAGCCGGAGTGACTTTTGACCTTTCTTGATCCTGATAAAAATTCCTGATCGCCTGCGTGCCGGATTTTAAACGCAACTCAATATGCTCTCTCGACAAAAACCCTTCACGGCGAAATGATTCTTCGAAAACCTTAACAACATCATCTTCCGAAATTGGTAAATTTTTGATCTTATTTTGGTGATAATACTGCACCGCGTCGTGAAGAGCTTTGCCGTAAAGAACTGTATGATGCGCCATGATCGGCACGCGTAAAATATGGACATATTTATATTTTAGCGGACAAGTCAAATAATCATCGATCTGGAAATAACTTAGATTAAGGATCTGTTCGTCATCAATGACCGACGACGAAGCCAATGCTTGCGCTTTAGCGCGGGGAGCATTGCGTTCAATGGCTTCTAAAGCACTTTTCTTTATAGCTTGAACTAGCCTTTTGTCCGCCACCGCTTCCAAGACAAAACGGCTGACATTTTTAGGACGCTTTGTTCCGTAATCCGAGGCTGAGGTCAAATACAGTTCCTTTTCGGCGCGTGTCATTCCGACGTAAAAAAGTCTTCGCTCCTCTTGAATATGAAAATCACCGACAGGAAGAATGTCTTTGATCAGGTCTTCCGGAATTTCAATAGGCTCTCGGCGTAAAGGCCACGGAAAGCGGCGCTCCACTAAAGACACCATAAAAACAACCGGAAATTCCAAACCCTTGGCTTTATGGATCGTCAGGATGTTGACCGCGCGCGCATCCAAGTCAGCTTGCGCCACCGGTGGGTCATCGCCAACATTGATCAGCATGTCCAAATAATTCACAAAGGCGATCGCCCGGTTCTCACCGGAAACGGACTCAAATTCTTTAATGATGTCAAAAAACTTTGCCAGATTCTTTATTTTTTGTTCATTGTCCGCGTTTTGATCTTGCGCAAGATCTTTGATAAACCCTGTTTGTGTTAAAAAAAGATATAGTAGTTTCCCTGCCGAATGTGTCTTGGATAATTCTAAAAAGCTGGAAATATCCTTAATAATTTTTGTTTTCGCTGATAAAAACTCGCCGGACAACTCTCCGGCCCCGTTTAGCGCTTCTGGTTTTTGTAAAATATAAAAAAGGTCCCATTGTTTGCGTTGAGCTAGATTCATTACCCTGGTCAGTTCAACGATCGGGAGCTGATAACAAGCGGATGTCGATAAGAAATACAAACTCAGAGAATCTGATGGGTTGATCATCAGCCGTAAAAACGCAATACACAAGCGAATCTCGTCGCACGAATAAAGCCCTTGATTACCGCTAAACTGCCAAGGGATCCCGCGCATGTTAAGTGCTTGTAAAAACGCATCCGCGTCAGAGTTAGAGCGGACCAAAATAGCAAAATCACAGTAATCATTTTTCTTGGATTTAACTTTTTTTTCGATACATTCCGCCACCCAATCCGCTTCCGAAGATAAGGTATCAAAATGCATATGCTTGGCCGGCTTTCCCTTCTTGGAAATCCCGATCAGGCGCTTATTGATCTTGGCCTGCACTTCAAAACGGTCCGGATTATTATTTTGAATGATACGATAAGCGCAATCTAAAATAGGCTGAACCGAGCGATAATTCTTTGTCAGGGCGATCTTCTCGCTTTTAGGATACACCTTCATAAAGTTTAAAATATTACTGACGGCAGCTCCTCGCCATTTATAGATAGACTGATCATCGTCGGCCACAGCCGTTAAGTTACAATCTTTTCCCGCTAAAAGCTTCACGAGCTCAAATTGCGCATAATTCGTGTCTTGAAATTCATCGATCAGAATATATTTAAACTGGTTTTGATAACGCCGAAGAACACTGGGCCGCTGGCGAAACAAATTAAGCGTTAAATAGAATTGATTGGCAAAATCGATTTTGTTGGCTTTTAACAATAATTCTTGATATTGCTCGTAGCATTTTGCCAATTCCATTTCCCGCATCGCCTCTTCAGTAAGCGCATTGTCCGTGCCTTCTCGGGCTTTTATGAGAAGTTTTTGGGCATACCCGAGATATTCTTGAGGAGAAATGTCTTCGTCGCGGGCGCGCGAAAAAAGTGAGATCATCGCATCAATGAATTTCGTCGGCGTTCCTAGGGGGCGATAGTAGCTCAGCGGAAATTTAAATAAATTTTCCCTAAAAAAAACAACAGTTTGGGGACGGGTCAAAACTTTAAAATCAGGGTTCATACCTAATTCCAAAGCATTTTCGCGTAAAATCTTGTCTCCGAAGGCATGGAACGTATAGATCCAGGTATCCGTAAATCCATACGGCACTAAGATGTCAACTTTTTCCTGCATTTGAAATGCCGCCTTATCGGTAAACGTAAGGGCCAAGATCTGGTCGGGACGGATCTTCTTATCAACGATCAAATGCGCGATACGATGCGTAATGACCGTTGTCTTCCCCGTGCCGGCTCCCGCAATGATAAGAAGCGGCCCCTGCTCGTGGATAACGGATTTTTTTTGCTGAGGATTAAGATCTTTTAGGATGGGATTAGCCATTTAACGTATTATATCTCTTCTAAAGAATACCACAGAACTTTTTATGAGCCTGATTTACGATCCCCGGAGAAATTCCGAGCGAAAGCCGCCCGTAAAATATTATTGACAAAATTCTATTTTCAAGTATACTTCATCAGTTCGTCGTTCAAATATTTTTTAAAACCTACAAACACGAAAAAACTATGGCAAAATTCTGCAAAATCTGCAACAAAGGTTCTATACGGGGAAACAAATACGTCCGACGCGGTATGGCGAAAGCCAAAGGCGGCGCCGGTCAAAAGATCACCGGAAAGACCCTGCGCCACTATTTACCTAATCTGCAAAAAGTTAAGATCATTCTTAACGGTACCGTTCAAACCGCTTTGGTCTGCAGCCGCTGTATCAAAGCCGGAAAAATAACTAAAGCCCAGCGAAGTTTCAAGTCTTAATCAGCCTCTTTAATATCTTTTATTTCCAATTGTATAATAGGGTCTTTATTCCAATCATCAGTGGAAACCGCGTACGCCAGATCTAATTTTGTGCCTCCGGAAACCAGGTCAAAGAATCTTCCCAGTCCAAATCCAACCGCTTGAAGAACAACTTTCCCGTCACTCACCCAGAATTTAATGGTATCGCGCCCTAAGATGACGGGCGGCGTCTTGACTGTTAACTGCCTTGAACAGAAAACCGGCGAGGGATTTCCTTCACCAAAGGGCTCCAAAGATTTAACCGCCTCGACAAGCTCTAAGGTCAAGCTGGATAATGAGATCTCGCAATCAATATCAAGTGTTGGAATTAAACTCTGGACATCCATATGATCTTTCGCAAATTGATTGATCAAATTGTTGAAATTCTCAATGTTCTCTTTTTTGATCGTCAACCCCGCCGCGTGTTCGTGTCCGCCAAAATTTTCTAACAAAGCTTCACAGTGTTTTAAAGCTTCATACATATGAAAGCCGTCAATCGATCGTGCCGAACCGGTTCCAAGCCCATCTTCCAGCGAAATAACAATGGTCGGCCGATAGAATGTATCCATAATACGCGAAGCGACAATACCCACAATGCCCCGATGCCAGCCTTCTTTGCTCAAAACAATAATGCGATGATCTTTAAAATTTATTTCTCGTTCAACAACGCTTAAGGCTTCTTCAATGATATTGCCTTGCATTTTTTGGCGTTTCTGATTTTCTTCTTCCAAGCTTTTAGCCAATGAATACGCTTCATGTTCTTCTTCGCTTAGCAAAAGCTGTAAAGATTTTTCTGCTGACCCCATGCGGCCGCTGGCATTGATCCGCGGGCCCAAAACAAATCCGATCGAATGCGGCTTTAATTTCTTCCCTTTGATGCGCGCCACATCCATTAAAGCCATTAAACCTTTATTTTTGGTGTGGCTCAATTTTTCTAATCCAAACTTAACAAAAACCCTATTTTCTCCTAAAAGTTCAGCCACATCTGCCACCGTCCCTAGCGCCACCAGATCAAGGTAGTCTTCGCACGCCTTCCCCAATAATGCCTGAGCAAGCTTAAACGCTAGACCAACGGAAGCCAATCCCTTAAAAGGATACTTACAATCATGGCGTTTTGGATTTATGACGGCTACCGCGTTGGGAAGTTTTTTCTCCGGCGGCTCATGATGATCCATGATGATCACATCGATACCAGCATTATTTAAAGCATCGACTTCGCTGAATGCCGTAATGCCACAGTCAATGGCGATCATCAATCTAACATCTCTTTTTTTCGCGAAATCAACGATCGCATGATTTAAACCATAGCCTTCGTTGATACGATGCGGGATGTAGTTGATGACATCTAGACCTATTTTTTGCAGAATATTTTTCAGGATAACCGAAGAAGTGATCCCGTCCACATCATAATCACCAAAAATAAGGACCCGTTCTTTCTTTTCCTTGGCTTTATGGATGCGTTTTAATGTTTTATCCATATCCGCGAACAAAAGCGGATCGTGCAAAGATGACAAATTAATTGATAAGAAGTCTTTGGCGTCTTGCGAAGTGCTGATGCCGCGATTTAAAAGAAGCTGAGCGACAATGGGATGAAGTGAAAGAGAATTGCTGAGATCGGCTTGAAGTTTTGGATTAGGGTGCTTGATATTCCATTTTTTTTGCATTGATTTACATCTTTTGAGGAGTACTGACCCCTAAAAGCTTAAGGCCGTTAGCAAAAACGATTTTGGAGGCGTCGATGAGGGCAAGCCTTTGCGATGATAATTCTTTATCATCGCTAATAACGCGGCATTGGTCATAAAATTTATGAAAGCATCCTGCTAATTCCAGTAAGTAGCTGGCCAGCGCAAATGGATCCCGTTGGCGAGAACACAACAAAATAACATCCGGAAAAAACCCGATCTTTTTGATCAAATCCATCTCGGAGCCTTCTTTTAAGAGATCCAAATTGTCATGTTTTGACTTCAGCTTTGATTGCTGGGCAACATCAAGAATGCTGTAAATACGCGCGTGAGCATACTGAATATAATAGACCGGATTTTCAGCTGTTTCTTTTTTGGCAAGCTCCAGATCAAAATCTAAATGTGCTTCAATATGGCGCATCAAAAAGAAATACCTGGCAGCGTCATTGCCAACTTCATTAAGCACTTCTCGAAGACTAATATATTGGCCGCGGCGCGTAGACATCGAGAGCGGCTTGCCACCTCTAGAGATCGTCGCTAACTGCACGATCAAAACTTCCAAATTCTTTGGATCAATTCCCAGCGCCTGAACAGCAGCTTTGATGCGCGGAATATATCCATGATGGTCCGGGCCCCAAATATTAATGGCGCGATTAAATCCACGATCAAATTTATTCTGATGGTAGACAATGTCCGGGGCTAAATACGTAAAACTTCCATCGGATTTCTTAACAACCCTATCTTTATCGTCACCAAACCGTGTTGACTGAAACCACCAAGCCCCATCTTTTTCATACACAAAACCGTCTGTTTTTAGCGATTCCAAGGTCGTTTCAACATTTTTTGCCGCGGCAACTTTAGATTGGTGCGACCAAGTATCAAAATTGACCCCAAAATCTTTTAACTCTTCTTTGATAACCGCCAGAAGATAGCTCGCGCCAAATTGTGCAAAAACGACCGCATCGATTTTGCCAAGATCATCCGTTGTTTTGACTTGATGCTCTTTCATGAAAATCTGCGCCATGTCGCGAATGTAATCTCCTTGATATCCGTCCTCGGGAAATTCAATTTTCTCTCCTAAAATTTCTCTGGAGCGCAGCTCAATGGATCGTCCGAGGATATTGATCTGATTACCCTCATCATTGACATAAAATTCTTTTTTTACGTCATAGCCGCTAAATTTGAGGATATTCGCTAAAACATCGCCGACCGCAGCTTGACGCGCATGAGCAACGCTTAAAGGCCCCGTCGGATTAGCGCTGACAAATTCAATTTGAACTTTTTCACCCCTTCCCTCATCCAAACGGCCAAAATTCTCGCCTTTTGAGAAAACCTCATAGAGAACATTGCATAAAGCACTAGGCATTAAGAAAAAATTAATAAAACCGGGTGCTTTAACTTCGATCTTGTTTATTTTTTCTTTGAGTAAACCGGTTTTTGCAGACGCAGAAAGGTTTTTTTCAATGGTTGAGGCTATGGAAATAGGATTTTGCTTCAACAAAGCGCTTAAGCGCATAGCAATGTTGCAGGAAAACTCACCATGCTGTTTATCGCTGGGGACTTCTAAGTTAATCGGCGGAAGTTTTTCTAAGGACGGATAAAGTTCGCGAAGAGCTTTTTCAATGGATTTTTGCAGGTGCAGTTCTAGATCTGGCAGCATGAAGAGTAGACCGTTGAATCGGTTAGCGGGACTTATTTTTCCAATTGATCCTGGGTGCCGCTTGCCACAGATGTTCGAGGCCGTAGAATTCTCGCGCATTCGTTTCAAAAATGTGGACCACCACATCCCCCGTATCCACTAAAAGCCATGTGAGGCTTTCAAAGCCGGGCCGATAGCTTGCATTAACGCCATACTTGGCTAATTCATCAGCAATGCTACTGGCAATGGCACGAATTCTTCGATCGGAAGTCGCAGAACAAATAACAAAATAATCACAAAAATTAACTGACTTGCGCATATCCAAAACAAGGATATCGTCCGCTTTTGTATCCAGCGCAAATCCTGCGATTAATTTGGCTAAATTACGAGAGGTTAAGTTTACGCGAGTTTTTTTAATGGCAGAATAAACCTTTTAAATGAATTCTTTTAAAAAAGAAAACTCTTCTTTAGTTACTAAAGAAGGTTTTCTTTAATCGCAAATCCGTTTTAGATTTTAAGCCCTTGAGACATAAAAACACAAGAGGCTTGCTGAACCCTTACTTCAATTTTGCTGCTTGGTCTTTCGACAAAACACGCCAGCATTCATGCGGGCCGCTTTTGGCTTTGGTCACGGCGAAGAAACGTCCGCTCTTTTCTCTTACTTTGAAATCAGACGACTTAAATTTCGATTTGGACTTCACATCATAAAATTCTAACTCTGGCATCTGTTTCTCTCCTTGTGGTTAGATGATTGAACTTAACCGTGAATATATTAGTCCGTTTACTTCATCTTAGGGCATATCCGCAATTCTCCTTCTTGCCGGAAACTTACCGAAAGACAAATAAGAGTCTAGCTGATATTCATTTCTTTGTCAATATATTCGTATGTAAATATTTGGATTTTTATTCAAAATACGAAATTATTTTATCCGGCTGATCCACTCAAGGGCTTCATTGACGATTTCTTCGGGCGGCCATCCATAGCCGCCTTTAAAAATACGCAACTGCGACTTAACTCCTAAAACTTTTAACTTGCTGTCCGCGCGCTGAACCTGGTCTAAATTAAAATCATCTTCGCCGACAGCCTGATAGACCGCCACCGAATATGTGGGCTTATCCAATCCTAGGCCGCCGCCAAAAGCAATGATGGCCCTGAACTTCTCCGGATGACGATAAGCAAAATCATAGGCCATCGTTGCTCCGTTAGCGAAACCTGCCGCATAAAGCCGGTTATTGCGGACATTATATTTATTTCGGACATCTTTCAAAACGGATTCTTGGGCTTTGATCACTTTGGGCCAGGTTTCTTTATCCAGGTCAGAAAAAACAATATCTTTAAATCCTACGATGAACCAATTCAACTTATAAGCCGCGTAGGAGAAAATACGGGTTGTTTCAACACCGTCTCCGCGATGATGAAAACAAAAAAGCACCGGATAGCTCTCGCTTTCCTTAAATTTCTCCGGAAAACGAACAGCGTACTGAATGCCTTCTTTGGTTGTTTGGATTTCCTCTTCGTGGGCGTAAAGGCCAGCCTGCGGATTAATGAAAAAATTGACCAGAAATATCGTGATCAAAATCAGAAATAATCGTTTCATATCAACGTGACGTTAAAAGCAGTTTTAACTACCAGAAACACCCACTAATCGCCGCAGGTCTTTTTCCTGGGATTCAGCCAATGGTCCGACCACGGAAAGGTTGAAATGATTTTCGTTTAAGATCTGACCGGCAACCCGCCGGATATCGGATATTTCGATCTTCTTTACTTCTTTAAGAATATCTTTTAAAGTACGCGTTTTATTAAGAGCTGTCACCGACTCCCCTAACCAAAGCATATGTTCTAGTGTATCTTCCAATCCTAAAAGAATTTGTCCTAAATAATAATCTTTGGCGCGCGTAAATTCATCTTTCGTGACGTTCTCTTTTTTGATCTTGGATAACTCTTCTAGAATAACTTTAACCGCCTCAACGATCTTTTTATTATCAACGCCGGCACGAACCATAAAAAGGCCCGTATCCTGGAGAGATTTAACGGAACTGCCGATAGCATAGGCAAGCCCTCGCTTTTCCCGAACTTCGTCAAAAAGGCGGCTGGACATATTAGCCCCCAAAATCACATGGAGCAGATTTAAGATATATTTATCCTTATGATCGTAAGGCAACCCATGCATTCCTAAAGCTAAATGCATTTGCTCAATGTCTTTACGAAATAATTTAACTTGCGGACTATTTTGCCTGTTCTCGAATTTAAGGAAACTTTCGGTTTGTTTTTTTGCCTGATTACGAAATTTCCTCGTAACAAGTTTTAATAAATCTTTATGCTTGAACTTTCCGCAGGCCGCCACGACAATATTTTTGGAAATATACTGGCCTCGATGAAATCCCTGCAGATCTTTTTCGCTCATCTGCCCAACGGTTTCAAAGCTTCCAGCGAGATTCTTTCCCAGAGGGTGGTCAGGCCACACCAGTTCGTCTAAAAGCTCTAAAACGAAATGCTGCGGAAGATCATGGTACATCTTTATTTCTTCTAATATAACACCGCGCTCTTTATCAACATCCTCTTTAGTGATCAGCGGCGATAAAACCATATCCGCCAGAACATCAAAAGTCTGGTTTAAATGCTTGGCCGGAACTTTGGCAAAATAACAGGTATTTTCTTCGGAGGTAAAGGCATTGAGCATTCCGCCCACACCTTCAATAAGCTCTTTGATCGCTTCGCAGGAATAATTCTTAGTTCCTTTAAAGAGGATATGCTCTAAAAAATGCGCGGCGCCTTTTACCTTATCTTCTTCATAGCGGCCGCCGGCATTGATCCAAATTCCTATAGAAATACTATCTCGGTCTTTCATTTCATAACTGACAACACGAAGCCCATTAGGCAAATCTGTCTTTTGATACATAAAAACCTTTCGTTTAGTCAAAGGCGGTTGAGGCGCATGCGCCTCAACCGCCTTTAAATTCATTTTACAGAGATACGGCTAACTTCTTCACAAAACGCGAAACATTTTTCACTAAATCTTTTTTTCCTGCATTTCGCTCAATCTCTTTAACGATCGCGCTTCCGACAATAACACCATCGGCAATGGTGCCGATCAACTTCACTTGAGAAGGATTGGAAACACCAAAGCCAACACAGATCGGCTTGTTAGTTAACTGCTTTGCCGCGCGAACATTCTTGATAATTGTTTTCGGCAAAGCCTTGCGCGTGCCCGTCACCCCTGCCAAGGAAACATAGTAAATAAAACCGCTGGAAGCGCGAATAACTTTTTCAGCCCGTTTTTTTGTGGTTGTCGGCGACAAAAAGAAAATAGTTGCCACATTGTATTTTTGCGCCGCAGAAATTAACCGGCCGGCTTCTTCCGGAGGCAGGTCAGGAATGATCACACCATCAACGCCAAAACGACTTGCTTCTTTAATAAACTTCTCTTCGCCAAAATGAAACACGGGATTATAGTAACCCATCAAACAAATAGGGATTTGGGATTTCCGACGGATACAACGCACCAATTCAAAGATCTTCTTTAAAGTAACTTTCTTTTTAAGCGCTCTAAAAGAAGCGGCTTGAATAGTCGGGCCGTCGGCTAATGGATCAGAGAAAGGCACGCCTAATTCGATCAAGTCAACGCCGGATTTCTCAAATTCCAAAACTAATTTTTCGGTCGTTTTCAGATCCGGATCGCCAGCCGTGATAAATGCAACGAAAGCTTTCTTTCGTCCAATCTTAAGCTCTTTAAATTTTTTATCAATGCGATTCATATTTGTTCTTTCACTAGATCAAATCTTTGATCGAACTGACATCTTTATCACCGCGCCCTGACAAACAAACAATAACGGTGGCGCTTCCCTTAACTTTCCTTGCTAATTTTTCTAAATAGCTGATTGCATGTGCCGATTCCAGGGCAGGAATGATCCCTTCCGTTTGTGAAAGAAGTTTTAAACCCTTAATAGCTTCTTGGTCTGTCACGGAAACATAATTTGCCCGGCCAATTTTCTTGTAATACGCGTGTTCCGGCCCGACTCCGGGATAATCTAATCCGGCCGCAATGGAGTGGGCGATTTTGACCTGGCCATCGTTTTCTTGCAAAAGACTGCTTTTACTTCCATGCAAAACCCCCGTTTTCCCTTTCCCCAGAGAGATCGCATGCATGCGCGTATTCATCCCTAATCCAGCCGCTTCTACGCCGATCATCTTTACGCTTTTATCGTTAAAGAAAGAATGAAAAAGCCCCATAGCATTGCTACCGCCGCCAACACAAGCGACGATACAATCCGGCAAACGATGTTCTTTGGCTAGAATTTGCTTTCGGGCTTCCCGTCCGATCACGGATTGAAAATCACGCACCATCACCGGATACGGATGAGGGCCGGCAACGGAACCGATAATATAAAAAGTATTGGCCACATTCGTCACCCAATCGCGAATAGCTTCATTCATCGCGTCTTTAAGCGTCTTAGAGCCGCTAGTGACCGGAATAACTTTCGCGCCCAAAAGTTTCATTCTAAAAACATTAAGCGCCTGACGTTCGATGTCTTCCTCGCCCATATAGATTTCACATTTCAAGCCGAACAAAGCCGCAGCGGTCGCGGTCGCCACACCATGCTGACCAGCACCCGTCTCAGCAATAATACGGGTTTTCCCCATATTTCTGGCGATCAGAATTTGACCTAAAGTATTATTGATCTTATGCGCGCCAGTATGAAGAAGATCTTCGCGCTTGAGATAAACCTTGAGATGTTTTAAATGACGACTAAGCCGCTTGGCCAAGTAAAGATTAGTCGGCCGTCCGGCATACTCACGAAGATAGAAATTAAACTCTTCTTTGAATTTTTTGTTCTTTTTTAGAGCGTAAAAAACTTTTTCTAGGTCCGCTAAAGCCGACATCAGCGTCTCAGGAACAAATTTCCCGCCAAACTCTCCGAAATGTCCTTGCTTATCTGGTAAACTCATTTTATTTTCCGTCTTGATATGCGTTCATGATCATCGCTGTTGAACTGACCCCAACTGCCCCATTGATACGCAAAGGAACTTTTTTCTCACTTGTATCGATCCACACCTTATATTGCGCCGGATTTGTTTGGAGATAATAGCTACTGTACTCTTTCCCGGCTGCTTTAATCTTCGTTTCCTTCACTAGGTTTATAATAACATCCTTTGTGGGAAGCTTGACAGAAAATGATTCGCCAACTTGAAATTTTCCTGATTGCCGGTAACGATAAATAAAACAATAGATGTTATCAATAGCACCTTGTTTGCTGATCGTTTGTTCCGTCGTTTTTCCGCCCGCTTTCTTGATAATTCTGATAACACCATTTTTCTGATCATAGACCTCAGTGATCTTTTCTTTCTTCCCGAAAATATTCAAATCACGCTCAACAATCAAAGGATAAAAAGTTTCCGGATCGGAATATATCTTTTCCTCGTCAAAGAAATTAATGGCATTGGCCTTAAAAACAATCAGGAGAAAATCTTTGCCGTTAATTTTCTTGATCCCCTCAAAAGTAATCGTCGCTTCTCCGGCATTAATGCCAAGATTTTTTATGGAATACTTGATCGTTTCACCAGGAAGAAAAGGAGAAAATGTTTGTTGGCCTTGGTTGAATGCTTCTTTGTTTTTTTGATTTTGCGAGAAATGATCGGATTCAGATGAACAAGAAGTCATCGATCCAAGCAGAAAGAATAGAGCCGTTAAAAATATTTTACTATTTCTCATATGAGGTCTCGTTTGCGCAAACAAATCTTTTCAAAAACCGTTCCTTAAAGAAAACTTCCTGCGGAAAGCCAAACCTTGCGCGATAAAAAAAGAAATATGCCCAAGGATAAACTGCGTTAGTTATTTGATCAAGCAACAAATGAACGCTCATTCCAAGAACAATACCGGTTAAAACGGGAGAAAATTGAGAATAAAATACAATGCCCCATAATACCGCTAAAAACTCATAGGAGTGAAAAAAAAGATAAAGCTTTCCTCCTTTTTCATCGCGGGAACAAAAATCATCCAGCTCCTGAACACTAAAGCTGATTTTCTTAGTTCCTAAATAAAAATCCCAAAGATGATCCACGTCGATCAAAATACCGCTTAAAAAACACGCCACGGCACCCGCCCAGGATTTAAACAAAACCATAAAAACAACACTGGTAACACCCGAAGCAATCACATGTTTCGCCGGACTCATATTTGGTCATAGTCCTTTAAAAACTGTTCTAAGACTTGCGAGCCATGATACAGATCGTTCACCACCGCATATTCATCCGTGATATGCGCTGTGCCTTCCGCCGCAAAACCTGTTGCAATAGCCGGAATACCAAAACGCTTAAAGAACGAAATGACTGTTGCGCCTTCACTGCCAGTTAGTTGCGATTTAAATCCCATTTTCTTACAGGTAGCAGAAAAAGTTTTAACCAGGGAATGATCAGTATCAATCTCATAAGGATATTGAAGATCGTCGATGATGATCTTGAATTTCTTTGCCTCGGATCGAATGGTTTTCTTAAGAATATTTAAAACAGATTTTGGATCTGTGCCGGGTAAATAACGAAAATCTAAAGAAAATTCGCAGAAATCCGCGACCATATTGACTTTGTCTCCGCCTTTGATCGTCCCAACATTGACCGTCGGCGCGTGCAAAAGCGTATGTTTTTTAAAAGAAAACTTATGTTGTTTTATTTGATTGATTATGCGGCCGGCTTGTTCAATGGCATTAATACCGCGCCAGTTATAAGCGCCATGAGCTTTTTTCCCAAAAATCTGAACCCGGCAGTGGATAAGCCCTTTTTGCGCGATAATAGAATGAAATTCGTCGGAATCCATGATGAGTGCCGCTTTTGGCTTCAGGATCTTTTTAGCCAAAAGCGGCACAATGCCAAAATGGCTCCCCGTTTCCTCATCCGCCGTTGCGGCCATGATAATATCTTTCTGGAAAGAAACACCGTCTTCCATCAAGCTTCTTAAAACTTCCATGCAACAAGCTAAATTACCCTTATCATCGCTAGCCCCACGCCCATAAATTTTCCCTTGGTGGATTTTCCCGGAAAACGGACCAAATCGCCAACCCTTGCCCGCCGGAACCGTATCAATATGCGGCGAAAGCAAGATAGCTTGAGAGCTGGCGACTTTGCGGGGCAATTTGCCCCGCAAAGTCGCCACAATATTCGGCCGCTTCTTTTGGAATGTATATGTCTTAACATCCAGCCCTAAAGACAGCATATCTTTACGGATAAATTCGGCTATGTCCCATTCTCGTCCCGGAGGATTTTCAGAATTGATCCCGATCAGCTTTTGAGTTAATGCCGTTAATCTTTTTTTATTGATCATCTAAAGAAATCCTCAGCTTTTTGCGCTCCGGTAATTTTCTTATAATCATCAAAATCAATGACCGACAAAGCCAATGGAGGTTCGCTTAACCTTTGAACTTTAGGCATATTTTCTTTTATATTTCGGAAAGTAACATAACGAAAATCTGTTTGGCATTCAGGGCACTTGCTGCTATCAAGTTTTATCCCTACAGCCGCGCATTTCGAACAGCTGGCCGAAAGGTCTCCGCAGATCAATAGATGCCCCTTGACATCGTCGACATCAACGCGTTTAAAAACCCTTAAAAATTTGATATTCATTGGGCACAATTATACCATAACCTATTGCCTAGAAAATGATTTTTCACAACAAAAAGAATGCAGAAGAAAGATTAGCTTAAGGATGGCATAAAAATAAAAAACCCTCATTGAAGAGGGTTTTAAAAGGTGTTTAAAAAAGAAGCCGACAAAGATCGGGATATCGCTCCCGCGTCACTTCGGCAACCCAGCCACCATCTTGTCGTCAGCCATAAGCCGTACCCGGCTTTTGTCGCCCGCCAGCACCACCGCGAGCCTCTTTGAGCATCCGACACATTAGGTCTGTAGGCTTTGCGTCCCCGTCTTTCAACGGGTTTACCTTTATCGGCTTAATAAGAATATAGCATACTTTTCTAAACTCGACAAGGTGGCTACCCGCGCTCAAGAAAGGGCTTTCTATCGACGAGGCTGAAAAATAAAACTAAAACCTAAGGTTTTTTTCCCAATACTGATAAAGCTCTTTTGTTGCCTGAACATCACGAAAACAATAGCGCGCGATATCGTGATAACGCCCTTCTTTAAAGAGGTCTTTGACCTGAAGCCCGGTAATTCCCTCTTCTTTTGGGCTTTTAACGCCAAAAGCCTGGCACCACATATGTAGGCTGAATTTACGCCGCATCGCATCATAAAATGTCAGCTGATCGCTCAAGTCAATATGCTCTGTGTGGCTATAACGATACGGCATAAGATTTTTACCGGCACGAATACCGTTTATGGCCGAACGCAACATCACGAACGGACAATCAAAAACCCTTCCGTTGAACGTTATAAAATGCGTATATTTTCTTATTTGGACCCAGAAGTTATTAAGAATATCCTGTTCGGTACCCGCCAAATAAAGTGTTTCGCCCTCAACAAACTTCTCCGGCTTACCTGTCTTGTTCTGAAAATAGACAAATCCTTTTTGGGTTTCGGCGTCCAGCATGGCAATGGTAACAATTTGCGCGGTCAAAGGATAAAAGCTTAAGGAATTCTTGGCTTCTTCTTTTTTTTCGTCGGTTTCGGCGAATTTTAAGAAATACTCTTTTGACGTATCATCCAAGGTTTCAAAATCCTGCCCCACCGTTTCCACATCAAAGATCACTTTGCTCATAGCTTCTTTTCCTTAATTAAGAGAATTAACAATTTGAAAGAATTCTATCAACAATTTTCCGCTTTTCTTACCCGGCGTTTGCTCAACGCCGCTACTAACGTCAACCGCGTAAGGCTTGATCTCTCCAATGGCTTGCGCAACATTCTGGGGGTTTAAGCCACCCGACAAAATAACCGGCCGCGTAAATTTTTTATCCTTGATAATGTCCCAATTAAATGTCTTTCCCGTTCCGCCTTGAACATCTTCTTGGAAAGTGTCGAACAAATAACCTGATGTCTTAAATTGGCTTAAGCTACTAATATCGAAATCATTCCCGACACGAAACGCTTTTATGACGGAATGATCCCTAAAGCGCCCGCAATACTGCGGCGTTTCATTCCCGTGGAATTGCAAAGTTCGTAACGAACAAAACCGCGCGATATCTCTTACCGCGCCTTCTCTTAAGTTGGCAAAAACGCCGACTGGCGTGACGAACGGAGGAAGCGCCTCAATAATTCTTTTTGCCTTCGACGGAGAAATATAGCGCGGACTTTTCTTGTGAAAAACAAACCCCAGCGCCCAAGCGCCAAGTTCACACGCAAAAAGAGCATCCGACTCATTAGTTATGCCGCAAATCTTAACTTTAACTTTATTCGCCATGCATCACTTCCTTCACTTTAGCTGCTACATCCGCTTCGCGTAAGAATGTTTCTCCGATCAAAACCGCATGAGCCCCAAGTTTTTCTAAAACCTTTATTTCTTGATGAGCCTTGATCCCGCTTTCCGCCACAATAACCTTGTCTTTGGGGATTTGGGGAATAAGTTTCTCGCTGACCTTTAAATCCACTTCAAAGGTGCGCAAGTTTCGGTTGTTGACCCCGATAATTTCCGCTTTAGCTTTTAAAGCACGGTTTAGTTCTTTTTCATTGTGAATTTCGACTAAACAATCTAAATCCAGATCGGCCGCCACATTCATCAAGTTTCTTAGTTGTTTGTCGTCCAGGATGGCAACGATCAAAAGAATAGCGCTTGTTCCGAAATAAAACGCTTCATAGATTTGCACTTCATCAATGATGAAATCTTTCGTTAAGACCGGAACGCTTAAATTCTCGCTTACTTGGCGCAAATACGGAATTTTACCTAAGAAAAATTTATCTTCCGTTAAGATCGATAAGGCCGCCGCGCCATTTTTGACATAAACTTTTGCCAGTTGCAAGCAATCAAAATTAGGGCGGATAATTCCCTTGGAAGGCGAGGCTTTCTTTATTTCGGCGATCAAATTAACTTGCCCGGGCGCAGAAATAGCTTTCTTAAAAATACAATAACGGGATAGCTTTTCCTTCCTGATCTTATTTTTAAGAGTCTCATAGAATGCCTTCTTTTCTTTTAGAAGGCTTTGTTTATATTCAATGATCTGTTTTAAAAAGTCATTGGGCATAATGCGTAAATTCCTTTAAAGCCTCCAACTTGTCTAAAGCCTTCCCTGTATCGATCATATCCTCGGCTATTTTTATTCCATCGGGGATCGCCTTGACTTTTTCCGCGATATAAAGCGCGCAAGCCGCGTTAAAAACAACAATATCGCGTTTAGCGCTTTTTTTTCCTTTCAAAATCTCTAAAGCGATCCGAGAATTGGTCGACGCATCGCCGCCTCTTAAGTTTTCCAGGGAGGCAAGCGCTATTCCGCATTCTTTGGGGTCGATCGTATACGAACTAATATCTTTTCCGTTAAATTCACTGACAAATGTTTCACGTGTTGTGGTGACTTCATCTAATCCATCAGCGCCGTGGACCACCAATGCCTTCTTCAATCCCAAATTCTTGAGAACTTGCGCCATCGGCTCCGTCAGGTCATTTTGATAAACGCCCATCATCTGATGCGTCGCTTGAGCCGGATTTGTCAAAGGGCCTAAGACATTGAAGATCGTTTCAACGCCTAATTGTTTTCGTGCCGGTGCGGCGTGTTTCATAGCGGGATGAAGCTTCTGAGCGAATAAAAATACAATACCGATCTTATCTAAACAAGTGCTTAAGTTTTTTGATTCCGCGTCAAGATTAACACCTAAGGCTTCAAGAAGATCGGCGCTTCCGCATTTGCTGGAAACCGAGCGATTGCCGTGTTTCGCCACCGCTACCCCCGCGGCCGCCACAACGAAAGCAACGATCGTCGATATATTGAATGTTCGCAGGCGGTCTCCACCGGTGCCACAAGTATCCAAAATGACAGCGTGCTTACTTTGGACAGGGACCACAAACTGCCGCATGATCTTGGCGGCTCCGGTGATCTCATCAACCGTCGCGCCTTTATCACGCAGCGCCATTAGAAATAATGCGATATCATTTTGAGAAGCCTTTCCCGACATGATAGAGCGCATCACCTCTTCCATCTCTAAGGATGTAAGGTTCTGTTTTTTCTGAAGCTTATCAATGTAGTTATTCATCAAAGGGTAAGAAAATTTTTGAGTAAACCCAATCCTGACTTGGTTAAGATTGATTCAGGATGGAATTGAACGCCCCACAGCGGAAAATCTTTATGAACAACTCCCATAATTTCTTCGTCCTTTGTCCAAGCGGTCACAGTCAGGCACGACGGCAAACTTTTTTTCTCGATCACTAAGGAATGATAACGCGTTGCTTCAAAAGGATTATCTATTTTTGAGAAAATTCTTTTTTTATCATGATAGATCTGCGAGGTTTTTCCGTGCATCAATTTCTTGGCTTGAATGATTTTTCCGCCATAGGCGAAACCGATAGCCTGATGCCCCAAGCAAACACCCAAGATAGGGATTTTTCCGGATAATTCTTTGATGACAGCCACAGAAATTCCGGCATCCTCGGGGCGGCCTGGCCCGGGAGAAATAACAATGCGGTCGGGTTTAAGTTTCTTTATTTGTTCAACAGAAATTTTATCGTTGCGATAGACTTTTAGATCAGCGCCCAATTCACCCAAATATTGAACAAGGTTATATGTAAACGAATCGTAATTATCAATAACAAGGATCATTGTCTGCTCTTTTTATTCTTTTTCCCGGCGCACCTTGGCGCCAAGTTTTGTTAATTTCTCATCGATCAATTCATAGCCGCGGTCAAGATGATAGATGCGGCCGATCTCTGTTTTTCCCTCGGCCGCCAAACCGGCTAAAACTAAAGCCGCGGAAGCCCTTAAGTCAGAAGCCATAACTGGAGCACCGCGCAAACATGAAACTCCCTGAATAATAGCACTGCTACCCTCACGGCGGATATTCGCTCCCATACGAATAAGCTCGGCAATATGCATGAAGCGATCCGGATAAACTTTATCGGTAATAACACTTACTCCGGGGATCATCGCCATCAGCGCCATAAATTGCGCCTGCAGATCCGTTGGAAAACCAGGATGAGGATACGTTGAAAGGCTGACGGGCTTTATATCTTTACGATATTTTATCTTAATGGAATTATTTTCTTCAATGACATCAATTCCGGCAATGCGAAGCCGATCAACTAAAGCTAAAATATGATTGTAACAACCGTTTTTGATCACAATATTGCTTCTCGTTGCGGCAGCAAATAAAACAAATGTTCCGGTTTCAATGCGGTCGGGAATAATCTTATAATCCGTGCCATGAAGTTTCTTAACACCTGTGATCGAAATTTGAGGAGAGCCTTGTCCTTTTATTTTGGCGCCCATGGATGCAAGGAAGTTAGCCAGATCTTCAACTTCAGGCTCACAAGCCGCCGACTCAATAACCGTTGTTCCTTTGCCTAATGTTGCCGCCATCATGACATTGGCCGTCGCCAAAACTGATGAACCGAACGAACCACCCAAATAAATGCTTGTTCCCTTTAACTGATTCGCCTTGGCGGTCACATAGCCATTTTCAACGGTGATTTTCGCGCCTAAAGCCTCTAATCCTTTGATGTGAAGATCGACCGGGCGAACACCGATAATGCAACCTCCGGGTAAAGATACTTTGGCTTTCTTAAGTTTTGCGAGAATCGGCCCTAAAACACAAAATGACCCACGCATGGTAGAAACTAACTTGTAATCGGCGATGTACTGATGTTCTCCTTTGGAAGAAATGGTCACTTTATCGGCAGTAATATCCACATTCTTTCCTAAAGACCGTAGTAATCGCGCCATGGTTAAGGTATCACGCAACCTTGGCACATTGCGAATAATGCACGTGTCATCGGTCAAAAGTGTTGCCGCCATGATCGGTAAGGCTGAATTTTTTGCCCCGCTGATATTCACTTCGCCTTTTAAAGCCCTGCCGCCCTCAATGATAAGTTTATCCATAAATTTTTAGCTCCGCGATGATGATACGATCCGTATTGACATAATCTTTAATGAATTCTGTTACTTGAAAATTTTTATGCTGGGCAAAAATTTTTTCCAGAAAAAATTTTTGCCCATCTCCCATCTCCAGCGCTAAGAACCCGCCGGGATTTAAAAAACCCTGCGCGTGGGCGATAATTCTTCTATAAAACTCAAGCCCGTCTTCTCCACCGTCTAAGGCTATCACCGGTTCTCTTCGCACATCTGCCGGTAATCGGCCAATATCTTCTTTTTTGATATACGGCGGATTGGAAACAATGATATCAAATTTCTCGCTGATCGCCTCTTGCTCTAATCCTGAAAATAGATCACTTTGAGTAAAATTTATTTTATCACTAACGCCGTTAAGCTGCGCATTAACTTTTGCCAAATCTAAAGCGTCCAAAGAAATGTCAACAGCTGTCAAAAAAGCATTTGGAATATTTTTAGCCAAAGCAATGGCGATATTCCCGCTGCCAGTCCCAATATCAAGAATTCTTAAATCTCGCTTAAATGATCTTGATTTCTTTATCAGCGCTTCTACCAGCAATTCCGTTTCAGGACGAGGGATAAGAACACGCGCATCAACCAAAAGTTCTGTATTTAAAAATGTTGTTCGCCCTAAAATATACTGCAAAGGCTCGCCTGACTTCCGACGATCTTGAATTTTAGATAATTGTTCTTCCTGATTTTGCGTAAGATCCACATCCCTGGCGTACAGATCAACGCGGCGGCACTTTAAAAGATCGATTAGAATAAGTTCTTGCTCCGTCATTTGCTTTGCACCTGAAGCTCTGCTTCCGCTTTTAAAAGCGCATCCGTAAGCTCGTCCATGTTGCCGTCTAAAACATTCACCAATTGATGCGTGGTAAATCCAATGCGATGGTCCGTAATTCTTCGGTCGGGAAAGTTATAGGTACGAATTTTCTCACTTCTATCACCCGTGCCAATTTGTGACTTTCTTTCTTTCGAAGCCTTATTCAAAGCATCCAATTGCATTTTATCCAAAATACGCGCGCGTAAAACACGCATAGCCTTGATACGGTTTTTTAGCTGAGAACGCTCATCCTGACAAATAACAACTGTTCCAGTCGGTAAATGTGTAAGCCGAACAGCCGAATCCGTCGTATTAACGCTCTGCCCGCCCGGCCCCGAAGAACGAAAGATATCGATCCTCAGATCCTTTGGATCAATGGTCAATTCTACTTCTTCCGGCTCAAACAAAACCGCAACTGTCGCCGCCGAAGTATGAATTCGCCCTGAAGCCTCCGTCGCCGGAACGCGTTGAACACGATGAGCTCCGCTTTCCCATTTAAGACGACGGGAAGCTTCCCGTCCGCTAACGCCAAAAACAACTTCTTTAAACCCACCAGCCTCCGCAGGATGGCTGTTCATCAAGTCTACTTTCCAGCCCTTCGTTACCGCGTATTTGGTGTACATCCGATAAAGATCTCCGGCAAAGAGACTAGCTTCGGCTCCGCCTGTTCCGGCGCGGATCTCAATGATAATATCAAGATCCTTTTCTTTTTTAACCGGGTTAAGCAGCTCGGTTATTTTACTCTCTAGTTCTGCTTTGCGGTTGGAGAGATCTTCCAATTCAGTTTTCGCCAACTGCTCAAAATCCTTATCGTGTTTTTCTTTGAGCAATTCTTTAAGTTCATCAATGTGCGCAATAACTTTACGGTGAGCACGAAAAGCTGTGACAACCGGCGTAATATCCGAAAGTTCCTTAGCGAACTTCTGATATTGCCCCTGGTCCGAAATGATCTTCGGGTCAGAAAGCAATCCCTCTAATTCTTCGAGGCGCTTCTCGACTGTCGCAAGCTTGCTTAACATGCTTAGCCTTTCTTGCCATAACGCTTCGCAAAACGGTCAATGCGTCCGGCGCTATCAACGAACTTTTTCGCTCCGGTAAAAAAGGGATGGCATTTGGAACAAATTTCAACGCGGATATTTTTCCGTGTTGAGCGCGTATGAATAACTTCCCCGCACGCGCAGGTAATGGTTGTTTCCTCATATGAGGGATGGATCTTGTCTTTCATTTCTCTTCTCTCCTTTTGTGTCTTATTAAATTATTGATCAATTATCCTTTGTTCATGTTCTTTAAAAACTCTGCGTTCGATTTAGACTTACTGAGCTTTTCGATCAAAAGCTCCATCGCCTCGGCCGAATTAAGATCGTTAAGGACTTTGCGTAAAAGCCAAATTCTTTGCAATTCATCCTTTTCGATCAACAATTCTTCGTGGCGGGTATTGGAACGGCGAATATCAATAGCCGGATAGATGCGGCGCTGAAAAAGCGACCGATCGAGCTGCAATTCCATATTACCGGTTCCTTTGAATTCCTCAAAAATAACTTCATCCATACGGCTTCCGGTATCAACCAAAGCGGTGGCAATGATCGTCAAACTCCCACCCTCTTCCACGCCGCGCGCGGCGCCAAAAAATCTTTTTGGTTTATGAAGCGCGTTGGAGTCAACACCGCCGGAAAGGATCTTTCCGCTATGAGGAACCACCGTATTATATGCGCGGGCCAACCGAGTAATGCTATCGAGCAAAATAACCACGTCACGCTTATGCTCCACCAGGCGTTTGGCTTTTTCCAGAACAATTTCGGCAATTTGAACATGACGCTCGGCAGGTTCATCAAAAGTGGAAGAAATAACTTCACCTTTGACACCGCGCTGCATGTCGGTCACCTCTTCGGGACGCTCATCGATCAAAAGAACGAGCAAAATAGTATCCGGATGATTGGTGGTGATCGCGTTGGCAATTTTTTGCAACAGAACCGTTTTGCCGCTATACGGAGGAGCAACGATCAAAGCGCGCTGGCCTTTGCCTAAGGGGGTAAGCAAATCCATAACGCGCGTTGAAATTTCTTCGTTGTTCGTTTCCAGAAGAATTCGTTGATTGGGATAAAGCGGCGTTAAATTGTCGAAAAGGATCTTGTCTTTGCACTTTTCCGGATTTTCGAAATTGACCGCTTCAACCTTTAAAAGAGCAAAATACTTTTCACCTTCTTTGGGCGGACGAATTTGGCCGCTGACACTATCGCCGGTTTTCAAGTCAAACTTTCGGATCTGAGATGGAGAAATATAAATATCATCCGGGCACGGCAGATAATTATAATTAGCACTACGCAAAAACCCGAACCCTTCAGGCAAGATTTCCAAAGTCCCTTCGCCAAACATCAATCCTTCTTTTTCGGCCTGGCCTTGCAGGATCTTAAAAATAAGATCCTGCTTCTTTATTCCGCTTAAGCCATTGACATTCATGTCTTTGGCTATTTTGTTAAGCTCGGACATTTTCATGTCCTTAAGCTTCGTAATGTCCAACTGCTCAACTATCTTATCTTCCATGCTTTGTTTCCCCCTTAGTTTTGACTTGTCTGGCTTTTGCGCAATCTTGCCCAGATCGCACTAACTTGCCTTCTTGTCTCGGTTAAACTTTTATTGTTATCAATAACAATATCGGCTAATTTTATCTTTTCGCTTAACGGCATTTGAGATTTGATCCTTTGAACGGCTTGCTGCGAGGCAATATTTTTTCCTTTAACCGCCCGCTCAACTTGCTTTTTTTGTCCTGCTTTGACCACAATAAGAAAATCAACCCATTTATGTAAACCAGCCTCGATCAAAAGCGGAACATCTAAAACAAGCACGCCGGATTTCTTGCTTTTTTTTAATTGAGTAACTTGCGCTCTGATCTCTTTTACAACAACCGGATGAATGATCGATACAAGCTTTTTTAACTTTTTAGGATCTTCAAAAACAATATCCGCTAACTTCTTTCGATCAATGCGTTTGCCGTCTAAGATTTCTTTCCCAAAATATCTTACAATGGAAAGAAAACATTGCCTGTTTGAATCAAGGGCCTGATGCGCCATTTGGTCGGCATCAAGAATTTTTGCGCCATACCTTTTGAACATTTTCGCAACCGTTGTTTTTCCGGTCGCCAAACTTCCTGTTATACCGACGATGAGCATTGTTTATAGATCTTCTCATATTCTGCCGCGGATTTTCCCCAGGAGAAATCATAATCAAAAGCTTTTCGAACCAAACGTTTAAAAACATCCGCTTGACGATATGTATCAACGGCTAATTTAACAGTTTTTACCAAATCAACCTTTTCATACCTCTCAAAAGCAAAACCATTTCCCTGGCCGCTTACCGGATCAAAAGGAATGATCGTCTCCGCTAACCCGCCGGCTTTGAAAACCAGAGGAATTGTTCCGTATTTAAGGCTGATCATCTGGCTTAATCCGCAAGGCTCATAGACCGAAGGCATCAAGAAAATATCAGCTCCGGCATAGATCTTGTGCGAAAGTGTTTCGTCAAACTTTAGAACGGAGGAAATTTTTCGAGGATATTTTTCCGACATCTTCTCCAGCATTTTGTAGTATTTTTCCTCGCCAACGCCTAAGAAAACGATCTGCAGATCAAATTTCGCAATAGCATCAATGGACCTATAAAGAAGATCGATGCCTTTTTGCGCCGAAAGACGACCCACAAAACCAAATAAAGGAATATTGCGGTCAACCTTAAGTTTGAATTCTTGCTGCACTTTGCTCTTATTGGCATATTTGTCTTCCCATGTCGCGGCCGAATAGCGCTTAGCGATCAGAGAATCTGTCTGCGGGTTCCAGGCATCATAATCTATGCCGTTTAAAATACCGGTAACCGGAAAAGGACGACTGCCTAAAACCCCGTTTAAACCACAGCCAAATTCATCTGTTTGAATTTCTTTGGCGTATTGCTGGCTAACAGTGGTCACCAAGTCGCTGAATAGAATTCCCCCTTTTAAAAGGTTGATGTAGTCATAAAATTCAAAACCTTCAATGCTGAATAATTTTTCATTAAGTTCCAACGAATCAAATTCCTCTTTATCAAAAATACCCTGGTAAGCCAAATTATGGATCGTTAAAATAGATTTCGTCTTCTTATAAAACGCGTCATTCGCGTAAATTGATTTTAAATAAACCGGGATAAGCGCCGCCTGCCAATCATGGCAATGAATAACATCCGGCCTTAGATTAAGTTGCTTGGCAGCGTTCAAGGACGCTTTACAAAAATAAGAAAAACGGTCTAAATTATCCACATAATCGCCCCACTTATCTCCGTAAATTCCGTCGCGGTCATAAAGGGCGTCGTTCTCAATAAAGTAAACTTTGATATTTTTGCCGATCGTTGCCGTTGAAATATCCTTATTGAGCCGCTCGATAGCAAATCTCTTTACATCAACGCATCGATACCGAGGCAAAATGATGCTGACATCAATTCCCCGCTTTTCCAAAGCCAACGGCAAAGCTCCGCAAACTTCTCCTAGCCCACCCGTTTGCGCAAAGGGTGCCACTTCCGCTGAACAAAAAAGTATTTTCATATTTCTTGCATGTCCAACCAGTTTCGTCCGATCTTAACGCTTGCCTTTAAAGGAACAGACAACGATAAGGCATGTTCCATTTTATCTCTGATCATCACCGTCAACGCTTCGCGCTCTTTTTCGACAACATCAAAGACAAGCTCGTCGTGGACCGTAATGATCATTTTTGACTCCGAACAATTCTTTTCAAGCTCATTTTGAATATTGATCATGGCAAGCTTGAGCAGATCCGCCGCCGAACCTTGAACCGGTGTATTGATCGCCTGTCTCTGAGCAAATTGCTTGATATTGGCATTATCGCTGTGAATTTCCGGCAAATACCGGCGCCGATTAAGCAAAGTCAGGACAAACCCATTTTTCTCACACTTCTTTATTTCGTCATCCATAAATTGCTTAACAGCCGGATAACGGTCGAAATACTTATCAATAAAATCCTGCGCCTGTGTTTGAGAAATTTTTAAGTCTTTGGCTAAGCCAAACGCGCTGATTCCGTAAATGATCCCAAAATTAACCCTCTTGGCGGTATTGCGCATCTCAGAGGTGACTGCAGATTCTTTCACGTCAAAAATAAGCGCCGCGGTATAAGCGTGGATATCCTGATCGCTTTTAAATGCCTTAAAAAGATTTTTATCCTGAGAAAGATGAGCTAAGATCCTTAATTCGATCTGCGAATAATCGGCCGAAACAATGATGCGGTCTTTTTGAGATGCCACAAAAGCTTTACGGATCTTTCGCCCTAGCTCTGTGCGAATAGGGATATTTTGCAAATTCGGATTATTGGAGCTTAATCGCCCTGTTTCTGTCCCGGCCTGATTAAACGAAGCATGAACACGTCCGGTTTTGCGGTTGATCAATTTTGGCAAAGCGTCAATATAGGTTGACTTTAATTTTGCTAATTGACGGTATTCTAAAATAAGCGCCGGAAGCGGATGTTTTTCGGCTAATTTCGCCAAAACACCTTCATCGGTTGAAAATCCTGTTTTTGTTTTCTTAACAACGGGTAATTTTAATTTCTCAAAGAGGATCTGAGCTAACTGCTTAGGAGAATTTAAATTAAATTCTACCCCGGCCATTTCAAACAACTTGACCGTTAATTCCTGGATCTTGGCATCACCATCTTTGGAAAGCTCACCTAATAAGGCTTCGTCAATGCACACACCCTGCTCTTCCATCTTAAACAAAACATACGCCAAAGGAATTTCGATCTCTTGAAATAATTTTAAAAGCGATTTTGATACCAATTCTTCTTTTAAGACCGGAAATATCTTTAAAATAGCTTCTGTTTTCTTTGCCAAATTCCCATCGGAAGAAATGGTCGTTTTAAGATAATTCCACGATAGCGTTGCGATATCAAACGAGGTTTGCGCCGGAGCTAATAAATATCCGGCCAGCATACAATCAAAGATCTCGCCATGGATAGAAATATCGTGCCTGGATAAAAACTTCATAGCCTCTTTGACATCATGAGTAATTTTAACAATATCCGGACTTTCAAAAACAGCCTTCGCTTCACCAATTTTATCTTCCGAAATAAAGAATAACTCTTTACCAATGGCGGCCATTAAACCGGGAAACAAAATATCCTGAGATTCTTCGGGGCGGTCTAAAAGAAAGACGATATCACCTTTTTTTTGAGCCTTTGAATAAAAATTCTCAAAATCGCTAGAGCTTGCCAGATTTTTGGGCTTGGCGGCCTTTTCTTCTTTCCCCGTTGTCAAAACTTCTCCGGAAATTTCTTCGGCAAACTTTCTAAATTCTAATTTTTGAAAAAGTTCAAAAAGCTTGCGCGTGTCAGGCTCGGGCACTTTCAAAGACTTAAGATCGAACCGAATAGGAACCTTGCGGTCAAGCATCGCTAATTCTTTACTAAAGACCGCCTGCTCTCTTTGCGCCATAAGCTTTTCTTTAACTTTTGATGATTCAATTCTGTCCACGTTCGCTAAGATATCCTCTAAGCTGCCGAACTGATTGATCAATTGCCGCGCCGTCACTTCGCCGATCCCGACAACACCGGGAATATTGTCGCTTTGATCACCGGCCAAGGCAATGTAGTCGACGATTTTTTCGGGATCAATGCCAAAAGCATCTTTTAATTCTTCATAACTGCTGACTTCGTCTTTACGGACATTAAAGATCTTCACGTTTTTTTCTGCCAGCTGGATCATATCTTTATCACCACTCACGATCACAATGTCTAGATTGTCCTTTTTAACCTTTTCGGTGATCGTCGCGATAAGGTCATCGGCTTCAAAACCTTCAAGCTCAAACATCGGGAGGTTGAAAGCGGAAACAAGATCTTTAATGATCGGTATCTGGCTGATTAAGCTATCCGGCATGGCTGGCCGATGAATTTTATACTCCGCAAATTTTTCCTGACGATGTGTTTTTTTACCGACATCAAAACATACAGCCATATATTCCGGCTTATGCTGACGCAAGATCTTCTTTAGAATATTGGTGAACCCAAAGACGGCATTAGTCGCTTGGCCATAGCTAGTTGATAAATTTTTAACAGCAAAATACGCTCGGTAGCATAAACCGTGGGCATCGATCAGGAATAATTTAGAATTCGGCATGTTTTAAGTCTTAAGGAATATTGGTCAGGCCCATTGATTGATTTATTCAGATACTTGAACAGGTTCGTTCGGGATCAAGGTGAGTATATAACGAAATTCAACAAGGGCGGAAGCCGTATCTCCCATATCTAATGATTTCATGGCTAGGCCGTAGTGCTGCGCAATCTCTTCCTGGGCCATGCGAAGCATGGCCCGCTTCTTTGCTTTAATAATTTTGGGATTTTCCGGAGTAAATGAGAGCGCCTTATTGTACTGTTCAACTGCTTCCCTGTATTTCTTTTTCAGCTCAAGCTTTTGAGCCGCTTGAACACATTTCTGGGATTGTTCAACATTGTTATAGAAATCTTTCCGTGACTTTTCAATGAGCTTTTGGCTTAGTTCGACTGCCTCTTGCTGCAATAACCACTTTTTTACGACGGGAAAATCTTCCCCGACCGACAACAGATCGTCTTTGGCCCTTTGCGTCCAAGGGTCATCCGCATCGCCCAGCTCAATACGCTGTTTAAAAAATTCTATGGCCCGAGGAATATTGTCTTGCCTGGCATAAAAGTACGCTAAATTCGAATAAGCCGGCAAATAATCCGGATCAACCGCAATAGCCCTTAAGTAATTTTCTTCGGCTTTCTCAGGCATCCCCAATTTTTCATAACAAATCGCGACATCATTGAGGATAGCAGGATTTTCTTCACTTAAAGAAGCAGCCTTAATATAAAAAGATAAGGCATCTTGCAGATTACCTTTTTGCTGAGCTTCGTAGCCTTTGAGGTGATATTCCCTAGCTGAGCTTTCCTTGGATCCCGCAAAGACAACAGACTGAAAGGCAAAAAACACAAAGAAGAAGATGAGGAATGACTTGAAGATTCGAGTAATTGTTGCAAACTCCTTCTGGTAGTGAAGATAATATACAAAGGGCTGTTTGGCAAGTAAAATTTTCATAGGCTTTCTGGTTTTTGATCGGTTTGGGTAGCAGCAAAAGTTTCCTGTTCAGGCTGCGCGCAAGCGCGTTTTTCCTGTGACAAGCTAACAATGTGTTCATAACTATTCTGATCATTAAAGATCTGTTCTTCCGATCCGGAAATATCGATTTTTTCCTGGATCAAGCGGACAATTTTTTCTTGAGATAAGGCTGTGTTGATCAAAACTGCTCCGACTAAAATATTTTGCGAAGAAAATATTTGGGCAAAGCTTCCCATCGCTTCATTGTGAACCGTAAATTTCTGCGTGTCCGCTGATGACCGTGTCGTTCCAATAAAGGCAACCGGACATCCCAAAAGGTCAAATACCTCTGTTCTTAATAACGGCTTGGCCGATATTTCCTGATCGCTTATTTTTTGCGCGATCATACGCCCCTGCTCCTCCAAGGGCAATGCCGATGCCTCAGATTCACAAACCGTATCTGCCGCAAAAACATTTTCCAGATTTGTTTGGAACTCACCATTAGTTAAAATTCCATTTTGGATTTGCAACACTGACTCGGCAAACAAACGCAGATCTGTTTTTGTATTTCCGATAATAGCGATCTGGCAAGCCAAGACTTTTCCGGTTTTAAGGCGAACGGCTTTTACTTCACCTTCTCCTAAGATCTCCTGAATTTTATTTTCTTTAATGATCCTGACATTATTTTTCTCTAATTGCTGAGCTAAAACCCGCGAAGCCTCCTCCTCGACCATAGACGCGAGAATATCATTGGAAGAAACGACAAAAATAACTTCTTTGCCCCTTTTCGCGAAAGCTAAAGCAGTTTGAACTGCCCAGATACTATCATCCTCGATAGCTACCGATTCGACCAGTGGTAACAGATCGACCACATCCTTAACAGCATCGAGATTGCGTAAACTAAAAACACCCGCTTTATTCACTCCCTTAATTTCCGGAAAGCGAATTCCGAGATCCGCTATGATCAGGATATCAAAGTCAAATTGCTCTTTTTCTTCCGTAACAACACGCTTACGCTTAAAATCAACGCGGATCACTTTTTTCCCGAAGACAAGCTGAACCTTATTCTGCTCGTAAAAATTCTTCGCTTTAAAAAGTACCTGGTCTTCCTTGATCTCCTTAGCCAAAAATGCCGCAAACAATTCGCGCTTCGCCGCTAAAGAGTTTCCGGACGAAATAACCGTAACGGAGCTTTCGGTATCCACCGCTCTTAATCGTTCAATGAACGCCGCACCGGCTACCGACTGCCCTAAAATAAGGATTTTTTTTATTTCTGCCATTAAATTCCCATTTGAGCTTTAAAAGCCTCTAAAGTATTTTTCATGATGATCACCGCGGTTACAGGCCCAACGCCTCCGGGAACAGGCGTAATGAACGCAGCCTTCCCAGCAGCCGCTTCAAATTCAACATCGCCTACTATTTTTCCGTCAATCTTATTAATGCCGACATCGATAACGATAGCACCTTTTTTGATCCATTCGCCTTTAACAAATCCCGGCTTTCCGACAGCCGCTACAACAATGTCAGCTCGTTTTACATGGGCTTCTAATGTGCCGGCCTGGCTCGTTCCGGTATGGCAAATGGTAACGGTCGCCGATTCAGCCAGTAATAATAAACTTAGCGGTTTGCCAACAATCTCACTTCGCCCGACGATAACGGCTTCCTTGCCGCGTAAAGCAACGCCCGTTGAGCGGATATGCTCCATGGCCGCGGCCGCCGTACACGGGATGATCTTCGTTGTCCCTAAAACTAATTTTCCGATATTGGCAACACCCATCCCTTCAACATCTTTAACGGGATCAATGCCATTAACAGCCGCTGAATAATTGATCTGCGCAGGAACAGGCTTATGAAGCATGATCCCGTGGATCGCTTTATCCTGATTAAGTTTTTGTATCTGAATTTCTAATTCTTTTTGGGAAGAATTGGCGGCAACATTGATCATCCGATATTGAATACCGACGGATTCAGCCGCATTCTTCTGAGAATTGGCATACGCTAAAGAAGCCGGATCATCCGTCAAAAGGATATTAGCGATACAAGGCGCTGTTCCTGTCTTTTTTTTGAGCGTTTCAATTTCCTGTTTTAACGATTGCTTTAAGTTGGCGGCGAGAAGCTTTCCGTCTAAAAGCTTGGCGCTCATTGATTGACCTCAACATTGATAATGGCGGAATTAAAAGCGGCCAAGAGCATTTCGGTGGCAACTTGGATGTCGCTGACTAAATAACGATTGCCTTTTTCCACTAAAAATGGCGTGAGCAAAATCGCCTCATAACATAAACGGCAAACTTCAGCCGGAACCCCCGCGGCTTTCTTAAGAGCGGCTTTTTTAATTTGAGGGCTCGCATGACGGGTTTTCACAACCTTTAAATACGCCTGCGCATCTAGGTCAACTAATTCCATCAATCGTAAGCGAATAGATTCGCTCTTTTTCAAAATATCCTTGATCTTACGTTCAACGTCTTTGGGCTTGTTTCTTCCGATAGAGTAATTCGCTACCATCGAGATAAGCGCCGCCCCTAATGAGCCGACGAGCGCAGCAGCCGAACCGCCGCCCGGAACAGGAACCTTTAAGGAAAGCTGTTTTAGATACTCTTGCAGTGTGTGATTTTTGAACTTTTTCATGAAAGGTAAACTAAAAGATGAGAACTTAACCTTTAAATTTTCCGGAAGGATTGGTTTTAAAACTTATTTTTAGGCAACAACAGTATCTAACCTACGATTAATCATAACCTTAAGAAAAATATTTTTCAACATCTTCTTACATTTTTTTACCCAAATTTCGCTAGTAAGAATAACCGCCGGACAGCTCAAAAGCATCTTTAACTAAGGTAAGCTCATCGTCCCCATTTTGGTTTTTAGAAACCGCCACCACGTCAAAACGTGCTTGTTGGTCCATCATATCTTTATTTTTAAGATAAATGAGCGCCAAACGCGAAAGTTTCAGCTGTTTTTTCTTTGTAACGGCTTCTAAGGGCGAACCTTGTTGCTTTGTTCGCCGCATTTTCACTTCCACAAAACAGATGGTTCGCCCGTCTTTGGCAATAATATCAATTTCCCCTAGTCGTGTTTTAAAGTTTTTTTCTAAAATACGATAGCCGCTTTTGACCAAGAATTGAGCGGCAACATCTTCCCCGTAACGTCCTCGGGCAATCGTTTGAAAACTCATTTATAAATGTTTAAATGTTTTTCGATGAATTCTAGATAGCCCAAATTGCTGGATTGCCAGCCGATGAGCCTGAGTCGGATAACCTTTATGCTTTTTAAATCCATATTGAGGAAAAATGCGGTCATAAATATTCAAGATCCTGTCTCGGGTGACTTTGGCAATAATAGAAGCCGCGGCGATCGAGCAGCTCAAACTATCTCCGCCGACGATCGGCTGGTACGCATAAGGCAGATCCGAATCAAAAGAATTTCCGTCTATCAAGAGAAAAACCTTTTGCTCAAAGTCTTTTCGTAAGGTTTCGGTTTTCGGCAGTTTTTCAATAAGCTGGGAAACAGCGATCGACATGGCCTGATGAGACGCGCGCAAGATATTAAGCGAATCAACGATCCCCTCGTTAAGGATCCCCACACCAACGTAGGCATTATTGCGAATTTCCACAAATGCCTTTTCACGCTGAGAAGCGCTTAATTTCTTTGAATCGCGAATTTTATTTTGGAATTCTTGTGTTTTTAGAAGAACAGCGGCAGCTACGACCGGACCGGCCAGAGGGCCTCGCCCGGCTTCGTCAATACCAACGATAAACTCAAACCCGTTTTCTTTAGCTTTGTTTTCGTGATAGAACATCCGTCACTTACTTAAGAGGAGGATTGCTGCTCAACTTTAACGCGGCTTTCTTTACCGGCCTTACCGCGCAAATAATACAGCTTGGAGCGCTTCACAATACCCTTATTGACAACTTTGATGCTCTCGATCATGGGAGAATAAAGAGGAAATACCCGTTCAACACCTTCACCAAATGAGATCTTTCTTACCGTAAACGATGCCTTAATACCGGTTCCGTTTTTCGCGATGATCGTTCCTTCAAAAGGATGCAATCTCACTTTGTCAGCCTCGGCAACCTTAACCATCATATGAACGGTATCGCCGACGTTAAAAGAAGGGACTTTTTTAACAAAGCTTTGTTCAACTAATTTTATTTTTTCTACCACGCTACCAGCCATTTAATCCAACCTCCTTGAATGAATCCCGTTTCTTTTGGGATAATCTTAATATTCTTATTTGCTTTTGAGTAGGTCCGGACGAAGCTTCTTTGTTTTCTGCAGGGATTGTGCTTTTCGCCAGCTTTCAATTGCTTTATGGTGCCCAGATAATAGCACATCAGGCACGTTTATGCCACGAAAATTTGCGGGGCGCGTATATTGCGGATATTCCAGCAAATTGCCGTCAAAAGATTCAACCGAAAGCGATTCGCTCTTTCCTAAAACACCCGGAACAAGCCTTGTAACGGAATCAATGATAACCAAAGCCGGAATTTCCCCTCCGGTCAATACATAATCACCGATAGAAATACTTTCATCCGCCAAATGTTCGCGCACGCGCTCATCCACGCCTTCATAATGGCCGCAAATAAGGATCAAATGTTTTTCTTTGGATAATTCTCTCGCCTTTTGTTGTGTGAACTTTTTTCCGGATGGGCACAACAAGATCACTTTGGCCTTTGTTTTGCCTTTGACCTTTTTAACACAATCAAAAATAGGCTGCGCCATTAAAACCATTCCCGGCCCGCCGCCGAAAGGCTTATCATCCACGCTGCGATGTTTATCCGACGTAAAATCACGCAAATCGTGCACGGAAATTTTTACTTTCTTTTTTTCCTGAGCGCGCTTTAAGATCGATTCGCTTAGAATATCCGGAAAAATTCTAGGAAAAATAGTTATGACGTCGATTCGTAACATAATAAGAACTCTTTTTGAAATTCCGCAAACCGATTTTCTTTAATCGCTTGCCTGATCTGCCGCATTAAATTAAGGTAAAAATAAACATTGTGATAGGTCAATAAATAGAGCCCTAAAATTTCTCCGGAATTGACCAAATGCCGAATATAACTTCTCGTGTAATTGCGGCACGTCGTGCAATTACATTTCTCATCCAAAGGCCTTTGATCAAATATATACGGCGCGTTTCGGGCGACAAGCTTACCCTTGCTGGTAAACGCAGTTCCGTTACGGCCATAACGCGTAGGAATACACGTATCGAACATATCGATCCCGAAACCAACCGCGCGCACGATCTGGTCCGGCATGCCAATGCCCATCATATAACGCGGTTTATCTTTTGGCAAATGCTCCACAACTTCCGCTAAGGTATCAAACATCAGATCAACCGGTTCTCCGACGCTCAATCCCCCGATCGCATAACCGTCAAACCCGATATCGGTCAGTTGTTCTGCCGACATTTTTCTTAAGTCACTATACATCGAACCTTGAACGATGCCAAACAAGATCTGTTTCTTATCAGGTTTTTGTGTCTGAAGAAAATATTTTCTAGCCCGTTTGGCCCAAAGCGTCGTTCTTTCCACAGCCGTTTTGGCATGATGATGATCGCAAGGATACGAAACGCACTCATCTAAAGGCATTGTAATATCTGAGCCTAAGATCCTTTGGATATCTACAATTCTCTCCGGAGTAAAAAAGTGGCTTGCTCCATCTAGGTGCGATTGAAATTCCACGCCATCATCTTTGATCTTGCGAAATTTTGATAAACTAAAAACTTGGTAACCGCCGCTATCGGTTAAGATCGGTTTATCCCAATTCATGAATTTATGCAATCCACCGCACTTTTCCATAACTTCCATTCCCGGACGAATGAACAAATGATAGGTGTTGGATAAAACGATCTGGGCTTTTGCTTCCAAAAGATCTTCAGAAGAAAGTGTTTTAACGGTCGCGTTCGTCCCCACCGGCATAAAAAACGGAGCTTCCATAACGCCGTGAGCGGTCTTTAAAGACCCCAAACGTGCTTTTGTCTTGAAATCTACACGCTCAAGCGACCAACAGCTGCCGGCACTTGACTGTGTTTGCGCAGAGGAAAATATTTTATTTAAAATATTCATCGGTAATCTAAGGATTGTTCAATTTTCTTTTTAAGATGCATAGTAGCATACAATATAGCCCTGGGCTGTCAATGAGAAATATAGAAAGCAAAAAGGGCGTCCTTGACGTCTTGTTTCACAAGACGTCAAGGACGCCCTCTAAAAAACATCATTTCATGATCAAAGCAATATTCTTAAAAGCGAAAAAAACCTACTTTTCTCTTACGGCTCGCTCATGCATTTTCCCGAATTCATCTTCTCGGGGAATTTTTAGAATGCTCGGAATAATAAAAACAAACCAGCTTGTTGCGACGATAAGCCAAACAGCAGCTGCCATCCCTAAAAATTGAAAATATTGATCCGGAAAAAACGCCACGAAAGACCTCTTGATAAGAACGATCACCGTTCCTAAGCCTATCATCCAGAAAATCCACAGAGGTTTTTGTAATCGTTCTCCCTCGCCGGCATGCGACATAATGACCATCGTAGCAATAGCATAAACCATGAGGCTAAATCCGCCGATAAATGTCACATGTAACCAAACAATGCGATAATCCGGGAGAAAAGCCGCACCCCATAATCCTAAGGCCGTCATCCACGCAGAAATCCAAACCAAGCGGATATAAAAACTTCTCGCAACCGGCAGTTTAGAGATAATTCTAGCGCGAATAAAAACAACCGTCATCACAAAAGCTCTCAAGCCGTAAGCCCAAGAAAACAACTGCATTCCCTCCAAAATAAAAGTAAATATAAAAACTAAGAACAAGGTGGCGTAAAGACGTCCGGAAGATGGCAAAGGCGCATATGTCCCCATAACTCTAGGAATAAGAAAGCCGCCTATCCCCAAAACCACACAAAGCAAAAATCCTTGATCCATCATCGGTTTACCAATCGTCAAAGACCAGCGAGGAAGGATCTCTAATTGCCCCAACATCAGTAAAGCCGTCGCGCTTATCCCGGTCATCATCCCTAAAGGAACCCACATCATTTCAAGCGGAGGCTTTTGGCCAGACGAACCGGCTCTGATCCGCGCCACAATGCGCTTTCCTACAAATGCCATCAATAAAACAAGCCAGACGATAAACATCCCTTCCGCGACGATCCATTGTTCCAAGGAAAGAAACGTGGCCATACCGCCTAAGATCAATAGAAAGCTAAGCACCTCACGTGATTCGGCGGTTGGAGTGCCGGTAAAACGAGGAATAGCCGTCATCAGAAACCCGGCCACAAAACAATTCATATAAACCATCATTTGAATGGACGAATGAAAAAATCCCGAATATTTCGGCAGCCAATGAAACGCATAAAAAAGCCAATGCCCTATCCCGATCGTTCCCGCCAATACTCCCAACGGAAAAAAGATCCGGTACGGTTCCCGGCAAGCCGCTTCCCACCAATTGCTAAATTTTTTACTCATGCTTTTCCCTTATGGATGAACCATGCATCCCTTGCAAACCACCGCATCCTGATCAGAAGTATAGATTTCGGGATTTACTTTGCCTTCGACATCTAGAAACCCAACAGCCCCTTTTTCTACGCGAAAAATAGCATGGTCAACCAATGTGAACGTTCCGGGAACATCTAACGCAAATTCTACCACCGTCGATCCACCAGCCGGAACCAGCGTTGTCTGAATACCGCGTCCGGGCGAAGAAAGCAGATCTCCCTCGCGATAAACTTTGTCAAAGATTTCCCCGATCACATGAAAAGAAGATATCAAATTGGGGCCGGCATTTCCAAAATAAATTCTCACCTTTTCACCAACCTTCGCCTTTAAAGCCCCTCCTCCCACAAGCGAATTGTACTTTCCGTTAAAGACGACAAACGTCGGATGCTCATCAAGCCCGGCCTGATGCGAAAATTGCAACAAAGTCGGCCCCGTTTCTTTTCCTGCCTCTTCGCCCCAAAAATCATCTTGATGTCCTTCTTTGTCCATGTTCTCATGATCGACGGGTTTTGCTTCCATCGACTCAGTTTTATTGGTATAAAACTCACTTTGTAAAACATAAAATTCACGGTCAACTTTTGGTAAACCTTGCGCTGGCTCAACCAAAATAAGCCCATACATACCATTGGCGATATGGTCCATCACCGGCGGCGCGGCACAATGATAGATAAAAAGCCCCGGAGTTAAAAGCTTGAACCACGCCACCCGCTCTTCCCCCTTCACAACTGTTGTCACCGGTGCGCCACCCCCAGGCCCTGTTACCGCATGAAAATCAACATTGTGCGGCATTCCGCTGGCGTCACTACTGGTATGATGAATTTCAAGCACATCGCCGGCACGCGCTCGGATAAAAGGCCCCGGCACACGGCCGTTAAAGGTCCAATATTTATATTGCAGGCCTGTTTTGATTTCCGCTGTTTCCACGCTGGAATTTAAGCGAACTTCAACCACCGCCGGTTTTTTTCTGGTGATCGGCGGCGGCACTTCCGGAGCAAAGGTCAAAATAGCCTTTTCGGTTAAAGCCGGTAAACGTAGATGCATTTTCCCCTGAGCCAAACTTAATCCCGTTAAGATAAAGAAAAATACAAAAAATAAAGATCCCAATCGAAAAAAGGATGCCACTCTCTTGAATGTATTCATATCGCCTCCTTGGGTTGTAATCGCATATTTGTATGCTATTTATGCGTAAAAAAATTAGTCCAGCAAATCGGCTAAAGTCGTTATTTTTAAAAACTCCAGATACTTCTCTCGCACGCCTGACCATTCATGATGAGCCGAGCAAGGAGCAGTATCAGAACATTTCCTTTTTCCTAAGAAGCAACCTCCCCAACGGCTCACCTTTTCAATGGGCTCTACAACATCAAATAAAGAGATCTTGCGGGCGTCACGAGCTAAACGAAACCCTCCGCCAAACCCTTTTTGAGATTCAACGATTTTCTTACTACAAAGCCACTGCAAAACTTTACTCAAATAATTTTGCGGGGCACGGATCTTTTTGGCAATACTCGCGGCTCCTTCCCATTGGCCGCGAGGAAGCCTGGCAAGTTCAATGAGTGCTTTAACGGTTTGCAAGCTTGTTTTATTTAGCATGGTCTCTTCTCAAATCTTGTCTTTGATCAATAATAGCATATCTATATGCGATTATCTACCAAAAATAAATTTTGTCAATAAAAAAGTGACAAAACTGCCCTAAGCTAAAAACATGCAATCGCCATAACTAAAGAATCTGTATTTCTCCCGAATTGCCTCCTGGTATGCGTGTTGCATAAGGTCTTTTCCGGCAAAGGCGCAAACAAGCATAAAAAGAGTTGTTTTGGGAAGATGAAAATTGGTGATCAAACAATCCGTCATTTGAAATTGATAGCCCGGATAAATAAAGATATTTGTATCACCCATTAATTTCTTTTTCTGAGCCACCGTTTCTAAAACACGGCAGCTGGTTGTTCCAACGGCAACAATTTTTCTTCCGTTTGATCTCGTTTTCTGAATAGAGGCAAGGGTCGCCGATGACAAAGAATAACTTTCATAATGCATTTGGTGGCTTGTGATATTTTCTTCTTCAACGGCTTTAAACGTCGCGAAGTTCACATGAAGCGTCACTTTCTTTAAGGAATGCCCGCTTTTCTTTAGATCTGACAATAAAGTTCTGGTGAAATGCAATCCTGCCGTCGGCGATGCGACTGAGCCGGCATTTTTTGCGTATACAGTTTGATAATATTCTTGGTCCTGCTTTGTGTCTTCCCTTTTAATATACGGCGGTAAGGGCATATGGCCGATTTTGTTTAAATAGGGAAAAATATTTTTCTTATTAAAGCGGACTATTTTTCTATGAGGGTCAATAAGTTGGGCCCAAATGGCTCTCTCGGAGCCATTTGGGCCCACATAAATTTTTTCTCCGATTTTTAAACGCTTTAGGGGGCGAATCAATGCCTCAAAAGAATATCCATCGCTTAAACGATTCAACAAAAAAACTTCAGTTTTTCCTCCGGTTTCCCTTTTCCCGAAAATCCTGGCAGGAATAACTTTACTATCATTAACAACGATCGTACTCAAGGGGGGTAAATATTTTCCGATATTGGCAAAAACATCGTGTCGAATTTCTTTTGCCTTGCGATCAACGATCATCAGCCGCGCTTGATCACGCTTTAAAAGCGGCTCTTGCGCAATCAGCTCTTTGGGTAGATCATAATCAAAATCCCTTAGCTTCATACGAAACAATCTCCGCCCCGGGATAATAATATTTTAAGATCTGCTCATAAGTAAAACGGGCCTGGGACATAAAATGCGCTCCCCACTGGCATAAGCCCACGCCATGTCCCCATCCTTTTCCAACCAGATCCATATAATAACCTTTCATTTCGATCGCGTAATTATTGCTCTTGATCGCATTCGGCCCGACGATATTACGAAAATCTTTTCCCGAAATATTCATGACCTTCCCGTCTCGAGTCTTGATCTCTAAGGTTTTGATGCGCCCGCTTTCATTGCGCTCCAGTATAGTGATCGTTTCGATCAATCCCAGCTCATAACCGCGGGCATTGAGTTTATCCTGAATATCTTTAAGTCTAAAGTTTTTCACCCAAAAATAGTGAGGGGAGTTCTTGCAATAGTCACAAACAACACCTTTCAAAGGCGGTAAATTTTCCTTCCAGAGTTCAGCGGCATCTTCTGTTGCTCCGGCACATGTTGCCGAATAATATGCCGGCAAGATCTTTCCCTTAAAAGTCAGGATCAATCCTTGCGTTTTATCGACGGCTAAATTGGTACGAAACCGTTCGGAATTCTTTCCCCCGTAAACTTGCGAATAAATATCACTTGTTAAATCATAGCTTTTATTCTTGGAAAGCTCCATGCGATAAAGCGCATAAGTCCTGGCGGCCACAGCCTGAGCCTTCAAGGCCTCCAAAAGCCAGTGGTGCGAAACCTCGTGATAAAGGACGCCTTTAACGTAGTCCTCCAAGCCAACAATGTTGATGACTAAAAGGCGATTGTTGCTATCGCGCAAAATATCGATTTCTCCGCGATAACGGCGCCCGTCAATATCAATGGTGGCATCTTTGGCGGAAATGATCCTAATCTTCCTTTGAGAATAAGGCATGTCTCCGATCAAAAAACCATACTCGGTCACTTTGACATTGGCCTTGCGCAATAATCGATCTTCGAAAAGAGTTTGATGATCTTTATCATCGTGAATCGAAAATTTCCCGTGGATCGCCAACTTAAATTCCTTTTTATCCTGCAAAATAGCCACGCGAACTGCTTTCGAGGCATACGTAGGCTCCGGCGCCGCCCGCAAATAGCCGGTGGCTAAAATAAATACAAAACAAAAGATCGTAAGAAGTCGGGTTATTTTCGGTTCCATAGAAATAAGAAAACACTTAAAACAATGCTGATCAAAATGCTCGTCGCCAGCGGAAAGTAAAATGTAAAGTTCTCTTTCTTGATGATAATATCTCCCGGCAATTTTCCTATCCACGGAATTTTTCCGGAAAAACAAAGAAAGATTCCCAGCAAAATCAATCCGGCGCCAACCAAGATAAAAGCTTTTCCTGTATCCATCTTATCTACCTCTGCAATACAAAATCTGCGAATAAACTCTATAGAATATTGTTTTAGGATTCTTTTGGGGGCTTTGAATCCTTGAGAGGAAGGTTTTTAAGATATTTGAGAGCGGCTTCGCCTAATTCACGCCCGCGCGATGTCCGTTTTAGAAACCCTATTTTAAGCAAAAACGGCTCTACAACATCAGCAAGGGTATCGATCTCTTCGTTAAGAGTCGCCGCAAGTGTTTCAATACCTACCGGCCCTCCGCGATAGAAATCTTGAATGACTTTAATGAATTTTCGATCGAATTCGTCAAGCCCGGCTTCGTCAATATTTAATGTTCCCATCGCTTTTTCAACGACGGCTTTATTGATCTTTTTATTTTCTGTTTTAACTTGCGCGTAATCCCGTACGCGACGAAGCAGTCGATTAGCTACCCGCGGCGTTCCCCGGGCGCGCCGTGCGATCTCTTCAGCCGCGTCAGGTTCGATGGCTAAATTCAATTTTTGCGAAGAATTGCGAACGATCACCGATAACTCCTGAGGGTTATAAAAATCCAAATGATGAAAAATCCCGAAACGGTCACGTAAAGGAGACGCTAAAAGCCCGCTACGGGTCGTTGCTCCAATCAGCGTAAACGGTTTTAAGTTAAATTTGATCGTTTTGGCATAAGGGCCTTTATCCACCACAAAATCAATTTGAAAATTCTCCATCGCCGGATACATAAATTCTTCTACTGTTTTTGAAAGGCGATGGATCTCGTCAATAAAAAGAATATCCCCTTTTTCTAAGTTCGTTAAGATCCCAATTAAGTCTCCCGCGCGTTCAATAGCTGGGCCGGATGTTACCGTGATGCGGGCATTCATTTCGTGGGCGACGATATACGCCAAAGAGGTTTTCCCTAAGCCCGGTGGGCCGGAAAAAAGCATATGCTCGATCGGCTCACTACGTTCTTTAGCCGCCTGGATAGAGACTTTAAGGCTTTCGACTAAATCTTTCTGGCCGATAAAATCGGTCAATTTGGCAGGGCGTAAAGACAGGCTGATAACTGCGTCTTCTTCAGTTTCCTGGGTCAGGAGCAGTTTGTGTCTTGGATCCGTCGTCGACATTATCTTGTCCTTGATCCTGCGAAGGAGCAGGACTTTCTTGGTTTTGCTGAATCTCTTCGGCTTTTTGCTGCTCTTCGGCAGGCTGTTCTTGGGTATCTGCTTCAGTATTTTCTTCGCTAGGATCCTGTTCAGAATTAGCCGCGATATTAACGCGATTGCGCACCACTTCAATATCGCCAAAAACTCGCTTTTGCAAAACTAAAATTTCTTTAAGCCGGATAAGCTCTAAGACCGCAATGAACGTTACAATGATTTCCAAACGGCTTTTCGACATTTTAAAAAGGTCAACCAATAAAATGCGCGATGTGTCTAAAAGCATATGCAAGATGTCATGGATCTTCTTATCGACGGTAAACTCCTCTTTCATGACTTCGTAAAATACTTCACGCGGAACAGTTTTTAACACCTGAGTGAGCGCCGAAATCAGATCAAAAAGACTGGCTTCAAAATAGGTTTCCTTAGCGTCTTCTTTAAGTTCTTTGGTTTTTTCTTGGTCCACGATACGGGAAAAAAGATCCTGTCGGGCAACTTCTTTACTGCGCAGATCGTCGGCAATTTCCTTGAACTTCTTATATTCCAAAAGCCGGCGCACTAATTCATCGCGTGGATCTTCTTCTGGCTTTTCTTCCGTTGATGGATCCGGCGGTAAAAGCATCCGTGACTTGATCTGTAAAAGTGTTGCCGCCATCACGATGAAGTCTCCAACGACATCAAGATTAAGAAGCTTCATCATCTCGATATATTCCATATACTGCTGAGTCACCTGAGCAATCGGAATATCGTAAATGTTCACTTCATCTTTTTTAATAAGGTACAAAAGAAGGTCTAACGGGCCTTCGAACATATCTAATTTGACTTTATAACCGCTCATTTAACCAAACACCGCCTTTTTTACCTCGGCCATGGTTTTTTGCGCTATCGCGCGGGCACGGCTTGCGCCATCTTCCAATAACTCAATAACCTGACGTTTATTCTCGCTTAAAGCTTTACGTTTTTCTTCAATAGGTTTTAACCGCTCCAGAATGTCATCGGCTAATATCTTTTTGCATTCTGTACAGCCCTTTTGCGCGCCCGAACACCATTCGCGAACGGCCGAACTCTTATCGGGAGAAAATATTTTATAGTAATCATAGACATTGCAGACATCCGGATGCCCCGGATCAGTTAACTTGATCCGTTTAGGATCAGTGATCATGCTTTGGATCTTTTTGCGGACTACTTCCGGCGCATCAGAAAGATTGACCGCATTTTGATAACTCTTGCTCATCTTGCGGTTATCAACACCTAAAAGGCGCGGTGACTGCGTTAACAGCGCTTTACAGTCCGGAAACAAATTCGTTTTGTATAAATGATTGAATTTTCTGGCGATCTCGCGTGTTAATTCAACATGCGGAAGCTGGTCTTCGCCGATGGGAACCGCATTGGCTTTGTAAAGCAAAATATCCGCCGCCTGCAAAACAGGATAACCCAAAAATCCGTACGTTTGGAGGTCACGCGTGGTAATTTCTTTGAGCTGTTCTTTGTAAGTTGGATTGCGTTCAAGCCATCCTAGCGGCGTTAGGCAGGAAAAAAACATATACAATTCCAGATGTTCGGGAACATGCGATTGAACGAATACAATAGATTTTTTAGGGTCAATGCCGCAAGCCATCCAATCAATGGCCATTTCTAGAATATTTTCCGGAATCTCCCTGCTTTGTTCGTATTCGCCCATCAAGGCGTGCCAATCCACAATACCAAAAACACATTGATGGTCTTCCTGAAGCTTAACCCAATTGCTCAATGCGCCAACCAAGTGCCCTAAATGCAATCTTCCGGTGGGGCGCATACCGCTAAAAACTATTTTTTTCATAATGTCCGTGCGATTTTTTCTAATTCATAAACTTCCATAACGTCACCGGGCTCAACGCCGGTAAATCCGTTAATGGTAATTCCGCATTCAAATCCTTCGGTTACTTCGCGAACATCATCCTTGAAGCGCTTGATAGACGAAATGGTTCCTGAGAAAACCGGATCGCCGTTACGCAGGATATCGATATTCGCCTTACGATGCACTTTGCCTTTCGCCACAAAACATCCGGCCACAATGCCTGATCTGCTCAAGTTAAAGACTTGGCGAATATCAACTCGCCCGATAGTTTTCTTTTTTGTCTTTGGCTCCAATAATCCGGACAGCGCATTTTTTACATCATTGATGGCGTCATAAATAATGCGATATGTTCTGATGTCGACGGGGCGTTTTTCTAATTCTTCTTTTGCCCGCGTTTCTGCTTCCACATGAAAACCGATAATGATCGCGTTAGAAGCCCCGGCAAGAATAACATCCGAGGCATTGATCTCACCGATCCCAATATGGATAAATTTCAATTTCACTTCATCGGAAGGGATCTTCTCTAAAGAAACTTTAAGCGCTTCCAAAGAACCTTGCACATCCGCTTTAATAATAACATTAAGCTCTTTGATCTTTCCAGCTTGGATTTGCGCGGACAGATCTTCCAAAGTCACACGCGAAATAGGCTGCATCTTTTGGTTTTTGATTTGCGCCTGACGACGGGACACAATCTCTTTGGCCTGCTTTTCATCATCGACCGCATAGAACATATCGCCCGCTTCCGGAACTCCGGAAAGGCCTAGGATTTCCGCAGGCTGTGCCGGGCCGGCCTCTTTGATAGAGCGTTCCCGATCATCAAACATAGCTTTAATTCTTCCCGAATGCGGCCCTACAATAACAATATCATTTTCGCGTAAAGTTCCATTTTGCACGATCACCGTCGCGACGGGACCGCGATTATGGCTAAGCTGGGCTTCCACCACAATACCGGAGGCCTTCTTTTCATGATTGGCCTTCAGCTCCAAGACTTCTGCTTCAAGTAAGATCATCTCTAAAAGAGTATCAATGCCCTCTCCGGTCACTGCGGAAACACCGACCACAATTGTTTTTCCTCCCCAATCTTCAGACATGAGCCCATGGTCGGCAAGTTCTTTTTTAATACGGTCGACATCCGCATTACGTTTATCTATCTTGCTTAAAGCGACAATGATAGGAACATTGGCCGCGCGCGCGTGATTGATAGCTTCTTCTGTTTGCGGCATAATGCCTTCGTCGGCGGCGACAACTAACACAACTAAATCGGTGATCAAGGCTCCTCGCGCACGCATTGAAGTAAAAGCTTCATGGCCCGGCGTATCAAGAAATGTGATCTTCCCCTTCGCGATATTAACAGAGTAAGCACCGATATGCTGAGTAATGCCGCCATGTTCCCGGTCCACCACTTTACTCTTTCGGATCTTATCCAAAAGAGACGTTTTACCGTGATCGACATGCCCCATGAACGTTACAACGGGAGACCGCGGCTTTAAAAGCGCGGGATCTTCCGGAACTTGATGAAAATCTAATAGCTGCTCTTCCTGGGTTTTCACCTTAGATAAGGTAAACCCAAAGACAGTTGAAAGCTTTTGGATAACTTCTTCACCCAATGCCTGATTAATATTGGCAAAAACCCCCATTTGCAAAAGATGTTTTAGGACAACGCCGGGTTTTTGTTGAATTTTAAAAGCAAGATCCTTAACGCTAATAGGGATCTGAATTTCAAGTTCTCCGAGTTGCTTTATTGGCTCTTCTTTGATCTCCGGCTTTGGTTTTGAATCGACAAACGCCGGCCGCCTCGCCCTAGGATCAAATCGGGGTGGAAATGGTTTTGAAACAAATGCCTTGGGGGCTTCCTGCTTTGGAGGAGCCTCAACGATTTTCTTATCAACTTGAGCGGTTTCTTTTTCCGAAAGAACTGCATGAGGCTTTTCTGCGGCCGGAGATTCTTTTACAGGAGGCAAAGTTTTTGCGGTCGGTACGGTTTTCTCGGAAGCTTTAACGGATGACTTAGCCGCTTTTTTTTCAGTGATAACTTTTGTAAATTTTGATGTTTTCTTAGGCTTTTCTTCTTTTTCCGATTTCTTGCTCTTAGAAACAGCTTTCGACTCCGCCTTTTTAACAGGCTCGGGTTTTATCTTTTTTTCTTTAGCTGATATCTTTGCGGCAGGCTCAGATTTTTCTACCGCTTTCGTTTTCGGCGAAACCCGTATTCCCTTGCCTAATTCGCGGCGCAAAACCACCATCACCGCGTCATTGATCTCTTGTTTACTATCTTTGGCTTTCAAATGAAGTGATTTTAATTTGGCTAAAATAACATCACTATTGACCCCTAATTCTTTGGCTAAATCCGATACGCGCATTGACACAACTCTTTCTTTTAGGCTTTCTTGCCTTTAATAATTTTTTTTGCCTGCTCAATGATCTTTTCAGCTTTCACTTTGCCGACGCCTTTAATCTCAGTTAAGCCGTCAATCGTTGCCTCGGCAATCTTTTCCAAGCTGTCAAATCCAGACTTTTCTAAAAGCTCTACAAGTTTCTCTCCCACACCGGACAACTCCGAAAGCGAATGCCCCTCGTCTTTCGCGCTTTCTTTGGGGTCCATGGCTTCCTCCGCGACTTCACGAGCAGATTCTTCCTGGACCTGAACTGCTGAGCGAATATCCAGCTCCCACCCGATAAGCCGGGACGCCAAGCGCACATTCTGTCCATGTTTTCCAATTGATAAAGACAGCTGATCGTCCGCAACAAGAATTTGAGCTCTTTTATTCTCTTTGTTTAAAATGATTTGGCTTAGCTCCGCCGGAGAAAGCGCCGCTTGAATATATTCTTTCATATCATCGGAATACCGGACAATATCGATCTTTTCTCCGTGAAGTTCGGAAACAATACTTTTAACACGGGCACCGCGCATCCCTACGCATGCTCCCACGCAATCTACTTTCTCATCTTTTGAATAAACAGCGATCTTGGTGCGTTCGCCCGCGTCGCGAGAAATAGACTTCACTTCAATAATGCCTTCATAAATTTCAGGAACTTCAAGCTCAAAAAGCCTACGGACAAAATTCGGATGAGCCCGAGACAAAACGATCTGCGGACCCTTAAGGTCTTTTTTAACATCCAAAACATAGGCGCGGATGCGATCTCCCTGGCGAAATTCTTCTTTAATAGATTGTTCGCTTTTGGGAATGAATCCTTCGGCTTTACCTAGGTCGACAATAATGCTTCCTTTTTCAAACCGATAAACCCCGCCGCTGACAATTTGCCCCACGCGAGCCTGATATTCGTTAAAGACAACATCTTTTTCGGCTTCGCGGATCTTTTGAATAACGACCTGCTTGGCTGTTTGCGCGGCAATACGGCCAAAATCTTTCGATTTGATCTCTTGGCCGCCGGCAAACGCGGATAATTTTCCTGTTTTGCGGTCCAGGACAACTTTAATATCCTCTACCTTATCGACGCTACAGACTTTTTTTGCTGCCGAAGCAACAGCCATTTCTACCGCCTGAATAAGGATTTCTTTATCGATCCCTTTATCGCGCTCTAACTGTTCCAAAATGACCAGCAACTCACTATCCATAATACCCAAACCCTTCTGTTAAAAATCGTTAATGATTTGTTTAGCCCTATTGATCGTGCTCAGCATAATACTCAGCTCACAAGGCCCAACATCAAGTATGAGCGAATCGTTTTGAACTCCCTTAACAAGGCCGATATACTCAATTTTACCTGCAACCGACTCTGAAAGAAATACATGTATTTTCTTGTTTGAAACCCGCAAAAAATCTTTAGCTGTCTTAAGCGGACGATCCAGGCCTGGTGATGAAACTTCAACCGCATAACCGCTCGTTATAAAATTCGCGTTTTCAAGAGCTTCGCCAATATCCCGGTTAAGCCGCGCACATTCATCAAGCGTAATACCGCCGCTTGTTTTATCGGCCAAGATCTCTAAAACTACGCGGCCGCTTTCGCTGCGAACCGTTAAATCCACTAATTCAACGTTAAGCCGCTCTAAAAATGGCACGGCAATTTCCTTAACACGTTCAACCAGCGATGCGTCGATCATCTCTTAAGCCTGAGTAATAAGTTCTTTTACTTTTTCCAACGCTTGATCTTTATCCACCACGACCACTTCACCCGTACGCCGGTTTTTGATCTCGACTTTTCCCTCCAAGCGCATCCGTTTTCCGATCACCACGCGCAGGGGAATGCCGATCAAATCCGCGTCATTAAACTTTCTCCCGGCGCTATCGTCGCGGTCATCTAATAAAACATCTAATCCGTCCCGTTTAAAACTCTCATAATACGCGTCGGCTAATTCCATAATTCCGCTGTCGCTGACTTGGACCGGTAATATTTCCACATCGAACGGCGCAACGCCTTTAGGCCAAACAATACCAGCACTATCATTATTTTTCTCAACAATGGTCGCAATAAGACGGCTGACCCCAATGCCGTAACAACCCATAATAATATCTTGTTGTTTTCCGCTTTCGTCTAAGAATTGCGCCCCTTGCGCATGGCTATATTTTGTTCCCAACTGAAAAATGTGGCCGATTTCAATAGCGACTTTTTTGGCTAGTTTTGCCATTTTGCATTTCGGACAATCAAACCCTTCATTTTGACTTGCCGAAACGCTGCCCGTAAAACCGCACGCCTCACAAAGCAAAACAGCGTCTTCTCCAATGGGGGCCAAAACCATAAATTCATGCGAAACATCACCGCCCATCGCCCCCGAATCGGCCTCGATCGTAACCACATCCAAGCCGCAACGCTTAAAGATATTCTGATACGCTTCAAACATCAGCTTATAATTCTTTTCTAATCCCTTTTTATCGCGGTCAAAACTATACGCGTCTTTCATGATAAATTCACAGGCGCGCACGATCCCAAAACGCGGACGCATTTCGTCACGAAACTTAGTTTGGATCTGATAAAGCACGACCGGAAGCTGGCGATACGACTGCACAAAACTTTTAACTAATTCCGTAATGATCTCTTCATGCGTCGGGCCAAGGCACATTGCCCGTCCGCGTTTATCTTCAAAGCGGATCATAACATCAGCCAGTGTTTTGTCGCGGCCTGTTTTTTGCCAAAGTTCGATGGGTTGTAGACATGGCAAGAATAATTCTTGCGCGCCGGCCGCATTCATTTCTTCGCGAATAATGTTCTCAATGCGGCGAAGCACTTTTAAGCCCAGCGGTAGATACGAATAAACACCGGAGGTGAGCATATTCACCAAGCCGGAGCGCAGCAACAGCTGGTGACTGACCGCTTCGGTTCCTAAAGGAACTTCTTTTAACGTCGGAATAAAGAAATTAGACCACAACATCGTTTAAGGCTCCTCACCTATTCGAAAAACCCATCGGGAAGTTTAACATTTCTTTTAACAAATTTCTCGTAAAAAGAGGGTTTCTTTTTGTTCATCACCCAATCACCAATAATGCGATTGTCGGATTCAATGGATTGCTGACGAAAATGAAAAACATCTTCCAGGACAACTTTATTTTCTCCGGCTAAATAACGCGTATCGGTGATATGAGTGATCCTTCTTTTTCCGTCTAAAAATAATTCGGTGTGCACAAAGAGATCAACTGCCGAAGCGATTTGTTTACGGATCTCATCAACGCTAAGCTGAATTCCGGAGATCAAGATCATCGTTACCATGCGATTAAAACAGTCCTGGGGAGAATCCGCGTGAACAATGGCGAGTGACCCCGTGTGCCCGCTGGTGATCGCCTGAATAAGGTCTAGCGCTTCTGACCCGCGGACTTCTCCAATAATAATTCTGTCCGGGCGCATACGAAGCGAATTGATAAAAAGATCCCGAATGCTGATCGCCCCCTTGCCTTCAATATTAGTCGGCTTAGACTGTAATTTTACCACATGTTCCTGCAAAAGCTGAAGCTCAGCAGTATCTTCAATAGTGATCACACGTTCGTCTTCGGAAATATACCGCGATAGAACATTTAATGTCGTCGTTTTACCTGTTCCCGTTGCCCCGCAAAAAACGATGTTGAGCTTTGCCTTAATGGACGCAACCAAGAATTCGGCCATCTGTTTATTGAGCATTTGACGGTCTAAAAGATCTTCTATCTTTGAGATCTCTGATGAAAACTTTCGGATCGTTATGACCGGGCCCGATAAAGAAACCGGCGGCAAAATAATATTGACCCGAGAACCATCGCTTAAGGAAAAATCCACATACGGAGATGACTCATCCACGCGGCGCCCGGAACCGGATATCGCCAAGATCTTTTGAATTGTATGCAAAAGATGGCGGTCATCGTCAAAGCGAGCATCCGCCAACCCGATGTGCCCTTTTCGCTGAATATAGATTTTGCGCGGGCCGTTCACCATGATCTCTGAAATAGAATTATCTTCCATCAAAGGACGCAAAGGGCCAAAACTGATAACAGCGCTTACCAATTCCCGGATCAGTAAAACACGCTCGTCTTCGGTAAGGATCATTTCCTCTTTTTTGCATACTTCATTAATGGCGTTTAAAACAAAAACGCGCAGCTGATCCTCATTGAGCTTATCTTTAACGGACAAAAAATCAGTCTTAGAAATAAGATGTTCTTGCACCTTGCGCTTAATGATATCTGCCATGTGTCCCCCGTTTTTTTATAATCCTAAGTGTCGCCATAGCCCCATAATTTTATCCAACCAACCATAGCGGATCAGGTCACTATAAAAGACAAAAGCAGCCAAGCAAAGGATCAGGCTAAGCCCAACACGGCTTAATGCCTCGTCCGCTTTATTTGACAAAGGTTTGCCGCGCACCTTTTCGATACCAAGCAAAAAAAGATGCCCGCCGTCTAAAACCGGCAACGGCAAGAGATTAAAAATTGCTAAACTCGCGCTAATGATCGCCATGACATATAAAAGATAAGACAGCCCCATTTCGGCGGCTTTTTTAATAATATAAAAAATCCCGATCGGCCCCGTCATGGAATCCTTAGCCGACATCGCACCTGTCGCGATCCGATATAGCGCTTTATACGTCGTAACCGTAATTTCCCCTAACCGCTCGAATGATTTTACAACCGATTCTCCCGCTCCATGTTTAAGAACGATGATCTCTTCCTGAGGGCGAATACCGACAACACGAATTCGCTCTTTCTGCCCGAAAATATTGGTAAGTTCTTCAACACTCGGCTTAACAACAAGCTGTTTCTCTTTTCCGTCTCTTAAGAAAACAAAATTCAATTCGGATTCTTTAGAGGTAGAAATATACTGCTGCAGGTCTTCCCAGCTCTTGATCTCTTTATTATTAATACGAAGGATCTGGTCATTGACCTCAAGGCCCGCGCTTTGTGCCGGATAATCTTTGATCAATTCCCCAACTTTCGCCGAAAGCGTAGGATATCCGAATAAAAAAACAAAATAAAAACACACCAGAGCTAAAACATAGTTGACCACCGGGCCCATCAAAACGATCAAGGCTCTGTGGCCGGGTGGTTTCGAATAATATTCGTGAGCTTCTCCTTTATGTTCGCTGCGCTCATCGCCGGACATCTTCACATAGCCGCCCAGAGGAATAAGGCAAACAGCAAACTCAGTTCCGTGAAACATAAAGGAAAATAACTTAGGCCCGAAACCAACAGCAAACCGCTCAACTTTCACACCCAAAGATTTCGCGGTCGCAAAGTGTCCAAGCTCATGAACAATGATCAAAATGCTTAAGACAATAAGGAAAATCAAAATACTCATTTATTGATCCTTTTAACTATTTTTTCTTGCCTGTGAACGGCCGCTAAATATAAGTGTTCTCGCTTTATCCCGCGCCCATTGATCTGCCAAGTTAATATCATGCAAACCGGGATCTTTGACCGGACGATGAGCTAAAACTACTTTCTCCACAACGCCGTATATCTTCGAAAAATTCAAATAACCGTTAAGAAACGCGTCGACGGCTTCTTCATTAGCGGCATTAAGCGCGCACGGATAAGTCTCGCCTTTTTTCGCCGCGTAAAATGCCAATGACAGCGCTGGAAATTTATTAAGATCCGGTTTTTTAAATGTCAGCTTTGCTAATTTGAAAAAATCAATTTGTTTAAGGCCGCTGGCAAGCCGATCTGGATACGTCAAAGCATATTGAATAGGAAGCCGCATATCCGTGATCCCTAACTGCGCTAAGATCGACCCATCGTTAAATTCAACCATGGAATGAATAACGGCCTCGGGATGAACAACAACGTCAATATTCTTCACATCAACATCAAAAAGCCAGCGCGCTTCCAAAACTTCAAATCCTTTGTTCATGAGCGTAGCGGAATCAACCGTGATCTTTTTTCCCATTTTCCAGCGCGGATGACGCAAAACTTCCCTAACAGATAATCGGCTAAATCGATTTTTCTTGATATCGCACAAAGGGCCGCCGGATGCCGTCAGATAAATTTTCTTTAATTCATTTTTACCGCGCCCTTGCAAACACTGAAAAATAGCACTTTGTTCGCTGTCAATCGGAATAATGGATGCGCCGTACTTTTTTACTTCCTTGACAATAAGGCCGCCCGCGATAACTAAGGCTTCCTTATTGGCCGGCGCGATCCTTTTGCCGGCTTGCGCCGCACTTAAAAACGGCAGCAACGCCGCGCTTCCTCGTATGGCCAAAACAACAATATCCACTTCCTTGAGCGCGGCAATCTCAGAGATTTGTTCATCCGCATCATAAAGTTTTACTTTTTTAAGATTCAGATGTTTCTTGAAATACTTACGCCCCGAAGAGCCGACCGCAACATGAGAAGGAGCAAATTTCCTTACTTGCTTTTCCAGTAAGCCAAAATTATTGTATGCCGTTAACGCCGTAACTTTAAATCGTTCGGGAAACCGTTCAATAACCTTTAGCGCATTGATCCCGATAGATCCGGTTGACCCTAATATCGCAACTCTTATTAATTTCATCCCTTAATAGTGCTTAATGCTGCGCTCATATAAAGATAAAAAGCCGGTGCCGAGAAAAGCAAACTATCGATCACGTCTAAGATACCGCCCATACCCGGGAATAACTTCCCGGAATCTTTCACATTGCAGTCACGCTTGATCAGCGATTCGGACAAATCGCCCAACTGGCCGACTCCGCCAAAAAATGCCCCCATAAAGAAAATATTCCAAATAGGAAAATGAATGGAGGCCGGCAAAAACGGCTTCGCCGCAAAGGCGCATAAAAGACTAAAGGCCAATCCACCCAAACAACCTTCTACGGATTTATTAGGACTAATGCGCGGCAACAGCGGATGTTTTCCAAAACGGTTGCCGATCAAATAAGCTCCGATATCACCGGACTTTGTCACCAAAATAAGAAAGGCCAAAAGTTTAACGCCTTCTATATCGGGCAAAAGGAATCTGATCTTGATCAAAAAACTAAAGAACCAAGAAATATACAGAACTCCGAAAAGTGTTGTCGAAATCCCGGCGATCGCATTGCTATTATCATGCCGAGTAAATTGCATAAAAAGAATGATCAAAAATGCCAAAACCGTAAACAGTAATTCCCAATTCTTTGTAAGTTCAAAACGCGTATAGATCGAAAGCGGGATCATGGCGCCTATGAATGTTCCCACATAGCTATAAATGGGAATTCCCTTCTTTTTGATCAGATAAAAGAATTCGTAGAGGCCGCCGACCGTTAAAAAAACGATCACGCTGATAAAAACCCAATCAACAACAACCGCTAATGCGGCTAATACAATAAGAAGTACTGCGCTGATCGTTCGATTAATGACCATTTTTATTTAATTTGTAGGAACGTTTCCGTAACGGCGTTCCCGGTTTTTGAAATCATCCAAGGCTTTTTTGAATTCTGCCTCGTTAAAATCCGGCCAAAGTGTTTCGGTGAAATAAAATTCCGCGTAAGACAACTGCCATAATAAAAAATTGCTGATACGTTTTTCCCCTGAAGTCCGGATCAATAGATCGGGATCAGGTAAGTTTTTCGTATAGAGTTCCCGGCTAAAAATATCTTCCGTGATCTGCGCGGCCGCCAGATCATTTTCTTTAACGCGCGCCGCAACCGCTTTAACCGCGTTAAGGATCTCGACGCGGCTGCCATAATTAAACGCAAGATTTAATATCAGCCCCGTATTTTTCTTCGTCAGCTCCATCGCACGCTCAATGGTCTTAAAGACCTCTTCCGGAATACCGTCTTGTTTTCCGATCCATGACAACTTAATATTGCCTTTATTTAGATCGTCCACTTTTCGGTTTAAAGCTGAAATAAGCGTGCGCATCAGCATCGAGACTTCGTCTTGCGGGCGCGTCCAATTTTCTGTCGAGAACGTATACAGCGTTAAGACTTTGATGCCTAAGTTATTGGCAACTTGCGTGATCTCTTCAACTCTTTTGACACCTTCTAAATGCCCGCTGGTTCTCGGTAAATTTCTTTTCTTCGCCCAGCGGCCGTTGCCGTCCATAATGATGGCAACGTGTATCGGTAAATTATTTTCAGGCATTACTGATGAACTCGATAATCGATCTCTGGAAATATATTATCTTTATATTCGATGTCGCTTAACCACATCGGATCAACACGATGAGCCTTGACACTTTCGTAAATATTGGTAAAACGCAACAAATGTTCTTTGGTGCGTTTGACGGCATATTCCACATGCGTTCCGGTCGCCATAATAAAAGCCCAATCGGAACTTTGCGCTAATAACAGTTCGCGCAAGGCTTGATTTAAGGCGCGTTTTGTCAGGTCATCGGTGCCATTTTTGCTATACGTCTTTGCCAACTCTGTCATGCGTTGTGATGCTTTATGCAAGTGCCGATAGATCCAATCGTTCGTTCCCTGAAGCCAAACTTCGCTATAACCTTTGTAGCCCCAGCTCGACATCGACGGAGTTACGACCTGGTTGCGCGGATTTTCCGCCAAATATTCTGAAGGCGTTACCATGCGCAGCGTATCCTGGTCAAAATGAATTTTGCGAATAAGAAAATCCAGCCACTGCGGGCCTTCAAACCACCAATGTCCGTAAAGTTCCGCGTCATACGGAGAGACCAGAATAGGCTTTTTCCCGAGAAGATCATATAGATATTCAACTTGTTTTTGCCGGTTAAAAAGGAAATTCCCGGCATGATCAGCGGCCTTATCCAGAGCCGCTTTTCTTAAATAAACCTGTTTCTCATTGGTCGGACCGGTAATACGGTGATATTTAATACCCGTGTTGATACGAATTCCGTCCGGATGGATATAGGGCTTGATATATTCAAATTCTAGGTCAAATCCAACATCGCGGTAAAAATCCCGGTACAAATAATCTCCCGGATAACCTTCAATGGAAGACCAAACTTGTTTGGAAGATTCCAGATCACGCGCGAAGCACGCGACGCCAGACTTGCAATAAACGGGAGCAAAATTTCCGTATTTGGGACGAGGTGTTCCATGTAAGATCCCATGCGCATCGGATAAAAAGTACTTGATCCCATTTTCCTTTAAAATAACATCTTGGCCGGGTTGATAAGCACATTCCGGAAGCCATATCCCCTGGGGCGCGCGCCCTAAAATACTTTTATAATGGTCTGCCGCTACTCGAACTTGCGCGCGCACAGATTCAGGACACGTATCCATCAAGGGCAAAAATCCGTGTGTCGCTCCGCAGGTAATGATCTCCAGACGCCCTTGATCCTGAAAACTCTTAAACGCCATCGCTAGATTTTTTCCGTAACGCAAAAACGTATCGCGCGACTCGATAAAGTCATGCAAATACATATTAGCGAGATCGTGGAATTCCGGCTGCCAACGCGTACGCTCAACTTCCTTGTGGGCAAGCTCGATCAATTTTCCGATATGCTTAAGATACCGCTCTTGCAACAAAGAGTCGCAGAACATCGACAAAAGCGTTGGGCTTAACGTCATAGTTAAACGAAATTTAACTTTATCTGCGATCAATTTTTCAAAGATCAAGATCAGCGGAACATACGTTTCCGTGATCGCTTCGTAAAACCAACTTTCTTCCAAAAAGTTTTCGTGTTCTGGATGCCGAACATAAGGCAAATGCCCATGCAAAACTAAGCTGAAATACCCTTTTTCCATAAAAGTCTCCCTATGCGTTTGATGAATGTCTATCGCCCACAACTGGCTTAAGTCTAAAACCAGGAAAAAATGCCGTTATCTTAACGGGTCTCTTTTGAAACGATGGGAGTAATACAACGGTGGTCTGTGCCGTCATTAGACCAGGCTTCAACGGGGATTGTCTGTTTCCCGTCAGGCAATGCAAAACGAAGAGAAAATGTTCCATCTGGGTTAAGCTTTAAATCTTTCCCGCAGACAGTAACGCGCGCGTCCGGCTCAGTCGCTCCATACACGATAAGCTCTGTATTAACAACAAGCCAAAACGGCTTTTTCCCTTCTGTTTTAAATCGGCGAGGACTGCTGATTGAAAATAATCCCGGAGAACCCATAGGAAGCTTTAAGCGTTCCAGCCAACCTTTTCCGGTAGGAGAATTCGGACCGAACCCAAATCCTAGACCATAAAGCCGGGCGAACATCTCATCGGGGATCATCCATTCTTCATCCATGACCCAAGACGGGCCGTCTAGAGGAGTCGTGACAACATTTGATCGGGCGATCATGATAAATGTGCCGTTTTTAAGCAGAAAACCAATATCAATGCACCAAGAACGTCCTGGCTCCGCGATGTCAACGTACCAGCTTCCGGATTCTAAATTAACATCAATGTCAAAGAAACGGTGCGCATTAGTTCCGTTAAAAATAATGTAGCTAATGTCATAGACTCTTAGAACTAACCGCGCTCCATGAAAATCATTGCCAAAGCGGCGACGGATATCATTGACGGTCGAATCTTGCACTTCCCAATAGCTATGCAACCACCAGGGGTCACGCACCTGAACAACGATTTTGTCTTCGTAGTATTTTTGAGGTAGTTCGGTAGAAAATTGCGGAACTGTTTCTGTCTTGAGGCCAACACCGGTGTAAAACTTTGTTCCGGAAACTTTTTGTTGCGATGAATTAAGCGAAGCGATCTTTGCCCTGAGGCGAGCCGGCTTACGGTCAACCAAACCCACTGAAACCTTCTTTAACTTAAGCAGCTTTTTCTCAACAATCTTTGCTACAACTTTTTTTCTGACTACCCTGTCAGCCGCTTTTACCTTTTTACTAACCACCGTCTTTTTTGTGGCCATGTTTGTCCCCCTCTTGGCTTTTTCTTGTGTCCGATATTTTTCTAACGCGTATCGACTAGTAACTTTTCCTTTCAAAAATGACTTATTCTATATTCTTTCCTAAGTAAAATGGGGGATCGTTTAATCCCCCATTTTACATCAATCACTTTGTCAGAAAATCAACAATTCATCATACGATCGAACATACGCTCTTTAAGGCGTTTGAGCTGGGGGTTGCTGCGCTTGATCCGAGGCGGTCAGTGCCTCATTTAATTGCTTTTGCAATTTCTCGTTTAAAACCGCCATTTTTTCTAATTCGCTTTGAAGCCCAGAGATCTTTGCCCGCTCTTCATTTAAAACAACTTGCGTGCTTTGGACCTTTTCTTTTGTATTGGCTGCTTCTGACTCAATGGCTCGCAACTTTGACATGGCCTTTTCTAATGACTCTTCCGCGACCATGCGGCTATAGCGTTCTTGATTAAGTTCTTTTTTGCTTTTATCAACAGTTTTCCCTGAAAAAACAAAGATCAACAAGGAAATAAAAAGCAAGAAGACGCCTAAAACCAAAGCTTTATTTTTCATCATCATCCCGCCAAAAACTTAAATTATTTTAAGTTCTCGTTTGAAGAATTTTCATCAGCCGACTTTTTTGTTGCGTTCGGCAAAATCACAATTTCTACACGGCGATTTTTTTGCCGTCCTTCAACAGTATCATTAGAAGCTACGGGGTGATATTCACCAAATCCCGTCGCTGAAAGCCGCATAGGCTCAATACCTTGGCTATCCGCTAAAAAGTGAAGAACGCTCATCGCGCGCGCTGCCGATAATTCCCAGTTTGATTTCCAACCTGAGTATTTGATCGGAATATTGTCCGTATGCCCTTCGACACCGACTTTAAGATCGCGGACAGTCGTTTTCAAAACATCCGAAACCTTCTCTAGTGCCGCTAATGATTCCGGTTTTAATTTTGCTTTTCCGGAATCAAACAAAACTTCTGCCACAAATGTGATGACCAAGCCTCGCTCCATCATATCGACCGACACTTGTTTATCGGCGATTTCTTTTCTGAGCCTATCTTCCAGCTCGGCTTTTGCTCTTTCTAATTCACTTAATTCATTTTTTAACTGTGAGATCTTTTCAACATCCGTACGGCGTCCTTTTTGAACAATGACCGTACACCCCGCCAACATTGAACCCACCAAAATGGCAACCGCTAGTATCGAAATAATTCCTTTAAACTTAAACATTCCATCCTCCTTTTTCAGTACCCCAAATTAACATAAGCCAAAATTAAAGTCAAGATTTTTCTCTAAGCAACACAACGAGTTACGATAAGTTGGCTTATTACCGATTAATGATCTCATCTCGCTTTGACCCAACCGAAATACACTTAATTTTAACGCCCAAAAGGTCCTCAAGCCGTTCTAAATAACGCCTGGCATTTAAGGGAAGCTTGCTGTAACTTCGAATATTGGTAACCGGAGTTTGCCAGCCATCAACTTCTTCATAAACCGGTTTAGCTTTGCTTAAAACTTCAAAATCAAGAGGAAAATCCCGGTGGATCTTTCCCTTATATCGATAACCGGTACAGATCTTGATTTTCTTAAGATGGTCCAAGACATCCAGCTTCATAATGGCTAACTCTGAAAATCCGTTAATGGCCACCGCATATCTTACTAAAACGCTGTCAAACCATCCGCAACGCCTTGGACGCCCTGTTGTCGCCCCAAATTCTTTTCCGCGCGCTCGAATATCCGACTCCAAACCTTCGGACAACTCCGTCGGAAACGGCCCTTCACCAACGCGCGTTGTGTAGGCCTTTACGACAGCAATGATCTTGCCGATCTTAGTCGGCGCGACACCGCTTCCGGAACAAACACCCCCGCTCGTTGAATTGGATGAAGTCACAAAAGGATACGTTCCAAAATCGATATCCAGAAAGGTTCCCTGAGCTCCTTCGAAAAGAACGGTTTTTCCTTTGTCGATCTCCCGATTTACAAACAAAGCTGCGTCACAGATATATTCTTTAAGCTTTTTTCCATAATCGAGATATTCATCATAAATTTCTTTGAATCGAAAATCAGAACGGCCGAAAACCCGCTTAAAGATCTCATTTTTCTCGGTCAAATTATCTTCTAATTTTGCTTTTAAAATAACTGGATTTAAAAGATCAACCATGCGAATACCGCAACGCGCAACCTTATCGGCATAACAAGGCCCGATGCCGCGGCCAGTTGTTCCTATTTTATTTTTGCGCAGTGACTCACGAAGCCCATCTAGAATGCGATGATACGGCATCACCACATGCGCGTGGCCAGAGATCTTAAATTTTGTTTTGTTGATCTTGACACCGCGCTTAACCAGTCCTTCTGTTTCCTCTAATAAGGCTTTAGGATCAATGACAACACCGTTTCCGATCACGCACACTTTTTCATCGCGCAAAATTGCCGACGGTAAAAGATGAAAAACATACTGTTCTTTTCCGACGATAACCGTATGCCCGGCATTATTGCCGCCTTGATAACGCACGGTAATATCTTTATCACGCGACAAGATATCGATAAGTTTGCCCTTGCCTTCATCGCCCCACTGAGCACCAACGACCACAATATTCATAGAAATTTCCTTAAAAAATTGAGGTTAATCCTTAGCTGTTATTCGCTTTTCTGTGCTGCCTCGCTTGCAACCGGTTTTTTCTCTAAAGTCTTCATTAACTCTTGCGCAGTTGTTTTATCATTCGCGCCAAAGATCTCAACATTGTCCATCAAAAAAAGCGGCGCGTAAGAAACTTGCAGCTCTTCGGAAAATTTTACCTTCTCCGCAAGAAGAGCGTTAGCTTCGCTACCGCGCGCGCACTGCTTTACCTTGTCCGTATCCGCCGGTTCGCCCTTTAAACAATCATCCCACCAAAGGCTTCCAATATCATTAGCACGGCACGCTAAATAATCCCAGGATCTTTCGGGATAATATTGATCCACGCAGGCATAAATTTTATTTTCATTTAACTCGCGTATGCCGGCAGGACTGACGACCTCGTTTGTTTCCGGATTTTTTGACCCAACCAAACGCACTTGAAAACGAAGGCCTTCTTTTTTCTGATCCATTAATTCCTTGCCAACCTTAAGCAATCTTGCCGTATCAGGGTGGGTGATAAAGATGAATAGGTCCAGCTGATCGGCTTTTGGTGTTCTTCCCCAAAAATACGAAACTCCGGAAACAGCCGGCTTTACATAATAATAATCTCCGACGAGCTCAACAGACTCTGCAATTTGCGCGAAAATAGGGTCTTCCCCGACTTCCTTCGATAAAATATATGCCGGCATCAATTCGATCTTGGCATCATTGATCATCTTAACCGCACGCTCGCTATCAGCGGGAAGATATTCGACGCTTAGCGCCGGAAAAATGTTTTTTAACTGATTGACCACAGGCCCGGTTAAGCAAGTGCGGCAATCATTAGGAGTAACCACACACAAAGTCGCCTTAACCGTCTCCAGAAAAACGCATGCCGAATTCGCTTGCCCGGGATTTTGACAAAGCCCGCGCATATCAGTTTTTTGGCAATCCATATCCGATTGACAGCGGGCTTTTCCCATTCCCGGTCCCGCGACGGGAGCAGGAATTTGCGCAAAAAGCATTTGCCCAGCGCTTAAAAAAATACACGCGGCAATGATGATTTTTGTTAGGCGCATACGATCTCCTTGTCTTTTAAACAAAATTAAAAATAACAACTAAGCCTAATCCTAAAGCCAAAAATAACGCGGCAAAAATACTTCTAATGATAAGCGCCTGGGCCATAACTACTGCCATCATCCGTTCCAGCTTAAGAATGATAAAGATCAAGGCCGAAATAACCGTTATCGGAACAAGATAAGCAAGGCTGTAGACCAATAGATATACAAACGCGCTATCCATTTGATTTTGCGCATTTAAAACATAAAAGATAACCGGAAAATAGAAATGTCCGACGGCAACTGTCCCTAAGAATGATACAAAAAAACCGCTGGCAATAACAGCCGGCAAGATCTTCTTTGAAAATAATTTTTGCCCTTCGCCCAAAACAAGCGATTTGATGATCATTGCCTCAGGTGTTTTCTTTTTTGCTTTTATCCAATCATGGGCATTGATCGCGCCAAAGATAAGCGCTAAAAATCCCATCAAAAGATATAATGTTTTTGAAAGCGCATAAAGCACCGCTGAACTATAAAGTTCCTTTAAGGCGCCCAAGCCCGAGGCAAAACAACCCGCCCATAGAGACGCCAACAAAAGAATTCCCGCTAACGTAATTTGTTTTTGCTTGTATCCTAAAAGAAGGAGCAGCGACACCCAAAAAAATAAAAGCGTCAGTGCGCACGGATTGCGCCCGTCCATAAGCCCGGTTTGAGTAAAAGGAGAGAAATTCATTTTAAAAACCGTTTTAAACTGTTTTTAAAGCATTAAACTTTGATCAGCTTAACAAACAAAATATCTTTTGTTTTGCGCAGCTTATCTAAAACTTTTTCGGAAACTTCGCTGTCCACATTGACAACGCTAATGACCAACCCGCCTTGTTTTTCCCGGCCAAAAGTAATGCTGGCAATATTAATGCTGTCTTGGGCCAGGATCGTTCCAACGGCACCGACGATGCCGGGACGGTCACTATTATTAATAAAAAGCATATACCCGTTGGGAGTCGCCTCAACGTAAATATTATTCACCTTAACAATGCGCGGTTGCATATTGCCAGATAAAGTTCCCCAAAGGCTGAATGTTTCTTTATCGGTCACCACTTCCATTTTGATCAGATTAACGAATTCTTCTTCGCTGTGAGATTGAGTTTCTTCGACTTTAATAGCACGTTCGCGAGCCACATCAATGGCGTTCACAAAATTAACCGTCTCCTCTAAGATCGGCCACAAAAGCCCATAAACCAAAGACATCGTGACCGGAGCATTTTTATATTTTGTCATTTCTCCGGCATAAGTAACTTTGACTTCATTGATGCGCCCGTTAATAAGCTGGCCGGCAAACTTTCCCATACGCTGTGCCAGATTAATATACGGCTCTAAAACTTTATAGGATTGCGCGTCAACTGACGGAAAATTCGCGGCATTGACAATTCCCTTGCCTAATAAAGCATCCCGAACGGTTTCGGCGATCTCTACGGCCACATTGACCTGAGCTTCGGATGTTGATGCGCCTAAATGCGGCGTCACAACACAATTGTCAAATTTAAATAACGGCAAATTGGGGTCGGGCGGTTCTTTTTCATAAACGTCCAAAGCACAGCCGGCGATCTTGCCCGCTTCTAACGCGCGCGCCAAAGCCGCTTCGTCCACAATACCGCCGCGGGCACAATTGATAATGCGCACGCCTTTTTTCATCATGGCAAATTGCGCATCGGAAATAAGATGTTTTGTTTCCGTGCTTTTGGGTGTATGGATCGTAATATAATCGGCTCGCTTGATCAAATCGTTTAATTCCACAACTTCGATCTCCATTTTTTTGGCAACTTCCATGGAGATAAAAGGATCATACGCAATGATCTTCATCCCGAATCCTTTGGCCATACGTGAAACTGTTGAGCCGATGCGCCCCAAACCGACGATCCCTAATGTTTTTCCGTAAAGCTCAACACCGTTGAACTTATTGCGTTCCCATTTCCCGCTTTTCATCGACGCATATGCTTGAGGGATATTGCGGGATAATGATAAGATCAAGCTCATCGCATGCTCGGCGGTTGATGTCGTATTTCCGCCGGGCGTATTCATCGCCACAATGCCTTTTTTGGTGGCGGCCACCAAATCGATATTGTCCACGCCGACACCGGCGCGGCCGATAAATTTCAATTTATCGGCCGCGCTGATGATATCCGCCGTTACAGTCGTTCCGCTTCGGATGATCAGCGCGTCATAATCTTTGATGATCGCTTTAAGCTCGTCGGGCTTGATCCCGTATTTGCAGTCAACCTGGAATTCTTTGACATCTTTTAGAATATTAACGCCTTCATCGGCTAGCTTATCGCTAATAAGGATTTTCATTTCATGCTCCTAAAGTTTTTTAATTTTCTTTTTAAGAATTTAATACCTTTTGTGCCGCCGCAACGCCGGCTCCTAATTCAAATTTATAGCCCATTTCTTTTAAGACTTTCTCCAAGCACGAGATCCCGCTTAAGACATCATATTCGTCCACGCAGCCCATATGGGAGATGCGAAAAATCTTTCCCTCCAACTCCGCTTGGCCTCCGGCAACCGTAATGCCATGGGTATCGCGCATTTGCTTGACCAGCTTTTTCCCATCGATACCGGACGGAATATTAACAGCGGTCACAACACTGGACACACAAGATTCATCCGGAAAAATCGTTAAGCCCAATGCCTTAGCGGCTTCGCGGGCGGCTTTTGCCATTTTCGCATAATAAACGAATAACTTTTCGATGCCAACACCGCGCATCAACTTTAAACTTTCATTTAAAGCGATGATGATGCCAATGGCCGGCGTAAACGGCGTATCGGTTTGATCCCAGGCTTTTTTAGCTTTCTTTAAACTGAAATAATACTTTGGTGTCTTAGATTTTTCGATCAACTCCCAAGCCTTTTTGCTCACGCTGATAAACGCCAAGCCCGGCGGAAGCATCAATCCTTTTTGCGAACCGGTCACCACAACATCCACTGACCAATTATCTGTCTGCAAATCGGTAACGCCAAGTCCGCTGATAGCATCAACCACTAAAACCGCGCCGGTTTTCTTCACAACTTCCCCAAGCGCTTTGATATCGGTCGCGGCGGCGGTTGATGTTTCGCATAACGTGACAAAAACCGCTTTAATGTCTTTATTTTCAGATAAAACCTTTTCAATTTCCTTAGCCGAAACAGCCTTACCCCACTCGACTTTCATGACTTTTGCGTCAACGCCATAAACCTTGCAAAGCTCGGTCCAGCGTTCGCCGAATTTTCCGGCTTCTACGGTAATGGCTTTATCGCCGATCGAAAGTAAATTACAAACCGCCGCTTCCATAGCCCCTGTTCCCGACGATGTTAAAATAAAAACATCATTTTGGGTTTGAAAAATATATTTAAGCCCTTCCGTTGCCTCCTTTAGGATACTTTGGAACTGCGGCGTGCGATGATGAATGATCGGTTTTCCTAATGCTTCGCAAACCTGAGGAGGAAGTTGTGTGGGGCCCGGGGTCAAGAGAAGATTGCGTTTCATTTCTAAAAATTCCTTTCTTTCAATCAATTATTTTGAGTTTATGCTTTCTTTGGATTGATGATCACTTCGTCGATAAGACCATACGCTTTGGCTTCCTGCGACGACATAAAATAATCTCGGTCGGAATCTTTCTTGACCTTGTCCAAAGACTGTCCGGTATGTTTTGCTAAGATCGAATTAAGATCCTCTTTAAGCCGCATGATCTCTTGGGCTTGAATAGAAATATCACTCGCCGCACCCTGAACGCCGCCCCAGGGCTGATGGATCATCATACGCGAATACGGTAAAGCATAGCGCTTTCCTTTTGTTCCGGCTGTTAGCAAAACCGCGCCCATACTGGCGGCTTGCCCCATACAATACGTACAAACATCGGGTTTTACAAATTGCATCGTATCATAGATAGCCAAGCCTGCCGTCACCGATCCGCCCGGAGAATTAATGTAAACATTGATATCTTTTGTTGCGTCTTCCGACTGCAAGAAAAGCAGTTGAGCAATGATCAAATTAGCGACAACATCGTCAATGGCCGTTCCGATAAAAACAATTCTGTCTTTGAGCAATCGAGAATAAATATCATACGCGCGTTCGCCGTGCCCGCTTTTTTCCACCACAATAGGAACTAACATTTGCATTTTTTCATCCATTATTTTTCTCCTTCCCACTTGGCTTCTTTAAGTAAAAATCCCATGACTTTATGAAAAGCATTTTCATTTTCCGTAACTGAAATATTCTCCAGTTCGGCGATCTTATCAAGGATGAAGTATACCTTAACATCTTTTTCAGATACCGCTTCTAGATCCTTACGCATCTCGTCAAGCTTTTTGTCGATGTCTTCTTTTTTCTGGCCATGCTGTTCAAAATGGCGCCGGTTTTCCGAAAGGCGGTAATCAACTTGTTTTTTGACGGCAGTTTGGGGAACAGAAAGCTGCGCGTTTTTTAGCAAATATTCAACGACTTGATTTTCTACATCCAAACGGTTTTGCCGGTCTTTATCAACTTCCATTTGGCGTTTTAAAGAATTTTTAAAATCGTCAAGGCCAACGTAGCCTAAGCCCCGCGCAAACTCATCATCAATGGTTAGCTCTTTTTCTTTGCCTTGCCCTTTTTTAAAGAATTCAAAAGTTTTAGCGATCTCTTCTTCGGTCACGGCGGAACTTTTCTTTTGAATAGGAATACCCTTATAATCTTTGATCTTTACATCAGGCTTAATATCTAATTTTGCCGTAAAAGAAACGGTCCCGTCTTTAAAAGAAACATCTTCGATCTCCGGAAGATCAATAGGGGCAAGCTTTTCGTTTTCAACCGCTTCACGATAAACCTCGGGGATGATCTTTTTTAAAGTTTCTTCTTGGGCCAGCTTGCTATAATTAGATTCGATCAAATGACGAGGAGCTTTTCCCGGGCGAAAGCCTTTGATCTTGGCTTCTTTGCCGATATCCACATAAATTTCTTCGAGTTTTTTTGAAACACGATCTTTAGAAATTTGGAACTTTAATTCGCGTCTGGTCGCGTCAATCTTCTTTACTTCGACTTTCATTTTAAATATCTACCCTTCTGTTTGATGTTGTTGAATAAAATAACTTCCGGGCGAAAAATTTACATCGTAAATTTTTCGCCTAAATAGATCTTTCTGGCACCCGGATCATTGATCAATTGTTCCGCTGTCCCTGAAATTAAAACTTTTCCATCGGCGATCAAATATGCACGATCCGTGATGGAAAGTGTTTCCCGCACATTATGGTCCGTCAAAAGAATCCCCAGCCCCTTGTTCTTTAATTCCCGGATGATCTCTTGCGCTTCCGCCACCACGATCGGATCAATGCCGGAAAAAGGCTCATCCAACAGGATAAATGACGGATTGGTCACTAAAGCACGCGTGATCTCCAAGCGCCGTCTTTCTCCGCCGGAAAGCGTGTACGCCTTGCTATTGGCAAGATGCGCGATATTCAGTTCTTCTAAAAGCGCTTCTAATCTTTTCTTGCGCTCGCGAGGGCTGATGTTGAGCGTTTCTAAAATGGCCATGATATTTTCTTTAACCGTTAGCTTGCGAAAGACAGATGGTTCCTGCGCCAAATAACCTATCCCTAAATGACATCGTTCGTGAATTGCTTTTTTGGTAATATCCGCCTGGTCAAAAATGATCTGCCCTTCATCGGGCGTAATGATCCCGACAGCCATATAAAAGGTTGTTGTCTTTCCGGCGCCATTGGGCCCTAAAAGCCCGACGATCTCAGAGCGGCGTACCGTAATGCTAAGCCCGTCAACAACCCGGCGTCCGCCGTATGTTTTAACTAAATTTTTAGTTTCCAGAAGATACATCAGATTCCTGTCCGGGAAGAATATCCTTTGTTCCCTCGCCGCCCAGCATATCGCCGAAACCTTCTCCTTCAGTAAATAAAATAAGTTTCGGCTGGCCCACTAAGGTCAGCTTTTGCTGCTGCGCGTTATAAATAGCTTTCTCGGAATACGTCGTATTTTCTCCCTGAATAATGGAAACATTCCCGGTACAAATCATTTCTTTGATCTGTCTTGAAACATTATCAAAGAATAATTCGATTTTGTCCGCCATTAATTTGCGGCCCGCATCAATGGCAACGACATTATTATTAAAGACAGCCTTCTGGCTTTCGTATTCAATTTCCAACGGCCCATCACAGGTGATGGTGATCGTCCGTCCGGCGCCTTTGGGCTCGGTGTTAACTGTTACCGTAACATCCTTTTCCATCTGAGCTGTCTTCAAACCAGGATGCCCTTCAACGCCCGTGCCCGTCGCCGTCATTCCTTCCTGCGTTAAAACAACGTCATCTTTCGTCTTCACCAAATCTTTATCCCGGTGCCAGTCCAAAGAATCCGTTGTCATCTTAGCGCCGCCTTCGGTGGTGATCACGACATCATCTTCCAAATGCATTTGGCCGCTCACCCTATCCAAATTTCCCCTTTGAGCTGTTAAATGCATCTGCTCATCCCCATAAGCATTGGCAACGATATTCGTCAACTTGATCATGCTGCCGATCATATCCGCCGTATCGCCTTTAATATCCCAGGCCTTTTTGTTGCCTTCGGAATAGCCGACCAGATCAAATCCTTCAAATTGCTGAGGAGTTTCTTCCGCATGAATGATCATGCCGCTTAGAAGAAAAATGAAAAACGTGACAAGGATTTTTTTCGTCATGATTGATACCGCTTTAAAACATCCGGCCATCGGCCTTGAGTTTTCAGGATCAACTCGATCACTTCCCGAACAGCTCCTTTGCCGCCGGATTTTTTCGTAACATAATGCGCTGCCTTTTTTACTTCCGCAACGCCGTTAGGAACAGTGACCGCAAAACCAACTTTTTTTAAAACCGGCAGATCCGGCAGGTCGTCCCCGACAAAACAAACTTGATTATCTTTTACGCCAAAGTGACGCAACATTTTTTTATACGCATCCATTTTCGGATACGCATCCTGATAAACTTTATCAATATTCAAATCTTTAGCGCGAAGTGCAACAACCTTTGACGCGCGCGCCGTGATAATGGCTGTTTTATACCCTAGCCTTTTGAATAAAACTAAACCAAACCCGTCTTGAACATCAAAGAATTTTGTTTCTGTGCCCCGGCTATCGAAAATGATACGCCCATCGGTTAGAATACCGTCCACGTCCAAAGCTAGAACTTTGATCTTTTTAATACGTTTGTCCATGAAATTAAACCAATCCGGCTTTTAGCAGATCTTGAACATCCAGAAGCCCAACAGATCTTCTGGCGCGGTCAACAACGGGAAGTTCGTCGATCCTTTTATCTTGCAGAATTCGAAAAGCCTCAGTGGCAAGCTTTTCTTTTTGAATAGTGATCGGATTTTTCGTCATCACATCTTTAACCTTGCGTAAAGACAATAAAGGGTCGGTCTTTAAATGCCGCCGCAAATCTCCATCAGTAAAAAGCCCCACTAAAACACCTTTTTGATCAACCACGCATGCCGATCCGCAACGGGCGCGCGTAATCGCCAACAAGACATCATTCACAATCGTATTTTCCCGTACTTTTGGATAATTATTTTTTGCGCGCATAATGTCTTCAACTTTCAGCAAAAGCCTTTGACCTAAACTTCCGCCAGGATGATAGAAAGCAAAATCTTCCTTTTTAAATCCTTTGCGGTCAATAAGGCAAGCCGCCAAACAATCTCCCATGACAAGTGTGGCCGTGGTGGATGCCATCGGCGCAAGCCCTAAAGGACAGCCTTCTTTTTGGACGGCAACGTTTAAGACAACATCACTATATTTCGCTAAATTTGATTTCGGATTTCCGGTAATGGCAATTGATTTTGCCCCGATCTTTTTGATCGCCGGTAAAAGCCTTTTTGTTTCTTCGGTTTCTCCGCTATGGGAAATAAGAATGAGGCAATCGTTTCTTGTCACCTGCCCCAAATCACCATGCAAAGCTTCGGCGCTGTGCATCCACATACTGGGAGTTCCCGTCGAGGAAAGCGTGGCGGCGATTTTCCGGCCAATGATACCGGTTTTTCCCATACCGGTCACAATGACCCGCCCGCGGCATTTGAAGATCAGGTCAACCGCGCTCAAGAAATTTTTGTCAATGCGCCGCGCAAGGCCCACAATAGCTTTCGCTTCAGTATAAATAACTTGTCTGGCTCTTTGTATTGACATTGCAACCACCTGTTTTAATTATCTTTTTTTAACAATACGATCAATGGCTTTGAGATCGATCAAAAGGTTTTTTAAGTTTTCCAGTGGCAACATGTTGGGTCCGTCCGATAAAGCCTTCGCCGGCTGAGGATGGACTTCCATAAAAATAGCCGCGCAACCGGCCGCAATGGCACAACGAGACAAAAGCGGAATGAATTCGCTTTTCCCTCCCGAAGCTTTTCCTAATCCGCCGGGCTGCTGAACGCTGTGCGAGGCATCAAAAACAACCGGATATCCCGTTTGCTTCATGATCGCAAGCGCGCGAAAATCGCTCACCAGATTATTGTAGCCAAAGCTCACCCCGCGTTCGGTTAAAAGGATCTTTCGATTTCCCTGGCGTTCAACTTTTTTGACCGCTTCTTTCATATCCCAAGGCGCTAAAAATTGTCCTTTTTTGATATTGATGACTTTTCCGGTTTTCGCGGCCGCAAGCAATAGATCCGTCTGGCGGCAAAGAAAAGCCGGGATCTGGATCACATCGAGAACTTCCGCCGCCTGCTCCATCTCATCGACAGAATGAACATCACTCAAAACAGGAATTCCTAATTTTTCTTTCACTTCTTCTAAGACGTTCAAACCTTCCGTCATACCTAATCCGCGAAACGACGCGATAGACGTTCTATTGGCTTTATCATAGCTAGCTTTAAAAATAAGCGGGATATTAAGCGCCGCTGTAATTTTTTTGATCGCGGTCGCGGTCTTAAAAACTAATTCTTTGCTTTCAATAACGCAAGGCCCGGCGATCAAAACAAACGGCAAGTCATTACTGATCGTAACACCGCCGATTTTTATCGTTTTATTCATGACAGCCTCTGACTTTTAAGGAATTCCTCGACGCGGACAACGTCTTCCTGAACATCAACGCTGATCGTATCAAATTTTGTTTCCACGGTTTTGATCTTGTAGCCGGCTTCTAAGGCGCGCAACTGTTCAAGCTGTTCGGCCTTTTCTAAACGGGATTTTGGCAAATTCTTAAAGGTAAATAAAAATTCTTTACGATAACCGTAAATTCCTAAATGTTTATAATACCCAATTTCTCCGATGGGAATTTTATTTCGATTATACGGAATGGTTGAGCGCGAAAAATAAATAGCGTATTTATTCTTATCAATAATGGCTTTGACAATGTTAGGGTCGGCTAATTGGGCTTCATCCGTCAGAGGCTTGATCACGGTTCCCATAACACACTCTTTATCATCTAGCAAAAGTCGCACCAGATCATCGATCATGCTCGGATGGATCAAGGGCTCATCGCCTTGGATGTTCACCACAATGTCAACATCCAAAGGATTCACGACTTCGGCGATGCGGTCAGAGCCGGAGGTGTGGTCTTTAGATGTTAAGACGGCGTTGGCGCCAAATTCGACGGCGGCTTTTCGAACGCGTTCGTCGTCACAGGCGATAATAACATCATTAAGAAGCTTGCTTTGTTTGGCTCTATTCCAGACATGCCAGATCATAGGCTTGCCGGCCATCTTGATCAACACCTTAGCTTCCAATCTCGTCGAACCGTAACGCGCCGGAATAACGCCTATAACTTTCATTTTTAATCCTCGTGATGCTTAACAGCAGATAGTAATTCTTCTTTAGTAACAACAACGGCACCCATTTTTCCGACCACAATACCGGCGGCATAATTGGCCAAATGCGCGGCTTCTAATTTGCTGGCGCCCGCGGTTAAACTTAGCGTAAAAACCGAAATAACCGTGTCCCCGGCACCAGTCACATCAAAAACTTCTCTGGCTTTTGTATTAATATGAACGGGTTTTTTTCCTCTTTCAAAAATACGCATTCCTTGTTCGCCAAGCGTAATTAATAGTGATTGCAGATTTAAAAATTTTAAAAGTTCTAGGCCGGCGAGATCAATATCTTCATCCGTCTTTAATGTATCGCTATAGACCGCCAGGCGCCGTCCGGCATTTTGCGTCAGTTTAATATTACGAATCGCATTTTCTGTTTCTTTTTTATTGGGAGTAATTGAGGTTACACCGTTATAAAAACCAAAATGTTCAACCTTGGGGTCAACAGTGATAATTTTCTTTTTTTGAATGGCTAAAGAACAAATTTTCCCGACGACATTAGAGGTAATAACGCCCTTACCATAATCGGAAAGGATCACGGCGTCAAAAAGCTTGATATTGGACTTAATAAATCCTAGTATTTTGTCTTCGATGTGAAAATTTTCTGGGCCAACCGCTTTTTCCCTATCTAACCGAAGAACTTGCTGATGATGGGCAATGATCCTTGTTTTAAGTGATGTAACACCGGTTTTATCCGTTACAATACCCTTGGTGTTTATCTTTTGTTTTTTAAGCTCACTTAAAAGAACGCGCCCTTGCGCGTCTGCGCCAATTTTCCCCACCAAAGATACTTTGGCTCCCAAACTACTTAAATTATTGGCGACATTGGCCGCACCACCAGGCTGATAAGCAGATTTTCCCTGTTGAAGCACGATGGGGACAGGCGCTTCCGGAGAAATGCGTGAAACGCTGCCGCGGATATACTCGTCTAAGATAAGATCACCAACAACGAGGATATTTTTCCCTTTAAATTTCGTAATTATGTTATTGAAACGGCTCATGTTAGAACTTTTTCCTTAAAACAGGATTAACAAATTCAAGCGCCAATTCTATCACAGTTTAAATTGGGCGTCAACAGCTTCCAAAACGTCTCCAGGCTGAAGTGCTTTCAGGCATTCAAAATCAATGCGGCAGTTATGCGCAAGACAAATTTCACAACCAACTTCTTTGTGTAAAACAATATCCTTAGGACCTAAGGGTTTCCAGCGGGTTGGGCTTAAGCCGGCCTGGTTACGGCCAAAAATAGAAATAACCGGCAAACCGACTGCGCAAGCCACGTGAACCGGCCCGGAATCATTCGAGATCAAAAGACGGCACTTTTTAAACAATGCAGCAAGCTGGCCGATCGACGTCTGGCCTGTTAGGTCAATGACGGAAGAATGAACGCAAGAAAGAATCTTTTGTGAAATTTTTTTTGTATCCTGATCGCCGACCAGCACAACTTTTGCGCCATATTTTGAAACAACTTGATCGATCACATTCGCAAATCTCTGTGCCGGCCAACGCTTAGAAATACAACTTGCCCCGGGATGGATAGCGATCAGCTCACCTTTTTCAATACCTTGTTTCTTCAAAAAGTCATCTGCCCAGCGCACCGATCCCTCCGACACGACAATCGAGAGCTTAAGATCGACCGGTTCAACACCGATAAACCGCAAAAGATCAAGGCAATACTGAGCCTCATGGCGCGTGCCTTCAATTCTTTTATCTTCAACGCCCTGCGTTAACAAAAATCCGCCTTTTTTATTTTTATATCCTAGGCGATGAGGAATTCCGGCATGAAAACATAAAAAATTGGTCCGTCTTTTTGTATGAAAAATGATGGCTAGGTCGAATTTCTTCCGGCGCAAAAATAAAACAAGCTTCCAAAATCTCCAAAAACCTTTTTGAAGGCCTTTGCGGTCATCGACAATGATCTCATCAATATGGGGATTTCCTTCAACGATCTCTCGGGTCTGCGGCGCAACTAAAATGGAAATTTTTGAACTCGGAAAAGCCTTACGCAGGGCCTCCAAGGACGGAGTTGTCAATACAACGTCTCCGACCCGGTCGGTGCGCACAACAAGGATATTGCGGTAGGTTTTCATAACTAAGATCGCTATACACTGCTAACAGCACTTAAGATTTCTTTATTTTCTCTATTAAAGTCTTAAAATTCCCGAAAATAGATTCAAGGACAAGGCTCCACATGATCTTATTCGCCGAGTCGTAAAAAACTGTTTCCGTCACAGGCTTTCCATCCACCACAACGATCTTAACGCCTGTATCAAACACGGTTTCATTTTTGGCGTTAACAAAGGGACGCGACCAACGCACTTCTCCTTGCATAGGGACAGGGTCTTTTTGTCCGGGCAAATAGACTTCGATATCCAAGAAGACGCCCTTGTCCAAGCTTCGGTCGCTGGTAAAACATAATCCCTCGACGCTGACATTTTTGCTGAGCGCCGAATATTTTTCAGCCGGCCTGTTCTCGCTTTTTTGATCAACAACCTGATACCGGACTAACGTTGCCAGATCATAGGTCACTTGAAAAAAGATCTTTATTTCCGTTTCATAGCGGTCAAACTTTCTCTTTTCCTCGAACTCGCTCATAAAAAAGTTCCTTTATACAGTGTTGGTAAGAATTGCTTCAGCCTTTTTAAAAACTTCATCTGCTTTGACACAACGCATGACCTGCTGGTTGTCCGTTGAATCGGACTTTTTATCAAGAGGAAGAAAAGATGACGGCTTAACAACATGATGTTGGGAACTCCACGGCCCGTATTTCGCCGGATCTGTGGGCCCAAAAATAGCAACCGTCGGGATATCTAAATAACTCGCCAAGTGCATAACCCCGCTATCATTGGCAATAATGAACCGCGCTTGGCTTAAAACCGCCGCCAACTGACGCAATGTTGTTTTTCCGCACAAAAGAAGCGACGGGTTTTTCATGATGGCGGCGATCTCTTGCGCAAAACTTCTATCCGAATCATCGCCGACAAAAATGACCCTCATGCGATGCTTTTCAATGAGCTGGTCGCAAACTTCAGCGAACCCTTCCTTGGTCCAACGTTTATTATGATTAGCCGCGCCCGGGCTGACAATAACATTTTTTTCTTTCGGACAAGAGGACAAAGAAAGGACATCCCGCGCAAATTTATCTTCGGCCTCAGCGATAAAAAGGGCGTGTCGCTTCTCAGCTTCACTAGAAAAAGAGAATACGGACCTAAGACGATTAAGGTGAGATTGTTTTTTATGAAGAATTTCATTGCGAGAAAAGTTTAAAGGCGTTCGATACCGTGCGCCGATCAGAAACGGAATGGCTGTATTGCGCAAATCGACCGCCAGGTCAAAATTCTCACCGCGCAGTTTCCAAACCCATTTGATCTTACTCATAACGGAATCGTGTTTTTTAAAAATGTGGATGCCGGAAAAATGTGGATTACCAACTAAAAGTGGTTCAGCCTTGGGGCCGACAACAACATGAAGCTGGGCAGAGGGAAAATGTTCCTTCAAAATATCCAAAACCGGAAATGTCAAAATAACATCTCCGATATTGCTAAGAGAAATAACTAAGATCTTCTTAATTTCTGATTTTTCGAATTTCATCCATCACCTGATCAACGCTAATTGACTTCATGCAAATATTATCCGGGCATTCCAGGTAATAACAAGAAGACCGGTTGCAGGCGACATCGTTTTGAATGATCGCTGCCTGCCCTTTTCCTCGCGGGCCGGTTATTTCCGGCCGCGTGGGGCCAAAAAGTCCAATGACCTTCGTCTTCACGCTTGCGGCCAAATGCATCGGACCGCTGTCCGCCGAAACCACTAAAGAAACTTTGCTCATTAAAGCTGATAATTGCTTTAAAGTCGTTTGCCCGGTTAAAATAAACGGCTTTTGTTTTGCTTGCCGCACAATATCGTTAACAAGATCAACATCTTTGGGCGCGCCGGCCATGATAACTTTTGCCCGAAGCTCAGACGATAATCGATCGATAAGAGCGGAGAATTTCTCTTTGGGCCAACGCTTAAGGTCCCAGTTGCCGCCAGGGTTAATGATCACCGTAAAATCACCGCGCCTAATCTCTAAGCGTCTTAACAGATCTTCGGCAAACGCATTGTCAGCACTTGAGATTTGTAGATCATATGTTCTGTCTAGAGCGGGAATGCCAAAGGATTCAATAACATTCAAGTAATGATCTAAGCGATGGACAACTCCCGGCAACGGCTTAACACAATGCGTCAAAAGAAAGCCTCTGTTTTTTGCGTCATATCCGACGCGAGTTGGAATTCCGGCTAAATAAACTAACAATGCTCTGGTGAGCGACCGATGCAGCAAGAAAGCGATATCAAATTTTCTTTTTCTTAACTCAAAGATCAAAACAAGCTTACTCCAAAAACTTTGATGCCGGCCTTTCTCATCAAAAGGAATAATGTCATCGATGCAAAAATGGTTTTCAAGAATTTCTTTCACCCGAGACGGAGCTAAACACGCAATGCGCGCTTGCGGATAGGTTTTCTTTAAGGCTTTAAAAACAGGGATGGAGAATATCACATCCCCCACCCAGTTGACGTTAACCACAAGAATATTTCTTACCGCTTTATTTTCTTCCATAGATCAGATTTTCATAAATTTGGCATGTATGCTCGACCATGGCTCTTTGAGAGAATTTATTTTCAACATTCTTGCGCGCGGCTAATCCAACTTCTCGTGTTTTAGCCATATCAGCGACCAGATCAAAAAGCATAGCTGCTAATGCATTAGCATCGCCGGGCGGGACAAGAAATCCTGTTTTTCCGTGTTCGATCAAGGTCGGCAGCCCTCCCACGTCGGATGCAATGACCGGCAATCCAACCGCTTGAGCCTCCATCGCCGAAAGGCCGAAACCTTCCTGGGTGGACGGCATGACAAAAATATCAAAGACCGGCAAGATATCCGCCGTCTTATTGACCACCGGATAAAAATAAACATGATTTTCCAACTTTAAATGGATCACCATTTTTCTGAGTACATTTTCTTTAGGGCCCTGCCCCACAATAAGAAGCCGGGCTTGAGGGATCTTCTGAACTACCTGCGTCATCGCCGAAATTAATGTATCGTGTCCTTTTACATCGACAAGGCGGGCGATATTGCCGATAACAGGCCCCTGGCCTAAATGAAGTTCCTGCCGTTTTGCCTGACGCACCGCTTCATCAATAGGAGCAAATTCATCGAGATCTAATCCATGATGGATCAAAAAAACTTTTTCTTCGGGCACATTAAAATCATGGATCAAATGTGTTTTAACCGCTTCGCTGATAGCGACAACAGCTCGCCCCCAACACGGAAATAATTTACGCGATAAACGTTTTTTAAAAAAACCATGACAGGTTGAAATATGCGGCTTCTTCGTCAATTTACTCAGCAACTCACCCATCACTTGCGTTACGCGCGTTTGGGTATGAATGACATCAATATTTTCTTTCCGAATAAGTTTTGCAAGTTTACCTAAGGCAAAATAAACCTTTGGTGAAAGTTCGGATTTCGTATTGATATTACAAAAAATGTGCTTGGCGCCACAAAGAATAAGATCGTCCACTAGATCTCCACCGCTGGTCGCTACAAAAACATTATGCCCTTTTTGCTTCAACCCTTTTGTCAAGGTCATGATGTAGCGTGTTATTCCGCCGGCATTAAGATGTTTCGATAAAATAAGGACATTCATAATTAATTTTCCAAAAGCTTAAAGATCTCCGCGGCAACTTCTTCCGGAGTGATCTGGTTCATGCAATCATGGCTACGGATACGGCATGTCGAACTATAGCACGGCGAACACGGCAAACTTTTTTTGATCACCGAAAACTTCTCCGCCGGAGGGATATGGCGCAGGGATTCCGTTGGGCCAAAAAGCGCTACAAACGGCACATTCATCGCGGCGGCAACATGCAACGGCGCCGAATCAGCGGTGACAAAAACCCGGCAACGCCTGACCAAAGCCGCCAATTGCAAAATGTCTGTCTTGCCGACAAAAATGGCCGGTTTTGTTTTTGCCAACGCTTGCAATTCTTGTGCTTTTTCTTTATCTTTCTCCATTCCTGTTACAATAACCCGCATACCCTTGGCTGTTAAAATATCGCATAAACGAGCCATATGTGAAACCGGCCAATTCTTTGTCGCCCATTTTTTAGAAGCGGCAATATTGATCCCGACAATGTCTTGATGGTCAGCTAGCCATTCCGACTCAAGCAGGTTTTTAACATGCTGTTCGTCTTTTGAAGACGGCCAAAGCTCTAAACGAGTTTTTCCTTTTAGTTCAATATCAAGCATTTTTAATATTTGAAATTGATGGTTGACCGGAGGCATAAATCCGCCGTCATCTTTGATCTTATCAGAGAGAAGAAAGCCCCATTTTCCATTGTCGTATCCGCAGCTTTCCAGCGGAAAGCTCAAGAAAGAAAGTAAATGGCTCTTACGATTGTTTTGAAAATCGATGATCTTATCAAACCGGTATTGGCGTAGCCGCGCGGAAAATTTGATTAAGCCCCGCCATCCTTTATAATAACCCTTGTGATCAAAAACGATCAGCCCATCGACCAGCGGACAATGCTGCAAAACCTCTTTTGATTCTTCGCCAACCAGGCAATAGATCTTTGCCGATGGAAATTTCTTTCGTAAGGCCTTCAAAGAAGCTGTTATTAAAACAATATCCCCCAGAGAACTAATTTTGATCACCAAAATATTCATAAGATTTAGCAGTTCTTCGTAAGTCTTGATCGTCTGGGAGGCCATATGCTCAAGCGTGAATTTTTCCTGGATCTTTTTTTGGGAAGCCTCTACCAGCGATTCGGCTAATTTCTGATCTCTTAAAATACGAACAACTGCCTGCGCCATTTCATCCGGGTCCTTAGGTAAAACCAAAAGCCCGGTTTTTTCGTTATCGATGATCTCAACAACTCCGCCAACCTTCGTTGCCACGACCGGAACACCGGCCGCCTGAGCCTCTAAAATTACTCTGCCAAACGCTTCTTGGGTTATCGTCGATAGGACCAGAACATCCGTCCGAGATAAAAGCTGAGGAATATCCCGCCGATTACCCAAAAATTCAACCCTGTCGGCAATGCCTAAGCGTTTGACCAAGATCTGCAATTCTTCTTTATAGGTTTCTTTTTTAGCCGGGGCATCGCCAATAACCCAAATTTTCACATTAGGAACCATGCGAATAACTTTGGCCATGGATTTTAAGAAATAAGGATGCCCTTTAAGCGGCGTTAAACGCCCGATGATCGCAATGATCTTTTCATCCGATGGTTTTTTCTCCACGCGAGAAATGCTGAATCTTTCAAGATCAACACTGCGCGCAATATGCCGGATATTTTCCGGACGAACATTAAAATCATCGATCATATGCCGCCCGATCACCTCACTGGGAACGATTACCAATTTCCCCCAGCCCATTACACGGCTTAGAAAGTGTTTTCCATAATACCCATGACACGTCGTGATAAAAGCGGTTTTTGTTCTTCGGCAAGCAAAATAGGCGATCCAACCCGGAACGCGCGAACGGGCGTGGACAATATCTACTTTTTCATCGCGGATGATTTTTTCTAAACTGCGGATAGACTTAAGCGCGGCGGCCAGCGATTTTTTATGAACGGGCAATTTAAAATGTTTAACGCCAGCTTTCTCTAGTTCGCCAACTAATTCCCCGCCGTTTGAAACAACCACCGCTTCATGGCCATTACGCATAAGGTATTTAGCCAGGTCAACGGTTCCCGTTTCAACCCCGCCGACGTGCAATTCAGGAAGTATTTGTAAGATCTTCATATGATTTTTTTAATTACCTCAAAAACAACACGACGCTCATCTAAGATTTTTGTTTTTAATTTTCCCTTCGCCATGTCTGTAATGACCCGGCCGATATTCTTCTCATCAGATAAAACGATATATCCCTGGTCGCTTAAATTCTCAACAAAATAGTCATGGCGGCTTTTTCCCATCAACAAACCCGGCTTTTTACGCGCTGGAAAAACGATAACATTTTTTCCCGAACTCGCCGCTTCCGAAACCATCGAAATGCTGTCACCGGAGGTAATGACAATATCAGATAAGCCGACCATCCCACCCAAGGCCTCGGGAATATTATTTTCCTTAGCAAAGATAAGCAATCGGCAACGGTTATAATTTTGCAGTTCATTTCTAATGATATTTTCCGCGGCTATTGATGTCCGGCGAGAAGTCGTTAAAAGGATTTCGGCATCAAGTTTTTCGCAAGCCTCTTTTAATTGACCGATCAGCATTCTTACTTGCCCTTCATCGACCGCATATTTCCTGCTGTCACCACCGATGAGAACAGAAATCCTTAATTTATTCGTGTCAAAGCGACCCTTAAAGCGTTTGCCAAGCAAATCGATTTGCTCTTTAAGATAATCCCGATCAATGAGATTCAATGCTCCCTGCGTAATGACAACACTTTCCTCTTTTCCCGCTAAAGAAACGCGGTCATGAGCCGGCAAAATGACCAAGCGGAATTTCTTAAAATCTAAAACGCTCGGTTTTAGGATAGAAATATTTTTCGCGCGGCAATCCGAAGACAAAAGAAAATTAACTCCGGCTATGGATGACCCGCAGGAAATAACAAAATCCGCTTTGATGCTGGATATTTTTCGAAACGATTCATAGGTTAAAAACCATTTTAAATACCGCAATCGGCCTTGGCAAAAATACTGATGCGATATGCTTCCTAACAGTGTAGCCATTTTAGCCGCTAAGGTATTTTTGAAACGAACCTCAACAATTTGTGTCTGCGAAACAATATCTCTCTGGGCCAGCGCCGCGTCCACCAACTTTGCCACCGCTTGCGATTGGCGCAAATGCCCTGTCTTGCCGTCGCTTAAAACGATCGTTGTTGATTCTTTGGAATATTTCCATATTTTATAAAACCACATATATTCCGATGGATACTTTCTAATATAACTTTCCATCAACTTAACGATCTTTTCTAAATTAGCCGCGACATCTTTCTCAATATCGCCTGTATTTATAAGCTCGATCTCAGGATTAATGATCAAGCGATGCTGCGCGCCTTTTTCGCGGACAATAATAGAAAAACAGATCGGGACTTTTAATTTTAACCCAATGCGGATAGCCCCCACCGACATCGCCGCCTGCCGGTCAAAAAATTTAACTAAAGCGCCATCGCGGCCACCCTGATCAACAACCATACCGATCACTTCATTGTTGCGCAAACTTGTAATGATCTCCCGCGTTCCGACACCTCTTAAGATGACCGAAGATCCGCTGGATTCGCGGTAAGAATTAAGCAAACGGTCGAGCCCGGAAAATCTATTTTGAGGTTTCGCCAGCACCCGGTAAGGATGTCCAAGCATTTCACCCATAAAATTGGAAAGTTCCCAACTGCCAAAATGCATCGCAAGCAAAATAACGCCCTTTTGTTTCTTTAACGCCTCGTAGACATGCTCCCGTCCGTCAACTTGCACAAAATCCTTAAATCCGCCTTTTTTAAGAAGCGGGATCCTTAAAAGCTCAATAAAGTTCTGCGCATAGTTCTTAAAAAGTTGCTTAACGATCCTTTTGATCTCGCTGGGCTTCTTCTCTCTCGAGAACGCGATCTTCAAATTTCCGTACGCCAGCGCTTTATGCTTTCGGTCCACATAATACGCCAAAAGGCCCAGCGCGCGCCCGATAAAAAGCGCCGCTGAAACCGGCAGAAGACGCACCAAAAGACCGATCAGGCTAACGAAGGCACATAGAAGTGATTCGAGAAATAACTTCATCTTTTCCTTTTATTAATTCAATCTTAATGGATAAACTCAAAAGATCCGGTCCATCTTTAAAGCAATCTACATATTTCATAAGCTTAACGGCATCTTTTTGGGTCGATATAACGGACTCGATCTTATTTTGCTTGCAGAATTCAACGACCGACATAACATCATTCTTCCGGTAAATATAATGATCAATAAATGTAAATTCTTTTCGCAGATTAACGCCTAAATTAAGCACGGTTTGCTTGAAAGCGTTCGGATCTGCAATACTGCATAATAGGCAAGCCGATTTACTTTTTAAAGCCGACAAGCCTACTGATGAATTGGATTTTGATAAATTGATAAACGCGATGGGCTTGTGAATGCTCTCGGCAACAATTGCTTTGGGATTGATTTTGCGCAAACAGTTATAAATCTTCTCTAAATTTGAATAGTCAAGATCAGATTTCGTAATAATAAAAATTCCGGCCCGAGATAGCGAGCTTAAAGGTTCGCGTAAAATACCTCTGGGAATTAAAAATCCATTGCCGAACGGCCGCGACGCATCAATAGCCACAATATCCAAATCACGTTTTAATTTCCAATGTTGAAATCCGTCATCCAGAAGGAAAACATCGATAGAATTATTTTTTAAAGCTTCTTGTCCGGATCGAAATCGGTCAGCCCCAACAAAAACAGGGATATCTTTAAGCAACTCTTTAAGTAAAACCGCTTCATCGCTCGCCGTATTATTCGACAATCCCGCGCTATTTTTATCCATATAGCCTCGGATAAGCACAGCGCTTTTAACTCCTTTATCCCGCAATGCTCTTGCAACAAATTCCACCAGAGGCGTTTTTCCGGTACCGCCTAAAGTCATATTACCAATACTGATAACCGGCTTAGGAAGAACACGCTGTTTCAAAATACCAAACCTATAAAGTACCAAGATCACACGGACAGCGCAAAAATAAAACACCGACAAGATCCCAAGAAGAAGCTTTACGGGCGCGTCTATAATGCCATGACGCTGGTCAGTCGCTAATTCATAAAAACATTTCTTCATAATCTTACGCCAATGCTGCTTCTTTTGTAATTATTTCTAAGGTGCGCTTTGTTGCGCCTTGATTTTTTTGAACAACATTTTTCGCTAAAGACCCTAAGCGCTGTGCTTGCTGTGGATCTTTCAATAAATTCCGCACTTCATTGAGAAGCTCGCGTTCATCATTAACCTGGATAATAGATCTTTCACGCGCGAAAATATTGACCACATCTTTGAAATTTTCCGTCCAGGGTCCAACGATGATAGGCTTCGCAAAACACGCCGGCTCAATGATGTTTTGGCCGCCGCGCTTGGTTAAACTTTTTCCTACAAAAACAATTTTTGCCAATTTATAAAGTAAGCGTAGATGCCCCATCGCATCAACGACAATAACTGGCCGACCTTGCGGCTTCTCATTTTTAATTTGAGAGAATTTTTGCGCCCTGAGCCCTTGCTTTTCAATAAGCTTAAAAATATCATCCGCCCGTTCAATGTGCCGCGGCGCGATGATCAAGCGAAGAGAAGAAAATTCCTTAGATAATTCTCTGAAGATATTAACCAGAATTTCTTCTTCCCCGGGATGAGTGCTGCCGCCGACCAAAACGGCATCTCCTTCGTTAAGCCCAAGGTTTTCTAACGCTGGCCCGTCCATTTCCGGCAGGTCATCAAATTTCATATTGCCGGTTATTCTAACGTTTTTTTCTTTAGCACCTAGCGCAATAATGCGCTTGGCATCTTGCTCGCTTTGCACACAAAAAAGGCGAACACAATTTAAAATAGGACGTAAAATAAATTGAACCAAACGGTATCGGTTAAACGCTTTATCGGAAATACGGCCGTTCACCTGAATAATAGGAACACTCTTCTTGCTTAACGCATGAAATAAATTCGGCCAAATTTCTGTTTCGGCGGCAATATAAAGTTGAGGAGAGATCAATTTAATATAACGATTCACGGAAAAACTAAAGTCTACCGGCGCATAGATCACAATATCTTGGGGAAAATTAAGACAAGCCATTTTAAATCCGGTTGTTGTCACAGTTGAAACAACAATTTGATGCGACGGATATTGTTCTTTAATGCCACGGATGAGTTTAGCAACCGCCAAGACTTCCCCGACACTTACGGCATGAACCCAAATATTCTTTCGCGACGAAATTGATCTTCTTAAAGAGCCGGGGAAAAACCCAAAGCGCATAACAAAATCGTTATGCCATTTTCCTTTAAGGCAAAGATAAGGGAAATAGATAACAGCAAAAAGAATAAAAAAAGAATCGTAGAAAATAACCATAGCGTTTAAAAAACTTAAGCGCGCGGATGCGCCTTATCGTAAACCCCTTTTATCTTTTCGGTTGTCATATGTGTGTAGATCTGTGTTGTGGAAAGATTCACATGCCCTAAAAGCTCTTGGACCGAACGCAAATCCGCGCCTCGATTAAGCATATGTGTCGCGAAGGAATGCCGCAACGCATGCGGAGAAAGGCTGGCGCGTAGGCTTATCAAATGAATATACTTATTGATGATGTTACGAATACTTCTATCTGTCAGCCGCGTTCCGTTTTTATTCAAAAAAAGAGCGCTGCTTTTATGCTTTCTTTTTCCTAAATATTCGCGAATAGCCGAAGTAGCCTTGTTGCCAATAGGAGCCAGTCTTTCTTTTTTTCCTTTACCGGCTACTTTAGCGATATTGCTAATAAGGTCAACCGCATCCACATCCAAACCGACAAGTTCGCTCACGCGAATTCCGGTGCTGTAAAGTGTTTCTAAAATCGCCCGATCACGCAACCCCGCCACATCATCGCCGGAAGGCGCGTCCAATAATTTAAATACTTCTTCTTCCGTCAAGAAAACCGGAAGTTTTTTATCTAATTTCGGCGTCATGAGAAGCGTAGCCGGATTATTTTTAATATAACCTTCTCTTTGCAGGAATTTGAACAGACTGCGCAGCGAGGAAAGTTTTCGGGCAACCGTGCGGGGCTTATGCTCGCGAGAACGGATAGCGGCTAAATATTTTCTCAAAACAAGGTAATCGATCTGCTCGATCGCCACATCGCCGACAACCTTAAAGAAATCTTCTAAGTCGATTTTATAATTGAGAACCGTGTGCTTGGAATAGTTCTTTTCAATTTCCAAATAGGGCAAGAATTTTTCAAGGTATCGGTTCATGCTTTTCGCCTGGCGCGCTTTGCTCTTGAGGAAGTTTATTGGCTATAAACCTGCATGTCGGATAATTACTGCATCCGTAAAAGGTCGATCCGCGCTTGGAGCGGCGCTCAATAAGCTCACCGCCGCAATTTTCCTGCGGGCATTTAACGCCCATCCCGAACCCTTGGGCAAATTTACATTCGGGGAATCCGGAACAACTTAAGAACTTGCCGCGCCGGCCCCACTTGACTACCATCGGCCGATCGCATTGAGGACATTTTTTCTCAAGAAGTGTCTGGGTTTTCTCAATTTTACCCATGGCATATTCAAGCTCTTCTTTAAATGGTTGATAAAACTCATTGAGGAGCTTCGTGTATTCCAGCGTTCCTTCTTCCACTAAATCTAAATGCTCCTCCATCGTCGCGGTAAACCCGATATCCATGATCTTTGGAAAATATTGAACCAGAAGATCGCAAGTCATCATTCCGAGTTCAGTAGCGCTAAAATACCCCTTGTCACGGTTGGCATAATTACGATACACCAGTGTTTGAATGATGGGCGCATAAGTACTGGGCCGGCCAATGCCGTCTTCTTCTAAAGCTTTAACAAGCGTTGCTTCCGAATAGTGCGCCGGAGGTTTGGTGAAATGTTGACTGGGGTGAATATCAACGAGATCCATTAGATCGCCGGTTTTGTAATGCGATAGATCGATGGCTTTATCCGCGCCGCGCGATTCTTTATCCAAAATTAAAAATCCGTCAAAGCTAAGCGTTGATCCTGACGCGCCGAATTGGAATTTTCCGGCGGTAATTTCTATTTTTTTGCTTTCAAAAAGCGCGTCTGTCATTTGGCAAGCCACAAATCGCTTCCAGATCAACTGATAAAGCTTAAGTTGATCGACAGAGAGATATTTTTGAATATCTTCGGGGCTGCGGTCAACATCCGATGGACGAATAGCCTCATGCGCCTCTTGGGCGGATTTCTTTGATTTATAAACATTAGGTTTTTCGGGCAGATATTTTTTGCCGTAAGATTTCTCAATAAGACCGCGGACTTTTTCAATAGCCTCTTTGGCGATATTGACGGAATCGGTTCTCATATAGGTAATAAGACCGACAGCCTCGCCCCCCTCTAATTCCACGCCTTCATAAAGTTCTTGGGCGATCATCATCGTCTTAGCGGCGTTAAATCCTAATTTATTAAAAGCATCTTGTTGAAGCGTGCTGGTGATCAAAGGAGGCGAAGGACTGCGCTTGACATCCCGCTTGGTGATATTTGTGACCTTAAAATCTTCTTTTTTGATCTGAGCCACAACATCATCGGTGGGAAGTTTTGCCTGCAGATCGATCTTTTCACCGCTTATTCTTTCCAGATCAGCGCAAAGAATATCTTCATAACCTTTCTTTTTTAAGTCGACGGCGATCTCCCAATACTCTTGCGGAATAAATTTCTGGATCTCACGCTCGCGGTCAACGATAAGGCGCAGCGCCACCGATTGAACGCGCCCGGCGCTTAAATGTGAGCCGATCTTTTTCCATAAAAGCGGGCTTAACTGATAGCCCACGATCCTATCTAAGATCCGACGAGCGATTTGAGCGTCAATTTTCTTTAAGTCAAACTTACGAGGAGTTTTGAAAGCCTTTAAAACGGCATCTTTGGTAATTTCATGGAAGGTAATGCGGTAGAAATTTTTTTCATCACCGAGTTGATTGGCAATATTCCAGCCGATGGCTTCTCCCTCGCGATCGGGATCTGTCGCGATATAAATGTCTTTTTTTGTTTTCGCTTCTTTCTTCAAATCCTTTAAAACCTTTTGTTTTTTACGCATAACGATCAATTGCGGCTTAAAGTTATTCTCCAGGTCAACGCCGAGTTTAGATGCAGGGAGATCGACCAAATGCCCCATCGAAGAAAGGACTTTAAAATTCTTCCCCAAGATCTTATTGATCGTCTTAACTTTCGCGGGTGACTCTACGATCACGAGTGCTTTTACCATGTATGATTTTCCTTTTGTGCGACAGAAATCCTAGAAGACTTAATTATTTCTCTATCCGGACAAAAAACTTTCCCGGCAACTGTTTAATAAGCTTTTTGAGCTCTAATTGTAGCAGAATTGATGATATTTGCGGCAAAGAAAACTGAGTTTTATCAACCAATGTGTCGATATGCGCCGGTTCCTTATTGAGAAGCCGATAGACGCCTCCCTGTTTTGGGTCAAGAGGATCGTGTAAAACCGTCTTTTCCTCTTCTTTTTGAATACTTCTTTCAACGGGAAGCTGAAGATGCGGCTTTAATTCTTCAATGATATCTTCAACGCCATTAATGAGCTTCGCCCCTTGTTGAATGAGGCGATTAACACCTAAGGCCGCCGGATTATCAATTTTCCCGGGAACAGCAAAAACTTCCCGTCCTTGTTCTAGAGCAAAATCGCTGGTAATAAGCGCTCCGCTTTTAAAGGATGCCTCTACCACCACAACGCCTAAAGAAAGCCCGCTAATGATCCGATTGCGCTGAGGAAAATGATAAGCCGCAGGTGGCGTTGCCATCGAGAATTCTGAAATAACCGTTCCTTGCTCGGCAATTTGATCAAATAATTTTTTATTTTCCGGCGGATAAATATGCGACAAGCCGCAGCCTAAAACAGCGGCCGTTATGCCTTTTGCTTTTAACGCTCCCCGGTGCGCGCACGTATCAATGCCGCGCGCCATCCCCGAAACAACCGCTATTCCTAATTCGGCTAAATTTGTACCCAGCTTCTCCGCGGTCGCCTGTCCATACATCGATGCTTTTCGAGAGCCGACAACGGCAACGGCCAAATGATCAAGCTTTGAGATATTTCCTTTACAATACAAAAGCACCGGACAATCGGGAATTTCTTTAAGGTTTTTAGGATATTGTTCATCCGTAAACGCGACAACCTCTGTCCCAAAACGCTTGATCAATTGAGCTTCTTGTTTCAAATAGTCGTCGACATCGAGGGTTTTTATCAAGTTGACTATTTCCGATGAAACAATACCGCTAGATCCAAGGTCCTTGGCCGAGGAAGAAAAAACGGTTTTGGCACAGCCAAAACGGTCGATCAATTTCTTAATGCGGGCATTCCCTAATCCGGGAACCGCATTTAAAGCCATCAAAGCTTCTGCTTCATTCATGCTAAATTAATTTTAAAATGCTGCCGGCAACCTGATCAATGGTCTTTCCGGAAGTATCGATTATCTGGTCGGCTTGTTCGTAGCGGGATTGTCTTTTCTCTAGCAGCTCTTTAATTTTTATTTTTGGATTGTCCACCTTCAAGAGCGGACGATGCGTTTCGTGCTTGATACGCTCATAAATAATTTCCGGTGATACCTTAAGGTAGAAAATAACACCGTTTTTCTTTAAATTGTCGATATTGCCCTGGTCGAGAATAACGCCGCCGCCGCAATCAATAATGAGATTTTCTTTTCGAGAGATCTCTTCGATGACTTTTCGCTCCAGATCACGAAAATAGGCTTCACCGTTTTCCTGAAAGATCCGGCTGATCGCCTTGCCTTCCTTTTTTTCGATCAATTCGTCGGTCGAAACAAGGCTTCTCTGGGAAAGCTCTTGCAACTGCTTAGCTGTCACAGATTTACCTGCGCCCATAAATCCGACTAAAACAATATTCTTATTCATGGCGAGGATTGTAACACTGCAGGCAAAAGCTGTCAATTATTATAGGAAGTTATGCGATGGGCTTTTAGAATTAAAGAGGCGGTTCGCCTCGCCATGGGCTTTGGCGAGGCGAACCGCCTCTTTCAAAGATAACATTTACAATAACTTACTAATAAAGTCCGTAGCCGCTCAAAAACCACTCGATTAACGGTCCCGACCAAAAAAGACTAATAAGTGCTCCTAAAGCCAGAAACGGCCCGTAAGCAATAACGCTTTCTTTCGTGCGGATCTTGACAATAATTCCGGCCACAGCTCCAAAAATAGGAGCAATGAAAAATGTCGCAACCGCCATTTTCCAGCCTAAAAACGCGCCGATCATCGCCAGAAATTTTACATCTCCCCCACCCATAGATTCTTTCTTAAAGATAAGATCGCCTAAAAGGCCCATCGCATAGATCGTTCCGCCGCCAACTAGAATCCCTAATGCCGATTGCCCCATAGCCACAAGATGAGAATTGGTATTGTGCAATTGCGGCAAAGCGCAGCTTAAAATAAACCCTACGACCATTCCTCCGACGCTAATTTCATCAGGAATGATCCTATGTTCCAAATCAACAAAGGTCGCCACAATAAGGCCGCACACCAAAACAAGATACGCAAATAATTGTCCGTTAAGCCCGAAATAAAGATAAAACCCTAAGAAAAAAACTGCCGTTATGAATTCCACCAGAAAATACCGAAAAGAAATAGGCTTTTTACAAAAGCGGCATTTCCCCCGAAGGACAAGATAACTGACAAACGGAATATTGTCATACCAAGCGATCTGTTTCTGGCAGTGAACGCAGTGTGAACGCGGAAAAACAATGGAGCGTTCCTGCGGCATGCGCACGATGCAGACATTAAGAAAGCTTCCGATCATCGATCCTAAAATAAACATGAACAAAGGCCAAATTGTCTCTATCATATTTTATCCCTTAATGGGCCGAAAGCCCTTTCACTAGGCTTTGCCACATTTTGTTTTTTACTTCCGGCTCTAACTCAGCATTCATCCAATGTTGAAATGCCAAAACCCCTTGATAATAAAGCATCTTTAATCCATTGGCCGTTTTGGCACCTTTTTTCTTTGCCGCTTTTAATAGCTTGGTCTCCAAAGGATTATAGATCACATCATAAACAAGCATTTTTTCGTGCAAAGCCTTTTCATCGACGATGCAGGGATCTTCTTCTTTTAAGCCGATAGGTGTCGCGTTGATCAATAACTGAGCTTCTTTAAGGCCCAAATCAGAAACCTCGCCGACATTCTTTACAATGCTTACATCCAGACGGCTACCTAGATCGCTAATAAGCCCGTCGGCTTTTTCTTTTTGAACATCATAGATCGTAATTAATTTCGGCCGCTCAGGCAAAAGGCAAAGGACAGATACGATCGCCCGCGCTACCCCTCCGCAGCCGATCATGGCGATTTTTTTGTCCTTTGTGTCAAACCCCAGCTCTGTCAGATGCGTCAGAAATCCCGGCCCATCCGTGTTGAAACCCTGAAGGCTTCGTTGAGGAGAGATCACCACCGTATTAACGGCTTTGGCTTTTTGCGCGTAAGGGCTTACGCCATTAAGATAACCGATCACTTTTTCTTTATATGGAACCGTTACATTGATACCTTGGATATCGCAACTTTTTTCCTTCAAGCGATTAAAAAAAGGCTCTAGCTCTTCTTCTTTAAGAGGAAAAAGCTCATAAGAAGCCTTAATGCCCAACTCGGCAAAAGCCGTATTATGCATTAAAGGCGAAAGGCTATGCGAAACAGGATAGCCAACTAAGCCGTAATATGTTTTTTGATCTTCCATAATATTTAGTCGTTCGCGACATCCTTAGAAAGCGCTTTGTTAATGGCGTTGATATACGCTTTAGCAGAGGCCTCAATGATATCAGTGCTGGCGCCATGGCCGATCACTTTTTTATCCGCAAAACGCGCTTTCACCATTACCTCGCCCAAAGCGTCTTTTCCGCGAGTAACAGATTGAATAGAATAATCCAACAACTCGCCTTTCATCTTCGTAATAGCGTCGATCGCCTTGTAACAGGCATCCACCGGGCCGTCGCCGGAAGAACTATTCTCATGCTTTTTTCCCTTGGATTGCAAAACGATCTTTGCCTTGGGCGCGATATTCGTTCCGCTAGTGATGGTCAGGTCAATTAATTGCCAGGTGTTCTGGACTAATTTCGTTTCATCTTCCACAATGGCGATCAGGTCTTCATCAAAAACCTGTTTCTTTTTATCGGCAATATTTTTGAACCGATCAAAGGCTTTATCTAATTGCGCATCGTTTAAATTAATTCCTAACGCTTGCAAGCGGACTTTAAATCCGTGCCGACCGGAATGTTTTCCTAACACCATTCCCGTTTCCATAAAACCAACATCTTCGCCATGCATGATCTCATACGTTGAGCGTTCCTTTAAGATCCCGTCTTGATGAATGCCGGATTCATGCCGAAAAGCATTGGCCCCGACGATGGCTTTGTTGGGAGGAACAATGAACCCCGTATATTTGCTCACCAACCGCGAAATACGGCAAAATTCCTGTGTATTGATATTCGTAAAGCACTTATAAAAATCAGCGCGCGTTTTGATCGCCATTACGATCTCTTCCATGGAAGCATTGCCGGCGCGTTCGCCAATGCCGTTAATGGTACATTCTACTTGGCGCGCTCCGCCGATCACCGCCGCTAAAGAGTTAGCAACGCCTAAGCCCAGATCGTCGTGGCAATGCGCTGAAATGATCGCTTTATCAATATTGGGAACATTGTTTTTGATATCCGCCATTAATTGCCCATATTCCGCTGGAGTTGCATAACCGACCGTGTCGGGAATATTAACCGTTGTGGCACCGGCATCAATGACCGCTTCCAATACGCGATAGAGAAAATCTTTTTCGCTGCGCGAAGCATCTTCCGGAGAAAAATCAATATCAGAAACTTTTGATTTGGCGTATTTCACCGAATCAACCGCCATCTGCAAGATCTCATCGGCGCTTTTCTTTAATTTATACTGCAAGTGGATCTTGGATGTCGCCAAGAAAACATGAATGCGCGGATATTTGGCTGATTTTACCGCTTCATAGGCCGCGTCAATGTCTTTTTTAACACAACGCGCCAAACCGCAAATGATAGAATTCTTAATATGTTTTGAGATGTTTTTGACCGAATTGAAATCCCCTTCGGAGATAACGGGAAATCCGGCCTCGATCACGTCAACGCCCAAACGTTCCAAAGCGTAAGCGATCTCTAACTTTTCTTTTTCATTCATGCTGGCGCCCGGAGCCTGTTCTCCGTCGCGCAGCGTTGTATCAAAGATCAATACTTTATTTTTGTCGTCCATTTTTATCACCTTTTATTTTAAATTGAGTTTTGAAATTTATTGATTTTTTCCCTAACAAACCCAAGCGAAAGGAATGGTTTCCCTTGGCCCGTTTTGTTGGCATGTGCGTAAATCATCAGTTTATTTAGTTCATCAGTGGTCGCGTGTCGGTCTTTGGAACCGACTAGCTTGATGTTAAGGCCTTCGAGAGTAACTTTTGATGAAGTAATGCCAAAATTTTTCACAAAAGCGCTTAAACTCTCGGGCGAATAACCCCATTTGTGATTGCCAAAATGCCCTAAATAAATTTCTGAACGCCACATATTCTCTCCAAAGGCCATATCCACTAAATTATCAAACCCAAATTTAAAATACCGGAAAAGAAGCTTTTTAAAGTTTGGCACACGAATGGTTATTGTGCCACCGATTTTTAAAACCCGCGCCCAATCGCCAAAAACAATATAGCGCATATATTTATCAAAATGCTCGAGGAGGTCTTCCGCTAAGATCTCATCGACCGTTTGGTCCGCGTACGGCAAAGGACGCATGATATCGTGAACTAAATCGGGCTGACAGTCTTTAACAGAATCAATATTGACCCAGCCGGACAATTTATTCGTCCCGCATCCGAGGTGAAGCTTGATCGTAGAATTATTTTGAACTTCGGCTTTGTTTTGCATAACTGTATTCATTTCTTAAGCCCGATACATAACCACATTGGCTTTTTCTAAAGTGATCAATCCTTCTTTGACCATCTCATCTAAATGCGGCAAAAATTGATTGATCTTTTCTTCGCTGTCCACAATTTCAATGATGATCGGAAGATCTTCCGAAAGCCTTAAAAGCTTGGCCGTATGCAAGTGGCTTTTACAGCCGAAACCCATAAAACCTTTGATGGCGGTTGCCCCGGCCATTTTTTCTTTTTTAGCCAGATAAATGATCTCTTCGTAGAGAGGTTTGCCCTGCCATTTGTCGGCCTCGCCGATAAAAATTCTTAGTAATTTTCCGTCTGCCGGAATTTTCATAGCCTATTCTCTTTTCTGATGATTATATGATTTTTCCCAAGAAAATGCCAACCCTAAAAACAATAAAACCAACCACAACGCTTAGCAAAATATTTAAAAAAGCTTTGATCATTTCACCGTCTTTAAGTAAATGATCCGTTTCTAAAATAAGCGTGGAAAAAGTAGTAAAGGCCCCGCAAAAGCCAACCATAAGCAGCAAACGCGTATTGGGATCGAGTAGAAACTTTTTATCTGAAAGAGAGGCAAAGAATCCGACCAATAAACATCCTAGAATATTTACGGCAAATGTCCCAAATGGGAAACTCGTCCCAAAAAATCGATAAACCACACCCGCCAGGCCGTATCTTGCCAGCGTTCCGACAATTCCTCCGAGGCTCAAGTAAAGAATTTTGTCCATAACGATTTTTAAAGACTGAGCCCCGCTTCTTGATTACTAACAAAATAGCGGGGCTCGTAATCTAAGATTTGATTAAATTACTTCTTCATCCAAGGCATCATACCACGAAGCTCTGCACCGACTTTCTCAACTTGTAGAGCAGCTGTTTCTTCGCGGTATTTATTGAAATTGGGGCGGCCTTGCTTATTTTCCCTAATCCATTCGCGGGCAAATTTTCCGGATTGGATTTCGCCTAGAATTTTCTTCATGGTTTTACGCGTTTTAGCATCGACAACACGCGGGCCGCGCGTATAATCACCGTATTCGGCTGTATCAGAAACTTTCTTGCGCATTCCTTGCAAGCCGCCTTCATAAATAAGGTCGGTAATGAGCTTTAATTCGTGTAAGCATTCAAAATACGCGATTTCCGGCTGATATCCGGCTTCCACAAGCGTATCAAATCCGGCTTTAATAAGTTCTGAAGCACCGCCGCACAAAACACTTTGCTCGCCAAAAAGATCGGTTTCGGTTTCTTCTTTAAATGTTGTTTCAAGAATTCCGGCGCGAGCGCCGCCAATTCCATTCGCGTAAGCGAGCGCAGTCTTTAACGCATTTCCTGACGCGTCTTGATGAACGGCAACCAAACAAGGAACTCCTTTTCCCTCTTCGTATTGACGACGAACCAACGAACCCGGCCCTTTGGGCGCGATCATTACTACATCCACATCCGGCGAAGGGACAATTTGTTTAAAATGAATATTAAATCCGTGAGAAAACATCAACGTTTTCCCCTTTTTAAGATGTTTTCTGATGGATTTCTTATAGATCTCAGCCTGAACATGGTCTTGCGTCAAGATCTGAATAATGTCCGCTTGTTTTGCGGCGGCCGCGGCATCCATGGGCTCAAAACCATCCTTCTTAGCTTGATCGTAATTGACCGAACCTTCCCGTTGGCCAATAATAACTTTTAAACCGCTGTCGCGTAAATTTAAGGCTTGTCCGCGGCCTTGAATACCATAACCGATCACCGCGATCGTCTTATCTTTGATAAAATTTAAATCAGTGTCTTTCTCATAATAAATTTTAGCCATTAACATTCTCCTTAAATTAGAAACCTACGCCCCCGCTGTTTTTTCAAAAACAAAACGCGGGGTAAATTCCGGCTATCGGCTTACGCAACAACGCTGCGTAAGCCGAGCCGTCATTTATTAGTCATCACCCTCGCCATCTAAAATCGCTTTGGCTTGTTTGTTTAACCCTAATTCAACATCCTTGCGTTTAATGAATTGCCCAACGATCGCTTTTGTATTTCCTACTTTGAGCTGTTTAAAGAGGAAATCAAATTTGGCTTCCATCTCTTGGGCAATGCCTTCTTTAATTTTTTCCGGCAAAGCGAAAATTTCTTTCTTGAACGGCCCTAAAGCCTTTTTGCGGGCTGAATAAACAAATTGCTCTTCGGTTTGATTAGCTTTCTTTTCATCCGCGCAATTCTTTTTCACCCACAGATACATTTTTTCCTTAAGTTCTTTAGGGAACAAAACGCTGTCAAACATCATGTTCTGGAAATTCGTCGCTAAATGGATCTCGACGGTGTCCATTTCCGGGAATTTTCCAAAGGCGTTGGACGGCAAGGTGGACGCACCATGCTGCACCGCGCCGGAAATCCCGTAATTGTCGCGCGCATATTTTGACAAAGTTTTAATGCAATCAAAATCAACTTTCACCTGAGCCATCGTGCCGTCGGGTAAAACCACGCCGCCGTGCGATGTTCCGGTTTGAATGCTGATTTTGCTGATCCCTTCGGTTCCGGGCGGTAAACAAGCCAAGTAACCGTCCATGAACGCTTTTAATTCTTCTACGGTGCTATTTTTCCCGCCAACTTCACCGATCTCGCCTCCGGCAGAAACCATAATGCCTTCAGGCTGAATTTTGCGAATATGTTCCGTCAGCTCAGCGCAGACCTTGAAATTATTCTCCTGCTGTTCGGCAGTAGTTTTTTTATCAAGATCAACCAAAGTTGAGCTATCGATGTCGATATTATAAAAACCAGAAGCAATGCAGTCTTCCAGCAAATGCTTAACCGCGGTTACTTCTTTTTTGGGATCAGCAAAAAAGGCTTTGGCTTTTAATTGGCAATGATCACCTTGAATGAATACAGGGCCGGAGAAATTCTCCTTAACTGCAGCCGCTAAAATAACGCCCGTATATTCGATCGGCGGTTGGCCAGTATAGCCCATTTCGGATTTGGCGATTTCAAAGATAAAAGCGCCCGCATTGGTTTTGTTGGCAACGCGAAAGATCGCCTTAGCCAAATAATAGGTTAAACAGCGTAAATTCATCGCCGGAACGGTAAAATCGCTCCACTTTCCTTCACCGCGGGCTTTATAAAGATCATGAATGGAAGCCAAGAAAATACCCTTGGCCTTAGCCATTTTAAAGATCTCGCCGACGATCTTTTGTTTCGCCGAAATATCATCGTTGGTAATTAACTCACTAACCAAAACATCAATATCCAAAGCTTGAGACATGTTTGAATCCTCCCTCTTGTTGTTGCTTAATCGTGGTTAAAAGATCTGAATGTATGTTTATCTTAAAAGCTTCATCAAACGGTCATATTCGTCAATATAACTTTTCTTTCGATGACAAGCTTGTGCTAATGGAACAACGCTGATCTTTTCCTGTAAAACCCCAACGGATTTTCCGTAAATGCCTTTGAGCAGTAATTCAACCGCCGCCACGCCTAAACGTGTTGCCAAAATCCTGTCGGACGCCGTCGGAACCCCGCCGCGCTGAACATGGCCCAAGACAACGAACCGTGTTTCCAGCCCCGTTGTTTGCATGATCTTCTTCGCGACATCCGGAGCCTTGCCGGCGCCTTCGGCGGTAATAACGATCCAGCTTATTTTTCCCTTACGATACCCTTCCTGGACATCGGTAAAAAGTTTTTCATAATCAAATTTTCTTTCCGGAATAATAACGCTTTCAGCGCCAGAGCCTAAAGCAACTTGCATCGCAATATAACCGGAAGAATTTCCCATAACCTCAACAATAAAGATCCGTTCCATGCTATGCGCCGTATCGCGAATTTTGTCGATAGCCTCTAGCGCCGTATTAACTGCCGTAGAACAACCGATGGTCTGATCGGTGCCGCATAGATCATTGTCGATCGTTCCGGGCATTCCAACGACCGGCACTTTATATCTTTTATAAAATTCATCAGCACCGCGATAACTTCCATCGCCGCCAATAACGATCAAGCCATCCATGCGGTGTTTTTTAAAAACATCGAACGCCTTTTTCATTCCTTCGGGCGTTTTAAATCTTTTGGAACGCGCCGTTTTAAGAATCGTTCCGCCGCGATTGATAATGTTGGAAACGGAGCGATGATCCATCGCAATAATTTCATCGTCGATCAATCCCTCGTAACCGCGCATAATTCCGCCGACCGATATGCCGTAAGCGAGGCTGCTGCGCACCACACTGCGGATTGCCGCGTTCATTCCCGGGCCGTCACCGCCGGAACAAAGTACGCCGATCTTTTTGATACCCTTTTTCATAAGAACTCCCTAGACCTTATCTCATCAAATCTATGTTCCCATATCCCAGCTACTAAGATATTTCTTCTGCTCTTCGGTGAGCGTATCTATTTTAACGCCGAGTGCTTGCAGTTTTAATTTGGCGATCATGCGGTCAATATCTTCGGGGACACTGTAAACTTTTCTTTGGAGGTTTTTATAATTTTTCGCGACATATTCGGCGGATAAAGCTTGATTGGCAAAACTCATATCCATAACCGACGCCGGATGCCCTTCGGCCGCAGCCAAATTGATCAAGCGGCCTTCGCCTAAAAGATAAATATTCTTTCCGTTCTTAAGCGTGTATTCTTGGACAAAATCACGAATGGCCCTGCTTGCTTTTGTGATTCTTTTAAGCCCTTTTAGATCAAGTTCAGCGTCAAAGTGGCCGGAATTAGCCATAATAGCGCCGTCTTTCATTAAAAGCATATGCTCGGCGCGAATAACGTTGATATCGCCGGTTACCGTGACAAAGCAATCACCGATCTTTGCCGCGTCTTTGATGGGCATCACTTGATGGCCGTCCATGGTTGCTTCCAAAGCTTTTAAAGGGTCAACTTCCGTTATAATAACTTTTGCGCCCATTCCTTCCGCGCGCATCGCCAAACCCCGCCCGCACCAGCCATAACCGCAGATAACGAAATTAGCGCCCGCCATCAAACGATTGGTGGCACGAATAACTCCGTCGATAGTCGATTGACCCGTTCCATAGCGATTATCAAAAAAATGCTTGGTCATCGCGTCATTAACGGCAACAATGGGGTACATCAAAAGCCCTTGAGCTTGCAAGCTTTTTAAGCGAATAACCCCGGTCGTTGTTTCTTCGGTGCCGGCTAAAATATTATCCGCCAGATCTTTTCGTTTTTGATGAACCACGGAAACCAGATCAGCCCCGTCATCCATGGTCAAATTCGGTTTAGCATCCAAAACGGCGTTGATATGCTTGTAATAAGTTTTGGTGTCTTCCCCTTTAATGGCAAATGTGGGAATTCCATAATCTTTAACTAAAGAAGATGCCACATCATCTTGCGTTGATAAGGGATTGGACGCGCAAACATAAGTTTTCGCGCCGCCCGCTTTTAAAACGCGCGCTAAATTGGCTGTTTCCGTCGTGACATGCAAACAGCAGCTGATCGTTAATCCCTTTAGCGGCTTTTCTTTTTCAAAACGTTTTTCAATAAGCCGTAAAACGGGCATATCTTTTCTGGACCACTCAATACGCAGTTTTCCTTTTTTCGCGAGTGCGAGATTTTTTACGTCGTAATTCATTGTTTTTAACTATCCTTTTTTAAGTGCTTGAACCTTGTTTAGTTTTTCCCAAGAAAATTCATTACGCCCAAAATGCCCATAGGCGGCCGTATTTTGATAAATAGGCTTCAGTAGATCCAATTCCGCAATAATTCCGCGCGGCGTTAGATCAAAATGCTTGCGCACCAACTCGACCAGTTTTTGATTAGAGACTTTTCCTGTTCCGAATGTATCCACCATAACGCTGACCGGATCGGCTTTACCGATGACATAGCCAAGCTGGATCCAGCATTTTTTGGTTAATTTGGCTGCAACGATATTTTTGGCTACATAGCGCGCCATGTAGGTGGCTGAACGGTCAACCTTCGTCGGATCTTTTCCGGAAAAAGCCCCGCCGCCGTGAGAAACAACGCCGCCATAAGTATCAACAACGATCTTACGCCCCGTCATTCCGGTGTCTGATTGCGGGCCGCCGACGACAAATTTTCCGGTTTGATTAACATAATATTTCGTGCGGCTGTCGACATATTTCCCTAAAGTTTCTTTGGCAACAACATCAATAATTTCATTGCGCGATTTCTCGGTGATCTTTTTCCCGGTCTTGTCAAGAATATCTTCCGTATGCTGGCAGGCTAAAACAACTGTTTCAACACGAAGCGGTTTATCATCTTCGTATTCAACGGTGACCTGACTTTTGCAATCCGGACCTAAATAATCCAACCTTCTAGACTTTCTGACATCTTCCATTTTCTTGACAAGCTTATGCGCGAGCATTATGGGAAGCGGCATGCACTCAGAAGTTTCATCGCAGGCATAACCGATCATAATTCCCTGATCCCCGGCCCCGCCCGAATCAACGCCTTGCGAGATATCTGGCGATTGGCTGTTGATGGCGTTTAACACAGCGCATGTTCCTGCATGAAAACCATATTTGTGATGCGTATAACCGATACCAGTTAAAACGTTTCGAACAACTTTTTGAACGTCCACATAGGTTGTGGTAGTGATCTCGCCACCGACAATGACCATTCCGGCAGAAATAAAACTTTCACACGCCACGCGCCCTTTGGGATCGTCTTTTAAAACAGAGTCTAAAACTGCATCGGAGATTTGGTCGCACACTTTATCGGGATGCCCCTTACCGACGGATTCTGATGTTAAGAAATATCGCCCTTCCACTGTTCATCCTTCCTTTCTAAAAGTTAACTTTTTTTAAGAAAAATCTTTCTGTGCCTGCGTGTATGACTCCATGCTGCCGATGTCATACCATTTGCCGCTGAACTTATATCCGAACACCGCTTCTTGTTGCGCGATCCATTTGATGTATTCACCAGTCGTATCAGTTTTTTTTACAGTCTGAAGATATTTTTCGAACAAGCCTAAAGATTCCTTGGGAAAATAATATAAACACATCGCGATCAAGCTGGACTTAGGCTGTTGGGGCTTCTCTTCAAAAGATGTTATCTTGTTATTCTCATCAAGGCCGACAACGCCAAATTGCTTGGCCTGCGCCGGATCTTTAATGTCGAAGAGACCGATCGTAACCCGCGGGCTATTCTGCCCAGCCGCACGAATATAAGAAATCAGCGCATAATCAAAAAGATTATCGCCCCCCAAAACCATCAAGTCTTCTTTGATAGCGCGCTTTCTCAAAACAAACGCGATGTCCCCAACCGCCCCGAGCCGATCTTCCGGACTTGTTGTTGTGTCATTAACGATCGTAATTGGAAGCGGATATTTCTTATCAGCGCTCCACTTGGTAAAGTTAGAATAAAATTTCTCATTGGTAACAACTAAAACTTCCGTAATACCGCTTATCTTTTCAGTCTTTTCTAAAAGATAATCAATGATCGGCTTTTTATTGACGGCTAAAAGCGGTTTGGGCGCGTTAAGCGTTAAAGGATAAAGCCTTGTTCCGTAACCTGCCGCCAAAATAAGGATTTTCATGATTAAGCTTTTCGTCCGCCGTTATCGGCATTAACGATCTGCGGAGCTAACTCTCGTAATTTAAGCCGGCTAAATTCTTCAACCTCTTGGCCCGTCGAAAACGTCATTGCCTGCGCGACAACTTTTTGCGCATCCTGAAAACTTACGCTTCGAATAAGTTTTTTGATCTGCAAAATATTAAATGGCGGCATGCTAAAAACATCCAATCCTAACCCTAAAAGCAAAAGCGCCAAGGCCGGTTCGCTGGACATTTCTCCGCAAAGGCTTACCTCAAGTTTGTTCTGATGCCCGGAATCAATAACGCTTTTTATCAGGCGTAAAACCGCGGGATGTCCGGGCTCATAAAGATCCGCCACCTGTTCATTGGCCCGATCAACCGCCAGCGTATATTGAATAAGGTCATTAGTTCCAATGCTAAAGAAATTAGCGTCTTTGGCTAAAAGATCGGCCGTTAACGCCGCCGAAGGGACCTCGATCATAACGCCAACTTCCATATTTTCATCAAAGGGGGCTTTTTCTTCGCGTAAATTTTCTTTGACCTCATTTAAGATCACATTGGCCTGGCGCAATTCCCAGCAACCGGAGATCATCGGATACATCATTTTTAATTTACCGTAAGCGGACGCCCTTAAAATAGCCCGTAACTGTGTTTTGAAAATATCCGGACGCGCTAAACAAAAGCGAATGGCCCTCCAGCCTAGAAAGGGGTGCATATCATGCGGAATTTGTAAGCTGGAAATGAATTTATCTCCGCCCAAATCCAGGGTGCGGATATTGACCGGATGCGGCAGAACAGCCTGCGCGACATGTTTGTAGGCCTCAAACTGCTCTTCTTCGGACGGAAGATCCATGCGATTCATATAGAAATATTCCGTTCGGTATAATCCGATGCCATCGGCGCCGTTCTTTAAAACCATAGGAATTTCTTCCGGCAGTTCCAAATTAGCAGAGATCTTAACTTTCTTTCCGTCTGTTGTTTCCGCCGGCAAATCTTTAATATCATCAAAGCGGTCTCTTAAGGCTTCGATTCTGTCTTGTTCGTGGCGATAAACGGTCACGGTCGCTTCGGTCGGGTTAATGATCAAAAGCCCCATGCGTCCGTCGACAATAACAAAATCTTGATTAGTAACGCGCAGTGTCGCATCTTTAAGGCCAACCACCGCCGGGATCCCTAAAGATTTTGCCATAATAGCCGTATGCGAAGTTCGTCCGCCGCTATCGGTAGCAAAGGCAATGATGTTCTTGTTATACATGCTAGCCGTGTCTGACGGAGAAAGATCGTGCGCGACAATGACCAGCTGTTCTTGCAAATTATCCAGTTCGTGCAATTTTGATTCATCAACTAAATTCTTTAAAATACGCCGGCCCACGTCATTGACGTCGCTGGTACGCTCGCGCAAATATTCATCCTGAATATTAGAGAACACTTTAATGTATTTCTTTAAAACCTTAGAAAATATGAATTCGACGGATAATTTCTCTTTTTTTACGCGCTTGATCACTTCTTCGATGAGAGTCCGGTCTTCTAAGACCAAAAGATGGGCATCAAAGATCTGGGCGTGATGCGTATCCATTTCTTCGGAGATCTTTTTTTGGATCACGACGATCTCATCACGCGTTTTCATCAATGCCTCTTCAAAGCGCGCGATCTCAATGGGGATCTCCTGGTCCATAATGGCCCGAGGCGGGATAATAAAGTCCTGTTTATCCAAAATAAACGCCGGGCCGCATGCAACCCCCGGAGCCGCCGGAATTCCTTTTAAAACGATTTCACTCATTTTGAATTAAAAACCTTTCTAATTCATCAACCGCTTGCTGAGCATCTTCACCGTCAGCCTCGATCGTAACCTTTGCGTTTTTTCCCGCCGCTAACATCAAAATTCCCATAATGGATTTTCCGCTTACTCTTTCTGCGCCCCGCCGCACCGTGATCATAGAATCAAACTTGGAAGCCAGCTGAACAAACAAGGCTGCCGGCCTTGCGTGAAGGCCCTGAGGATTTCCGATCATAACTTCTTTTTCGATTTTGGGCATAAGATCTCAAAACAAACTTCTCACCAGATCAGGCTGTCATGGAAAAATTAACGGACCATGATTCATTCGGATTTATCTTCAAAGGCCAAAGAAGAACAACGCAAAGCTGTTGATAGGTTTTTTCAATTCCCGTCTCGGAATCCGAAACTGTTTCCACCGAATAATGCGCCACATTCGCCTTTTGGCTTAATTTAAAATCGATCACGAACGAATTCCACTGGTCGCGAACTTGCAAATGGTCTTTTTGTAAGATCTGCCCCATGGCCGCCAATTCTTTATCATAAAGAGAGAAATTAAATTCAACGCCAAAGGTCGCGTCAATTACTTCTTTAGATTCCAAATTCTTTATATCATAACGGACCATCAGCCCATGTTCCGTGGGAGAGATCTTTTTAGTTAAATTCGACAAATAATGATTGATATGCCCTCGACACGACATAACAATCTCATCAATGGAACCGTGTTTTTTGATCGCCGCTTCATAGCGGTCCGTAGAAAAATCACCACACTCTTCATAACTGCTATTAAAGAATTGCGCAACTTCAATGTCATTGGAAAGAAAATGGTCCACCAGGCAATGTCGCGGATTTTTATCATAAAAAAGGAAATTCACAAGGTCGTCTTGCTTTTGGACAAAATTATCGTGAATGGTGGCAATGCCCTCTTTAGATTGGGGCTCTTTTTCTTTTGACTTATTTTTTTCCCGGATTTTTTTGTGATAGATCTCTTCTTTACGGCTGATCGTATTAACCAAATTCCACGTCTTGTCTTTAACGTCCCAGCCAAAAAGCGTCGCGCCCGCATTAGGCTTAAGATAAAAATTATTATTCTTTGTCTCGATAATGATTTCCTTATCTCCGTCGTAATCTACGTCCACTTCGCGCAATTGAACAGCCGGCTTTCTTTTCGTTGCGGCATCAAGAAGGCTTTCCGCCTTGATGAGATTTTGATAAACAGCACTTCGTAAATGATTATGATAAAGCCCGCCAAAAACTCCGTGCCAATAGGCGTCATTAGCTTGCGCCATTAAAAGGTGCTTTCTGGCTTTCGTAGTTTCTGATTTGGTCAAATTCTTCGCCGTATCGATCTTATGGCTCACTTGAAGCATGCGCTTATGCATTAAATTAACTTCCGGATATTTAACCATAAAATTCCGATAGAAGCCTTTCGACCATTCCAGCATTTCCCGGTAGCTGGCGCATGGAAGATAGACGCGATCCGTCGGTAAATGTGTATCGTAGTATTCCTTAAACGTCATCGTTTGAAGCCAAGAACTATTTTGCTCGAGAATAGTAAAAAACTTCTCTAGCCAACCTTCTTCATAAACCCATTTGTAAGTTCCCGGCCAAAGGCCGAATTTCTCGCCGTCATCCCCGTAGGCGATCGTCACTTCCGGGCAATCTTGCTCACGCGCTTTTAAATATTCGATCGTTTTTTCCGGCTTTCCGAACGGAATGACATAACGCAGTTGTTCGCAACATGCGAATAAATTAAAGCGTTTCCCCTCATCTTCCGTCTCGTAAAATCCGCTTAGCTCCTCGGGTTTTTTGCCCACCATGGTAAAATGCGAATCATCCACGATGCCGTAATCTAAATTACAATTTGAGAACAAAACGGGCATCTTCGGTTCCCAAACTCTCTCGGCGATCCAAGCACCTTTTGCTTCATAACCAAAAAGTTTCTTGACCTTTTCCGTCAATAAATTTAACTGAGCCTCGGCATCTTGATGAGGAATAACGGTAAGGATCGGCTCATAGTAGCCGCCTCCAAAAATCTCCACTCGCCCTTCCTTAACCAACTTTTTGATCCGTGCGATAAATCCCGGTTCATTTTTTTCCAGCCAATCCAGCAGGCTTCCCGTATAGTGAAGCGCAACCTTGATCTTTGGATGACGCTCAAGAACATCAAGAAAAGGCCTATATGATTTTTCGTAAGCCTCTTTAAAAACACCGTCAAAATTTCCGACGGGTTGATGATTATGCATCGCTAAGAGAAGATTGACCATTATCTTTTTATGATCCTATTCGTTTCGATGAGTTCAATAAGGGCTTTATTTAACTTTTTGGCATCGTGACGGACATAATCGTCAACACCCAGCAAATCCGTCGCCGCAACCATATAATCCATTTTTTTTATTTTTTCAACATCCGGGGTGACCGGATACGAATTTTCCGCGCTGTACCGGCCCAGCATATCCGGAGGCGCGATCGCGTTATTTACTAAACACGCATCTATGATCTTAGGCGATGTATGCTCAACAATGGCTTTAACATGATCACTGGCACCGTAATTCTCTGTTTCGCCTTTTTGGGTCATCACATTGCACACATAGATCTTAAACGCCGAAGAATTCACAATAGCTTCCGTCATACCATGAATGATCAAATTAGGGATAATGCTCGTATATAGACTTCCCGGGCCCAAAATAATGATCTCGGCATTGGCAATGGCTTCTAAGGCATCAGCGGTCGGCTTAGAATTTTCCGGCTTTAAAGATAAACGTTTAATACGCGCATTGGACCTGGGGATCTTTGCTTCCCCTTCCGTACGCTTCCCATCGGCGTATTCCGCAACTAAGTGAACATTGCTCACGGTTGACGGAACAACTTTGCCTCGGATCGCCAAAACCTTACTTGACTCTTTAACAGCCTTTTCAAAATCTCCGCCGGTTAACTGGACCATCGCTGTTAAAAAAAGATTTCCGAAGCTATGCCCTTGAAGCTGAGATTTTTCGGAAAACCGGTACTGAAATAATTGGCTCATCAAAGCCGGCGTATCGGCAAGCGCCACTAAACAATTTCTAATGTCACCGGGAGCGACAATATTGAATTCTTCGCGCAAACGACCCGACGAACCGCCGCTATCGGCAACCGTTACAATGGCCGTAATATTCGATGTATATTCTTTTAACCCCAACAAAAGATTGGATAAGCCATGCCCTCCGCCCATCGCCACAATTTTAGGGCCGCGCTCTAGATAACGGCGCTCAAAAAGAATATTAACGAGATCTCTTTCGCGCTCGGGAAGAAAAAGCGTGATCAATGACACGATCATTTTCCCAATGCCAAAAACGACCAGCACGATCCCGCAAATAATGATAATAACACCAAAGCTGCTTACTAAGGTGTACGGCTGTGTCGTAAAAATAGCTCCGATCCCGACGACAACAATGCCGGAAAGCGAGGTCACCAGCCACCTCTTGACTTTCATCCCGGGATAAAGCCATTTAAAAATGGTCTGCAGCATGGCTTTTAAAGAGCTCTTTTATCTTCTTGAGATATAAACTTTAAGATGCTTTTCTCGTCTTTGGCCTGCTTTAAACTTTCTCTGAAATATCTGTCTTTGAGCAGACGCGATATCCGAGCTAAGGCTTTTAAATGCGGCCCGGCAGAGTCGGCGGGAGCAATGAGCAAGAAAAATATATAGGCGGGCTCTCCATCGAGAGAATCAAAATCAACGCCTTTTTTGCTAATGCCTAAAGCAGCTTTTAATTCGGTAACATATTCGCATTTGCCATGAGGAATGGCAACGCCTTGGCCGATCGCCGTTGAACCTAAGGCTTCTCGGGCCATTAAAATCTCGACAAGTTTGGCTTTGTTCTTTTTTTCAACTGCTTTCGCTTCAATGAGTAAATCAACTAATTCTTCAATAACATCTTTTTTGGTCGTCCCTTTTAAATCCGCCGTCACGGCCTCATCGCAGAGAAAATCACCGATCTTCATGGACGTACCTCCTTCGGTAACAAACATAATGGAATCCTCGTCGTTTTGGGTTTAACATTGATTTTCAATTAAATTAAAAGCGACGGATGGGGATCGAACCCATGACATCCTCCTTGGCAAGGAGGCATTCTACCGCTGAATTACCGTCGCAAGATTTTATTGGTCTTCGACTTTGAGATATTCCTGCTAGCCTATTAAAGAACTGTTGATCCACATTTTCTAAGCGCGGTTGAGCTTCCAACTTTTACAACTTTTGGCGCATCCTTCGTAAAAATCTGGTGGGCGGAAGAGGAGTTGAACCTCCAACCCTTTCGGGACATGCTCCTAAGGCATGCGCGTATGCCAATTCCGCCATCCGCCCGATCCGAATATATGACCGCTCAATCTTAAAAAGCGTAATGCCCGATAAGAAATTCGCTTCCGCTTAACTTTGATCTTACAAATTTGGTGACCCACCCGCGACTCGAACGCGGCACACCCACCTTAAAAGGGTGGTGCTCTGCCAGATGAGCTAGTGGGTCAAAAAGCAAATGATAAAATTTCAATGAACGTTTTAAATACGACCGCGATTATTGTACGGATACGAAATAATGGAGGCCGGGAAAATCAGGAAATGCTTTATCCAAAATCGACTAATTCTTTATTCTTTGATTCCGAGATCTTTTCAACTTCCGCGATAAACTTATCCGTCAGCTTCTGCACCGCGTCTTGGCCTTTAAAACTATCGTCTTCCGAAATAACGCTATCCGCTTTAAGCTTTTTGATCTTTTCATTAGCATCGCGGCGGATCGTACGCAAAGAAACGCGGCCATTTTCCCCCATGTCTTTGACAACCTTGGCCAATTCTTGACGGCGTTCTTTAGAAAGCGGCGGAATGGACAGACGGACGATCTTCCCGTCATTCATCGGTGTCACACCCAAACTGGATTTTAAAACTGCCTTTTCTATTTCAGCGATCGCCGAAATATCCCACGGCTGGATCACAATTGTCTTTGCGTCAGGAACGGAGATGTTGGCAATTTGCTTGATCATCGTCAGCGTTCCGTAATAATCGATATGCATTCCCTCGATGAGGCCCGGATGAGCACGGCCGGTACGGACTTCTGAGAATTCTCTAGAGACCGACTCCATCGTTTTCTTCATTCTTAATTCTGTTTCGCTGACAACATCTTTGATATTCATCGGTAGGTCCCTCCCTAAAAACGCTTTTCCGGATTCAAAAATACAAAACTAGCAAACGGTCGTGCCGATCTTTTCTCCTAAGACAACGCGCTTGATATTCCCCGGCTTTGTCAGGTCAAAAACAACAATAGGCAGATTATTATCCATGCAAAGGCTAGTTGCCGTCGCATCCATGACTTTTAAATTCTTTTTTAAGACATCAATAAATTTCAGGCGAGAGAATTTCTTGGCTGTTTTTACCTTAACGGGATCGGCCGTATAAACACCATCAACCTTGGTCGCTTTTAAAATAACTTCCGCGCCGATCTCTTTGGCGCGAAGCGCCGCGGCCGTATCAGTCGTGAAATAAGGATTGCCGGTCCCTGCAACGAAAATGATCACGCGCCCTTTTTCTAAATGACGCATAGCCCGTCGGCGAATATAAGGTTCGGCAACAGCACGCATTTCAATGGCGGTTAAAACACGCGTGGGAATTCCGTTATGTTCTAAAGCATTTTGGAGAGCCAAACCATTGATGACAGTCGCCAGCATCCCCATATAATCGGCAACAGAACGATCCAAGCCAAAACGCGCTGATTCAACCTGGCCGCGAAAGATATTGCCGCCACCAACAACTAAAGCGACTTCCACGCCAAGGCCGATCACTTCTTTTATTTGCGCCGCTAAAGAAACACACATCTCAGCGTCAATGCCGTGCGCCTGGCGCCCTTGAAGGGCTTCGCCGCTTAGCTTTAAAAGAATACGCTTATAGATGGCTTTTTTATTCACCTTCACCGACCTTATAACGGATAAAACGGCCGATCGATATATTTTCACCGATCTTAGCGACCAAAGAATTAAGATACCCTTGAATATTCATCGAAGGATCTTTGATATACGCCTGATCTAAAAGGCAATGCTCTTTAACAAAGACATCAGGATTTTTTTGTTCCTTCAAGATATCGGCAGGAATATCGTCTTTTTTGATGTATTTCGGAGCGGTCGCGGCAATTTGCATAGCCACGTCCTTGGTGAACCGGCAGAAATCTTCATTACGCGCCACAAAATCAGTTTCGCAGTTAACTTCTAAAAGAACACCGATTTTGGAACCTAAATGAATATACGCTTCCACGCGCCCTTCATTGGCCGTGCGGCTGCTTTTTTTCGCCGCTATTTCTAAGCCTCTTTTTTGTAAAATTTCTTTGGCCTTGCCCTTGTCGCCCTTGGCCTCTTCTAAAGCTTTTTTACATTCGATAACACCGCACGAGGTCATCTCTCGTAATTCCTTGATATCTGTTGCAGAGACAGCCATGTCATTCCTTTCTTATCTTAAAATAGCTTAAAATCTTTGGAAAAACTATTTCTTATCTCGGCCTAAACGAACCTTGGTAGGCCCGCGTTTTTGCTCAGCCGTTAATTCCGGGGCTTCTTCGAATGATTCTAAAACCTCAGGTAAGATAGCGACCTCTTCCTTGGCGGCATTGGCCTCTTCTTCGGCAGCCGCTGCCTTCACCCGCTCACCGACCGCAAATTCTTTCTTTCCTTCGATGATACTATCCGTCAAAAGCGAGACAACGAGGCGGATAGATTTTAAGGCGTCATCATTGCCGGGAATAACATAATCAATGGAATCCGGATCGCAATTGGTATCAATGAACCCAACAATAGGAATCTTAAGACGGCTGGCTTCGCGAACAGCGATTTCTTCTTTCTTGGAATCAACCATGACAATGGCCTGCGGCAAACGCATGCCCATGTCACGGATCCCTTTAAGATCGCGCAATAATTTATCTTTTTCTTTATTGAGTACAGCAACTTCTTTTTTGGTCAATTTTTCAAACGTTCCGTCTTCCGCCATCTTCTCGATCGCCTTCATTCTCTCGACGGATTTCTTAACTGTTTGATAATTGGTCATCAGGCCTCCCAACCAGCGATACTTAACATAATACATACCGCAACGTGTCGCTTCGGCCTCCATAACATCCTGAGCTTGCTTTTTTGTTCCGACAAAAAGAACATTACCCCCTTTTAAGGCAATGCCATGCAAGAAATCACGCGCCTTATTAAGGCACTCGACTGTTTTCTCAAGGTCAATGATGTAAATACCGCTTCTTTGCCCGAAAATGTACTTCTTCATTTTCGGATTCCAGCGCTTTGTCTGATGCCCAAAATGGACACCCGCTTCCAAAAGTTGTTTAATTAATTCGTCAGTCATTACTCCTCCGTTTTGTATTCTTGAATTTTTGTTGAAGTAGTATACCCAATAATCGTTTTTTTTGCAACTTTTTATTTCTTCGGGATTTAAGCGAAAATCGGCGGATTTCTGGCCAAAAGCTTACATCTGAAATTGCGTTTCGTAGAGTCTCTGATACAGACTGCAGGTTTTAAGCAATTCCTCATGCGTCCCTAAGCCCACAATTTGCCCCTCATTCAAAACCACGATTTTTGTGGCTTTTTTGATGGTGGAAAGCCTGTGAGCGATACAAACAACCGTTCTTTCGTTCATCAACTTATCCAGTGCTTCTTGGACAAGCCGTTCCGATTCTGAATCTAGCTGCGAAGTAGCCTCATCCAGGATCAAAATCGGCGGATTTTTCAAAATAGCCCTGGCGATCGCGATACGCTGTTTTTCCCCTCCGGAAAGCCGAAACCCTCGGTCACCGATAATCGTGTTATAGGCGCTAGGCATTTCCATGATAAATTGATGCGCGAAGGCTTTTTGCGCGGCAGACTCGATCTCCTTGAGTGAAGCATCCAAGTAACCATAAGCAATATTATTGCGGACCGTATCATTAAAAAGGATCGTTTCCTGCGTCACGATGCCTATCTGCCCGCGCAAAGACTGGAAGCTCACATCTCGTAAATTCACCCCATCCATCATCACAACACCGCAAGACGGATCATAAAAACGCGGGATAAGATTAACCAGGGTTGATTTCCCCGTTCCCGTCGGGCCAACAATAGCCACCAACTCGCCAGCCCTGATCTCCAGGTTGATATTTTTAAGAACATCGCCGGATTCTTTATCATATTGAAAGCTGATATCCTGCAACTTTATGCGATCTCGGATGATCCCGATCTGCTTGGCATCCGGCGACTCAACAACCGTTGGTTTGGATTCTAAGACATCATAAATACGTTCGTTAGCCGCTAAAGCTTGTTGTGTTAAAGCATTGACATTGGCCAATTTCTTTAAAGGATTGATCAAAGACATCATAGAGCCGAAGAAAAACCCGAAAATTCCAAACGACACGCTGCCGGCGATCACTTGGCGGCCCATCCACCAGAAGATCGCAACGCCGCAGAAAACACCAACGAGCTCGGTGATCGGATTGACCAAAAGGCTTCTTTGCAACCCTTTCATTTTTATCTTATAAAAATCCTGATTTTGCTGCGCAAAGCGCTTGATCTCATACGACTCCATGCAAAATGCCTTAACAATGCGCACGCCGGAAATTGTTTCGATGAGAAAAGAATTGATGTCAGCCATTTTTTCTTGGGAACTCTTGGAAAGTTTGCGCAATCTCTTGCCTATTTGGCGCATTGGCAAAGCAATAAGGGGAAATAAAAGAAAAGTCAAAACAGCCAACTTAAAATAGATGAAGAACAAAATAGCCGTCAGCATGATCACTTTAAATGTCTGATAAATAAAATCCGTTATGCCGTAAGAAACCGCGTTTTCAACCACCTGCACATCATTGGTAATGCGCGCGATCAACTCCCCGCTGCGTTTCTTTCCAAAATACTCCAATGATAGAGTTTGAATTCTTTCGTAAAGCTGAAAACGGATGTCGCGCATAACTTTCTGAGAAACATCGTTCATCAGATACCCGTACCAAAAACCAAAAAACCCTTTCAGGATGAACATCACAACAACGCCAACCGCCATAACCCACAATAATGTCATGGAAGGAGTCGCGTTAATTTGATCGATCAAATTTGTGATGAATTCGGGGGCCTTACCGGGCAAGATGATCGTTCCTTTGCTGAGGATCTTATCGGTAATAGGAACCATCAAAGACAGCTGAACTCCGTCGAAGATAGCGGAAATGAACATAAAAAAAGAGGCCAAAACCAATGTCTTGGAGTGGGGCTTTAAGAAGCGCAAAAGCTTAAAATAATTTTTCATGTTTGGGGGGCATATTAGCATAGCGATAAACTTTTGTCGAGCGATTTATGCCCATGGCCTCATTTGACTTTTGCGGAAAGATTTGTTATAGTCAGCCAATGAAAAAGATCAATGTGGCAGTTATCGGCATTGGGCATTTGGGTTCTCGCCATTTAAAAGTCTATCAAGAACTTTCCGAAAAAGTTAATGTGGTCGGTATTTGCGATACAAAAGCAGAGCGAGCCCAAGAACTTTTTGAGCAATATAAAATTCCCTTCTTTAAAGACCACCGTGATCTTGCCGGGAAAATCGACGCCGCCAGTATTTGCGTTCCTACCATTAATCATTTTAAAGTCGCGAAAGATTTCCTAAATAACGGCATTCACACCTTAGTCGAAAAACCTATCACCACAACAGTTAAAGAGGCCGAGAAACTGGTCGCTTTAGCTCAAAAAAACAACCTTAAGCTTCAAGTGGGCCACGTGGAGAGGTTTAATTCCGCGTTTGAAGCGATCAAAACCCTAGCTAAGAATCCTTTATTTGTCGAATGTCATCGGCTTAACCATTTCCCCAACCGTTCTTTGGATATCGGCGTCGTGATGGATCTCATGATCCATGACATTGATATTATTTTAGGATTGGTTAATGCTCCTATTAAAGATATTCAGGCTATCGGCGTTCCGGTTTTAACAGATAAGGAAGATATCGCCAATGCCCGCATCACCTTTAAAAACGGTTGCGTCTGCAACTTGACCGCCAGCCGTGTTTCCGACGATGTTACCCGAAAAATACGCATTTTCCTTCCCGACACTTATATTTCTTTAGATTATCCCAAGCAAGAAGCCTTCATCTATAAAAAGCACAACCAGCTCATCTCCAAGCACGCCTTGCCTATTGAAAAAGAAGAGCCGCTCAAAAAAGAGCTGGAATCTTTTATTGATTGCATTGCCGGCGATCAACAACCGGTCGTTTCCGGTGTTGAAGGCACCGAAGCGCTAAGAGTCGCCCTTCAGATCATCAAAAAAATATGGACTCCAAAGAAAAACATATCCTAATTATTGCCGGCGAAGCTTCCGGTGATATGCATGCTGCCAGCTTAGTTGATGAAATCAAACTGCTTGATCCTTCCATTATTTTTTCAGGCGTGGGCGGAGGAAAAATGCGCGCCAGCGGCGTTAAGCTTTTTGCGGACATCACCGATCTGGCGGTCGTTGGTTTTGTGGAAGTTTTAAAACATTTTAGCGAGATCAAGAAAATATTTAATCTCGTCTTAGCAAAAATAGATGAGATCAAGCCTACCGCCGTTATCCTCGTTGATTATCCCGGATTTAATTTACGCCTGGCCCGCGAACTAAAGAAAAAAGGTGTTAAAGTTATTTACTATATTAGCCCACAGATCTGGGCGTGGAAAGAAGACCGCGTAGCTCTCATTAAAGAATGCGTGGACAAAATGCTTGTTCTATTCCAATTTGAAAAAGAACTCTACGCAAAACACGGCATTGATGCGGATTTTGTGGGACACCCTTTACTGGATATGATCAACGTCCAGGTCTCGCGCGATATGCTTTTTCGCTCTATTAATTTCGCCACTAATAAATTAACCATCGGGCTTTTACCCGGGTCGCGTCAAAAGGAAGTGGAAACACATTTACCGGTGATGTTAGGCGCCGCCAATATTCTTTACCAGCAAAACCAAAAATTACAATTTCTTTTGATGCGAGCATCCACGATCAGCAAGAGCGTTTTAGAACACCCTATCCGTCATTACAATTTCCCGATCAAGATCATTGATGACCAAACTTATGTTGGAATTAACGCGTGCGATATTTGTATGGTCGCCTCCGGAACAGCGACGCTGGAAACAGCCATTTTACAAAAACCGATGGTCGTTATTTATAAAACATCGCTTTTGACCTGGATGCTGGCGAAATTATTTGTGAAAATTCCCTGCATCGGGCTGGTCAATATCGTGGCGGGACAAAAAATCGTTCCGGAATGTATACAATTTGAAGCGACAGCGGTTCATATTGCCAACGAACTCAAAAGCATTTCATCCAATGAATTTAAGATGAACCAGATCAAAAGCGCTCTTGGCTTTGTGAAATCTTCCCTCGGTGAGCCCGGTGCCAGCCGGCGCGCGGCAGAATCCGTTCTAAAAATTATCTAAATCCGCTTTTAAAATTTCGGTCGAAATTATTTCTTAATAGATTTCCTCAAGAAAATGACCATCGCCGCGAGAGCACAAAGGAAAATAATGCTCATCGCTACGGCAGACATTGGCACAGCTGAAGTTTTATGCGGTGTTTTTGCGGCAGAACCCTTCAAACTATCTTTTTTAAGCTCATCATTAGCTTTGTCACTATAGCTGCTTGCTGTTTCTTTCCAAGAAATCGGAGTATTTTTTCCTGTTCCAATTTTTAGATTTTTGGGGCCAAAAACACGAGGATGCTTAGCCCCCAATAAGTTCGCCGCAGTCTCTAGCGATTGACCTTGCTCATTCTCGGGAACAGCTATGTTGAGATCCGGAAAAACAGTTTTCCTTGAATTAAATGCCGCATCTTGCCGCGCATTCTGCTTAGAAGAAACGCTACCGGAACGATCGGAATCAGGAAATCCGATCGGCGCTTGTTGCGAAGAATCAACACTGCTGCTCTCAGTTGTTCGCTGAGAAACCTGGCTATCGGATGAAACTTGAGATTGGCCAACGGACTGATTTCCTTGAATTGGCTCAGGTTCACTATTGCCCGGCGGCGGATTGATAAAGATCGGCTGAGGCTCCACTTCACACGTAGACGAACATCCATCTTCGTCGGCTAGATTTCCATCGTCGCACTGCTCGCCTTCTTCAACAATAGAATTAGAGCACAGAGGGGCCGACGCAAATTCGATAGCACCGATATCCGGGCCCACCCCTCGATAATCCAGATCATTGATGTCTAATAAAAGCATGGCATTATCTATCGCCGGTGATCCGGGCAGCAACGTAAAGTCGCCGTCATTGAAATTTGTAAATAGCGGATCGAGGGCCGCGGAATTATTTTCCTGCCCGGAGAATTCTTGAAAATCAGCAAAATTAAATTCTGCCGTAGCCTGGTTGCCTAAAGTCTGATAAACAAATTTTATTTCGCTGGCATTGGGAGCAAAATAGATGTTGTTGTTATAAGTATTTAAGCTATGGTCAACATCGTATTGAAGAGAAGTCGGAATAACCTTACCGCTTGATGTCGAATAAAAAATATTATTCGCTACGGTATTCTCGCGAACATTGGAGCCATAAGGTTCTTCATCCTCAAAATCAGCGTATACTTTCAAACCATATTTAAAGCTACCCATAAAAATGTTGTGGGCGATCGTATTATTAATGCTGTACGGCCATGTAATTTCCCTTGAATCAGAGTCGGCATTTTCCAACAACACCGCGCCATAAGTGATCGTCGGAACATTATCAAAAATATCTAAAAATTGATTATAGATCACCCGGTTATCTCTTCCGGAATCCACATGCAAAGCTACACCGTTAGGGGTATGAAAAATATTATTCTCAACGAGCGAGCTGTCGGTATCTGAGAGCCAAATACCCGTCACCCAAGCCGGAGACAAATAAGCCGCTTCTTCGATCAAATTATTATGGATATTGACACGCAAGACGCGATAGGTAGGACGGCCTTCCAGCAAAATACCGTTACCGCCGTTTCTTACGATGTGATTATTATAGAATTCAATATCGGACGAATCATGAATAGATGCGGCCGAATTTAGATTGAACAAACCATTGCCTTCGTAATAATTATCATGATAAACAAGGTCTTTGGTATAGTAAGTCAGCGTGCCGCAGCTGATATTGTTAATGAATTGATTATTGCGGATCTGCGAATTGACCGGATGATACTGGCTGTCATTAGGACCAAAATTCGGCCCGACGTAAAAAAGACCTATCCCTCCGTTATTCTCAACCAAAGAATTCTCAAAAACAAGATGGCTGTTATACGAATAAAAATAAACTCCGGATGAGCCGTTATTGTAAACATGCAGGTTGTCGAAGACCAAGTGATTTGGGAACAATTCCGGCGTATCGGTCGTATGCACATATAAACCGTGAGCTCCCGCAAAACGAAGGTTAAATTTTCTAAATTCTATGTGGTGAGAATTCTGTTGAAAAATGACAACCACAGACCTGCTCGATACTTCCCATGTATGATTTTGCGGAGCTTCTTGGGATAAAGGCCGAACATAAACATAGTCCGGATCGCTCGAAAGCGCACCGAACTGATAAAGATATTCTCCGGGCGTGTCGAGCAAATTAAGATTATCAACTAACCGATAAGGGCTGTCATTGGACGGATCTCCATTTTTATAAGTTCCGTCCGCATTTATTTCCAGGAAATTATTTTCAATAGGATTGATCGAAGTAGAGAATACTGCTTCGCAGGAATCCCGGTCGTAATCGACGATCTTAGCTTTCTTTTTCCAAAGATATTCTGTCATGATCTCGGCCCAAGAGCCGATAATTTTCTCATCGGGAAGTTGATTGAGATCGCAATCGACCAAACCATAACGCGTAAATCCATCGTTGAGATCATTGTCTCCATCGTCACTGCTTGAGCTAGCTAATCTTGTTCGATAATCTTCCGGAAATCTGGCGCTATATAAAGCCTGGCCGTCTTCAAAAACTCCTCTGTTAACATCTTCACTGCCTGCTAAAACAGTGCGATAAACGCCATTGCCCATATCTTCCCAAACTGTTTTAATATTTGTACCTGACAAAATAACTTCTTCGTTTTGATATCCTTCTATTTTATTAGGCTTTCCTTCCACTCCGGACGGCCAATGGACATCGGTTAAATAATCACGATACGTTCCGGCACGAAAATAAATCGTATGCCCGCCTGTTACGATCGTATTGTTATTTTGCAAATTCTTTATGGCGATCAAAGCCGTAGCCGGACTGCGCCAGCCCTTGTAACCCGTCGAAGATCCGGCGCAACTACGCGTAGACGGATCATAATTATTATCTAAGCAATCCGCGCTTAAACTGGCGTCAACAAAGAAAGTTAGAAACGGACTGGCCTCTTCCGTCTGGCAAAGAGATGAACAACCGTCACCATCAATGATATTTCCGTCGTCACATTGTTCGCCTTCTTCAATGATCGAGTTGGAGCATACCGGCGGTAACGGTTCTTCTGTTTGGCAGACGGCAGAACAGCCATCACCGTTTATTAAATTTCCATCATCGCATTGCTCTCCGGTTTCAACGATCGAGTTGGAACAAATCGGAGACGGAAGATACCCCTGTTCGACTTGGCAAATAGCCGAACAGCCGTCACCGCCTGAAGAATTTCCGTCATCACATTGTTCGCCTGCTTCAATAACAGCATTTCCGCAAACAGTACCAGCCACCATTTCATAAACACCGGCATCCCAAGCTTCGCCAGAAGGCCTTAAAACCCCCCGAGCATCCTGATTAAAGGAGCTTAGCTGAATTCCCTCATCAATGATCGAGCTATTCGCGGCCGGATAATAAGTATCAGCGCCTAGCAAGGGATTAATGTTGGAAGAATTTTGTTCCTGATTATAGCCAACCATAAAATTTTTATAACCGGAAAATCCTCCGCCGATCTCTTCATCCGCTCGATAATATTTCGAACAATTATAATAAACATTATGATCAAGCGTGAACGTCCCAATTAACCCCTGATCAAAATCCATACAGCGTCCATTGTTCGTACCTAAAATAATGTTATTTCTGAAGTCAACGTACTCTGACGCCCCATACCTGCTTAATAAAACACCCGAGGAAGAATGAAACACATTATTATAAACGCCATTGTTTTTAGTTTCATAATATAAGGAAAACGCAACGCCATCGGGAACGTAAACAATATTATTATAAAAAAGACCATCCAAGCCTGACCCCACTACTCTAGCTTTTAAATTATTGTTACGTATGATGAAGTTTCGCACCGCGTAGCCGGGAGGCTGAGAATCAGATCGATAGTCAACCGACGTCACGGTATCTTGGATAATATTATTTTCGATCAAGGCATAATCGCCCTTAGCCGCGACAGCTGTAGCATCGTAATTAATTTCTAAGGTTCCGCTGTCCCACTTGACCGGTACTCCCGCAAAAGAGAAATGATTGCGCGCAATAATGACATGGTCCCGGTCGCTATACAAACCTTCGTAGTATGTATTTCTAACCCGGCTATTCACTAATGTAAAATAATGCCCGTGTTCAGCATAATCGTCCCATACACCGTACAAAGTCACTCTAAATCCTTGATACGCATATTCTATATTCAAGTTTTCAAATGTCACAAAGGGGCTTTGCACTTTGATAACCGACTCTCGATCCACAAAAAATACATTTTCCGGGTTTAAATTTACCAACCTTAAGTAAACAGTGTTGTTCGTTGTCTCGACGTAAAAAGCATCTTGCCCTGCCGCAAAACCGGCACTTTGCAATTCAGCTAAATTAGCCGCCGCTAAAAGCCCATAGGAATTTTCCCCGATCGCCTTAAGACTCGTTAAGTCAAAGCCGCTGCCGGAGAAATCTCTAGAATAAATACCATTATCTGAATTAACCCAGCCTGAATCGTAATGCTCCCCAAGTCGAATGGTCACTGATTCAGCTCCATAAGGCTTGAAAGTTACTCGATGCTCAGGGCCCGCCCCGCCCTTATCGATCAAAAGGCTTTTTTCCTTATATGTCCCCGCCCTAATAAGAATGGAATCTCCGGGTAAAGCTTCATCGGCCGCTTTTTGAATGGTACAAAAAGGTGTTGCCAGACTACTATCTCCCCTAGAGCGCCCATCATCGCAAGCACCGCCCATACTGCTCTTATCCACATAAATATTTCTTGGTGCACAAACCAAATTGGGATCTTCAGAGCAATCTTTGACATCATTGCAATTATTATCCCTATCGTCATAAACTTCGCTTGCATTAGGATGGATGTAATGATCATTATCATCACAATCATCACCTAAAACACAATTCTGACCAAAGCCGTCTTTATCATTATCAATACATTCATCCACTTGGCTTGCCGGAGCCAGAACAGCCATAAAAAGCCCCGCTCCGCCATACGGCGTTACGCCTTTAAGATTGTGATCCGTGTAGCTATATTTCCCCATGCTGCTGGTAAAAAATAATCGCCGTCCATCTTTGGAAACATACGGCAAGGGGCTATACGTCCAGTTGTAAGCACAGGGAGCCGTTTCATCATACGCTTCGCAAGTCTCAGGATGTAATTCATTCCATTTTCCTGCGGTTTGAAAAGATATTAAATGATGATGATCAAAAACTTCCGTTGATCGGTCAAAAAATATCTGAAATAAAGAAACGGTCTTTAACCACGGTTGCGTATTATGGCCGCTACGCTGACTAGAACCATAAAAAGAATTTGGACTGTCACTAAAGAAATAGCCTGACTGTTCATTAGCCCAGGTCACATGGCTAGGATAATACCAAAATAACTCATGCGGATAATTGGCAGAACGGGTATTGTCGGGATAAAAAGTACATGTGGGAAAATGCCAAACACCTACCGGCCTGGTGCCATACCCAATAGCGTGATGCTGTTTATTTTGGCTGAGGGCATTATGCCCACTGCCGGTATGCGGATAACCATAATACTCATCGGGCAAAGGACTACCGGGATGAGCCTGGCAAAATTCTCGAGCCGGATCCAAAACGGCAGAAAAATAACTAGGGCTGATCTGAAGAATTGTATTATTCGTAACGTCAAATTCAAAACCGCCTGTGCTCCAATCATTATCTTTAAAAGAGCAGCGAAACGTATTGCGATCGGTGAATCCATAGCATTCCGTACCACTGACATCTGTTCCATCGCTGGGGTCAAAACTGGCAAGCTGGGTTACGGAATCGTCCGTTACGTTAATTTTGTAAACATGATATATTTCGGCATTCGGAATAGCGTAAAGAACATCTTTTTCGCTTTCGAGCGGGCTCCAAAAAATCGTTCCCACTTTCCAACGATGCGCGCCAGTATTGTCAATAGTCGGCAAGGGCCTTGCCGCCTGTTTATACTCATCTTCTGTTTGCCAATTCAACAAGCAAGGCGTTGGGCTATGCGCTTGGCATTCTGATTGATCAATAAATCCCCAAACATTCGCCCGTCCATTACCGGAGCTATTGGTTGTGTTACTTAATTCATACATTAAGATTCTTGTCTGGTCAGCATTAAGAGGATTTTTGGTGCCATAAAAAGTATTATTCATCGCATAGCCAGGATGGCTTAATCTTATTAAGTTGGTGACCGCAAGACTCTCATTATCATCGCTCCCCGCCGAAATTAAAGGATTTGCAAAAAACACAAAAAAGGCGATCAGCACAAAAAATATCGCCTTTGGGTAAGCAAATTTCATTATTTTGTAAGTAGTTTCTTTATTATTCATGGAATTGGATTTCCTAAGCATACCTTAGTATAAGTATGCCCGATATTTACAAGAATAGCAAAGCCAAATTGATACTTAAGTTGTTATATTTCAACAGCTTATAGAACAATTGACATAGATTCCTTAAAGGGCCTATATTTTAGGATTTTGCTCATATTTAGAAGTAAAATAATGTACAGCTTTTACTTCCAAAATACGTCAATCCGCTCTACTTTTTTATCGCGGATATCAGACGCATATTTATGCGCAATGATTGTCGAATTAACGACGATGGGGGTTTTACTGCCAAAGTAGAATAAATGGATTTTTTCGATCTTCGCGGAATTCTTCCCGAACGTATCCCGGCGCTTTGGATTATGATAAACCACAAGTGCGGAATTCAGGAAATTAAACGCGTAAGAATTCTTCGGCAAGGTTATTTTTTGCCAGGATTTTTTGGCGCTAAAATAATCAACCGTTTTTTCTTCACCCGAAAAAATCCATCCCGGCAAAACAGGCCGAAATTGCAAACTTAATTCGCCTTTTACATTAACACTAAAAGGTTTTTCTCCGATATTCATCAAGATCCAAATATGCAAGAGTTCGGCGGTCGTTCCGCTTAGGCGAGCCACAAACCCGCGCCCGTGTAAATTTTTGTCATCGTGAGCGCTGCTGACGATAAAAGAGGAATTTTCCAAAATACTGCGGCCATATATTTTTGGATCTAAGAAAGGCACAGCGGTATTTTTTAAATTTTCATAAAACTCTTCATAAAGCCCATTACGCAATAATTCCAGAAGGAACTTATATTCCATATGCATCCAAATGGATTCATTTTCCAACCAGCCGCGCGGGAAAACTTTTGTACGCCCAATATCTTCGGATTCCCCTTCTAAGCTGGCATTGACCTTATACATTTTTAATTCTTTATCAAAAATGGCACTTTGACGTATTTTACGATAGAGGTCTTTGGCTTTTTCCCGGTCGTTTTGAACGCGCAATTCATGGACAAAACCCTCTAAGAAAAGCGGAAGCGGATGAACCTTGAATTCCAAGGGCCGCACATGGCCATCTCCATCAGAGTTGGAATGCTGCAATTTTTCAAACTTCGTTATTTCATGCGCAAAATAAGTAGCGCAAAGGCCGTTTTTATCCTTGGCGCGTTTAAGCGCGTCATCAACTTTTTCAACAATAAGCTTTAAGAATTCCTTAATAAAAGAAGCTGAGATCTCTTTTTCTTCCCCGCTAATGCCGAAACGAACACTTAAACGATAGTGTTCCTTAATGTCGTTAGACCGCGACCAATAAGAAAAATGATTGCCGGACGACCTTAAAACATCGGCGAGGTTAGAAATGAATTGCGAAAGTTCACTGAAGACAAGAAATTTCTGATCATCGCGCACCGATAATTGGTCCAATGATGTTAATAAAAATGCGCAAAAACGTTTTAATTCCAATGTCTCCGAAAGCGACGAACCCAACAAACCCGGCAAGCCGTTTAAGGCATCATACCAGTTAGGCTTTTCGGCTTCCATCTCAAGTCCTAAACCGCTAGGGTCAAATGACGCGGCCTTGTTGGCGATCAGGCAAAGCAATTTTCCGACGAGTCCGGTCGAATAAATATCGCCTTTACCGTTTTCGATCCTTAAAACATTATCTTTTCTTTCGGCCTTAACTTCGCCGCGCCCATCCATGACCGCGTGGTGCTGCCGGCAGCCATGCGCCGTCGTAATATAACGCTTATCACGCGGCACAACGTAAAAAGAATTATGGAAAAATGTAAAAACCTTTTTTTCCAAAAGAAGTTCTTTGAGCTTTTCCGGATAAACGCCTAAATAACTTTCGATCAGATCAAGATTGTACGTCCAGTGATCCGTCCAAAATCCTTCGCCATGCTCCGCGGATTCATGCGACCGGCAACAGCTTAAAACTTTTCTCAAAAATTCTTCCGAGGAGACATTAAGACGAATTCCACGGTGAACGATCGATGTAATAAGTGACCCCGGCAGAAAATTCTTCTTTAAAAGCCCATGGATGTGTTCAATATCTTTTGAAGAGGCACATTCTTTGAGGACACCGTCAAGTTTTTGCGTATCCGTGACCGAAAAAACAGCGCCTTTGATGGTGAGCGGATTAAAACCGTCGGGCTGGATAAGATTTAGAAAGTTGATCAGATGGGAATCGCGCACATCCGTATTGAACCAAACATCATTGCGCCGGTTTTGATTAACATCGCGGTAATTGCCATTTCCCTGCGAAAGAAATGTCGGCGTAAAGACAAAATAATTATAATCACGCTCCGGATCTCCGTGCTTGCGGCTAAAAACATTGAGCGCAACCGTTCCTTTGTCCGTCTTGAAAGATAAAGGAAGCCCTCCGCGCAAGACATTATCTAAAAAGGTGTGTTCGCAATAAAGGTCAAATTCCCGGGAGGCGCTTGCCGTAAACGCATAGTTCTTGATTTCATTAGTGATCTCTTTATTCTGTTCGGCTTTTCGCTCGATATAGCCGCCCGAAGTTACCTTGCGGACGATCTCATTGAGATCCTTGACGCTGTGGGTGTGCCCTGACAACGAAACAATTTTCTTTTCTTCGTGAGAAGCAAGGCTTAACGCAGCAAAGCTCATGGCGCTAGGCGTCACATTTTGCGCAAATTGTTTAGCCGGAACTTTAAACTTCTTTTCACTTAAGAATACTTCCGGCCTCATGAAATCCGCCGAAGAGCCGAATATCAAACTAGGATGAGTGAGGCAATCCAGAAGTTTATTTTTCTTGCCATCAGAGCTAAATCCGAAATAAAAATTCCCGGCCGTGATATGAGAAACGGCGGGCTTGTCAGAAACAACCACTTTTAAATTATAATACGGGGCTTTTTGTTCAAGATTGCTGACCCTAACCCATGCCTCAACTGTGCGCGGAATATTTTTTAATAACCAATCGGTAAATCCGTGCGGAATAATGATCGGCATCCCGTCAATGACCTCAAGGTCAATTCTTTTACGAGAAATATTTTTGACCTCTACACTACGAACCAACGCGGCAAAAGGTTCTTCGGGAAGCGTGAAATAATTAACGCTAATCGATAAACCTAAGCTCAAGTTTTCTTCTTCTAATGTTAAGTCGTGCGATGTGATCGCCATGCGTTGGCGAATGGAAAATTGATTCTGGAGCGATGGGTTTTGGAATGGCTCATAAAATACCGACTTGGCGCCGGATCTAACTTTGATGAAGGTTCGAAAACCTTGCAAAGAGGTTAGCCGATATGCTTTATTGGCGGGTTGAAATTCCATAATGGCTTTATCTTTGCCTTCAATGCCAAAACTGGTAATTCCCTGGCCGCGATTAACGTAAAAACACCACATCGGAATTCCCCAGGCCCCTGCAACACCGGGAAAGAAATTGCTGAATTCCGCCGCCTGATTATAATCTTCGATGACAAAACGATTTTTCGCGTCTAAATAACACTTTTCAGTTTTTGGCCTGCTGCCTACTTTTTTCATATTTCGTTTTCTCGCTTTTGATTGATGCGTTAGTACGGATCTTTGGAAGACCTAAAAATATTATAAAACCCCGAAAGCTTCAGCCAGATGCTTAAGGGGTAATCCTTATTGCTAAAGCGAATTCGCTTAATCTCGTAAAGATCTTTGTTGAGACGATCATAGCCGCGATTGGTCGTGCAAGCGCCTTTGTAGCCGGCTTGGCGCGCGATCTCTTTCGTTTTTTCCGTAAACCCACCCGCAGGATACGCGAGCGCATTGACCACTCGTCCTAATTTTTCTTCTAATATTTTCTTGCTTTCCGTGATCTCAAACCGCTGTTTATCTTCATCGCCATCCGGTAAATAGGTATGGCTGACCGTGTGGCTTCCGATAGAAATATTTTGCTTTTCCATTTCTTTTATTTGATCCCAGCTCAACCACCCTTTTTGCCCAACTGTAGTGACGAGAACAAAGATCGTCGCCGGAAATTGATGCTTTTTTAATTCCGAAAATGCGTAAATATAATTATCTTCATATCCATCGTCAAATGTGATGACAACACTTTTAAACGGCAGCCGACGCTTGGTTTTAATGGCATCAATAAATTCTTCCAAAGAAATGACGTTATAGCGATTGGCCTTAAGATATTCCATGTGCTTGGAAAAATTCTGCGGGCTAACGGTATTGCCTGTGGATTGGTGGTGGTAAGTGGGAATAAGGTTTTCAGATCTTCCGGCATCATTAACACTGTGATACATCATGATCGGAACAACGTAAGAGGAAGAAAGCCATAAAAAGACGGCAATGACAATAACGGGCAGGCTAAAAAGAGCAATAAATAATTTCTTGCGCATAGATGAAATAAAAAAATTAGATCCGCGAAAGTCTTTCTTTGACTAAATCGCTTACGGCTTTACTGTCTGCTTTGCCGGCAACTTTGGGCAAAATGATTTTCATAACTTTTCCCATATCTTTGGCTGCTGTTGCGCCGGATTCCTTGACAGCTTCGTCAACTAAAACTTTCAATTCATCCGCAGACATTTCCGGGGGCAAGTAAGCCTTCAGGACGGAGATCTCAAATTTTTGCTTCTCGATCAAATCCGCACGCCCGCCTTTTTCAAATTGTTCCAAAGAATCCTGCTGCTGTTTTAATTGCTTTTTAATGACCACAATAACATCCGCGTCGTCCAGCTTCTCAACCCGCTTATCGATCACCATATTTTTAAGCTGAGCGCGCAAGAAGCTTAAAACAGCCGACTTGGCCGTATCTCTATCTTTCATCGCCTGTTTATAGTTGTTCGAAATTTGTTCTTCCAGCGTCATAATTCCACCCTTCATTAATAAAATACGGAACGTTAAATTTCTATTATATTAATTGTTTTATGCCTTGATTTCAATCCTTTTATGATTTCAATGCGATTTTTGGAAACTGAGAAATGCTCGGAAAGAATTTTTGAAAGGGCCTTATTGGCTTTTCCGTCAACGGCGGGAGCGGTCAAATATACTTTCAAAACCCCGTCATCATCTTTGACGAGATTTTTTCTTGCTCCGGCAATTACTTTGATATCAACGCGCATTTAAGATCCTTTTTTAGCTTTAAACAAAAACACCTATTTATGCAATAGGTGTCATTGTGGACATCTTTATTGTGCGCAATACGAAAACGCGCAACCAGCGGCCTATTCTTCCGCGGCAATAGAAACGTTGATCTTCACCTTCCGGCTTGATTTTGCGGGTGCTATTGCGGCAGGTGTTCCCACTACAAATCCGCGATTCCCGATCTCTAAGGCAATTCTGTCGCGCTCTTTTTGAGCAACAACCCGCGCCAGATGCGCCTTATGCTTCAATTGACGAATATTATTTTTGATGGAACGCAATCCTTTACGGATAAGCCCTAAGGCAGATTTTCGTTCGGATAGATCTTGGATATCTCCGGAATATAAACGAATTCTTTCTTTGGCATCGCTGAGCTGAATAGTTAACTTTTCATATTCCGCCTGCATCGCAGAAATACGCTTATTCAGGCTCGCGTTCTGTTCTTGCTCACCGGCAAGCATTATTTGGACTTCGGATAAAAGACTTTTTGTCTGCTCAAGGTCGGCCGCAACAATTTCCAGCTCAGAAACTTTCTGGGCATATTGCTGAACGGCCGTGCGGTAAAGCTGGGATTGTTGGTCAACAACAGCAGATAATAATTGATGAGATTGTTCTAAGGCTTTTTGATTTTGAAGTTGTTGAGAAAAAGATATGGCGACCAAGGCGATCATGATAACTGCCAAGGCTGTTCCGGTTATATTTTTGATCTTTGCCAGGCTTTCGATCCGGGAAATCTTGATTTGAATTTTCTCGCGCAAACGAGAAACAAGCTCTTGAGCCGGTTCAACAAATTCAATGCCCCATAAAAGATGAGATCCTTTTTGCCTTGACCAAACCATGCGCCCTAAAGCCGGGATAAAGCTATCCTGGCCCGCCTGCGCAACTTCGAAAGACAAAACAGAATTTCCGGAAAAAGAACTCTGAGTATCGGCCTCCAACATCATTCCAAAGGCACCGATATTCTTTACCGTCCCGCGCCCGCTGACATTGCTGTCTTTTAAATGCCAAACGATCGGAAGCTTCTCGTTAATACGTTGACTGCGCCTTAAATCTTTTTGCGAACCTTGCATTATGACCTCCCTAAAAATGAACAAACAGCCTTTTATGCTAGGCTGTTTTTAAAAAATTTTTTTAACCGTCGTATCGTCAATGATTTTGCCGTAATTTTAATGGGGTTATTCTAAAATCGTCTTAAGTATATAATGAAGGTTGGCAAATGACAAGAATATTTTATGGCGGCCCCGAAAACCTCTACCAAGGGATATGCATGGTCCCTTCCGTGGGCTTAAGCTTTTCTTGCTCACGCTGGCGCTGATACGCCTGGTCCTGCAATTCATAATCGCGATCCGTAAAAGTCATACAGCCGCTAAGCAAAATAATCCCCAATAATGCTAAAACTACCATGCGTTTACCCTTATAAGCCGGATATATCATCTCAGGAACAGATCTCCCTGGATATTTTGTTTAGCGAGAACGCCTTTTTCTAAACTTTGACTTATTTTTCGGTACTGACAATGCCCGCAATTCTTGGAATAATCAGGCATTTGATCGTTTAAAAGGCATTCATGGGCCTGAACAATAACAGGCTCCACCCATGCATCACTTCCTTCGTAAGGAATGATCTCTAAATTAAATTCGAGTTTCGCATCGAAAGAATTTCTTGTTTTATCGGCGTTACAGAAAACAAAGTAACCCATATCCGAAACTTTAAATTCCAAACGGCGTAAAAGCCACTGATAGATCTCCATTTGCCGCTTGAAGGCTTGACGATATTCGGCATCGAGGCTAATTTCCGCGCTCGTGCTGGTTGATTTATAATCCACCACGAATAATGCACCCTTCTCATCAGCCCAAATATCATCCACCGCTCCGGTAATAATCAGATTGGTCGGTTTATGATGATACTGAAGCCCTTTGAAGTTTTCCCGCCATTCATCCATCATTGGATGCGCGAAAGGAACAGCGCGGACATCGTGCTTTTCCATTAAGGGATGGGCTTTCCCTTTCATGCGGTATTGATCAAATTCTTTTTTGAGCAAACTGTCAACGGCAGAATTAAGCGTATACGGAGGAGTAGCAGGCGGTTCAATACCTAAACGCCGATCAAGATAAAAACAGCGCGGGCAATTCAGAAAGTTTTCTAAGCGCGACCTGCTTAACTTAAAAGGTGTTTTCGCAGTCGGATCAAAGAGATTGCGTGTCCGCTGATATGGTTTTTGTTCTGCCATTTTAAATCCACCCGCACAAGGAAAGCGCGCAAATCGTTTTGGAGTCTTTGATCTGCCCTTTGCGAAACATTTTTTTCATTTGAGCGCGGCTCACGATACAGGTGCGAATAACTTCATCCGCCTCTAAGCAGGATTTCTTTTGAATTAACCCCTCAGCTTTATAAATGGTAATAATTTCTGTTGAATAGCCCGGAACAGGATAGATCTTTCCAAGCCGCGTTAATGTTCGAGCCGCGAAACCTGTTTCTTCAACGATCTCCCGGCGGGCGCATTGAAAAGGAGTTTCGCCCTTTTCTATTGTACCGGCCGGAAATTCATAAAGAAATTGTTTGATCACCGGGCGGTATTGCCTCAAAAGAATAACTTTTTCTTTGCTTAAGAACGGAACAATAAGCGTTGCCCCGGGATGAACAATAATTTCAACATTCATAACGCGCCCGTTAGGCAGGCGCCGTTTTTCTTTTTTCAGTTGTAAAATTTTCCCTTTGAAATAAGCCACTAGTTAAAAACCTTATCTAAAATAGCGCCGATGAGCTCTTCTTCAGCACTTTTAGGTTGCTCTTGGCCGTCAGGATCCTGCCCTTCCGGCGTTGATGGCTCAGAGGTTTCATCCCTTTTAAAAACCTTGTCTAAAACTTTCTCTAATTCTTCCCGGCCACGATTAGCCATGATCCGCTTTCCCAAATATTCCAGGTCAGGAAAGAATGTTAAATTGGGGATCTTGCCTCCGATGCGCAAAGGAATCGCGATTTGCTTATTCTCATCAAACAAATATTGTAAACCTTCCGCAGAGGCACTCATAGCCTCAGAGAGATCTTGAGGAATAACGATCAAAGTGTTAAGCGTGATCGCCTGATCGAAGCTAAGACGGCCATCTCCCGAAAGAGCAAAAGCATCGGTTTCCACTTGAAGAGAATCGATCACCAAAGTATTTTCAGAAATATGATTTCTTAAATCAACTGTTTTAAGGATCGTATCTTCCGATTGCATGGCATCTTTATATTTCTCGGGAAGATTTTCGTTCACCTTTTCAGCCAGACCGGGGATCATAGAAATTTTACTTAAAACAAGTTTTAAGACATTGATATTTTTTAGCTTTCCCCCTTTAACATTCAGAGAACCCGTTCCGGATAAAGATTCAAATAAGTTATCAGGCGCGAAACCTTTTCCGGAAACATTGGATTGACCGAATAACTTTCCCTCTAACCCCACGGGTTGATCTTGCGCGGGAACTATTTTTGACAAGTCAATAGCGTCTATTACCAGGTCAAAATTAAATTTCTGTTCTTTAAGATAATCCTCAATAGTTCCATCACCGGTAATATTTCCATCGGCTAAGCCAAGTTTTGCATTTTTAATCTCGAATTTCTTCTCATCGGCAGCAAAAGAAGCCGTCACCGGATCAATGGGCAAAGGCAGTGATGATAACCTAAGTTTTCCGCCGATGATCTTTCCGTCTAAAGATAATTCGCGTAAACCCTGTGCGCCGACAACAGCCCTTTGAATATCGCTTTGCAGCTGCCCTTCAACAGCCTTGATCATCTCTAGATCTTTCGCAAACGATAAAGAAGCATATAATTCCGGCAACGATATTTCGGAAAGATCAAAATTCAACTTAAGATCATTAAACGTGGCATTCTGTTTTTCTAAATCAACCGTCATTTTTCCATCCAGAATAATATTTTGCTTTCGGCTCCACAAAGACGCCCGAGCTATTAAGTTGGAAGGACGCTTTGAGGCCAAATCATTAGCTTTAATATCAAGAGAAGAAATAACGACCTTTAATTCCGGAGAAAAACTTTGATCAACAAAAACGATCTCGCCATTCTTAAGCCAAACGGAGCGGATCGATAATGCCGGAAAGGCTGCGGCGGATGAAGAGTGGACTTGTGCCATCGGTAATGCTGCTTCGGCTTGCCCGGCGCTCATATTCGCGCGAGAAGCATCTTTAGAAAGATCTTGCTTATCTGATGCCGGGACAAATGTTTGAACATTAAAAACACCATTTTTGTTACGGATAAGAATAAGTTTGGGCGAATTTATCTGTAAACTACTGAGAGCAATTTCCCGCCTTGAGACAAGAGGAATGACGTCAATGCCGAGATCAATATTCTCAACTTCGAGAAAATTTTCTTTAGAAAAATCAAGGTGATCGGAGATCGCAAGTTTGCTGATATTAAGGACAATGCCCTGTGTAGCCGAAAATGTTAATCTTAACTGTCCAACCGCAGCAGTCCTGCCCGTGCTGTCTTTGATCGCCGAAAGTATTTGCGGTTTATATTTATTGATATCGAATGTTTTTAAGAAAACATATCCCGCTATTCCCGCAATAAGGAAAACAACAAGAAAAACAATCAAAACGATCTTAATGATTTTCATTTTTTTATTTGATCCTTTTAAGATTTTTGATTTTGGAACGCCCGGCAGTTCTTATTTTATTTAATGCCAAAAAAACGATACTAAAACTTGAGCTGAAACAACACGCATGATCATAACCAAGGGATATACCGTCGTATAAGATACGGCCGGTATATTAGAGCTGGTTAAAGAGTTCGCGAAGGCTAAGGCCGGCGGATCTGTCATACTTCCGGCTAAAAGGCCGCAGAGGGATAAGAAATTCAATTTATATTTTAACCTTGCGAATAAAGCAACGACCGCTAAGGGCACAAAGGTGATCAAAGAAGCAATGGCCATCCAATACAATCCCTGCCCTTGCGTGAGTGTCTCAACAAATTTATCCCCGGACCGCAATCCCACGCACGCCAAAAAAAGCACGATCCCGATTTCTCGTAACATAAAATTCGCGTTAGCGGGCATATACCAGATCAAAGGCCCAATGCGGCCGATGCGACTTAAAATAACGGCAACGATCAGCGGCCCGCCGGCTAAACCCAGCTTGATAGGAAGCGGCACGCCCGGAAAATAGATCGGGCAGCTACCTAAAATAACGCCCAGGACGATCCCGACAAAGATCGGAATGACATGAGGATGGTCTAGCTGTTTAGGAGAATTTCCTAATTCAATGGCTACCCTTTTTATGGGATCTTCTTCGCCGACTATTAAAAGGATATCTCCAAATTGCAAACGCAAATCTTGTGTCGCGCTAAATTCAATTTCGGTGCGATGCACGCGCGTGATCGTAACGCCATAACGCGTTAATAGATCAAGCTCTTCAATGCTTTTACCGATCACTGCTTTCTTAGTCACCACAACTCTTTTACTGGTAATTTGACTTTGGATCTTACGCAGATCAATATTGCTTTCGCTGCCGATAATAACCCGCAGCTCTTCTAGCTTATGCGCCGGCCCCACAGCTAATAAAACATCATTAAGATGCAAAACCATATCCGGCTGCGCGATCTGCACTTTATTGTCGTGCATCATACGCGAGATCACAACGCCGGACGCGCTAAGGCCCGGAATTTTCTCGATCGTAAGGCCGTTGAGATTTGAATTCTTAACTTCCAAATTCATCGCCTTCAGTGAGGATGCCATCTGAGCGCGTAGGTGCTCATAATTTTCGGCTTCTTTTTGCGGATTCAAACGGAAAATTGTCTTAGCTAAGATCATCGTTATAATAATTCCAAGGATACCGAACGGATAGGCGATCGCATAGCCAATGCCGGGAAGATTTAGGGTTTCCGCCGTTACACCGCTCATTTCTTTTAAAGCCTGTTGAGCGGCCGCCAAGCTCGGCGTATTAGTTGTCGCTCCGGAAAATAATCCCACCGCCACCGCCATATCAACAGAAGCTAAGCGGTGAATTAAGATCGTGATAGCAACGCCTAAAAGAACAACAGCTGCAGCCATTAAATTAAGCTGCAATCCCGCTTTTTTAAGCGAATCAAAAAATCCCGGACCCACTTGCATTCCCACGGTATAAACAAAAAGAATGAGGCCAAATTCCCTGGCAAATTCCATCACCTGGGGATCGATGGTCATTTTAAAATGCCCAAAGATAAGCCCCGCGAAAAGAACGCCGGCAATCCCGAGGTGGACACCAAAAATCTTCATACTGCCCAAAGCCAGCCCTAAAGCGGCAATAAGGCTTAAGATAATAACGGTGTGCGCCACCGAATCCGTAGTAAAAAGTTGTATCAAAAAATCCATTAGGTCATTCCGTAGGTTTAAGAAAAATTAATAACTTTTAAGAAATTGTACTCTTTTAAATTTCTACGTCAAGAAGTGCTTTCAAACTTTCCGGGCTCGTTACCGGCCGTTGACACGCATGGTTACGACAAACATAAATGGTCGGCTGGCCGCTGACTAAGCCCTGCTCTTTAATAAATGGTACAAGCTCTATTAATTCCTGCTCTTCTTTTTCATTGAGAACTCGAAGAATAATGATCTTATTAGGGATAAAGCACGCATAAACTTCCCTCAAGATCTGCCTTGTTTGCTCTGAGCGATTTTCGGCAACGACCACAATTTCACAAGAAGGGCCAAGAGCAAAATCTAATGCGGTAAGCATCTGGGCATATCCGGCTGGTTGATGCGATATTTCATCAGAAAAAGCAGAAAAGACCTGTTGCGCGTTTTTTTCCCAATGACTGTCCGGAAAAAAACGCGCCAACCGAACAAACACTAAAGCCGCCACTGAATTTCCCGAAGGCAAAGCGCCGTCATAAACTTCTTTAGAGCGAAGAATAATATCTTTTGCGTCAGCCGCGCTTAAAAAGAACCCTCCGTTTTTCTCATCCCAAAAAAGGCACATCATTGTTTCTGCGAATTTAACGGCTTCTTTTAAATAGGCCGTTTTAAACGTTGTCTCATAAAGATCCAGAAGGCCGTTAATAAAAAAAGCATAGTCCGTCAGATGGCCGGCAATGGCCGCTTCACCATCTCGGAAACGATGCCACAGAGTTCCGTCTTCTCTGACTAACCGGCTCAAGATAAATTGCGCCGCGTCTTCGGCGCCTTTTTGATATTTGGGTTCATTTAAAACTATAGCCCCAAACGATAAAGCCGAGATCATCAGCCCATTCCAATCCGTTAAGATCTTATCGTCTAAATGCGGACGCGGCCTTTTTGTGCGCAAAAAAAGAAGTTTTTCCTTGGAACGCTTTAAAACTTCCTCTATTTCTTCCATCGATTTTTTAAAATGTTGTGCGGTCGCTTCAACTGTTTTTGCAACATAAAGAATATTCTTTCCTATAAATTCGCCGTGAGGATCATGGTCGGCATTGCCTTCCAGGCGAAAATTATAATGATAATAAAAGATCTCACTATCCCGGACCCCCAGAGCATCTTCGATTTCGTTAAAGCCCCACAGATAATAGGCTCCTTCTTTTTTCTCGGGATGACGATCGCCTTGTTGCAGAAGAGAAGCCTGCTCCGGCGCGACACTATCCGCATCTTCCGCGCAGAAAAATCCTCCTTGAGAATACTGCATATCCCGTAATACATAATCAAAAATTTCACGGGCAACAATCGCATAATCTGAATTTTTTGTCGCCTGATAGGTTTCCAGATAAGCCTTTGCTAAAATAGCCTGGTCATAAAGCATCTTTTCAAAATGCGGAACTTGCCACTGACGGTCCGTTGAATAGCGATGAAAGCCTCCGCCTAAATGATCGCAAATGCCGCCTTTGCTTATTTCTTTAAGAGTTTTCTCAACGATCTTCAAGATTTCCGGCTGTTTTGTTTTCTTCCAAAAGCGCAGTAAAAAAGACAGGTTATGCCCCATCGGAAATTTAGGAGATTGCCCAAAACCTCCAAAAACAGGGTCAAACATCGCGCTCAACTGCCGATAAGCCACGGAAAATATTTTTTCATCTATGGACGATGCGTTATTGTCCCGCGCTTCTTCGCGCAACAATAAGGCTTGCATCATTTCCTCGCTGGATTGCAGAATTTTTTCCGGCTGGCTGCGCCAATTGCCGCTCACAGATAATAAAACTTGTTCAAAAGACGGGCTGCCCCACTTAGCTTCGGGTGGAAAATATGTTCCGCCAAAAAAAGGTTTTTTATCCGGTGTCAGAAAAACAGACAAAGGCCAGCCGCCTGACCCGGTCATAGCCGTAACAAATGACATGTAGATATGGTCAATATCCGGGCGCTCTTCCCGGTCAACTTTGATACAAACAAAATGTTCGTTGAGAATGTCGGCGATGTGATCGTCCTCGAAAGATTCCCGCTCCATCACATGACACCAATGACAGGTGGAATAACCGATCGATAAAAAAACCGGCTTGTTTTCTTTTTTTGCTTTTTCGAAAGCCTCAAGCGACCACGCATACCAATCAACCGGATTGGCGGCGTGCTGAAGAAGATACGGACTTTTTTCTTTGATAAGACGATTAGGATTGGACATCAATTCAATATGATAAAAGCGATGCGCTAAGGAATGGTGATCGTCGCTTCGCTTTGGCCGGCTTCGCTACAGATCAATTTTGCGTGAATAACATCATCTCGGTTAGCCTGAAAAGGAATTTGTTCAAAAACTCGAGACGCGGAATTTTGAGACGAAAACGAAAACCCAACAGGATCTTCCTGATTCTTGCTGACAGCGATCCTTCGGACATAATGCTTGCGGGGATTTTTAGAAACGTGTTCTGCCTGGACCGTTAAAGCTCCGTTAGCGCTATCATAGCTAAGTTCAACACCGGAAGGCGGATGAGCAAAGGCCATCGGCAATAAAAAAAAGGTTGAAATAAAAACACATAAAATAATTCTTTGGAAGATCATTATCTTGATTATTTTCTTTTTGGAAGGCTTAAGCCATTCGATCAATAAGCTTATTAACTCTCTCTAAAAGCTCATTGGCAAGACGGTCGTTTTCCCTGGCTTGAATGTGCCTCTTCTGCTTCGTTTCAAGGATATTGTCCAATTCCCGTAAAATACGCTCGAAAGCGCCTAAAAGGCGGCTGGAGGCACGATAGGCCCAAATAATATTAAGAAAGAAAATAAGCGGAAGAACAAGAAGAATGAGGATAATAACGATCTTAACCGTCGGAATTTCACGAGCCGGATTAAGGATAGAATTCGTCACGTCATAAGAAAGATAAGAAACGCAAATCGTCAGCACGATAACTGTTGTCAAAGAAAAAGCAATGATCAAATTAAGTAACGGGCTTTGGAATCGATTAACGTGCAAAAGAGATCTTTTTACTGATGGTGGCATCATGCCCTCCTTTTAAAGTAGATAAGTGTCTAAACCTCTATTACTATACCTTTCGGCAATATATTCTTCAATATAAATATCGTTTTTGTCCGTAAATACGAACAATGCCAATAAGTTTAAGGAAAACGGCTTTCCGCGCGCAGTGTTACCGTAGATCTTTTTCCGAGAAAACCTGCGCCGAAAATATCTCGATCGTTGTCTGCGGGTCTTTCCAGGCATCCGCGAGAAGTCCGGCTTTATGGGTGCAGAGATTTTCTAACATCTCTTCTTTGCTCCATCCAAATTCTGTGGCAACTTGCGGTAAAAATAGGCCTTGATGAAAACCACGTTTAACGATCGCCCCATGGACACCGACTTCTAATTCATTGATATCTGTAATACGCCGGGGTTTTGACAGGACAGAAACTTCAATCTCTACGTCCTTCAATTCCTGCGCGTTAACGGGCGCAAAACGCGGGTCTTGCGTCGCGGACGCGATCGCCATATCACGCACCGTTAAATACAAAGGGCCTCTTCCCAGAATATTGCCGATACAGCCTCTAAGTTTTCCTTTTTGATGCAATGTGACAAAAGCCCCTTCCTCCTCATGCAGGCGTTGATCAGAAGTTTCCGGTGTAAATGTTTTCTGGGACGTTAATAATTGCTCAATGGTTGTTCGGGCTATCGTTAAAAGTTCTTTTTTCTGAGACAATGTTAATGCAGAAATATATTCGCTATCTTTTTTCACCGGGTCATCTCCTTTGATATCTTCTCTGTAAAAAGCAACAGCTCCATAACCGACCACGCTTGATTTGTCATTGGTCACATCTGCGGAATTAGCATAATGGATGATCTCGGCTTTGTTGATATTATTTTCTTTCGCAAAGGCTATTGCCGTAACCACTCCTGGGAAACCGCACATCTCCATCGCTTTTAAAGAACATTGCAGCCACAGTTGTTCGCCTTGAAAATTTTCAATAGCCGCCAGCGTTGCCTTATCCATGCGCCGAGCTGTTGCATCATCGTGATAGTGCGATAGATCCGTGCTGACAACAATTAAGACATCCTCGCGCTCACCAATGGCAGACGTAAGCGCTGTGGCTAATGCCTTACTATCATTATACCTGGGCCGCCCGGTTAGTATCGGAACAATTTTAAGCTGACTGAATGTTTTCTGCAAAAAAGGGATCTGGACTTCCAAGGCATGTTCCCGGTCAAAGGCTTGTGGAAATGATTTGATGCGGTCATCGGCGGCGATCAATTGATTAGAGAATTCCTCATCAACAGATACAGAGCCTAATGGTGTTTCGAAACTGCCTTGCGGCCAAATTGAAAAACCTTCGAAATCAGAAAAATGACTGGGAGCAACAATAACAATTGTCCCGTAAGAATTTTTTTGGGCCGCTTTGTAACCAAAGGCAGCAACTCCGCCAGAATAAATATAACCGGCATGCGGAACGATGAGGATCTTTATTTTTCCGCCTATCTCAACGTTTTTTGCTTGCAACAACATGCCATCGATATCATCTGAAAGCTTTTTGGGATCCGCGCTATAAAACTGGCCACTGGCATTGGGAGCTTTCACTGTTTCCAAAGCAAGCAAAGGATTTAAGGAAGAGGCTAGAATAATGACAGCAAAGAAATATTTTCTCAACCGTCCCTCCTAAGTTTTATTTTGTTTTCTTTTGAAAATACCGATCTAGGCCAAATTGAGAAGTTTTTTCCGGAGAAATCTTCAGGAGAGTTAAAACAACTAATGTTGTCGTATCTAAAACGATGATTAAAGCAGGAGAAATTGAAACGATACTGCCAAAACATCCGCATTCATCTAAGGGTAAGCCGCGCCAAATCGCTTGCATGACCATCAGGATAAATCCGAGAAATAAAAACCACGCTAAGCGTAATGAAAAATGGATCCAAAGCCCCAGGACAAGAAAAACGCCGGTAAAAAGTTCTATCCAGGGAACAGCTTGAGAGGCCACATCATTAAAAATAGGATTACCGATCTCATAACTTTGAACGACATAAAGAAAGTTTTCGATCGGGCTTATGAGCTTCTCAAATCCCGAAACGATCAAAACGCATCCAATAAAAATTCTTGCTAGCGCTAACATCAATTATGGCTTTCCTGTTTTTTGTTCGGCAAAATGGCGATCAAGGGCTTGCTTGAGAGAGATCATCCCCACGACCATTTTTCCATTAATAAAATATGTCGGGGTTGATTTGATCCCTAAGGCTTTTCCCTGCTCTTTTTCTTTGAGGATCCCGGCCTTTGTTTCCTCGCTCTCAACACAGGCATCCAATTTCTTTAGATCAAGCCCTAGAGCATGAGCCTTTTCGCGAAAGATCGCGTCAACATTCAGTAAACGTTCCCAACGCGATTGCTCCTTGACCAGAAAATCGTGAAACTCCCAAAATTTTCCTTGTTTAGCGCTACATTCGGCATACGAAGCACTTTTGAGCGCATACTTGTGGATCTGGCTGATAGGATAATGCTTTACTTCTAAATAGATCTGTGACGGATATTTCTTGAGATATTCTTTTAAAGCGATGGCGCCTTTAGCGCAAGCGGGACATTGGAAATCAAGATACTCAATGATCTTAATAGGCGCTTTAGGATTACCTTTTGCGCGGGCTAAAATGGAATAATTGGGCAGATGGGAACGCAAAGACTTCAAAATAAATTTGGCTGCATGCACAGAAATAACGCAGGCAATCATAACAATAATCGTCGCTGTGATTTTTGAGATCTTAGTTTTTTTCATAAATACAAGGGTTGCTAATTGGAATTTAGTATAACATAAAAATAAAAAGATACGAATAAACAAAAATCAATATTTGATTTTAAAAAGCAGGCCCGCTTCGCCATGAACAATGGCGAAGCGGGCCTGCTTAACATCTCTTTTATTTATAAAATCTAAGCTTTACGGATTAACGGGGGCCGCTTGTTCAGCCGAAGGAGCATCCTCCATGGGCTGAGCATCTTCAACAACATTTTCCTCTACCGGGGCATTAACTATTTCCGGTTCCGGAACTTTAAGAGGGTCGAGGATCAGTATGCGATTTCCGCTCGCATCATAGCTATAGCGCTCTTTATCATTAACTTTATGGATGCGCACATCGATAACATTTAATTTTCCACCCACATTTTCAACGTCCAGGTCCAGATCAACACTATCGTTGCTATTCATATCTTTAAAGCTGGCGCAAACATAATAATACTCTCCACTTTTTCCGGTATTTTCCTGAACCTTCTCAAGCGTCAACTCTCGAATATCTTCCGCATCCGGATCATAGACATCAAATGTTCCGGTTTCGCTGGATTGCTCATTGATGTAATTCGTAACAGTACTGCGGATCTCTTCCGAGGAAGGCACGACAGTAACATCCGCCGGCTCTATAACTTGGCTATCCATAACAGCCGCCTCTTGAGCAAAAGAAATTTGCGCAACCAACATAACCGCTGCCAGAATACCGACGCCTAGAAAAATCTTTTTCATCCCATCCTCCTTATTCTCAATGAATATCTCTGCCGCCAATAGAAACAAATTACCAAAATGCCTTTAATTGAGTAAAAAAATTCTACTCTTCGGCAATTGAGAAATCAAGACATTTTTAGGTGGAAGTAACGGGAGAACTACTTTAAGAAAGCGATCAGGATTTGTTTTGTTTCTCGCTATTTTCCTGCGCAAGAGGAGGAGGCGTGACATTAAAATCAAGGCTCGTCTTATTACCAAGCTTATCCCAAACAACAAGGCGAAACATCAAATTATTCGTATCCTGCTTCGTTAACTTATAATTATAAAGAACGTTTTCCTGGATTTGATCAAAAACACCATCCTGCGCAATTAATTTGCCCGCGGCAACATATCCTTTTAAAGTAAAGATCTCGACTTTCCCTCCCGTGATAGGAGAAGCGCCGGATGATGTGTCATCAATAACGGCCCTTAACTGAATCGATCCGTCTTTATGCAAAGAATTCAGCCCCAATATTTTGGGACCAAGATGATCAGCCGGCGTAACAACAATGTCCCAGGACACCGCATCACTCATTTCAAGCGCTTGATAAGATACTTGCGCCTTAACACTATGCGAACCGACATCACCATAAGCCGAACTGTAAGTCCAGCCTTTCCCATCAGCATCCATCACCGGCTGTCCATCCAGAAACCACTGGATAACCGGTTTTCTGTCAGATGAAAATTCTTTTTGTGGTAATTTTCCCCTGTCGATCAGTTCAGCTTTATTATTCTCGGCTTCCATCTTTTTTGCTAACAATGATTCCACCATCTCGATCTCAGTGACATCAACAGAAAATTCTACGCTTTCCCCTTCTTCGATCTCAAGAGAATCCTGTTTGGGCTGATAGCTTTCAACAAGGCTGATCTCATCGCTATTAACAACCTGACTTCCAACATCATCACCGGGCGCCGAACCATATGTGCCTGATTGAACACGGATATCCGTAATGAAAGTGCTCGGCGTCGAATAACCCGATGCCTGAGCTATGTTTAATTCGGGAACAGAAATTTCTTGAATAAGGCGAACAGTTCCGCCCTCGTCATCATCTTCGACAATCGGGATAACATGATTCACCGTTATCATAACAGTTGCCGTATTACTGCCTAATTCTCCGTCATGAACGTTAAATGTGAAACTATCCGTTCCGACAAAAGCAAAAGAAGGAGCATATGCTAAGTTAGGGGCTGTCCCGCTTAAAACACCGTGAGTCGGCTGGGTTAAAACAGAGTATTGCAAATAACCTCCCTCAGGATCATAACCAGTTAAGGTAATGTTCAATGCAACATTTTCCTGAGTGGAAAGATTTTGGTTATAGGCAACCGGCGGTTGAGATGGCGGAGGCATATAAACATCTTTGATCGTCACAACAACATTAGCCGTAGAACTTAATCCGTCATTATCAATGACTTTTAGGCTGAACGTGTAGCCGCTATCTTTATCAACTTTTGGAGCAACGAATTGCACACGCGCTTGGTCGAGCGGGTCACGAATGAGCGAAACTCCGCCCAAAGATGTCCAGGCGTAGCGAACGATGTTGCCATCCGGATCACTACTAGAAGAACCGTCTAGTAAAACGGTTGTTTCTTCATTAGCCGGATTAGGCGTCGCAACAATGGCCGCAACAGGCGGTTGAGGAGGAAGAGATTCTTGCACATTTTTTACCGCGATAACAACACTCGCCTGCGCGCTCATTCCATCGTTATCCGTTACTTTTAACGTGGCAGTATAATTGGCATCTTTCTGAACTTCGGGAGCCAAAAATTGCGCGCGGCTGGGATTAAGCGGATCAAGTATAAGAGAAAGGCCTTCTTGGACCGACCATTGATATCGAACAATTGTTCCATCTAAATCAAAGCTGTCCGATCCGTCCAAAACTCCGGATTGTTTTTCATCAATAGGATTAGGTGTTGCAACGACAATAGCAACAGGCGCAACGAAAGCGGGGTTTTCAATAGCTAATGTAACGCTTTCGACATCTGTTAATCCATCATTATCCGTAACCATCAATGAAAATTGATATTTCTTATTTCGATCGTTTTTAGAGATCTCAAAGCTTGCAATAGGCTTATCCCCATCTTTGACCCTCATGACATTAAGGGCCGAATTATCATCAAGTGACCAACGGTACGAAACAACACGCCCGTCTTTATCATTGCTCTTGGAGCCGTCCAGCTTGATCAGATCTCCGGGTTTAGCCGGATTAGGCGATATCTCAATAACGGCTTGCGGATTTTGCGTGGAATTCTGGACATGAACAACAACCATATCAGAATCTGTTAGGCCGTCATTATCCGTAACCGTAAGAATAAATTCATAGCCAACATCTTTATTCACCGAAGGCGCAAGGAATGTCGCGTAAGGACCCGTCGGGTCAATAAGATCAATTCCTTCCGGCGCCTGCCAATGGTACAAAACAATATTTTCATCATCCGAACTTGCCGATCCATTAAGCAAAGCCGTTTGCCCTTCCATAATAGTATCGGGAACCGCTTGAGCAACAGCCTGCGGCGGAACAGACACCTCTTCCACATTTTGAACAAGAACATTCACGGCCTGAGAAGCCGTTTCGCCTTCATTATCCGTAACGGTTAGTGTAAAGTTATAAGCAGTATCAACTTCTACTTGCGGAGCGGTAAATGTAGTGATCGCGCTATCGGGATCGGCGATATCAATTCCCGCCGGTCCATCCCAATGGAAAAATACATTTCCGCCGTCAGGGTCAGAACCAGATCCCTGTAAAGTAACTAGAATACCTTCTTGGACAGGATTGGGGTTTGCGGAAACACTGACAACCGGCGGCTGGAGCACGCTCAAATCAAAAGGACAACTTCCTAAATCAGCAATACTGCTATCAGGATCGAGTAGACTATTAGGATCTCCGGAATTGATACAGGGAGACTCCGACTGAAGCCGATAATCTTGCCCAAAAGAATTGATGAAAAGAGGATCAGCGGAAATATTATTTGTACCCGCATTGAGAATAGCAGGATCATCGGAATCATTGTAGTTAGCGCGGAAGATATGGAATGTATCTGGAGCAACTTCTTCCATTGCGCCGTTATCCCAAGCAATATTGTTCTTTAATGAAACACTGCTGTTGTTAAGAGTTAGTAAATGCTCATTATTCGCCATCGTGTTGTTAACAAGGTGGACGCTCCCGGGAAGCACGAGATCAGCTCCCTCCATGGCCGTCCCATTATCGTAGAAAAGATTGTGGTCGAAATAAGCGTTAGCCGATTTAATAGATCGCCAATTGTAGAAAATGTTATTTTTGAATATCCCATAATTTAAATTTAAATCCTCAGTTCCAGAATTGCCAACAAAACTGATATTTTCCACAACTAATTTTTTCTTTTCTGCCACGACATCTGAAATAAGAGGAGAACTATTCATCAAAGACGATGTCAATATAACTTCTCCCGGATTCCCAAGGCCTTTCATGTACAGCCAATAGGCATTATGATTAAGCGGATAGCCCTGATAAACACCAGGATGCACATGAATTTCTCCTAAATATTCATAAGGGTCGGGGGTCTCATTAAACCATGCAATGGCCGGTTCTAGCGTATTGAAAGGATGTGCTAGTGTGCCGTCGCCGCCGGCCGGAGCACTAGCATCGACATGGATAGCATAGTAACCGTTGTAACGCGTCCTGATACCAATTGAATTGTGAAACTCATCCAGCTCTTGAATTGTATTATTGGGATCTATCAAAACCTTCATCCCCAGATTTCCATAATTTGGCCAAGAAAAACTACCGCGAATAGTTGCTATTTCTTGAGCCGATAAATTGGGGATCGTATATTCTCCGAGAAGAGTTTCTCCTGCTCCATATGTGCTATAGACCTGAACAAGTAAATCCTGGACTACCTGAAAACCCTTGTTTTCAACATAAGCAGTAAAAGTAACCTGATCGCCGGGCTGAGGATTAGTGTTATCAACCAAGGTAAACAAAGAAAACTCCGGCTTTGTGGAATATTGCTGCCGATAAGCTGCAATATTTAAAGCCGGGTCTCCCAAAAAATTAAAGATCTTGCGATGGTAACCGTCGCTGTCTTGCCGTGTCGGAGTTACATAATTAATTTTTGCATTTCTGATCGCATCGCCGATAATGTTTACGCCATTGGTATATATTTCATTGAGGATCAGCGGCTCATACGGCCAAGTGCCGGATGCCCATGGTTCACGGGTTGCGCCAAAATAAGAAACCGCGCCGCCATTTGGATTCTTTAAGAACGCCTCCCCGACGCAATCAATAGAAGCATGCCCCGGATACGGATTGTCAACGCACGCCGAGTTGCTTGCCAAAGCAATAACAAATGCTGGCTGACGATCCATATTCGTCAAGCCGGCAATTGCCGTTGCCGCCACATCAGGATTATCCCAATACTCTTGCATCGAGTGCCCTTTGTACGTTACAAACAAAGCACCCTGTGCATTTAAATAATTCACGATCGTATTTTGGTTATAGCTGTAGCCAGGAGCTCCATATTTAAAATATTTAGCCTCTTTGTGATGCTGGATCATCGTCGGCCATTCAGAATCTGTGCTGACGCTGCCGATGATCGTAAGATGGCGAGTTGCCCAATTATTTTCATCTTGCGGCGGATTAGTTTCGAAGTTAATAGTTTTATTCACTACTGTTTCAAGCTCAACTTCTGTTTTTATAGGGAACCGGCCGATCGCAATTTCGGGCGAAAAATCTTCGCCGGACAAACACGCGTAATCGTGATCGCTGGTCGGAATACCATCCCACTGGCCAGCTTCGCTTCTCCAGGTTGGTAAAAACCACGTTTGACTGCTAAATCCTCTATCCGCGTCACCAACTAAAAGCACATATTTAAGAGACGGGTCAGCACTTTCGCGCCAACTATCATAAGCATGCTGAATGAACGCCTTGATCTTTTCCTGCGACGTCGCCCCGGAATAAGCCGCGTAAATATCGACAAGATAAGCAACACCAACAGAATAGTGTCCACCCTGGACAGACGCACGATGATCAAGATGAGTAGAAAGCGCCGGAGAGCCTGCAAAGGCGTTGGCAGAAATAACTAAATAATCAATGGAAACTCCGGGATCCGGACTGATGATATCACTCGCGCTAAGCAAATGGACAATGCCCGGCTCCAGAGGAGAAGCCACAGCGTTTGTTGCCGGACTTAAAGCAACCAGCAACAAAAAAAAGGCTATATGTAGTTTCTTAAGATGACTCATCGTTTTTATCCTCTTTAATAAGACTATAAATAAAAAAACCGAACTGCTTATCCGTTATTTGATAAGGCAATTCGGTTCTTAACTACTTGCTCATATCTTCGGTAGCCCAACCCTCCTCATTTGCCGGCGAGGAGTTGCGGCTTTGCGTCTTGCGATTACTCGCAATTTGCCCTTATCGGATATTTCCAACTTTAACTAATAAATACAAAGAACAAGTACTATTATCTCTAACCCAGTACAAGTATGCCGTATGGATCGTCGAATGTCAAGGTGGGCTAAATAGTTAAGCCTTTGTAAATAAATAACTTAAAAGCACCAGAAAAACACCTATTATATTTCGATTCCAATGAGTTTTTTGAGGATCGTCCCAACACCAAAGCTGATAAAAGCAACCGACAAAGAAATGGCGGCCATTTCAATAAACCGGCGCCAAAATTTTAAACCCTTAGCTGTCGTAATATAAAATGTGTATCCAAAAATAATGAGAATGCTCATACTCAACATACTTGCTAAGGCCACATAAAGATTCGAAAAAACGAAATATGGCACGATCAAAAGAAAAACAGTAACGAGATACGCAACGCCGGTATAAAAGGCTGATTTTAAAGGGCTTTTTTCTTCATTTTGATCCGCTTCTTCTTTGGACGACAGATATCCCGACGCGGCCATAGACATAGAAGCAGCAATACCGGTGATAAGCCCGGTCACGGCGATGATCTTCCCGTTTTGTAAAGCAAAAGTAAGCCCCGTTAAAGCCCCGGTCAATTCCACCAAGGCATCATTCAATCCTAAAACAACAGAACCGGCATATTCAACCCGCTCTTCTTTCAAAATAGACAAAAGTTCTTTTTCGTGCTTTTGTTCATCAATGACTAAAGCGCTAGTTTGCGGAAAATGATTTTTCAACTGCTGATAGGCATCAGCAGAAAGGATCTCTCCTTTTTCCATCAGCTTTAAAGCAAAAGATAAGCCAAAGATCTTCGAAAGAAATATATACCAAAAAACCATTATGCGGTCAGGTTCAATATCCCGTCCGGATAATGTTTTCCAAAACTGGCAATGCTCTTTTTCATCTTTGGCAATCTTCTCTAAGATCTCTCGATTATGCGTATCGGTGATTTGCTTGGCTAAGCCGGCATAGATGTGGTATTCCGTGATCTCGTTACGTTGCGCTTTTAAGACAGCATCAAGGATCTTTTTATCCATATTATTTTCCTCTATTGTAAAGTTAAGATATGCATAACGCCTTTGCGGATCATCATAACGGCGATGGCGGCCAAAAGAAGACTGGTCACCTTGGATAAAGCACGCGACCCCGCTTCGCCTAAAACTTTTATAAGAAAACCCGATGTCATAAAAAATAAGCCAACCAAGACAAGATTAGCAAGGATAGAAATAAACGTCGCGTATAATCCGTGTTCGCCGATCATAATAAGCGAAGTTGTTAAAACCGCCGGACCAACGATTAAAGGCGTTCCCAAAGGAACAACGCCCAATTCTTTCGGTGGAATTCTTTGAGGCTTATTAGGCAGAACTAAGTCAATGACGGCCAAACAAAAAAGAATAGCACCGCCCGCCACCATAAAATCCCCGATGGTAATTCCTAAAAACTTAAAAACTGCCCTGCCAACCAAAATAAAACCAATGGCTAAGCAACCGGCCGTTATCAGCGATTGAACAATGATAGAAATTCTTTCTTTGCGCTCTAATTCCTGGGTCAGCCCGACAAAGATCGGTAAAAGCCCGATCGCATCAACCGCGACAAAAATGGGAATAAACGCCAAAAGAATGTTTTCCATAAACCCCAATATCCTTTCGCTAAAAAATGTAAGCTATTTTTTCTCTGATTTCGTCTTGAGAAGTGAGGCTACTACAGAAATGATCAGTATGCCAACCACAAATCCTAAAGAAATTCCCGTGGATATCTTGATAAAATGACTGGCGATCATCTTAAGCCCGACAAAAACTAAAATAACCGAAAGCCCGTAATGCAAATAATGGAAAAGCGGCATAATGCCAGCCAAAGCAAAATAAAGCGCGCGCAATCCTAAGATGGCAAAAATGTTCGAGGTGTAAACGATGAAGGGATCAAGGGTGATCGCTAAAACGGCAGGAATAGAATCAACGGCAAAAACAACATCGGTTGTTTCTACCATCAGAAGCGTAATGAATAAAGGCGTTGCCCAGGTCTTATTATCTTTTTTGATAAAAAACCTATCTTGTTCGTAATTTGTCGTCACCGGCATAAAGCGCCGAAATAGTTTTAAAACGGGATTTCGTTCGGGATGGATTTCCTCATCTTTATGAACCCCCATGCGAATACCGGCTAAAACCAAGAATAAACCAAAAATATAAATGATCCATTCAAATTTATGAATTAAAGCGACGCCCGCGAAAATAAATATAGCGCGCATGACCTGCGCGCCTAAAATTCCCCAAAATAAGATTTTATGCTGATATTCCTTGGGAACACGAAAATACGAAAAGATCATGATAAAAACAAATAAATTATCAACACTTAGAGACTGCTCAATGAGATATCCGGTCAAGAACTCTAAAGCCGGTTTTTGCCCCTTCCATATCAAAATGGCTAAATTAAAAAGCAGCGCTAGCCCAACCCAAAACGCGCTCCACAGCAAAGCTTCCTTTAGCTTAACTTCATGCGAGCGGCGGTTAAAGACAAGGACGTCTAAAATAAGCATCCCTAAAACGAAAACGATAAATATGGTCCACCACCATGCCTGCGCTGACATTATCTCTCCTTTGATGTAATGCCGCTATTATAAACACCCTGACAAAATATTTCCAACATTCTTTAGAATTCGTTTTTGCCGTAAAGCTATTCCATCAAAACCAGCAGCGCCATCAATCCTACGCCCAAAATAATACAGACAAACTGCCCCAAAGAAATAGAAGCCTTCACATCATGATGAAGTTCCGGGATAAGGTCAGAGCCGGCGATATACAAAAAACCTCCCGCTGTCACCGGGACAATATAGGAAGCGTAACCGGTAATATGCGGCCCGATAAAAAGCGATATTCCAAGCCCAACAAAAGCAGTTAAAGCCGAAAGGAAGTTAAAGAAAAGTGCCTTGCGAACTGTCAAGCCGCTATGGACAAGAATACCAAAATCACCTATTTCTTGAGGAATTTCATGCAAGATAACAGCCAAGGTCGTCGCGACACCGATAGCGGGGCTCGCCAAATAACTTGCGCCAATGATCATTCCATCCATGAGATTGTGAACCGCATCACCGATCAAACTTAAAGTTGCCATCGGGTGAACGTGTTCATGCGATGATTCTAAAATATGGCAATGCCGCCATCGTAAAAATTTCTCCAGAACAAAAAATATTAAAATACCGCTAATGACCAGAAGTGATGTTTGCAGGCTAAGCCCTAATTCTTCAAACGCTTCCGGCAGAAGATGAATAAAGGCATCTCCGAATAATGCTCCGACAGCAAAACTTACCAAGAAAAGAAGGATTTTGCGCAAAAACTCTTTATTAAGAGAAAGCGTAAAAGCCCCGGCTAAAGAAATAATGCTCACCAAGCTGACGCTGATCAAGGCAGAAATGGAAGGATTCATAAGGCTCCTTTTAAGTTAAAAATTATAAATGATCGTCATAACAATTGAGTCATTGGCATCCGTATTTTCACCAAAGATCGTCCGCTGATACGCCAAAAGAGTTTGGATGCTATCATTCGACCAGCCAATTCCGGGAACGGCTAAGACATAACTGGAATCATTCGCGGGAATTTTGTCTCCGTCTTGTTTGGTGTCCCCTTGCGTATAACCGTTTAATTCAAATAAAAGATTAAATCCTTTTGGTAGAAAATATTCAACACCGATATCGTAAGCTAAAGAATTTCCATATTGCGTTTTAACTTCATCAACTTTGGTTACCAAGGGAAAGGAATAGATCGCATCCGCGTGAAAAATGAACGGTTTGAAACGCTTGGTTAAAACAAAGCCATAGCCGTGTTCATAAGAACCAGTCCCGAAGGAATCCGTTTCCAACTTTTCGGCCTCAAGTTTTTGATATGGCCCGCTCGGCAATTTAAGCTGGAATATCCCCGTGACCTGCGGAAAAATTTTTGTTTCATCTAGAAAACAATATCGAGAATATAGGTAGGTATCGCCAAAACCTTCCGCATGAGCTTCCTCGCCGCTTTGTTCAATAAAATTTTCCAGGTAAGCCATTTGACCGCTGATCTCTAGGCGATCCGTAAGCCCATACTGGAGGAATAGTTGCTGCTGATATTGATACTTCCGATCGCCTTCGGGAAGCGAATCTGAATTCCCCTCCGCGTCAAAAGTGCCGCGGGTGTGTGTATAATAAAAAAATGTTTGAGCTAATAATTGATTTTTCTCGCTAACAGGTGCTGTCCAAGCCGTAATTGGACCTGCCGACGGCGGATACCATTCGCTTAAGTCCTGCGAGCTGCTGTTATCCTGTTGCGCGAAAAGTAAACCGCAGCAACTCAATAAAATAAAACCAGAAAAGATGATCATCCGTAGAGTTTTTATATTCACCAGTGTCTCCCTTTAGCTAAAAATAAATTATTTGACTCCTCTATTTTCATCGGCACTTTGCACATAAGCCTTCCACCTGGAAAATATGGCGTTCCGGTTTGCACTTTAATTTTTGTCTAAGGATTTTCTCGGTATGTTCAAAAAGGCATTCACTTAATTCGATGATCGAATGGCATTTTCGGCAGATAAAATGATGGTGATGATGCGCGCGGTCTTCGTGCCGGCAAAACCCGTAGTAAAGCTGCTGGTCGCTTGACTCGATCCTAAAGAGAAGGCCGATCGAAGAAAGCTCTTCTAAAATACGATAGGTAGTCGGCAGTCCAACTTGATCAAATTTCTTTCGTAAAATCGCCCAGACTTCCTGCGGGCTTAAATAATCTTTCCGGCGGGAGAAAAGGTCAATGACCGCTTCACGCTTGGGAGTGACTTTAAGAAAGTGTTTTTTGAGGCTTGTCGTAAATTCTTTTTGGTTTTTCATAAATAGAAATGATTTCTATTTAGTATAAACAAAAAATCATTTACGTCAAGTTATTTCTTTGCGAGAATTCTTGAGTTACTTTTCCTTGGGAAGGAAAAGATTTGTAGCCGATGTAAGAATAAAAATGATGGCAATCCCGATGAAACCGGCCACAACGCTCGATAGGCCGGCGTGACCAATAAATGTCGCCTGATAACCAGGAAACAACGCCGGAAATTCCACCGCTGAGAACTGCACAAAAGAGAATTTCTCGGCCACCCACTCAAGGCCGTCCGGGAAATTGCTGGCGAAAGGGCTTAATGTAGTTGCGACAGCTGCTAATCCAAGGCTTCCCACGGCAAGTGCTTTTGAATTTTCTTTCCAAAAACGCACACATGACCCAAGGACAGCAACAATAGCAACTGTTAATACGCCTTCGCCTAATCCGATCAAAGAATGCACCGATAACATCGCCGGTAAAACTTTTTCGAGGCTCGCAGCTCCGGAAAAAGCAACTTCAAACGCGCAGGCAACCGCACCGATTAACACCGAAAACCACGCGGCTAATCCAAGCGCTAAAGATCGGTTCATCCCTTTTTGTATCATGCGATAAAATAAGAACCCGGATAAAGCAGCTCCCAAAATTCCCATATTAAGAATATTGACTCCCAATGCGTTTATTCCACCGTCACCAAAGAAAAAAGCCTGAACAGCTAAAATCAGCGCCATCGAAACAACCGCAAAAGGAATACCTAAGAAACTTACGGCTAACATCGCCCCCACCAAATGTCCTGACGTTCCATCTTGGATCGGATAATTGAGCATTTGCAAAGCAAAAATAAGCGCGGTGATGCCGGCAAATTTAAATACTCCCGGTTTTTCCTTGATCTTTCCGGACCAATAACCGGCTAATCCTAAGCCGACAGCTCCAACTGTTAATGTCACCGGACAAATAGCACCATTGAGCATTGAACTTGGAATATGCATGTTAACCTCTAATTCTTAAGATTTTTTAATATGGGATCTATTCTTTTAATTTCAATTCCGTTCCGTCTTTCGGGCAGAATTGAACGTCATTAGTGAAAGCTGCTCCGCACTTCGGGCAGAATTTTTTATCCATTTTCTCGCCAACTACGCCCCCGGCAACGGCACCCGCTCCCGCACCGATCGCCGCGCCTACTACTCCATGGCCCGACTGATGCCCGATAATACCGCCTAAGATCGCGCCACCCGCGGCACCAACACCGGCGCCTTTTTGTGTCGTCGTGCAACCGATCATCGCTAAACCTAATAATGTAACCACAAAAACTTTTTTCATAGCTTCCTCCCTTTTATTTAGAATGAATACCGCTATTATATCGTAAAATCAGAGAAAATAAAGCGCTCTTGCAAAACTACTTGATGTGAAAAACCTTATTAAAAATACTCGATTTCCATATCCACAAACCGCTGACCACCACGATCGGGATCGCGACACATTTTACAAAAGCTTGAAACAAAATATAACGATGAAACGGCGAATAGATATAGCACAGCAATATCAAGCCGATAATAATATGAACCCAGCGCAGGATAGTTCTTATTTTTGATGCTGTCATTTTCTTCCCTAATATAGTATTAACTTTTGAAGGGTTATTGTATCACAACTTTCCCAAACCGCCAAAACAGGAAAACTGACCCTAATCTTTTATTCTCTCCCACGGCTCAATTTTCCCGAAAACAACAGAAAATAACGGATGAGGCTTCACGCGGCGAGTAGCACTGATTTTTTGATAAACGTTCTTATCGCGAATCTTAAGTTTTTTCAAAAGATGCCGGAACTCATAATCCATTTGCTTTTTTGTCACTTTAAGATGAAACTTCTTCTTTGAATAAAATAAGATCTTATTTTTTGAAAATTGATATTTTCTTTTTTTTGCCTCTAGATAAATCGAAAAAAGATAGTTCCCGATCGCCAAAAGCGGCTTAGAGTGTCTTTTAAAACGTTCTAACTGCGGATGATTTTTGTAGCCTTTCGTTTTTCCGACGATAACTTTCTGCGCCAAAAGCCCTTCCCGCCAAACAGCCAAAAGCCCTTGGCGGTCAAGATATTGAGGATGAAGCGACCATAAGCGCATAGGAAAAACATTTTACGTTGAACTTAAGTTTTAAACAAGCTAAAATAACGCCTATGTCTCAGTTGAAACTGATCAAAAAAGAACTCAAAGAACTATCCAGCCCGGCGAAAGCCAAGATCTTGCAACGGTTTTTTAAAACCGGACCCGGTGAGTATGGAGAGGGAGACATTTTTATCGGCGTAACTGTCCCTGAAACACGTAGTGTCGCGAAACAATTTAAAGACTTAAGTCTTGGAGATACCATATCCCTTTTACACTCGCCTATTCACGAAGAACGGCTTTGCGCACTTTTCATTCTCATCGAGCGCTATAAGAAGAGCTCTGCCCAAGAGAAAAATAAGGTCTACAAAATCTACCTAAAGAACCAAAAATATATCAACAACTGGGACTTGATCGATCTATCCGCAGAAAAGATCATGGGCGATTTTCTTTTCAATAAAGACAAACAAATCCTTTACCGGCTGGCAAGATCAAAAAACCTCTGGGCGCGACGTATCGCCATAATGGCAACTTTTTATTTTATTAGAAACCGTTTCTTTGGCGACACGCTAAGGATCGCAAAAGCATTACTGCACGACGAGGAAGACCTCATCCAAAAAGCTGTGGGATGGATGTTGCGAGAAGTGGGAAAACGCAATCTAAAAACGGAAGAAGGTTTTTTAAGAACACATTACAAAAAAATGCCACGCACCATGCTGCGTTATGCCATTGAACGGTTTCCGGAAACAAAACGCCAGAGGTATCTTAAGGGCATTATTACCTTGAGAGCTTCTAATGGGCGTAAAGCCATTCAAAAACATAAATGATCGAAAAAACCACAAAACATAAGCTATAGATAACAAAAATAATGTTAGGGCGTATGGGGCGATCCTGCCAGGAGCGCAGCGCCCTAACCAACACATAGGCAAGAATAGGCAGATAAGAGAGTAAGGCGGCGGCAAAAATAGCACCCAGCAAAGCATAAAAAACTTGCTGAGGATAAAGGACCAGCCCTTTTTGTTTTAGCCAAGAATACAGAAAAAACCCGGCAAAAGCAAAAATACCCACTCCGTAAAGATGGTAAATCCCCGTCAAGCACATACCCTCTTCCCGATATTGCCAAGGTTTACACCAGCGTAAATAAAAAATAACAGGTATGTACGTCAACATAGAGAAATAAAACAAAATGACAGAAAATGATGAAAAGACATCCAGGGGAACCACTCCGCTCCCTTCTTTGCGGTTGATCAAATACCACACCAAAACTAGCGCGCAAGAAACAGCATAAATGACCCCAATTGTCTTCACTCGAGATTCTTTCCCCCGGGCAAGTTTTGATTCATCCGTCATGATAAAAATGCCCCGCCCGCGAACTGTTTCAAGCTGGCGCAAAGGCGGATTTTTGATAAGCAGATAAAAAGTTACCGGAACGAAAGCTAAAACACCTCCCCAAAAAAGAATCAGCAACAGCGCGGTAAACATTTGACACTCTTTCCGTGTTAAATCTTAATCGGTTATTTTTCTATCAAATTCTTGACCATTCCCAAGAAGTGATGCCCGTCTTTATTAAACTCGAAATATTTCGGCTGCACTCTTTTATTCCATTCCCCCAGATAATTATAGATAACAACAGGGATTGTTTGTAGCCGCGGCATATTTTTGATACGGTCCGCTAATTCCCGCGCATTTAACTTCTCAAAGATCTCTTTAAGGATAATGATATCCGGAACCCAAGATATGGCTTCCTGAAGACACTCATCGGCATTCGCCACCAGATGAACTTCGCAATGCCATTGCGTAAGGATGCTGTCCAGCTCCCGATAGATCTCCGCATCATTTTCGAGAAGGATGACCTTCTTTTTCTTTTCAGAAAAAGTACGCTTTACCTTGTATTTCCCGGACAATCCCGGATACAGAGTTTCGACAGAAGTCTTTTCTACCGGGCTCATCCCGCGTAATTTCGTCATATCATCATGCATAATAATTTCTGCCGTTTCAGGGATGGTCTCTTTTTGCCCGGTGCCTATCTTCTCTTTTCGTTCTTTTGAAAGAACTTTCTTGATAACATCCACCAATTCAGCCATCTTAAAAGGCTTTTCCAAGAAAGCATCAGCATCGGTCAGCTCAAAGTATTCCCGCATCTTGACCCGGGCCGTCAAGATGACAAACGGGATCTTTTTACCGAATTCTGCCTTTCGTAGATCTTTCAAGAATTGATTTCCGTCCTTTTTTGGCATCACCACGTCAGAGATAATAATGTCCGGCCTGATCTGGCCGGCCACCGTCAGCCCTTCGTCTCCGTCTCCGGCTTGAGACACAGAGTAGCCGGCGCTTTCTAATTCGAGCGCCATCAAAGTACGCAAATCATTTTCATCTTCCACAATAAGAACTTTTATTTTTTGCATCTTTCTTCGGTCTCCCCTTTTAAAGGATTTTCAGCGGTAATTTGAATTTATTTTTCTTCCTTTTGCCGCATAGGCAACAGGATCGTAAATGTTGTCCCTTGGCCTTCCTGGCTTTTTACGCTTATTTTCCCGTTATGGTGCTCAATGATCTTGTAAACGATCGATAAACCTAACCCCGTTCCTTCCCCTTGCCCTTTGGTCGTAAAAAAAGGCTCAAATATCTTTGATAAAACTTCCGGAGGCATCCCACAGCCATTGTCGGTAATCTCAACGACAAGGTTTTTATTTCCCGAAATCCCCGCCTGCGCGCTGGATTGCAAATAAATATGCGCCAAAACTCTTCCCCTGTCTTGGACGGCATCGATCGCATTTGTCAAAAGATTAACAAACGCCTGTTCCAGCAAGATCCTGTCTCCTTCAAAGAAAATGATCTCTGGCTCATAATTTCTTTGCAGGTCAATATTCTTAAATTTGGCGCGATTATCGGCAAAGCCAATGGAATTATCCATCACTTGGCATATATTCAACAGTTCTATTTTAGATTCGGATTGCCTGGAAAAATCCAATAATTTCATAATAACGCCATTAGCTCTTTGCGCCGCTTTTTCGATCATATCAATTCTCATTTTCGCTTGCGCGTTCAGAGAATCCGGAGCCCCCCTCAATCCTTCGGCCCCCAGCAAAATGACCGCTAAAGGATTTTTGATCTCGTGAGCGATCCCGGCGGCTAACTGGCCGACGGCGGCCATTTTCTCCGATTGCAGCAGCTGTGCCTCGGCTGACTTAAGTTCTTTATCGGCTTGCTGGCGTTCGATAACCCGCCCTAGTTGTTCCCCAATGCCACGGACCGTGAGCAAGAGATCTTCATTTCTTTCCATTTTCTCATTGGTGAAGAATTCAGCGATCGCTATCGTTTTGCCATGATCCTTGATCGGAAAACCAAACGCCCCTTTTATTTTTATGTTCTTACATAAATTCTTTCGTGGAAAATTATCATCCTCCTGGACGTTGTGGATCCAGGCCGGTTCTCCGGATTGCCATATTCGCCCGGGAAGCCCAATACCGGGAGCAAAAGAAATTTCTTCTGTGACTCTTTTGAACTCAGCAATAAAATCCTGGTCTTGCCCATCTTTAATGAACCATATTTTGCTGGATTTCAATTCTCGGGCCTTATCTTCAGAGAGAACGTAAACATGGCCTATGGGCCAAGAGGTCAATCGGCAGATGGTCCCCACGCAACCATAAATGGCCTCTTCCACTGAATCTGTCTGAGCGGCCATTTTCATGACCTCGTAAAGAACCCGGGTTTGCTGTTCACGATGTACAAGGCTTGTATTTGTTTTTTTGAGCTGTTCCTCGCTTGCTCTTAACTGCACCGTACGCTCTTTGACCTTTTCTTCGAGTCCTTCATAAGCCGTTTTTAATTTGCGCGTCATTTCGTTAATCACTCTTGCTAACGTTCCGATCTCGCCTTTTGAAAAACTTTCAATATGAATATCGAGATCGCCTTCTCCGATCTTGGTTGCTGCCATTGTCAACTTGCCCAAAGGAATCGTGATCATTCGATAAAAAGCAATGACGATCAAAAGAAGGATAAATCCTGATAAAAACAGAAGAAGGATAAGTGTATCTCGTACTTGCCTGACCGGAGCTAAGATTTCTTTTGTCTTTCGCTCAGCAACTAAAACCCATCCCAGCCCCTTATAGTCCAAAAAGCCATCGGACTGCGCGAAAGAAGCCAGCTCTTGCACTCCTTCCTGGGACAGCTCTGTTTGATCTATCCAATAAGCGCTTGTATCCTTAATATTTTTTTCAATATTTCGGATAGCTTCTTCCTGCAATCTGGAACCCAAAGGATAATTCTCGCTCGAATAAACGAACCGATAATCCTTTGTTAAAACTTTGAATTCCGTTCTTGCCACTCCATGGACCTGAAACTTTTCCTCCCCCTCTAAGTTCTTTAGGATATCCTTCACCTGCTGAATGTTCAAAACGGCTTTCATGACACCCAGGAATTCTCCTTCATCGCTATCAATGCGAAGACAAATGCTGACAGCCTGGACATCAGAACTCTCATCGTATTCTACATCAGATACAAAAATCCCGTCAGAGCGCGCCTGCTGCCACCAAGACTCATCATCCTGACGGTAATCGGAAGTTCTATTTGTTTGGGCAACATTAGCGCCGTATTTGTTAGTAATAAAAATCTCCCCGATCAGGTTAAAACTATACTCACGCTTATAAAACTCTGTTCTTTTCTTCAGATTATCGGAAACCTTATTAGAAAGGATGTCTTCCATAAACGGGCTTAATTCACTCGATGGAAAAGACATCCACTCTTTATCCTTCTGATCAATATATGCTTGAATATCGCCATATTGCTCAAATTGGCGATTGGATTCTCTTAAGGCATTTTGGGCTTCCGTATTGATGGCTAATATTTTACAATCTTCGATCCTGCGCTGGATTGTTTGATCGATCTGATCCAGCGCCTGATTTGCTAAAAGCTTAGATTCATAGCCGATCGTGTCGATCAGCATTTTCTCAATGATCTTAAGAGAAATAAATGCTCCCACACAAAACAGCAAAAAGACTAAAACAAAAGCCAAGATGAGTTTGCCGCGTATTGTCATAATGTTTCGCTGGATCCTTTACAGCTGTTGAAACTGCTTTTTAAAAGCCATAAAAAAACGGCTTCATGAGAAATCATCAGCCGCTAAAAATAACGAACCACAGATGGAAGAGCTTATTTTTTCTTAGCACTTTTCTCCTGCTCCTTAGGGCGATTCTTCTCTCGCCATTTATCATACTCTTCTTGCAGTGTTACCATCATATTTTTATGGATATATTCTATATAAAATGGCTCGCCGAATATTTCCTTGATCAAGTCAAACGGGTTTTGGCCATTATCATAATCGCCGTACATGATCGCTAATGTATTAAGCTGAATTCCAACGGGCTTAAAAAATAACTTTGGATTTTGCTTTTCATTGAGGTCGATCTGCTCGGCATAAAAAGCAGGATTTTTTCTGATGATAATGTTTTCTTCTTTTAAAGACTCAACAAGGCTTTTGATCAACCGAACTTTATCTTCATGTTTAAGCTCTTTCCAGAAAAGCGGATCATGGATCCAGGCAAGTTTTTGATTGGTTTCAGCCGGAGTTTCGGCTTGGACAGGAAATGAAATTGCGAAAAGGAGAAGAAAATAAAATAAGAATATCGCGCTGAATTTTAAAAGCATTATGCTTTAAAGTCCTTAAACGGTTAGAACCATCCGGTAACGCGCTTTATTCTGCCGGACTTTCTCAACAGCCTTATTCACATCACTTAAAGGCATGGTTTCTGTTTTTGCCGCGATGTTGTGATGCGCGGAAAATTCAAGCATTTCTTCAATGCCGCTGCGGCTTCCGATAACACTTCCCACAACGCTTTTTTGTCCGCTGATCAAGGCAAAGGCCGAGATTTCCATCGGATTTCCCGGAACACCGACCATGCATAATTTGCCATTGGGGCGCAAGACTTGCAAGAATTTTCCCCAATCAAGATCAACATTGACCGTTGAAAGAATAAAATCTAGCGACCTGGATAATTTTTTGAGTTGATCGACTTTGTTGCTGGCCACAAAATGATGCGCGCCAAAATCTTTAGCTTCTTTTTCTTTTGTCGGATCGCTGGAAAAAGCCGTTACTTCACAGCCGAAAGCGCGCGCAAATTGTAAGCCTAAGTGCCCTAAACCGCCGATACCGATCACGCCAACCTTCATTGACGATCTCACATGGCGCGCCAGAGGAGAATAAACGGTTGCTCCGCCGCATAAAAGCGGCGCGGCATTTTCCGATTTCAATTTTTCCGGAATAAGAAAAGCGAAGCGGCTGTCCGTGTAAAGGGTTTCGGCAAATCCGCCATAATGGCCGACACATGTTGCCTTATTATCCGCACAAAGATTTTCTTCGCCTTTTATACACCATTCGCACGTCTGACAGCTTCCTGATTGCCAACCGATACCAACGCGGTCACCTGCTTTTAATTTCTGGACATTTTTCCCTGCCGCTTTCACAATGCCGACAACCTCATGGCCCGGGACAAGCGGATAAGAATTCATATTCCAATCATTATCAATGAGATGGACATCGCTATGACAAATTCCGCAATGCGTAACCTTGACCTCGACATCCCAAGGACCTAACTGCGGCGCATCGAATCGAAATACTTTAAGTGTTTCCTTGGGGCCGGAAGCGGCATAAGCAAGAATGGACAAGCTGAGATTCCTTTTTAAGGTTTATGTTAAATAATTCTTTATTTTAGACATGAACGAAAGTGACGAATACAATCCGATATATTTTGACGCGCCTTGCTCTTGGCATTTTTGGACCAAATTTTCCATATCCGCCAGATCTGAACCGGACAAGGTCCCGGCTTCTGTCTCCGCTTCTACCTTATAGAGGATGATAGGGCATATCTTTTCGATAGAATCATCTTCATCTTTTTCCTCAGCGCGGGCCTCTTTGGCTTTTTTTCGAATAAGATCACTCAGCTGAACAACAATTTGATCGACCGGAATAGAAGTCACGGCATTCACCTGCAGAAAAATGAGATTAACCTCTAGCTTTTCCGCTTGCGAGACCAATTGTTTATCGTCTTTGAGAAGAGTCACTTGGCATTTCTTGCCCTCCAGCTCCTGAAGCATTTTATTCATAATGCTTTCATTGGCCCCAAAGATAAGAACTTTATTCTTGGCATTGCTTTTTACATCAGCAGATGGTTTTGCTACGCTTGGCTTGACAGGCTTTGGCGGCTCAGGCTGTTTTGTGGGTTCGGCTGGTTTTGACTTTGGCTCCGGCGGCTTGGCTTCTGTTTTTGCTTCGGGTTTTTTTACCTCCGGCGTGCCGGTAGGCGCGCCAGACAGCTTATTGAGCAAATCAGAATTCTTTGTCAACTTGGCCACTTCCGATAAGAATAAATCCATATTTAACGGCTTAGTAAGAAAACTATCGACCCCAAACACCTTAAAAGAATCTTCTATTTTTGCCCGAGCCGTCAGGACAATGATCGGGATAGACGCCATTTTCTCATCTTTTTTAAGCTCCTTAAAGAATGTAAATCCGTCCATTTGCGGCATCATAAAGTCAGTAACGATGAGATCCGGCTTATCCTGTTTGGCCTTTTGCAAACCTTCGCTGCCGTCCACCGCAGAAACAACCGTATATCCGTTGGCTGATAAACGTGCCCGCAATAATTCCAAGGACACCGGATCATCATCAACTACTAAAACTTTGTTAGCCATTTTTTATCTTTCTTAATATAAAAGTTATTTTGTTTTATCGCAACAGCTTTCACAGCCGCATTTCTTTAAGATCCACATCATCGGACACCAATTGGTAAAAGCAGATTGCAAAAGATTAAGCCCAATAAAAACCGTAAACCAAAGCCATAAGGGGTTCACATAATGCGCTAAACTGACGCTAATGAGTATAAAAATTCCCGCAATACCGCGCAATTTTCTTTCCATGGATCTCTCCTTTCAGATTGAATAACCCAGGCAATATAAGCTTTTCTATTCTAAACCCTATGTTCGTGTTTTTTCAAGAGATAATATAAAATAGGAACTGAGGTGCGCGAAAGAATGGTGGAGGCAATTTCGCCTGTCATAAGCGAAATCGCCAATCCTTGGAAGATAGGATCAAAAAGGATGACAGCCGACCCGACCATAACAGCGGCGGCGGTTAAAAGCATTGGACGAAAACGTGTCGCGCCGGCATCGATCACGGCTTCTTTGAGCGGCATTCCTTGCTTTAACCGTAATTCCGTAAAATCAACGAGGATAATGGAATTACGCACAACGATCCCCGCCCCGGCAATAAACCCGATCATGGATGTCGCCGTAAAGAAAGCGCCGAATAAAAGATGCCCAGGCAAAATTCCGACGAGTGTTAGAGGAATCGGCGCCATAATAACTAGAGGGACCGTAAATGACCGGAACCATCCCACCACCAAAACATAGATCAAGATCAAAACCATGGCAAAGGCAATGCCTAAATCCCGGAACACTTCAAAAGTAATTTGCCATTCCCCGTCCCATTTGATCGCCGGTTTATCCAGCAGTTCCGGCTGATGATTCCAATAAATTTGTAAATTCTCCGTGTCTTGTGAAATTTCTTTTAAGCGTTTTTCCATCGCCAGCATCGCATACACCGGGCTTTCCAGCCTGCCCGTCAAATCCCCGGTCACGTAAGTAACAGGTTTTAAATTCTTATGATAAATGGCACGTTCTTGTTTGATATCTTCCTCTTGAACTAATTCATTGATCGTCACGGGATGATCAAGACGGTTTAATAAAACAATATTCTTAAGGCTGGCAAGGTCACTTCTTTTTTCAGGAGGAAGCCTGAGACGAATGGCAACGGTTTCCGGCTCATCTTTCGCATGGGCAATGTCAATATTCTGTCCTTCCAACGCTAAGAGAAGTGTTTGAGTGATGTCCCGCGAAGAAATTCCGTTTAAAGTCGCTTTCTCATTATTGATCTTAAGGAATTTTTTCTCATATTCATGTTGGACATACGTATCGACATCCGCAACACCGTCGGAATTTTTAAAAACGTCAAATACCTTGCCGGCAAGCTCGGTTTGCTTCTCTAAATTGGGCGCGTAAACTTCCGCCACAAGAGTTGCTAAAACCGGCGGGCCCGGAGGCACTTCCGCCACTTGGACTCTAGCGCCGTGTTCCCTGGCAATTCTTTCGACAACAGGACGGATCTCTTTGGCGATCGCGTGACTTTGGCGTTTGCGATCATGTTTATCTTTTAAGTTGATCTGCAGATCCGCTTGCCACGGCATATTGCGTAAATAATAATGACGGACAAGCCCGTTAAAATTAAACGGCGCGGCAGTTCCGGAATATGTTTGTATATCAACAACTTCCTCAATTCCTATCAAAGCATCTTTCATTTTATAGATCACTTGCCTTGTCTTTTCAAAAGCCGTTCCTTCGGGCATATTCAAAATAATCTGAATTTCATTTTTATTGTCAAACGGCAGCATTTTAACAACGACCGCCTTAAAATAAACAAGCGACATACTGCCAAGGATGAGAAAAGCGATCATCGCAAAGAATAGAGATCTTACTTTCGCATTCTCTAATAGAACTGTCATGCTTTTACGATACAAAAGATCGAGCTTTGATACTTTTTCTTCAGCTCCTTTATGTGCCGCGGGATATTTCTTGAGCAGATGATAAAAGATCCACGGCGAAACAATGAACGCAACACCCAAAGAAAATAACATCGCCATCGAAGCGCCCACCGGAATAGGGCGCATATACGGCCCCATCAATCCCCTAACAAAGGCCATCGGCAAGATCGCCGCGATCACGGCAAATGTCGCCAAGATGGTCGGATTTCCAACCTCATCCACCGCTTCAATGGCGCTTTGCATAAGATTTTTATGCCCCGATAAAACATAATGGCGATGAATATTTTCCACCACCACGATGGCATCATCGACGAGAATACCGATCGAAAAGATCAAAGCAAAAAGTGTAATGCGATTTAGGGTATACCCAAAAAGATAATAGATCAAAAGTGTCAGCGCCAGCGTTACGGGGATAGCGATAAAAACAACCACCGCTTCTTTTCGCCCCAGCGCAAAAGAAATAAGAAGAGTGACAGAAACGGTCGCCAAGAACATATGCCACAACAATTCATTTGATTTTTCTTCTGCTGTTTTTCCGTAATTACGCGTTACGGTAATTTCGATGTCTTGAGGAATAATTGTTTTTTGAAGCGCTTTTATCTTCTTTAAAACCTGGTCCACAACCGTGATAGCATTGGTTGCCTTTCGCTTAGAAATACTTAAGGTAACTGCCGGCGATGTTTCGGCCAAACCGTTTTTTGAAAAACTGATAGATACGTCAGATTCCCGGTCATCCACTCCGTCTAAAACTTGCGCAACATCCGAAAGATACAAAGGGTTCCCCGCCCAAATACCGACAACGATTTTCTTTAGATCTTCGGCTGTTTCTAAAAATCCGCTGGACTCAACCGCGGTGAGCATTTCGCTTTGTGTTGTTGTTCCGGCGGGTAACTTTTGATTGGCCTGCCGCACAATATGGGCAAGCGTTAGCGGTGTTAAAGAATGATCTTCTAGCTTCTGTTCATCAAAAAGAACATGAAAAGTTCTCTGATGGCCCCCGATCAAAGTTGTTTCCGAAACATTTTGTATCGAGCTAATCTCTTGGCGGACTAAGGCCGCCGTTTTACGCAGCGTTTTAATATCCTGATCCTTCGATGAAAACGTCAGCGCCAAAACGGGGACATCGTAAATCGTTCGTGGTTTAATAATGGGTTGTCCGGCGCCGGAGGGAAGCAAATCTAAATTCGCAAACACCTTTGTATAAAGCTTTACTAAGCTTTGCTCTTCATCCGCGCCGACTTCAAAGCGCACGACAAGCAAAGCAAAATTAGGTTGAGCGGTAGAATAAAGGTATTCTACCTGGGGAATTTCCCAAAGCTTTCTTTCGAAAGGCTCAATAACAAGCGTTTCCACTTCTTTAGCCGAAGCTCCGGGAAACGAAATGAAGATATCCATAAAAGGAACGGATATTTGCGGCTCTTCTTCACGCGGAAGCTGCATAATGGCAAACGCGCCCAAAAGAAGAATGCTGATGATCAAAAGCAGTGTCAGCTTAGAATCAATGAATGTTTTTGCGATAGATCCGGCGAGTTTCATGGCGTTTGTTCCACAAGCGAAACATTATCTTGCGCTAACATTGTTTCTAGGATTTGCATATTTTCACTATTCAGTTTTCCGGAAAGAAAAAATAGCTTCGCAAAATTAATATAGGCTCCAAAACGGATATCCCAATAGGTATTTTCTAATTCTAATTGATAGGTCTGGGCCTTTAGGAAATCAGCGATACTTCGTTTTCCGACGCGGTACAAATCGCCAATAGACATCCCTGCTTGGCGGGCATCCATTAATGATTGTTTGGTGAGTTTTAAGATCTCGTTTTGAGATTGATATTCGGATAGGGTTTGCTGTAAGGAATCCTTTAAAGATTCCTCCACCTGCAAATAAAATGATTTTGAACGTTTTACTTCCGCTTGGAGACGATCGATGCGCGGCGATAAAGACGGTTCAAAGATATTCATTCTTAATTGTAATCCCGCCGTATAATTTTCCGCGCTGTCATCCCATTGATTGGTATTGCTTTCTGCGCGCGCAAAAGCAGAAATATTAGGAAGCCTGTTATTTTTCTCGCGCGCAAGCTCAGATTGGCTTAAATCAACGTTATATTTTGCCGCCTGAGCGTCTTTGCGTAAAGTTAATAAGTCTTTTTGAAATTCGACAATATCAATCTCAGGAAATTGCTCGGGAGGGATAGTATGAATTAAAGCGATCTTCTCTTCTTGCGACAATCCCATGAGAATGCTCAAAGAACTATATGCTGCCGCAAGTTTAAATTTAGTCGTCTCTAAAAACCGTTTCATTTGCGCGATCGTAGCCCGGGCTGTTAAATAGTCGCAACCTAAAACCATGCCTTTGCTTTGCAGATTTTCCGCTTCTTTAACAGCTTGTTCGCTGATCGTAACGATATCTTGCGCCACCGCAATCATTTTTTCCAAAGATAAAACGCGTGTATACGCAATGATGGCGGTCAGCATCGCTTCTTGTTCGCTGTTTTCTCTTAAAGATTGAGACGCTTTAACAGCAAAATCCGCGCTGCGAACACGGCCTTCGGTTTGAAACGCCGAGAAGATCGGCAAAGAAAGTTCAAGAGCTGACTGATAATTAGAGAAAGGGTCCGGTTTATTAAGAGAAGGAACGGCAAAATTTTCCTGGCTAAAAGACCGCTGCTTTAATAGCGAGCTAAAAACATAAACAGGATCATTGCCACGCGTGGCAGAAAATCCCAAACCAACAGAAGGCAGATAAGAAGAATATGCTTCTTTTTTAGAAGCCTGAGCCGCTAAAACAGCGTATTCTTGGATTTTTAGCTGCGGAAGATGCTGGACGACTTTGTTGGCAGTTTCGCTAAGACTAAGTTTAAGTATCTTTGAAGCGTCCTCTTGGGCAAAAGCACTTGCCGATAATAAAAGAAAGGAAATAAAAATAGGCGCCAAGAGACAACGCTGTTGTCTCTTGGCGCCTAAAACCATACTCCCATTTTCAAGAAAGCTACTTTGACATTTTTTTAGCATCTCGAGAAACCACAGCCATAACACTTTAAACATCCTTCTTCATGATGTAAAGGACTACCACAGTCGGGGCAAACCCCAACCATGTTAAGGCGGCTGTTCATCGTTTCCGATGGCTTTAATTGACTTGTCGCTAATGTCGCTACCTGAGTTGCTGTCTGAGCCGCTGTTAAAACTTCTTGCGGTTGAAAAGCGGGCGCTTTTTCCGATAGTCTTTTTTCTAAAACCCGAGAAATGGCATCGGCGCAGGAAAATATCCTCGCCCCCTTATCCCAAGACGGAACGGGGCATCTAATACCGCGCAATTGATCAATGACCGCTTTAAAATCAATTCCGGAACGAAGCGCCAAAGAAGCTAAGCGCGCGATCGCCTCCAGCTGGCTTGATGCACAGCCTCCTGCTTTTCCCATTTGGGTAAAAAGTTCAAACGGTTTATTATCACCGTCATAATTAATGGTGACGTAAAGATTCCCGCATCCGGTTAAAACTTTAGAAGTCGTTCCGGTGATCACTTCCGGCCTTCGGCGCGGCTCAATTCTTCCGGCATTGGGATCAACAGCCGACTCTACTTTTGTTTCAGATTTTTGCGCACCGTCTGCTTCTTTTTTACTGACATTCAATACTTGTTCCTGACGGCTTCCATCACGATAAACGGTAATTCCCTTACAATTCAATTCATAGGATAAAAGATAAGCTTTACGAACATCTTCGGGAGTTGCCGTATGTGGGAAATTGATGGTTTTTGAAACCGCATTATCGGTAAACTTCTGAAAAGCCGCCTGCATACGGATGTGCCATTCGGGGGCAATATCATGCGCAGTAACAAAAGCTTTTTTTACATCTTCCGGAATTTCTTCAATATGCTCGATAGAGCCTTGCTCGGCGATTTTTTGCATTAATTCCGAGCTGTAAAATCCTCTTTCTTTAGCGATCTGCTCAAAAACCGGATCAGTTTCCACCAGCTTTGTTTTATCCATAACATTACGATAATAACAAATGGCAAAAATAGGTTCGATCCCCGAAGAACAAGGCCCGCCGATAATACTGATCGTTCCTGTCGGCGCAATGGTGGTGAGCGTCGCATTACGAAAACGCATTTTATCCCCGCCTTTGGCGTAAATGCTTCTATCGAATGCCGGAAAAACCCCTTTGGTCTTGGCAATTTCCAGGGATTTCATCTTCGCTTCCGTCAAAATAAAAGACATCATACGGTCGGCTAATTCCAGCGCTTGTTCAGAATTATAAGCAATGCCTAAACGCGCCAAAAGCGAAGCCCAGCCCATAACACCTAAGCCTATCTTACGGGTCAATTTCGTATTTTGCTCGATCTCTTTAATAGGATGCTTATTGCCGTCAATAACATTGTCTAAGAAGTGAACAGCTTTACGCACCACCGCCTGCAATCGATCCCAATCAACGCTAAGGCTTCCGGTATCATCTTTTTTTGTCATTTCTAAAAGATTGATGGAGCCTAAATTACAGCTTTCATAAGGCAAAAGGGGCTGTTCGCCGCAAGGATTAGTCGCTTCAAAAAGCCCTAGCTGCGGCGTGGGATTATATTGATTGAGCTTATCAATGAAAATAAGCCCCGGTTCACCGTTACGATGAGCGTTTTCAACGATCAGATCAAAAACTTTTTGGCTATTGATTTTCCGGACAGCTTGCTGTGTATTCGGAGAAATAAGTTCGTAGTCTTCGCCCTTTTGAAGAGCTTCCCAAAACTTATCGGTAATGGCAACAGAGATATTGAAATTGGCAATTTCCTGGTCTTGCTGTTTACAGGTGATGAATTCTAAAATATCCGGATGATCAACGCGCAAAATTCCCATATTGGCCCCGCGCCGGGTTCCGCCTTGTTTAACGGCTTGGGTGGCGCCGTCAAAAACTTTCATAAAAGAGATCGGGCCGGAAGCAATGCCGCCGGTGGCTTGTACTAAACTATTTTTTTCGCGCAAACGCGAAAATGAAAATCCCGTTCCGCCGCCGGATTTATGAATAATGGCTGTTGCTTTTAATGTTTCAAAAATGGATTCCATGGAATCAGCAATGGGGAGGACAAAACAAGCGCTTAATTGCCCTAAAGGGCGGCCGGCATTCATAAGAGTAGGAGAATTTGGCATGAACTCCAAATTAGCCATCATTTGATAGAAAGCTTCTTCGGTTTGCGAAATCTGCTTATCACTACTGCCGTATTGCTTGTCAACACCGGCAATGGCGCGCGCGACACGGTGAAACATTTCTTCGGGCGTTTCGATCACCTTTCCGTTTTCATCTTTTTTTAAATATCTTTTTTCCAAAACTTTTTTCGCGTTCTCTGAAATCCTTAGCCCCATCGCCTTCGCCTCCTTGATTAAAATCTTTTTATCGCTATATATTGTGTATTTCTGACTGCATCATACAACATCTAGTGTTCCCTTGTAAACAGAAATTTTACCTTTCTTACTTGAAATATCCGTGCCGACGGACAGTTTCCTTCTTGTCAAAGGGTTCCACTTCTTTTTTTCCTACTTCAAAAACATTTGTGACCGGCAAACCTTTAAAAAAACAATCTTCGATCGCGCCAAGTTCTTCCCGCGACAAAGGCTTAACAGACGAAGGACGAAGAGGCGTATTAAGATGCACTTCGTGGGGTTTAATTTTCCTTACGATCTTCGCGATCTCACTCGCACTTGCCTTATTTTGATGAACGAACATCACCTGCAGGGCTAATTTGCCATGAAAATGTTTTTTAAACGAAATGATGCCGTTCACGATCGCTTTAAATTCGATCGTGTGCATAGCGCGGCCGACCTCGTTTAAAGTTTCTTGCGAACAAACGTCCAATTTGGCTAAAACAAAATCAGCTTTTGATAGATCCATTTGCACATCCACCAAATGCATGAGTGACGAATTAGTAATGACGGCAATTTTCTCTTTTCGGATCTTATGAAGCTCTTTGATCATGTGCCCTAAGTTTTTAGCCAAAGTCGGTTCGCCCCGCCCGGAAAAAGTGAAATAATCTATATGGAGGCTTTCCGGCAATAACTTAATTTCTTCGATAAGATCATGAGTCGAAACAAATTCGTGACGATCGCAAACAAGTTTCTTTGTTTTTCCCAACTGGCAATAGATGCAATCGAAATTGCAGACCTTTTCCTTAGTTGAGATAGGATCGATCCCCAAAGAAGACCCCAGCCGCCATGAGTGAAGCGGCCCATAAAGATATTTATAATTTTTCTTCGTCATATCTTTTTAAGATTTTTTATCCCAGATAAAGGGCTGCTCGGCGCTGCCGGCAGCTTTCTCGGGAGTTTCCGGAACGATGTCGATGGAAAAAACATACTTTTTCCCGTCGGAGCTAAGTGTTTTCTGGAAACCTTGTTCTTTATAGATCTTGATCATGGCCTTATTGTTCTCACCCACATTGCCGATCAATTTTGATACATTGTGCCATTTCGCCGCCTTCAATAAACATTCTGCCATAAAAGACCCTATGCCAATTCCCTGGTAGCTTTCCTTAACAACGAGGCCAGCGATGGCTGAATTATCTTCATTGCGGAAATATCTTCCCAGGCAAACCATCTGAGCATGAGGCGCCGGCGAGTCAAATCCGGCGATCGCCATGTCTTTGTTGTAATCAACCGAAACCCGCGCGCGGGCTTCTTCATGAGGAAGAGATTCTACCTGCGTTAAATAGCGCTGATAGATCGTTTCCGGGTCATGGCTATAGAAGAAATCCTGGATGGCTTTCTCGTCGGAAGGGCGCAAGGGGCGAAAGTAAACAGTTTTTCCTTTGAAAGCTTTCTTGAACGGAATAAGATCTTTGACCGGACTGTGATCGTCTTTGATCGTTCTTTGGTCTAAGTAAACATAATGTTTTTGTTTCATGTAATCCAAAAGTTCATCACGGAATTTTGGATGGGCGATCTGAATAAGGGCCAAGCCCCGTTCACGGATATTTTTCCCATGCAAATGCGCGATGCCGTATTCAGTAGCCACATAATGGACATCCGCGCGCGAGGTTACAACACCTGCCCCTTGATCAAGATAAGGGACAATTTTAGAGATCGTTCCGCTTTTGGCCGTTGAAGGAAACGCGATAAAGGAGCGTCCGCCGGGAGAGCGCTTGGACCCGCGAACAAAATCGACTTGCCCGCCAAAACCGCTAAAAAATTTAGTTCCTAAACTATCCGAGCAAACCTGTCCGGTAAGATCAATTTGAATGGCCGAATTAATAGAAACCATATTTTTATTCTGGCTGATCACAAAGGGATCATTGGTGTATTCGGTGGGATAGAACTGGAAATCGGGATTTTCACGCACCACATCAAATATTTTTTTGGATGCCAGAACAAAACCCAAAATAGATTGTCCTTTATGAATTCCTTTAAGCTTGTTGGTAATATTACCGTTTTTGTAAAGATCCACAACTCCATCGGAGATCATTTCGGTATGAATGCCTAAGTCATTTTTATCCGACAAATTCTTTAAAACCGCATCCGGAATGCCGCCGATCCCTAATTGAAGCGTATCTCCGTCTCGAATATAACGCGCGATATGTTTACCGATCTGGGAAGAAGTATCATCCGGTTCGCTTTGCGGAAATTCCAAGATCTTTTCGTCGGCTTCTACTAGATAATCGATACAGCTAAGCGGAATATTGGATTTTCCGCAAGTACGCGGCATGGACTTATTCACTTGAGCGATCACAATATCGGCAACAGAAATCGCCGCTAGCAGAACATCAACACTAACGCCTAAAGAAACAAATCCTTTTTTATCCGGCGGTGATACCTGAACAAGGACAGCGTGTAGCGGCATTTGTCCGGTTTTAAAAAGAAGCGGGATCTCTGATAAAAAGATCGGCGTATAATCCGCATGGCCTTCGCTTACGGCCCCGCGGACATTTTTTCCCATAAAAAAGGCGCTATGGCGAAATGACTTGGCATATTTAGGGTCGACATAAGGCGCAATGCCGACCGTTAAAATATGGACAACCTCATTATCATAAAACCGGTCGGCATTGCGCACCAAGGCCTCTACCAAATGCTGCGGTTCGGCGCAACCTGACCCGATCAAGATCCTCTTTCCTTTCTTGATCTTTTGGATCGCCATATCAGCGTTAACCCAGACGGGCTTCTTTCTCTTGGTCCATTTGTAATCCGAATAGTACTGCACTGTTTTTACCCTCATCTTTCTTTTTAAAAGTGTTTTATCTCAAAATTTAACAAATTCTCGGCAATTGTTCGCCGCTTAACATATCAATGATCCTCATCGCGCCAATCTTACTTTTCATCGTCACCATCGGCACCGCCCCATCCACAACTTCTCCGACGCAAACTGCTCCCGCGCCTTGCGGATGCGCGCTCACGATCTTTAGCGCGCGCTGGGCATCTTTCGCCGCGACAAAAGCCACGAAACGGCCTTCATTGGCAACATAAAGCGGATCAAACCCTAAAATTTCGCAAGCTCCCTGGACATCTTCCCGAACAGAGATCTTATTTTCATCGATCGCAATGGCAATATTCGCGGCTAGCGCAATTTCATTTAAAGCACTGGCCAATCCGCCGCGTGTTAGATCGCGTAAACAATGAATTTCTATATTTTCCGATAAAAGTTTTCCAACCAATTCCGCTAAAGGTGCGGCGTCACTTTCAATAGCGCTTTCAAACTCTAATCCTTCGCGTACCGCCATAATGGCAATTCCATGGCGTCCGATATCGCCGTTAATAATAATTTGATCACCTTTTTGAATGTTCGCCGGCAATAATACTTTTCCGCGCTCTAACGTTCCAATTCCGGTCGTATTAATAAAAATCCCGTCGCCTTTGCCTTTATCCACAACTTTCGTGTCACCCGTTACAATGGAAACACCGGATTTTTGCGCCGCTTGATGTATGGATTTAACCACTTTCCAAAGCGTTTCCATCGGCAAGCCTTCTTCCAGAATAAGTCCAACGCTTAAATAAAGCGGACGAGCCCCAACCATACTCAAATCATTGACCGTTCCATAAACAGCCAAAGACCCGATATCGCCGCCCGGAAAAAAAAGCGGCTTGACCACAAAAGAATCGGTGGTAAAAGCAAGTTTTTCTGTTGGAATATTTAAAATAGCCGCATCGGATGAAGATTGCAACACGCAATCGCCAAAGGTGGCCGCGAACATTTTCTGGATCAAATCGTGCATCAATTTTCCGCCGCCGCCATGCGCTAAAGTCACCGCCGGATAATCTGTTAAAGAGATCGGGCATGAAAGCGTAAAATTACTTGTTTGTTTTTCTATCATAATCTAAATAGTTTCTTTTTTTGCGCTCAAGGAAAATCCGCGGTAACGATAATACGCCGCGCAAGCCCCTTCGGAAGAAACCATCGTTGCTCCCAGAGGATGCTCCGGTTTACATTTATTTCCAAAGGCCGGACATTCATTTGGTTTTTTTAATCCCTGCAGCACCAAACCACTCATGCACTCGCTAGATTCTTCCGCCGTATAATCGGCAACGCCAAATTTCAATTCCGCGTCAAATTGCTCATAATCCTTTTGAAATCCAAGGCCACTTTTTTCAATTTGGCCAACTCCACGCCACTTGCGATGGACGATCTTAAAGACTTCCTTAATAACATACTGCGCCGGTTGATTGCCTTCTTTTTTGACCGAACGCGTATATTGGTTTTCCACGATAAACTTTTTCTCTTCCAATTGTTTAACGCACATATAAATGCCTTGCAAAATATCCAGCGGTTCAAATCCCGTGACAACAATAGGAATTTTATATTTTAAAGCGATGGGTTCATATTCGTCATATCCCATCACCGTACACACGTGGCCGGCCGCCAAAAAACCTTGAACGCGATTATGCGGCGACGACAAAATAGCTTCCATCGCCGGAGGAACCAAGACGTGAGAAACCAACATAGAGAAATTAGGGATATTTTTGCTCTTCGCCTGATAAACCGCCATGGCATTAGCCGGCGCCGTTGTTTCAAATCCGACGGCAAAGAAAACAACTTCTTTTGACGGATTAGCCTGCGCGATTTTTAAGACATCCAAAGGCGAATAAACCATGCGCACATCCCCGCCTTTGGCTTTCACCGCTAAAAGATCGGTTGAAGAACCCGGCACGCGCATCATATCGCCGAACGAACAAAAAATAACATCCGGGCGCGAAGCAATTGTGATCGCTTTATCAATAAGCTCCAGCGGTGTTACGCACACCGGACATCCCGGCCCGTGAACTAAAGTAATATGCTTTGGCAAAAGTTCATCAATGCCGAATTTAACAATAGCATGTGTTTGCCCGCCGCAGATCTCCATAATAGTCCACGGCTTCGTGGTGATCTTATTGATCTCTTGGCTTAAGCGCTGAGCTGATTTTGCGTCGCGGTATTCGTCTAAGAATTTCATGGTCTTCCTGCTTTTTTTCTAAGCGGATTGTCCTTCTAATTCCTGAAGCTCATCCATCTTTTTTAAGTATTCAAAAACCTGCAAGGCTTCTTCTTCGTCCACTTTACTAATGGCAAAACCCACATGAACGATCACATAATCACCGATACAAACATCCGGCACATACGCCAAGGAAACTTCCTTAATAATGCCGCCAAAATTAACTTTTCCCATTTTTAAAAAAGGCTCACTGCCTTCGACAGTCATCACTTTCCCGGGAATAGCTAGACACATCTTACACCCCTTTATTGATTTGGCAAGACGCGGCCACCATCTGCCCTAAAGAAATCCCGCCGTCATTGCACGGAACACGTTGATGCCAATACGGCTTAAAACCCTCTTCACGAAGGCGCGCAACAGCGCACTGCGTTAAATATCTATTTTGAAAACAACCGCCGCTTAAAACAACTTTTTCTTCGTTTGAAATTCGAGCGATCGCGACGATCATTTCACTGAGCGCATTATGGAATTTTGCAGAAATTATCTCCGGAGAAATTTCGTCTTTAATATCTTTTAAAATATCTAAGATCATCGGTTCCCAATCAATAATCATAGGATCAGTTGAGGAAACATGAAAAGGATAAAACTCTTTTGTCTGAACATCTTCGGTGAGATGTTCCAAGCTCATCGCCGCTTGGCCCTCAAAGTTTGTTATGTGATGCAAATCCAAAAGAGAGCTCACAGCATCAAATAATCTTCCCACGCTTGATGTCAAAGGCGAATGAATGCTTTGTTTTAACATTTTCGAAATAACATAAAGTTCCTGGGGTTTAAAAGCACGGGTAGGAGCAACGCTTTTCTGCTCAAAAGCTTTTTCACCGAACATCGTATACAAAATTCCCAAAGCACTGCGCCGAGGTTCTCTGACCGCTTTTTCACCACCGGGAAGAGGAAAATAGCGTAAGTATGCCGTTCGTTTAAAATCCGACAAAGATGAAAAAAGAAATTCCCCGCCCCAAATACATCCATCGGTGCCAAAACCGGTTCCGTCCCAAGCAACGCCCAACACTTGTCCATCTATTTCATTTTCCGCCATGCAGGAAACAATATGCGCGTGATGATGCTGAATGCTTTTTACCGGAATTTTTAAATTCTTGGCGTACTTGGTTGATAAATATTCCGGATGCATATCGCAAGCAACATAGCTGGGACTTACCTCGTAAAGGCCTCTAAAATCCTTAATGGCTTGTTCAAAGGCTTGCGTTGATTGATGGGTTTCCAGATCGCCAATATGCTGGCTGATAAAAATATTATTTCCGGCAGTGACGGCGATGGTGTTTTTCAAATGGCCTCCGACAGAAACAGCGGGAGGCAAAACATCATTTGTTTCAATGGGAAGCGGCGCGAATCCGCGCGCCCGACGGAAAATCATCGGCCTTCCGGCGATCATTTTAACAATAGAATCATCCGCGTGGCGGACAATGGGGCGATCATGAATTAAAAATAGGTCCGCAATACCGCCAAGCCGCCCTAAGGCTTCATGTTCATCGGTAGAGATCGGTTCATCCGATAAATTCCCGCTGGTGGCAACGATCGGAAAAGAAAGTAATTTAAGTAAAATATGATGAAGCGGCGTATATGGCAACATAACGGCTAAACACGGATTTTTTGGCGCTACCGACGGCGCGATCGAAGAAAGACCTGGTGTTCCTTTTTTCCTGCGCAAGATAACGATCGGCGCTTCGCCGGATTCTAAGGAATTCCGTTCTAGGCCCGACACTTCACAAACTTTTTCAATATCTTTTATGGAGGGAAACATCAGCGCGAAGGGTTTTTCTTGGCGGAATTTAAGCTTGCGTAAACGCAAAATAGCCGTCTCATTTCGCGCGTCCACTATCAGATGAAAACCGCCCAATCCTTTAAGCGCGACGATCTTTCCATCGCGAATAGCCTGCGCCGCCGCAAGGACAGCTTCGTGTTTTCGCGATAAAACTTTCCCATCTTTGTTCCATAATTCTAATTGCGGGCCGCAAGCGGGGCAAGCGTTGGGCTGCGCGTGGAAACGGCGGTTTTGAGGGTCTTCATATTCCCTTTGGCAATCCGGGCACATCGTAAAACCCTTCATCGATGTATTTTTGCGGTCATAAGGAAGAGTTTCAACGATCGTAAACCGCGGGCCGCAATGCGTACAATTGGTAAACGGATATAAATAACGCCGGCTAAGGGCGTCAAAAATTTCATCACGGCAATCCGGACAAGTTGCGAAATCCGGTAAGATCAAGGCCGTCTTTTTCCCTGTGTCATCACTTGCCTTTATTTCAAAACTTGAGTGGCCAATTGCGTCTAAAAAAGAGAATTCCAAGCTCTGAATAAATGACTGCGGAGGTTTTTCTTTTTTAATGCGGATAATAAAATGTTCTAAATTTTCTTTTGCCCCTTCGGCTTCAATAACCGCGCCCGACAAAGAATTTTTGACCCAGCCCGTTAATTTCAGCTCTTGAGCCAAGCGGAAAATAAACGGCCGGAACCCAACTCCCTGAACAGTTCCTTGAACAATAATTTTAAGACGAGCCGCGCCTTGTTTTTGCGCGGGAAGCACTTGAGGCAGGACACTCATAACAAAACCCTCTAAACAACACCAGCGATCACTAAACCTCAATAGACTCTATAGAGATCCTATCGCCGCTGATCATTTTAACGTCGCGTGAATCGCAGTATGAACACATCAAAAGATGATGATCTTCGACCGGGCCTTCTTTTTGACAACCATTACATAAAACACGAACAGTCTCTTCGGTTAAGTCAAGATCGACACCGCAAAGATCGGTATTTTGCGTTAGGATCTGATAATGCATCAAGACAGAATCTTTCTGAAGATGAAAAACTTCTCCGACATTCACTTTAATTCTTTTGGGTTTCCCCAAGGAATCTTTTTTCACCTGAGCGAGAATAGCCTCCACGATCTGTTCGGTAAAAACACCTTCATGCATAAACAAGATCCTTATTGATCAAAGAATGGATAAGGTCAATGGATTTTTCTGCGCGTGTGTAAACGATCGGAGAGATCGTGTTCCCAAGCTCAAACGACTCTCCTTTAATCGAACACGCGTAAAGATTGATATTTTTTCTGTAGATTTTTTCAGCCAGATTGAAGAAAAGTTCCGGGCTTAAATGATGCGACGAAGCAACGTAAGCTTTTGAGCCGGCATCCACTTTTCGAAAGACAACTTCTTCTCCGCCAGCCGCCGCATCCACTAAAATGACCTTATCATACAAAACCGCTTCTTCCAGCATTTCAATGTGCAGTTGATGAGATACGCAAACTTTGACATTCGGATTATTTTCCGCGGCAATTTTCTGCGCCACATAAATTCCTATACCGTCATCCGAACGCATATTATTTCCGTAGCCAATGAGACAGATCATTTATCCCCGTTTGATAGAATTTAAAATTCTTCCTTGATGGTCATGGATCTCCACGATCAGCGGCATAGCGCCGATGGCATGCGTCGAGCAAGAAAGGCACGGATCATAACAGCGAATAGCCGCCTCAACCCGGTTTAAAGCCCCTTCTTTCACATCGCTTCCCTTAACGTATTGTTTGGCAACTTCTAAAACTGAGCGGTTCATCGCCGGATTATTCTGACCCGTAGCGATCAAAAGATTGACCTTGGTCAACACACCGTTATCATCGGTTTTATAATGATGGAACAATGTTCCACGCGGCGCCTCAGAACAGCCCACGCCCTCCGATTGATTGCGTGAGGCAACGGCCTGAATTTCTGTCGAAAGGATTTTAGGATCATTAAGAATATCTCGCGCTTCTTCAATACATCCTAAGGTTTCAATGAGCCGCGCGTAATGAAAATAAAAAGAACCATTGAGCGGTTTGCCGCGGCCCAAATCTTTGTAATTTTTAAACTCGGCTTGAGCTAAAGGCGTTTTCATTTTTGAAGCCACATTAAGCCGCGCCAAAGGCCCGACACGGTAAAATCCTTGCGGATAACCGGCCGGTTTATAATACGGATACTTTAAATACGACCAAGCAATAGGGCGCTCGGCAATAAAATCAAGATAGTTTTTGGGATCAAGTTGATCGGCTAACATTTTTCCATGGGCATCCACATAGCGCAGTTTACCGTCGTATAATTCCAATTCACCGTCGGGCCCAACAGTTCCCAAGTGCAATGTTTCAAAATTAGCGAACGATTCAACTTCTTTTTTATTTTGCGCGTAATACTTCTTAAAAATATCAATGCCGATCTTAGTTGTCTCTAGCGCTTCCGGGATCCATTCTAAAAGTGCTTTGCGATTAGCTTCTTCCAGTGGATAAGAAAATCCTCCGGCGATAATACCCATAATATGGACTTTTTTGCCCGTCAGCCGTTCACTGATCTCCTGGCCAAATTTGCGCAAACGGATTCCGCGTTTGGCAATATCCGGAAATTTTTCCGCCAAACCAACAATGTTACGCGTGGTGGGGTCAGAATCCCACCCTAAGAGAAAATCCGGTGAAGAAAGATGAAAGAAGCTTAGCGCATGCGAAGAGATCATTTGCCCAAGATGGATCAAGCGCCGTAAAAGCGTTCCTGTATACGGAACCTGAACTTTCATGATCATTTCGCAGGCCTTCGCGCTAGAAACAGCGTGGCTCACGGGACAAATTCCGCAAATACGCGGCGTGATAGAAGGCATTTCTGTATAAACGCGGCCTTCGCAGAATTTTTCAAATCCGCGAAATTCATTCACGTGAAAAAGCGCATCTTTAACTTGCCCGTCTTCGCCTAGCTGGATCGTGATCTTGGCATGGCCCTCAATACGCGTCACAGGGCTAATGGTTATTTTTTTATCCATATTTCAATTTCCTTCCTTCCTCTAAATTGGGAACCCGGTCACACAAAAGCTCGCTTAACACATAAAAGATAAGATCAGCCGATGGAGGGCATCCCGGGATATAATAATCCACTTTAACAATTTCGTGCAAAGGATAAACCCGATCAATGAGCTTTTGAATTTCCGGTGAATCAGGGATAAGGCCTTGGTCATTACTTTCCGCCTCAATATAAGCGCGATTTAAAGCCGCTTCCTTAGTAATAAAATTCCTTAGCGCCGACACATTACCCGTTACCGCGCAATCACCGAATGAAATAAGGATCTTAGAGTGCGCGCGGATATGCTTGATCTCTCGCAAATGTTCGTCGCTGGCTACCGACCCTTCTACCAAAGCCACATCGACATCCGGAAATTCTTTTCCGTCCACAATAGGGCTTTTGACAATATCGGCCAATTTCACGACATCTAAGATCCGTTCATCAATATCCAACAAAGACATATGACATCCGGAGCATCCGGCCAACCACACGGTCGCAATTTTTTTCTTGTTCATAGGCTCATCTTTCTTTTTCTGGCAAGTTCAACGATTGATTCAGGAGTTTTATCTAATTGCCCCTGAAAAATTCCTTTGGGCAATAATGCTCCCGTCGGGCAAACCTCAATGCATTTTCCGCACGACGTACACGTCGTAGATTGGCCCCAGGGCTGATTAAAATCAGAAATAATACGCGATTGAAATCCGCGCCCCATCACGTTCCAGTTATGGGCGCCTTCGATATCGCCGCAAACACGCACACAGCGCGTACATAAAATACAGCGGTTATGATCAATGATATATTTTTCGTGCGAGGCATCAATTTGGCATTGAGGAAAAAGGTACGGAAAACGCACATGTTCCATTCCGACTTTGTAGCCCAAATCCTGAAGCTCGCAATTATTATTGGCGGCACAAATAGAACAAACGTGATTACGTTCGGCAAAAAGCAATTCGACCGTCATCCGTCGGTATTTCTTGATCTTTTCCGATTGGGTTTTTATTTTCTGATTCGGCGCCGGTTTTGTGGTGCAAGACGGCAAAAGCTTTGGGATGCCTTCGATCTCAATTAAACACATCCGGCAAGCCCCCACATCTTTAAGCCCTTCCAAGTGACACATCGTCGGGATATCGATGCCGTTTTCCCGACATGCCTCCAGAATTGTTTTTCCAGAATCAATTTCAATAGGCTTATCGTCAATCGTGATCGGAATTTTTACAGGCATTCACCATCCTCCTTAAGCTTCTTTAAGTTCCTAAAAACCTTGATCTTTAATTGTATGTTCTTACACCGCGTCCGCCTATGTAATGCTTGCGCGGGATCCCATCCATACCAACATTGTCAAGATAGCGGCGGCGATATGAAATTGTTCCACTGGCAGCAGTCCATCCATCGCCTCTATCGGCAGAACCCGTATATCCCGTGATGCCTCTAGCAGAATCAGCCGGATCCAATAATACCCACCCTGTCACATTCGCATTGCCTTGATTTGTTGTGCTCGTCGTTAAGGCGCCATCTCCATGACCACCGGTATATGTAATTCCCCAAGAATTACCGATAATAACTACCATCTCCGAAACATTACCGCTAAGCTCCATTGCTCCGTAATAACCGGCTCCTGCTGTTACCCTGTCCGCTGTTGCCGTAGCAAAAATGCCTACGCGAAGCGGCCCTCGGGTATACTCCACTCCCAAATGGACATCTCCTCGGCTAAAAGTCCTACCTCCCTGATTAACATATGCCCTTCCTATGCCATCGGTTGTGGTTACAGTTTCGGTACCGTCTTCGGGGCTAATGGAAATAGTAACAGCGCGAATAATATCCGTCGTGCCCCAGGCATACTCTCCCTTAACAGGAATAACCGGGCCGCGGGCAACTTTTTCATATTCTAATTCTGTCATAGGGCGAAGGGCCGCCCAATCAAGATAGGCAGACAAGTCCATCCAGCTGATGTAGTTTAAAGCGCGATCAGAACGAGTGGTCGTGGCAGTCGGAACTGCCGAATTAATTGTGATCGTATTGCGCACAATCACGCTATCGGAGTTCTTTCCTGTGGTATCCGTAATATCCCGAGTTTTTGCCGCTTCCGGACTAAGGCTATTAATAAAATCAACGTATTGTCCTTCGGTTACTTCATATTTCATGCAATAAAAGGCTTGATAACCTTTGGGAAAAGCCGCCGGAATGGTAAAGATATCACCGTCAAGAAATTCAGCTCCGACTGTTGCTGTCGAGTCAACATAATAATACCCGTCCGATGCTCCGCTGGTTGTGAGCAAGGTTCCTTCGCTGGAAATATACCAAGGATCGTCGTCCGCAGAACCCTGCTTAAAACTACTTGTACTTGTAGCAAAATCCCCGACATAAAATTCTCCCTGCGGAACATAAACCATTTCAATGCCGTAAACATAAGGCGTAATGCTTGCCGTATCCGCAATATTGCAGCTGCTGGCACCATAATCTACCTTGAGCTGGACACTGGTTGAGGAAACACTACCCATGGCTCTATAAGATGACGGGCGTAAAAATGCTCCCGTTTTATCGGATGGGACATAAATGGCTAAATTCGTATCTGAGCCCGCGGAAAATCCCGTGGGACTAGCACCGGAAGTTTTCATCAAACAATGGGAATAAGGTGCTGTGCCGGTATCCACTTTGACAAAAAACCAAATGGCATCATGATTTATCTTATTGCGCCAAGAATTGTTCCAAGAAACATCGAATTGTAAAATAAAAGTGTCATTAGCCGGATCACGCGTACTCATCGTCACGTTGGAGACCGCAAGGTTATTGGCAAAAGCGCATTCTTGATGAACGGCAAAACAGCCCATCACGAATAACAGCGCTGTAATAATTACTTTCTTATTCATAATAAGAATTCCGATAGATTTATAAGCTTTTGTTGATCTGCGCCGCGTATTCGTCCTTGAAATACCGCAATGTGCTAAGCAGAGGATTGGGCGCGGAAGCGCCTAAGCCACAAAGGCTGGCTTCTTTCACATACGTCGCTAATTCTTCTAAAAGCGCCATATCGGCATCAGTTGCCTTTTTGGCGCAAAATTTCAATAAAAGCTCATGCATTTGTTTTGTTCCCGCGCGGCACGGAACACACTTTCCGCAAGACTCGTCCATACAAAATTCCATAAAATAGCGCGCTACATCCACCATATTGGATGTTTCATCCATAATAATAAGACCACCGGAGCCCATAATAGAGCCTAAGCTCACCAAGGATTCATAATCCACTTTTGTATCCAAATGCTGTTCCGGAATACATCCGCCCGACGGGCCGCCGGTTTGCGCCGCTTTAAATTTTTTTCCGCCGGGAATGCCTCCGCCGATATCAAAGATAATTTCACGCAAACTTGTCCCCATGGGAACTTCGATCAGCCCGGAAAAATTAATTTTTCCCGCTAAGGCAAACACTTTTGTTCCCGCGCTTTTCGGCGTTCCGATAGCGCCATACCAGGCTCCGCCGCGTAAAATGATCGGCGCGATATTGGCGAATGTTTCCACATTATTGATGAGCGTCGGTTTTCCCCAAAGCCCCGCTTCCGCCGGATACGGCGGGCGTGGACGCGGAGTTCCGCGTTTTCCTTCGATAGAGGCAATAAGAGCTGTTTCTTCGCCGCAAACAAAAGCCCCCGCGCCAATACGAATTTCCACATCAAAATTAAATTCCGTCCCCAAAATGTTCTTGCCCAAAAGCCCTAACTTGCGGGCTTGCTTGATGGCTTGATCAAAACGCTTGATGGCCAAAGGGTATTCTCCTCGAATATAGGCAAATCCCCTCTGCGCCCCGATAGCAAATCCGGCAATGATCATCCCTTCCAAAACACGATGCGGATCACTTTCTAAAACACTTCGATCCATAAAAGCGCCCGGATCGCCTTCATCACCGTTGCAAATGACATATTTTTCATCCGCCACGTATTTATGCACCGTTTCCCACTTTAATCCCGTCGGAAAACCGGCGCCGCCGCGGCCGCGCAAACGGCTTGATTTTATTTCGACGATCACGGCCTCCGGTGATAAGTGCAAAGCTTTCTCAATAGCTTTATAGCCGTCCACAGCAATATAATCTTCGATGACTTCCGGGTTGATATTGCCGCAATTTTCTAAAACGATCTTGTGCTGCTTTTTAAAGAACGGGTCGTCATTGGTATTCACAAAAGCTTGCTGGCGCACATCCGAAAAAAGGATCTTTTCTTTGACAGGTTGATTTTGCAGAACATGTTTATCAAAAATAATTCCGGCATCTTCTTCGGTGATCCTCTGATAGATCGTCTGATCGGGAACCACTTTGACCAAAGGCCCTTGATTGCACGGCCCCATGCATCCCGACGGAACAACGCTGATTTCATTGCTTAAATTCTTTGATTTGACGGCTTCCTGTAAATTCTTTAAAACCGCCTCGCTTCCCGAGGAAATACAGCCCGCGCCGCAACAAACACAAACTTTCTTTTTTAATCCGTCATTTTTCTTTTTAACACTATCCGCAATATTATTAAGTTCTTCTAAATTCATTTCTTGTCTCCGATCCTTGAATGAATAATACCGCCAACCTCTTCCGGCTTAACCTTGGCTACAATATTATCGTCAATGACAACGGCCGGTGCTAAACCGCAAGCCCCGATACAGCGCGCTGTCTGAAGGCCCAGATGATTGTCGGGCGTTACCTCGCCCGGTTTCAAAGAATACTTCTTCTCAATTTCTTCCAGGATGGTTTGCGCACCTTTGACGTAACACGCAGTTCCGGTACAAACCAAGCACGTGTGTTCACCTTTGGGCTTTAATGAGAAAAAATGATAAAACGTTACGACCCCAAAAACACGGCTCGGCGGAACTCCTAATTGCTGGGTAATGAACCCGATGACATTCATCGGTAAATACCCGTATAGGTTTTGCGCCGTATGCAAGATCTGAATAAGTGAGTCCGGCTTGCCGCTTTCTTTTTTGATGGCCGCTAAGATCATTTTTGTGCGCGGATCATCTTTTGGTAGATCGTAATTTTTTATGTTCTTTTTCATCATGGATCAATAACTCCTCTTAAGGTGCGGCATTGTTCAGAAATAATTTTATCTAAACGTTTTTAAAGCCTTCATATAATTGGCCCGCTCAAAGGCCTGCGGATTTTCGCAGGATTTCTGGCTCATACTTCCCTTCATTTGCTTGACCGATTCATATTCGTGCTCCTTCATCCACCATTCAATGCCTTTTAAAATATCTTTCGTATAATCAACACCGTTACGCAAAAGGACAGAACAAACCATGGCGACATCTGCTCCTGCCATCAGCATCTTGATGACATCTTCCGGATGATGGATACCGCTCGTTGCCGCTAAATCTGCTTTAAGACGGCCGTAAAGAATGGCTATCCAGCGCAGCGGAAGCCGCATCGCCTGAGGCGTGCTTAATAAAACGTTAGGAACAACCGTCAGAGTTTCTAGGTCAATATCGGGCTGATAAAAACGATTAAATAAAACAAGGGCATCGGCTCCGGCCTCATCAAGCCTTTTCGCCATATTGGCCATAGAACTAAAATATGGGCTAAGCTTAACCGCCACCGGGATAGAAACATTGGATTTAACAGCCCGTAAAATATCAATGTAGCGTTTTTCCACATCCACGCCGGAAAGATCCGCGTCCGTCGGAATAAAATAAATATTCAATTCAAGCGCATCGGCTCCGGCCTCTTGAATATTTTTCGCGTATTTGACCCAGCCGCCGTCAGTATAGCCGTTCAAGCTTCCGATGATGGGAATTTTAACAGCTTTCTTGGCCTGGCTGATGTGTTTCAAATATTCTTCCGGACCTAAAGAAAAATCGGCCATCTCCGGAAAATAAGTAAGAGATTCAGCATAGCTTTGCGTTCCGTGCGTTAAATGATGGTCGAGTTCTTTCGCCTCGCGAGAAAGCTGTTCTTCAAAAAGAGAATGATTAACAACAGCCGCAATACCACTATCTTCCAGGCGTTTAATGCTCTCAACACTATCGGATAAAGGCGATGCCGAAGCGACCAAAGGATTTTTAAGTTTTAACCCCATGTAGCTGGTTGACAGGTCCATATGTTCGTCCTCTTTCTTTTTTAAGTTTTCTGAATGGGTTCGGGATTTTGTGCCGCCGGAGCCGCCGCCATCGCCGCGTAAATTTTCCAGCGCTCAAGAATATCTTGTTGCGCGAGCCCAAGAAGAACCTTAGCTTCTTCGGGCTTGCTCTTTGTCAGCATTTTAAAACGATTTTCCGTATACGCATAATCTTTAAATGATAATTTTGGTTCCGCGCAATCCAGCTGGAAAGGATTTTTTCCTTCTTTTTTAAGCAAAGGATTGTAACGGAATATCGGCCAATAGCCGCTCGCAACAGCCGCTTTTTGATTTTGCATCCCTGTCGTCATGTCAATGCCGTGCGCGATGCAATGGCTGTAGGCAATGACCAAAGATGGGCCGTCATAACTTTCCGCTTCTAAAAGCGCACGCAGTGTCTGCTCATCCTTTGCGCCCATGGCGATGGAAGCCACATAAACATTTCCATAAGTCATAGCAATGCGGGCTAAATCTTTTTTCGGCGTACTTTTTCCACCGGCGGCAAACTTGGCGACCGCCGCTCTCGACGTAGATTTCGACATCTGCCCGCCGGTATTAGAATAAACTTCTGTGTCCAGGACAAGAATATTCACATTGTATCCGGACGCCATGACATGGTCCAATCCGCCAAAACCGATATCATAAGCCCAGCCGTCGCCACCGATGATCCAAACACTTTTTTTGACCAGCATATCCGCGACGCTTAAAAGCATCTTGGCTTCCGAGGTTTTAAGCGTTTGGATCTTCTTTTTTAAGATCTCCACGCGCTGACGCTGTTCAAAGATCCCCGGTTCGTCTTTTTGTTCAGCGTCTAAGATAGATTTGGCTAGTTCACCGCCGATTTGTGATTCCATTCTTTGAACTAATTCCCGGGCGAATTCTTTCTGCTTGTTGATAGAAAGCCTGAATCCTAAACCAAACTCGGCATTGTCTTCAAATAAAGAGTTAGACCATGCTGGGCCGCGGCCTTCATTATTTTTTGCCCACGGTGTGGTGGGGAGATTTCCTCCATAAATGGAAGAACATCCCGTCGCATTCGCAACCACCATCCGGTCGCCGAATAACTGGCTGATCAATTTTAGATAAGGTGTTTCTCCGCAACCGCTGCAAGCGCCGGAAAACTCAAAAAGCGGCTGGAAAACCTGGGATTGCCGAATAGAATTACGCTTCACTAAATTACGGTCTATTTCCGGGATCTTCAGGAAATGTTCCCAATTCTTAGATTCCGCTTCCCGCAAAGGCGGTTGAGGCCGCATATTGATCGCTTTAAGCTTCGTTTCTGTTTTATTTTTTACCGGGCAAACATCTACGCAAATGGCGCAGCCGGTGCAATCTTCCGGAGAGACTTGGAGAGAAAATTTCAATCCTTGCCATTCACGGTCTTTCGCATCTGTCGATTTAAAACTAGCTGGCGCACCGACAAGATCTTTAGTATCAAAAACTTTAGCGCGAATAACCGCGTGAGGACAAACCACCACGCATTTGCCGCATTGAATACAAATGGATTCATCCCAAACGGGAATTTCCTGCGCGATATTACGTTTTTCCCATTGAGCTGTTGCCGTCGGATAAGTTCCGTCATTGGGCATGCAACTGACCGGTAATTCATCACCGCGGGACGCGATGATCATCGAGGTTACTTTTTGCACAAATCCAGGAGCTGCAGCCGGAACAGCCGGACGCATCTCAATGGTGCTTGATATTTTTCCCGGAATTTTCACTTCGTGAAGATGCGCCAAAGAATGGTCTACCGCTTTAAAATTCATTTGGACCATTTCTTCGCCTTTTTTCCCATAAGTCTTTTCAATGGAATGCTTGATAGCGGCGATTGCTTCATCTTTTGGAAGAACACCGGAAATGGCAAAGAAACAGGTTTGCATAATGGTGTTGATCCTTCCGCCCATTCCCGCTTCTCGGGCGACTTTGTAAGCATCGATAACATAAAATTTTATCTTTTTATCGATCATCTGCTGTTGAACCGAACGCGGCAGATGATTCCAAACTTCATCAACCCCAAAAGAACTATTCAAAAGGAATGTCCCTTTTTCGACGATATCTTTCAAAACATCATATTTCTCTAAGAATACGAACTGATGACAGCCGACAAAATTAGCGCGATTAACCAAATAGGTGGAACGGATCGCCCGCGGGCCAAAACGTAAGTGGGAAACCGTCACCGATCCGGATTTCTTAGAATCATAAACAAAATATCCTTGCGCATAATTAGGAGTGTCTTCCCCGATGATCTTGATGGAATTTTTGTTCGCGCTCACAGTTCCGTCGGCGCCAAGCCCGTAAAAAAGAGCACGAATAACATCAGAAGCTTCCGTCGTAAAACTGGCATCATAGTCTAAGCTCGTATGCGTCACATCGTCTAGAATGCCGATGGTGAAATGATTTTTGGGATTTGGTTTAGATAACTCATCAAAAACACCTTTGACCATGGCCGAAGTAAATTCTTTGGACGATAATCCATAACGCCCGCCGATGATCTTGGGCATTTTTTTAAATCCGGCTCCCTCGCCGCCCTCAACAAAAGCGTTCACAATGTCCAAATACAAAGGCTCTCCGGCACTGCCGGGTTCTTTGGTGCGGTCGAGAACAGCGATCGTTTTAACCGTTTTAGGGATTGCTTCCACAAAATGTTTGATAGAAAAAGGACGATAAAGCCGAACCTTTAAAACTCCGATCTTCTCGCCTTTTTTATTTAAGAAATCTACTGTTTCATGAACAGCTTCCGCTCCGGATCCCATGATAATGATCATTCGTTCAGCGTCGGGAGCTCCGTAGTATTCAAATAATTTGTAAGAGCGCCCTGTGAGTTTGGCAAATTTATCCATGGCCTTTTGAACGGCATCCGGACAGGCATCATAAAAAGGATTAACGGTTTCTCTGGCTTGGAAATAGACATCCGGATTTTGGGCTGTTCCGCGCAAAACAGGATGATCCGGTGACAATGCCCTGGAGCGATGATCCATAATTAGATCTTCATTGATCATCGCTTTGAGATCGTCTGTGGTGAGTTGTTCTATTTTGGAAACTTCATGAGACGTCCTAAATCCATCGAAAAAATGTAAGAACGGAATACGTGTTTGCAATGTCGCCGCGTGCGCGATCAAAGCGGTGTCCATAACTTCTTGGACAGAATTAGACGCTAAAAGCGCGAAACCGGTTTGACGTACCGCCATCACATCCGAATGATCACCAAAGATCGATAGCCCTTGCGCGGCCAAAGAACGGGCGGCGATATGAAAAACGGCCGGCGTTAATTCTCCGGCGATCTTATACATATTGGGGATCATCAACAAAAGCCCTTGAGAAGCGGTGAACGTTGTCGTGAGCGCGCCCGTTTGCAAAGCCCCGTGAACTGCCCCGGCGGCGCCGGCTTCGCTTTGCATCTCTTGAACTAACGGAATTGTTCCCCATATATTTTTTCCCGATAATGACGCCCACTCATCAGCCCATTCTCCCATCGCTGACGATGGCGTGATCGGATAGATCGCGATGACTTCACTTAAATGATAAGCGACATAAGCCGCCGCTTCATTGCCGTCGATGGTAACCTGTTTTCTGTTCATTGCTGACCTTTCTAGTTAATAATTTGTTTTGGAAAAACTGTTTTTAAAAAATAAGGGCTAATTCTCTAAAGCGTTCTTAATGGAAGGCATTAATTTTTCATACAACTCATTTTTGCCGATATATCCGTCCATATCATGAAAATCATAAATATTCCTAAATGCCGCCGATTCAAACATAGTGAGCATAATCACCTTGCACTTTGGCAAAGCCTTTTTGATCTGGCGCGCCGCATCAATGCCACTTATATCAGGCAGGCCGATATCCGCGATCACGATATCGGGTTTGATACGTAAAGCCTGTTCAACACCGTCTTCTCCCGTCGCCGCCTCGCTGACATGAAGGTCCGCCCCTTTTTCTTTTAGGAATTTCTTCACCGTGAGACGAAACTCTTCGTGGTCGTCCACCAAGAGCACTTTGATCCCGGCGTTTTTTGTTTTTTCTTTATGTTTTTCCATACATCCTCCTAAAAATCCCGCGACTCTTTATGCTTCAGCTAAATGCTTCTCGATCTCCGGAATAAGCTTTTCATAAATTTCGCTTTTGCCGATATAAGCCGTAATATCTTCGCTTTTGAACATTTCTTTAAAAGCATCTGTTTCAAACATCGTGAGAATGATTATTTTTACCTGAGGGAGATATTTCTTGATCTGATTGGCGGCATCGATGCCGTTGATATTGGGAAGCCGGATATCCATCAAGACAACATCGGGATGCTCTCTTAAGGCCTTGATGACTCCCAATTCGCCGGAAGAAGCTTCAAAGATCTCCCATTGGCTATTGTGTTTGACAAGATGGACTTTGACCATCTCGCGGAACTCATCATAATCTTCGACAAGAAGTATTTTTTTCGGCATAGTTTTCCTCTGAATATAGCTAGGTATATTGTATCCTACGGGGAAAACCGGTAAATCAGATGATGTACGTAGCTTTCTGCGTAGTACTACGTAGAAATGGGGAGATTAGAACGGGAAAAGAAGAAAAAGGAGACTACTCGATCCCTTTAGAGACGGCGTATTTGACAAGCCCGGCTGTTGATTTGATGTTAAGCTTCCGGGTTAAATTAGCGCGGTGGGTCTCAACAGTCCGCAGGCTGATCTTTAATTTCTGGGCAATGTTTTTGTTCGGAAATTCTTTAGCGATCAATTCTAAGACTTGCCGTTCCCTCTTAGTAAGAATTTCCAAAGAAGGTGTTCTGGGCTCGTCTAAGGCGCGCAAATACCGCTCGGTTAAAAGCATCGATAGTGACGGAGAAACGTATTGCTTATTTTTCATGATCAACTTTATGGCTAAAACCAACTGTTCATAAGCATCTTCTTTTAAGAGATATCCGCCGGCACCGCTAGTCATGGCTGCCTTAAAATGATCGCTGTCATTTTGCATGGTGAGGACTAGGATCTTGACTCTGGGAAACTCCTGACGAATTCTTTGCAAAGCCTCCATGCCGCTCATCTGAGGCATGGACAGATCAAGGACGACAAGATCACATTTAATAGACCTTAGCTTAGCAAGAAGGTCTTTGCCGTCTTTTGCCTCGCCCACAATTTTAAGGATAGCCTCTTTATCTATTAGACTTTTTAATCCAGCGCGAAAGATCGCATGGTCATCGGCTAAAATAATACGGTAAGATTTAGACATGCTTATGCCTGTGCTTTTACGGGAACATCAAACGCGATAACAGTTCCTCTGCCAGCTTGCGATTCGATTTTCAAAACTCCGCCTAAAAGCTTGATACGCTCCTGCATGGTCGATAGCCCTATTCCCTGGCGAAGATCTTGAGAATGATACTTCTCGAAATCAAACCCGCGCCCGTTATCTTTGATCACCACAAAAAGGCGCCCTTGTTTCTCGCGCATATCAATATCAACCAAGGTTGCCTTGGCATGGGTAACGATATTGGTAAGCGCTTCTTGGACAACCCGATACAAATTGATCACTTCTCCTTCAAATGTAAAATGATCTAACCGATCATGGCGAAATCTGATCTCAAGATTCTTGCGGTATTTGAAATCTTCTGTTAAGGAAGAAACAGCCGCCGAAAGTCCTAGAATCTCTAAAACGGTGGGCCTTAATCCTGACGCTAAGTTTCTGGTTTTCTCGATAATGGTATTAATTGAATTAATGATCTTGTCGTAAGAACCCTGGGGATCCGTTTGCTTTGGTCCTAAATTATCGAATGTTGATTGGATCATCATTTTTAAAATAGCCAGTGATTGGCCAAGATCATCATGGATCTCGCGAGAGATCTTGTTACGTTCGGATTCTTGCGCCTGGATAACCTTTTGCGGAAATTCCTTAAGAGCTTCTTCCATTTGTTTCCGTTTTGTAATTTCATTACGGATAACAACATATTGGTAAGACTTTCCTTTTTTATCCAAAAAAGGAACGATTGTTGTATCCACCCAATACAGCGTGCCGTCTTTGGCCTTATTGCGTATTTCGCCTTTCCATACTTTCCCCGAAGCGATCGTGCGCCACATATCAACAAAGAATTCCTTGGAATGATAACCGGAATTGATGATACGGTGATCTTGTCCTAAAAGTTCTTCCCGGGAATATTTAGAGATCTCACAAAACTTATCATTGGCGTAGGTGATCTTGCCTTTCTGGTCGGTGATCGCCACGATAGAAGAAACATCCAAAGAAAATTTAATATCGGCTAATTCTTTCAAAGATGCTTTTAAAGCATCACTCATCAACCGATGCTGGAGAAATAGCCCCAAACGCTGCGCGATGGTATTGATCAATCTTCGTTCTTCTTTAGAGAACGGGCCTTCGTCTTTGATCGGTTTTTCTCTCAGGTAATAGACTTCAACAACGCCGACTTTTTGCTCTCGAACAAAAATAGGAGACTGTTGACACCAAGGGCTTAAGCGAAAATTTTTCGTTTTTACGACCATGTCGCCGGCCGCAATGCGGCTACAGGCAATGTCCGGATACTGCCAACTGGCGGGAATAAGGTCAACAACGGCGACAAGTGTTTCCTGGATCGTCAAATTCTCTTTATTGCGGATCTCTTCAATGCCGTAAAGACAGCTTAATTCGCGAAAACGCCTCTGGGCATAGCGTAAAGCTTTGTCATGACGATGGTTAGCTTGCTTTTGGTCCTTATTAGTGCGGGATATATCTTTAGGAGATTTCTTTTGTTTAGAAGGACTTCGGATAGATTCTTTATGTTTTTTCATGTAGCAATGTTACTTCGCTGGGTTTGATATCTCTAGGTAAGAGTACGCGAGATATGTTTCGTTTTTTACTTTATACCAAGAGAACGCTCAAAAATCTACTATTTCTTTTCATATGTAAGTACTTTTGAGAAAAAGGAGCGGCCCGCCATTGAACCAATGGCGGGCCGCTGTTTATCTTTCAACTTCAACTAACTACTTTTGCATTGATGCTGGAGTCATTGGGCAAACTTTTCCCTTCATTGTCATGCATTGTCCTGCGGAAAAAGCCCCAAAAGCTGCTATTGTTAAAAGGACCCCAATAACAAATCCAACTAACAATTTTTTGCCGCAGCAACAGCCACAGCTGGAACTAGAACAGCAATCTGAACCAGACTGCTGATTATCTTTCTTTTCCTCGCTCATTTTTTCCTCCTTTCACTTAGGTTTTTGATATGTTATTTTAACCGGATAATTTCTTGCGAAATCTTTTTTAATCTTAAGCATTGTGAAGAAGACAAATCTCGAATGAAATCTCCTTGTCCATCAGCAATTCCATAAACAACTCCGGGGTGGCGAATATCATCGACAATGATTTCATTTTTCCGCCCCAATAATCCGCCGGAAACAATTATTTCCCCGCAAAACTTGCGGCGCCCTAATTTCTTCTCGATGACATTTTCCGTCGCCCAAAGCCGATGAATCAATCCTTCAAAAGCGGCGCTAATATCTAAGCGATAAATTTCAAATCCTCGTTGTTGCGCTCTGGCAATAGCTTGGAGGCTTAATGTCCCTTTTCCCGCGTCAATAATAATAGCACCCGGCGCCAAAGATTCAACCATTTCTGGGGTTATTGCGGCTATTCCGGGTGTCGTCCCGATCAAAATTTCCGCCCCTTGAACAGCCTGTAAATTATCCGTCGTTGCGTTTAAAGACGACTTCGTATATTCCGATTTGATCAAATTAAGCGCCTGCGTGATCGTTTTAAGGGCCACTTTATTTCGACGAGTGATGGTCACGCAAGCACCTCGTTCCATCAATTTAAAAGCTAATTTAAATCCTAAATTACCTGCCCCAATGACCGCTATTTTCTTGCCCGCGATGCCATATTTGGAATTCATCGTTAATTGTATCAATAGCCCGTCCACCGCCTCGGTTGACAGATCATTGCTTTTATAGATCCACAATTTTGATTTACGGATCACCGCTCGAACCGTTTGCTCAAGGTCGGCCCAATCGTTTTTCGTCGTTGTCACGCCGGGAATTCTTTTTTCAGCGTCCACCAGAATATAATCTACTTTTCCATCAATAGCGCGCGTGATTTGCGCGGCTTCTTTAGGGCGATAGACAATAACACCGGCCGTCACCATCAATGATGTTTCCCTGATAGGCGTAAAATAAAGGTTTTTGTCATGCATCTTGGCTGTATTGCCGATACAAAAACCGGTCAAGCGCTTTGATCTTCTCGCGATCGCAGAAACCGTTTTGATTAATTTATGTGTTGTTTCGAGATATTTCATTTTATTCTAAGGTTTCTCTAATAACGTAGGCAGGCTTTTTCATGCTGCGGAAATGGATCCGGGAAAGATATTCGCCGATGATCCCGAGAGAAAACAATTGCGCCCCGGAAAATATGGCAATAATGCTGGCCAGAAACGGGAAACCCGGCACCCGGCTTCCCTCAATTGCCCAGCGCACCAAAACATAAATAAAGACGCCTACCCCAAAAAGCATCATGATAAATCCAATAACACTTGCCAACCTTAACGGCAACGTCGAGAACCCTGTGATCAAATTAGCCGCGTGGATCAACAATTTGCGTAGAGTATAATTAGATTCTCCCTTAAAGCGCGGATCATGGCGTACGGCTATACTGGTAAATTTGGATGTTCCCCATGTTAACAGAACATCAATAAAAACAAAAGCATCGCTATAGTCTTCAAAGGCGCAACGAAGATAAGAGCGAAATGCCCGAAATGAGCTGATGTTCCTTGCCGTGGCAACACCCATGGAATTCTGTAAAACCATTTTTGTCAATTGAGATGCCGCATCCCGCCAAAAACCGTGCTGTTGTTTTTGCGGAAAACCATAGACAACATCAAATCCTTCTTCAAGTTTCGCGATCATTTTAGGTATTTCTTCAGGAGGATTTTGTAAATCGTCGTCTAAGGTAACGATAATTTCATGCTTGGCTTTACGTAAACCGCACAAAAGCGCGTTATGCTGGCCAAAATTCCTAACCAGCTTTAAGCCTTTAATACGCTTATCTTTCCCCGCGAGCTCTTTAATAACTTCCCAAGACCGGTCACGGCTTGCGTCATCGACCAAGATGATCTCAAATTGGCTGGAAACAGCAGGCAAAACGGCCGTTAACCGCTGGCAAAGATCCCTTAGCGACAACTCTGAATTATAAACGGGGACAACGATCGAAATGGATGTTTTATTCATAGGAAAAAATCTCTCGATAAATGGAAGTTCATTATACCATACCCTTTCGAGCAGGGGCAGTAATCGTTATTTGGAATTTCGACTTAAGTTTTTATGCTTTCCGGTCGCAAAAAGAGCCCGGCGCGCCTTTTCGATGGCAATGCCGCCCATAAAAATAACGGCGCTTTTATCGCCATATTCGATGGTCTTTAAAACTTGGTCGTTGGGATCGACCGGAAAAGGAAAAACATCCGCGATGCTTCTCGAAAAACCATCTTCTTGCCCTATCCAAACTGTCTGAGCAAGATTTAAGCCCTTTAAACCGTTAAACTCTCTTATGCCATCGTAATATTTTGATATTCCATAAACCATAACATCTAGTTTCTTTTGAACATATCCCAATTCTGGGACACCCAAGATCTGCCCCATAATCGGAGGAGCTCCAACCGCATAGGAAGAGAAATTATTTTCGATCTCCCGCGCCAAAAGGATATCACGCTTTAACACATTACGATATTCCAAGCTGCGTTCTAACTCAATATACAAATAATCGCTGGCATCTTCCTCTTCCAATAATCCATAAGCCGAAAATGATAAAATACTGATCAGCATCACCAAAATAATACTTTGCGCTTTTGAAGATCTTATGACAATAAAAAATCCGTAAAATATACAGGCAAAAAGAAACGGGGCCAAAAGCAAAAAATACCGCGGGATCACCGATGTAAAATTCATAAAAACCGCATACCACATTCCGGCATAAACGAAGAAGATCCCCGCTAAATAATTCTCCTGCGAGAATAAAACGCTCCCGAGGCTTTTATGTTTCTTTTCATATAAATAAATTCTGAGGATATTAAGGATGCTTAAGAGAAATATGCCCATAAAAAGGCGAAACATCACATCATCCCAAAGGCTAAACGAAAAGATCTTAATAGCGCCGACCATGCCACTGCCAATGATCCATTTTGAAGCAAGGACAATGATAATACCGCTTAACAATGCCGATAACCCCCATAAAAGCACAGGCCACTTAAATTTATATCGAGGAGAAAATAAAAACAAAACGACCGTTATGATCCCAACAGCGCCGCAGGCCACCACTCCAAAACCTTTGACGACAACCGCAGCGATAGCGGCAAGGCTTGCTAATTTTATTTTTTCTTGAACCAAATAATAAGCCGAAAGGACCGTAAGAAATAAACACGGAATTTCCATATTGATCATTTCCGTTTGGCTTTGGAATAAGGAAAGAGAAAATATGGCAAGAGATAAAAGAACAGCGATCTCTTGTCGGAATAACTTTAAAAATACACAATACAAAAGCCGTAAAATAAGAGCGGCTAAAATAAAAACGATCAGATGATTGACAAAAAGGAACCATCGCGCGTCGGCAATAAGTTTCATTTGCAAAGCCAGAAAGGAAGGATAGATGCTGACCGCGTAAACTTTTGCTCCGCCGCCCATATAGCTTGGTTGCTGCAAAAGCCCCTGGTAATCAAAGTTGTGGCGCGCCAACCACGTTGCTTCCGCAAAGGGTCCGGTGATCGCGTCCCCGCCATAAGGCGGATAAAAAAGAATTGGAAATTTTGTTATCAGCAGGAATAAAAAAATACTAATGCCAAAGAATTGAGGAGTCATTCTTTTGGGATTAGACAAAAAGAAAACGATCAAAAACCACGCGCCAAAAAGACAAGATAAAGGCCCCGATAAAAAATGTTCTGATTGGCCAATGTAAAAGGCAAGCGTTTGCACGTCTTGAGTGCGTGTAATGTGATTGAGAAGTTCAATATGGTGGTGACTATAAAGCCAAGAAACAACTTGCGGAGTAAGAAACTGGAAGAAAAAACATAAAGCAAATAAGAATGCTGACAAGGAGAAGAGGATTATTTTATTTTTTTGTCCGTCCATTGTATCGTGCTGTTAAGATCTGCTATTCTAAATGATCGCCACTGCTTCAATTTCGACCAAAACATCCTTCGGCAGCCTAGCCACCTCAACGGTAGAACGCGCCGGAGCTTGCTCGGCTTTGAAAAATTCTGCATAAACTTTATTCATCTCGGCAAAATCACCCATATTCTTTAAAAACACCGTCGTTTTAATAACCTTTTCTAACGACGAGCCGGCATCTTCCAAAATACCTTTAAGATTATTCAGCACAAGGCGCGCCTGATCAGCCACGGCCCCTTGGCACAGTTCACCAGTTTTAGGATCAATGGCAATTTGTCCGGATGTATAAACCAAACTTCCCGTTGACACGGCTTGATGATAAGGCCCGATAGGTTGCGGAGCTTTACAGGCTTTGACGACTTTCTTTTCCATTTTCTGCACTCTCCTTGATTTTAATAAGCTCAAACAGAAAACCTGAAATAAACAACATCGCCTTCTTTGATCTCGTAATCTTTACCTTCTAGGCGGACTAATCCTTTTTCCTGAACAGCTTTGTAGCTTCCCAAATTCATGAGATCATCATATTGATAAATTTCGGCACGGATAAAACCACGCTCAATATCCGTATGGATCTTTCCGGCAGCCTTAACAGCCCGTGTCCCTTGCGGAACAAGCCATGCCCGCGCTTCTTTGGGCCCAGCCGTAAAGAAACAAACTAATTTAAGTAAATGACGACCGGTTTGGGCCAAGCGCGCTAATCCCGGCGAGGTGATCCCGGCGGCGTCATAATAAGCCCGGCGCTCTTCTTCGGGTAATTGCAAAATTTCTGCTTCCATCTTGGCGCACAATGCGACCACTTCAGCCTTTTCTTTTTTGGCGCGCTCCTCAATTGGCAATAATAATTCCTGAGGAACTTTATCCTCGCCGGTATTAGCGATAAAAAGGATCGGCTTAGCCGTTAAGAACTGAAACTCGTTCAAGAATTCTTCCGGCAAATTTAAATGACGGGCCGGCTTTCCTTGGTTAAAAGCCTCTAAGGCACTTTCCAGTAAAGAAATCTTTTCTTTAGCTTTTTTATCACCTGATTGAGCCGGCCCGCGGAATTTTTCCGCAGCTTTCTGAGCTTGCTGCATGTCAGATAGTAAAAGTTCAGTATCAATGATATCGATCGCATTGGAAGGATCCAGGCGTTCTAAAACGCTGATGACATTATCATCCTGGAAACAACGCACCACATGAGCCACGGCATCCACCGCGCGGATATTGCCTAAAAATTGATTTCCCAGCCCTTCTCCTTGGCTTGCGCCCTTGACCAAACCGGCAATATCCACAAAACGAATTCCCGATGGTGTTATCTTTTGGCTGTTGAATTTTTCTGCCAAACGATTAAGCCTCTCATCCGGCAAAGGAACAATGCCAATATTAGGTTCGATCGTCGTAAACGGAAAATTCGCCGCCGCCGCGCCGGCTCCGGTCAATGCGTTAAAAAGCGTGGACTTGCCCACATTGGGAAGCCCGACAATTCCAATTTCCATTTTTACCTTCGATGAATTAAGTTGGTTGAAAGAATGCGGCGACAGGAAAGATCTACTTTAAACATTCGATGACTTTCGTTAAAAATTTATCCGTTTCCAAAGGTTTAACAAAATACGCGGCAACGCCTTCCAGTTTAAATGTTTCTTCCATTTTGTCTTTGGAAGTCAACATAATAACAGGCGGGATAGCAAGGGCGTTGATCTGTTTGAGCTTCCTTAAAAACGTATAGCCGTCCATTTTGGGCATCATAACATCCAAAACGATCAGATCCGGTTTGTTTGAACCGGCCTTTTCCAAGCCTTCTTCTCCGTCCGTTGCGACGGAAACATCAAACTCATTGGCCTTCAATAAAAGGCTCACCAAGGCATTGCTTGTTGGATCGTCGTCTACAACTAAAATGTGTTTTTTCATGGGCTACCCCTTGCCATAAATGATGATTTTAACTTCTCCATTATAAGGGGTATAAAAACCCTGTCAAGCAGCAACCCTAACAAAAACAAGGAAATAAATCTATGCTTTCGAAGCCCCTCGGGGCAAAACGACCGTAAATTTTGACCCCTTCCCGGGCTCTGACTCAACCTTTATTTCTCCGCCGTGTTTTTTGATAATATCATAACTAATGCTTAAACCCAGCCCGGTCCCTTTTCCAACAGGTTTTGTAGTAAAGAACGGATCAAATATCTTAAGAATATCTTCTTTGGCAATGCCGCTTCCGCTGTCTTCAATTTCCACATAAACATTTTTCTGGTCAAAGAACGTTTTGATGTTGATCGTTCCTTTTTCTCTGATCGCCTGAACGGCGTTCACCAGAATATTCATGAAAACCTGGCCCAGCCTTTGCGCATTGCATTGCACCGCCGGAGCCTGTCCATATTCTTTATGCAGATCTGCCTTGTATTTGATCTCGTTCCAGACAATATTGATAACCCCGTCTAAAACTTCTTCCACGCTGGATAGACTCATCACATCTTTATCATCACGAGCGAATGTTCTTAAATCTTTAACGATCCTTTTAATACGGTCAATGCCGCCTTTTGATTCTTTGATCAAATTAGCCACGTCAGAAACGATAAAATCAAAATTCTTATCTTTCTCCAGTTGAGTAATTTTCTGGCGAATAGCATTCGCCTCTTTTAAGTCCTTTTCCCCGACCGACATTTTTAGCTCTTCCGTCGCGCGCAAGATCTCTAGATAGCTGTCAATATACTGCTCTAAGGTCTCGAGGTTGCTACTGATAAATCCTAGCGGATTATTGATCTCATGCGCAACGCCCGCCGCTAATTGCCCGATGGCGGCTAACTTTTCGGCCTGAAGAAGCTGGTTTTGGGTATTTTTCAATTCTCCGTGTGCCATTTTGAGATCACCCAATGCTTTGCTAAGCTCTTCTTCTCTTTTGATAAGTTCCTGATTTCTTAGGAGAAGCTCATCGCTCATCTTTTTTTGTTCCGTAATATCTTCTTTGATCGCGACAAAATGCGTGATGACACCATCAATGTTGCGGACCGGAGAAATAGAAGCCGACTCCCAGAATAATTCTCCGTTCTTTCTTTTGTTATGGAATATCCCTCGCCATTCTTGACCGCTGGTGATCGCTTCCCATAGCCCTTTGTATTCATCCGAAGAAGTTTCTCCTGATTTTAGAATTCTAGGATTTTTCCCTATGGCCTCCGAAAAACTATACCCGGTCGCTTCAGAGAATTTCGGATTAACGTATTCAATGTTTCCGGAAGTGTTCGTGATAACAACCGAACTGGGGCTTTGCTCAATAGCACGCAATAACTTCCGGATCTCTTCTTCCGCTTTCTTACGTTGAGTGATATCCCGTCCGATACCAACGCTTCCCAATATTTCACCCTGAGGGCTAAAAACGGGTGTCTTGATCGTTTCGATCCATTCTCTTTTTCCGGACTTATGTTCAATGGGCTCTTCCATGACTTTCCGCACCCGGCTGTTCATAACTTCAATGTCATCCGCCCGGTATTTTTCCGCTAAGTCTTTCGGCCAAAGTTCAAAGTCATTTTTTCCAATGACATCTTTTGGGTTAAGGCCGCAAGACTTGCAAAAAGCCTCATTGGCATTAACGATCCGGCTTTCTTTATCTTTAAGCCAGGCGATATCAGGAATATTATTAAGCAAGGCTTCCTGTTGGCGCTGGATCTCTGATATCTTTTCTTCAATTCTTTTACGTTCGGTGATATCAACGATCGTTCCGACAATACCTCCTAAAGAGCCGTCCGCGCTAAAGAATAATGCCTTGTAAACAACAACACGGTGGGCATTTCCATCTGAACTTTTCATATCCATTTCGTAGATCTGGATGGTATCACTTTTGCTATTCAAAAGATCTGTGTCTTTTTGATTATGTTTTTCGGCATCTGCCGGCGCAACAACATCGCGGACTGTTTTTCCTATGACCTGCTCTTTGGGGAGCCCAAGAAAATCTTGAAATGCTTGGTTAAACCCGGTATAGCGAAAATTAGTATCTTTATAAAATACAGGATTGGGAAACGCGTCGATCAGCCTTTGGAGAAAGAAAACCTGTTCTTGAATCTTCTTTCTTGAAAAACGCCGCTCTTCTTCCAGGCTTATTGCTGAGGCAATAATACCAAAAAGCTTCTTGTCCTCATCGGCAGGCACAAAGTCTTTTTGGTAAACAAGGCACAAAGAGCCGGTATAAACATCAGAACATTTAATAGCTTTTCCGATATATGTCTTGAGCCCATATTTCTTAACATTGGGATCACTTTGGGCATAGGGTGTATTGGGCAGATCTTGAATAACAATGACTTCTTCGGATGACTTTTTGATAACATCAAAACAGATGTGGCCCTCGGGCTTATCTTTTGGATTGAAATCTTCCGGCGTCTGCCATCTTCCCACAGAGCATAGAAGCCCTTCCTGAAGAGAGTTGTAAAGCGCACAACTTGCACCTAAAAGCTCTCCGCAAAGCGCGACAAGTTTATTGATATTTTCATCCGAGTTGGTTCCTAACTCAACAAGGCAATTATTCAACTTGTCGATCCGATCTTCTGTTTTCCTGCGTGCTGTAACATCTCGGGAATTAAGGACAATGCCTTTTACATCAGGGTCCGTAAGACGGTTTTGCCCTTTAGATTCCAAGATGCGCCATGACCCGTCCCGATGGCGAAAACGAAACGTATCCAAGCGAAGCGCCTGCGGATCTTTAAGGATCTGGATCAAGTGAAGTTGCATTTTAGGGATATCATCGTAATAGATAAAATCAAAAGCGTTTTTCCCGATCAAGTCTTCCGGATAATAACCAAGGGCATCAAAAGCAGAAGCGCTTATATAGCGGATAATTCCCGCTTCATCAACGATCGTAATGATATCCAGAGCATTTTCTATAAGAGAACGATAATATTCCTCATTTCGTTTTAGTATTTCTTCGACATGCTTTCGCTGAGAAACATCACGCATAAAAACCAAGATGCTATTTTTATCGTGAAATTTCAATCCGATCCCCGTTAGTTCAAAATCCACAAGTGAAAAATCTTTCTTCTGGAATTGGCATTCTTCCGTGAAAATTAATCCCGGGCCATCTTCTCCAAAGTCGCTTTTATAATCTTTTCCCAATTTAAGCCCGGGAAAAAGCTGGTCAAAGGTCATGTTAAGCAACTCGCTGCGATGATGGCCCAAAGCATCGGAAACAAACGGATTCGCCTCCAAGATACGCTGATCGTCCGCATTAAAAATAAAGACTCCCTCCGGTGCTTTCTCAAAAATAGTCCGGAACCGGTCTTCCGACGCCGCGATCTTTATCGAAGATTCCCGCATAAAGATCGAGAAAATAGAAAATCCGATAACGACCAAGCACAAAATAAGAGTAAACAAAACACCAATAAGCCGGCTTTTAAAAATAATGCTCTCCCAGTCTCCTGAATCCAGATCAATGCCTAAAAGAGCAACAACTTGATCATTGGCTGAGCTCCTGATCGGAGCAAACGCCGAAACCCATGTCCCCCAGCGGTCGGTCCAAGGGCCTTCCACAAATGATCTTCCGGTTGAAAAAGACTGGATCATTTCTGGTGTTGCTTCCGTATAGACCTGGCCGGGAGGCGAATAATCTTCCGATTGAGACGGTTCAGAGTCCGCAAGAAAGAACACTTCACCATTACGATATCCCATCAAGTAAATAAATCTAAACTCTCCGCTGGCAAAACGCATAGCCATCAGCCGGGTCCGAATATGCTGAAATTCCGCCTTATTGATGTCCTGATCGTTTCCCTCCAGCACGGCAATCTCGCTAGGATTTAAAGCCGCGGCGGCGATCTTTGCTCGATTGAGCATCTCTTCGCGCATTGAATTCTTTCCCTGCTGGCCGATCAACGCGGTAAATATCCATCCAAAGACGATGATCGTCAGAACAAAAAGGGAAAGAAAAACAAGATAACGGAACGAAACTTTATGATTGCGTTGATGTTCAATTTCTGTGCTGATCCACCAAAAAGCCCACGCGAACATAGCGATAAGGAAAGTCAACGCGGCACGCGCTAACTGGACCGGAAATCCCAAGGTTTCCATAAATATTTGAGAATTCAACGATGACGCGGGGAAAAAATCTGCCCGAGGAACCATGATCTGCGTAAAAGCATACAGCCCGAAAAACAAGCCTGCCAAGGAAAGCCAATGCCATCCGTACTTCTTTTGCTCTTTGGCCTTAATAAAAATAACAATAGCGGCAAAGACTCCCCCCGGAAATCCTAGGAAATATCGTGATAATATGTCCGCCCCCAACGATCCTGCCAACATTTGTCCGGCGAAGACAACACATAATAATAAGATCCCTATCAGGATATTGCCCCTGCGTCCCGACAATGGCGCAGTATTCTCAAATCCAAATTTCACTAATATGGCAAATGAAGCAATGGATAAGATCCTCGATATCAGCTCAAGGGTCTGAACATTGCTGGTATAAAAACTGGCTAGAACAAACCATTCGGCTGCTCCATGAACGATCCCAAACATTCCTAACCAAAACCAAGAAATCTGAGGAGAATTTTTTCGCTGCAAAATAAAAGAGATAGATGCCAGAACAAGGAATCCTAGTCCATAAATAAAGTAAATATAATCCATTTCTCCTTTAAAGAAGCTTTCCATCATGCGATCCTCATGGTTTAGTGGTATTGTAGTTTGATAATGAATAAATGCGGATCATCGCGTTTGACCGGTTCACTCCAACAATTTCTGGATCTTTGTTTTTAAAAAACGATTGGTAAAAGGCTTAGCCAAATAATCATTAGCTCCGAGTTTTATCATCTTTTCTATGCCATCCAGATCGGCAAATCCGGAGATAGACAGGATCTTAACATCCTTATTGGTTTTTCGAATGCGCGAACAAACTTCATACCCGTCTAGTCCGGGCATTTTTATATCTAAAATGATCAAGTCAGGATTATATTCTGAATATTTCTGGCCGGCACTAAACCCGTCATAGGCCACTTCGATCTCATAGCTGTCATCGTTATAAAATGCTCTTTTGATAGAATTGCTCATTTCCTTATCATCATCAACAATGAGGATCTTTTTCTTTTTTTCTCGGAATGTAGACAGTTGTTGCGCGATTTCTTGCGGGACAGGCATGCTGTATTTCCTGAGGAAAACCAAAAAGTCTTGCAATGCTACCCTGCTATGCTTTCCGGGAGTACGATAAGCTTTTAATTTTCCGGACACAACCCATTTTAAAACAGCCCGATGTGTCACATGGCAATACTGAGCTATTTCTCCTGTTGTCAAAGGCCTGTCATCCATGTTATTCGTCCCCCAGAAGCTCCGCGATCTTAGCTTTTAGTTTTTCATTATCAAACGGTTTCTCAAAAAAACAGTCGGCCCCCAAAGCTCGAATGATCGCATCCCCGATATTGCCGGCTAATCCGGACATCGCGATGATCTTAATATTGTTTAAACTGGCATTTCTGCGGATACTTAAACAAACCTCATAGCCGTCTTTTTCCGGCATGCGGATATCCAAAAGAAGAAGCTGCGGAGAAAATTGCTTGATCTTTTCTTCGACCATAGACCCGTCTGACACTTCGTCAATTTCGTATTTTCCTTCTGCGGCCAGAAACCTCCGAATAGCGCTACGCATTCCGTCGTCATCATCAATAATGAGGATTTTTTTCTTTTTCATTAAAAACATCCTTTCTTAGAAAAGCATCGGAGATTATTTGAGAATATCAATGGGATCACTATAACGGCAAGGTAACTGCGGGAATAAGGCACTTCAGTAGCAGCATGGATCGGAAGCATAAAAACCTCCATAATTCCTATTGTTCCACTTTTTCTCTTAGTTCTAATTATGGAATATTTTTCCTATTTGTCAAGAAATTAATGACCAGCAAAGAAATACTGCGAGCTACCCGGACGAAAAGGCCCTGCAAAGTTGTCCGGCAATAATTCCAAAGTAAGTGCCGACAATATTCCCAAGGATAGCCAGAAGCAATCCCACCGAAGCAAGGCCCGACTGGTATATTTCAGCAACGATAGGAGCCGAGGCTACCCCGCCGATATTAGCCTGACTGGCAGTCGCCACCAAGAAAAACGGAGCTTTGATCATTTTTGCCACAGTGAGGAGAAAAATAAAATGGATAAAAACAATAAGAAATCCCGCTAAGATCAAAATAGCTGAAGATGGGATATTGCTTAGATCTGCCCTCGCGCCGATAGAGGTAAGAACAAAATACAAAAGAAAATACCCTATTTTTGTCGAATGAAATCGCTCTAAATTTCTTGCCGGAGTAAAGGAAAGCGAGATCCCTAAAAAAGACACGAGAATGATCGTCCACGCATAAGTTGAGATCATGTCTTCAATAACAGGAAGGAATTCTGCGAGAAATTGCGCAAGGTATCCGGCAAAGGCCGCTAAAGCCAGAATAAGGATTGTCGCGCCAAATCTTATTTTCTTTTCTTGGATAAATATGGTTGCAACCCTTTGCCCTAATTCATCCAATACCGCTCTATCCGAGCGGTTCCACCGGTCAAAATAAATCTGAAGACCTGACAAGGCTACCAGAATACCCATCCAAAAATATGGAACAACCGTATCCACAACCACCATCGGAAGAAAAATAGGGTCGGGTACATTCAAAGATTCTTTAACAGCGATCATATTGGCACTTCCCCCGCTCCAAGAACCGGAAAGCGCGCCAAATCCGGACCAGAAATCCGCTCCGATCCATTTTTTAAAAAGAGAAAATACCAACGGCGCTCCCAAGACGATCCCTAGGCTTCCCGCGAAGAACATGATCAGGGCGATTTTGCCTAAACGCAAAATCGCCCGCACATCCACTGTCATGAGTAAAATAAAAAGGCTGGGCGGCAAAAGATACGTCGTTAATTTCGCGTAAAGAGGGTTTTTCCCGTCAATAACACCAAGAGTAGAAGCCAGCATCGGCAGAAAATAGATCCAGAAGACGGAAGGAAGGAGCTGAAAGTAACGTTTAAAATTTCTATGCGAAGAAATAACAAGAATAAAGATCTCAATGGCCAGAAGAACGCAAACAATAAAAAAATGATTTTGGGTCATCAAATGATTCTAATCTTGGTACCGATTTTTTGCCGAACCGCCGCCTGATAGGCCACTTGAGCTACCGCAACATCTTGGATGGCTAAACCCGTAGAGTCAAAAACAGTGACTTCATTAGAAGAAGCCCGCCCTTTTTTCCGCCCGGCAACAATTTCTCCTAAGGTCGCGTAGATATTTTTCTTCGTTATAAAACCTTTACTGACGGGAACATTGATCTCTCCGCTATGCGACGCTTGAGCCCAATCATCAACTACAACTTTGGATCTTTTAAGGATCATCGGGTCAAGTTCTTGCTTGCCCTTAGCATCAGCACCCACGGCATTGATATGCGCCCCTTTTTTGATCCATCCCCATTGAACGATCGGTTTTCGCGAGGGAGTCGTCGTCACAATAACATCACATCCTTCAACACAACTTTTAATATCTCGCGCTACCGACATCTTTTCTTGTTTCACTTGCATCTGCGAAATAAATTTTCTAGCCAAAACCGTTTGTTGATCAAAAACTTTCACTTCCTTTATCTTTAAAACCTCCCGCAGGCCCAAAAGCTGGGTATGCGCTTGAACCCCGCACCCAACCAATCCCACAACGGAAGAATTCTTCCTAGCTAAATATTTTGCCGCGACCGCCGCTCCCGCTCCGGTGCGAAAACTGGTTAATAATGTTCCATCCAAAATACTTAAAGGAAAACCATTTTTAGGATCGCTTAAAATAATAACGGCCATGACCGACGGAAATCCAAACTTCTTGTTTCTTGGATGGGCATTTACCCATTTAAGCGTGCAGAGTTTGAATTTTTCAATATACGCCGGCATAGCGCGGAAATCACCTTGGAATTTTTTTAAGTCCAAATAGATCTTTGCCGGCATCTGCACACGATCCAATCCATATTGATAAAAAGCTTCTTCAACAACGCGAATCGCCTTTTTCATATTGATCAAGCGCGCTATCTCTTGACGCGTTAAAATAAGCGTTGCTCCCATTTTCATAAGATCATTCTCTCCTTAATGGATTTACTTAAACTGGATCCCGATGCCCGGCTTGGCTGAGCTTAAATCATATGTTCCGCTATGGCTCAGGTAAGGGCTACCGGCGTATTTTCCTTTAATAAAAAAAGGCGTATCAAGATCAATGAAGTCAAAGTAACCTAATCCGGCGGCTAAATGTGCCGAAGCTGTCATGGCTAGAGACGTTTCCATCATGCCGCCCATCATCAGCTTTATCCGGTTAGCTTTGCACAAATGCGCGACTTCCCTGGCTTGCAAAAGCCCGAATTTCATCGGCTTGATATTCACCGCATGACAGGCTTTTTCACGAATAGCTTTATTGGCATCTACCAAGGTTGAAACGCTTTCATCGGCACAAACAGCAATTTTGCTAAGCCGAGTAACCTTCTTTAATCCTTCCCAGTCTTTTTTAGGAACGGGCTGTTCGATCAAGGAAGGAATGGCTTTAAAACGCCTCAGTGTTTTAACAAAGGAAAGTGTTTCATCGGCCGAATACCCTTGATTGGCATCAATATAGAATTCACAGTTACGGATGATCTTTTTGATCAATAAAACTCTTTTAATGTCTAAGTCGAAATCACGCCCGACTTTTATCTTAAAAGCGCGAAAACCCTGCCGAAAAAACCGCTGCGTCATTTTTTCCGTTTCGTTTAGATCGGCGATCACGATGGTGACATCACTGGTGATCTTCTTAGGGCTAGGCCCAAAAAACCGCCATAAAGGAACATTGATCTTTCTGGTTAAGGCATCCAGCAAGGCCATTTCAACAGCCGCGATAGCGCAACGATTGGCAGAAAATCTTCCGTACAATGATAAAGAAATGGCCAGATAATCAAAAATTTCTTTTCCGATGATCTCATTTTTGATGGATCTTAAATGACGCAGTGTCTGCTCAATCGTTTCTCCGGTAATGTGCTGTGCGACCGCCGCTTCTCCGAAACCTTTGGTACCGTCGGTAAGCGTGATAGTAAAGAAAATGTTTTCAAGGAAATCGTGCGTTCCCTTGGCAGTGCGAAACGACTGGATAAGAGGCGCTTTAACAACGGAAACTTTAACGTTTTTTATAAAAGTGTTCATTGCTGGAGATGAGAAAATGTCATGATTTTATTGATCCGCTGTAAAAGTGATCCTCGGCTGGAATTCTTCCCTAAAGAAAGATCCGAAACACAAACACGATTAATGACGCGAGTAACTTCTTCTGAGCCCTGTTTCTCCCGATAGCCCCAGGTGGCATGAATGACAAAAGGATTTTCCTCAACCGTTCCCAAAAACAACATAATGTGGCCTCTGATCCCAAAAAACGTTATGCCACCCACGGCTTCTTTTTTCATCAACAAAAGTTTTTGCTCATCTGTTGTGTCGTTAAAAAACTCACCAAGCAAATGTCCGGATTGAATTTGTTCTTTGGAGTTACGCGGCAGATTAATTCCGACGGTATCAAAAACTTGGTGCAAAAAGCGGGAACAATCTTGTTCGCCGCGCATCCCGCCCCAGCCGTAAGGAGCATTAAGCAATTTAAAAGCCTGGTCAATAATATTTCTCGCCGTAAACGAAAAATAACCGGCATGAGCATCTTCTTTTCGCAGATGAGCACTTTTGAGAGCCAAGGCCCCCTCGCTGGTTCGAACGGGTAAAAGAATACCGATTTTATCCAAAGCACTTTTGCCATGCATTGGGAATTTAGCGCCCATGCGCGCATAATCATGATAATGCGTTAGCTCTTTGTCTAAATAAATATCAGCTTTAGGATTTACGACGACGGCAAACGGAAGTTTTGATGCAAACTTCTTTAATTCGTCACGCGTTGTAACGGCAACTGTTTCTTTTTGAACCCAACCTTCACTAATACTGGATTGGACAAAATACCAATTTTTATCCAGGCTTTGGTGCAAAATAACAACAGCTGTCGCGATATCCAGATCGCTATTTTGCAGCTCATCAAAATCGTAGTCGCCTAAATTACGGTAAAGCGGCTCTGCGGCAGGAAAGAAACGCTGATCGGCAAAACGAACGATCAGCCCAAATTGCGGCGCGATCTCTTTAGAGATCGCGCCGAGGTTCATTCTTATTTTTATACTTTCATAATAATCATCGTCGGCCTTCGTTCCATCATGATGGTAGAAATTCTTTCCTTTAAAATCCCCGATCCATCCCTCTAAGGTCTTCTTAAGATCATCGCCAGATACAACAGAAGAAGTCTTAAGAATATCTTTATTAAGATTCAAAGGGCTTTCCAGGCGTTCGTTAAACTTAATAATTTCCGATGAGCTTAAGATAATCCTATCCGGGTCGGGATGCCGGCTGATCCAAAAACCGGCCGTTTTCATTTCTCTGGTTGTATTAGGAAGGAGAGTTGGCGCGGCATAATACAGTTTTTCCTGCGCCCAAAGGGAAGAATGCCCGAGGATAAAGAAAAAAATCACGAGAATAATTTTACGCATGTAAAAATTATTCTATCACAAAGCCTGATAACGAAAATAAAACTATTATATTTTATTGATAACGATGCCCGCCGTGCTCAAGCCAGCCGCCTTTACGGCCTTTGGGGTCATAATGCGTCCAGTGGACAACGCCGCCTTTATTATTCCATTCATATTCGCCGCGAAAAGAAACTTCATCACCCGCTTTCAATAAATCAACGCGCGGCGCTAGATCAATATTATGCGCAATTAAAATAACATGGCCATTATTTAGGCGAAGCAAAAACCGTTGATGACGGCTCCCTTTTTCATCATCGGACAAAAGCTTTTCTACGGTGCCTTTTGACTCAACAAAAAAGTTTGATTCGCCTTTTTGAAAGGCCTGGGCGATTTGATTTTCGGAGCTTAATGAAATACCGGTTTTTTGCGCGCAGCCGGGCAAAACCCAGCACAAACTTAAGAAGAATAAAGAAAAACACAGTATTTTAATCTTTTTTCTCATTTTTAAAATCCCGATCCCGGATTCTTTAAGAATTCCTGCTCTTCCAAAGTTGACGCGCGTCCTAAGATTTTATTACGGTGAGGAAAGCGGTTAAACCTTTTAATAATGTCAAAATGCCGCTTGGCAAATTGAAGCGTATATTCATAATAGGAAACATTGCCGGGATTTTTTATCCGGACTTCTTGGACAAGTTCAGAAAAAACTTTAAGCGAAATTTCCTGAATTTTTAGATCTTCCGCATGCTGAAATGGCATATACAGAAAAACCCTCTCGATCAACCTAAGCTCCTCGTCAGATCGATCGTTAACTGAGCGCAAAGACAATTCCAAAGCCAACGGATCCGTTTCGAACATACGTGAACTATCGCGATACATATTGCGGGACAACTGATCACAAAGAATAATGAGCGCCAATCTTCCACGCGAAGATTTTTCCCACATCTTATATCCACCCGATTTCACCAGTCCAAGATCGGGTTCAAATTCTTTCTTTATTTGCGCGTCAAAGTTCTTGTCTTTCATAAACCATTTCTTAAACGGCATTTTGTTTTTATCAATATGCGTTTCGTCGCTGATATTCTCAAACCAAAAGTTTAGGATCGCGTTCATTCGTTCCATGAGACTAAGAGCCTCTATTTCTTTTCTTTATCCAGTAAATATTCCGTTTTAATATTCTGAAGACTGCGGAAAATATTCTTGATGACCTGCGGATTGTCCTGCTCAAATTGATGCAGCATCTTTTTGATGAGCATCCGGTGAGACGTTTCGTCATTGGCGCATTTGGATTGGCCACCGATCGATTGAATGTCTAGTTTTTGCGCTAAAACGCGCATATTTTCTTCCCGCTCATAAGCTAGAGGGCGAATAACGGTGATTTTCCCATCGAAAAGGACTTGCTTGGGGCGCATCGCTCCTATCTCGCCGCGGTAAAATTGATTAAGAATGATCGTCTCCACAATATCATCCATATGGTGGCCGAAGGCGATCTTGGTAAAGCCTTGCCTTTCGGCGAATTCAAAAAGAGCTTTGCGCCTATTCCACGACCACCAAAAACAGTCGATCTCCTCCCATTGTTCGCCTTTGAGCGATGTAACTTTTTCCACGCAATAGGAAAATCCCTCACGCTCCAAATATTCGATCAGCTTCTGAGGATTAAAATCGGAAAATTCAAAATCAATATGAACAGCCGTAAAATCAAATTTGACCGGAGAAACTTTTCTTAAGCGCCGTAAAACATGCAGAAGCGAAATACTGTCTTTCCCTCCGGAAACCGCCACCGCGATTTTATCACCGGCACCGATCATCTGATAATCACCGATAGCCTTCCCGGCGCGTCGGCAAACGGATAATAGCTCGGGCGGTTCAAAAGGTTTTAAAAATGGAGCTGTTGTCATTATTCAATCTCTCAATAAAGATATGCTTGCATCCTAAGGGGCTATTTTATCTCTTATCTTCAAGAAATATTTCTCAATAATGTTGGTGGATAAATACCCGATAACAAATGTCGCGATTAAATAAGACGATAGGCAAATCCAAACACCAAATACCGGAATTCCCTTAGAAAAAAGGATGATCAGCGGATAGTGCCAAAGGTACAGCGCATAGGAAATAACGCCGATAGACCTTATGAGCTTATTCTCAAAAATAAAATTTAATGACCTTACGCCTCCTACATAAACAGCCAAAAAAACAAATCCGGTCGCAAGATAGGCTAAAACATATTTATCCCAACAAAGCAAACTGTGATCTTCCTGGATGGCGCTTGCTAGGTAAAAAGCAATTCCGGCGCCAGCTAAGAACATCCCTGAACTAAAGAAAATTTTTATCTTGGAAGAAATATTCTCATAAAATGGTTCAAGGAACTTTAATAGACACCCAAACATAATGGCATCAATGCGATAAAGAGTTGTTAGCTCGTACTCGCGCACTCTCAGCCATGAGGATAAGAAGTCCTGACCGCCGGCACTGTGGCGTCCCGCGATCGTCAAAATGATCAAGAAAATACAGGCACCGATAAGAAGTTGGCGTCGCCTCATGGGATGACGGCTTACAAAAAACACGCCTTGGACAAAAAGCGGATAAAGAAGGTAGTAATGCTCTTCAATGGCTAAAGACCAACCATGCGCCAAGGTAAAGATCGGTTTAACATAATTCTGGAAATACAGAAAATAGCCGGCATAGGATATCGGCCCATAATATTTATTAAATCCGAATTTTATTTTTAATAATTCCAGCAGGCCTAAACCAAGCACAACGACAAGCAGGTACTGAGGTATGATCTTAAAAAATCTTCGTACATAAAAACGCTTGATGTCAACAGCACTGGACTCAAAATCTTTTATTAAAACGCCCGTAATGAGAAAACCGCTGATAACAAAAAATATATCAACACCTAAATGCCCCAGCGACCCTACGAGAGTAAACGCCCGGCAAATAGCTCCCGGCATAGACTTGATGCCAAAAAAAAGAACGATATGCGCTAGTAAAACGCCAAGAATAGCGACCGCCCTAAACCCATCAAGAAAAGGATAATGCCGGTGATTAACTGAATTTTCGATCATTGTTTTAAATTCGGGAACATGCAGCAGGAAAGGTTTTCGCTAAGTATGTTTCTACTCGCCCAAGATCTTTTTAACTCTAGATAAGAGATCCGCCGAGTCATAAGGCTTAACAATATAATCTTTAACGCCTTCTAGTTTAAAAATATCCTGCAGTCTATCTTTGGCTGTTAGGATCACGACCGGAATGCGAGATGTTAAGTCATTGCTTCGCAATTCGCGCACAAACGTATATCCGTCCATCTTGGGCATGCCAATATCCAAAATAATGAGATCCGGATTTTCTTGATCCACGGATTTTAAGCCCTCATCGCCGTCATAAGCGGTCAAAACCTTGTACTGATTAGCTTCTAAACGAGCTTTCAACGTATTGACAATATCACGTTCGTCATCGACAACCAAAATCGTTTTCATGCCTTTCCCTCGCTTTCCGTCGGATAAAGATGTACAAGCCGCATAATATCTTCCGGCTTGGCGCTGATGATCTTAAGGCCGATTTTGTGCTGGACTGTTCCGGCAATATCTTCGCACCAGACAACTCGGGATTTGATAACCATTGTTTCATTATGTTTGACTTGGATATGGAGGATCAAGAATTGTTCAAGCTCTAGCTTAGGCTTAGCGGTAATACAGATCCCCTGGTGCCCGACATTAATGACGAGCGCCGGAAAAGGTGCATTGCGGGATCCGGATAATTCACAGCGAGCCGGTAATTCTACGGGCAATCTTGGGAAGGCGCGTCGTTCTTTCATCGTTTTTTTCGAAATCTTTTCACTTTAATGAGTTTTATGTTCGGGCTTATTCATTCTAATACGCACATCAATCGCTGTCTATAGCGCGTATATTGATTTTATTATGACGGCCAGGAAGCCATTATCGGAACTTCCAAAGGGTTATTATTGCTTAAGGCAGGCTCAACGCTCATTTGACTGTTATCAAACGGCTTTAAGAATAACTCAATATCTTTCCGGGAAAGACGGCTGAGCCATTTTTGTTCGCAATCTTTCGGCAAGATAACCGGCATACGATGATGGATAGGAGCGATAAGCGAATTTGGTTCGGTGGTCACGATGGAACAGCTTAAGATCTCTTCGCCGCCAGAAATCCAACGATCCCAAATCCCGGCAAAAGCAAAAGGCTCTTGACTTTTAAGAGAAATTTTATACGGCTTCTTTTTTGTTCCCCCTTTTTTCCATTCAAAGAACGCATCCGCTAAAATTAAACATCTTTTTTGGCTGATAGGGTCTTTAAAAGACGGTTTTTCAAAGATCGTTTCAGCACGGGCATTGATCATCTTATTGCCGATCGCTTTATCTTTAGCCCAATAAGGAATAAGGCCCCAACGAAGAAGCGTTAAGCTCCTCGGAGAAGTGTTCAGAATAACAGGAACTTGGGCTAGCGGCGCAATATTATGATCAGGCTTCACATTTATGGAAAGATCAAGAAGATCAAAACGCTCAGCCAATTCTTTAGCGTTTGTTTTGATAAAAGAATAGCGTCCACACATAGAAGCTTTTAGGGATTAGGGCTTAGGGTTTGAATAAGAAATATAGCGGGTCTTTTATTGAGCGATGGTTTTTCTTTTTTCCAGTTTTTAATAGATAAAGTTTTCACCATTTGGGTTGGAGAAGTTAAATCGCAGGCCACGCAAAGCCATGTTGTTTCGCGGCAAGAGGAAAGAATATCTTCAAATAAATGTTCATTGCGATAAGGCGTTTCCATAAAGATCTGGGTTTGGCCTTCCTGGTTCGAGCGCTGTTCAAGAAATTTGATTTTCTTTAGGCGCTCATCGCGTTCTTTGGGTAAATATCCATTGAAGGAGAAATTCTGTCCGTTAAGGCCTGAAGCGCAAAGCGCGAGAAAAATGGATGAGGGGCCGATCAAAGGAATAATTTCCATATCCTTTTGATGAGCCAACAAAACAATATCCGCGCCCGGATCAGCCACGCAAGGCATACCGCATTCGGAAATAATGCCAATGTCTTGGCCAAAGCACATGTTTAAATATTCTTCGGCTTCGTTTTTCTTAGTATGTTCATTAAGCGAAAAGAATTGGCATTCGGTAAGAGGAAAAGCAGAATCGATCTTCCTTAGAAAACGTTGCGCGCTTTTTTGGTCTTCTGCCAAAAAAGCGCGCACATGTTTGATCATTTCCTTAATATATCCCGGCATCACATCAGATCCGGATGTTTCATGCAAAAAATTAGGAATAAGGAATAATTTTTGTGCCATTATCTACTTGGACACTTTCTTTTTTCTGGGAATATGGCAAATGGGTTCCGCAATGCCCTGTTTTTCAAAATAACGCTGATGATATTCTTCCGCCTTATAGAATTCCTTAGCCTTAGATATTTCGGTCACAATAGGATAATCAAATTCGCCGGATCTTTCCATCGCCTTTTTAGATGCGAGCGCAATTTTTTCCTGCTCCGGCGTATGATAAAAAATAACCGAGCGATATTGCGTCCCAACATCCGGCCCTTGCTGATTTAACGTCGTCGGATTATGATTATTCCAGAAAACTTCCAAAAGCTGATCATAGGAAACTTTTTCTGAGTCAAAAATAATTTGAGCCACTTCCGCATGGCCGGTCATATTTGTGCATACATCTTCATAGGTTGGATTTCTTAAACTTCCCCCCATGTATCCGACCGACACATCCAAAACGCCTTTCACTTGCCGGAAAATTGACTCAACACCCCAAAAACATCCCATGCCAAAAGTCGCCGTTTGGGTTTTTTTGCTCACGTTGTTGGCTTTATCACTTTTCGGATCCTTTTCGAACAAATATAAATACGCCTCGTATCCTTTTTTACTCATCTCTTCCAACGGAATAAATTTAAGCGCCGCCGAATTAATGCAATAGCGCAATCCCGTCGGGCTTGGCCCATCATCAAAGACATGCCCTAAATGCGAGTCACTTTTCTTGGAACGCGCCTCGATGCGCTGCATCCCGTGGCTTTCATCCTCTTTCTCTACGATCACATCTTTATCGATCGGCTTGATAAAACTCGGCCAGCCGGTCCCGGAATCAAATTTATCCGTCGAGCTAAATAGTGGATCCCCGGTGATCGCATCCACATAGATCCCTTCCTTTTTATTATTCCAAAAAGGATTAGCAAAGGGTAGCTCCGTTCCGTTTTCTTTCATCACCCGGTATTGCTCCGGCGTTAGGATCTTTTTAAGCTGCGCGTCGCTTAAAGGAAGATCACAAATTGGTGTTTTACTACTTTTATGTTTATCAGCCATCGCTTCTCCTTGTCCATAAGCTGTGCTGTTAATAGTTAAACAAATCAGTAAAGAAAAAACAAAGAATGATTTCCGGCTCAACATTGTAAAACACTTTCCCTTTATAACTATTTTGACGCCTTCTTTAACGCCTGCTCAATATCCGCGATAATATCGTCAATGTGTTCAATGCCGATAGATAAGCGGATAAAATCCGGCGTAACTCCCGTCGTAATTTGATCTTCTTCGGCCAACTGCGAATGCGTTGTTGTCGCCGGATGAATCGCCAGCGTCTTCGCATCGCCAATGTTCGCCAGGTGAGAAATAAGTTCTAAGGAATTGATGAATTTCTTTCCGGCTTCCGCTCCACCCTTGATCCCGAAGCCGATGATCGCCCCGGCGCCTTTCGGCAAATATTTATCAGCTTTCTTTTTCTCCGGACTTGACTCTAATCCCGGATAATTCACCCAACTGATGGATTTATGTTTTTCCAGACATTTCGCCACCGCTAAAGCATTTTCGGCATGACGCGGCATACGCAAATGAAGCGTTTCTAATCCCTGCAAAAATAAAAAAGCGTTAAACGGCGACATCGCCGGGCCCATCGGCCGCAATAAGGAAATACGCGCCTTCGTAATATACGCAATATTGCCAAACGGTTTTAAATACTCCACAAAATTAATGCCGTGATAGCTGGCATCAGGTTCAGCGATCAAGGGGAATTTTCCGTTGGTCCAATCAAATTTTCCGGAATCCACAATAAGCCCGCCAATAGAATTGCCGTGGCCGCCGATAAATTTCGTCGCCGAATAAACAATAATATCAGCCCCGAAATCAAACGGCCTTAACAAAAAAGGTGTTGCCGTATTATCCAGAATTAGAGGAATGCCGTTTTTATGGGCGATCTTTGCCAACGCTTCAATATCGCTCACATTTAATTTCGGATTTCCCACGCTTTCGCCAAAAATAGCTTTTGTTTTTGGAGTAATTGCTTTTTCAAAAGCTTTTAAGTCTTGAGAATTAACGAACTTAACATCAATGCCCATACGTTTGAGCGTGTATTTTAAAAGTGTATGTGTTCCGCCGTACAAATTATCCGCCGAGACAATTTCATCGCCGGCTTTGGCAATGTTCATGATGGCGAGCATCGTCGCTGATTGGCCGCTCGCGACCGCCAAAGCGCCTACACCGCCTTCTAAGGCCGCGATCCTTTTTTCCAGAACATCCGTTGTGGGGTTCATCAAACGCGTATAGATGTTGCCGAATTCTTTAAGCGCGAATAAATTCGCGGCGTGTTCGGTGCTTTTAAAAACATAAGACGATGTTTGATAAATAGGGACCGCGCGCGCTCCGGTTGCCGGATCAGGTTCCTGTCCGCCGTGAACGGCTAAGGTTTCTCTTCTTAAATTCTTATCAATCTTGGTCATTTTGTTCCCTCCTTAAATAAATGCAAATCACAAAAGTTAATAAGCTTTTTTATTTTTTTGCTTGGACCAACAGCGAAAGACATTCAGGTTTTCTTTTGCGCAACATCCCGCTTGCAATTGAACCTTGCTATGTCCACGCGACTTCATCGTCGCGCAAGAAACACTCAGCTCGTTGAACCCAAATCTTTTCGCGTCTTTGATCTGCGCGCCAAAAATAATCTTCGAGATCCCGGCCCAATGGCAAGCGCTAAAACACATCGGGCACGGTTCACAGGTCGAATACATCACGCATTTGGATAGATTGATGGTCTTTAATTTTCGGCAAGCCAAGCGGATAGCATTGATTTCCGCGTGCGCCGTGCTATCGGACGTCTTCCAAACCGTATTATGGGCGCAGGCGATCACTTTGCCGTTTTTAACGATACACGCGCCGAAAGGCGTTTGCCCTTTTTGAACGCCTTGGCTGGCCTTTTGGATCGCTAACTTCATAAAATACGCATTAATATTCTTCATAAAGTTTCTGGAAAAATGAAAGGGCTAAAAAACTAAACAGTTTCTTATGATTTTCTACAGATATGATTGGAATATTCTATTGCAGAATGCCCACGGCTTCCACAACAATTTCAACCGAATCGCCAAGAAGCGGTTTGCCTTTTTCTAAGGCCCGGTTGAACGTGATGCCGAAGTCTTTGGGGCGAATTGTTCCCCGAGCAGAAATAGAAACGTTTTTATTTTCAACTTTTCCCAATTGATAATTAAAACTCACCGGTTTTGTAACACCACGCAACGTCAATTCCCCTGATATCTTTTGGCCGTCAATTTTCTTAGAAACAAATTTTGCCGCCGGAAATTTAGCCGCGTTAAAGATGTCTTGCCCTAAAAGATCTTCATCCCGTTGGCTTTGACGGGTATTAACACTTTTTAGATCAACAGTGGCTTTAAGATCTGTTGGCTGCGTATTGTCGCTATTTAATTCCATCGTTCCGCGAAATCGCGTGAAAGCCCCGACGGTATCAATAGATAATTGTTTTATTTTAAAGATCAATGTTGACCGGCCGGGATCAATTTTAAATGTTGCGGCATGAGCGACCGGCGAGGAAATAAGTAACAATCCTATGATGCAAGCGGTTATTTTCGTTTTAGACATCGCACTTTCTCCTTTTAGAAATTAAGAATTATTTTACGACTACCAGTGATTGTGCTGTTTTTGTCTGTCCTTTTTTATCTGTCGCCGTAATGCGGACATTCCAGTCTTTACTACCGCGAAGTAGTTCTTTTTTTACACGGCACAACCAGTTGGCATTAGCCGGCTGCGTAAAAGGACCGGCGATCTTCGTCCAGCCCGACGGATTTCTTCCCCGTCCGAGCTCAACAATAAAATCACTCACATCACCATAAACAGTTCCAAAAACATCCAAAGAAACTTCCTTGTTATCCTCGGGATTTATCCTTAATTCGGTCAGCTGGACCACAAAAACATCTTGAATGTTTGCTTCTAGTGCTGCGACCGCATCCAAAGAACCACCTCCGGTCAAACCATCCCAACCGCTGTCCTTCATGTCCTTGGCCGAGTTGATCAAAATGCCGCGCAGTTGATCATGGGTTAGGTTAGGATCTTTAGCTAACAACAAAGACGCTGTCGCCGCAACGATCGGCGCGGAAAAAGAAGTTCCGGAGACTCTGAAATAATACTTTTCTTTGGCTTTCGGATTTCCTTCCCATTTAGCATCTTGCGAGTGAAGCGTATAGATCTGTTCTCCCGGAGCAATGAGACCTAAATTCGGCCCCCAATTCGAAACGGTGCTGCGCGTCCCCTCAAAATCTTGGCTTCCAACGGAAAAAACATGTTTTGCCGAAGCAGGCCCGTAAAGCCCGATAAATTCATTATCATTACCGGAAGCTGCCACGATAAAAACACCTTTCGCGTACGCATAATTAACAGCTAACTGCTCTAACTTTGAAACACCGACATCGCCAAGGGAAATATTGATAATACGCGCTCCGTGATCAGCCGCGTAACGAAACGCCCGGTAAATATTTATGCTGTTCGCTCTTCCATCGGGATTAACGACTTTTAAAACCATGATCTGCGCGCCCGGATTAATACCGGCAATACCAATACCGTTATCCGCTTTAGCGGCAATGATCCCGGAAACATTTGTTCCGTGGCCTTTAAAATCCCTAAGATCATTATTATTATCTAGAAAATTCCATCCATGGACATCATCCACGTAGCCGTTTTGATCATCATCGATATTATTGTCCGGGATTTCTTTAGGATTTGTCCAAATATATTGCGGGCCGTCGGGATGCTCGAGGTCCAATCCGGAATCGATTACCGCGATTAAGACATTTTTCTTTTGAGCATCTACCAAATTCCACGCGGAATCCGCGTTTGTTTTTGGCGTAAAGCCAACTTCCCTAATACCCCATTGGTCTTTGATCTTTTCTTCATTTTTATCACTGCCACCTAACACGACGCCTAAAATTTCACCTTGCATCTTCATTCCGCTACCCATAACCACAACAGGTTTCCCAGATTTACCACCCATTTTCTTTTGGTGAACGAGATCAAGGTAAAGCGGATCGTTCGGCACGATCGCTTCCGCCGGAGTTTCTTTTTTAGGCGCTAAAACCTCTCTTAAGAAAACAGGCTCGTCCAAATAAACAACACCGCAACAATGGAAAGGATCAAAAAAGTTTTCCGGTGAGGCGCGATTGACAAGCTGATGATTAATCCCGTCGGAAAGAATACCTAGATCATCTTGCCCCATACCTAATTGCGGAACCAATGTCGACGCGTAATCAATACCGCCCGGGATACGGCCCAAGTTGCTTCGCATAAAATCCGCATTTGAACCCCGCAGATCAATGGCAGTTACATCTTTAGGCCCGAAGTTATATCCTAATCCGCCAGACCAATCACGAAAATAATCACGCTGTCCCGCAAGGCTGCGGTTTTGAGCAAAATCAATTAAATCTCTCGTGAGTGCGGGATTACTTTTGACATCTTTCGCCGTCACGGACCCGACCGGAATACCCGCCGCGTCAAAAACGCTTACGATCGGTTCCTTATTTAACAAACCGCTAGTAATGATCGGGCCGGAAAGCCCGGCCGCCGCGCCAATTTTTTCATCACTTAAAAACGATCCATAAGAAAATTGAGAGAAATCTAACCGCGGCGCTGCTTGCCAAAGATCTCCCGTTTGTTTTGGAATATTAAAATCTAGGCGGTAATTAAGGCCCGTACGGCTTAAACCTTCAAGGCCAAGATTAAGAGATGTTGCATCCAAAGCCGAATTTGCGGCTGATGTTGCCGCCGCTGTCGACGGAATCTTAACGGTGTCGGCAAGCGCTTGGCGCGTTTGGGATTGCGCAAAATTCCTTAGCGCCTCAATAACATCTTTTTGTGCAACATTTTGAAATCCTTCCGCCACCGAAAGCGTTCCTTGTTTTGCTAACTGCGCAAAATAATCTAATCCTTGCGCCTGGTACTTTTGGACCATTTCTTGCAAAAACCGCATATCGGCATCGGTCGCGGTATTTCTTAAAACACGCGTGGATAAAGCTAAAATTTTATTCGCTTCCGCGCCGGCAATTATGATATTGCCTTCCTTCTCGATAATAGAACGCAAAAGATTTAAAACAGGTTCCTTGGCGGACTTTGCTACATTAATAGCCTCATCGGTTAAGCCGATCTTTTTAGCGTATTGGACTAATCCTTCTAGCTGTTCTTTTTCGCTTAAGGCATAAATATGATTAATGAATTGTCTCCATGGCATTTTTTCTAACGCTTCTTGACTGCCCACACCTACAAGATCATCAATGACGGTGCGGTCTAAAACATTTTCTCCAACGGTTTTAGCAAATTGCGATGCTTCCTGCCCCGATAATTTTAGCGTCTTGGCAAGTGCTTGATCAACGACCGTTTGGGCTAATTCCGCTATTTGCCGTTCGCTTAACTGAACCGTACGCGCCAGAACATCGCCAATCACCGTTTCGGCTAAAGCAGCCGCTTCAATAGGAGACATCTTAACGGTTTTTTCCATAATGTTTTCAATGACCGTCTGGGCCAAAGCGGCGGCTTCTGTTTGAGAAAGCTGTGTTGTCTTCGCTAAAATACCATCAATAACGGTTTGCGCCAAAGCTAAAGACCCGCCGGGTGTCATGATGGTTGTTTTACCGGCAACATCGTCAATAACTGTCTCTGCCAAACGCAAGGCTTGATTGGCGTCAAGTTTTGTCGTAGTTTTAAGTGCGTCGTCGATCATCGTTTCCGCCATGCGCAAACTATTGGCCTCAGCGCGCTGTGCCGCCGAACTAAGAAAGCGGTCGATGATACTTTGACTTAATCTCACGGTTTCTTCTTTGCTCCAATGCAATGTCTTGGCGAAGACTTCTTCGGTGACATTGTTAATAAAAGCGCTCACCTCTTTTTCGGTCAAAAGAACAGTTTTATCCATTATTTTCTCGACCACTGTTTCAAAAAACTGTGCCGCTTCCCGCTCGGTCATTTGTGCCGTGTGTTCCAAAATATTTTCGGCAACGGTCTCGGCGAAACGCATGGCCTCTTGCTGCGACATCATTTGTGTTTTTTCTAAGAATTTATCAACAACAGTTTTGGCGAATTGCTCGGCATATTCCGGAGAAAGCCGCACGGTTTTATCTAAAACCCCGTCGATCACGGTTGCCATCATTTGATCTAACTGCTGAGGCGTTAACTGAACCGTTTTATCAAAGGCATTATCTAAAATTTGCGTCGCCACATCATCCGCTTTATCAACCGCGATCTGCGCTGTTTTGTCTAAAGCGCCTTGTAAAGATGTTTGAAGAGCGTTCTGGATCTGCTCCGGACTGAGCCTTGCCGTTTTATCTAAAGCCTCTTCAACACCTGTGGTAACTAAACGCTTTAAAGCCGCAATAACATCCATTGTAGCAATGGGCTGAAAACCGTCATTACCGAAAATTCCCTGACGCGCCAAATCATCCCAGAAGTTCACGCCTTGAGCTTCCGATTGGCGAATAAGCGCTTCTAAAACCGCTTTGTCGGCGCTGGTCGCCGTTCCGGCCAAAGCACGCGTTGAGATCTCAAAGATCGGCCGCGCGTCTTTAAACGAAACGATCTTGCCACCAAGTTTTTCGATGATCTTGATGGCGAGCCCATCTATGTCTCCTGCGGCTACCGCCGCAGCAACTTCTTCTTTAGGAATTCCTGTCTCGACGGCAACCTGCGCCATGCGATTCATTTCTGCTTGAACACCTTCCGTAATAAGATTCATCTTAACTTCTTTTTCCATTAGCGTTCTTCCGGACAACATGTCGCGGATTCCCTGACCGATGGTCGAATCGCCAAGTTCTCCGGCGGCTTGCCCGGCGGCCCCTGTTCCGGCGGCTTGCCCTGCGGCTCCCCCAGCAACCTGCCTAACACCTTGCTGGCCGGCTGTTCCCATAAACCTTGCCGCGGCTTCATCGGCTCCTTTTCCGGCAGCATTCACCATTACATCGCCGACGACATAAGCGGTTGGTTTACGCGCGGCATTAAGCGTGACACGCATGGCCGCTTCTTGCGCGGCTGTCTTGGCAACACCTAAAGCTTTCCCAATGCTGGTAAAAACAAAAGTTCCCACGTCGATCATCGCGCCGTATAAAACAAGCTCTTTGGTAGAAAGCCAGACTAATTCCGCGTCCCAATACAACATTTGAGCCGCGAATTTCATATTCAAAAGAGCTTTTTTAAGGTGAGGATTTTCGGCAACTTCTTGGGCATGAGCCTGCTCCCACTCTTCAAGCGCTTTTAATTTGGCTTGCGCGCGCATTTGATCGCGCAAACAGCTATCCGCTAATTTCTTTGTTTGATGCTGCATTTCGGCGGCAATGCTGACCCACTTTAAAATATACGGATCATAAGAACCCGCATTATTGATATAATCTTCCGTCGTATTCAAAATTTCCTGGGTGCGCCGGACAACTTCTTCGCGCATGCTATCCCGTTGACTAGCTTGTTGGATTTCACGATTTTCTTGCGCATGGTCAAGTGCCGCTAAACGGTCCAAACGGTCTTGCTCCATTTGAAGCGCGCGCTGTTCTTGTTCGTGATACTGAGCCAGTTTATGTTTTTCTTCTTCGGCTTGAGCCACATGCTGCTGTTGAATGTTTCGTAAATTATTTTGATATTCTTGATTGACGTTCGCATCATCGGTCACTAAAAATGCGGCGGAAAGTTTTTCGGCATCTTCTTGCGTTAAGCCCTGCGGAGCAATAGGGCCTGATGCGACCGGCTGCTGTACTTGTTCTTGCGATGATGCTCGCTCGGCCTTGCGCTGTTCCATCTCGCCAAAGGGATCAGTATTGATGCGGCGAATATCCTCCGCGGTCGGGATTTCGGCCATCTCGGCTAATTCTTCTTCGGTATATTTAATTTCATAGTCATCATCGCCGGACAACCCCGGCGTTTGTGTTTGCGCCGGAGGATCGATCTGCGTCATTCCTCCGCCGGAATATTTCTTAAAGTCCGGGCTTAAATTAATTCCAACCCGTTCAATCAACTCCCGGTCAATGGTATTTAAATCCTGTCCTTGGTTGGAAGCAGCCGGCGGCTGATAATGAAAGTTGGGCCCTAACCCGCTTCCAAATCCGCTCCAATTTACACTGTCTTTTATCCGCGATTGAGATTGGTGAGGACAACCTAAAACAGAAGGGCCGCTAAAACCTCTAAGATTCGGATAATTAGACATCTGCGGCCTCGGCGTACTTTCCCTATTATTGTTGTTAGAAAGGATGGCTGTCAGATCCAAAAGATCTCTAGAACTTGGTAAATTGTTTATATCTTCGGAAGTGACAGTCGTAATGGGAGCAACGACCTCAGCTTCGGTCTTCGCATCAAGATGGGAATGATTAAAGACAAAGGACAACAATACAGCGGCAAAAGCTAGCCAAGGGGATATTCTTTGCATAGTTTCTCCTCATGAGATAAACGGGATTTTTGACTTTTTGTTTTTCTGAACTGCCCAGGATCAATGAGGAAAAACTACTTTTAGGAAATACTTTTTAAGGGAAACAAAACAGAATATAGATTATCGTAAAATAAAATAATCGTCAATATGTAAATAGTCTCTTTATCAGATAAAAACAGCAGGATGGAATAAGGCTTATCTTAACATCCGGTATGCATTTCCTTAAAATCAAACGGATGTTCCTGGTTCTTTTCGCAAAAGATGCATAACAACACCGATAAAAACGCCGGTTAGAACAAGATTAAGTGCCAAACTTAAAAGCGCCAAAGAGCTCACATAGCCGCCAAAACCATATCCAAGGCCGATCAATAAAACCGCGGCTCCTACTTCGCCTCGCGGGAACATCGCAACACTTAAAGCCAGTCGTTCTTTTAAAGAGGCTTCTCGACGATAACAAAACGCGGAAAAACATTTTCCTATATTGGATAATATGGTAAGCGCGACAACATGAGCAACCGTCATGCCCCAAGGAACGGCTCCGATCTCAATTCTCGGAAAAGAAAACCCAACGAGGATCATAAAAATCCCCTTAACGGCGGAATCCAAAGAAATATTGTGTGGCGGAGATTTTTCCGTGTGATGTTTCTTCTGCAAATGAACAAGGCAGCCCCACATAAAGGCCGGAATAAGGACCTCGAGATGTATATTCGTTGTCTCTTTAGCAAAAAAGACGATGGCTGTTAAAACAAATCCGTACAATAAAAGCCATTTTTCCCCCGTGGGCCATAGAATTGTGTTTTGCCACCGAAAAGAAGCGAACAAAAATAATCCGATCAAGGCAAGAACGATAATAGACTTGATCTCAAATCCATGAATAATGATCCCTAAGGGTGTCAGCAATAAGATCGTCGCTAGATCGTCTAACACCGCCAATGTCCGGGCTTTTTGAAAAACCCATGTTGCCCCCAATCCTGCGGCCAACAACATCGAGAAAAGGACTCCAGCGGATGTTGGAGCCGCAGAAAGCCCGGCAACCATCGACGGACGCCAAGGATGCTGCATCACAAAGCTAAAATATAAAAACCATAAAAGAGTAGGAAGAGCGGCCGCAATAAATGCAACGCACGCATCCCATTCATAGCTTCTTATTTTTCTTTTATCAACGGAGAATTCGAGCCCCACTTCGATCATGATATAAGCCAAGCAGACCGATGTAATGAAAGACAATACGTCTTTAGATGCTGATACATCAAAAAGCTGCCCTCCGATAATTCCCGCAATTAAAAGCAAACAAAAAACCAAAACCATCACACTGCTCCTTTTTATTTTTTAACTCCCTGTTCTCAAGAACACTTTGGGAGATTTATAATCAGTCTACTTTATCTTTCTGGAATATTTTCCGAAAACAGAATGTCGCCATACCAATAATAAGCGTCCAACTTAAGATCATCAATATCCAGCCGCTTAGCCTCATCAATTTTTCTCGCTACTGCCGGCATCACTGGGAGGAACAGGCCGGTTTTCATCATTCCACTGATAATTTGTTTCTAAAAGAAACGCCGTCTGGATCAACGCCAGATGCGAATATCCCTGAGGGAAATTACCTCTCAACATACCGGTCTTAGGTTCAATGGTTTCAGACAAAAGCCCAAATTTATTCGCACAGCCTATCACCCGATGGAACATTTCCCGCGCTTCTTGTTCTCGGCCGATCAGATAAAGCGCATCGATCAGCCAAAATGTACAAACGATGAACGCATTTTGAGGAACGCCAAATTCGTCTTCGGCTGTATAGCGCATAACAAATCCATCGCGTAAAAGTTTATGATACGCCGCCTCAACAGTTCCAACGATCCGCGGATCAGCGATGTCTAAAAATCCGTAATGCAGCATTAAAAGATTTGACGCATCAAGGTCTTTAGAGCCGTAGAACATGACAAAACTGTTCAATTCCGGATCCCAGCCATTTTTTAAAACATCTTTTTTAATTTCATCCGCAACCTTTAAATACCTCTTTACATTTTTTTCTTTACCGATAAACCGGCTGATCTTTACAGCCCTGTCCAGCGCCACCCAGTTCATCATTTTTGAATGAACAAAATGCTGCATCGGCCCTCGGCGTTCCCAAATACCGCAATCCGGCTCTTGCCATGTTTCAATAGCACGGTTCGCTAAAGAACGGACAACAGTCCAAAGTTCTTCATCAAAATTCTTCTGATTTCTAGCGTTAATAATGTAATACGAATAAATGGCTTCGATCAGTTCGCCGTAAACATCATTTTGCCGCTGTTGATGCGCCGCATTACCGATCCTAACCGGGCTGGAGCCTTCATGGCCGCTTAAATGATCAAGTGTTTGTTCCCGAATATCACGCTCACCGTTGATCCCGTACATAACAGAGATGTTTTCATTTTTTAATAACATTCTTCCTAAAATGAACTTGATGAAATTCTCCGACGCAATAACATGCCCGATGCGGGCAAAAAGATCAATGATCATACTCGCGTCCCGCACCCAGCAAAACCGATAATCCCAATTCCTTGTCCCGCCTTTGATCTCCGGCAATGATGTAGTCGGAGCCGCAACAAAAGCCCCTGTTCTTTGGAACATCAGCAGCTTAAGAGTAATAATCGAGCGAAGCACGATCTCGCGGTATTTCTCCGGAGCTTTAGCGCGATAAGCCCAGTCCATCCAATAACTTTTTGTCCGCTCATATTCCAAATAGATCCGTTCCTGCGTTACGGGTATTAATTTTTCATGATAGGAAAGCACGAAATACGAGGATGCCTTTAGCTCGATTGGTTTTCCCTGCAAAATTTTTTCAAAATCTAAATTTGAATATAGATAAAAACTGTTATACTCGCCTTTTGTGGAATTGATCTTAAGGTGATCTGGGGACGCAAGAAAACTTCCCGGCGCCAGCCCATAATTAGGGCACGGCTTTAATTCGGCGATCAAGCGCGGATTGCCCTCAAGCAAATGGATATTGCGATGAATTTCTGGAGGGCACATCACTTCGCCGTCATGCGCCAAAAAACGAGGCATATAGTCTGCCACTTCAAAAATCCCGCTTTTTGTCGTGAATTTTGTTTTCAAAATTGGAGAACGATGCACATACTGCTGCTTTACATCCAAGATATCTTCCGCCCAAATACGAAAGTATCCTCCCTTTTGATCATCTAAAAGGCGGCCAAATAATGACGGTGAGTCAAAAAACGGCAGACACAGCCAATCGATCGAACATTCCGGGCTGACCAAGGCAGCACTCGTACAATTTCCGATTACAGCATAGTTCATGCTAACACCCCCAAAGTTTTATTTTCTGACAAGTAAAGAAGCCTTTCTCCTTACTTGAGAGTATGCCTGCTCGTAGAATCTAAAATGATCTTTAAAAATTGCGCTACGTGATCAATGCTGTTTAAACGATACTGCGCCGCTGACGCCTTGCTGCGCCCGACACGGATACAAAGCCCTTTATCTCTTAAAGCGGCAAAGGCAGTTTCGTCGGTCGCATCATCACCAATAAAAATAGGAAAGAATTTCCGGCGACGGATATTTTTTTGTAAACGGCCGATAAGCCATAAAACGATACTGCCCTTGTTCCACTTAGCCATCGGTTTGATCTCAAGAACTTTCTTTCCTTCATGAACCTCAATGGCCCGGCTTTTAAGATAGGGCCGAACATTTTTCCAGAATATCTGTTTAAACAAAGTCAGGTCCTCACGGCTAACCCGACGGTAATGAACGCTAAGCGTTAATGTTTTATCTTCAATGAGAATACCTTTTGTTCTGCCGATACTTTTTGTCAGGTCCGTCTTTATTTTTCTTAATACTTTCTTTACATCCGTCTTAACAAATAATGTGCGCTTGAGGCCGGGGCCCGCGACTTCCAAACCATGATTTCCTGCATATATGACATTCTTCAAGCCAACACGTTTTTTAACATCAAGCAATGCCCGGCCGCTTACGATCGCCACATAACACTGAGAACTTTTAGCTATTTGCTCCAAGAGCATTTTACTTTTTTGAAGGATCCTGGCATTTTTGTAATGGCCGACAATAGCAGCAAGGGTTCCGTCAAAATCTAAAAAAAGCATGAGATCGCTTTTGCAAAACAGGTCTTTGAAATTATCCTGATACTCCAGGAAATTTTTTCGGCTTCTTTGAGAATTCACCATATTTTTTTAAGTTTTGTTCAACCTCACTTGGGCAAGCTCTCCGACTAGCGCGCTGGCCCAACGATAAATATTATGATCTTTAAGCAATCCTCTCATGCTCTCCATTCTTTCCTTCTGCTCTGATGCCGGCATTTCTAAAGCGACTTTGATAGCCTCAGCAGTTTGTCCGATATCATAAGGATTAACAATGAGGGCATCCCGCAATTCACGTGCCGCTCCGGTAAACTGGCTTAAAACTAAAACACCCTTTTCATCATCGCGAGCAGACACGAATTCTTTAGCAACTAAATTCATCCCGTCATGCAAAGAAGTTACCAAACACACATCGGCCGCTCTGTAAAACGGTAAGATCTCCGCATGACTATGATGCTTCATTAAAAATAAGATCGGCTGCCATGTTTTCGTTCTAAACCGCGCGTTGATCTTTTCGGTAACCTGAATAACATCATCCACAAACTCCTTATACTTAGCGATCATCGTCCGGCTAGGAGCTCCCAGCTCTACAAAAGTAAACTTTCCGACATATTGCGGATTTTTTTCCAAGAAACTTTCAACAGCACGAAACCTCTCAACAATTCCTTTGGTATAATCCAAACGGTCCACGCCTACTCCCATATAATCCGCTTGAATATTATATTTCCGTAAGAGGCTTTCTTTTGTTTCTTTGATCTCCAGAGAAGTATTGCCGGCTAAATTAGAATCAATGCTGATAGGGAAAGGTTTGATCCAGGACGTATGTCCCTCCCGATTAACCGTAAAATGTTCGTAGTCAATACGAGATTCCAAAAACCGGTCTACTGTTTCCGCGAAATTATTACAGTGAAATTGGGTGTGAAAACCAACAATGTCCGCGCCCAACATTCCCTGTAAAATTTCTTTTTGCCAAGGGCAAATACCGAACGATTCCGGATTGGGCCACGGAATATGCCAAAAAATAGCTACTCGCGCGTCCGGGCGCTGGGCCTTGATCATTCCGGGAAGCAAAGCAAAATGATAATCTTGAATAAGCACATTAGGCTCGGGAATTCCTTCCAATTCCTTAATAACGGCCGAAGCAAATTGTTCGTTGACCGCCATATAAGCCAACCAATCTTTTTCTCTGAAAATGGGCCGAGTATGCGCAATATGACAAAGAGGCCACAATCCTTCGTTGGAAAATCCGGAATAAAATCCGTCTTCTAGTTCTTTTTCGATCCAAATTCGCCTTAATACATATTGCGGCTCTTCCGGAGGAACTCTTAATTTATCATTTTTATCCACCATCTCACGATCGGCATCACCGCTCCCCTGAGCGATCCAAGTACCCCCGCAGGCCTTTAACACCGGCTCGATCGCCGTCACAAGCCCGCTAGCCGGAACAATGTATCCGATCTCTTTTCCTTTTTTGATGTGCATATACGGCTCACGGTTTGAAACCACAAAAAGCGGCCGTCCCTGCAACTTATCTTTTACAAATTCCTTTAACCGTTCTGGTGTCCAAAGAGATTCTGTGGTGTGGCGCAACCGCGCTTCTTCTTCCGCCGAAAGCCTAGCCCCCTCTAAACTCTTAGCCATTTTGGTGATCTCTTTTGCCAAGGGCCCCAAAAGTTGTTGTCCTTTAAGATCTAGCTTTTCCGGAGATTCCCCCTTCCTGATCTTCTTTATCCATTCGGTTGTTTTTTTAATCGGAGCCATGATATTAAGGTAAACAAGGATCATGGTCGCAAGGGAGATCAGAAAAGCTTGTATCAAAGCTCTCCAAAAACTATTGACCCAAATTCTCTCCACCCGGTCCTGGATATAGGCCGCGTCATGAAAAATGGTCAGCACATGGCTGGTTTTTTCATTTGCTAATAGCGGAACCGAATAAGCGTGCAACTGCTGTTTTCCAAAATTAATGAATTTGCCACGTTCGGTGTTCGATCTCTCAACTTCTTGGATATTAGGCGCAATGACTTTGGGATTTCTTTGCAATTGCGCCTGAAGATCGGCTGAAGCTAAAATGAGATTTTCCTGGACATCGTGGATAGCAATGCCAACAAGCCTCTCTCTGTTAGAAAACTTATCAACAATGCGATGAAGATGCTTCTGGTCATCCATGAGCAGCAACGGCTCAACTGACATTTTTAAGCTGTCGGCAACTATATTAGCTCTTCTCTCCAGTTCGCTTTTTAGGCGCTCCTCTTCTTGGCGTGCTTGCCAAAATGAAAAAGAAAACGCAACGATAGCCACAATGAAGATCAAAGAAAAAATAAGCCTTAAAGTTATTTTCATTATTTAACTCCTATTTTAAAAAACGGGCCGCCATCTGATTGTTTATCAGATGGCGGCCCGACCATCAAAATCCTTCGAAAGAATAATTCTTCCGAACCCGTGAAATTTTTTAAATTGCTCGTTTATTATATCAAAACATTTCAGATTTACAATTTTTAATGTACAAAGAAGCGGAAGGCGATCAGGAGAGATTGAATATTCATTGATTTTCGCTCACGCGCGCGGCGCAGAGTTGCTTTTACGCCCCCTGGCAATATGCCAGATGAGCAAAAGCGGCAATACACATCCCACCCAAGAGTGAAAACTGCTAACGAACAAGCGCAATTCTTCACTGCCGCAATAATACAATGCGTATCCGCTGACAATTAATAGAAAGCACGCTAGGATCATCACAACAGCGGTCGTTCTGTTTCGATTTTGTTGCCAACCACGGCGCATATGAGACGGAATTAAGACACCGAATATGACTAAAGAAGCCATTGCGCCGGCGCCGTGAATCTTAAGAAGCCAGGTTTTAAAAAAACTTTGCGGCGCATCAAAATCATCAGCTCCGGCGAGAAAATTGTGCACCACAATCCATAAAAAACCGGAAAGAAATAATAGGCCGAATATGCCGTAAAACCATTTTCTTAAATTAGGGCTAAAACGAATATAATTTTTCATAAGTTTCTTTATTGTAACATAATATTTTGTCATCCGCCTGAACGATAAAAGCCGCGGCATTTAACTTCTCCAGAAGAGGATTGGACCTTTCCCCGATAGCAAGGACAACCTTGGTCAACGCGTCAGCGATAAGGCATGAACCAGCGTATACCGAAACACTAAAGGAGCGAAATAACGGCTGGCGGCTTTGTCCATCAACGTGTACGCATCCCGTTTTTTTCCATCGCCCCTGATAAGAATTAGCCGAAGTAGCGAGAGAAAGATTTTGGGCGGCAGGAAAAGAAATAAATTGATCATGGTTTTTGGGATGACGGATCCAAATGGAATGTGACTGCTCGCCAAAACAACGCAGATCTCCTCCCGCGTTGACCAAGCCGCTCTTGATGCCATTTTCTTTTAAAACTCTCACGGCTTCATCAACGGCAAATCCTTTCGCAATGCCGCCTAAATCTATTTGCAAAGGACGCAAGAAACGAACAGATCTGTTCGGAAAAAGTTTGATGTCCCGCGTACTGCCGGAATATCTCGAACGTTTCTTAAGAAATGAATGGCACGGCAAAAATTTCCAACGCATTAATTCCGGCGCAATAGCAATATCAAAAATACCTTTGGTAAGCTGATAGATTTTTTTAGCCTGTTTAAGAACATTATATGTTGGCAGGCTGACACGAACAGGTTGATCAAAAGCCAAGCGATTAAGCTTCGAAACTTCGCTGTCAGCAGCATGGAAACTCATGAGCTTATGAATGCGTTCAAGGGCCGAAAAAGCGTGGTCAATCGCCTTTTGCGCTTTTTCGGCCCCGTCATTTTCTACCGTTATTTCCACAAACGTCCCTAGCAAAGGACGGCAGCGCCGGATCTCATTTCTTAAGGACAGTTTCATAAAGCTCCATGAGGTCTTTGACGCCATCCGTTACGTGGCGGCAGGATAATGTTGCTCCGCTAATGTTTTTGATATCCGCATTAAGTTTTAGAGCCGCTGTGTTTGTTTTTCCGATAAATTGTTTTCGCCATTTTTTCTGACAGACTTCAAAGCCATACGCTTCCCTGTATTCCATGATCTCAATTTGACGAATGCTTCCGTCCGGATTTATGCCTAACGCATAGGTGATCCATTCATGTTTTCCGATCACTTTATCGATGATGAAAAACCCGCCTTGGCTCGCGCGCCAAATTTTCGGTTTTTTATTAAGCTCAACCACGGTAAAGGTTTCTCCCGGGAAAATCGCTTGCTGCGCTTCCTCAATAGATAGATAGACCGCGGCAAGTCCCTGCGCCCCGACCACAAGAACAATGGCCGGAACACAAAGAGCCTGAAAAGAGATCGTTTTAAATTGCCGAGGGATAACCACTAGAATCCAATCGCCACTGAAGTAAGAAACCCGTTATTATCTCCGCGCTCCAAAGCCTCGTCCGTCGTTTGATTCCATTGATATTCCAGTTTAAATACAAAATTATCAATGGGCCGATAATTAATGCCCATCGTCCAACGAGTCTCTTCATTATTATCCGAAGATGAGCTATCGGTATCATCCCCGATAAGAACCCAATCATAACGGCCGACTAATGTCAGCTTAGGATCTTGAAATCCTCGTCCCAAGAATGAATGGTCCAAGAATTTCGGCCAAAAATGATAGTTCAATTGGCTGTAGGCACCTTGAAAGAAATTAGCCACATCAACATTATCAGATTCTTCCACACTGAAATAGGCATACTCATTGATCAGTTCAAACGGCCCAAATGTCGTTAGCGCATCTAATCCAACCCCAGCGATATCATCATTGGTCGTATTGTATTCTCCCCAGTAGCCGCTAACACCAAATTCTTGATTGAGAAAAGGACTTACGGCCAAACGGCCGACGACCGATTTGTCGTCATTATTGTCCGCCTTTAAACCCGGGCGGCCGCCGCCTAATCCGGTATCTGAAAATCCTGCATCCAAACCATTTACTACGTAAAGTTCATATTTCAGATCCAGGTCTTCATACGTTCCAAAGACAGGATTAAATTGGCCAAAAATCCCCGCTCCGGCTTCGGTCCACGTCGTTGGAATAATATCTTTGGCCATGATCGGACGATCGGTCAAATTTTGCAGATCAGAATCATGATAAAGATTATACCTGCCGAACGGAACTAAAATAGCGCCGGCCCTTAAATTGATCGGATTAGAGATCATATAATCCACATAAGCTTGCTCCACCTTAACTTCTCCGTCCGCATTGGGCACGTTAGGGCCGCCATATTCGATTTCAAGTTCCGAGTTAAAGCGTAAACGCTCGTGCGGAAATGCGCCAATATTAATAACCCAGCGATGTTGAGTAAAAGCAGAATTGGTATTTTCAAAATCACCATACTCCAGATCCACGTAGCCGCCCACTGACACATTTCCAAAACCAAAAGGATTTTTTACCAGAAGGCCACCTCGACCAACCGGAGCTTTATCGCGGCCTACGTATTCAACATCCAGCGCTGTGTTTTCGATTTTTTGCTCTATTTGAGCAACTTGTTCTTCGTGCTTTGTTGCGACTTCACTGATCTTGGCGCTATCCTTTTTTTGTTGAACACCCAGCGCCTCAACTTTCCCTTCTAATTCTTTGATGCGTGTTTCATAATCTGTTTTCATCTGATCCATCATCACTTTAATGTCTTCTATTGTTTCGGCTCCGACAGGCCACGATAGAAAAATTGTCAAAAAAAGCACTACGCAAACACTTCTAAGCAATACTTTCATTTTTCCTCCGCTCTTAATCGTGATTGATAAAATTTTCTAAAACAAGGAGCCCATTTCAAATCATGATTTGAAATGGGCTCTGGATTTAAAATCTCCGGCCGCTAACAAACTTTAAATCAACGTACGTCTACTTATGATCCTTCTCGATAAAACTCAGCAAATCTTCCCTACCAACATTTTCTTCTAAACATTTCACGCAATCTTTCAGCATTTCTTCATATTTGACCAAGCAGATCGTCTTGGTCCGGGGACACTTCATTTCATATCCCGTTTTTGTTTTGATAAAAAGGAGCTTCCCGCCATCCGAGCGGACCTCGATGATCTTTTCTCCGTTTCTTTCTATGGTTTTTTCTTTCATTGGATCGCTGTAAAGACTATCACCTTATTATTAAAAAAAGCCCAAACATTTTCTAAAGTGTGGGCTCTGGATTCAAGATCGCTGACCGCTGGTTTAAATACGTCAACTGAGTACTTATATACGGTTTATAATACCGATTTTATTTTATGTGTCAAGATTTTTTTTAGTAACGCCCGACTTCCCCGATCTTAAAACCAGGTTTTATCACTTATTCATGGTGGGCATGAACTTTATTTTTACCGTTTTTCTTAGCGGCATATAAGGCGGTGTCCGCTTTTAAGATCAGGTCATATCTGTCCGAAGGGTCTGTATAATTGGCAATGCCAATGCTAAGAGTTATTTTTTCCTTAGAAGAAATGCTCTCTATTTTTCTTTTGATTTTCTCCGCAACAATTTTTGCCTGAGAAATAGCTGTATGAGGCAAAATGGCCACAAACTCATCACCCGCATAACGGCATGCCACATCTGTATCTCTTAATGTCTTAGCAAGAGCCTGTCCGATTGTTCTAAGCAATTTATCCCCTTCTTGATGGCCAAATGTATCGTTATAAACTTTGAAATTATCAACATCCATCATCAGCAGGCATAATGACCCTGGGTGGCGTTTAAGCCGCATGATTTCATGGTCTAAACTTTTCGTAAAATAACGATAATTATACATATTTGTCATCGGGTCAGTGACTGTGAGATAATTTAATTCTCGATAAAGCTTGGCATTCTCAATAGCGACAGCGACTTGACGGCTGATCATGCAAAGAATTTTTAGATCTATTTCAGAGAATACGCCATCTTTGCCAAGGGAATTTTTATCGGTCACATTGATCACTCCCATCACATGACGATCTAACTTGATGGGAGCGATTAAAAATGATTTGCTTTTGCAGGAAGCCCTGTTTTTTCTGGCAAAACGGCTATCCGATTCAATATCAGTAACCAGGATAGGTTCCCCGTCTTGAGCCACTTGGCCCGCAATAGGCATTCCAACCTTTAAACGATTTCTCTTAACAATATTCTCTCCCAAGTCCCTATGCCCTTTAATGCACAACTCTTGGGCATGTTCATCAATCAGCATCAAGGAACATCGCTCAGCGTCTAAAACTTGCGCTGTTTTTAAAACAATAAAATCAATTAATTTTTCTGAATTGATGATCGTATTAAGGCCTTCTTCGATATTTAAAACTTCTTCTAGCTTGGTTTTCTCAAACTCCAGTTGATTTTTTAGGATTTTTAGATTATTGTCTGCCGTAATTCTATCCGTAACATCTCGCGCGATCGATGACGCGCCAATAAGCTTTCCGGCCGCGTTAAAAACCGGCGAGATCGTTAAGGAGACATAAATGATCTTTCCATCTTTACACTTGCGCTGCGTTACATAATGATCTACCTTATCTCCTCGGCTGATATGATTCAAAATCTCAGAGGCCTCATCTAATTTTCCATCCGGCGTAAGAATACCTATGAATTGGCCTAAAACTTCTTCGGATTTAAAACCATAAAGCTGTTCAGCGCCCTTATTCCAACTGATGATATTGCCGTTTAACGTTTTGCCGATAATGGCATCATCGGAAGAATCCACAATAGCGGCTAATTGCCTTGAGATCTCTTCCGCGTTACGGCGATCCGCAAGCAATGCAGCCAGGATTAATCCCGTAACAGCGACAACACCTATGAAAGATTGCAAGAGGACCAGCGATTCATTCATTGACCCAACGGCAAAAGGGCCAAATCCATGGACTGTCTTCCAGATGGCTGTTCCCAGAATAACAAGCATAGATAGCGCCACGCCTCTTTGCCCAAATCGAAATGCCGTCCATACAATGATCGGTATGAGAATAAAGGTAAAAGAAGAATAGATCGCCCTTAGCTGCGGTTTCCCTCCAAATATCAAGAGGCTGACAACAAACAAAAGCGCCAGTGAAGTTATGGATTGAACGAACTGCGTTATCGTCCACTCTTCTCCGGAATCTTTATACCAGGTAAGTAAAATAGGAGTAAAGATCAAGATCCCGGTGGCATCGCCCGACCACCATGTATGCCAGATCGTTAAATAAATATCCCAAGGAACTATTTTTAAAAGGCAGATAACAGTTGGCCCGATCGTACAACTTACAATAGGCGCCAAAAGTGCGACAAAAATAAACTTAAGAACATTTTTACTGCAGCTAAGAGGATTCTGAGAACCAAGAAAAAACTTTAAAAGCACCATGCCCGATAATGCTTCTAAAGCATTCCCGATCCCGATAAAAAAAGAAGCAGTAATAGCCAGCGGCACGCTCGTCGTTCCATTAGCAACGAAAGTGATCACATTCGCAAGGAACGATCCTAACGCGATACCGGGCCAGATGCGGTACCCAAAAAGCAAAATAGCCGCAAAAGCAATACCCGAGGGAGGCCAAACAGGCGAGACATTTGTTTTGGGAAGAGCCAGCGATAGGCTCGCGCAAGCCACAATGCAGTACACAACAGCAAGGATTGCGGTCCTTGACAGCCATTCTTTTGGAATGAAAAACGGTCTGGTTTTCATGAAAAGTTTTGGCTAGAAATTCTTTTGAGATAATTTTTCTAAGAAACGTATTTGCGAGTGGTGCTGAAAGTGAGCAACAGCAGAAATATTGGATTTGAAAAATACCAGAACAACTACCTATTTAATACACCTGAAATATTTTTTTGTCAATATTTTTCAGGTGCTGGGGGTCTGTTTATAGGATTTTATTATACTCGGCAAGTCTCTTTTCGATATTTTGCGTGATTCCGACATAACACTTGGAAGGGTCCGATGGGCTAACCCGGAGCAAGTAATTGCGGTATCTGTTGCTCGAAATTTTGACGCCTTCACCGTTGAAATATCCTGTGTCCTGACTCGGTCGGAGCCTCGTCAGGACACCATTTCTTTTTTCTGTAGGATGAAAAACCTCCGCCCGATGGGGTGGGAGGTTTTTCATTTAAGGAAAGAAATGGTGGAGGTGCGGGGAATCGAACCCCGGTCCTTGAATTACACCATAAAGGCCTCTACATGCTTATTTTGTTTTTTGAAACTTCATTCCGCTTCCCTGCAAACAAACAAATGTCGGCAGAACTAGCTTCTTAGAATTTCATGGTTATTTAAAAAGCGTAAACAACCACTATCCTGCTATCGGCTTCTTACCCACCCGCAGGCGAAGTAAGATAAGAAGGTGCCGTGTTATTAGACGGCAACTGTTGCAGCGCCGTTGGCGATAGCCTCGGCCTCTGCAATGAACGCGTCGTTATTTGCGTTTATGTGTGCTTGGATTGATATCGGGGCCGACCAAGCTTCCCCGGCATGCCACCTAAATAGCGTCGAACTCAAGTCGAGACCATTTCACCCCCAAATTTTTAAAGAGCAACGATCTACATCTAAAGCGTGATAATTATAATTCCAAGTTGCGGGATTTGCAAATTTATTCCGGCTTCCCACAAAGTTATTTCGTGAACCCACGGGGCTTTATTTTCACCCTATAAAATGTTAAGATAGATTTCCTGTTAACTAGAAACTTCTTTTATTTAATTGAAGAGATCCTCCATGGCAAAGAAACTACTTTTCATTTCTATATTTTTTGTTCTCTGGGCTTTTTTTCCTTACGCCAGCGCCCAAGATATTACATTGTCCGATGAACAAGTTTTCAAGATCGGCGAACGAATATTTCAAAACGAGTGCTCCGACCAAAATAAATGTTTGTTAACCTGGAATGAGGGCGAAGATTTTCTTTCGCTGGGCGTCGGACATTTTATTTGGTATCCGGCCGCCACAAGCGGACCCTTTGAGGAAAGCTTTATCAAGCTGCTAAACTACCTTGAATCAAAAGGAAATACGCCTCCCGGCTGGCTTACCCAAAATCCTAAACCGCCCTGTCCCTGGAATAGCCGCCAAGATTTTCTTAAAGATCCCCAAGATCCCAGGATTTTAGACCTGCAAGATCTTCTTGTCAGAACAAAATCAGATCAGTATTCCTTTCTCCTTACCCGCCTTAACGAAGCCTTGCCTACTCTAATACAGTTCGCTAAAGATCAAGACCGTCCTAAGATATCAAAGCAATTTTACCTTTTGAGCTCTACCCCATCAGGAATTTACGCGCTTATGGATTATATCAATTTTAAAGGATTGGGTGTTTTGCCCTCCGAGCGCTATCAAAACCAGGGCTGGGGCCTTCTGCAAATATTAAGTGAAATGACAATGCAAGAAGATAGCGCGAAAGCCTTGGAAGAATTTGCGCAGATCGCGGGCAGACTATTGGAGGAACGTGTCAAGAATTCTCCGGCGCAGCGTAACGAAGAAAAATGGCTTCCGGGATGGAAAAAAAGGGTCAATTCCTATCTTCAAGCCTTTTAAAGGCCTCCCAGAATTTTTAAAAGGCACAAAACTAGACTCCTGCGACATTTTTAAAATTAACAAATTTATTTGTAAAAGTACAAATTTGTGATAACTTAACTGTATTAAATTTATGAAAAATCCTGTTATTGAAACTGATATTTTGATCATTGGCGGCGGGCCTGCCGGATTGTCTACGGCTATTCACCTCGCTGATCTTGTTAAAAAGCATAATGAATCCGCGGAAAACGAAAAGTCCGTCCCAGCCAAGCTTTCTCCTCGTATTCTTCTCTTAGAAAAAGCCAATGCTATGGGAAATCACACCCTTTCGGGGGCTGTCATTAACCCCGTTGGGCTTCGCGAGCTTTTGCCGGACATTCAAGAAAAAGACATCCCGTTTGAAACCCCGGTCCTTAAAGAAGACGTTCAATTTTTTACAAAAAATAAGTCTTTTGCCCTGCCTTTTCACCCGCCTTATATGGGAAATAAGGGAAACTATATTGCTTCTTTAGGAAAAATCGTACGCTGGCTTTCTGAGATCGCTGAGAAAAAAGGTATTCAGGTCTTCTCCGGTTTTAACGGACATGAAATTCTTTATGAAAATGGCAAAGTGTCCGGTGTGCGCACCGGAGCTTCCGGTATCGATGCTCACGGAACGCCAATGGAAAATTACCAGCCCGCTACGGATATTCGGGCTAAGATTACCATTTTCGCCGAAGGCACGCGCGGAAGCTTAACAAAAACACTAATTAAGAAATTTGACTTAGATAAAGATCGCAATCCGCAAGTTTATTCTTTAGGTGTCAAAGAAATCTGGGAGATCCCGGAAGGAGTACTTCCCGTAGGTTACATCGCTCACACGCTCGGTTTCCCGTTAAAATTTGATCAATTCGGCGGCGGTTTTATTTACGCTTTAAGCAAAAACCTTGTGGCCATCGGCTTAGTGGTCGGGCTCGATTCTAAAGACACTACCTTTGACACACACCACGCTTTTCAGGTTTACAAAAAACATCCATTTGTTTCCAAGCTTATAGAAAAAGGAAAGCTTTTACGTTACGGCGCTAAAACAATTCCCGAAGGCGGATTTTTCTCCATGCCGAAGCTTTATCATGACAATGCCCTGATCGTCGGAGATTCGGCCGGCTTTCTGGCTATGCCGAGCTTAAAAGGAATTCATTTAGCCATTCAATCCGGAATGATGGCGGCCAAAACCGCTTTTGAGGCCGTCAAGAAAAACGATACCTCTTCCCGGCAACTAAGCCTTTACGAAGAATTATTCAAAAAAAGCCAGTCCTTTAAAGAGCTTTATGTGGTGAGAAATTTCCGCCAAGCCTTCAAAACTAATTTATTTTTAGGAATGTTGCAATTTGGAACACAGATTCTAACCGGCGGACGCGGGCTATCGTTTAGCGGACGGCTAAAAATAGAAGAAGATTACAAACATTATCAGCCGGTTAAAGAATTTAAGGGAAAAACATTCTTAGAGAGAAATAAAGAGGCTCTGATCTTTGATAAAAAACTGACCTTTGATAAGGAAACAGATATCTTTTTTTCTGGCACAAAACACGACGAAGAACAACCCAGCCACATCGTTGTTCCCAGCGCCAAAAGCTGCGAAACATGTATTGAGGATTTTCACGCTCCCTGCCAGCGATATTGTCCCGCGCAGGTTTTTGAAATTTCCGCCGACGCTAAAACAGGAAAAAAAGGATTAAAACTTCACTCATCAAATTGCGTGCATTGTAAAACGTGCGATATTGTAGACCCAATGTGCAATGTTACCTGGACAACGCCCTATGGCGGCGATGGCCCAGAATACGAAAATATGTGAGGATGTTATGAGTTTAAAAGTTTTTAGTCTCATGAAGCAAGTTCCCGTCGCGTCAGAAATGCGCATGGGCTCCGACGGCTTGATGGATCGCACAAAAGCAAAATCCATCATTAACGTGGATTGTTCTTTCGGCTTAGAACAAGGCCTGCAGATAAAAAAACACGTTCCCGACGCGGAATTAATTGTTGTTTCCATGGGGCCGCCAAGCTTTGAACAATCTCTTCGCAAATCAATTTCTATGGGTTATGACCGCGCCGTTCTTCTTTCTGATAGGCGTTTAGGCGGTTCCGATACATTCGCCACCGGCCTTGCCATCGCCACACTATTAAAAAGTTCTCTTATTCCTAAAGATAATAAATTCATTATTTTCGCCGGACGGCAAACAAGCGACGGCGATACCGCGCACGTTCCTTCGCAAACAGCCGAGAATCTTGGAATTCCTCAAGCCACCTTCGTAGAACATGTTGAATATTGCGGAGATCATTTAAAAGTACGGCGAATGATCGAAGGTGGACATCAAACCCTCAAAGTACCGATTCCCTGCATTATTTCCATCGCTCCGACAGCTGTCCACGCCCGAAGGCCGTCTTTAGCCGGCGCGATCAAATCAAAACAAATTGCCATTGAAACATTCACGCTCGATCAGATCGGATTAAGCCCCGACACCGTTGGACTCGCCGGTTCTCCAACCGTTGTCGCCAAGGCGGTAAACGTTGTCCATAATCGTCCACCGGTTCAAATGATCGATGAGCAAAAAATTGACACCGATCTTACCCGTGTTTTTAGCGAAGCGTCTAAACAATCGCACACGCCTAAAGAAGAAACCAATGAAGAAGAACAAGCGCCCAAAGAAGATAAATTTCCTCGTGTTGATTTTCGTAACGGCGCCAGCGGAATTTTAACGTGGGTTGAAGTGTACGGAAATACGGTCGCCCGTTCTTCTTTAGAAATTTTAAATCCGGCTAGAAAACTCGCCGATGAATTAAAAACAACCGTTACCTCCGTTATTATCGGAGATAATGTTACTTCCTTAGCGCAACAAGTTATCGCGCACGGAGCCGATGAAGTGATTGTTGTTAATGATCCTCGGCTTAAAGAATATTCTATTTTGCCTTTTGCTTCCGTTATTACGCAGGTTTCTAAACAGCGCCGTCCGGAAATCGCTTTATTTGGCGCAACAACATCCGGCCGAGAACTCGCTCCGCGTTTGGCCAGCCGCCTTCGCGCGGGTGTTACGGCAGATTGCACAATTTTACGTATCGGAGATTTTGTCAATAAACGTTTAAAATCTATTTTTGCCCCTTGTTTGGAAGCCATTCGCCCCACTTACGGTGAAAGTAAATTAGCGACCATTATCGGATTTTGGTGCCCGCAAATGGCCACCGCCCGCCCGGGAACTTTCGAAGCGCTAAAACCAGATCCGGAACGACAAGGAAAGGTTTCTGAATTCCACCCCGTTTTAAGCAAAGAAGATTTTCTTGTGGAGATTTTAGAAACAGAACGAAAAGAAAGCGGCGGACAAAGCCTTTTTAACGCCGAGATCATCATCTCCGGCGGACGTCCTTGCGGAGAATTAGATGAATTCAAGCTCATCAAAGATCTTGTCAAAGCCTTGCAAGACAAAGGCATCAAAGCTGACTGGGGCGCCAGCCGGCAAGCCGTCGATCATGGTTACGCGCCTTACAGCCGTCAGGTCGGGCAAACCGGAAAAACGGTACGCCCTAAAGTTTACGTCGCCGTTGCCATCTCCGGTGCTATCCAACACATCAGTGGGATGAAAGAATCAGGAAAGATCCTTGCGGTCAATATTGACGCGCATTCAAATATCTTTAATGCGGCAGATTATGGAATTGTCGGTGACTATTTGAAAGTTCTTCCTATTCTGATCGAACAGGTCAAGCAAGGCTTTACGTTTGGATTAACAACAGCCGAAACAAAAAATCCCGCACTCGTTTAAAACTTCCCTATTTCCCGCGGCGCGTCGCACGTTTTAATTCACGATCAACATCGCGTTTCTTAATGTCATCACGCTTGTCAAAAAGTTTCTTAGGCCGGCCTAAAGCCAATTCAACTTTAGCAAGCCCGCGTTTATTAAAATAGATCCTGGTCGGGATAAGCGTTAAGCCTTTTTGAGAGACAACAGCAGAGATTTTCTCAATTTCCTTTTTATGCAACAAAAGTTTACGCGGCCGATCGGGCTCTAAAGCCATTTCGCTTGATTGCGCGTAAGGCGCGATATGCAAATTAAAAAGAACGATCACGCCATCTTCCATGCGAGCAAAACTATCCGCAAAGTTCACTTCACTCGCGCGCAATGATTTCACTTCACTTCCCTTTAAAATAATTCCGCATTCCCATTTTTCTAAAAGAGAAAAATTGTGAAAGGCTTTCTTATTGCTGGCTAAATATTTTGGTTCCATATCAATAATTGAGCAATCCCAATTGCCGGTAGAATGTTAAAAAAAACGGCAGTGTAAAAATACTTAAAGCATTGGTGAAGAAAATACCTTGGTTGAGGAATTTATCTTCCAGTTCATGGCGGCGGGAAATGACCGACAAAGAATTAGCGCTAGGGACACACGCCTGAAGCAAGATCAGAAAACCGATCAGCCCATAGGTTTTAAAAGCTAGAATGAAACTAAAAGCAAGAAGCGGAAGCAAAACTAATTTTGTCAGCGTTACCAGCGCCGCTTTTCTTTTATCGACAGAGAAAATATCGATCATGGCTAAATTCCCTCCAACGATCATCACCGCTAAAGGAAGAGCGCAATCACCGAACATCTTAACGGGCTTTAAAATAACTTCCGGAATAAAACGGTTCAAGCCTAAGGCAATAAGGATCAAAGAAAGAACGATCGCTGTAAACGGCGACGCTATGAGATTCTTTAATTCAAATTTTCCAGCCTTATGTCTTGTCAAAAACCATACGCCAAAAGACCACATCACCAGATCAAATCCGATCAGAAATAAGAAAATATAAATGTATAGCCTTTGAGCCGGTTCACCTGAAAGTAAATTCATTACCAACATCAAAGGGATAAAGCCGGAATTCTGAAATCCAACAAGAGCAATAAAATCTTTTTTAGGAGAAACTTTTGCTACCCTTGCCACAAACCACCCTAAAAGAAATCCTGCCGCAGTCACAGAAAAACTGATCAACGGAAAGATCCACCAATTTTGATAAGCCGTAAAACTAAAATGCGTGATGAGTTGATGAAAAGTGAACAGCGGAAAAAAGAGGCTGATCATCAGTTTGCTTAATAAAACAAGCCCGGCATGGTCGATGGTTTTGCGTTTGACCAGAAAGTATCCGCAACCAGCCATTAAAAAAATTTGAGCCGTCGCCCAAAGTGTTGTTTTGAAATTTGTTAGAAAATCCATAATGGTATTACCGATAAAATTGGTGCGGAAGGAGAGACTTGAACTCTCACGGGTTTCCCCATACGCTTCTGAGACGTACGCGTATACCAATTCCGCCACTTCCGCAAAAACCTACCCTAATATTTTTCTAAGAAAAGGTTCGAGCGCCCCGGTAGGGGCGCAAAACATTTGCATGCTACCCTGAGAAAGATTCAAGCGCCCTCGACAGAGGGCGCGAAAACTCTGCAGCGCCCCACCAAGGCGTGGCGCAACTTATAAATTTACAGCGCCCCACCAAGGCGTGGCGCAACTTATAAATTTACAGCGCCACCAGTATAGCCACAAACGATTTGACTGTCAAACCCTTCCAAAAAGCTAGTGTTCTAGTTCGCGTAATTTCTGCCAAATGTTTGGATATTTGGGATCGCGGCGCAGCAATTCTTCAAAAGCCTTTTTCGCCTTTTGATCTTCCCCGCAATGTTGATAGGCGATCCCTAAATTATAATGCCCATCTAGAAATTCCGGGCTTTTTACGATCAAATCCTCAAAGCATGCTATTGCTTTCCGACAATCACCTTCCGCCCCATGCAAGCCGCACAATGCGTTACGGGCAAAAACATTGCTTTCATCCAAAGCAATGGTTTTCCTAAGTTCATGAATAGCTTCATTGATCTTCCCTTGTCGCAAATATAGCCGCGCCAGGAAACCTGAAGTTTCGCTATTCTTGGGATCTAATATTCCTGCGATCTTAAATTCCAAGATAGCTTCTTCTATCATCCCTTTTCTGATAAAAGAACCAGCCAGGCTTCGATGGATCCATTCTTTTTGAGGATAATAAGAATAAATGTCCTCATAAAACGTATCGTTGTTACGCCAGGCCGAATTTCTTAAAGGAGTCACTATCCCGTAAACTATCATTACGCCCACAAGAATAAGAATTTCGATTCGCCGCGGGAAGCCAACAGTGATGTATCTTACTTTCAGAGAAGTTAACTGCCGTAAACCATAAGCGAAGATAAGGAAAAACCCAAAAGACGGAAAATAAAGATACCGGCAAGCGATAATATTCTGGATTGGAAATATATTAGCAACCGGAAACAATGCTATGAAAAACCAGAGAATGCCGAATGAAACAACTCTATGCCTTTGCCAGAATCTTGCAACACAATACATCAAGAATAGTAAGGCCATTATCGCCGCAATAACTTCAATGGACCATAAAGAAAATTCTGCGATAGAAAAATCCGGAACTGTTCCGTGAATATTGACCGGAATAAACATCCAAAAGACATAAATCCCGAAAACCTTTGCCATCGTTAAGAAATTACTCCATGCCGTTTGCCCAAAATATATGAGCGGCTTATTTTCTGAAGGCATCACAAAAGCCCATATCCATAGAAAGAAAAGCAGCACCACTCCATAAGCCAAGTAATAAGACTTGATGTGCCTCCAAAAACCGCCTTTTATCTCTTCGCGGCAGAAACAATAGTCATAAAGTAAAAATAAAATAGGAAAAGTAACAGCCATTTCTTTAGAAAAAAGCGCTAAGAAAAATAATAGGTTGGAAAACAAAAGCATTAACCTTTTTCGATCCAAAGAACACGCTTTAGCTTTTATGAACAAAATAAAAGCCGAGATGCCAAAAAAGAAAACGAACAGATCTTCCCGGAAAGAAATATTATTAACCGCCTCCGTCTGGATCGGATGCAGCCCAAAAAATAAAGCCGCAAAGAATGCGCCGCGCGCGTCTTTTAAGATCATTCTCGCCAAGAAATAGGCCAGCACGCTATTAAAAATATGAAAAAGCAAATTCACCAAATGATATCCGAACGGATTTCGCCCAAAAAGAAAATAATCCACAAAATAAGAAATGGTCACGACCGGCCGATACGTCGCTTCCCCCGCTCCTGAAAAACATTGGCCCAAATACGAAACCTCATCCGGCGAAGTTAAATAATCGCGGCTAAAAATCAGAGGAAAATTGCTCCAAGATTTGACAAAATTATTTCCGGCGATCACTAAAAAGTCGTCCCAAACAAAGCCATTGCCTAAAGAATTGGCATAAACAGCGACGATAAGCGCGATAAGAATAACCACATGCCGGGATGTTTTATTTGGAAAAAGGCTTCCTAAGAAGTTAGGCATTTTCTAAACCTTAATGTTAGAACTAATCCAAAGACTTCGATGAGCTCTTCTAATTTTAATTTTGATATTCCTTGTTCGCGGTCAACAAAAACAACGGGGATTTCAACGGCCTTGGCGCCTTTTTGGCGGCATAAAAATAGGATCTCTTCTAAAAGTGATGGCCCCCGCGAGATCATTTTATCCAAAGGAAGCGCTGCTAAAACCTCGCGCCGATAACATCGAAATCCGGATGTCCAATCATGAATTTCAAATCCTAAAAATATCCGAACATAGAAATTGGCCAATCGAGTTAAGATATTTCTTAAAAAACCTCGTCCCTGGATCTGGCCTCCAGCTATAAGCCTGGACCCGATAACAATATCAGAACTTTTTATTTTTTCCAAAAACCTAGGGATATCCTTCGGCTGGTGAGAAAAATCGGCATCCATTGAGAAAATAACATCAAATCCACGGTCTAAAGCATATCGATAACCTTCTAAGTCAGATTTTGCTCGGCCGGATTTCTGCGGCCTTGTGATCAAGTGAACCCTGGAGTTACCTTTGCGTAAGTTTTCTACTATTTGCCCGGTTCCGTCCGGAGAAGAATCATCGACAATGACAACGCAGATCAAGGGATCCGCAAGCAAAATATCACCGATAAGGCGATCAATATTGCCTTTTTCATTGTAAGTAGGAATAACAACAATAGCTCGCATGCGATAGACCCGTTTTCTTTGAACGTTTCCTATATATTGTTTATCATTTTAGTTAACTTATGGGTTTCGTTCAACTTAAAAAACCTCTTTATTGACTTACGCATAGCTTATGACGGCCTTAAAACCAATGGGAGAAAGGCAATATTTGACTTTGTTCTTCCAAATTTTCTGCCAAGAACTCAAAAAGCACTTTAAGTAAGGCTCTTTTTAACCAAATTATCCTTGCACGAACAGAAATTCCATAATACAATAACCCTGCTTTTGACCTTGTCTTCTCCCTGTCATGGAAGGTCCCGAAATTACCCGATGTCTTTTTCAACCAATAAAGAGGAAATCAAGATGGATGATGCGGTAAATCACGATTACCACAGTATAGATGATGTTGAGATCAAAGAATGGCTTAGCTCCTTAGATTACCTTTTGGAGCATGAGCCGCCCCAAAAAGCTCAATACATTCTACAACAGTTAAAAATTCGCGCCCAACAAGCCGGAATTCAGGTCCCTTTTGGCGTTAACACACCCTATATCAACACCATTCCGGCTGAAAAACAGCCTCCTTTCCCAGGCAATAGAGATATTGAACGCCGCATCAAAAGTATTGTCCGTTGGAATGCCATGGCCATGGTCGTGCGGGCCAACCGTGTTGAAAACGGTATTGGCGGGCATATTTCCACCTACGCTTCGGCGGCTACCCTTTTTGAGATCGGATTTAATCATTTTTTCCGCGGAAGAAACGAGAATCAAGAAGGCGATTTGGTCTATTTTCAAGGGCATGCGTCTCCCGGGATCTATGCCCGTGCCTTTCTAGAAGGACGCCTAAGCGCCGAACAATTAGAGAATTTCCGACGGGAATTAAAGCCAGGCGGCGGATTATGTTCTTATCCGCATCCGTGGCTGATGCCTGATTTCTGGCAATTTCCAACCGTTTCCATGGGCCTGGGGCCTATTATGTCCATTTACCAAGCGCGATTTAACCGTTACTTGGAAGACCGCGGATTGAAATCACGTTCGGATGCAAAAGTTTGGGTTTTTATGGGTGACGGTGAATCTGACGAACCGGAATCATTAGGCGCCCTCACCATGGCCTCCCGAGAAAAATTAGACAATCTTGTCTTTGTTGTCAACTGTAACTTACAGCGACTTGACGGACCGGTACGCGGCAACGGAAAAATTATCCAGGAACTGGAAGCTGCCTTTCGCGGCGCCGGATGGAATGTTATCAAAGTTGTCTGGGGCAATGACTGGGACCCGCTTTTAGCAAAAGATTCAGAAGGATTATTGGTTAAACGCATGGGTGAGGTTGTGGACGGCCAATATCAAAAATATGTCGTTGAAAGCGGGAAATACATCCGCGAGCATTTCTTCGGCAAAGACCCACGATTATTGGAGCTGGTTAAAGGTTTATCCGATGAACAAATTCGAAGAATGAAACGCGGCGGCCACGACCCCGAAAAAGTCTACGCCGCTTTTAAAGCCGCCATTGACCATCGCGGTTCACCAACCGTTATCATCGCCAAAACCATCAAGGGTTACGGGCTTGGCGAAAGCGGCGAAGGTAAAAATATCACTCATCAACAAAAGAAAATGAACGAAGATGAACTGCGCGAATTTAGAGCGCGGTTCGGTATCCCTATTTCGGATGATGAAGTCGCTCAAGCGCCGTTCTATAAACCGGCGGAGGATTCGGCGGAAATGAAATACCTTCACGAATGCCGTCAAAAACTCGGCGGATATCTTCCCTCGCGAAGAGCAAAAAGTACGCCCATTCAAACGCCGCCCGAAGAAACTTTTGAAGAATTTTATAAGGGCACCGAGGGACGCGAGGTGTCCACCACCATGGTTTATGTGCGCATTTTAACCAAATTATTGCGCGATGAAAATATTGGAAAATTCATCGTTCCCATCATTCCCGATGAAGCCAGAACATTCGGGATGGAAGCCCTCTTTCGTCAATGCGGAATCTATTCTCACGTCGGACAGCTTTATGAACCGGTTGATGCCGATAGTTTTATTTATTACAAAGAGGCAAAAAACGGCCAAATCTTGGAAGAAGGCATTACGGAAGCGGGCGCTATTTCCTCGTTTATCGCCGCGGGAACCTCTTACTCGACGCATGGCATCAACACGATCCCGTTTTTTGCCTACTATTCCATGTTCGGTTATCAGCGCGTGGGAGACTTGTTCTGGGCGGCGGGCGATCTGCGTTGCCGAGGATTTTTAATCGGAGCGACCGCCGGACGCACCACTTTGGCCGGCGAAGGGCTTCAACATCAAGACGGCCATAGCCATTTAACGGCTCTGGTTATCCCAAATCTCAAAGCTTACGATCCGGCTTTCGCGTATGAATTAGCTGTCATTATCCGCGACGGGATCCGGCGCATGTATGAAAATCAAGAAGATATTTTCTATTACTTAACCGTCGGAAACGAAAATTATTCCATGCCGGCTATGCCGCAAGGAGACGGTATTAAAGAAGGCATTTTGAAAGGAATGTATCAATTTAAATCGTCCCAGAAGAAGAGCGGAAAATTACACGCTAATCTTTTTGGCAGCGGCGCTATTATGAACGAGGTTATTAAAGCTCAGGTTATTTTGGAAGAACAATACAACGTCTCGGCTAATGTTTGGAGCGTCACAAGCTATAAAGAACTCCATCAAGATGCCGTTGAGACAGAACGTTGGAACATGCTTCATCCTCAAGAGAAACAAAGAACTTCCTATATCGCACAGTGCCTTTCTAAAGAAACCGGAGTTTTTGTGGCGGCATCTGATTATTTAAAAGCGCTTCCCAACGCGATCGCGCGATGGATCCCCGGGCAATTCTTAGCGCTTGGGACCGACGGATTTGGCCGCAGTGAAAGCCGAAAATCTTTACGCGACTTCTTTGAAGTTGATGCCCGCTATATCGTTTTGGCAACCCTGGTTGGTTTAGCCAAAGAAAAGCTGATCAAATCCGACATCATTGAAAAAGCTATCAAAGATATGAAGATCGATCCCGAGAAACTTAATCCGCATACGGCATAAAGAAAGGATCTTGGCGTGTTAACCGAATTCAAACTTCCCGGCTTAGGCGAAAACATTAAATCCGGCATTGCCACCAAAATCATGGTCAAAGTCGGCGACTCCATTGGTGCCGATCAGCCTGTTTTGGAATTAGAAACTGATAAAGCGGTTTTAGAAATCCCGGCTTCCATTGGCGGAGTCGTTAAAGAGATCCTTGTTAAACAAGGACAGGAAGTTAAGATCGGCCAGTTGATTTTGAAAATTGAAGCCGGCGCAGCTGCCTTAAAAGAATCTCCTGCTCCGGTTAAAACAGCAGCCCCTGTTTCGGAAGCAAAAAAAGAAACCGTAAAAATTCCTGAGCCTTTTCTTGCTGCTCGCGAAGAAAAGATATCAACACCTCAGCCATCCGCTCACAAGGTAGAGCCAGCAACTGAAAAACCTAAAGATGTCGCGGCTGCCCCATCCGTACGCCGATTTGCCCGGGAGATCGGCATTGATATTGCCCGCGTTCCCGGAAGCGGGCCCGGCGGACGCATTTCACTGGATGATGTCAAAGCGTTTTCCAAGCGGATCAATACAGAATTGCAAAGCGGCCCCGGAATTGAATCCGTCAGCTTGCCTGATTTTTCTAAATGGGGATCTGTCGAGCGAGTTTCCACCAGCATGCTGCGCCGCAAAGCCGCCGAACATTTAAGCTATGCCTGGCGCACTATTCCTCATGTCACGCAATTCGATAAAGCGGATATTACGGATCTGGAATCTTTGCGTAAACGCTACGCTAAAAAAGTCGAGGAAAAGGGCGGAAAATTAACCATCACGCCTTTTATTCTAAAAGTCATTGCCTCGGCCCTTAAAACATTTCCGAAGTTTAATTCCAGCATTGATATGGCACGCAACGAGATCATTCAGAAAAAATATTATTCCGTCGGCATTGCCGTTGATACAGACCGCGGGCTTTTAGTACCGGTGATCCGTGATATCGATAAGAAAAGCCTCATTGAGATATCTATTGAATTAACGCAAATGGCCGAGCGTGCCCGCAATAAGAAAACTTCCATCGAAGAAATGCAAGGCGGAACGTTCACCATCACCAATTTAGGAAGTATCGGCGGAACATATTTTACGCCGATCGTTAATTCGCCGGAGGTCGCGATCTTAGGCATTTCCCGCGCCGCTTTGGAACCTTGTTATGCCAGCGGCGCTGTTTGCGCGCCACGGCTGATGCTTCCGTTATCTTTGTCTTATGATCACCGCGTCATTGACGGAGCTGACGGCGCGCGGTTTTTACGGTTCATCGTTGAAGCCATCGAACAACCCCTTATGATGCAATTAGAGGAATAAAAAATATGCCCGAAATTTCCAAACATACAAAATTAGTAGTCATCGGCGCCGGGCCGGGCGGTTATGTCGCGGCATTTTTAGCGGCCGATCTGGGCGTAGAGGTCACGTTAATTGACGCCGAATCTAATCCGGGCGGAGTATGCCTTTATCGCGGCTGTATTCCCTCAAAAGCTTTCTTGCATATCGCTAAAGTCCTTGACGAAGCACGGGAATTAAAGAACTGCGGCGTTGAATTTTCCGAACCAACGATCAGCGCCTCAAAGATACGCGACTGGAAGCAAAACATGATCTCAAAGATGACTAGCAATTTAGGACAGCTATGCAAACTGCGAAAAATAAATTACATTCAGGGCCGCGCGACATTTGTGGACTCAAAAACACTTAAAATAGACCGTGCCAATGGCGCGCAAGAAAATCTGACATTCGATCACGCGATCCTAGCGACAGGTTCACGTCCGATCACTTTGCCGGACCTGCCGGATTCCAAAAGGATCCTCAATTCAACAACCGCCTTAGAATTAGCGGACATTCCCAAAACACTTCTTGTGGTCGGCGGAGGCTACATCGGACTGGAATTAGGAACCGTTTATGCCGCCTTAGGAACAAAGGTTTCCGTTGTGGAAATGACACCTGGGCTTTTACCCGGAGGAGACAAAGACCTGACAAATATCTTGGCAAAACGTTTACAAAAGGTCTTTCAAGATATTTTGTTGGAAACTAAAGTCACAAAAATCGAAGAAGCAAATAACGGCCTTAAGGTTTCTTTTGAAGCGTCCGATAAAAAACAAACACAACAGGAATTCGATAAAGTCCTTATTGCTATCGGCCGAAAACCGAATTCCAGCGGACTGGGCTTAGAAAATACAAAAGTAAAGATTGATAAAAAGGGCTTCATCCTTATTAATGCCCAACGCCGAACCGATGATCCATCCATTTATGCCATTGGAGATGTTGCCGGAGAGCCTATGCTGGCGCACAAAGCTTCCCACGAAGGACGCGTAGCGGTCGAAGCGATCTTAGGGCACAAGGTTGCTTTTGAACCTAAAGCCATTCCGGCTGTCGTTTTTACAGATCCTGAAATTGCCTGGTGCGGACTCACTGAAAATGAAGCGCAAAAACAAAATCGCCCCATTAAAGTCACTAAATTCCCCTGGGGTGCTTCCGGACGAGCCACAACGCTCAACCGGCCGGAAGGAATAACCAAGCTTATCCTTGACCCGGAGACACAACATGTTTTAGGTGTCGGAATCGCCGGTGTTGGCGCCGGAGAATTAATTTCGGAAGGGGTCTTAGCCGTTGAAATGGGAGCCTTGGCAAGTGATATCAAATTAAGCATCCATCCTCATCCTACACTCTCAGAAACATTCATGGAATCAGCCGAGGTATTCTTCGGACAAAGCACGCATTTGTATCGCCCGCCAAAAACATCTTAAAAATAGTTGAGCCGCGTTTTTCTTTAGAAAAACGCGGCTCAAAATTTACCTTCTTTTCATTAAAACTTATATTTCTTTTCCTGTCGCTAGCTTCACTACCTTTTTAATATCATCCATTTCAAACGGTTTTTTTAAACACGCGATCGCTCCCAGTTCTTCGGCTTTGCGTCGCTTCTCATCGACCGAATAACCGCTCATCATGACAATAGGAAGATTCGGCGCGATCGCCTTAATGTTTTTTAGCGTGTCGATGCCGTCTTGCTCCGGCATCACAATATCCAAAAAGACAACATCAAAACTCTCGCTTCGCAAGATCTCTAAAGCCGCATTGGCTGAATCCATAACACAGATCTTGTGCCCGCTATAACCTAAGGTAAAATCAAAAAGGTCACCAATAACTTTTTTGTCGTCTACGACAAGTATTTTCAATTTCTCATTCATTATTTTTCCTTTTAAAATCAGCCGCATTATACTACGAAATAAAAAAGTTAAGTAGCAAAATCCTTCTGATCCGCTACTTTGAAACCGGCGGAAGCATAATGATAAAAGCTGTTCCTTGGCCCGGATGGCTTTCAAATTTAATTTCTCCGCCGTGCTCCGCCACCAGGTCCTTGCAAAGCGCTAAACCGATCCCGGAACCTTTTGTCTTCGTTGAGAAAAATGGTTCAAAGATCTGATGCTGGTCTTCCTCGGGAATACCGGGGCCGTTATCCTGGAACGTAATAACGACCTTGTTCATAACCGCGTCGAATCTTGTCGTAATTTTAATGATCCGGTCTTCCCCTTTTGCCGCTACCGACAATGCCTGCATCGCATTGACCAAAATATTCATGGATATCTGTTGGATATGGACCGCATCGGCATAGACCAAGGGAAGATTTTCCGCAAAATTCAGGCTCCAGTTAACACGCTTAATGCGCAATTCATCGGTTAAAAGGTCCGTCGCTCTTTTGATGCTGGCGTTCACATTAATATTCTCTTTTTTGATCTCCCGATGGCGGATAAGCTCCATAAGATCTTCTAACATATCTTTAAGATACACCGCTTGCTCTTCAATGATCTTGATCGGCTTATAAAAAGCATTGTCTTCTTTCATTTCTTTTTTGACAAACCGGGCGAAACCGTGAATGGCTGTAACGGGCTGGCTGACTTGATGCAGAATTCCCGCGCTTAAACTAGCCAAGGCAGAAATTTTTCCGGTTTCAATAAGCTTTACCTGGGTTTTACGTAATTCCTCTACTATTTTTGACATCTCTTGTGTTTTCTCAGCAACCTTACGCTCCAATTCCCTGGCATAACTTTCGACCATCAAATTCCGGTACTTGATGATCGAAAACGTCATGACCACAACAAAGATGAGCGTCGCGATATACCCGAAGGGATATGTTTTAATGCCGTAGCTCGCTAAAATATCGAACGCGCTCAAGGAAACAAAAATAAAAGCAATGATGAGATATTCCGTTCTTTTCTTATCAAGTTTCTCGGTGAGGCTAAAATAATATTTTATGAGATTAAGCAGCCCTAGGATGGGGCAAAATAAAATAAAAATAAGAAAAAGCGGCTGCCATGTCCCCGCCTCAGGGTGAAAACCCCACGGATAATTTCTAACACCGCTTAAAAAACCTCCGGCCCACACCAGTCCTATGAATAATACCGAAACAATATACGCTCCCTTAATAAAGCGCTGTTCTGATTCGTAACGATTAGTATACGCTAAAGAAATATGCAGAAGTGTCGCCGGAAAAACAACCAGCCCCGAATACATAATGCGCGTCCAGAAAAATGCTACCTGTTCTATTTGGGCATTAAGCACAAAACTATAGCCAAAAAGCCAGATCGTCGAACTGGCGCACATATACAAAAGAGAACGATTGAATTGCGTTTCTCTCTCTAGGCTAAAAGCGAAAAATCCCAATAAAAAAACAAGGCTGGCAACAATGATCGGAGGAACAGAATAAGGATTGAAGTCATAGTGGTGGGCCGTAATAATATTAGCAATATCTATCATCGGTAGTATTTTAGCACTAAAATGAAAATGCTCCTATGAAAGTATCGGCGAAACTTTATTCCAAAATAAAATGAGCTTCATCACCTATTTTTATACCCAAACGGTTTGCGGCACCCGCATTGACTTCAAGGACATAACGAGATAATTCTTGGCCCGGGCCATAGACGGGGCATTGTTCCTGCCGGCAAGGCGGCGTATTTTCTGAAATATAAATAACTTTTTTATCCTCGCTGATCCAAATAATATCCAAGGGCATTAAAGTATCTTTCATCCAAAAATCATACGTATCATTTTGCGGAAAAATAAAAAGCATCCCCGCATTGCGATCCATATTCTCCCTGAACTGCAGCCCCTTTGTTAACTCACCTTTGGTTTGCGCTAACTCAACATTGAGGCATTGTTCTTGAAAGCAAACTTGGTTTTGCCCGGCGGCAAGATCACGATCGGATGCGCATGCGGTTAAAAATAAGAAACTGAACAAAAAACACTTTCGAATTATTCTTAAAAAAAAAGCCGCCAAATTATTTCTCTCCCGTTAAATTCAAATAATCTCTAAATTCCAATCCACCGGAAATCTCCTGATTGGCCGCCGATATTCTCTTGCTGGTATAGGGATGCGTCCGCCAATAATTTAATTCTCTGGAGGTATCTTTTTCTTCTAACTTTTTTAGCCGTTTTAAGAAATTAGCCATTCCATTTGGATCGTACCCTGCCTTCTGGGCGTATTTAATGCCAAGCCTGTCTGACATAAACTCATCTTCTTGTGAATACGCGGTGAACATGGTCGCGAACGCCGCGTCAACTCCTTGGGCTAAATTAGCACTGCCGGATTGGACCGCGAGAAGCTTCAAAAATGTGTACCCATACATGGCTTCGATCTTTTTCATGGCGTGTTTGGCCGTGATATGCCCCACCTCATGGGCAATAACGCAAGCAAGCTCATCATCGCTTTCAGCCTTGTCAAGAATGCCGCGAAAAATATAAATGAATCCTCCGGGAAGGCTCACCGCGTTAACTTTGTCGTCGTCAATGATCTTCACCGTATAAACCAATTCCTGGCGGTCGCAAACCTCAACGATCTTTCGGGCAATATTCGAAACTCGCTCGTTAAGGTCGATATCGGTATTGATCTTGAACTGTTTATCAAATTCCCGGGCGATCGATTCTCCGATACTGACCTCTTTGTCCGTTCCGTATAAAAGCGTTTCTTGTTGTTGCGTGGCTAAATTATATTCGGTGGCACATCCGCTGAACATAAAAATAACAGCCAGAGAGAAAACATGAACACCAACTTTCCTTAGCATCGCGCAAAGCCTGGCGACCGGAAGGCCCACCACATTAAAATAACAGCCTTCGATCCTGCGGATAAATAACCCACCCTTATGCTCAATGTCAAACCCTCCCGCTTTATCCAGAGGAGAAATAAAGCGATGGTATGAATCGATCTGCTTATCCGATAATGAGTTCATAAAAACCTTCGTTTTTTCGCATCCTAAAATGATCTTTTTTGTCGTTGTGTCCATAACCGCCAGTCCTGTATAAACCCATTGCGGTTTACGCGAAAGGGTTTTGAGCATTCTTTTTGCATGAATAAGGTCTTTAGGCTTTCCTAATATCTTTTTATCTCCCGAATAAACAAGCGTATCCGCGCCGATCACGATAGACTCAGGAAATTTCCGGGCAACATCCCTGGCCTTTCGTAGCGCATTATCTTTCACTAAAGACGCGCAGGTTGTTTTGATGCGATTTGATTCCTTGATGGCACTTGGAGAGACAATGAATTTTAGGCCAAGCAGTTTGAGCAGCCTTTTTCTTTGAGCAGAATTGGAAGCTAAGACGATACGCTTACGATTAACCATATTTGATATTTTTTAAAGCCCGGCCGATCATTTACGAAAGAAAATCCGCAGCGGTAAAAATAGAGACGAGTTCGCAATTTCTTTTGGCTAAGGCCTCCCGCGCGCCTTCATTTCTGTCCACAATGCAGATGGCCTTATGGGCCGTCAGACCTTCTTTAGCTAAGACATCTAATGACTCCATAAAGGCCTTTCCCGTCGTGGCAACATCATCGATCAGAATGATCTTAGCATTCTTGGATAAAATAGGGCCTTCTATTTGCTGCTGTTTCCCGTGTGGCTTGGGAGCTTTGCGGATAATAAAAGTGTTAACCGGCCGGTTGGCTTCGAAGCTCAAAACTCCGATAGCGCCCACCAAGGGATCGGCTCCCAGCGTTGGGCCTCCGATCGCGTCAATTTTTTCATCACGGATAATATCCAAAATGATCTTAGCGCACAAATACGCGCCCTGGGCTTTAAGTGTTACCCGGCGGGCGTCGATATAGTAATTGCTTTCTTTTCCGGAAGAAAGAATGATCTTCTCTTTAAAGAATGCTTCACTTTTAATTAACTCAAATAAGGCCTTACGGTCATTGCTGGCGGTTGTCATCGGTTGATATCCTTTGTTATTCCGTTTTGGGAACTTCCAGCTTACGCCTGGTTAGTTCGTTTAAAAGTAAAATACGATAGCGCACAACACCTTTATAATCTTTGTATTCTTCCGGCATAAATCCGGATGTCGTATAAAATGCCTTGGATGCTTCTAATTCAACAACGGTATCAATATAGGCGTTGGTCAATTCCTTATCGGACAATGCCGTAATAGCTTCCTCATTTAAAACCTTCACCTCTAGCTGATAAGCGGCGGCATAAGACACGGCTAAAAAGAATACAAAAAGCAAGAAAATCGTCTTTTTCATCCAACACTCCTTTTTTGCAAGAGCCCTTATTGGCCCTACGGAAGATCGCTCAAGTGTTCTTTATTTTATATCGGCACACCGATAATATCAATGGGATAAATTGCTCTTTTATTAAAGTAGCGCACAAAAATACACCCCCAAAAGCTCCTTGTGTTTGACACGTCCTAACCCTCATGTTAAAATAACCGCTGTGTTAAAACAATTTTTAGAAGGGCTTTGGGGGCTTTTATATCCTAGCAACTGCCTTGTCTGCAAAACTTTCCTGGGAGCAGATCATCAAACGCAAAACCTTTGTTCCAAATGTCTTGCGGCCCTTAAGGTCAACCGGCCGCCATTTTGCCCTCAGTGCCCGCACCCTTTGGTACAGCAACATGATGAGTTTTTCTGCCCAAATTGCCGCCAATTCAAATATGATTTTGACCGCGCTTGGGCCGCCATATCGTATAACGATGCCGCTAAAGAGCTTATTCATTTGTTCAAGTACAAAAATAAAACTTCTCTTAAAAAACACCTCTTGGAGTTCTTGTGTTCATTTATTGAAAATTATTCGCTAGATATGTCTCGTTTTGATATGATTGTCCCTATCCCGCTGTCTCGTGCCCGGCTGAGAGAACGAGGATACAATCAAACGCAGTTGTTAAGCGAAGGCCTAGCGCAAAAATTCTGCCGCCCTCAATCGCTGGGAAATCTTACGCGCGTTCGGCACACGCAAAATCAGGCCTTGCTAAAGAAGCAACAGCGCTGGACAAATATTTCCGGCGCCTTTAAAATAGAAAATCCTGAAGAGTTCCATCAAAGATCAATATTGATCATTGACGACCTCTTTACGACGGGAGCAACGGTTTCGGAAGCCGCGCGCGTCTTAAAGGAATCCGGCGCGAAACACGTTGAAGCCTTAACCCTAGCCATCACCGAATAACATTTAAGAACTTATGCGGATCCTACGAAATTATATTTTGCTTGAATGTATCCTCCCCTTTTTTATCGCCCTGGGGGTTTTGACATGTGTTTTCCTTTTAGGGAACCTCATCCAACTCGCCAATCTGGTCATTAATAAAGGTGTTAGCGTTACCGCCGTTGCCAAGGTTTTCGTATTATACGTCCCTCTTTTATTAGGCTACACGCTTCCCATCGCGTGTCTGACAGCCATTATTTTGACGTTTGGAAGGTTTTCCGCCGATAATGAGATCCTAGCCATGCGCGCCAGCGGTATTCGCTTACACAAACTTCTCTTTCCTTTGTTTGTTATCGGAATTATGTTAAGCCTTTTTTCCGTTATTCTAAACGAGCGCATTATTCCTTACGCGCACCATGAACAACGTAAGATCTTAAAAGATGTCGGAGCAAAAAATCCGGCCGCATTTCTGGAAGCCGGAACATTTATCCACGCCTTTAAAGATCAGATCCTTTTTATTTATCGGATAGAGGATAATAAACTTTACAATGTCCGCATTTACCAGCCTCAACCCGACCGGCCTACCCGCACCATCATCGCCAATGAGGGAGAATTTACGCCCGTTCCCGGAGAGACCAAGATCAAATTAAAGCTGATGAACGGAACCTCCGACGAACCAAATTTGGATAGCCCAAATAGTTTTTATAAACTTAACTTTAAGAATTATTTTATGACCCTCGATCTGTCGAGCGGCGAGAGCAAAAATGTAGAAAAGAAACCCAAAAGCATGTCGCTTAAAGAACTGGGCGAGAAGATCAAGGAACTTAAAGCGGCCTCTGTTGACATCTCCCCCTTGGTCACAGAATATCATCGTAAGATCACTTGGTCATTTTCGGCGCTGATCTTCATCCTCTTGGGTTTTCCTATCGCCGTCATCACGCACCGTCGGGAGAAAACAGCAAATCTCGTTTTAGCCGTTTTGTGCGCGGCAGTTTACTATTTATTATCGTTAGGCTGTGAGGCTTTAAGCGTACAAAACATTACGCCTCCGGCCATCACCATGTGGGCGCCCAATATCCTTGGATTCCTGGCGGCCTCTTATCTTAATTACAAACTATGCGTATCTTAGACCGCTATATCATTCATTCTGTCATCAGGATCTTTTTTGCCACCATTTTCATTTTCTGTTTTCTCTATATCCTGATCGACGTCGCCAGTAACTTAAATGAAATCATCGACCGAAAAGTCCCTTTTGAGATCTTACTTCAATATTATCTTTCTTTTTTACCGATCATCTTAGTTCAAACATCTCCCATCGCCTGTTTGATCGCCAGCATTCTCACCTTTAGCCACTTAAATAACAATAATGAGATCATCGTTTTACGGACCGGAGGCTTAAGTTTCTGGCAGATCACCAAGCCGGCTATTTATTTTGCTCTCATTGTTTCTGCCGGTATTTTTGTCTTGAATGAGCGATTTGTCCCTACCGCGACCGCCAGCTCAGAGGCCATCCGCAACGAAAATATCATTTTAAAAGTTGATAGCGAACAAAGAAAAAAAGCCAAAATAAAGAATTTGACCTTTTATGGATTAAAGAATCGCCTCTATTTTATCGACACCTTTGATCCGAATGATTGGACTTTAGAAGGCATTACCATTATCGGCCATGACAATGACCAGAGAATGCGCGAAAAAGTCGTTGCCTTAAAAGGCAAGTGGACAGGTATCGCGTGGAAGTTTTATAAATGCCAATTAACAACTTTTGACGCTTCGGGGATGAATATCGTGGAAGAAACAAAATACTTTGAAGATAAATTGATGGATATTAAAGAAACTCCTCAGGATTTTGTCCGGCAAAGGCTGGATGTTTCATCGATGAACATCCGCCAACTTGATGAATACATCAAACGTTTTTCTCACAGCGGCGCCTCCAAGGCGTTGCATAATTTGCGCGTCGATATGCATCAAAAGATCGCTTTTCCTTTTTATAATATCGTTATTCTGTTGGTGGGCTTGCCCTTGTCGCTGACAACCGGCAGAAGAAAAGCTCTGACATTTACTTCTTTGGGGATCGGGATCGGGATTGGATTTATATTTTATGTGGTCAACGCTGTGGGCCTTGCCTTAGGAAAAGGTGGAGTTCTTTTCCCTGTGCTTTCGGCGTGGTTGTCGCCTATCATTTTCTTGATCATTGCCGCTTATCTTATCCGCACAAAATTCTAAGCTGATTATTTATAGAAGCGTCTGAGGCGGGAACCTAAACTACAGGTGATCTCGTAGTTAATTGTTTGGGCAAACGAAGCTAAATTGTCCGCGGTAATCTCATATTTTCCTTGTCGGCCCAGCAAAACAACCTCATCGCCGACTTTAACACTTTTAAGTCTGGTAACATCAACCACGATCTGGTCCATCGTCACTCGCCCTAAAACCGGACAACGTTTTCCATTGATAAGAACAAAAGCCGCGTTGGAAAAAAGGCGAAAATACCCGTCGCTATAACCGATAGGAAGCGTTGCTGTTTTCATTTTTGTCTTGGCGATAAAACTACGGCCGTAGCTAATACTCATGCCCTGCTTTATTTCTTTTACAAAAATGACCTTTGATTTTACGGCTAAAGCCGGCCTTAAGGAAACTTTTCTGTAGAATTGCTTATCGGGGTACATTCCGTAAAGCATCAGCCCCGCACGGACTAAATTAAAATGCCCAGCCGGATAACCGATAATCCCGGCGCTATTGGCCGCGTGAACATATTGAAAACGAATGCCTAAGCTACTCATTTTTTCAACCAGAGCTGAAAATATTTTGATCTGTTTTTGTGTAAATGCTTTATCAGTATCTGCCGATGGAAAATGGGTATAAATTCCTTCCAAGTTTAATGATTCCAATTTCCGAACCTTTAAAATAAAATCCACGGCCTTTTCATGCCAAACGCCTAAACGCCCCATACCGGTATCAATTTTAATATGAACGGATATTTTCTTTCTTAAGTTTCGCGCAGCACTATTGAGAGCTTGCGCTGTCTCGATATTGCAAATGGTCGCGGTTAAATTCGCTTTAATAAGCGTTGCGGCGGCTTGCGGCAAGATGTTTTCAAAAACCAAAATTGGCTTCTTTGTTCCCGCTTTCCTTAAAAGAATTCCTTCGTCAATATCCGCGACCCCAAAAAGATGCGTTCCCTTTTTATCAAGAAGCTTAGCTGCCTCGATCATGCCATGTCCATAGGCTTGCGCCTTAACAACGCAAAGTACTTTTGTTGCCGGTTTAAGGCATTTTTGGACCGCGCGAAAATTATGGCCGACCGCGCCAAGATCAACTTCGGCCCACACGGGGTGATTAAGCTTTTTGATCTGTTCTTTTTTAAAACTATCCATCATTTTTGTACCTGGCAATCATCCGCATAAAGATAAATGGGAACTATTTTTGAAGCCAAATCATACTTTTTCTTTTTAAATCGTTCAGCGGCTAAATAAGCCAAATGGCTTGCCTTGGGATGCCAATATTTCTCGTCTAAATACTGAAAATTGTCCCTGTCGCCTGCTTCGGGTTCTTCTTGCCATATTTTAACACCATCTCCTAAAAGAACGGTCCTTTTGTTAATTTTTTGCTGAATACTTTCCCGGTCAAGCAGAAGATAATCGGTTTTTCGCTTCAAAAGGCCGTTTTGCTTTTCATAAAAACAACAATAGAATAAATTACGCTTCGCATCGCATAACGTACAGATCTGCTGTGTATATTTTTCCGGAACATTCATCGCCAAAATATCTAAGCTGGAAATGCCCGCGATCGGCTTTTTGGTCGCGAATGCTAAGCCTTTAACAGTCGATAGGCCAACCCGTAAACTGGTGAACGACCCCGGGCCTAAGCCCACGGCAAAACCATCAAGGCGCGCTAAACTCATTTTCGATTTTGTCAAAACCTGGATAATTGCCGGCAGAATAGATGAAGATAAAACATCTTTAAGCTTCATGTTTCGCTCAAAAATGATTTTCTGATCTTTTAAAACCGCTATACTGAAATTCTTGGTTGATGTTTCGAGGCTTAAGATATTCATTTGATAAATTCTTTCAACAATTCTTGGTAACGGCTTCCCCGCGCGGATATTTGAATAAGCCTTTGATTGTTCTTTTTTAAAGAGATTTTAACGCTTAAATGATTTTCCGGTAGCAATTTCTTTAACTTTTCGGCCCATTCGACGATAGAAACTCCTTCGCCGTAAAAGAATTCTTCGTAACCGATCATCAAAATCTCATCAATATTATCCAAGCGATAAAGATCAAAATGGAATAAAGGCAATCGGCCTTTATGAATATTTAGCAGAACAAATGTCGGGCTGTTCACAGAATTTTTAGAAACGCAAAGGCCCTGCGCAATCCCTTTAGTGAAAGTTGTTTTTCCGCTTCCCAAGTCTCCAAAAAGACAAATAATATCGCCTTTCTTAAGGCATCTGGCTAAGCGCTTGCCCAGCTCAACTGTTTGCTTCGCGTTTTCTGAAATGATTTTGGTAGTTCTCATATTAGAAGTGAGAGAAACTTTTTGGCTTTAATGCGATTCGCTTCCCGGATCCGCTCACAATCGTTAACTTTTCTTTTTCGTCAACAATATCCCCAATATACCAAAAAGGAAATCTGTTTTTCTTCATTCGAATAAGCTGATTGGCCTCTTGGGATGATAAAGTAAAAAGGAGCTCGAAATCTTCCCCATCGTATAAAGCATTATTTAAAGTAGCACCTTTTGTTTTCGGAATAAGTTTTTCATAAATGACCGCCCCAACACTACTTTCCTTTAAAATATGGCCCAAGTCTCCGCAAAGCCCGTCGGAAATATCGATCATAGATGTCGGTTTAAACTCACGAGCCAGATACTGCGCCGCGTCAACTTTAGGCGTAAAACGTAAATGTTTTTTTGTTACGAATGATTTTCCTAAAGGCCCACTGACAAAAATTCGGTTCCCCTTTTTGGCGCCACAGCGCAACAAAAGGTTTTCTTTAAAAACATTTCCTAAAAGTGCAATGTTGATGACTATTTTTGCGCTTTTCACCGTATCGCCGCCGACAATGGAAACGGAAAATTTTTTCGCCAAGCGATTGATACCTTGATAAAGTTCTTGGACAAACCGCAAATTTAAATTCGGCGGCACACCAAGAGAAATAACCGCGCAGCTTGGAATTCCTCCCATCGCCGCGATATCGCTGATATTGCACGCCAAAGATTTATGTCCGATCGATCGCGCGTTCATCGAGCGAGTAAAGTGAACTCCTTCCACCAACATATCAGTCGTTAGCAAAAGAAGTTCTTTGCGTCCAATATCCAAAACGGCCGCGTCATCACCTATTCCTTTAATGACATTTTTGACCGGAGAGGAAAGTATTTTGGCGGCCAATTCAATAAATCCAAATTCGCCGACATCTTTTAATCTTGTTTTCTTAAGGCGGATCATTTTATGAGAGTTTTTTTATATTTTTCTTAAACGAAGGACGGATAATGCCACGCTCAGTAATAATGGCCGTGATAAGATTATGATCGGTCACATCAAAAGCGGGATTAAAAACTTTAACGCCGAAAGCAGCCACACGCCGCCCGGCAATATGCGTGACTTCATCTTCGTGGCGCTCTTCGATTGGGATTTGCCGGCCGCTTGCAATAGAAAGATCGAATGTCGAGAAAGGCGCCACCACATAAAAAGGAACTTTATGATATTTTGCTAAAATAGCTAAATTATATGTTCCGATCTTGTTGGCCGTATCTCCGTTAGCGGCAATGCGATCGGCTCCGGTAAATATCGCATCAATTCTTTTTTGCTTGATAACTGTTGCCGCCATATTGTCACAGATAAGAGTCGTCGGGATCTTCGCTTTGGTTAATTCCCAGGCGGTTAATCGCGCTCCTTGCAATAGCGGTCTGGTTTCGCAGGCATAAACGCTAAATTTTTTTCCCGCTTTTTTCGCGCTGTACATAACACCCAAAGCTGTTCCATAATCAACCGTTGCCAAAGCGCCGGCGTTACAGATGGTTAGAAGGCGGCTATTATTTTTAATAAGCCGCGCGCCAAAATCACCCATTTTCCGGCAGGAAATCTTATCTTCGTTAAAAATAGCGAACGCTTCTTTAAGCAAAAGTTTCTTTAGTTGCTCTGTATCGACTTGCGGATGCAGAGCCAAAACTTTTTTCATTCTTTCTAAAGCATTAAATAAATTTACCGCGGTGGGGCGCGAACTGCCGATATAATCACAAACTTTAGAGAATTTCTTTTCAAACTCCCGGCGGCTTTTGGCGTTAAGATCTTTAACGCCTAAAAAAACGCCGAAAGCCGCCGCAACGCCAATAGCCGGTGCGCCGCGCACGCTTAAGGTTTTAATCGCCCGACAAACATCTTTTATGTTGCGGCACGTCATCACTTTATATTCAAGCGGAAGCTTTCGTTGGTCGATAATTCGAATGGAATTATTTTTCCATTTGATTGTTTGGATAGGCATAATTATTTAGAAGCGGTCTAAATTATTCTTTTCTTAATTTGCTATCCTTAAGCCAAAATCAGTACTATAAATCCCAATTACTCCAAGATCTTCAGAAACAATATTTATCGGTCGTATATGTGTATACTCAACAAATCCAATTAAACACAGCAAAATTGGCAAACCATAATTAATAAAATTCTTAAACCATTGCATTGCAGAAATTCGAACTAAGACTGCCCACACTCGTTTAATCATGTCGCCTCCTTATTAAATTCCGGCAATACATTGCTTAATTCGTCTAATTAAATTTTTGGCCCTTGGAGCTCCCTATTCCGTTGGCATGCTTATAAGAAACTTATTTAATTCTGCTTCAGCTTCCTGCATAGATCGCTTGATGGAACTCTTATAGTCATCAATATCACAATCCATGCTTAGTTCGCTTCTTATACAAGAAATGGCCTCTGTTTCTAAATCCACCATGCCGACTATTGCAGCAAAACATTTGCTTGAGAAACGCTTAATAAGAGAATTTAATTCATGGTAATTTTTTGTTCGCTCTAAGAATAATTTATCGAATTCTTGGGTATAAAAATCATTGTTACTTTTCAATTTCTCCCAGTATGCCTGGTCATAATTTCCCTTCAAATTTGCAATAGTCATTTCATTAATAAAAATGTCTCTTTTTTTTGAACAATTATCCATTTGTGTTGACAAAATATTGATTCTTATTCTTAAATCTTCAATAGGTAATTTGTCAGGAAATAGGCTAAAAATTGATTTTGAAATATACATATTTAGGTTAGTAATAACTTTGATTGTATCTATGTTTGCAACAACGGGGATTTTAGAAATACCAGAAGAAATATTTTGAAAATTTTGGTCATTAAAAACATTTAGATCTAAGTTAGGTAGTTTTAGAATAAAATTTTTTACCATAGCCAATTCTTCAACAGCTCTTAAATATATCTCCTTTTTAATATTGTACTCACGCTCTCGTATCCTTTGCACAGTTTCATTATCTAGCTGGACCTTAAGCCGCTTAAGAGCACCGCTATTATTGAGCCAAACACCCAATAATGTAATTAGTGAACCAATTATTGTACCCAAAATTACTTCTGGAATAATTTTTGTTATATCAAACATTAAGCACGCCTTTTTGTAAAATTAATCTTTCCGGTGTAATCCCAGAATTCCGGGGACACCCGCCCCGCAGAGCTCCCGGGGACACGTACCTTTTTACTAAACTTTTCCTTACTCCCTGTCCTTTTTATCCGGAGTTTGAATGCCGAAAAATGTTCCGCCCTTTGGATCAGGAGTTAATTCAACCGGATAAATAATATTTTTCCCACAACTTTCAACAGTCCACTCTTCGGTCACTGTGTCGCCAACAACGCCTGTAACTTTTGTATCTATAATCTGATAGCGGCAATGGGGAGCTTGAGCACGTTCAACCATGTTAATCATATTAACAATATCAGCTTTAAGGCGATTGTTTGCTTGGGTATTGCCGGGGATATTTGCGACGTTTGCCGTAGCACAGCCAGATAATATCAATACCGGTAAAATTACGAATAATCTCATTCGTTCTCCTTTCAGCTTCCAAAGACACGTACCTTTTTAATACTTCCCTCTTTTTCCGTGTTTACGGACGGGGCCACCTTCGTGTTTATGGGAATGCGTTGTGTGAGAAAAATCTTCTCGTCGATGCCCTTTATGCTCATGATCGCGGCGGCCTGAAAACGTTCCGGCGTCTTTACGCTTTGAAAAACATTCCTTGCAGTAAACAGGGCGCTCACCGGTGGGCTTAAAAGGCACTTCGCATTCTTGTTTGCAATCCGCGCAAATCGCCCGGGTCATACTTCTTTCTCTAAAGCTATTCTCTTCTCTGCCTCCTCCATGGCGAGGGCGGTCAAAATGCTCCCCATGAGAAGGGCGGCTAAAAGACTCGCTATGAGAAGGACGGTTAAAAGGCAAGAAGGGCTTTGGAAAACTCTTTACTTCAGCCGGCCTTTGCGAAGATTGATTGATGAGAGTATCGATCTTTTTTTCTAAAAAGGTCAAATGCTGTTCTATCTTATACATCAGATCCGCGACATCCGGCGCGACCTTGGGAGCGGCTTTTGGCGCGGCAGTTTCAGGGGCTTTACGAACAGCAACTTTACGCTTAACGGTTTTCTTCATATTGTTCCTTATGTTAGATTAAATGTTAAGTTCGAAAAAATCCTAAACACTAAACTCTAAATTCTAAACAATATCAAAATTCAAATGACATAAATCCAAAACTAGTGTTTTGAACATTCGGATTTCTGATTTTGAATTTGTTTAAGGTTTCGATATTAGGATTTAGGATTTTCATTATTCTTTGTTTCCAGTCTCGGAAACAGTGCTTCATGAAGTTTTAATTTTGTACCGGGAACGAGGGCGCCCCATTGAGTTGATTCGTCGGGGGCGCCCAACACTTCTAAAACGATTTTGCACTTTGAAGGCATGACGGGCGTAAGCAAAACCGCGCTAATTCTTAAAGCTTCGGTTGCCGTATAAAGAATGGTTCCGGCGCGCGTAAGGTCAGTTTTAGCAACTTTCCAAGGGGCTTGAGACTCCACGTATTTATTGACCATTCGCACCAACTGCAATGTTGCTTCAATGGCTTCCTGCACTTTTAATTCATCAATAAGTTTTTGAGTTTCAGGAAATAATGATTGGGCGGCTTTCTTTATTTCTTCGTCGGCCGCCCCTATTTTTCCCTGATCCGGAATTTTCCCTTCAAAAAGTTTATTAATAAGCCCACTCACTCGGTTCAACAGATTGCCAAAATCATTCGCAAGGTCCGAATTGTAACATTTGATAAAACTTTCCGGCGTAAAATTAGCGTCATTTCCTAAAATCATTTCTTTCATTAAATAATAACGCACCGCGTCAACGCCATGCTGTTCGATCAAATCTAAGGGGCTGACCACATTACCTAAGGATTTGCTCATCTTCGCTTCCCCCGTCATCCACCAACCATGAGCGAATATCTTTTTGGGAAGAGCAACGCCCAGCGACAATAACATCGTCGACCAATACACCGAATGGGTGGTAAGAATATCCTTACCTATTAAATGCACATCCACCGGCCACCATTTTTGAAACTTTTTATCATCACTGCCAAAACCAATTGCCGAGATATAATTGACCAAAGCGTCAAACCAAACGTAAGTGACATAATCTTGATCGAAGGGAATTTCAATGCCCCAGTTAAGGCGTGATTTGGGACGCGAAATACACAAATCCCCTAAAGGCTGGCGCAAAAAACCTAAAATTTCATTACGCCGATGATCGGGTGCTATAAATCCGGGATTTTTTTCGATATGTTCCTGAAGCTGTTTTTGATATTTACTCATCTTAAAGAAATAATTCTTTTCTTTAAGCTTTTTGACTTCCCGAAACTTGCCTGACCTATTTTCTTCTTCCGTTATAAAACGTTCTTCGGCGACCGAATACCATCCTTCGTATTCGTCCGTATAAATATCGCCTTTGTCATAAATTTGTTTTAAGCAGTCCTGGACAACTTGCTTGTGGCGGCTTTGGGTGGTGCGGATAAAATCAGAATATTGTATGCCGAGCCTTTCCCATAATTCGAGAAAGCGCGGCGCCATTTCATCGACGTGGGCTTGCGGCAATAATCCTTTTTTCTCGGCGGCCGATTGCACTTTTTGGCCGTGCTCATCAAGCCCCGTTAAGAAAAAAACCTCATCGCCCGCCGCCTTATGATAGCGCGACAGACAATCCGCGAGAATCGTCGTATAGGCATGGCCGATATGCGGCTGATCATTGACATAGTAGATCGGTGTTGAAACGTAGAACTTTTTAGTTGTCATTATGTTTATTGAAAAATATCTTAGAGACTTGGCCTTCGCCCACATCCACCAAAGCGTATCGTTTTAAAATATTAATATCAATGACTCTCCCCTTGCCTTGCGGTGTGGTTATTTTTTCTCCCACTCGAGGCAGGTCTTTAGCATATTCGCGGTAAACGGAAAATTCATACGCCATACAGCATTTGATACGCCCGCAAACGCCCGAAATTCTGGATGGATTTAAAGGAAGATTTTGATCTTTTGACATCTTGATCGTTAGGGGGTGAAAATCTTTCATATACGATGAACAGCAGAATTCCCGCCCGCAAATCCCGTATCCTCCGACGATCCTTGCTTTATCGCGCACACCAATTTGTTTTAATTCGATACGTACGCGAAATATCTTAGCGAGATCTTTGACTAGTTCGCGAAAATCCACTCTGCCTTCGGCCGTAAAAAAGAAAATGATCTTACTGCCGTCAAAAGAATATTCGCATTGGGTTATTTGCATCTCCACTTTGCTTTCTTCGATCTTAGCCGTACAGGTTTTAAGCGCCTCTTTGGCTTTTTTGCGATTATCCTCGACCTGCAACAAGTCTTGCACGGTGGCAATGCGCAAAATCTTTCCTTCGATATTTTCCGGCTTAATTTCTGCCTTGATGAGATCTTCGCTGACCATCTGCCCATATTCCATACCGCGGTCAACTTCCACGATTACATAATCCCCATAACGAACAGATACCTCCCCGCACTCAAAGAAAACAACGGGACGAAATTCACCGATCTTAACCTCTATGATCTTGGACATAGCCGCTCCTTTGTAATGGCTAAAGCGATTTTAATATTGAAATTATCTTCCGAAAGCTCGATCATTTTTGAGAATTCCTGCAAGATGATGTTAAGTTCTTCGACGGAATAGACAGAGACTAAGCGCTTAAGGTCATCAAGGCGATCTGTGTTAATGAGACGGATCTGAGCGATCCCCATTTTGATGAAAAGGATATCACGAAACCAGGTTAAAACAACTTTTAATGCTTCTTTGGTCTTTTCTTTATCGCTTAGGATAAGGCGCAAATCATTAGGCGAGCTTTCCGGATCTAAGAAGAAATCAATAATGGCATTTTTTTGTTTTAAGATCATTTGGCTGTCCATACGATTTGCCTTCCCCAAAGACCCTTCCGTGAAATACGCTAAAAAGTGCGCGCTTTGTTTATCTAAGCCGGCGCGTTTGCACAAATGCTCTTCTAGGTCCTTAGGCGTAGAGAGCGAAAAATGGATGATCTGGCATCGGGATTTAATGGTGTCTAAATTCTTTTCCGAAGACGCGGTCGTCAAAATAATAAGGCTATTTGCTGACGGTTCCTCTAAAGTTTTTAAAAGCGCGTTGGCCGCTTCCAGCGTTAATTGTTCGGCATTCTTAATAATAAATACTTTCTTCTCAGCTTCAAAGGGCCTAAGCTGGATCTTATTGATCATATCGCGAATTTGTTCTATTTTTATCGATGTATTATCTTCGGAGCTGACAAAATGCACATCGGGATGATTGCCGTTTGCGATCTTAACGCACGACGCGCACGCCTCGCATGGCGCGCCTGCTTTAGGGTTCTCGCAATTGACTAATTTCGCGATCGTAAAAGCTGTAATGGTTTTCCCGGATGATGCCGGCCCGATAAAAAGATAGGCGTGCGCTAAACGTTTATTTTTTATAAATTCAGCAAAACGTTTTACGACCGGACTATACGCAATATTTGTTTCGGTGATCATATTTTTAAAAATCTATTGATAATGGCACACACACTTTTTTGTATCTCTTCTTTGCTCGCTAAAGAATCAATAACGCGTATACGTTTTGGATTTTGTTTGGCAATTTTTAAATACCCCTGCCGCACACGGTTATGGTAATCCAAAGAACGGCTTTCGATCCTATCTTTCACCCGCCCTGCTCTGGCTAATCCTTTTTTGACATCAATATCAAAAAGAAGCGTTAAATGAGGGCTAACATCCTGTGTCGCGAAACGCCCGATCATTTTGATCAATTCAATATTCACTCCGCAACCGTAGCCTTGATAGGCAAGCGTGGAATCTAGAAATCGGTCGCAGACAACCACTTTTCCTTTACGCAGCGCCGGCAAGATCACTTCTTCGACGAGCTGGGCGCGCGCCGCCATATAAAGAAGTGTTTCGCAGACCTTGGTCATTTTTTTATTTTTGACATCAAGAAGGATTTGGCGCACTTTTTCGCTAATATTAACTCCACCGGGTTCACGAACGTGCAAAACATCCATTTTCTTCCGGCGCAGATAACGGCACAATAGTTTTGCCTGTGTGCTTTTTCCAGAACCCTCAAAGCCTTCAAAAGTAATGAATATTCCCTTTCTTACGCCCATCTCCAAACCTGCCCTTCTTTAGTATCTTCGACGATCACGCCTTTTTTCTTTAAGACGTCTCGCAATTCATCGGAACGTTTGAAATCCTTGTTTTGCCGTGATTTTTTACGGTCATTTAAAATATCCTCTAATTCTTCGGATAATATCTTCTCGGTTTCTGCGGTAAAAAGCCCGAAAATATTCTTTGCCAATTCTTCTACGAGGCTGACAGCCTGATCAATAGCAGCGATATCAGAAGCAGTTTTTTTATCTTTGCTCAAAAGTTTATTCGTTTCATTAATGAGGTCAAAAAGAGCGGCTAATCCTTGCGGCGTATTAAAATCATCGTCCATCGCGGCAAGAAAATTATTTTTTGCTTCTTCCACAAAATTAACGACGGAAGAGCTCTTGATGTTCTGATCCTTGAGAACTTCTGCTGTTTTCCAGAATAAAATATCGAATTTCTGTAAGGCTTTTCGGGATTCTTCCATTTTTTGCTCTGTAAAATCAACGGGGCTGGCATAATGCGAAGACAAAAAGAATAATTTTAGCTCATCCGGCGTATATTTCTTCAAAATATCGCTCACCGTAATAAAATTTCCCAAGGACTTTGCCATCTTTTGCCCGTTAATGGTCAAAAGCCCGTGATGGATCCAATATTTGGCGAACGGTTTTTGCGAGAGCGCCTCACTTTGAGCGATCTCATTTTCGTGATGAGGAAAAATGAGATCCCTGCCCCCGGCGTGAATATCCAAGGTTTCACAATGTAAGTGTTTAAGGCTCATCACCGAACATTCAATATGCCAACCCGGACGCCCACGTCCCCAGGGACTATCCCAAAAAGGTTCATTGTCTTTAGATTTTTTCCAAAGGGCAAAATCAAGCGGGTCTTTTTTGCTTAAATCTTTTTCGATCCTGACCGCATCGATCATTTTTTCAATTGACTGGCCGGATAATTTTCCGTATTCGGGAAATTTACGAACGCTAAAATAAACATCTCCGCCGGCCGCATACGCGTAACCTTTATCGATAAGCCCCTGGATATGTTCGATCATCTCGGGAATATTTCTTGTCGCTTGAGGTTCTTGGTCCGCGGTATCAATATGAAGAGCCTTTAAATCCTGATAATACGCTTCAATGTTAGCCTGCGAGACTTCTTCGCTTTTCTTATTTAATTCATTGGCCTTATTGATAATTTTATCGTCGACATCCGTAATATTGCGGACAAAATTAACCTTAAATCCGCGGTATTTTAAATAACGGCGTATCATATCAAACACATACAGACTGCGCGCGTGACCAATATGACAAACATCATAAACCGTCACCCCGCACGTATACATGTTGACGGTTCTTCCCTTCAAGGGGATGAATTCTTCTTTTCGCTTGGTCAGTGAATTATAAATATGGACGGCCATAAAATAAAAAGCACTTTCTGTTATTTCATTTTATCTTCGAGAGAATTGATCTTTTTGCTGAGTTCTTCGATTTGTTGCATCACGGGGTCTAAAACGTGAATATGGTCCATAGCCGTATCTATTTTCTTTCCGTCTTGTTTGGTAACCCGTCCGGGAACGCCCACCACGGTGGAATTAGATGGGACATCTCTTAACACCACCGCATTGGCCCCGATATAGGAATTATCGCCAATCGTAATATTACCTAAGACTTTGGCTCCGGTTCCGACGACAATATTGCTCCCCAGAGTAGGATGGCGTTTTCCTTTTTCTTTTCCCGTCCCGCCTAAGGTCACGCCCTGAAAAAGTGTTACTTCATCGCCCACAATAGCTGTTTCCCCGATCACAACTCCCATACCGTGATCAATAAAAAACCCTTTACCAACTTGCGCGCCGGGATGAATTTCAACACCGGTCAAAAAACGCGCCAACTGTGAGATCGCCCGAGGAAAAAAAGGAATGTGCATTTTCCATAAGAAATGCGCAATGCGGTAAAAAATAATAGCGTGCAAGCCCGGATAAAGCAAAACGATCTGCAAAGTCCCTTTAGCCGCGGGGTCTTTTTCTTTGGCCGACCTGACCTCACCGGAGAAAATAACGGAGATCAGAAAAGCAAAAACATATAACCCGGCGATCACAAAAAGAATAGTATAAAAAATGTCTGTCATGAGATTCTCCTTAATTCATAAATTCACATTATCTTGAAACAATAACGACCGCATAAGCGGCCATGGCTTCTTTAACGCCGCCAAATCCTAAGCCTTCCTGCGTTGTCGCTTTAATATTAATCTTACTTTCCGCTAAAGAAAGCGTTTGGGCGATTTTGGAACACATTTTCGGTTTAAATGTTTTCAAATTCGGCTTTTCAGCGATCACCACAGAGTCAACATTATGGATCTTAAAACCTTTTTTTTGAACGAGTTTCTTAACCTGAGATAAAAGAACTACACTGGATATTCCTTTATAACGTTTATCGGTGTTAGGAAAATGTTCACCGATATCGCCTAAGCCCATTGCGCCCAAAAGCGCGTCACAGATCGCATGAAGCAAAACATCCGCGTCAGAATGGCCCAACAATCCTTTCGCATAAGGAATATGCACGCCGCCTAATATAAGCTTGCGTCCTTTAACCAAGCGATGAATGTCATAACCAATACCGACGTGTTGCATTTTATTTTTCCTTAGATACCAACAGCATCTTAGCTAAACTTAGATCTTCCTGTGTTGTGATCTTGATATTGCGATAATCGCCTTTGACAACACTCACTTTAATTCCCAAGCGCTCAACCAGCATCGCGTCGTCCGTTGCTTTTAATGTTAAATTTCTTTTATGCGCTTTAAGAATAATATCTTTTTTAAAAACTTGCGGTGTTTGGATTTCCCATAATAGATCCCGAGGAATTGTTCTTTGCACGATGCCTTTCTTGGGGTCAACTAGCTTTATCGTTGATTTCACCGGAACTCCAACAACACATGCTCCTTTTGTTTTTGCTGTCCGCACAGCAGAAGAAATAATTTCCGAATTAATGAACGGACGCGCCACATCATGAATAGCGACTAATTGGGTATCCTTATCAAGTACGTTTAACCCGTGCCTTACCGAATCTCTGCGTGTCGCACCGCCGATGACAACCGCTTTTACTTTTTTCCAACGGAATTTCTCAATAATGCGCGCAAAATCCTTGAAGCTTTCTCGATGAACAACGATGATAATTTTATCAATGAGCGGACACGCCTCAAAAACTTTCAAACAATAAGCATAAAGCGGCTTTTGATCAAGGCGAATAAACGGCTTAAGAACGGAACTTTTTAAACGCGCTCCCCGTCCGGCTGCCACAATGATGGCTTCTGTTTTCATCAATTCATTTCACCTTGGCAAAAACCATTCGGCCGGCTTGTGTTTGCAGCACGGATGTTACTTCAGCCTTTATCTTCTGGCCGATAAACTTTCTAGCATCGGTCACCACGATCATCGTACCGTCATCCATATACCCAACAGCTTGGGTTGCCTCTTTACCTTCTTTAATAAGCCGCACTTCAATCGCTTCTCCGGGAAACACCACGGTTTTAACCGCGTTGGCTAATTCATTGACGTTAAGCGTTGAAACTCCCTGGATCGCGGCAACACGGTTAAGATTAAAATCTGTCGTGCATATTTTCGCATCCAGTATCTTTGCAAGACGGATGAGCTTACCGTCGACATCCGTTCCGCCGGTAACATCATCTTCGTGGATATGGACATCAATGCTAGAATCCTTTTGCATGGTACGCAACATTTCCATCCCGCGCCGTCCGCGTTGCCGTTTTAAATTATCCTCGGAATCCGCGATATGCTGTAATTCTTGCAGAACAAATCGCGGAATAACCAGGCGTGCTTCTAAAAACTTTGTTTTATAAATATCGGCTATTCTTCCATCTATAATGGAACTGGTGTCTAAGACCAAAACATCCTGCTTAACATCCTGGCGGCTGAAACGCACATACGGAATAATGATATTGAATTCATCTTTACCGCGCAGTGCCATAACAGCTCCCAAATAAGAAAAAACCAGCGTTAAAATGACCTTTAAAATAGAATTAATAAATTCGCCTAGGGGAAGAAGTGATAGAATATCCGTGATCAATTTAGCCATAATGATCCCCAGGACCAAACCGAAAACCATGCTGGACAGTCCCCGGACAGAAACCCGGCGCATATTGGCTTCCAAAACGATCAAGACAATACCGCAAACGGCTCCCAAGATAATTCCGATCAACGGCTTGTCGCTCATCATTCCAATTTGATACCCAACGATCCCGCTGATCAGCAAGAAGAAAAACCTTACGAATAAAAGGGTCATAACCCACACTTCCTTTCTTTGCTCTAAGGCCAGAGGGAATAATATTCTGACCTTAAAGCCTTATAAAATTTATAAATGGTCCAGCACTTCTTTTACTGTTTCCGCGGAAATAATATCAATCTTAATATTCTTCAAATCGTTTTTTCCTTTAAGATTATTTTTAGGGATAATACACCTCTTAAAACCAAGCTTTTGGGCTTCATTAATGCGCGAGCTGATCTGGCTCACGCTGCGTATTTCTGACGCTAAGCCCACTTCCCCTAGAACAACCATGTCCGCAGAAACAGCCTTATCTAAAAGGGCTGTGGCAATAGCGACCACAACACCCAGATCTGCCGCCGGGTCATTGACTTTTACTCCTCCGACGACATTAAGAAAAATATCTTTATCCTGTAAATTAAGGCCGATCTTTTTTTCTAAAACTGCCGCTAATAATGCAAGCCTATTTTGATCAAACCCTTGCGCCTTTTGGCGAACCATGCCAAAACTTGCCCGGCTGACCAGGCCTTGGATCTCTACTAAGAATGGACGTGTTCCCTCTAAGATAGGAACAACCACCGACCCCGAAGACCCCTTGGGCCTTTCTGATAAAAAGATCTCGGACGGATTGCTCACTTCCATTAATCCGTTGGCCGACATCTCAAAAACACCAATTTCATTGGTCGAGCCAAAACGGTTTTTAGTTGCCCGCAAAACCCGATAAGACGAATAACGCTCCCCTTCAAAATATAAAACCGTATCGACCACATGCTCTAACACCCGAGGGCCGGCCAACATTCCTTCTTTTGTCACATGGCCAATAATGAAAAGTGCTATTCCTTGGGTTTTGGCCAGCTGTGTTAACACCGCCGAACATTCGCGAACTTGACTCACACTTCCCGGGCTTGATGAAATTGAGGGGTGAAAAATAACCTGGATCGAATCAATGATAACAACTTCCGGTTTCAGCTTTTGAATATGTTCGATGATAATATTAAGATCGATCTGATTAACGATATAAATATGGCTTTTTCCGTGGCTGTCTAAACGGTCAGCACGCATCTTGGATTGTTTAACCGATTCCTCCCCGCTCACATAAAGAACCGTATGCTTTTTTTCGCTTAAAACACAGCCCACCTGTAATGACAATGTCGATTTTCCAATGCCCGGATCACCGCCAATGAGCGTTACCGATCCCGCCACAATACCGCCGCCTAAAACCTGGTCAAACTCGTCAATGCCGGTTTTGATCCGGTCTTCATCTTTCGTCAAAACATCGCCGAGTAAAACCGGTTCATCTCGGACGGAAAGCGGGACATGAATTCCTTGCGGTAATTCCTCGGCATTTTCTTCAACAATTGTGTTCCAACTTTCGCAGCTAGAACACTTGCCCATCCATGCCGGAAATTGGGCGCCGCAATTTTGACAAATAAAAAGTGTCTTTATTTTCATTTCTAGCAAACGATCCTTCACTAAAGAAACTTCAGAATTTGATACTTCGTTCCACACCTAGAAGATCGGCCTCCCGATCAAAAGAATCCAGCCCCTCGCTTTGTTTACGTAAACGATATTTAAATTCCGTCGAACTAGAGGAGCTTCCTTCTGTCTTCTTTTTGATGGTCCACTCCCGGTGAATATCGCTTTCCGCAACTAACGGTGAGATCTTAACAGCAGCCATCGCTCCCGCGAAATCACATTGCCGCGACAGATCAAAATCACCACTGATGTTAAAACTTAATCCATCGCTTTGTGCAATTAATGAATTGTCCAACTGCACAACAGGATAAGAGCCAAAAAAGTTGATTTGCAGTTGATCGAACTCTAATCCCTGGATCGACCCGTCATAGGCCAGGATCTTTCCTTTGAGAATAGGCTTATCCGTCATCCCGGAAACCTCAATAAATCCCGACGCTTGCCCGAAAATACGGTCTTCAACAGGACATCCGAGCCACATCAATAATTCCGCAAGCTGAGCGTCAGAAAAACGTAAAGACAGGCTTATCTCATACGGAGCGAACAAGCCAATGTACCCATCACAGATGATCCCGCCCCAGGATAATGAATATAAATAAAGCCGGCCTTTTTTAATGATGAAGTGGCCCGAGAGCTCATCGACGGGCTTGTAATCAAAAAGAGAATACTGGCTAGCCAGCGCACCGCGGATAAAAGACCCGGAAGCCTCGCGTACAACTTCAAAAGAACTTCCCAATTCCGTGGAAATGTCGAACAGCGGCGTTTTGAAATGATTGATCTTGGTTTGGAACTCAAAGTTTTCTTGCGCAAGAAATTTTCCCTCAAACGCAATGGAACTTCCGTTCTCAAAACTTAACGTCATATTGATTTTCCGCGCGGAAAAATCCACAACGCCGTTAAAATTAAATACATTCTCCCCGTGGGCCAAAGACACCGGAAAAAAAATCAACCACAAGAAAAATACGAGGCCTTTTTTAGCCATACCTTAAATTTAACCGTTATTCAAAAGCCAACGTGTCATTATGACGCGTAATTTTAACGTGGCTGCCTTCTTTAAAACGGCCCGAGATAATTTCTTCTGCCAACGGGTCTTCTAAGAAGCGCTGGATCGTGCGCTTAAGCGGCCGCGCGCCAAAAATAGGGTCAAAGCCTTTCTCGATCAAAAGCTCCAAAGCCTCTTTAGAAAGATCAAAAGTCATTTGTTGTTCCTTTAACCGCTGGGCAACTTCTTTGACTTCCAGATCGACGATCTTGATCAAATTCTCTCTTGTCAGAGACTGAAAGACGATCGTATCATCAATACGATTCAAGAATTCCGGCTTAAAGGTTTTTTTAACTTCTTCCAAAAGACGGTCTTTCATTTCCTGATAATTGACCTCTTCTGTTTGCGAAATAAATCCTAGAGAACCGCGCTTGCGTAAAATATCCGCGCCAACGTTCGATGTCATAATAATAATGGTATTACGAAAATCGATCTTGCGTCCAAAACTGTCCGTCAGACGTCCTTCTTCTAAAACCTGCAAAAGAAGATTAAAAACATCCGGGTGGGCTTTTTCAATTTCATCCAACAAAATGACCGAATACGGCCTTCGGCGCACACGCTCGGTTAATTGTCCGCCTTCTTCATAACCAACATATCCCGGGGGAGCTCCGATCAAACGAGAGACATTGAATTTATCCATATACTCCGACATATCGATCTGAATAAGTGCATTTTCATCGCCAAACATAAATTCCGACAGAACTCTCGCTAACAGAGTTTTACCGACACCAGTGGGCCCTAAGAAAATAAAAGAGCCGATAGGCCGTCGGGGATTTTTTATTCCCGCCCGTGACCGACGGACAGATCGGGCGATAGCGCTGATAGCCTCTTCCTGGCCGATAACCGCATTGCGTATGCGCTCTTCCATTTTCAGAAGTTTTTCGCTGTCTTTTTGCTCCAAGCGAAAGAGCGGAATTTTCGTCCATTGCGAAACAACTTTCGCGATATCTTCTTCGCCAAGCGTTGGAATGATCACATCACGTTTTTGGTTCCATTCATTGCGCACCCGCTCTAATTGTTCCCGAGCTTCCCGTTCCTGATCGCGCATCTTAGCCGCCCGTTCAAAATCCTGAGATTTAATGTAGGATTCTTTCTCTTCTTTGAGCTGTTCGATCTTGCCTTCTAAATCTTTAACATCCTGCGGAACAACCATCGCCTGTAAACGCGACCTTGATCCGGCCTCGTCTAAAATATCCACCGCTTTATCCGGTAAAAACCTCCCCGATATATAACGATCTGATAATTTAGCCGCCGCCTCTAAGGCTTCATCGGAAAATTTAACTCGATGATGTGCCTCATATCTGTCGCGAAGTCCTTTTAAGATCTGGATCGTTTCATCTACCGACGGAGGCTCAACAACAATGGTTTGAAAACGGCGCTCTAAAGCCGCGTCTTTTTCGATGTGTTTACGATATTCATCTAACGTTGTAGCGCCAATGCACTGGATCTCTCCGCGCGCTAAAGCCGGCTTTAAAATATTAGCCGCGTCAATAGCACCCTCGGCCGCGCCGGCGCCAACGAGCGTATGCAGCTCATCGACAAAAAGAATGATCTTTCCTGACCGTTTAATTTCATCCATAATGGCTTTGATGCGTTCTTCAAATTGGCCGCGGTATTTTGTTCCGGCGATCATTAAAGCCAGGTCTAGGACAATGATATTCTTATCGCGCAAAAGCTCCGGAACATCGCCATGTACGATCAACTGCGCCAGACCTTCTACAATAGCTGTTTTTCCAACACCTGCTTCACCGAGTAAAACCGGATTATTTTTTGTGCGCCGGCTTAAGATCTGAACAATGCGCTCGATCTCATTTTGCCGTCCGATCACAGGATCAAGTTTGCCGTCTTTGGCTAATTTATTTAAATTACGCCCATAAGCGTCAATAGCCGGTGTTTTGCCACCGCGCACGGGTTCTTGCGCGTTAAAACCCGGAATTCCAGAACCCAATAGCGACATAACTTCATTGCGCACTTTTCCTAGGTCTAATCCCAAATTAAGCAAAACCCGATAGGCCATACCTTCGCCTTCTTTGATCAAGCCTAACAAAAGATGTTCGGTGCCGATGTAGTTATGGCCTAAAGCGCGCGCTTCTTCCGCCGAAAGCTCCAAAGCTTTTTTAGAACGCGGCGTAAACGGAATATCGCCCAACACCTGCGTTTGCGGACCGGGTTGAACTAATTTTTCAACTTCAATGCGAATGGTTTCAAGGTCAAGCCCCAATTTTTGTAAAACAGCGGCTGCCACCCCTTCGCCTTCGCGAATAAGGCCTAACAAAATATGTTCGGTGCCGATATAATCGTGATTAAAACGCCTAGCTTCTTCTTTGGCGAAAACAATAACCTTGCGTGCTCTTTCCGTAAAACGATTGAACATTTCTATTTCCCTCCTAATTTACTTCGAATAAGATGAGCTCTTTTCACATCCCGTTCGGGTGTGGTTAATTTTTTCCCTTCGATCTTTTGTAAATGCGCCGGCTGGATCATCAAGAATAATTCATTGATAGAAACCCGATCCACATCTTTAATGATCCCGACGTCGATCCCTAACCTGACCATCGATAATAGCTCTGCCGTTTCTTGACTGGAAATAATATGCGCGTTTCGTAAAATCCCGAACGAACGGCAAATTTTATCTTCCAGCATCGGCCGGTTTTGGACTAAAAGCGCCTGACGTGCCTGCTCTTCTTGCTCAATGACCTGCCGAATAAGTCCGTTAATATTTTGGATAATTTCATCTTCGCTATGGCCCAGCGACACCTGATTTGAGATCTGAAAGAAATTTCCGCTGGCCTGCGTCCCTTCTCCGTAAAATCCGCGCGACGTAAAACTCAACTTTGAAATAGCCGCCAAGACTTTATTAATTTGCTTTGTCATCACTAACGCCGGCAAATGGAGCATGACAGAACCCCTCATCCCGGTTCCGGTATTTGTCGGACACGCTGTTAAATATCCCCAATCCGGTAAAAAGGCAAATTCTAATTTTGCCGATAAAGCGCTATCAATGGCGTCAATGATCTTCCACGTTTCAAAAAGATTAAATCCGGATTGTAAAACCTGAATACGCAGATGATCTTCTTCATTGACCATGACCGACAAAACTTCTTCTTTAGAAATAATAAGCGCTTTGCCTTCACCTTGAGCCGCGTGTTCATGGCTCATCAAATGCCGTTCGATCAAAAATTGTTTATCCACATTATCCAATTCGTTGATCTTAAAAACACTGGAGGCTTTGAACAGGTCGATTTCTCCGATAGCCCCTTGGACCGAATCAACAACATCGGTCAATGTTTTTTTGCTCGCCTTGTTGGGAAAGGAAAGCTTACTTAAATTACGCGCCAAACGAATACGCGAAGACATCACAATGTTGGCGTGCGGACCCGTGCCTTTAAGCCACTCGCCGGTATGATGGATGAGATTATCTAGTTTCATTTGTCTTGATTTCCTTTTTTCTCAAACTCACGGATCTTATCGCGCAAATAGGCCGCCTCTTCAAAATTCTCATTTTGAATAGCCAGCTGCAGTTGATCTTTTAATTCTTTCAAGTTAAGCGTTTTTGTTTTAACGCCCGACAGCGCCCTGGCCGGGATTTTTCCCCGATGCTGCGCGGCTCCGTGGATCTTTTTTAAAAGCGCGCCTAAATATTCACGAAATGACACATAACAATCGCTGCAACCTAAACGCCCCATTTTTCGAAAATCATCATAGCTTAAACCGCAGTTAGCGCATTTGACTTTTACTTTCTCGGCAGAATCTTTTGTCGGTTGATTGCCGCTAAAATCCGACAGGCCGGCTAAAAGGTCAGCGAGCCCAAACTGTTGTTCCATCTGAACACTTTTTTCACGCGCGCAGTCTTCACACAGATGCAACTCCGACATTTGTTCATCAACAATTTCCGTTAAATGAACAGTGGCTTTTTTCTTTGCGCAAATATCACATTGCATAATTATTCCTCATTTTCAGAAAGTTTTGCGGCATGTAACTTGTAACGTGCAACCCGGGCAACATGTTCCAAATCACAAGTCACAATTTATTAATACTTCACACCATCTGTTTTAGTTAACGCATGAAAAAGTTTGATCAATTTTAATGTCACCGCACCCGGTTTGCCGCTGCCAATGGTCCGTCCGTCCACTTTGACCACCGGAATGATCTCGGCGGCTGTTCCGGTCAAGAAACACTCATCCGCCGTAAACACTTCGTGGCGAGTGATCGCGCATTCTTTTGTTTTGACATTATTTTTGGCGGCCAGATCCAACACCACTTGGCGGGTGATCCCTTTTAAACGTCCCTGCCACGGTGTTAAAAGCCGTCCTTCTTTGACGATAAAAATATTATCACCCGTGCATTCCGCCACAAATCCTTGCGCGTCCAACATAATGGCTTCATTGTATCCGCAATTGGTCGCCTCAATTTTTGCCATGATGTTATTAAGATAATTGAGCGATTTTAGCTGCGGGTTAAGCGCTTCCGGAAGATTGCGCACCGTCGGAACTGTAATGATCTCCATTCCTCTTTGATAAAGCTCCTGAGGATAAAGAGTGATCTTATCAGCGATGATCACGATATTAGGCAGTCCCTTGCATTTTCTTGGATCCAGGCCAAGATCGCCTTCGCCTCGGCTCACCACCACGCGGATATACGCATCTTTAAGGCCGTTGGCCTTAAGTGTTCCAGTGATCGCCTTGATCATCTGTTCTTTGGTCAAGGGGATCTTTAGCATCATGGTATGCGCTGTTTCATAAAGACGAGTAATGTGGTCTTTTAAGCGAAACACTAATCCGCCGTAAGAACGAATTCCCTCAAAGGCTCCGTCGCCATACAGAAATCCGTGGTCGAACACGGAGATCTTGGCTTCACTTTTTTCCACAAATTTTCCATTAAGATATATTTTCATATTACTTCTCCTTTGATGAGCTTACCATTTAACTTAAAATCTTTCCGTCCCGAATATGTAAAATTTTCTGTGTACGTTTCGCGATCGCTTCGTCATGCGTTACGATGATCAAGGCCTGCTGGTTTTCTTTATTGAGCTTCAACAAAAGATCGACGACTTCCTGCCCGCTTTGTGAATCCAGGTTTCCGGTCGGTTCATCGCAAAAAATAATTTTTGGGTCATTCATTAAAGCCCGCGCAATGGCGACCCTTTGCTGCTCTCCGCCGGAAAGCTCATTAGGCCGGTGTGAAACTCTTTTGCCTAGCCCAACTTTTTCCAAAAGCTCTAATCCTTTTTGTTGCGCCTCTTTTTTTTGGCGCATATCGTTTTTGATCAGAGCCGGTAAAATCACATTTTCTAACGCCGTAAATTCCGGCAATAGATGATAGAATTGAAAAACAAATCCGGCTTGGTTGTTTCTAATATCCGCGCGCTGCCGATCGCTTAAGCTATAAATTTCCCGGCCTTCAAAAAGAACTTTTCCTTCACTCGGACGGTCTAGTCCTCCTAAAATATGAAGCAGTGTTGATTTGCCCGCCCCTGAAGGCCCGACCACCGCAACGGTTTCACCGCGATTAATTTTGAAATCAACTCCTTTTAAAACATGTAACGGAGCGCTTAAATGATCATAGGTTTTATGAAGGCCTGTGGCTTCCAACATTATTCGTACCTCAAGGCCTCAACCGGCTCTAAATTCGCCGCCTGATGAGCCGGATAAACCGTTGCCAAATAACTGATAAGAATTGCCGATGTTATAATGATCAAAATGTCGCTAAGCTGTAAAATAACCGGTAACCGGTCAATATAATAAATCTCTTGAGGCAATTTAATGAATTGATATTTCTTTAAAACGATGCACGCCGTGACCCCGCATACAGTCCCCCAAAAAGTTCCGATGATACCGATAGAAATCCCGGTTAAAGTAAAGATCCTTCTAATGGCATTTTTCGGGACACCGATCGATTTTAAAATACCGATGTCTTTCACCTTGCTTTTAACCGTCACCATCAGCGTGCTGAAAATATTAAAGGAAGCTACCAAAACAATGAGCGCCAGGATAATGAACATCGCTAATTTTTCTAAACGAAGCGCGGCAAAGAAATTTCGGTTCGCTTCAACCCAAGTTCGCACTAAAAATCCATATCCGAGGATCTCATGAATGGATTCTTTTGCCTCACCGACGCGGTAAACATTGCTGACATTAACAGCAATTCCGGTCGCCGTATCCGCGGGTAAATTGAAGATCTCTTGGGCTTTTTTCAAATTCACTAAAATCAAGTTCATATCGTAGTCATACATCCCCGACGTAAAAATGCCCACGATGCTAAGTTTATAACGCCATGATTGGCCGGAAATGCCCGATGCCGGCGCAATGAGCGTGATCGTATCGCCTAACGTAAATCCAAAATAATCCGCTAATTCGCTTCCGACGATAACGCCATCGCCAGTTAAATCTTCAATTTTTCCCTTTACCAAATATTGACTGATCTTGGTGACATTTTTCTCGCTGGCCGGATTAACCCCGCGAATCCCTAAGCCCATCGCTCGGCCATCGGATTCCAGAAAAATACTGCCGTGGATATAGGCGGTGGTTGCGGTAATTCCGGGAACATCTTTTATTTTTTCACGAACCGCTTCAAAACTGCGAATTCCACTTTCTTTTTCGATCACAATGTGCGCGTTGGTACCGATGATCTTATTACGCAGATCAGTATCAAAACCGGTCATAACGCCGATCACCACAATAAGAGCCATCACGCCAATGGCAATTCCGATAATGGAAATAAGATTAATGGCCGACAAAAATCCGGCCTTTTTCGCCGACAAATACCGAAAGCTGATCCAATTTTCGTACTGCATAGAGGAGTTATTTTTGTGCCGGTTTCAATAAAGGAAATAAGATAACATCACGGATAGACGCAGCGTCTGTTAACAGCATCACCAATCGGTCAATGCCGATCCCTAATCCTCCGGCGGGCGGCATCCCATATTCGAGCGCGTGGACAAAATCTTCGTCAATGGCGCGGTTGCCCGTTTCCACATCATCAGCCAAGTCATCCAAAAGGCGTTTTCTTTGCTCTTCGGGATCATTAAGCTCGGAATAGGCATTGCCGACTTCCATTCCGCCGATAAAAAGCTCAAAACGCTCGGCAATAGACGGGTCATCTTTTTTTGTTTTTGCCAAAGGCGAAAGGAACGTAAAGTAATCGACAAAAAAGATCGGATTAACCGTCGCATCTTCTTCTAAGAGTTCCTCGACAATTTTCATCACCGCCGAACGCGTTAATTTATCCGTAAGGGCGACATTTTTCTTCGCTTTAACTTTCTTGAGCATCGTTGCCGCGTCATCGGTAGAATCAATGTCAAACTTTTCTTTGATGGTTTTGGCGAATGACCGTCGCTGCCACGGCGGCGTAAAGTCAATTTCTTTGCCTTGATAATTCATTTTGTAAGAACCGTTAAGCTTGTTCACCAACTCACAGATCAATTCTTCAGTGAGTTTCATCATATCTTCATAATCGGCGTAAGCCTGATAGACTTCCATCATGGTAAACTCAGGGTTATGACGAGTAGAAATGCCTTCATTGCGAAAGTTGCGGTTCATTTCATACACTTTTTCCAAACCGCCGACCAAAAGGCGTTTTAAATAAAGCTCAGGCGCAATACGTAAAAAAACTTCCATATCGTAAGCATTGTGAACACTTTTAAACGGTTTACCGCGCGCGCCGCCGGCAATGGGTTGCAGCATCGGTGTTTCCACTTCTAAAAAACCTTTTGCATCTAAGAAAGCACGGATCGCCGAAACAATTTTTGTGCGCTTGATAAAAAGCTGGCGCACTTCCGGATTAGCGATCAGGTCGACATAGCGTTGACGGTAGCGGATCTCCACGTCTTTTAAGCCGTGCCATTTTTCCGGTAAAGTCATCAAAGATTTTGAAAGAACGGTCAATTCTTTAACGCGGATACTTTCTTGGCCCATATGTGTTTTAAAAAGTTCGCCCTTAACGCCGATAATGTCGCCGATGTCAAGGTCATGGACAATATCCAGTGTCTTTTCACCCGCGTGATCAGCTTTTATATAAAGCTGGATTTTCCCGGATTGATCTTGAAGGTCGACAAAGAAAACCTTACCGTGTTTACGGTTAGCCACGATACGGCCGGCGACAGAAACGACTTTCCCGTCGAGAAATTGACTTAAGATCACGGCGATAGAATCGGTATGATCAAATTTACCGCCATAAGGATTTGTAATACCTTTGGCTTTGAGGTCACTTAGTTTTCCTAATCGAACACTTTTAGTTTCATGCGGTTCCAAAATATTCTCCTTGAAATGGGCACAAAAACTCGCTATTTTGCGCCATAAACTAATATAAATATTAGTGGTATTATATAGAAAAACTATGGGAGTGTCAATTAAAGACTAGGAAGGAAATTATCCGTAACTTATTGCTCTCATTAAAGTTATAAGATAACTTCTATTTTTGATCTTACGGAATTCGAGATAAAGCAGTTTTCTTTTGAAAGTGCGCAAAGCTTGTGAATTTGCTCACTGCTCGCGGCAGGTTGCAGCGATATTTTGGGCATGATCTTAACCGAAGAAACCATCATAATGCCATCTTTGATTTCTAAAACGCCTTCGGCTTGCGCCTCATAACTGGTAATTTTAAAACCTTCGCGCGGCGCAAAATGAAGGAATGTCAACATAAAACAGCTATTGACCGCCGCCACCAAAAGATCTTCCGGTGACCAAATGCCGGGATGCCCTTTAAATTCCGGCGGCGCGGCTATTTCTAGATCTGGCTTGCCGGGAACCGAGGCAATTCCTTTTTTTTCGGCCGACCACTGAATAGCTGTTTTGTAAATATACTGTTTCATAAAGGATTATCCGGACACGAGGCAGATCTGGTGAGCATTCGCTAAGCGAACGGTTTTTTCCCGGTCAATAATGAGTGTCTTTCCGGCTTCGATAGCCAAACAACCGGCTTTTACTTTGATCATAGATTCAATGGTGCGAGGGCCGATCACCGGAATATCAAAACGATTATCTTGTTGAGGTTTAGCCATTTTAACGATCACCGCTCCCCGTCGAGAAATACGTCCGGCGCGCAAGATCGTTTGATCAGTTCCCTCCATGGCCTCGATAGCAACAATGGCTTTATCCTTCACAGCCACGGTTTGCCCCACATCCAAAAGCCCCATATTTTTAGCAATATCTTTTCCAAAACTGATATCCTCTAGTTCTTGCAATGTCGGCGCGCGCTTAGTCAGCGTTCCTTTGGGCGCCAAATATTCGGCCAGTAAAAATGTTGAGTCTAAAAGTTCCATGCCATTTTCTTTTAACTTCGCGGCAACTGCCGAAAAGATCGTGTCGGCTTTGCGGTCTTTAAGCGCGGAAAACAATTTCTGAAATTCATGATCTAGGGCAACCGTTTCATCAAATAAATTTTCCGGATTAACTTGGCCAGCCATGATCACTTGCTTGACATTTTGATCTTTAAGAAAATCAAAGAGCTTTTTAAGTTCCCCGGCGCTGACTAAAAGGAATTGGTCGACAAAGAAACGCAAAAAAAAGGAAGTGTCCCCTTTAATGCCGACCGCGATGACCTTTATTTTTCTTTTTTTCGCTTCGTGGACAAAAAGGAGAGGAAATTTGCCGTTTCCGGCGATCAAACCTAAGATTTGCGGTTGTTCCATAAGGATATTTCTGTTAAGAATGAACCACCGTTAACTGCACAAGCCCCGGGCAGAGGCCTTGGTAAAATCGACTAGATAATCTATCTCCGGACAAGATCTAATGTCTTGCGCTATCTTTTCTAAGGCATGGACCTTGATCAATCCGGAATGAAATAAGATCTTAAACGCCTTGTGCAATGCCCTAAGAGTTTCGGAAGAGATCTTTGCGCGCTTTAAACCAATGCTATTTAAGCCATAAACCTTAGCCGGATGGCCGTCGCACATCGAAAACGGAGGAATATCTTGAACGACTTTCGAGCAACCGCCGATAATAGCGAGTTTTCCGACGCGAACGAACTGATGAATAGCCGCCAATCCTCCGACAACCGCCGCGTCTTCAATGGTCACATGGCCGGCTAACGTAGCATTATTGGCTAAAACGCAATTATTTCCTACACAGCAATCATGCGCGATATGGCAATAGGCCATAAATAAATTATCACTGCCAATGATCGTTTTTCCGTTTTCGCCTGTTCCGGGATTAACGGTAATATATTCACGAAAAACGTTATTTTGCCCGATCTCTAAGAAAACTTTCTGATCTATTTTAAATTTTTTGTCTTGAGGGATACTCCCCACAACCGCTCCGCTAAAAAATTGGCAACCCTTCCCGATAGTTGTGTAACCGCGAATAAGGCAATTGTTCCCAACAATGCAATCATCGCCCAAAACAACATTTTCCTCAATGATAGAATACGGGCCAACGATAACATTCTTTCCTAATTGGGCTTTAGAGTGAACAATGGCTGTTGGATGGATATTCATTCTATTTAACCTAAATATGTCCCGTCGGTAAAAGAAAAAACAAGATCTGCCTCCACCACAATTTCTCCGTTAACCTTGCCAACGCCGCGCACCTGGGCAAATTTAGCCTTATTGCGGATCACATCAACTTCCATGACCAGCTGATCGCCGGGACTGACGATTTTACGGAATTTAACTTTGTCGGCTGACAAAAAGAACGCTAATTTTCCGTGATTTTGTTTATCGGTTAAAACTGCAATGCCACCAACTTGAGCCATGGCTTCCACCATTAAAACTCCCGGCATAATAGGCCTTGCCGGAAAATGTCCCTGAAAGAAATTTTCATTGAACGTAACATTTTTAACCGCCACCGCGCGTTTTCCCGGTTCAACTTGCAAAACCCTATCCACCAAAAGAAACGGATAACGATGCGGAAGGATTTTCATGATGCCATCAATATTAAACTGCGTGGCATTAACCAATTCGCTCGGAAAATGGTGATCCGGTGCTGACTCTTGCGTTTTTTTACTTTGATCAAATATCTTTTTTAAAAGCTGCAGGTTCAGCGTGTGCCCGCTTTTTACGGCAAAGATATGCCCTTTGATCGGCTGGCCTAATAAATACAGGTCTCCGATCAGATCAAGGACTTTGTGGCGGGCAAATTCATTTTCAAAACGAAGTTTATTATTCACAACTCCTTTTTCTCCGACGACAAGCGTATTTTCGTAATTAGCGCCCTTGCCTAAGCCCAGCGCTTTAAGCTGTTCCACTTCTTTTTCCATGCAAAACGTACGGCAAGGCGCGATCTCTTGCTCAAAGGTTTGTTGATTAACGTCAAGGCTAAAAAATTGAGGCGGCACTCTAAAATCACTGTAATCTAACGTGTACGATATTTTAAAATCTGAGGCCGGAATAGCCAAAAGAGAACAGCCGTTACGCTCGACCCAAAGCGGTTCCTTTATTTCGCAATATTTTCGAGAAACAGCTTGCTCGACAACACCGGATTTCTTAACCGCGTTCAAAAAGAAAGTCGCGCTGCCGTCCATTCCCGGAACTTCATTGCCGTTGATCTCTATCGTTAAATTATCAATACCGAGCCCGCATAGAACCGACATCAAATGTTCTATCGTATAGATGGTTTCTTCTCCGGCGCCGATCGACGTGCATCGCGAAACTTTCGCGGCTAGGTCAACACTGGAAAAATCAGCCTTCACCTTAGGAGAGCCGGGTAGATCAGTGCGAATAAAACAAATACCGGCACCAACTTCAGCGGGCTTAAGGCAGACCTTTGTTTTGTGCCCCGTATGAAGGCCCACGCCTTCTAAGGTAACTTCGCTTTGAATCGTTTTTTGTTTTTCGTCCATAGATTATTTATAAAAAAATTATTTTCCGGATTGATCGATCTTTGCTTCTAAAGCTTGAATGTGTTTCTTCAATTCATTGATCGTTTCCACATAATGGGGCAATCTTTGGAGATGGGCGTTGACTTTTTTTGCCTCATCATGCGGTTTAGCCGGATAACCCGATACCATGGTATGGGCCGCCACCGATTTTGTGACACCCGCTTGCGCGGCAACAATAGCACCCTCACCGATCGTTAGGTGCCCGGCCAACCCGGCTTGACCGGCTAAAATAGCTTTTTTCTCGACGGTAACACTACCCGATATCCCAACTTGTGCCAAGATAAGACAATGTTCTCCAATGATCACATTGTGGGCAATGTGGACAAGGTTATCAACCTTGGTCCCGCGGCCGATCAATGTCTTGTCAAAACGGGCGCGGTCGATAGCAGCATTAGCGCCAATTTCCACGTCATCCTCAATAATCACTGTTCCGATTTGAGGAATTTTTTCATGGATACCTTCAACATCAATAAATCCAAATCCATCAGAGCCTACAACCGTTCCGCTATGAATAATGACACGGTTACCGATAGTCACTCGCTCCCTGATCGTTACACGCGGATAAATAAGGCAATCTTTTCCAACAGCCGCATCATAACCGATAAAACATCCCGCGTGGATAGCGGCATGATCACCGATCTTTGCTTTTGCTTCCACGATCACATGCGGCCCGATAAAAACCCCTTTACCAATCTTTGCCGTTTTATCGATAATGGCCGTTTTATGGATCCCTGCTTTTTGACTTTTGGGCAGATCAACACATGCAGAAAGAATTTTTGTAAACGCTAAGGACGGATTATCAACCAGGATAAGCGGTTTGGAAGTTTTTTCTGTCGAGCGGGGCGCAAGAATTGCCGATGCTTTTGTCGTGCCAATCAGAGAAAAATACTTTGGATTAGCAATAAATGTGAGGTCTCCCTCTTGGGCTTCTTTAATTCCGCAAAGCCCGGTCACAACAATATTCTTATCGCCGACAACCTCACCCTTAACGAGCTTAGCTATCTCTCCCAGGGTTTTACGCATGAAAATACCTTAAGATCGATTATTTCTTGGCTGGATATTTTTCGTTGAGAAGCTTGATGACTTGATCCGTCACATCTAAGCTCTGGTTACCGTAAATAAGAACCCGGTCATTAAGAATGACAGTATAGCCTTCTTTTTCGGCGTAACCCTTAACAACTTTTTCGATATCCATAAGAATCTCTTTTATTCTTTCATCACGTTCTTTTTTAAGATCCGTGGAATTAAGACGTCCATATTCTCTTAAGTCCGCTGTTTCCTTATCAATTTGAGTTTGCAGTTTATTTTTTTCATCCTCTTTCAAAACATTGAGCTTTCCCGTTTCCTCGGTAACTTTTTGCGCTCTTTTATTATACTCGTTTTGGAATTCGGTCTGCTTTTTCGCTAAGCTCTCATCATATTCTTTAGTTTTGCCGTATTCATCAAAGATCCGCCCTAGGTCCACATAGCCCATTTTAACCTGAGCGGCTTCTTGGGCATAAACACCCGACGCAAAAGACAATATCAAACATCCCATGACCACAACACTCATTAACCGTTTCATAAAATTCTCCCTTTCTTGTTCTTTTAGCCGCTAAAACCCGCGGCTCACGCTAAAATAAAATTTCCCGGAACGGCTTTCTTCTCCCGGTTCATCACTTAAAGGATAACCATAATCAAGATTGATGGGGCCAATGGGCGTTTTAACTCTCAAGCCTAACCCAGCGCCAGATTTAAGGTCGCCCGACGCAAAATCATCGATCTTGGACCATACATTACCGGTGTCAAAAAATCCAGCGACCCGGATAAAATCAACCAGAGGAATCGTATATTCGATGTTACCGATGAACATGCTCTCACCGCCGATAGGGTCATTCGTTGCGGAATCCAAGGGGCCGACTTTGCGTTCATTGTATCCGCGGATCGAATAAGCGCCGCCGGCGAAAAATCGCTCATAGATCGGAACGAAATCTGAATCTCCGTACGCGTCCGCAAATCCGGTCCTTAATCGAAACTCCAGAACCGAGCCGTACATCATCGGAATATCATAGCTTGTCTTCGTTTGAAACCGGACGAAATCTTTATCTCCGGCAAATAACCCACCGGCGACATCAACCGTACCGCTGGTGTACAGGCCCTTGCTCGGATTAAAAACATTATCACGTCCGTCATGCGCCAATCCAAAACTCATCGTACTGATCGTATTTTCTCCGACTTCACGCGCCAGCTCAGAACTCACGCCTTCTTCAAGATTGCTGATCTTGATATTTTCCAATTTATAGCTTGTGGAAGCGCTTAAATATTCCGATAATTGCTTGCCAAAACGAATATCGCCTCCGACGGTACGCTCATCATAGGCATAGCCAACATCACGTTCTCGCGAGTGTTGCATACGGTAAAGATCAAAACCGCCGGAAATAGGATAATCGAAAAGCCACGGTTCGGTAAAACTTAAGCGTTGATTATTGCGCACGGAACCCGTTTCGGCATGAATGACCAAATTCTGTCCACCGCCGGTAAAGGTAGGCCAATTGGTAAAATCAAAATTCTTCTGTTCGATCTCAACAAAACCGACCAATTGGTCAATGGTGCTATATCCGCCGCCAAAACTTAAATTTCCCGTCTTGGCTTCCTGGACTTGAACCACCAAGTCTTTTTTGTTCGCGACATCGGTGTCTTCAATGTCGTAATTAATATCCTCAAAATACCCTAGATTGCGCAGGCGCTCTTTACTGCGGCGCAATTTCTCTCCGTCAAATCTGTCGCCCGGATTCATTCTTAATTCTCGGCGAACAACGATATCGCGCGTGCGCGTATTGCCTTGAACTTTTACTCTGTTCACGTACGCCAGTTCGCCTTCATGGACATCTAAAGCAATTTCTACCTTGCCGGTTTCGGGATTAAGCGAAGTTGTTTTCTCGATATTGGCAAAAATATACCCTTTATCGAAATAGGCGGAACGAATTTCATCAACATCAAGATCAAGTTTTTCACGGCTAAAAATATGCCCCACCTTGATCTCTTTCATTTTAGCCAAGATCTCTTCTTGGGATAGAATCGTCGCGCCCTTAACAAGGATTTTACCCGTATAATAACGATTGCCCTCTTCAACGTTAATATTGACGATCAGGCGCCCTTTTTCTTGATAATCGAGGGCGTAATCTGCTTTGATATCGATAAAACCTTCCCGTTCATAAAAACTTTTAATGCGGTCCATATCTTCATCAAGGATCTCATCTTTTAAGTAGCCGGAATTAAACAACCATGCGGACCGGGTTTTGATAAGCTTAATGATCCGCTTTGAAGTAAACGCGCTATTGCCGATTACATTGATCTTGGCGATCTTAACACGGTCACCTTCTTGAATGATGAAATGCAACTTGGCTTTATGCGTCGTTTCGTCAACAGAAGTCTCAGCTTCAACAGAAACATTGGTAAGGCCTTTTTTAATATAGAGATCTTTGATGGTATCGATATCGTCTTTTAAGATCTTATTATCAAGGAATTTCCCTTCCTTAGTTTTGATCTTCGGGAGGAATGCTTTTGAATTAAATTGGCGGGTTTTAGAAAACGTGATCTTCTCGATGATCGGCTTTTCAGTAACATAAAAAACGACCCTAAAACCGTCTTCATAATCCTGATGGTCAACGCTAACATCAGAAAAATACCCGGAATTATAAAGCCTCTTTAGATCATCGCTCACTACATTCTGAAGGTATTCTTGCCCAACGCGCGTTTTAACCTTGGAAAGGATAATAGAGAGACTGATAGTCTTATTGCCCTTGATCTCAATGACTTTAACGATCTTATTTTCTGCCGGGACGACGGGTTCTTGCGCGGCCGGCGCCTCTTCAGGAGACAGCGAAAGCTTTGTGTTCAGGGAAACTTCTTGCTTTAAGCCATCGGAAAGCGGCGCAATGGCTTGCTCTTCTTGAACTTGCGCTTCATCTTCAACTGGTTGTGCGGAAATCGGGAGGACTAAAACACCTGCCAAAAACACACATAATAAGGAAAATATTTTATTTAGCATTGTTTGATTATAAATGTAAGACCAGCGGCTGTCAACACGTTCTTAAACGAAATTTTCTGATTTTATTCACTTCGAGCTAAATTTTCAAAACGCATATACTCTTTAATGAACGATAGCTTAACGGTTCCTACGGGGCCGTTTCTTTGCTTGGCGATGATACAATCGGCAACACCTTTGTTCTCATCGGTAGGATTATAGTATTCTTCGCGCATGAGAAGAACGACCAAATCAGCATCTTGCTCAATGGCGCCGGACTCGCGTAAATCGGAAAGCTGCGGCCGATGGTCTTGGCGGCTTTCCACCGCGCGCGATAACTGACTGATAGCAATAATAGGGATATCTAACTCGCGCGCCAAGGCCTTAATAGAGCGGGAAATTTCAGAAATTTCCTGCTGGCGGCTTTCTACCCTTTGCGAACTGCGCATCAACTGAAGATAATCCAAAACGATCATCTTGATATCATAATTCATCTTAAGTCTCCGGGCCTTGGCGCGCAATTCCAAAGCGGATATGGCCGGCGTATCATCAATAAAGATCGGCGCGGCCGATAATTTTCCGGCGGCAGCCGTTAATTTCGGCCAGTCGGACGGAGACAAAAATCCTGAACGCACTTTGTGGGCATCTACTCGCGCGTGCGAACATAAAAGTCTTTGGACCAGCTGTTCTTTAGACATTTCCAAGCTGAAAAACGCCACCGGAACATTTTTCTCAAGCGCGGCATATTCAGCCATCGAAACAGCTAAGGCGCTTTTTCCCATAGAAGGCCGGCCCGCAATAATGATCAAGTCCGATCTTTGAAGCCCGGATGTTTTATCATCAAATTCCCTAAATCCCGTTGAAATTCCGGTCACGTGTTCTTTGCGCTGATAAAGCCGATCAATAGTTTCAATGCTTTCCTTGATAAGATCCTTGATGTGAATGGCTTTCTGGCGCTGTTTAAGATCGGCGATCTCAAAAATAAGTTTTTCGGCACGGTCTACCAACTCATCGATATCGCTGGTTACTTCATAACCTTCCGTAACGATCTGGGTCGCGTTTTTAATAAGCATACGCTGTACGCTTTTTTCTTTAACAATGTGTGCGTAATATTCAATGTTCGCTGAGGTAGGGACAAAATCGATCAATTGGGCAATATAGCTGGCGCCCCCGACGGAATCTAAAGCGCCTTCGCTTTTTAATTCATCGGTTAAAGTGATCAGATCAACATTCTTATGTTCATTATAAAGCTTGATCATAACCTCAAAGATCTGGCGGTGGGCTTCTTCATAAAAGCAGGATTGATCGATGATCTCGACGGAAACGCCGATGGCCTCAGCGTCAATGAGCATAGCGCCTAACACAGACTTTTCAGCCTCGAGATTTTGCGGAGGGACTTTAATATCCTGATTTGTGATCATAGAGCAACAAGCTTACTGATACTTATTTTTTTGTAACCCAAAGCCTTATTTTGCCGGTCACTTTGGGATGAAGCGTAACGCCGATCTCGTAAATCCCTAATTCTTCAATGGGCTTTTCGATCACGATCGCTTTTTTATCAACCGTATAACCTTCAGCTTCCAAAGTTTTTGCAATATCAACCTCGGTAACGGAACCATAAAGCCTATCAAGGTCATTAACTTCCACCATGATCGTGCAGGACACATTAGCTAATTTTTTAGCTAATTCCTGAGCTTCTTGCTCTTGTTTGGATTCCAACAAAATCCTTCGGCTTTTATCCTGCTCAACTCTTTTCAAATTCCCAGCGGTAGCGATCATGCCAAGCTTTCCCGGAATAAGAAAGTTGCGGGCAAAACCATCTTTAACCTTAACAACATCACCGGCTTTCCCTAATTTGGGGACATCTTGAGATAAAATAACGTTCATGCTCTGCTCCCTTGCGTATGCGGTGCATATGCGCTTCCGGACAACACTCCTAAAAATCTTGCCTTTTTGATCGCGCGGACAATTTCTCTTTGTTGTTTAGCGGAAACACCCGTAACACGCCGAGAAAATATTTTTCCACGTCCGGAAACATATTTTTGGATAACATTAAATTGTTTATAATCAATGCTGGTGCCTTTAGCGATCTGGAATTTCACCTGGCGCCGCTCTCTGTCTTGTTGATTTCTTTCTGTGCGTTCTGCGCGTTCTGCGCGTTCTGCCTTTTCTGACTTTTCAACCTTTTTTCTTTCCACGTTCCTCCAACCTTTCTTAAATATCTTTTCGATGATAATGCGTTATGGTGCTTTCAAGTAAAAAACTTTATCCAGCGCCTTCTTCTTCATTCCACGAAGCGCTCTCTGTTTTGCTGTCCGCCGGAGAAGAATGATCGGCTGGAGCTTCTTCATCTGCGCCGGCCGCAGGAGCGCCGGTATCTTTACCACCCAAAAACTGAATTCGTTCGGCACGAACCTCAATAACGGATTTTTTTTGTCCATCCGTTCCTTCCCATGAACGCGATTGCAACCTTCCTTCAATGAAAACAGGACGGCCCTTTTGCAAATATTGGTTACAGACTTCAGCCTGTCTGTCCCAGGCGGTCGCGGTGATAAAACAAACTTCTTCTTTCATTTCTCCCGTTTTATCCTTATATTTCCGATTGATCGCTAAACGCAAATTAACGACCGCAACACCCGACGGCGTATAGCGCAATTCCGGGTCGCGGGTCAGATTACCGATGAGAAGAACTTTATTTAAACTAGCCATGGGGATCCCTCCGTAACAAAATTATATTTTGGTGAACATAAACCGCAAAATTTCTTCGTTCATGCGCAGAAGTTGTTTTGCTTTTATGATGGCCGCTGTAGGTGCGTCAAACTTAATAAGATAAAATGTAGCTTCTAAACATTTCTTGATGCTAAACGCCAGCTTGTGTTTTTCCAGCCAAACCTGGCTATTGATCACCTTACCGCCGTTTTTAGAAATAGCATCGCAGGCATATTTCGCTATTGCCTCTTTGGCCTCTTGCGGCATTTGCGCTTTAACAATCACTACCAATTCGTACTTATTCATCGCTCTCCCTTTTTGTTAAATTGATTCATCGCTTGATTAACATGTCCTTCTAGCCACAAACTACAACAGTCGACGGCTTGGTCGACAAAATCTTTCAACCCTTTTTTTTCTTCGCTGGTAAATTTGGAAAGAACAAATTCGGCTGTCTCGCCCTTGTTTGACGGCCCGCCGATCCCTAAACGCAGACGAGCAAATTCATTCGTCTTAAGATGCTCCTTGATAGAACGCAGGCCATTGTGTCCGCCGTCACTGCCTTGAAGGCGTAGGCGAATTTTTCCAAAATCAAGATTAAGATCATCGCAAACAACCAAAATATCTTCAAGAGCAACATTGCGCCAATGAACAGCTTTGGTAACAGCAATACCTGAATTGTTCATATACGTCAACGGCATAAAAAAATAAGCTTTGCCTTGCTGTGTTTCACCTTTAGCCAGAGAACCTTTTAAAAGAACGCTTTTCGCGAACCGTGCTTCGTATTTCTCGGCTAATTTTGTAACAACGCGAAAACCTAAATTATGCCGCGTATCTTCATATTCTTTGCCGGGATTGCCTAAACCAATAACAAGACGAGCGGACACTAATTTTATTTACCTTCTGATTTTTCGGCCTTAGGCTTTTCTTCCGCGGGCTTTTTCTCTTTATCACCGGCAGCTGTTTTCGCAGCGGCTGGATCTTCTTTCTTCTCTTTAAGAACTTCCGGCTCAGCTTGTGTCGCGGCCGCAGCAGCTTCTTCAGGTGTCACTTCTTTCATCGGAGGAACAACCGCAAACACGATCGTATCGGGATCTTGTTTTGTTTTGACCCCTTCCGGTAACGCAATATCTTTAACATGAATAACATCTTTAATCTTTAAACTACTGACATCGACTTCGATGTGATGAGGGATCTTGGTGGGTAAACAGATAACGCCTAATTCCCACAAAAGATGGTCCAAAGAACCGCCGTCTTGTTTGACACCGACCGGCTCGCCCTTGGCAACGATAGGGACCTTAACCTCAATTTCTTTGGTCAAGGAAATGTGATGCAGATCGAGATGTAAAATGCGCCCCGAAACAGGATCGCGCTGGGTATCTTTAACGATCGCCGAATAATCTTTGACCTTTTTATCATCATCAATAACGTTTAAGCTCAAGATGATGTTTTCCCCATGATGAAGCCGCTCGATGCGTTCAAAGGTTTTTCGGTCTAGCTGAATGGCAACGGTTTTCTTCCGTTCACCATACACAACCGCCGGAATAAAATCTTCCCGACGAAGTTGTTTTGTTTTTCTTGTCCCGATCGCAGTTCGTACATGTGCCTCTAGTGTGATTTCTTGCATAGCCCCTTCCTACTTTCTGATTGAGTCGAATAATGAACTAACGGATTCCTCGCTGTGAATACGTTTAATAGCTTCGGCCAAAAGCGGTGCGACCGAAAGCGCCTTGATCTTCGGATACTTCTTTACTTCCTTGAACGGAATACTATTAGTGATCACAACTTCTTTTAAAGGTTTGCACTGATGAATACGCGGAAGCGCGCTTCCGGAAAGAATACCATGGCTTACGGCCGCGTACACTTCTATAACGCCTTTTTTATCCAAGGTTTCAATGGCCTCGATCATAGAATTTGCGGTTGCGATAATATCATCAACGATAATAACACGTTTGCCTTTTACTTTTCCCAAAATGTGCATGGCTTCCACTTTTTCCGGGCTGTCGCGGCGTTTATCAACGATGGCAAGCCCGCAACCTAACCATTTGGCATAGGCGCGCGCCATTTTAATTCCGCCGACATCAGGAGAGACAACAATCAAATTATCCAATTTCTTTTTGGCAAAATAATCGCACAAAGTATTAATAGCATATAAATGATCGACGGGAATATCAAAAAATCCTTGGATCTGGCTGGCGTGCAAGTCCATCGTTAGAACTCTGTCAACGCCGGCGGCAACAATTAAATTGGCAACGAGTTTTGCCGTGATCGGAACGCGCGGTTGATCTTTTCTGTCTTGCCGGGCATAACCATAATAAGGCAAAACAGCGGTAATTCTTTGGGCCGAAGCGCGTTTAGCAGCGTCGATCAAGATCAAAAGCTCCATCAAGCTTTCATTGACTGGCGGACAAGTCGGCTGCACGATGAAAACGTCTTTACCGCGAATGTTCTCTTTGATCTGGACTCTAATTTCGCCTTCACTAAAGCGCGAGACAAAGACCTCCGTCAAGGGAATGCTAAGCTCATGACAGATCTCTTGCGCTAACTGCGGATTAGAATTTCCTGAAAAAACAGCCAAATTGTTCATGAGGACTCTCCGTTAAAATTTTCTTTTCGATGTTATTCTCGCCGGAACTCCGGCGGCAACATAGCCAGCGGGAACTTTCTTTCCCTTGGTTAAAACACAGCCCGCTCCCGTAGCACTTTTCTTTCCGATAACAACCGGAGCGACTAAAATAGAATCTGAACCGATAAAAGCGTCGTCGTGAATATGTGTCGCATTTTTATTCTTTCCGTCAAAATTGGCCGTCACAACACCGGCGCCAATATTCACCCGATTTCCCACCATCGCATCACCTAAAAAGCTAAAATGTTTCATAAAGCAATCTTTTCCGATACGAGAACGGGACACTTCTGTGAAATTCCCCACTTCCGTATGATCAGCGATCGTTGTATCCGGCCGAAGATGGCAAAACGGCCCAATGATGCAATTCTTGCCAATGCGCACATGGCTTTCAATGACGGTAAAAGGTTTGATCGTTGTATCGCGGCCGATCTTAACATCCTGATCGATAAATGTCGTCGCGGGGTCAACGATGGTAACGCCTTGCCGCATGAATTCCTTTAAAATCCTTTGGCGCAAACAATCCTGCGCTGCCGCTAGATCTTCACGATCATTAATGCCAAAACCCTCTGACGCGTCATCTGTCGTCACAAAATCAACTCGCTTACTTTTTTGACTTAACAAAGCAACGATGTCCGTTAAATAAAATTCTTTTTTCTTCGTGTTCATCTTAATGGCCGATAAACCACTCAGCAATTCCGATGACTTAAAACAATACGTGCCGACATTGATCTCTTTGATATTTTGTTCGGAAACCGTGGCATCCTTTTCTTCGCGTATCCCGACGATATTATTATTCCCGTCACGAACGATCCTGCCGTAACCTTTGGGGTCCTTAACGATCGCTGTTAAAACCGTGCAGGCCGCCTTTGAAACTTTATGGCGCTTAATGAGTTTGAGCACGGTTTCTTTGCGAAGAAGCGGCGTGTCACCGCAAACGATCAAACAATCGCCGTTAAAATTCTTTAACCCTTTTGACGCTGCCTTAACGGCATCGGCCGTTCCTAAAAGCTTTTTCTGGACCACAACAGCGATGTTTTTCCCTAAAAAATCCTTCACTTGGCTTGCCTGATGACCAACCACAACATACGTTTTCAAAGAACCTACCGAAACTGCTAAATCTAAAACATGCTCAATGATCGTTTTGCCGCAAACTTTATGAAGGACCTTGGGAGTGTCGGAATTCATCCGCACACCTTTTCCGGCGGCCAGGATTATAACTTTCAAGTCGTTCATAAATTTTAGCGCTAAAGTTGCCCAGCCAGGACTCGAACCTGGAAAACGAGATCCAAATTCTCGTGTGTTACCATTACACCACCGGGCAGCAGTGCTTTACTCGTCTTCGATATCGGATGACGAAGTTGCCGGCTTGCTGACAGATTTGCCGATTTCTTTCTTATAAGCTTCTAATATCTTGTTTTGCAAATATTCGCGAAATTGCTGCGTCACGGGATGAGCAATATCCCGATGTTCAGATTTTGAATCGATATCAACGGCGCTTACCGGAGGTTTTTCATGCGCAGGTAATGAGGCCGCACAATGACTGCAAAACCTGCTTCCGGCTTCATTTTTAAAACCGCATTTGGGACACGGATTTTTCGTTTTCCTCGACGGCATCGCGATAAAAAGGTTCGCGGCTCCCTGAATAACCTTGATGTTGCGCACAACAAAAACACTGTCGAAGGTGACCGTCGCGTAGGCTTTGAGTTTCTTATCCTGGCCTTCTTTTAAGAATACCCTGATCTCCGTGATCTCCATAAGCCCGCCCCCTCTTTTTCAGAATGAACGCACGGCAAAAACCCGCTTAAAATACTTACTTAGAATAAATTTAAAGTTTTCCGCATCCCGACGAGAACGAGCCAACCCAAAAAGGGCCGGACCGCTTCCCGAAAAAATGATGCGCGACTTCGTTAACTCTCTTATTTTTTCCCGCATTGGAACTAAATTAGGATGGAGTTGCACGATCGCTGTCTCCAAATCATTCGAGAGTAGGCCTTCTATTCTAGGCAAGTCATTATCCCGTAAAGCGCGAGTTAGAATATTAACATCATCATCTTTCTTTGTCAATATATTCATCTTAGGCGGCTGAAGCGCTTTAAATACTTCCCCTGAATACACTTTAAGCTCTGGAACAATCAAAATATGCCACAATTTTGCCCTTAATTTCAGCGGTTTTATCTTATCTCCGCGCTCGGTTCCCAAAGCCCAAGTTTGCTCCGCTAAGAAAAAGGCAACATCACTTCCAACTTTCTTCGCGTATTCTAAAAGTTTTTTCGGCTTTAAGGAAAGCTTCCATAGCTTATTAAGCCCCAGCAAGGCTGTCGCGGCATTACTTGAACCTCCGCCCAAGCCGGCAGCCACCGGAATTTTCTTCTTCAGCGTAATATTAACTCCGCTTGGAACAGAAAAGTCTTTTTTAAGGATTTGCGCGACTTGGATGATCAAATTCTTCTCATCTTTGGGAATATCAGGATGAGAGCAAAACAAACGGATAGCTCCGCTTTTATTTTCGGCAAAAACAATCTCATCGCATAGATCAATGCGCTCAAAAACCGTTAAAAGATCGTGATATCCGTCGAGTCTTTTATTGACGACCTTTAGCAAAAGATTTAACTTGGCGGGAGATTTCAAGGAAATTTTTTTCATGGAAGGCGGGAAATGAGTAGAATTAAAATTAACATAAAAACAGCCTGCGCGCGACAATCTTATTAAAATTACTGACTGGTAGTTTCGCCTTTGATCTCGTTCAGTTTTTTTGTAATGCTCACCTGCTCCGGCGAAAGCGCCAAAGCCTGTTTCCAATTCTCTTCGGCTTTTGTCTTATCGTTCAGCTGGAAATAAACATCGCCTAAATGCTCGTAAACCACCGGGTCTTTGATGCGGACAACGGCTTTATTCAAGAAATCCAAAGCTTCCGTATACATCCCTTTCTTAAAATAAACCCATCCCAAGCTATCCAAATAGGCACCATTATCCGAATCAGCCTCCAGGGCCTTTTTGATCAATCCCAACGCCTCATCTAAATTGGTCCCTTCTTCCGCATATAAATAGCCGAGAGAATTTAAGGTGTTGGCGTGTTCGGGGTCAATGGTTAAGGCTTTTAAGAAAAGTTCTTTCGCCTCCACGCGCTTTCCTCTATCCATGTTCAAAGAACCTAAGATAAAGATCGTTTCCACGTCTTTAGGCTCCATGGCAAGGATCATTTCGTATTGAGCGATCGCTTCGTCATATTTCTTCTGGGAATAGTAGAGTTGCCCAAGATAAGTTAAGACTTCCGCATTTTGAGGATCAGCCTTGGCGAGATTTTTTAAGATCAATTCATATTCGGTCGCGGCCTTGTCAAATTCTTGGCGCGCGGAATAAACAAATGCCAGAAAATAACGGGATTGAAAATCATCCGGCTTGATCTTAAGGGCAAGCTGAAATTCTTTGATCGCATCGTCGAATTTTTCCAGGCGGACATAATCAGCGCCGAGCCTTAAATGGACGGAATAATTATCTCCGTCAAACTCGGCCGATTTCTTGTAATGGTCGACCGCGTCTTGCGCCGTTCCCACCCAATCTTCCATCAGGCCTTTTATATAATGAGAGATACTTAAAGCCCGAGATTGGACATCCGCATTGGCTTGTGCCAAAGCAACAGCTAAAGGCAATAGTAAGACAACCATGCTTACGGCAAACGCCATAAGCAATTGATGACGAAAAGGTTTCATCATAAATTTTACTTATTTATTAATGATCCCGCTTCTTCAAATGGCGAAGAGCTTTACGAAGCTTCTTACGTTTATGCGTACGAATTTTACGAAGCTTTCTTTTTCTTCCGCAAGGCATGAGGTTTAACTCCTTTTTTGTTAATAGATCAGCTTATTAAGAGGATACTCGATGATCCCTTGAGCGCCGGCTTCCTTTAACTTTAGAATAAGGCCGCGCACTATTCCTTCATCAATAACGGTTTCAACCGCCAGCCAATTTTTCTGGCTCAAATGAGAAATGGTAGGATTTTTTAGCGATGTCAATAGGGCTAAAACCTTTTTAAGATTTTTTTCTTCAATATTCATCTTTAAGCCCACCATATGATCGGCAGCGATCGCCCCTGTTAAAAGCAGGATCAGCTGATCCATCTTCTTTTTCTTCCAGGGGTCTTGAATGGCTTTTGAATTAGCAATAAACTGCGTTGTGGATTCGCACAAAGTTGTGACAATGCGCAGCTTATTGGCACGTAAACTGCTTCCTGTTTCGGTCAATTCCACGACGGCATCAACTAAACCGGAGGCGACTTTCGCTTCTGTCGCACCCCAGCTAAATTCCACATCAGCGCTAACCTTGTTTTTTGTCAGATAATTCTTTGTGACATTGACGAGTTCCGTCGCTATTTTCTTACCTTGCAGGTCCTTAACGGATTTGATGGAGGAATCTTCCGGAACGGCCAAAACCCAGCGCACCTTGACCGAACTTTGCTTGGCATAAATGAGATCGGCTAAACGAGTTACCTTGGAGCCGTTTTCTAAGATCCAATCTTCGCCGGTAATGCCGCAATCTAAGACACCGTCTTCGACATAACGCGACATTTCTTGCGCGCGCAATAAAACCGGATCGATCTCGGTATCATCAATGTGCGGGAAATAGGAACGTTCGGAAACATAGATCTTAAAGCCCGCCCGTTCAAAAACCTTGATGGTCGCGGCTTGTAAACTTCCCTTTGGTAAACCAAGCTTGAGTTTTTTCATTTCTTCCCTATCTTCTGTTATCGGTTAGTGTTGGACTACAAAAGCAATTAAAAATACACTAGAAACCACCGGAAATCAACTTCTTTTCACAGGTGTGCATTATACCCCTTAGGCGCAAATATTGTAAAGAAATTTCCTAAAGAGGGCTTTAGAGAAAATATCTTCCTCAAAGCTTCTTATCCTGAATGATCTTTGAAAGAGGCGCGCATTGAAAATCGGTTAGAATTTGTTCGAAGCGCTTTTTGGTTTTTTCTAATCCGTTTAGGTATTCCGAACGAAATGAAAGAGGGATCTTTGCTTTCGAGAAAAAGGGATTCAGCTCCCAAGCCCTTAAAAAGAAATTAACAACAATGCCTTGGTCGTTCAGGTTTTCTACTGTTCGCTTTATTAAGGAATACGGAAAGTCCCTTAAAGCGGCGCCTCCGGAGAAAAGAACATGATCGAATAAAATACGGACCGTGGAAGGAGGAAATTCCACTAGGTCTTCCCGAATGTGATATGGAATTCGCGGCGCGGAAGGAATTCCATAAAGCCGATGACGAACCGGAGCAATGCTGCTGTCATAAGAAATACCTTCTTGTTTTAAGATGTCCATCGCCCAAAGACAATCGCTGTTCATTGAAAAACCGGGAGCGCGGTAACCAACAACCGGCTTCTTGGAGATGCCTTGCAAAATGGCGATCGATTTTTTTAGATCTTCCCGGAAAGAGTCGATCGTATGCGCGCGCAGTTCTTTAAAAAGATAACCATGGCTAGCGATCTCGTGGCCGGCGTCTTCGATGCGGACCACCAAGTCAGGAAATTTCTCGGCAATAATGCCCAAAACAAAAAATGTCGCCTTTGTTTCCATAACGCTTAATAGCTCAAGAACGTTTAAGGTATTGGCAACAACCCGGCTTTCATATTCGCGGCTGATTTCACCGGAAAGATCCAAACCGTTCAAATGGTACCATTCGGTAATTTCAATTCCTAAAGCATTAACCACGACTTGCGTTCCTTTTGATTTATGATGCGTTTTCTTTCTATAAATTGCGGTTAGTCTAACACGGGCAAATTTTCTTGTCAAAGGGCAACTTCACGGTTATAATCAAAAAGTTTCGTTTCCCTCATTTATAACCGGGTCATTTTTAAGGAGATAGTATGCTTAAAGTATTACGCAAAAAAGGCGTTGCTAAAAAGATCTTATGGGTCGTTGCCGTTATTATCATTCTTTCGTTCGGTTTCTTTGGAACGGCAAATTACTACGACCGCGGTAACGGCAATATCACCTACGCCGGCGAAATGTTCGGACGAAAAATTTCTTTCGATCAATTTCAAAAGAGCTTATTTCAAGCGCGCATCCAAGCCATCATGGCCTACGGCGATAATTTTAATAAGGTTAGCCAGCTTCTGGACCTAGAATCTGTGGCCTGGGATCGATTGATCATGTTGGAAGAAGCTCGACGAAAGAACATTAAAGTTTCTGACACGGAAGTTGTCGCGGCAGTTCAGAATTTAAACCTTTTTAAAAACAATGGGTCTTTTGATCCAGCCATTTATGAAAAGATCGTCAACTATTACTTCCGTACTAAACCCAGAGATTTTGAAGAAGGCATCCGCCAATCGTTAATATTGCAAAAACTCTCCGAAAGCGTGACCACCGGCATCTCTGTTTCCGAGGAAGACCTTTTAAAAGAATATAAAAACAAAAATGAACAAATTCAGGTAAGCTACGTTCTTTTTGCGCCGAAAGACGACGCGAAGCAAATCGTCCTGACCCCCGAAGAGGCTTTGAAATATTACCAAGATAATAAGCAAGATTTCTTTATGCCGCCCAGCGTTAATGTTGAATATCTTTATTTACCTGTCGCACCGGAATTACCCGAAAAAGATAAAAATGACATTGCGGCAAAAGTTACCGCTATAACCGAAGATCTTACAAGAGATCCTAATTTACCTTCCATTGCCGAGAAACATAAAGTCGAAACCGGAGAAAGCGGATTTTTTAGCCACGAGCAACCACCTTTAAAGCTTGGCTGGCCGTTTGAACTATTGCAGAAGATCTTCAGCCTTGAAGATAACGAGGTTAGCGGCCCTGTCGAAACAGCAAAAGGATATTACTTCGTGCGCCTTAAGGAGAAAAAAGATTCTTACATTCCTGAATATGCGGAAGTTGAAGAGAAGGTTAAAGAAGCTTTAGGATTAGAAAAAGCGCGCGATATCTCACGAAGCAAGGCCGAAGAAGCTTTGAAGAATATCAATCAAACGATCGAGCAAAATCCGGAACAAAAATTCTCTGCGATCGCAAAGACACTTAATCTTTCGGTCAGTCAGACAAAACCGTTTACCCGGGGGCAATATTTAGACAACTTGGGCGTTGTGCAAGAATTCCAGGATGCGGCCTTCGCCTTGATCGGCACAAACAGGGTCAGCCCTGTAGTTGAAATTTCCAAAGGATTCTGCATAATATCCGTCGATAACTTTGTTCCCATTGATGAAGAAAAATTCAAAAAGGAAAAAGAAGACTTTTCTAAAGCGGTCCTGGCTCAAAAAAAGAACTCTGCCGTCGATGAATTCATCGAACGGCTGCGCATCAAAGCGAATCTTCAGGACAATATCAAGGCTTTAAAAGAAATGGGAGAGCAGCAGCTCTAAGCGGTATTTCTTAGGTGGAAAGATTGTGGCAAGGATATTCAAAAAAGGCGGCTATTTTGCGCGAGAGCAAAATAGCCGCCTTTTTAATCCACAAAAATTACTGCGTAAAAAGATTTTCGTAACCTTCGGAAAGCCCGTGTTCAATAGCGCGGACAATACCGGCCTGGTTGACAAAAATAAAGGTAGGAACACCGACAATACTATAAGAATCGGAAAGAGAAGAGTCAACATCAAGAAAGATCTCATAATTAACTTTATTTCGAGCGGCATACTCCTGCACGACTTCTTTTTCTTCACCCATATCCACTAAAATAACTTTAATACCTTTTTGTTCGATTTCTGCTTTTTGTGCGCTTAGCTCCGCTAACGCTTCGCGGCAATGCGGACACCATGTCGCCCAGAAAAAGATAATGGAATTTTTTCCTTCACGAAATGCCGTCATATTCACTTTCCCGCTGGAAAGAGTTTCTAAAGTGAAATCCACAGCAGGCTTATCGACAATTTTATTTTGCAAGAATTTTAAAAATGACATAGGAATCTGCCCCATGGCTTGCGATGGAGCAAAGGTCAACAACATAAAAAAAGACACAAGTATGAATAAACGTACAAAAACCTTCATGAAATTAGCCTCCCCGCTTTTATCATAAAATATCCTGCTGCGATTAATAAAATGGCTGCGCAAACGCGTTTCACAATTAAAAGCCACGTTCCGGATTTCGGTAAACTGCTTAACAGCCCGCTAAAAGTTCCGATCAAAATCAAAAGTGTTCCAACGCCATAGGAAAATACAAATAAGAGGCTTATCCCATAAAAAATATTTTCCCTGCCGGCTACAAAAAGTAAAATTGCCCCCAAAATAGGCGCCGTGCAAGGCCCGATGATAAATCCCGAGACCAATCCAAGCAAGAACACCGTCCATAAATTCTTGGCCTTGATCTTTCCCTGAAGTCCGCCGCCCAATAAAGGCAAAGGGATAATATCCAGCAATATCAAGGCGAATAATAAAAGAATGGTCGCGATAATACCGGCAACGATCGGACTATTTTGAAACTGCCCAAATACTTTTCCTGTTAATGCCGCAAACGCTCCCAGCGTGCAATAGGTCACCGCCAAGCCTAAGACATACACTAGAGAAATCAAAAAACCCTGAAGTTTGGTACCTTTGGTATTGGCCGCGCCGATAAAACTCGCCGTTAACGGGATCACCGGATAGACGCAAGGCGAAAAACTCACCACAACCCCGGCGAAAAACGCAATAACATAGTCGAACGGACTACCGGACAGATTCATTCAGCCACCTTAAATAATCTTTGCTGCCATCTACGATCGGCAAGGCAATAATTTCCGGACAACTATAACTGTGAACAGCCTTAACTGTTTCCACAATTTTCTTAAAACAACTGCGCTTTGTCTTAACGACCAGCAGAACCTCTTTTGCCGAATCAATTCTTTTATCCCACCAAAATAACGATTGGATCCCTTTGACGATATTAACGCAGGCGACTAATTTCTTATTTAAAAGCGCGGCAGAAATCTTTTTAGCTTCCTTAATATCTTTGGCTGTGATCAAAATAACGATTAGCATAGGATTAAGTCAGGTTAAGGGTTTTTATTATATAGAAATTTTTCTTTTTTCCAAAAATTTATTTTTTAAGCATCATAACTGAAACCATGCGTCCGGATTCATCGCCCTGGCGCCGATAAGAAAAAAACCGCTTATCGCAGGACGTGCAAATTTGGCAGTCAAAGATATTTTTTTCGTTCACGCCCACCGCGAGTAACTGATGCTTGTTAACAAGCGGCAAGTCCAGATAAAATCCGTCGGCCGTATATTCGGTCTCCTTCGGAAAATATCCTTGAAGTTTGTCGCCAACTTTATAGCAACAACTGCGGATCGACGGGCTAAAAGCAATTCTTAAATTCTTCGGATCAGCTTTCCATTTCTTCTTTAAAAGTTCTACAGCTTTTTGTGCGATTTTCTTTTTTGTTCCCCGCCAGCCGGCATGAACCAAGGCGATTACTTTGCTTTTCGGATCAAAGATAAAAATAGCCAAACAATCAGCCGTGCGCACCGCCAAAGGAATGAAAGGCTCTTTGGTCGCTAGCCCGTCGGTTAATTTAAGTTGGTTGGCTTTACCAAAATCTTTCTTACTGATAATAGTAACCCGTTCGCCATGAATTTGACGCGTATTAGGCAGTTCTTTGATGTCATGGCCCGAATGACTTAAAAGAAAACTCTTTTGATGCACGCTTAAAGTAAATCGCCCACGCTTACGCTTAAAATCGACGGAATCGTCGCTAGTAAAAGCGATCACCTGGTTGGGAAAAAAACTCTTATAATTAAGCGCGTGATTAAAGAAATTATTGGATTTTCTAACGGATGGCATGATTGATCAGCAAAGCTCTATGGATTACCGGTCATCTCGTCGTCTTCAATATCCTGTGGAGATAATTCGATAATGTTATTTTTATCCGGGGATGAAGAAATGTTCCCCTTTTTATAATCATTGATCCTTTTTATTTTAACATCCAGGCTGTTAAAGCTTGTCTGCGCGACATCGCGGTATTGATCTTCTAGTTTTCCAATCGATTTTCCGATTTCCTCAAACCGCTTCTTAAAAATATCGTACGTTTTTGAGAAAAGGTCTATCATCTTGACGATTTCTTTCGTCGCTTTTTCATAATGAAAATTCTCATACGCCTGACGAATAACGCTTAACATGGCATATAACGTAAAAGGTGAACATAAAACAACCTTTTGTTTTAAGGCCTGATCGATAAGACCCGGCATATTTTCCTGAATAAACCCAAAGACCTGTTCATTAGGAATAAAAAGTAAGACAAAATCCAGTGTCCCTTCCGACGGATTAATATAGGAACGGTCTTGGATTTCTTTAATGCGCATGGTGACGTTTTTTAAGAATTCTTTTTTATGAACTTCTTTTTGATTAACGTCTTCCGTATTGACCATCCCTAAATAATTATCTAGCGGAAACTTAACATCCATATTGATCGTATGCTTGTCGGGGAGAAGAAAGATATAATCAGGTTTGGTTGCTGCAGAATCTAATTTGGTTTGTTTTTTATAGTTGATGCCCTCCATCAATCCGCAGCTTTTGATAATGTCTTCGGCCATCCGCTCGCCCCATTGGCCGCGCAATTTAACATTGCCTAAAACATTACTGAGACGATTGGTTGTTTCCTGAAGCTTTGTCGTTGCTAAAGATGTTTTTTCAAGCTCGTTTTTGAGGCTTCCGTATTTTTGCGCGCGGTCTTGCTCCAGCTCACGGATAAGAACTTTATATTTCTCCAATTCGTCTCTTAATCCTTTAACGGAGGTTTCAACAGCTTGCTTACGCATATCTAAGTCAGACTGGGCTTGACTGCGTTCTGAGTCTAATTTTTCTTTGGCCAAGACCAGAAATTGCTCGGTGCTGGATTTAAGCGCCTCTTGCGATAACTGAGAAAACTTAATTTGCATCTGGCTTTCGATTTGCTTTTTAAAGAAAATAAAAAGCCCGGACAACACGATCGTCATTCCCGCCAAAATCATCCAACTAGGTAAAGTCATAGGTTAGTTACCTTTTTATTAATCTTTTCTCTCTTCGACAATAACCGTTTCATCTTGCTTAACATCTTTAAGTTTCGTCCAATCGCCTTCGATTTTTCCGATCACATTGACCTTGCTGGCCGGTTTAATTTGCCCGGGTTTGCTGACCGGTGTCATCCCAAAAAATATGCAAAAACAACTTTCTTCCGGCCAAAAAGCAATGTCTCCGATCTCAACTGTGCCCTTCGAAAAACCGTCTTCCAGCTTTGTCTTGACGGGAATTTGAAAATAAATTTCATCACCCCAAAGGCTGGTAAAAGACTTAAACGGCAAGGCATCCCAAATTTTTCCGGCCGTAGCTGAACCATTTAACTTGGCATAAACCGTCAACGAACCCATTGTAATGGCAATACTTTTCATCGCGATGGCCTTTAAGTTGTCTATTTTGCCTCATCATATTACCTAAAATCGATTCTTTAATCAATATATTTACCTGTCAGTTGGCTTCCCTAATGTAAAGATGTCACGTTATAAAATTTTTTCCCATAATATTGCGTCGGAAAGAAGCGTTTGCTACAATAACCTCGATTATGAACCAGAAACCAAAACGAGACAGCTGGGGTTCCCGTCTAGGAATTATCATGGCGGTTGCCGGCTCAGCCATCGGCTTAGGTAATTTCTTAAGATTTCCTGCCAAAGTTGCCGCTAACGGCGGCGGCGCATTCATGATCCCCTATCTTGTTTCGCTTTTCTTGCTTGGCATTCCCTTGATGTGGATCGAATGGACTTTAGGGCGTTACGGCGGCGGATTTGAACACGGAACAGCGCCGGGAATTTTCCACAATGTTTGGAGAAAAAACCGATTTATTAAATATTTCGGGGTTATTGGTATTTTTGGCCCGCTGGTCATCTTCATCTATTATACCTATATTGAATCATGGAGCTTAGCTTACAGCTTTTTTGCTCTTACCGGAAAATACGGCCCCTTGCATGATCAAGCCGCCATGCAGAGTTTTTTGCGCGGTTACCAAGGAATCGAGCATAATCAATTTTTTAACGGCTTAGGATGGGCTTATTCTTTTTTTGTTATCACCTTCATCCTTAACACCGTCGTTATTTATCATGGGATCAAAGGTGGCATTGAGAAGCTTTGTAAATGGGCGATGCCGCTTTTATTTGTCTGCGCGCTTATTTTAATGATCAGAGTGCTAACGCTGGGAACGCCAGATCCTGCTAAGCCTGATTGGAATTTGATGAATGGTTTTGGGTTTTTGTGGAATCCGGATTTCTCGGCGCTTAAGTCAGCTAAAGTTTGGCTGGAAGCCGCCGGGCAAATATTTTTTACTTTAAGTGTTGGGATCGGCGTTATCCTAACCTACGCAAGTTACCTGTCAAAAGGTGACGATGTTGTTCTTTCAGGGCTTACCGCGGCCAGCGTCAATGAAACTGCCGAAGTCGTTTTGGGCGCCAGCATTATTATCCCGGCGGCGTTCATCTTTTTCGGGCCGACAGAAATCCAATCTATCGCCACATCCGGTGTTTTTAATTTAGGATTTGTCACCATGCCGCTTATTTTAAATCAATTACCTTTCGCGTTTCTATTCGGGTTCGCCTGGTTTTTCTTGTTGTTTTTGGCGGGAATCACTTCTTCTGTATCGCTGGCACAGCCAGCCGTTGCTTTTCTGGAAGATGAATTCAATATCAACCGCAAAAAAGCCGTAACTATTTTTGGCGTTGTGTCTTTTATTCTTTGTCAGCCGGCGATCTTTTTCTTAAGGAATGGTGTCGTCGATGAACTGGACTTCTGGGGAGGAACGTTCTTTTTAGTATTGTTCGCGACGATCGAGGTCATTTTATTTGCCTGGGTTTTCGGCATGGAAAATGCCTGGGATGAGATCCATAGAGGCGCCGATATGCGCATTCCGCGTGTTTACAAGTTCATCATCAAATACGTTACACCGTTATTTCTGTTCTTTATTTTAGGAATGTGGTTTTGGCAAGAGTGGCTTCCGGTCATCTTCATGAAAAATGTCGCTCCCGCCGACAAAATATATGTTTTGGCAACGCGCATCGGGCTTTTAGCACTCATAGCTGTTTTGATCGTTTTAGTTAAGATCGCCTGGAAGAAAAAGGAAGGAAATAAACCGCTATGACACTATCGGGATGGCTGCTGATTATTTTTTCGTGGGTCTTGATCTTAGGAATGGCTTCATTCTGCTTTAAGAAAACCCTTGTCAAAAAAGAGTTAAAATAACGATCTGCTCTTTGGTACTTACAAACTTCCCCGCGTAATAGCCTGTTCGCCGAATTTCCCCTTAATTTTATCTACCGCTTTATGGATCTTTTCTTTTTGCTCGGATGATCGATCTTGAAAAAGGCTTTCTTGCACATACTCATCATAAAAGTTGGATATTTTTACGCCCAATAAACGGATCTTTGTCCCCGTCATATCAAAATCATCAAAAAGTTCTCTGGATTTTTTGTAGATCGTATCAACAAAGTTGGTGCGCTGCGCAAATGTAAAGGAACGCGTGTAGGTTTGAAATCCTTTGGCGCGAATTTTAACCGTCAGCGTCTTTCCCTTGAGATGATAGCGGCGCAGACGGTGAGAAACCTTTTCGCTTAAGTAAAGAAGGGTTTTGTGAAGGCCTTCTACGTCGCGCGTATCTTCCTCAAAAGTGTGCTCGTGGCTTACGGATTTGACGTCTTCGCCGACAGAAACTTCCCGCTCATCAATGCCATTGGCCAACTCAAAAAGATGACGGCCATTTTCGCCAAAGCGATTGTATAAAGCATCCATAGGGGTATGCGCTAGATCGCCGATGGTTTTGATATTCATCGCATGAAGCGCTTGCTTACTTTTCTCGCCTACGCCCCAAAGTTTTTCCACCGCCAGCGGCCAAAGGAAATCGAATAATTTTTCCTGAGATACTTCTAATAATCCACCCGGCTTAGAAAGATCCGAGGCGATCTTTGCCGCCATCTTGATCGGCGCTATGCCGATCGAGGCAATTAAGTTCATCTCTTTTTTGATGCGCTCTTTAATGGCCAGCGCTGTTGCGTAGGGAGTTTTATAAAAATGATAACTTCCGGAAATATCCAAAAAAGCTTCATCCACGCTAATGGGTTCAATATCCGGCGTAAAATCATAGAGAATATCAAAGATCTCTTTGGAAACACGCTGATACTTTTTCATATCAACAGCAAGATAAACTCCCCCAGGGCATTTACGATAAGCCATAGAGATCGGCATAGCGGAATGAACACCAAATACTCTGGCTTCATAAGAACACGTGGAGACAACACCTCGCCCTTGCCCCTGACGAGGATCGGCGCCGACAATGACCGGCCGGCCGCGTAATTTAGGATTGTCTCTTTGCTCGATAGAAGCAAAGAAGGCATCCATATCGATATGAAGAATAATCTTAGGTTTCATGATGTTTTTAAAAAATAGAGGCGCCCTTGGCGTTCTGTGAAGCAGAACGCCAAGGGCGCCTTTTCATTCATCTATCTTGCCGATCATCAAACCACTTATTTCTTATCTTGTAACAATTTAATAATTCTTTCCAAACGATTGGTCATCACGATCGGGACAAAGATAACCCAAACCAATAAGAATATCTTTACTCCGATACAAACCATCATTTCAAAATCGCCTCCCATTGGGCACGCCATCTTTGATGTTAAAGGACACATCATCTTCCCCTCCTTGTATGATTGATCCGTTTTTAACTTTGTTTATTATATCTTTTTCATTCTCCCGTGTAAATAGCACCATTGTTAACACCAAAAAAGACAAAAAGAGCAACACTTTCATTGAATTAAGTCTTTTTTAGGCATCAAAGGATCGATTTTCATATTCTCGTCGACAAGAAAACAAAATAATCACTAATTTATTCCCTTTAATCCTTGATTTGCAAAAACGCTTTGTTATAATCACTGTACTTTAAAAACAAAAGGAGAATCATATGAATAAGAAATATTCTTTTCTGAGCGATGAGCTTGCCTTGATCGAAATACGCAAGCATAAATGGATAGAAAGCGAAAAACAGGGTTTTGAGATAGGCTTTGCCACTGCCGCTTGTGACTGGGTTGGAAGATACGGCAATGATTGGAAGAAATTCCGCCTCAACCCCCCGGCTGAAAGCGATCTGTTCGTCGAAAAAAGACGTTATCGACGCTTCGCCTATCAAGTGCCTATCGAGTTAAAGGTCGCCGAAACACATTTGACGTGCTGCGCGAAAGATATCAATCTGATCGGGCTTTCGTGCCTGATCCCTATCTTTGTCCCTCACGATGCGCCCGTGGAAGTCAGCATTAATCTGCAGAACAGAGATTCCTTGATGCACAAATCACGCTTTCAATTTAAAAGCCGTATCGTACGCGTTTCTTCGGCTAAGGAAAGACGGCCAAGCCAAGACTATGAGATCGTTCTTTCTTTGAGCGAACAATTCAGGGACTATTTGCGCTGTAACCCGTATCTTTTAAGCTATTCTCACGGTTAAGCTCCGGCGGGAAAATTCTTGTAAGCTTGCGTTCGTAATTTAACAACTTCCTCACGGACACGATCCGCGATTTGAATATAAGATGAGGATTCCGGGAAATTCATCGACGGTCCAAAAACAATTTTGATAGGATGTTTTTTAGGGAACTTTTCTGTCCGGGGCCAAGCCTCAAACGTTCCACTGATCGCCACCGGAATAACACGAGTATTTAATTCTTTTGTCAAAATCCCGATACCCTTTTTAAACGTTTTGACGTCCCCGTCAATCGAACGTTGCCCTTCCGGAAAAATGCAAACGATCTTTCCCTGATTCAAGGTAAACGTCGCCGCCCGCATCGCTTTGATAAGCTCGGCGGAAGGGTCAATGGGAATAAGGCGCGCCATCCGGATCGCCCAACTGATCAAAGGATGTTCAAAAATATCCTTTAGTCCGATAAAATAAGACTGTGTAACGATTTTATTAGGGATACCTGCCATCACCACAAAGGCATCTAAATAACTCGCATGATTGCAGCAAATAAGATACGGCCCGTGTTCGGGAAGATTTTCCTTGCCGACGATCTCTAAGCGAAAAAATGTTTTAAGCAAACCAAGGGCCAATCCTTTAACCGCATAACTTAAAGAACGATTGATAATATCAGGTTCGAGATCGATTTGTGGAAATTCGTCTTCCGCGACCGGACGGGATAAAATCTCCCGCCAAGAAAATTGAAAATCTTCATCCAGATAGCGCGCTGAATCATCGGAAAATATGGTTGTATTGATCTTGGCAATGACATCCGCCACTGTCGCCAGCTGAAAAACAGCCTCAGTGGGAAGTTGAATATGGAACATTTTTTCCAAGCCGGCCATCAGTTCAATACGTTTTAAAGAATCCACGCCAAGATCAAGCTCCAGATGATCTTCCATCTTAATGTCGCGATCGACCGATAATTCTTTCGCCAAATAAAGCGCTACTTTCTTACCGACGGGGCTTTGCAAGATCATGGTCATGCTTCCCGGACGATGAGCTGATGTTTGCGCAGTCGCCGCCTTTTCTAGCTGATGGTAAATATCCGGCAATTGATATCTTTTTATTTTTCCTAAGCGAGTTTTAGGAAGTTCTTCTTTGGAGATCGCAAAACCCATAATACGCTTATAAGCAGAGATTTTTTTAGAAGCATTGTCCATATCCCACTTGATCTTCTCTAAGATATTGATCATGCCGTTTTTTCTAAAGAATTCAAAGTCCGGAACAATAATAGCTTTAAGGCTTTCAACGCCATTTTCCCGCGTTAATAAAACCGCCAACTCTTTAACATACACAGACTGCCCATAATATTTTTCGACCTCTTCCGGAAAAACATTTTTCCCAGAAGATAGAACGATCACTTCTTTAAGGCGGCCGCAAATATAAAGACATCCCTGGGCATCGATTTTTCCTAAGTCTCCGGAATAAAACCAACCATCCCGAATGACCTTATCCGTTTCATCCTTTTTTTGATAATACCCTTTCATTAAATTGGGGCCGCGGATAATGATCTCCCCGGCGCCTTCGGCATCGGGGTGAACGATCTTGACCTCAACGCCATCCAACGGTTTTCCGACAGAACCGATAATAGGGTTCAAAGCAGGAGTTAGGGAGACGACCGGTGCTGTTTCGGTCAGGCCATAGCCTTCCAAAACATCAAAACCAAATCGTTTCAACCCTAAAGCAATTTGGGGATCAAGGCGCGCCCCGCCGCTGACCAGATACCGCAGATTACCGCCAAAACGGTCGTGCACGGAGAAATAGATCAACTTTAGAATATCGATATTCTTTTTTTGTTTTAAATTCCATCCGGCATTAGTGAGAAGATTCAGGAGGGCTTTAAGAAAAACCGGGAGATTTTTTACATTTTCGTCAATCCCCTTGTAAATATGGGCGAATAATTCCGGAACACCCACAAAAATACTCACCTTGGATTCCTTCATGATCTGCATCAGCTCAACGCTTTTCATGGTGCGCGGATAAATAATTTTAGCGCCTAAAAAAAGCGGAAAGATCAATGTCGCCATAAACGCATACGCGTGGAATAAAGGCAAGACCGAAATAAAACAATCGTCACCCGAGCAAATCTTTAATTGATTCAGCCCGTTGAAATTCGATAAGAAATTCTTATGCGTTAACTCAACGCCCTTAGGATTTGACGTCGTACCCGACGTATACAAAATAGAAGCTGTGTCGTCCTCGGCAACATCCGGCAATGAGGGCGCGTCAGGCGCGATGGCAAGATTAGCGATTTCCTCGAAGGAAGATACCGGGTTATTTCTTTCGCGGCGTAAAGAAACAAACCGGATAGACGAGTCAACACGCTCTTTTAAAAGATGCGTTAATTTATTTTCTGAGAAAATAAAAGTGGCATGCGCATCGCGAATAAAGATAACCGTATCATCGTGGTTTGCTTGCGGGTCAAGAGGAACACTGACGCCTCCGGCTAAAAGGATCCCGAAATAAATAATACCCCATTCGGGCCCATTATCCGCGAGTAAAGCAACTCTGTCTTGTTTTTGCAACCCTTGGTTACGCAACCAATACGCCACTTTAAGGGCATGTTGCGCAACATCTGTATATTTGTAACGGCGCCAGCCGGTGAGAATTTTAAGGCAAAAAGCTTCCCTGTCGGGGAATTGCCGGCATTGTTCGAGGAATTTTTGATTAAGTGTGGGCATAGCCCCTCAAAACGTTAGACAAATTCTTTGTTTTGAACTCGCGCCCTGAACGTATCATGGCACTTTTTACATAAACTCGCTTTATGAGAAATATATTTATCTTCGGGAAGTTCGGAAATATTCTTCTTACCCATTTGATCAACCAAGGATCTTATTTCCGCCTGGGGGTCTTTTTTAAGCTCGGCTTCCGTCGGAACGATCTCGGGGGCCGCATATAATTCTAGATTAAAATGATACCGTTCTTGCGGCCGAGGAAGGAATTTATTGCAGGAATAACATTTATAATTGATGGAGTAGCTGAGATTATTTAAAGGACAAATTTCACACAAGGGTTTGGATTTGCACAGCTCTTTGCCCAAACGAACAATCAGAGCATGATACTCGTTGAACATTTTTGCGTCTTGGTTAAGATTATCCGTAAAGAGATTTTGAATGCTTTGATAATCCGCATGGCGCCCGATCAAATTATGCCGGGCTAAAACTCTTTTTGTATAAGCATCAACAACAAAAACAGGTTTGTTGAACGCATATAAAAGGATCGAATCAGCCGTCTCCGGCCCGATGCCATTAACATTCAACAATTTCATACGTAGATTCGCCCAGTATTCTTTTGACATTTTCTCCAAACTGCCGTCGTATTCTTTAAAAAGAAAATGGATAAAGTTTTTAAGGCGCATCGCCTTAACGTTAAAATACCCCGCAGGTTTTATGAGCGCCGCGATCTTCCTTACGGAAGCCTCTTTTAATCTTTGCGGCGTTAGAAAACCATGGTGCTTTAAATTACGAATGGCTTTTTCCACATTATTCCAGCTGGTATTTTGCGTTAAAATAGCACCAACAATGATCTCAAATTTGGTTTTCCCGGGCCACCAATGCTGCGGCCCAAATTTGGCATAAAGCCGTTTATAGATCTCTTCTAAATTTTTTGCTGTTCGTTCACCCATCATTCCACCTGTTCACTTCGTGAATTATTTTCTTTTTTCCGGCTCCACATAACGCCAACGACTTATTTTTCCTTGCGCATCAAAATAAACATAGACTTTCTCTGATCCTGATAATTTTGCGCTATAGCGATAAAGATATTCTTCCAGCTCTACGCCGTTTTCAACAACACGTTTGGCCAAAATGGGCTGGCCGAACGTTTTAAGGAATTCTTTTTTATCCGGATGGTCTTTCATCTGGTCATTTTTGATAGCCTCTAAAAGCAACGCAAACTTTTTATCCTGAACTTCTACGTATTTAACTTGCTGTGCTTGATTGTCGGAAAAACTTTTAAGCGTTAGGAGTTCTTCAAGATGTGCCAGTTTTGCACATCCGCAAAAAATGATCAGCCCAAAAGAGAGAATAATAATTTCTTTCTTCATCTTGATCCTCCGCGTTTTTTAAAACGCTTTAAAGATTATTTTTTACCGATCTGATCGCGTTCTTGCGTTAATTGCTCAGCGGTTGTTTCGATCTCTCTGACCCGATGTTGAATGAATTTAAGCCTTTGGCCATATTCTTTTAATGTTTGCGAATCACGCCGGCCCGACGGGTCCGAAATAGCCTTAGACTTCACAAAGCTTTCCGCTTCCAATTGTCCTTTTTCATTGTCGAGCCGTTTTAGTTCATTTTTAATTTCCGCAAGCCTTTTTAAGGCCTGCTGATGCTGATGGTGCAATTCTGTTGTTTTGGGATCATTTTTCTGCTCGAATGAGCTAAGTTTCTTTTTTTCTTTTTGCTCTTGTTTTACCTTTGATTCACCTTGCTTTAAAAGATCATCCTGAGCGCGCTTTTTATCCAGATAATAGTCTAACCCTCCCGGATAATTTTTTAAAACCCCGTTATTAACTTCCACGACATGGTTGGCGATCTGTTTAACAAAAAATAAATCGTGACTGATAAAACAAAGTGTCCCTTCATATGCTTTAAATGCTTTAGTGAGCGCTTCCACGCCGTCAATATCCAAATGGGTGGTAGGCTCATCCAGCAAAATAAAATTCGGCGGACTAATCAAAAGTTTCGCTAAAATAAGCCGGCTCTTTTCTCCCCCTGATAAAACCTTCACCTGCTTAAAAACATCATCACCGCGAAAATTGAATAAACCTAAAAGTGTTCTGATCTTAAGCGCCGGAACAATGCCGGCGGCAGACGTCGCTACTTCATCAAACGCCGTTTTCTCTTGATTAAGGACGTCTAAGCGCGTCTGGGAGAAATATCCCAAACCAACATTGTGCCCTAATTTGCGTTCGCCGCTATCGGGCTTGACGACACCGGCCAACATTTTAAGAAGCGTTGATTTTCCGGCGCCGTTATGTCCGATCAAGCAGATCTTTTCTCCGCGGGTAATTTCAAAATCAAGCCCTTGATAAACCTTAAGGTCAGTATACGATTTTGAAATATTTCTTAAGGTGATCACGGAATGTCCGCTTTGTTGAGTCACGGGAAAATCAAAATCTTTGATGCTGTGTTTTTCACCCGGAATCTCGATCGTTTCCAAGCGCTCGATCATTTTTCGCTTATTGCGTACAGCGGATGCCCGATTCGGCTGGGCATGAAAACGCTGGGCAAACCGTTCAAGCTGGTCGCGTTTTTTCTCAACCACCTTTTGTCTTTTTTCTAATGAGGCTACTCTTTGCAATTTCGCCTGTTCATACTCTTCATAGTTACCTTTAACTTTAGACATACGCCCGTCTTCTAAAACAATGGTGTAATTTGTTACCTCATTTAAGAAAACTTTATCGTGGGAAATAATAACGAACGTTCCCTGATAACTCGCTAAATAATCTTTAAACCACAATGTTGCCTCTAAATCCAAATAGTTCGTCGGTTCGTCCAATAAAAGCAGGTCAAATTGATACACCAAAAGTTTTGCTAAAAGTGTGCGCATCTGCCAGCCGCCGCTTAAATTAGCGATAGGGCGAGTGAAATCTTGCTGGCGAAATCCAAGCCCAGAGAGAACTTTCTCCGCTTTATGCTCAAGGTCATAAACGCCCATTTGTTCCAATTCATGCAAAATATCGCCATAACGCATTTCCCCGGCACGGTTAGAATCTTCTAATTCTTTTTTTTCTTTTTTTAAAGCGATCATCTGCTCATCGCCGGCTGTAATTTCGTCGATCACGGTCCGCCCCGATTCAAAATGTGCTTCTTGCGGTAAATAACCTATTTTAAGATTTTTCTGAACTTGAACATTTCCCGATCCCGGCTCCATCTGACCGAGAATAATGGAAAAAAGCGTAGTTTTTCCCGTTCCGTTAGGTCCGGTCAAACCGATCTTTTCATTGCGGTAAATGCTAATGCAGACATTATTCAACAGCATCCGCTGGTCAAAATTCTTGGAAAGATTAGTAATAGTGATCATGATTTAGATACTCTTTAATTGTAGGATTTCCTGTTCGCTCAAACGGCGCCAACAGCCCAATTTCAAATCTCCTAAGCTCAAAGGCCCCTGCTTGATCCTCGTAAGGTCAACCACTTTATGTCCCACGGCTTGAAGCATTAAGCGAATCTGACGCTTACGTCCTTCATGAATAGTGATCAAAAACTCTGTTTGCCCCAAAGAAATTCTCACATTGGTTATTTTCGACGGAGCTGTTATTTTATCCTCAATGACAACGCCTTTTTCTAACTTTTCTTTTTCTAAAGGAGCTAAAACTCCTGAGATCTTAGCTAAATAAGTTTTATCAACATTGAATTTAGGATGCGTCAACTTATAGGCGACATCGCCGTCATTAGTTAATAAAAGCAAGCCTTGGGTGTCTTGGTCAAGGCGTCCGGCCGGATAAAGATGCTGAAATTCTTTCGGCACCAGGTCAAGAACCGTTTTTTGCGCGTGAGGATCGGCTGTCGTCGTTACATAACCCTTAGGTTTATTGAGTAGAATGTATTCATGCGCTGAGCTTTTAATATCCTGTCCATCGACCGCAACGTTATCTTTTACTGGATCAACCGGCGTCGACGGCTCCGTAGTGATTTGCCCATTAAGGCTCACCCGGCCTTGCTGGATAATTTTCATCGCTTCACGGCGGGAACATAGTCCGCTATGCGATAAAAAAACCTGCAACCTAATGGGAGGTGTTTTGTCTAAGGGCTTCATAAATAACAATGGCCGTGGCCGCGGAAACATTCAAAGAATCCGCCGTTCCCCTCATAGGGATCTTTATTTTCAAGTCGCAGTGCTTCGCCCAAAAACTGCTTAGGCCGTCTTTTTCCGCCCCTACCACAACCGCCAAAGGAGTTTTTAGTAAAGCATCCGTATAGACCGTTTCGGCCGACACAAACGTTGAGCAAATGCTAATATTGTTCTTTTTTAAGAAATCAAGTGCCTCTTGAGCGGAAGCCTCGATAACTTTCACCGAAAATATTGTTCCCAAGCTTGCGCGGACAACATTGGGATTATAACAATCGACAACGCCCGAACAAACGATCAACCCGTCAACTCCGGCCCCGTCGCAAGTTCTTAAAATAGCTCCTAAATTTCCGGGCTTTTCAATGCCCTCGGCGATAACTAAAAGCGATTGTTTTGTTATTTTTAGATCGCTAAGTTCCCACTTTGGTTTCTTGCAAACGGCAACGATACCTTCCATCCGTTCGCCGAAAGAAACTTTTGGAAAAACCGTCTTTCCCAATTCAAAACATTCAACGCCACGTGCTATTAAATTTTCCGATAAAGACTTAGTTTGTTCACTCCAAAAATCACGGCAAATATAGATCTCTTCAAACTCCGCTTTCGCTTCTAAAGCACACCTGATCTCCTGAAAACCATCCACGATCATCAAACCCGTTTTATCACGAGTTTTCTTTTCTCTTAAATCGATCACAGATTTAATCCGTGGATTTTGGGCACTGGTGATCACGATCGGCATATTCTTAGAGGGCATGGCGCAAGGTATTCAATAACCATTTATTCTTTTGAAAACTTTCGGTTTTCCAAGATGAGATCATCTCGCGTTTTTGTTTGGGCCAATAAAGATGATACGTGCTCCAGCCTTGGACAGGACCCATGCGATTGACCCACGGCGGATTTTCAAGAAACGAAAAGATCCCATCGACCAAATAAGCATTTTTGATGGATTTATATGTCCAATACGTCCAGGAAAACCCAAATTCCCTGAACAAGGAAAGCATATCCTTAAGCCAAAGTTTTTCTCCATAAAGCCCTTGGCGGTCATTGATGCCGAATTCTCCGACGAAAACGGGACGGTTGCACCGCTTAGCGACTTTAAAGTGAGCGCCTAAAATATCTCTTAAGGTTTTTTTATTCCAGGTTTTTCCCTGATGGCGAAGCGGATAAGATAAATGGGCCGTTAAATTAAATGTGTACTGAAGCGGCTCATAAAAATGAACGCTTAAAACGATATTATCATCGTCAAAAGCGTCCAGGCATTTGATATTGGTCGCCCAGGTATTGCCCTCAACAAAGATCATATGGTTCTGGTCAATTTTTCTTATACGCTTAATAAGCGTTTTGTAAAATTGATTCAACAGGCGCTCATCTTGTAAAACCGCTTCATTCAAAAGGTCATAACCGGCGATCCATGGCTCATCTTTAAATTGATCCGCCAGAAATTCCCACAAAGCAAAGGTACGATTCTGGAATTCTTTTCTTTGCCAAAGCAGTGCTGGCCCAAAACTATCCGAATGCCAATCGTGGTTTTGCGCGCCGGCCGCGGCGTGCAAATCTAAAATGACCCAAATACGATGACGCCCCGCCCAACGGACAAGATCTTTTAAGTATTTGAGCCCGCGGGAAGAATATTGATACGGCTTTTCTTCAATAAGTTCAAAATGAAACGGCACGCGCACACAGTTAAACCCCATTTTGGCAATCGCGGCAATATCTTTTTCGCAGATGAAGCTGTTATTAAAAGACTTCTCGAAATCTTTTAACGCATTCTTTCCTAGGGCTTTTTCAAAATTCTGCTTAAACTCGCGTTGCGGCCTATTTAAAGCATGCATCAGATAGCCTTCCATCAAAAGCCATCCACCTAAATTAACGCCTTTTAAGATCATCGGCTTTCCATTAGGCCCGATGATGCTCATCCCTTTTGTTTTTAAGAATTTTTTTGTCATTGTCTTAGAGTAAATTATTCTTCTTTAGGAATTGGGTTATATTCTTTATCAAAACATCATGAGAATCGATGTGATTGGTATTATGCCCGCCGGTAATAGATAAAAATTCTTTAGGGCTGCCGGCCAAGTCAAATAACTTTTTGCCTAACGCGAAAGGAATAATTTCATCATTGGTGCTATGAATAAACAGCTTCGGAATTGTGACTTGCTTGACTTTCTTTGCCGAATCCATTTTTGTTCTCAAGAAAAAGGATGGAATGAACGGAAAAATAGTCTTGCTTACATCGGCCGCCGACGGGAACGAAGAATCAACGATCAAAGCAGCGACTTTCTTTCTTGAGGCCAAATCAACCGCCACAACGCCTCCCAGCGAATCGCCATAAACAATCAAACGATTGCGGTTGATATCATCGCGTGTGGATAAATAATCCAAAGCAGCCGACGCGTCTTTATAAATTCCCTCTTCGGTCGGTTTTCCCTCGCTTTTTCCATAACCTCGGTAATCAATAATAAATGTATTTAAGCCCAGCTGGCGGAAAAGAACGATCTTTTCCAACCGATGGCTGATATTGCCGGCATTTCCGTGAAAAAATAAAACTGTTGTGAGAGCTCCGGGAGATTTTATGAACCATCCGTTCAAAAGAAGATTGTCTTGTGTTTTAAAATAAACGTCTTCGTAATCAAACCCGATCAAATTGGGATTAACCGGCATCTCAGTCGTCGGATGAAAGATGCTATTGGCTTCAAAGTACCTGACAAACCCGACGAGAAGAATAAAAACCGCGATTAGAGCGATCAAAAGTTTGATCATCATTGCGTTCTATTTCTTTTCTTCATCCATTTCCAGATTAGACCTGCGCTGTGGGATGAGGCTAACCATCAAGCGAATTGATTTAAGGACAACTTCCATGTCGCAAGGCTTTGTTAAATAATGATCAGCTTCCAAGTCAAAGCCTCTTTTCATGCTGTCTAATTCTCCGACGGCTGAGATGATAATGACCGGCTGCCATTTTTTAGTAGGCGGATTATCCCTTAAATTCTTCAAAACCATAAATCCGTCAAGTTTTGGCATTCTTAAATCCAATAAGATCACATCCGGGATTTCTGCCTTGATCTTTTCCCACGCCTCTTGGCCGTCAGATGCCGTAAGAACTTTATATCCGACCGCCGAGATCTTTTTGGCCATGATCTCCAGAACATCCACTTCATCGTCAGCAATAAGAACTGTAATATGTTCCATTATGCCCCTATCCTTTCCCCTTTAAGAATCTCCGGCAGAGCTTGAGCTTCGATCCTTAAACCTCCGTCGTGTTCGATTTTAATCGTATAAAGCGTTCCGGGAACAAAAACCGTTCCAGGCGCTTCGATTTGCGCATTTTTAATGCCCATGTCTTTCGCCTGATCTGCATTTAAAGCATACCCCCAGAAACGTTCCCATAACCGTTTTTCAAAATGAGATGCCCCATCAATTTGGTAACCCAGCGGAACTTCGTTGACTTTCGCGATGTCGAATACCTGCGTATTTTTTCCGTCCAGAACAAAGACCTTCATAAAAAGATACGCGCTTTTTCCGCGGAATTTATCCGCCTGACGAATACGAATATCATCAAAGCGGATCACCAGCGATTGGAATTGGATCAGGTTTCCGGAAAACGTAAAGTACTTTGGCGCTAAAGGCTTTTGTTGCGCGTCAAATTCTTGGAATTTAATGGTGGTCAGATTCCTTCCGGTCTGTTCATCAAACGATACATTGGTCACGAGCACTTGTGCCCCGCGCGAATCAGCCTCCAGGCGCGCCACCATTTCTTTTAAGATCTTATTTTCATGGAAATACTTAGCCGCATATTGATAGATCAAAAACACGGCTAAAACAATGATGATAAAACGAATGTTTTTAATAAGGATGTTCATAATTTTCACTTTTTAGACTTCGCTGACGACATACCGCACTGTTTCAAATAATCTTTAATAACTTGCTTATGGTCAAAAGCATAATCAAGCTTCATCAAATCTTTTAAGGGAACAACGCGCAGCGCCTTAGCGTCATCGCCGGATTTTGGGATCCCGCTCGCCCCGGCGATAAAAACCGTTGAAACGGTATGAAAGCGCGGATCACGCCCTGGCTCTGAAAAGGTATGAAATTGTTTTAAATTCAAAAGCTTTAAATTGGTTTCTTCTTTAGCCTCACGACAAGCCGCTTCTTCCAAGCTTTCTCCGTAATCAACAAATCCGCCGGGCAAAGCTAATCCAAGAGGAGGATTAGAGCGTTCAATAACGACAATTCCCTCTTTGAGTTCAATAATGATATCTACCGTTAAAAACGGCCCCTTCGACAAAGTATACAGCACATGTTCCAGATAAGCCGGGATCGTTTTCTCAAAGATCTTAAACGAGTCATCATCATAGAGGCAGAAAATAATTTCTGACGGAGCAGATTTTGCCTGCCGCAGGAATTTGAGGACTTCCTGGATCATGACTTTCGGCACGCCAATGAGCGGAAATCCGCCCACGCCATGGCCAAGGGCCGGAAAGGCGAGAGACTTTAATTTCATCTGGTTCGCTAACTTTAAAGCACCGGCGACACCTTGGCGTATTTTCTTTTCGTCGGTACGTAAATCCATCCCCATAATGACCGAATGAATAACATGTTTGGCTTTAAGATTTCCCGCTGTTGTTAAAACACAATTGCCCATCACCACGGGCAAATTTTTAACAGCCTCATCCTCAATAGCCTGGCCGCCTTTGCGTTTAATGGCGGAGGCCACATCCACATTCATGAGAAGTCGGTCATTGGCAACGCTGACGATCGCATCAACGGTAAGATCAGTAATGTCGCCTTTAATGATCTTGATCTCTGTATTTTCTATTTTCATTAATTAATGTTTCTGCCTTTATTTTTCTTAACCATAGCCTTAGCCGCCACAAGCGCTTGTGTTTTTGTATTGATCTCACCCAAGGTTTGACGCTCCTCAACAGCACGTAAAATTTTAGCAAAAACTGGGCTCGGTGTTAACTTTAATTGTCGGATTAAATCATGTCCCGTAATAAGGCGCTTGAGAGGATTTTCTTTGGATTTTGCCAAATAACGTTTAATGATCTTCCAGGCGATTTTTTCATGGTGCTTTTGTTTTGAAGCGGTCGTTAAAGGCCCTCGCGTAGACCTTTGGTCAGCCAATGATAAAAGCGCAATACTTAGAGCTTCTTTTTTGGTGTCGCGAAAATATCTAAACATGGCCCGCTCGCTGGGAATATTAAAATTGGATAAATAGCCCGGGCGAAGATGCCAAAAAACCATATCTTCTAAAATGTGGCGCTCATCTGTGGAAAGCTTAAGCATAAGCGCTATAGGACGAGAGATGTCCCGGCCAACACGCTCGTGGCCGTGAAAAGTCATGCGCTTTTTTTCTTTCCGGCGAGTATCGGGCTTTCCGATATCATGGAGAAGTGCTGCTAATTTCATCAGCGCCAGGCGGTTTCGCACTCCCGCCAAAGGCTCCTCAAGATAATTCTTAATATCCTGATCGTGTTTAACTTCAGAAAATACCTTTTCCAGCTGTGTCACCACTTCCAAAGAATGCTTCCAAACATCCAAATGGTGGTATCCGCCTTGTTTCACATTGAACATAACGGCGATCTGCGGGATAATTTTCTCCAGCAAACCAACTTTGTCCATCAGGATCAACGTTGGCGCGGCGCGCTCAGATAATAATATTTTGAAAAACTCGTCACGAATTCTTTCATAAGCGGTTTGAGCTAGAAGATCTTTGTCCTTTTTGATTTGCGCCAATGTCTTACGGTCAATGGAAAAGTCTAACGTAGCCTGCAAACTAAAAGCACGCACCAATCTTAAAGGGTCATCTTTGAAACTTCGAACAGAAACCATGGAAATCTTCCTTGATCGAATATCCTCTAACGCATTGTCATGGCTCAAAATGGCTTGGAGCAATATTGTGTTGCCAGCGATCTTCTGCACATCAACGCAAAGCGTATTGATCGTAAAATCTCTTAAAGCCAGATCGTCAGAAATGGTTTTTCCGCGAAAATCGGCAAAGTCAAAAGTTAAGATCCCCTCTTTGGTTTTTTTGACGATGCGGGCACAGCCGTGCTCTTCATCCAAAAGGACAAAAGCTCCTTTAATTTTTTTGCAGAATTCTTGCGCACATTTGATAGCGCCACAGGAAACCGCAAAATCAAAATCCATCACGTGGCGCTCAAGAAGGCAATCACGCAAAGATCCTCCCACAAGGAAGATCGATCGCTTCTTTTCCTTTGCTAGGCCTTGGATCAATTCCAGGAAAGGTATTTTAAGATGCAATGAGTTTTGAAGATTCATAGGAGAAAAGCGGCGCAGGCTATGCCTTAAAAATAGAGGCCTTCTTTAAAACTTCTTCTTCGACAAAAATAGGCGCATTAGCGCGAACGGCTAAAGCAACGCCGTCGGACGGGCGGCAATCGACCGTTTTTGATTTTCCGTCGGCAACCTTTAGGATAAGCTTTGCATGGAAGGTATTATCGATTAATTTATCCACCACCAGTTTTTCCAATTTAGCATCCAGGCCTTCAATAAGCGCTATGAGAAGGTCATGGGTCATCGGACGCGGGACTTGAAGCCCGGAAAGCTTCATCTTGATACTAGATGCTTCCAAAAAACCGATAACGATCGGAAACTGCCTTGTTCCCTCTTTTTCCCGAAGGACAATGATCTGGTCTTGGCGTTTTTCATCAATAATAATTTTGCTTAATTCAACTTGGATCATCACGCTACTTCTTTCGTTTTACTTTCTCTTTATCAAGGATATGGTGCAGCTCGCTCATAAATTGATTAACATCACGGAACTGCCGATAGACAGAAGCAAAACGCACATAAGCCACTTCGTCTAAAACGGCTAATTTTTCCATCACTAATTCGCCGATAGCCTTTGAGTTCACTTCTTTATCGAATTGTTTTTGGACCGTGCGTTCGATTTCCGTCGTCACATCTTCCATCTTATCAATACTAATGGGACGTTTTTCACAAGCCTTAATAAGGCCGGCTACGATCTTTTTACGGTCAAATGGCTGTCTTCGTCCGTCGTTTTTAACCACCATCAAAGGAACTTGTTCAACATATTCATACGTTGTAAAACGCTTCTCGCATTTTAAACATTCCCGCCGGCGGCGAATAGAAGCACCGTCACTGCTTAAACGCGAATCAATAACTTTAGTTTCTTTATAAAAACAGCTGGGACATTTCATTTTTTAATTTTTTTATACCCGTATAAAGGAAATCTTTTAGTGACCTGTCCGACTTTTTTGCGAATATCTTCCAAAACTTCTTCATCATCGCGATACGTCACCGCTTCGTCAATAAGCTCGGCGATCTTTTTCATCTCCGCTTCTTTCATGCCGCGGCTGGTCACCGCCGGCGTTCCGATACGAATACCGCTCGCTACCATCGGTGGCTGCGGGTCATAGGGAATAAGATTTTTATTGACCGTAATACGCACCTGGTCTAAAAGATGCGCGGCATCTTTTCCGGAAATATTCTTCTCCCGCAAGTCTACCATAAAAAGATGATTATCGGTCCCTCCGGCGACAATACGATAACCACGTCCGGCTAATTTATTCGATAAAGCCTTAGCATTTTTAATGATCTGCGCCTGATATTTCTTAAAACTGCCGCTGGATGCTTCTTTTAAAGCCACCGCTTTGGCCGCGATCACATGCATGAGAGGCCCGCCTTGAATTCCCGGAAAAACCGTCATATCAATTCTTTTAGCAAATTCTTTACGGCAAAAAACCATTCCGCCGCGCGGCCCACGCAATGTTTTATGCGTTGTGGTCGTTACAAATTCCGCTAGCGGAACAGGATTTGGATGAAGCCCTGCCGCCACCAATCCCGCGATATGCGCCATATCCACAAAAAGATACGCGCCGACCGCGTCGCAAATTTCACGGAATTTCTTAAAATCAATGATACGTGAATATGCCGAGGCGCCGGCCAAGATCATTTTAGGCTGACATTTTTTGGCAATATCCATAATTTCATTGTAATCGAGCATTTCTGTTTCTTTATTGACTCCATAAGGAACCATTTTGTAGGTCCGCCCGGAAAAATTTAATTTGTGCCCATGCGTTAAATGCCCGCCGCAGGCTAAGTCCATCGCTAAAACTGTATCACCCGGATTTAAAACCGCCTGATAGACCGCCATATTCGCCTGCGAACCGCAATGAGGTTGAACGTTCACATGCTCCGCACCGAATATTTTCTTCGCACGGTCAATGGCCAATTGCTCGACGACATCAACATTTTCGCAGCCGCCATACCAGCGCGCTGTGGGATAACCTTCAGCGTATTTATTGGTCATCACGCAACCCTGAGCTTCTAAAACAGCCTCGGAAACAAAATTTTCCGAAGCGATCAGCTCTAAGTTCTCATTTTGCCGCTTAACTTCATTTTGAATAGCCTTGTAAACCTGCCCATCAACCTTCATAAGACGTGACATGTTTCCTCCGTAACCGTAAAAATTAAATTAACAAAGTCCTCTTTCAATGCTTCGAATTTGATTCACCCTTCTTAAATGACGCCCACCTTCAAAAGGCGTTTTAAGCCAAATCGTAATAATGGCATACAGCTCTTTTTTAGTCACAAACTTTGAACCTAATGCCAAGACATTGGCATCATTATGTTCCCGGGAAAGACGCGCGGCCGTTTTGTTATAACAAAGAGCCGCTCGAATACCCTTAACCTTATTAGCAACAATTGAATTACCAATGCCTGACATACACACAATAATACCACGCGCTTGTTTATCGCAGGCGACTTTTTTAGCCACCTGAAGAGCTGTCTTAGGATAATCACAGCTAACATCACGCTCATACGTTCCGACATCAACAACATGATATCCGCGATCGGCCAGAAATTTCTTTATTTTTCCCTTAAGAACAAATCCGCGGTGATCCGCCCCGATATAAATGTTCAAACCAGTTCTCCTATTTTTTGTATGCTGTCTTTGATCATTTCTAAACATTCCTCATAAGCCTGCGCCGATCTTCCGATAGGGTCCGAGATATCCGTTTCTTCTAAACTTTTGGCATTTTTCGCAAATTCCCGCAATAAATAGATCCGGTCTTCTACCGACGGAGCGAATTCTAAAACTTGCCGTCGATGGCTTGAGGTCATCACGAAGATCAGGTCCGCTTTCTTTAACAAGATCTTTGTCACCGGTTGAGCGCGATGCGACAGCGCGTTAATGCCTTCTTTGCGAAGGACACATAATGTTTCCTCGCTGGCGCCGGTGCTGATATAAACACCCGTTCCCGCCGAAATAACTTTGACATCCCGTCGATCTTCTAATTTCTTGCGTAACAAATATTCCGCCATCACCGACCGGCAACTATTTCCGGTGCAGACAAAAAGAACGATCTTTTGTTTTGTGATCCGGTCAATATCCGCCTGGCTAATGGGGCCGGAACGTAAAATCTTCGGCGGTAAGTTGGTTAGATCAACGATGGCAGATTCATGTCCGACTGTCGATGGACCGCCGTCAATAGCCACATCCACCAGCCCGTCAAGATCACGCAAGGCCTCCGCATAAGTGACCGGAGGATGATTGCCTTCAAAGTTCGCCGACGGCGCCGCCACCAAACATTGTGCTTCGCGCGCTAAGCTTAAGGCGATCAAATTATTAGGCATCCTTAGGCCAATCGTTTTTCCGGCATCTTGCGTTGGAACAATAACAGTTAAAGGGCCGGGCCAAAATTCATCGATCAACTTATAAACCGAACGATCCGTCTTATAACCCATTTCATCAATGGCTAATTTTTGCCAGGCTAAAATGGAAAACGGTTTATCCAAAGAACGACGTTTTACTTTATAAAGACGTTCAACCGCTTTTCTGTCCTCGGCATTGGCCGCAATCCCATAAACCGTTTCGGTGGGAAATACAACGAGCCCACCGTCACGAATGATCTTGGCGCATTCGATAATCTTATCGTATTCAGGATAATTCGGATGAATTTTAATAATTTCGGTCTTCAAACGTCTACCTTGATATTCTTTATTTTTTCCGCTTGTTCACCGCGATATTTTTCTAAAGCTGCCCCGATCGTTTTATCCGATAAGCTGAGAATACGTAGCGCCAAAAAGGCCGCATTTTTGGCACCTGGTTTTCCGATGGCTAAAGTCCCGACGGGAGTTCCGGCCGGCATCTGCACTGTTGAAAGCAAGGAATCTAATCCGTCTAAGGCGGTTGTTTCAATAGGCACGCCTAAGACCGGAATTGTGGTAAAGCTTGCCACTACTCCCGCTAACGCGGCCGCTCCGCCCGCGCCGGCAATAACAACTTGAACTCCGCGCGATTTTAAGGCTTTGGCATATTCCGCCGTTTCATCAGGGGTGCGATGTGCAGACCAAACTTTGACTTCATACGAAACGCCGAAATTTTTTAAGATCTTGGCGGCTTCTTCCATGGTGGATAGATCAGATTCACTTCCCATAACAATAGACACTAAAATATTTTTCATCACACGCTCCCGTTTATTTTTCCTTATTTCCCTTTAAGAGGAAATAAACGAGGCTCTCCTGAAAACTATTTTCAGGACGGCCTTTTCAAAGCCCTAAAACCGATGTCTTTTCTAAAATGACATCCGTCAAATTTGATCTGGCTTACCTTTTTATAAGATTTCCCAACCGCTTCTTTGATATCTTTCCCTAAGCCAACCACACCCAACACGCGGCCTCCAGAGGTAAGTATTTTATCATGCTGCTCTACAGTGCCGGCATGAAAAACAATTGCGTCTTTTTCGCTGCTAGCATCTAGCCCTTTGATCTCTTTTCCTTTTTCATAGTTATCCGGATAACCTTTAGACGCCATGACGACACAAGCACAAACACGTTTATCCCACTGTAAGTTGATCTTATCTAAAGTATCATCGCAAGAAGCCAGCATCACGTCCACTAGATCAGTTTTTAATCTCGGTAAAACCGCCTGCGTTTCCGGATCGCCGAAACGAACATTAAATTCTAGAACCTTTAACTCATTTTTATTGATCATTAGCCCGGCGTATAAAACGCCTTTAAAAGGATTTCCTTCCCGGCTCATGCCGTCAATGACAGGCTTGATGACTTCTTTGGAAATTTTCTTCATTAATTCCGGCGTAACCACCGGAGCCGGAGAATAAGCCCCCATCCCTCCGGTATTAGGCCCCTGATCATTATCAAAGGTCCTTTTATGGTCCTGAGAAGATTCTAACAAAACAAAATTTTTTCCGTCGCTAATGGCTAAGATAGAAGCTTCTTCGCCGTCTAAATATTCTTCAATCACGCCATTTTTCTTAACGGCTGTCTTTAAGGCTTGCTTGACATCATCCAAAGACTGACAGATTACAACGCCTTTACCGGCCGCCAAGCCATCCGCTTTAATGACCAGCGGAAAACGGAATTTTCCCTGCGCGGCGATCTGTTCAGCCCGCACCAATGAATCAAAATTCTCAAAATCAGCCGTTGGAATTTTGTTTCGCTTCATAAATTCTTTGGCGAAAATCTTGCTTCCTTCAAGCTGCGCGGCACCTTTTTGGGGCCCAAAGACTTTTAATCCGTTTTTTTCAAATTCATCCACAATGCCGGCAACCAATGGCACTTCGGGGCCTACAACCGTTAAATCAATTTTTTTATCTTTAGCAAACTTTAAAAGCCCGGCAATATCATCCGCCTTGATATCGACGCACGAAGCCGCCTCGCTAATACCTCCATTACCCGGCGCGCAATAAATCGTTCTAACCTTTGGGCTCTGTTTTATTTTCCAACAAATAGCGTGCTCACGCCCGCCGGAACCGATCACTAAGACGTTCATAAAATAATTTTTCTTTTCTTATCGTTAATGATCTCACCGATATTCCAAGAGACAAGCCCTTGTTTTGATAAAAACCGGCGAACAGACTCAACGAATTTTTTATCGACAACAACCGCAAAACCAATGCCCATGTTAAATGTGGTGTACATATCCCGCTCGGGAACATTGCCTTTACGTTGGATCTTTTGGAAAATATCCGGAATATTCCAACTGCCCTTACAAATGAGCGCGCATTTTCCGTCAGGAATGATCTTCGTTAGCTTTTCATAAAATGCGCCGCCGGTAACATGAGCCATCCCCTTAACGGAAAAATGCTCTAATAATTTCAAGATCGGTTTAACGTAAATTTTGGTCGGGGTCAGCAATTCTTTGGCATATTTTTTCTGCTCGCTCAGCGAAAAAACTTTTCTGGCCAAAGAAAAACCATTGGAATGAAGCCCGCTGGACGCGATCCCGATAATAGCATCGCCCGCCCGCATCTTTGAACCGTCAATAATTTTATCGTGATCCACCACGCCTACCGTAAATCCGGCCAAGTCATATTCATCCTTTTTGTAAAGCCCGGGCATTTCCGCCGTTTCTCCGCCGATCAAACTACAGCCTGATTGGCGGCAGCCTTCCACAATTCCCTTCATCACATCTTTTAAAACTTTGGGCTGAACTTTACCACAGGCAATATAATCTAAGAAAAACAATGGACGCGCGCCGGCGCAAAGAACGTCATTAACATTCATCGCCACCAGGTCAATACCGACGGTGTCATGTTTATTAACGGCTTTGGCAATGAGGAGCTTTGTCCCGACACCATCGGTAGAAGATACTAAAACCGGACGGCGATACTTTCTTGTATCAAAAGCAAAAAGGCTTCCAAATCCGCCTTTATCTTTTAAAACGCTCGGCTGCATGGTGCTTTTAGCTAATTTTTTGATCGCGTCCACAAAGACATTCGCTTTTTGAATATCCACACCGCTTGTTTTGTAAGTTATGGTCTTAGGCATATTTTCTCGCTTATAGTAAATTCTTTTTTACGTAATCGACCCCATTTTGGAAGATTTGCGCCCCATCTCCGAATTTAGATTTTCTTTTCTCGCGCGTCCAGTTAGGATGTTGGGTTACAAAAAAATGTCTCTCGGGATGCGGCATCAATCCTAAGATCCGTCCCGTTATATCGGTAATGCCGGCAATGTCTTCCAAGGAACCATTAGGATTTTGCGGATATTTTGGCTTTTTTCCTGATTCATCGCAATAGCGAAAAATGATCTGATGATTTTTCTTTAAAGTTTTTAACAGGGAGTCATTTTGCACAATAAATTTTCCTTCGCCGTGCGCAACAGGAAGTTCAATTACTCCGTTCATCCCCTTAGTCCAAACCGATTTGCCTTCCGGTTTTAAACAAACCCAGCGGTCTTCAAATTTCGCCGACGTATTAAGCATCAACGTTGCCGTTTGCTTGAAATTGCTTTCGCCAGGCAAAAGCCCGGCTTTGACTAAGATCTGAAAGCCGTTACAGATTCCGATGATCAGCTTGCCATCAGAGATAAAACGGCGCAGATCGTCTCCAAGCTTTAAACGTAATTCATTGGCGAAGATCCTTCCCGCCGCGATATCATCACCGTAGGAAAATCCGCCAGGTAAAGCCAAAATGTGATAATCATTTAGGCTTCGATCGCCGGAAGAAAGCTTATTGATGTGGACAAATTCTACATCGGCTCCGACACTTTTAAAGGCAAAACCGGTTTCCTGATCGCAGTTCGTCCCGGCGCTTCGCAAAATGAGGACTTTAGATTTTTTTAAGGTGGGCATTTTTCTTATTTTTATAGAACTTCTTTATGATATCAACGATCTCTTCCGGTTTATCCGCAACCTGAAAAATATCCAAGTCTTCCTTATTGATGCAACCCTCTTTGACGACCGTATCTTCCAACCAATCTAAAAGGCCTTTCCAGTATTTCTTTCCGACGACAATGACCGGAAAACCTTCCATGCGCTTGGTTTGGATCAACGTAATGCTTTCGGTAAATTCATCTAAGGTTCCGTAACCTCCTGGAAAAATAACGAACGCTGAAGCATATTTTAAAAACATAACTTTTCGGCAAAAGAAATAATGAAAACTGACCAAGGTTTTGATAAATGGGTTAGGAACTTGCTCAAACGGAAGTTCGATGTTTAAGCCCACAGAATTGCCGTTGGCTCGGCTGGCGCCGCGGTTTCCGGCTTCCATGATGCCCGGCCCGCCGCCGGTAATCACGGCGTAACCTTCTTTGGCCAAAAGATAGGCTGTTTTTTCGGCTAATTTATACATAGGGTTTTCCGGCTTAAGGCGCGCGGAACCGAATAAAGTGACCGCCGGCCCGACGGTAGAAAGCATGTCAAATCCGTCCACAAATTCCGCCATAATGCGAAACACTCTCCAGGGGTCTTCCATGTTGCTCAATTCATTTTTCGCTTTTCTACGATTTTGCATAAGGCGTCCTTTCTACCACTTTAGCTTCTTCTGCCAGGATTGTTTAAGAAAATCAACGTCTACTTTGACACAAATATCATTATTAAGCCCATAAACCGTTAAGACCTTTTTATTATCGGTGCAGCCGATCAGGCCGAACGGAATTTCTTTTAAGCATTTTTCAAAATCTTTCTGATCGTTTTTGGCAACCTCAACGACAAAACGCGAGTTAGATTCGGAGAACAAAATAAAATCATTTCTCATATTGCCTTTAGTCTTTAGTCTTTGGTCTCTGGCCTTAAAAGGAACGTCCTTTAGAAATATGCTCGCACCAAGCCCACCGGCAAACGCCATTTCCGAAATAGCAACGCCAAGCCCGCCTTCGGAACAATCGTGCGACGATCTTACCAGTCCCTTTTGGATCGCTCGAGAAAGTGCTTCAAAAACTTTTGTTCCCTTTTGCGTATCAACTTTCGGAACACTGCTTCCTAGAGAATCAAATGTGTCTAAATAAATAGAGCCACCCAGCTCATCATACGTTTCGCCTAAAACATAAATAAGGTTTCCGGAATCCTTGAAGTCCATGGTAACGGTTCTAGAAACATCCTCCACGATCCCGATGGCTGAAATAAGGATGGTGCCCGGAATGGCTAACGGTTTTCCTTTGTCGGTGTATTCATTATAAAGGCTGTCTTTTCCGGAAATAAATGGAACCTTGTAACCGACAGAAGCAAAATAGCAGCCCTGCGCCGCGCGCACCAAGCCGCCTAACCGGTCAGGTTTGTCGGGATTTCCCCAACAGAAATTATCCAAAATAGCGATTTTTTCTAAAGAACCTCCGACGGAAATGATCTGCCGCACAGCTTCATCAATGCAAGACGCTGCCATCCAAAACGGGTCAATTGCGCCAAAACGAACATTAATACCGTTGGAGACCGCGATACCTTTTTGCGAATGAAGTTTGGGGCGAAGAACACTCGCATCCGACGGGCCGTCATCACAAACACCCACCAAAGGCTTGATAATGCTCATTCCCTGAACCTCATGATCGTATTGGCGAATGACCCACTCTTTCGAACAAACATTATAGTGAGAAATAACTTCGACGAGTTTATCGGTCAAGCTTTTTGGGCATTTAAAATCCGGTTCTTTGATCTTCGGCTTAGCCCAATGAGCTTTCTTGGTAATATTGGGCAAGCCATCATGCAGGAATTCCATATCCAAAGAACAGACTTGGCAACTGTTATAAAATAATTCCAAACGTTTGGTGTCGGTAAATTCGCCGATCACCGTTGCCTGAGCGTTCTCATCTTCAAATGTTTTTAAAAGCTCTTCGATATTTTCTTTGGGGACAGATAAAACCATGCGTTCTTGCGATTCTGAGATCCAAATTTCGGTATAAGAAAGCCCTTCGTATTTAAGCGGAACTTTTTCGAGATCAATGCGACATCCTAAATCTTTTCCCATTTCTCCGCCCGCGCTTGATAACCCGCCGGCTCCGCAATCGGTAATAGCGGAATAGAGGTTTTTGTCGCGCGCTTTTAAAAGAGCGTCTAAAACTTTCTTTTCTTCAATAGGATTGCCGATCTGGACAGCCCCCGACGAAACAACTTCCGATTCATGCGTAAGTTCACCGGAAGAAAATGTCGCGCCGTGGATTCCGTCGCGCCCGGTACGCCCACCAGCCACCACGACCAGATCGCCTACAAGAGTTTGTTTTTTAACTTTATCGTTTGGCATAATGCCGACCGTTCCGCAATAAACAAGCGGATTACCAACAAAATGTTCGTCAAACAAAATAGCGCCGTTGACCGTCGGAATTCCCATTTTGTTTCCGTAGTCGCGAACACCGCTAACAACCCCTTTCATGATCCGTTTCGGATGAAGCGTTCCTTCGGGAAGTCTATTAAAGGGGAGATCCGGAGGCGCAAAACAAAAGACATCAGTGTTACAAATAGGTTTTGCGCCTAAACCTGTCCCTAAAATGTCCCGGATGACGCCGCCCACGCCCGTATTGGCTCCGCCGAAAGGTTCAAGCGCCGAAGGATGGTTATGCGTTTCTACCTTAAAACACACACAATCCTCATCGTCAAATTTAATAACCCCGGCATTGTCGTGAAAGACCGAAACACACCAGGATTTATTGATCTCTTTGGTGGCTTTAACAATGGTTGTTTTTAAAAGGCTTTGGATCAAGGTTTTTTGCGTTTTACCGTCTTCCTGACAAGTGTATTCAATATTGCCGCGAAAAGTTTTATGGCCGCAGTGCTCGCTCCAGGTTTGGGCAATGGTTTCCAGCTCACAATCCGTTGGATTTCTTCCCAAATTCTTAAAATAATCCTGGATCGTTTTCATCTCGTTTAAATTAAGGAAAAGTTGCCCCTGTTGACTTAAAGCGAGAAGCTTTTTATCGTCGGCACCAAGAATGTCAACAACGATCAACTTAAACGATTGGCCTAAAATAGCGGCTTTGGGTGGGGAGCCACCTTTAAAATGTTGATCTTTAACAACATGTTGGATCAGTTTATTGCATAAAATTTTATTAACAATAACATCTGATTCTTTAGAAGAAACTTTTCCGGTAAGAATATATTTTTTAGCCGTACGAACGGAGGCAATACCTGCAATCCCTAAATCCGCAATACCTTTTAGCGTTGAAGCTTCCACGGGATCCATAACACCCACGTTATGCGCGATCTCAATAACTTTAAGATCTTTACTATTGCGTAAGGTAGTCGTTTTTGCAGAATCTTGGAGAGAATAATCTTGGATGATGCGGTCAACCAGCAGTTCTTCACAAATTGTTTTAGCGTTGCTTTCAGAACAGTTGCCTTCGATCAGATACACCTGGACAAAGGAAACTTTTTTAACCGAACGAATGCCTAAATCGAGGATATCTTTTTGCGTGCCGTCACCGATAGCGTCAAAAATACCCTTTTTATCTTTGATCTCAACACGCCAAATCATAGGATAGAAATGTTAAAGATTATTCGAGAGACTTGCGGACTGCTTGCCTTCTAGAAATTATTTTGTTACTCGGCTTAAAACTTCCTGGTAGGCTTCTTCAATATTGCCTAGATCCCGACGGAAACGGTCTTTGTCCATCTTGCGTCCCGTGCCTTTTTCCCAAAGCCGGCAGGTGTCGGGTGAAATTTCATCGGCGAGGATAATGTTCCCCTGATATCGGCCGAATTCCAGTTTAAAATCCACCAGATCAATGCCCATGGAATCAAAAAATTTCTTCATCAGCTCATTGATCTTAAACGTATAATTCTTAATGGCGTCCACTTCTTCTTGTGTAGCGTACCCTAAGGCTAAAACATGATATTCATTAATGAGCGGATCGCCCAGGCTGTCTTCTTTATAACAGAATTCCAAAACCGGACATTTAAGGACGGTCCCTTCTTTAATATTCAATAACCGAGATAAAGACCCCGCCGCAACATTACGGACAATAACCTCCAGAGGAACGATCTTGACTCTTTTAACCAGCATTTCCCGATCGTTTAAGAACTTAATAAAGTGCGTCGGGATGCCGTTTGATTGCAGATATTCAAAGATTTTTGTTGAGATCTTATTATTTACAATTCCTTTATCTTGGATGGTCCCTTTTTTAGCCGCGTTAAACGCGGTGGCATCATCCTTAAAATACTGAATGAGTTGATCGGGAGCATCTGTTTCATAAAGGATCTTGGCTTTCCCTTCGTAAATCTTTGCTTTTTTATCCATAATCAATCCCTCAAGATATGATTGTTATTATTATAGTCCTGCCCTTTTAAAGATCAGATCACGATGACGAATATAGTATTTAATATCGAAACACTTATCGATATCGCCGGTTGTTAAATATTTTCTCACCTTTCGGTCGCGATAGAGAACATCACGAAAATCCGAAGTTTCCTGCCACACCTGCATAGCGCATTGTTGAATAATGTTATACGCTTCATCACGTGTGAGGCCTTTTTTCATCAACTCCAGCAAAATACGCTGGGAATAAATAAGGCCGCGTGTTTTGGCGAGGCTCGCAATCATATTTTTCGGATAAACCAATAAACCTTCCAGAATAGGAATAAATTTATTGAGCATATAATCTAAGGTGATGGTGCTATCGGGGAGAATCACGCGCTCGGCGGAAGAATGACTGATATCACGTTCATGCCAAAGGCTGATATTTTCAAAAGCCGCTTGAGCATTGGCGCGTAAAAGCCTGGATAAGCCGGAGATCCGTTCGCACGTCACCGGATTACGTTTATGAGGCATGGCAGAAGAACCGATCTGTCCTTTAAAAAATGGTTCTTCAACTTCCAAAACTTCTGTCTTTTGCAAAAGCCGTATTTCGGTAGCGAACTTATTAAGAGAAGAACCCACTAAAGCTAGCGTGACAAGAAACTGACAATGATGATCACGCTGAATAACTTGCGTGGCAACATTAGCTGGCTTAAGCCCTAATTTTTCGCAAACATATTCTTCCACAAAGGGATCAATGTTGGCATAAGTACCGACCGCGCCGGAAAGTTTTCCGATGCGCATATTCTCCCGAGCCTGTTCAAGACGTATAAGATTACGCTGCATTTCATCGTACCAGACTGCTAATTTCAAACCGAATGTTGTCGGTTCGGCGTGAACGCCGTGGGTACGGGCAATACAAACGGTATCTTTATATTTCTTGGCTTTTTCTTTCAGAACGACTAATAATCTTTTGACATCAGCGATCAGAATATCGCTAGCGTCAACGCATTGAACGGAAAGCGCTGTATCGAGGAGATCTGAGGAAGTTAAGCCCATGTGAAGATATTTTGATTCGGGCCCTAAGTTGTTGCCAATGCTCACGATAAACGCGACAACGTCGTGTTTTGTCTTCTCTTCGATCCTTTTAACCTCTTCAACATCAAAGGCCGCCTTTTTTCTGATCTTCTCCATGGCGGCCTTCGGAATAACTCCTAATTTTGTCATTGCTTCGCAAGTAAGTATTTCAATTTTAAGCATAATATCCATTTTATGCTTGTCGGACCAAATATTACCCATTTTGGATAACGTATAGCGCTCGATCATATGCCCTTCACTCCTTTATTCTCTTCAATTTGGTTGGTTTGAAAACTCAGATACTATAGCAGAAACACTTAGGAAGGTCAAATAAAAATAAAAAATAAATTTACTGTTCTCGACGAGAAAGAACATAACCTATTGATACCAAATATTTTACGGATTATTTTGCGGAAGGATCGCTCGGGTAAGCTGCTTGCATATTTTTTCGATACTCGCGAAGAAACGGCTCCAAATCCTCGTCGCTGATGAGCCCCATCTTGATCAGTGTCTGCCCGAGAAGCTCGCGCGAGGACCAATGTTCAAATAAAGCTTCTGTAAGCTGCTCTTCCGTGATCAGTTTTGCCTTAAGCAAAAGTTGCCCGATAGGAAGAGCTTCCTTGCTGTCTTGCAGGGCGCGAACGTGAGAACCTTCTTCATCGGAACCGTAATTTTTAGATAGATTTTCCGACCCGCTGGCTCTGCGATTAACAAGGAATTTGCTTCCCTTAATTGTTTTAATATGTTTTTTGATCTCAAAAGCTATTTCTGTTAACTCTAATACATTCTTTATTTTCCGCAATTTATTGTTAACCACCGCGATGGAAATTCCCATCAGGGGCGCTTTAATATCTTTGTCCTGACGGTCTTTAACGGATAAATAACCTATTGTTCTATCTTCCGTACTGTAATGAAGCGGGATCAGCCGGTCAAATTGGCGGATAATATCTTTCGCTAAAATACTTTCTTTTTGCGGCGTTGTGATGATCACAAAATCATCTCCGCCCACGTGCCCCACAAAATCATCTTTGTTGCCGTGTTTGCGAACGCTATCCGTTAAGATCCGCGCGGTTTGCATAATAACGCCGTCACCGCGTAAATACCCGTAGGTATCATTGAACGATTTGAATTGGTCAATATCTAAATAGAGAAAAGAAAATGGTTCTTCTTTGTCAATGCGATTTCGGCTGGCGCTTTCAATAGCGCGATTACCGGGCAAACGCGTCAAAGAATTCGCGTGAACTTGATGCGCGGTACGCCGTAGCGCCATTTCTAAGCGGACCTGAAGGTCGATGGGATCAGGCGGTTTAATAATGTAATCGTCAACGCCTTCTTGGATCTCTAAAAGCCTTTTACGGATCTGCCTTTTTTCAATAAGGATAATGATGGGCACATAAGAGGTGATAAAATCGCTTTTCAATATCTTGCATAAAGCAAACCCATCTATTTTGTCCAGGTCGCTATCAATAATAATGAGATCGGGAAGCTCCCGCTTGATCGTTACAAGCGCGGATTCTCCGTCGGAGGCAGTGATCACTTCATAGCCTATGGGTTTTAAAAGCTGCGGCAGGATCTCGGCGATCACAAGTTCGCCTTCGGCGAGAACAATTTTCCTTTTACGAATAATGCGCGTCAAAATAAAATCCTCTGATCATGAGCCAAGATCATTGTTGAACGTCCGGCATAGATAAGTTCTCTTGCAAGTACGCCCCCATAGCAGCCATGCCGTCTTGCATGATCATGGGAGTTGTTCTTAACAATTTTTTACCGAGCGGGCTTTGATAAAAAGCGATCAACCCCTTTAGTTCATCTTCGGTAAAATACTTATCATAAACGGGGACCAAGCGCTCAATAATATCGTCAACCTTAATCGCCTCGCGTAGTTTTTGTGTTTCTTGCGCGGAGCCTTGCGACAACATCTTTGCGTACAGGGTATTCATATTTTCTCTGGCGCCGCTGGAATCGATCAGGCTTAAAATAAGGCCTCTTTTATTCGCCGGCGATGGCGAAGAAGAAGGTACAGGCTTTACTAGCGGAGCAAAGCTAACACCGCCGTCAATGCGTTCAATCTCATCCGCGTAATATGTAATGCCAATGCCATTAACATTGATTTTAACTTGAGTATTTGTTTTCTCGGTGATCTTTCCGTTGATCGTTTTGCCGTTTTTAAGATAGATCGTTTCGGCAAAAGAAGGCAGGCAAATAAGAAAGGAAAAAAATAAGATCAAACTGGTTTTTTTAAGCATAGGGTTAGTTCCTTTTACAAGACTGCCTTATTGTAGTCTTTTTCTTAAAAGCGGTCAAACAAAATGGAAAAGTTTTAAAGCCTTGGTTTTCCTTTTCCCGACGAAACAGCTTTGCGCGCCAAGGCATAAAATCTTTCGGTTGAACGCCGAAAGACCGTGTGTTACCATAGGAGCCATGATTACGGCATTAAAAAAACAAATCGACAAAAGCTTGGCGAATTTCCTTAAGGAAATTCGCCAAGAATACAAGCTCCACTTAGTCCACCCCATCCTTTTTGAAAGCCTCAAAGACTTCACTTTGCGCAAAGGAAAAAGGATACGGCCATTGCTTCTCATTTTAAGTTACAAAGGCTACAGCAAGAAAAATACCAATCCCCCGCAAAGCCTTTACAATGCCTCCACCTGCATGGAACTTTTGCACAACTTCATGCTCATTCACGATGATATTATTGACCGCTCAGATCTAAGGCGCGGCAAACCCACCATGCATAAACTTCTCAGCAAAGCAGCCAAAACACAAGACAGGGAAAAACTGGGCTACGATCTTAGCATTGTCGCCGGCGATATTTTGTACGCTTTGGCGATCGATGCCTTTTTATCCATTAACGAAAAACCTTACCGCAAAGAAGAAGCCTTAAAATATTTTATTAAAACAGCCGCCTTTACGGCCATGGGAGAATTCATCGACATCTTGCATGGAGTCAATCACATCAAAAAGATATCGGAAAAAGATGTATTTTTGAATTATTCCCTTAAGACGGCCCGCTATACTTTTGAATGCCCGATGGTTGTCGGCGCTATTCTTGCCGGCGCCGGCCGTAACGACATCCGGAAACTTTCCCAGCTTGGCCTGATGATCGGACAGGCATTCCAGATCCAAGATGATATTTTAGGGATCTTCGGATCTCAGAAAAATATCGGCAAATCTATTCTAAGCGACATCGCCGAGTCGAAGAAAACAATTCTCGTCTGCCATGCTTACCGGAAAATGAACCGCCGTCAGAAAAAGGAATTTATGCAGCATTTCACGAAAGAAAAGAAATCCTATCGAGACCTCATCGCGATCAGAAAGATCCTGATGGAATCAAAAAGCCTGCGTTACAGTTTATTAAAAATAAATTCCCTTTTGGAAAAATCAAAGATCATTATTTCCAAGCTGCGCATCAGAGATCAATACCGCGCGATCATTTTGCAGTCATTTTTGCAGTTGTTCCAAGAAAGCGAAACCATCGGCCGGGACAATCGTATCCCCATCCGCTTTTTTAAATAACTTTCTCTTGCTACCCTATGGCATTCGAAAAAGAGATCACTTGCCCAAAATGCAAAAGCGAAAATGTTGAGATCGTCTCTTCGGTCTATTATTCTTTAAGATCAAAAAATCTCGCAAGAAAATTCGATCTTTTTCTGGATAAGCGCGTTGGGACCTACACGCAAAATATGACCGCGCGTCAGAAAGAAAGGTTGTTGCATCGGCTCACGCCCCCTAAAGAACCCAGAAAAACCCTTCCGGCCGGACGTATCGCGTTTATGGCGTTTTTGATCTCGTATTTAGCGACCAGCGCGCTCATGCTCGGACGGCTCGGGCAAAAAGATTATTTTCTCATGACGCTGATCACCGCGTTTATTGTGGGGATCCCGTTTTATCTTATCCTGCGGTTGGTTATCCGGGATTTTCATAAAGATATTATTCGCTACCGTCGTCTGCGAACTGTTTGGGATAAGCAATATTTCTGCCGTGATTGCAATGAAGTTTTTATTCCGAAATAGCTTTTTGATATTTTAGATAAGCCGCGAGCACAGCTCATCTAAAATAAGCCTTCCGCAATCGGTCACTTTCAGAATATTATTTTCCTGTGTTAAAAATCCATCTCGAAGAAATTGGTTCACCGCTTCTACCTGGCCTTCCGGCAAGGCACATGAAAATCTTTTCTCCAAAGCCGGCACATCAACACCGCGATTCATCCTTAAACCGAAAAGCAAAGTCTCCATAAAGCGCTGTGCAGGATCAAGCCGCTCTTCTCCTTCAACCGGGCTTACATTTTGATTCGTTTTGGAAAGATAATCACTAAGATTTGAGGTATTCCAAGATCTTGTTCCGTCTTTGTGCGAATGTGCTCCGACGCCAAGCCCGATATAATTTTCTCCCTGCCAATAGGCAAGATTGTGCCGCGATTCTTTTTTGGGTTTCGAAAAATTACTTACTTCATACTGTGGAAATCCTAGATCGTTTAGAAACTGGATAACCAAGCTGTATTGCTCAGCACGTAATGTATCGTCGCTCAGTTGAACACGACGGGAGAAAAATTTACTTTTTTCTTCGACCGTTAAAGCATAAAGAGAAATGTGCTCGCTGTTTAAGCTAGCCATCGCGCGCACATCACCTTCGATCTCGAAAGAGGTTTGTTGCGGAAAAGAGAACATCAGATCAAGACTGATGTTCTGAAACCCCGTTTTCCGTAAAATACGAAAAGCTCCTAGGGCGCAATCACGTCCGTGATTGCGCCCTAGAAATTTAAGATACTTTTCCTCCAGTGATTGAACGCCTAAGCTTACGCGATTAACACCCAGGTCATATAACAATTTTGCCTTTTCGACATCAAGGCTTTCCGGATTAGCTTCCAGTGTTACTTCGCAATCCGCAGAAAGTACAAACTTTTGCTTAATAATAGAAAATAGCTTCTTTAATCCATCCGCAGAAAGAAGGCTGGGTGTTCCTCCTCCGATGTAAACTGTTTTTAAGTTCTCACCTTTATAAAAGTCGGCTTCTTTGGAAAGCGCGTCAAGATACGCGTCCATTTTATGCGTTTGGCCCACCGCGATCACAAAGGAGCAAAAAAGGCATTTGCTTTGGCAAAACGGAATATGGACGTAAAGCGAGTTCATGGCGGTTATTGTAACATTATGTTAAAAGAATCAAAAATGATAAAACTTATAGTAAAATACTCATAAGCTCTGATCCCATGAAAGAAATCATTTCTAAATATTGCCGCATTGAAAACATGATCCTGGCTTTCCTTATTCTTATCATAGCCGGCAATGCCCTTTCTCTTTTCAAAAACTACCAGAAATCCGCTCAGACCAAAGGCATTATACAATTCACTGAACCGGGTTTTGAATTTGCTCGCTTTAAGAAATATCTGAAAAACGAGCGGATCATTGGCTTTCTCACCGATAAAGACATGTCGTCAGAGCGTAATGACGGACAATTTCTATCCGCGCAATTTGCCTTAGCGCCCACCGTCCTTGACCTTAACGGCTTATCTCATCAATTTTTTATTATCGACGCTACAAATCTCGTGAACGCTTCTGAAATGACCAAAAAATTAAATTTGAACCCGCTTCACGTCAATGAACATGAAAAGATTTTAGCCGAAAAAAATCCATGACGCCTTTACTGCCTTTTTTGTATTCATTTCTCCTGGGCCTTTTGATCACTTCGGTAGCTTTACGCAAAAGTCAAAACATCGGATCATTTCTTTTTTGTTTGCTATCCGTGGGAATTGGGCTAGGGGCCTCCTCGACACTCATCTTTTTTTCTTTTCTTCTTTGCGGCGGATTTAATATCCCCATCATCATTCTTTTGCACGCAGGGCTCACGCTGGCCTTGGCTATGATCTTATTTGCTGGCCGCTATCGACATATTAAATTCAATGCCAATCAAATATTTTCATCATGGGTTTACATTATTCTCTTTGCGGCAGCATCTTACGTTGTTTACATTCTCGCTTGCAGCCATCCTTTTGGCGAATGGGACGGTTGGGCTGTTTGGAATATGAAGGCAAAGTTCCTGATCGCAAGCACAAGCAATTGGAAAGATCTTTTTCAAGAACTTCATTGGCACACGCAACCCGACTATCCTTTACTATTACCGATGATCAATGTCTGGGGATCAACGATGATTCAGAAATATTCGCCCCAAGTGCCTTTCTGGACCGGGATCATTTTTACCGTCGCCTGCCCCGCGCTTGTATTTTCCGGATTAAAGCAATACGCAGAAAACAGGACAGCTCTTCTTGGCTCATGTCTGATCTTATTTCTGCCTGCTTATATTTACCTGGGAACAACACAATACGCGGACATTGTTTTTGCTTACTATTTGTTGGCTGTTTGTGTCTGTTTTGTTCTTTTCACCCGAGAAAAAGAAAACGGTTTTGGCATTCTCCTAGGATTATTCTTAGGCTTTTTATCATTCTCAAAGAACGAAGGATTTGTGGCGTTTCTGCTGTTTTTTATTCTTATCTTCTTTTACCGTTGCCGGCCTTTTAAAAAGATTTGGACAAACCTATCGTCTTTGCTACCCGTTGTTCAGGGGCTTATTTTTACTTTACCGGCTCCCTTGATATTCAAATTCTTTCTTTCTCCTGCTAACCGCGACATCACTTTAAAGAATTCGCCAAGTTCACTAAAGTTTCTTAATTGGGAAGGCTGCTATCTCGTTACAACCAGTTTCTTTCAGGAAATATCCTCCGCGGTTTGGAACTACCTTTGGATCGCTTTAGCGATTCTCATCGTTTGGCGGGCGCCGCGCTTTATAAAAAAGGAATCCGGAGTTTTAACTCTATTCTTTTTATGTTACGCGTTGTGTGTTTTCTTTGTTTACCTCACAACGGCGAATTTTGACCTGATGTGGCGACTATCCCGAACACTGCAACGGATCCTTTTTTGTTTATTGCCTTCTTTGGTTTTTCTGGTATTTTATTGTTGCTGGAATAAAGAGAAAGCCAACACCCCTAATGAAAAACCCTAAAAAGAATTTCCTCAAAGAAAACCTTTTGATCATCGGGATCTTATCGGCTCTAATCGCCGTATTTTTCTATGACATTGTCTTTTTAGGACGCACCTTTAAGGTCGCAACCGCCAACGCCCAGGCTTTTCATTATGGTGTTTACGGGCAAGAACATAACCGCCCCGCTTATATTCCCGTCAACGGAACTGACGCGTCCGTTTTGGAAGAACCTATCTATCAATTCATCAAGAATAATTTTCAACAAGGCATTATTCCTCTATGGAATCCTCATCAGGCCTGCGGCTATCCTTTGATCGGGATGATCCAGGTGGGGATGTTTTTCCCGCTTCATCTCATCCTTTATCTTCTGCCGGAATTATATTCCTGGGACATTTTGATGCTGGCAAGATTTTTATTCGGCGGATTATTTTTATATTGGTTCATGCGGGTTTTACGATTTCCCAGAATACCTTCTTTGGGCGCGGCGATCATTTTTATGTTCACCGGCCCCATGACCCTTTTGCAGTATTGGATCGCCAATGTTGAAATCATCGCGCCACTACTTCTTTTGTCTTTAGAAAAACTCATTCGTGAAAAAACAGCGCGAGCCATCGGGCTTGTCGCCATAGCCACCGCATTGACATTTTTTGGCGGACATGCCGAGCATATCTTTTTTGTAAACGGGTTGGGATTTTTATTTTTTATTTTCCGCACACTCACCATCAAGCCAAAACCAAACTTTAAGACCGCTGCCGGACAGCTTAGCCTTTCTTACATTTTGGGATTTGCTTTATCTGCTATTGTCCTTTTTCCATTTTTGCGTAATCTTAATTCCGAATTTTGGCACGCGCATCCCCAAAATGTGGGATTATCTTCCGGAGAAGTTATTCATCGCATCATCACCTTGGCTGTTCCGCATTTTTTTCAGAAAGAAAATTTAACCTACGATTTTACGTTCGCCGGATGGTGGGGAGGATATTTAGGCATTATTCCCCTGGCATTGGTTGTTTTAAGCTTGTTCAACAAACAACGATGCGGATTAAATTATTTCTTTGCCGCAATAGCTTTTATAGCCGTTGCAAAATCTTACAGTTTTCCTTTAATTAACTGGATAGGATACTTACCGATCTTTGATATTTGCCGTTTTGCGATCCATACACCTCACGTTGTCGCGCTGTGCACGGCTATTGCCGCCGGGATGGGATTACGGACGATCCTTTGTGCCGGCCATCTTTTTAAGAAAAATTTAGTGTTTAGCGCAACTTTCGTAGCCATTATTTCCGGTTATTTACTTTACTTTAGAGATTCCGGGCATCTCGCGCAATCGCTTCATGCGAGTATTTTTGCTTTCTGCGTTCTTATCTTCTTTGGGCTGATCCTTTTTCTGAAAGATAAAAATATCTTAAAAAAACAGCATGCTATTCTAGCAATCGTCTTTTTGCTCATTTTCGAATTATTTCTCTATATTCACCGAGAACATCCCAAGCGTTTTCAATCGTTTGCCAAAATTCCCTACATTGAATTCTTAAAAGATACTCCACAACCGCAAAGAGCCTACGGGGTATTCTGGCAATTTTATCCGAACACGGCCACCGGCTATGGCGTTGATGATTTTGGGATCTTTCAAGATTTTCTGCCTAACCGGTTCGTTAATTTCTTCAATCAACTCGTGATAAGAAATCATTTTAGGCAAGACCTGCGTCCGCCGGCTTTGCGCACGGTTTCTCTTCCCGACGATAATCCGCTTTTAGATATGCTTAACCTTAAATATATTGTTGCTCCTATAAACAGAGGCGGATCTCCGGAAATATTGCTCAGCGGATCGTATACAAAACCAATGTACTTAAAGGCAACGTTGGCCGACACGACCAAAGCTGCTTATTCCAAGGAAGTAGTGATCTATGAGCGCACGAAGGCTTTTCCGCGGGCCTTTATTGTCCACCGCGCTATTTTTGATAATACCAGCGATGTCCCTTTTAACGCGATAAAGTTTATCAGCCAGAATTTAAATGAGGCTGTGGTTTTGGAAGGGGCTTCTGACCGCGAGATGGAGAAACAACTCTCTCAAATTCCGGTGCGCGACAACTCAAAAGCGGAAATTACCCGATACACAGCTAATGAAGTTATTATTGAAGCGGATTTAGAAAACGCCGGGCTAGTTGTCTTAAGCGATGCCTTTCACCCGGATTGGAAGGTTTTTGTGGATAACAAACCCTCCAAACTTTATGCGACCAATTATCTTATCCGTTCGGTTTTTGCGCCCGCCGGAAAACATACGGTGAGATTCTCTTTTGAACCGCCTTCTTTTTACATCGGTTGCATCGTGAGCATCTTGTCTTTTCTGCTGGTAATATTGTTGATCTTTAGGGCTAAGAAAGAATAAATTATTCGTAGAAAATAAAGAGCGGGCTGCCCCGGTTATTACCGGGGCAGCCCGCTTGCTTTTTCTAAACTGTCTTAAGCTTTCTTAGATTTTAACTGCTTATACTTATCCGGCATATGGTACTTCATCCAGCCTTCCGAGTAAAGCCTTAGCCATTCATCGGTCGCCCGCTCAATCCCGATGCTATAACCGGATTTCTGGCTTTCGATCCACAGATGCTTATTGATCTCTTCGGTAACTCTTTTGTCCTTTAGCAACTCTTTAACATCGTTGATCTTCATTTGCTCTTTTCCTCCTTAACCTTGTGTTCTTTTTGTCTGCCTACACTTTAGATTCTATCGCGATTTTAAAATAACACAAACGATTTGAAAGTTATTTTATTAAAAAAATATAAAAATACAAGCTAAAAATTAATACAACGTCAACTCTCCCTGGCGCAAGATTGGCACTTTTGATGAATCGACGGATTGATCAAAGCAGCTAACCCAATGCTGATCTCGTAAAGCACGATGATCGGAATAGCCATTAAAAGCTGTGACACACAATCCGGCGGAGTTAAGATCGCGCTAACAATTAAGATAATAACGATCGCCAAACGCCGTTTTTGTCTTAAGAAATCCGGCGTAACGATCCCCATCGTCGTCAATATGGCAATGACAACCGGTAATTCAAAAACAACGGCGAATGATAAAACCAGTGTCACAACAAATGACACATATTTTCCGATTGTGATCATCGGTCGCAGCATCGAGCTTGAGAAACTTAAAAAGAATTTTAGCGCGATCGGTAAAATAATAAAATAGGCGAACAAGGCTCCTAAGATAAAAAGAAAAAGCGAGGCGGGAAGGAAAATAGACAGCAGCTTTTGTTCCTGAGCTTTAAGCCCCGCAGAAATAAAATTCCAGATCTGGTAAAGAATATACGGCGATGCTAATAAAACAGCCCCTAGCATCGTTAGCGTAATATGCGCCATCAATGCTTCCGCCGGAGAAGTAAAAACAACACTGCCAACAGGGCGGATCAGAAAATCCATGGCTTGATGAATATATTGATAAAAAAAACAAGCCGCCACAATAATAGCAAGAATGGATCTAATGAGGCAGCTTCTTAATTCATCAAGATGTTCAAGGAAGGTAAGCTGATTATGACTTTTTTTCGTTTCCATCATCTTTGGTGGCATCTTTAATACTATTTCCCATTTCCTTGCTGGCATTACGAAATTCTTTAACGGCTTTTCCTAAGGCCTGGCCTATTTCCGGAAGCCTTTTCGCCCCAAAGAAAAGAAGGACGATCAAAAGGATAATGATCAGTTCGCTAAATCCGATATTAGACATCCTTTTCCTACCTCGCTTTCTGAAAGTTTTCTTAAAATAATACTGAATCGTACTCTAACATTGGGCGTATTCTACCCCTATTCTATGAAGGAAACAAGCCAAAAAATCTAACGGCGCAAGGCAACTATTCTTTAACAAGTTTTGTAATAAAAAATCCCTCCATGTCCTTGGTCGGTAAAACCCGCAAACAATTCTTAACTTCTTTACGAAAATCCTTTTGCCCCCAGGAAAGCAAAGACGGATAGCGTGGGACAAAGTCCATTTGGATCTCTTCAACCTTAAAATTCTCTTTTGTCTTACGTAAGAACCAATCGATAACGCCTTCATTTTCTTCCGGAGAAAAAGTGCACGTTGAATAGACCAAGCTTCCTCCCGATTTTAATAAGCGGCTTGCGGCTAAGAGAATCCCTCTTTGTTTGTGAACCATTTCTTTTATCTTCCTGGGGCTCCAATAAGCCAATGTCTTAGGCTCCAGAGTAGAAAAACGCCCTTCCGCACTACAAGACGCATCCACCAAGATCTTATCAAAAAGCATATTCGTCTTAAATTTTCGGGCATCTAGGAATTTGACATCCGCGATAGAAACGCCCAGAAGAGAAATAACGGATCTCAACTTATAACATCTGTCTCGCACGGCATCAAGCGCCACGATAGACCCTTGGTTATTCATGTGAGATGCTATTTGCGTTGTTTTACTTCCCGGTGCCGCGCACATATCTAGGACATTTTCAGAGGGTTGAGGATTCAAGGCAAGCACCGGAAGCATGCTAGACAAACTCTGAATATACGCTAACCCTTTTTGTAAGATCTGTGTTGTATCCAAATCTTTGGGCAACGTATCTTGAAGGATCAAGACATGTTTATACCAAGAAACAGGCTCAAACCTAAAACCATTCTCGCACAATATCTGACCAACTTCATCCGCATTACTTTTTAGCGTGTTAACCCTCAGGCTTAAAGCTCGGCGCTGTGAAAAAAGTTGATAGCGATACTCAAATTCTTCCGGAGGAATAATTTCGCGTAAGCGCTGTAAGAATATTTCAGGGAGGTTGCAGGTATTCATAAAATAATGTTTCATTGTATGATGTTTTATGGGCATTTTCCACTCAAAACATATCTTGACTATTTTTTGACGCTACGCTAAATTAATGAGGATTTTAAGTTTGCGCAGCAAGAGAACACCACAGGAAAGGATATTTATGAAACAATCTGTTTCTCCGAACACAGAAGAATGGTCCAAAGAACAAAAAGAGATCTGGCAGCATCTTGAGCGTCACTGGGAAATCCTCACGCAAGGCAAGGTAAAAGAATTTTTAGAATACATTCATCCCGATTTCCGCGGTTTCGGCCACGAAAGCCCTTTAATGCTGGACAAGCGCTGGTTGACCAAATGGGTCGGTTTCTGGTGTGAAAATACCAAATTTCCGATTTACTACATCAGCCCTATCAGCTGCGGTGTTTTCGGAAATACGGCGGTTTTACAGTATTATCTTTTTACGATCGAAAAGAACTTGGAAGGCGGACGCCGTTCGGTACGCCGCTACACGATGACATGGATGAAAGAAAACGATAAGTGGCAAGTCATCGCCAGCCATAATAACGTCATTAACGATACCGTTTAGGTTTTTAAAGGAATACTTTAAGAAATACAGAGGCGCCCGTCATGAAACATGACGGGCGCCTTCTTTTACTTCCCTAAATTCTAGCCTGCTATTCTAACCCTAAAGCATTCTTGATCTTTTTGATCAAGCTCTCTTCTTTTTGCAGTTTATGATAATAATCGACAGCCTTGGGGATCCTGAGCTTTTGTTCACTCACCGGATAAACGCTTGTTACAATGACCGGCAATCCCGGAACATATTCTTCGATAATATCAAAAATATCCCGTCCATCAACCTCGCTAATATTGATATCCAATAAGATAAGGTCAAGCTTGCTTTTCTCGCGCATCAAGATATTGGCCACTTCCAAAGCATTGGAAGCCTCCACGACCTTAAATCCTTCTTTGATTAAAAGCTTCTTATACTTTTTTCGTAATTCTTTTTCATCATCAACAATAAATATAAGTCTTTTAACCATCTCTTCACGCTCCTTCACTTATTCCTTATCAAAACATCTCAAAATACATTTTCTGCTGCTATTGTAGCAGAAAGTATTTTTTTTACAAATTTAAAATAAGATGCGGCCTTTGTTTTCTATCTTCCTTTAGCGACGAGAATAAAAGATGAAGGCGCTGCATCATAAAGTCAACGCTATTGAATCGAGATTAAATAATTGTTTTATCTAACCTTTATCATCAAATTTAAAAACTTTTGAATACTCATCAAAATCGATGATTTTGGGCAAGAATGGAACGCGGGAGTGTGGGCAAGTTTTTCCTAAATGGGATTCAAATTCCTTAGAAAATTTTTGAATAGTGCTGGAAACTAAAGCAGCTTCTTCCACGGGAAGAAAACAGCGTGTTTGATTGGTGATCTTTCCGCATTCATGAGAAATAGCGTCCAGATCATCTTTGGTGCCATAGCCTTCCTCAATGCGGCGTAAATGATTGGTAATGATCCGGCAACCCATATTGCAAGGTTGGCATTGGCCGCAAGATTCTTTCGCTAAAAACTCCGATAAACGTAACAGCGCATGCACAATACAAACACTTTCATCATAAACAAAAAATCCGGCTGAACCCAGTCCGCTTCCGGCAGAACGCATGGATCCAAAATCAAGTGGCGTTGCGAATTGTTCCGATGTGATAACACGATTAGCCACGCCCGAATAAACAGCCTTGATGGGATATTTTTTATCTTTAGGCCCGCCGCCGATATCTTCTAACAAAACTTTTAAAGGTGTTCCTAGTGGAAGTTCATACATGCCGGGATTTTTCACATCACCGCATAAGGTAAAGATCATCGTTCCCGGCGTGTCCGCGCTTCCAATCGTCTTAAACCAATCCGCGCCCTTAGATAAAATATTCGGCAAGTGGCTCATGGTCTCAACATTATTAACGACCGTCGGATTATAGTCGGTCGGCGTGAAACGTACGCCTTGCATATACGGCGGGAAAATTCTCGGCAAAGCGCCTCGCCCGTCAATCACTTCCAGAAGAGCTTTTTCTTCCCCAAAAAGGTATTCATCGGGGCCTAAGACAATATTAATATATCCGGCCGGCGCAATTCCTGCCTGCTCCATTTCCTTAAGAGCGCTCCGAACACGTTCGACCTCAAGAGTAAATTTCTCTTTTAAACCGATAAAAACTTCTTTGGCGCCAATCGCATGAGCGGCAATCAAAAGTCCTTCTAAAAGTTTGTAAGGATTTTTTCTCAACAAATATCGGTCTTTAAACGTCCCCGGCTCGCCCTCGGATCCGTTGCAGACAAGATATTTATTAGGACTTGGATCATGAACGGTGGTTTCCCATTTTAAAGCCGCCGGAAATCCGGCGCCGCCGCGTCCGCGCAGTTTAGAAGCCTTGACCTCGGCGATCACATCCAATGGCTTCATCGCGCGAGCTTTCTTTAAGCCGGATAATCCGCCTAAATTTTCGTATTCTTTCAAGGATCCAACGGGCTTAAGATCTTCCGGAAGTAAAATGCGCAGTTCTTGAGGTAAAGGTTTTGACATTATTTTAGATAAATTGATGTGTCATTTTTATATAGTTCAAAAGGATTCTTCTTTGTTAAATAGCGTTTTATTATATTATCTTTGTTTTTAGGTGACAACAAAATCTTTTTGTTCCAACCAGGTTTGAAGTCAAGATTTCAAATAACTTTAAAGATTTTATGATAAAATAAATCAATAAAAAATGCTGATCATTTATTCAAAAGAGAGGAGCACCTATGGTATTAACCCTGACGGAAATAGAAGACATCCTCAAGAAAAACTTACCTTCTGCTTCTGAGAAAGATATTCAAAAAACCGCCCTGTCTTTGATCGAAGCAACGGGAAAATGGAAAGAAGTTGATCTAGTTGAAACACTGGGCGCTGAGCTGTCAGTCCAATGCCGCGATATTTGTGTTTTAGGCAATGCCCATCATAACGGTAAACGTATCCGCGCTTTCATCACTGAACAATAGATCATTGCCCGCTAGAAAATTTTAAACCGGAAGTTCCTCGGCAGTTGCCTTAAGTTTCTTGTGCTCAAATCTGGCAAACAAAGAATACACACAAGGAATAACAAAAACTGTTAACGCTGTTGAAACAATAACTCCTCCAATAACAGTTACCGCCATCGGGCGCAATACTTCTGAGCCGGGCCCCAAAGACAAAGCCGGAGCCAAAGCCGCGGCAATGGTCGCGAACGAAGTCATGAAGATCGGGCGCAACCGCACACTTCCCGCTTCCAAAAGCGCTTCCGTAACAGAACGGCCTTGCGCGCGCAATTGATTAGTGAATTCCACGATCAAAATAGAATTTTTCTTCACGATCCCCATCAAGAGCACGATCCCAATAAAACTGTAGATATTGATCGATTGATTAGCGATCCATAATCCTAAAAACGCGCCTGAAATGCTGAAAGGCAGAGCCAATAGAATCGTAACGGGATCGATATAACTGTTAAATTGCGACGCTAAAACCATATAGGCAATAATAATTCCTAACCACAAAACAAGATAGAGGCTTTCAAAGGACTCGCGGTAAGTTTGCGTGCTACCACCCGCTTCAATACGGTATCCTTCCGGCAGAATATCTTTCGCGATCTTATGCGCCGCCGCAATAGCGTCGGACTGAGAAGCGCCTTGTTTCACGTTGGCCCGAAGCGCAATAGCACGCTCCCGGTCTTTGCGCGTAATCGTGGTGGTGGTTTTTTTCGATGAAACTGTGATCACATCTTTTAGCTGAACTAATTCTCCATGATTGTTCCAAAGCCATAAATTCTCAATATCCTCTATTTGCGTACGTTGCGAAGGGATAAGGCGCACCCGCACATCATAACGGCGTCCGCCTTGTGTATACTTCGCCACACGTTCTCCGGCAATTAACGCATTGATCGTCTGTCCGATCTCATCAATGCTGACCCCGCGTTCGCTGGCTTTTTGGCGATCAGGAAAAATACGGACTTCTGTTGCGCCCTCTTCGTAATTCGTATCAACATCCGTAAGTAGCGGGTTTTCTTTCATTTTGGTCTCGATCGCTTCGCTTAATTCGGTTAATTTATTCCAACTGCGGCCAACCAACGTCATATCCACCGGATATCCCCGCGAAGACGCCAGGCCGCCCAAAGACGGATCCTGGATGCTTACCTTTACATCAGATATTTTTTTCAGTTCTTTTCGAAAATAATCCATCATATCCTGATGTGTTGGACGCCTTTTAAAAGGATCAAGTACCGGACGATCTTTAGGATCTTTTAGCGTTACAAAGATCTGCCCGCTGTTCACCTCTCCTCCGCCAAAACCGCCCACGGCCGTGAAATACCGCAAAACCTCGGGGCGAGCTGTAATGATCTTTTCTGCTTCACGAAACTTCTGATCTGTAAACTCAATGGAAGATCCCACCGGCGCTTGCAGGCGGCAGAAAAACATGCTCTGGTCTTGGGATGGAATAAATTCTTTTCGTAAGATCTTCGCTATTCCAAGCGAGGCAAGAAATAAACTGAACGAAACAATGATAACAATAGCGCGATGCGATAAAGACCAGGCAAGCTGCTTACGGTAAAGCTCAGCCAAACGCCGAAAACCTGTTTCAACAGCTTTACCGACAAAACTTTGGTGTTCCTTGATCTGCAAGAATTGCGCGCATCGCATCGGCGTAAAAGTGAGGGCCTCTAAAAGCGAAATAGCAACAGCAACAGATAGCGTAACGCCGAACTGATAAAAGAATTTTCCGATGATCCCTTTCATAAAGGCCACGGGAAGGAAAATAGCAATGACGGCAAACGTCGTCGCCATGGCCGCAAAGGTGATTTGCCTGGCACCCAGACTAGCAGCTTCCGTCGGATTATGCCCTTTCTCACGGTAACGCACAATATTTTCCAGAACCATAATGGCATCATCCACCACAATACCGATCGCCAAAGAAAGAGCCAGCATGGTAAAGGTATTAAGCGTAAACCCGAAGAAATTAATAACAATAAACGTTCCTAAGATCGACGTAGGAATAGCCAAAAGAATATTGAGCGTTGCCGATATTGACCCTAAGAAGAGCCAACAGATAAGAGAGGTGATGATCGCCGACAAAATAAGGGTGAACGTTAGCTCATGCATGGATTGTTCAACAAATCTCACCCGATTAACGTTAAGCTCGACCTTGATCCCTTCAGGAGATTCTTTTTGAACTTCCGCTAAACGCTCTAAGACCCTTCGCCCCACATCAACTTCATTAGACCCGCGTTGTTTACGAATACCGATCCCAACGGTTTGAACACCGTCTCGTCGGGAAATGCGCCGCACATCCGCCAACCCGTCTTCAATAGTGGTAACATCTTTTAAATAAATGGGCTTGTAGACCGGCCGTCCGCCGCGCTGCAGGATAATGATGTTGCCAAATTCTTCCGTATTAAGCGCTTCTCCCATCGCCCGAACACTAAATTCTTGAGATGATGTTTCCAGGCGTCCCGCCGGAACTTCACTATGGCCGCGCTCGATGGCACCGATCACATCCTGAACGGTCATTTCATAAGCGGTAAGTTTTTCGGCATCGATCCAAACACGTAGATTTCGATCTGAAAATCCGCCTAAGAAAACTTCGCCCACGCCTTTGATCGTCGTAAATCGGTCTTCTAGATAATTTTGGACATAATCCATAAGAGCCCGCAGGGGCATGCCATCGGCGGTAACCGTGATCCACATGATCGGCTGATCTTCGGGGTTACTTTTTGAAACCGTTGGCGGATCCATATCGCGCGGAAGCTGGCGCTGCGCTTGGGAAAGTTTTGTTTGAATTTCCTGAATAGCGACATCAATATTGCGGTCAATATCAAATTCGACTGTCACCGAGGCTTGCCCTTGGCGAACGCTAGAATTAATTTCTCTTATTCCTTGAATGCCTGTAACCGCATCTTCGACAACATCGACAACATCCGTTTCCATGACTTCGGGCGCGGCCCCTTCCCAAGAAACACGAATGTTAGCAACAGGAAAATCAACATCCGGCATACGGCCGACACCTAAACGCCCGAAGGAAATATAACCAAAAAACATCAATCCCAGCATAAGCATCCAGGCAAATACAGGGCGACGAATAGAGATATCAGAAAGTATCATCAAAGGCCTTCCCTAAAGAAACTTGAAATTGCCAATAACGCCGTTTCATTTCATTTTGAATGGCAATATGATCCCGCCGGCTGTCTTGCAGATCTTCTAAAACTTGCAAAATATCCAAATTGCTGACTAAGTTAACACGAAAATCTTCCAACTGAAGATCATAATTTTTCTGTGCCGCATCTAAAGCTTTACTGATCGCCTGGTAACGCCGAATAGAAGATTGAAGCTGACTATAAGAATTTTGGATATCCAAAAGAGCGCTACGTTTGACCTGCTCAAACTTAAGCTGCTCTTGTTTTGCCTGCGAGCGGGCCTCGCGCACGGCCCCGGCTGTTTCGCCGCCTTCAAAAAGCGGGACATCCACACTAAGTGTCGCGTCCCAATCAATATCTTTAGAACTTCCGACACGCTTGGTGTATTGATTTCCCTTCGCTTCCACCGTCGGCCAATATTTTGAACGCTCGATCGTAATATTTTTTTTAGCTTGGATAAAAGCTTCATGCTCCGCTAAAACATCGGGACGATTTTCAGTATATGATTCATACTCGCTTAAAGGTTTTAATTCTTGAATAACGCCGCGATCATCATTCACTACTTCAAAAGTACTTCCGGTTAAAAACGCCAGCAGTTGCGCGGCAACATCCTTTTCGCCTTTTACTTCTTCAATATCCGCTTCCACGCGGCTAATGCGCGCGTCAACGCTGGCAATTTCACTTAACCGCGACCGTCCCAATTCTTCGCGCTTGACCAATTCAACGCGGCGATCGGCAAGAACCGCGCGAATGCTTTCCAGCGTTTCAATATCCTGTTGATAATTTAAATAGAAATAAAACGCGTCCGCTACGTCTTTAAAGAGAAGTTGTTTGGCGCGCTTAAGCTCGTGTTGGCGTTGCTTTTTCTCTGAACGCCCCGCAGCGATCGCGGCAAATTCTTTAAATCCGGTAAAAAGCGGCTGACTGAAAGTAAATTTCCCTTCGGGAGTTTCCCGGGAAGACGAACCTCCCGCGTCTTCCCATTTTTGAGAATAGGAATACGAGGCACGCGGCAAAATAGTGCTTAGCGCCTGCCCAAAACGCGCCTGCGCTTCACGAATGGCCTCTTGGTTGATGGCAACCGTTTCGCTTTGTTTAAGAGCTAATTGATAACAATCCGTAAGAGTGGGAGAATCTTCCGGCTGGGACGAGACGACCGTCGGAATTAAAACAAAGAAAAGAATAAAAATAAAGGAATTAATACGTTTCATAATGGCTTATTCTACTTGAAAAAAAGATAAATACAAATATAAATCGTCGTCACTTTTGTGAGAATGATTGACAAACCTTTATTCCTATATTAAATTGCTAACAATTATTCGCCTTATAAATCTACGGCCATAAGGTCGTAGAGTTTCATTTAGGTCCCACAATCTAGAAAAACCTATGAACAATCCCCAGAACACACAAAGTTTTGTCATTTTTAAGATCCCTGAAATCCGTTTTTTTATCGGTACCGTGGGATTTTTTACATTAGCCAACCGCGCCCTCGTTGTTATCATTGGTTTACAAATTTACCAATTAACGCATAGCGCTTTGGCTCTTGGCATCTTAGGATTAGTTGAAGCAATTCCGGCCATTTCTTTGGCACTTTTTGGCGGACATGTTGCCGACCGCGTTGACCGGAGAAAAATTCTTCTTATTACCCGAGGAGTTTCAACTCTTTGCGCGTTTCTTTTGGCATTTATTTCTTCTGATCCAGGGCAAACAAGTTTGATGGGACTTTATAGCGTTATATTTTTAGCGGGAATCGCGCGCGGTTTTTCCGACCCAGCCTCCACCGCTATGGAGGCACAAGTTGTTCCCAAAGAACTAACTGTCAATGCCGCATCCTGGATCGCCAGCACCTGGCTTTCTTGTTCGATTATCGGGCCGGCCGGCGTAGGATTTTTATACGACGGCTTCGGGATCGTTAATACCTACTTCATTATAGGAATACTCTTTATTCTTTCTTGGATCTGTATGGTATTTATTGCTCCTAAGCCAAGGCCGGTAATACCTAAAAATGAATCTCTTTTCCAAAGCATCAGCTTAGGACTAAAGTTTGTTTTTAAGGAACAGGCTCTGGTCGGCTCAATGTCACTAGATTTATTTGCCGTACTTTTTGGCGGACAGATCGCGCTTTTGCCCATTTTTGCCACCGATATTTTACACGTCGGAGCCAAAGGCTTGGGGCTTTTAAACGCCGCTACCGCCGCCGGAGCATTGATCATTATGGTTATCTCCACCAAGCATCCTCCCATTCGCCACGCGGGACGCAACCTGATCTTTTGCGTAACAGGTTTCGGGATCACCATGATCGTTTTCGCATTCTCAAAAGATTTTTACTTATCTCTGGTGTGCCTTTTCTTGAGCGGTATATTCGACGGAGTCAGCATGATCATTCGACGGTCTATCGTCCGGCTTCTTTCGCCTGAACATATGCGCGGGCGCATCGCCTCAGTCAGCTGGATCTTTATCGGAGCATCGAATGAGATCGGCGCTTTTGAAAGCGGGCTTGTAGCTCACTGGATAGGAGTTATTCCCTGTGTTTGGGCGGGAGGACTGGCAACGTTGGGTGTTGTTATGCTGGCGACAAGTCTTGCACCAAAACTTCGACAATTAAAATTTGATCCGCAGAATTTAAATCGGATAGGATAAGGGTAAGGAACTATTTATTACTGTATCCGTATTTCGTATAATCAATTCCTAACGCTTCCATATCACATTTGAGCGGGCCCTGGAAACCAAACGGCGTCTCAGCAAAAAATGCGTCCACCAGGTCTTTTTCGGTAACTTCTAGATGATTTTCTTTAGCAGCAATGTTCTCTGCTCTATTAGATACTTTTTCTTGCGCCACCGCTCGTAAAAAAATCGGAATTTTTTCGATCAACTGTTTGAATTTTGTATCGGTATCCGGATCCCAATTCATAGACTTAAATTAATTAGCGCCTTCAAAATCGACGTGTCCTTCTAAAGGGTCAAGGCCGGTCAACCGCACGCGCACTTTACTACCGACATTCATGTGGACAAAATTGCGCATCACGCGCCCTTCCACGGGCGGATGAAAAAGCCTGACATAAGTTCCTTTTTCCGAAGCGCCGGTGATCATACCTTCAAAAACTTCTCCGATGCGCCCGCGCAAAAGAATGGCGCCGGCCACCTTGATCATAAAGCGCTCTACTTTTTTCGCTGATTGATCACGGTCCGTGCACCAATCCGCGATATTTTGCAATTCAAGTTTAGTATATGGTGTGTTTTTCTTATCTAAAACGGCCTTGATAAGCCTTTGTAAAACAATATCCACATAGCGCCGATTAGGAGCTGTAGAATGCGTATAACTTCTAACCGCCAAACCAAAATGCCCTACTTTTCTTTTTCCCGGCTCGATTAGGTCATATTCGGCATGGCCTAGCAATTTAACAACAGCGAGCGACAAATCAGGAAAACGGTCCGGGTTACGGTTTCGCTGGCGAATAAGAAAATCAGACAATGCCTTAGCATCAGCCTCTTCGGGTAATTGATCGCTTAGATCATAAGCTAAAGCAACGATTTTGATCCAATGTTCTGGCGTACGTAAAATTCTTTGAATATAAGGAAAATTATTTTTCTCTAAAAAGTTCGTCATGGTCCCATTAGCCGAGATCATAAAATTCTCAATAATAAATCGCGCCGCATTAGAATGCTTTACAGCAATGTCTTTGACCTCATGATTTTCCATTAAGACTTTTGCCTCGAGCGTATCTAGTTCCAAAGCGCCTTGGCTCAAGCGAAAATTCCTCAGCCTTTGTGAGGCTTCATTTTGCAAGAGAATTTGGTCTTTCAGTCCTTCAATGCTCTCAACTTTTTCCGGAATAGGCCCTTGATCTTCCAACCACGCCCCTAAGGGTTCATAAACTAATTTTGCTTTATTATGAACAAGGGCTCGGCGGACATCTCCAGCGCGAAATTGCCCGTCGCGGGTCACAAAAAAATCGACAACAACAGCCTGGCGGTCTTCTCCTTCGCGTAGCGACGATAGATCGTTGCAAAGTTTTTCGGGGATCATCGGAAAAGTTTCTACTTCCGCGTACACGGAAGTTCCGTTCTGACGGGCGCGCTTGTCCATCGCAGAACTTTTAGGGATATACGTATCCACATCGGCAATAGCCACAAAAACATGGATCTCATCGCGCAAAGAACGCTCACAATATTCTAGCTGATCTAGATCTAAAGAATCCGAATTATCAATGGAAGACCACAGAGAAGAGCGCATATCTTCTACAGATTTGTCCACCGGCAAGGTCTTTAATTGATCTTTGAGCCTTTCAACTTCTTTATTAACCGCTTTGGAAAACCCGGGTTCAAAACCGTATTTGATCATCGCCTGGCGGGCAATGGAAGGAAGGCTAATGGTGCGCATAGGATTATTCATCGTTTTTTATGTTCCATGGATTTTTATAGGGGATTTCTGAAAAACTTTCATCTTATTTTTGCATACTTTAAGGCAAGTTCCCAGCGGAAAGTCTTTTTTTATTCCGCCTTAGCCCTAAAAACTATTCACCGGCCGTGCGCTTGCTCTTCCAGCGCCGATGCATCCATCCGCCCCATTCTTGCGGATAAAGACAAATATATTTTTGGATAACTTTTGTTAGCAAGGAAACATTACGCACGAGAACTTGTTGCGCGCCTTGCTCTGCTTCTTGCGGCGAAACAGTTTCTAGTTCAACAGGTGGGTCGATCATGATCTTATAGCCGTCGATTCCATCACGAACGATAAAAACAGGCAAGATCGGTGCTTGAGAGCGCTGTGAAAAAACAACCGGGCCTGTGGCTGTCGCTGCCGGTTTCCCAAAGAAATCAACAAAAACCCGCCCATCATCCCCATAATTCTGGTCAAGCATGATAAAAAGGATCTGATTATCCCGCAGGCATTTTAAGGATTTGACCACGCACTGACGAGGCGGCAGAGAATAAATCGTCTGGATCCCGTTTTCGTCGCGAAATTTGGAAATGTATTCTTCGAACTGGCTGTCGCGCACGCGGCGCATAATACAATTGGTTTTATAACCTTCCATGGCCATGCGCAAATACATTAAAATAAAATTGCCCATATGCGCGCTCAAAAGAATAGCGCCTTTGCCCTGGCTTAATACTTTATCGAGATTGTCTTTTCCCTGAATAGAAACTTTTTTAAAAACTTCCCCAGGGCGGTCAATAAAATAGATAAGCTCGATCATTCCCAAGCCAAAATTCTTAAAATAATCTTCGGCGATTTTCTTAATCTCCTGCTCGCTTTTTTCTCCTGAAAAAGCAATATGAAGATTTTCCATCACTAAACCTTTCTTATTCATCAGAAGCGGACGGCCAACAATGATAAAGCAGGATAGGAAAAACTTGAAAACAGAATACGGCAGGCGGCTAATAAGCCAGCGGGCGACAAAAAGGGCGTTTCGTCCGAGAAAACGGGACAGCTTGGTTTTAAGGTCAGAGGTCAATTTGGATAATTTCTTATTAATTTATGATACAGCGCGCGAAACCTTATAAAGGAAGCGCGAGAGTGCTAAAGAATGACTGGGTGATGGGTAGAATATGTTCAAAGACCGGATATGGGACAATTCCAAGAATAACGGTTCCGGAAATACAGATGAGAAGGACAAACTTTTCCACAGGAGATAAAACGATCGGCAAACTTCCCTCCAAAGGCTCGATATAAACTCTTTTGAGGATCATTAAATAATAATAGATAGACACAACGCTCATCAAAACGCCGATCACGACAAGCCAGGTAAATCCGCTTTCCACGGCGCTAGAAAAAAGATACAGCTTTCCCAAAAATCCGACCAGCGGAGGAACGCCGCCCAAAGACATTAAAGCAATGAGCAAAGACAATGCTAAAAGAGGCGAACGTTTGGAAAGCCCGCGATAAGCTTCAATATCATCACTTTCTATTTTTCCGCTAAAAATAATAATAACGACAAAGGCGCAAAGATTTGAGAATAAGTAAGCCACCAGATAAAAAAGGCACGCACTTATTCCGCTAAAAGACGCGACGGCTAAACCCATCAAAATATAACCGGCCTGAGCGATACTGGAATATCCCATGAATCTTTTGATGTTCGTTTGCGGAATAGCCAGGATATTTCCTAAAACGATCGTGACAGCACTTAAAACAGCCATGATCATGCCCCACTCGGCTTTTAAATTTCCAAAGGCCATTAAGAACAATCTCATTAAGACAGCGAAGCCGGCCATCTTCGTTCCCACAGAGAAAAAGGCAACGACGGGAGTTGGCGCGCCTTCATAAACATCCGGAACCCACATATGAAATGGAACGACCGCGATCTTAAAACTTAAAGCGATCAAAATAAGCGCGACACCAACATAAAGAATGGCTGAGGAAGGATTTGTTGTCGCCGCCGCGATTTCCGAGAAATAAAGCGTTCCCGTCGCCCCATAAACCAAGCTGATCCCGAATAAAAGAATTCCCGACGCCATAGCGCCTAAAAGAAAATACTTGATGCCGGCTTCTGTCGATTTAGGATTGGGTTTCTGATAAGCGCTTAAAATATAAGAACTAATGGATAATAATTCTAAGGAAACATAAAAAGTGATCATCTCTTGGCTGGACACCATCAGGATCATTCCCAGCGTCGCTGACAGCAACAGAATGAAATATTCGCCCGTAAATCGCGGATTCTTTTTAAGAAAATCGAAAGAAACAAGGATGGTGATGAAAACGGTCAAAAGGAATAATGTTTTTAAAAGCGCGCTAAATCCATCCGCGACATACATATCAAAAAATGTTGTTCCGGCCGGCTGTCCGAAAAATGAATAGGCCAAAACAACAAAGCTTCCGACAGCGGCTAAGCGTTTTAAGATATCCTTTTGTTCGGTCAATAGATCGACGATAAAAAGGATGCCGATAAGAGCGCACAATAAAAATTCAATTTTTAAAAGCCCTAGATCGATCAAAACATTCCCCCTATTTTGATGACAACAGCGGCAACAGCCGGATTAATAACATCGGTCAGAATAGCCGGCCAAACACCCAATAAAATAAGAAAAAAGATAAGAATTGAAAGAGGGATTTTCTCGGCCAAAACCGCATCTGACACTACAATGGAATGACCCGCATGCCCCGCCGAAGGTGCTTTTTCCCCGCTATGCGCGGATGAAAATTGAACGCCTAATTGAGACAAGAATATTTTCTGCAAAACTCGCAAGACATAAATGGCGGTTATGACAACTCCTGTTGCGGCCACGATCGTAAGCAACGGATAACTGCGGAAGGCTCCGACTAAAACCAAAAATTCAGCGATAAAACCGCTGGTACCGGGTAATCCTAATGAGGCAAGTCCACCGATGGTAAATGCAACCGCTAAAAATGGTGTCAGCTTAGCCAGCCCGCCCATTTCCGCAAGAATTCTGGTATGCGTTCTTCCGTAAATACACCCCACTAAAGCGAAGAAAAGCCCGGTCATAACTCCGTGAGAGAACATTTGAAAAACCGCGCCATCCAAGCCGATAAGATTAAGACTGCAAATCCCAAAAAGAACAATGCCCATATGGCTTACGGATGAATAAGCCACAACGTATTTCAAATCTTTTTGTGACATAGCAACTAAAGCGCCGTAGACGATATTCACAACCGTCAAAAACGCGAAAAACGGACACCATACTTTTGCGCCGTATGGAAGCAGCTGCAATGCCACTCGGATAATGCCAAAAGCTCCCAATTTCATCAATACCCCTGCGTGCAGCATACTCACCGCGGACGGAGCCGACGCGTGTCCATCGGGAGACCAAGTATGAAACGGCCATAAACCCGCCAAAATACCAAACCCAACAAAAATGAGCGGAAAAAGGATCACCTGAATATTTTTATCAAAACTGTAATTACTTAAAGCGATCCAATCAAAAGTTCTTAAGCCCGACGCGAAATACATCACCAAGATCCCAACTAAAATAAAGGCACTTCCTAATAAAAGATAAAGCGTTAATTTCATAGCCGAATATTCTTTTTTCCCGGTTCCCCAAATACCGATCAAAAGATACATCGGCAAAACAGCTAATTCATAAAAGAGGAACAGAAAGAAAAGATCCAGAGAAACAAAAACGCCAAAGACACCTGTGACTAAGAAAAGTAAAAGCGCGAAATATTCTTTGGGCCGGCCCACACCGCCTAATAAACCGGCAGGAAGAAATTCATGCGAAGAGATCAAAACTCCGGTAAAAATAATAATACCGGTTAAAAGCACCATGGAGATCCCGATTCCGTCCACGCCAACTTGATAGGTAATTCCCAGCTGCGGCAACCAGAGCATTTTCTCCATAAATTGAAATCCGCCCTGTGAACGGTCAAAGCATAAAAACGCCGCGCAAGAAAAAACCATGGCGATAAAACTTGAAATGCCCGCCGCCCATTTAATGGCGCGATGATTTCTTTCAGGAAGCGCCATGACCACAAGGCCGCCTAAAAAAACCGTCGATAAAATAACCGATATGAACGGAAACTGCGAACTCATAATTTCAAATGCCTTTCTACTCTTTCTTCTTTAGCCTGCTCTTATTTTCCTATCGACATGAGTAAACACAAAGCAACAACGCCGCCGAATATCCCTAAAGCATAATTCTGCACAAAACCGGTTTGGATCCGCCTTAGCGAACCGGCCGACAATTGGATGATGTGCGAGAAACCATTCACCGCTCCGTCGACAATATGTCGGTCAAACCAGTGAGCCATATCCGAAATGACAAAAAGGATCCGATCGACACAAAACGTATAAAATTCATCCACATAATATTTATTTTTTAGGATTCTGTAAATTCCGGAAAACCTTTGAGCTAAAGCTTGTGCTGAGATCATTTGTTTTTGATAGATGGCCCAAGCAAAAATAATAGCGCCAATAGCCACGATATTAGAGACAACCGGAATAATCATATCGTGCCCTTCTTCGGCCGCAACACTACCAAAGAAAACAAAATGCCTAAAATGTTCAGCCGCGTATCCTAACCCTAAGGCAAATGCCGCGAGAACAATAAGAGGAACGCACATCACCCACGGTGATTCGTGAGGATGTTTTCCGTGAGATTTTTCGGTTGAGAAAAATACGACAAAAAATAGCCGCGCCATATAAAAGGCCGTAAATCCGGCGGTTAAAAGTGCCACGGAAAAAAGGATGTAATGCCCGCTATGAAACGTCTCCAATAAAATAGCGTCTTTGCTGAAATAACCGCTGGTCGGAAATATTCCGCAAAGCGCTAAGCCACCCGCTAAAAATGTCAGCGTCGTTACTTTCATCTTTTTATAAAGTCCGCCCATTTCCCAAATATTGTTGGTTCCAACCGCGTGAATAACGCTGCCCGCCCCTAAGAACAAAAGCGCTTTAAACGACGCATGGGTGATCAAATGGAAAAATCCGGCTGTAAATCCACCGACGCCAAGCCCCAACATCATATAGCCAAGCTGGCTGACGGTTGAATAGGCTAAAACCTTTTTGATATCGTCTTGAACTAAAGCAATGCTTCCCGCTAAAAATGCGGTAAAACAACCGATGATCGCAATAACAAAAAGGGCTGTTGCCGACAGAGAAAAAAGAAAATACGCCCGCGCGACCAAATATACTCCGGCGGCCACCATGGTGGCCGCATGGATAAGAGCCGAAACCGGCGTGGGGCCTTCCATGGCATCGGGAAGCCAAACGTGGAGAGGAAATTGAGCGCTTTTACCGGCCGCGCCCGCGAATAAAAGAAGCGCGATCACCGTAATTGTCATCGGATCAATGATACCGGTGGGCAGCATTCGTTCGAGCGTAAGAAAATTAAACGTTCCGGTTTTCACCGAAAGGATAAGAATGGCGATCAGAAATCCAAAATCTCCAAAACGCGTCACCACAAATGCCTTTTTAGCCGCGTTGGCCGCTTCCGGCTTGAAATACCAATGCCCGATCAACAGATACGAAGACAAGCCCACCATTTCCCAGAAAATATACATCTGCAAAAAGTTATTGGCGATGACCAATCCCAGCATGGAAAAACTAAACAAAGACAAGAAAGCATAATATTTCGAATAGCCGCTGTCGCCTTTCATATAACCGACCGAGTAAACCTGAACCAAAAAGCTCACCGCGCATACCACCAAAAGCATCACCGATGAGATTGGATTAAGCAAAATCCCTATTTCGATATTTAGATTAGTTAATATCTTCATCCATGGAAATGTGTATTCCGTATTCCCCGGAACCGCCGCCACCAGCCCAAAGATAATAATGGATGATATAAGAGAAAAGAGCATGGCCAGAATGGAAATACCGGCAGAAATCCTGGGAGATTTTCTGGTCACTAAGGCGATCAGCAGAAATGCCAAAAGAGGAAATAATAAAACTAAGCCTGCTAAAACTAACATCATTACCCTTTCATCAGATTGATATGATCACTGGCAATGCTTTTACAATGACGATAAATACCTAAAAGAAGCGCCAAACCCACCGCCACTTCCGCCGCCGCGATGGCGATAATAAAAAGGACAAAAACTTCTCCCGATAAAGGAGACGCAAAATAAGGCGACTGATGATAGCGCATAAACGCCACAAAATTCAAACAACAGCTATTTAAGATAAGTTCAATAGACATCAAAATACCGAACGTATTTCGCCGTGTTAAGGCGCCATAAATACCGATGACGAACAAGATGCTGGAAAAAATTAAAATTTCTTTAATATGGACCATAAGTATTTGTTATTTAACTTCTTTTCTGGCTATAATGATCGCGCCCATCAAAGCGATCAACAAAACAAAAGATAGTATTTCAAAAGCTAAAACATAATCCGTTAAAAGTACTCGTCCGATTTGCGCGGTGCTCACAACGACTGACAGCGCAATGTTTAAAAACGGTGTTTTCATAATGCTGAAAACAAGGACCGCGAAAATCAAAGCGCTGATAAAAAAAGAAATTCCCTTTTGTTCATTGGTCTGCTTGATCGTTTTATCGCCGATATCCGCCGTTAATTTAATGGCGTAGATAAATAAAGTCACAATCCCACCGACATAGACCAAAATTTGAACAGCGCCTAAGAATTCGGCTCCGATATAAAAATAAAATCCACTGACACTCAAAAGTGTCAGCGCCAGCCAAACGGCGCTATGGAAAATATCCCGCGCGGTCACCGTCATAAAAGCGGAAACACAGCCGCAAAGCGCAATAAAATAAAAAATAAAATCAGCCACAGGCTTAATTAACCCTTCTTTGTATATTTAGTAAGATCGTACTTGTCTAGATGCTTATATTTTTCCGCGTTCATCAAGTCAATATTATTAACATCATCATGTGAGAAAACAGAAACCTCATACATCTTATTTAAATAGATCGCGTCCGTCGGGCAAATCTCTTCGCACAGCCCGCAAAAACAGCAAAGTTCTCCGTTAAACGTAAATTTGGTAATATCCAATTTCTTTTTATTATCCGCCGTTAAGCTTTGTTTGTGCGTAAGATCAAGCGCGGCCACCGGGCAGATCTTAATACACATATAACAAACAACGCAATCTTCCGGAATAAGGTCAACCATGCCGCGGAAATTTTCCGCCATCGGCCTTTTTTCTTTCGGATACTGCAAAGTCACCGCCGGAGCAAAAATATTACGCATCGTAACTTTAAGCCCGATCAAGATGCTGACAAAACTTAAAACAAAAAATTTAAGACGCAAAAACATAACTATCTATCCCTTCATCGCTTACTTTAACATGAGCCAACCGCTCACCACAATATTCGCTAATGCGATCGGCGTTAAGAATTTCCAGGCAAACGCCATCATTTGGTCCATCCGCACTCGCGGTAAAGTCCATCGAACCCACATCGAAACAAAAATAATGCCGTATGTTTTGATGAGAAACCATGCCAAAGGCGGCAATACCGGGCCTTGCCAGCCGCCTAAAAATAGAACAGCCAACACCGCCGAGATAATAAAAAGATTGGTGTATTCCGCCAAGAAGAACATGGCGAATTTCATTCCTGTATATTCGGTGTGATACCCTGCTCCCAATTCCGATTCCGCTTCCGGAATATCGAAAGGCACACGGTTCACTTCCGCCGTGGAAGAAATAAAATAGATCAGGGCAGCGATGGCCATATTAGGTTTTAAAATAAGCCAGGAATGTTCTTGAGCGCGGACGATTTCCTGCATGGAAAGCGTTCCGGTTTCCATCACCACCACCACAATTGAAAGAAGCAGTGGAACTTCATAGCTGATAATTTGCGCCGCCGAACGCATGCCGCCTAAAAGCGAATATTTATTATTTGAGCCCCATCCGGCCATGAAAATTCCTAAAACGCAAACAGAAGTCACGGATGTTAAGAATAAAACTCCGACGTTAAGATCGCGCGCGATCAGCACATCGCTAAACGGAACCGTGACCAAAGCCATAATGGGCGGAACCGTCACAAAAAACGGCGCCAGCCACCAGGAAAATTTGTCAACTCCCGACGGAACAATATTCTCTTTTAACAAAAGTTTGAGCATATCGGCGGCAGTTTGAAGCGACCCGTGCCAGCCAACCACCATCGGCCCCAAACGGTTTTGAATAACGGCTGAAACTTTTCTTTCCCACCAAACCAAAAACATCGCGGAAATCGCCACGAAGCCTAAAATAACCGACCCGCCTAAAATCATCGTAAAAAGCGCTGATGTTTGATCGATCATCGGTCAATTTCCCCCATGACAAAGTCCATGCTTCCCAAAACGCAAATCGCATCCGAAACATTGAGCCCGCGAATAAGCTCAGGAAGTACCGCCAAATTAGAAAAAGATGGAGAGCGTATTTTAAGCCGATAAGGCTTTTCCGATCCGTCGCTCACAATATAGAAACCTAATTCGCCTTTGGGATTTTCTGTTCGCAAATATGTTTCTCCGGCGGCCGGTTTATGAACCTTATTGACCTTAGCCACAGGATTTCCTTCGGGCAAAGCACCAATAGCCTGCTCAACGATCTTTAAACTTTGGCGCATTTCTTCAATTCTTACCTTATATCGATCCCACGAATCGCCGTTTTGTCCGGTGGGAATATCAAAATCAAATTTATCATAAACAAGGTACGGTTCTTCTTTTCTAATGTCCCACTTAACACCCGCCGCGCGCAAAATAGGCCCGGAAACGCTATAGTTAATAGCCATTTCTTTTGAAAGAACGCCAACCTTTTTCGCCCGAGCTAAGAAAATCGCGTTATAAGTTAAAAGCTGATCATATTCATCCAACTTTTTGCGTTCATATTTAATAAAATCCTTGATGATCTTATCTCCGCCGGCAGGCAGATCATTTTGAACGCCGCCAATGCGCATATAATTATAGGTAAGACGGCTTCCGCAAATGGTATCGAATAATTCCACGATCTTTTCGCGGTCGCGGAAGCAATAAAAAAGCGCCGTTGCGTAGGCGCCAAGATCTTGAGCAAAAGTTCCGGTCGAAACCAAATGACTTCCGATACGGTTTAATTCCGCGATGATCACGCGAAGATATTGCGCGCGCGGATTAACCGTAAGGTTAAGGCTTTTTTCCACCGCCATCACATATCCCAAATTATTATTCATCGACGCTAAATAATCAAGGCGGTCGGTAAACGGAATAAACGCCGTATACATGCGGTTTTCGGCCACCTTTTCGCAGCTGCGATGAAGATAACCAATATGCGGACGGCAATCTAAAACAATCTCACCGTTAAGTTTTAACTCCAGATAAAGAACCCCATGCGTGGAGGGGTGCTGAGGCCCCATGTTAACGATGAGTTCTTCGTCTTTAAGTTCTTTAGGATCAAAAGAATGTTCGTTCATTTTAAAATATTTAAGCGTTACCCTTTAAGCCCTTGTGTTTCTGCCTTTGGAAAAAATTCGGGATGCGTAAAATCTTTTCTTAAAGGATAATACGTCCATTCATCCGGATTAAGAATGCGGCGCGGATCCGGATGATTTAAGAATTTCACACCGAATAGATCAAAAACTTCCCGCTCCAACCAATCGGCTGAGCGCCAAAACTTTGTTAAAGTTTCTACTTCGGGGTTTTCCCGCGGAAGAAAAACCTTGAGTGTAAGCATAAATCGATTTTTAAAGGAATACAGATGATAAACAACTTCAATTTTGTCTTTGCGGTCAACGCCGGAAATGCAATGCATATTTTCAAATAACAGTTCTTCCCCTTTAAGGAATTCGGCAATTTTCAGCAAAAATTCCTTTTTGATGACAAGGGCTGTGGATTGTTCTTCAACGATTGAATCGGGAAATTTTCCGCGGACAATTTGAGTTAATGGCGCAAGATCCATAATTTAAGAGGCCTTCTCTTCTTTTTTATCGGAAGGATTTTCCTTATTTAACAATCCTCCGCCAATATTCGGATTAGCAGGATTTAAAGGAGGATGTTTATATCCTTCGGGACTTTCAATCTTTTGTTTAAGTAATAAAATGCTGTTTAAGAGGTTTTCGGGGCGCGGCGGACAACCGATCACGTGCACATCCACCGGAATCCCTAATCGTTCGGTTCCCTGCACCACGGAATACGTATCGTGATAAAAAATCCCTCCTCCGACGGCGCAGTTGCCCATGGCGATCACGTATTTGGGCTCGGGCATTTGGGCGTAGAGCTTTTTCATACAATCGCCCATTTTAACGCAAATGGTTCCGGCAACGATCATCACGTCGCACTGACGGGGACTTGCGCGAAACACACCTGAGCCTAAGCGATCAATGTCAAAACGAGAGGCACCCGTAGCCATCATTTCAATCGCACAGCAAGAAAGCCCAAAGGTGAGCGGCCAAATCGAAGACCCTCTGGCCCATTTAAAAAGGTCTTCGGTTTTCGTCATTATAACTTCTCCACCGGGAAATTTTTCCATGAACTTTTCTCCCGATAACGCGGCTGCTTTATCATTTATTGCCATTCGAGGGCTCCTTTCTTCCAGGCGTACACTAATCCTAGGGTCAGGATCAAAATAAAGATCATCATCTCAACGTAGGCGATCATTCCTAATTGCTTAAAAACAACCGCCCAGGGAATAACAAATAAGACTTCCACGTCAAAAATCACGAAAATCAAAGCGAACAGGTAATAGCGGACATTGAATTGGATCCGGGAGTTGCCTTTAACGATCTCTCCGCATTCATAAGGAGAATTCTTGACCGCCTCAACCCCAAGCCTGGGGCGCAGAAACCAAGACGCCACAAAGGCCGCGGCGATGAAGACAACGCCGAGGATAAGGTAAAATATGATGTAAATGTAGTCTGGAAGCATACGGAAATTTTTCCAATCCTAACAGATTTTTTTAATTGTGTCCAGATTAAGTTCGTTTGATTTTAATAGGCCTTGTGGTTATTTCTTAGAAAAGATGCGATTTTGGCACACCTCTTCGCAGAAGAACAAAGGCTATATATCGGCTGAATTATAGCGTATTTAAGAGGAAAATCAACAGTTAATTCACCTTGTGCGTCTGCAGCTTTTCGACCGCAGACGCACAAGGCAAATCGGAACAGCTTTAGCACTTTAGATGTAGAGAAAAAAAATTAGAACATATCCCCGGAGTTTAAAATCCTTTTCATTCCTTATCGCCCCAGCGTTGAGGTACTTTGCGAATTTTGGTAATATCATATCCTTGCTCTTTTAGAATGCTCAGTAAGCGCTGATAATCTTGTTCCGGAATTTGAGGCGCTCGCGCCTGGATCCAAACATAATCGCGCTTATTGCGCCCGATCACGGTCTGGCTATAATCCGGCGTTAGATATGTTATCAGAAACTCAGCTTTAAACGGCCAGACAAACTGCATGCCCCAGGTTGAGTTGTTGACTTTATCAACAATGAATCCACGGGGATTGTATTTCTTAAGCGGTCCATCAAATCCACCTTGGTGAAATGTAAAAATCGTGTTGATGGTGCCATCAGCGTTGATTTGATACTCTTCAATTGCATTATAGGCTTTTGTTTCAATAAAAGTCGGGATACACGCAATAACATACCAAGGCCCCATATAGCGCTTGATATCAACGTGATCCACAGTCTTTAAACGAGGCAGTGGTTGAGCACAACCAAATATAAACAATAAAAATAGCAACACTAGCAATTTCCTCATAATTATCTCAATCCCTTTCTAAATGTTTTAATTACTTTTTTTATTTAAAAAATATATCGGTAAATAATACGTCAGCATCCATTCAAATTGCCAGGCCTGTCAAGCGCCGGATTAAATTGTTAATTAAAAGTTATATTTTCCGGGGACACGTATCTTTTTACCCTTCATCCCATTCGCATTTTAACATAGAGTAAAAAAGATGATGATGAATATGCGCTGAATCTAGTTTTTCCGGTCACAGAAAGAAAATAAAACCTTTGGTATTTAAACTATTTAATATAGGGCAGTTCGGCTAATAAAAAACCTCTTAATTCCGGCGGCGCGGCGGAAATGATCATTTTGCAAATACCGGGATCCTTCCGATTTCTCCACGCCTCATAGGTAATCTTAAAATTATTCTTTAAATTATAAGGATATTCTAAGTTGGAAGAATTTGCCTTTACAAAATGCTTTTCGTAAATTTCCCGGAGCGGATACTGATTAAGCCACATCGATAGCTCCCAATAACGCTGGCGGTAATGCAGCGCTATCCAGGAATAATTCAGCATCCGGATATTATAAAACGAATTGACCATTAGGCTGGCCAGAAAAATGCAAATAAGGACATTTTTCCACGGTGTTTTATCCATCATAAACTTTAAGCCCAACCCAACGGTGATCGCAAAAAATACGCTGAAACACGACCCATAATATCCGCAGCCGGCTAAAATATTACTCGTCATATGAAGCAGGCTAAAAAATATCACAAACCCAACCAAAGCCATTAAGGATTTTAAGAAATATGTCCGTAATTTCTTATTTTGATTATCACGCCATTTCCCCGCTAAGGCCCACGCCCCGACAGCAAGAATTGCAAAAGAAAAAATGCCGTGAAGAATTTGAAAGAAAGTGATGTGTTTATCTTTGATAAAATCCCAGCCCAGTTGAATATTATCGCCATGAATTAACTCATTCGCCGTAGAATAAAACTGCGTTACGCGAACACTGACAGAAGGATCCTTAAGATACGCGTTAAAACCTGCCAAGAGATTATCATGCAAAAGAAGAATAAAGTTAACGATCATCGCCCATACATCGATGTTTGGCAGACGCTGGCTGATCCCCATATGATCAGAAAAAGCAAAGAAATTAAATCCCGGATAACCGGCGAAGGCATAAAGTTGGGGTAAGAAAAACGTGAGCGAAAAATAGTAAACAGCCGGGATCAGTAAGTATAAAATTGTTGTAAAAACACGTTGTTGGCGCTGCCGGAAAATCCCCGGGAAGAAAATAGGGACGAGAACAAAAATAAACAGTGAATATTCATCAAAGAATAAGGAAGCGATGATCATCAGGACAAGAAAAAGAAAATCTCGCCTGAAAGATGTGCAGGAGGCTTTTTCTATATTTCTTGCGATCACTGATCCAAGATAAAGGCAAAAGATACAAAAAAAGTTGGTAATAGCTTTGCCCGGAAGAAACAACATGATGACCGATATGAGCGCGCCGGGGCTGATGATATAAAGAAATGCCGTGATCAGCGCGATCGCCTTATCGTCGGTAATATTTTTGATAAATTTGTATAGAAAATACGGGCATAGGACCAAAACAACAATCCATGTTAAAGAAAGACTTGGATGTACGGGGATAAATTGAAAGATCCAGTTTCTAAATAGAATATTGAATGTCTGGAATATATTAGAGAAGATGCGCGCACGGCTATTGGGAACTCCGCCATATTCCCCTTCAAAGATCTGCCAATTCAAACATTGAGAAACGCGCTCAAGAAAAGAGGGATGTCCGTCGAAGAATTTTTGCGTTGTCACAGCTACTTCATTATGCATCCAGGCATTTTCATAATTAAGTAAAATACCAAAAATGCACAAATAGCCGACGACAAGAAGGATTTTCAACCCAGAATTCATATTGGACTAAAGCCGATAAAACTCATACGCTGTAATTGAGCCCAATCATCAAAAGATCTATATTGGCTTTTAAACTTATTCTTGCAGATTATCTTATTTACCGATATCTTCATTCCAAAGCATCGGCTTTTCTTTGATGAACGATTCCATCATCTTAATACATCTATCATTTTGCAAAACATCAACCATAACTCCGTTTTGCCTCAATAAGTCTTCAGCCCCAAGGAAATTCCTATTTTCCCCAACAACAACTTGACGGATACCGTACAGAAGAATTGTCCCCGAACACATAATGCACGGAGAAAGAGTTGTGTACATAACGCAGTCTCGATAAATACTTGCTTTCTGACGGCCCGCATTCTCAAGGGCATCTGTTTCGCCATGAAGAATAGCGCTATTTTTTTGTATCCGGCGATTATGGCCCCGCCCAATGATCTTATCCTGATGGACAAGCACAGCTCCGATCGGAATACCACCTTCGGATAAACCGATCTGCGCTTCTTTTATTGCTTCTTCTATGAAGTGATCCATTTTCATTTTTTTATTTTAACATAAAATCAAAAAAGCGGTGAGGGATAATGTACCTTGCCCCTTGTCCTTTTCCAAGGACAGGGGCGCAACCAGTTTCCTCTTAAAACCAAAAAACCCTTGCCCGAAGGCAAAGGTTTTTTTGATGAGGAAAACTGGTTGCGGGGTCGGGATTTGAACCCGAGACCTTCAGGTTATGAGAGGCTCCGACGCTGTTGCTGGTTTTTGCTGGTTTTTGATAACTGTTAGGGGTGTTATCAGTTGCGCGATTTGTGCCTTGATGGTGTTTCTGCCTGATTGCCCTAGGTGCGGGCTATTTTGTTAGCACAGTGTTAGCACGGGCCAATCCTGAATTGATCACGCCTCTTTCAACGAATAGCTCGTACTGCGTCCACCAGCGGGATCCTTAACGAGAATACCTCTCTCAACAAGATCAAGAATGTCCCGATGAGCGGTGTCCTGCGAACACTTTGTGATCTTCGCCCATTTTGAAGTGGTGAGTTTACCTTCAAAGCCGTCAAACAACTTGTTGATGATCATTTTCTGCCGTTCGTTAATGGATTCGACAGGAAGAGAATCCCAAAAACGGGCTTTCTTGAACACACCGGACAATGTACTTTCAGTTGTATCCAGCGCCCGACTCAAACAGTTCAGAAACCACACCAGCCACGCCGTGATATCAATCCCCTCTTTTGTGATATGGATACTTTTCTGTGTCTTTTCAAGGACATCATAATATTCATTTCTTTCATGACGAATCTGATTCGACATGCTGTAAAAACGTTCCCGACTACCGTCGGCACGCGCCAGCTGCATATCAGCAATCGCCCGGGCGATACGCCCATTGCCATCATCAAAGGGATGAAGCGTCACGAACCACAAATGTGCAATACCTGCTTTGAGCACAGGATCTAAATCCTTCGTTCCACCTGTGGTGAGCGAAGCCGAACCATTAAACCAGCTCAAAAAATCCTTCATTTCACTTTTGAGACGACTGGCTTCCGGCGCTTCATAATGCACCTTCTCACGGCCAACAGGACCGGATACAACTCTCATGGGGCCATGGCTATCGTCGCGCCAAGCGCCAACAGTAATTTTATGCATTCCGCTACGTCCGGTCGGGAACAAACTGGCATGCCAGCCAAACATTCGATCTTGAGTAAGGGGCTTATCAAAATTCTGTGTGGCATCGAGCATCATTTCCACCACACCATCCACATGACGATCGGAAGGCACAAGTCCGCCAATATCCATGCCCAATCTTCGCGCAATGGATGATCGCACTTTGGCAGGATCAAGGATCTCCCCTTCGATTTCACTGCTTTTTAAAACATCAAGAGTAAGTGTCTGTAAAATTGCCTCTGAACGCAAAGAAAAACCCAATGCTTCCATACGGCCGATCAAACGTCCCTGTCGATTGCGCACAGTCCCTAGTATGGATGCAATCTCTTTATGATCCCATATGAAAGCTGGCCAGTTATCTAATTGGTGGATATATTTCATTTAATTTTCCTTTATGCTATGCGGAGAATAGACGCCTTAATCTCCGCATACTATGCGTAGAATATAACACATATTCTCCGCATACACAAGTCTCAATTTATAAATTTCCAGATGATATTGTCACAAAAAGCGTGCATTTTTGTGACAAGACTAACCAGATTATTTTATACAAGTTGTTTATTCACTAAGACTTAAATCTATTTATGAAAACCTTACCCTACCCGCTTTCATCTTGCGGAGAATAACGGGCTTATTCTCCGCATTCAATTTCTCAACCAATACTCCGCCCTCAGAATCACGAGCGATAACCCGATAATCTTTTAAATCCGATTTAGAAGCCTCCCCATATTCTCTAGCCTGATCTTCCGTCTCGGTTAACCATGCCAAATTTTCAGATTTTATCTTTGTCAAATCAATCCCGGGTTCAGGTACAACATCTTTATTGCCTAATTCCTCTTGCTCATATTTCAAGACATCTAGAGCGGTTAGGCCTTTGAGCATTGCACTTTCTGGCCCGCCGCGGAATAATTGTTTTGGCTTGAATACTTCGTGGATCATAAGCAAAAAATTTCGTTTTATTTCCGAACTTCCCGAACCATGCGGATTATCCATGATTGTGTCGAGAACCATATCTCGGATCTCATAATCAAACTATTCCTGAAATGCCTTCTGTAATCGCAATTAATTCAATCCTTTCATCTTCCATAAGATATACCCAACATTTTTCCGATTTCCAAACTTTAGGCCCACCGTTTAATATTATCAACACAGGTCGCTTACAAGCGCATTGATCTCTTTTTGCAACCTGAAACATAGCGGCATCATCAGTAATGCTAGGATATCCGGCACCATTAGGGTGTGAATGCCATTCACCGATAAAATACTTAGTGCCTGATGCTATACGCCACAGTTTCTTCAAAAAACTATTCGCCTCTTTCGCCTCTCTCAAGAAACTCATTCTTTTCCCAGAATTACCCTTTGAGATCATGATATCTTTAACCTTAGCCTTCTTCAAATCATCGGAATACTCACCAATCAATATCCCACCGCATTCATTTGGATAAGATTCTTCACATAAGCGTGCCATCTTCTGCCAAATCGAATCCGGCATAATCACCGATAAATCATATTTATGATCAATCCAATTTTTCATACTACGGAATCCAAAATTATCTTATAAGTAAAATGCTTATCATCATAACCATAGATTAAATACCGACCCTTCTCAAAAGTATCCCCACACAACTCATTTAAACAAGAATACAATATGGATGTTGTCGCGGACATTCTTGCTTCCGAAGCCTCAAATGTCATAAAATAACATCCTGTATTCGGCCTAATTCCTATATCTTTTTCAGGGGATTCGAGCAAAGCAAGACACCCTTTGAGATCGCTATCATCGCTATTGCTCATATAAATCCGCATCTGCGTCAATATTTCATTAATATCAGGTGAAGAATTCTTTCCCGATATCGCAATAATTAAATATTTTGCTTTATTTGTAATAAAAGCCGAAACCATCCGTTTCGAATGTTTTTTGGCAAGATCCACCAAATACAGGGATGCTTTTACCGGCAATCCGGCATCAATCCACAGGTCATACTCCAAAAGCTGTTGCATTTCTTTTGAATCTGATGTCAGATTAAGAATATCTGTCAAGGCAACCGAGAAATCTCCCCACGGATTAATATCTTTTAACACCTTGCCCATTTCAGATGCCTTAAGTTTTCCAACACTGCTGAAATGTAAGGCATGCCTGCATAAATTGCCAGCTTCGATTGTTTCATGATCACATACGATCATTCTTGCGATACCAGATTTAGCCAAAAATACTAAAAGATGACTGCCAATTGCACCGCAACCAAAAACAGCACAATTATTTACCGAGGACTGCCCTCCAATTCTACTGTATAAAAACCTAAGGGAACAATCGTGTGATTTAAAATATTCGACCTTTGTATTCTCAACTTCTTTTCTATAATCACTCACTGCAAGGTTATAATCGACCTTCTTTTTCTTATTTTTCTTCCTCTGCTTTCTCGAAATTTGATAGTAAGCAGAGATATCTAACAAAAAAGATTGCCAGTGTATATCATTAAACGGGCCACCATTGGTTTCCTTAATCGGGAACCCCAAGATAACAATGAATTTCTTCTCTGGTAATAGTTTTATCCCCTCCCTAACCAAATTTTCGAAGGATAACCCTTCGCTTTCCAAAAGCTCGGCCAGTTCTCGAAAATAAATTGGCGGCCTTTTATATCTAAGCACGGGCTCTTTCTTATACCAAATATATATCCCGCATCTCTCATCAGAATTTAAGGCCTTTGGGTCAATGTTAAACCTACGTATTTGAATTAACTGGTTCTCAACAGCATAAGAGAAGAAACCGATCACAGATTCTGTCCGAGAAATCCAACTTTGCGGATCTCTCTCAACAAAAACCAAATGAAATGGCTTAGCAACCGGGAACTGCGGCAATTCATAATAATCTTCTTTTGCTTCTAAATTATTCTCAGCGGCCTTTGTTAAAAATTCGCTTAGATATTCCAAAAATCCTCTTAAAGTCGGATTCTCAAACCATCTACGACTATCTGGAGGACATATTTTCCCGTCATCCATCCGCACATGTGGAAATATCCACAACGGCTCGTCTACAAAGAAAGCCTGAGGGCTTTCATATTGCGGATAAGCCGCGGGCGTTACAATTTTGATATTCACTTGACCGCTGGTTATCTCTTGGATCGGACTGGCAGGAACTGAACGGAGATGAAACATTCCAGAAATAGTATTTTCTGCAATATTCTGAGTCCCTTTAAAAAATTCTTCAATCGCATCTTGTTCCTCTTTGCTAAACATATTTCTATCCGAATCGATTGGGGAATAGTACGGCCGGGCTTCTCGGTTTCTCAAAAGTTGTAGAAGCTTTTTCCGACGAAGAGTCCACCGCAAACCTTTTATCAGAATCAATATTTAATGCACTAATCTGCTCATCCGGAATAACATATTGGATAGAACCGTCACTCGTAAACTTAAGAGTTCTGTTCACATTCTTGAACGATGCATAAAGTTTCAATGCATATTCATTGGGCGGGCTCTCGTGATCTTTATCTCCGGGTTTAGTCTTATTTGTCACAACAACAATTGATGGGGAGATTGACAGCAAGCCATCGGTATAGCACCCATCGGTATTTTCATCAAAAGTTTCATCTTTAGCACAATCAAACTGAGAGATAAAAAATCCTTTTGAACCATGATGGGACGCATGGAGCAATTTCGAAAAGCAACTGCGCGAAAACTTCGGCATAATCCAATACTTCCACGTCAATAACTCCCCGTCCCCCGTAATCAAAACACTTGAATTCATGTAGGTTATTCGACAAATAATTGAACCCACATGAATAAGATCAGATAGTGATTTTTTGGCACTCTCTTCAACACTTTCTTCTAACCTCTGCAAATAAGATTTAATTTCTTTTGACTCTTTAAGCTTATCCCATACCTCACGCGTTGGAGGCGCCATGAATTCAAATTTGACATCACCTATCTGCAAATTAATCAAATCATTCTCTACGGCGATATCCTTATCCGAATACTTTTTCTCGCGCTCCTTAATTTTCTTTAAAAACTGCTTATACTGCTCGGGCAAATCTTTTTCTTCCTTCTTCTTAAATTCAAACCCTGTATACCAAATTTCCCCTATTTCAAAATCATCAAACAATTCATTAACAGACCCCACATGATCCACATGGGCATGCGTTAGCATAAAATAATTCAAAAAATATTTATCGTCCTTTTTGGGGAGAATAGTCTTTAAATACTTTCGTACATCAACTTTTCCTCCTCCCTTGTTGTCAATGAGCATATATTGTCCCGATGGCAACTCCAACAAGGTTGCATCGCCCTGACCGACATTGAAAAAAGTGAATTTCGCTTTATTTGCCATAATAACCTCGCTATTTGATCCTATTTGTTAGCCTCTACTCGTTTCTTAACATAGGCGGATTGCTTCTTGTACGAAAACAAGAAAATAACCAGCAAAGCAAACACGAGGATAAAAAGCTCCCATCCTTGAGGGATTGAAAACTTCCTTCCCAAAACTTCGACCACTTTAAGCAGAGCAAGCAAACCAAAACATGCACATAATGTACGATACGTATTATTCACTTCTGATAAAAGCTCGACTCTTTCATCTTTCTTAGTGGCGGCGACATAATCTTTATAATCCACAAATTTAAGAAATGATATCCATTTCAGCAGTGGCTCGACAACAAGAGATCCAACCCTGCTGACCACAAGTCCAATGAAATAGTACAAAAAGAACCCTAAAACAACATCCTGCTGAGCAAAAGAGTAATCAGTTATCGCTTCGCCCAGAACAACAAAAACAACACCGGGAAAAAGGTAGTTAAACAGGTTATAGGTTGATAGCTTGTCGAGTAGATCTTTCATGAATCTTTCCCCTCCTTTCGAAACTTCTTCCCACACTCCGGGCATTCGACTTCGTTATCGAAAAACAAACTGCACAGCACATCGGCCCCGCAATGCGGGCATTTCACGACGTCCGCACCCATCGTGAAATCATATTCCATGAACTCATCGAATAAGTCATCCGGCATATTTCTCTGGAGAGAATAGCCCTCTACTTCTTTTCCTTATCTTTTTCGACAACCCCTTTTTCGATCTTTCTTGTCTTCGATGGATCATAACCTTCTGTAATACGGTCATACATCGGCGGCTTAAGATCTTCCTTGGGTTCCTCTTTAGGTTTATTTCCCTCAGTCATTACAACACCTCCACTCTTATAGTGATTTTTTGTAGCCCATATTTTAAGCCCAAAAACAAACATCATAACGACCATTAAAACAAATACCCATGAAAGTATTTTATACGTCCACACTAATAGATAAGATTTCTTGTCGGTAATAAGCCGATTCTCCACAAGCGCATCTTTATTGGCCTTTGACAATGTGTAGTGAATATCAACCACTTCATTGTCATTAAAGAACTTGATCATTTCATCGTTCAAGGGAATCTTAACAATAACGTGTTGTCTGAAGACAGCAAAACATAAGAACCAAGAGACAATTAATCCTGCAAGATTAAGAAACCCCAAACTTATTAAACTGATATCCATCCAACCTTTGAATGGAATGCAATCGCTAATAATCCGTGAACAAAAAACACCGTAAATGCCAATCAAAAAAGATAGGACGCTAAAATATTTGGAAGCTTTTTCATCAAGCCTATTCGTTCGTTGCTGTTCTTCCTCCAAAATTCTCAAAGATAAATCAAATAATTCCTTATATTTATCGCTCATGATATTTATTAACTCGCTTTTAAAATAGGATTAACGGTCTTATCGTCCCGACATTCTTATCATAATTCTTCCACACTCGTCGCCACAGCGTAGTCCACCCCGATTGCAAGAAAGTGCTGGCGGCCGCATTCAATTTTATCGACTTCAGGGAGACGCAATTTCAGTTGTTCCTTCGTCGCCTTTGTCTCTCGAATCATATAAACAATTTTTCCGTTTTCCTTAAGAATGGCCCAATCTGGATTATAAGTGCCAATAGGGGTTTCAATCTTAAACCACCCGGGCAATTTAATAAAATATTTGATGTTCTTTAAACCCTCTAACCCTTCAGCAAATCGTTTTTCAACTCCAGATTCCCATAAAATATAGTCATAAACAGATTTGCGCGTAGGGACAATTTTGTCCTGCGCAAACATCATCTTGTGTTCGTCAACCCGGAATAAAGACATCTCATAAGATATTTCATCTAGTTTTTCATACTGAATCCCTTCAATGATCATTCGATGAAGAACATCCCGGATTTCTTTAACAACACAATCCATGAATTGCTGAGGATTGATAGTAAACTCATCTAAACGGCCGGACTTCTTTAATATTTGAAAAATTGTACTGCGCGTTAGTTCAACCTTACTTTGCACATAGGATAAAATATCTGGCAAATAAACTCCCCTGCTGGCGTACTCAATATCCGGAGTTTTCTCCATCACAGCTTTTATCCCGCTTTGAGCAATATCAAGCCCAACTAATATCGATCTTAATTTCAGCGGCTCAATACGCGGCATTTTGGAGATTGCCTGCACAACTTTTTCAATAAGCTCATCGGTCGAGTATTTTACGGAATAAATTGTTTTTGTATTGATCGCCCGCCAAAACTTCTCAAATTCAGGATCTAAAAGAACTTCTTCATTAACCTTCACCTTTACTCTTTTATTATGATCCTCAATATGTTTATCCATTTGATGCCGCTCAATTGCCCGAATAATATCATTCGTGACTTCTTTGTATTTCTCCGGGACTGAAAAAATGTGCGCATCTACCTTTTCTCTAAAAGTTGACAAAATTAATCCATCATCCGCGATCACTTTATCCTTTTTAAGATGGCGCCAAATCTCCTCAGAAGATGCCTTATCAATCTTATCGAGGCCATACTGCTGAAAATCAATCCCAACAAAAGCCTCAATGGGCAACCGTCCAAAGACAACGCCGCAATCATCCTCCAATTCTTTCTGTAAGCCTTCCACAAAGTCCTTGAACGATTCTGTACAGATAACAACCAAATTGTTCACATATTCATCACGGACTCTTTCACCGGTTAACGCAGAAACCGGCAGCCGCAGTCCTCGTCCTATTGTTTGCCTGCGTTCGGTAACGGTCCCCATCTCCCTTAAATTACAGATCTGAAACACATTGGGGTTATCCCAGCCTTCCCGAAGTGCCGAATGCGAGAATATAAATTTAAGCGGATTAGATAAATCCAAAAGCTTTTCCTTATCCTGCATGATCAACGAATAAGTATCTTCGTCGTCCTTTGTGTCACCCGAAGTGTTCTTGTAATCACCCTTCTTATCCTTGGCAAAATAACCGTTGTGAACTTTATCGGCGGCTACAACGTCCTGCTTAAACAACGTCCGATATTCTTGTGCCAACTTGGTATAAATTTCTTCAAACCATTGAGCATATTTTCCAAGTTCGTATCCATCCTTTTTATGAACACGATAATTCTCAACCCGATCCAAAAAGAATAAAGACAAAACCTTAATACCCGTATCCCTGACTTGATATTCCTTTTCAAAATGGGTTTTAATCGTCTCCTTGATTTGTTTCTTTACAACATCATCTCGATTGCCGCCCTGTTCTTCTCCAAGACCTAAACGAATACCATTGGCAAAGCGCACAAATTCCATTCCCGGCCGCGCGTTAATCTCATCAATGACAAACCCATTGCGGTACGGCTCATATTCTTTGGAAACAACAAAAAGATCGTCGTGCTGTTTGAATTGTTTATTTTTCTTTTGAACACCTTCTTTGGTCTGTTCAAAATAAGAAAGTTTTACCTTAAACGTACCGCTTTGATTCTTGATTTCCTCCACCTTCACGTACGTCTGCGTGGGGTCACTCTCCGCTGTTACTGAATTAACCGAAATCTTTTTAACCAATCTCATTTGAAAGGCTTTAATCGGATCGAGTTGATAAATCAAATTGTACTTATCTCTGTGGGTCGCTGAATAACGCAAAGTACATAACGGATTCAAAGAGGCAATGGCTTCCTTAGCCTTATCGCTTTCCATATTCTGCGGCTCATCCATCACAACAATCGGATTCGTTGCCTGCACAAATTCAATCGGCTTATAGCCGCTCATCTGGTCGCGATAGTCATAAATGATGTTGATAGATTTTTTGTTAAATGAATCGATGTTGATAATCATCAGCTGCATTTCATTGCTCGTAGCAAATCCGCGAAGCTTGGCCACATCTTTGGAATCGTAAAGAAATCTGTCAAATGACACATTGTTATATAATTCCTTGAAATGAGTTTCCATTTGCTTAATTGATGTTACAACTCCCTCTCGAATCGCCACCGACGGCACAACGATAATAAATTTCTTAAAACCATAAACCTTGTTCAACTCAAAAAGCGTTCTTAAATAAACGTAAGTCTTGCCCGTTCCTGTTTCCATTTCTACAGAAAAATTACGCCCTCGAGAATGAACAGAGGTTTCTTGAAAAATGCTGTTATTTTTTTGAGTTAAAACGAGGTTATCTTGCAGAATATTGTCATCAATATCCAAATTGTTCCCCAAGCCAAGAGTTGTTTGCGTCATCGATTGACCCATAAATTGGGTATCTTTGCGAAAGCTGATCTCGTAAGCTCCACGGTTTTCACGCTGCCCTTTAAAGAGCTCAACCACCGCGGTTACAGCGTCTAACTGATATTGCTGATTGGCATCAAATTTGAATTTCATTTTTAAACTGTCCTAAAATCTTCCACTTTATGCGACTTCATAATTTGAACCGCATTTGTTTTCAATTGATCGTTCCCACTAAAGCCAGCATCAAGGCAAATAACGCGGGCTGGCTCTTTGCGGGCCATTTCTGTTATGACTTCCTTGGTTAATGCTTTATCCAAACAAACCAATAACGCACCACCCTCAATCGAATAAACTTTCTTACCAGCTAATTGTAAAGATCCAACTTTCGTCGTTAGTGGGAACCCGGATTTAAGTAACAATTCATACAAAACATCGTCTTCAGTAGCCTTTGGATTAATATGCTCAATTTGCAACATTAGCTGTTTCTCAATCTTTTTTCCATCCGAAGTTTGCTCAACTGCGCCGTCCCAAATCTTGAAATTGGATTGATCAAGCTTAAAGACCTTAAAACCCAAGTCCATTTTATTATTCTGAAAATCTAATTCATCCTTGGTTTCATCTTGAATTTTTTTAATAACTCGACGAATACGCTCTTTACCAATATCGGCAATAGTTTTATATCCGGCTTTAAAAGCTTCACTCTTTTCCGTGCAAGATTCGGGAAGCTGAATGAGGATAAATTTACGGTTACCGTTGTCTTGTTTGTTCAGTTCAAGTATCGCATGGGCGGTAGTACTACTCCCCGCAAAGAAATCGAGCGCAATATCAGATTTTTCACAACTAATTCGGATTAGTCTACTGATAAAATCCGTCGGCTTTGGGTTATCAAAAACTTTCTTCTTACTGAATATTTCTTTTAATTCTAAACTACCCTTTTTATTCCCGTCGATATCTGTCCACAAATTAGACACTTGTTTTGTTCTTCCTGACAGATAATATTTTACATAAGGCCTCCAATCAGATTTATATCCAGATATATCAATGTTCTCTGTCGCCTCGATCGATTCTTCTTGCTCAACATCTTCTATTTGATCATCAAGCTCATCATCTTCATCATTTTCTTCATCGCTGGATTTCTTCCATACAACAAGATCGTTTTTTAAGAATTCGTCGTAAGTTTTAGGCCCCACTCTCCAGCGACTCAAATAATCAGATGGGCCAACAGGGAACACCTTGGTGCCATCCGGTGCTACTATCGGATAAAACATCTTCTCCCTATCCTCTTTTCTGTCAGCATTGCCAGTCTTCCTTAATTGCAATAATGCGTACTTCCCCTTACCATTATTGTCATCATTGTTAAATCTATTCAAATCTTTACCGACCAAAGGCAACCCTATAAGCTTATAAGCTTGACTTTTGGAATAGCATAAACAGAGATCATAAGAACTCCCGATTTTTCTCCCGTCTTGCCCGGTTGTTGTACCCGTCGCCCTTATTATTTCTCCACGAAAATTCTCTTCTCCAAAAATCTCATCGCATATTTTTCTCAAATTATTTGCTTCATTATCATCAATACTAATAAAAATCACCCCATCGTCTTTCAATAAATTTCTCGCAAGGAAGAGACGTGGATACATCATATTTATCCATTTTGAATGAAACCGCCCATCGGCCTCTGTATTTGTCGAAAATTTTTTCCCTTCTTCATCAACCTGACCGGTATAAGCCAAATAGGTTTCCAAGGTCTCAGAATATTTATCAGGATAAATAAATTCCCTACCCGTGTTATAAGGTGGGTCGATGTAGATCATTTTGACCTTACCATAATATGACTTTTGCAAAAGCTTCAAAACTTCCAGATTATCACCCTCAATAAAAAGATTCTCAGTTGTGTCAAAGTTTACGGATTCTTCCTTACAGGGTTTTAAGGTACCAATGCTTGGCTGTTGAATGATCTTCATGCATTCGGCTTTCCCCGGCCAGGTTAAGCCGAAACGTTCCAATCCAGCGTCAATATCTTCACCTAGCGTTTGCTTAAGGCGTTCAAAATCAATCTTGTCCTCATTAAACACATGCGGAAAAATCTGCTTCAATTTTGCTTTATGCTCTTCGGTCATATCCATCGAGCGTAAATCCATTTTCTTTGGTTCACCCATCATGGTCTCCTTTAATTAAAATCAAACAACTTTCCAGCGTATGGTAAAAACTTCTGCCAACGTTTCTTTGGCAGTAAGCTTTTTTTCAATTGATTCAATAAGATTATCTTTGTCCTCTTCAACTTTGCGGCCAGTGACATCGTATTCTCGCCAAGCTTCGTCACGCTTCTTCTCCAGCGCCTTAACCTTTTTCTGTGCGGCTAATTTATCAGGCAGGCTCTGGGCCTGTTTTGCCGTCTTTTTGAGTTCTTTAATCTCATCGTCTAAGTCTTTTAAAGATAATTTCAGCGAATTGCGCTTGTCTTCAGCCCACTTGTCTAACTTATCGATTTCTTTATCGAAGAAGCCGGAATTACGCTGCATATTGGCATCTAAAATCATGGCCTGCCGTTTGCCAATGATCTCCTTGATTCTAATTTTTGTATTTTCTGCCAGCACCGTCTCATTCATAACGCTTCCGGGAAGTGAAAAAAGCCTTCGGCATTGATCCGCGTTAAGCTCTTGACCATCCTCAGTTAAACCGCATAAAACAACATGATCTTCTTCTTCAAAAGACTGAATAGTGAAGTTATAGACGGAAAGCCACCCCGTCCGGTTAACCAAGCCTTCCAATATTGAAATTTTCTTTCCGGATTTCTCGTAGTCAAACTGCACTTCCACCGTTGATAGATTTTTACTCTTAAACTGGCTAATGACTTTTTGGGCTAACGGGTGTCCTACTCTATAAATATGCGCATCATCAATATGTTTTCCAATCCTGTAAGGACCGGGGTCAATGCTTTCTGTAGGAAATGGGTTTTTAACTAAAGTGAAGGAGTGATCCCCCTGATCAAATCGGGCATAGGGCTCAAGAAAATACCGCGTTAAGTCCCACAACCAAGCCTCATACTTGCCCAAATATTCTTTACTCTGAATAGAATTCATTTTCAATTTCTCGGCCACTTCTTCGTCAAAACTTTCCAGAAGGCGCTGTTTTGTTTGGGTGATTTTCTCTGAGATGTTTTCTTCTAAATCTTTTTGTAGCTGGTCGAATGAGATTTGAATCTGCTCCTCAGTACGGCAATTTTGATAAATTTGTGCGATGCGGCGCTCAAAATCCACCCCAGATTCCAATGCTCCCAAGATTTCATCACTAGCCCCAAACACCCCGCTAAAAAGCTGAAACTTCTTCTCAAGCAATTCATAGACCCTGACATCCGCAGCATTCTTTTTATTCAAAAAATTAACAACCACCACATCATGTTTTTGACCATAACGATGACACCGACCTATACGTTGTTCAATGCGTTGCGGATTCCAAGGGAGATCATAATTAACAATCAAAGAACAAAACTGAAGATTAATGCCCTCAGCCGCGGCTTCGGTTGCAATCATAATCACGGCTTCATTGCGGAAAAAATCAACCAACGCTGCTCTCATATTGGCCGTCGAAGAATCTGTGATTCGATCTGTGTCTTTATTTTTCTCAACCCACTTTTTAAGAATCTCTCTAGCCTGTGGACTATTGTTATTTCCATTAAAAAGTACAATTCTGTTTGCGTATTCCGTTTGATTTAAAATTTCAAGAATATAACTCTGCGTACGAGTGGATTCAGTAAAGATAATCGCTTTCTTCAATGCGCCCTTTTTTTGAGCTTCCTCAAATCCTTTCTGAAGGGCAGTCAACAAAACCTCTCCTTTGGAGTTCTTAACGATAGACTTTGCCAATTCATGCATTTGCTTCAATAAATCAATTTCCTCATTTATATTCTCAACATCTTCCGCAGTTAATTTTGTTTGCGGCGGCTCATCTTTTTCCTCCCCGTCGCCTTCTTCATCATCAATCCACTCATCCTTTGTTTCCTCATACGCCTCATAATCTTGAGATAAAACATCTTCAACCACTTCCGGCTTGTCTTGATTTTTAAGTAAAAATTCCAGTTTACGAGCTAACCCCAGCAATGTTCCAGCAATGGCATATGTGGACGATGCTAAAAGTTTTCTTAAAATCAGCGTCATCAAGTGCCTTTGAGCTTTTGGAAGTGCATAAAGCCTATCCCGTTGAAGGTATTCAGTGACCAAGTTGTAGAGGTCTTGCTCTTCTTGGCGGGGATAAAACTCCTGAGTGATCGCCATGCGGTTGGTATATTTGATATATTCCAAAACCTGCCTTCTTAGTGTTCGGAGACAAACAGGTTTAATCCGTTCTTTTAATTCCGCATAATTTGGGGGATCACTGTGGCAGTATTGAGCTTTAAAGCTTTCCAAATCACCAAAAACTTGTTCGTCAACAACACTGACTAGTCCGTAAAGTTCAATAAGTGAATTTTGAAGCGGAGTAGCTGTTAAAAGTATTTTGGGGAAATCTTTTAATGAGTTCTTAATCGCATTGGCAATCTTATTTGACTCTTTGTAAACATTCCGTAGGCGATGAGCTTCATCAATAATTACTAAATCAAAACCAGCTTGTTTGATATAAACGTCTTTGGATCTGGCAAAATGGTAAGAACAAATAACAACTAAATCCTTCTGATTCAAAGGATTCAGATTTCCTTTTTTTATTTCTTCGTTAAATGATTTTTTCTCGAGAATAATCGAAGGTATGAAAAATTTATCTAACAACTCTTCGTTCCATTGTTTTCTTAAATTCGCTGGAACAATAATAAGAATTTTTCTCTGCCGCTCCGCCCACTTCTGGGAAATAACAATGCCTGCCTCAATTGTTTTACCAAGACCAACTTCATCGGCGAGAATCGCGCCTTTGGAAAGCGGTGATCGAAAAGCAAAAAGCGCGGCTTCAATTTGATGGGGATTTAAATCAACTTGGGCATTAGAAAGGGTTGCGGATAATTTCTCTAAACTGTCTGAAGCGCATCGTTTAGTGAGCTCATATGCAAAATATTTGGCGTGATAATCTGTCAGCATATAAGCCCTTCATCAGCAAAACTAAAATGTTTATCACCAGCGATAATGACATGATCCAGCACCTTGATTTCCATGAGGCGCGCGGCATCGCATAAATCTTTGGTAAATTTCTTATCCTGCATGCTTGGCGCAGTTTCACCGCTTGGATGGTTATGCACACAAACAATCGACTTGGCGAATTTTTGTAAAGCAGAATGGATTATTTCGCGGATGATGGGAAAGGCATGGTCTACCGTTCCTATCGCGGCATCGGAAATATCAATGATTCGATTATTATTATCGAGATAGACGACCTTAAAGACCTCGGTCTTAAGGTCGCGCATGTGGGGCAGGACTAAAGCAACAACGTCTTTGGCGGAAGCGATCTTCTGCTTCCCGGTGGACACAACATCCTGTTGATAGCGCCTCCCGATCTCAAGCGCGGCCTGAATGTGGGCAATCTTAGCGCCGCCTAAACCTTTGAATTCTTTCCAGTCTCGGGTGTCCGTGTGCGCCATCTCCCGAAACGTACCAAATTTCTTCAACACATTCCGAGCAAGATCAATGGCGCTGGTACCGTTTGTTCCGGTACGCAACAAAATGGCCAAAAGTTCTGAATTGCTCAAAGCGCCCGCGCCCTTTTTAAGCAACTTCTCTCTGGGCCTGTCGTCTTCCGGCCAACTTACAATACCTTTTGATTTTCTCTTTTCTATCATCACGTTTTCTTCACTTCTTCACGGGACTTAGTCCCAACTGGGTCGGTGCTGATCAATTTTTACACTAGTACTGCTCTAGTACTGAACTGGTACTGGACTCTGGCTGTCACTCTAGCTGTGACTCTGGCTATCCTATAAATAAAAACCTGCAATACTTTTATTTTCTTCGAACCTTTTTATTCAAATATTTTTCAATATGATACTGCTGGATCTGACTGGGAACTGTCCTGCTGTTAAACCAGCGGTTGACGGTGGAAAAGGCCACACCCAGCTCCTCTGCTAGTTCCTCTTGGGTGATTTTGTTTTCTAAACGATACAACTCTAATTTCTTAACAATTTCCATAGATAGAACTCCTTGAAATGTTTATTTTTTCACGATTAGGAGTATAGCACCTTATAGCACAAAATGGCCCGTTGGTCAATCGAGTTGTCCGTCCCAAAAAATAAGACAACTGTTCCATAATATAGAACATTGTATTTATTCAATGACCGAAGATGTTTGGGATATGGGTGCCTGGGGAACCTCTCCAAACACCAATCGATCCAACCGTTCCCCAACTCCTTTGTTGGTATTCGGCAGGATATGACCGTAACGATCCATGGTGGTTTGGATTGAGGCATGGCCGAGTTGGGATTGGATGAATTTGATGTTCTCCCCTTGGGCGATGAGAAGGGATGTGTAGGTGTGACGTAAGTCGTGGAAGCGAACGATGCGTAGACCGGCCATTCGAAGTGCGGGTTGAAATTCTCTTTTGATCGTATTATCCGGATCTAACGGACTGCCTGCGCTATTTACGAAAATTAAATCAGATTCATTGATGGGTGCGGTAATACGGTGAATCTCCAAAGCTTCCTTGAGCCGCGGTGACATCGATATTGGCCGAACAGAATATTTCGTTTTAGGCGTGTCGAAATACCAACTCTTCTCGCCGTTAATTTTACTTTCATACCGATATTTCAAACTTCTTTTGACAAAGATCGTGCTACTGTTCCAATCGATGTCACCCCACTGCAATCCTAAAAGCTCAGCCTTACGCATGCCGGTCAAGACGGCGGTTAACACAAATGTTTTAAACGGTTCGCGGCAATGCTTGAGTAACAACGTTATCTCCTCCGGACGCAAGAAATCCATTTCTTCCCGTTCAACACGATATTTATCAACATCCTCGGTCGGACTGATCCGAATATAGCCCCAACGGCGGGCGTATTTAAAGATCGTCTTTAACATCGTCAAAAGGTTGTTACACGTCTTGGCTGATTTTATTTTAATCAGCTTCGACATAAGCGCCCGGATATCGTTCTGATTTATTTTGGAAAGATAGTGATGGCCCAAAGCTGGACGCACGTGCGTTTGAAGGGCATTTTTATATTTGTAAAGCGTATTGGCTTTGATCCGGGGCGCGGCGTATTCATCGAGCCATTTGTCGACAAAGTCGTTTAGCGAAATTTCCTCTGCTTGATAGAACGTTCCGTTATTGACCTCAGAAAGCGTCTTGGCAAGGACCGCTTCGGCTTCTTTTTTGTTGGGACCGACGGTTTTAAAAATCGATTTACTGCCAACGCGGTAAGAAATGGCATAGACCCGCTCAGCGTGAGCGCAGGCCTCAAATTGATTCCTGCCTTCCCGTCGGCAAACCTTACATCGTTTTACAATACTACCTTGAGCCATAGTTGAACATCCTTAACCAACATTAAACCACATCCAATAGGGGGCGTATTGTGCCATAAGTTGCGCCCTTTTCAAGGCATTCGTCGACTTTAACGCTGGTTATTTTCCTGCAAAAATTGAACAACCTGAAGCCAGTTAAAGCGCACATATTTGCCCAGCTTGATATGCGGAATGCTGTGCTGTCCGCGCCTTGTCCGCTGGTAAATCCAGCTGACCGGAACGTTTAACCGCTTGGCCAAGTCTTGTACCGTGATCAACTCATCTGTCTGCATTGCGACATCTCCTTTCTTTGAATAGGACATTCGGACATTTTTGATGTCACTCAATGTCCGAATCCGTCATCAACAATATGAAACAATAAGCACCAACAGCGACGAACAACAACCATCAACAACGATTTTGCCAATTTCATGGACATGACATCACTTTTTTAAAATTTTGTATCACTGACAACATGCGCCTCGCCCGACCCTCATCCCCACACCCCCCTGGAAGGACCCATTTTATTTGTGAACGTTGTGAAGCTAAGAATCCCATCCTTACACCCCGCCCTTCCGCTCCTTTTTGCCCGTCGTGTGAGCCTCTTTTCTCTTATTTTTTATTCCTAAAGAAAATTAGCCTCACACAGCTCACACTTTCATTTAACCAGTTGTGTTTTAAACATTTAACCCTGTGAACAATGCTGTGAGTTGAGCGTGAGCAGATTTTTGTACTCACACTTTAAAACGGTCTTTTATCAAAAAGGCTGTGAGCTGACTCGTTTTGATCATTGCTACTCACACCCTGCTCACAGCCCATCTCACAGACTTTTTTGTCAATTTTACGCAAAACAAAAAGGCGCCGCCCTGTCCCGGGCTCCCGTTTAGGTAAACGAATAATATCAATCCCTGTGCTACGCATAACCGGGGCAATGCGCATCAACTCGCTCGATAACCAGCGGGCCGTGCTAGGAAGGGTTTTGTCCTTTATTCCCTCCGGGGTGATCCTCTCCAACAACTCTGCTGTTGATCCTGACCACTCGCCGTTATTGGTCATGACTAAAGTCATCAACCTCTTAACTAACGAACTCTCCTCAGCCGTGTTTTCCCATTTATGGTCAACCGATTCCTTATAATTATTTAAGAATTCCTGACGAGAAAATCCAAGTTCATCCGCAAGCGTCATGCCCCAGCGCACATAGTCGGCCATCCGGAATTTTTCATGACCAGTGACACTGTTCACATGATTCATGGCTTTTGAGATAGCGGTGAAGAAACCCCCTAAAATACCCGGCAGAGCATTTCTCCATTCCTCGTTAATCTGCTCCTCGGAGCGACCATCTTTTAAAATCGGAATATCGAAGAGGATGGAACGATCCAGTAAATCCGGCCGCCACATCAAACTACCGATGCCATTGATGACGAAACAGCGGCGATAGGACCGGATAAATTCATCATCATTGGTATAAAGGCTGCGTTTCATGTCGCCTTCGCCGGTGACACCTCGGCAGAGAAAATCGCTGAACCACTCGATAATTTTGGAAAGATTGTCGAACGCGCTCACCCAATGTTTGTCCGCAGTCATTTGTGCTTGTTCGAGGTCCTTGGGCGAAGAGATTAATTCAACTTTGGAAGGATCAACCAGCCTTTTGATCGCGCGGCTGTTGTAGGATTTTCCACTCCCCTGTTCACCGTTTTGGCTGATGATCACATGAGGAATGTTGGGAATAAAATAGGTGGCCGTAGTCACGATAAAAAGACATTGGTCATCCTCGTTGAGATTACAAAACCGGAGGATGTCTTTCGGATCGCCGCCTAATACCGGCATGACTTGTTCATTTTGATGACTATAACGACGGAAAATAGGCGGCAGATAAATGATCTCCCATCCGCTTGGCGTAATGCGTACACCCCGCCAATCCGGAGTCGTTAAGTCGAAATAAATCGCTCCACCGTAATGACCCACACGGTTAAAAAGCTCGATTTGCCGTGAGTCTTCGCATTTGGCTTCCAACTGAATAATGGCCTGATTAATGGATTCGCTATTAGGCGGGGTTTTGTGTCTGGCGCGATAACCTTTCGCTATCCAGTTGCGGAATCTTGTGCTTTTGGTTTGGCAAACTTCCAAATGCTGATTAATCGGTAACACCACATAGAAACTCCCTTGTTGATCGCGAAAGCAATCTTTGATGAGCTCTTCGCATTCTTTTGTGATGATCTCGCCTTGAGAAATTTTTGGTCTTGCTGAGGTGAAAACTTCATCACAACCACTAATCGCCTCATCAATCACACCTTGGCCATAGGTCCGGCCATCGGCATAGTGTTTTGTATCCCACTTCTCTCGAAACAATTTCGATTGCCGGAAGATGGAATCTATGAGCGCCGGATCCCGCGCCGTCCAAAACGCCAATTTGCCGCACAGCGCCAAATCTGCTTCGCTCTGCGATCCATAATTGTCTTTCCATTCTCCGTTAAAAAGCTGACTGAACTTATCCGCGTCTTTGCTTTGGGCAATCGCTTTTAAAACTTCTTCCGTATTTCGATGACTTTTCTTTGACGATTTTTTTGTCTTTGACTTGGCGGGTGAATATTCCTCGATTAACTGATTTAAGAATGCTGTGTGATCTTCTATTACTGCTGGGTACTCTTCTAATCGATCGCCAGTGACGGTAAAAAACCGGCCGTTAGTATAAATTTCCAGACCCTTCTTTGACTGATTGAGGGCCCGGCTAATTTCTCCTTTACAAATCGAATGAACGCCTGTGCCGCTTGGAGAAATTTCTGTATAGCAGTTAATCCGTTTTAAAATGCCTTGCGCCTTATCAGAAATTTTTCCATCCTTGCGGCATTCATCACAATCAACACCGACATACGGTGGTCGAAACACAAAACCAATGGCATCGTATTTACGTTGAATGGATAAATCTAATGCGGATTCAAAATCTGTCCACGTGGAGGGGTCGTTGGACTTAGCGTGGGCGCCGGTCAAGGCATTCATGGGGATTTTATCGGTCTTACCCGGCCGGTCTTTGCTGGGCACAATCTTGCACCCGACCCAATTGGGCAACTTCTTTAATTCATCGGGCACATTCTTAATCAATTTCTGATAATCGATCATGAGGTGTTCCTTCCGTCTTCTTCGCTTTCTCAATCAAGTTTTCATAGTAACGGCTGACTTGGTTTTCAATATCATCCGCCGCCGATTTATGAATCGGTTTAAAACAATGGACTCTTAATCCGGTGACTAAATATCTCACCGGATAAACCAGCCTGTATCCGGGCTGATCGATGCGCGTGTAAATGGCCACATCGCCGATAAAAAACGAATCATTGAGAATAAACGACGCGAATGCAACCAACCCCTTATTGGGTCTTACTGGCACAATCTCAATTTCTGTTAGCTTGATCATCACTTCCTCCTCGATAAAATAAAAAAATCCTGCAACTTGTGGTTACAGGATCACTTTACTTGACCAAACAACGTGTGTCATTGACAAACAAGGTGGTTACCTTATTTGTTTGTACCCTCCGTGAATCAAACGCAGACAGCCGTTAATGTCTCTTAAAACTTTTCGCTCAGCATAGTCTTTCCCTGATGATTCGATATAGCCGGGATAAAATTTCTTGGCCAATTGGGCCATGGACATTCCTTTTCTATGAGAATCATACACTTTTAAGTACTTTTCATATTGACTGATCTGCAATCTTTTTTCCGGCTTATCATGAAAAACTTTCTTCATCATCTTTTTCAATGGCTTCTGCCACTTATCGACTAACAGCTCAAACTCGTCGAGTATTTTCTCTTTAGGAAATCTCATATTAACGTATATCCTCACCAGCGAACCTTTAATGTAGAGATCCTTTGGGCTCAAGGAATCCGGAGAGTCATACATATCAATGGCAAAATCATTCACAAACAAGGAATCCATGTGAAAACTCTTTAGCTTTTTGTCACTTTCAAGAAGAGCATTGAATGACAACCCGGGAGGGATAAGATTTAATAAATCCCATTTTGAAAGGATACTTAAGGCCTCATCAACAAGGTGTTTCGGATATTGATTGCGGATAATATCTGTGACTTTAAGATTTATAGTGATGTAGCGGTAGTCTTTCTGGTATTCCCTGTTTCTTCTCAAGAACTCCCAGCGATACTTTAAACAAAGCTTCTCTCTTTTGGTTAAAACTCCTGCCCTGATCAAATCGTCCTCACATTTTCGTTAATGCGGTTTATTCAATGATACCAAAATCCTCAAACATAATACACCATTATCAAACAATGGGTAATTGGCTCCACTGATTCCGAAGGAAAATTTATTTTGCTAGCACAGTGCTAGCACGGCGGGATTTTGACGGAAGGCACAAAAACGAAACCCTTTGCAAGCGCTAGGCCTACAAAGGGTTAAGTTGGTTGCGGGGACAGGATTTGAACCTGTGACCTTCAGGTTATGAGCCTGACGAGCTACCGGACTGCTCCACCCCGCGATATGGGTGCTGAATAAATTTTATCTTTGTTTCGGCGTTACAACTTTATTTTGCTGAACCGGCGTTATCTTATAAACCACTTCGCCGTCGCGGACAATCCCCATCTTTTCGCGCGCAACCTTCTCTAAATAAACAGGGTCTTTTTCTAAGCGCCGCTTTTCTTCCGTTAAGTATTTGTTTTCTTCTTTTAAATGTTGCATCTGCTGGGCGTAATCAGCGTTTCTTTGCCGCAAGTCTTGCATCTTTGTATACGACGGCAAAAAGACCACAAGTAAGATCGCCGCAACCGTAAAAAGCCAGAAAGCATTTTTTAACATCTTAGCTTTCAGCTTTCAGCTTTCAGTCTTCAGCAAAGGCTGATGGCTGAGGACTGACGACTGATAGCTCTAATAAATTTTTCCCCATAACGGGCCAGCGTACACGGCTTTAGGGCCTAATTCTTCTTCAATACGCAAAAGTTCGTTATATTTAGCGATGCGATCAGTTCGCGATAGCGATCCTGTCTTGATCTGTCCGACGCCAGTCGCCACCGCCAAATGCGCGATGGTCGTATCTTCCGTTTCGCCGGAACGGTGAGAAATGATCGATGTGTATTTATTATCTTTAGCAAGCTTGATGGCATCTAATGTTTCAGAGAGGCTTCCGATCTGATTAACTTTGATTAAGATGGAATTCGCTACCTTCCTTTTAATGCCATCCGCCAGCCGCTTAACATTGGTCACGAAAAGGTCGTCGCCAACCAGCTGAAGGTCATTGCCGATTTTTTGGGTCATCTCTTGCCAGCCGTCCCAATCATTTTCTTCTAAGCCGTCTTCAATGGAAATGACCGGATATTTTTTGACCATCTGAGCATAAACATCCACCAATTCCTGCGCCGAAAGCTTTTTGCCGTCATAATTATATTTTCCGTTTTCAAGAATAGAGCAAGAGGCGACATCTAAGGCGATAAAAACATCCTGCTCGGGCTTATAACCCGCCTTTGAAATGGCTTCCAAAATCAGCTGAATGGCTTGTTCATTGCTAGTCAGATTCGGGGCAAATCCGCCTTCATCACCGACGGATGTGGAAAGTTTTTTCGATTTTAAGATCGATTTTAAGTTGTGGAAAACCTCGGTAGCCATGCGCAGCGCTTCTTTAAAACTTTTAGCGCCCAAAGGAGCGATCATAAATTCTTGGATGTCAAGATTGTTGTCCGCGTGAAGCCCGCCGTTTAAGATATTCATTAAAGGAACGGGAAGGATTTTAGCATCGTTTCCGCCTAAATAACGATAGAGGGGTTGTTTGTGCTCGATAGCCGCGGCTTTAGCCACCGCCAAAGAAACACCCAAAATAGCATTGGCGCCTAAACGCCCTTTGTTTTCGGTTCCGTCTAAATCAATGAGGATTTTGTCAATCGCTTTATAGTCGGGTTCTTTTTTAATAACCGCTTCAGCCATGATCGTATTGACATTACTGACGGCTTTTGAGACGCCTTTTCCTAAATAACGGGATTTGTCTTTGTCGCGCAGTTCGATGGCTTCATGTTCACCCGTGGAAGCGCCGGAAGGAACAGCCGCTCGGCCTAAAACGCCAGACTCTAAGAGAACGTCTACTTCAACCGTCGGATTACCGCGCGAATCAAGGATCTCGCGGCCTTGGATCTTGCTTATTTTTGACATGTTTCAATTTCCTTTTTTGCAAACGTTATTAATTTTTCCAGTAAAATATTATGACAAAATATCACAGTTTGTTTTGAAAGTCAAGGTTTATTGAGCCTTGAAAACGATAAAAGCGGTAATTTCTTTCGTCGGACAATTGACTTCGTAAGCGCAATATGATACTCTTAAAACCAACGAAATAAACAACATACACGCCAAAAAATATCGATCCCTTTAAAACGCCAAAAAACCGGCGAAAGGACTTAACCGCATGAAAAAGAATAAATTGTCCGTCCTCTTTAAGCTCTACTGGGTAAAAATCGCCATCATTGCCGGGCTATCCTCTATTCTTCTTATCCTGATCCTAATGATCTATTTTGGGAGCAAAAGCTTTTTAGGGATGGAGTCTTTCAGCAAAAATCAATTGATGGCCCAAATGTCCATTTATTTGGTGATCTTTATGCTGGGCGGCGTTGTACAGGCCTTTATCTTTGCTTTCGTTAATATGTATTTTGTGGCCGGAGGCGGATTTGCCAAAATCGGCCAAGAAAGAATTAAAACCGCCAAAGTCAACGTCAAGTGGAACGAAGTCATCGGGATGGACCAAGTCAAAAAAGAAGCTTGGGAACTTGTCGAGCTTTTAAAAGACCGCCGTATGCTAAAAGCTATCGGCGGAAAGATCATTAAAGGGACAATGCTGGTAGGCCCGCCGGGATGCGGGAAAACTTACCTTGCCAAAGCCATTGCCACCGAAGCCGGACTTCCCTTTTTATCGGCGGTGGGAAGTGAATTTGTGGGGATTTTTATCGGTGTCGGATCTCAAAGAATTAGAACTCTCTTTAAAGAAGCCCGTGCTTTAGCTGACATTGAAGGCGGATGTATTATTTTCATTGATGAAATTGATTCTTTTGCCCGGCCGCGTATGGCCGATAAAGGTTTTGGCGGCGGAACGATGGATCATAACGCGACCATCAATCAATTTCTTACAGAATTAGACGGTTTGCGGCAGAAAGAAAATAACATTGTCGTCATTGCCGCCACCAATGTTCCCGAAGAAGAACTTGACCCGGCGATTATGCGGGCCGGCCGTTTCGACAGAAAACTTTATGTCGGCCGGCCCAACCTCAAAGAACGCAAAGACCTCTTTGAGTTCTATCTCTCCAAGATCAAGGCCGATACCGCCATTAATACGAAGATCTTATCTCAGAAAGCTTTGTGGTTTTCTCCGTCGGACATTGAAAATATGGTTCGGGAAGCCGCCATTGTTGCCTTGCGCAACAAAAGAGAGACCGTATCCATGAAAGACCTCTCGGAATCCTATGACCGCGTTATTTTTGGATTAAGATCTAACGTGCAGTTGAGCGAGAAAGAAAAAATTTGGGTAGCCTATCATGAAGCCGGCCATGCCATTATCAGCTATTTAACACATCCAACAGATGATGTCATTAAGGCAACTATTATCCCACACCGCGGTTCTTTAGGATTTGTAGCCCATCACCCCGCCGAGGAGATCAATATTCACAGCAAGGAATATTGGCTGGCAACGATCAAGGTTTGCTTGGCAAGTTATGCCGCCGAACAAATCAAATTTGGGACAACCGGCAGCGGTGTGGCTGGAGACTTCCAGACCGCCATGCATTGCGCTCATGATATGGTTTGGCGTTTTGGCATGGGCCGCTCAGGGAAAATCGGAGATTTCTACGCTTTCTCAAATTCCTCAACGTCCTCTTTTCTTTCCGAGGAAATGAAGACAACTCTCAATAACGATGTCCAGGAAATCCTCAACAGCTGTCTTAAGGAAGTTACCGGTATCTTAAGCGAAAAAAGAGAGCTTTTGGAATATTTCGCTCAAGAACTTATCAAAAAAGAAGAATTAGAATACGACGAGATCGAATCTATTTTCAATAAATTCGACCTTAAGCCGCTTTCTCGCGGCAAAATATAATTTATGGCTATTTTTAGAAAATTCATCCCCATTGGATTCTTTTTCTTATTTGTTGTTTGCGCCGGTTGCAGTACCAAAGAAGCCAATTACCTTCCCTCGCAAGCTCAGCAACAATTCTTGAAAATCTCAAGCGAAGAATACAATCTTTCCCCTGTCTTAAAAACAGCCGGAAAAACTCTTTGGGTCTATTTGCCTTTAGATCAAGAGATCCTCTCCATTAAAGCCGGCCAAAATCAATCGACAAATTCTGCCTCCGTCGCACAGTTTTCTGTTCAATATATCAACGGAAAGCTGGATGATAAGAACTTTCTATTCGAATATGACATTATTCCAGTGACAAGATCTTCCGCGAATAATAGCAGCATCACCACCGTTTACACGGAAGAATTCACTAAAAGTTATCAAAATATCCTAAGCACCATTGGCCGCGTTTATTTTAATACGCAACAACCGCCGGATTTTATCGTCTTGGTCATCGCCGATATAAGGAATGGATTGGAAGTTAAGAATACTTTTCTTTTGGAAGATTTTAAGAAATATCAGACGCAGATATTACCATACGAGGAATATATTCAAAGAGTTTTAACCGAATCTTCCGGAAATCCGCTGATCAAAGATGATAAACAGGGCGATCATCTGGGGCCGCAAGATATCATCTGGCCGAATTTTCTAGCACAACAAATCGTTAACCGTATCAAATTCAAATATACGCAAAGCGACTTTAAGCCGCAAAATGCCCCTTCGGATGAGATCATCAAGATAGCCGCCCACGTTATTCAAACCTACCAATTCGAAGATTTTCTAACGGTTGAGCTTCGCGACTTACGCCAAGAAAAAAGTTATTCGTTCGGAAAGTCTTTGATAAACGAGATCAAGGAATAGGATTTTAAGCGGTTTTTACTTTTCGCCCCGATGCAGATATCTTGTCTCTGACAAAAAGACTGATCGCCTGAGGATAGAGCTTGTGTTCCACGCGATGGATCTTTTCTTCTAAAGTTTCAAGGGTATCTTTGGGCGAGACTTTCACTTCTTGCTGCAGAATAATAGCTCCGTTATCAACTTTTTCATCAACGAAATGCACCGTTACCCCTGTCACTTTCACTCCATGATCAAAAGCGTCTTTGATGGCGTGCGCGCCTTTAAAGCTGGGTAAAAGCGCGGGATGCACATTAAGGATGCGATCGCGGTATTCATTGATAAAAACCGCGCTTAAAATGCGCATAAATCCGGCTAAAACAATAAAGTCGATCTTTTCATCTTTCAAATGTTTAATAACTTCCCGGTCAAAACTTTCGCGGTCCGGAAAATTTTCTGAAGACACAACAAGAGTTTTGATATTCGCTTTCTTGGCGCGCGTAAGCGCGTAAGCGTTGCTTTTGTCCGACACAACCAAGGCTAAACGCGCTTTAATACTTCCCTTTTTAACAGCACGAATGATCGCTTCTAAATTGCTTCCATGACCGGACGCAAAAACCGCAAAGTTTTTTAACATTTATGCTACTCCCGGAATTTTCTGGTTTTCCCGATGCCGTAAGATCCCGACAAAACCGATCATAACAAAAACCGAACCTGACGCAACTAAGATCCAAAAGGCATCAATATATTCACTGGCCGCCGCGCTTAGAAGCATCGTCAAAAGAAACGCTAAATGCATAACAATTTCCAGAGAACTAAAAACCTTTCCTAGCATTTTTGCATCACCAACTTGATGCACGATCGTATTAGCCGCAATGACGATAGGCCCGACCACCAGGCCCAGAATAAATGCTAAGGCGATCGCTAAAATACGGTTTGTAAAATGTTCCACCGCGATAGAGAAAGCTAAAAGCGCTAAGCCGCCCAAAATAAGACAAAAGAAGATGGTCTTGAATTGCGAACTCTTTTCTCCCCAGCGCCCGTAAAGAAGCGACCCGACAAAAAGCCCGATCCCTAAAAATACCGCCAAGATCCCCAGATCTTTGGTGACCGTATTAAACGCATTTTGAACGAAAACAATAATAACGATATAAATAGCCCCGGCCGCCGCGAAAAGAAGAAACATCATACTGGCAATAAAACGGATCTCTTTATGCTGCAGAAAGTACAAAACTCCTTCTTTGATCTCTCCGATAACAGATTTTTGAATAACACCGACGACTTCTTTTCCCAGCCCCAATAATTCGTCCCGGTTAATTCTTAGCTTCGGCTTTCCGTTCATTTTAAAAACAAGAAGCCCTGAAATGAAAAACGTTACCGCCCCCGTGACAAATCCTCCGTCAGCGCCGATTTTCTCAACGATAAATCCGCCCACCGCGCAACCTAATACAAAAGCGATCATGCCGGTCGTGTTGATTAAGGAATTGGCGATAAGCAAATTTTTCTCTTCCACCAAGTCAGGAATAATAGACATCTTGGCAGGGACATAAAAGCGGCTCAGGCAAAACGCGAGAAAAACAACAATATAAATAGGGATCATCGATCCCTTCATCATAAAAACAAGCGGAATGCTCAAAATAAAAAGCCCGCGCAAAAAATCACAGATAAAAAGAGTGGTCCTTCTGTCCCAGCGGTCCACATAAACACCGGCGATAGGCCCGACGATAAAAACAGGGATGATGGTAAATGATAAGATTTTCGCCAAGTGTATTGCCGAACCGGGCTTAAGTCCAGCCACCAAGCCGATCAAGGCCATTTGGTTGACGCGATCGCCAAATTGCGAAATGATCTGCGCCAGCCAAAGGCAAAAGAAATCTTTATTTTTCAGGTTTTCAAAAAATTTGTCCATTGCATTACCGCTTATTGATGTTTGAAAATTGAAACTTATTATATCACTTTCTTACTTTTCCTGACTACGGCCATTTTGAGTTTCTGGCAGAGCCAAGCCGGGGCGGATGCTTTCTTTGAGGGCAGCCTCAGACTTCTGAGGCTGCCCTAATTTTTCATAGATCAAAGACAAATACGAAAAGGCCTGATAATCCAGATCTTCTTTCGGTTCCGTTTTGAGGCTGACAGCTTTTTCTAGCCAAAAAGCGGCATCGTCAAATTTCCCTAAAATAGCGTAGCCGGTTCCCAAATTAAAAAGAGCATTCTTAAAATTCGGGTCAAGAGCGACAGATCTTTTGTATTCCTCAATAGCCTCCGGCATCTTTTCGGTCTTTGAATACACAACACCAAGACTGTAATAAAGTTTGGGATTTTCGGGATCTTTTTCTATATCCTGCTTATATCGACGGGCGAGAAATTCATAAGTTGCGCGAAGGTTTTTTTTCAATAGATCGGCCTCAGGCCCCGCATTTTGGATCTTCTCATATTCCCCGATACCATCCCAGTAAAGCCCCTGGTCGCAAAGAGCTTTGCCGAGCGCAATGCGGCTAACGACGCTATCAGGATTTATCTCCAAAGAGTTCTTAAAATAATCTCCCGCGTCTTTGAATAACCCTTTTCGCGCGTGGATGATCCCTAAATTTTGCTGGATCTGGAAACTATTTGGATTGTAGCGAATACTTTCCTTAAGCATCCGGATCTCATCTTTGACATAAATGTTTTGTTTGATAGTTATCAAGAAAAAAAACATCAGCAGTCCTGAAATGATAACGATCCAGGAAGACTTTGAAATGATCTTAAGATCTACGGTCTTGGGAATGATGTTTTTAAAAAGAAACACGAGGGAGGCAAAAATAGCGATCGAAGGGACATAAAGAAAATGTTCAAAGGTGGCAATGTAACCGGGCTGAGGGCCAACACCGCCGATAATTTGCGAGACAGGCAATAACTCTATCCAAAACCAACATAAAAAGAATTTAAAGTAGTTGGGCATCCTTCGCCAATATCGAAATACAACAAAGCCCACCACAAAAAAGAACGCTAAGGTCAGAAGAAACTCTATGTTAACAAAATCGGTAAAAAGCTCTTTGGATCTTAAGAAATAAAGATCGACCGGAAATAAGAATAATCTTAAATGGGTAATGACGCTTCTTAAAAATGTCGTAAATGCAAAAACTTCCTGACCTTTGGGCACGCGAAATATTTCGGTGATCCCCAACATCTGCCGCAAAAGAAAGTACAAAGCTAAGATGATAAAAAACGGTAAAGCCCATTGCAATAATTCACGAAATGTCTTTTTTGATCTGTCGGCCAAAAAGAAAATATAGGAAACGACCAAAAACGGCAATACGGCGGCTATTTCTTTGCACAATAAAGCCAGCGCGAACAACAGCAAAGAAAGAACATAAAGCGCTATTTTCTTCCTGTCGAGAAATAGGCAAAAACTGAAAAAAGCGCTCAAATAAAAAAAGGAACATAACAAGGAAGATCGTCCGGCAACGTTAGATACGCTTTCCCACTGGATAGGATGGATCGCAAAAAGCAGAGAAACGAAAAAAGCTATCACAAGATCTTTGAAGAAATACCGAAAAAGAAAAAAGACGATTAGCGCATTCGCTATGTGCAGGAAAATATTGTTTAAATAATACGGTAAAGGATTGAGTCCAAAGAAATGGTATTCCGTCATGAAACTTAAATGGACCAAGGGGCGGTAATACGAATGGTCGATCTCAAAAAATCCTTTTTTAAAGATCTTCCCGATATTAGAGAAGCTTCGGATATCCGCATTGTCGACGATACATCCGCGATCGTCGATCTGCCGGAAGGAAGCGCCCAAAATAAAAGAATACGCCGTAAAAGTTAAAGCAATAACGATCGCGATCAGCCATCCGGTTTTAAAAGAATCTTTTCGGAAGAAATCCACGACAGCCTTTCTATTACTTTTTAACGATGAAATTTTAAGCTGGCGAGAGGAATTGAACCTCCGGCCTGCGGTTTACGAAACCGCTGCTCTACCAACTGAGCTACGCCAGCATTTTATACTTTTAAGGAAAAGTTCAACGAGGGGATGATCAAAAGAAGTGCCGAGACCCAGACTTGCACTGGGGACGCCAGGCTTTTCAGGCCTGCGCTCTACTACCTGAGCTATCTCGGCAATAAATCTTTTTTTAGGCGTACCAATTCTAGCAAACTTTATGCAGATGTCAATTATGTTATCTTTAAGGATTGTCACACCCCTGCCAACCTATTCATTGGCTCGGTTAACGATCTTGATAAAGATATTCTGGGCATTCGCGATGCTAGGGAAAAGGGCCTTGCGGGCTTTTACTTTGACTCTGATGGTTGAGGAAGTAAGCTGGGTAACATGAACTGTGATTTTCGCGCCGTTGACAATACCGGAGATCCTTCCCAGTTCCTGACTTTGCGAACTGATCGTTCCCATAATAGAAACAATGTCAACCGCCGACTGCCAAACGGTTTCAAAATCCTTTTCTGTCTCACCCTGAATTGTATCTTGACTAATCGCATAACCACCGGCCGCAGCGATGCTTCCTATAATTAAGGTGGCGCAACCGCTCAGCGACAAGCTCAACGATACAATTAATACCGCAATTCCTAAACGACAGCGCCTTAAAAACACTTTTCCTATCTGCCTTTCGTTAAATGACAAAATGATCTTTTCTAAAATCGTAAAAATATTCTAACAGGAGCCTATAACCCTGTCGAGAAATTTTAGACAAACCAACCGCGACAACATCACTGATAAGATTTCCCTCTTTAATCCTTTGAGGTCGCAATGCGCATATCGTAAAATGAGCGAAGCACAAAGAAAACGGAAATAGCAAAAAACACACCTGCTAAAACCGAATTCATCGTCCGGCTTAATTGAATAGCAATTTCAATGGCTAAAAGCCCAAAGAGAGTCGTGAACTTGATGATCGGATTAATCGCCACCGCCGATGTATCTTTAAAAGGATCACCGACCGTATCGCCGATAACCGTCGCGGCATGAAGTTCCGTTCCCTTTTCACGCAGTTCAACTTCAACAACCTTTTTGGCATTATCCCAAGCTCCGCCGGCATTCGCCATAAAGATAGCTTGGAAAAGCCCAAAAAGCGCGATGGAAATCAAATATCCGATAAAAAAGTACGAATCAAAACAAGCAAATGCCAAGGTGCTGAACAAGGCCGCCAAGAAAAGATTGACCATTCCTTTTTGAGCGAACTTTGTGCAAATTTCAACAACCTTTTTACTATCTTCCGTTGAGGCTCTTTGAACGCCTTCAAGTTTTATATTTCCCTTGATAAACGCAACCGCGTGATAAGCGCCGGACGTAACCGCGTGAATGGTGGCTCCGGTAAACCAATAAATAACAGCCCCACCCGCCATCAGCCCTAAAAGAAACGGCGGATATAGAATAGAGAGTTTATCAATATTATCAACTAAACCATTTGTCAGAAGAACAATAATGGAAAAGATCATCGTTGTAGCGCCCACAACCGCTGTGCCAATCAAAACCGGCTTGGTGGTCGCCTTAAACGTATTACCTGCCCCGTCATTGGCCTCTAGAAGATATTTGGATTTTTCAAATTGCGGTTCAAACCCAAAATCCCTTTTGATCTCTTCTTTGATATTGGGAATTGTTTCGATCAAAGAAAGCTCATAGATCGATTGGGCATTATCCGCCACCGGCCCGTAAGAATCTACGGCAATGGTGACCGGCCCCATCCCTAAAAATCCGAACGCCACCAAACCGAAAGCGAATACGGAAGGTGCTAACATCAATTGATCTAACCCTAACATACTTACCTGATATGAGATCCACATTAAAAATAAAATCGCAAATCCCATCCAGTAAGCGCTGAAGTTTCCCGTCGTTAAACCTGCTAGGATGTTCAGGGAAGCTCCGCCCTTACGAGAAGAATTGAGGATATTTCTCACATAGGCTGAATCGGTCGACGTAAAGATCTTGACCGCTTCAGGGATGATCGCGCCCGCCATTGTCCCGCAGGTAATGATCGACGCTAATTTCCACCAGATCGTCCCGTCACCTAAAGGCGCGATCAAAAGATACGAAACGCCGTATGTCAAAGCAACCGATACCAAAGAGGTGATCCAAACAAGAGAGGTCAAAGGTACTTCGAAATTCATTTCTGTTGCCTGGCTGTATCGCGCCTTAGAGATCATGTCATTGATCCAATAAGAAAGGCCGCTAGCGATGATCATCACTAAGCGCATGACAAAGATCCACGCCAAAAGCTGCGCCTGTAAAAGCGGCCCGTGAACGGCCAATAAAATAAAGGTGATCAGCGCAACGCCCGTAACACCATATGTTTCAAAACCGTCAGCCGTCGGCCCGACAGAATCACCGGCATTATCTCCCGTACAATCGGCAATAACGCCAGGATTTCTGGCATCGTCTTCTTTAATATTGAAAACGATCTTCATCAGATCAGAACCGATATCGGCGATCTTAGTAAAAATACCGCCCGCCAATCTTAAAACCGAAGCACCCAATGATTCACCGATGGCGAAACCGATAAAACACGGGCCCGCGTATTCGGGATTAATGAAAAGCAAAATACACAACATAACAAAAAGTTCGGTTGAAATAAGAAGCATACCGATGCTCATCCCGGCTTTTAAAGGAATGGCACTGACCGGAAACGGTTTACCGGATAAGCTGGCAAAGGCCGAGCGCGAATTGGCAAAGGTATTAATGCGCATCCCGAACCACGCCACAAAATAACTTCCGGCAATACCAACCAAACTGCAGATAAGGATAATAACGACTTTGTTGGCTTCAAAATGCCGCAACCAACCAAAATAAGCCACGATCACAATGCCGATCAAGGCCTCCAAGATCAAAATAAATTTTCCCTGCGTGATCAAATACGTTTTGCATGTTTCAAAAATAAGCTCGGAGATCTCATGCATCGACTTATGGACAGGCATCTTCTTGATCTGGACATACTGCACCATACCAAAAATAAACCCAAAAATACAGATCCCTATCCCCCACGTCAACATGGTGCGCCCATCGGTATTCAAAAATGTCGCCGTGCTTAGATCAGGAACGATCATATCGGCTTCACTGGCAAAAACAGACGGAGCAATCGTCAAAAGGGCGGCGCAAACAATGAAAAAAATGAAAGCGGATATACCCCATTTAATTTTTTTGCTGTTCATTAGTAACCTTCCTCTTTTTTTAGAAAATAGTTCTAAGCTGATTGTCACTTTTATTTAAAACGGCGCGTTTAATGCCCTTTTGTCGGGCTTTTGCCATGCCGTGCTCTTTTAGAACGCCACTTGAGTTTTCCTCTTCTTTTTCTTTTTCCCATTACATTCTCCTTTCAAGATTGATAATCAAAAAGTTTTTAACCGGCCGCGCCGTCTAAGATCTTTTTTAATTCGCCGACGTGATCGATCAGACGAAACGGCTTTAATTTTTGTAATTCTTTTTTTGTGTTTGATCCGGTCGCAACCGCGATCGTTTTGATCTTGGCTCTTTTCCCGGCTAAGACATCAACCGTCATATCGCCCACATAAACCGCTTCTTGAGGGCGAAGAGAGAACCTATTTAAGGTCTTTAGCAAAATATCCGGATGCGGTTTTGACCTTTTCATTTTATCGCCACAAAGAATATAGTCAAACCAATCTTTAACTTTAAGATGTTCCAAGATAATGTGCGTGAACTTGGTCGGGCGATTACTGGCGATCGCTAAACGATATTTTTTCTTTTTAAGATACGCCAACAAGTCTTTCGCGTGAGGCAAAAATTTCGTCTTTTGGCGTAAAGAAGTCTTATGGTCCTTGCGGTAGATCCGTAAAGCCATAGAAATATTTTTATCGCCGACAAATGGTTTTAATAAATTCTTATCGCCCCAGCCGACCGCACGATGGATAACCGTGCTTTTTTGCGTTGGTAAATTCAACTTGCGCATCGTCAAGTTAAAACTGCGCACGATCGCCGGATAAGCGTCTACCAATGTTCCATCCAAGTCAAAGATCACCAGCTTAATATCTTTTAGCATGCGCTCATTCAGGATTAACAACACCATCGGAAACAAAGAATTTAACTGCCTGTTCAACCGTCATATCCGTCAGAATAACTTCATCCTTGGGGATAATGACCACAAACCCGGAAAACGGGCTTGGCGAAGTGGGAATGAGGACATTGCAAGTTTCTTTTCCGATTTTTTGGCAAATGCTTTTAGCGGAATCATTCATCAAAAACCCCAGTGAATAGGCGCCTTTGCGCGGATATTCGACCAAGACAACCTGTTTAAACGCCGGCCTTTCATGGGAAAAAAGAAACAAAGCAATTTCCTTCATCGCAGGGTATACCTGCCTAAAAAACGGTAATTTTAAAAGTTGTTTTTCGAACCAAGGATAAAGCTTTTTTCCCAAAAAATGCGTAGTTACAAACCCGATCGAAAATATCAGAAGAATAAAAATAAGAATGCTTGTTCCGTTAAAATAAAATCCAAAAATATTGATGAAGATCGGCTTGATGGCTTTTCCCAAAAACCCATCAATAAAATTAAAGGTGAGAATGATAAGATAAACGGTCAGCATAATCGGTAAAAAGATCGTTAAACCGTATATAAAATAACGCTTTAATTGTTTTTTCATAGATGGCCTACCTTAAATAAGGGTTAATCTTTAACCAACACAAGGATCAAAATTCCCGCCAATGCCAGGACAATTCCCACCATGCCACGAAACACGCTAACAACATCTTGCCAAAATGTCAAGACGAGCCCGATCCCGATCACAAATACCGTGAAGCCTCCCACAAAAAATAGAATATTCTTCTTAACATTCATTTATACCATTACCTCCGTTGAGGTTGGATTTTGCGCCTCAGACGCCGGGCGGCTCTTCCACCTTCGATGCATCCATCCCCACTCTTGAGGATATGCCGTGATGTAGCGTTCGATCACTTGAGTAATGCGCGCCGTATTGATGAAGATCGTATCCGCACTGTCTTTTCCTTCTTGTAGATAAAGCGGCGGATCAATGATGATCTTATGCGTATCATCTTTTTGACGGATCACAAAGATCGGCAAAAGCGGAGCGCCCGCCCGCATCGCGAAAATGACCGGCCCTGTCGCGGTGGCTGCTTTTTGTCCGAAGAAATCAACAAAAACTCCACCCGCACTGCCAAAATTTTGGTCCAACGGAATGAACAGAAATTCATTATTGCGCAACACTTTCAAAGAATTATTCACGCAATCTTTTCTGGGATGACTGTAGATCGTATTAAGCCCCAACTTGGTACGTAAAGCAAAAAAGTATTCCTCGATCTTTTGATCGCGAGCCGGACGAATGATCGCGTTCGTTTTATACCCTTCCTGGGCAAAACGCAAAAGCATGAGAGGAAAATTCCCAAAATGAGCGCTGACGGCAATAACACCGTTACCTTGGCGCAGCGCCGCGTCTAAATATTCTTTTCCTTCAAATTGAACACGCTGCTTGATCATCTTAGGATGGCCCATAAAATAAATAAGCTCGATCATCCCTCTTCCAAAATTCTCAAAACAATCACGGGTAATTTTCTTTATTTCAGCTTGGGTCTTTTGCCGGCCAAAGGCGATCTGAAGGCTTTCGGCGGCGATCCGGCGCTGACGTACTGCACAACGAAAACCGATGGCAATAAAAAGATGTGTTAAGAGCCTTACGAAGGGATACGGCAGGCGATTGAGGACCGCCGAGGAAACATAGAGGCTATTTCGCGCAAAGTCCCTTTTAAATGTTTTTATTCGGTCATTAATGCTCATCATAATAGGAGAATAATAGCGATTTTTAGGAAGGTGTAAAGCTAAAAATTAACGCTTATACCCAAATTTGCGCAAAAGATCTTTACGCCATTTGATATCCTTTTCATCTTCAATGCCTTTAGGTTTTGACCCGTCAATGACACCTAGGATCCCTCGGCCAAAACCGTTATCGGCAATGATCACCTCCAATGGATTCGCCGTGGCCGCAAAGATCGTGCATACCTCAACAACACTCTTGATCTGATTTAAGATATTGATCGGAAATCCGTTCGACAGCATAATCACAAAACTATGCCCGGCGGATAAATTCATGGCATTATCGACAGCTAGTTTCTTAAGCGCCTCATCATTGCCTTCCGCGCGGATCTTGCAATCTCCCGAAGCCTCGCAAAACGCCAACCCAAATTTTATTTGCCCGGCCGCCGAAACGATCGCTTCATAGAGATCTTCCACGGTTTTAATAAAATGGGCTTGCCCGATAATAACATTCACATCTTCAGGTTTATTGATCTTAACGGATTTGATGTCCATGACCTTGCTCCCTGTTGATTTAAATTCCAAGTATCCTGCTAATGTCAGCAAAAAGTTTCTTGGAATCGATCGGCTTGGTGATATGCGCCACCGCCCCGGCTTCCTTCTCGGCTTGAACATCGTCGGGAGAATCTTTGGCCGTTAGGAAAACAACCGGAATATCTTTCGTTTTTGGGTCTTCCTTTAATTCTTTGCAAACCTGCCGCCCCTTTTTCCCCGGCAAAATAACATCCAGCAGGATCAAATTGGGATGCCTTTTTCTCGCTAATTCTAATCCTTGCTCGCCTGTTAAAGCGGTTACAACATCAAATCCCTTTGAAGTAAGATTTACTTTCAGCAGTTTGAGCAAGCCACGGTCATCATCGATTGCAAGAATGGTCCCTTTGGGCTGGATCAGCATTTTCTGGAAATATTTCTTTACGCCGGAAAGATTAAGGAAGAAAACCGTTAAGACCAATGGCATAACGATCGCGATAAATGAAAGTGGCGTAATGTGCTGATTCAGCAGCGCGATGAAGTTAAACGCGTACGCGTAAAATACGATCAAAAAAAAGCTTAAGAAAAATAAGATCTTCCGGGCCCATTCTTGCAAGAATAAAAGTCCGACGCTACTGATCACAAAAACCCAGGAAACAGCCGTCAGCCAAGGATTAAGCCCTTGATATTGCAAAATAATTTTCCCATAGGCCAAGAAAAGCCCGCAGGATAAAATAACAATACTGATAGGAGGTTTCTTCATTGCCAAGCTCCGCTTAAGATTTGGTCCATGCTGAAATTTTTAATTTCTTTAACGCGATCCCCATTAGTATACCGCCAAAACAAAAATATGTAAAAAGATCTGGATGTTTTGTGTAAAACGTTTGTGTCGTATTAAGAGCGACATCGCCGGTGGCGTAACCGGCCACATAAGTCTTCTTGCCATTTTTATTTTGAACATAATTCGTTATTTTTCCAAACTCATCGATAAAACAACTCACTCCCGTATTGGCGGCGCGCACTAAGTTTTTACGATTTTCAATGGTACGAAAAACCGCCGCCTGTAAATGCAAAAACGGAGCTTTAGTGTCTTTAAACCAGGCATCATTGGTCATATTGATCAAAAGATTTGTTTTCGCTTGCGTAAATTTCGCGGAAATCTCAGGAACAGTGTCTTCAAAACAGATGAGGACAGAAAAATCTCCGATAGACCTATCTTTCGGTTTTGCCTCGACCATGGCAGGAAAAAGCGTATATTCCATCCCCGGAGTAAAATCCCCGATGGGAGCCAAATCCGCCAAAAAAGGAAAAACATCCCTTAAGGGAACATATTCTCCAAAGGGAACCAGATGTAACTTGTCATGCTGCTTGATGATTTTCCCGTCTTTATTGATAAGGATGGCTGAATTATAATACGCGCCGTCATTTTGTATCACCAGGCCTAAAAGAAGAGGGATCTTATTTTTCGCCACGACTTCTCTTAAGCTAGAGAAAAGTTCCGGCGACTCCCACACAAATCCCGGAAAAGCTGTTTCCGGCCAGATGATCAGATCCGGTTTTTGCTGAGCCGCTTCTTGCGTTAAGTCTAAATGTTTCTTTAAGATCGCCGGCCAGAATTCCTCATTCCATTTCATCTCCTGCGCGATATTGGCCTGGATGACCGCTATGTTAAATTGCGCCGGCGTTCTTGGCTGGTTCAACCGATAAGATCCGTAAACCAAAAAAGACGTTAAAACAAAAATAACTAAAACAGCCGGAATTAAGATTTCTTTCTTGATATACGCGCGGCTAAGTTTTTTTGTCATCACTTCCTTGAAAAGAACATTAGCCATCACCACAACAAAAGAAATAACGAACATCCCCGCGATATCGGCAACTTGAATGAGCGGCAGATTTTTATATTGAGAATGCCCCATGCTCACCCAGCCAAAACCGCTTAATAAACGCGACCTTGCTAATTCTAAAATAACCCAAAGCGACGGCAAAACAAAGATTTTGGAAAGAACCGCTTGTTTAGAGAAGAAATAATACCCGAGCCCAAATAATCCAAAATAAACGGCAAAGTATAAAATAAGCAAGATCATCCCTAAAAGAGTCACATGAATAAACCAGAAAAGGGTTCCGGCAAAAAATAATACACCCGTGAAATAACTTAAGAAAAATGACGCGAGGATCTTTTTTCCGTCTAAAGCCGCCATGAGCGGAATAAGAGCAACCCAAGCAAAAATCCAGATATCAAATTGAGGAAAAGATAAAACAAGAAAGCTGGCGCTTAAAAGGCACAAAAAAAGAGGATGTTTAAAAAAATCGTAGGAGAATACAGATCGTGAATTTGTCATGCGTATCGAAGATATTTTTGTGTCATGATATTAGGAATTGCGGCCACAACATTTTTTATATTTTTTCCCGCTGCCGCAAGGGCACGGATCGTTACGCCCCACGTCGGGACCGGCTCTATGATATGTTTGAGGCGCTGCAGGTTTTTGGCGTTCTTGTGGTTGTGGCTGATCTGGTTGCTGCTGAGCTTTACGTTGCCCGGCTTGTTGCGAAAGACTTGAAAAATCGCTATGCACAAATTGTTGCGGCAGGGAGCTAAAAACACCCTTGAACTGTTCTTTAGGCGCAACGGCTTGCACCTTAAACATCGTCTGCGCGACTTCTTCACTGATGGAAGCATACATCTGTTCAAACATCAAGAAACCTTCCCGCTGATATTCCACCAATGGATCACGCTGGGCAAACGCGCGGTAATGAATTCCCTCTTTTAATTGATCCATCGCGTAAAGATGATCTTTCCACTTAGAATCGATCGTCTGAAGCAAAATGATCCGCTCGAGGCCGCGCAGATGTTCCGGCGCAACTTCTTTTTCTTTCTCGTGATAGGCGTTTTTTAATTGTTCAATGATAAAATCTGTCAGTTGCTCTTTGGTCATTGTTGATAATTCGTCCAAGGAAGCTTGCAGATTAAAACCAAATTGTGATTTAAGCGCTGATATCATGCCTTCAATATCTTGCGGCTCATTGGATAAATATTGCAGTGTCAAATTATACCCGGCATCGTCGATGGCCTGCAGGATACGTTCTTTGATATTTTCTCCATCGAGAATAGAACGGCGCATGCGATAAATAACCTCACGCTGTTTATTCATCACATTGTCATATTCCAAAAGCTGCTTACGAATTTCAAAGTTATGCGTTTCCACTCTCTTTTGAGCGATCTCAATGGCGCGCGTCACTAAGGGGTGCTCGATCACTTGGCCTTCTTCCATCCCTAAAGTATTCATGATATTCATGATCCGGTCAGAACCAAAAAGGCGCATCAGATCATCTTCCAAAGAAACATAAAATCTTGATGAGCCCGGATCGCCCTGACGTCCGGAACGCCCGCGCAACTGATTATCAATGCGCCGCGATTCATGGCGCTCGGTCCCTAAAACATGTAGGCCGCCGGCCACAATGACCTTTTCATGCTCTTCTTTGGTTTGTGTTTTAAATTGTACAAGAAATTTTTGATACGAATCTTCCTGAGCAGGCTGCTCTGCGGCTTCTTTGCTTTTTTCTTCGGCTAAACTCCTGGCGAGATATTCCGCGTTTCCGCCCAAAACAATATCTGTTCCGCGTCCGGCCATGTTGGTGGCGATAGTGACCGCTTTATAGCGTCCGGCTTGCGCAACGATATGCGCTTCTAACTCATGATACTTCGCGTTAAGAACTTGATGCGCGATGCCGCGGCGCTTTAAGAGGCTAGATAAATATTCGGATCTTTCAATGGAGATCGTCCCGACTAAAACCGGACGACCTTTGATATGCAATGTATTGATCTCCTCAACAACAGCATTAAATTTTTCCTGCTCGGTCTTATAAATCGAATCCGGATGATTTGTCCGGCTTAAAACTCGGTTGGTCGGCATCACGATACAATCAAGTTTATAGATCTGCTTAAATTCATTGGCTTCCGTATAAGCCGTACCGGTCATCCCTGAAAGTTTTTCATACATACGGAAATAATTTTGGAACGTGATGGTGGCCAATGTTTGATTTTCCCGCTCGATCTTAATGCCTTCTTTCGCTTCAACCGCTTGATGAAGGCCGTCCGACCAGCGGCGTCCCGGCATCATACGCCCGGTAAATTCATCGACGATCACGACTTTTCCGTCGCGCACAACATAATCAACGTCCAGGCGGAAAAATTCTCTGGCTCTTAAGGCCTGTAAAATATGGTGGCGGTATTCGGTCGTTTCAATATCATGCAATGTCGCAACACCAAAAAGCTTGGCTGATTTTAATTCGCCGTCTTCGGTCAAAGAAATTGATTTTGCTTTTTCCTCGGCCACATAATCAAATCCCTTAGAAAGATCTTCACCGCGGTGCTTGGCGTCGATTTCTTCTTTTTCGGTAACACGGCGCCCTTTGAGTTTTTGAATGATCTCATTGGCGCGATAGTATTTATCGGTCGATTCTTCCGCCGGGCCGGAAATGATCAAAGGCGTTCTGGCTTCATCAACTAAAATACTGTCCACTTCGTCAACAATAGCGAAGTGATGGCCGGGCTGGACCATCTCTTCTTTGTAATTGACCATATTGTCGCGCAGATAATCAAAACCAAATTCATTGTTCGTTCCGTACGTAATGTCACAACCGTAAGCTTGTTGACGTTGACGGCTGTCCATATCATGTTGAATGACGCCAACGGTAAGACCCAACATTTCATAAAGAGGCCCCATCCATTCCCGGTCGCGCTTGGCTAAATAATCGTTAACGGTCACCACATGAACACCTTTTCCGGCTAAGGCATTAAGATATGCCGCTAAGGTTGCTACTAATGTTTTTCCTTCACCGGTCGCCATTTCGGTAATTTTTCCCTCGTGTAAAACCATACCACCGATAAGTTGAATGTCGAAATGGCGCATATTTAATTTACGCCGCCCGGCTTCACGGACAACGGCAAAGGCTTCCGGCAGAATCTCTCGCAAGGTATTTTCTCTCACACGGCGCAGGTCTTCTTTGGCGCGATTAAGATCTAAGCTTAATGATTCTTTTTCATCCTGCGAAAAAGAAGCGATATAAAGAGAATTTATTTTCTTAACTTCTTCTTCGTTAGATTTGATAGATTCTCTTATCTTTTGTTTGAATTGTTCGGTGGCTAGTCTCAATTGTTCGTCGGATAATTTTCGCACCTTTTCTTCCAACCCATTTACTTGAGAAACGACAGCGCTCATTCTTTTAATAATACCGATGGAAGGCAAAGGCAGATCCTTAGGGATATGGACATTAACCTCAGGGGTTAAGCGGTCAATAAACCGTTGAGCGGAATTGACGATAGAACTACGGATAAAAAAATCGAACATATTAGCTTTTCTTTGATTTTATTTTTAAAAAGGATTCAATGAAAAAGTCAATATCCCCGTCTAAGACTTTCAGGACATTGCCGGTTTCGACATCACTGCGATGATCTTTAACTAAAGTATACGGCTGCATGACGTAAGAACGGATCTGGCTTCCCCATTCGATCTTTTGTTTCTCGCCGTACTCAACAGACATTTTATCATCTTTTTCTTTTTGTCTGATTTCATAAAGCCGCGCGCGTAAGATCTTCATGGCTGTTTGCCGGTTCTGCAGCTGCGAGCGTTCGTTTTGGCACTGGACCACAACACCCGTCGGAAGATGTGTTAAGCGCACCGCTGAATCGGTGGTATTAACGCTTTGCCCGCCGGGCCCGGAGGAACGGAAAATATCAATACGCAGATCATCTGTATCGATCTCAATTTCAATGTCATCCTCGATCTCCGGAATAACATCAACAGAAGCAAACGAGGTGTGACGGCGTTTATTAGAATCAAAAGGAGAAATTCGGACCAAACGATGAACGCCTTTTTCCGCTTTCAAAAATCCGTACGCCGCTTCACCTTCTATCGAAATAGTCACGTTTTTTATGCCGGCTTCTTCCCCGGGCAAAATATCCAAAGTTTTTACTTTATAATTCTTATTATCCGCCCAGCGCAAATACATACGAAGAAGCATATTGGCCCAATCGCAGGATTCGGTCCCGCCGGCCCCGGCATTGATGCTTAGAATAGCATTATTATGGTCAAATTCTCCTGATAAAAAAGCACGCAATTCCGTCGCATTAATATCTTTTTCTATTGTATCAACGTCGGATTTGATCTGAAGGAGAAAATCCTGATCATTTTTGGAGATCTCCAGAAATTCCTTTAAATCCCCTATTTTTTTGACCTGATCCTGGAACGGTTCAACTTCAGATTTAAGAACCTTTAATTCGCGCATCAATTTATTTGCTTTTGAATTGTCATCCCAAAAGGCAGGTTCGGACATCTTGGCCTGAATAGCGGACATCGTCTCTATTTTACGCGGCAGGTCAAAGAAACCCCCGAAGGTAAGACAGCTTGGATTCCAGAGATTCTATTTTTTTTCGAATGTCGTCAATCATAACAATATCACTGTAGAGTACTTTCTTAGAAAAAATAACGCGGTATTATAACACAGCTTTAAAGAAACACAATTAATTAAGCGGGCCCCGACGAATAGCGTCGGGGCCCGCTTTAAACTTCCCTGATTCCCTCAAAGATTATTCGAAGAAAACCTTTTTATTCCGCGTAATTCCAGATTAAATTCATCTTTACTATCGGCGAGCCTGCGGGCATCTTCTTCCTCCACAAAGCCTTCCCTCACCAAGCGCACCAAGGATTGTTTGAACGACTGCATCCCAAGCAACTGGCCTTCGTCGATGAAAGACTGGATTTGTGTAATATTTCCTTCTCTGATCAAACGGGCGATCGTCGGAGTCACCACCATCGTTTCATAAGCAGGAATTCTTCCCTTGCCGTCTTTACGCGGAATAAGGCGCAAAGAAACAATCCCCTTCAAAAGCAAAGACAGTTGCATCCTGACTTCAGCGTGCAAGTAAGGCGGGAAGAAATTAATAATTCGTTCAATAGTTTGAATGGCGTTGATCGTGTGGAATGTCGACATCACTAAAGCGCCAAGTTCCGCCGCCGATATGGCTGCTGCCATTGTTTCGGTATCACGGATCGTTCCGATAAAAATAAGGTCAGGGCTTTGCTGAGTAATAAAACGTAGGGCCAGCGGATAGGAATGGACATCAATGCCTAATTCTCTTTGGTTAATAGTACTTTTTTTATCTTTGAAAAGAAATTCGATCGGGTCTTCGATGGTAATGATATGCCGTTCATCGGTAGCATTGATATTTTCGATCATGCTGGCAATGGCCGTTGATTTTCCGCTTCCCGCCGGACCGCAAACCAAGATCAAGCCGCGAGGTTCATTACAGAATTGCCGGCACAGTTCAACAGGCAAATTCAAGTCTTCAAAGGATTGTACTTTATCCGTAACATAACGCGCCACAATAGAAGGCGTTCCGCGCTGCGTAAAAACATTGATACGAAACCGTCCAATATCCGGAGTATGATGGATAAAATCAATATCTAAATTTCGCGCGAATGTCGCCCGCCGTTCATCATTGGCTAAAATGAAATCTGTTAAAGTCATCATCTCTTCTTTAGAGAGAACTTGAGCATCTAATACTTGAATTTTCCCGTGAATTCGAGCCCGCACGGGGGCATTGACCCGCAAAAATAGATCTGAAGCTTCCTTGTCGACCATCATTCGCAAGACTTTATCGAGTCTCATAAAATACCTTTCGTTTCTTTGGAGAGATTGAAACTTTGATCTATTCTACATCAGAATTCAGAAAAGTTCACGGGATATCCCGCGTTTTTACTATTTTGATGAAAAAGCCTTCACGATATTTTTTTCCATATTCAAAAGATCTACTTTCGTAGCACTTCCCTTCGCGAAACCGCCGGTCAAACCATTCTTTCGAATAACCCGATGACAAGGAATAATGAGCGGAAAAGGATTCTTATTGAGGGCTTGCCCGACGGCGCGCATGGCTTTAGGCTTGCCGATTTTCTTTGCCACCCAAGCGTAAGAACGTGTTTGGCCAATAGGAATTTGGGTGGTGGCTTTCAAAACAGCCCACTCAAACTTTGTTAATTTAGCGTTCTTCATTTAACGCCTTTCTCGCCCGCAACAGGCGATGATAATTGATCGCAAAGCGATGAGCTTCATCGCGGATGCGTTGTATGAGTTGAAGTGCCAAAGAATCTTTGGGAAGCTTAATAGATTCTCTTTTCCCCGGAAGAAAAAGTTCTTCTTCGCGCTTGGCGATGGATGCAAGCGGAATATTGATACTCAACTTATGCAACTCTTCTAGAGCGGCAAAAAGCTGACCTTTTCCCCCATCGATCAAAATGAGATCCGGAAATTTAAGCCGTTCTTCTTTTAACCGACGATACCGTCGACGGACGATCTCGGCTATCATTTTAAAATCATCAATGCCTTTGACCTCGCGGATCTTAAAACGCCGATAGTTCCTCTTGTCTGGTTTTCCGTCTAGAAACGACACCATGCTGCCGACGGCTTGACGCCCCATGGTATTAGAAATATCAAACGCCTCAATACGTTCCGGCCGTCGTGACAACTGAAGTACCCGCTGAAGCTGATCAATTTCCTTATAATAATTAACGTCTTTAGTCCCCGAATAAAGCGCGCCAATGGAACGGATCTGGTCGCGCACAACCGCCGCCGCTTCAAATTCTTTTTCTTTCGCTAACGCCTCCATCTCCGCGCGCAGCTGGCGGGATAATTCATCTTTCTTTCCTTCTAAAACAAGAGAAACCTTATGGATATTTTTCGCATAATCTTGCTCGCTGATATTCTTGATACACGGAGCATCGCAAAGCCCGATATGGTAATCCAGGCATGCTTTTTTGGGAAAAGGTTCACAGGTGCGAAAATGAAAGATCCTGCGGATGATCGTTAAGGCCTGACGGATCAAACTCGCATCCACGTACGGGCCAAAATAACGACCCGGTTTTCGGGGGCCAAAACTTTCTAAAGCTTTTTTCTTGGTATTCGGGCGAACAACGGATATTTTAGGAAATTTTTCTTTTGTGATCTCAATAAAGGGATAGCTCTTATCATCACGCAGATCCACATTGTACTTTGGCTGATACTCTTTGATGAGGCTTGCTTCTAAAATAAGGGCTTCCGCTTCGCTGGCCGTAGGCAAATAGTCGATATCGCAAATTTCTTTTACTAATCGGCTCGTTTTAGACAATTCCTTTTTGGATAAATGAAAATACGATTGGACGCGCTTACGCAGAGAAACAGCCTTTCCGACATAAATAACAGCGTTGTCGGCTCCCTTCATCAAATAAACTCCGCTTGTTAAGGGAAGTTTGTCTATTTTTGATTTAAGATCCATCGGAATATGGTGACCACTTGTTCTATTCTTAGCGCGAGGCTCATGGCCGCGAAGATGATAAAAGAAAGGATGCCGATCATCACAAAACGCGTTGTCAGATCAAAAACGATAAGCCAAGGCCAGATGAGAACGGCCGCCAAGCCCATCACTACCGAAATGAGAATAATTCTTAACAGATATTCTCCCAGCTGTTCGCTGAGGCCTTTGATCCTTTTATCCATGATCGAAAATAGCGCTAGAAAATTGATCGTCCCCGATATGGAACTTGCCAAAGCGATGCCGCCGATCTTTAGCGGATGCATCAAAGCAAAATTCAAAACGAGATTGACCATCAGGCATATCCCGGCTACTTTAACCGGAGTTTTTGTATCCTGCAGAGAATGAAAGGCCGTTACCATAATGCGGGCTCCGGCAAAACTTACTAAGCCGATCGCGGAAAACAAAAGCGCCGAAGAAGTAATGGCCGTCGAATATTGGCCAAATTCTCCGCGTTCAAAAAGGATTTTAATAATCGGGATCGAGAACAAAACCAAGAAAACACTGGTCGGTACCATGACCAGAAAGATATTCTTCAAAGAGAAAACCAGTGTTCGCTTGAAGTCATCCATATTCTGTTGGCTGGCAAACCCTGCCATCACCGGCAAAATAGCCGAGGCCAAAGCAACACTTACCACTCCCAAGGGAAATTGGATAATTCGCGTCGCATAATAAAGAGCCGAAACACCTCCTAATCCTACTATCGACGATAAGGAAGCACAAAACGTATCCACAAAAACATTGAGTTGATAAACAGCCGTCCCTAATAAGCGCGGAAAAAGAAGCCGGCCAACTTTTTGAGCTCCGGGATGCGCTAATGTTTTTGGTTTCTGAAAACGGATATCATTTTTCGATAGTGATCTGACCTGAACCAATAACTGCAGAACGCCTCCGACAAGAACTCCGATCGCCAAACCAAAAACCGGTTCTGCCATCGTGCGCGACGCGATCAAGGCGCTAACAATCATGGCAATATTTAGTAAACACGGGCCAAAAGCCGATGAAGCAAAAGACCTTAGCGTAAAAAGGATCCCCATAAAATACGCCGTCAGCCCGATAAACACAAGATACGGGAACATAAGCTGTGTTAGCTGGATCGTTAGTAATAATTTCGGCGTCTGAGCGCCAAATCCGGGAGCGATCACCCGTACGATCCAAGGAGAAAAAACAATCCCTAAGATCGTTACAACACTAAGCACCATAAGCAGTAAAGTGAGGATAACGCTGAAGAAATTCCATATCCGAACCTTATCTTTTTGAACAACATATTCGGCAAAAACAGGAACGACCGTAGAATTAGTAGCCCCTTCCCCTAAAACATCGCGAAACATATTGGGGATCCTAAACGCCACAAAGAAAGCATCGGCGCTTTGCCCGGTCCCGAATAGCTTCGCTAAGATAATATCCCGGATAAATCCTAAAAGACGAGAAAAAAGCGTCCCCAAAGAAATAATGGATGTGGATTTGATGATCCCGCGGTTAGAATCAGACGGCATATATTTATTAGTTGACATAACAATTTGTCTTTGCTATATTGACCCGCAACTTAAAAATTGAAAGGAGCGGTTCTCTTGCCACAACGTAGATCAGGTGTTAAAGCCTTACGCATCAACAAAAAAAGACATACGCGTAACTTAACGATAAAAACCGAACTTAAGAAAACTTTGAAGAAATTTCAGGCTTTAGTCAGCGAGAAAAAGCTCGAAGAAGCCAAAGCTGCCTTAAAAGTTGTTTTCAAAAAGATCGATAAGGCCGCGAAACGTAATCTCCTCCATAAAAATACCGCTGCCCGTCGTAAATCTCATTTCAGCCAGCTTCTTAAGTCGATAGCTTAACGATCAATATTTCCATCGCATGTTCCGCTTTTAAGCGACTGCGCTTAATATTAAAATCGGCCTCTTGCAACGCTAAGAGGCCTTTTTTAAATCTTTCCGTGGGAATTTGCCGTCGTGATTTTTGCCACTGCCATACCAAGGCGCCCATGATCTGCAGTGGGTGATCTCCGCTTGTCAAGATCTGCGAAAGAATTTCTAAAGCTTGTGTTGTTTGCCCGCTAGTCACAGCCCGCGCCAGATCAAAAGCATTGGAGGAAACCTGTTGTTGAAAACGAATAACCTGAGCGGTTGTTGAGATCTTCTTAACGAACGCGTCCTCTTCCTTGGAGGTCTCCACATCAATGACCAAAATGCAATGCTGGCTAGAGCCTTGAATAAATTCTAGAAGAATTTCCTTATGATGGGCCGTTAGTTTCTGGCCTTCCCGGATCATCACCAGTCTTTGAGGCGCAACAGCCGGCAAGGCCATTAAACTTTTTTTGAGAATTTCAGGTTCTAATTTATAGGCGTGTAAAACTTCGAAGTCAAACTGCAGGGCATCAGAATTAGGGAAAGCTTTTTGCTTTATTTCGCGGAGCTTAACATCTTTAGCAGCGGTATCCTCCCCTAAAAACAGGTAGGTCATTTTTCATTACCAATTTTCTACTGTTCTTTCCACAATACGGCGGGCCAAGTCGGTTAACGCGTCTTCAATAGCCGCATTCTCAGATCTTGCCAAAGGCCCCGTCACAAAATAAGTCGCTTCACCGGCAAAACTAGGCTCTGACCAAACAACTTCCCCCGACTTGTCAAACAGTGTCATAGAAACCACGATGCTAATGCGATATTCCTGAACATCTTCATCATCCGTATAGCGCAAGGCATTGCGTTCGTAATTAAGCAAACTTCCTTCCAGGGCAAGGTCAGCTTTTCCCTTATCCGCGATTTTTAAATTTCCGTCAAAGAGAAATCGATCGGTAACGGCATTGGTAATTTTAACTTCCAAGAGAGGGATATACAGGTTTTTTGTGGCCTGCTCAGCGCTGTAAGAGACCGTGTTCTTAAATGGTTCTATACTGATACTGCGGAAATTGCCGGCAAGATTCGAGCGCGTTGAATATCCGCAACCGGCTAAGATGGATAACATCAAAAAAAGTGTAAACGACCGAACAAAAGTCTTCATCAGGCTATTTTTTCCTAAGGTCTATTAAGCGCAGCCGTTCTTGTGCTTTTACGGCCCAGGTTGTCTCATGATAATCATTGATAATAACCTCATAATAAATACGCGCCGCATCATCCTGTTTTTGTTTTTCATAAAAACGTCCGATGAGAAAATTATTTTCAGCCTCTTTGGAGCGCAATTTCTGGATCTCTTTCTTAGCCTTTTCGGATAATTCCGCATCCGGATAAGCCGCGGTAAATTCTTCGAATTCTTTAACAGCCGCTTGAGTAACACGCTGATCATACTGCGCTTGGGTAGAACGTTTGGCATCTACCAAAGCAATCTGATATTTTGCGGCTTTGACCCATTCGCTTTCCGGATAATCGTTGACCACTTTCTCGAATTCATCTCTGGCTTCCTGATACAACCCTTTTTCTTGAAGATATAGGCCGATCTTATATTGAGATACAGCGGCATAAACTCCATAAGGCGCGTTTTTAATAACAGTGCGAAAGACATCGACCACATTATAATCTCCGCCGACAACAGCGTTTAAGATCCCTGATTTCTTAACGTCACCTTCCAGCACTTGCTCACCGATTTTGTACTGGCGCTCAATGATCTCCGCGGAACGGTCATTAAAAGGGTATTTTTCGATTGTTTTTTGATAGGCCTTATAGGCATCAAAGGCTCTGCCTTGCTCTTCCCAGCATAGCCCGATAAAATACTGAGCCTCGGCGGCTTCGCGGGAACGCGGATAATATTTAATGAGTTTCTCAAATTCATTAACGGCGACTTTATAATCTTTAGCCGCTTGAATGCCCTTGGCGTACTCAAGCTGTTCGGCGGGTGTTTCTTTTACGGAATATTTAGGATTGACCCATTTATTGGTTTCCGGTGTCCAGATCCAGAAAGCCAGGCAAGGTGTTGTAAAAGCCAAGAGAAAAGCCGCACACAAACACAAAATAAATTTATTTTTCATGGCGCTCACTTTATCACACTTCCCTAACTTTGTCAACTTGACAGCCTGCGGAAAATGGAAAAATAAGAAAATCAAACAATAGTAAATCATCACCTGCCAAAGAGATACGTTTTTTATGTAGAAATAAGATCCCGGACATTGGCTAAAAAAATAAACACAAAAAACCATCGCGTTAAGGATCATTTTTAAGCAGGCGGCAAAGGCTGACATGAACCAAGGAGACATCCATCCAACTAATAAAAGCCCCAAACCCAAAGGAATAATGGCCGTCATGCAAGGAACGATCGGTAAATTGGCTAGAATTGTGATCGGCGTAATAATGTGGAAATAGTAGGCAATAAGCCCCGCTACCCCCATCCACGCCGCCAAAGAAACAGCAAAAGCTTCTGCAACGAAGAAAAGCGGCGGACGGGTAAAGCATGGAAAATGGTTCGAAAAAAACCGCATAATCTTAGGAAAAAAGTCGAAGATCGCAAAAACACTGATAAACGACAATTGAAACCCAATATCAAAAAGATTGGAGGGATTGATAAGAAGGATCGTTAATGCTGCCAGGCAAAGAGAATTAATGCCGTCTGTTTCCCGTTCTGTTAAAAAACTAGCGATAAAAACCGAGACCATGATAGTCGCCCGCACAACGGACGGCTGTGAACCAGTCAAAAACGCATAAAATGCAAGCAGAACAATAATAAGGATATACCGCCATTTTCTATGGATCGGAACCGTCAGAAGCACTAGATAGAGAAAGAACGCGACAATCACGATATTTTGTCCGCTGATCGCTAAAATATGAGCTGTCCCGGTTTGCGCGAACAGATCCGTTACGGGGCGAGGAATATGATAGCGGTCCCCCAGGATAATTCCTTCCATCAGGGCCGCCTCGGAAAACGAAAGATGTTCTCGAAATAGTTTCTTAAAATTATTCTTTAATTGCACCGAGGCGGCCCCGACAGAGCTCCCCATCCCTTTTTGAATAACATCGACCAAAGCGGTTTTTTTAACACTGAATAATAACTTTATGCCCCGGCGAGAAAGATAATCACGGTAAGAAAACTCGCTCCCGTGTTCCGTCTTAAAATTAAAAGGCTTAAAAAGTTTTCCCTCAAGGCGCACATAATCTCCGTAAGAAACTTCGGTCCGGCTAAAACTATGGACAAGTATTTTCCCGGTCGTCTTTTTCCATTTGCCGTCCGTTTTAATCAATTTGGTGTCCAGTGTAAACATTAGCTTCTTGGTCCTGGAAAAAGCGCGGTCCTGGACATCCGAACAAATAATTCCCTTGATCTCTACCGGAATATTACGGGTATACCGGCTTACAAGATAAATATGATGATTGGGGAGTTTTTGCTGGAGATGAGAAAATAAGGAACCAAGGAAAACAAAAGAGATCAGAAGAAGGATTTCTGAAAGGATTTTTCGTCGGATCAAGATCAAGCTCGCCAACCCTGACAAAAATGCCGCAATCCACGCAACAATAAAAAAATAAGCTAGCCAAGAGTTTAAAGCAATTCCAGCGGCAAAGCACAAAGTTACGCCGATAAGAGGCCGATGTGTTCTCACGGATGATGATGTTTTAGAAATTAATTTTTAACTTTTAGGAATTGAACTATTTTTTGATAGTTCTGGAGGCTGATACCTTTGATCGATCTTAATTCTTCCAGCGATCGGAAAGGCCCGTGTTCTTGACGATAAGACAGGATGCGTTTAGCCGTTGCCGGCCCAATACCAGGAATGGCAATCAGTTCATCATGCGCCGCTTGATTGATATCCGTTTTGTAATAGATACGATCCGTATCTAAGATCTCAACCGCACAAGCAAAGCGAGGATTGGTTTTAAAAAGATAACTTAGGAGGCTTCCTAAAAGGAGGATAAAAATAAAAAGAACAAGAACAAGGCGTTCTTGCTTGGTCAGATCACACATAAAAACGGTCGATATTGCGTACAAAAACATCCACAACTTTGGGATCAAACTGCGTACCGGAATTACTCACCAGTTGCATAATAATTTCTTCCTTGGAGAGATCGCTGCGGTAACGGCGGCGAGAACGCATCGCATCAAACGCATCAGCAACGCCAACAATACGAGCCTCTAGGGGAATTTCTTCACCCTTTAGCTTGTCCGGATAACCGGCGCCGTCATAACGCTCATGATGATGGCGAACGATCAGTTTTTCCCGCTCTAAAAATTTAAGCGGCTCAAGAATGGCCACGCCTTTTAAAGGGTGTGTTTTGATAACATCATATTGTTCGGAAGTTAATTTCCCATCAGAAAATAGAATCTCGTCTTTGATACCGATCTTTCCGATATCATGCAACTTTGCTCCCCGAGCAATCGTCATGACCTGATGTTCCGGCAGCTTTAATTCCTGAGCGATGATCACTGAATACTGGCGAACTCTTTCCGAATGGCCATACGTATAATGGTCCTTAGCTTCCTGGCTTAAGACAAGTGCCATCACTGTATCAATATGGCTTGTTTTTAATTCTTCTTGGGCGGCAAGAAGCCCGATATTAGAACGCTGCAACCGCTCAATATCTTTTTGTTCGGCCAACCAAAGATAGATAATGCAAATAAACGCAATGACCACCGACAAAGCTTCGGGAAAAATTCGAGATTGGAGAATAAGGCCAAAAAATTGAATAATAATCAAGAGAAATAGAATGATAAGCGTGCTAAGCTTAAAGAAGTTTCTTTGCTTGAAGAGAAATTCCTTGAGGTCGCCTTGAGGCATACGTTTATTCCACCGCGATATTAACTAACTTATTGGGCACAACAATAAACCGCTTGATCGTTTTTCCTAGGAGATGCTCTTTAATCTTCGCATCCGATAAAATCACGCTCTTTAATTCCTCTTCTGCCGTATTTAGAGCAACACTAAATTTCCCGCGCAATTTTCCGTTTACCTGGGCAATGATCCAAACTGTATCTTGCTGAATACCTTTTTCATCATAGCGTGGCCAATCGCTATGAGCAACTATTTTTTTTCCGCCCATTTTTTTCCATAATTCTTCACAAATATGCGGAACGAGCGGCGTTAAAAGCAAAGCTAAAGTTTTTAAAGCGGATTGAATGATCGCCTTATTTGGATTCGTGCATTTATATTTCTCTATTTTATTGCACAAAGTCATCAAACTGCTGATGGCCGTATTAAACTTATAATTTTGAAAATCTTCCGTGACCTTTTTGATGGCAATATTTCTTTCTCGCTCAAGTTCTTTATCTTCTTCGTCCCATTCTAAACTGTCGATTTTCCCTTTGTCTTCGCCGTATCGATCTTCGACCAATCTCCAAACCCTGGATAAAAATCGAAAAGACCCTTCCATGGCGCTGTCATTCCATTCCAACTGATCTTCGGGCGGCGCGGCGAACAAAATAAAAAGCCTTAACGTGTCGGCTCCATACTTAGTAATCACCGAATCAGGATCAACGGTATTGCCTTTGGACTTCGACATCACTTCTCCGTCTTTTAAAACCATCCCTTGTGTTAAAAGACGAATGAACGGCTCATCAAACTTGATTAATCCTAAATCCTTAAAGAATTTTGTAAAAAATCTCGAATACAAAAGATGCAAAATGGCATGTTCAATGCCGCCGATATATTGATCCACCGGCATCCAGTAAGCGGCTTCTTCTTTTTTGAAAACTTCCTCTTGATCGCGCGCCGAGCAAAAGCGCAAGAAATACCAGGAAGAATCAAAGAATGTGGCCATCGTGTCGGTTTCCCGACGAGCCAGATGCCCGCAGGTGGGACATTTAACATCCACAAATTCTTTAACATGAGAAAGAGGGCTTCCGCCTTGGCCGGTGATCTTAATATTTTCGGGCAGTTTGACAGGAAGATCTTTTTGGGGAACAGGGACAACACCACAATGCTTACAATAGATGATCGGGATAGGTGTTCCCCAATAACGCTGGCGGGAAATAAGCCAATCGCGCAAACGCCAATGAGTGGTGATTTTTCCGATATTTGCTTTTGTCATCCATTCGGCGATCTTCTTTTTTGCTTCTTCATTAGGTAAACCATCAAATTGCGCGGAATTAACCTGAGCCCCCTCGCCCTCATAAGCTTCTTTTAATTCTTCCGCCTTTTGATCCGGATTTTTAGGATCTTGAATAACAATACGCATCGGTAATTTATTTTCTTTGGCAAAAAGAAAATCACGTTGGTCGTGAGTAGGCACCGCCATGATCGCGCCCGTGCCGTATTCCATCAAAACATAATCGGCGATCCAAATAGGGATTTCTTCATTGTTCACTGGATTAACCGCATAGGCGCCGGTAAAAATTCCTTGCTTTTTAAGCCCGGCGGCAACGCGGTCGGTTTTGCTTTCTTTAGTAACTTTATCGATGAACGCTAAGATTTTCTTTTCCTGAGAAGAACCGCTGATCAATTTCTTAACAAGAGGATGTTCCGGGGCCAAGACAACATAAGTTGCCCCAAAAATCGTATCAGGACGAGTAGTAAAAACCGGTAATGTTTCTTGTGTTTTTCCGTCGAGGGCGGAGATTTTGAAATAGATCTCAACGCCGAAGCTTTTTCCGATCCAATTGCTTTGCATCGCCACAACTCTGGCAGGCCAATCGTGCAGTTTTTTAAGATCTTCCAAAAGCGGTTCACAGTATTGAGTGATCTTTAGATACCACTGTTCCAAATCTTTTTGAATGACCGGAGTTTTGCAACGCCAGCAAGCTTCATTAATAACTTCTTCGTTAGCTAATGTTGTTTCACAGCTCGGACACCAATTGACCGCGGAAGCTTTTTTGTATGCTAAACCTTTTTCCAGCATCTTTAGAAAGATCCACTGGTTCCACCGATAGTATTCAGCGTCACAGGTGGACAATTCTCTTTCCCAATCGTAAGAAAATCCCATACGTTTTAATTCATCGTGCATTTGGCTGATGCATCGGCGAGTCCACTGGGCAGGATCAATCTTGTTTTTGATAGCGGCATTTTCCGCGGGCTGGCCAAAAGCATCGTAGCCGATAGGATGTAAGACGTTGTGTCCTTGCATCAGCTTAAAACGTGCCAGTACATCCGCAATGGTATAATTGCGCACATGCCCCATATGGATCTTCCCCGACGGATACGGGAACATTTCAAGAACGTAATACTTTGGCTTCTTGGGGTCAAAAACAGCCTGAAAGGCCTTTTGATCATCCCAGGCCTTTTGCCAATATTCTTCAATTTTTCGTATTTCTTCAACCGTATAGGGCATATATTGATATTTTCCTGATGAGTTTTAAGAATAAAGAGAGCTCATTCTAACACAACCGTAAATCGAGCGTCAACACCTGCTTTTGAGGAAAAAAGAGGCTGTTTCACTTTTATATAGCGTTGACAAAGATATTCCGAAATGCTATATTGACGCAAGTTAAATGCCGTGTTTTTTATTTCTCGAGGGATTGGGGCTGTAGCTCAGCTGGCTCCGACGTTTCCTTTTCATTGTTTTAGGAGAAGTCGGAGTCCCGACAACAAAAAATTTATTAGAAAAGTCGGGAGAGAGTGCTGTGTTTATGTCCTTTGAAAAGTGATTGGTGCGGGGCTGTAGCTCAGCTGGGAGAGTGCTTGCATGGCATGCAAGAGGTCGAGGGTTCGATCCCCTCCAGCTCCACCATTTTCAAAAAATTTAAAGTTATGCAGCACGACGGGTCATGACACGCCCCAAAATACTTTTAGGTATCGCGTTCATTGAAATTTTGATAGGGGCTATAACATTTTGTGCCGTTATGGCTTCTCTGGCCCTTGCGACAAACACAAAAACGCTCAACGTTCTTGTCTTCGTTATTATCACTTCTCTGTTGTCGTTTTCTTTAGGAATTGGGATTTTACGTCTTAATATTACAGCTTACCGATTGCTGATCTATTTTTCATCCGTTGTTTTGCTGACAAAACTCTTACTCTTTTTTGGGATTATTTATCTGAACGGAACACTAGAAACAACCGTTCCGGTGCATTTTAAAAATATCATCTCTGTTCTTTATCACGGGTTTATTGTCATTTATCTGGCCAATAATCGCGTCCAAAAGATTTTTATAAAATAGTTTTCTTGCCGAAGTGGCGGAATGGCATACGCGGCGGTCTCACGAAGCGAGCTTTAGCGCGCGTAGTCCCGAGCGGTCACGCGAGGGAAAAACCGAATTAACAACGTGGCTTCCACGGTAAGAAATATTGCCGAAGTGGCGGAATGGCATACGCGGCGGTCTCAAAAACCGTTGCCTTCACGGGCGTGTGGGTTCAACTCCCACCTTCGGCATTAACTTTTTTTATTTTAGGAAATAAGCCGTTGACTTCCTAAAATTCCGGTGTTAATATTTTTTTAGAAAAAAATTTTACTCAAACTGATAGAAAGATTTTTTATGCGAAAACGAATGCTTCTCTTCATCAGTGTTCTCTTCCTGACATTTCTTGCTCAACCTGCCTTTGCCGCCGATAATCCTCTTCAAAAATTTAACCGCGGTATTGTCAATATCGTGACCGCTCCTCTTGAGATCGCCAAACAAGTTGATGCTCAGTGGAAAAAAAGCGCCGAAGCTAAAGAAAACAAAAGCGTCGGAGTTTTTAATGGTTTCTGGAAGGGCGTTGCTTACACGATCGGGCGGACAGGATCAGGCATTTGGGATGTTGTGACATGTCCGCTTAAAACTCCCGGCAACTATGAGCCGCTGATGAAGCCGGATTTTGTTCTCGATAAAGACTCAGCACAAAAGACAGAAAAATAAATTTATTTTAAATAGGCAGGCCACGCTGCTGATATCAGCAGCGTGGCTCCCTTATTTCTCGATATATTTTATATTAATTTTCTTTCGGCTCAAAAGAAGCATAAAGCAGGTCGTCTGTTGCCATAGAGCTGCCAAATTGACCCTCAATCATACTAAGGGTAGCAAAAAAACACCATCTATTGGATAGTGTTTCCACTGTTTCCAAAGCTGAGGTGGCATCGCGCACAATAATAACATTTTTGTTATTATGCCATGCCGTTAAAATGCCGGAAGAATTGAACATAACACAATAATTGAGCTGAAATCCGGTATAAATTACCGTATCGATCCCCCTTAGATATTTGAGAAAATTTTTCTCCATAACAGAATTTTTTCCCTTTTGGACAATCAATTCCCCCGGCAACGGCCTGCAGTCAGGATGAATAGATTTTCCCGAGGCCGCATGGATAATGCGTATATGATTTGCGCGGGCAAATTGCAAAAGCCGGACAATATTATCACGGGCCGGTTTTACTTGAATTTCGACATTGAGCGGGTTGTGTTCCCATACATCGATTAAAACCAATGCCGTCTTCGAAAGATCGAGGACATGAAGAAAATACACGAGATGACTGGCCTGCATATCTCGCTCAGCATTATAAACTTCTTCTCTCATACGCAGCTTGACCACCGCTAGATTAGAAGCGTCAGCAAAAACATGTTGAGAAGACACGAACAGCAAGAAGAAGACAGTAGGAAGAATTTTCATGCTATTTTCTCGTTTCTTTTTTGCTGAATAATGATTGATACTTCTTGCATTCACGATGAATGCCTCAACTGCCCGCAGGCCGCGTTGACATCTTTACCGCGCGGCATACGGATCGTGGCGTGAACGCCCAGCTGCGCTAGCCTTTGCTTAAAAAGAAGCATTTCCATCTTTGTAGGCGGTTCATGAGGAAATTCTTCCACTTTGTTATACGGAATTAAATTTATTTTACAGATCATCCCCTTGAAAAGTTTTCCCAGCTCTTCGGCAGATTTTTCTGTGCATGTCAAATTCTTGATCAAGATATATTCAAAGGTCACCTGTCGGTTGGTTTTTTGAATATAGCTTCTGCAAGCCGCGACAAGATCCGCTAACGGATACTTTCGATTGACCGGCATCAGTTGCCCGCGAATATCATTATTGGAGCCGTGCAAAGAAACGGCTAATTCAACCTGGATCTTTTCTTGGGAAAGTTTTTGGATCTGAGGGATCAACCCACACGTTGAGATCGTGATCCGTCGGGCAGCGATAGGATCACCTTGCGGAGAATTAATGATGCGAATGGCTTTAACGACATTATCATAATTATCCAGCGGCTCGCCTACTCCCATAAAAACAACGTGAGATAAGGGACGATTTTCAGAATGCTGCTTCACGTATAAGATCTGATCGATGATCTCGCCGCAATCTAAATTTCTCCGCAACCCTCCCAAACCGCTGGCGCAAAACCCGCACTTAAATTTACATCCCGCTTGAGTAGACACGCAAACCGTAGTCCGTTCTTGCGCGGGGATCAAAACAGTTTCAATTTTCTCTTTATCGTTTAAAGAAAATAAAAATTTATTGGTTTGGTCCGCTGAGCCGTTTTGTTTTTCTAAAACAATGGAATTGAACACAAGATCTTCCTGCAGTCTGTTGCGCAAAGAAATGGGAAGACTGCTCATCGCTTCAAAACCAGACGCGCCTTTTTGATAGATCCATTCAAACACCTGCGTTGCGCGAAAAGGCTTTTCTTTGATAGATCCAAAATAATCTACCAGCTCTTCATACGAAAACCCTTTAATGTTTCTTTTGGAAAGGGACGGTGTCGGCATATTCTTTGATCTCAATTAAATTGTCTTCCGGATCTTTAATAAAATACGTGAAACCTTGCGGCCGAATGAGCTTAAGGACTTTTATTCTTTTCCTGCGAAGACGGTTACAAAATTTATCTTTATCATCTACCAAAAGCGTCCAATGATTATAGCCTTGTGTTTCAGGATGATATTTACGCAGTTTAATATCATAAAAACAAAAGATCTCCACCCGCAAATCGTCTAAGGCATAATAACGCATCTCGCAAGATGAATTGATCCCAAAGATTTCCCGGATATTTTTTTGATCGATCATCCGGCTTCGTTCTAATTTGAAACCAAGATGCCGCGTATAAAACCGGTCCATTTTCTTAAGGTCGCGAACAAAAAGGCCGATATGATGACAACGCTCTCTCGTCATGTTTGAAATTCTTAAAATGATTTTTAGGGCAAGATTATACCGTCGTAAATTCGCCTAATTTACGGAATTTTTCGTAGCGAGCGTCTAAGAGCTCTTCTTTGGACAAGCCGGAAAGTTGCTTTAAATATTTTATAATAACTTTTTTCACTATAGCTGCCACTAATTGTGGATCGCGGTGGGCACCGCCGGGAGGTTCCGGAATAATTTCATCAGCAACGCCAAATTTAACTAAATTTTCTCCCGTTAAGCGAAGCGCTTCGGCCGCCTCCGCAGCCTTGGTGCTGCTACGCCAAAGAATGGACGCACAGCCTTCCGGCGAGATAACCGAATAATAAGCATTTTGTAAAATACAAACTCTATCGGCAATACCTATTCCCAAAGCACCGCCGCTTCCCCCTTCACCGATAACAGTAGCCACGATCGGCGTGGAGATCTTGACCATATCGCGTAAATTGCACGCGATCGCTTGCGCTTGCCCGCGCTCTTCGGCGCCAACACCAGGATAAGCTCCGGGCGTATCAATAAAAATAACAACGGGAATCTTAAGTTTTTCAGCCAATAACATCAACCGTATGGCCTTTCGATATCCTTCCGGATGAGCGCAACCAAAATTTCGCATCACATTTTCTTTGGTATTTCGCCCCTTTTGATGGCCTATCACCAGGACTTTTCTGTCATCGATCTTAGCAAAACCGGCGATCATCGCAAGATCATCGGCAAAAAGCCTATCGCCGTGCAGCTCTAGGAAATCAGTTGTGATCATACGGATATAATCTAAAGTGTATGGCCGTTCCGGATGTCGAGCGATCTGGACCCTTTGCCAAGAAGTCAGATTGCTATAAATATCCTTTTTCATCTTTTCTAATTTGCTTTCGAGTTTTTCGATCTCGGAAGACAAATTGATCTTTTTTTCTGTGCTGAATTTTCCTAATTCAGCGATCTTAGCTTCAAGTTCAATAATCGGTTTTTCAAAATCTAATGCGGCCATAGGATTTTCTTTGGGTTAAAATGTTTAATCGACAACGGTAACTTTTGTTCCGTTAGGAAGAAGGCTATAGAGCTCTTCAACTTCTGCGTTGAGCATGCGGACACATCCGGCCGTGATCTGGCCGAGAGTTTGAGGTTCGATCGTTCCGTGAATACCATAACCGGCAATGTCAAATCCCATCCAGCGGCTTCCCAAAGCATTTTCCGGGCTTTGAGGAGGAATAACCGCCCCGCTTTTATACCACACAGGATTGACCAGCTTGCTGACAATGGTAAATGTTCCCACCGGCGTATTATTGTTTTTTCCGGTTGAAACCGTATAGACCTTCACAACATCATCATCGCTTTTAAGCATAAGGATATTTTGAGACTTATCAACAAAAACGCTAAAAACACCTTTCCAAATACGCAGTTTTTGCCCAATTCGAATCGTATCGCTAGTCAAATTATTACTTTTTTTGATCAGGTCTACGGTCACGTTGAACTCTTTAGAGATTTTAGCTAAAGAATCTCCGGGTTTTACTTCATAGGAGGCTGTTTTAGGAGTTTCGGTCGCGGAAAGGATGAGCCTTAAGTTAAGATCTTCTAATTTCTTTTGGACAGTGTTGATATCGGAAAAATTAGGGAAGTCAGCAATGATATTCTTGCAGATATCGATAGCTTCTAATATTTCATTTTGAGATTCAAGTTCGCAGGCTTTTTGATACAGCTGATTGGCGGGTGTCGGACGGTCAGAGCTTGATCCGCCTTTTCCAGAAGCTAGAAAGAACCCTAAGGCTCCGATAACAAGAACGACCACAATAACAAGGATCAAATTTTTTTTCACTGCATTGCCTCCCTATTTATTGTTCAATACATAATAAGCGCGACAAAAAGCCCGAATAAAGACCCGACAAAAACCTGAACCGGCGTATGCCCGATCAGCTCCTTCAGCCGATCAGACTCGATTTTTCCCTTCCAGTAAATATCTTCCAGGATTTTATTAAGGATGGTCGCTTGTTGTCCGGTTTCCCGGCGAACGCCTTGAGCATCAAACATGGTAACCAACGCAAAGACTGTTGCTAGGGCAAATACGGGAGAAGCAAATCCCAGCGTTAATCCACAGGTTGTTGCTAAGGCTGTTGCCCCGGCCGCATGGCTAGACGGCATGCCGCCGGTTCCGATGAACCAGCGAAAATTAAACCTTTTTTCTCTAATAACGCCCAGAAAAACCTTAATACATTGCGCGAAAATCCATGCCGCAAAGGTAATGATCAGTATCTTATTGCGAACAATATCGCTTAGAAAATCCTGCGCTACCATTAATTTAGCCTCTTTTGACTTACTTGACGTAAACTTCGAATTATGTTAGTGTACATTATAAGTAGGCACTATTAAAAAAGCAAGGCATTTTCCCTTTTCTCCCCGCCCGCCTCAAAAATTCCAAAATTTTTCACAGGTTATGTTATCAAAAATACAGAGTTTTGGTGTTTGCGGCCTTGACGCTTATCCATTAACGATCGAAGTTGATGTCGCTCATGGACTTCCCAGCGTAACTGTTGTCGGACTTCCGGATAATGCCGTCAAAGAAAGCAAGGAACGCGTCCGCTCAGCTATCAAAAATAGCGGATACAAATTTCCCGCTGAACGCATTACCGTCAACCTGGCCCCAGCTGATATCAAAAAGGAAGGCCCTTCTTTCGACCTGGCTATTTCTCTGGGAATACTGGCCGCGACCAATCAAATCGACAGCTCATCACTTGGCGAATACATCATCTTAGGCGAACTTGCCTTAGACGGGCAGATACGTCCGGTAACAGGGGCTTTATCAGTTGCCATGTCTGCTTTCTCCAATAAATTCCGCGGATTGATCCTGCCTTACCGCAACGCCGCCGAAGCCGCGATGGCTAAAAAAATCCCTGTTTATCCGGTTAAAACATTAACACAAGTTATTCAGCTTCTCAAAGAACCCAGTTCTGTTGACCCGTTCAAAATAAATATCCCGGATCTTTTTAAAAACGCCAACCATTATGAAATAGATTTCGCTGACGTAAAAGGCCAAACTCATGTCAAAAGAGGGCTGGAAGTAGCCGCGGCCGGAGGACATAATTGCCTTTTGATCGGGCCGCCCGGTAGCGGGAAAACCATGCTTGCCAAACGGCTTCCTACTATTTTACCCGATATCACTTTGGAAGAAGCTTTAGAAACAACCCGCATTCACTCTGTCGTCGGCATGATCAGGCCGGAACTCGGTATTATCACAACCAGGCCGTTTCGCTCGCCGCACCACACAACCTCCGATGTGGCCTTGGTCGGCGGAGGCTCCATCCCAAAACCTGGCGAGGTGAGCTTAGCGCATAACGGGATCCTTTTTCTTGATGAGCTTCCGGAATTTCATCGAGACGTCTTAGAATCTTTGCGCCAGCCTTTAGAAGACCATTGCGTAACCGTATCCAGGGCCAGTAAATCATCCCGATTTCCATCAAAATTTATGCTAGTAGCCGCCATGAACCCTTGTCCGTGCGGCTGGCATACGGATCTAAAAAAAGAATGTTACTGTACTCCGCAAAAAATTCAGAAATATTTATCTAAGATCTCCGGCCCTCTTTTAGACAGGATCGATATTCATTTAGACGTGCCTTCCGTCAAATACCGCGACCTTATTTCCAATATTTCTAACGAAACTTCTCAACAGATCAAATCCAGAACCCTTAACGCGCGAAAGATCCAAAAAGAGAGATTCAAAGAACCCGGTGTTTTTTGTAATGCACAGATGAGCCATGCGGATATTAAGAAACATTGCCCCATTGATGAGGAAGGGCGAAATCTTTTAAAGATGGCCTTAGAAGAACTGGGGCTTTCCGCCAGGGCTTACGACAAAATCTTGAAGATATCCCGGACGATCGGCGACTTGGCAGGCGCAGAGCAAATTTTGCCCGAACATATTGCCGAAGCTATTCAATATCGAAGTTTGGATAGGAACTTATGGGCGTAGGCTTTTAAGTGAGAAGATCGAAAGTGCTGGCAACTTTTGGAAAAGGTTTTTCGCTTAAGATCCTGTGATAGTAACCGGACAAGAATCTTAGAATGATCTTAAAAACATGGCTGATATATTTCACCCGCTCCGCTCCACGAAAATAATCACAATCTTTATATTTTTTATAAATAGGAACGGAAGCCGTTTTCTTCCTTAAAATCCCAGCGCACATCAAGAATTCCCCGTCGATATGGCGATACGCAGAAAAACGCGCAAACGCCACCGCCGCTAAAAAATCCTTGCGATACATCACAAAGCCGGTATGCCATTCTTTGTGTTTAAGTCCCGTCAAAAGACTTTCCAGCCAGCTTAAGAATTTAATAATGATATATGTCAGGAAGGGAGTTTCTTCTAGAGAAGGATATGTTTTCTTATCGCGAAAACCATTCACTAAAGCATAGTCTTGGCCGATATACGGCAAGAATTGTTTCGTTTGTTCCGGAGGATATTGTCCGTCACCGTGCAGCATTAGAATATATTCGACCGATGGCGCGTCAACGGCAATTTGATAGGCCAATTTTTGCGAGCCGGCATAACCTAAATTTTCGTTTGTGCGGATCAGATGGATCTTTAGAGGAATTGCGGATCGTTTTATTTCATCTAAAACAACTTGCGCGGTTTTGTCGGTACTTTGATTGTCGATCACCAAACATTCACTTTGACCGTAAAATTCGACAGGAATTTCTTTAAGAACTTGAACGATTTTCTGCTCGCAGTTATAACACGGAATATAGATGAGAATTCTTTTGCTAAGCTGTATCATATTTATCCGTGTTTGCAAGACCAATCATAGGGAATGCTGGGGTCAAACGGGCTTAACCGTTCGATCTCTTGGGGGTCATGAGCTAATGTCGCGCAATTAGTGACAATGGACGTCTCAACACCTAATCCTTTGAATCCGTTCCAAACCAAAGGCGGGATAATAACAAGCTGATAATGCTCGGGGCTTAAAAACATCTCTGTTAGTTCACCTTTTGTCTTTGATTTCGCTCTGTCATCAAACAAAACAAGCTTGATCTTTCCAAACGGCACGGCATAATTTAAAGTCATCTTTTTGTGCCGGTGCCATCCCTTAATAGCGCCGGGATGAACACAGGAAAAATAGATCTCACCGAATTTCTTAAAATGCTTATCGGTCGATTTGAGCATATGCATGATCTTGCCACGCTCATCGGAAATCTGCTTTAACGCTATGACTTCAACACCTTCGATCATTAAATTACCTCCTCAGAGATCATTTTTGCGATACCTTGTTCCAGGGAATATTTCGGTTTCCACCTTAATTTTTCTTTTGCTTTCGCAATGTCTGCTTTTGAGAACATCACTTCGCGTTCCCGATATGGTTGTCCGCCCCATTCAATGTTCATCTTTTTCCCAACAACTTTCTCAAATGTAGAAACAACTTCTTTTAAAGTTCTAGGGCGGCCTGAGCCGATCGAGAAAGCTTCATGCATCACGGTCTTTTTTTTGCTCAGATAATTAACCGCGCTAAGATAAGCGCCGACCACATCTTCAATATAGAGAAGATCTAGAAGCTGTTTTCCCGGTGAAAGAACAAAAGTTGAGCTCTCCCGAAGGTGTTTTTTAAGCAGTGCAAATAATTTCGGACGAGGGTCGCCTGGCCCATAAGTATCAAACAATTTTAAAGTTAACGCCGAAAATTTCTTTGCGTTCACATAATAAAGTAGGATATCTTCCAAGGCTTTTTTTGTCGCCGCATAAAGGCAAACGGGATCGTAATCTTTACTGCCGTTAAAATGCTCCCAAGAAGTTCCGGTATTGATGATTTTCTTAACGCCGGCAGATGCCATGGCGTCTAAGAGCTTCACCGGAAAGGTGATGTTCGATTGGATCAGTCCGTCGATCTGCGAAGGGTTATGTTTGCTTAAGAAAAGAGACGCTAAATGGATAACGATATCCGGTTTTTCTTTTTCCATAATATCGTAAATATTATCGGCGGACTCGCTTAAGGAATACATGCGGACTTTGCTATTCAGCTGTTTGATCAAGGAAAGATCGGAATGAGCTCTCTTGACTAAAACAAGGTCATGTTGCCCGGAAAAATACAAGGCTTTGGCCAAATGCGATCCGATAAATCCTGTGCTTCCGGTCATGAGAATACGCATAGATTATTTTTGTTTTATTAAAACCTTCTTTGAATGTTTGGTTGCCATAAAATCATCTATAGTGTTGATCATATATTCGATCTCTTCTTGAGTTAACCCCGGATAAACACCGAACCAAAATGCGTCTTGAGCCACTTTATCAGTATGTATCAAATCCCCGGAAATACGATAAGAAAATCCGCGTTTTTTTGCTTCGATCAAAGCCGGCTGTTTTATTAAGTTTCCGCCAAAAAGCATTCGGGTTTGTATTTTTCTCGATTCAAGATGATCGATAATCTCTTTTCTGGTGAAATCAGCGCCGTCTCGAACCGTCAGCATAAACCCGAACCAGCTAGGGCTTGAGTTTTGTGTCGCCTCGGGCAGGATAAAATAGTCTTCGTATTTCTTAAACGCATTATGAAATGTTTCAAAATTCTTCCGGCGTGCCTGGGTGAATTGAGGAAGTTTTTCTAACTGCGCGCATCCGATAGCCGCTTGAAGATCCAATGGTTTAAGGTTATATCCTAAATGCGCGTAAACATATTTATGATCATAGCCAGTTGGAAGTTCGCCATGCATTCCTGCGAACCTTGTCCCGCAGGTATTATCTTTCCCGGGATCGCACCAACAATCCCTGCCCCAATCTCGAAAACTTAAGATAGCTCTTTTAAGTTTCGCATCATTGGTTAAAACGGCACCGCCTTCACCAAGCGTAATATGATGGGCCGGATAAAAACTTTGGGTTGCCACATGGCCAAAATTCCCGGTTTTCTTTCCGCGATATTCGCTTCCTAAGGCATCGCAATTGTCTTCAATTAAATACAGATCATGTTTTTTGCAAAAAGCGCTGACCGCGTCAATATCAAAAGGATTTCCAAGCGTGTGCGCGATCATGACCGCGCGCGTTTTAGGACTTAAGGCTTCTTCTAGCTTTGACGGATCGATATTTTTTGTATTGCCTAGAATGTCGACAAAAACCGGGATACAATTGCATTGGAAAATTGGCGCAACTGTCGTCGGAAAACCAGCCGCCAGTGTAATAATTTCGCTTCCAGGTAAAATAGGTTTTTCTATCAAATGCGACGTCAAACCCGTTAAGGCCAAAAGATTAGCCGATGAGCCGGAATTTGCTAGGATACAAAAACGCGCTTTGATATATTGCGCTAGTCTTTGTTCAAATTCTTTTCCATGAGGCCCTAGTGTTAACCAAAAATCTAAAGAACTATCGACCAGCGCTTGAATTTCTTTTTCATCAAAAACCCTGCCGGCATAGGAAATCCACGTCTCGCCGGGAATAAATTTCTTAACCATATGGCGGGCTTGATAAAATTCTTTGACCTGCTCACTGATCAGCTGTTTTATTTTTTGTGCTTTATCCATGTAATTGGTACCAGCGAATAGTTTTATCTAAACCTTGCTTTAGATCGTAATGGGCTTTCCATCCTAAAACACGGTTCGCTTTTCGTGAAGAAAGATATTGATGTTGAATTTCAAATTGCGCTCGATTTAATATTTTTGGTTCTATTTTCTTAAGTTTGGTTATCTTTTTCGCCGAAGAAACGATCTCAGAGAAGAGGCTTAAGACGCTTAATGGTTTTTCATTGCTAAAATTAAACGCTTGTCCTAAGAGTTTTAACGATTGGATTTTTTCCGCCAAAACAATATACCCGCGAACAATATCCTCGACATAAATATAATCGCGTGTATAACGCCCGTTGCTGCGAATAATAAGACGTTTTCCTTTAAGCACGCTTTTTACCGCGTCGGGAACAATGCGAGAATCATGAAAATCTCCCGGCCCGTAAATATTTCCGCAACGTGTTATGCACACAGGAACTTGAAATGTGTGTGCATAGGTTTGACAAATAAGGTCCGCGCAACTTTTCGAAACATCATACGGATGTTTTCCCTGTAAAGGCATATCTTCGGTATAGGGAAGTTTTTTCTGAGAACCATAGGCTTTGTCGCTGGAAGAAAAAACAACAGCCTTAACCGATCTCTGCGCGCGACAAGCCTCTAAGATGTTCCAAGCTCCTTCAATATTCGTTTTTAAAGCCCTACGTGGATTTTTTAAAGAAGATTCAACTGTTGCCTGTGCCGCCAAATGAAAGATCACCTGAGGCTTATGCTGTTTAATGATCCGGTGAACAAGTTCATAGTCGGATACATCACCTTTAATAGCCGTTAAGCGGTCTCGAAAACCGTTTAAAACAGAAACGGGCCGACCAATAGCTTGATCAAGCCCGACGATATTCGCTTTTCTTTCTATCAAAGTCTTCGTAAGCCAAGACCCCAAAAAACCTTCATGGCCGGTAATAAGGACTTTTTTATTTCTCCAGAATGACATTCGTTTTCACTCTACCAGATCTTCCAAGGTGCTTTTTGTTTTGCCCAAAGCTGATTAAGCTGATGATACTCTCGGGCTGTATCCACACATTGCCAAAATCCGCCATGTTTATAAATTCCCACCTGTCCGTCTTTGACGATTCTTGGGATGATCTCGCTTTCCAAGATGAGGTCTTGTTTTCCGTTGCCAAAATACTTTTCAATGGCCTTGCGGCTGATCACCATAAAACCGCCGTTGATCAAACCAGCGCTGACATTAGGTTTTTCATTAAATCCACAAATACGATTTCCCTTCATTTTGATCTCTCCAAAGCGCCCAGACGGATGAACACCCGTAACCGTCATCAAAAGGCCGGATCTTTTGTGCGCTTTGACCAGATCATTGATATCAACGTTGGCCACGCCATCGCCATAAGTAAAACAAAAGTGTTCACAGTCTTTGAGATAATTGCGAATAGCCCAAACCCGCTGGCCGGTATTGGCTTCTTCTCCTGTTTCGGCTAAGGTCACATGCCAATCGGTTTCTTCGTTTTTACTGTGATAGATAAGAGAATTTTGGGTTCCCAATGTCAGGCTAAGATCGGATGTTTTGGCGTAATAATTCAGAAAAAATTCTTTAATAATCCATCCTTTGTAACCTAGGCAAAGAATAAAATCTTTAAGTCCATAATGCGCATACATTTTCATAATATGCCAAAGCATCGGCTTGTCTCCGATGGGGAGCATCGGCTTAGGGATAATGTCAGAAACATCTTTGATCCTGGAACCTTGACCACCGCAGAGAATTACAACTTTCATCGTTTCTCCTTAGATTTGATTTTGAGGAAGGAATCTCATATACGCGCATTATTGTTTGAGGCTTTACTCTACTTATTTGCGCAGTGAAAGTCAGTATACAAAAGACCCTATTTTTGTCAAGGATTAAAGGCATTGGCAGTCAATCGCTTATGACAAAAATGACAATTCTGCTTCAGGTTCTTTACTGACTTGAAAGGCTTTTAATTTATTTGACGATAAAAATATCGTAATTTTCATCGGTTAGCGCGCCGCGAAAACTAGCAATTTGCCTTGTTTGTTCACTAAGCCGCCGCAATTGCTCCGGAGAATAAACAAAAACTTTGTTATAGCCGAAGAATCGATACGGCGTATCTTTCTTTAAATCATGCCCCAAGGCAATGATCACCGGCCTTTGGAGCTTATTCTTTATTTCCTGAGCCGTTTCTAGCAGTCCGCCCAAAGAAAACGCCTGCTCATTTTCCTTGGTGAATTGAACTGCCTTTCCAAACCGCCTTTCCCTGGGAATAAAAATTTGGTTATTAACATAATACGGCAGCGAATCCATCGCATAGTCCGGCTCACCGATAACAATGGCATCTTTAAGGCTCAGGTCTTGCCGCAACAATTCGGATAGTTTTTTGCTGGATGAAAACGGCGATTGATATTCGCTGTACACGGCTTGACCGGCCATCACGACTTGCAAGATAAGCAGGATATAAAGTAAAATACTTTTATATTTAGAAAGAAATTCAATAAAAAGACCCAGCCATTTCGTATTTGTAGGCGCGTTTACTTCCTTACCCCGCGGATGATCCAGCCAAAGGACAGCAACGAGTAAGATCAATAAAAACCCCTGATGATGCATATGAAATTTGTACACTAACTGGGAAAACATTCCCAAAGCCGTTATACTCATAAAAAAGAAGCTAAGAACAAAAGGCTTACGAAATAATAAAACATACATCAGCCAAATAACAATTGAGGTAAGAAGCGCGCTAAGCACGTTATTGCCAAAGAAAATGTTTTGAAACCCTAAAGCCGCGAAGAAATATTCTCCAGGAAAAACCAAAGCATTAAATCCGGCTTTTGCAACTAACAGCGGTGTTAACTGAAATACTTGCGAGGCAACGGTTGTTTTGTCCGGATAAATTTGGAAAGCGGAAAACGCGATTCCTACCGCTATGATCAAAAAACCGATAAAAACTTTAACTTGTTTGTATTTTTCTTCTTTTAAGAAAATCCATTCGGCAAGCATAGACAAAAAAATAGCAAAAGCAATAATCAAAGAATGGGCGCTGGTATTAGCGAACAAGGCAAGCACAATGCTTGTCAAAATTATTTTTTCAAATCGCTTAGGATAAAGAGCGCAAAATAAAAAAAGCAATAATACGCCGATGCCATAATTCCGGCAAATAACGGAATATTGATAAACCGGATAGAACCCAAAAAGAAACAAGGCTTTTTGCGGCCAAGAAAAAGGTGCTTTAAAAAAAAAGACGTAGGCAAAACAAGCCGCGATGGCAATGCTGGCTATCTTCAAAATGAGCGTGCTCTGTGTTAAGAAAAATCCTGCATAAAGAATGGCATACCACACAATGGGAGTTCCTTCATTGTGTAGTTTTTGAGATAATTCCGATAGGGAACGGCTCTCTATGCCAAGACTGAGTGCGCGAACCTCATCTCTCCAAACAATATGGTTGCAAGATAAAAGAGTAATGACGGCGAGATAAGACAATAAAAGCAGGACGGGTATTTTTCTTTTAGAAAGATAACTTTTTGTTTTTAGAAAATAAATTTTTATTACGTTCATGAGAACCGAAGGCAAGAGGTTTAAGAGTTAAAACTTTTCAAATCTTAAACTTTTGGCAATGCGTTGAAAAGTATATTTATATTTAGGGAATTTGTCAGAAATGGCAACGCAGTTGATCGCAAAAGCCCTGTTTTCCTGCAAAAACATATACATCAAGATCCTAACTTGGATCTGGCCTTCCCCGCTAGAAAAGATGATCCAACGCGCATCCGATCCGGCGATCGACGTCTGTCCCCGCTCTTCTTCGAAGAAATTCTTGGCAATAGAACGCAACTGTTCAATATTATCTGTAAAAAGTTTCTCGAGTTCAATTTTCTGCGGCAACATTTGAGAAACAACATTGATATTTTCCTGGAAAACATCCGAACTGTCCTCAACAGGGCTTACCCCGACAAAGACAATTCCCTCCGCCCCGTCTTGCTTTTCCCAGCTATCCGGCAATTGAATAGAGAATTTCTGATCTGCATTGTAATACCGGCGCATTTTTTCCGGGAAAAGGCTGGAAAACTTGGAACACCCGCCTAAGATCATGGCCCCGGACAGAATAAGGCATACGGCCAATGCAAGAAATAGCTTTAAGTTCTTGTTCATAGATATCCTTTTTGGGAAATTATACGCCAACTTAAGGATCGTTAGCGCTTTTAAGAAATAACCTCATTTCATCTTTATTGCTTTTTACTGTATCACGGCTGATTTTCTTTAGCAAGAAAATAGAGGCGTGTTTTTTGTTTTTCTGATAGCATACAAGGCAAGATGGTTGTTCACAAACCCAAAGGAGAATCTCATGGCAGAAACAAATAAGAAAATTGATCCTTCAAAAAAACAACTGACCGTCAAAGAATACCGCGCTTTACAAGAAAAAGAAGCTAACCGTTTCAAGATCAAGATCCCTAAAGTGGTCAAAATAATCCTTTTGATACCATTTTTTATCCTCGCTCTTTTTGCCATCCTCTACATTCCTTATCTGGCTATTTCCGGAGCGATGTCTTCCCAAAGCGATACCGGTAAGAAATAATAATTTTTTATCACTGGCCTCTCGCAAAACACAGCCATATACCGATAGATACGCTCGGCGATGGCTGAATAGTCTTTGAATTCAGACGCTTGGTTCAGGGAGGATGATGCTTTCAAAGGAGAGAAAAAAGAAAAGCAGGAAAAAGGAAACGCCGCCTACACTTACGATCCATTACTCCTCAAGCAATTGTTCTAAATCTTCCGCCAGATCTTGACGATTAAGCTTTCTTAAAACAACAATTTGTTTACGGGTATTATACAGATCTCCTTTGGTAAAGTAGGCCGCCCCCAAACTCCAATGCAACTGAGGATCATCGGGCTTTACTTCGAGCAGTTTTTTGTATATGTCAATGGCTTTGCCCATATTGCCCTGATTATAGGCTGTGCTCGCCTCCAGATACATCATGGATGTCTTTATTCTTTCGCACGAACAAAGAAAAAAACACGCAACAACGACAAAAATGATCCGGGAATACTTTCTCATGGTTTTCACCTCGTATTTTATTTTACTACCGAAGACGAATAAAGTAACCAACATAATACGAATAAATAACAAATACCTCCCGCCTTGATTATCTAAAAATTTTAGGATATAGTGAAATTCCACAGCCTCACGGCCATGGCATATTCGAAGATCAACAACTTTTAGGAAAGCAAATCCCCGGATTTAAAAGATATTCTATGAGCTCATGGAATAAACATTATTTACGTTTTATTGTCCTTGTGGTCGTTTTGATCGCTATCGCTTTATCGATAGCAACTTATCACATCAATTATTGGCCGACGGATTCCGAAAATCCTTACCTTCCTGCCGCTCGAAAACTTTTTGAACTTCCCTACATATCCCAGATCCATGACCTTTTTAGCTTCAGTTCTTTCAAATTAACGATGCGCGCCAAGGAAACTCTTATTCTAGGCATCGCCATCATGCAAAAACTCTTGAACGACTACGATAGCCTTTATCCCAATGTTTTGCTTCTTATCTTAGCCGTCGCTATTTCTTCTTTACTGATCTACTTTATCATTAAAGAATTCTTCGATGAGCATGCCGGTTTATTCGCGTGCACGCTTTTTACCGCCTCTTTTTGGCCTTATTTGTATATTTTGCAAGGAGCGCATCCGCCTTTAGTGCTGATGAATTTTCTGGCGGCTGTCTTTTTCATCCAGCGATCAGAAAAATATAAGGGCGCTTATTTTTTATCCGGAATATTCCTAGGGCTGATGTTCTTTTCGTCACCAACATCTTCTGTCTATTTCCCTTACTGTCTGGCTGTCTTTATCTATTACGCGATCATAAAACCAAATTTATCCAAGGAAAATCTTTACAAAGCCTTTATCCCCGCCGCCTTGATCTTCACCGGAGCATTGAGCATCTTTCTGTTGTTCACCATTCCTCGCCCCATTCAAAATATGGAATACTTTTTCAAATTTATCCGCATGAGCCAACACAGCAATAATTTCATCATCTATAAAAATTACTTGGCTCAGTTTTTCCCGGTTCCCTTATCCATGCGCGGAGACGGATGGGAATGGATCTTCAGATATTTCTTTCTTGTCATGCCCATTATGTTTTGGGCATATCTTGTCTCTCTGGCGCTCATAACGATCGCCTGTTTTAAGAATCGCCGCTTGATTTGGATCGTCCTTTTAAGCCTTTCCACGCCGATCTTAGTTGAGATCATTCAGGTGGCTCAATTCGGACGAAATTACTTCTCTTGGTTTGCGGGAATTATTTTCACCTTAAGCCTCGTTTTTCACGAAATAAGAACGCAGATCTGGGCTCTTTCAAGAAAATATAAAATAATTTTTACGAGCGTTGTTTTCTTGCTTCTAGCAAGCCATATTATTTTTAACGCGCGGGTATTTTTATCCGATGTCTTTCCTTCTCGCATGGTCACAACCCGCATTTATGATTGGCTGATGAATAAACGCACCAATGAAGTCTACACATATTTGGCTCATCCCCGTTACAAAAATATCGTCATGTATCTTAATAATCCTAAACATGAAAATAAGGTCTATTTTCAGTGGATAGACACGATCGCCCAGGTCACCAAAGGTTATATCCTGATCCCCCCGATCACCGGAAAAACGATCTGGTGTGAATGCCGAGAAGAAGATTTTAAAGCCGATCCCTATTTGACAGAACTTTTTGAATCGGGGCATTTTTATGATTATGTTGTTGCCACATTTCCGTCTTTATCATCCAGTCCTATGTGGACTCAAGAAGAAGAGATCTGCACTTATCGCGATCTTATTGTTAAGGACATACGTGACGCGGACCGTCAAAAAGGTTTTGCCTGGATATTGGATGGGAAAAAACTTCATGACGAATGGTTTTCTAAGAAAAATCTCTTAAAATAATGGTCATAAGAAAGTAAATCGGCTACAATGAAAGCAGTTATTATAAGGATATTCCTATGAGCGAAGAACGCCGCAAAGATCCCCGGATCAAAGAAGATTTCAGCATCCTCTGTCAGGTTTACCGCAAGGTCTCCGCGGAAGGAAACCCGTCTAAAGTCTTAGACATTAGCCACGTTGGCATTTGTTTTCTCGCCGATCGTGAAATCGCCAAAGATGATGTCATCCGTATTACATTACGCGTACCTCCGGATTTTAAAGAAAAGGCGGAACTGTTTGGCCGAGTCATCGAGTCAATAAGAGCTGAGGATGGAAATTTTAAAACACGCGCGGCATTTTTTGATTTGAGCGCCGGAGCTAAAAACTCCATCGATCATCTCTCCAGGCAGTCTAAAACACCATAACTTCCAAAACTTAAAGGTTAACCATTGTCGTTCATTATTGATATCATTGTTCTGGGCATCTTGGCTTTTTTTGTCTTGAACGGTTATTCGAAAGGCATTGTCCGCATCCTGATCGGCCCTTTGTCACTTGCCATTGGCGTCGGAGCAGGATATTATTACTTCCATCAAACATCCGATATCTTCAAATCATTTCTTTTGATCTGCCTCGGGCCCATCGTTTTGAATATTTTCCTAACATTATTGGTCAATTGGTGGAACAGGTCCGTAGATGGTGGAATGCCGCCAACACTTTTAAGCCGGCTATTAGGAGGGTTTTTTAACTTTGGCTGGAGCATTGCGGTTGTGTTCATCCTTTTCACCTGCATTGCTACTTTACCACCTATGATCGGAAATATTTTTGGGATCCAAGATACTGTCCTTGCGTCGAAAAGTTACCAGTGCTTAAATCAATTAACACAAGGACGCGTTGGGTTTGCCGATCAGATGAAAAACGTTGCCACCATTACTCAGCATCCCGAACAACTAGAAGCTGTCCGGCAGTTGCCGCAGTTCCAGGAATTTTCTCAAAATGAAAAAGTGAAAGAAGTCTTAGCCGACCCGGAGATAGTTCAGCAAATTGAGAAAAAAGACCTGACAAAACTATTGTCGAATCCAAAGATTGCCCAATTAATGCAGGATAAAGATGTGGTTAAAAAGATCATGGATTTAAATGCGGCTATTTTAACGCAGACGCCCAGCCTCACTGAAACACAAACCTCGCAACCGTCAAGCCAACCGGAAAATCCTTAAGAGCTATTTTCCGATACAAAAACTAGAGAAGATCTTATCCAGAAGATCTGAATCAATATCTCGCCCGGTAATTTGATCTAAGCAATTCACGGCTGATCTTATTTCTTCTGATATAAACTCCAGCGATATACGTTCTGTTAATGATTTTCTTGCTTTTTTTAAACCCGCCACACATTCTTGAAGAGAATGAATATGGCGGACATTGCTGATAAGAATGCCTCTGGTATTAACGGCTTCTTCATGCCAAACATTTTTAACGATCTCATTTTCTAGTTCAGAAATTCCTTTTTTCTCAAGCGCGGAAACAAAAAAGATCTTTTTATGGTTCATCTTACTTGCCATTTCTTCTTTTTCTAATTTCTGAGGCAGATCACATTTGTTGACGACCAAAAAAACATTGCGGTCTTTTACTTGCGTGAAAAGCTTTACGTCTTCTTCATCCAATGTCCGATTTCCGTCTAGGATCAAAAGCACCAAATCCGCGCTTTCGATGGACATCCGGCTTCGCTTGACCGCTTCTTCTTCTATGAGGTCACGCGGAACCAAGATCCCGGCTGTATCAATGAGCTGGAGCGGAATTCCTTTGATCTGCGCCGTTTCTTCAATGGTGTCGCGGGTTGTTCCGGCGATATCCGTCACAATAGCGCGCGACTGCTTTAAGAAAACATTGAGCAGTGAAGATTTCCCGACATTAGGCTTACCGCACAAAACCACCTTGATCCCGTCTTTTAAAACTTTTCCGTGTTCACTGGTTTTAAGAAGTTCCTCAACCCGCCTGCAAGCTGCGTCAATTTTCTTGGAAATACCCTTTACATTGGAAGCATCAATATCATCTTCCGGAAAATTAACAATGGCTTCTATTTCCGTATAAATATCCATCAGGATTTCCCTGATCGCTTCAAGCTCAACGGTCAATTCCCCTTTTAATTGATGAAGGCTTACCTTCAGAAAGGCATCCGTTTTTGCTTGGATAATATCTAAAACGGCTTCCGCTTGTGCCAGATCAATACGCCCGTTAAGAAAGGCGCGTTTAGTAAACTCACCCGGTTCGGCTAATCTAGCGCCGCAAGAAACAATCACGCTTAAAATAGCTTTTAAAGAAACGCTGCTGCCATGACAGCTGATTTCAACGATATCTTCTCTGGTGTAACTTTTGGGCGCGCGCATAACGGTCAAAAGAACTTCATCGATTGTGTCTGCGTCCGTATCCGCCGATAGATTGCCCTTATTTTTGATTTTGGATTTCTGGTTTTTGATCTTATTAATGATCCATCCGTAATGAACTGTGTAACTTTTAAAATCAGATGGTTTCATTTTATTCTTTGATATAAATATCTGATCAGCGATCTTCAAAGATCCTTTACCGCTTAAACGGATGATCCCAATACCGCCTTGTCCGGCGGCTGTTGAAATAGCAACGATCGTATCGTCTATTGGAATTGAACGCATAATTTCCTTGCCTCTGCGGCGATAAAAAGCGAACCCGCAACTAAGATGATATCATTTCTCTCCGACGAAGCTAATGCTTCATCCATAGCCTGTTTTACATCGTTTGCCATGATCACTTCTTTACGAGGGAATCTTTTTTTATCCTTGTCCGAAAATTCAAACGCCCGAGGATGAGCGGCTTTCGTCAAAATAATCTTCTTTGCTATTTTACCGAGTTCCCGACAGATCCCGGAAATATCTTTATCATTAGAAATTCCCAAAATAAGAATAACTTTTCTTGTTTTGAAAATCTCTTTGACAGTTCGCGCTAAAATAGCAGCAGAAGCCTTGTTATGAGCTCCGTCTAAAACAATGTACGGATTTTTTTTAATGATCTCAAATCGTCCAGGCCACAACGCTTCCCTAATTCCCTGGCGAATACTTGATGCATCAATAAAAAACCCTTTACTAGAAAGCGATTCTACCATGCCAATGGCCGTCGCGGCATTAACAATTTGATGACGCCCTAAAAGACTTGTTTTTAAATCCCGGTAAGAATTTCTCAATCCCTTAAGATGAAAAACTTGTTCTCTAAGATCTTGTTTCTCTCTTTGAAATCGTATATCTTTCCCAAGAAAATAATTTCTAGAACCAATCTTGCCGGAAAAATTTTTGATAACCGTTAAAGCATCTTTTTTTTGAGGAGCAATAATAACAATTTGATCTTTCTTTTTTATAATTCCTGATTTTTCCCGAGCGATGCTCTTGATGGTTGTTCCCAAAAAATCCGTATGCTCCAGGCTAATCGACGTAATAGCGCAGACGATCGCGTCCACGCAATTCGTCGCGTCAAGCCTGCCGCCTAAACCGGTTTCCAGAACCGCAAAATCAACTCTTTGCTTCGCAAAATAATAGATCGCTAAAACCGTATAAACTTCAAAGAAGGTCAATGTCCCCCATTTTTTATTCTTCTTAACCTTCTCAACTGCGCTTTTTATGTCTTTGACCACGTGCAATAAATGTGTTTCGCTGATTGTTCCGGAAAAATAATTTTGAATAGGGAATTTTTTCCAGGGATTGAGAATACGAATTCTTTCCGCAAAATTATAAAAATGCGGCGATGTATATAATCCGACGCGATAACCGGCCGCGCGCAAAATATAGGCCACAAAAACACAGGTGGACCCTTTGCCTTTTGTTCCGGCGATGTGAAGAAATTTTATTTTTTTTTGAGGATTTCCGAGAAAGCTAAGAAGTTGATGAACACGGCGCAGATCAAAATGTTGCGCATCAGGAAGGGATTTTAATTCGTAATTAGCAAAAGAATCGAGATATGTTCTTGCCTCAGATGAGGTCATGGCTCAATGCTTAAAATGCCGAACGCCGGTTACAACCATAATGATCTTTGACTTATCCGCCGCTTTGATGACATTGGCATCTTCGATAGAACCGCCGGTTTGGATGATCGCCTTGATCCCGGCTTTTTTGGCAAGCGTTACCGTGTCAACCTTAGGGATAAAAGCATCAGAGGCTAAAACAGCACCACGCACATTTTTTCCGGCCTTCTTTATCGCTGTTGCCGCGCTTTCCACGCGACTGGTCTGGCCGCAACCAACACCGACGATATTTTTTCCTTTGGCGAGAACGATCGCGTTGGATTTGACATTCTTAACAACTTTCCAAGCAAAATGCATTGATTCCAACTGATCCGCCGTAGGCTTTAATTTACTGACAACTTTTAATTCGGAAATATTAAGCTTTCTGCTGTCTTGATCCTGCAGTAAAAGTCCGCCGGATACTTTCTTAAAATCAAATTCCTTGGGTTTAAAATTTTTCAGATCCACTTCGATGATGCGGACGTTTTTCTTTTGAGTTAAGATCGCTAAAGCCTCTTTATCAAATCCCGGCGCAATAATACATTCCATAAAACCGCTTTTAGCGATCAGTTTTGCCGTCGCCGTATCCACATCGCGGTTAAGGCCTATGATCCCACCAAATGCTGACAAAGGATCGCACGCGTGCGCATTTTGATAAGCCTTTGCTAATGATTTACCCTCGCAGACACCGGTCGGATTATTATGTTTAATGATCGTTGCCGCCGGCCCGTCAAATTCCCGGATAATGGCAACGGTCGCGTTAAGGTCCAAAATATTATTGAAAGAAAGTTCTTTGCCGTGCAGTTGTTTGATTTTGGCTAAACCAGTTTGACTATCACTATCACGATAAAACGCGGCCGCTTGATGCGGATTTTCTCCGTAACGTAGATCCTGAACTTTAGAAAATCGTAAGGATAATTCTTTGGGAAGCCCGGAAAAATCTCCGCTGCGTAAACGATTGGTTAGATAGTCGTAAATAATACTATCATAGCGTGACGTGGTTTGAAATGCCTCTAAAGCTAAATTGATCAAAACAGCATCGGAAAGAATGCCGGTATTAGTGTCTAATTCTTTTAAAATTTCTTTGTAGCGGGAAGGATTGCAAACAACGGCAACACTTTTAAAATTCTTAGCCGCCGAGCGAAGCATGGAGGGCCCACCAATATCAATATTTTCGATGACCTCTTCTAAGGCAACATTCTTTTTTTGGATGACGCGCTCGAACGGATAAAGATTAATAACAACCATATCGATAAGGCCGATATGATGCTCTTTAAGCTGCTTCATATGTTCGGGATTATCACGGACCGCTAAAAGCCCGCCGTGAATAGAAGGATGTAGCGTTTTTACTCTTCCGTCGAGCATTTCGGGAAACCCGGTATAATCCGAAACTTCGATAACCGGAATGCCAAAGTCTTTAAGTGTGCGCGCCGTTCCTCCGGTGGAAATGATCTCAATGCCTTTTGCATGAAGCCCTTTAGCAAATTCGTTTAAACCCGTTTTATCCGAAACGCTGATCAGGGCACGCTTAACTTTAATCATAGATGTTCCTAAAAATAAAGATACTTACGATGTTTTCTTGTTTAAGGCGTTAATGATCTCTTTAGTAAACGCCGGAAGATCTTCCGGCTTTCGTGACGTGATCAAATTTCCGTCTACCACAACTTCTTTGTCTATATATTGAGCGCCAGCGGCGATCAGATCATCTTTGATCGCAAAGAAACAAGTTACTTTTCGTTTCTTTAAAATATCTGCTGAAACCAAAAGCCATCCACCGTGACAAATAGCCGCTACAATGCGATTCTTGACATGAAGATGTTTTATAAAATCAATAACTTTCGGAAAACGGCGTAACATATCCGGCGCGTAACCGCCGGGAATAATGACACCGTCAAAATCATTCGCATCGGCCTGGTCAACAGAACAATGAACTTTGACCGGATAACCTTCTTTACTTCCATAGGTTTCCTTGGTGCCGGTCCCAATGACAACGACATCCACGCCTTCTTCTTTAAGGCGAAGCAAAGGGTACCAAATCTCTAAAACCTGATAAAGGTCTTCGGCAAGGATGGCAATTTTTTTCTGACGATCAGCCATTGTTTTTATTTTTGAAAACGATCCGGAGATATTGATTACTTTAAGCAGAAATAACGAACGGCAGAATACCAGCAGGATAAAACTTATACGCTAGAATTCCTCCAAAACTATCTTCGTTGACCGCTGCCCTTACGTCTTTTTCGTTCTGAAGGTTTTGAATAATAGCGCCGTTCTTTGGCCTCCATAAGAAAACCTTCTTTTTGACATTGCTTTTTGAAGATCTTCATGGCTTTTTCAAAACCATCTTTATCGGTAACTTTGACTTCAACCATTGATTCCACTCACCTTTTTATAATTTTTCCCCTAACATTCGGCGCTATAATAACATAGAGTCTATTAACCGTCAATAAAAAGAAAGTCTGCGGAAAGCGGAAAAAGAAGCGGGCCCATGACAGTTGCTTGCAAGCAGCTGTTATGGGCCCGCTTTCCAAACTTTCGTTTACTGCGGATCGTAGTATGTAAACTTCTTACCGGCAAAATTCCTTAAAACACATTTGCCTTTATTATAGGAAATAACGTAATTCGGGCCAACGGGGATCTTGCCCCCGCCGCCGGGCCCGTCAATAACAAATGTCGGGATCGAATAACCGGTGGTATGCCCGCGCAGCTTCTCGATAATATTAATTCCCACCGAAACCGGTGTTCTAAAATGATCGGATCCTAAGATCGGGTCGCATTGATAAATATAATACGGCCTCACCCTGATCTTTAAAAGTTCATGGAACAATTTGCGCATAATATGCGGACGGTCATTAATGCCTTTTAAAAGAACTGTCTGACTGCCCATCGGAATTCCGCTATCCGCCAACATATCGCAAGCCTGCTTGACTCGTTTTGTCACTTCCCGAGGATGGTTAAAATGAACACTCATCCAAATCGGACTGTATTTTTTAAGCATCGCGACTAATTCCGGCGTAACGCGTTGTGGCAATGTCACCGGAATCCTTGTCCCAATACGCACAAATTCAACATGCGGAATAGCTTTAATGTTTTGAATAATACTTTCCAGCATCCCGTCTCCCAACGTCAAAGGATCTCCGCCGGAAATAAGAACATCGCGGATCTTTTTATTGGAACGGATATAATCATAGGCCGCTTCATACGTCGCTGGATTCAATGTTCTTTGCCCGTCGCCCACCATGCGTGAACGCGTACAATAACGGCAATACATCGCGCACATTTCATTGACTAAAAATAAAACTCTGTCCGGATAGCGGTGGACTAATCCATGGACGGGAGAATTTTTATCTTCTCCGCAAGGATCGGTTAACTCGTGCGCTGATTTTTTCATTTCGGCGGCCAAAGGAACTGATTGTAAACGAATAGGACAGCTAGGATCTTCCGGATCGATAAGGCTGGCAAAATAAGGAGGAATAGACATCGTCAGTTTATCCTTGCACCCATCAACGCCCTTTTCCTCTTCGGGAGTCATTTTGATGATCTTAGATAAAACGTCTTTGGTGCGAATTCTATTTCTGATCTGCCAACGCCAATCTTCCCAATCAACCGGCGTCGCTCCTTTAAAAAAACTTAAGATGCGGTTTTCCGCGGCCGTCAAAGGGATCTTCGGCTTATCCGAGACAGATGTTGCCGGTGCTTGATCAACTATAATACCATCGTGCTGTATTTCTACGGCTGTCGACGGATTGATTTCGTTCATCGTTTGGCCTCCTTGTATTTGCCATTGGTTAAACCGTGACGGCTTAACCCAAAACCAAGTATCTCATTGACAATATCATTGTAAGTGATCCCGCGTGCCTGCGCGATAAAAAAGAAAGCATCTTCTTGAGATAAAGACGGCAAAGGATTAACTTCCAGCATAAAAGGTTTTCCTTTTTTGTCGACGCGAAAATCGATCCTGGCAAAATCATAACATCCTAAAGCTTTAAAAGCCCTAACGGCTAATTCCTGCATTTGCGAACTTAGCTTCTTTGAAATTTGAGCCGGACAAATATACTCCACCGTATCTTTGCGCAGTGAAACACGATCGGAGGTAAAAAACACATCTCCCAGATCTTTTTTTCCGTCAATATTGATCTGAACGACCGGCATCGCCTGAGGATGTTCATTGCCCAAAACCGCCACGGTATATTCCGAACCACGGATAAATTCTTCAACCAAGGCCGGTTGTTTGTATTGCGTTGTAACTAGTTCTACCTGGCGTTTAAGCCCTTTAAAATCATGGACTTTCGCATTCTCGGTTAATCCTTTTGATGTTCCTTCGCAAGAAGGTTTCACGATCAAGGGAAAACCGATCCTGTTTTGTTTCTTCAGATTTTCACAATTGCGCGCTTCAAAAAATTTCGGCGTCGGAATTCCCTCAGCGATAAAAACGCGTTTCGCCATCACTTTGTCTAAGGTGATCCCTAGGGCTAATCCATCAGACCCGACAAAAGGAATTCGTTTTGTTTCTAAAAGAACCGGAACTTGTGATTCGCGGTTACGTCCAAAACGGCCTTCTGCAATATTAAAAACAATGTCAACGTTCAACTGATCGATCGTTTTTAAAAGATTAAAGATATTTCCGATTTTTCTAACCGTATGCCCTGCCGATTCAAACGCCTGAGTAATGCTATCGACAGTCGCGGATGAATCGTGTTCCGCATTCGCATCCGGCGGATCGCCTGCATCAGGTGTCCAATCTTGCTTTAGATCATAGGTAAGGCCGATTATCTTTTTCATTGTTTTCAATTTGTTTCAAAAAAAGAAGGGACCGCTAACGGCGAGTCCCTTAACAAAATTCTTGGTATGTTTGAAGTATGCTCCTTAGAGATGTTGCTATTTTTTTCTGCTGTTGATTTCTAAAAATACTTTTTATTTTCTCCGACGGAAAAACTAACAATTTTTTTTGAAATAAAATTCACATCAATAAATTTTAACAATACTAAATTTTTAACATACACACTGTTGATTGTCAATATTTTTTTATCATTAACGGCTTAATTCGACTTCTTTTCGTTGACAAAGATCCTTAACAGCACAGCGAGAGCAAAACGGTGATACGGGTTTACAAATATTCTGTCCCCACATGACCAATAAAGCATTATATTCGATCCAAAATTTTTTAGGCAATTTGGCGCGCAAGGCCCACTCTGTTTCTTCCGGTGTTTTTGTTGCAATATAGCCAAAACGATTTGAGATGCGATGAACATGAGTATCAACGCATATTCCTAACTTTCCAAACCCTTCTGTCATCACCAGGTTGGCTGTTTTACGCCCCACCCCGCGCAATGTTAATAATGTATCAATATCAGCTGGAACTTGGCTCGCAAATTTTTTGATCAAAGTCTGACAAATTAACTTTATATTGCGTGCTTTCGTTTTGTAAAAACCGACCGGGTAAATCGTCTTTTCGATAGTGGGAATACTGAGCCTGAACATCCCTTGAGGACTGGCCGCCAAAGCAAACAATCGCTCAGAAGCCGGCAAGGTCACTTCGTCTTTTGTGCGCAAGCTTAAAAGGCAGGATATTAAAACTAAAAACGGGCTTTTCCATTTTCTTCCAACCATGGTGACGGAAGGTGTTTTTAAATTTTTGACTTCCCGGCGCAGTGTTCGAATAATTTTTTCAATATTGGGATTATGAGCCATACCATCAAACTTTCACTTGAACAATCGTTTTGGAATGCCTATGCTTAAAGTTTTTATCTGGCCCGTATATTTCGGGCCGTCGTTATAGAAAAATCCCTTTTTAGGAAGATTGAAAGTTATTGTCCGAGAAGCATTTACGCAAATTCCGTGAATTTTCCCGGTTGTTGCGTCCAGTCCGGACGGGATATCTATAGCGAAGACACATTGAGCATATTGATTGATCGTTTTTATCATATTAAAAAATGGTTCGTTAATAGCTCGATTTAGCCCAACACCAAAAATAGCATCAACGATCAGTTGCGACCGCAAGATATCACGTCGAACCAAAGATGGAGTAGCTGTTGATCTGACAACAGGGATTTTCAAAAGGCGCAAAATTCGATAATTTAGGACGGCGTCTTCTTTTAATCGATGCGGCGAGCCAAGAATAAAAACTTTGACTTTAATTCCGGCGCCGCTTAAATAACGCGCGATGACAAATCCATCACCGCCATTATTGCCTAAACCACAAAATACTAAAACAAGATTTTTCTTTAAAGAAGACCTTTTGCTTTTAAGCGTTCGGATGATTTCTTTGGCGGCGGCACGCCCCGCGTTCTCCATTAAAACAATGGACGGAATTCCTATTTTTGTGATGGCGATACGGTCGATGCGTTGGGCTTGGGCGGATGTTAAGAATTGCTTACTTCTCATGAAAACTTTGCTCTTGGTCGGAACGCTTAAAGAGCTCTAAGAATCTGTCTTCATAGTCTTTGTAAATATGCCATTCATCTAGTTTCTTTTTGAGCTCCAAGGCGTAAGAAATATCCTTTTGGGATTTTACAAAAAGTTCTTCGATCTGAGCTTTGGCAGAAGACGGTAAGTGACTGCGCATATCTAAAACATTTTTGATCATATCAATGTCTTCCGAGCTAATAGGAAGTTCGTTCTCCTCGTCGGGAAAAGGCCTTTTGACCAGATCCATCAAGCGTTCCATTTCTTCTTCTAAAGCTTTGCCGGCTATACGTAATTCATTTAAATCTATCCGAAACTTAAGGAACTTGGCTAAAGTTTCCAGAATAGCCAAAGACGCATAAGGATTTTCGATCTGGGTCGAGTAAAATGGGATCTCTCCCAAAAGGCATGCGCCGGAAAGTTTTCTTTTCTTTGCTAATCCTAGAAAAAGCCCGTTAAGCCCGCTGATATTTCCAGAGGCAATGGGCTTAATGCCGAACTGTTCAAATTGCGTGATCAATTTTTCATGGGTAGCGGCGCACCAGACCTTTGGGGTTGCCGTATAATCAAAAGGGGTGATCATCGCCGCGAATGTTAAAAATGTGTCGATCTTAAAACCGCGGGCAAAATCCAGGATCTTGGCGCCATAGGCTAGTGCTTTTTCTGGCGAAGGTTGAAGGTCGCTGATAAAAATGATCAGGTCACGGCCGCCATCAGGGTTTTTCCAATAGAAAAATTTTCCTTCTGTGAGCTGTTCTAATTCAATAACTCCTTTTTCAACCACCACATCAGTCTGATAGAAAATCTTTTCACTGGAAAACTTGGCAAAGCATTGCGCCTTAAGTTGATTTTTTAAGTAAACAGCGGCTTTCACGGCCACATTGCCCATGCCAGGCCACGCCGCGATGAAGACAGGATTATTGAGCCTGACCTTCTTCTCGACGGTGATCATGGAGGTTTTATGTTGATTGCACTTTTTCATCGCCATCTATCTACAATATTTTCTAATCGGTTAAAAAACAATAAAGAAAACGCTATTATTCTGTGCAATTTTAAGCCTTCTGTCAATTGAAAAACTGTTTTTGTATGTTATACTTTACGCAAGTACAAAGAAGAACAGTAAAACGTTGAAAAAGGCAAACCATTTTCCTGCTGAAAGTTTTCCCAGGGAACCTCGTGTGATGAGCAAAGAGGCCGTAAGGATGGGACGCAAAGCTATAGGGTCCAGCATTTAGGACAGCCTAGCCGCCAACAAGACAAGCTATTTTTGTTTGGCCGTCTCATCTCTTAAAACAGATGAGATTTTTTTTGTGAAAACGAAAAAACGTACTAGAATAATCCTAAAAGGAGAAATAGCGATGAAGATCAAAGGCTTATCCCTTACTGAACTTTTAGTCACCGTAGCCTTAGCAACGGCTGTTTTTGGCGCAATCGCTATTGCTAATCACGCCGGTATCGACGCGGCTTTGTCCGGCAGTAGCGGCGCGGAGATCGTTGCCAGCAGCCGCAACGCCCTCACACGACTTTCCCAGGAAATTTCTCTGTCCAATGAAAATCTTATCGCGGTCGTCTCTCCTTGCGCCGAAAGTGAATGTCAGGGAGAAAAAATCCTTTACAAAGTTCCTGTAGCAGGCTTAACTCCAAAAGCCAATAGTTATTACGATCCGGATGGAAAATTAAAATTCGGCGCTTTAGTCGGCAACGCGCACAGACAGGACGCTATTTATGAAATTAAAGTCAATCCTCAAGGACAACTCGTTAAAAATGTTCTGCGTAACCCTGCTAATGACTGCGGCGACGGCGAATGTAACGGAACCGACACAGTCGTTAATTGCGGAAAAGATTGCTCATCCTGCCTCCAAGCAACGCCATTTTTCGATGGGCAATGCAGTTGGGGAGAAACTTTAGATAATTGCTTTGATGATTGCAATTACTGCGGCGATGCTGTCTGCAGTAGCACAGAGCGTTGCATGATTGACACAGTAGAAGTGCCGCCTCCTGATGTCGATGGAGATGGTAAGGGCGACGATCTTACCGGAGACTCGCCTGGCAACACTTCAGGAACGACCGCCTGCCGCAATTTCCTACTTTCTTGCATTGTTAATCTTAATCAATGTAAATCGAATATTGAGAATAAATGTACTTCTGTCGAGGGTTGTTCCTATCCCATGCCCTGCTTGGAATATCTTGAACAATGCTACGGCGACCCTGCTAATTGCGGAGAACTTGCCAAAACCGTTCCGGAAGAATGCAAGGCACATTTAGAGACTTGTAAAGGAGATCCTACCAATTGCGAATTGCAAGTTGAAAAATGCTATGACGGCTTTGAACAAAATTGTCCTTACACCATGGACTGTTTGGACGACCTAACGGCTTGCTATCAAGATGCTGATCGATGCAAAGCAGACTTGGAGGAAACTCCGCCCGAAGTTCCTCCTGTGGACCCAAATTCCGAAGAATGCGAAGCCGACTGCGGAAAATGTTTAGGAGGAGAGGATAATCCGACGACACCCGAAGATGAGATCCAAGCTGACGAAGAGGAACAAGTTCCAGAGGAACAAGTTCTAATGGATGTGTGGGATTCCTTATTTTCACAAAATTCTGGTTTAGTTTTCGCGCAAGAAACACCGTCCATCGCTTCAGCCGGCGAAACAGTCATCGCGGAAAAAATGGGCAGCCTTGATTTTACCCTCAATAAGGGAAGCCGCACGGTAGCTATTGACCTGACCTCATCCCAACCTCAGGCCGGCATTCAAAGAGGACGGACATATAAGCTAAAAACAAAAGTCTCACTCAAAAACCCGGGCTATAATTACACCACGATTGATGCCTGCGGAGATTATCTTTGCGGAGGCAGTGAAGATCAAAATAATTGTCCTCAAGATTGTTTGGAGCCGGCTGTTTGCGGCAACGGAACATGTGATGCCGGAGAAACCTGCACGGATTGTTCCGGTGATTGCGGCCAATGTCAATGTGGCGACGGAGAATGTAACGGCAATGAGGCTTGCGGATGCGCCGATTGTTCTCCTTGTTGCGGTGACGAAACCTGTGACGCCAATGAAACCTATGTTTCTTGTCCGGCGGATTGCGACGCGCCGCCGCCAGCGTGTAATAACAATGGAAGCTGTGAAGAAGGCGAAACTTGCGCTAACTGTGCCAATGATTGTTGCGCACCGCCTGATCCATGCGGCGACGGAGTATGCAAAGGCGCTGCGGGAGAAGATTGTACCAGCTGTCCCGCGGATTGCGGAGTATGTCCTCCCGCAAATTGCGGCGATAAAACATGCGACAGCAAAACAGAAGATTGTCACAGCTGTTCTGCTGACTGCGGAGCATGCCCGAAATAGAATTTCCAGGGTTTTGCTTTAGGAGAGTTCGTTATGCTTAAAAGACTTCGATCACAAAAAGGCATTTTTCTATCGCTTATCGCCTACCCTGTCTTTACTCTTTTGGTGGGATTAAGCGTTGCTGTCTTCATTCGCTCAACTAATTCCAGTAGCCAAGCCCGCGCTTTATACAATGAAACTCGTGCCGAATATAATGCCATCAAAGGTATTGAATACGCGTCACTGGAGATCAAAAAACAAAATTGGGGAACAACTCAATCTTTCCTCACTCACGCTGTCGCAAACGACGGCAGTTTCGCTTTAAGTACGTTGGCGACACCGCCTGAAGCGCAAGTTACCGGCGCGCGCATTGAGAACGGCAATTATGTCCTAGGGAATGCTTCTGACGGTTTCCAAGTTAAAGTGTACCGTTACGGTGACGAAGTTTATATGCTGTCACAAGGCACTTTGGGAAGCCAAACAAAATTATTTATCAATAAGATCGCCGGAACTTCGCTTTATAATTATCTTGGATTCTATCCGGGCAATGTTCTTTTTAGCGGAACCCTCTGGGATGCTCGAGGGGGAAAGATCCATGCTAATGGCAATATCGAATTTCGCGCCAGCGCGGTCATGAACAACGTTAACGAACTTAGCGCTTCCGGCAATGTCAGAATGAACTATGAATGGCGCGAGATCCATCCCAACGATCTAGCCATTGTGGGGCGCTACCCTTGGATGTTCTGGCCGTTTAAAAGGCCCAATAATTTTCCAAGTCCGTACAATCCTGAAGACCCCGCATATTCCGCCATTGCAAAAGACTATCGTAACGGTATTCACGGCTATTACGAAGGTGCTCGTGCTGGGCTTTTGATGTCCAATCTTGTGGAAGACGGAGGAAATTATGACGGTTCCTCGCCGACTTGCAACACTCCTACGGCCGGTTCATCGTCATGTAAATTTGTTCCTTGGGACGCGACACCTTTAGACCCTGACGGAACTCGCGAACCTATTTATCCGTGGGGAAATCCTGCGACTGCTCCGCAAGCCGGTCCATGGAACATTGATGACGGAGACCAAAGTTATGTTTATATGCAAAAAAATGTTAATTGTTTGGTGGGTTCCAATTGCGCCTCACATTTAAATCCGGATAATCAAGCATCTTTTTATGACTCAGCCATTAAAATTAATGGGATAAAAATTCCGCCTCGTTTTGTAGGCCACACCTACGATGAATTTAGGTATTACCGTAAGTACAATGAGGGCGATACTAAAATGGCTATCGATCTTACGAATGCTAAAGAACAAACTGACGCTTGGAACAACTATATCGAATCTTTTCCCGCTGATATCAACCTAGAAGAAGGCGTGATCACCGGACTTTATGATGAAGATTCCAGCCGTCCTATCGTTCAGTTTGAATCTCCCATGATCACTCCTCCGAACATTGATACAGACGCTCTCATTGCTATTGCTAAAGATTCTAACGAAGGAATGTCCATCGAGTCCAATGATCTGGGACAGATCATTGTTACCGTGAACGGCGTTCAGCGCGCTACTTTGTCGTACCTTGAAGATCCGGAAAACCCAGGAGGAACCACAGCCGCTTGCGAAGACGACGGAAACTTTACTATTTTCACGCCCAAAATGTTCGTAAACCACAAGAGTGGGAAGATGAATACCGCTGTTGAAATTGATATTGGCAATCTTATGCGCTGTGAACAAATTGCGGGTAATATCGGGAAGTGGCTTCCCAGCAATGGACTTCTTTACTCCGAGGAAAGTATCGCCTTGGCCAATGCCAAGAAAATTCCTGTTGGAGGGCTTACTTCCATCGTCGAAGGAAACCTTATTTTAAAAGGAACTTATAATCACCCTGATGATGAGGCCGATTGGGCGCCAAGCGCGTCTATTGTTTCCAATAAGATTTATCTCGCTTCCGATGGATTTAACTATCCCACAAGCTTGCCCTATCCACAAAGGCATCCGGAATATCCTTATTCACGCACATATGGCAGTGTTACGGTCCCAGCTAATAACATCGGTTTTGTTGCGGGACAATATAACTGGGTTTATGACCATGATTTCGACGGAAACAGCTCTGTCCCGGCGGCCCAACGAATGCCTAACCGTGTTAAAAAACTTGTCAACGGAGAGCTGCAGCCCATGGTAAACGGTGAGACGATCTATTATGACATTTCATTAGTTGGAAAATATGTTCGAAGTATTGACCATCTCGAACAATGGGGCTTTCATGCTAATGTTGGAGATATTAATACGGCACCAAGCCAGTGGTCGCGCGTTTACGCAACCATTATCGGCGCTAATATCGAGCTAAGCAATGAATTCCCGGCAAGCGGCCCAGTGGACGGTACCAATTGGCGAGAATGTGATCAATCAGGATACTCAGCTAGCCAAAGAATTACACCGCCCTCGTATTGCCGTAGCACTTACCCTCAATCGGATTCATTGAGCTGGGCAAGCTCACCAACAAGGATTTACCAAGAACGCTACCGCACCGATACCATTCGTCCTCCCGGAGATTATATGGGGCTTTACCAGGCGGCGCTTTTGGAAATACCCTTCACAGAGCAAAATTGGACTCACCACTACCAAGGATTGAGTTAAGCGAAAAAATCTAAAAAGATTTAAAAAGATGTGGCGTTTCTATTTTTCCGCTCCCAACCTTTCTCGATTTAATTCTTTATAACCCGTTTCACAATAGCATGTTAAGGAAAATATATATACTGCCTTTGAAAAGCAAAGAAAACGCTATCCTCATTTCTTGTTTTTCACCCATCATCAATTGAATTTTGTTTTTTACCTGCTATACTTTCTCTAAGAAATGTGATATGTTGAAAAAGATAAATCCCGAAGAAAAATAGGATTTATCACGTTAGTTTTTTATCTGACGGGGTAAACCATCCGTAAGGATGGGGCACAAAGCCAAAGGTTCCTTGTTTGCGGTTGGTTTTTAATTCGCGCAAGCGAAATAAAAACCACAAGGAAAGCCGTGCTGCCAACAAGAAAAGTCTCATCGCTTGTTTCGCGCGGATGAGATTTTTTTATTTTAAGTTCTTTTCTTCTAAAAAAGTTCTTGAAAGATAAAAATATTTCCGTTGATCACCATTGATCATCATTATTGAGGAGGATACACAATGAAGACTCAAAAAACAAAAATAATTAACGCACTCGGGTTTAGCCTCGTTGAAGTTATGACTGTTACTGTCCTTTCGGTTGCCGTCATTTCGGCGATCGCTATGGCCAGCCGAGCCGGCATCGGGTCTTCCTTGGTGACAGCCAACAAAACGGCCTCTATCGCTAGCGCGCGCAGTAACGTAGATGCGATCGCGAAAGAGCTCTCTTTCTCTAATATCAGCGATAACACTGTTCAAATCCTCCCCTGCGATTCTAATGTTAATTCCCCCAATTATTGTACAGGACTTCCACCAGGGGAGGAAAATCGCCTCTTATTTAAACTTCCCATTGCTGACACAAACCCTGTCGCCAATACTATTTTTACGCCTGAGGGTAGCGGCACGGCAAGAATTAAATACGGAGCAAATGTCAGCAATGTCCCAACACAAACAGGTTGGGTCGAATATAAGGTCACCTTTGGCCCAGATGGAAAAGAACATCTTATGCGTAATATCGTTTATTCGGATACGGTTGAGATCTGCGGTAACGGTGAATGCGAGTCCCACGAAACAGTCGAGGGATGTGCAGTAGATTGCGTTTCATGCCTGGCTCACCCCGATGTAAACGATGCCGCTCACTATGACGGACGTTGCGATAGGCCGTATGAAAATGAAACAAATTGCCTTAATGATTGTCCTCGCTGTGGTAACGGTGTCTGTGACAGAGAAGAACGGTGTATTGAACTAACAGCCGCAGAATCTGGGGGCAATGTCGCGCCGGCTGATGACCATGTCATTAACCCCCGGCTTGAAGAAGAGGATGATACAAATGTCTTTACTTCCGGAGCTAAACTTTCCGATGACGATATAAGAAATGTTAATAATGTCGGAGATACTCTTCCACGTGAAGAAATTGGACCTGGCAATGTCACTCCCGAAATCGTTATTCAATGTAATCAGGACTGCTGTCATGAATATATTCCGGATGATAATATCGGCCCCCTGGGATTTCTCGACTTATTTACCGGTACGGCTTATGCAGAAGACAATGCCCGAAGACTATCTCGAGCCACCACGCTCGGAGAGGCTAAAAGTATTTTATTCCAATATGGAGAAACTACACCTGGTGTAAAAAATGGAACTATTTTGATCACCCTTGATGCCGGAAAAGACGCAACTCCGACGACGCAAAGAACAAGTTCAAAAGTATCAACAACTGTTTTCTTGAAAAACCAAGGAATTCCCATGACGGGCGCTTTATGCGGCGATGGCATCTGTAGCGATGCAGAAAATAGCACAGAATGTCCCGAAGATTGTAATGATAATCCGGCTAATTGTGATAACGACAATATTTGTGAGGCGGCCGAAAATTGCCCGACGTGTCCCTATTGCCCTCCTTGCGCGCCACGCTGTGGTGATCAAATTTGTAATGGCAGTGAGACAAGCGGTAGTTGCCCACAAGATTGCCCCACTTGCCCTGACGGTTACTGCAACTCAGCATCGGAAAACTGCAGTATCTGTCCTTTGGATTGCGGAGCGTGTCCACCACCACCGGTTTGCTTTTTAGCAGGAACAGCCATTACCATGTCCAACGGTTCACAGAAACCGATTGAATTAGTCGAGATAGGTGATGAGGTTTTATCATTTGACGAAAATACGGGTGAATTTAAGCCTGGGAAAGTTACAGAAATTTTTGAGCATAATTCCGGCGATTATCTTATCATTAACGGAAACTTAAAAGTAACGTCAAACCACCATTTTTTAAGCGATGGCCAATGGGTTGAAATAGGTTCGCTTAAAACAGGCGATGTTCTTTTAAACAATAAAAAAGAAAATGAACCTATCCAGTCAATTGAAAAGATGACCGAAAAAGTAAAAGTTTACAATATTGAGGTAGACAGTTACCATAATTATGTCGCCGGAGGTTATGTTGCTCACAACAAGCCGCGGCCAAGGGAGCGTCCGAGCGAAAACCCTATCCATATCGGCAACTAAAAATAAAGAGGGGTTAGCATGTTCAAGAAGGCAATTTCCAACAATCAAGGTTACGTCTTAACCGTCATTGTTCTGGCGATATTACCGCTTTTACTCGCCTTTAGCGTTTCTTCATTTGTTGTTTCTATCAACAATGCTAACCAGACGCGTATCCTTTTTAATTCTTTAAAAGCGGAATACAGGGCTATTAAAGGCATTGAATACGCCGGCATTGAAGTTAAAAGACAAGCTTACGGTTCAGACGAATTTTTAACGCATGAGTTGGATATCGCTTCAGGTGAGCTGACTTCTGTTACAGCTAATGGGACTTGCCCTCCTTTTCAAATCCACGATAACGACCTAGATGGCGTTGACCACATGGAGCAATTAGAAGATTGTTCTTATGCCAGAACCGCGGCCTTTACCGGTGAGACCGAATTTGAGGTAAAAGTTTACCAAAAACCCAGCCCTTCAGGCGGAGATAATATTATTTATGTACTTTCTAAGGGCATGGCCGGTGGACAGACAAAGCTTTATATCAATCAACTCCCCGGAACTTCCCTATATAATTACCTCGGTTTTTATCCGGGGAATGTCAATTTTGGATGGCAAACCTTTGATGCTAAGGGCGGCAGAATTCACTCTAATAACAATATTGAATTTGGGTCTGACACAGAAATAAATAATGTCAGTGAGTTAAGCAGTTACGGCAATATGTACGTTTACACCGGAAAATCCGTCATGCCGGGAGACGAGAACAGCCAATACGGTTGGCGTTACCCATACGTTATACCCATCGGATACAGCGCCGCAAATCCACCGCCCAACAATGCCACAGGAAGCTATGCTAATAAGGAAGACGGTTATTATGCCGGCGAACGTCTTGGCCTTTTGGTGTATGATCATCGTGCTGACGGCGAACATTTAAACGCCGCCGGAAATGCTCTTATACCCGGCCCTGGCTTTCGTTATTGGAGATCTTCTGATCCTAATCCTGATCCCTTAATAAATATAAGCCCTATTTATCCATGGGACGATTTCAACGATGCAACATCCACAAAACCTCGCTCTCCCGACCAGCGCGACATCAACGGAGATGGCACCATTGATGACGTTTGGGATTTAGGCAGCGTTGATCGTAATTATATTTATCAAGAACAAAATGTTAATTGCAGCCCTACTCCTTTTAGTCCCGCGGGAGCTTGCGCCACCGCAAATCCTGTCGCTAATAACAGTAATTTTTATGGCTATACACTTAGAATAAACAATACATATCTCCCTTCCCGAACAACGACGCCAAATTTATTAAGTGATAGTGCTTACGGCCCCGCTAACTATTATGAGCAACCGGCTTATTACGGGCACTCCTTATCGACAGACCCAAAGAAACGCAGAGAAACATTTCATTCGGAATTTACCCCGACAGCGTGGGATGATCTTATGAATAACTTTCCTATTGACCCGGTAACCGGACGTGTTGTCAACGATGACGGCAGTATTTCGATTACCGGAATTTATGATGAAGCTGCTAGCAGCCCTGTCATCAAAGCTGGACCCTTGCGCGGCGGAAATTATATTTCCCCACCTCCTATTGATGTTCCGGCGCTTCAAGCAGAGGCCGAAGAATCAGGCCAAGGAATGTCTATTAAAAGTATCGTCAACGATTCCGGTGAGACGAAGATTCGCATAACAGTCAACGGAACACCTCTGCCAAATGATCTTGATCCGGCGCAAGGAAGCACATTGGAGTGCACCGGTAATTCCGGGTCTGTTACGGCATTTGAGTACAAAGAATTCATTAACCCGGAAAGCGGACGTCTTAACAACGCAGTGCGTGTTGATGTTGGGAAACTTATTGAATGCAACAATCAAGAAGGCCAGCAAGGACGATGGCTACCTAACAATGGGCTTATGTCCGTATCGGACTACGGTGTTTCTTTAAAAAATTCCTCTCAGCTTCCGACAGGAGGCCTCACAACTATTTCTGAAGAAAATGTATTTTTAGAAAGCCATTATAATCATTGGACACGTGACCAAAGTGCAAGCGGAACTACTCCACCCGCATCCGGCTGGAGCTGGCAGCCTTCGGCTATTATCGCCGCTAAACGTGTTTATCCGGTTTCCGGAGGATTTTTTGGCAGCGATCTATCAAGACTTCCCGTTCCCTATTACCATGCTAATTTCCCCTATGAAAGCACTTATACTGATTCTAACGGAGACGAAAGAACCATCCCTGCAGGCAACGGTTGGACAGCAACCGACGAATTTGGGACCTTCAACTGGCTAGGAAAATATGATAACTTAATGGCCCCAAAAGTTGATGAAAGCAACACAGAAAGTTTTCGCACTGCAGGCCAACCTGCCGATCCCAACTATGGAAATTATTATTTTGACGTATCTTTGATCGGCCCTTACGCCCATGACCCAAGAGTATTGGAACGATGGTATTTTAACCGTACCCCAGGAGATGAATTTACTACTCCGCCAACAAATACTATGGGCCATAGATTCGCTATTTTTACGGGCGCTTTTGTACAGTTAGAAACCCCGTCTTTTCCAGCCAACGGCTCTATTGATGGGAAAAGCGAACGCCGATGCACCGATTCTGTTGTCCTTAACGATCCTGGCGGATATGCGATGGGCGGACTTCCAATCCCCTGTCGCACGGTTGCCGGCGGAAGCGGCACTTCAGCTTTCTTATTTCGTGCGGCCAACGAAGAAAAAATCTATCAAACCCGCTATCTAGCTAATACCATTCGTCCTCCGGGAAACTATGTGGGACGATATCAAGGTGTTTTACTTGCTATTCCTTATACAGATCACAACTGGAACTATCATTACGCACCGTTAGGATAAAGGATTAAAAAATTGACGGCGCCCCGACAAAATGTCGGGGCGCCTTTTTTATTATCCTATTTTCTAAATTCTCCCTTAAAACGTATATCCCATTTCTTCCAATAAGGAATGATCTTCCCGCCATTTCTTTTCCAGCCGGACAAAGATCTCCAAGAAAACTTTTCCTCCCAAGATTTCTTCCAGTTCTTCTCGTGCCTGCGTCCCTACTTTTTTTAAAATTTGGCCGCCTTTTCCAATAACAATTTCTTTTTGTGATTCACGCTCCACCAAAACCTGCGCGCTAATATAGGTCAGTTTATTTTTCTTTGGCACAACTTGGTCAACCACCACCGCCAAAGAATGCGGAACCTCATCACGCATTAATCTTAAGAATTTCTCACGGATAATATCAGCGATCATAATTTTTTGCGGAACATCTGAAATAATATCCTGCGGGTATAAAGCCGGCCCCTGAGGTAAGCGCTCAAAGATCAAGTCCAGCAATGTATCAACATTATGTCCTGTCTTGCTCGACAACGGTAAGAGAACCATTCCTTCAATTTCCGTAACAGGTTTTTTCTTGATCTCCTGCCAAAGCTCGATATACTGCGCGACATATTTGCCCTTTAGGTCAATTTTATTAAGACCCACAATAATCGGTGCTTTAATGTTTCTTAGGCTCTCAATCACCACTCGCTCTTCTTTTCCTGTTGCTTCGCTTGAATCGACCAGATGAATAATGCAATCCGCTCCGTCTAAAGCCGCCAAAGAAGATGTATGCATGAATTGATCCAGCTTATCTTTGCCCAAATGCACACCCGGCGTATCAATAAAAACGATCTGTCCTCGCTCATCATTATAAATGCCTCTCATTTGATGACGGGTTGTCTGCGGCACCGTAGAGACAATGGCTACTTTTTCTTTGAGGATATAATTGACGAGAGTAGATTTTCCCGTATTAGGACGGCCGACAATGGAAACAATACCTGAGCGAAGATTTTCTTGATTAGAGAGTTGCGTCATGCTGATTTTTTCCGGTACAAAAGAGTGATGACCACCACAATCGTAAAACAAATAATATTGATAATATTAAACGCCTTCCAAACCACATCTTTAGACGTTAACCCCGACGGTGCCATGAACAAAAGGCAGACCCAAACACCCCCCGCCCACCAAAGGCTGATATCATGCGAAGATCTTCTTTTGATGATCCGCGCGATCAAAGGGATATTCCAAAGAGGTAAAATAACCGCCGCGATCAGGCCCATCGTTTCGATCCAATGGCTCATCATAAAATGATCTTAGATCTTTCCGTTGATTAATTGGCAGGCTTGATTGACAAACTTTTCTATGGTTTTTTTATTGTTATGGATACGGCACCCCGCCACATCCGGATGGCCGCCTCCGCCATAAGATGTCGCTAAGCGCCCGACATCAATGTCGCCTTTGGACCTAAGGCTTACACGCAGCATATTATTCTCGATCTCCCGGAACAAAAGAGACACTTTGACATTTTCAATGAACATCATCTCATCGGGAACCGCGTCAACGTCTTCCTTGCTTCCTTTAAATTGTTCAAAATCTTTTTGGTAAATAATAGACCAGGCAAGTTGATTTTTTGCTTTAAATGAAACTCTCGATAAACATAGTCCCGATAGTTGCACGGCGGAAGGTTTTTTCTGCCAATAATAACGGTCGGAAATACGGCGAAAATTGATCCCCACGCGCATGATCTTGGAACAGATCTCAAAAGTTGTCATATTGACATCGTGCCGGCTAAAAGAAGACGTTTCCACCAAGGTTGACGTAAGCAAGCACTCAGCGATTCGTTTGTCTAAGGGGATTTTTAATTCACTTAAAATCCAAAAAATGATTTCTCCGACCGAGCAAACGGCCGTATCAACAAGCTGTATATCCCCAAATTTAGTCCGGTACGTGTGGTGGTCTATTTCCACAATACGCTTTGACTTCTTAAAAACATCCTGGATCCGGGATAATTGATCGATATCACCACAATCAACGCTGATCGCTAGATCTGCCGGTTGATGATGATGTTGTTTGATACGTTTTGCTCCGGGTAAAGTTTTATAACGCGCCGGAACCTTGTCAGGACAAAGCATTTCAACCTTTTTTCCGAGCTTCGATAAACCAAATCCTAATCCCAGCATTGACCCGATGGCATCTCCGTCGGGATTCATATGACAAGCGACGATAATAGTGCGGCTGTCTTTAATAAGCTGAGCGATCTCTTTTAAATTTACATCAAACCATTTAGATTTCATTCATAGGCCCTTCGGTTGTCGATCGTTGATGATCAGGGAGCAATAAACTCTCTTAATTTTTTAAGGCGTTGATTCATTCTTGCTAAAGTAAGGTTTTCTGTTTGATCCGGGCCAAAACCCTGGACATTAAAGGAAGCGGCCGTTGTCGCGTACAAAACAGCCTTTCTAAATGTATCACGATTTATCGTTTTTGCACAACTTAAACATCCCATGAGGCCACCGGCAAAAGTATCCCCGGCACCGGTAGGGTCTACCACTTCTTCAACCGGAAAAGCCGGAAAAGAGAAGCTGAACCGGTCACTATAGAATAAGACGCCGTGCTCGCCTTTTTTGATGACGATCCAGCGGGGGCCGATCTTTCTAAGGAATTTAGCAGCTTTAATAATATTCTGTTCTCCGGTCAGCATTCTTGCCTCACCATCATTGGCGACAAAAAGATCCACCCTTTTCATCAACCGTAAAAGTGAAGGCCTCTTGATCTTGATCCAAAGATTCATGCTGTCTAGCCCTACCATGCGTGGTTTTTTCATAAGGTTAAGCAGGCTTATCTGAACATCGGGATCAATATTCGCTAAAAATACGTTCGGAATATTCTTTTGCTGTAAAGAAATCTCCGGAATAAAGTTCTCCAAAACACCCAGATGCGTCGCGTGCGTCAAAGCCGCGTTCAAGTCCTCTTTTTTATATTCCCCATCCCAACGAAATGTTTCTCCGGAAACACGGCTAAGCGACGTTAAGTCAATGCCTCTTTTTTTAAGAAATTGAAAATGTTTCTGAGGAAAATCTTTCCCCACCACGGCGACTAAATGCACCTTGGTAAATAAACGCGCGGACATGCAAAAATGCACCGCCGAGCCGCCTAAAACATTTTTCTTCGCACCGGCCGGTGTTTTAATGGAATCTAACGCCACTGTTCCCACAACAACTAAACTCATTTTTTATCCTTTTGTTATTCGCCGATAATTTTTACCAAAACTCTTTTGCGCCGGCGCCCGTCGAATTCTCCGTAGAAAATTTGTTCCCACGGCCCAAAGTCAAGCTTGCCATTTGTCACCGCCACTACCACTTCGCGACCCATGACCTGACGTTTTAAATGCGCGTCAGCATTATCTTCTCCCGTGTCATTATGGCGGTAAAAAGATACCGGTTCATGGGGAGCGAGTTTTTCCAGCCAATCATCATAATCTTTGATAAGGCCGTTCTCATCATCATTGATAAAAACACTCGCTGTGATATGCATAGCATTCACTAAACAAAGGCCATCTTTAATACCACTTTTATCAATAAGTTCTTGGACATTATCGCTGATATTAATATAATCTCGTCGATTTTTTGTATTGAACCAAATTTCTTCCCTATAAGATTTCATTGATTTTACTCTTTCCACAAGATAACTTGGTTTACTTAATCATCGCCTTTAAATATCTTAACGCATCAATATTCTGAATTGAATTTTGCGCTGCATTCAAAACTAGTTGTGCTTCTTGGGCGCGGTTTAAACTTGAATAAATCTGTATAAGGCGTTCATATAAGGTTAAATTATTTGGCATTATTTGTATACCTTTTTTTAAATAGAAAATTGCCTGATCAGATTTACCCGCTGTCATATATTGCTGGCTTAAATGAACATACGCTGCAGTAAAAAACGGATTGGCATTAATGGCTTCTTTAAAATAATTAACTGTTTCTTGAAAATCATCTCGGTTACAGAGCCCCAGAAAGTAAGGCGCTCTATATGCAAGGCCTAAAGAATGATAGGCTTGCGGATTTTTTTCCTTAAGCTTCAGGCACGTTTTAAAAGATTTCGCAGCGTCAGAAAATTTATCTACTTTAAGATGTTCTAAGCCGAGAATAAAATATCCTGCCGGATGATCAGGAAAATTTTTAACCCAGCCCGATGCGATCGTGTAATTACTATGCCATAAACTATTGACCGATAGCGTTAAGGCCATGCACAAGCCGATAATAAACGTATTAAGTATTATCTTAAACGATTCCTTAAAATATTTTGAATACACTTGCCAAAAGCCAAAAGCCAAAGCAGCAAAGATCCCGATGGACGGTAAATACACAAAGCGATGCGCAAAAGGATTTGTTAAAGGAATGACATTCGAAATAGGGATAAAAAAGACGATGAACCACAGCATAAAGAAAGAAGTAAACTTGTTTTTGTAGAAGTATTTTACGATAAGACTAATAAATGAAATAAAAAGAATCATCAGGCTATAAAATAAAATGGAAGGACCCATAACCAAGAAATTAAGAAACGGCATATAAAATGGCGGCAGCGATGTAATCACGAAAGGATTGAATATCGCGTAAACATACCCGGCCCAAGACATGAGAATGACAGAAAGATTTACAAAGATACCTTGGTCAGGTATCAAAGGAGAATTCAAGGCACTATTCGGAAAGACCAAAAAGTAGACATATAAATAGAAAATGGCGACCAGTAGGTATCCTATATAAAACCACTTTTGTGTCTTTAAAAGACCTCGGCGAAAATAATAATCATATGACAAAAAGATTATTGGCAACGTGATCGCTGATTCTTTCGCAAATAAAGATAAGAAAAAGGCTGCCAAAGATAATCCATAAAATAGCTTTCTCTTATTTCCATCGCAAGTTGGGTATCTAGTAAATAGTAAAAAAGACAGAAGAACAAAAAATAATGACAACAAATCAGCTCGGTAACCGATATTGCAAACAGCTTCAGAATGGATGGGGTGCACACAAAACAAACTTGCTGTTAAAAACGCAACACCGCGTAACTGGATCATGATCATAATTAGCGCATAGACCAAGAGAGAATTTGCTAAGTGAAGGACAAGATTATGGAGATGATAACCGAAAGGATTTAGTTTCCAAAAAGCACGATCAAGAAAATAGGTCGCCGAGAGAACCGGGCGGTAAGAAACTGAACCAGATCCCCAGTCTTTCCTATTGAAATCCGTAGAGTGAGATGTAGAAATGTAACTTTTCTGGACCAGGCGAGGAATATTATCCCAGGACGAATAAAAAGGATTATCTACAATAACAATGTGGTCGTCACCAACAAAACCATTAAAAACCGAATTTGCGTACGTGATAAGCCCGATAAAAACGAGGATCAGTATAGATTTTTTATGGAATAGCATTTAAATGATAGGCGTTTCCTGGCAGTTTCTGAAAAAGATCTTGTATAAAATTTTATTCAGAAACAATATCATACTGCGATAAAGATAGCGGATTAAAGCCTTGGATGGCCATGATCATATAGGCTGTTCCCGCGATAGAACCGGTTGTGGTTCCGTGCGGCGTTCTCCACCCATGGCCCGTATCGGCATCTTCCAGTGTCGCGTAAGGAAGACACCCTTCTCCCTGGCCCGTCAACGAAGGACTGGCAATAATAATTTTATTAAGTTCATTAAGGTACATCTTGGCTTTTTCTTTGTAATAATTGGCTTTGACCGTATTGTCTTTTTGCGTGAAAAAATCTCCTAAGATCTGATAGGAAACGATCATCTGCGATGTCCATTCGGGAGAAACCATGCCTCCTCGCGGCATATGAGTCTTCTTGGCAAAATCAAATCCGTTTAAAGTGACATTCATGCCGCTGGGACGTTTAAAATCAACGGAAACCGCGCAATGCTCCTCGGCAAATCGCATAATTTCTTCCGGATCCATTCCCGCAGCTATAAGCCGCTCGGGGCCTATCGCCGCCAAAGCCCAGGCAAAGGTATCGGTGGCGATGGTCGAATCACCGCGGCCGCGTTTCACGGGCGGCCTGCGATAATCGGGGCTATGCGGTATTAACGCGTAAGTTTTAAGCCAATCAAAAACTTTTCTTTGCGCTAATGCGTATTTTTCTTCCTTCGTGTGCTGATAAAGCATGCCAAAGAAAGCGTAGGCGTCTAAATTATGTTCCGTGGAGAACCAAGAGAATTGCGGGCCGCCGCGCAGTCCCCCCGCCGGATCTTGCTCTTGAATAGAGATCAGCCAATCTCCTATTTTCTTTGCCAAAGTTAAATATTCTGTATCTTTTGTTTTTTCAATATACTGAAGAGCCGCGATACCAAGCCATGTGTTCGGACCCACGTGAACAGTATATTCCGAGATCTGTCCGGAATCAAAATAGTACCCATTTACAAAACCATCAAAATCATCGTTTAGTTTCCGGACAAAGAAATTAAGGATCTTGCGTGCGGATTCTATGTCGCCAAACAACAAAAAGGCATTAACCGCCAAGGCCTGGTCATAACTAAACGCCCAATGTTCAATGATCCCGACATCACCTTCGAAGCTTAAAACCAGCCCCGTCGCAGAACTTTGATGGTTTTTGATCCACCGGTACATTTTCTGGACAACCGTTTTTTGCAATCCTTCCTTCTTATGCTCTAAAAGCGCGAATTCATCCGCCATCATATTCTCTTTTTTCAAAAGAGCCGCGTATTCATTTTCTAAAGGAGATTTTCTTCGAATAAGATCAGCAATTTGTTTCTTTAAGCCATCTACTTTTTCGGTTGAAGCCTGAAGCTGGCCGTTGAGCTCAACTTCCGTTTGAGACTTTGCGGAAATAGCTTCTTGGGCAACAAGTAATTGTGCTTCCAGATCCTTCATTCGGCCGGCGTATTCCTCCAATTGTCTGGCTAAGGCTTCTTTCTCGTAGGCAATACCTTTAAGGCTGTACGTTGCCATTGTTTCTTGTTGTTGTGTCGTCACCAAAGTATTGATCAGCTTTTTATTGGCTTCACGAAGGCTAAAATTATATAAAGCGCTGGCTGCGAAAGCTAAGACAAAGAAGAGCGCTATTCCTACGGCTGCCTTAAGGCGAAAGTGTATCCATTGGGCATGAAAAAGCATCCGGTTTAAATCTTTTCCGTCGATATTTGTAAATTTCAAACCCACCAGGTAACGTTCGGGCGCCACCTCTTTAAGATGCTCGCTCCACATAATATCCGCCGAGGCTTTAATGGAACGAGCGCCCAACGGAATTCCGATTCTCAGTTGGAGAGGCATCCCCCGCGTGTCTAAAAGTTTCTTGATATCTTCGGAAGCAATGTGGACGCTTAAACAAATACCGCCTTTGCTGATGTTGGATGTAAAGCCCTGATGCCAATCAAGGGTTTGAGTAGCTTGGGCGGAACGCGCAAAAGAAAATTCTACCGGAAAGACACTTTCTAAACGAAGATATTGGCGTTTTTCGGAAACACTTTGATCGGATTTATTTTGGCCGGAGCTCTTCATAGGCTTAGCTGGTAATTCTGCGCCAGATCAATTCGTTTAGAGATCGGCGGATGATCATAAAGAAATATTTCAGTCAATAATCCCGGATTAAATTCGGATAGATTTTTGACCCCAAGTTTTTTCATCATAGAGATAAAATGTTGCGGCGCTAATGTCGCCTTTAAACTAAACAAGTCCGCTTTCACCTCCAGATAACGGCTGAAACTGTTTGAAAGCGGCATCATCAAGAAGCTAAACATCGAAAAGGCCACAGCCAAGACAGGAAAAAAAGCAATATCCGCAATATGGATAGCGGGTGAATGCGCCGCAAAAACTTCCCACAACCGATTCATGATAAAAAATCCAAGCAGCGTTGTTAATGTATGGAAAATGGTAAGCTTAAGAATGTCATGATGTTTATAATGTCCGATCTCATGAGCGACAACAGCCTCGATCTCGGGAATAGAAAAATCACTAACGAGCGTATCGCTTAGAACAACACGCCGCCCTTTTCCCAAACCGCAAATAAAGGCATTGGCTTTTTTCGTTTTCTTAGAAAAATCCACCATGTAAGCATTTTGAACGGGGATCTTTGCTTTTTCAAAAAGCCCTAAAATTCTTGCCCTTAATTCTTCATTGCCGATCTTTGAATATTTATAAAAGATCGGAATGAGCACGTTTGGCGTTATTTTGGCTAAGATTAATGTCAAAAATAACCAGAATGCCCCTGCCCAGACCCACCAGGTTCGAGGAAAACGATCAAGAAGAATATAACCAACCTCGACGATCAAAAGCGTTAACATAAGTTGCAGAAAGAATCTTTTAGTAAGATCCCAAAGCCATTCATGGAATTTCTGATTAGACAATTGGAAGCGGTGTTCCAGGATAAATTCGCCTAAAAAGTCCAAAGGAAAATGAACGAGCAAAAGCCCCAGGCTTAAAGCACACATATAGATCGCGTTAACAATAAAAAAGTTCTGAGAAAAACCATAAGCAATATCTCGTAATGCCACCGAAAGCCCGCTTAAAAAAAAGGCAAGGAAGATAATAATATTGGCTAAAAAGCCAATAATAAAAATGATCTTCCTTGCCTGCTGATATGCTTTTGATGCCGGATGGCCGTCCATAATTGTTAGGAAGTTTTTAAAGAATCCGCCTTACCTTTGATTTTTGACAGAAATTGTTGAAAACGATCATCCGCGCGCAGCTTGATCAAATCCGCATCATGTTCCAAATAAGAGAAATCTTTATACCCACGCTTCACCGCCTGCTCGATTGATTGCAGCGATTTATCAATATCTCCCAAAAGCGAATAGCTGCAGGCTAAATTATAAAAAACCAGCGGGTCTTCAGGCTTTAACTTGGCTAAACGCTCGTCAACATTCAAACCTTTTTCATAGAGTCCTCGTTTTGTATAGTGATCGCCTAAGGCGATCAGGGCCTCGGTAAAATTAGGACTATATTTTAAGATGCCCTCATAAAAGGCGATCTCAAAATCAAGATTATCTTGTTTTTTGAATTCTTTTTTCATAAATTTCTCGGATAAAAAATATTTTAAGAGCCGATGTAACTGCGTAAACGCGCCATCGCTTCTTTTAGATTTTCATAACTGGACGCATAAGACATGCGCACGTAACCTTCTCCCGATCGGCCAAAAGCCACTCCGGGAACAACAGCAACTTTTTTCCGGCTTAAAAGATTCTTGGCAAAATCCAAAGAATTTTGTTTTGTTATTTTTATCGACGGTAAAACATAAAATGCTCCTTGCGGATTAAGGCATGTCAATCCCATTTCGTTTAAGCTCTCCACCACAAAACGGCGCCGGCGCATATATTCTTTTTTCATGTCGGCAACATCTTTAAATCCGCTTCGAAGCGCCTCTAGAGCAGCCATCTGACTGGTAATAGGGACGCACATGATCGTATACTGATGCACCTTGGTCATCCCGGCAATGATCTTAGACGGCCCGCAAACCCATCCCAAACGAAAACCTGTCATGGCATAAGCTTTAGAAAATCCGTTAAGATAGATAACTCTCTCTTTCATGCCCGGTAAAGATGCTAAAGGCGTGTGGTCAAAATCATACGTCAACTCATCATAAACTTCATCGCTGATGACGAGAAGATTTCGCTTGATCACAACGCGACAAATTTCTTGAAGTTCTTTCTTTGTGTATGACGCTCCCGTCGGATTACACGGATAATTGATCATCAGGGCTTTGACTTTTCTGTCGCAAGCTCTGTCAATTTGCTGAGGCGTTAATTTAAATCCGTTCTTGCTCTCTGTATCCAGAAAAACCGGAATGCCGCCCGCTAAATCCACCATCGGCCCGTAAGAAACAAAGCACGGTTGATGAATGAGAACTTTGTCACCCGGATTTAAAATAGTGCGCATAGCGACGTCAATGCCTTCACTCACTCCGACGGTCAGAAGAATTTGTTCTTCCGGGTCATAGCTAAGCCCATAACGTTTTTGTAAGAAACGTTCAAGTTCCTTGCGGACTTCGATCATCCCCTTATTGGACGTGTAGGACGTATATCCTTTTTCCAAGGAATAAATAGCCTTTTCCCGAATATGCCACGGTGTGACAAAATCCGGTTCGCCCACACCTAGCGAGATCACGTCTTTCATCCCTAACACCAGATCAAAGAACGCACGGATCCCCGAAGGCGCCATTTGCTCTACTTTTTTTGAGATCACGATATTTTTCATTTTATTTCACTGCAACAGTCTTAGTAAGAAATGTTGAGCCTCTTACGCTGTTGGCTCTTTTTTAAGACTTGTCCGTCTTCTTTGTATTTTTTTAACAAGAAATGTGTTGTTGTCTTGCGAACATTTTCCATCGGCGAAAGTTTGGAAGCCACAAAATTGGCGACAGTTTGAATATTATCCCCTTCCACCACCACCAAAAGATCATACGCCCCCGACACCAGATAACAACTGACCACTTCCGGAAAACTATAGATCCTCTCCGCCAGATAATCAAACCCGACATCTTTTTGCGGTGTAATGCTGACTTCAATTAAAGCTCGCACTAAAGGACGATTTTCTTGCAACAGTTCTTGATTGATCAGAGTTTTATATTTAACAATGATGCCGTCTTGCTCATATTTTTTGATGGCCTTGGTAATCACCGCGACGGATTTTCCGGTCAGCTTGGAAATTTCTTCGGGGCTAATACGCGCATCTTTAGATAATATTTCTAAAATCTCATCCATGAACATCCTCCTTTTTTCAATAATAATCGACGGGAATAAAGGCAAAAAGTAATTTTACTTCGCTGCTTTACTTTTCTTTTGGGAAAGTTCTTTGCGTAGTTTGAGCAAATTACGCTTGGCTTCGTCGTCTTTGGGGTCAACCTTTAAAGCGTTTTGATAACTTTTGATGGCGTCGTCAAGATTTCCCATCTGATAGTAAACATACCCTAAATTAAAATGAATATCTTTCTTGGAAGCGCCCAATTTCAAGGCTTGCTCATAACAAACAGCGGCCTGAGGATACAACCCTTGCGCGGCATAAGCATAGGCCATAGCCTCCGCTTCCCCTTTGCTCTGGGGAATATCTTTGAGAGCTGATTCCGTCGCTTCTTTAACATACACTTCCTTCTGCGCGTCCAGCAAGGCCTCGGTCATGGCATTTTGCCGCTTTAAAACAGCGATGGCTCCGTCAAGATCGGTTACTTTGATCTGTAGATCCTGACGCTCAGCCTGCAGGCTTTCTAATAATTTCACAGCCTCTTGCGACGCTGTTGATGCCGGTTGAACGTTCTGGGAAGATCTTTGCTCATTGATCTTGTTGACCTTTTCTTGAAGCTGTTGATTACGTTTTTGCAAATCGCTTTGCTGCGCAGAAATCTTTTCCACGGTTTTTTGTTGCGCCTTCTGCGCTTCACTATTTTTTTGGGTCAAGACCTCAACTTCCCGAGATGTTTTTTTAAGATCTGCTTGCGCCTTCACCAGCTGGGCCTTTAATTCCTGATTGGGGCGAGAAGCGGCTTTCGGTTTTTCCTGGGAAACTTGCTTTTGAGCCTGCGCTAACGCTTCATCAAGTTCTTTTTGCTTTTGCTGGCTTTGGCTTAATTGTTCTTTTAAGCTATCAACCTGAGATTTTTTCTCCGCGGCTTCCTTGTCGAGCGCAGAACGTTGCAACTGCGTATCTAATTCTATCGCGATCGCTTTAGCTTTTAATTCTTCGACTTGCGCTTCCCAAGGTTTTTGCTTTTTTTCCAAATTCGACAACTCTGTTTCAAGGTCTGTCTTTTTCTTTTCTAAAGCCGAAAGCTCCGATTGAGCATTTTTTAATGTTTTTTGTAATTCTTTTGTCTTTAAAACAGTTTCATCGATCGCTTTTGTTATTCGCCCAGGCTCGTTTTCCAGGTTGGCATTTTCATCTTTGGCCGCCTTTATGAGATCCTGGGTGTCCAAAGCTTCTTTGCGTAGGGCTTCATTGCCGGAAGTCAGTTCATCATTTTTCTGAAGTAGGACATCAACGCTGTCTTTAAGGTCGACAACGCTTTCTTTCCACACGGATTCAACAGCCCGTATATCGGTGGCTGTTGCCGGTTCCTCGGCTTTTAGGAAAGCCACCGGGACAAAAGAAACAAAAGCCAACGTTATAAGTATATATACTCTCATAGTTCTTAATTATAGCTTCCGGCAGTAAATAGAGCAAACAGAAACTCACAAAATTTTAGGCGAGGTATTGCTGGGCAAGATGCTTGTATCGCTTTGATAATAAAGAGGTTATTTCTCCCGGCTTTCCTTTTGCGATCATTTTTCCGTTAACAAAAGTAATCGGTATAATTCCCCAGAGAGAATTGGTTAAGAAAGCTTCCTGAGCGTTAAATAATGACTCCTCCGTAAGATTTTTCTCCCGGCAAATTATTCTTTTTTCTTTGGCTATTTTCAAAATACACTGACGCGTAATTCCTTTAAGGCAGCCGCAGGAAAGAGCGGGAGTTAAAAGGATATTTTTACGGATAACAAATATGTTACTGCGGCTGCCTTCCGCAAGAAACCCTTGGCGATTCAGCAAGATCGCTTCATCACATTTTTTTTCTTTCGCTAGCTTATACGCTTTGAAATAAGCAGTATAAAAAAGTGATTTTACACGTGATTGTCCTTGAGCGCGGTCAATGCGCACCGGAACAATGACGGATTTTAATCCTCGACGGAATTTTTGCTTTGACAATTCAGCATAAGGCAAGGCGACAATGGCGAATCGCACTATCTTCTTTTCCCGCCAGATTTCCCAGCGCAAACGCGCTTCATCTAAATGATTAGCATTTAAAACAACCTTAGAAATAGTATTTATTTCGTTGGGAGAATATGAAATCTTTATCTTCAATTTCCTTAGACCAAAACAAAACCTATCCCAATGTTCTTTGAAAAAAAATATTCTTCCTTGGCAGGCGCGCATCGTTTCAAAAACGCCATACTTATTGATAGCGCCCGGTGTCAACGCCCGCAAATCAGCCGGGCTTGCCAGAACCATTTTTCCATTTATGAAAATAAGTGGTTTTTTCATGATGGAACCCTGCAAAGAGCTTTCTTAAGAGACTCCATCAGGGCTTTTGCCTTAACAAGTGTTTCTAGGTATTCGTCCTGAGGATTTGAGTCCGCTACAATGCCTCCTCCAACGTGAAAATAGGCTTTTTGTTTCTTCAACAATAGTGTACGGATCAAAACATTAAAATTCATGGGCCCTGAAAAACTGATGTATCCTAAAGCACCCGTATACAAACCTCGACGATCAGGCTCTAGTTCCTCGATAATTTCCATAGCCCTGATCTTAGGGCAACCGGTAACCGAACCGCTGGGAAAACAAGCCTTGATAACATCAAAACAATCTTGACCGGAGCGCAAAATCCCGCGAACAGCCGACGTGGTCTGAAAAACCGTTTTATAACGTTCTAAAACGCGCATCTTTTTAACATGCACCGTTCCATAACGACACACTCTACCTAAGTCATTCCGTTCCAGATCGGTGACCATGAGCAATTCCGCTTTTTCTTTTCGGCTTTGTAAAAGCTCTTTTTGATTTCTTTGATCTTCACTTTTACTTGCTCCCCGCGGACGCGTTCCTTTCATCGGAAAAGTTTCCACCGCGCGGTTATTGACCCGTAAAAATTCTTCCGGAGAACTGCTGATAATCTGAAAATCGCCGCCGTTAAAATAACCGCCGAAATACGACGGAGAAAGCGCGCGTAAAGACTCATAAAGACTGACCGGACAAATGTCTTGGCATTTCAAACCGATATCCACGCAAAATCTTTGAGATAAATTGACCTGATAAATATCGCCTTTTTTAATATAATCCAGGGCTTTACGCACAGCCGCACAATAACGGCTTTTGGTGAAATTACTTTTAAGCGCTAAATTCTGGGCGCGGAATATCTTTTCAGAAAAACCTTCCTTGCGACCTTCCTGTTGCTTAAGGCGCTTTAAGATTTTTTTTATCCGTTCTTCGGATCTTTTTTTCGCTAAAAAAGCACTTTTTTCCGGAAGGCCTGTCGAAGAAATAATGATCTTCTTAGCCAAATGATCAATGGTGATCACTGTGTCATAAGCGCCTAAAAGGCCGTTTGGGATCAAATCTTTACCGTGGGATTTGCGTTTTATTTTTTCTAGGCCCAAGCCAAAATCATAACCCAAATAACCCATCATTCCCGCCGGAAAAGGCGTGGGATAATTGCGAGAAGACATTCGAAAGGAGTTAAAGATCTTTCTTATATCAGAAAGAGGGTCATTTTTTGAAGCCTTTACAACCATAAACGGATCAAAACCGACAAAAGAAAATCGCCCCCGCGAGGGATGGCGAAGACTGCTGTCTAAACAAAAAACAAAAGGTTCGTCTTTGAACAAACGAAGAACGTGGGCAGCCTCCCCTTTAAAATCATAACTTTTCCAAACGCAAGATCCTGTCAAAATATTGGCCTCTTAAATATTGAATAAGAAATTCAGATCAGAAAAATTCTGTAAAATACGCGGCTAGATCGGCAACACCTATATCTGAGATCTCTCAGGATTTTTTCCTTCTGAATGTTCCGTTAATTTACGGAAAATTTCTAGCGTCATCATCACATCGGCTAAGGCGCGATGCTGTTGAGGCTCTTCGATGTTCAAACATTGAGCGACATGCCACATCGGATAACGTTTTAAATTCGGCAAGAATTTTCTGGCCATCCTTAAGACATCAACGGTCACGATATCAGGCGGAAGGTCTTTTTCGATCAGCATAAGTTCATTACGCAAAAATCCCATGTCAAATCCGACATTATAGCCAACTAAGGGGCGAGAGCCGGCAAATTCCAAAAAACGCGGAAAGACATCCTCTGCCAAGGGTTGTCCTTCCAGCATCTCTTGGCTGATCCCGTTGACCTGAAAAGCCCCGAATGATATTTCTCTTTGAGGATCAACAAGCGAATGGAATTTGTCGATGACTTTAAGTTTTTTGATCTTGACTGCCGCAATTTCGATCACCCGGTCTCCGCTTTGCGGCGAAAGTCCGGTGGTTTCCACATCAAAGATAACGAGCTCTTTTTCTAAAAGTTCATTCATGATCTTTCTTTCTTGAAACAACATAAGACGGCACTAATGCCGATGGATGAAAAGACAGTTTTGTTTTTCTGATATTCGTTAAACCAAAATCGTCCATGACGTTGATATATCGAAATGGTTTAACGGCCCCGTCGGAACAGAATTCTTTGAAAATAAAAGAACTAAGCCCTTTGATCGATAGGTCAACGATCTCAAAAAGCACGCAAAAAATATCCCGGTTAAGCGCAAACCCAAACGTATAACCTTTTATTTTCCCATCGATACAAACAACTCGTCCGGATAATTCCAACGAATCATAGTGCGTCATGACCGTCTGATGGACTATGCGGTTATCCTCAAGCATTTGCCGGAAAATAATATCGTCGCTCCCCAGGGCCTTATGACTGGCCCAGCTATCATAAAGATCTCGGCACTCTTTTTTCATCGACATTTTAAAAGGCAAATATTCACACTTAAAATTCTTAACGAAATAATTATACGATGACCTTTTGGATTTAAATCGGTTCCCGGAAAATTCTGCAATATTTTTGCGTTCATAAAGATATTCTTCGCTTTTTGATTCAAGGCGAAATTCCCGAGAAGAGAAATATTTTACCGCCTCTTGCGGAACATTCTCAATGCGAGATACCCCACTTCCCTTATTTAGACGTTCCATCGTCTCAAAACACCCCTGGATCACATCGGAGGAAATATTTTTTCCTAATGGAGGAAGGTAAAGAAATGTGCCGATAGCATTTGAAGCAAAAATGCAAAGACAATTGTCTTTTATTTCAAAAGTAAAATCAAAGAAATCTTTCCAAGCGAAGATGTTCACAAAAGAAAACGCGGATAGCCGTGTGGGGCATTCCCGTAAGAATTTATCAACTAAGGGTTTTTTCTTCAAGAGATCAGATTTCATTTGGAGGAATTGCAATTAATAAAACTCTGTGGACTAACAGCCATAGCACTTTTGCATTTTTTCGAAGAAATTCGCCGAAGCTATCCCGATTCGCATGCTGTGTTGAAATTCTCCTGCTGAAAGCAGGATAATTTCGCCACGCTCATCGGGATTCGCCTTATAAATCTACGGCCTTATTTACTCAGCAAGACGTGCGACCGTAGATTTATAGCGAAGGCGAACAAACAGTAAAAAGATACTCTAACTCATCTTGATAATCATGATAATCGCTTAAAGATAAAGAATGCTTTTGAACAAAATCGATCACATCTTGATGTTGAAAAAAGTCTTTAAGATAGGCCGCATACTTAGAAAATTCTTCCGTTTTCGCCTGTTGCTCGATAAATGGGCAAAGCTTGTGAACGGTCATAGAAACTACAGAATCACTTTTGCGCAAAACGAACGGATACAGCCGGCATTCAAAAGGACGAAATTCATAGATCTTGCAGGTATTTGTTTCCGGCGTAAAGAAATAACAAATATTTTCTCCGTCTTTACAAGAAACTGTTTTGATGCGATGTTCAGGATCCATGGTCGTTTTTGAGAAAATGATATCCGCCAAGCCTTTCTTCTTTGACAGGTGTATTTCTTCGGCAGAAACTTGAGGGCGCCAAACACTTTTTGCTTCTTTAAAACGACAACACCCGTCGCAGGAAAGGCAAACTTCCGAAGGGACAAATTGCTTTAGGTTTTCCAACATGGCTGATATTTCTCTAAAATATTTCTAAGATAAGTACGCACTGCTTCATTTAACGATACTGCCCAGTTTTATATCGCGGTCGATCCCTAAAAGGCAAAGGCCGTTTTCGTCGGAAGCCGCCAAGATCATCCCTTGGGACTCTACGCCGCGGATCACAGCCGGCTCCAAGTTGCTGACCATAATAACTTTACGCCCGATGAGCTCTTCTTTTGTATACGCTTTGCGAATACCGGCCACCAATTGCTTTTCTTCTGTTCCGGTATCAACTTTTAGAACATAAAGTTTATCCGCGTTAGGATGCTCTTGCGCATCTTTGATCTGAGCGACAATGATTTGGGTCTTTTTGAATTCATCAATTGAGATCATTTCTTCTCCTTGTGATTTCCCGGCCAAGACCGAGAGAAACTTAGATTAATTACAGAAACGTAAAATATTTAAGGTATTATATATGAGGTGCTTCTAGGATAACAGCAAAATTAAAAGCAGCCTTTTATACTATTATTGTTCAAATGAACCATAAGAAAATTATTTTTTTCGTCTTAACCCTCCTGGCTGGCATTTACATCTTCTGGCCAGCAAATGATTTTCAACTCTACCTAGCCCAAGGCGACCACGGGCGAGACCTTTATTCTTTCAAAAAAACTTTTGAAGGAGCTGTTCCGCATCGAGACTTCTCCACCAGCAATGGGCCGCTCATGCTTTATTACTACAGTTTTTTCTACAAAATCTTTGGGGTCAGTATTCAATCAACGATTCTAGGATACAACATACTCGTTATTTTAGCTGGCATACTGATTTATTTTTGTGGCTTAATACTAGTCTCAGCCCCTTTTGCGTTTTTATGTGCTTTATGGTATTGGACCTCTCGAACCGGAGAATTTTTCTACACATATAATCATATCGGAGCTATTGCCCTTGTTTTGACTATGGTCTATTTTATTTTAAAATACCTAAGAAATAGCAATGACAGCGCCATTTACCAAGGAGCTTTCTTTTCCTTCCTGCTTTGTTTAATACGCCCCAATATTGGAATTTCTTCTTTGGCTGTTTTTCTTTTATCCGCAATGATATTTGATATTGTTAAGCAAAAACCATTCTTGCTTAGATCAATAATGCGATATGGCTTTGTTTCTTTTGTAATTTTTTTAGCAGTTTTTCTTGTTTATTCAGCTATTTTCTTTCATCTCCCAAAACACTTCATCTTTGACGATCTCTCATATTTCAACTCCCTCAAATCCTACAAAAGTTCTTCTTCAACATCATTTCAAGCCATTGTCATGCTATACGAGCAGATACTTAATGGTTTCTCTATATCATGGCCAAGATTATTCTTAAATAGTGCTTTTGTTTTCTGCCTCTTGAAGAGCTTACAGGCATTAAAAAACGGTCCTTTTTCTCGGGAAGAAAAACAGAACTTCCTTCTTTCATGCATGGTTCTTGTATTTTTCCTGATTTCTTCATTGCATGAATTTCTTTTAAGCGCCATACCCTTTCGATCGCATTGGACCATATCGCTCACTCCACTCATTGTCATTTTTATTTTTTATCAGGGAGTGAGGGATTTATCCAAGTTTATTCGCTCCTTACTCTGGGTCACTCTTTTCATCGTTTGTTTCTTAGGAATAACTAATTATCGTAATTTTGTTGTCGCTAGCAAAAAACCTCAAAATATGCTTCAGGTAGGGGCCAACAAAGTTTATCTTTCCTCCAATCAAAAAGAATGGATCCAAACTGTAACTGATGCCAATCGGTTTATTGTTAAAAATGTCCCTCGAGGCGAAAAAATAATCGCAATCCCCAGCGATTCCATTTATTATTTCCTTAGCGGACATGACCGTGCTGTGCGTGAATCTGACTTTCATGGATTTAACGGTCAACGAGAACAAAATGTGATCAATGACCTTGAAAGAACTAAAATTAATTTTATCATCTTATCTAATCGTGCCCTGCGGCCTACCGAGGCTCAAATGATGGGAATTATGGGTGTAGATTATGGGTTGGCTTTGCTCGCATATATTGAAAGAAATTTTAATGAGATGGCGGTTTTCGGCCCCTGGGAAAAGCCGGCTGGGTGGGTAACCAATCACGCGGTAAAAATCTTTAAGCGAAAAAACTTATAAATAGATCTTAAAACCTCTCAGGCATTGGCTCAGGCGGAGCTTCACCAATGCCCGTTTTTCCTCTATAAAGCGAAAAACCATCTCCCTTTCGGATTGATGGTTTTTCGCTTAAAGTAAAAAACGGGGACGACGAGATTTGAACTCGCGATCTTCGCCGTGACAGGGCGACGTGTTAACCGGGCTACACCACGTCCCCAAATTTCACTATCGTGAAATTTGTTAGAGCACCTAGCCTATGAAAGCTAGGAAAAAATATTTTAGGATTTTAACACTAAAACTTCAAAAAAGCTAAAGAAAAATCAATGAACGATATTGTAGATAACTAGATACGAAATAATTCCCGCAAAATAACCTAAAAGCGCGGGAAAACTTACTCTTTTCATATACCAAATAAAATTGATCTTGGCTATACCCATGGCGACCACACCGGCCGCTGATCCGATGATCAAAACACTGCCGCCCGTTCCAACACTGTAGGCCAACAGCTCCCAGAGTTTGTGATCCATCGGAAATTGAGATAAATCATACATGCCCATGGCCGCTGCTGTCAAGGGAACATTATCGACAATGGCTGACAAAAGCCCCAGAGCGGTTACGATCAAATCTTTGTTTTTAAAATTCTGATCGAGCCATATTTCAAAATTCTTTAAAATGCCGGCCGTTTCCAAGGCACCGACGGCTAACAAAATACCTAAAAAGAAAAGCACGCTTGTAATATCAACTTTGGATAAGATATGCGGAATCCTTAAATGCTCCCGCTTATGATGCATAAGATCAGTCATCACCCACATGGCTCCAACACCTAAAATAATTCCCATAAACGGAGGAAGGCCGGTGAGTGCCCTAAAGATCGGAACAAAGATCAAAGCACCCACTCCGACATAAAACACCCTCTTCGCGCCGAGAATCCCCTCTTCGTTTTTCCCAGCGGACAACGTGGAAACATTTTCTTTTTCCATAAAAAAGGAAAAGTATGAAAGTGGTACAAGCATACAAACCATGCTTGGAATAAAAAGCCCCGTCATGATCTTACCCGTCGAAATACATCCGCCAATCCAAAGCATGGTGGTTGTCACATCACCGATGGGCGTCCAGGCGCCGCCGGCATTAGCGGCGATCACGATCATACTGGCAAAAATTAAAAGATCTTCTCTTTTACTAAGCAACTTATAAATCAAAGAAACCATGACAATGGTGGTCGTTAGATTATCTAAGATGGAGGAAAGAAAGAAAGTAATGAACGAAATGACCCACAAAAGTGTGCGCTTGTCTTTTGTTTTGATGAAATCTGTTACGATCCGAAAACCATTGTGCGAATCGATCAACTGAACAATGGTCATCGCGCCAAGCAAGAAGAAAATGATCTGCGAAATACCGATCAGATGCTCGCCTAACTGTTCAATAATTTGATGGGAGTCAAAATAAACCGAGCCCACCGTATAGCCGTGCACCGACATGATCGTCCAAAGAACTACCGCTAAAAGAATGGCTGTTGCCGTCTTGTTAATGTGAATAACATGTTCGAGAGCGATCGCCAAATATCCTAAAACAAAAATAATAATAAGTACGGCTTCCATACGTTAAAACCTTTCATAGCAAAACACGATAAAGAAACTCCCTGGCCTTCTATAAAATAAATGGGGAATGAAGGGATCGAACCCTCGACCTTCTGCGTGTAAAGCAGACGCTCTAACCAGCTGAGCTAATTCCCCTCTATCTATTAATCCAAAGATCTGAACTTGCGCAAAGCAGACGCTCTAATCCCGACGTTTTCTAAATTCAGCATTATTGAAGTCGGCATCCTACTATGAAATAAAAACAATGTCAACCGCTTCATCGAGACAAAAAGCTTTTTTAAGCTATGTTTATTTCTTTGAGGATATTTTGTGCCGCTGCCAAAGGATCCGCCGCTTCCACGATAGGACGGCCCACCACTAAGAAGTTGCTTCCGTTTTTGATAGCGTCTTTGGGCGTTGTCACTCTCTTTTGATCTCCCGCATCCGCACCCGTGGGACGAATACCGGGTGTAACAATCAGAAAATTTTCTCCCAATTTCTGACGAATAAGCGCCACTTCCTGGCTGGACGCCACAACCCCGTCTAATCCGCATTCCTTCGCTAATAAAGCACGCTCTATGACAAGCTGGGAAGTATTGTCATCTTTTTTCTGGCTGGTTAAAACAGTTACGCCGACCAAGAAGGGTTTTTCAATATTCATCGCTTTTGCTTTTTCTTTGACTGATCGAACGGCCGCCTCTAACATTTCTTTTCCGCCTACGGTATGCAGTGTCAGCATAAATAAAGAACTGCTTTCGGCATGTGTTGCTTTCACCGCGTCCGTCAAACCAACAGCACAAGAAACGGCACTGGCAACCGTATTGGGAATGTCATGATATTTAAGATCTAGGAAAACTTTTTTGCCGCGCGCCTGAAGAAACCGCACCGCCGCCGGGCCGCAAGACGTAAAAAGCTGGCTTCCCACTTTGAAAATGTCTACCGCCGGCGAAAGCGCGTCAATTAATTTACGCGCCTCTTCCAAGGTATCAACGTCCAACGCTACGATAAGCTCGGCCCTTTTTTTGCTCATTTCTCTTTTAAACTCCCAATAATTTCTTTAATGTCTTTTATTTTATTGGCGGTCATATATTCTTGAATGCCTTCCAAAATTTCCAAAGGCGCTTTGGGATTTAAATAATTCGCCGTCCCCACCGCCACCATCGTTGCGCCGGCGATCAAAAATTCCAACGCGTCTTTAGGCGTCATAATGCCGCCGATACCGATCACCGGAATTTTAATTCTTTTTGCCGTTTGATAAACCATATAAAGCGCGATGGGTTTTATCGCCGGGCCGCTAAGCCCTCCGCTAAAATTTCCCAAAACCGATTTTCTCTTTTTAACATCAACCGCCATGGCCGTAAAAGTATTCACTAAGCTGACCGCGTCCGCGCCCGCGCCTTCGGCGTGAAGAGCAATTTCGGAAATATCGGTAACATTCGGAGATAATTTCGCGATGACCGGAACTTTAGAAATTCTTTTTACCGCCGCGACAACGCGCGCGGTAGCCGCAGCATCTTGCGCGACCAGAGTTTTCTGCTGTAAATTCGGGCAAGACAGATTAAGTTCAAATGCCGCGACTCCACCTGCCGCGCTAAATTTCTCCGCGAGTTTTACAAATTCTTCGTCGCTGTGGCCTAAAATACTGATGATCAGCGGAACACCGATCTTTCTAAAGGCAGGAAGCTTTTCTTTGATAAAAATATCCGCTCCGGGATTTTCGATGCCGATGGCGTTTAGCATTCCCGACGCCGTTTCGATAATACGCGGCGGCGGATTTCCTTCGCGCGGATAAAGCGTAACGGTTTTAGGGATAATAGCGCCAAGCTTTTTAACTTCTTCTAAGTCAAAATATTTTTCCGCGTGGCCGAATGTCCCTGAGGCGACCGTGACCGGATTCGCTAGTTTTAAATTCCCTATTTGAACTGTGAGATTCATTTAAAAAATCACTTCCTTAATATCAAACACCGGGCCGTCATAACAGGTGGTGCGATAACCTTTGGTTGTTTTAATGGAACATCCCAAACAAGCACCCAAAGCGCAAGCCATCACTTCTTCACAGGACGCCTGACAGTTCAGCTTGTTTTGCTCGGAAAATTTTTTCACCGCTGCCATCATCGGTTTTGGGCCGCAAGTGTAAATAGCCGTTGTTTGAGGATCGGTTTTAATTTTATTAAAAAGTTCAGAAACGCGCCCGTGAACCCCATAAGAACCATCATCCGTCGCCACAAAAACCTTACATCCATTTTTCTTAAAATCTTTAAGATCGAATACGTGCCCTTTACTGCGAGCGCCGTAAAGAAGGATCTTTTCGCATTTCTCTTTTGCCAGAAAATCCGACAAAACCATTAAAGGCGCTACCCCAATGCCGCCGCCGATCATCACCACCTGCTTGGTGCCTTTGGGCGGTAAACAAAATTGATTGCCCAAAGGCCCTAAGATATCCAAATATTCTCCCGGTTCTCTTTTGGCAAGCGCAACCGTCCCTTTTCCGACGGCTTCGTACAAAACCTCTACTTGCTTTTTCGCGCGAAACACGCTAAACGGCCGGCGGAAAAAAGGCTCTAAGCTTTCCGTCACTTTAATATGGACAAACTGCCCCGGCCCGACCGATCTTGCCATTTCCTTGGCGTCCAAAGAAAGCTTATAAAATTTCGGGCAGATCTTTTCGTTGGCGGTGATCTTAAATTTATTTTGTATTTGGCGCATAGTTATACCAAACGATCAAGACAAGGATAAATGTTAGAGCGCTTAATGAAAAAACCTGCGCTGTCGTCACAATATCAAAAGACCCAAAAACCAAATATTCGCGCAGCGCTTCTAGAAAAATAGCTAAAAACGTCCAGCTAATAAGCCCCCACTTTTCTTTTGTAAGCCATGCCTTATCTAAGGGAAAAGATTCTTTAATATTGGCATTTTTGATGCTTTTCCACGACGGAATAAGCCGCGGAACACGGCTAACGTATTCGTCAAACGTTTTTCCAAAATGCGCTTTAAGATATTTTTCTTCCGATGAGATTTGCCGGCGAAACCTTAAGTAAAAAACAGCCGCAAATAAAGGCAATGCCCACCAGGGCCAGAGGATCAACACAAATCCGCAGCCGATATAAAAACTTCCCAGATACATTGGGTTACGCACAATACTATATGGCCCGTCGGTCACCAGATTTTCTCCGCGAGAAGAAATACTTTTTTTGTATCCGCGCGCCGTCATGCGCACTAAAATTCCCTTAAGGATCGTCAGAAACCCGATAAAATCCAGTAGGTCGTCGCTGACCGCATCTTGAATATAAAGCCGAGGAAATTTCACAAAAACAATCGTCAGAACAATGACGAACGATACTAAAAGAGTAATGTCCATTTGAATGCGTTTTTTCATAAATTTAACTCTGGCAAATCCGGCAGAAAAACGTGCTGCGCCCGGATTGCACGATCCTTTCAATAGGTTGGCGACAACTTAAACACGCCTGGCCATCGCGCCCGTAAACTTTAAGGCGGTTAATGAACTTTCCTTTTCTTCCGTTGAGATCGCGGTAAGTATTAACTGATGAACCGCGTAACAAGATCGCTTCTTTTAAAACTTTTAAAGTTGTCTGATAAAGAACTCTTATCTCCGCCGGTGTTAATGCCTTAGCCTCACGCCGGGGATTTATTTTCGAACGGAATAATATTTCCGACGCGTAGATATTGCCGATCCCGGATAAAAACGCCTGATTCATTAAAAGCGTTTTGATAGGAATGGCCTTTTGTTTGAGCCTTTCAAGGAACCATGCACAGCTAAACTCTTTATCCAGCGGCTCTAAACCTAAGGCTTTAAAATATTTAAACGCGCTTAAGTCTTCAATATAATTCAAACGCCCGAAACGTCTTTGGTCATTATAATTTAAATATTGTCCGTTGGAAAGCGCGAAAATCACTCTTGCCTTAGGTTCTTTGGTACCGTAAATCACTTGTCCGGTCATCACGGGCTGGATGATCAAAAAACCTTTGGGGAAAAGTTTTAATATAATGGCTTTGCCGCGCCGGCCGGAACCGATGATCTTCTTATTTTCTAAATTGCGGATAAAATTTTTTGGGGAGGACGAGCGCACCACCATGGCATCAGAAACCTCAACTTCTTTGATCCTTAAACCTAAGATCTTTTTCTCAAGATCCCGGGCCATGGTTTCGACTTCAGGAAGTTCTGGCATATTCGTTGTCCGTTGAGCCTATTGAGTTCTTTGAGTTCGCCGGGTCATTGAGTTAACTCAATAGACTCAAAAAACCCAATGAACCCTAAGAACCCTTAATTAGCTTCTTGATTACTTGTTCTGCTTCTTTGAGGTCTTTAACCTTGATCATTCCTTTAATATTCCAGCCGCCCAGATCAATGACCGGACGCCCATAAACAAGGCCGTAAGATATTTCGCTTCGGGTTCCGTGGCTTCCGGGCAAGGCAATGATGATATCCGCCGAGCAAGCTACGATGACATTACGGGAATACCCGATAGAAGTTGGCAAGGCAATATCGATAAAGGGGTTGGCGTCAGATTTATTCTTACCCGGCAGTATCCCAATCGTCAGCCCGCCACAGCTTTTAGCTCCTTTTGCCGCCTCCCGCATAACCCCATCTAAACCGCCACAAACCAAGACAGAACCCATTTTAGCAATTATTTTGCCAATTTTATGGGATAATTGCTCCACTTCTTTGTTGCAGTCATGTCCGCCGATCACGGATATGGTTATTTTTTGATGGCTCAAAGTGAGCTCCTATTTGATTGATTTTGCCAAAAATCTGTGGAAAATTGCTGTTTTTTGATATGTATTAATTATGCACAATATACTATATTTATTGATTAATTATGTATATTTAATCCACTATTATACAAAATTAGACTATGTTATGGGTCAATTACTCCATTATTAACAATTTATGCATATTGTGTATATTCTGTGGAAAGCCCTACATTTTGTGGTTTCCACTTTTTCCCGTCTCTGACTTAGGGTCAGGCCCCACCGCAGGTGGGGCCTGACCCTAATCTCTGCGTATGTCTGTCCCCAAGCCTGTTCAAGAGGCTGTTGCATCTCAAAGAACGCGCCTAGCCCCCAAAGGGGGCCTACTACTTCGAATATACGCGCCCGGTCCCCGCAGGGGACCTACTACTTCCACGCTACAATTGTTCGGCAGGAGTCGAGCCTGCACCAACAGCGCCGTCCCTCGACTGCGTCTCGGGATTTTCAAGAGGCTGTTGCATCTCAAAGAGCGCCCCCAACAGGAGTCGAACCTGTACACCCAGCGCCGGAGGCTAGTACTCTATCCATTGAGCTATGGGGGCCTAATCTTGATAAACCACTTTTCCACCGCAAATCGTCGTTTCCACCTTCCCCTTTAATTTCCATCCGACAAAAGGTGAATTCTTGGATTTGGAAAGAATATCTTCTTTTTGAAAAATCCACTCTTTATTTGGATCAATGATGACCACGTCAGCGTCCGCGCCCGCCTTTAAAGTTCCCTTATCTACCTGCATAATGCGCGCCGGATTAAGGCTCATTTTGGCAATAAGCCCGGGCCAATCCAAGATCTTTGTTTCAACCAAAGCACCTATTGAAAGCGCCAAGCTTGTTTGCAAGCCCAAAATCCCAAAGGCCGCATGGTCAAACTCCACTTCCTTTTCATTTTGTGTATGCGGCGCGTGATCGGTGGCGATAACTTCCAATGTTCCATCACGCAAACCCTGTTTCATCGCTTCTCTATCATCTTTGGTGCGCAGCGGTGGGTTCATCTTTTTATGCGTATCATAATCGAGTAAATCTTCATCGCAAAGCCAAAAGTAATGCGGCGCGGTTTCCGCGCTTACCTTTACACCTTTTTTCTTAAAACGCGCGATCACCTCAACCGACTCGCGGCAACTGACATGAGAAATATGAATGCGCGCGTCCGCCTTAGCGGCAATAGTAATATCGCGCTCAATGCATTTATATTCCGACTCGCGCGATATCCCGCGCAGTCCCAAAATGGTGGACATATATCCTAAGTTCATCACGCCATTGTTGGAAAGTTTTCGGTCTTCCGAGTGGCAGTCGATCAAGATATTTTCTTTCTTCGCTTTTTTGCAGGCCTCAAGAAAAATCGCGTCATCTTCAACCTCACTGCCGTCATCGCTTAAAGCTAAAACACCTTCATCTTTTAAAGCGGCGATATTAACCACTTTTTTACCTTGACGCCCAACGGTAATAGCGCCGCAGATAAAAACATTCACTGAAGCGGTTTTTTTGATGGAATCTTTAAGTAAACGAACGGTTGCCACCGAATCCAAGGCCGGCGTTGTATTGGGCATACATAAAACCGATGTCACGCCGCCGAAAGCGGCCGCGCGCGTTCCGGTTTCAACGGTTTCTTTATCTTCACGGCCGGGTTCGCGCAAATGCACATGCATATCGACTAAACCCGGAGCAACAATTTTTCCTTTGGCGTCGATCGTTTTATCGGCCGCGTCAGAAATGCTCTTAGCGACTTTGCTAATCTTGCCGTCTTTGATCAAAACGTCGCTTATTTCGTTTAGTTTACTCGCCGGATCGACCACAATTCCATTTTTGATAAGAATTTTCATGTTTGCTGTTGTCCTTGCGATACCAGATATAAAACCGCCATACGAACGGCGATGCCGTTGGTGACCTGTTCTAAGATGACCGAGTTTTTCCCATCGGCAATATCGCTTTCCATTTCTATGCCGCGATTTAATGGTCCGGGATGCATCACAATAATATCTTTTTTCACCTTTAAAAGGCGTTCTTTGGTGATGCCAAAATTCTTAAAATATTCCAGCTGTTTAGGAAAGGCGTTTTGTGCGTCACGCTCGAATTGCATACGAAGCACATTGACCGCATCCGCGTTTTTTAAAGCTTCATCAATATCGGATGTGACTTTTACGCCCATTTTCTCAATTTCCGCCGGAATCAGCATTGCGGGCGCACACACCGTTACATTCGCTCCTAATTTTGTTAAACCCCAAATGTTAGAACGCGCCACGCGCGAATGAGCGATATCGCCAACGATAGCCACATTAAGCCCTTTGATACGGCCTAATTTTTCTTTTAAGGTGAACATATCCAAAAGCGCTTGGGTGGGATGTTCGTGCCAACCGTCACCGGCATTGACAATACTTGATTTAAGATGACGGGCAAGCATTAAAGCCGCTCCGGACGCGCTATGGCGCATCACGATAATATCGGCTTTAAGGGCTTGGATATTAGCGCCGGTATCTAAAAGCGTTTCGCCTTTTTTGACACTGGATGTTTCTACCGATATATTGATGACGTCAGCGGAAAGGCGTTTGGCGGCCACTTCAAAGGAAACGCGGGTGCGGGTGGACGGTTCATAGAATAGATTGACCACGGTTTTGCCGCGAAGGGCCGGAACCTTTTTTATTTCGCGGGTAGAAACTTCTTTGAATGAGGCGGCGGTATTTAAAATAAGCTCTATCTCTTGGGAGGAAAGTTCCTGCAATCCCAAAAGATCTTTACGGGTCCAGAGAGGATTATCTGTTTTTACCTTCGACAATTGATACCTCGTCTTTTTCGTCGGTTTCGGTTAAGCGCACTTCCACCATTTGTGTTTTGGATGTGGGGATGTTTTTGCCCACATAATCGGCGCGGATAGGAAGTTCTCTATGCCCGCGGTCTATTAAAACAGCCAATTGAATGCTGGCCGGACGGCCAAAATCGGCGATTGCATCCAAGGCCGCCCTGATGGTGCGTCCGGTATACAAAACATCATCTACTAAAACAACCTTTTTATCGTTTAGGTCAAAATCTATTTCGGTTTCGCGCACCAAAGGTTTAGCGCCGACCAGCGTTAAATCATCGCGGTAAAGAGTGATGTCGAGAATTCCAAGAGGAACATCGACGTGTTCAATTTCTTGAATGGCGGTTTTGATACGCTGCGCCAAAACCGCCCCTCTCGTTCTAATCCCGATCAAACAAAGGTCTTCAATTCCCTTATTTTTCTCTAAGATCTCGTGGGAAAGCCGGGTGACGGCTCGGCGGATTTCATCAGAGGTCATGATTTGAGTGGAGTTGGTCATAAGCGCTCACAGAAAAAGCGCGTTTTTTCTCTCGAAAAAACGCGCTTAATAAATTTCGTAATATAAACTTCCATTTTGTTTTCCTTGCCAGCCTCACAGGGCTAAGCTTAAAGGTTGATTATTGACCAAAATATAACACTGAGAGGAGAATGTGTCAAGAAGGAAAACTTAGGTACGTGTCCCCAGAATTCACATATGATTCTTACTCACACACTGTATCTAAATATGCTAACGGTCGGATTACAAACTTATTATCAATAGGTAGTAAGTCAAACTTTCTTGAGGCAACACACTTTTTGCCTAGAAATTCTTCAGTTGCATAACTAACTTTTAAATTAATTCGATAATACTTATGAGGATCTAATTCATCTAGCTTGTAATCTCCGATCATATCATCATGAATTAAGCTAGACCTGTCATGCAACAAGGTCAAGTCATGTTCATTAGAAACACATGTCTCTGGTTTAATACTTGACTCCTCATTTGTAATTCTATTAATTAGCTCAAAAGTATGGCAGCGCTTTATATTCAAAATATTTGATTTTCCAGAATTAGAAAGAAAATAATGAAAAACTAGATTATTTTCTGAGTAGGTAGCTGCATACGGTTGAATTTCAAGCATTGGACGTAACTCAATTTCAGTTATTTTCTTAGCATGATCAGCCTGATGTTTCATAATTTCTGATTGTGATTTCATAATATTTGATTGCCCATTCATAACCAATATTTGGAATATGCCCACAACAACTAACGCAAAAGTTAGAAAAAGCATTGTTTTTGAATGGAAATTTTGCGCGACAGCTAATTTCTCACCTGAAGTAATAATTTTATCAGTCGAACTCACAACGGCATCTCGTAATTCTTCTGTACTTTGATTTGTTTTCTTGAGCGTCTCATCTAAATTAGACACATTTTTGCTTAGTGCTTCTTTAAATACTGAAACTTCACCAGCTAAAAAACTTATAGACTTTACAAGCTCCTTGGTGTTGTCAGCCTCTGATTGTAAGATTTTCCCCGTTGAAGACATATATATCCCTTTTCTTTAAGTGCCCGACAAATTTTAATATTTTTTAATAAACTCCCCTATGGTCATATTAAGCAACTTGGGCTTTATATCTAATATTTTGCATGCACATATTGCTTTACCTAAGAAATAAACAATGTCTTTCGAATATATTTCCTTCTTATCTTTTTCTATTTCTTGGCATACGTTCATTTCTACCCCTGTATTCCCAATAATCATGCCTGTAATATTTCCTTTTTTATTTAAGAGAGGTGCTCCGGATAAGCCCTTAGGACAGAAAAAAGATAGCTCATACGTATAATTCTTATCAATCGAAACAACGTGACCTTTTAATGCTCTTAACGAATTATAAACTTCCCCATCATCCTTTATAGATTGTCCATGCGGGAAACCAAAGGTGTGAACATCGCTTAACATTAAAGATAGATCGGAATCCCAAATTAACTTTGCTGCAGGTATTTGCTCTAAATTGAGCTCAATAATACCTACATCAATATCCTCTAATATTTCATACTTTGAAATATTAAAATATTTGCACTCATCGTCCCCCATAAAGCCTATGCCAATTATTTTCTTGCTACTTGCATTTTTCAATACATGCCCTGCTGTAATAAAATATTTTCCCCCTAAATAACTTGCTGTACCATACACATTACTATTCTTGTCATCTTTTTTGTCTACAGATCCGATTGGGAAAACATAATTTCGGAGCCGAATACTATTAGCAGATGAAATCAATTGCATAGCTAAACTCCTTCAGCTAGTAAATTTTAAATCCCGAAAACAGAATTCCGTGAAAACACCCCTCAAAGACCACCCATGAGCGTTAGTATATGGCTCGAAGGAGAATTGTCAATATAAAATCTAACCTGAAAAGCTATTTTCTGGAAGGAACTTTGATTTTTTGTCCCGAGAGGATTCTGGGATTGGATAGGCTGTTTAACTCCATCAGCGTTTGTACTGAAGTGTTAAACTTTTTAGCCAAAGAAAAGAGGGTGTCTTTGGGCTTTATCGTATAAAGAAAGGTTTCTTTTGAGTTGGGGTCATTTTTTACACCTGAAATACTTTCGCCTTTTTGATGCAAAAAGATGATCGGCTTGGCGTAATTAATGGGAACGGCGAAGTTGATATTTTGCCCTTTTTTATTGGTGGCAGTTGTAATGCCAACGACTTCCCCTTTTAAATTAAAAAGCGGCCCGCCGCTTGAACCCGAAGAAATAGGCGTTGTTATTTGAAGCAGCTTCAGCCCTTTTTTTGCCGAACGCCGGGAGCTAATGATCCCATCAGAAACACTCGCCTCTAATCCTAGGGGATTTCCTATTGTGACAACTCCTTCGCCTACCACGATCTTATCGCTGTCGCCTAAGATGACCGGATTTAAATTCTTGGCATCAATTTTTAAAACCGCGATATCTTTGGGAGTGTCGAAACGAAGCAGTTTCGCGTGGTCATAGGTTTTGCCGTTAGAAAGTTTAATACCGATCTTAACCGCCGTTTGCAAGATATGGAAATTGGTAACAATAAGCCCGTTAGAATTGACGATAAATCCGCTTCCGAAATTTAATCCCTTGGGGCTGGTGGCGGCGACGGTGACAATAGAAGGCGAATAATCTTTCACGATATCGGCGGCGGAAAGTTCTTTGGAAAAAGAGCTTTGGGGGGAAAAGCATAGCGCGGCCATGAGGATCATGGCCGCGCAGGAAATCTTTTTAAAATCTAAAGTGAACAAATATTCTCCCGAAGTTTTTATCGTCTTTCTCCACTCGGTGATAGAGCTGTTTGATGGACGATTGGTCTAAAAACTTTAGCACGTGTTTTTTTAATTGCCCGCTTCCCTTGCCCGGAATAATCTCTACCAAAGCGATTTTCTTATCTATCGCTTCACGAATAACACGGTTTAGCTCCTCGTCAATGGATCGGCCGCGGTTAAAAATATCGTGTAAATCTAATTTTATTTTAGCCATGAAAGGAAAGTTATTTTGCTTACTTTACGGGTGAAACGCGTTCGTTGGTTCTGGTAGCGATATTGAGGCTTTTTACACCGGATTCTTTGACGATATCAATGACCCTGACCACATCCCGGAACCGGCAAGACTGATCCGCCGCCACCACCACTTTTAAATTGCGGTCACGACGCAAAAGTTCATCGATCTTTTGTTTTAATTCTTTGGTGTTAAGCGTTTTTTCTTCTAAATAAACAACGCCCTCGGCGGTAATGGTGATATACGCTTGTTTGGGATCTTCTAAGGTACTTTTGGAAGAGGCTTCGGGGAGTTTAACTTCAATGCCGCGCTGGGCAATTAAGGGAGTGGTGATCATAAAGATGATCAGCAAAACCAAGATAACATCCGTAAACGGCGTGATGTTAATTTCCGCCATCAAGCTTTGGGTTTTATGCGGTCTTCTCATTTTTGACTCTGGTTTTTTTATGTCCTTTAAGAAGCCCGGCAACTTCCGAAGCGCATAGCTCCATATCCATCACAAAACCGTTGACTCTTTTGACAAAATAATTGTAAGCCGCCACCGCCGGAATGGCCACAAAAAGCCCGGCCGCGGTGCACACCAAAGCCGCGGCAATGCCGTGAATGACCACATTAATCCCACCGGAGCCCATTTGAGCGATATCGCGAAAGGCTTCAATAATGCCCCAAACAGTACCTAAAAGCCCGATATAAACCGCCGTGCTTCCGATGGTGCCGACAATAGCGGTGCGCCGCTCTAAAATATTAACTTCGATAATGATCTGACGCTCCATGGCATCGGCTATTTCCTTCTCGTCGCCGTGCGAAGCGTTTAATCCGGCCGCCACCACTTCGGAAAAAGGCGTTAAGGTTTTATGACAGGTGGTTTGCGCTTTTTTGATATCATTTTCTTCCAGCTCTTTTCGAATAAGACGCATAAAATTGACCCTGGAGGTTTTGGAGCGCAGAGAATAAAAAAGAATTCTTTCGGCGATGATGGCAATTGACACGACGGAACAACAGATCAAAAAATACATGACCGGGCCGCCGACTCTTAAAGCGTCCCATATGGAAAAATTCTTGAACATAACTGATCCTTTCTAAAAAATCTGAAAAATCTTTTTATCAAACACGAATGGGCAAAAGCACAAACGGTGTTCCGGTATAATAAAACTTTCTTTGAAGAGCAAAGACCGTGTGGTTATGCAAAACACGGGTGAAGAATGTTTCTTCCGGGAAAACCAATTGCCCGCCGAAGAAAACCACGTTAGGAAAACGCGTGATAATATCCTGAGAGGCCTTTTCTACTTCGTCAATGACATCAATGCCGACGCGCGAAATCCCTTCGGCGTAAAAACCGTTTTGGCGCATAAAGGTGATGTAACGCTTGATATCACTTTGCGCGTGCTCTTTTAAGCGGTCCACTTCCTGGGCCCCTTTAAAATTTCCGGCATCAATAACGCCGACTTCCACGAAAACAAAATTCTTAAAAGAACTTCCGAAAAGGCGCATAACGCCAAATAGCGTATGCAAGCCAAGCCCGTTAAAACCGTTCACCAATAAAACAGCCGTTTTCGCTTGATGGTCTGGCTCTTGATGGACTTTCGGCACCTTAGCGTCATCTTTAAGCTCGGCGGAAACCGTCTGGACCAGATCGTTTAAGCGTCGTAACAATTTTCCGGTCAGATAATAATGGCGTTTGATAAAGATTGCCAGTAAAACAATAGTTCCGGTTAAAACCAAAGTGATCCATCCGCCTTCATGGAATTTTAAAATGACCATAGATAAAAGGATGAATGACGTTAAAACAAGCCCCGCGCCGTTGATGGTGATTCTTTTTTTCCATTTTCGCTCTTCCCGGCGAACCTGCCACCAATGACGCACCATCCCTAATTGTGATAAACAAAATGTGATAAATACATTGATGCTGTATAAAACGACCAACATCTGGACCAAGCCCTGGGTAAATATGATGGTGGCCGCCGCCGCAACACCCATCAACATAACGCCGTTTTGGGTGACCAAACGGTCACTTAAACTGGCAAAACGATTAGGAAACCATCGGTCAACGGCCATGTTGGCCAAAACCCGAGGCCCGTCCACAAAACCGGCTTGCGCCGCCACAAAAAGCAAAGCGGCTTCCGAAAACAAAGCAGTGAGGACAAATCCATAACCGCCGCCGGGCCATTCGCGGACGATCGATTCAAATAAAACCGCGTTAAGCGTTTTGCCGGGCTGAGCGGACACATTAAATAATAAATACGCGATCATAAGCCCCGTGGCGGTAAACGCCAAAGAAAGAGCCATATAACGCATGGTTTTTTTGGCTGTTTGCACTCTGGGTTCTCTTAAAATAGGAAGACCGTTACTGACAGCCTCGATCCCGGTATAAGTTCCGGCGCCCATCCCGTAAGAACGTAAGATAAGAAAGATAATTCCCCATAAGCCCATTTCGCTATGCGCCGTTGACATATCGGTACTGACGGAATGAAAAACTTGAGTGAAACCGGCCAGATGGACAACGAGGGCGTAAACGATGGCGATAAAATGGGTCACAATGAAGATCATAAAAACCGGGACCAAAGAGATGACAGACTCTTTAACGCCGCGCATATTCATGATCATAAGAAGTAAAACACCACCGATGGCGAAATAGATCTTAAGCGGTTGATAAGCGACGGGAAAAAAGCTGAATAAGGCATCGGCACTGCTGGCGATGGAAATGGCGATGGTTAAAACATAATCGATCAAAAGAGCGCATCCTGAGATCATACCGGTGGTGGGCGAAAGAAGTTTGCTGGCGACCAAATAACCTCCGCCGCCGCTGGGAAATAGCTCAATAATTTGCGAATAGCTTTCACTGATCACGAAAATCGTGGCGGCCATGGCCAAGGCCACAAAAAGGCTTAAAGACGGGTATTTGCCTAAGGCTAAAAAGGTTTGTTCCGGGCCGTAACAAGAAGACGATAGCCCGTCAGCGCCCAAACCAACCCAGGCAAATAAGGCAATGAGCGTTATATTATGGAAGATCCCGCGGTCGGTTGGATTTCTCGCCTGGCCGATGACCAGGTGTTTAACCCGTTTCATGAGTGGTATTTTTGCAGCCATTGGACAGCCTTTCTTCGTTGGCGGGAATTTCTCCGCCAAGCTCTAGGGCTCTTTCTCTGCCAAAAGGCGGAGAAAGAGCCCTAAGAATTCAGCAAACACTTCCATCATTTATATCATAAAAAGACCGGTTGTCAACATAGGCGCTATCGGATATTATCTTACTTTTCTACGGTCAAATTGAACAATAACACTATCTCGCCCTTAGGCTTTGACTTCTCAAAATGCGCCAAAAGCACGCTTGCCTTTCCTTTTTTGATCTCTTCAAACTTCTTGGTTAACTCGCGCGCCACAACAACAACCGGGTCACTTAAAACGTCTTTGATGTCTTCCAAAGCCGAAACAATGCGATGAGGAGATTCGTAAAAGATAACGGTCCGCCGCTCGTCTTTAAAGCCTCCCAACTTTTTACGCCGGGCGGCAGATTTAACCGGCAAAAATCCTTCAAAAATAAAGGCATGCGCTGGCAAACCTGACGCGGAAAGCGCGGTGATTAAAGCCGTCGCACCGGGAATCACATAAATAGGAATTTCGTTTTCCTGCGCCAAGCGAATCAGATGAAAACCCGGATCACTTATTCCTGGCGTCCCGGCGTCCGTTACCAAAGCCACATTTTTCCCGTCTTTCAAGAGCTTAATGATCTCTTCCCCACGTTTGACTTGATTATGTTCAAAGTAGCTTAAAAGAGGTTTTTGAATATTGTAATGATCTAAAAGGATTTTGCTATGGCGGGTATCTTCAGCGGCGATAATATCAACTTGTTGAAGCGTTTCAACAGCGCGAAAGGTGATGTCTTTTAAATTACCGATAGGTGTAGAAACAATATATAGCATTTTAAATTCCAATCACCAAGCAACAATAACCAAATAAATCACAATAACCAATTCTCAATAGCCAAACCGTTTGGAATTCGATTATTGAATATTGTAAATTATTTGGTTATTGGAATTTGGTTTTTGATCATTTATTCAACCGTTACAGATTTCGCTAAATTCCGCGGCTGGTCTACATCGCACCCGCGTTTAACGGCGATATAATACGCAATAAGCTGTAAAGGTACGACCGCCAAAAGCGGCGTTAAGATCTTGTGTGTTTTAGGAATATAGACAACGTGGCTGGCGTGATGCTTGATCGTTTCATCGCCGGATGTGGCAATGGCGATAATTTTTCCTCGGCGCGCTTTAATTTCCTGCATATTGGAGATCATCTTATCGTAAATATCCGACTGCGGCGCGATACAGACAACCGCGCGGTATTCATCAATTAAAGCGATGGGCCCGTGCTTCATTTCTCCGGCCGCGTAACCTTCCGCCGGAATATAAGAGATCTCTTTTAATTTTAAAGCGCCTTCCAGCGCCGTCGGGAAATTGATGTTGCGCCCTAAGAATAAAAAACATCCAAAGTGCGAATTGGCGCGGGCAACCTGGGCTATCTTGTCTTTATTATTTAAAATATCTTTCAAAAGCGCCGGAATATGTTTTAATTCTTTGACGATCTCATTTAATTCTTTCGATCTTATTTTCCCGCGTGCTGTGGCAAGTTTGAGCGCTAATAAATACAACATCATCAATTGCGCCGTATAAGCTTTCGTGGAGGCAACGCCGATTTCCGGGCCGGCATGCGTATACAAAATTCCGTCGGATTCGCGCGCTAAAGACGAACCAACCGCGTTACAAATAGAAATAACTTTTGCTCCCTTTAGCTTCGCTTCCTTGACCGCCGCCAGCGTATCGGCTGTTTCTCCGGATTGGCTGATCGCCACAACTAAAGTTTTCTTGCTGACCAAAGGAAATCGGTAACGAAATTCGCTGGAAAGATCGGTCCAAACAGGAATTTGGGCAAATTGTTCGATCAAATATTTTCCGACCATTCCGGCGTGATACGCCGTTCCGCAGGCCACCACCACCACATTTTGAAATTCGCGTAACTGACGATCGTTTAATGAAATCCCGTCAAGGTAAACGCGGTTTCCCTTTAGCCTTGAAGATAAAATTTGTGACAAAACAGCCGGTTGCTCGTGGATCTCTTTGAGCATAAAATGGGCAAAACCTTCTCTTTGCGCCGCGCCCACTTTAAACGCCACGGTGTGGATCTTGGTTGGAACTTTTTTCCCGGAAAAGGTCGATACTTCCACTTTACCTTTGGTTAAAACCGCCATATGCCCGTCGGATAAATAGATAACTTTTTTAGTTTTATCCAAAATGGCCGGAACATCCGATGCGATAAAATTCTCACCCTTGCCGATGCCAACGATCAAAGGAGAACCCACCCGCGCCGCGATCAAGCGATCGGGATCATCCGAACAAAGGATCCCTAAGGCAAAAGACCCTTTAAGTTGGACGATCGCCCGGCGTACCGCCGATAGAAAATCTTTTTTCTGTTTGTAATAATGTTCAATGAGGTGGGCAATGACTTCCGTGTCGGTTTCGGAGGAAAAGGTATGGTTTTTTTCCTGAAGGAATTTCTTTAATTCCTGATAATTTTCGATAATACCGTTATGAACGACAACGATTTTTCCGGAACAATCACAGTGAGGGTGAGCGTTTGTGCGGTTAGGTTTTCCGTGAGTGGCCCAACGGGTGTGGCAGATTCCTAAAAAGCTTTCGGGCAGATGCTTGCTTTGAATAAGCTCTTCTAAGGCTTTGATCTTGCCCTGATTTTTTCGCACAGCGATCTTACTTTTATCGCGCGCGATGACCGCGATACCGCTGGAGTCATAGCCGCGGTATTCTAACTTTTTAAGGCCGTCTAAAAGAATAGGGGCGGCATTTTTGTGGCCGACATAGCCGACGATACCGCACATAATTATTTCTTGGCTTCTTTAAGTGCTTTGGGTTTGATATTGATCAATGTTACAGCTCTTCGATAACTGCCGCGTTTACGGGTAAAATAAACTTCTCCGTCGCAGCTAGCCGTTAAACTGGTGCGCCCATCCACATTGATGCCGGGCTGCCAACGATGGCCTTCACGGGTAAGAATTGTTCCGGCTTTAACCACTTGCCCGCCGGAAACCTTCATTCCCTTGGTTTCTTTGTAATTGATTGTCGATAAACCGCCTAGACGTGTCATTGTGTATCTCCTTATGAATTGTGCGTTAAATAACAAATTCCTAATGACAAATGTCAAATAAATATCAAATGGCTAATTCCCAATCCGTCATTAAACATTTGAAATTGGGAATTTATTTGTCATTTGGAATTTGACATTGATCATTAATTTACTTCTTTTCCTTTAAAACCGCATCTATTTCCGCTTTCCATCCCGCTAGATCACGCGCGCGGGTTTTTTTGCCGTTCAAATAAAATGTCGGCGTTCCGCGGGCGTCAACTTCTTCCACAGTTTTTAAATCCGCGGCGATCATTTTTTCCCATTGAGCATCTTTTTCTTTGAGATCCTTGGAAAATTGATCAACATTGATCCCAATTTGCTTGGCTAATTCTTTATATTTCTCTTCACTCAATTCTTTGCCGTTGGCAAACAAGGCTTCGACCATTTCCCAATATTTTCCTTGTTCCCCGGCCGCAAGTGACGCCTTAGCCGCCGGTTTGGCATTGGGATGAAATCCTAGAGGATAATTCTTCAATATATAATTCACGTCGTTCGGATAAGCCTTCAAGACTTCCGCAACAACGGGATGAAATCTCTGTGAATATGGGCATTGAAAATCCGAAAACTCGACAATGGTGACTTTAGCATTCTTATTTCCCAAGACCGGAGAGCTTCCAACATCAATTTTGTAGACTTTATTAACGTCTTCCGGGTTGGGAGCTTGAGGCGCAGGAGGATTGTTGCCGGCCATACGGCCCAAAGCCGACGGCAGACTGCGTAGGGCCATCTGGACAGCAGTCAAATCGCTTGTTATTTTCGACTCATGCGATTCCAGCTTTAATTCTAGTCCCGCGATCTTTTTTTCTAAAGTATCCTGCCTTCTTAAAGTTTCGGACGCGGCGAACATCAGAAGAATGATCGAAAACGAAATGCTTAACGTATAAACCCATCTTGGCATACAAGGCTCCTTCTGTTTTTAAAGCGACGGTTTAAAACTCGCGGTGATCTTTTCTTTCCAGTCCTGATACAAAAAATCCAAAATATCTGTTTTAGCCTGAGGGTCTATTTTGGTGATCTTGGCCCCATAAGAAAAACGGGACGGATGCAAAGCCTTCGTCCAGGAAATGCGAGCTTCACAGGCAACGGCCGAATGAACGTGCGGCCCTTTTAGCAAAAATTGATAGATCTCTTCGGGGTGAAAATCCTTGGAGGAAACAAACGCTATTCCGTCGCGGCTCAAATTGGATAACTGCGCGACAGCGCTGTGATCCGCGAGCTCGACAACATATTCGTGCTGCGGCGGACATTCAAAGCGAGGATTTCTTCGTCGGTCGTACATGATCCATCGTCCTTATACTTACGGATTTACCTTTGATCTTGTTCTTTCTTCAGCCACGGTATAAACAGCGTTTTGATATAAGAAATCTTCCCAGTTCAAGTCAGCGGATAATTGTTGGATATGCGCCTGTGTTTGCTGGGCGGCTACCTCAAGCTTAACCATCATCACCGTATAGAAGATCAAAAGACCGATGATCGCGAACAAAAAGGTTAAGGCTTTCTTAATATTATCCATAAAAGGGACACGCTTGTTCTGCAATTGTAGCGTAAAGTCGGGTGTTTTTCAAATTTATTTAAGCAGCGAAAGGGCCTCTAGTGTCTTTAACGCGAATGGATATAACGGGCTACAATTGTCTTGATATCATCCCAACGCTGATCACAGCCGAAAACCGCGATGATCATCGTATCTTTCTTGCCATCCAAATAACCGACAAAGCACGAGCGTGCTTTTCTGGTATAGCCTGTTTTCCCGTAAATATTTTGCCCCCAGCTTTTCCATAAAAGCTTATTATGGTTTTTAAGATAAGTCTTCTTACCGCTTTGGGAAACAATGGTTTTGTACTTATAGCTGAGGGCCTTTTTGAAAAAAGGATATTTCAACGCTTCGCGGAACATCAAATACATATCATAGGCGGTCGTGTATTGCGATTGCTTGGTGGGCAACCCATGGCTGTTCATAAATTTTGTTTTCTTAGCTCCTAATTGCTTGGCCCGCGCGTTCATTTTTTTGACAAATTCCCATTCTGATCCAGAAACCGCCTCCGCTAAAACAACGCTAGCATCATTAGCCGAGCTGATCAACATGGCATAAAGCAATTCGGAAACTTTGTAACGTTCTCCGGGTTTTAAATATATTTTACTTGGCTGAACGTAAGTTGCTCTAGAAGAAACAGTTACAACGCTATCTAAAGACAAGTTCTCCAAAACAAGCAAGGCCGTCATTACCTTGGTTGTGCTGGCCGGAACAACTGTGGTTTCGACATTTTTTCCGTAAAGCCGTACGCCTTTGGTACTATTAGAGAAGATAGCGGAACGAGCCGTAACACGGTGGGCCTTAGACTTTTTTTTCGCAGCGAATGTATCGGAGCAAAAAAGAAAAACAAAAGCCAAAAGGCCGGTAAAAATGATCCCTGATCTTGATCGAAAGAATTTCATTGGCGATATTTTCGGTATTGTTTATGGCACATTTTACACTAAGTTTGGTCAATTTCAAATATATCTTCGTTGATTTTGCCTTACAAAGCCCTTGACATACCCCCTGGGGGTATGCTATAGTTTGCTTAATCATAAAAAGGGGTTACTGCTATGATCCAAAAGAAATTCCCGGGCCACAATGAACAGATCGTTCACCTAAAAAGGATCGAAGGGCAGATTCGCGGCATCCGCAACATGATCGAAAGCGGAGAATATTGCGTCGACATTATCAATCAAGTCAATGCCGCGACCCAAGCCCTGCATCGGGTTTCCGAAAAAATATTTGAGCGCCATCTTCAAACATGTGTCGGGTCTGCTTTAACCAGCAGATCAACACAACAGCGTTCCGAAAAGATCAACGAAGTTCTAAATATTATCCGTCGGATGAAAAAGTAAAGCACAAGGAATTCTTTGATGCGTAAAACAATAAAAAAAATGACGGCTTGCCTGATGGCCCTTTTTCTTGTTCTGGCGGCCATGTTTTGTTGCTGTACGCATGCAGTGGCTTTTGCGACAGCCGCATCTTGCTGTGATAAAAATTATTCACCGGACCATGCGACAAGCCCCCAGATCAAAGCGTATCATCCCGATAGCGGCCACGCTTGCAACTGCCAGAAAATAGAACAAGCTCTTACGGTGCAATCGTCGCCGGAAGGAAGTTCATTATTTTCTTCCAAGCTTTTGTTTGCGATGGCAACGTTCGGGCTTCCGGCAGAAAAAGAATTTTCACAACATACCCTTTTCTCTCTTGCAGCTCAGCATTCACCGCCGACTGGAACAAACCTCGTTTCTCTCTATCTTAAAAACTCCGTTTTTCGCCTCTAAACACTATCCACAAAATTTCTTTTTCATCCTGAAGAATGTTTCTTTAGGCAATCTCACTATTTTAAAAACAAAAGGAGGATTCAAATGAAAGTTTTATCACTGCTATTAATGGGTGCTTTACTGCTTACAAACACACCAGCCTCATTGGCCTATCATCATGAAGGCCAAGGTGCCACCGCTCAAACACCCTCAACAGCCGTCGATGCTGGAAATAAAATTTGCCCGGTGAGCGGCGAGGAAATCGGCGGTATGGGCGAAGGTGTTTCTTATGAATATAACGGAAAAGTTTATAAACTTTGCTGTCTGGGATGTTTAAAAGATTTTCAGAAAAACCCGGAAAAATTCAGCCGCATCGCTGAAGAAAGCTTGAAAAAATAACGGTAGGTCAGAAAATTGCCTTACCTTTTATCCTTAAACTTAGGAGAACAAACATGAAGATCCAAAAACTCATTCCCATACTTTTCTTAAGCCTGTTGGCCATTGGCGCGGTTGGGTCATTTCTTACAAAGAACCGGATGGCCCCAAGTCACCACGAGCAGGCCAATATCTATTATTGTCCGATGCATCCTAGTTACACCGCCGATAAACCGGGTTTGTGCCCTATTTGCAATATGAGCCTGGTTAAAAAAGAAAACACTTCTGATGTTTCCAAATCCTCCGTTTCAGGATATAGCACGGTTTCTATAAATTCGGATCAACAAAAACTCTTGGGCGTTAAAACGGCTACCGTCGTCAAAAAACCGTTCATTAAAACAGTTTTTGCAACGGGAAACTTTGTCCACGACCTAGAACTGTACCAAGCGGCTTTGGAATATATCGACGCCTGGCAGGATTACCGCATTTTACGTTCCCGCCGGATCGCCGGAGAAGAGTTTAAAAACGCGTATACGCGCTTTCTAAAAACCGAATATGAATTACAGCACTTAGGCCTGAATCAAGACGAATTGGACCATTTACGCGCGATCCGTTTGCGGGCTGTAAAACTAACTCCTGATCTATCCGCGGCATCGTCAAAAACTCCTCAGGAAATTGCCGAAACATTCCTGCCGTCGCAGCACACCTCCGAACTTGCCTTTTTGCATGAAACGCTTAATTCCTTTATTTATGCCCAAGTCGCGGAGGCGGATATTCATCTTATCCGCGAAGGACAAAAAGCACACATTGAAATTCCGGCTCTGAAAGGAACACTGTTGGGAGAAGTTCACGGTATCTCGTCGCAAGTCGACAAAGAAACACGTAAAGTGAAAGTACGCATCAGGCTTTTTGCGCACACGACAGATCTAAAGGCCGATATGTACGCGAATGTTTATATCCCGATCGAGTCAGCAGAAAGCCTTCTTGTCCCCCGCGATGCGGTCTTAATGACGGGAACGCGTTCCATCGTCTTTGTGAAAACAGAAAATGATTTTGAACCGAAAGAGATCACGGTCGGAGAAGAAAATAGCGAATGGGTTGTAGTTTTAGACGGCCTTAAAGAGAACGATGTCGTTGTAAGCGGCGCGAACTTTCTCGTAGACTCAGAAAGCCGGCTAAAGGCTGCTTTAGGAGGCTCCCATGTTCATTGAAAAGATCGTCACCTTTTCGGTGCGCAATAAATCCTTGATCTTTATGTTGACCGCCGCCGCTATCATCACGGCAGTCTGGTCGATAAAAAATATCCCGCTCGATGCCATTCCCGACCTTTCGGATACTCAGGTGATCATTTATTCGCGCTGGGATAAAAGCCCGGACTTGGTCGAAGACCAGGTCACTTATCCGATCATTTCCTCTTTGCTGGGAGCTCCGAACGTAAAATCTATCCGCGGTTTTTCTGATTTCGGATTTTCTTATGTCTATGTGATCTTCAAAGACGGAACGGATATTTATTGGGCGCGCAGCCGGGTGACGGAATATTTAAGTAAAATTCTCCCCCGACTCCCCGAAGGCGTTAAAACAGAATTAGGACCCGATGCCACCGGCGTGGGATGGGTTTTTCAATATGCCTTGGTTGATAAAAGCGGCAAGCACGATCTTCAGGAATTGCGAAGTTTTCAGGACTGGTCTTTACGCTATCATCTGCAGAGTGTTCCCGGTGTAGCCGAGGTTGCCTCTTTAGGCGGATTTGTCAAACAGTATCAGATCACCGTCGACCCTAAAAAACTTTTGGCCTACAACATTCCTTTAACAGATGTCATGGATGCCGTACGCAGCGGCAATGAAGAAGCCGGCGGGCGTCTTTTAGAATTTTCGGGAACTGAATATATGGTGCGCAGCCACGGCCTCGCCAAAACGATCAAAGACTTTGAGGATATTGTTCTTAAAACCGATGCGAACGGAACGCCAATTTTGATCAAAGATGTGGCTCGTGTCGCTCTAGGGCCGGAAATGCGCCGGGGAATCGCTGATCTTAACGGAGAAGGCGATGTTGTCACCGGAACCATTGTTATGCGCTACGGAGAAAACGCGCTCACTGTTATCAACCGCGTAAAAGAAAAGATCAAGGAACTTAAATCCTCTTTTCCCGAAGGAGTAGAATTAAAAGTCCTTTACGACCGTTCGGACCTTATTCAAAAGGCGATCGACACGCTCAAGCATCAGCTGGTTGAAGAAATGCTTATCGTTAGTTTAATTATCATTATCTTTTTGTGGCATTTCCCTTCCGCGTTCGTTCCTATTGTCACTATTCCGGTTGCCGTTCTTTTATCTTTCATTCCTTTCTATGGACTGAAATTAACGGCTAATATCATGTCGCTATCGGGCATCGCCATTTCCATCGGCGTTTTGGTCGACGGAGCCATTGTTCAAGTTGAAAACGCCTATAAACGTTTGGAAGAATGGAAGGCCAACGGACGAAACGGAGATTTTCATGCCGTCCTTTTAAACTCGATCACCGAGATCGCTCCATCGGTATTTTTCTCTCTTTTAGTGGTCGCTGTTTCTTTTATGCCGATCTTCACACTCGTTGACCAAGAAGGAAGATTATTTAAGCCGTTAGCGTGGACAAAAAATTTAAGCATGTTGATCGCCGCCGTTTTAGCCATCACCTTAGATCCGGCACTGAGGTTCATGTTCACCCGAATGGACCCTATTCAATTTAAGAAAATAAAATGGCCATTTGTTTCTAAAATAGCAACGACCTTGGCGGTCGGAAATTATTATCCGGAAGAAAAACATCCCGTAAGCCGTTTCCTTTTTAAATGCTATGATCCGGTTTGCCGATTTGTTTTAAGAAAACGTAAATTAACCCTTATTGCTGCTCTTGTTCTTGGGTTGGCAACCATTCCTATCTATATGCGTTTGGGTTCGGAATTTATGCCTCCACTATGGGAAGGCTCTATCCTTTATATGCCGACCACCTTACCCGGTATTTCGGTAACACAAGCACAAAAACTTTTGCAAGAGCAAGATAAGATCCTTAAAAGTTTTCCGGAAGTTGAAAGCGTCTTCGGCAAAGCCGGACGTATGGAAAGTTCCACCGACCCCGCGCCTTTTTCCATGATGGAAACAGCCGTTATCCTAAAGCCACAAAATGAATGGCGTAAAATAAATGGGCGTCTCCTATCACATGAACAACTGATCAGTGAAATGGACGCCGCCCTCAAGATCCCCGGAACCACCAATGCCTGGACCATGCCTATTAAAAACCGACTGGATATGTTATCGACAGGTGTGCGCACGCCGGTGGGAATAAAGATCCTGGGTGATGACACCGAAAAAATTGAGGAAATAGGCACACATATCGAAATGATCCTGCGTAATGTCAAAGGCGTGCGCAGTATTTATGCCGAACGCGCCGCCGGAGGCTATTTTCTGGATTTCGATTTAAAACGCACAGAGCTGGCGCGTTACGGACTTTCGGTCAAAGACGCGCAAATGATCGTTACTTCGGCCATCGGCGGAGAAAACATCACCGAAACCATCGAAGGCCGCCAGCGTTATCCGGTCAATGTCCGTTATCCGCGCGAATTACGCGATGATCCGGAAGAGCTGGCTAATGTCTTAATTGCCACACCATCGGGCCAGCAAATCCCTCTTTCCTATATTGCCGATATTGTCTTACGGACCGGGCCGGCCATGATACGCAACGAAAACGGAATGTTAGCCGGCTATGTTTATGTGGATGTGGCGAATCGTGATATCGGCAGTTTTGTCGACGAGGCCAAAAAAATCGTTTCCGGCGAATTAAAACTGCCTAAAGGCTACGGGCTTCTTTGGAGCGGCCAATATGAAAATATGATCCGCGTTAAAGAACGACTTAAAGTCGTTATCCCTTTGACCATTTTTATCATCTGCCTTTTGCTTTATTTTAATACAAAGTCATGGATCAAAACGGGGATTGTTTTACTCGCCGTTCCTTTTTCTTTGATAGGTGCCGTATGGCTACTATGGATACTAGGTTACAACATTTCCATCGCCACCTGGGTGGGAATGATAGCGCTGATGGGGCTCGACGCCGAAACCGGTGTTTTTATGCTTCTATTCTTGGATCTCTCTTATAAAGATGCCGTCGCTAAGGGAAAAATGCGTCATAGAGAAGATCTGGAAGAAGCCATTGTACACGGCGCCGTCAAACGCATCCGCCCAAAGATGATGACGGTTGCGGCGGCCTTTATGGGCCTTCTTCCTATTATGTGGGCCACAGGCGCGGGATCAGATATGATGCGCCGTGTGGCGGCACCCATGGTTGGCGGACTGGCAAGCTCTTTTATTCTGGAACTTCTCATTTACCCGGTCGTTTATTTTATTTGGAAATGGCATAGCGAAGTAAAAGCACCTCAGCTTCGTTAAGCTTTCCCTTTTTAATAACTGCTTGACATCTCCTTTAGCGTATAATACTATAAATACCAAATTAGTATTGTACGCTAAAGGAGCATTTTATGCCTGAAACTCTTATCATAACAAAGATACTTGATGCCGCCCAAAACCGTATGGTCAAATTCGGTTACCGTAAAGTGACCATGGATGAGATCGCCGGCGATCTTGGCATGAGCAAAAATACCATTTATAAATATTTCACGGGCAAAGAAGAAATTGCCAAGTCGCTGGTCAATCGCTTGGAACAAAAAATCAATGAGAGCTTAGGTAAGATCGAAAAGACTGAAAAAGACCCTTTAAAAATTTTTACCGAAAGCATCTTACTTTTGCGCAAACAACTCGGCCCTTGGTTTGAATATTTCTTTAAAGAGATCCCTTCCGAGCTTCCTTCCCTATGGGAAGAATTTCTCCGTTATCGAAATGAAAAGATCTTAGGAATTCAATCCCTCGTTGAAAAAGGAATTAAAAAAGGCATTTTCCGTAAAATCAATGCGCCCATCGCTGTCCAAGCTTATCTAGGAACGGTCAAGGCCATTGTTAACCATAAATTCCTTGAACAAGAAAAGATTTCTTTCGATCAAGCGTTAGACGCCGTCTTAGATATATGGGCTAACGGTATTTTGAAGAAAGGGACGAAATAATGAAAAAACTTTGGCAGATATTCATCATTTTTTTCTTGGTTTTTGCTGCACGAGCTTCTTACGGCGAACAAGATAAAAGTGAATTTAACCAATGGCAATACAAGATCAACGCCGAGGAAAGATTCCGCCACGAATACAAAAAAGATTTTGATCTTAATAAAAGCGCCAAAGATAACGGCAGCCAGCTTTACCATCGCCTTCGCTTGGGAGTCAATGCGAGCTTAACGGATGAATACCTAAAACCAAAATTAGACATCTTCGTGGAAGGCTTGGACGCGCAAACCGGCGGCTATCAAACAAAAGCCGTATCCGCTCAAGTGGATGATTTTGATCTGCATCAAGCTTATTTCAATGTCTTTAACATTTTGGGATCAGATTTCGATATAAAGATCGGCCGGCAAGAAATCAAATATGGAAAAAGTCGTCTCATCGACGCGCCCACCTGGTCAAACCGTATCCGCAGTTTTGACGCCGCTGTTATTCATTATCACAAACAAGCATTATCCGTCGATGCCTTGTACGCTCAAGATGTAAAATTCGACGATAATAATTTTAACCGGTCGTTAGATGAGGAAAATTTATCAGGCTTGTATGCGAACTATCAAAAAGATAAAAAATCCCCTCTTTGGGAAGGATATTTCTTAACTCAAATTATCAGCAGCACCGACGCGCTTACCCGCCGTTACACAACAGGACTGCGCTGGCAGGGCGCATTACCAAATAATACTTTATTAGATATTGAAATTCCCTATCAATTTGGAGAGACCGGAACAAAAGATATCCGTGCTTACGCCTTTCATGCCGACATCTCCAAGGAATTCAGCCAAACTTTCTGGAAACCAAAAGCATCCTTTAGCTATGATGAAGCCTCCGGTGATAAAGACCCTAATGACAGTGTTTCCAATACATTTGTTCCGCTTTACCAATCCACTCACAGCCCATACGGGCTCATGGATCTTTTCCGATGGCAAAACATACGTAATCCGGAAGTAAGCGTCGTGCTCTCTCCGACGGAGAAACTTCGTTTTACACCGCAAGTTGATCTCTTCTGGCTTCAGAGCAAATATGACTCTTGGGTCAATTCATCCGGAACGGTTATCCGGAGCAAAACCGGCGGGGATAGAAATTATTTTGTTGGAACTGAATGGTCTTTGCGCGCCAACTATGACTTGAGCAAGAATATCAAATTAGAAGCAGGCTACGCGCATTTTTCTCCCGGCGGATACGCCAAAGACACCGGCGCCGACGACAGCGCTGATTGGTTTTATTCTCAGATCGCTTATAAATTCTAAGCTCGAAACATAGGAAAATTATTATGAAAATCAAGGTAATGACTTTATCGTTTCTTTTTGTTTTGCTTTTTTCGGTTTCTGCTTTTGCCGGAGATTTAACTGTCGCGGTAGCGGCTAACGTTCAATACACTTTTGAAGAACTGAAAACAGAATTTGAAAAAGAAACGGGGATCAGTATCAAGCCGGTATTCGGCTCATCAGGTAAGTTTACGGCACAGATCGAAAACGGTGCACCGTTTGACATTTTTCTTTCCGCCGACATGGAATATCCTCAAGCACTTGAGAAAGAAGGTTTAACGAGCAACGCAGCGAAAGTCTACGCTTACGGCACATTAGTCGTTTGGACAATGAACAATATTGATTTAACAAGGGGTATTGAAATTTTCAGTGATCCTAGCGTTAAAAAAATTTCCATCGCATCTCCTAAGACTGCCCCGTACGGACGTCAGGCTGTCAATGCGTTAAAACATTACAGTTTATATCCTAAGGTTAAGAAAAAACTTGTTTATGGCGAAAATATCGCGCAAACAAATCAATTCATCACAACCAAAGCTGCCGATTGCGGGATCACAGCTAAATCGATCGTGTTAGCACCTAATATGAAAGATTGGGGCCAGTGGATTGAAATTGAGAAAAATGCTTATGAACCGATCGCTCAGGGCGCTGTTATCCTTAAATACGCTCAAAAAAATAATCTTGAAGATGCTCAGAAATTCTTTGATTTTCTTTTTTCTAATAAGGCCAAAGAAATCTTCAAAAGATATGGATATATTCTCCCATGAATAAACTGAAAGGAAAGATCACGGAAATCAAAACGCATCATCACATATCCCTCGTCAGCGTTGGTGTAAATACCGACATCCTCCATGCCCTTGTGATAGAAACGCCTCAGACAGCTCCTTATTTGAAGATCGGCACGGAAGTTTCTCTTCTATTTAAAGAAACAGAAGTATCCTTGGCTAAAAATCTTTCCGGATTTATTTGCTTTGGCAACCGTATTAAAGCCAAGGTTTCCAAAATCGAACAAAACCCCCTCTTAGCTCAGGTTACTTTAAATTATTATGGTAAGAATATTACCTCTATTATCTCAGCTACAGCGATTGAACGCATGCAACTAAAAGAGAACGACGACGTAGAATGGCTCGTTAAGGCCAACGAAATTTCTATTCTCGCGGAGTAACAATCCATGCTTTATGATTGGCAGCCTTTATTTTTGACGTTTAAACTTGCATTGGTCACAACGCTTATTTTAATCGTCATTGGCATTCCCCTTTCGTACTGGTTAAGCTTCTCAAAACGAAAATTTAAATATATCATCGAAGCTTTGGTCAGCATGCCTTTGGCACTTCCTCCCACCGTTTTAGGATTTTATTTGTTGCTGATCTTTAGCCCCAATAATGCTTTAGGACATTTTCTGGAATCAACATTCGATATCCGTGTTGTGTTTTCCTTCTTGGGGCTCGTCATCGGTTCTGTCATTTTCAGCCTTCCTTTCATGGTCAATCCTCTTAAAGCGGGTTTTCAAAGCCTTCCGGCATATCTGACCGAAGTTTCTTACACTTTAGGAAAAACAAAATCAGAAACTCTTTTTAAGGTCCTCTTGCCAAGCCTTAAACCCTCTTTACTGACGGGAATCGTTATGAGTTTTGCTCACACAATAGGAGAATTCGGTGTCGTTTTAATGATCGGCGGCAGCATTCCCGGAAAAACAAAGGTTGCCTCTATCGCGATCTATGGAGAAGTAGAGGCGCTTAATTATTCGACAGCAAATTTCTATTCCCTTATCTTGGTCGGAACCTGTTTTCTTTTACTTTTTTCACTTTACTGGTTTAATAGAAGATCACCGCAAACTTTCTAATCATGATCAAAGCCGATATCAAAAAAGATTTAATGACCGCGCGCGGCCCCATGACGCTTAAAGTCAACTTTGAGGTCAACGAAGGCGATTTAGCCAGCTTTTTTGGAGAATCTGGGGCTGGAAAAACAACGATCTTAAGAATAATTTCCGGATTAGCAGATCCTGACCAAGGCAAGATCGAAGTTAACAATGAGATCTGGTTTGATAGCGATAAGGGCATTAACCTGGGCCCACAAAAAAGACAAGTTGGGTTTGTCTTCCAGAATTACAGCCTATTTGGCCACATGACCGTACGGCAGAACTTAGAATTTGCTTTGAGTGACCAGAAAAAACGAGGCCCTGTTGATGAACTTTTAGAAATCGTTCATTTAAAAGAATTACAAAATCAAAAGCCTCATCAATTGTCGGGCGGACAGCAGCAACGTGTGGCTTTGGCGCGAGCCGTTTTACGAAAACCAAAGATATTTCTTTTAGACGAACCTTTTTCTTGCTTAGATATGGACATGCGCCTAAAACTCCAAGATTCAATATTAAATATCTATAAACGCTTCAAAATCACCACGATCTTTGTTAGCCACAGCCTACCGGAAATCTTTAAAATGTCTTCAAAGGTTTTTATTTTAGAAAATGGAGAAATAAAAAAACAAGGTATTCCTGCTGAAGTTTTCTTAGAAAACCATTTAAGCGGAAAGTTTAAATTTACCGGAGAGATCATTGATATTCAAAAGGAGGAGTTTCTGAATATTGTCCTGGTCAGCGTAGGAAATCATTTGATCCGTGTTGTCGCCACAGATGAGGAGATGCAAGGCCTTCGTATCAACGACCGCATTATCGTCGCGTCAAAAGCCTTTAATCCCATCATTCTTAAACTTAATTCTTAAATTATTTGAAGATCTCCGCGAAGAATTGCTTCATCACTTCCCACGAACGCTCATCGGAAAGTTTATTATAAGCAGCGCCTTTGGATGAATCTGTTCCTGCATCAGGATTAGTGAAGCTATGGACGGTGTTGCCGTAAGAAATAAATTGCCAATCTGCTTTTCCTTTTTGCATCTCATCTTGAAAAGCTAAAACTTCCATTAAAGAAACGAACGGATCATCCGCGCCGTGCAAGACGAGGATCTTTCCTTTGAAATTCTTAATGTCCGTTGGATTGGGTGTGCCTAGCCCGCCGTGAAAACTCACCACTCCCTTAAGGTTCGCGCCGCTTCTGGCTAATTCCAATACGGTTGTTCCGCCGAAACAGTATCCAATGGCCGCCACACGTTTGGGGTCAACCAATGCGTGGTTTTGCAAAACATTTAAACCTGCCTTGGCACGCTCGCGCATAAGACTACGATCATTTTTATAAATACCGGCTTGCTGGGCTGCCTCTTCATTGCTTTGAGGTCTTATTCCCTTGCCATAAATATCAGCAGCGAAAGCAACAAATCCCAATGAAGCCAGTTTTTCAGCCCGCGTTTTTGTGTAAGGAACAATGCCTTTCCACTCGTGAACAACTAGAACCCCGGGACGCTTGCCTGCGAGCGCGTCATCATACGCCAAATAACCTTCCAAAAGAACATCACCTTGTTTGTATTCCACAGTTTCCGTATGAATGGCGGCAAAGACATTGCTGGCTGATAAGAAAATACATATCGTAAAAAACAGATAGCGCATTGATTTTTTCCTGATTATTTTATATTTGGTAGCCCCAACGAGATTCGAACTCGTGTTTTCTGCCTGAGAAGCAGACGTCCTGGACCAGGCTAGACGATGGGGCCTCATCTGAAAAGGTAAAAAAGCAAATGTGGATTAAAATCTTATCACATTCCCCCTCGAGGTCAACAAAAATTATTGACACTCCCTAAGGCAACGGATAGAATGAAACCGTTTCGTTAATTCTTATCCGGATTCTTCATTCTAGAAAACCATAAAAATGCCATCAAGCCATCTAAATCTTTCCTCCGTCGAAAAAACACATATCGGGATCGGTTTTAGCCGCGAATTAACAACCCTCTTGGCCGCTCGTGAGGCTGCCCTGGAAGCTAAAGCGCAAACCCGGCAGTCAAGCGTTGACGTTGCCATCGTTTTTTGCACACCTCACTACAGCCCGCTAGAAACGCTTCACGTGATCCGCCAAACCCTTAATCCCGCAAAAATAGTAGGATGCTCAACAGCCGGGCTTATCGTTTCATCAGCCGTGGAAATGCGCGGAATTACCATTATTGCCATTAGTTCGCAGGATATTAAATTCAGCGCAGCCGTCATGGAAAATATCGCACAAAATGACCTGCGCCCCTTGGGGGCAATGCTCGCAAAAAACATCGTCGGCAGCCCGGAACAAAGCAAGCGGCAATCTATGCTGCTTTTTTCTGATGGATTGATCGCAAATTATTCTCCGTTCATTACCGGTATCCAAGAAATGCTGGGGAGAATGTTCCCTATTGTCGGCGCTGGAAGCAGCGACCTTTTCCATTTTAAAGAAACACATCAATATTTTCAGGATAAACCTCTCACAAGATCCGTCGTTGCCCTTCTTTTGGGCGGACAGCTGACCGTGTCAACCGCCAGCCGCCACGGATGGAAGCCTTTAGGAAAACCGCGATACGTCGACAAAGTGGACAATCATGTCATTAAAACCATCGACGGGAAAAAAGCCTGCGCTATCTATGAGGATTATCTTAGCTTAGATTTCAAGAATCTTAAAAAAGCGCATGCCAACAATGAGCTGGCTCTTTATCCTTTAGGAATTTATCTAGAACATCACAAAGAATACCTTTTGCGTGATATCATCGATATTGCAGAAGACGGTAGTCTTGTTTGCCGGGGCGATATTCCCGCTGGCGCAGAAGTCCATGTCATGATCAATAATAAAGATTTCTGCAAATCCTCTGGCATTGAAGCCGCTTGGGATGTAAAAAGAAACTTAGCGGATAAACAGCCAAAACTTATTTTGATCTTTGAATCATTAACGCGCCATAAATTGCTCGGACGGGATTCGTCCGATGAGATCAAAAGCATTAAAGAGATCTTCGGTCCATCCGTCCCTGTCGCGGGAATGTATAGCTACGGTGAAATCTCTTTACTGAAATCTGAACAAAGCAATGAAGGCTCTCAGCTGCAAAACGGAACAATAACCATTTTTGCCATCGCCTAATATGGAAATATTTAAAACACTGTTTACCAAATCCCCCCTTGATCTTTTGTTGATCGTTGCCGGAGTCATCAGCCTTAGCGCTGTCGTCGTTTTGGCCGCTATCCTCTTACGAAAACTTGAACAAACACGAGAGCTTAAAAAGTCTTTCGAAAAATTAAATCGCTCTTTTAACGATCTTGACGAGCAGGCTAAATTGATCGTCCGCACAGATCTTGAACTCAACAAAGCCCAAGAAGAACTCGATAAAAGATTATCCAGCTTAGACGCCCTGCAGAGAACTTCCAGGCTCATTAGCACCACCTTAGATGCCAACGAGATCTTTAACCGATTAAACAAATCTTTAGTCAATGAATTAGGTTTTGAAAAATGCATGATCTTGGCCTTAGATAATGAGAAAAAGTTCCAATGCCGTATTGAAACAGGTTTCTCAAAAGAATCCGTCCAAAAAATATTACGTTTAAGCGAAGATCATTCCGCGCAAAATATCCTTAAAGAAGGGCGCATCTTCTCTTCGTTTAACGCGCCGAAACAAAAAAAAGAGAAGATCATCCAGATCTTTGATGTTGAGCATTTCATCTTAAGTCCCATCCTGTCTCAAGACGGAATGGTCGGCATTCTTTTTGTCGGTAATGCCTCTTTAGATGCCGCCATTACCCAGGGCGACGAGGAGCTCTTGTCGATCCTAGCCAATCAGGTCGGCCAATCTTTAGAAAATGCCCAACTTTTTGAGCAAGTTTATAACTCTCGCCAAGACCTGGAATCTAACATTCAAGACCGGACCCGAGAACTGGAGTTAGCTTTAGAAGAGGTCAAACGCATCAGCAAAATGAAATCAGAGTTCATTTCGGCTGTTTCGCACGAACTGCGTACACCGCTTACATCCATCAAAGGCTATGCGTCCATTTTGCTTGCCGGAAAACTAGGCGATATTCCGCAAGAAGTTAAAGAACGCTTGGAAAAGATCAACAAACATTCAGATAATTTAGTACGTTTTATCAATGACCTTTTGGACATTTCCCGTATTGAAGCCGGACGCGTTCAAATGACTTTTGACAAACATAACATTGCTACCTTAGTTGAGAATATTCGAGATCTATTAGCCCCCCAAATGAAAGAAAAGAATATTCAATTTTCCGTTAATCTCGCCGATCAGATCCCGATCCTCTTGATTGATGGAAGTCAGATCGAAAGGGTCTTTATCAATTTATTAGGTAATGCCGTTAAATTCACGCCAGTCAATGGCTCTATAACGCTGCGAGGAACACGTCAAAACAATGAAGTTCTTTTTGAGATCACCGATACCGGCATTGGCATTAAAGAAGCTGATGCCCCGCGATTATTTGATGAATTTTACCGTGTTGATAATGAGATCAACCAAAACGTTAAAGGATCCGGCTTGGGCCTCACGTTGGTTAAGAATATTGTAGAAGCGCATGGCGGGAAAATATGGCTCAACAGCAAACCCAGCCAAGGAACAACATTTTATTTTACCTTACCGATCAAAAACACTTAAGAGAGAACATATGGGAAAAGCAAGAATTTTAACGGTTGACGATGATCCGGATATTCTAGACGTTCTCAAACTCACTTTATCCGAGCGCTATGAAGTTTTTCAGGCCCAAAACGGCCAAGAGGGCTTAGATCTGGCGCGCGCTAAATCTCCCAACTTGGTCATCTGTGATTATAAAATGCCAATAATGGACGGGTTTCAATTCTGCCAGAGTTTAAAAAAAGATATTCTCATGCAGCATATCCCTATCATCATGCTCACCGGAAAAGGCGAAGTGAAAGATAAAGTTGGCGGTATTAACGCCGGAGCCGATGATTATATGGTCAAACCCTTTGAGCCGGAAGAACTCTTAGCGCGCATCCATATGCTATTACGGCGCACCGAGCGAAGCTTGGACGCCAATCCTCTATCGCATCTTCCGGGAAATGTTTCCATCATGGAAGAGTTTCAAAAACGCATTGACAGTAATACCAATTTTGCCGTCGGATACGCCGATCTAGACAAATTTAAAGCCTATAATGATAAATACGGGTTTGAGCACGGAGACAGTGTTATTAGAGAAACGGCCCGCGTTCTTATTAAAGCGGTTCGAGAAAAGGGCGGCATGGATGCCTTCTTAGGGCATGTCGGAGGTGATGATTTTGTTTTTGTCGCGGATGATGAAAAAACAGATGCCATTTGCCAAAAGATCATCGAAGAATTTGATAAAATTTCTCCCACCTTTTACAATGAAGAAGATAGAAAAAATGGATTTATTCTAGCCAAGGACCGGCAAAATAATGAGGTGAGAATAGGCCTTTTATCTATCTCCGTCGGTATCGTCAGCAGTGCCAGCCAAAAAATAACCCACATTGCTCAGATCGGTGAGATCGGAGCAGAATTAAAAAAATACGCCAAAAGCCTTGAAGGCAGTGTTTACGTTAGAAATAAAAGGAAGAATTAAGGCGGCGGTTCACCCATAATACCGTCGGTGACCTTATTGAAGAAAACATTGGCAGATTGTTGTGTACGCGGCAAGATCGTTTTAAATCCCACAAAAACAATAACCGCCACTAAAGCAAAGATCAAGAGATATTCAATGGCGGTTTGTGCTTTTTGAGATATTTTTCCGGCTGTCATCATCGTCATACTCCTCACTCAAATCATAACATACCCATCTGAGGAATTCAATTTCCGGCCAGTGTTTACGAAACTACAAATTAAAGATCTATTTTAGAGATTTAAGATACTTGACCGCCACTTTCGGGTCTTTCGCTCCGAAAAGATAGCTGGCTGTCGCCAAGATATTGACCCCCGCCTTAACCGCTAAAGGAGCTGTTTCGGCGTTTATACCGCCGTCGATGGCGATATCTTTTGAGAATACTTTGCGTAAAGCTTCTGCCTTGGGAAGCGCTACCGGCATAAATTTCTGCTTGGCAAATCCCGGATTGACCGACATCAACAAAACACCATCGATATCTTTTAAAAGGTTCTCAATGCAAAGAGGTGTTCCCGGATTGATCACCAAAAACACTTTTTTACCCTTTGTTCTTATCTTCACAATGTCTTTGCGGATCAAGTCTTCATTGAGCGATTCGATTTCCTTGGGGAATTTTCCCAAACCCTTTGATGCCTCTTTTAAAGGCCCGTAACATTCAACCTGAATTGAGATAATATCGCTTCCCGCGTTTAAAAAATCATCGATATACATCGACGGATTTTCGATCATGAGATGTGATTCAATAGGAAGCTTGGTTAAAGGGCGAATGGTTTCAACGATCAAAGGGCCGATCGTGATGTTAGGAACGAAATGTCCATCCATCACATCCACATGCAAAGCATCTACCCCGGCGTCTTCACAGCGCTTGATCTCATCGCCAAGTTTGGCAAAGTTGGCACAAAGGATGCTGGCGCTGACTTGAATAGGTTTAGGCATTATCTTTATTCCTTGCATTATTTGGCTTCTTCAACAACAGAACTTTTTTCTTTCTGAAATTCTCGGTATAACAGATAAGAAAAACTTACAAAATAAGAGCTCGTTAAAAAGCTAAAAAGATGTGAAAACAACTTTAGCAAAGCACTGATGAGCGTAGACGGCATCTGGAGCAAGATCAATTTCCCCATGAATTCTCCGATGGCAGTGATGATCAGAAACAAGATAACAAGAAGCGCCCAATATCCGGTAAATCGCCAGAAATTCGGCTTGATCATTTTCTTACTATACGCTAGCGCCTCAATCCCTCTTTTTTGATCTAAAACAACTGATAGGGCCGAATAAGCATAAAGAGTCATAAAAACAATGCCGGCGATCGTCATTGTTACCGTTGCAATGCCAAAGGCAACCTTCACCCCGATCGGAAGGTTTTCTATGATCCCCATAAAAGGACTAGGGTCGAGAGAATTACGATTTAAAGAGCGAAGGGCTTGCATCACCGCATAACCGATCGTGATCAAAAAAGGAAAGAACCAAAACAATAATCTGATAAAAACTAAAATGCTAGCCCACAAATAAGCGCTAAAAATCCCTGCCGCTTCTTGAATAGCCGTGATAGGACCTATCGGTATTTGCTCATCAACAGATTGAATGATCTTGATTGCTGCTATTCCGCTTAAAAAAGCTAACATCACCCATCCCAAAATACAGAAAATACCTAAAACAATGATCTGGGGATTACGCATGGCTTCTCGAAGAGCACTAGATGACTGAGGATTATCGGCGCGCATTAAAACCAACGCCAAGATCCAAAATACCGCAAAGATCACTAGAAGTGTTACGGCCGTCAAAAGGAAAATAACAAAAAGACGTCCCAGGCTCGCGACTGTAAGCGGCAAGCTGCTACTTAAAAGCTGGCCTAAATTTTTTTTATTATCAGGCATGAGGCGCCCTCCTTTGAGGATAGAACAGAAGCAGAAACATTCAGAATATAAAAGAGACGATATGTTTTGCCTTGAGAGGATCGTCTTTAAGAAAATCAATGCGCGGGGAGAGACTTCCCCGACGTTTTCTTAACATCTTTTATTGTAGTCGGGGTCCCGACGACCTTAATAAGAAATTCTAGATAACGTCGGGAGAACTCTAAGCCGCAAATCAATGCGCGGGGAGAGACTTGAACTCTCACGGGTTGCCCCACACGCCCCTCAAACGTGCGCGTATACCAATTCCGCCACCCGCGCGAAAACCTACCATAATGCTACTCTAGAAAAGGTTTGAAAGTCCCCGTTAGGGGACGCGAAAACCATTCTTGATTTCTTAAAAGAACAAGCTTGAGCGCCCCGCTGTCGCGGGGCGCGAAATTGCTCCAAATCTTTTTTACTGCTGCCCTTCAGAGATCGATTCTTCCGTATTCTTCAGTTTACGGTTCGACTGGGACCGTTTTTCTAATGACGCGGCAATAAAATGTGCAAACAAAGGATGTGCCCGGTCAGGCTTCGACTGAAATTCCGGATGAAACTGGCAGCCGACAAACCACGGATGATTTTTAAGCTCAACAATTTCCACTAAATCTTTACGCGTATTTAACCCGGCAAAGATCATGCCTTTTTTTTCGAACATTTTCCGATATTGATTATTAAGTTCATAACGATGACGATGCCGTTCCGTAATATTCTCTTTCTTATAGGCTTGAGCGCTTAACGTATGTTTCATTAATTTACATGGATACGAGCCTAAGCGCATGGTGGCACCCATATTCTTGACATGGGCTTGCTCTTCCAAAAGGCTAATGACCGGATATTTCGTTTCTTTATGGAATTCCGTCGAGTTAGCATCCTTAAGTCCACAAATATGACGGGCAAATTCGATGGTCGCCACCTGCATACCTAGACAGATCCCAAAATAAGGGATCTTATTAACACGGGCATATTCCACAGCCCGGATCTTTCCTTCGATCCCCCTGGTCCCAAATCCGCCGGGAATAAGAATGCCGTCCGACCCGCCTAATTTCTTTTGAGCGTTATGCTCGGTCAACTCTTCTGAGTCAACTTTATTGATGACAACTCTTGTGTCATTATAAATACCCCCATGAACTAACGCTTCATAAATTGATTTATAGGCATCCGGTAAGGCAATATATTTGCCGACAACCGAAATATTAACTTCCTTGGTAGGAGTTTTGACGCGTTTAATAACAATTTCCCGCCACTCTTTTAAGTCACGCTCTTCACTTTTAATATTTAATTTCTTTAAAATAAGGTCATCTAAATTTTCTTTGCGCAGCGCCAGCGGAACTTCGTAAATATGTTTTACATCTACCCCCTCAATAACGGCTTCCCGTTCCACATTGCAAAAAAGGGCTATTTTTTCTTTTTGTTCTTTGGGAATAGTCCGCTCCGTGCGGCACAACAAGATATCGGGAATAATACCAATTTCTCGAAGCCTCCCGACGCTGTGTTGCGTCGGTTTTGTTTTTTGTTCCCCGGCAGACTTTATGAACGGCAAAAGCGTTACATGAATATTGATCGCGTAATACATCCCCAATTCCCAGCGCAGTTGACGAATGGCTTCCAGAAAAGGCAAACTTTCAATATCGCCAACCGTTCCGCCGATCTCAACAATGGTAACATCAACATCGCGTTCATGCGAAACCGTTCTAATGCATTTTTTTATTTCATCGGTAATATGCGGAATGATCTGGACGGTTTTGCCTAAATAATCACCGCGGCGTTCTTTGGTAATGACCGAATAATAGATCTTTCCCGTCGTAATATTATTATCCTGGGTAAGATGGGCGTTAGTGAAGCGCTCATAATGGCCTAGATCTAGGTCTGTTTCAGCGCCGTCCTGAGTAACATAAACTTCCCCGTGCTGATAAGGGTTCATGGTGCCGGGATCCACATTGATATAAGGATCACACTTGATCAGAGTTACCTTAAGCCCGCGCGCCTCAAGGAGTTTTCCAATGGAGGCCGCCGCAATGCCTTTGCCTAAACTAGAAACAACACCACCCGTGACAAAAATGAATTTACTCATTTTTTACAATGCCCCTTCTAATAAATATTTGCTTTTGTTTTTAGGTATCGGAGCCGGATATTTTCCGGAAAAACACGCGTGGCAAAAATTCTTTGAATCTTTCATAACGCTTAACATGCCCTCTAGGCTTAAATATTCCAGCGAATCGACCCGAATAAAATCAGCAACCTCTTTGACCGTTTTATTGGCGGCGATCAACTCTTTTCGGTTAGGAAAATCGATGCCAAAGAAACAAGGAAACCTGATCGGCGGACAGCTGATGCGCATATGGATCTCTTTAGCGCCGGCTTTACGTAATTCTTCAATACGGCTGCGGCTGGTGGTCCCGCGCACAATAGAATCTTCCACCACAATGATCTTTTTATCTTTTAAAATATGATTGATAGGATTAAGCTTCACCCGCACTTTAAAATCACGCAAAAACTGCGACGGCTGAATAAAGGTACGCCCAATATAATGATGGCGGATCATCCCGATCTCTAAGGGAATATTTAATTGTTGTGAATATCCTACCGCGGCATAGTTACCTGAATCCGGAATAGCCATCACAAAATCAGCGCCCGCAACCGGGCTTTCTTTAGCTAACTGCATCCCTAAACGCTTACGTACTTCATAAACATTGTCATTAAAAATATTGCTGTCCGGGCGGGCAAAATAGATATTCTCAAAAATACAATAAGATTTGTTTTTTCCGGCAACCATCGGCAAGAAATGCGACTCAATTTGTCCATTTTTAATAAAGACCATTTCTCCGGGTTCGATCTCGCGGATAAATTCTGCCTTAATCAAATCCAAGGCGCATGTTTCGCTGGCTAAAACATAAGCATCATCCACTTTTCCTAGACATAAAGGCCTAAAGCCTTGCGGATCGCGCACGCCGACCAAACAATCTCCGACGAGAAAAACAGCCGAATAAGCCCCTTCTAATTGCGTAAATACGGCCGTAAACCAGCTTTTCAGGTCTCCATTTTTTGTTTTAGCCAAAAGATGGATAATGATCTCCGAATCCATCGTGGTCTGAAAAATAGAGCCTTCTTCTTCGAGTTTCTTATAAAGGGTTTGAGTATTGGTTAGATTCCCGTTGTGAGAGATCGCAACGGGTTTATTTTTATGAGTGACTAAAAATGGCTGGATATTTTTCGTATTGCTGGAGCCGGTCGTTGAATACCGGGAGTGGCCGATAGCCACTTTACCTTTAAGGCCTTTGAGGATGTCTTCGCTGAACCGGTCGGCGACTAATCCTAAGGCTTTACTGAGGTGGACTTTCTTGCCATCGTAGCTGGCAATGCCACAGGCTTCTTCGCCGCGATGTTGCAGAGCGTACAAACCTAAAAAGGCAAGTTTTGCCGCTTGTTTATGATTAGCAACCCCTACGATACCGCACATTGCTCATTCCTTCGGTTGTAATATTCTTGTAAGGATTGAACGCAAAAATCTGTTTGCAAACTTGACTCAATACCATTCACTGCCGCCCATGCCCCTTGAAGCGTTGTAATGCACGGGATATTATAAAGAATTGCCGCTGCGCGAATAGCGCGCATATCCGATTGACTTTTTTTACCGGAAGGAGTGTTGATTATCAAATTTATCTCACCTTTTTTAATTAATGTCAACAGATTGTTTTTGCCTTCCCCAAATTTATCGACCATTTCCACGTCCACACCGCTGGAACGTAAGACTTTGACCGTTCCCTTGGTTGCCACCAGTTTAAATCCTAGGTCGAATAGCTTTTTTGCTAGAAAAACGATGTGACGTTTATCCTGGTCATTGACGCTGATGAAGATCTTTCCTTTTTTGGGCAGTGCTTGGTTGGCACAGATCTGAGATTTGGCAAAGGCCGCGCCAAATGTCATATCAATACCCATCACTTCCCCGGTGGATTTCATTTCCGGCCCTAAAACAATATCAACACCTGAAAACCGCGAAAACGGCAGTACCGATTCTTTGACCGAGACATGAAGCAAGCTTTGCGGATCAATAAATTTAAAGTCGTCCACCTTTCTTCCGGTCATGATTTGAGCGGCTATTTTTGCCAACGGAGTTCCTGTGGCCTTGCTGACAAAAGGAACCGTGCGCGACGCCCTAGGATTAACTTCCAAAACGAAAATTGTTTCTCCTTTGATGGCAAATTGAATATTTAAAAGCCCCACCACTTTTAACCCTTGAGCGATGGAACAAGTAAACTTCTTAATATCGGCAATGATCTCTTCGCTTAAAGTATGCGGCGGTAAAACGCAGGCTGAATCCCCCGAATGAATTCCGGCATTTTCAATATGTTCCATAATTCCGGCGACAAATGTTTTTTCTCCGTCGCAGATACCGTCAACGTCCACTTCAATGGCGTCTTCAATAAATTTATCAATGAGAATGGGATGCCCCTGAGAAACTTCTTTTGCTTCTTCAATGAATGACAATAAAGATTCTTTATCATAAACAATGCGCATGGCCCGGCCGCCTAAAACGTAAGAAGGCCTGGCTAAAACAGGATAGCCGATACGAGATGCCACCTCAATAGCCTTTTCGGCAGACGTTGCCGAACCATTGGCGGGTTGAGACAATCCGATTTTCTCGATAAATTGCGAAAATTTCTTGCGGTCTTCGGCCAGATCAATAGACTCAACACTGGTCCCGATAATGGGAACTCCAGCTTTATGTAAACGGCGCGCTAAATTAAGCGGTGTTTGTCCCCCGAATTGTACGATCATGCCATCTGGCTTTTCCACATCCACAATGTTCATGACATCTTCAAAGGTGAGCGGTTCAAAATATAACCGGTCGGAAGTATCATAATCGGTAGAAACCGTTTCGGGATTGGAATTGACCATAATGGTTTCATAACCTAATTCTTTTAAAGCGAACGAAGCATGGCAGCAGCAATAATCGAACTCAATGCCTTGTCCAATGCGATTAGGCCCGCCGCCTAAGATCATGATCTTTTTGCGTTTTTCTTTGCTTAGTTTATTGAGCTTTTCATCTTGGATAACCGCTTCGTCTTCTGTTTCATAAGTGGAATAATAATACGGCGTATAGGCTTCAAATTCTGCCGCACAGGTATCGACCGATTTAAAGGTCGCTTTTATCCCAAGTTTCTTGCGCAGTTGGCGCACCTTTAGCTCATCGGTGGCCATGATCTGCGCCAACTGCGCATCACTAAACCCGAATTCTTTAGCCCGTCGTAACAATTCCACAGAAATATTCTTTTCTTTCTGGAAAGTTTCGATGAGCGTATTTTCAAATTCCAAGATCTCGGCAATATGCGCGATAAACCAAGGATCGATCTTGGTCCACTCATGAATCGTTTTCTGGCTTATCCCTTTTTGCAGAGCATATTTAATATAAAAAATGCGCGAGGCATTCGGTTGGCGTAATTTTAATTCGATCTTCTCATCGGGAATGTTGCGGTAATCCATTTTATTGTCCAAACCGATATGGCCGATCTCCAGGCCGCGCAATCCTTTTTGCAACGCTTCTTTAAAGGTGCGCCCAATGGCCATCGTTTCCCCGACGGATTTCATGGAAACACCTAAAATATCTTTAGCTTCCGGAAATTTCTCAAAGGTAAACCGAGGAATTTTGACAACGCAATAATCAATGGTCGGTTCAAACGAGGCAGGCGTTTCTTTGGTGATATCATTTCGAATTTCATCCAAAGAATACCCAACTGCTAATTTCGCGGCAAATTTCGCGATAGGAAATCCCGTTGCTTTACTGGCCAAGGCCGATGAGCGCGACACTCTTGGATTAACTTCGATAACAACCATACGCCCGGTTTGGGGATTAACCGCGAATTGAATATTGGAACCACCCGTCTCGACGCCAATTTCCCGGATCAAGCGAATAGAGGCATCACGCATTTCCTGATATTCCCGATCGGTCAAAGTTTGCGCCGGTGCCACAGTAATGCTATCACCCGTATGGATTCCCATCGGATCTAAATTTTCAATGGAGCAGACAATGACCACATTGTCTTTGTAATCACGCATAACTTCCAGCTCATATTCTTTCCATCCTTCGATGGATTCTTCGATCAAAACTTCGCCGATCATGCTGGATTCTAAACCTAAGGAAGCAACGCGCTCCAGTTCATCCATATCATGCACAATGCCGCCGCCGGTCCCGCCTAAGGTATAGCTAGGGCGAACGATCAGAGGAAATCCGATTGTCTCAACCGCTTTTTTGGCTTCTTCCAGCGTGTGGGCAAAACAGCTTTTGGGAACATCTAAACCGACTTCAAGAACGGCTTTCTTAAAACATTCCCGGTCTTCCGCCTTTTGAATAACTTCATAATTGGCGCCGATCATCTTGACATTGTATTGTTCAAAAACACCGCGTTTATAAAGCTGAACGGCTAAATTAAGTCCGGTTTGTCCGCCCAGCGTCGGTAAAACAGCATCGGGACGTTCTTTTTTGATGATCTGTTCTAGAAAATCTGCTGTTAAAGGCTCAATATAGGTGTGATCGGCAATTTCCGGATCCGTCATAATGGTGGCCGGGTTGGAATTGACCAGAACAATTTCATAACCTTCTTCCCGAAGCGCCTTACAGGCTTGCGTTCCCGAATAATCAAATTCGCACGCTTGGCCGATAATAATGGGGCCTGAACCAATGAGCAAAATCTTTTTTATATCACTACGGCGCGGCATAAATTACACAGGAACTTTCTTATTTTTATGTTCATTCATTAAACCGATAAATTTTTCAAACAAATATTGAGCATCATGCGGGCCCGGAGCGGCTTCAGGATGATATTGCACGGAAAATAGCGGATATTTCTTATGCTGCAATCCCTCTAAAGTATTATCGTTAAGATTGATATGGGTAATTTCAACATCTTCTTTAGGAAGGCTGTTAATGTCTACGCAAAATCCGTGATTCTGCGATGTAATACCGATCTTATTTAAGTTCAGGTCTTTCACGGGATGATTGGCACCGTGATGGCCGAATTTAAGTTTATACGTTGTCCCTTTTAGGGCCAACCCTAAGATCTGATGCCCTAAGCAAATCCCAAAAATCGGCGCTACGCCAATGAGTTCCTGAACGGTTTTGATGATATATGGCAGCGCGGCCGGATCGCCGGGGCCGTTGGAAAGGAAAATTCCGTCGGGATTAATTGATCTTATCTCTTGAGCGGAAGCGGTCGCCGGAAAAACATGGGTCTCACATCCTAAGTTTGCCAAGATGCGCAAAATATTGAATTTTATTCCGCAATCAATAGCCGCGACACGAAAGCGGTAATTTTTCCCGGGTTCCCAAATATATTTTTCTTTTGACGAAACTTCTCGCACCCAATCACTGCCCTCCATGGACGGAACAGCTTTTAATTTCTTACTTAAACTTTTTTTATCAAAATCTTCGGTTGAGATCATCGCCTTCATGGCTCCGAATAGGCGCAAATGACGCGTTAGGGCACGCGTATCAATGCCTTCAACAGCCATGATATTATTTTCATTCAAATAATCAATGAGTGATTTGGTCGCGCGGAAATTGGACGGAGTGCGGCAGAATTCTTTGACAATAAATCCTTTGACCCAGATCTTTTTGGACTCCATATCGTCCAAATTGATGCCATAATTTCCGATCAAAGGATAAGTCATCACCACGATCTGGCCGGCATAGGATGGATCGGTCAAAACTTCTTGATAGCCGCAAAGGGAGGTATTAAAGACAACTTCACCTGCGAATTCACCTGTCGTGAGGAGAGAGCGGCCCTCAAAGGTTTTTGCGTCTTCAAGGTATAGGATGGCTTTTTTCATCTGATCCTAAAGGCCGTAATCGTTGATGCGATGGGGAAAAATCTGCCCTTCGATATATTAGATAAACTTACTCTGTCAAACGAAAGATCGCTGCTGCCGTACTTCTTAAAAAGATTTCTTTTGGAAAAACTCCCTAAAAAATCCTCTACAACATCATATCGACTGTAGAGGATCTTTTAGTGCTTGAAACTTACAAAACTAAAAACCTAAGCGCTCTAATATCCTTTTTTTCCGGCTCGGCCAGCACCTTGGATAGAAACATTTTGAGCTGTTTTACTGCCGGCCTTGTGAATAATATTGATACGCTGCCCCTTCATAAGCGATCTGACTGTTCCAGCGTCTACATTGAACGTTGATAAAACACCGGCACCGTCTTTGATGGTCACTTGACTGTTCATGATATCCGTACTGACAACTTCACCGCGCGCGATCTGTATATCTCTCCTTAAAAGCGCGAAACTTGGCGATGCAAAAAATACAAGCGCGAACAACGCAACCAATCCAATAACAACTTTTTTCATTTCCCCCTCCTTGTTGTTGTAAAACTAAATTGTCGTTATTCGTTTTTTAAGACAGCATCATTATATCCATTGAAAACGGTTAGTCAAGTATAATCAGCGTGCCACTTTCTTAAAAATAACCCTAAAATTTAAAAAGATCACTTTATCTTTTCGAAGGCCCCAACAAACACCCTAAAGGCGCATAAACACAGCGCACGCTCGCATTTTCGGTAAGTTTTATTTCAGATTCCTTAGAAAGTGTTACAACCCCATGCCAAATACCTTTCTTTAAGATGATGGGACGATCCAAATAAAAACATTTGATATGGTTTTTACGTGGTTTTCTGGCCACATAAAGAAGTGTTTGGCCGGTAACAGGTTCGAAGCTTTCAAAAGAATGCGGGTGCTGTTCTAAACGCTTGATCATTTTATCGCGCAAAATAAGGTAGGCGATCCTCCAGCCACGATAAACCGGTTCTTTGACAACAATGCGAAATAAATTAACTTTTTTGCTTTTTTTTGCCTTTCCGGGATAGAAAATAACCCGGCCATAGGGCCGAAAGTTATCCGCGGTTATCTTTTTTGCTTTAATCGAAATTGATTCGCTGTTTGTCGTCGTCATCTTTCGTCGTCGCTTCCACATCGATCACATCATCATGAGGTGAACTGCGCATATTTTTATTTCCGTAAAAATAGAACTTGAATTGATGGGATGGATTCACAAAAAGGTTCAACAAAAAGCTGATCATGCTCAGCAACAGCGCTCCCCAAAAAGCACTTGAGAAATTAGCGATAGAAAATCCGTCAATTAATCTGGAAACAAGATAAAGCATAAATCCGTTAATAAAAAGCGTGAAGATGCCCAGCGTTGAAAAATTGATCGGCAAGGTCAATAAAAGGATCACCGGTTTTAAGCCGATATTAAAGACTCCCAGGACCAAAGCCGCGATCACCGTGATCAGCCAATGCTGGGATTGGATCCCGGGAACAACCCAAACAACGACCATCAACCCAAAAACGTTAATGATCCATTGGATGAAAAGAGGCATGCTTTCCTTAACCATTAATAGCCCTTAGAAATTTAGGAAATACCCTGGAAGGAATAACGATCTCAGTCACTGTATCCCTTGTCAGGTCTTCAAAAATGATCGTCGCTCCTTTGCGTCGATCATCATCGAAGAAATGTTTCACATAAATACTATGTTTAGCGCCGAGATAATCCCACTCGATCAAATCCGTGATCTTTGTCATCAAAGAATCTCCTTTAGGTTTTTAAGCTTGCCGTTATTTTACAGCCCGCGCCTGTTTACGGCAAGATAAAACATATTCTCTTTGTTAAAATTGTTAAAAAATCAAAAAGGCGCCCCGCCAATTTTTGGCGGGGCGCCTTTCTTTAACCTCTTTTCTTAACAGCTTTACTCTCCTAATATTTTCTTAGCACTTTCATCAAGCGCTTCGGTAATAAAAGGAATTCCTGTTTCTTGGGCTGTCTCTCGATTAGCCGCTAAAAGATCATCTCGGGAGATCTGTGTGACCGAGAATTTACGCACACCGGCGAGAAGTTGTTGTAAACCAGCCGTTAACTTATCCACCAAAGTCCACATGGCAACCGCCCCATAAGGAATGTCCTTCATATGGCTTGCCCCTACTTTTTTGCGCACATCATGATATCCGGAAAAGATCTCTTCCGGAGAAGCCCCAAAATGCGTGACATTTGCCGGCAGATCACTCCAATTGCCGTGCACTTTTTCTTTTCGGTCCGGATTAATAACGCCTTCGATATTCGACCCCAAAAATCCCGGGATCATCACCGCGCGGCCCATACACACCAGCTTCGTAAACGGCGCGCCTAAAGCCAGCGCTTTAAAAATATGATCTTCTCGCGCTAAGCCTCCGGCAAAAGCCATATCCACAACCTTATGTCCTTTACTGGCTAAAACAGACGCGTATTCATGAGCCTTCGCATGAAGTAAAAGTGACGGAACACCCCAAGTCTCCATCATATTCCACGGGCTCATCCCTGTTCCGCCACCGGATCCATCAATGGTCAATAGATCAAGTTCGGCTTCCGACGCGTATTTGATGGCCATGGCTAGTGCTTCCATCCCATAAGAACCTGTCTTTAATGTAATTCTTTTGTAGCCGATCTTACGTAAATACTCCACTTCCTTCATAAATTGTTCACGGACTTCTTCCGGATTGGCGGCATCCGTGCCTCCCAAACGGCTATGACGTGCGAATGTCTTGATCGCCCGTTCCTCAAAAGCTTTTTGCACCGTCGGATCCGTCGGATCGGGATCAACAATATAGCCGCGCTTCTTTAAGAAGATGGCATAATCAAGATTACTGACTTGGATCTCTCCGCCGATATCCTTTGCGCCTTGGCCCCATTTAAGCTCGATAATAACTTTATCACCATATTCTTTCATCAGATATTCGGCAACACCGTTACGAGTATCTTCCACGTTCATCTGAACAATGATAGCGCCAAATCCATCAAAGAACTTTAGATAGGTTTCAATTCGCCTGTCTAATTCCGGAGCTTTAATGATCTTTCCTTTTTTGATCTCTGATTCTTTGTCTACACCAACTACATTTTCTCCGACAACGATCGGCATCCCTACTAAAGCCGCACCGATAGCAAAGGAATCCCAATATTTCGCGGCAATAAAGGTAGAACCTAAAGCGCCCGTCATAATAGGAACACGGACCTTGGTTTCGATTTCCCTGCCAAATTTTGTTCCTACGTCAACATTGGGGAAGATACAATCGTCTGCCGAATTCGACAAACCTTTGGGAAGGCCGTGGGCTCCGTAATTGTAACCTTGAATTCTTAGCGAACTATAAGATACGCCAACGTGAGATGTATTTCTGCTTCCTGCGGTAATAACACCAAAATCGCGGGGGTAAAGAAGACTTCTGCCTCTTAAACTGGAAAGCCATGTTTCACATCTGCCCTTGCAATCCGCGCGGCACAATGTACACAAACCGGATTCCGCCGGATCACCACGATTAACTGCCCCGATCGCATCGTTAGTCTTAGGCCATTCAAGCATGGAACATCCTCCTCATCATTGAGCTGTTTCTAAAGAACTTCTTTGTCCTTTATCCAAACCAAAACAATTTATAGAACTTCATTGCCCTATAAATAGAGAAAACTTACCGGGACGTCATTGCCCCAATAAAGGGCAATATACTCTTGCGATTATTTTTTGTCAACCGTTCAGAAAATAATAAGGCCCATCCGCCAAACATTTTGGCGGATGGGCCTTCTAAAAATCTTTTTCTTTTCTATTATTTCTTCTTTTGAGCTAAAAGCCAGCTGTCAACGCCGACGGCGGCACTGCGGCCTTCATTAATCGCCCAAACGACCAGCGATTGGCCTCGGCGCATATCTCCGGCGGCAAAAACACCCGGAACAGAAGTCATCTTATGTTCATTGGTTTTAACATTACCACGCTCATCTAACGCAACGCCCAATTCTTCGATCATCCCCGACTTAACAGGGCCTAAAAATCCCATGGCCAGAAAAATAAGATCGGCATCAACCGTAAATTCTGACCCCAAAACTTCCTTCATCTCGGCGCGTCCGGTTTTTGGATCTTTGGCTCCAAATTCCAGGCGCACAGCATGAAGCTTCTTTAACTTTCCGCCTTCACCCGATAAACGTTTGGTCATAATGCAATAATCCTGCTCAACACCCTCTTCGTGTGACGTCGATTTTCTTTTGATCAGCGCCCATTGCGGCCAAGGATTATTGGCGCCGCGCTCTTTGGGCGGTTCGGGAAGAAGTTCAAATTGTTTGACCGAGAGAGCTCCTTGCCGATTAGCGGTCCCGACGCAATCTGAACCGGTATCACCGCCGCCTAAGACAATGACCTTTTTACCTTGCGCGTTAATTTTCGTTTTAGAGTCAATGCTCTGTCCGCGATTGATACGGTTTTGCTGAGGCAAATATTCCATCGCTTGATAAACGCCTTGAAGTTCACGGCCCGCAACCTGCAAGTCGCGCGGTGCTTCTGCGCCGCCGCAGAGAACAACCGCATCATATTTCTTAGCAAGTTCTTTACTGCTAATATCTTTCCCCACGTTGACTTTTGTTTTGAAAACAACACCTTCATCACGCATGCGGTTAGTTCGGCGGTCTATGACCCATTTTTCTAATTTAAAATCCGGAATGCCCAGCGCTAAAAGCCCGCCTAAATATTCATTTTTTTCATAGACCGTAACACTGTGTCCGGATTTGTTAAGTTGATCCGCGCAAGCTAAGCCCGCCGGGCCGGAGCCGATCACTGCTACTTTTTTTCCGGTACGGAATTTCGGCGGTTGCGGCCTCACCCAGCCTTTTTCATACGCTTTTTCAATAATGGAAAGTTCAATATTCTTAATGGTGACAGGAGGGCGATTGATCGCCAAAGTACAAGAATTTTCGCAAGGTGCCGGACAGACGCGGCCGGTAAATTCCGGGAAATTATTCGTTTTATGAAGCCGCTCGATGGCCTCTAACCAGCGGTCACGATAGACCAGATCATTCCAATCGGGAATAATGTTTCCAATCGGACAGCCTTGTTGACAAAACGGAATACCACAATCCATGCAGCGCCCGCCTTGTTTGCGCAAATCTTCGTCAGAAGGAGAAGCCGTAAATTCCTTCCAATGCTTTACGCGCTCAGCCGCAGGCTGTTTATCAAAATCCTGCCGATTATATTTCATAAAACCTTTTATATCACCCATAATGCTTTCCCTCTTAAATATCTGGCATTACCCCCATGCTTAGTTTTGTTTGTTTCTTTAAACAAAACTATGGGGGCGAAATACTTCCCCTTTTACATATCCGACATTACTTCTTTTTCCAAATCTTCCTCTTTGACTTCCAAAACTTTAGCGGCTTCTTCTAAAACACGACGGTAATCGTTCGGATACACTTTGACGAATTGCGGCAAAACTGCATTCCAATTCTTTAAAACAAATTCAGCAACCGAGCTTTGCGTATAACGCGCATGATTTTCTATCAATGTCTTTAATTCAGCAATATCGGATTCTATCTGGACCGGAAAAAGCTCCACCATGTTTAAATTACAACGATTCCTAAACGTTTTATCTTTATCCCAAACATAGGCGATGCCTCCGCTCATCCCGGCGGCAAAATTTCGCCCCGTCGGGCCTAAAACCACCACACGTCCGCCGGTCATATATTCACATCCATGATCGCCCATGCCTTCCACCACAGCCCACGCACCGCTGTTTCGAACCGCAAACCGTTCTCCGGCCAGCCCGCGAAAATAAGCCTCACCCATCACCGCGCCATACAAAACCACATTGCCGACTAAAATATTTTCTTCCGGAATAAACGTGGCGGATTTGGACGGATAAACAATGATCTTTCCACCGGATAAACCCTTTCCGATATAATCATTGGAGTCACCTTCCAAAGTCAGCGTAACGCCATGAGCCAAAAAGGCGCCGAAACTTTGTCCGGCGGAACCGGTAAATTTAATTTTGATCGTATCATCCGCAAGCCCTGCCAGATTATAACGCCGCGCGATTTCACTGGACAGCATCGTCCCGACGGTACGATTGACATTTTTGATCGGTATTTCTAATTTCACCGCTTTTTTATGTTCGATAGCGTCTTTGCAAAGTTTAATAAGCTCATGGTCTAAAGCACCCGCTAAATCATGATCTTGCCGGCTGGTATGACGAATCGCCACATGCGCCGGCACATCGGGCTTGTGCAGCACATAGGTTAGATCGAGGCCTTTGGCTTTCCAATGATCGATGGCTTCTTTAGTTTCCAACATGTCCACGCACCCAACCATATCATCGAACTTTCTAAACCCGAGCTCAGCCATGATCTCACGGCATTCTTCGGCAATGAAGGTAAAGAGATTGGTCACGTATTCAGGCTTTCCGGTAAAATTCTTTCGAAGTTCCGGATCTTGAGTCGCGATACCGACGGAACATGTATTCAAATGGCATTTGCGAAGCATAACGCACCCTAAAGAAATGAGTGCCAATGTTGAAAAACCAAATTCATCAGCACCCAACATAGCAACCACCGCCACATCACGGCCGGTTTTAAGCTGGCCGTCGGTCTGAACGCGGATACGCCCGCGCAGATCATTCATGACTAAAACTTGCTGGGTTTCGGCAATGCCTAATTCCATAGGAAGCCCGGCATGTTTAATAGACGTCTGCGGGCTCGCTCCCGTTCCGCCCTCATAACCACTGATAAGAACATGGTCGGATTTACCCTTGGCCACACCGGCCGCCACTGTTCCCACGCCAACTTCAGAGACAAGCTTGACGCTAATATCAGCTTTTGAGTTTGCATTTTTCAGATCATGGATCAGTTGCGCCAAATCTTCAATAGAATAAATATCATGATGCGGCGGCGGAGAAATGAGCTGCACGCCGGGCATTGTGTAGCGGGTGCGGGCGATCTCTTCGCTCACTTTATGTCCAGGAAGTTGTCCGCCCTCACCGGGTTTAGCGCCTTGCGCCATTTTGATCTGCAACTGATCGCCGTTCACTAAATATTCAATGGTAACGCCGAACCGGCCTTGCGCAACTTGTTTAATGCGGCTTCGGCGCAAATCTCCGTTGGCATCGGGTTTAAAACGTTCGGCATCTTCGCCGCCTTCTCCCGTATTGGAAAATCCGCCTAAACGGTTCATGGCAATGGCCAGCGTCTCATGCGTTTCTTTAGAAATAGAACCATACGACATAGCACCTGTCGCAAAACGTTTTACAATTTCAGAAGCCGGTTCCACTTCCGATAAGGGAATAGGGTTTCCTTTTTTAAATTTCAAAAGCCCGCGAATATTGGCTAAATTCTTATTTCGGTCATTGATGATCTTGGCATATTGTTTATAAGTTTCATACCGGCCGCTTCGAACCGCAAATTGCAATAAAGGAATTGTTTCCGGATTATATTGATGATATTCACCGTCTTGACGCCACTGATAATCTCCGCCGGGATCAAGGATCTTTTCCATATCGCCTAAAGCCGGATAGGCTTGGGCGTGGCGGCGCAACATTTCTTCGGCGATGATCTTGATGTCAATGCCGCCGATCCGTGAAGGTGTGGCGGTAAAATATTTATCGATCAATTCCTGCCCTAAACCCACCGCCTCAAAGATCTGCGCCCCGCAATAAGATTGAATGGTAGAAATACCCATCTTGGAAATGATCTTGAACAATCCTTTACGCGTACTTTTAATAAAATTCTTGGCGGCCCGGTCATAAGATAGATCAGATGGTAAAACACCTTTTTTAATCTCGCTTGCGATCGTTTCTAAAACAAGATAAGGATTGATGGCATTAGCGCCGTAGCCGATCAAAACCGCAAAATGGTGCATCTCGTGCGCCTCACCGGTTTCCAGAACCAAGCTAACCTTGGTGCGCGTTCCTTGACGGACTAAGTGATGATGAAGCCCAGAGCACGCCAGCAAAGACGGTATGGGAACATTGTCACGATTAACACCACGATCGGACAAGATAAGGATCGTAAAACCTTTTTTGATGGCCGCATCAGCAGCAGAAAAAAGTTCGCTTAAGGATTTTTCAAGGCCGCCGGTCCCATCACCAGATTTAAAAAGGATCGGCAATGTCGTCGCTTTAAGCCCGGGCTTGTGGACCTGACGGATTTTTTCCAACTCTCTATTGGTCACGACCGGATGTGATAATTTAAGCCGTCGGCAATGTTCGGAAGTTTCTTCCAGAAGATTTCCTTCGGCGCCCAAAAAGACATCTTCGGACATGACGATCTCTTCGCGGATAGCATCGATCGGCGGATTAGTGACCTGCGCAAAGAGTTGTTTAAAATAATTAAATAAAGGCTGAGACCGGTCTGAGAGAACCGCCAAGGGATTATCCGCGCCCATAGAACCCGTCGCTTCTTCGCCGTTGGTCACCATAGGAGGCAAGATCATTTTCAAATCTTCCAATGTATAACCGAACACCTTCTGGCGCTCCACCAGCGTTTTTTCATCAAGGCCAAAAACTTTTTTTGGTTCCGGCAATTCTTTAAGATGAATTAAATTTTCTTTAAGCCATTGACCGTAAGGTTTTCGGGTAGCATAGAAATGTTTGAGTTCCTTATCGTCAATGATGCGGCCTTCTTGAGTATCAATAAGGAACATTTTTCCCGGTTGCAAACGCCCTTTTCTGGAAACATTTTCCGGAGCAATAGGCAACACGCCCGTTTCGGAAGCCATAATAACAACATCATCCTTGGTGACTAAATATCTGGAAGGACGAAGCCCATTTCTATCCAAAACAGCGCCGATGTAACGCCCGTCGGTAAAAGCAATCGATGCCGGCCCGTCCCAGGGTTCCATCAAACAGGAATGATACTCATAAAAAGCTTTTTTTTCCTCATCCATAGACTCATGTCCGCTCCATGCCTCGGGGATCATCATCATAACGGCATGCGGCAAAGAGCGTCCGGCTAAGACCAGCATTTCTAGCGCATTATCAAACGTGGCGCTATCACTACGCAGAGGAATAACGATCGGAAATATTTTCTGCAGGTCACTTCCTAAAAGCTTAGAAGAAAATTGATGTTCACGCGCATGCATCCAGTTAATGTTACCGCGCAATGTATTAATTTCGCCGTTGTGACAGATAAAACGGTACGGATGAGCCAAGGCCCATGACGGAAACGTATTAGTGCTGTAACGCGAATGGACCATGGCTAACGCAGAGACCATGGCGGGATCATTTAAGTCAGGGAAAAATTGCTTTAACTGATTTGCCATCAGCTGGCCTTTGTAGACGATGGTTTTCGTCGACAAACTGCAAAGGTAGTAATAGCCTTTTTGGGCAAGCTCGGATTGTCTGATCTTTTGATAAAGCCTTTTTCGGATAACATGCAATTTAATATCAAATCGTTCGGCAGGCGTATCCGCGCCGCGGCCGATAAAAAGCTGTCTGAATTCCGGTTTGCCTGAGCGCGCCACTTCCCCAATAACAGAACCGTCGTGAGGAACCCCTCTCCAGCCTAAAAATTTCTGCCCTTCATCGCGGATAATGTTGCCCATCCATTTTTCGATGGTATCCCGTTCGGTAGAATTGGTGGGCATAAAATGCATCCCGACGGCATAATCGCCTTCTTTAGGAAGGGTGATGTGATTTTTGGAACATTCTTTTCGAAAGAAAGCGTCGGAAATTTGAATGTTGATACCCGCCCCGTCCCCGGTTTTAGGATCACAGCCGCAAGCTCCGCGATGCCCTAAATTCTCCAATATCTGAAGAGCATCTTGGATGATCTTATGAGATTTTTTTCCTTTCATATTCACGACAAACCCTACCCCGCAGCTGTCGTGTTCAAAAAAAGGATCGTAAAGGCCTTGTGCTTTCATAGTTTGAATCCCCGAAAATCAATTTTAAGCTTTTTTATTTTGGTACGTAATGTATTACGGTTGAGCCCCAAGATCCTGGCCGCGATCAGTTGATTACCGGATGATTGTGCCAACGCTTTTTCGATCAGCATTTTTTCGGTCGTTTCGATAACGCAACGGTAGATCTGTCCGCTTTGCACCGTTGAGAAATATTGATTAATGGTATCCGTTGTCATAAGAATAATCTCTCCAATTGTATCTATTTTTCGCGATTGTTCAACTGAAAATCACATTTTTTTCGTCGGATAAACTGCCTAAAAATCTCTTCTCTCGTCGGAGTTTAAGAAATATGCTTAAAACTCACGGTATTGATTGACGATAGGAAATCGCCGATCCCGGCCAAAAGCTCTTGGCGTAATCTTAACACCCGGCGGAGCCTGGCGGCGTTTATACTCGCTTCGGTCCACTAAACGCATCACATCTTTAATGACTTTTGCGTTATTGATCTTTTTATTGATATCGCTTAAACTTTTGTCCGCTTCCACATAATCGCTTAAAATTTTATCCAAAAGATCATATTCGGGAAGTGTATCTTGGTCTTTTTGATTTTCCCGCAATTCTGCCGTCGGAGCGCGGTCAATAATGCTTTGCATAATAACGGCATTGGAATTCAAAGAATTACGATACTTGGCTAATTTGTACACGGTTGTTTTAGGAACATCTTTAATGACCGCGAAACCTCCCGCCATATCGCCGTAAAGCGTGCAATACCCCGTGGCAATTTCGCTTTTATTGCCCGTCGTTAAAACCAGCCAGCCGAATTTATTAGAGAAAGCCATTAAAATATTGCCGCGAATGCGCGCTTGAAGGTTTTCTTCGGTAATGTCTTTGGCTTGTCCCTTAAATTCATGATCCAATGTTTCTAAAAAGACAGAAAAAACCTTCATGATGGGAATTTCTAAGAATCTTATTCCCAGATTTTTGGCTATTTTACGCGCGTCACTGATCGTTTCTAAAGACGAATACTGCGACGGCATGGAAACAGCCGTGACATTTTCTTGACCAACAGCATCAACGGCAATCGCCGCGACCAGCGCGGAATCAATGCCTCCGCTTAAACCAATGGTTACCTTTTTAAATCCGTTTTTACGGATATAATCACGCGTACCTAAAGTTAGCGCTTTATAAATTTCTTCGATTTCCCCTAATGGCCGTGGTGATTTATTTTTAGTTTGCGCGTCCAAAGGAATATCCGCAAAGATCATATCCTCTTCAAATTGTTTTCCGGCGGCAATGGTTTTTCCTTTTTTATCAAAGATCATGCTAGCGCCGTCAAAGACAAGTTCGTCCTGCCCTCCAACGATATTCACATAAAAAATGGGCGCTTTCACCTGATTGGCTCTGGTTTTTAAAAGCGCCTGGCGCTCGTGCAGTTTTCCCGCGTGATACGGTGATGAAGAGATATTGATAAGAAATTTAGCGCCTTTTTTAACTTGAGTTTTATGCGGCCCCGTTTCAAGCCAAATATCCTCACAAATATTGACGGCAAATTTTATTCCCTTAACGCTAAAAATAGGATTTTTTGTGCCTGCCGTAAAATATCTTTTTTCGTCAAAAACACCGTAATTGGGAAGCTGTTCTTTATGATAAATTCCTTTGATGCGCCTATCGGAAAGTAAAGCCGCGGCATTATAAATATTCTTCTTTTTATCCCTATCTACAAAACCAACGATCACGGAAATTTTTTTTGCATGGGCAGCGATGTCTTTAAGAGTTTTGATATTTTCGCTGATGAAATGTTCTTTTAAAAGCAGATCTTCCGGCGGATAACCGCAAACGGCTAATTCCGGAAAGGCGACAATATCCGCGTTAGCTGCTTGAGCCTTTCGGATAAAATCAATGATCTTTAAGGCATTTCCCTTAAGATCACCGACGGTAGGATTGATTTGCGCTAAGGCGATGCGTATCATGGGACTCTTCTTAATTATGCCCCGCTACATTCTTCCAGAATGTGACAGCGAGGCAAATTCTTCTGCGAGTCAAGAAAGAATATAAAGAGGCAGAAGAATTTGCCTAATCTTTAGGCAGATTCATTTAAAAAAATTTTACTTACTGCTTACTTTGCTCAATAATCTTTTCAAAATTCTGGTACACAGTTTCTGCATTTCTATTAAAAGCACTTTTGAGTTTTAAATAAGTGCTTATCATTTCTTCTGATTTTTGTTTTCGCGTGTCGCCTTTAAAATGTGCTTTTATCCAGCTATCAATGATCCTGCCCGTTACTTCAACATGAAATTGAAGTCCGTAAGCATTTGTTCCTACTTTTAGCGCTTGATGATGGCATCCGGTGGCCGTCGCTAAAAGTTTTCCACTCTTGGGAATATCGAATGTATCCCCATGCCACTGAAAAACATCAATATTGTTTTCTAAATTCTCAAAGATCGGATCTTTCTCTAAAGAAACCTTAAACCAGCCAATCTCTTCTACCGGTGACTTGGCAACTTTCGCTCCGGAGGCCTTGGCTAAAAGCTGACTTCCCAAACAAATACCCAAATACGGAATTTCTTTCTTTAAGACGTTCTGGATAAAAATATTTTCATCTCTAAGAAACGGATATTTGTCTTCTTCGTCAACATTCATCGGGCCGCCCATGACGATCACGGCCTCAACGCCTTTTAGGTCGCGAGGTAACGGATCGCCAGCGCTAAGCTCAATTGTTTTTAGTGTTTTCTTCTTTTGAAAGAACGACGCAATGGTCCCCGGCCCTTCCACAGCAATATGTTTAATGATCAAAATCATAAGGATTATACTACCTATTGTAAATATTGACTAGGGAAAAGGGGCGCGGTTCGCGCCCCTTTTCCCTTCGCTTTTAATAACTGCGTAAAGCGCTAATTAAAGCGCATTCATCAGAAGCATTTCTGCGTAGGACGGTACCGGCCAGATATTGCTCGGGACAAAACCTTCCAGCGCATCAATGGATTCACGAAGCTCAACCATCGCCGCGTTGGTTTTGGCAGAATCATGTTTATGAATTGCCGCTTCCAACGTATCGCAAGTTGCAAAGGCTTCGTCAATCAACCCGGAAATGGTTTTTAAAACCTTTTTCTGGGATGTGGTTTTGCCGCTTGCTCCGACGGTCTTAATCGTTTCGGAGAGCTCTTTTTGATATTCAACCGCCGCAGGAATTAATTGCGTACGGGCCATTGAAAGCGCGCAATTTCCCTCGAGGTCAATCACCGTTGCATAAGCGTGTTTGTTAATTTCATAACGCGACGCAAGTTCTTTTTCGCTCAAAACGCCATGCTTCACCAAAACCGCGATGTTCTTTTTGAGTTTGATGGCTTCCAGAGCTTCCGGGGTCGATTTGAAATTCGGCAGCCCGCGTTTTTTAGCTTCAGCATGCCATTCCGGAACATAGTTATCGCCATTATAGAGAACACGTTTGTGATTTTTGATAATGCTTTGCAGAATTTTTTGCAAAGAAGCGTTAAAATCCTTACCGGATTTTTTGGCTGTTTCGAGTTCATTGCAGATATCACTAATTGCTTCGGCCACAATGGTATTTAAAACCATGTTGGCGGCGGAAGGGTTCATATTGGAACCAACCGCGCGGAATTCGAATTTCGCACCCGTAAATGCAAAAGGTGATGTACGATTACGATCCGTTGTATCTTTGGCAAGGTTTGGCATAGAATCAACGCCGATGTTAATAGCGCTTCCTTGTTTGGATGTTTTGGCGCCGCCCTTTTCGATCTGCTCAATGATATCCGTCAATTGATCGCCTAAGAAAATTGAAACAATCGCCGGCGGCGCTTCGTTAGCACCCAGACGATGATCGTTACCGGCAGAAGCAACCGTGACGCGCAAAAGATCAGCATACGTATCGACAGCTTTAATAACCGCACAGAGCAGGGTTAAAAATTTTGCATTATCGTGCGGTGTTTTACCAGGATAGAGCCAATTCTTTCCATCGGGGCCAACAATAGACCAGTTATTATGTTTTCCAGAGCCATTAATACCGGCAAAAGGTTTTTCGTGCAACAAACAAACCAAGCCGTGTTTGTCAGCCAGTTGGCGCATCACTTCCATCGCAATCATATTGTGATCAACGCCGACGTTAAGATCTTCAAAGATCGGAGCCATTTCATATTGCGCGGGAGCAACTTCGTTGTGGCGTGTTTTGGAAGGAATACCTAAACCCCATAATGTGCGGTCCAAGTCTTCCATGAAAGCCATCACGCGCGGTTTAACGGCGCCAAAATAATGATCTTCTTGTTGTTGATGTTTGGCCGGTTTGGAACCAAAAAGTGTGCGGCCGGTCTGAACTAAATCAATACGAGCTTCATAATGATTTTTATCGATTAGAAAATATTCCTGTTCGGGGCCAAGCGTGCAATAAGCACGTTTCCCTTTAATCTCAATGCCAAACAAATTCGCCAGACGACAAACTTGTTTTGAAAGAGCTGTCATGGAACGAAGGAGAGGTGTTTTTTTGTCTAACGCTTCGCCATGGTAGCCGATATAAAAAGTTGGAATACAAAGTGTGGCACCTTCCGGCCCTTTTTTAATAAAGGCGGGGGACGTTGGATCCCAGCCTGTATAACCGCGGGCTTCAAATGTGGCGCGTAAACCACCTGAGGGAAAGCTTGATGCGTCGGGCTCACCTTGGATCAACTCTTTGCCAGAAAATTTCAGAACAGTTCCGCCTTCTCCATCTGGATCAATAAAGGCATCATGTTTTTCGGCGGTAGTGCCGGTCAAAGGCTGAAACCAATGCGTAAAATGTGTTGCCCCTTTTGAAACAGCCCAATTTTTCATTGCCTCAGCAACTTCATCGGCAATAGTAGGGTCAAGGCGGCCGCCTTCTTTCATGGTTGCACTAATTGATTTAAAAGCCTTTTCTGACAAACAATTACACATCACCTTAAGACTAAAAACATCTTTGCCGTAAAGATCGGCGACGGAATGGTTACTCTTTACTTCAGATAATTCATTAATCATTTTTTCCTCCAACGAATTTCCTCCGTTAAGATTCGCTAAAGCCTGAATCTCCTGGAGCCTTGTTGATTTTCCCATAATAACCGGCCTCCTTTTGACAAAATCCTTGTGATCGTTAAAAAGTTAAATCTATTAACGCCGGCGAAATAATAGGCTAAAATCTTACCAACCTTTTCGCACAGCGTCAATAGAATTAACCTCGCCCCTTGCCGCCTGATTTCTGAAAAACCAAGCGGTTTAAAAATACTTACCCGATGGCCTTAGAGCCTTCTTCTTCCGTTCTAATACGGATACAGCGCTCTAATGACGTAACAAAGATCTTTCCATCGCCTATCTTTCCCGACTTAGCGCCCTTAATGATGGCTTTGACCGTCGGTTCGACAAAGTTATCATTGACGGCGATCTCGATACGGATCTTTCGTAAAAGATTTCCCGTCTCTTTAGAACCACGGTAAACTTCGGTGACGCCTTTTTGCTGACCGTGGCCTAAAACTTCAGTAACCGTGATCAAATTAATATCGGCCGCGTATAAGGCTTTTTTAACCGACTCTAATTTGTGTGGTTGTATAATTGCAACGACAAGTTTCATAGTTTTCTCCTTAATGAGTGCGCAATTTATGGAATAACTGTGCTTTGCGCCGCAATTTTTGCGGCGCAAAGCACACCGTCATTTATTCTAAAACCGTATAAGCCCGTTCGTGATGCTGTGTAAGATCAAGACCGACATTTTCGTCTTCTTCTTTAACGCGCATACCAACGACCAAGTCCACAACCTTGTAGATCACGAAACTCACCACAAAGCTATAGACAACGGTTATTAAAACAGCTTTTAGCTGAATGACAAACTGGGCTGGGTTACCATAAAATAACCCGTCTGCCCCAGCCGCATTGATAGACTTAGTGGCAAATAAACCCGTTGCTAAGGCTCCCCAGATCCCGCCAACGCAGTGAACACCGAAGGCGTCTAGAGAATCATCGTATCCCAATTTCGGTTTGATAATCGCCACGGCTGTATAGCAAAATACGCTCACCAATAAGCCGATGATGATGGCCGAGATAACATTAACAAATCCGGCTGCCGGTGTGATGGCAACGAGTCCGGCAACAACGCCAGAACAAAAACCAAAAATAGTTGGTTTTCCGACGCGGATCCATTCAATTAAGGCCCAGCTTAAACCCGCAGCAGCAGCAGCCGTATTAGTGACCACAAAAGCATTCACCGCTAAACCATTAGCCGCCAAAGCACTGCCCGCGTTAAACCCAAACCATCCAAACCACAGTAAACCGGTTCCCAAAACAACAAAGGGAAGATTATGCGGCGCTGGAACATGGCCGTTTAAGTCTTTTCGTTTTCCAATAGCTAAGGCTGTTGCTAAAGCGGCAATACCGGCGCTAATATGAACAACGGTTCCGCCTGCAAAATCCAATGCGCCCATGGTTCTCAACCATCCGCCGATGCCCCAAACCCAATGGCAAATAGGATCATATACTAAGGTAGCCCACAATAAGATGAAGATGAGAAACGCCGAGAACTTCATCCGCTCGGCAAAAGCACCGATAATAAGAGCTGGCGTGATGATGGCAAACATTGCTTGAAAGATCATAAAAGCTTGGTGAGGAATGGTGGCGGCATAATCCGCATACGGTTCCAAACCAACACCGTTAAGCCCCGCCCATGCAAAACCGCCCCAAAATCCTTTTCCCGGAGCAAAAGAAAGGCTATAGCCGAACAAAACCCACTGCACGCTGATCAAACCTAAAATAACACAGCACTGCATTAAAATACTCAAAACATTTTTGCGCCGGACCATACCGCCATAAAAAAAGGCTAGGCCGGGTGTCATTAACATAACTAGCGCAGAAGAAATCAAAACCCACGCTGTATCACCTGCATTGATCATTTCCATTTCATCCTCCTTGAATTGTTTTTACTGCTATTAACCGCCAGTGGCCTAAAAAAGACGTCGTTGTCTCGATAAAGAAAAAGGCCCTCTTGAAAACCAGCGCTGGTTTTTAAGAGGGCCTCAATGCCCATTTTAAAAAAATAATCCGACGAGTAAACTTACCTGTCGGACGTCTTTGCCCACATAAAAAAACTCTTAAGACCAGCATCGATCTTAAGAGGACTTCGTTGCCCTACTTAATTACAATGGAAGTATATGATTGCCTGATGATTTTGTCAAGAACTTTTTTTGAGGTACTCTTAATTTTAATTCTTGAACTCCGAAACCAGAATGATCGACTCCGCAATTTCTTTCATCGAGCGGCAAGAATCCATGCTCTTTTTATGGATCAATCGATGCGCGGCTTCTTCACCTAAATTATTCATCCGCATTAAAATCCCTTTGGCGCGCTCGATCAGTTTGCGCGTTTCCAAGGCTTCTTTGGCCTTGAGAGATTCTTCCATCAATTTTGTATTCTCGACGGCAATAGCCGCTTGATTTGCGATCATTTGCAAACAATCAATTTCTTCCTGGGTGAATTGGTGCGGAGTTTTGGTATACACATTGATGATGCCGATGGCTTTATCTTTGACGATCATCGGCACCGAGATCATGGATGTTAAATTCTCTTTGGCCGCCAGATCACGATAAACATATTTTTCTTCACTGCGGACATCGTCAAAGAACATCGGTTTTTTAGATTTAATGACTTCACCACTTAAGCTATTATTGACTTTAATATTGGGTTTCTTTTTATATTCTTCACTGAGGCTTTGAGTAGCTTTAATAGCCAATTCTTCGCCTTTGCTATCCAATAACATAATGGAACATATTTTAGAATTGAGCATTTCCGCCGTCACAACCACGATCAAGTTTAAGATCTCATCCAAATAATGTTCGGAGGTGATCGTTCGGCTCACCTTGGCAAGGCTGTCAAATTGGCTGGCTTTTTGTTTAGTTTGTTCAAAGAGGAGAGCATTTTCGATAACCCCGCCGACTTGTTTGGCAATGATCTCAATTAAGCTTGTCGTACCTAAAAAATAATCATGCGGTTTTCGATGCTGAACATTGATAACGCCAATGGTCTTTCCCTTATAGATAATGGGAACCGATAGAAGCGCCTCATAGCGGTCTTCCGGTAAAATATCAAAACTTTTGAAACGAGGATCCTGATAGGCGTTTTTCTTGATAGCGACCAATTTATTTTCTTTGGCAACCCATCCGGCAATTCCTTCTCCGATCTTTAAATTGATCTTTCCTAACTCTTTCTGGTGCGGAGTTTTAGAGGCCATTAAAACGAGACTTTTTATCTTTTCATCGATCAGATAAATGAAAACAGAATCCGCGCCAATGGCTTCAGTCACCAAACGGACCACCTCATCAAGGACTTTGTGGACGTCCAATTCAGAGCTGGTGATCTCGGTAATGCGCCGTAAGAGTTTTAATTCGTCTGCTTGGCTAATTGAAGGTTTTTTTGTTTTCTTTTCAGCGGGCATAGAACATTTTTCCTTTAATGATTATGGGTTTCATTCTATCATAAAAAATATTTTTAAAAAGATTGTTTTTAAAAGAGCTTTTATCGACAAAAATACGTAAAAATCACCCTTAAGATATTTTTCTACTTTCCTATTGTGCTCGACGGAAAAGTTCGTTATATTAAACAATATTATTATGAATATCTTATTTCTTATCCTTATATCAATCGTCTGCCTTTTAGCGGGATATTTTGTTTATGGGCGTTTTTTGAGCCGATGGTTAAGCTTAGCAAAAAACGCCCAAACCCCTGCCGTCACATTTCAAAACAATACCGATTTCGTTCCAGCCGGAAAATTCTATCTTTTAGGCCAGCATCTCTCCGCGATCGCCGCGGCCGGCCCCATTGTGGGCCCAATTTTAGCCGGACTTTGGTTTGGCTGGCTGCCGACTTTCCTTTGGATCATTTTAGGCGGTATTTTTGTCGGCGGTGTTCATGATATGGCTTCACTAGTTGCCTCTTTACGCCATCAAGGACGTTCGATTGCCGAAGTTATCAAAGAAACAATGAGCCGGCGCGCCTTTATCCTCTTTTTATTTTTCCTTTGGTTCTCTCTTGTTTACATCATTGCCGCTTTTACCGATATTACGGCCAGCACTTTCGCCGAAGAAACGAATGGGCCAGCCATTGCTTCTTCGTCCATGATGTATTTGGGATTAGCGTTTATTATGGGAATTATTTTAAGGAAATGGCCTTTGCCTTTATCAATCTCAACACTTATCTTTTTTCCGTTTGTTTTTGTTTGTATTTTTCTAGGGCCGATTTTTCCGCTCAAACTAAACACCCTATTTGGATGGGACTTACGCACAACCTGGAACATGGCTTTGATCGCGTATTGCTTTATCGCCGCGGTTATTCCGGTTTGGATATTGCTACAGCCACGCGGATATTTGGGAGGATTTTTCCTGGCAATTACCGCCGGAGCAAGCTTTATTGGTATTATCGTAGGAAGTTTTACCCAACATTACAGCATTCAATATCCGGCATTTACTGGTTGGGCAAGCCCGCAGGGCTTGCCCTTAGTACCCATTCTTTTTACCACTGTCGCCTGCGGAGCGTGTTCGGGATTTCACTGCCTCATTGCTTCCGGAACAACTTCCAAACAGCTAGCTAAAGAAACCGACGCCAAACTCGTCGGCTACGGCAGTATGCTTTTAGAAAGCTTTGTCGCAGTCATCGCGCTTTCTACGGTTGTTATTTTAAGCGTCTCTGAAACTCAAAGCCTTCAAGACCCAAGCCAAATTTACGCCAATGGCATCGCAACGTTTTTAAGCAGCCTTCACATCGACAAACAATTCGCTTTAAATTTCGCGCTTTTAGCCTTCGCCACTTTTGTTTACGATACCTTAGATGTGGCCACCAGATTAGGACGATACATTTTTCAAGAGCTCACGGGATGGAAAGGGCGTTTTAGCCCTTACGCGGCAACGTTTGTAACGCTTATTTTACCGGTGATCTTTTTAACTCAAAAGATAACGGACGCGCAAGGAAATATCGTTCCAGGATGGAAAATATTTTGGACGGCATTCGGTTCCAGTAATCAGCTCTTGGCGGCTTTGGTTTTATTCGGATTAAGCGTATGGCTTTCCAAGAAAGGAAAAAATTATATCTTTACGCTTCTCCCGTCTATCTTTATGACACTGGTAGCCGTTATTTCTCTTATTCTTATTATTCAGCCTTGGCTTAGGGAAATATTTGTAGAACAAAAATTCTCCACCGACCCAGTAGGCATCACAGGATTATTGTTACTTTTCTTGGCATTATTTTTGATGTTGGAAGGAACAACCGTTTTACTGCAGAAAAGAAAATCGCTTTGACCTTCTAAGATAAATTCTCTATCACCACCGCCACCGACCCGCCGCCGCCCAAACAAACCGTCGCTAAACCTGTTTTCTTTTTCTGGTTCTCAAGAGCGTGAACAAGTGTCACTAAAATTCGCGCACCGGCAGCCCCCAGAGGATGGCCTAAGGCCACGTCGCCGCCGAATATATTCATTTTTTCTTCCGGAATTTTAAGCGCTTGCTGGGTGACGATCGCCTGAACGGCAAAGGCTTCGCTTATTTCAAAAAGGTCAACATCACTTATTTTAAGTTTTGCTTTCTTTAAACATTCTTCCGTGGAAATAATAGAGCCGGTAAAGGTGAGCTTGGGTTCAACCGCAATGGAGGCATGGGCAATCACACGGGCCTTTGGTTTTAATTTAAACTTCTTAACCGCTTGGGCTGACGCTAAAAGAAACACAGCCGCGCCGTCGGAAGGAATGCAAGAATTTCCGGCCGTCACCGTTCCCCCGTCTTTAAAAGCCGCCGGAAGCTGAGAAAGCCTTTCTAAGCTGATATTGCGCCGAGGGCGCTCATCTTTAGTAAAAATTTGATCCTCATTAATGCGCACCGTCACAATTTCTTTTGCAAGTTGATTAAGTTCCTGCGCTTCACAAGCCTTAAGATGGCTTTGATAAGCATATTTATCTTGCTCCTCGCGCGAAATATGATTTTTCTCAGCTAAATATTCCGCCAACTCACCCATATGTTTACCGGTGATGTGGCACCAAAGCCCGTCGTGAATAAGACTGTCCGAAAAATCGCTGTCTTCTCTTTTTTCCGACGCGTCTTTTTTTAGGATTTTTGGAGATCGTGAAGCGCTTTCAAACCCTCCGGCCATCACAAGATCTGATTCCTGGCAAATAATGGCTTGCCCAGCCAAGATCACTGCTTGCAAACCGGACCCGCAAACATGATTTATCGTTAATGCCGGGACTGAATCGGGAAGATTTCCCAAAATAGCCGCGTGGCGCGCCGGATTTTGTCCCAAACCAGCAGAAACTGTATTGCCCAAGATGACTTGATTGACTAAATCTCCGGGAACACTGCTTTGACGTAAGATCTCCTTGATCACAAATCCGCCCAGTTGCACCGCCGAGAAATCTTTTAATGCCTTGTTGGTTCCGCCGATCGCGGTGCGCAAAGCCTCGACAATATAAATTTCATTTGGAGAATGGCTATCGATAGAGTGTTTTGTCATATTTATAAATTTTTTAAGATCAGGTCAATATCCACATAACGCTTTACTAAACGTGTAGCTTCCGCAATTTTGTCCTTATCCGTTTTTTCTATTTTGCAGGTAATACTTTTGATCTTCGCCGCGGTCGTGTACGTGTCCTCTTCGGACAATAAAACCGGGATCTTGCTTCGCTTGAGTAAATTAACAACTTCCCATCCGGGAAACAGCCCGCCGGTTAACACCATCCCTGATATCCCGATCTTTTTTCTTCCTTTCACAGCTTTTGAATTCACCGCGGCAATAATATTGTCCAGTCGATCACCCGAAGTAATGATCAGGGTTTGATCACGTAAATAGGATATCATATTATGCGGTTCCATAGCCGCAACGATGGTATTTTCCACCCGGCGAGAAAGGTAAGTTTTTCCACAAATGAGTTTTAACTTAAGTTCGTAGCGTATTTGTTCAACCGTCGGAAAACTCAATAAAGGCTGCAGCGGCAAAACCCCCAAAAGCCTGATCCCTTTATTTTTTAGGCCCTGAGCCACGTTGTGTTTTATTCTATCGTATTTATCCGGCAAAACTTTGTTAACAATAACGCCTAAAATCTCAACACCCTTAAGATCAAACAAAGCCTTGTTGAGCATGATCTCATCAATGCTTCGCCCGATACCGCCTTCACTCACAATAATAACTTTAGAGCCTAAAAGTTGAGCCACATCGGCATTGGAAAAATCAAAGACAGATCCCACCCCGGCATGGCCGGTGCCTTCAATGATCATAATATCTTTTTTGTAACTTAAATTTTCAAAAGATTTCAGGATCTGCTGGCGCAAAACATCTTTTCTGGGATGAAAGATATATTTCTCCGTAAATCCTTTTCCGACGGTGACCGGGCTCATTTCTTTAAATTTCTGCCAGCAATGATATATCTCGCCGATCAAATAGGAATCTTTGTCCACTTGTTGATGATTGACGACAACATACTTTTGCCCGACCGGTTTCATAAAAGCGGCTTTAAAACCTTTATCTTTGAGGATCTTATAAAGCCCTAAAGAAATAGTGGTTTTTCCGGCATTTTGGTTAATAGCGGAAAGAAAAACGTTTTTGATCCTTTTCATAGGCGTTATTATACCGCGTTTTAGATAAGAAATTTAGTTTAATTTTGGAGTAACTGTAGGGATTTTTTATATCGCATATAATGTTCGTCAAGTTCATTACGAACCTGCTAATGGTGTACCACGCGTATGCAAATCATCGAAACCGCAGACACTATTACTGGGGAAAAACACAAAATAAAGACAAGAACCTTAAACCATAAATTAAAACGTTTTAAGGAGGGGAAATAAAAATATAAAAGAACGGGAGCCAAAAAAAATGAAAGTGACAGACAAGAAAGGAACAGAATACAACCAATTGAACTGCCCCGACCACCTAACGCACATAGGCCGCCTGCAAAAAAAGGAACAGCAGCAATAGTTGGAAAAGGATAAAGATATTTAGCAAGAAATTCTGTCCATGGTTTACGAAAAAGCAGTCCGATGCCAATTAAAAAAATAAGGATTTGCGCGCAACAAAAAGCAAATTGAGAAAATAATCCCCAAAGTTCAAAATAGTTATCTGGACCTTCCAGTCTAATCATTCCTGGTCCATAAATAAAAAGGACACCGATCCCTCTCACTAGGGGTAAAGTTAAGAGAAAGCAATAAATAATCATCAACCATCGGCTTCTGTTTTCCATAACAGAGTGATTATATCGCATTTAACATAAGAAATTTAGTTAAATTTCAGGATGATAAAGCTTAGGGACAGGCCCCACTGCAAGCGGGGCCTGTCCCTAAAACATTTTTTCTTAAGTTATTTTAATTTTTTCGCTAAAAGACTGGGAATCTCATCGGGAAGATTGGCCACTTCCACGCCGGCATTTTGAAGGATCTTGATTTTCGCATCGGCTGTCGTATCGGCGGAGCCGATAATGGCGCCGGCATGGCCCATACGTTTTCCCGCGGGAGCGGTTTTTCCGGCAATAAACCCGACAATGGGCTTCTTGGAATTCTTCTTTATATATTCGGCGGCGATTTGTTCGTCTCCACCGCCTATTTCACCAACGATCACAATGGCTTTTGTATCATCGTCATTCATGAATAATTCCAAAAGATCGAGAAATCTTAAACCCACAATGGGGTCTCCGCCGAGGCCCACACAAGTGGATTGGCCGATATTATTTAAAGTGAGGTTATAAACAACTTCATAGGTTAAAGTACCGCTGCGAGAAAGAACACCGACATTGCCTGGTTTATGAATATGCCCCGGCATAATGCCTATTTTGCTTTTTCCGGGAGATATAAGCCCGGGACAATTAGGCCCTAAAAGTTTTATTTTGGTCTTTTTTAAAGCCGCCATCACCTCGATCATATCTAAAACCGGAACACCTTCGGTAATGCAAATCACTAGTTCTATTCCGGCGGCAATATCCTCTAACATCGCTGCTTTAGCAAATTTGGCAGGAACATAAATAACGGCCGCGTTTGCGCCTGTTTTATCTTTGGCTTCTTTGACCGAATTAAAAACAGGAATACCAAAAACATCTTGTCCGCCTTTGCCCGGTGTTACCCCCGCTACAACTTTCGTCCCATAATCCAACATTTGCTTGGTATGGAATGAGCCGTCATGGCCGGTTATTCCTTGGACTAAAACTTTTGTATTTTCATTGATCAAGATGCTCATACTTTTGCCAATCTGACTACTTCCTTGACGGCTTCCCGCATGGAAGTATGAATATTAATATTCTCTTTTGCTAAAAGTTCTTTAGCTTCTTTTTCGTTTGTGCCTGTTAAGCGAACCACTAGGGGAACAGGAATGGTGTATTGTTTCTTGGCTTCCAAAATTCCTTTGGCAATATCATCACAACGGGTGATCCCGCCAAAGATATTGATCAAGATAACTTTGACACTTTTGTTGCGCAAAATGATCTTTAAAGCGTTTAAAACTTTTTGCGGATTAGAACTTCCCCCCACATCTAAGAAGTTTGCCGGCTCTCCGCCAAAAAATTTAATAATATCGGTTGTTGCCATGGCAAGGCCGGCGCCGTTAACGATACATCCGACATTTCCGTCGAGCTTGACAAAGCTTAAGTCGTGTTCTTTGGCTTCCATTTCATCCGCGTCTTCATAAAGGCGGTCGCGTAGCTGAGCAAAATCCGGATGACGGCCAAGCGCATTATCATCGAAGATCATTTTACCGTCGGCCGCGTACCATGTTCCCGTGGCATCGATCACTAAGGGATTAATTTCTGCCAAAGAACAATCATTTTGATAGAACAAGGCTACTAAAGCTTTTATGATCGCGGTCGCTTTTTCTTGGGAAGGCTTATCAGAAAAAGATTTTTCGATAAAGGAAGGCCAACGGGCTTGATCAATTTCTTTTTTTCCTTCTAAATAAAATTTTTGAATTTTTTCCGGAGCCGTTTTGGCGGTTTCTTCAATATCAATGCCGCCCGCCGCGCTAAAGATGATCACCGCGTCGTTTTTAGTATTATCCACCGTAATAGCCAAATAAAATTCTTTTTTGATATCAATGGCCTGAGCCACCAGGATCTTTTCGACTTGAAAACCTTTGATGGATAATTTCTTAAGTGCGAGGTAAGTTTGTTCTAATTCTTGCGGAGTTTTAACAACCTTAATGCCACCGGCTTTGCCGCGGCCACCGACTAAAACTTGGGATTTTAGAACAACGGGAAACCCAAGTGTCTTAGCAACACTTTGGGCTTGAGATAATTCGGTCGTTATTTCAGCGTTAACTACGGGAATACCGGCTTTTTGAAAGAACAGCCGGGCTTGATACTCGTGGATTTTCATCAATAAAACTCGTAAATTCTTCTTTAGAAAACTCTATTAATTTTTGAACTGACGCATCATCCTATCACGCACAAATATCTTTGTAAATCCAAATCTTGCCTATACAAGCTCCCTATGTTTTTGAAATATAAACTATTCAACCGGAAGATAATTTAAGAAAAGATTCAATGTCTTTGGGCCTATTTTTCCATCGGGTTTAAGACCATTGGCCCTTTGAAATTCCCGTAAAGCCGCTTGGCTTTTGGGACCCATTTTCCCGTCAATCTTTCCAATTCCAAAGCCGGCATTTTTTAACGCAGTTTGAACGGTGGCCATGTTCACTTCTCCGCCGGAAACAAGCCCTGAATCGTTAAAGGCATTTAATTCCTGCCAGGTTGCCTTATCGACAAAACGGCTTACTTTTAAATTATGGTCTTCTTGGAATTTGGCAAGCATTTTGCGGGTGGCAGCTCCGAATTTTCCATCGGCCGTTCCGGCCCCATAACCGTGAAGCTTAAGAAGTTTTTGCAGTTCTTCTACGACTGGATTATAGATAAACGGAACAACTTCGCCTAAGATCTCTTTTTCTTCCGCGCCTTCCCTTTGGATGAGGCGATAAACAGCATCACACCCGTTAAGAAAAATGCAGGAAGACAAAATAACCGCGATGAAGAAATTTGATTTTCGCATAAGTTAGTTAGGATTTTATTACAGAACCGTTCTTTAAACAAGGACTAAAAGACGAATAAACAAAGACGGCGCTTCGGCTTTTCGCCGAAGCGCCGTCTTTATTTCCGCGGCTGTTTTAGGGCTTAATTCCCTGCTAAAACTAAATTCCCCGCTTCTTCCTCTTCGGAACGGATAAACAAAGAAGCGGTTGTATCGTCTTGTGTTGTTTTTGTGGTCTTTTGTTCCTTGTCCAGATCATTGACCCCTAATAAAAGCGGCAGATTTGGCATCGGAGCCATATTGATAATGACCGGCAAAAACCCTTCGATATTGATCGATTCAATGGGCTGCATCGGTAAGGGCAGTGGAACGCCATTCCCATCGCGCTTGATCTGCATATTCAAATAATTCGAATCAAGATTAATACCGCCCACCGGAGCTTCTTCTGCTGACTGGACGGGAGCAACTGGACTATTGTCATTGCTATATTTTATTTGAAAACGATTCATAAAATCAGCTAATTTTTGAACGCCTTCCATCGGCATACCGTTATAAATGCTGGCACGAATGCCACCCACCGCCGGATATCCTTTCAAGTCCAGCAATCCTTCCAAGGCCGCTTCACCGACGAATCTTTCCGTTAACTCTTGGCTGGGTAAGGTAAAGGTAATATTCATAATGGAACGGTCTCCTCTATTAATAGCTGTTCCATTATAAAAACCGTTCGAGCCATCAATTAAATCATAAAGCATTTTGGCTTTTTGACGGTTCACCTTTTCGATAGCCGCAACACCACCTTTAGCAATCAAGTCTCTGAACACCAAATTGGCCAAATAGATGTGATCGGTCGCGGGCGTATTCCACATCGATCTTGCGTCGGCTTGCGTTTTCCAATTGATCATAGAAAAAGTTCCGGGAAGCGCTTGGCCTAAAAGGTTTTTACGCACGATCACTACAGAAAATCCGGGAAACCCGAAATTCTTCTGTGCCCCGGCAAAAACAACACCTATTTTTTGCCAGTCTTCAGGGCTGATCTGCTGCGATAAAAGATCTGATGTCGCGTCTAAAACCAGTGGAATTCCTTTGGTGTCCGGCAAAGCCGCCCAGCGGGTCCCGCGAGTTGTATTATTCAATCCTAAATAAACATAGCTGACTTCACCCGCTTTGCCTTCGAACATCTCATCATTCAACTTCGGCAAATAGTTTAAGTTCTGATCTTCTGAAGTAGCAATGACCGAAACCGCTTCATTCACTTGCGCAGTAATTTCATCTTCCGTTAACTTACGGTCTGCTCGGGCTAAAACCATCGCTCTTGCCACTTCTTTGGCGTCGGCAATAGCGCGGGTTGTCCAGAGATCGGTATTGACATACAAAGCTTTTCCCTTTATTCCTAAAAGATTTAAAGGAACCGTTCCGTACATATCCGACGCGCTTCGGCCCTGAAGCAGAATTTCATAATTTTCCGGAACGCCCAATAATTTTCGTAAATTATCCATAGCTTCCTGATGGATCGCTAAATATTCCTCAATGCGATAGGTACGCTCAGAAAGATCAACACCTGTTCCTTGAAAATCACCGGTATCTTCTTGTTTTTTCATCATAACGGCCGTTGGAAGCTGTGCCGGCCCGGGGCTAAAACTATAAACATCCCGTTCAGGTTGTGCTGATTCTGCCACAACAGGTACCGCATCTTCTTCGGCTGCTACGTCAGCCTCTAAAACTTTGAAATCAGGATTTTCCGTCAAACGAACTAAACCGTCTGATCCAACATAAGCCTCAATATATTCATCAACTTTTTGCGTTGCCTTAACCAGATCCGTTTCACCCAAAGCCGCGTTGACCAAGTCAATGAGCCAGGGAAGAGCGGAAAGCTTTCCGGCATTGCCAAAAAGAAATTTCTCAACAACTACTCTGGCTATTGGAAGCTCAACTTTCTTAGAAGAGGCAAACACGATATCATCCGGAGCGTTTTGTAATTTCTGATATTCCTGTTCAACAACTTTTTGAATAAGTTCAGGCGTAAAATGATCACCTTCTTTTAATCCTAAAGTTTGACGATCGTCATCGGTAATCTCCGTAATAACGGCATTGGCTTCCATCCACTTTTTGGTGAGTTTGCTGCGCCCTTCACCGGTAGCCATGTCTTCCATAATAAATAAGGCTAAAGGATTGGAGAAAAGGTCCGCGCCTTTTAAGGCGGCCGCGGCTCGGCCGGTTAAGTAAGCATTCGCATATTGCATGGCAACACTTACTAAAAAGCGAAGTTCAGCAATAGTACGAGCGCCTTCTTTAAGCTCGGTTAATTGAGCAGCCGCTTGCGGAGTGTACTGTAATCCATCGATTGTTTCTCCTTGAAGATTTTCTTTTAAACCTAACTGATTCACTTTTCCTGTCGCTTCAAAAAGATTTTTCTCATAAACACTTCTTAAGCGCCCTACCATGCCCGGATGAGCCACCCAGGTACCGCTGGCACCGCGTTTTAATTCACGTAATTTAGCATTCTGGGCGATCATCATAGCGTTTTCGATAGCGGCTTCTCTATCTGTTTTGGAGATCGTTCCTTTGACAACCGGAATCTGCGGCTCCATACCACCGATCCAAAGAACAGAATCTCCGTTAACATCCGGCGTATTCACCGCGCGGACAACCCGACTTTCGTAGTTATACATAAAAGGATATGTCATCACCATTTCTTTAAAGTTGGGCGGAACCCATTCCTGGTCAAACATATTTTGTTTAACAACATCGGCAATATAGTCCCAACGGCCGGTATTGAACCCGACAAAATGTTTGCCCAAAGCGGCGCGCATTTCCATCAACTGAAATGTTTCTTCCAGCTGTTCGATCAATACAAAAACCTTAACTGTCCCGCGCTGCCAACCCATTTGGTCTTCAATGGCATCAATGATCTTAGCCATAAAAGCGGCTTCTTGAGCTGTTTGAAGCTTGGGCAAATAAAGCGTCGGTGTTGAGCCTTGTTCCATTAAAATAGGGCCAGCATTGACCAGATAAGCTGCCATATCCATAATGGTGCCCGCCACAGATTTAAAATTCCCCTGAGAACTCTTAAACTGCGTATGCCGGTCATCTAAATGCAATCCGCGAACACGATAAATGCGGGTTGTGAAATTATTATCGATCAGTTCTCTCCAATTCCAACTCGCATCCCTTTTTCCGGCTTTGATATATTCATTAGCAACCTCTTCGGCTATTTTTAGGAAAACCGGGTCTTTCTTGTAAGCCAAAGTTAAAGCGCGAATATTGTCCAAAGACATCGTGCCCAATTGCCCTAAGGCATCTTCGCCGTCGAACATCATGCCGTCCGCTCCGCTTAAAAGAGCATGGGCAACATTGCGCAAATCAGCCTCAGTCCATTGTTCTTTTGAAAATCCGATCTTGTCCTGCGGAGATTTAGCGGCGGGGCCGGTTAGCTGGATCCATTGACGCTGTAGGTCAGCCGGAATAGGAGCGCCTTCAAATTTTCCCGCTCTGGCATCTTTAACCGTAATATTTGTTCCCGGAATAACGGCATCTGATCCATCGGAATTTGTTTCGGATAAGAAATCGATTTTCTTACGATTAATTTGGCGATCCACATAACGTGTTTCACGGATCTCTCGTAAAACAGATAATTCTTCGCTTAGTGGAGCAATTTTTTCTAAAACCTGAACCACTTGCGGCGTTAAAATGTCTCCATACGCTTCAAAAACATTGCCTAATTCCGGATCAATACGGCTAACCAAGGCTGTTTTGTCTCCGGTTTCCAGCATCACCACATGCCCCGCGTCTTTTTTATCGCTGAAGATCGCGAGGTCGGCGGGAGTGACTTCAGTTTGTGTAATAGAAATAGTCGGGGTTGACCCAAGCGCATTGATAATAAGTGTTTTGACGCTTGTTCCTTCTTCCGAAGACGTAGCGCCTTCTATGCCAAAAACACCGTTGGTGCTGATAAACGAAAAAGCTCCCATCACGCTACCTTGAACATCCGCTTGAGTAAATAATTTCTCTCCACCCAAAACATCTTGAGCATCATCGCGCAACATGACAATATCTTCAATCTCATCAGACCAAAAACTATAACGCAGTGAGTGGTCATCAACTTCCACTCCATCGTCGTCTTTATTCATCTTACCGCTATAAATGCGTAAAGCTCCGACAGCACCGCTTGCCTTTAATCCACCGGCGATGGCTAAATTCATAAACCCTTCCGCCGAACCGCCAATGGTGATCATGGTTTTATGAACACCATACTCTTGCCCTGTCGCTTGTTTAAACATTTCCGGCGTCATAGAAGCCTTAAGGCCGTGAGCCACCGTTCCATCCTTGATGGTAGTAACTTTCAAACCTTGAATATTGAACGTTTCTTTGGCGCTTTTCAAGGCCTGCAATAGTTTTTCTTCGCGGACACGATCCATGACCACAATTTCTTCTTGTAAATCGCTTAACAATTGATTGCGGCTGCGAGCTAGAAATTTCAAGTATTCAATGACCATTTCCGGAGCCACCGCATAAAGCTCGGGATCATAAAGCGCGTAGTCTTGGCCCTTGACACTGACTTTAATTTGTTTGAATTCATCGGCCTTGTCGCCCAAATTGGTTTCAAATTGTCCCACGTAACCGTCGGGCGCATTGCCTAAACTGGCAACGCCTGGCCCGGTCACGATCACGCTGGTAGAACCCGATTCGGAATCCTTGATGCTGGATGTCGTATGATCGTTAGAATTAGTCACGAACATATTTGTTCCTTCGATCACATCGATAACAGCATTAACGATCGGATATACTTTTTGGTCGGTTTCAGAGCGATAAACATCGCTTCCAGTCACAACCGCATCATAGATACGATTGATCTCTCCTTTAAGATTCAAAGGCACAATAACTTCATTGGATTTAAAACTTTCCGCGACTTCATCGCGCCCAAAACCTTCACTCACCCGTACCATTAAAATAATGCCTTCGTCTTCCGAAATTTTCTGGAAGATGCGTTTAGCCATGGCATCGGCGGTATCTTTAATAGCGCGGCTGATCTTGGATAATTCTTCTTTGGTGAGAATTTCTGACGCGTTTGGTGAAATTTGTCTTTGGGCTAACATCGCTACAACCGCTTCAATTTCTTCCTTACCTGTTCTTTGATAAAGATCAGAAAAAAGAAGATTAAGCGATAGAAGCTTTTGTTCGGCGTCAACGCCTTCTTTCTTTAAAATATCATTAACACGCTTTAAGGCACCGCGTAATCCTAAAGCCGTCAATTGCGCGGCTGTTTTATTGACTAAGTCAACCGGAAATGTAACCGAAAGCTTGTTCAATCTGTCTTGTTCCGGAGGTGTTAATGTCACCACATGGCCTTTGTCGGCTTTTGGAGTAGCTGGTTGAAACTGCGCCATGGTATCGCCCTTACCGGTCGCACCCGTTGCCGATGAACCGCGCGCGACTAAATTATCCTGAGCGCCAACGCGTTTGACACCGGCCGCCGCTTGATGTTCTAAGAAACGAGAACGGTGTTTTTGCTCTTCAGCTTGCCCGACCATAACAAAACCGCCGGCACCGGATTCTTTAAGCCTTTTTCCAGCCTGAAACATCGCCAGTGTGCTGATATGATCTTGAAAGATCGTCACAAATTGGAAACTAAAACCTGCCTTGCCCATTTCACTGCTAAATTCCATAATGGCGTCAAGCATAGCCATAACATCCGGACGATATTCACGCCATGTCTCCCAATTGCTCCAATCAAAATTACCAAACTGCATGGCTTTTTTGACATTGGCGATTTGTTGCGCGGTTAATGACGATTTCCAGTTATCCGGATTAAGCCAATTAAAAGAAGGTGAAAGATTAATGGAAAAAAGAACGCCTTTTGCCTTCGGATCGGCATTAACATTATCTACAAAAATTTTTGCTTGTTTGACGTCGGGTTTTTCCTGTTCCATCCAGCTACTATCGGCAATGGTAGCAAAGATCCTTTGTCTGACCGCGGCAAACGTTGCCCCCAATTTTTTGTTCAATTGATAATAGCCTTCGTAGGTTCTGGCTTTTTCGGCATCCCAATTAATTTCAACGCCGAATTTCTTAGCCAAAGCTTTTAATTGATCATGGGAAAGGGTATTTTTAAGAGGATCTGTTGCTTCTTTCCATTGCGCAATAAGTTGTTCCTTGTTCTCAATCGTACTTTGACTTAAAGATTCAACGACTGCTTCACCATACGTCTTTAAGCCGGCTTTTTGGCCCCATGTTTCGGTTAAGGCTTCCATGGCTTTGACTTCATCGGCAATTTTAGCGGGCTTACGATTTAAAACTTCTTCAACGGTCATTGTGCTTCCGTCTTGAGCCTTAAGAATTGTGCTGAGCTTAATAAGATCGTTTTCATTAAATCTAATCGATTCCGCATTATCCCAAAGCCAGCCAGCTGTCATCGGAAAATTATCGTGCTCGGTAAACAATTCATCGTTTGGCTCTAATCGTTGGCCGTTAACTTCTCCGCGTAAAGCCCATACCTTTTGTATGGCAGCAGCAATATCCGGAGATTTCTGAGATAATTCATCTACCAATTGCTCCGGAGTTTTAGGCGAAAGGATGTCTTCCAATTCTCCGTCCTTGATCCCGGGAATAAGTTTTCGGATTTCAGCGATAAGATCATCATTTTTTGCTCTCTTATCAAATTCGGCCACTTCTCGACGAGCTAGGCGGATCACATAGGACAAAGAAGGAAGATTTTGGTTGGTCGTTCCGGTAATAAAATAATGGTCAACGGGGTCTTCGTTGGTTGCTAAAAGATTGGCAGCTTCGGCGTCGGTACGGGCAATGATCATAATTCTAGAGAACAATTCATCGGCCTGTTGCCTGGCATTAAGCAATCTCATGAGATGCTCACGGGTTGATACCAAAACTTTTCCTGCCATGTGCCCACATTTCTTTAAGCCATGCGCCTGATCTTCTAAGTGAATAGCCGCAGCACCAGCCTCAACATAAAGCTTGACCATTTCTTTAACGGCTTGATGTCCGGTATCACCATCGGCAAAAATAGGGATAAGATAATCTACCAGGTGCGTGCTTAAGAAACCAAACATACCATCGCGGATACCATCCCTCATCTTTTGATCTAATTTTCCTTTTTGAGCGATCGCATCAGTAATAAGAGCTTCCGCGTACTCAGAAATAAGTTTAGGATTATAGCGAAGATCGTTGATAAAGATCGCGTCATCGCTTTTAATAATACTAATAAATTCTTCAACCCACTTATCTTTCTGTTGTTCTATTTCAAGACTGTCTTTTTCGTGTATAGTTGTGAACACCCTCGACATAAGTGTTTCTAATTTATTTGACATCGCACGCATACGAATTTGCTGATCTTGATCCTTATTTACTAAGAACTTATAGATTTCTTTTATATTCTTGGCAATAACGTCATAAGGGTACTTGGCTAAATCCGGCCCTCCCCAATGATTGGAAGCTTGCCAGCCGCTGAAATAAAGCGCCGTATGTCCGGCTTCCGCCATCGCCGCTGCCGATGGGCCATCCATAACACCACCGGTCGCGATAAACGATTTATTATCTTGGGCTATTTTCATTGCTGCAAATAACTTATCCGCTAAATAATTAGAAAATTTTGGTTCTGCGACAGCTACTTCTCGTCCCAATAGATCCGCAATATCTTTTGCTGACCAAGTACGGCGAATACGTTCAAATCTTTTTTGATTCATAAAATCTGTAACGGCAGACAAAAGGCTTCTGACCATACCTGCATCTTTTTTGTTGGATAGAGGAGAAGGAGGTTCATTAGGTTCGGTTAAATTAGTATCAAAATTTGTAACAGTGGTTGGCTCGGAAACAAGTTTTGCCACATCGTTTCTGGCATCAGCGGGCAGTTGGGAGACTGTTTCGGCAATCTCAACCCTTTGAGAGAGAGGAATACCATTTAATTCCGTCCCGTACCCACCGGAAATATATTTGCGTTCAATGGTTTCTTGAGTATTGGGGTCATAGTCTTCTTTAATATAGTTGTAGACGCCTTGCTTGAAGGCGGCTAAATATTGCTCGTAAATCTTTTCTTTAGCGGATGTATCTTCAAGGTTAATTCCTAAAACCTTGCTTTTATCCACATAGATTTTGCCTAATAAACTTTCTTTTAAAGCTTTTTTGTACCAAGTGGCCAAAATAACGGCATTGGTGATTTGGCGCAACAAAGCAAAGTTTTTTCCTTCATTGACTTCTTCTTCAATAGCCGGAATGATGACTTCGCGCACAACCGGTGAGGTTACGCGGCTTAATTCTTTCACTTTGGCGGCTTCTAAAATATCCGTACCTTTTTCGGTGTTGGAAAGATTGTTTTTAACCGCCAGATAATCTTCTTCCAACAAAACCTTTAAATGGCTGTCGGCGACAATGGCCATGCCGTTGGTTTCAAGAACAGTTGCCTTCTCAGGAACGATCCAGACTTTGTTGAAAGTATTGATGGGGATTTCTGTTGTGCCATACAGATCGAAAGCTTTTTTGTAGACTTTATCCCAGAATTTCTTGCCTAGATCGTTTTCGGGATATATAAGAGACGCGGCCAGTTGTTTTAAAAGATAATCTTGGCCTAAAAGGTCGCGGCCTAAGTCGGTTAAACCTAATTTTTCGGGAACAATGCGCCCTTTTTCGTATGGAGAAAGGTTGACCCAGAGGTCTTTTTCTGGAATGGTGAGGGCGGCTAAAAAGTACTTGATGGATTGCATAGCTTCTTTTTTCAGCTCTTCGCCTTTAACCTTTTGGTCGCCGCCGTGCATAATAAAACCAAAATGAAGCGGATTTTCAGGGTCAATTTCAATGCCACGAAGTAAAGGCGGCGTAAAGACAGGACTGGGAAGAAGCATGGTTCCCGGAACGGGTAAGTTGATATTAAAACTTTGTGCGTAGCCCATGGGCGGAGTAACAAGGCTGGCGACAAAAGTGATCAAGACAAAGAAAGAAATAAGCCTAAAAGACATATTGTCTTTTCTGCGTTCTATATAACTAAGCATGCATCCTCCATGTTTTTTTGAGGGTTAAAAGTACTAGATTTAGAATGGGTTAGGTAATTTGACATTATAAAGAAAGCGGTTTTCTAGACTAAAGCTTTACAAAAATACCACACCTTATTAGAATGTCAAGTTTTTTTTGCCGATGGGAGAAAACGCAAAGCGGGGGCTAGAATTTAAAGATCTTAAAGTCTTTTAAAAAGTTTTCTTAAGAAAAAATGAGCGGAAAAACGGAGGGGCGGTTTTTCCTATAGGAAAAACCGCCCCTTATTCTAATTTCTGATCAAAAAAGATGAATTATAACTGGTTGGTAATGGATATGAGGCTTAATTCACCGTTGACGTCTTTGGCTGTCACTTCCACCTTGGATTCATTGCCTTCCGCTTTCAAGAATTCTTCTATTTTGGCTGAACTTTCTTTGTCAAACTTAGAAAGCTTACCATCCGCATAGATAGAAAATCCGGAAGCCGCGCAATCAGGTTCTAAAGCACAGGTTTTCGGATGTGTCGGTGCAAATTCGGCTAAGTCGTTCTGATGAGCCTGGGCGCACATATTGTCCAAAACATAACCCTGAAGGACAACAACTCCCTCATCTGTCGGCATCGCCTCTTCAACTGCTTCGTCTACCGCCATCGCCTCGTCAACAACAGGTTGATCGGCCACAACCGCATTCACATCAGCGTCCATAACCGCTTCTTCTTGCGCAAAAGCAAATGAGGCAACGAGACATAATGCTAGGATCATATAAATCGTCTTTTTCATATTTTCACCTCCTTTGTTCGTATCATTTTTACCCTGTTGAGACCTAGGGTAAATTAAAGGTATTCTATAAGAAATGGTGCCTTTGTCAACAACGGGAGTTTATTTTAAGAAATAGGGTGGAAATTAAAAGCGGGCAATGAACCTTACGCCGTATTCATTGGAATGATTGCGAGGCTCCAGGCCGGAACCGATCGAAACGCCGTTTAAAAGCCAGGGTGTTAATTCAGAATCAGCCATATACCAATATCGATAATAAGGTTCTAGAAGAAAATCCAGGTCTTGAGCCTTTTTTTGCAGACGAAGAGAAAATTTTCCCCCAAACCCCTTTGTTTGATTATTTGTTAAGTCACCGTAACCGGGGTTCACATTGCTGACATGGCTGATCTGCCATCCGCCGACAAGGCCGTCAAATTCCAACATTCCTCCGTACCACCAATCGTCTTTTGTAGGCTTCATATACTCTACACCAACCGGGATATAAACATAATTCGACTCACGCTCATAGCCGGCAGGATCGATCGACATATCATCATTAAGATAGCGATATCCCAAGCCAAAGTATAAAGCTAATTTAGCTGGGTCAAATTCCTCAAATTCATGTCCAGCCACCAGACGTGTTTCTATCATATAATCCGGAATATCGTCGACATTATAAGGCGTTCCGTTGGAAAGCCGGCCCTTGTAATACATTTCGCCGAACGCGTAACGAAAATCATAGCGGAACATATTAAGCCACGGTTCATACGTCAAGCTTTTGATCTGAAGATATTTGGGGCGATGCGTCACAGAAAAAAATACTCCCTGCATATAGCCGGATTGGCGCATAACGGTTGGTTCTTTATAAACGATTTGCGAGGTTTCATATCCGGCTTCAAATTCCCACGGCGAAGCTTCTTCTTTCTTCACCGTTTCTTCTTCTTTTTTGCTTTCTGACCCCGGGGCTCCCGCCCATCCCGGTGAACGCAAATAAAAGAATTCCGGCTCACTTTGCGTTCCGGACCGAGGAGCGCGTAAGACAAGCGCTGTTTCTTCTTCAGGGGAAAGGCCCGAATCCATATCGGATCTTTCCTGCTCTTTCTTTTCGACTACTTTTGGCGGCTCACTTTTTTTAACTTCTTGTTTCCCTCGAGGAATAATTGGCTTTCCTTTTTTATAAACATATTCTTCCGCTAATTGGCCTTTGCTGTCATAAATCTTTCCTTTTCCTTCCAGGACCCCATTTTTAAAAAACGCCTCTTGATGAAGAATACCGTTTTCATAATACTTGCGGGCACTGCCGTTGAGTTTATCATTTTTATAAATGACTTCATCATTAACAGTGCCGTTTTTAAAATACGTTTTGGCCGGGCCGTTTTTCTTGCCGTTTTGATACAGATAACTCGCTTTTAATTCTCCGGAATCATAATATTCTTTTGTTTCAACGGGTTGAAGCGGATTGGCGGAATCAGTTTTCTGGATGGAATTTTGTTTTACGGTTTTTGTTTCTTGGCTGATCTTAGGCGCGCGAAGATAAAGGCTGTCTTGCCCTTGAGCATACAGTAAGGGACAGAAACCGGATGATGCAAAAATAAAAAGAAGAAAGATCTTTAAGGTTCTTGTCATAGCCGCGGGCAATTATGTTTTAATATCCTAAAATATTTTTCAGATAAAAACGCTGCTTTTCTATTCTATAAAATCATTTTAGTGTCGTCTCAGAGGCGAAACAAGAGAATTTTCGTATTTCTTAAGAATATTGAGAGAGAACTTTGGCGGGAAAAAGAAAAAGGCTCCTTTGCTCCGCCTAAAGGCGGAGCAAAGGAGCCTTTAACTTTTCAATATATTACAGCTTCACCACATTAACGGCTTGTTCGCCTTTAGGTCCGTTTTGAATTTCGAATTCAACTTTTTGACCTTCATTGAGAGATTTGTAACCCTCTCCCTGAATAGCACTGTGATGCACGAAGACATCGTTGCCTGATTCAGGCGTGATAAACCCATAACCCTTTTGGTTATTGAACCATTTGACTGTACCTTTAGCCATTGGTCTGTTCCTCCTTCTTGTTTGTTGATTTCAATAAGCCGGTGTCTGCAAAACAAAAACCGCAAGACGAATTATTTTCTATCTTGCGGATAAATGTTCTTCGGTCTTGACTTATTGCTACTATTGCTCACCTAACGAAAGTATGACTAAATTAGCCCTTTTTGTCAAATAATTATTTTATTTATTGCGCTTCGCCTCGTCGTATTCGGTTTTTTCCGCTTGAATTAGCCCGCTTCAAAAAATCAATGCCCTTGCAATTCTTCGGGATGATGTTTTACGACTTTCGCTGATGTGATATAGATGACATCCTCGGCGATATTCGTCGCGTGATCACAAATACGCTCCAAGTGGCGCGCGATCAATAAAAGCGGAACAGCCCTAGTTGCCGTTTCCGGGTCTTTGGCCATAAAATCATTGATCAATTCTTCCTGAACAAAATTACGCAGCTTGTCGGCTTCGGGATCGGTAAAAATAACTTGCTTGGCCAGCTCAATATCTTTATTAATGAATGCGTTAATAACATCCCGGGTCATATTTTGGGCGATCTTTGTTAACTTAGGGATATCCACTAACGGCTTCAAAAGAGGTTTATCCGTTAATCCTAAAACTCTTTGAGCAATATCAACCGCCAGATCCGCCATGCGCTCAAGCTCATTGGTGATCTTCATGGCCATGGTAATAAATCTTAAGTCGGAGGCCATTGGCTGGCGCAAAGCCAAGAGATCAAGGCATCTTTGTTCTATTTTTAATTCTAATTCATCCACCAATTGATCATCCGCGATAACACGCTTGGCATTCTCGACGCTTAATTGTTTGAGCGATTCCACAGATTGGAAAATAGCCTCTTCGACCATCGTTCCCATCTTTAAAATATCTTGCTTGAGATCGGCTAATTCTTCATCGAAATGTCTTTGCATCGGTTTCCCTTTCGTAAATGACAACTGCTATTTTATCAACTTAACCAAATTTCCCGGTTAAATATTCTTCGGTGCGTTTATTATCGGGCGCGGTAAACATTTTATCGGTAATACCGTATTCGATCAATTCCCCTAAGTATAAAAAGGCCGTAAAATCAGAAATACGCGCCGCCTGAGCGGTATTATGCGTGACCACAACGATGGTGTAGCTCTTTTTTAATTCCGCGATCAGTTCTTCAATCTTTGCCGTGGCAATAGGGTCAAGCGCCGAACATGGCTCATCAAATAAAATGACCTTCGGCTTAACGGCTAAAGCCCGAGCGATGCAGAGCCTTTGTTGTTGTCCGCCGGAAAGTGACAGCGCCGATTCATGCAGCCGGTCGCTCACCTCGTCCCACAAAGCGGCTTTCTTTAAAACTTCTTCGACGGTAGAATGAATGTACTCTTGATCGCTAACTCCCTGGATCTTCATCCCATAAACAATATTCTCAAAAATACTTTTCGGAAATGGATTAGGTTTTTGAAAAACCATGCCGATCTCTCGCCTTAGGTCGGTTACATCAATATCTTTTGAATAAAGATCATCTCCTTTATAAAGGATCTTTCCTTTCAGATGGAACTTAGAAACCAGGTCATTCATGCGGTTAAAACAGCGAATGAGTGTGCTTTTCCCGCAGCCCGAAGGCCCCATAAGGGCCGTTACGGATCTTTCCTGGATATCTAACGTAATATCTTTTAAAACTTGTTTCTTTCCGTAATAAGAATCCAAATTTTTAACTTGCAAAACGATCGACGACATAACTTACCACCTTTTCTGATTTTTATAACGAAGGTAAATAGCGAATCCGTTCATAGCCAGCGTGATCGCCAGCAAAACAATAATTCCCGCCGCGGCATTAATAAGAAATCCTTTTTGCGGACGAGAAACCCAATTAAAGATCTGGATCGGTAAAACCGTAAAAGGCTCAAAGAACCCTTTGAGCGTCACATTGACAAACGGAAGATCTTTTGAAAAAGAAACCGGAGGCGACGGTAAAAATGGAATATACGTCAGGGCGCCTATGGTGATCAGAGGCGCTGTTTCTCCGATGGCGCGCGACATCGCTAAAATAATTCCGGTTAAAATACTGCCAAATCCGGCCGGAAGAACTTGAAAACGCACCGTTTGCCATTTGGTAGCTCCTAAGGCATAAGAAGCTTCTCTGATAGAATGAGGAACACTGCGTAAGGCCTCACGTGTTGATAAAATAATAACCGGTAAAACAAGCAAGGCCAAAATAAGCCCCCCGGCTAAAACACTACGGTCTAAATGCATCATGCGCACAAAAAGGCCTAGGCCTAAAATGCCGTAAATAACCGAGGGAACGCCTGCTAAATTCGCAATATTGATCTCAATAAAATCTGTCCAGCGGTTACGCCGGGCATATTCTTCCAAATAAATCCCAGACCCAACCCCTAAGGGAATCGCCAAAAGAGCGGTAGTGACCATGATCCAAAGAGTCCCTACCCAAGCTGAAAGAATTCCGGCTTGTTCAGGTTTGCGCGACGGATAATTCATAAAAAAATCCCAGCTCAAACGCTTGTAGCCGTCCATAAAAACATCGATAACAAGAACCGCTAAAACGATCAAGCCAAAAAAAGTCGCCATCAACCCGACCGTGCTAAAGCTGGCATCAACTTTTTTATCAAACTGTTTTTTATTCATAAACTTCCTGAAAACGTCGTCGTAATTTAAAACTGATCACATTTAAGAAAAATGTCAGAAGAAAAAGTGTCATCCCGCAAACAAAGATCGTCCTGTATTCCAAAGTCCCGTGCGGCGTATCACCCAAACTCACCTGAACGATATACGCCGTGATCGTTTCAATAGGGACCAACGGATTAAGTGTTAGCCTGGGCTGCTGACCGGCGGCAATCGCCACGATCATGGTTTCCCCAATAGCGCGCGACATCGCTAAAATAACCGCCGCGCTGATCCCCGAAAGCGCCGCAGGAAAAACGATCTTAAATGCTACTTGGATCTTATGCGATCCTAGCGCATACGCGCCTTCGCGCAGTCCCGTAGGAACCGCATGCATGGCGTCTTCACTGAGCGAAGAAACCAGCGGAATGATCATGATCCCCATAACAAGCCCGGCAGAAAGAGCATTAAATCCCGGTAATCCGGGAATTAATTTTCGTAAAAGCGGTGTTACAAATAAAAGCGCGAAATATCCATAAACAACCGTTGGAACAGCCGCCAATATCTCCAAGATAGGCTTAATGATGACTCTGGATTTTTGTGAGGCATATTCGCTTAAGTAAACCGCACTTATCAGCCCTAAAGGAACGGCAACAGCGATCGCGATGACGGTTGTCACGATCGTTCCGCATAATAATGAGAGAATTCCAAAGTGCTTATCAACAAAAAGCGGTGTCCATTGGGTGTCGGTAAGAAATTTAAAAAGAGAAACTTCTTTAAAAAACCCGATGGATTCCGAAAGAAGGACATAAATAATCCCGGCGGTCGTTAACACGGACAAGAGGCTGCAACAAAATAGCAGCCTCTCGACCAGAGCTTCCTTGAATTTACTAACTTTTTTCTTAAACAACATGCATCCAGTTTAAAAAATAAACCTAAAAAAGAAAAGGATTATTTTATTTTCATAAGATCCGCGTCATATTTACTCTGTGCCAAAGGAATATACCCGACCTCCTCGGACAAAACGGAAGCATTTTGCAGATAAAATTCAACAAATGCTTTGACCGCTGGTTTTTTCGCTAAAGAATCTTTGTTCACATAAATAAATATCGGCCTCGATAGCGGCGCATACGTTCCGTCTAAAACAGTTTCTTTTGTGGGAACAACTCCGCTGGAATTACTCGGCCCTTTGACCGGAACAACCTTGATCTTATCTTTATTGGCTTCATAATAGGCAACACCAAAATACCCTAAACCGCCTTTGCTGTTGGCAACGCCTTCCACTAAGACATTATCGTCTTCGCTGGCCGTATAATCGCCGCGGCTGGCGCCGGATTTTCCGTTAATCACTTCTGTGAAATAATCAAAGGTCCCTGAATCAGTCCCGGGGCCAAAAAGCTGTATTTCTTCGTCCGGAAAACTAGAACGCACTTGGCTCCAACGCGTAACAATACCCTGAGCTGAGGTTTCCCAAATCGTTTTAAGTTCAGCCACTGTTAAGTAATCAACCCAATTATTTTGAGGATTAACAACAACGGCTAACCCGTCATAGGCGACTTCCAATTCAATATAGGAAACTCCGCCTTCTTTACAAGCATCCACTTCTTTTGATTTGATAGGACGCGAGGCATTGCTGATATCAGTTTCACCGCGGCAAAATCGTTTAAATCCGCCTCCGGTTCCCGAAATTCCCACCATGGCTTTAGCACCGCCTTTTTTACCAAATTCTTCGGCGACTGCTTCGGTAATAGGGAAAACTGTGCTAGAACCGTCCGCTTTAATAGGCTCCGCGGCCAAAACAAATGCTTGGCAACTTAAGAAGCTCACAACAGATAATAAGAATATCTTTAAAACGTTTTTCATATTTCCTCCCTTATGTTTTTATAAATAAATTTTCTATTTTAGAATTTAAAGTTAAGATCGGCCTGAATGATATTCTCAACTTTTGCTTGGCGCGTATCGATTTCTTCTCCGCCAATAGGCGCCGCGCGGTAATAATCAAGATTAAGGCTGACATTCTTTGATAAACCATAAGCAAATTCTACTTCATGGCCTTGGACATGCGTTCCACCACCGTAAAAGTCAGAATCCGGTAAATTGTCCAAAAACGCGTTTCTTTCTAAGCGACGGAAATTATAACCTAATTGCCATTGCCTAGGGCCAGAAACTTTTTTAGCGCCAATTCTAGCTCCCAATAAATAACCATCATTATGCTCATCAACCATATCAGCCACATTTTTTACGTATTCGCCCAGAAAAGCGATCTGGTCAAATCCTATATCATTAAAAAATCCATTATTCCCAAATGGGCTATCAATCGTAAACTCCATACCTCCGCTGACCGGTTCAAAGTCATGAGCATAACAGCTTTGTGCCGCGCCGGAAGCGTCCGTACAGGCCCTGGTCGTATTTGTACTGGCGGAATATTGTAAACGCCGTTGTCCTCTAATATTATCTATTCCAAAATAGGTCGCAGCTAATTTAAGCTTTGTATTTGCCGTTGGCTTGATATTAAGGCCGGGTTGGATAACATATAAATAGGGATCGAAGTTTTCTGTTGTTAAAGTACTCGCCCCATTACCTTCATCCATAATAAAAAAGCCTGTATTAAGAAAGAAATCTACCTGATCGTTGAGAAACTTTTTTGATGTCAGATTTACAGAACCGCCGTCATAAGAAATATCGCTGTCGACCAGCAAATCTTTTGGAGTCCAGAACGGGCTCAACATTTTACCACCGGTGATAGACGCCCATGTGGTCGGCATATATTTAGCGTAAGCATAATCGAGGCGAAGATCCATTTTCTCAAAAGAATTTTCACTCGTCTCATTAGTGGAGCGAGGATCACCGGAACCTGTCGCGATCCCAACACCAAGCTGAACTTTATCATTGGCTTTTGTTTCTAGCCCTAAGCGCATACGGATTCTTCCTCTATTGCGGCTTTGAGTCGAATCGCGCCGTTCATTTTGATAACGCACGCGCAAATCCCCTTTGAGCTTCATATCTTTAACCCAAGACGGCAGATCGGTTTTCAAACCTTCCGCGCGTACCATTTTTTCGTCGGCCGCAATCTCGCTTTTTAGCTCTAATGCTTCCTCTTTGCTTAAGATTTTTTTGTCCACTAATTTACGGATCAAAGCATCAACCGATGTTGCCCCCGCAAAACTTGGCGATGCGTTCCCTAACAAGAAAACACCTAAAATAAAAATACTGATCACTCGTCTCATCCTACCCTTCTCCTTTCGTTAACTGTTTCTTTTTACTTTTGTTCTTAATCAAGAAATGTTTTTCTGATACGCCGCAAATTGATCTCGATCTCTTTAATTTCTCCGTTGACGCATTCCACATCCATCGCTTCATCTTCCTCAAGAACGTATAAGACCTTGTTGATCTTGCTCAATTGAAAACGTAACTGGTTGGCGATCATTTCTTTGTGTATCGTCGATAATTCTCGTGTAAAAAACATATCTATCTTTCTTAGGCCCAACATCTTTTATTAACTTCCACGCCTTTTACTGCCTCAAGTATAGAAAAGAGATGTGCCAAGAAAATGAAGGGGATGTGAACTTTGTGTGAACTTCAAAAAGAAGATTTGGAAGGGTTTTGGTGGGAGATTACGCTTGCGGAATGGTGAAGCTAAATGTGGAACCTTGCCCCGGCATAGATTGGACAAAAACTTCTCCGCCGTGAGCCAAAACGATATGTTTAACAATGGACAAGCCTAAGCCGGTACCGCCAAGTTCCCTGGAACGCGCCTTGTCGGTGCGATAAAACCGTTCGAAGATACGGGGAAGATCGTTTTCGGCAATGCCAATGCCATTATCAATAATATCCACGCGAATATGCCCTGCTTGAGCTTGAGCATTAACCTGGATGGATCCGTCTTGGGGCGTATATTTAACGGCATTGTCTAAAAGATTCAAGAAAACTTGAGAAAGTCTTTGTTCATCCGCCTTGGCTTTGGGTAAACTACTCGCGATATTGATTTGTACGGAAATATTCTTTGCCTTGATAGCCTTCTCTAATACATTAAGGCAAAGCTTAACGGTCGGATGGATATCAACGGAAAGAAAGACCATATTCATTTTTCCTGATTCTATACCGGAAAGGTCCAGAAGGTCGTTAATAAGATTGGCCAAGCGAATACTGTCTTGATGAATGATGTGGACGAACTCTTTGCGGTTTTCTTGATCATCTAAAGCGCCCGATAAAAGCGTTTCGGCATAACCTTTGATGCTGGCAACGGGCGTGCGTAGTTCGTGAGAAACATTGGCGACAAAATCCTGCCTGATCTTCTCTAAGCGGCGCAGCTCGGTCAGGTCGTGAAAAACTAAAACCGCCCCTTGCAGTTGATGATTTCTGATGATGGCCGCCGCGTTGATCTTAAAGACGATCTCTTCCGGTTGCTCAATGATGATCTCTTTGCTGATCATTGGGCTTTGCGAAGAAAGGATCTGATCCACCGTTTCTTGAACTCCGCGATGGCGAATGACTTCCAGAGGTTTTTTATGCTCAGGGCTGGCATCAATAAAAAAAAGTTTTTGAAGCGAAGGATTGATCATAAGGATCTTGCCCTTTTCATCAACCACCATGATCCCTTCGAACATGCTGGATAAAACCGCATCGAGCTTTATCTTTTCCTGTTCAATGATCTCTATTTTTTCTTTAATTTCACCCGACATGTGCGTTAAAGCCTTTGACAGCTCTCCGATCTCATCTTGAGAATAGACGGATGGTTTCCGAGAGAAATCTCCTCGGGCCATAGCCCGGGCAATACCGGCCATTTCAACCAAAGGTTTAGAAATAAAGAAGGATGTCAGAAAAGTAAATCCGAGGCTAAAAACAAATACCAAGACAAGAGAGATAACAATGATCTTTTTCACGCTGGATTCCAGAAATTCAACATGCGACAAAGGCATAGCAAGCCTAAGAACACCGGATATTTTTTCTTTCTCAAACGGCATAGCTATGTACAAAAGATATTTCTTTACCGTCATGCTGTAGCGCCGGTCCATACCAAGGCCTTTTGTCAATGCCTCTTGGATTTCCGGACGGTTGATATGATTTTCAACCGTTTGAAACTCATCGCCGCTTAGGTTGGAATCACCGACCACAGTGCCGTCTCTAAGAGTAATGGTGACTCTTAAATTAAGTTCCTTGCCTATTCGATCGGCTAAAACGTCGGCATCGCTGAAGTTCTTTTTGCTGGTAATATGAGATTCAATAATGTCCCTGGCAAGAATAAGTTCGTTTTGAATACTTTTTTTCAGATTATCTTCCAAATAAGTTTTAAGATGATCGGCTAGATAAAAATACCCCGCCAAAACTCCGGCGGCAACAGCCAGGCAGAAAATAAATGTCAACTTCCAAGGGAGCTTAATCGTCATTGTCTTGTTGTTTAAGGCGGTATCCAACACCGATCACAGTTTCTATGGATTTTCCTGATTTTCCTAGCTTTTCCCGCAACCGTTTGATATGCGTATCAACCGTGCGCGTATAAACATCTGATTCCAATCCCCAAACATCAGATAACAATTGATCCCGGCTTTGGACCCGTCCTTGGCGCTCCATCAAAACAGCCAGCAACTTAAATTCCATGGCTGTGAGGTCTATTTTCTTTTCTCCGACGCTGACCTGATGACGGGCATTATCGAGCAAGATATCCGCGGACCTTAGGATGTCTTTTTTTGCTTCTGCGGTTTTTCCTCTTTTAAGGACTGATTTTATTCTTAGGACAAGTTCGCGAGGGCTAAAGGGCTTGACCATATAATCATCGGCGCCAAGCTCCAAGCCAACAATACGGTCGATCTCTTCGCCTTTTGCGGTAAGCATGATAACGGGGATCTGTTTAAGGTGGGGATCGCTTTTAAGGCGGCGGCACACTTCCAAGCCGTCCATTTTAGGCAGCATAATATCAAGAATAACCAAGTCAACCGCCTGTTGTTCAAGCGCGTCTAAGGCGTCTTCGCCGGTAATGACTGTCTGGCATTCATAATCGGCTTTTTCCAAATTATATTTAATAAGTTTGGAAATATTTTTCTCGTCTTCTACGATCAATATCTTCTCTTGGGACATAAAATTCTTTCGTAAGTTGCCCCGCTAGGACTCGAACCTAGACACTGAGATCCAGAATCTCATGTCCTACCATTAGACGACAGGGCAGTAAATCAAAGGAGAAAAGCAAATGGCTTTCAAATAAAAATGGCGAGAAATCCGGCGGAGAAAACAGCAACGATTACCACATATTCTCTTTAAACCACTCATCGACGTGTTTGGCTTTATCCCAACCGTTGACAACGTCTTTTTGAAACCCTTTTGCCGTTTCGCAGCCGTATACGAATGAGAGTAATACCACGCAAAGAACAATTTTTCTAAAAGCCACTTTGTCCTTGCCCCCTTTCCTTAATTAAAAAATTCTTTTGCTTTCCTCAGCCGTTCGATCGTTTTTTCTTTTCCCAAAACAACCATCGTATCAAAAAGCCCGGGGCCGATCTCTTTTCCTGTCAATGCCACACGCGTCGGATGGACCAGCTCGGAAGAATTGATCCCCTGTTCGGCAACAACTTTACGAAACGCTTCTTCCGTTGCCTTTATATCAAATGTCTCTAAATTTTCTAAGATCTCAATTAATCTTATAAGGTCTTTTTTCCGCTCCGAGATAAAAAATTTTGCTTTTATCTCCTCAGAAATTTGGATATCACCCACAAAAATAAAATCCGCCCAATCCAAAAAATCCGTCAAAGTCGCAAGCCGACCTTGAAATAATTTTACAATACTTTCTAAGGTATTTCCATAAGCATATCCTTTTTGTGTCAAAAAAGGTTTTAAAAGTTCTGCGAGTTTGGCGGTTTCCATTTTCTTGATATATTGAGAATTGATCCAGCGCAATTTATCCATAGAAAAAACCGCGGCTGTTTTATTGATCTTTTTGATGGAAAATCTTTTAACAGCGTCGGAAAGTTTAACGATCTCTTGATTTTCTCCCGGCGACCAGCCTAGTAGCATCAAATAATTCACAATGGCTTCCGGGACAAATCCTAAATTGCGATATTCGGTGACCGCCACCGCTCCGAAGCGCTTGGACATCCGTCCGCCTTCTTCATCCATAATAAGCGGCAAATGGGCAAACTTAGGGATCTTCAATCCCAACGCTTGATAAATAACGATCTGTTTCGGCGTATTAGAAATATGGTCTTCTCCGCGGACAACGCAAGAAATATTCATCAGCGCATCATCCACCACGCAAGCAAAACTATACGTCGGCGATCCGTCGGATTTAATGAGGACTTGGTCTTTGATGGTGGCCGTATCAAATTTGATTTCACCGCGGATAAGGTCATAAAAAACAATTTCGGCGGGAATAATTTTCAAGATAATGGCACTGTCTTCACGGTAGGCTTTATTTTCTTGGACTAATCTTTCGGCATATTCTTTATAAATGGAAAACCGCTGGCTTTGAAAATAGATCTCATCCCAATCAAGCCCCAACCATTTCATACTGTCTAAGATCTCATCGACATATTCTTTTTTGGAACGGGCCTGGTCGGTATCTTCAATGCGTAAGATAAACTGCCCGCCTTGCGACCGGGCATACATCCAGTTAAAAAGGGCCGTACGCGCGCCGCCGATATGCAAAAACCCCGTCGGGCTCGGGGCAAATCTAACACGCATTTTTATTTCGTTCATCGTAGATTAAGAATAGGGATTTACGTGGGCGGGGTTTCAAAACCTAATTTCACTAAACGGGCAACCACATCAATGATCCGTTGCGCGTCTTTCGCATTGATGCTGGAAAATTCTATTCCCGTGTCATAAAAGGACGGCTTTTTTTCTTCGGGATTTTTCCGCTGGACGGACCAAACAACCTTTCCTTCACATTTAATATGCAAATTAGTGTCTAAGAGGTCTAATTCGAGTTCAACCGTTGTAAAAAGTTTTAAGCTGCGCTTTAAAATAACGCACACACCGCCGATGCCTAGGTTTTCCGTATGGGTCAACATCGCTTCCGGCCCGGCATGGTTATGGCGAATGATGATCAAACACGGATAATTAGCTCGAGGAAATTTACGCCGGTTCAAACCATCCCATCCTGTCATGTCACAAATCCTTTCGTCAGCAAAATAGCCTTACGACCAATGCTACCACACACTTTATTTTTTGTTTATAACTTTTTTTGAATACGTTTAATGCTGCGCGCTTTCCCCGTTTTCTCATCGACGTCCACGATAATGCCGTTTAAGCGAATATCTCCGGTGGCAACTTCGAATTTATGCGGCAAACTGGTCAAAAATCGCTCAATGATCTTTTCTTTGACTTGCCCGATCACCGAATCAAACGGTCCGGTCATTCCTAGGTCAGTGATATATGCTGTTCCTGAGGAAAGAACAGTTTCATCGGCGGTGGGAATGTGCGTATGTGTTCCAAACACGATCGAAACTTTCCCGTCAGAAAAAAATCCTAAAGCAACTTTTTCGCTGGTAGCCTCGGCATGCATATCCACAACGATCACCGGCGTTTCTTTTCTTATTTCTTGGGAAAGGTCTTCGAGTTTCTTAAAAGGACAAGTGACATTATACCGCATAAAAGTACGGCCCAAAAGATTGATAACACCCACCCGAACGCCGTTAGGTGCGGTGACAACACAAGACCCTTTTCCAGGAACTCCGTCGGGAAAATTAGCGGGACGCAGGAGTTTTTCATTGCGGTTCAAATAATCTTTGATGTCCGATTTATCCCAAATATGGTCACCGCTGGTTAAAACATCACAGCCTCTTTTGAAAAGTTCTTCGGCAATATCCAGAGTGATCCCAGAACCTGCGGCAGAATTTTCCGCGTTCACAACGGTAAAATCAACGGAAAGTTCCTGCTTTAAAGACGGCAATAATTCAATGATGGCATTGCGCCCTGCCCGTCCAACGATATCGCCGATACAAAGAATATTCATTAAAACCTTTCTTTTTATTTTGCGTATTCAATGGCGCGCGTTTCTCTAATCACAATAACCTTGATCTGTCCGGGATATTCCATGGTTTCTTCGATCTTTTTACGAATATCTCGAGCCATCACAATGGACTGATCATCGGTGATCTTATCCGGCTGGACCATGATACGGATCTCCCGGCCGGCTTGAAGCGCGTAAGCTTTTTCAACGCCTTTAAAACCGCTAGAAATTTTCTCCAAGCTTTCCAAGCGTTTAATATACGTTTCTAATGTTTCGGCTCTCGCCCCGGGACGCGCCGCGCTAATAGCATCAGCGGCACAAACTAAAACGCCGTAAATCGTGCTCATCTCAATTTCTTCATGATGTGATTCGACCGCTCGGGCCACTTCTTCTAATTCGCCGTATTTACGCGCTAAGTTCCCTCCGACGATAGCATGCGTTCCTTCCACTTCCGGGCCGACCACTTTCCCGATATCATGCAAAAGTCCGGCGCGTTTGGCAAGCTTAGGATCTAATCCTAGTTGCATGGCCATAAGCCCCATTAAAAGTGACACCTCTTTTGTATGCTGAAGGGCATTTTGCCCGAAACTTGTTCGGTATTTTAATTTTCCAACCAGCTTCAATAATTCCAAATGCATGCCGTGGATACCAAGATCAAAGGCTGCTCGCTCGCCTTCTTCTTTGATCTTGTTTTCCATTTCTTTTTTGGCTTTTTCCACGACTTCTTCGATGCGGCCGGGATGAATTCTTCCGTCGGCAATAAGGCTTTCCAAGGCAATGCGGGCAATTTCTCGGCGAACCATATCAAATCCGGAAATCGTTACCGCTTCCGGCGTATCATCAATGATAATATCAACGCCCGTGGCCATTTCTAGTGCGCGGATATTGCGCCCTTCGCGGCCGATAATGCGCCCTTTCATTTCGTCACTGGGAAGGCTGACAACACTCACGGTCGTCTCCGCCGTATGGTCACTGGCGCAACGCTGAATAGAGGTGGCAATAATTTCCCGCGCTCTTTTTTCCGCTGACTCCTTGACTTCTTCTTCCATCTTTCGAAGCGCAGTAGCTTTTTCTTGCGTTAATTCGCTTTCCAAACGACTTAAAAGGATCTTCTTAGCTTCCTCTTGTGTTAGAGAAGAAATGGTTTGAAGCCTTTCTTTTTCTTCGCTGATCAATTTATCTAATTGCTCACTTTTTTGTTTAGCGTTAATTTCATCTTGATGCAATGTGGCAACCCGGGCATTAATGTCTTTTTCTTTCTTCTCTAAAAGATCGACGCGGCGGTCAATATTCTCTTCTTTTTGTAAAAGCCTTTTTTCGGTAGCGGCGGCTTCTTCCCGTCGCTCCTTGGTTTCCCGCTCAAAGTCCTGGCGAAGCCTAAGCAATGTATCTTTAGCAGTAATTTCTGCTTCACGTTTACGTTGCTCGATATCGACTTTAGCAGCTTCTAATAATTCTTTGGCTTTTGATTCTGAAACTTTTAACCTTTTATCGGCAAAAAAACGGCTTAAAAAATACCCCGCCAAGATCAGAGTAATAGCCGCAACAGACATGCCGATACTTTTCATCATCATGCTTGTTTCGGTAAACATGGCAATAATACCTCCCTTTATCAAAAGATAACTTTCGGTGTTCTTTAAAAACCGACTCTTAGATTTTAATAACTTAGTTTGTTACAACACGAGAAACCGGGATATCCCGATTTTTGTGATGAGGCAGGCGATCAACGATCTGGAAATCAAAGGCAAGGCCGACACAAGGAACGGTACGCGGCAATTTCCTTAAAAAACGGTCATAGTATCCAAGACCCCGCCCTAGGCGGTTATTATTCCGGTCAAAGGAAACCCCCGGCACTAAAACTAAGCCGAGTTCTTTGAGCGAAACTTTTAAGCTCGTTCGCACCAAAGGCTCTTTGATACCGTAAGCGCCTTGGGCTAGCTGAGTGTTAAGATCTTGGATCAATATGGGAATCATCTTTCTTTGATTTCTGATAATCTTAGGTAATGCGACTTTCTTTCCTAATCGTTGCGCATGACTCATCATCATGAATGTCTCAACTTCTCCGTCAAACGATGCGTAAAACAAAACTATCTTAGCGCGCCTAAACTCAGGTGTTGAAAAAAGCTTTTTCTGAATGGCTTTGCTTTTCTTAAGTCTTGTTTCCTCCTTTTGGTTTCTTAACAAAGACAACAATTTAACCCGCAAAACTGATTTTAAAAGGCGGGTTTCTGTTTCTTCGGTTTTCTCTTTTTTATTCTTTTTGGTGACGTAACTTTTTAACATCGGGCATTTTATCATTTTTTCCTAAAATATACAACCGCAAATATTTTGGTGCCGTCTTAAAAGATCTTTTAGGGATTTTTGGGCATCCTTTTTTTGATCTCTTTCTCAAAGCCTAGGTCTGTCGGCTCATAATAAATGGTATGTTCCGGCATATATTCTTGCGCAACATAATGGTTTTCAAAATCATGGGCGTATTTATAGCCTTGTCCATGCTCTAAACTCTTGGCGCCTTTATACGAACTATCTTTAAGATGCTTGGGGACTTCTTGAACTCTTTTTTCCTTAACATCTTTAAGGGCTTTTTCTATTCCTAAATATACGGCATTGGATTTTGGCGCGCACGCGACATAAACAGCCGCTTGAGCGAGCGGAATTCTGGCCTCCGGCAAGCCGATAAACTCCGAAACCTGCAAAGCCGCGCTCGCTAAAACAAGCGCCTGCGGATCGGCATTGCCTACGTCTTCTGCCGCGCAAATGCAGATCCGGCGGGCAATAAAACGCGGATCTTCTCCCGCGTAAAGCATTTTCGCCATCCAATAAAGCGTAGCATCGGCATCTGAGCCGCGCATGGATTTTATAAACGCTGAGATCGTATCATAATGCGCGTCGCCATCGTTATCATAATTGACCTGTTTTTTTTGGACGGATTCTTGCACAACATCTAACGTCAGGTGAATGCGATCATCCTTATCGGGTTGCGTGGTCATACACCCGATCTCTAAAGCATTAAGCGCTCGGCGGGCGTCTCCTTCACAAACTTGCGCTAAAAACTTTAACGCATTTTCCTCGGCTTCGATCTTGAGATGGCCAAGTCCTTTTTCTTGGTCGGATAAAGCGCGTTTTAAAACTGACATAATATCTTCAGCCGACAAAGGTTTTAATTCAAAGATGATAGACCGTGATAGTAAAGGACCAATGAGCGCGAAAAACGGATTAAAAACAGTGGCACCGATCAAGATCACATAACCCTGTTCTAAATCGGGCATTAAAACATCTTGCTGGGCTTTATTGAACCGATGGATCTCATCGATAAAAAGGACCGTTTTTTTGGAAGTGGTTTTAAATCGGTATTTGGCGGAAGCGATAACTTTTCGTAATTCTTCCACGTTGGACGAGACAGCATTAAGGCTTTCAAAATGGCCTTGAGTGACAAAGCTAATGCAGTGAGCTAAACTCGTTTTTCCCGTTCCCGGAGGGCCATAGAGAATAAGCGAGCTGAGCCGGTCGGCTTCAATGGAACGGATGAGAAGTTTTCCTTCGCCTAAGATATGTTTTTGCCCGGCAATTTCGTTTAGGGTTGTCGGACGCATACGCACACTAAGAGGGAGTTTTTTAAGCTGATCTTGGGGCTGCTTTTCTTCTTCGAAGAGGTTCTCTGCTTGGTCGGGTGAGGATGTGTGTTTTTTCATGGAAAAATTTATCCCCGCGGTGCCGTCGGGTTAGATGTAAATTGAACCTGCAATTTACGTGGGTGCCTCACTAAAATGTCCTTCGGACAATTAGAAATTTGGCTCCCGTAGTTAATGTATTGGTTCATTACTACCTTAACCCAAAACGCGCACAGCAGGGATTTTGTAATATTCTTTTAATTACCGTCTGATGGCGCCCAATTGGTTCGTCAGGGATTGACAGATCTTCTCGTGAACCTGAGCAACTTCTTCTTCGCGCAACGTGCGCTTTTGGTCTTGATAGATCAAAGAAAAGATAAGGCCGCGATGGCCGGCAGGGATTTTTTCGCCCAAATACTGCTCCATAAAATTGACCTGTTTGACCAAACCGTCGTCATGGCTGCGTACCAGCGCGCGGATCTGCTCAAAACTTACGTTATCTTTAACGGCCAAACTAATATCGCGCACAATACCGGGAAACAGTGTAATGGGCTGATAATTTTTTATCGGTTGTGCCGCTAGAAAGATCTTTTCTAGATCCAACTGCGCGAAAAACACTTTCTTTTTTTTGATATCCCACTGATCTAAGACCTGTCCGGAAACTTTTCCCAAAAAACCTATTTTTTTATCTGCCGCTAAAATGTTCGCCGCCTGTCCCTCGTCTAGAAACACGATGGATAAAGGCGCAAAATCCATTTTCTTAATGCCGATCGTCTTTAAAAGATTTTCGATAATTCCCTTTAGGTCAAAGAGATCCGCTTCTCCTGTTTTAGGATTTCGCCAATCATAGCGATACTGACCTGTCATCACGATCGTTAATGTCTCTTTTTCTCCCGACGAAGAATAGATCTTTCCGCATTCAAAAAGATGAATATCTTTCTGTCCGCGATTAAGGTTTGTTGACACGACCGCCAACAAGCCGGGCAAAACCGAGGGGCGCATGATCTCTTGTTCTTGGGTTAAAGGATTTTTGACCTTCAAAAGATCTGTTTCATTTAAATTGGTTTTTTCCAAGAACTTCCGGCTGATCATCGTATAGCTGATAGCCTCATTTAATCCATAGCCGCACAACACAGAAGATAATGTTTTTTTGATCATCTGACTAATGGGAGAAATGATCGAAGAGACTTTAATTTGCGGAAGGCTGACCGGAATACGGTCATAGCCGATCATGCGGGCGATCTCTTCGATAACGTCAACATCCTGACGAACATCTAAACGAAAATCCGGAGGAACAATTTTTAACGCGTTTTTGGAGGCTAAATTTATTTTAAATCCCAGTTTTTTCAGGATGTTTTTGCATTTTTCCGAAGAGATTTTCTGCCCTAAAAGACGGTCCACTTTTTTTAAGTTCAACGTAATAGTTGTTTTAGATATTTTTATTTTTTGAAGATAAAGATCTGTATACGCGCTTAATGTTCCTTTAGCTTCATCATTAATAAGTAACAGCGCGTGTTTGGCGGTTGCGGCAACGCCGTTTATATCAACGCCGCGTTCAAAGCGATAAGACGAATCGCTGGAAAGCCCCAATTTTCTAGCACCCCGACGGATAAGAACGGGATCAAAATAGGCGCTTTCTAAAAGGATATTTTTTGTTTGTTCGGTCACTTCCGCATCTTTGCCGCCCATAATTCCGGCAATGGCAACAGCGCGTTTAGCATCGGCAATAACTAAAATGGACGGATCGAGTTTTCGCTCAACACCGTCAATGGTGGTGATCGTTTCATTATCTTTGGCGCGCCGAACAATGATCTTGCCACCGGATAATTTATCCAAATCAAAAGCATGTAAGGGCTGGCCTGTTTCTAAAAGGCAGAAATTAGTAATATCCACAATATTGTTAATACAGCGAACACCGACGGGGATAAGGCGGTTTTTGAGCCAATCACCGGAGGATTTGACGGAAATATTCTTGACGATAGCACCAATATAGCGCGCGCAGTCTTTTTTATCGGAAATAGTAATGTCGACTTTTTCTTTTGAAATTTTAAATCCACCAACACCGGGAATTTTTAAAGGAATATTTAAGATCGCGGATGTTTCACGAGCAATGCCAATGAGGCTCAAACAATCAGGGCGATTAGGCGTTACTTCGATCTCAAAAACAGTATCTCCACCGATGATTTCGATCTTTTTAACTTCTAAACCGGCCATGGTGAGCCGATGAGCTAATTCTTCGGATTTTAAGCGGACGGGGACATAGTCATTGAGCCAATTCAGAGAGATTTTCATAATGCAGACATTTTAAGGCGGCGGCGTGCGATTGTCAATGAAAGGAATATAAAGCAAATGTAAAAAATTACCAGCCGCAGTTGGGGCTAGGAGCAGCGCAAGAACCAGCATTGTTGCAATTGGGCCCCCAACTTATATATCCGCTTGGACCGCTAGCGCTAAATAAACAGCCAAGTGAAAATAGCGTTGCTCCGGCATTCATTTCATCTGAATACTCTTCACAAGCACCTTTCGGCCAACCAGCTGGAACCGAAACAGTTTCTGTAAAATTACCTCCATCTGTTGTTCTGCACAATTTTTGAAAATCAACTGCAATGCTCCCACCTTGAATCCAAATAGTTCCTGGTTGTCCCGTACCGCTTCCCGATCCTGGATTCAGAATAATATGCCCTCCATCAGTGTTTCCAGTTCCTCCATCTTGCGCACGAAGGATCATACTAACTCCATTTTGATTTGCGGCTGCTGTTCCTCCTTGAAAATCAATAGTTCCTGCCGGAACCGCTACGTTTATCCCAACTCTTTTCGTATCCCCGTTCATCATCAATACAGGAGTCACTAAATCCCCGGCATCATAAAAACGATGATATTGATTGCTAATATAATTTAATGAATTCGAACTAATGCCAAAACCATACGCCCCGCCGTAAAGGTCAATATGGGAAAGAGAAGGATTTCCCGCATTATCATAATAATCACTGAGCTTTAATCGTGGTACCGGCGCCGCTCCGTTTGCACCTCCGCCAATATTTAATTTATAACCAGCTGGATTTGCTATACCAATACCGACATTTCCTGAAGCATCTACTCTCATTCTCTCAGCTGAATTTGTATAAAACGCGAGCTGATTAAGCACAGGCCTGCCTAATCCAACACCGGAATCTACGATAGACAAATCATATGCCGGAGATGAATTTTTAATACCAACATTAACTCCATTAATTGTCATAACACTTGTCGTAACTCCACTGGTCATCTTTTGGAATTCAAGGCGATTATTGGTGGAATTAATGATCCGCATATTAAAATCCTGCGGCGCTGCAAGCCATCCAGAGTGAAAATCAATATAAGGCGCACCATTGATAACGGGGTTTAATGTTGTATTACTGCTCGCTCCTAACTCTATCGATCCACCTCCATCTGCATTAAGCGAATTAGATGTCGTCGCGGCGCCCCATTGGACACTACCGCCTAAGACACTCAATCTTGAAGTTGGATTTGTTGTTCCGATGCCGACATTGTAGTTGATATCCGTCGTATAAATATTGCCCGGAATAGCGCCGGTCGTCCAAAATCCACTACCTAGATTTACCCATGCCGGCGTTGTACCCTGGCAAGAAACAATCATGTCAGTGGCGTCATTGAAAAACATTAAACCTAGCGTCGAACCATCGCATGTCGGTAAAGGAGCCGCTGGATTATGCGGCATGATTTGCAAGCGGTCATACGCTCCAAACGGCGCGGGATAATAAGTAGTAAGCGTAATCGTTTCCGTCGCCTGGGCAAACACAGAATTTGGAATAATCGGCGGAGAAAAGAGAATCGCAAGAACGCTTATGAATAATATTTTTTTTCGCATTGTCTTATCCTCCTATGGGAAATTCCTTTTTTAAAAAATTTATTTTGCTCTTTACTGCTTAACAATATTCGCACACCAAACACCCGAATCAAAACTAGCTAATTCTTGTTGATACGTTGAATTAGATAAAGAACATGTGCACGATGTAACAGCCCCTAGACATTCACTGCTTCCTTCTACAGTTCCAACTCCCGTATTTGTCGTCCCACCGACACAAGAGGTTGTATTGCCGTTACATGAAGCTAAAGATTGCGGTGTTGGATAAATCGCGCGGCACTGCGCATCACACCAATTATCCGGTTTACAACCGACGTTAAACGGCCCCAAGTCATCAAATCCATTACAATATCTTGTTTGTGTAGAGCAATTTTCCGTTGCGGCAACATTAAAACAAAGCTGTGCCGGTCCAGCGGGTGGATTTGTATTTCTGATGTAGAAATCTCTGCCTTCGATCCTGTCGGCATCTAATCCGGAACCGCTGCCGTCATTTTGAGATGTCCACACTAACCCGCCATCAACAATAACATCATCCCCAAAATTCCCTCCACCGGAGACTTTAAGATTGCCGCCGGAAACATGCAGTTTCTCCTGAGGACTTGCCGTACCTACACCAACATCACCGGTTGTTCCGGCTCCCGATGCCGGGCCGACAAACATCGTCGGAATATTAGAATCAAATCCTATAGCTAAAGAATTATTGGTTGCATTGGTAATGCGATTAGCGGCGCTAAGGCCTTTGCCGATCGTTACGGAATTTGATCCGACAGAGTTGATATGCGTCCCTAAAGCCAAAGATGTGGTTCCGGTCGCGATCGCTCCGGGACCTATGGCAACAGCGTTTGTCCCTGTCGCTTGACTGCTTTCACCCATAGCAATGGCCCGCAAACCAGTTGCGGACGAATTATGACTTAAGGCAATGCTATTGGTATTGCTGGCCGTTATGGTGCCGGAACCAAGAGCAACAGAATAAAGTCCAACATTAGCATCATCCCATTGAGCGCCACCAACACTTCCCGCGCGAAGCGCCCCCTTAGAAGGGATCCACATAAACCTTGTTCCAGCGCCGGAAACAGGAGTATTTCCTGTTGTGCCGTTAAATAAAATTGAACCATTTTCAACATGCAATAAAGTATCGCTGTCGGGAGCATTAGTTCCAATACCAACGCGCCCTCCGGTAAAAGTTGCCGTCGGGCCAACGCCGGAATTTTCAAAAGAAGCTAAGGGGCTAACATTACCGGTGTTGTTTGCTACTCTCAATGTCCTTCCTCCACCGCCGCCAAATGCGTTGTACAAATACACAGCATCATTACCCGCAGTCACCGATCCGTGAACGTGCAGCCTGGCGGTTGGCGTTGCTGTCCCAATCCCGACTAAAGAATTAATATTCGTCGGATATAAATTATTTCCGACTTGTGTCCACTGCGACCCTAAACTCGACCAGCTGGGGCCTGTCCCCTGGCAGACAACCACCACATTATTGGCATCATCATAAAACATCATTCCACGAATAGCATTGGTACACGCCGGCAAAGCTACCGCCGGATTATGCGGTGTTATTTGCATACGGTCATAAACCCCAAACGGCGCGGGGTAATAGGTCGTTAGAGAAATTGTTTCAGAATTTTGAGCGGAAACGATCGCAGGCAAAATCGAGACGAGAAATATAAGCACCAATAAATGAAGTCTACGCATGAACAAACCCCTCCCAGAAATACATTAATATTTCGGTAGCTTTTTAGCTTTATGATACGCGCCAGCGCTTTCTTCAAAAGAACAGGCGCGACTATAGTATAAGTATATTATAAAAAGAGGGAGGACTCAACGTAAGGATAGCTTTTCTAGGAAAGCGGTTTTTTGAAGCGCCATCATCAAAACTGTTTTAAAAATCTCACATCATTCTCAAAAAACAACCGAATATCGTCAATGCCGTATTTAAGCATAGCAATGCGCTCAACGCCCATCCCAAAGGCCAGGCCGGTATACTTATCTTTAGGATACCCAACGGCTTCAAACACTTTTGGATTGACCATGCCGCATCCTAAGATCTCCAGCCACCCTTTTTTACCGCAAACAGAGCACCCTTTTCCATCGCAGAGATAACAAGAGATATCCACTTCGGCGGAAGGCTCGGTGAAAGGAAAAAAATGCGGACGAAAACGCATCTTGATTTTTTCCCCGAAGAATTTTTTCGCAAAGGCTTCTAAAAGCCCTTTAAGATCGGAAAATTTAACATCCCTATCGACCAAAAGCCCTTCGACCTGGTGGAACATGAACGAATGACTGGCATCGACCGCGTCGGGACGATAAACTTTCCCCGGAACCACAACCGCTAGCGGCGGAGAAAATTGTTCCATCACCCGGATTTGCGCCGGAGAGGTATGACTGCGCAACAATTTGAATCGGTCTTTCTTTATATCATCTTTGAGGTCTAAATAAAACGTGTCAAAAGCATCGCGGGAAGGATGATCAACGGGAATATTTAACGCGGTAAAATTATTAAATTCGGTTTCAATTTCCGGCCCTTCCATGACCGCAAACCCAAGCTTTTCGAAAGTAGAGCAAATATCATTCATGGTTTGCGTTAAGATATGCGCCTTTCCGGGAGCAATAGCCACTCCGGGAATTGTCATATCTACGGTTTCTTTTGAAGAACCGAAAGCACCCGGTAATTTTTTCAAAACTTCATTTTGTTCTTCCAAAAGTTGCGCAATCTTATTCTTGAGTTCATTGGCATTTTTTCCGACGGAAGGCTTCTGTTCGGCAGAAAGATCGGGAAGACTGGCATAGATCTCGGCAATCAAACCCTTGCGGCCCAAATATTTTATGCGCAGTGCTTCTAAGTCTTTTTGATGTAAAGCCGCCTTTATTTCATTGGCGGCTGTTAATTCAATAGTATTGAAATCCAAATTCATATTTAAATTCGTTTAAGGCTTTTAAAAAGCCGGGAAAATATCTTACTAATTTAACGAAAATATTTTCCCGGCTCTCCATATTTGCTGATATTGCTTTCCCCAAACAAACGAAAACTATTTTGCTTTTGAAATATCAATGAGTTTTGTAAGTATTTCCGGAGAATTAACCGCTAAGTCAGCTAATATTTTTCGATCAATGGTGATCTTGGCAGTCTTAAGACCTTTGATGAACCGGCTATAATTTGTTCCGGCCGCACGGCAAGCCGCGTTAAGGCGGACAACCCAAAGGCTTTTGAATGCTCGTTTTCTATTTTTGCGATCGCGATAAGCATAAGACATGCTTTTAAGCAGTGATCTTTTGGCTTGGGAATAACGACGGCTACGATGCCCAAACTGACCGGCCGCCTTCTTTAAAAGACGCTTCTTTTTTCTGCGCGCCGAGACAGCGTGTTTAATTCTAACCATAAGGAAGTAACCTCCTAATATTTTGATGATCGACGCCGGCAATATAGCCTGTTTGGCGTAAATTGCGTTTGCGCTTTCTGGTTTTGCCACCTAAGATGTGGCCGCGGCCGGCTTTGCGGTGCTTGATCTTCCCTTTTTTGGTAAATCGAAACCGTTTAGCGGCCGAACGATTTGTCTTTAATTTCGGCATGTTGCCCCTTTCTTTTATTTAAAAACTACAAACTGCGACCTAAAAACAATACTGCTAAAACATTTTGTTATTTATCCGCCTTAGGCGCGATCACAACACTCATAATACGCCCTTCCATCATCGCACCCTTTTCGATCTGGCCGTGGGGCATCAAGTCATTGGTGAATCGGTCGACGATCCGCCTACCCAGATCTTGAAAAGCCATTTCGCGTCCGCGGAAAAATAAATTCACTTTGACTTTATCTTTCTTATTTAAAAACGCGATGGCCTGTTTTAATTTCACCTGATAATCGTTTTCCTCAATATGAGGCTTAACGCGAATTTCTTTTAGATGAGAAATCTTTTGACTTCTTTTAACACGCCGCTCTTTTTTCTCTTGGTCATATTTGTATTTACTGAAATCCATGATACGACACACCGGCGGTTTTGCCGTCGGAGCAACCTCAACTAAATCAAGGCTGTGCTGGCTGGCCAACTCCAGCGCGCGCTGGATCATCACAACGCCTAATTGTTCGGCATTAGGACCGATAACGCGAACTTCGGGAACTCTGATTCTTTCGTTGACGCGAATATACTTTTGTATACGAACCACCTCCTTAACGAGTCCCGAATAATCGGGACGAGTTAACCCAGCACTAATTTAACTTTGCTAAATTAGTGCTGGGCAACAACTTGGTTTATATTTTTTCTTCCTCTTCCTTTTTTAATCTAACAATAAACTCTTTTAGGTCAACGCTTCCCTCGTCGCCAACAACGCGTTTTCTAACCGCCACTTTTCCGGAAGAGGCTTCTTTGTCGCCGACGATCAGAACATACGGAACTTTTTTAGTCGTCGCTTCGCGAATACGCTTGTTGAGCGTCTCGTGGCTTTGGTCAATTATAACCCTAAATCCTTCTTTCTGTAAATCCTCTTTTACTTTTACGCCGTAATCGTGATGGCTCTCGCTAATAGGAATGATCGCTATTTGAACCGGAGCAAGCCATAAAGGAAATGCTCCGGCATAATGTTCTATTAAGGTTCCGATAAATCTCTCCAAACTTCCTAAAATAGCACGGTGAAGCATAATGGGGCGTACGGCTTTTCCGGTTTCATCAACGTATTCCAATTCAAAACGCTCGGGTAAAGCGAAATCACACTGAATGGTCGCGCATTGCCATTGACGCCCGAGGGCGTCTTTAAGCTTTATGTCGATCTTTGGACCGTAAAATGCCCCATCGCCTTCATTAATTTTATAAGATAATTTTCTTTCCTTTAAAGATTCTTCCAAAGCTTGGGTGGCTGTATTCCAGTTTTCTTCGGTTCCAATAAATTTCGCCGGACGAGTGCTCACTTCAATATCCATATCTTTAAATCCAAAATCATTCATTGTTTCAAAAACAAAATCAACGACATTGATGACTTCCGCTTTAACTTGATCCGGACGGCAAAAAATATGCGCATCATCTTGGGTAAATCCGCGCACGCGAAGCAGCCCGTGCAAAACACCGGCTTTTTCTTGACGATAAACAGTTCCTAATTCAAAAAAACGTACCGGAAGATCGCGATAAGAACGGATCTTAGATTTGTAGATCAACATATGCCCCGGGCAGTTCATCGGCTTGACGGCATATTCTTCATTTTCCGTCTTAAAATAATACATGTTCTCGCGATAATACTCGGCGTGGCCGCTTTGTTCCCAAAGCTTTCCTTTTAAAATATGAGGCGTTGAAACAAAATCATATCCGTGTTTCATATGCTGCGCGCGGACATAATCTTCGATAATTTTGCGTAACATCGCGCCATTGGGATGATAAAAAATTAGCCCCGCTCCGGCGGTTTCATGATACACATTGAAAAGATCAAGCTGAATCCCTAATTTTCTATGATCGCGGTTTTTAGCTTCTTCCAATAATTGAAGATATTCTTTAAGTTCTTTTTCCGTCGGAAAACAAGTTCCGTAAATGCGCTGCAGCATAGGATTTTTTTCATCGCCATGCCAATAGGCTCCAGCCACCGATAGTAACTTGAAGGCTTTGATCTCGCCGGCATTATCAACATGCGGACCCTTGCATAGATCCATCCACGCGTCACCTGTTTTAAAGATGGAGACTTTCTCGTCAGGGATTCCCTGGATAAGTTCTACTTTATAGGTTTCTTTCATCTTGGAGAACAAATCAATGGCATCTTTTTTCGGCATGAAACTTTGGACAAAAACCGGTTTGCCTTGGATAATTCTGCGCATTCTGGATTCTATTGTTTTCAAATCTTCCGGCGTAAAGGGCTCTTTGCGGTCAAAATCATAATAAAACCCATTGTCGATAGCCGGGCCAATGGTCACTTTGGTTTCCGGCCAAAGTTCCTGAACCGCCTGCGCCATCACATGCGAACAACTGTGACGAAGTTTATCAATGTCTGTTTTGTATTCCATGTTTCTTTAAGGACCCTAAAATAAAATATGGTGGACTCAGGGGGGCTCGAACCTCCGACCTCTTCCATGTCAAGGAAGCGCTCTAACCAACTGAGCTATGAGTCCACATAAACCAAATTAAATCAAATAACCAATGTATTTACTTAACTCGTGAATAAATGAGCTCCATCGTTTTATATTCTTTTCCGTCGAGGCCGTTCATGAACATTTCATAACTATAATGATCGGCATCCATGATCTTTGAAATTCCGCGCACCGCGCGATTTGTTTCGCCGGTCATTGGGCAAGAAACACTTCCTTGTTCGGTAAATGTTTTTGTTGCCGGGTCATATTGGCTGGTGGTCGCCATCACAGCCGTTGACATATTATCGATCCAGATCGAGTTGTATTCTTTACTTAAATTATTATAACCTATAATATTAATTCCCTCAAAAGGCTGGCCCATCGACTCCCCTTTAACATCCGATTGGACAAAACGTCCGCCTAAAATCCAACGGCTGCTGGTCGTCCCGGTTGATTCTTCCGGTGTAGTATCCGCGCTTTGCCACCATTTCATCGTATAGGTCCATTCTCCGGCAAGAAAATCTAAATTTTTATGGTTTTCATTTGGCGTTGAAAATTGCTGCCATTTTTCCATCATTAATTCTTGTTCTGTTTTAGCCGGTGCCGCCTGGTCTTGGGCATATCCCTGTCCAACAAAAATAATCCCACAAAAAAATAGTGTTATGACCGCATAACGAATACCTTGAGACATTTACTTCTCCTTTTATTTTGAAATAGCCTTATCGGCTATTTGGTTTTAAATCTGCCCTAGCTCGGACGGAGCCTCGTTAGGCCCACCATATTTTTCGTCCTGCGCCATTCGCTTGCGCTTATGGCTTAGGACCCATTTGTGTTATTTCTCTGATATTAGATATTAATGAAATAACACAAATGGGCAAGGAGGGAGTCGAACCCTCACAGCCTTACGGCCAAAGGATTTTAAGTCCTTCGTGTATGCCATTCCACCACTTGCCCAATGAGTACTAAATTTATGGAGCAACAGCGAACATAAATTTACGTATGAATTGGGCCCCGCACCTTTGAATTATTCAGAATGAGCGATACAAAGGTGCGGGGCGAAATTCGCATTTATAATTTACAAAGCCAAGGCTTCGTAAATTATATGCTCATTTCGAGGCGTGGACCGGATTTGAACCGGTGCATAGCAGTTTTGCAGACTGCTGCCTTACCACTTGGCTACCACGCCAAATATTCATATCTCTTCTATTTTAAAGAACGAACGACCGAGCGAACAATATCGTCCACTTCCGCCAAATGCCCTTCGCCCGTCGTGCCGCAGGCTAATTTACCTTTAACGGGCTCAATAAAACTAACACCCATTTTTTTTAATTTCGAAATATTCTCTTGAACGATCTTATTTTTATACATCACATCATTCATCGCCGGAGCGATCAGGATCTTCGCTTGCGTTGCTAAAGCCAAACAGGTTAAAAAATCATCGGCGATTCCGGCGGATAATTTTCCGATCACATTGGCCGTTGCCGGGGCAATAAGAAAAAGATCAGCCTTTTGCCCTGAAGCAATGTGGCTCATTTTCCAACTGTCTTCATCGAACATATCCGTCAAGACTTTTCGCCCCGAGAGTGCCGACAAAGTTAAAGCCGGAATAAATCTTTGAGCTTCTTTGGTCATAACCACCGTAACCTGGCAATTCTGGTCTTGTAAGCGGCGAATGATATCGCCGGCTTTATACGCGGCAATGCTTCCGCAAACCCCTAAAATGATCTCTTTAGGTTTTTTCACTTATCTTCCTTTTTTGCTTTTCTTGCTTTCTCGTCTATTTCAGCGCTTTCTTTGGTCTCTACTTTCCCCGCCAAGATCTCATCTAAGGCGATGGTCGCCGTTTTTTGTGACGGAAAATCGATCAAGGGCGGCAGCCCATCAGCTAATTCCAAAGCTCTTTTGGAAGCTAATAAAATCAACTTATAAATACTTCCCGCTGCACGGGGCAATAATTGTTCCAGTGGTTGATACGCCATTTGTCCTCCTTAAGGGTTGAATAAAAACTATTTTTCTAATTCTTTTTCGATAATGTGCTGTAATTCTTTCGTTGCTTTGGCAAGATGATCGTTAACAATAATATATTGATACATTCCGGCTTTGCTCATTTCAAACTGAACTCTTTTTAAACGCACCGAAAGGCTTGTTTTCGACTCAGAACCGCGCCGGCTTAAACGGTCTTTTAGTATTTTTACCGACGGAGGTTTGATAAAAACCGTTAACGCGTCGGAATATTGCCGCAGGGCCGTTTCGGCACCTTTGACATCAATACATAAAAGAACATTTTTTCCCGCGCGTAACAATTTTAAAACTTGAGATTTTAGCGTTCCATAATATTCGCTAAAGACTTTTTCCCATTCTAAAAATTGCCCGCTTTTTTTAAGGCGTAAAAATTTTTCTTTCGTTAAAAAGAAATAATCACGGCCGTTTCGCTCGCCCGGACGCCGTAACCTTGTTGTCGCGGAAACGGATTTTAGCAGTTTTCCTTTGAGCCGTCTACTTAAAAGTATCTTCTTGTAGAGCGTCGTCTTCCCCGACCCGGAAGGCCCGGAAATAATGACAATCCGTCCCTTGCGCTTGGCAGATCTTTTTTTCATAAGCACAAAGCGTTATTCGACATTCTGAGATTGCTCGCGAATTTTTTCGATCTTACTTTTTAAAGCAATAACGGCATTGGAGATGTGTTTGTCCTGCAGTTTTGATCCGATGGTATTGGTTTCACGCTGCATTTCTTGGGCAATAAAATCGATCTTTTTTCCTGCTGCCGTATCTGTTTTTAATAGAAGTTTTAATTCATCCACATGGTGCGCCAGGCGTTTAAGTTCTTCATTCACATCAGAGCTTTTTTCTAAAGAAGAAAATTCTTCGCCATTAAGGGTTTTCTTTTTTTCTTTGAGAATAAATTTTGCTCTCGTCTGTATCATATTGACCTGTAAGGACATACGTTTCAATTGTTCACTAATATCTTTGGCGAGGCTTGACCCCTCTCTTTTTCGCATGGTCACCAAGCTTTTTAAAGCGCCAGTAATCGCACGCTCAAATGCCGGCCATAAAACCTCAGGGTCAATGGTTGTTTCTTTCGTTTCCACAATTCCCGGAAGCTGGATAATATCGCTTAAAGACAGGTCGCCTTTAAGGTTAAGTTCTTTCTTTAGGATATGTGCGTATTTCAAATATGTTTTTGCGACTTCTTTATTAAAATGAACGCTGAGCTGCGGCTTGTTAGTGATTTTAATAGCAATGATCACTCGGCCGCGTTCGATTTTTTCTTCAATGAGTTGACGAATACGGTTTTCAACAGCCGCGAATCCCGTCGGTAAATAATATCCGATATCTAAATACCGATGATTAACGCTTTTGACCTCAACGGTGCCGCGCACGCCACTGGCGGTAAATTCAGTTGAACCAAAACCCGTCATTCCTGTGATCATGCCCACACCTTCTTTTTATAAGAATTGATTGTTGTTTCTTTGACCGGGTAAAGGTCAACGATGATCTCGTCGGGAGAAAACCATAATTTGATCTCGCGTTCGGCATCTTCTTTATTAGCCGAAACGTGAATAACATTTTCATAAACACCCTTAGTGGTGATGCGCCCGTAAGAACCACGAATGCTGGTCACATCCGCTTCTTCCGGATTAGTGGCGCCGGCGAGGCCGCGGCATTTGGCAATGGCATCTTCACCCCAATAGACCATGGCCATCACTTTCTTGCGATTATGATATTCGCCCATCAGATATTGAATGACTTCTCCGAAAAACGGCTTGTCTTTCAGGTGTTGATAATGTTCCTCAGCGAGTTCACGCTCAACGCGCACCATGCGCGCCGCGACGATCTCTAGTTTTGTTTCGGAAAGGCGCGTGAGGATATTCCCGGTCAAAGATTTGGCCAGCCCGTCGGGCTTTACCACAATAAGAACTTGTTCTTTCATTTTTTTATGATCCCCATGATTCGTTCTAAATCGTTTAATGAATAATATTCGATGATAATTTTCCCTTGTTTTTTTTGTGCTTTGATCCTTACCTTTGTTCCTAAAATTCTTTGCAGGTCTTCTTCGAGATCGATGGTGTAATGATCTTTATGGGCGCTTGATTTTCTTTTTTCCTGATCGTCCGCGTCAGGCTTTACCAGTTGTTCAATGGCTCGGACCGACAAACCATTTTTAACAATTTTTAGAAAAAGTTTCTTTTGTAAACTTTCATTTTCAATGCTTAAAAGCGCGCGTCCATGGCCGACAGAGATCGAATTACCGGAAATAGCTTTTTGTATCTCTAAAGGAAGCTTTAGAAGGCGCAGTGTATTGGTGATGGTTGTTCTATCTTTCCCAACTGATTGCGCCACATCATCTTGCGTAAATTTGAAATCTTCTATGAGCTTCTTGAAAGCCTGCGCTTCTTCAATGGCATTAAGTTCTTCACGCTGAATATTTTCAACTAAGGCGATCACTAAAGCTTCTTGGTCGTTAACATTTTTGATAACGACCGGAACTTCTTCCATATCCAAAGACTTGGCCGCGCGTAAACGGCGTTCGCCGGCGATCACTTCGTATCCATCGCCTTTTCTTCGAACAAGGATCGGCTGTAAAACTCCTTTTTCTTTAATGGACGAAATAAGATCACCTAATTTGGCATCATCAAAATCCAAACGAGGCTGTAGAGAATTTTCTTTGATCTCCGTCGTGCGAAGATAGGTGACTGATTCAGATTTTACGGAAATATTTTTTTCGGGAATAAGCGCCGATAAGCCTTTTCCTAAAGCACGATTTTCCATTTTATTCTCCCGCCTTTTCTTTATCCGAAATGTTTTCCTGTGACGCGACTAATTCCGGCGAATAATTTCCGCCATTGTCGCCGGAGGCTTCCCCTAAAAATTCTCTGGCTAATTCTTCATAACGCTTGGCGCCAATGGAACTTTTTTCATAAAGAGAAATTGGTTTTCCAAAGCTTGGTGCTTCGCTCAGCTTAATGTTGCGCGGAATGATCGTTTTGTAAACTCGTTCTTTAAAATAGCTTTTAATTTCACTAATGACTTCGTTTGTTAAATTAGTACGGAAGTCAGCCATAGTCAAAACAACGCCTTCAATGTCCAAACTGGAATTCAATCCGTCTTTGATTAAATTGATCGTTTTAAGAAGTTGTGATACGCCTTCCAAGGCATAAAACTCGCACTGGATCGGAATAATGATCGAATCACTCGCCACCAAAGCATTCAGCGTAAGCAAGCCTAGAGACGGTGGACAATCAATAAAAATATAATCATAGTCGTTCTTTGCTTTTTCTAAGGCTTTCTTTAGGCGTGTTTCTCTGGAAATAACGCCAACTAATTCAATTTCCGCTCCGGTTAAATTAATATTACACGGAGCTACTTTCAAATTAGGAACTTCCGTCGGCAAAGCTATTTCATCGACGGTGAGCTGATTCAGCAAAACATTATAAATGGATTTGGTGATGGTATTTTTGTTGATTCCTAAACCGCTGGTAGAATTTCCCTGAGGATCGGCATCAACTAAAAGGATCTTTTTCCCGGATAAGGCTAATGCTGCGGACAAATTGATAGTGGTAGTGGTTTTTCCTGTGCCGCCTTTTTGATTACATACCGAAATGACTTTTCCCATGGGGCAATATCCAATGTTTCACGTGAAACATTTCTAAAAGCTTATTCCTTCGTTATTCTAATAATGGAGTCTATGAAAATCAAGGTCTTTTTTCTTTATTTACGCTGACAATGATTTTTGCCGGTTTTGCGCTATCCAATCCAAAAAGGCCTTTTTTCTCTTCGCAGACGATCTTTACTGATATCGCGTTTCGAGGAACCTTGAGCAATTCTAATGCCTTTTTTATAGCATCTTTGACTGTCTTCCCTTCTACTTCAATGCTATTTTGGGTTTTTTCCATTTATTTCTCGAAGTTCATTTTGGACATTTTCCACTGAGAAACTGTCGAAAGAAGATAAAATACGGTAAAATACAAAGATAGTCCGCTTGAGAATTTATAAAATATAAACCCTAAGAAAATTGGAAAGAATACGAGCATGATCTTTTGCTGTAGAACTTGATTTGGATCCGCTGAAGACATTGATTTCATGGATATTTTCTGCTGAAAATACATGACAACGGCCATAAGAAGCGGAAGTAAATTGAATTCATTCCCTATAATAGGCAGGTTTTGAGCGAAAACAAAAAGGCGGTCCGGTTCAGATAAATCTTTGATCCATAAAAATGGAGCTCCTTTAAACTCTACAGAGCGCCATAAAGCCTGATAAAGCGCTATAAATACCGGCATTTGAAGCAAAAATGGCAAGCATCCGCTAAAAGGATTGACATTGTATTGCTTATATAATTCCATAACTTCTTTGTTCATTTTTTGAGGATTATTCTTGTGCTGTTCACGTAATTGGGCCATTTTAGGCTGTATGGCTTGCATTTTCTTCATTGACTTCATCCCATGAAAAGTCAAAGGATACATCGCTAAAAAGACAAGAGTACTTACAAGAATGATTGCAATGCCCCAATTCGGGATAACTTTATAAATGATATGCATAACGTTCAAAATAAGTTTAGAAACCCAATCAATGGGCGAAAAATTACTAAATACCATAATATCTTCAAAACCCTGCTTGTAGCTCTTAAGTAATTTCAAATCTTGCGGCCCGACGTAGATTTTAGCGGAATATGTGAAAACTTCACCGGGATTGATCGCAACGTCATCATGGTCAATGGAAAGTTTCAATCGCTTTTCATTTACAAAATCGGTTTGATATCCTTTGGCCTGGGATTCAGGCTTTACGAATATTGCATAGTAACGATTGCGAAATCCGATCCATTTCACCATGCCGGATGTTTTTTTCGTATCTTTAATGGTAAATTTATACGCATTCCCTCTGCGAAAAGCCATATTTCCGGAATAAACCGAATATTCAAAAAGACTTATGTCTCTTTCGGGATCAACGATATTGTCCAATCTGGATGTATCTATAGAAAAGCTATTGATGGAAAGGTTTTTAATGATCGGCGCTCCGGATACGTTCTTTATGCTGATCGCGGCTGTCAAAACATCAGTGTCATCTGAAAAATCGTATCGCTTCTCAATTTCTAAATTGGAGTCTCTGCATAGATAAGAAATCGAGTTTCCATTTTTTTTCGTTACAGAAAATGGAAGGCTGGAATATTCAGACAATCCAAAAACATCAACGACCGGCATACGATAACCGTATTTTTTGATTTCGACGCTCTTAATAACGCCGCCAAGATTGGACATTTCTGACTTTATTTTTGAGTTCTCTACCAAAACGATTTCTTCCGATATTTTTTGGCCTGAGCTTGGCAGGATTTTCGCAGGTTCTATTGCGGATAACTTAGATTCTTCACTATGTATAACTTGTTTATTTTCAATTACTTGTGATATATTTTGCTCTTGAGTTTCCTTAGTTTTTGCAACTTGAGAAGTGACCATCATGTTGTAAACATACATGACGAGAAAAGATAAGGCTATTGCTAAAATAGTTCTTTTTTCCATAGGATTATTTCACCGGATCGTAGCCGCCTTTAGAAAAAGGCGAACATTTTAAAATACGCCAAAGTACGCGAGGGATTCCTTTAATTAAACCGTACTTATCAACCGCTTCCAAAGCATAGGAAGAACATGTGGGATAAAACCGGCAAGGAGACACAAAAAACAATGCGCCGATTTTTTGATAAACACATACCAATAGATAAAAAAATCGTTTCATGGAATTTTTTTATGGAGCAATCGGTAGACAGATGAGTTAAACTGCAAGCCGCTTGCGGCCTTGGGCGCGCCGCCTGCGTAGAATCGCACGTCCGTTTTGTGTGCTCATTCTCCGACGGAAACCGTGCTTTCTTTTGCCTTTTATCAGCGTTGGAATGCGTAAATGTTTTTTCATAGTTTGTCAATTATAACATAGCGCTTTGCTTAGTCAAGTTTTTTAAAACTCATTAGCGAGGAACAAAACATCTTGGCTTTAAACATGTTGGGAATTTTTCAAACAAGATCACTATGGAATAAAACAGGCTCTTTGACCAAGTGTTAACATCTTAATTATTGGGATCTTTTAAGAAAGAATTGCGGCAGGCCAAAGCCCTATTAAAAATTTTTACGGGCTTTGGCCCATCAAATAAGAGTACCTTATTTTTCGGTATTTTTTGAGGCAAAAAAATTTGAATTGAAATAAAACAATTGTTTGTTATAATAGGGACGTTTGAAAATTTAAAAAAGATCAATCGTTTTTAAAAAAAATACTTTTTACATGTCTTTCTTCTCCTCCGACGACAAAGAGGTTAAGCGGTGGCAATTCACCGCTGTGGAAAAACTGTTAATTCCGTCGGAGCCGTTTTTTTGCCCGAAGGAAGTATTTTAAAAAGCAAAGGTCGTCTTTCTTATGAGCTTAACCGCTGTCTGGGAAAAAGCCCAGAGCGCTATTAAAGAAAAAGTGGGTTCTAGCGCCTACGAAACGTGGTTTTCCTCTCTAAACATCAAAGAAAAAAACCCCGAATCGCTTCTGATCGAAACACCGGATGAGTTTTTTAAAACTTGGGTGGTCGATCATTATTCGGCCCTCATCCGAGAGTCCCTTAAAGACATTTCTCAAAGGGTCGTTGAAGTTGAGTTTTCGGTCAATCCCGATATTTTAGGTGAAAATTTTCTCAATCGTGCTTCCAAACCTTCCGAAAAATATTCCGGCCCGGCGGCGCAAACACCTCCTAACGCTTTAAATTCCCGTTTTACATTCGATAATTTTGTGATCGGCTCTTCGAACCGTTTTGCCCACGCGGCATCGCTTGCTGTTGCTGAATCTCCGGCCAAAGCCTACAATCCGCTTTTTATTTACGGCGGCGTAGGCTTAGGAAAAACACATTTACTGCAAGCCATCGTTCACCAAATTCACGTCCGCAATCCGGAAACCAAACATTGCTACATCACTTCCGAACGTTTCACTAACGAGCTTATTGATGCCATCCGGCATCGCTCAACACCTCAATTCCGTCAAAAATACCGAAACGTCGACGTGCTTTTGATCGACGACATCCAATTTATCGCCGGAAAAGAATCCACCCAGGAAGAATTCTTTCACACCTTTAACGCTCTGCATAACGACCGAAAGCAGATCATCATCACTTCCGATCGTTCTCCCAAAGAGATCTCTAATTTAGAAGAGCGTTTGAGGTCACGCTTTACTTGGGGGCTGATCACCGATATTCAGGCTCCGGATTTTGAAACACGCGTTGCTATCCTGCGAAAGAAAATTGAACGGGAACCCGTTAAAGTCCCCGATGAAGTCATTAACTTTATCGCCCAAGAGATCAAAACCAATATTCGGGAATTGGAAGGTGCCTTGATCCGTGTTGTCGCTTATTCTCTATTAGAGGAGAAATCTGTTTCGCTAGACATGGCTAAATTCATCTTAAAGGACATGGTCAAAGAAACAGTTAAGTTAATTAGTATTGATGTTATTCAAAAAACGGTGGCGGATCACTTTAGCATTTCTTTATCAGAGCTTAAAACAAAAAAACGTACCAAAAATGTCGTTTTTCCCAGACAAATTGCTATGTATCTATCAAGAAATTTGACCAATTTTTCTCTGCCGGAAATAGGCACGGCTTTTGGAGGCAAAGATCACACGACTGTTTTACATTCTTGGAAGAAAATTGATGGAGATTTAAAAAATGACCACCGCTTAAAGAACACCATTGAAAACTTAATAACAACTCTTAAACAATGATTGTTTTTTATTCAAGTGATATTAACAGGCTTTTTTTACATAACTTATTGTAATTAATATGGTTTTATTCTTATTCAACTTATCCACAAACACTATTACAACTGATACTGTTTTAATAGATATTTAATCGTTCCGAAATGTTAACTAGTTAGAAAGGTTCTCATGAAAATAAAATCTACAAAACAAAACCTTCTTTCCGGAATACAAATTGTCCAAAACATCGTAACTTCAAAAAATTCGCTGCCTATTTTGTCCAATATGCTTATTGAAACAAAAAACGAAGCCATTCGTATCAATACAACAGATTTGGACATTGGAATTTCCTGTGAAGTTCCTGTGAGTATCCTTGAAGAAGGTGCGATCACGATCCCGGCAAAAAAAATCAGTGATATTATTAAGGAATTACCCGAAGGGGATATTATTATTACAACAAAAAAGAACAATCAAATCGATATTGAAGGGCAAAATTGTCATTTTAAACTCACTGGTCTTCCTAAAGAAGAATTTCCAAAATTCCCGGAGTTTAAAGACAGAGAAGCGATCCAGATTGGACAAAACGTTTTAAAAGAGATGTTGCGCTTAACATCTTTCGCTGTTTCTCATGAAGAAGCCAGATATGTGCTAAATGGAATTTTGTTTGAAATATCCGAAAATAAGATCTGTGTTGTGGCAACGGATGGCCGGCGTTTAGCTAAGATCGAGAAAAAGTTATCTATCCCAACAAAAAAAGAGATCACCGCCATTATTCCCAGTAAAGCCATTCAAGAAATTGTTAGAAACCTCAAAGATGAAGGCGACCTATCTTTATTAGTAGGGACAAACCAAATTTTGTTCGATATCAATGGTACTTTAATTGTAACGCGTATTATCGAAGGGGAATTTCCGAATTATAAACAAGTTATTCCGGAAGCAGCAATCCCTAAAATAAAAACAAGCCGTTTGGACCTTTTATCAGCGATAAGGCGGGCCAATCTTTTAGCAACACCAGACTTCCAAGCCGTTAAATTTGAAGTATTTACAGATAAATTGATCGTTTCAAAAACAACACCGGATGTGGGAGAATCCCGGGAAGAAATTGCCATCACCTATGGAGGGGCAGAGTTAATTGTCGGATTCAATCCGCATTACTTGATCGATGTCCTTAAGAATATTGATAATGAGTTTGTTGAGTTGGAACTTTTGGGCCCGGACAAGCCGGGTGTTTTACGCCTCAATGATTATTTATATTTAGTATTGCCGATGCGGATCTAGCTAATGGAGCAAATCCGGGATATTATCCAAGAAGTGATCGGCCGGATGGCTGAAAAACGGCCGGAAACTCAAAATAAGATTCAAAATATTTGGAAAAATATCGCGGACGGAAAAGCTGTTAAGCACACGCGGATCGCTAGTTTAGAAAAAGGAAAGCTGATCGTTTGTGTTGATTCGCCGGCTTGGCTTTTTCAACTCAATATGCAAAAAGGAAAGATCTTAAACGAATTAAAAAAAGAAATTGATGAAATTTCCGGAATTTATTTTAAAATAGGTAAAATCAAATGACCAAAGCTAAAAAAACAACCAAAGCAAAACAAGAGGAAACAATGCCAGAAAAAGAACAGGCTAAAACAGCGGTGGCTGAAAAAAGCGAAAAACAAAAAACAAAAGCCGCCGGCAATTATGATGCGACGAGTATTCAGGTTCTCGAAGGGTTGGAAGCCGTGCGTATGCGCCCGGCGATGTATATCGGGGATACTACCTCGCGCGGCCTTCATCATATGGTTTATGAAGTCGTTGATAATTCCATTGACGAAGCGATGGCGGGAGTTTGCGACACCATAGAAGTTGTGGTCAATCCCAACGGGTCCATTTCCGTTTCCGATAATGGGCGCGGGATCCCCGTTGACATTCATAAGACCGAAAAAAAACCCGCCGTGGAAGTTGCCTTAACTATGCTTCATGCCGGCGGAAAATTTGATCATCGAACCTATAAGGTATCCGGCGGTTTACACGGCGTTGGCGTAAGCGTTGTTAACGGTTTATCCGAATGGTTGGAAGTGGAAGTTAAACGCGACGGAAAAATTCATCATCAACGTTACGAGCGCGGCAAGACGGTTTCCAAATTAACCGTCATCGGAAAAACAAAAACAACCGGAACCAAAGTCACCTTCAAGCCCGATAAAACGATCTTTAAAGAAAGCCAGGTTTTTTCGTACGATATTTTATCAAAACGCTTGCGTGAATTAGCCTTCCTTAATAAAGGGCTTTTGATCAAATTAACCGACAAGCGCGGTGATAAAGAAAAAGAAACCATCTTTCAGTTCAAAGGAGGGATCGTTTCTTTCGTGGAGCATTTATCAGCCAACAAAAATGTTTTACATAATAAGGTTATTTATTTTACCCGGGAAAAAGACAATATTGTCATTGAAGTCGCACTTCAATATAACGACGGATACACTGAAAATGTGTTCACCTTTGCTAACAATATTAATACCGTCGAGGGTGGAACGCATTTAAGCGGATTTCGCTCGGCGTTAACACGCGCCATTAATCAACACGCGAAAAATAAAAATTTGCTCAAAGGCGAGATCACCATTTCCGGAGATGATACTCGAGAAGGTTTAACGGCGGTTATCAGCGTAAAAATCCCCAATCCGCAGTTTGAAGGACAGACAAAAACAAAATTAGGAAACTCGGAAGCCGACGGAATTGTTGCTTCAGCCACTCTTGAGGCCTTGGCAAGCTTCTTTGAAGAAAACCCATCGGTGGCCAATAAGGTGGTTGACAAAGTTCTCTTAGCATCTCGAGCACGCGAGGCGGCGCGAAAAGCCCGAGAGCTTACGCGCCGTAAAGGCGCTTTAGAAAGCGGCGGGCTACCCGGCAAGTTAGCGGATTGTTCCGAACGCGATCCGTCACTATGCGAACTTTATTTGGTCGAAGGTGATTCGGCCGGCGGTTCCGCTAAGCAGGGGCGTGACCGCACCTTTCAGGCCATTTTGCCTTTAAAAGGAAAGATCTTGAACGTCGAAAAATCCCGTTTAGACAAGATCTTAAGCAATGAAGAAATTCGCACCATTATTACGGCGCTTGGCGCAGGAATTGGTGAAGAATTTGATATCGCCAAATTGCGCTATCATAAAATTATCCTCATGTGCGACGCGGACGTTGATGGTTCTCACATCCGGACCCTTCTTTTAACTCTTTTGTACCGTCATATGAACGCGCTTTTGGAAGCCGGCCATGTTTATATCGCGCAGCCGCCGCTTTATAAGGTAAAGCGCGGGAACCGGGAAGAATATATTGAAACCGAAGCCCATATGAATAACCTGATCCTTGATTTAGGAACTGATGGGGTTAAGTTAACTCGCCTTAAAGGAAAACAGCAATACACCGATGCCCAGCTTAAGGAAATTGTTGGCGTTTTAGTGGAGCTGGAAAGAGCTGTTGTCGTTTTGGGCAAAAGGGGAGTAAATATTAAAGAATATATGCAAAATGAGAACAAAAAGACCAAGAAGATGCCAGTTTATATGGTAAAAGTGGAGCAAAAAACCCATTTTGTATATGATGACAAAGAGCTGGCGGAGCTTACAAAAGAAGATGAAGAAGCTCAATACGTAGAGATTTTTGAAGCGCAGGATCTTGAAGAAATTCAGAAAAAGCTTAACAAACTTGGGTTAGATGCAGCTGACTTTGCCAAGAAGCCCAAAGAAGACACCAGCATGAAAGTTGAGCATAAAAAAGGAAAATCCAAACAAACAAAGAAGGAAAAAGATGATAATAAGCCTCTTTTTCTTATTGAGGATGAAAAAGAAGAGCATGAGTTTTTATCGCTTCAGGAAATTTTAGAATTTATCCGCACCGAAGCGCATAAGGGTATGCATGTTCAGCGTTACAAAGGTTTGGGGGAAATGAATCCTCAGCAACTTTGGGATACGACCATGGATCCGGCCAAACGCACGCTTTTGCAAGTAGCCTTGGAAGACGCGGTGGAAGCCGATAAAATGTTCACAACGCTTATGGGTGATGAAGTCGAACCCCGGCGCGCTTTTATTGAAGCCAATGCGCATCAAGTGAAAAATCTAGACGTTTAATTTTTTAAAAAGGACGAAAAAACATCATGAAGGATTTTACCGCAAAAGAGAAGATCGTTCCCGTTCCTATCGAAGAGGAAATGAAGAATTCGTATCTGTCCTATTCGATGAGCGTTATCGTTAGCCGCGCGCTTCCGGATGTGCGTGACGGGTTAAAGCCGGTTCATCGGCGGGTTTTATACGCGATGAAAGAGCTGAGCTTGGAACACAATAAATCGTACAAAAAAAGCGCTCGTATCGTCGGGGAAGTCTTAGGTAAATATCATCCTCACGGAGACGTGGCGGTTTATGATACGTTGGTGCGCATGGTCCAAGAATTTTCTCTGCGGTATCCTTTGGTGGACGGACAAGGAAACTTTGGTTCGGTGGACGGAGATTCGGCCGCGGCGATGCGCTACACGGAAGCCCGTATGTCAGCGATCGCCGGAGAGATGTTGGCCGATATCGAAAAAGAGACGGTTGATTTTTCGCCCAATTTTGACGCAACGCTTTTAGAACCGCAGATCTTGCCTTCCGCTATTCCTAATTTATTAGTGAACGGTTCCAGCGGTATCGCGGTCGGTATGGCAACTAATATGGCGCCGCATAATTTGGGAGAAGTGGTGGACGGCATCGTTTGCCTTTTAGATGACCCGGAAATCGCCATCAAAGACCTTACCAAATATGTCAAGGGGCCGGACTTTCCGACGGGTGGGATCATTTGTGGGCGAGAAGGCATTGCGGATGCTTACAATAATGGCCGCGGCAAGATCACCTTGCGCGCTAAAGCCTCTATTGAACGCCAAAAAGGAAATAAAGATTCTATTATCGTCACCGAAATTCCTTATCAGGTCAATAAAGCTAATTTGGTGGAAACCATTGCCGGCTTAGTCCAAGATAAAAGCGTAGAAGGCATTACCGATATCCGCGATGAATCGGATAAAGACGGTATTCGTGTGGTGATCGAACTTCGCCGCGACGTAGAACCTCAAATTATTTTGAATTATCTCTACAAACATACTCCGTTGGAAGTTACCTTTGGCATTATCAATCTGGCCTTGGTGAACGGAACACCGCGCGTCCTTAATTTAAAACAATTAATGGATTATTATATCGGCCATCGCCGCGTGATCGTTCGTCGACGGACACAATTCGACCTGGACCGCGCATTGAAACGCGCCCATATTTTAGAGGGATTGCGCATTGCCTTAAAATTCATTAATCAGATCATTAAAGTTATCAAATCTTCTAAGAGTACTCTGGAGGCTAAAAAGGCCTTGATGAAGGAATTTGAACTTTCCGAGATCCAAGCGCAATCCATTTTGGAAATGCAATTGCAGAAATTAACGGCTCTTGAACAAGATAAACTCGAGGCCGAATACAAAGAACTTTTAAAGAATATTGATGCGTTTCGCGCGATTCTTGCATCACCTAAGAAAATCGACGAAATTATCAAAAGCGAACTTCTGGAAGTCAGAAAAAGATTTGCCGACGACCGCCGCACCGAAATTGCCGGCAAGGCCGAAGAGATCGAAGTGGAAGATTTGATCGCCGAAGAAGATATGGCTATTACCATCAGCAATACCGGCTATATCAAGAGGCTTCCGGTTGATGCTTATCGAAAGCAAAAACGCGGCGGCAAAGGCGTTACGGCCATGGAAACCAAAGAAGAAGATTTTGTAAAACAGATCTTCGTGGCTTCTTCTAAAGATTACTTATTGATTTTTTCTAATAAGGGAGTTGTCCGTTGGCTTAAAGCCTATGAAATTCCCATTGCTTCGCGCAGCGCCAAGGGCAAGGCCATTGTTAACTTGGTGAGTTTTTCTGGCGACGAGGCCATTAGCTCTATTGTCGCGGTTAAGGAATTTAGTGATAAGCAGTGTATCATTATGACCACGGCCAAGGGGCTAGTGAAGAAAACAAAGCTTTCCGCGTTCAGCAATCCCAGAAAATCCGGGATTGTCGGTATTACCTTGGAAAAAGGCGATCAGCTGATCGGGACAATGATCAGCAATGAAAAAGACGAGGTGCTTTTAGCCACTAAACAAGGCAAGGCCATTCGTTTTCCGGAAAGTTATGTGCGCGATATGGGCCGCGGGGCCAAAGGAGTGCGCGGGATCAATTTAGGAAAAGATGATATTGTTGTCGGGATGCAGGTTTTTCCGCCGGATGTGGCGAAAACCGGCAACTCCATTTTAACGGTCACTTCCTTAGGGTTTGCCAAGCGCAGCAATTTCGAAGATTATCGTATGCAATCACGCGGCGGCAAAGGGATCATCAATATCAAAGTGGCTTCAAAAACAGGCTATGTGGTCGGTATTGCCACTGCTACCGAAGACGATGAAATCATGACCGTCACCCAGCAAGGAATGACGGTGCGCTGTTCGGTTAAAGATATTCGTCTATCGGGGCGAAATACCCAAGGCGTGCGGTTGATGAGTTTAGCCAAAGATGATATTGTCAGCTCTGTCGCTAATATTATTGCCGCGGAAGAAGAATAAATTTCCGCTTAAGAAAAATCTCTTTACGAACAAATATTTGTCAGTATAATATCGGAGTTTTAGTTGCTGACCCCATCGTCCAGCCTGGTTAGGACACGAGCTTTTCAAGCTCGCGACGCGGGTTCAAATCCCGCTGGGGTCACTTTTTATTTTCTTTTTTGAGGTTTTTAAAATATGCCTAATAAGTTCTATATCGGCATTGATATCGGCGGAACGAAAATATTCGCCGGGCTCGTAACCCAAAACGGAAAAATCTTAAACCGCGAAAAGATTTCCACTCCTAAAAATTCCTCTCCTAAAAAAGTCACCCAGATCCTGAAAGACATTATTGATGACCTTATCTATAGCCAGAAACTAAGTGTCAAGAATATTGCAGGAATAGGTTTAGGGATCCCGGGAATTATTGCGCCGTCAGGCAAGATCGTGAAAACACCCAATATGGAGCTTTCCGGATTTGATTTAGTAAAAGATCTAAAGAAAGAATATCCTGTAAGAATTGCCGCCGGAAATGATGTTAACTTAGGATTACTCGGGGAGAAATGGCTGGGAGCCGCCCGTGCGTATAAAAATGCCGTTAGTCTTTTTGTCGGAACAGGGCTAGGAGCCGGAGTGCTTGTGGACGGAAAATTGTTTTTAGGCGCTCACGGAGCGGCTTGTGAGATCGGGCATATGATCGTCGAGAATGATGGGCCGCTATGCAACTGCGGCAATAAAGGATGCCTAGAGGCTTTTGTCGGCCGTTGGGCTATTGAAAAAGAGATCAAGAAAGCTATTTCCGATGGGCACCGGACAGTGATCAAGCGCTTTTTAGAAAAAGACAATAGATCCATAAAAAGTAAAATGATCGCGCGGGCCTTAAAAGCCCAAGATCCTGTTGTGGTGCGGATCATGAAAGATGTTTCCCGTGTTTTAGGCCTTGCCTGTATTTCGCTTCGGCATGTTTTTGATCCGGAAATCATTATCTTAGGTGGAGGTGTTGTGGAGGCCTGCGGCTCGTTCATGATCCCTATCATTAAAAAAACCTTTAGCAGCGATAAGCTTTTAAAAGGATTGAACAAATGCCCGGTGGTGGTTTCAACGTTGGGCGACGACGCTATTATTTTAGGGAGCGTTGCTCTAGTCTGTCATTCATAACTTCCCAAACCAAACGAACTTTTTTCTCCAAGACTTTCTCTAAAAGGTCTGATTTTTTCTCGCCAGCCTGACAATCTTCTTCAGATAATTCTCGCGTCTTGATATGGGTAATGATCTCATCGGAAAGAATTTCACAACGTAAATTTTTAACTCTGCAGCCGTGGCTTCTATCTAACCCGTCAGCTATGCGCAAGAAAGATGACAAAATACAGACCAATCTTTTTGTCGCGCCGTTAAGATCTGAATAGTATTTATGCGAATCTTTAGGAAGGCTTTTACGATGATAACGCGCGATAAGCCCGACGAGTATTCGCTCATTTTCTTCAAAAGACAACTGTGTTGTTTTGATAATCATTTCCATCGAGGCTTTGTGATGCCCTTGCCGCCCTTGGCTCCATCCGATATCGTGTAGCAGCGCGGCCGCTTGAAGCCAGCTTCGCTCGGTGTTTCCTAGCTTGTGCCAAGGCTTTAAAGTATCGAAGATCTTTACGGAAATTCTGGCAACTTGCTGTGAATGCCCTTTTTCATAACGGCAAGCTTTTGCAAACAAAAGAGTTTTTCTTAAAGAATTGCTTTTTGTAAATGAGCCCATATTTTTTTATTCTTTAGATCTTTCCATAACAATAGGAATTGACGGTAGCGATCTGCTCGAAGCGCCTCACATACCGCTTTAAGATGAGCGCGAGAAGATGTTGTATGACAAAAATCCACCCAAACATCATATTCGTGAAAATCGCCGAGAATATCCTGAATATCGATCATCACAGGAATGAAGGCGTCGAATTTATTTTTAAAGATCGGATTGAATAGCTCTAAAGAATAACGCAGATTTTTTACCGCAATACGCATTTGATGAAGTTCTTTTGTGTTTTGGGGAGAATTGATCAGCGGTTCAAAAGAAAGTATTTTACGGGCCTTCTTTTTAAGGATATTTCCTGATCGCTCTAAGAATATTTCCTTATTGTCCGCATCTTCTTTGTATTTTTGATGCGATAAGCCTCGGAGATAATTTTGTATCTCTAAAAACGTGCCTTTTTTCTCGACGAGTTTTAGGGTGGACAGTATTCCTTTCTGAGCCGCTTGGCGTTTTCTTCTTAAAAGAGGAACGGTATTCTCTATTTCCATCAAAATAGCAGGATCTTTGGATTTTTTCTTCAAAAGAGAAAGAAAACGAAGCTGAACATCTATTTGGCGGGCCTTTCCTAAAGATTTTCCTAATCGGCGTAAAGGCTTTAACCATTCTTTGATTTTCTTCTGCGGATACAATGCCTTAAATATTTTCAGAGCGCAACGAAGACGGCGCGATGAGATGCGCATCCGGTGGAGAGAATCTATTCCTTGGGATATTTTGACAGCCGAAGACTCTTTTAAGATATTTTCAACGTAGCAAGAAACAAAAAGCGCTAGACGGGCTTTGGGTCCGGGGAAGTTCATAAGCCATGAGATTTGATCAGATCTTCTTGAGCGTTAACGTCGTTTTGATAAACAGGGGTGTGCAGGTAGTTTCGTTTTGATGTTAAGATCCGGGATTTTATTTGTCCGGCCCAGTATCGTTCCAAAATATTCTTAAAATGCTCTTTGATCTTATCATTGTAAATTTCGAATAAAAGCTCTACGCGATTATCAAAATTCCGCCTCATCCAGTCTGCTGAAGAGATGAAGGTGCGGTAGGTCCCGTTATTATGGAAATAGTACAAACGGGAATGTTCTAAAAATCTTCCGACGATGCTTCTGACCTCTATATTTTCGCTTAGCCCTTCCACGTTGGGAACCAAACAGCAGATGCCGCGGACAATCAGTTGTATTTTAACTCCCGCTCGGGAGGCCTCGTAGAGTTTTTCAATAAGCTTAACATCTTCTAAAGAGTTCATTTTGGCAAAAATAAATCCGGTTTTGTATTTTTTCTGAAAGGCAATTTCTTTATCGATCAGTTCAAAGAAATATTCCCGCAAGTCTCTCGGGGAGGAAACGATCCTTCTCCATCGCGACGGGAGCGAATAACCGGTAATGACGTTAAAAATATCCGCCACGTCTTTGGCGGTATCTTCATTGGCGGTAAAATATCCGATATCCGTATAGATACGGGCGGTTTTTTCATTGTAATTTCCCGTCGATAAATGAACATAGCGTTGAATGCCGCTTTCTTCTTTGCGGACGATCAAGGTCATTTTAGAGTGGATCTTTATTCCCGATAACCCATAAATAACATGGCAACCGACAGATTCCAATTCTTTGGTCCAGGTGATATTCTTTTCTTCGTCAAAACGAGCCTTGATCTCTACTAAGACCGTCACTTGTTTTTTATTTTTGGCCGCCTCGATCAAGGCCTTGATAATGGCGGAATCTTCATCCGCGCGATAAAGAGTCATTTTGATAGCCAAGACATTTTTATCTCTTGCGGCTGAGCGCAAAAGGTCAATGGTCGGCTGGAAAGATTGATAGGGGAGATGAACGATAAAATCACCTTCCTTGATGGCTTCAAAAATATCTTCGTATGTTTTTTCTGCAGGAACAAAACTTTTAAAAAGCAATGCCGGTTTAATGTTCTGGCTGACCAATTCAAAAAGATAGGTCATATCCAGATCACCGTCGATAAAGGTGATGGGCTCTTGAGGGAAATCAACGCCTTTGTAAAGCAGAGTTAAAAGTTCCGGGTGATGGTTTTTTTCGACTTGCAAAGAAACGACTCTGGCCTTGGGGCGTTTTTTGATCTCATCGGCGATGGCGGTGAGTAAATTAGATGTGTATTCTTCCTGTCCGGAAAATTCACTATCCCGAATAATGCGAAACGCGAAACTGCCCAAAATGGTATATCCCCGGAAAAATATTTCAAGATTTTCCCGGATGATATCGTCAATAAGGATAAAGCAAAATTCATCTTTTTCCGATGGAAGGCGTAAGAGGCGCGGAATGGATTTTGGGACAGGGATAATAGCGAGAAAATGTTCATTAGCCCGGTTAAGATAAACGCCAAAGGCGGTTGTTTTTGAGTGAAGCACCGGAAAAGGATGCCCTTGGTCGACCGCCATGGGCGTTACAATAGGATATAAGGTGACGTCAAAATAACGTTGGACGGCCTTTTTTTGTTCCGCGTTAAGCTGGGCGTATTTTTTGATAAAGATCTTATTTTTTTCTAAGTCTTTTTGGATGTCATTTTGAAAGGTTTGATAAAATCGGGCAAGCAAGACGTCGGAACGCGATTTAACCTCTTCGAGTAGCTCTTGCGGGTAATAACCAAAATTGTCTTTTTGATTAAATCCAGAATCTAAAAGCCGGCGTAAGCCCGCCACCCGGACCATAAAAAACTCGTCGAGATTATTGGCAAAAATAGCCAAAAATTTAACGCGTTCAAGCAAGGGGTTATTGCGGTCTTCCGCTTCTTCTAAGACCCGCTCATTGAACAAAAGCCAGCTGATATCGCGGTGAATGAATTTTTCTTTTGGATCAGATATTTTTTCGGGAGCATTATCCATAAATTAGGAGGCTGATTTGATCTTTAAACTGATCTTATTGCCGCAGGCTTCTTCTAAAAACTCTTTTTTCTCCGCGAATTCCGCTTTTTCTAAAATAAAACTGCCGTCAACGGTAACGATCAAAGAGATATCCTGCAGGCGGTTAAGTTTTATCTCAATGTCTTTTGCTTTTTGTTTATGAGAACGGTCTAAAGAGTTGGCGACTTTTAAAAGAGAGCTTAGTTTTTGGACCAAGATCTGTTCTTTTCTGGGGAGCGATTGGTAAAGAAGATGTGTGTCTGACGGATTTCCCCGACGGTGATAACGCGCCACGCAGGCGATGATCTTTATTTCTTCTTCTGTCAGGCGGAAGAAATTCAAGGAGTTAATAATATATTCGGAATGTTTATGATGCGCGCGGTTATAAATGAACATGCCGATATCATGTAAATAGGACGCCAAAGTTAAATACAAAGATTCTGTTTTTTTAAGCCCCAGAAGGTCTTTAAAGGCGTCAAATAATTTATCGGATAACCGCGCAACCTGATGAGCATGATTAAGATCGACGTTATATTTACGGCAAAGGGCGTGCGCCATAGAAATAAGCTGATTTCCCTTATTGTATTTCTGGGAAATGTCATACCCTAATATTTCATTGGCTAAGATAGCTTCGGCCAAAGATGTTTTAAGAATATAGATATTTTTGTTTTGAGCCAATTCGACAACGGCGTTAAGGATAATGGCGTATTCCATAAACGATTCGGCCGTTTCGAGCGGAACTTTGTAGTCGCTGACGATCTCGTCAACTTTTTTGTCCATTAAATGGCTTAAAAGTTGTTTGGTGTCATCTTGACTGAGCTGGAAGAAGCTTTCACCGAGGCCTTTGTTAGCGAGGATCTTATCTAGGTAAGGTGAATAATTTTCATCAATGAGAATAATATCGTCAATGGCCAAAGGCGGCATACTGCGGCGCAAATACGCCAGTTCGTTCTCTACGCTTTCTTTTAAGGCTTCATAATTTTCCTGGAAACTGCCGTCAAGTTTATTGATCAATTGCTTTAAGCGCATGGTCCCTAAGGGAAGCCCCGCGTTCATCAAAGTAAATCCTTGCGCCATAAGGGAGATGTCAAAACTTCCCGCGCCCGGTTCGGCGATCAGGAGATTTTTTTCGTGAAGAGGGTATTTATCTTTGAGCCGATGATAGATATAAGCGTCGATATAATAAACGACGTCTCCGACGGTTAAAACCTCAACGTTAAATCCGGTTTTACGCTGAACGGCGTCTATAAAGACATCTTTATTCCTCGCTTCGCGGACAGCGGTGGTGGCAATGACCCGTGGATTGGTAATGTCGTATTCTTTAAGGGTATTGGCGTATTTATCCAAGATCGCAATGGTGCGGTTGATGCTTTCCTGGGAGAATCGTTCTTTCAAGAACGTATCCCGGCCTAAGGCGGCCACGTTCTTTAAGGATTCCAGGATCTTAATATCGCCGTTATTTCCTTCGGCGATCAAAAGCTTGATGGAATGGGTTCCGATGTCGATAACGCCGCTACGGATGATCTTATCGTCTTTCATGAAAAAAGTTCTTTTTTGAGGTTTTTATTATTTTTGCCCGGGTTTTCTCGGATGAAAAAACGGAGGATTTAAAATGTCCCCTATTGTATGCTTTTGGGCTTCCTTTTGTCAACAAGGTTTAAATCGGGCCTGTTTTCTGCGAAAACAGGCCCAAGAAAATTTATCAAACCATAAAAAGATAAAGTGCCTTTAAAATACCGTGTTGGTGAGAAATATGTGTGACGGTATTGTTAAATCTTTGTGAAAATCTATGAACGCAGTGTGTGAATTTACGCAAAACTTATCGACGGATCGAGAAGAAAAACATACAGAAAAATAATTGAAAATTACATATTTCAATAGTAGGATAAAGACCGCTAAAAAATTATGTCAAACCACGATAAGAAATCTTTCTCTCCTGCCTTAAAAGATATCGGCCTTTTCCGGGGCCTTTCTTCTAAAGAGCTTAAACTTTTACGATCCTGCATCAAAGAAAAGATATATGAAAAAGGCGAGCTCTTGTTTTATGACAGCAAGCCTTGTGAGCGTGTCTTTGTTATTCGCTCCGGCAGGGTTAAGGTTTTTCGTACGGCATCATCCGGCCGGGAACAGATCCTGGAGGTTTTGGAAGGCGGAGATACGTGTGCTTGTAATCCCGGGGCGACGCAGTGGTGCTGTTCCTCTTCCGCCGAAGCCCTAACGACGTGTCAGGTATGGTTTTTATCCCGGGAAGATTATGTTCGCTTAGTTAAGGTCAGCTCGCAGCTCACGCATACTCTAAACCGGATCTTTGCCGAACGCCTATCGAAATTCAGTTCTTTGATCGAAAAAGTATCATTGGACGATACCAAAAAAAGGCTGGCGAAATTCCTTTTGGACCTACACGGTAATAATGTCGCTTTACGTACTCAAGAAAACCTTGTCTCTCTTCCCTTTACCCGGGAAGAAATAGCCCATCGTATCGGCTCAAGCCGCGAAACAGTCGCCCGCCACCTGCATGAATTTAAACGCAAGAAATTGATCGAGATCAAACCAAAGCAGATCGTTATTCTTAACAAAAACGGCCTGGAAAAACACCTTTCTTAAGTTTATGGAAAAAACAAGATTTTAGGTTTATGTGATGGATATCACAGACACAAAACACACTGTCTCTTATAATGTTACGAAAAATAGGAGCGGCTTTTTTATGGTGCATAAAAATCGCGTAGGCGTGACCACATCTTTAGAACATTGTCATAAAGAGGTCTTAAAAAAATCCCAACAACTTCTGCAGTTTTTGGTCAATTTACGTTATGAAGGCAAAGTTTCTTTAGGGCGCAACATCAAAAGCATAGCGGAAATTTTAAAATTCTTCCAAAAAACATTGTTGCCGCACATGGATCTCGATGAGCGCATCCTTTTTCCGTTCGTCGCCACCCATATTCCGCGGCTTAGCCCGGCCATTAAGATTTTCAAGATCGACCACCGAGAGTTTAAATCTAATTTAAGATCATTTATTGTGCTATTTGAGCAGTTAAAAAACGCCAAAACGGAAAACAGGCGTTTTGAGATCATCGAACAGCTCAAAGAAAAAGGGACGTATCTTATGTGCCTTTTGCGCCATCACGTGCGCGCGGAAAGCGAACAAATCCACAAAGCAGCCGACGAAGATCTGCATTTGGTTGAGAAAAATTTTATCCTTCGGGAAATTAAAAAGGTTTGCAAGAAACATGATCCTTTGCGGAATTAATCATAAGACAGCACCTATCGAGATACGGGAAAAGTTCCATCTCAATTTAAATGAACGCACGCTTTTGCTTAATGAATTTAAAAACGATCCTCGTATTATAGAAGCCATTGTTCTTTCGACCTGCAACCGCACGGAAATCTGCGCTCATCTTATCGACGAGAATGTTGGTATTTTGCTCGACCATCTTTGCCGTATCAAAAAGATCTCTATGGGGACGGATGTTCAGAAATATTTTTATTCCTATCAGGGCAAAGAAGCGCTGGAGCATTTTTTACGCGTTTCAACGGGAGCTGATTCTCTGATCTTAGGAGAAAAACAAGTGTTAGGGCAAATCAAAGAAGCGGTAGAATTGTCCCGCGCCAAAGCAATGCTGCAAAAAGAATTCAATGTTCTGTCCCAGATCGTTATTCGCGCCGGGAAAAAAGCTCAGAGTGAAACGGCCATCGGTTGCGGTGGGTCATCGGTCAGCTGGGCGGCGGTCACGATGGCGCAACATTTATTGGGGACCCTTCAGGATAAATCTGTTTTGATCATCGGCGCCGGGAAAATGGGGCATTTGGCGGTGAGCCATCTAAAAGAAAAAGGCGCCAGTAAGATTTATGTCATGAGCCGTACACATGAAAATTCCTGCGCCGTGGCCAATGAATTTGGCGCCGAAGCGGTTTCCTTCCTTGAGCTTAAAAATATCCTGGCCAAAGTTGATGTCTGCATTTGTTCGGCCAGCGCTCCGCAGTATCTTTTAGAAAAAGACCTGATCGATCAAATTATGCCGGCACGCGCGAAACAAAAGTTAGTTTTGATCGATATCTCTATGCCGCGCAATATTCATCCTGATATTGCTTTTATAGAAAATGTTTCTTTGTTATCCGTCGACGATCTCGATAAAGCCGTGGAGCATAATATTGCCCGCCGCCGCTTGGCGGTTGAAGAGGTTGAAAAGATCATCGCTAAAAAAATTGATGAATTTTACGCCAAAATAGAAAAAATTCGTGTCGCAGAAGCATCAAAGCTTAATCCATCGGAGAAATCCTATGTGGCTCGTTAAAAAATTAGGATCCCTTTCTTTTACGGCTTTTATTTGTGCGAGCTTAATGGCGCTTTTGATCGTGGCAACCGTTATGGAATCGATGCACGGAACACCGTTCGCTCAGAAAACTTTTTATCAAACGAAATGGTTTGACGCACTTTTATCTTTGCTTTGGATCAATATCTTTTGTTCAACGATCTTGAGAATTCCTTTTAAAAAGTATCACACAGGATTTCTCATTACTCATATTGGTATTTTAGGATTGCTTTTAGGGTCTTTGTTGACGCGTTTGTTGGCCGTTGAAGGCCAGATGGCTTTACGAGAAGGAGAAACAGCCAATACAATAAGGCTCGGCGGATACAGTCTTAGTGTGGTTGTGCCCGGCAAGGCTGAACATGTTTTTGATCTACGCAAGGGTGAACATATTTTAAACGGTGCTGAAAAGAACGAAACGATGATCGTGAAAGATATTATCGAACATGCCGCGCCCCAACTGATCGTCCGAGAAGGAACCGTTCAAAATCCGGCTCAAAATGCCTTACAGGTCACCTTAAAAAGCCCGTCGATGGGAGTTGATCAGGCGTTTTGGCTTATCGAAGGCGATCAAGGGCATTTGTCTTCTGCCGTGCAGTTTTTTGGGCCTTTAAAGGTTTCTTTAGGAAAAAAAGAAGAAAAAATTTCCACGCAAAGCCCGACATTAACGATCGCGGAAAAATCCGGGGAAATATTAACGGTCCTTGATCTTAATCAGCCGGCGCCTAAAGAAATTCCGTTGAAGCAAAAAGGATTGACCATCAAAGGGCTTCAGTATTATCCGTATGCCAGAGTTTCCGAACACAAGCTGGTCAATGCGCCTCAAAGCGGTTCTCTTAATCCGGCGGTTGAATTTGACGCGGTAGACGGCCAAGGGCGAGCACGTCATTACATTCGATTTGCCTTGTTTCCTGATTTTGAATCGATGCATCATCAAACATCTCAAAATGAATTTGATATTGTCATCGATCTTGATGTTCCCGGCGCTAAGGAAGAGCAATCCTATGGCGGGCCTTCTTTAAATTTTTTCATTGATCCCGATGGAAAATTTCAATACCAATCTATGTCCGCGCAGGAGATCATAAAAAAAGGAGCTGTTCATTCCGGGGAAACTATCGAATTAGGGTGGGCAGATATGTTAGCGCGGGTTGAAAAATTATATACGCATGCCTTGGTTTCCCATGAGATAACCGCCGTGGATGTTCCCGGTGAGGGCGCATTGGCCGCCAAGGTCGTCATCAATCATCAAAACGGGAATTCTCCAATATGGGTATTAGAAGGGGAAGAAAAAAAGATCTCTGTCGGACAGAACGATCTTTTCGTATCTATTATTCCGGCGCAAAAACAAGTGCCCTTCTCTTTGACGCTTAAAGATTTTCGAAAAGTAGATTATCCCGGAACGAACCGTCCGGCATCGTTTGAAAGTGATGTGACCGTGGAAGACCAACAGGAAAATATTCGCCTGGAGAAGACGATCGCCATGAATCAACCGTTTGATTACCGGGGATTTCGCATCTTTCAATCTTCGTTCATGCAAAACCCTAATGAAAAAGAAGGATCTGTTTTTACCATTGCCAAAAATCCCGGCATTAGCCTTATCTATACTAGTTCGATCATTATTTTTGCCGGAGCTTTTCTACAATTTTATGTTAAGCCGTTTTCACGAAGGCCGGAAAACGCGTAAGGAATAAAAATATGGTAACGAGAATCAAAAAAAGTGCTTTATGTTTGATGGCCCTGGGAACAATATGTTTTTCGCTTTGTTCTTGTGGCGCAACCGATGTAATGCCTCGCGCCGCCGGGAAAATTCCCATTCAGCATAACGGGCGCATTAAATCATTCGATGTTTTTTCCCGGGAAACCTTGCGGCTTATTTCCGGGAAAGAAACCTGGGGTCAAGAGCCGGCTGTTTCGGTTATTTTTAAAAATCTTCATGATCCGAAGAAGTTTCTGGAAATTCCATTTATCCGCGTCGATCATCTGGAATTAAAAAAAGCCGTCGACCTTTCCGCGGATAAGAAATATTTCTCCTATCGAGAGCTTAAAAGCTGTGTTCCTCTATTATTGACGCTGATCCAAAGCGCGAAAGACAAACGCCAACGCGAATTAACGCTTACGTCTACGGAGCAAGCGGCCGAATTGCTTTATACGCGCCTTTTAACCGTCGATGATCTGGCTGCGCAAGAATATATTAAAACCATTCCCACGGCCACTTTAGAATGGGAATCTCCTTATAAGACGTCCGGATTACTGGCAGAAAATTTCAGGGTCCTGACACTTTTATATTCCAAGGGATCTTTAGATTTTGTTGGGCTCGCCGGGCAGTGGAGCAGAGATATTGAACGGCATTCGCCGGAAGTATTCGCGCCTTATGTCTACCTGGAAAATATTTATTATCAGCTCAAACCTTTTTTGTGGGCATGGGTTTTATATCTGATCGCTTTTATTTTTGTATCTTTTTTCAGTTCGAAATCTTTATTGCGCATGACAGGCGTTACGCTGGTTTTAGCTGGATTTTTATTTCATTCAGCGGGGCTTTTGCTGAGGGTTATTATTTTAGGGCGTCCACCGGTGTCCAACATGTATGAGTCGATCATTTTTATGAATTGGATCTTAGTGGCCGGTGCCTTTATTTTCTTTTTATCTAAAAAGCAATATTTCGTTTTATCGGTGGCGGCTTTAACCGGGGCTTTGGTCATGATCTTTGCCGACCTTCTCCCGGTAGAAAAATCTTTGGATGTTTTAGTCCCGGTTCTCAAAAGCAATTATTGGCTGGCCATTCATGTGTTAACGATCGTTTCCAGTTATGGTATTTTTGGGCTCGCCATGGCCTTAGGCCACCGGCATCTTTTCTTAAACGCTTTAGGAAAGTTTTCCGAAAATAGCGAAGCCGTTTCGGCGCATATGATTAATCGTTTACTGCAGGCAGGGTTGATCGCTCTTGGGATCGGAACGATCTTAGGCGGCGTTTGGGCTAATGAATCCTGGGGGCGGTTTTGGGGATGGGATCCTAAAGAAACCTGGGCGCTCATTACCTTTTTAGGATATATGGTCATTGTTCATTTTCGTCACGCCGGAAAATTAAGCAATAAGGCCTTGGCTGTCGGCGCTATTTTGGGATTTCTTTTAGTTCTTATGACATGGTACGGTGTGAATTTTATTTTAGGAAAGGGCCTGCATAGCTATGGTTTTGGCGCGGGTCAAAGCGCTTGGATCGTTTATTATCTTATTTTTGAGGCGGCTTTTTTTGCCTTTGTCGGCATAAGGAAAAGTTTAAAAACATCATAATCTTTTCATAATCTTTAAGGGAGGAAGGCACAATGAAACATCAACACTTATTTCTTTTAACCGCTGTTATTATTCTAGGATGGGCTGTTGCGGCGCAAGCTGATATGAAAGAGATCAAAGTATATAAAGAGGCTTTTCCCGGAGAATCACCTAAATGCATTGCCTGCCATACCGATAAAATGCCAAAAAAAGATGACGGCATGCATGAGTTGAGCGAATATGGCCAAAAGGTTATTAAAGAAAATCCGCAACCGACGGCTGAAACATATCAAAAAGTTGGCAAGGCCCCGGAGGCGACCCAATAAATGACAACAGTTATCATAAATCAAATTTCAGATTTACGAAAAAAGGAGGGTTGTCTTATGGCCGGAAAATGGCTTTTAAGGATTTGCCAGATTCTTGGTGTTTTGTCGCTATTATTTTTTGGATTAAGGGTTGAAGCGGCACAGGAGATGAACAATATTCTTCCCAGCATGAAAGGCGCTACCTACGTTGGCAGCGAAACGTGCGCCTCGTGCCATGAAAAAGAAAATCGAGAGTATCAACTTTCAACTCATTCCAGGATAGAAGTAAAAGGAGATGAGATCGAGGCCCAAGGGTGCGAAATGTGCCATGGCCCGGGCAGTATTCACGTTGAAAACGGCGGCGGCAGAGGAACGATGGTTAATCCCGACAAAAATCCGGAAGCCTGTTTTACCTGTCATACGGAAAAAAAGATGGAATTCAAACTTCCTTATCGTCATCCTGTCCTGGAAGGAAAAATGAGCTGTTCTGATTGCCATAATGCGCATGGCAGTGACAGCCGGCCATGGACAGCGACCAGCATGGAAGATGTCAATGAAACTTGTTTTAAATGCCATAAAGACCAGCAAGGACCGTTTCCGTGGGAGCATCAGGCCTTACGCGATGGATGCACGAGCTGTCATAAGGTTCATGGGTCTATTACGGATAAAATGTTGGTTGCCAGAGATAACAATTTGTGTTTGCGTTGTCACGTCCAAGCAAACTTTCCTAGAATAGGAAACAGTAATCATAATACACGCAATCTTCAAGGATCATGTTGGAGCGCCGGATGTCATACAGCACCACACGGGTCATATTTTGATCGGCATTTACGTGAATAAAAAAATAAAGGAGGTGAACTCAATGAAAAAACATATTTTAAAGGATTTCAGCCCGGTCCTGCTGACGATCTTTATGCTGGTTTTTGGCTTGGGCCAAACAAATGTTTTTGCCGGCACATTAACGGAAACCTTAAAAAAGTTGTTCAATCAGGACATCAGCGATTTTACTCAAAAGTTTAAATTGGACAATTTTGAATTTATGCCTCTTCGTTATGTCAGCGTCAAAGGAGATGCGGCGAAATTCCGTGCTTTAAATTGGATGAATGACGGGACAGCCACCGGAATTAAAGATATGACCTTTGAGGGTGATCTGGGTAATGGTGACCACTTGTCTTTTCAGGGACACGTCATTTCTGGTGACAATGATTTTGACGCTAATCTTAATCTTGTTAAGGGTAACGGCAACTACGTGACGTTGGATTATGGGAATTTTCGCAAATGGTATGATGTTTATGGAGGTTTTTATACCAATTTCGGAGGACAGTCTATTTCTAAATTACCCCTCGATCCGGCATTGGATATAGGGCATTTCTTTTTTGAAGCAGGAAGCAATGTTGAAAGCGAACCCGGGATAGCCTTAAGCTATCGGCGTGATACCAAAGAAGGAACAAAAAGCAGGCTAACGTGGGGCGATGTTGTTGAAGGAGTTACTCGTAAAATAAACCCTGCCTGGCAAGACGTCTCAACGGCCATCGATGCTATCGAGATCAAAGGAAATGTGAATGTTGCCGGATTTAACGTTAAGGGCAAGCAAAAAGCTGAGTTTTATTCAGGACGCACGATGAGGGAAGATAATGACAGCACGGAATATGTTCGCACCACACAAGAACCCAGATCCAAGCAATTAGTTTCATCGCTGAGGGCAGATCGCTGGATGATGAATGACAAAACATATGTTTCTTTTGGCTATCAATTCCAGAATTCAAAGAGCGACATGCTGGAAACGATCTTAGCCTTTGATTCAACAACAGGCCTTCCTACGGGAAGCAGTCATAATGGTGTTGTGGATGGATGGGCTAGCCGCGATTCACATTCTTGGGTTGAGCATTTTGCCACGAATTTGACACCGGATCTAAACTTCAGTACAAAATTGAAACAAGAAATTATTGCTTCAACCGGTTTTGGTTTTAGGCAAGGGTTTTTAAGTGGTTCCAATAAGGCGGATGTTACCGAAAATCAGATAACCCGCACCGGCGAATCACTCTCTTTGAATTATACTGGTTGGTCTAAAACCAGTCTTTATACGGATTGGGATTTTCAACAGACGCGAAGCTGGAATTCAAAAGCTGCTCTGGGAACGAGCTATACGGAGTATTTAGATACTAATCCTGAATCGACAGGGGTCATGGGCATTCGTTATGTTTTTAATAATAAGGTCAATATGACTTCGAATGTTAGACTCAAGTCGGACCGCAACACCTACGACATATATCAAAATAATGACAATGCGGTGAGTATTTCAAGGATTCGGACCAAATCAGATGAGTGGAACAATCGGCTTGTTTGGAAGCCGACCAAATGGTTTCAGAATTCTTTCCGCGTGCAGTTAGCTGATACGGTTTACCAAGTTCAATCGACTCCTGTTGTAACGCCGCAAAGAGATTGGATCAAAAGCAATGCCAATTCAAGGGTGTATACTTACGATATTTCTGTGCAGCCTTTGGATGAGTGGATGTTTAATGTTGGGGCGTCGTTAAATCAGTTCAAAGTCTCAACGCCGGCATCGCAAACGGCCGTAAGCGGCGGAGGAGTTCCTGTTTATGTTGCCGATGTCTATACGTTGCTTTTATCAACCAGTTACGCGCCTAAAGAAAATTTGAGTTTTTATAGCAGCGCTCAATATTCGACAACTAACGATTTCGATTCTCATGGGTGGGTTGGTATGCCGTATGGGGTCAATAGCGAAGCGTACGATATTACGTTAGGAGCAAGGTGGTCTCCTAAAAAAGATCTTACGCTGGAACCTCATTACGGATACTATTCCTATAAGGCAAATCCGGGTGATCTTTTTGCAACGGACGGCTACGGAAACTACAGCGCCCATGTTGTTTGGTTGGATACAAAGTTTACGTGGTAAAATAAAAAAACGTTGTTAGAATAAAAATAGAAAAAGAAGGTGCTTTGGCGCGGCTTTATAAGGCCGCGCCAAAGCACCTTTTAAAGAATTTCTACGTAATAAAATATGCCCACAGAAAAGAAACATAAATTTTCCGATTATTTTTATAACCGCATAACTTACGGCGGTGTTGCCTTAGCGCTTCTGGTATTTATTATCGAATGCCTTCTGTTCGGCATTGATTTCTTTACCAACGGCGCTAATTTTTATTTAGGCATTCTCACCTATGTTTTTCTCCCGCCCTTTCTTATTTTAGGGCTTATCTTAATTCCTTTGGGGGCAGCCTGGAAACACAAGCGAATTTTAAAAGGAATTTCAGAATCCGCGCCCAAAACGCTTTTCATTGATCCCGCTATTCCCACTCACCGCAATGCTATTTTTGTTTTTCTGATCGGAACATCCATTTTAATGGTGATGACCATTATCGGTTCTTATAAGGCGTTTCACTATACCGAATCGGTCCATTTTTGCGGAGTGACCTGTCACGATGTGATGAAACCCGAATATGCTACCTATCTTAATTCGCCGCATGCTCGCGTTAAATGCGTGGAATGCCACATCGGGCCTGGCGCCAACTGGTACGTAAAATCAAAACTTTCCGGCTTGCGCCAAGTTTATCACACCATAAAAAATGATTATGCCAAACCTATTCCCACGCCGGTCCAAAACTTGCGTCCATCGGCAGAAACATGCGAACAATGCCACTGGCCGGGAAAATTCTATAGTTCTGTGGAACTGCGCCGGACATACCGTTCCACGGAAGCCGACCAGCCCGACCCGTGGTCTTTGCGTATGCTGATCCACGTCGGCCGGGACGAAAAGAAAGATTACGGCATTCATTCGCATATGTATGTTGATCAGGATGTTTATTACGTGGCCGATGATCAAAAACGCCAGGTGATCTCTTGGGTTAAAACTATTGGCAAAGACGGCAAAGAAGAGATCTTTACAACGCCCGATTCGCCCTATAAAGATAAAGAACCGCCTCAAAGCCTTGTGCGCAAGATGGATTGCATGGATTGTCATAATCGCCCCTCGCATCGCTTTGAACCTCCATTTGACTTGATCAATCGGGCGATGAATGACGGCAAAATAAACCCACAGATCCCATCGATCAAAAGTAAAGCCATGGAAGTTCTATCTAAGCCGTATAAAACCGAACAAGAAGCGCTCCAGGCTATTCCTAAAACGATTCTGGAATATTATCAAAATAAACACCCCGAATTTTATCAATCACATCAAGAAGATATTAAAAAGTCCGCCGACGAGATCGTTATTTTATTTAAAAATAATATTTTTCCGGAACGAAAAGCACGATGGGATATTTATCCGGATAATATCGGGCATTTGGTTTCTCCGGGATGTTTTCGCTGTCACGACGATCAACATGCGGCCGCAAGCGGTAAAACAATTACCAAAAACTGCAATAGCTGCCACTCCATCATTGAGCAGGGCACGGCTTCATCCATAGAAAAAAGCACGGATGGTTTAACGTTTCGCCATCCATTCAATGAAGATGAAAGCTGGAAAGAAATGAATTGCACCGATTGCCACACGGGAAACTGATCCTTTAGATCCATGAAAAATTTTCTTACGACCAAAAACTTTAAGATCTGTTTCTTTATTCTTTGCTGTTTTTTGAGCGTTTCCGCGCAATCGTTCGGCGAAGAAAAAGAAGTTATTGATAATGAAACTTGTTTTACCTGCCACAGCGACCCCGAAGCCACACCTTTTGTCGATCCGGAAAAATTCAAATCGTCTATTCACGGCGGAAATTTATGTATCAGTTGCCATTCGGACATTGTGGAAGTCCCGCACGAAGAAAAACTAAAACCCGTCAGTTGCGGAAGCTGCCATCGCATTGAAACCGAGCTTTATTTAAATAGCGATCACGGCAAGGCTTTAGGCCATGGCGTTACCGAAGCGGCTACTTGTCAAAGCTGTCATGGAAATCCGCACGAACTTCTTAATTCCCGCAATCTTGTCTCTCCTGTTTACCGGGAAAATATTCCCAAAACTTGCGCGCATTGCCATGAAAAGACCGAAGAGATGAAGAAATTTAACCTCAATATTGCGGAGCCGGTTTCTTCCTATGAACATAGCGTTCACGGAATGGCCGTCGAGGGAAGCCATCTTATCCAGGCGGCCGTGTGCACCGATTGCCACGGTTCCCACGCATTAAGTAAAGCCACCAATGAAGATTCAAAATTATTTTGGAAAAATATCCCCACCACCTGTGGAAAATGCCACGAAAACGTTCAGATGACGTATATGCGCAGTATTCACGGGCAAGCTGTTAGAGAAGGAAAAAGAGAAGCGCCCGTGTGTACCGATTGTCACGGAGAACATTCTATTGAAGAAGTCAAAAAGATCACCTCAAAGGTTGCTCCGGCGCATATTACAGAAACTTGCGGACAATGCCACGCGGTTGAGCGCATCACCACAAAATATAGTTTGCCCAATAATGTCGTCGATACATTTATGCAAAGTTACCACGGGCTCGCCATCAAGCTGGGTTCGGTCATTACCGCCAACTGCGCGTCGTGCCATGGTTTTCACGATATATTGCCCGTAAGCGACAGCAATTCTTCCGTCAATCCTAAGAATCTAGAGCAGACCTGCGGTAAATGCCACGCGGGGGTGAGCGAACAAGTAGCGAAGGGCAAGATCCATACCAGCCGAAAATCAGGTTTGGAAAACAAAGCCGGTTTTTTTGTCAGCCGGTTTTATATTATTTTGATCATTGCCGTGATCGGATTTCTATTTCTTCACAATTGCCTCGATTTTATAAAGAAGCTGCGGGCGCATTATCAAAGAATGTCTTCTTTGGGAAAACCCAAACGCATGTCAACTAATGAGCGCATTCAGCATCTTATTTTGCTGACGGCTTTCATCGCTTTAGCGTATACCGGATTTGCTTTAAAATATCCTCAAGCCTGGTGGGCCAGTCCTTTCGTTGGGCGGGTTGATTGGCGCAGCCTCGGGCATCGCGCGGCCGCGCTTATCTTTTGCGTTTTATCGCTGTATCATGTCGTGTATGTTTTATTCACGCAAAAAGGACGGCATCATCTTAATGCCCTTATTTTGCGCAAAAAAGATTTTATCCAATGCGGGCAAATGTTCGCTTATTATTTTGGGTGGCGCAAAGAAAGACCTATATTTGGATTTTACGGATACGTTGAGAAATTTGAATATTGGGCTTTAGTGTGGGGCTCGATGATCATGGTTTTAACCGGAGGATTGATGCTTTGGGAAAATTGGTTTTTACATTATTTCCCTAAATGGCTTTACGATGTGATCGCGGCTATTCATTACTATGAAGCGGTTTTGGCCTGCTTGGCGATCCTTATTTGGCACGGATATTTTGTGATGTTTGACCCCGATGTCTATCCAATGAAGTGGACATGGGTCACGGGTGATGGTTCTAAGGAAGATGAACATCGGACAAAAGAACATTAACACTTTTTTTATCCCTTTAGTATAATATCCCTCACCCGGGTTTTTCAGCAGAAAAAACCCGCCCATGCCGAAGGCGTGGGTCGGCCAATTAAATCTCGAAGAGATTTAATTGTGGTTGCCGAGGTAGCCCAAATTTTGTGTAAGGCAAAATTTGGGCCAAACTTTTTATCTTCCATGAGTAAAAAAACAAGCGAACACTACGCTAAAATACGATTTGTTTTAATTGTTGTTTTACTGCTGAATTGGGCGGTTGCCTTGGCCAAGATCTTTTACGGCCTTTGGAGCCGTTCGGCTAGTATTACGGCAGACGGATTTCATTCTCTCTCCGACGGAATTTCGAATCTTATGGGGCTGATCGGTATTGCGGTGGCTTCTCAGCCCCGGGATAAAGACCATCCTTACGGCCACAAAAAATATGAAACGCTTTTTTCTTTAGGGATAGGCGTTTTACTGCTTTTTGTCTGCTTTAACCTTATCAAAGATGCCGTGGGACGGTTTTATCATCCTATTATTCCACAGCTCGATGACCGGGCTTTTATCGTGATGTTCGTTACTATCATTGTGAATCTTGTGGTGATGAACTTTGAATATAATCACGGGAAAATCCTCAAAAGCGACATTCTTGTTTCCGATTCCATTCATACCAAGGCAGATATCTTTACGTCTTTTTCTGTTATTGTGGCGATCATTGTTATGAAAATGGGATATCCCATTATTGACCCGATCGTCACTTTGCTCATCTCATGTTTCATCGCTTATTCAGCTTATGAGATCATTAAACAAAGCTCTGAAGTTTTATGCGATACTGTGGTGATCGTTAATGTTAAAGATATTGAAAAGATCGTTTTAAGTGTCAAAGGGGTTGAGTCGTGCCACCGCATCCGTTCCCGCGGGCGCTCCGACGACATTTATATCGATCTGCACGTCCTCGTTAATTCTAAAATGACCTTAGAGGATGCGCATAAAATAAGCCATGATATTGAAGATGCTATTCAGAAAGCTATTCCCGGCGTTACGGAAGTCATTGCCCATATGGAGCCCAAAGAAATATTTCCTAAATAACTACACACGAGATCAAAGGAGTTTAAAAAAGTGAAAGAACTAAAAATTTACCTCAAAGAAAAAGACATCCCGAAAAAATGGTATAACCTGGCGGCCGATCTGCCCTCGCAGCCTTTGCCTCCGCTTGGCCCCGACGGAAATCCGATAACTCCCGATATGCTTTCGGCGGTTTTTCCGATGAATTTAATTGAGCAGGAAGTAAGTACCAAACGCTGGATCGATATTCCCCAAGAAATCCTAGAAATTCTTTATCGCTGGCGCCCCAGCCCACTGCGCCGGGCCCGCTATTTAGAAGAATATTTAAAAACTCCCGCGCGCATTTACTACAAAGACGAAAGTGTTTCACCGGCGGGAAGCCACAAAACCAATACGGCGGTTGCGCAAGTTTGGTATAACAAACAATTCGGAATAAAACGCTTAACAACGGAAACCGGCGCCGGGCAATGGGGCAGCGCTTTGGCGTTTTCTTGTTCTTTGTTGGGGTTGGAATGCAAAATTTTTATGGTGCGCGTCAGCTTTGAGCAAAAACCGATGCGTAAAACCATGATGCAAATTTGGAACGGCAATTGTGTGGCGAGCCCAAGTACGGAAACGGCCATTGGCCGGGAGATCTTAAAGAAAATGCCTGATACTCCGGGCAGTCTTGGCATTGCCATCAGTGAAGCCATTGAAGCGGCGGTCGGTGATAAGTCCGGAAAAACCCGATATTGCTTGGGCAGTGTTTTAAATCATGTTCTTTTGCACCAAACCATCATCGGGCTTGAAGCCAAAAAACAAATGGTGATGGCCGGTGAGAAAAAAGTGGATGTTGTTATTGGATGCGCCGGCGGCGGAAGTAATTTTGCGGGACTTGCGTTTCCGTTTACACAAGATAAGATCAACGGTAAAAAAATCGAAATTATTCCGGTAGAACCAACCGCTTGCCCCAAAATGACTCGCGGGCTTTTTACCTATGATTTTGGTGATGTCGCCGGAACAACACCGCTTTTAGCGATGTATACGCTGGGCCATACCTTTATTCCGGCTCCTATTCACGCCGGAGGGCTTCGTTATCACGGCATGGCGCCTTTAGTAAGCCAGGCCATTGTCGACGGGTTGATGACGCCGAAAGCTTTTGATCAAGTGAAATGTTATGAAGCGGCTCTTTTATGGGCGAAGACCGAAGGTTTCATTTGCGCGCCGGAAACAAGCCACGCCATTGCCTGTGTTATCGACGAAGCTAAGAAAGCCAAGGCTGAAGGTAAACAAAAAGTGATCCTGTTCAATTATAGCGGCCATGGGCTGATGGATTTGGTCGGCTACGATAAATATTTGTCGGAAAAACTTGAGGTATATCATTTGCCTGAAGATGAATTAAAAAGATCCATCGATTCCATCAAAGACTTACCAAAACCACCAGCAAAAAAATAAAAGGACTTTTTATGTATAAACCACGTTCTTTAGAAAATATCGAAGAAAAGATGAAAAGTTTAGAGCCGGATAGTCTGCGCCGGCATATTTTAGAAAATGCCAAAAGCTTTAAGAGTTCCTGGATCGAATTAGGCCGCGCGCTGTACAGTGTCTACCGAGATAAACTGTATAAGGAATGGGGTTATCAACAATTTGACACCTATACGTCCAAGGAGATTGGGATTCGTAAACAAACAGCAATGAAATTACTTCGTTCGTATTTCTTTTTAGAGAAAGAAGAACCACAATATTTGAAAAATGAGTATATGGAGTCAGCACAGCCGGGCCAAGTCCCCAGCTACGAAGCCATTGACGTGCTGCGTTTAGCCAAAAATAAAAAAACGCTCGATGGAGCTGATTACGCGAATTTGAAGAAAAATATTTTTGAAAAAGGCAAAGATGTCCGCGAAGTCAAAAAAGACCTCACGATGCTGATGAAACAGCGTCAAGAGCTTGACCCGGATGAGGCGCGCGAAAAAAGACAGAACGCCACTCTTCGGCGTTGTATCGGGGCATTAAAAAGTTTAAAACACGAAATTGAAGATTCCGGACTTTTACCGGCCAATTTGGTTAAAGATATTGATCAGCTCATCGGAAAAATTGAAGAAAAGATCATTTAGTTAAAAAGTTAAAAAGGAGAACAGCAATGAGAATGGTAAAGATGTTTTTAGGGACACTGTTTTTATTAACCTCTTTGACAATAGGAGCAGCCATGGCCCAAGACGCCAAAAAAGATGTAAAAGTTGTTTTTGAAACGAACCAAGGGAATATCGTTTTAAAACTTTATCCGGATATCGCGCCCAAGACGGTTGAGAATTTCACCGGGCTTGTGAATAAAGGTTATTATGACGGAATTATTTTTCACCGTGTCATTAAAAATTTCATGATCCAAGGCGGAGACCCGACGGGAACAGGCGCTGGCGGAGAATCTTTGTGGGGCGGGACATTTGAAGATGAGTTCAGCAAAAGTGTTTCTTTTGAGAAGCCCGGTATTTTAGCCATGGCCAATGCCGGCCCCGGAACTAATGGCAGCCAATTTTTTATTACTACCGCTCCCACCCCGTGGCTTTTGATGCACCACACTATTTTCGGCGAAGTGGTTGAAGGCTATGATGTCGTCCAAAAAATAGAAAATTGCAAAACCGGAGCTAACGATAAGCCGGTGGAAGAGCAAAAGATCATTAAGGCGTATATTCAAGAATAAAAAATATATCAGTAAGCTATCAGCCTTCAGCTCGCAGTTTTCAGCAGCTGGTGGCTGATGACTGAAAGCTGATAGCAAAAAGGAGTTTTTATGCTAACGATTTATGGAAGCGATCTGTCTAGCCCGTCGAACAAGGTAAGGATGGCGGCTAATCTTTTAGGATTGAAATATGATTATAAAAAGGTGAATTTACGCGAAGGTGAACATAAAAAAGCGGAATTCCTCAAAATGCATCCGGCAGGAAAAGTTCCGGTGATCGATGACGACGGTTTTGTTCTTTTTGAAAGCGGAGCCATTGTCAAATATCTGGCGGAAAAGGCCGGTTCTGATATTTATCCTAAAGATATCAAGCAAAGGGCTCAAGTCGATCAATGGATCGATTTTATCAATGCTCATATCGGATCAGCGGCCATGAAAATTGTTTACAATCGTATTTTTAAACCGCGCCGCAATATCCCGGTGGATGAGCAAGAAATAAAAACAGGCTTAGAAGATTTGGAAAAATTTTTGCCGATCGTGAACGAACAATTAGCCAAGAATAAATATGTGGCCGGAAATAAAATAACATTGGCCGATATTTCGCTTTTGGTTATTTTAGATCCGTCGGAAGTGGCCTCCATTGACATTAGCAAATATTCTAATATTATGAAGTGGAGAGCTGGTCTCCAGGCTCAAGAATTTTACACAAAGTGCCATAAAAGTTACGCGGATGCCTTAAACGCTTTAAAATAAGAAATATTTATCTAAGGAAACAGCCATGGAAAAAATAACTGTTTATCAAAAACCAACCTGCACAACGTGCCGGGAAGTTTATGCGGCTCTAAAGGCCGGCAATGTCGACTTTGACGCGGTGGATTATTATATAGAGCCGATCTCAAAGGCAAAACTCAAAGAACTTTTATCCAAAATGGGGATTTCCGCCAAAGAACTTTTACGAAGTAAGGATGCCAAGTATAAAGAGCTGAAATTTGACGAGAAGAATTATTCGGAAAGCGAAATTTTAGATTTGATGATGATCTATCCGGATCTTATTCAGCGGCCTATTGTAGAAAAAGGCGAAAAAGCCATTCTCGCCCGTCCGGCGGAAAGACTAAAGGAAATTTTATCGTGAGAACTGCGGTTATTCAAATGTGCGCCGGCGCCGATAAGAAAAAGAATATCGCCGGCGCACTTTTCTTAGTCCGTAAAGCCATCCAAAAACGCGCTACATTCATTCTCCTGCCGGAAGTTTTCAATTATCGCGGGAAAGCGGATTTAAAGAAAGGCTATTTCTCTGTCGCGGAAAATATTCCCGGAGAATCTTCAAAGCCTTTTATGGCATTAGCCCGCCGGCATAAAGTTTTTATTCTTTTAGGTTCGCTTTGTGAGAAATCTCCCCGAACTCATAAAGTTTTTAACACATCCATTCTGATCAATGATAAAGGAAAGGCAATCGCCCGATATCGGAAAAATCATCTTTTCGATGCTGTTGTCGACGGAAAAACGCTCAAAGAATCGCGATTTTTTATGCCGGGAAAAGATCTTGTAACGGCCAATGTTAAAGATTTTAAGATCGGATTATCTGTTTGTTATGATGTGCGTTTTCCGGAAATGTATCGCGCGTATGCAAAAAAAGGTGTTGATATTTTATGCGTTCCTTCTTCATTTACGAAAACAACCGGACAAGCGCATTGGGAGATTCTTTTGCGCGCTCGCGCTATCGAGAATAGTTGTTATGTTTTAGCGCCCGATCAGTTTGGGTTTGGCCATGGTGGTGTGGAAACATTCGGCAAAAGCATGATCATTTCTCCTTGGGGCGAGGTTTTAGCCTGCGCCTCAAACGACAAGGAAGGAATTATCGTTGCCGATCTTTCCAAAGACGATCTAATAAAGACACGAGATAAAATCCCTGTAAAATTTTAAGGAGATCTATGCCTCAAGATAATACAAGCGTTGCTTCCCTCAAGGAAATTTTCCAGAAATTCCAAAGCCTCAAATGCGATCAACAACGCGCCATGGAAGACGATTATGTGGAAGTCGTTTTTGACGTCAAAGACCAGCAGGCTTGGCATAAAGTCCTTACAGATGTCTTTGGCCCGGTGGCAAAGCCCGAAGGTAAAGCGCCTACAAGGGAAGATTCTTCGCTAACGGAAGAATTTGGAGGTGTTTTTGATAATCAGGTGCTTTTTAGAAAAGATTTTAACGGAACGAAGGTCATCGCTATGCTTTGGCCCTGGGGAAATCGCCAGCAGATCACATTGAAGATGGCGGTTTTAAAAAAGAAATAAGGAGAGTTTTTATGAAAAATATAAAAGTTGCTATAACGGGTGCGGCCGGACAGATCGGCTACGCCCTTTTGTTTAGAATTGCCGCCGGAGAAATGTTCGGAAAAGATACACAAGTCCATTTGAACTTACTTGAACTTGAAGCGGCCCTTCCCGCTTTAGAAGGCGTTAAAATGGAGCTGGATGATTGCGCCTTTCCTTTATTGAGATCGGTCACCACAACTTCAAAATTAGAAGTTGCTTTTAAAGACATTGATTGGGCGCTTTTAGTCGGTAGTGTTCCCCGCAAAGCCGGAATGGAACGTGGTGATCTTTTAAAGATCAACGGAAAGATATTTATTGAACAAGGCAAGGCTATTTCCGAGAATGCCAAAAAAACCTGCAAGGTTTTAGTCGTCGGGAATCCCTGCAACACCAATGCCTATATCGCTAAAACATTCGCCAAAAATATTCCGGCGAAAAACTTTTTTGCCATGACCATGCTCGATCAAAATCGCGCTAAGACGCAATTAGCGCAAAAAGCCAATGTGGCGGTCAGCGAAGTGGACAATGTCGCTATTTGGGGTAATCATTCTTCCACTCAATATCCGGATTTTTATCATGCGACAATTTCTGGAAAACCAGTTCCACAAGTGATCGCTGACGAAACATGGCTTCAAACAACCTTTATTCAAGCTGTTCAACAGCGCGGCGCCGCCGTTATCAAGGCGCGAGGGCTTTCTTCAGCCGCCTCGGCCGCTAATGCGGTTATTGATACGGTAAAAAATATCATCACACCGACACCGCAAGGGAAATTCTTCTCGGCGGCTATTTCTTCGGACGGAAGTTATGAAATTCCCGATGGTATTATGTTCGGATTTCCCTTGCGCTCGGACGGGAATGACTGTTCCGTTGTTCAAGGCCTTGACTCAAATGATTTTTCCAAAGAAAAAATTCAGTTAACTTTAAAAGAGCTTTTAGAAGAAAAAGAAGCGGTTAAGGAATTGTTATAAATGGCCGGCGACGATCAAGAATTGAAGAATCTAAAAAATATCCTTTCTCAGGCGGATGCGCAGCAGAAAGACGATAAGTTGCTCTTGCCGGAAATCATCCAAGAAAGCAAATCCGTTCCGTTGGTTTTACCTACCCCTGAAAAACTGCCAGAACAAGAAAAGACGGGTTCTGAACCCCAAGAGATTTCTCTTGCTTACTCCGAAGCCGTTCTTAGACTGGATGAAATAATTAAAAATTTCCGCAGTAAGCAAACGTAAGTTATTGTAATATAACTAGTTATATCTTTCCTAAAGGCATTTCGCCAGGCTTGACGAAAGCGTTTTCTTGTGTTACTCTTTATTTGGAAATTCTAAGAATTCTAAGATTGCTAAAGAACTTAAAACCATTATTTTAAAAAGGTTCTTGATGAATCATCTCCCGCCAAAGGAATTCTATACCACCTATGAAGCCGGAAGCCGCCTTTTTGTCAGCCACTCCACCGTTATTGATTGGATCGAATCAGGAAAACTTAAAGCCGTTAAGACTTTAGGCGGACATCGGCGCATCCCCCGCGAAGAACTCGAGCGTTTTATGGCGCGCCATAAAATGGTCTCTGAGCAAAAAAAGAAACCGGCTATTCTCATTGTGGACGATGATCAATCCATCCGCGAAGGCTTAAAAGAGATCCTTCAAAAAGAAGGTTTTAAAACGTATGCGGCATCGGAAGGATTTGAAGCCGGCGTTTCAGCCATTCAGTATGAGCCGGGGTTGATCATTTTGGATATTAAAATGCCCGGCTTAGACGGGTTTAACGCTTGCCGTTTGATCAAATCCAATCCGCTTCTTAAGAAAATAAAGATCCTTATTTTAACGGGATATCCGACCAAGCCCAATATCGCAAAAATATTGAAAATGGGCGCCGACCGTTGTCTGGCAAAACCGGTTCAAACGAAGATTCTGCTTAACGAAATAAGCCTATTATTGGAATTAAAAAACAAAGCGTAAATTGATGATGATCGATTTTATAAAACGTTTCTTGAGTAACTCTCGCGGGTCTTCTCCGATCGTTTTAAAAGAAGACTGCAGCCGCTCTTTGACCGATCTGGAACAAGACATAAATCCCGAACTTGTCCGTCATCACATGCGCGCTATGCATGCCTCGATGGACGGCATTGCTATTTTGGACAACAAGGAAAAATATTCCTGTATGAACAATGCCCATGCCAAAATTTATGGCTATAACGACCCTAAAGAACTCGTCGGAAAATCGTGGAGAGTTCTTTATGGCCCCAAAGAGCTAAAGCATATTGAAAGCGAGATCATGCCCATTCTTTTTAGAGAGAAAAAATGGCGCGGTGAATCTGTCGGCAAAAGGAAAAATGGAGAACTTTTTCCTCAGGAAATTTCTTTAACGGCCCTGGAAGACGGAGGGCTTATTTGTATCGTCCGCGATATCTCTGACCGGAAAAATCCCGAGGAAAGGTTAAAAAAGATCAATGAATGTTTCTTAAACTTCAGTGATGATCCGGTAGAAAATATTAATAAGATCGCGGCTGTGTGCGGAGAACTTTTGGGAGCCACCTGTGTTATTTATAATCGCATGGAAGATGGAAAACTGCACTCTTTAGGCCGTTGGAATGTTCCGGATGGTTACAAGATCAAAGATGATTCCCGGGGACATATTTGTTGTGATGTTATTAAAGGCGGACAAGACGAGGTTATGATCATCCGCGATCTTTTAAACAGCCGGTATGCTCAAAGCGATCCTAATGTCCAAAAGTACCAATTAAAAACATATTTAGGGAAAACAGTTAAATTTTCAAATACCTGTGTCGGGTCTTTGTGCGCTGTTTATCAAAAAGATCTTGAGCCGACAGAACTTGATATTAAAACTATCGGTATTTTGGCTTCGGCGATCGGCGTCGAGGAGAAACGACATAGCGCCCAAGAAGACTTGCGAAATTCCGAGGAGAGACTGCGCCGGATCACGGATAACATGGTGGAGCTTATTACCGAGCTTGACCTGGAAGGAAACATCCTTTATCACAGCCCCTCCATCGAAAGTATCTTAGGTTATCGTTCCAAAGAAATGGTAGGAACGAATGCTTTTGATTTTGTTCATCCCGAGGATCTGTCGAGATTAAAAAATGAATTTAAGAAAGCGCTGGCCTCGGAAAGCGGTTGGGCCATTTTTCGTTGCCGACATGCCCAAGGGCATTATTTGTGGATGGAAGCCAATGGAAGGGTCATTAAACAGAAAGACGGGAAAACACATGGCATTGTCGCTAGCTGGCGAGATGTGACCGAGAAAAAAGAAGCGGAAGAAAAGCTCAAAGAGAACGAAGCACAGTACAAATTGCTTTTTGAAAGTATATCGGCGGGTGTTTTACATGTGGCGATGGACGGCCGGGTCCTTTTTGCGAATAGATCTTTTTTGGAGATGTTCGAAAGAGATAGAAGAGATATTATCAACCAATCATTTCTTATGTTTCTTCATCCGGATGAAAAAGAACGCATCCTAAAAATATTTCAGGAAGCGGTAAGGTCAGAGAAAGTCCAAGCGCGTTATCACGAGGTTAGATGTGTTACGGGATCCAAAAAAGAGTTCTATGCCAATATCAGCAATACTCCCCTTATCAAAGCCGGAAAGATGATCGGTTTTCAAACCATGATTCAGGATATTACCGAGCGTAAATTAGCCGAGAATATTGTCAAAGAAAATGAAGCGAAACTTCGCCAAGTGATCGATCTAACGCCGAATTTTGTTTTTGCCAAAGATATTGATGGGCGGTTCATTTTAGTTAATCAGGCCGTAGCCGAAGTTTATGGGACAACGGTGGAGGAGATCGTCGGAAAAACCGACGCCGATTTTGCCAAAAGTAAAGAGGAAGTGGAGCATTTTAGAAAAGATGATCTGGATGTTATCAAAAGTGGAAAAAGAAAATTTATTCCCGAAGAAGTCATTACCAGCGCCCAAGGTGAACAGCGTATTTTGCAAACGACCAAGATCCCTTTTCATATTCCGGGGACCAATACGCCGGCTATTTTAGGCGTTTCAACGGATATTACGGTCCTTAAAAAGATCCAAGAGGCTATTGCCAGATCTGAGATCAATTACCGGTCTATTTTTAATTCTGCCAATGACGCGATCTTTATTCATGATGTAAAGACAGGGAAAATTCTTGATGTCAATCAAAAGACGTGCGAGATGTATGGGTATACATCAGAAGAGATGAGATCCATAGAGGTTATTGACATCAGCTCCGATAGGTCTTCTCAAAATCAAAAGCGTGCTTTAGAGCTGATCCAAAAAGCCGCGCAAGGCCAACCGCAATTGTTTGAATGGTTCAGCAAAAATAAGCAAGGAAAATCGTTTTGGGTGGAAGTGAATTTAAAACGCGCCCGTATTGGTGATGAAGACCGTATCTTAGCTGTTGTCCGCGACATTGATGAACGTAAGAAAGTTCAGGAAGAGCTTGAGAAGTACCGTAAACATTTGGAGGAATTAGTAGAAGAACGTACCCGCGGCTTACGGCAATCCGAGCGGCTCGCCGCCACAGGGCGGCTCGCCGCCAGCATCGCCCATGAGATCAATAATCCCCTACAGGGGATCACAACTCATTTAGAGATCATCCACGACAATTTTCCCAAAGGGTTTGAAAAGGTCAAAAATTACGAATTTGTAAAAAATAATATTGAAAAGATCCGCAATATCGTTTCAAAGCTTCTCGATATCTATCGCGGAGAAGAAGAAGCCAAAGGAAAAATGGATCTGCATGATGTGATCGATAAAGTGGTGATGCTGGTGGAACATCAGCTGTCCCGTAAGGGTATTAAATTAACGCTTAATCTTGATCCAAATCTTCCTAAAGTTATGGGATGGCAGCAACAGCTGCATCAGGTGTTTTTAAATATGGTGCTCAACGCCCATGACAGCATCAAAAAACAAAAAGGTGAGGTAACCATTACAACAACGCATGATGAACATCATGTGATCGTCCAGATCAAAGATACCGGCGAAGGGATACAGGAAAAAGACCTTGTTCATATTTTCGATGCTTTTTTTACAACCAAGGCGGAATCAGGGACAGGGCTAGGGCTTTTTGTCTGCCAAGGAATTATTAAAGAACATAAAGGCGAGATAAAAGTGAAAAGCGAAGTGGGAAAAGGGAGTATTTTTACGATAACATTACCGATCACATAAAATTTATTTTTGTGGCGCTCATTTTGTCAAATGACAAAATGAGCGCCCAGCCCTAAAGGGAATATATTCAATGCAAAGAAAATGAAAGAGGTGGGCCATGAGATCAAGCGTTCTCATTGTTGATGACGACACATCTATTCTGGACGGTTTTAAAGAGATCTTAAGCAAAGAAGATTTCTCGGTCGATACGGCGGAAAATGAGCGCGAAGCGCTGACCATTCTCAAACAAAAACAATACCAGCTTGTGTTAACCGATATTGTCCTTAAAGAAACGACCGGCCTGGAATTGATCTCTAAGATCAAAGAGATAAACTCGGAAACTTTAGTGGTGATGATCACCGCTTATCCGACGACAGAATCGGCCATCAGGAGTTTCAAAGTCGGGGCGTTCGATTATTTGATCAAGCCGGTCAAAAAAACCGACCTCATTGAAACGATACGCCGCGGCTTGGAGCGAAAAAACCAACAGGAGGAAGTCAACAGTGTCCGGCGCATTAAGGAAGCCCTAGAACATGCCCATCAAGAAAAGGCAATTTTCTTGATGCAGATCAGCCGCGATATTGATGAGGCCATGATTGATATGATCAAGGATATTAATTTTCTTATTAAAATGCCCATCAGTGAAAAACAAGTTGAAGCGCTCTCTGCCTTAAAAACAAAAAGTCTTTTTCTTCACAATCTTGCTAATAATATCGTTGATATCGCCAAGATCGAAACGGGAAAATTGGAATTAAAGGAAGAGGATTTTGAACTGACGCACGTTCTGGAGGAAGTTGCTAAGAATGTTTATCCGGCCATTAAAGGAAAACCGGTCGAATTTTTCTACGAAATTGACAAAGAGATCCCACGATATCTTAAAGGAGACCAATATCGCTTAAAACAGATCTTGATGAATCTTTTATCGAACGCGATCCACTACACCCAAGAAGGAGAAATTCGTCTTAAAGCACGTTTGATGACCGTTTTAGGACGCGGATGTCATATCTTTTTTGTAGTCCAAGATTCCGGGGAAGGAATTCCAAAAGAAAAACAGATGGATATTTTTAAACCGCGTTCCATGGAACATGTTTTGCCCCGTGAAGCAGGTGCATTGCCTCATTCTGTTGTCGGCTCGCAGGCCCGCAAAGAATCTTCCGGGTTAGGGCTTTGGCTTTGCAAGGTTTTGGTGGAAAAGATGGGCGGGCTTATTTCGCTTCATTCCGAACAAGGTAAGGGAAGCGAATTTCGTTTTTCGGTACGGTTTAATCTAGTGATCCCTTAAAGTTTTTTCATATCAGGCAAGGGCTTTCTTTTCAAAGTCAAAAAGAACATCTTAACTATTGCCCTTCCTGCCTTTTTCGTTTAAACTTAAAACAAACCGATGATCTCTTCCCAAAAATCCCAATCTATTATTGAATTCTCTGTCGTCATCGTGCTGGTTCTAGCCGGTATTATTCTGATGGGCCCGTCCACCATTCGCGGCATCAACGCTCATTTTAAAAGTTGGCAAGACTCCGGGCATGATTCTATGAAAGATCCTCTTTTGCCTGCCGTTGAATACCCCGCGCCTCCTAATTGTGGTAACGGAGCCGTTGATCCCGGTGAAACCTTAACCTATTGTTGTCAAGATTTTCCCATGACTGATGGTGACGGAGTATGTTGTACGGTTGGCGGAGAAACGGCCGTTACATCGCCCAACGATTGTGCTTATTGTGGTGATCTTACCTGCAATGCCGACCATCCTTCTAATCCTGAAACGTGGACGACGAGCAATTTGTCAGGATATTGTTGTGGCGATTGTTCTTCTCCCAACGATAACTTTTGCTGTACGGCTAATGGTGTTATATCTCGGGCTGATTGTTTGGCTCGTCCTGCCGGTGATCCTTGTGTTGGTGTTGGACGAGACTTGCATTCAACTAATGATTGCCCGGCTCCGTGTCCTATGTGTTCTCCGCCGGATGGTATTTGCGCCGACGGTTATATGGGAAGGCCTGCTTGCGGTGAAAGTTGGATGAATTGCCCAGAAGACTGCATGTATTGTGGTAGTGGACGCTGTGATGTCGAAATTGGTGAAACTATTCAAAACTGCCCCACAGATTGTTGTGATTATGGCGGCGAGGTTCAATGCGGTGATCATATTTGCAATGAAGATTGTGAATCCCCTGACAATTATCGCGTGCCTAATACGTACCGTTGTTACGCAGATTGCGATCCATGTGGTGAGCCTGGGCTTTGTGGAACTTGTTTACAAAATCTTACTTCAGGCACTTGTTGTTCCCTGGTTGATTGGCGCAATGGGAGTCATTGTTGCCAGAAACAAATGTCTTCCGGAGGGACATACTGCAGTTGTGTCTCAGTGAGAAATCCTGGTCGCTGTGATGATGCCCCCTGCGGAGTACCGAATGCATGTAATACAAGTAGTCCGCCGCATCATTGCAATTCTTGTTGATAAAATAGGAAAAGAAATAAAACCAATGATTTCTTCCAAAAAATCCCAATCTATCATTGAATTCTCCGTCGTTGTTGTATTGGTGCTAGCCGGCATTATCCTCATGGGTCCGTCCACGATTCGCGGCATCAACGCTCATTTTAAAAGTTGGCAAGACTCCGCCAGCGATTCTATGAAAGATCCTCTTTTGCCCGCCACAGAATATCCTGTTCCTCCCGATTGTGGAAACGGAGCTGTCGATCCCGGCGAAACATTAACCTATTGCTGCCAAGATTTTCCCATGGTTGATGGTGACGGAGTATGTTGCACCATTGGCGGAGAAACAGCCGCTATATCTCCGATCGATTGTTCGTACTGTGGAGATAATGTGTGTAATGGAGAAGAAACTAACACGAATTGTTGTCTAGATTGTCACGGAAGTCCCGCATGCGGTGATGGAAGTTGCTGCACGGAAAATGGCCCCAGCAATTCCGGAGGAACGCCTATTGACGGAGATGTAGGCTGTTATGCGGATTGTCCCTGGATCGACACCTGCGGAAATAATTTCTGCGGGCCCAATGAAGATGAGTATACTTGTCCTCCCGATTGCTGTGCGAGATTGCGTAATAATGGCGTTTGTAATAACGATGCTCCTTGCTATGAAACGATCATTAATACGCCTAATGACTGTTGTGTGGAGTATTGTTCCGGACATTGCGGAGATAATGATTGTGACGTTCGATGCCCCGCTCAAACGGAAGCATTTTGTCGCGGCCTATCAACAGACTGCAGCGACGGCAACGGGTGTTGCTACGCCTATAATGAATGTTGTAGGGCTATTATGCATAAATGGCAAGGGTCTGCGCCTGCTCCCCAATGCTGCAATGCGCGTTATGAATGTCATCGACAGAATTTTTGTCATGGTGCCGGCACTACTTGGTGTGATAATTGCGGCCCAATGCAATGTCCTCCGCCGGACGAAGGCTCTCCCGTTCCGGCCGGTTGCAACTGTGCTCCGTAATGCGCAGGTTTCAACGGCTGTTACTTTGAGAAAGAACTTTTTAGGAAAAATATTTCTATAAAAACTCTTGTTTCTCTTTCCCTTACTCCTTATAATAAAATAAATTAAATTATTTGTTCCCTTTAGAAAAACGAGGAGGTTTATTGTTATGAAACGCCTAAGCATGACAGCAATACTGTCGGCTCTATTATTGGTTTCCGTTTCCGGATGTGACAAATTATCCTTTCTTTCTGATTATGTCCCGTTTTTAAAAGCTAAAGCTAAACCGGCGGCTGAAACGACTTCTAGCTCAACTTCTCCGACGGGCGAAACAGCCGTAGCCGCGGATGTTGTTGCGAAAGTTGGAAATTGGACGCTCACCGCAGATGAATTTAATGAAAAACTTAAAGCCATCAAAGAAGTCATTCCTGATTACGATACCAGCACCGTCGAATCAAAAAAATTGGTTTTAGACGAGCTCGTTCGCCAACAGCTTTTAGTTCAGGACGCGGAAAGCCGCGGCATAGCGCAAGAAAAAGATATTAAAACCGCTTTAGATGAATTTCGCCGCAGTTTATTGATGCAGGAAGTAGCCACCAGGGTCACGTCCAGCATTGCCGTTACCGACCAGCAAGCGGAAGAATATTATAATCAAAACAAAGATGTTTTCTCTGAGCCCGGCGAATGGCGCTTAAGAGAAATTATGGTTCCCACTCAAGAAGAGGCCAAGGAAATTTTATCGCAACTTTATCAAGCCGGAGCGGATTTTGGGTCGGTGGCACAGGCGCGTTCTAAGGCCGCCAGCGCTGCTCAAGGCGGCGATCTGGGATTTATCAAGGAATTTAAATTTCCTCAAATGCAAACAGCGGTAAGCATCCTAAATACGGGCGATATCAGCAGTGTTTTTAAAGGACCCGACGGATATTACATCGTCAAATTAGAAGAGAAAAAAGGCGGTAATCCGCAAAGCTTCGCAGTCGTTAAAGAAGAAATTAAAAATGGCCTGACTTTAATGGAGCAACAGCAGGCTATTTTAAAATACATTGACGAGCTAAAATCTAAGACGACCATTGTGACCAACGAGGAGCTTTTAAAATAATCTTATGGCCATTGACTTAAAAGCAATTGATAAGAAAAAAGTTATTTTAGTCGGCATTGCTATTGTGATGGGCATTGTTTCTTTGGTATTGGCTAATAGTTACATGGAAGCTGAAAAAGAAAAAGATCGGGCGGCTTTGGTCGCTAGCGCCGGAACAGCCAAAAAAGACATCGATGCTCTCGCCAAGAAGATTGAGGAATTGTCGCAGCAAAATAGAATGCTTGCCGCCAAACAGCAGGAATCCTTCGCTAAAGCTCAGCAAGCCGCCGCGGCCGCGGCAACCAAGACGCAAACGCCCCTTAGCCTTAAAACTCCTCCGGGAAAAAGAGCGGTGACGGTCAATATCGATAAGCTTTCTGCCGTCGGAGGATTAGTATCTCCGGGAGATTATGTGGATATTATCGCTCATTTATCTACTCCAAACCCCAAGGAATCTGAGAAATCAAAAGAAACGGAAAAAATTTCTGTAACACTATTTCAAAATGTTTTGGTTTTGGCCATTGCCGATAATACGCAAGCCGGCCAAGGCATGGACGCGCAGCAAAAGGCGAGCATCCTGCCGATCACCTTTGCTTTAAATCCTGATGAGGCGAACCTTCTGGCCTTTGCTGAACAGCACGGAAAATTACAGCTTGTTTTGCGCCAGCCCGGTGAAAGCGAGTCCTATCAATTACCGACGGCATCCTGGGATTCTTTATCAAATTATCTTAAAACGACCCAAGGCCTCGATCTTAAGATCGGGAAAGACGCGGACCAAGATAAACCCGTTAAGGAAGAATCAAAACCGGTCGAGATCTTCCGCGGCGGACAATAAAAACGCTTCAACTTGAATATGACTAGAATTATTAAATGATGAAAAAATTTTTATTTTTAGCTTTGATAGTCGGTGGATTTTTCTCTGCCTCCTTCCTTTTGGCTGCTGATAGCAACAAAGCCATCTTTGATTCCATGGTAGAAGAAGAGATTCAAATGGTCGTCGGAGAACTCGAAACCATCAAAACGTACAGCCTCACGCGTGTTTCTATCACCGATCCTAACGTCGCGGATGTTGTTAAAGCTGAGGATGATCATATCTTGATGATCGCCAAACAGCCCGGTAAAACATTGCTTTTTATTTGGGATAGCTACGGCAAACGTTCTTTGGTCTTGCGCGTTGTCGGAGAAGACCTCAATCTTATAAAAACCCGCATGCAAGAACTTTTAGCTGAGTCCAATATTTCCGGAATTTATACCGAAGTGAACCAACTCGAAGGAAAAGTGATGGTTTCGGGAACGATCGGTTCGGACAAGAAAGAAAGTTTAGATAAAGTCTTGGAGCGTTTTTCGGAAAGCATTCTTAATTTGACCAAAGAAGAAGATATCAATGATTTAGTGCAGATAGACGCGCAGATCTCGGAATTGACCTCTAGCTATACTAAAAATATGGGCATTGAATGGACCAGCGCTTTGACCTTTACCGAAGCGTTGCCGTCGGGGAAAATTGATAAGATCAAAGATGTTTTTCGCGTGGGAGAATTTAGCCGTACCACACAAATTTTAGGCACTATTAATGCCTTGATTACCGAAGGCAAGGGCCGCATTTTATCTAAGCCAAAATTAGTTTGCGTCAGCGGTAAAGAAGCCAGCTTTTTAGTAGGAGGACAAATCCCGGTTTCAACGACGACAACTTCTTCCGGCGGGAATGTTCAAGAAAACTTGCAGTACAAAGATTACGGCGTTAACTTAACCGTTAAGCCGACCATCAAAGACGAAAAGATCGACGTTGAATTAAAATTGGAAGTCAGCGATATTGACTCGACCAATGCCGTCGGGAATAATGTGGCCTTTACCACGCGCACCGCTCAAACCCAATTGTATTTGGAAAACGGGCAAACGGTTATTTTAGCCGGGCTTATCAAATATGATAACGGAGAGACCATTAAGCGCATTCCCATTTTTAGCGATGTCCCGGTCTTAGGAGCTTTATTTCGCACAACCAATAAAACGCCAAATAAAGAAACAGAACTTGTCATCAGCTTAACGCCGACGATCTTAACGCATCATAAAAGAGCCGCCGCCGAACAAACCGTGACCACGGAAGATTTTAGCGTGCCTAATGAAAAAAAGGCGGATCAAAACGTAACATCGGCTTTGGTTTCTCCGTCGGCCGCGTCGGCAAAAACATTTATCCCACAAGAACTCATCCCGTATGTGCGCTCGATCCAAGAAAAGATCGCCCAATCGGTTGTTTACCCGGAAAAAGCCCGGCAATATGGCTGGGAAGGAACGGTTAAGCTGATGCTGCATATCCTCAAAGACGGAACACTCGCGTCAGCCTCTGTTCAGGAATCTTCCGGTTATGATATTTTTGACCGCGACGCTGTTAACGCGGCTAAAAACTTAGCGCCTTATACGGTTTTTCCCTCCGAGCTAAATCTGCAAGATATCACGGTGACGATACCGATCGTTTATAATTTAGATAGATCTTAAATACACAGATGAAATCCAAAACAATTTCTGTTTTTAGCAACAAAGGCGGCGTCGGAAAAACATTTATTTCGGTGAATGTTTCCGTAGCGCTGGCTTTGACGGGCCAAAAGGTCTTACTGGTCGATATGGATTTTCAGGCCGGCCAGGATATGGCGCGCATGCTCAATGTCGCGCCACGCCACGCCATGGTCGATGTTTTAGGCGAACTGGAAAAACCTGGCCAGGAAAATGTTATCAAGAAATATGTCACCACGCACACGTCTGGATTAGATTTTATTCCGGCGGTTGCCCACACCAAGCAAGTTGGCCATATCACGCCCGACAATATCAAGCCGTTTTTAAAAGCCGCTGCCGCTTTTTATGATTATGTGGTCATTGACGTCGGAAAAGCCTTTAGCGAAACGCTCATCACCGTTTTTGACCATTCCAATTTGATCATGCTGGTGGCCACCCCGGATATTTTAGCAGTTTATCAAACACGCTGGAGCTTGGATGTTCTCCAAAGCCTGCATTTTCCGCTCAAGATGGTCAAGATGATCTTGAACCGTTCGGAAAGCCGCGGAGGCGTTGCCTGGCAGGAAGTGCGCATGGCTCTTCCCTGTGAGATCTTTGCCCATGTCCCTTCCGACGGAAAAGTGGTCGGTATGGCCTTAAACCGCGGGGTTCCATGCGTGATGGACAGCCCGCGCAGTGCCGTTGCGGAAGCATTTAAAAAGATCGCCGCAGAATTAAGCAAAGAAGATCTATTTGTCCAGGGAACGGAAATCGCCAAATTACGCACCACCGCTGATCTGCCCAAGCCCGCCGGATTTTGGGATAAATTCGGGCTGACCGAAAAAATCATCCAAGGCCAAGATTTTATGGCCCAGGTGGATGAAGATGATGACATTATTAAATTAAAAAAGAAAATCCATGAACGATTAATAGAAAAATTAAATCTTCAACAGATCAGCGTCGAATCTTTAAGCGATCCTCGCCGGGCGCCAGCGCTGCGTGCCACCACCGAAAAGATCATCGGGGATCTTTTAACCCAAGAAGCCGGGGCTATTATTTCCTCTCACGAAGAAAGAACCCGCTTGGTCAAAGAAATTGCCGACGAGGCTTTAGGGTTAGGCGCCCTGGAAGACCTTCTAGCGGATGCGGATGTTAACGATATTATGGTCAACAGCAAAGATGAAATTTATATTGAAAAAAACGGCAAGATGATCTTAACCAATAAGAAATTTATTTCCAATGAGCAGGTTCGCGCCATTATTGAAAGGATCATCGCTCCTTTAGGCCGGCGCATTGATGAATCGGTCCCGATGGTCGACGCTCGTCTTCCCGACGGGTCGCGTATTAACGCGATCATCCCGCCTTTGGCTTTGAACGGCCCGATGGTGACCATCAGAAAATTCGGCCAAGAACGTTACACCATTGAAGATCTCTTAAAACGTTTTGACAGCATGTCGCAATCCATGGCGGATTTTCTTAATGCCTGTGTTGTGGGGCGAAAAAATATTATCGTTTCCGGAGGGACCGGTGCCGGAAAAACCACCCTTTTAAATGTTATTTCTTCTTTTATTCCCGAGGGAGAACGCATCATCACCATTGAAGATGCCGCCGAGTTAAAACTCAAACAGCGCCATTGGGGCCGTTTGGAGTCTCGGCCGTCGAACGTAGAAGGCAAAGGTGAGATCACTATTCGTGACCTGTTCATTAATACGCTGCGTATGCGTCCCGACCGTATTATTATTGGAGAATGCCGTGGGCCGGAAATTTTGGATATGCTTCAAGCGATGAATACCGGCCACGACGGATCACTGACTACATTGCATGCCAACTCTACCCGCGATGTTCTTATTCGCATGAGTGCCATGATGCTTTTAAGCGGCATTGAACTCCCCCTTCGCGCCATGTATGAAATGATCGCCACCGCCATTGACATTGTTGTCCACATTGCCCGTTTTTCCGACGGGACAAGAAAAATTACCGGAATTACCGAAGTGGTCGGAATGTTAGATGCGACCCAGCTTGATCTAAAAGACGTCTTTTTATTTGAGCAAACCGGTATGAGTGAAGACGGAAAAGTTTTAGGCCATTACCGGCCCACCGGCTATACGCCTGCTTGTTATAATGAGCTGGTGATGCGCGGTATTCCTCTTAAAAAAGAAATTTTCCTAATTCACACTTAAAATATCCATCGTGAAGATCATTAATACGACACGCCAAACGGTTATCGCTGATCAGGTGGCTATCGCTGATACGCCGCTTTCGAGAATGATCGGACTTTTGAACAGAAAACAAATCCTTCCATCGGAAGCGTTGGTCATCGAATCCTGCAATTCCATCCATATGTTCTTTATGCGTTTTTCTATTGATGTGATCTTCGTCGGAAAGGATAACTCGGTGGTAGGGCTCGTTAAAAACATCAAACCGTTTTCATTAAGCCCTATTTTTTGGAAGGCGCAGCGCGCGATAGAACTACCCGCCGGAACGATCCAGGCCTCAGGTACTTGCCTTGGAGATTCTATAACTCAAGAAGGTTAATCAATTCGCTCAATATCCCCTGCCGTGCGGTCAACTTCGTCGATCCATTGATGGCAAAAGCGGCAGATGCGAGCCTCTTTGAGGATATTCTTCCCGCAGAAAAAACATTTCTTTTTATCAATACTTTTATATTCCGAATCAATGAGTGGGTCAATAATGAACTGAAGGCAAACGGGGCATTTGTTCATTCCTTCGCTGGCGATCTCAAAACAGTAAGGACATTTTTTGAGCATAAGGTATTTAACTACGGCAAAGGTTATTTGGCAAGCAAAATCTAAGGTTATTTGCTTTTTTAGTCCTGTTTGCGGATAAAAAGCTTGACTCACCTAAAATAGGTAGTATATGATAGAGCCAATCTTATTAAAGAAATGTCCAAACTGCTAACTTAGAATTGCGCCGTCATTTATGGGTGTTGTTTACAAATTAAAACAGGAAGTTATTGATTTTGTTGTCACGCAAAAACGGGATAATCCCGATCTTAGCTGCCGCAAGATCTCCGATTTGATCCGCGAAAAATTTCAATGCGAAGTTTCCAAATCCTCCGTCAACGCCATTCTGAAAAGTTCAGCTCTTAGCAGTCCCGTCGGAAGAAGGGCCGAAAAAGAAGGCAAGCCGCAGAAATTCAAGATTCCCGAAAAAAGAAAAGAACAATTATTTACGGAAAAACAAGCACTGCTCTCTGTTCATGACGAGCCGCCAAAAATTTCGGTTACGAAAGAGCAATTTCCGGTCGAACCGTCAAAAAATAAAGATATTTCCGTGGAACTTGGAAAAATAGACTTAGCCTCGCAAGAAAAAATGTCCAAAGAGGAAAAACTTCCTGAAAAGTCTTCCGAAAAACCTCCCATTATTTTACCGGATCTGACCGAAGTGAAGTCGGAAGCCCTAGCTGATATTTCTAAGGAAGTTCAAATAGAGAAAGAGCCCAGCGCCACAGAGCCTATTTTGCCTATTTTGGAACCGGAACAAGAAGAACCGCAAGAATATATTTCACTTCTTCCGGATCCTATGGCTCAAGCGCCGATCGTGGAAGAAAAACAATCTATTCCCGAAAAGAAAATTGAACCCGCGCCTCAAGAAAGTGTCCCAGAACCCGTACCGGAGCCTGCGCCGGAAATTACCCCTGAAGTTGTCCCGGAAGTTGTGCCTGAAGTTGCTCCTGAAGCTGCTCCTGAAGCCGCTCCTGAAGCCGCTCCTGAAGTCGCGCCAGAGGCTGTGCCTGAAGTTGCTCCTGAAGCTGCTCCTGAAGCCGCACCGGAGGCTGTTCCCGAAGCTGTTGTGGACAGTGTTCCGGAATCTATGCCGGAAATCGCGCCAACGGTTCCGCAGGAAAGCCCCCTACTAGCCGATCCTTTTGCCGGGAAAGAAACTTCCAAAGAAGAGAAGCCAAAAGAAGCTACACCAAAACCGGCCGCCTCTTCTGATGACAAAATATGGACTCCGGAAGCGGAATATTTTTCTCCGGAAAAGAAGCCGGAAATTATTTCGGGAGAAAAACCTCCCGTTTGGGATGGGATGGGATGTTTCTTTTTAAAAGCCGCCCAGTGGCAGTTATCGAACGCGTCTATGCTCGGCGGACTTTTAAGCAAGCATAGTGAAGTTTATTTGCCGGTCGATATCAATTTAGCCAGCGAAGTGCTTTTATATTTTCCGGCGTTTAATATTAAGAAAATCGGGGATATTAAGAATTATACCCAAGACGGCCTTTGGGGGATCAACGGCATCAAACAAAAACAACATCTTAACGCGGAAATATTAGAAAAACTAACCACCAGCGTTCAAAATCTCAAAAGTCTTTCCATGCAAATGGCCAATGAGTACTCGCAGACATTTTCTGAAATAAGCTATATCAAGATAACAGCGCAGGATAAATCTGAAATATGCGTCGACGGGCAATTTCAAACGATTTGGAATGAAAATAATGTTCAATCTGCATTTACGATGCCCATGAACAAGATCATTGAGTCTCTTTCTTCAAATATCATTAGCAATGTTCAGCCCGTTATTATTAATAGTATTCCCGGATACAAGAGTTTTGCGAAACAGTTCTATGAGCTTTTTTTAAGTTTCGAAAATTCATCCGGAAAAAACATATCCCGCATCGGTATTTTTGACGGCAACAAAGAAGAGATCGCCAAGTTTACGGCTATTCCGGCCAAACGAAGGCTTTTTATGGCCGGCGCCTGGCCCTGGCAGGAAGAATGCAGAAAATTTATCGAAGAAGACGCGCGCTTGATCAATCATTTTTATTGTGATTCCGTCGGAAAAGAAGTGTATTACAGCGAACTTAAAACAAAACTGGAACAACCGCTCATTGGGCAAAAAACGCGCGTGAGAGCCCTTCTTTTGCGTGATAGCGCCTTAGACTGGCCGGTGATGGCGATCGTCACCAATATCCTTTCGGAAGAAATGTCGGCGGAAGATGTAATCGCCGCTTTTCTTGCTCGCTGGCCAAACTTTCAAGAAAGTTATCAGGATTTTACCGCCCGGACCGAAAAAGCTTCTTATGGAGTTGTGAGCGTTACTCCGTCCCATGACCGAGTTAACTTGTTAGAAGGAGGAGGCCAATACAATCTTTTGAGGGCTGAGCCGTCTTTGGAGACGAATATTGAGTTTCTTCTATCGGCGCTCAATAACTATTGCCAGCGCCATTTCTTTCCACTGCACTATGAAAAGCTTAATTTTTCTGATATCAGAGAACGTTTTTACCAAATATCCGGCTCTGTTCAAAGGAGCAAGGATAGTATCATTGTGAGCCTTGTTCTTCCCCCAACCCATCTTTACCGCAAAGACCTGGAATATGCCCTGGCGCGCCTTAACGAAAGCGATGTGCGTGATCCCTTGGGGTGCAAGCTTCAAATCCGCATCGAAAATCAGGAGAAAAATTAACCCAAACAAGTGCTTGCGCCTGTTTTTTGTATGTGTTATATTTATAACGCATTAAAGGTAATACCATTTTAGTCAAAGTCTCATTGTTTCTTAAGCCACGGAGAAATGATGAAGGTACCAAGCGTTGTTCACACATATTGCATCACGTTACTTAATGATTTTTTAAGGAGCTATTGTGATCTCCGGAAAATTTTTCCGGAGATTTTTTTTCGCTTAGAAATGACGTATTTTGCGCCCGATGGATATTCTCGGGCGTTTTCACGTGATCGTCTTCGAGAGGCGATCACAGATAGAGGGCCCGCGCGGATGAAATCCTTCGCTCTTCGGTTGCCGGAGATGCTGTAAGCGGGCGGCTACAATCTTTGATAAACATAGGCAAGGCGATGATGAGGCTGAAAAATAAAAACGGACAAAATCTAATAGAATATGTCCTCGTGATTGCTCTTGTATCAGCGGCGATGATCACCATGAGTACTTATGTTTACCGGGCGGTTCAGGCAGCTCAAAAGAATGTAGAAGAAGGATTGAGGGATAACTAGAAATATTGCTTCGCTTTATGGAGCATACAAAAGTTCACTCTTAAGGAGGTGAATGAAAACATGAAGCTAAAAAGTAAAAGAGGTCAAAGCACACTAGAGTATATTATTTTAGTGACGGCAGTTGTGGCGGTTCTCATCGTTTTCTTAGGGCCCAGCGGAGTTTTGCGCCCGGCCTTAGACCGTACATTAGGGACAACCGTTAACGGAATGGAAACCATGGCCGATAAACTTTCCAATTCGCATACTTCAGGTGGCGGTGGCGGCGGTGGCAATGAAGATGTGGTCATTCCGTAACTAATTTTTAATGTGAACATCAAAGCCTTTTAAGGAGGTGTAAATAAAATGTTCAGAAAATTAAACAAAAAAAGAGGGCAAAATACCGCCGAGTACGCGATTTTGATCGCGCTTGTCGTCGGCGCGGTCATTGCCATGCAGGTTTACGCCAAACGTGCTCTGCAGGCCAGAGTTTATGACGCTACTCAGTATATGGCCGATAATACATCAGAGCTGGGTACAACGACGCAGTTTGAACCGACACAGCTGACCAGTGCATTCGATGTCTCGCGTAATTCCGAGTCATCGGTTGTGATGAATGAAGCGGAAAGCGGTATCGGGATGACGTCTAATAGCGATATTCAGCGCCTGGAAGGTGGTTTCCAGGAATACCAATATAATGGCCCCGGAGCTGATGGTGGCGGCGGTGGTGGAGGTGGTGGCGCCGTTGAAATAGAAATGGTTCCGTAAAATATCGATCACACTAACTTAAGTTCTTTAGGAGGTGAACATAAAAATGTTAAAAAAACTAAGACAAATGAAGGCGCAAAGCACGTTGGAATACGCTGTTTTGATCATTATTATCATCGGCGCTTTGCTGTCCATTCAATTCTACATTAAAAGAGGTGTTCAGGGGCGTTTGAGATCGGCCGCCGACGATATCGGCGAACAATTCTCTCCCGGGAACACCAGGGTTAATAGCACAACCAGCTCCACTAGCTCAACGAGAGAAACGTTCAATGCTGGCGTTACACGCTCAGAGCTGACTGAGGCAGAAACGGTCAATGTCGACTCTGAAACGGTGATCATCAACCAACAGCAGGAGTATTGGGGAAATTAACCTGTATTGTTTGTAAACCATGGCTTACCCGGAGAGAAAAACCTTCGGGTAAGCCATGTGTGTTTTTTCACTTTCTTCATCTACGTTTGTAGACGAAGAAAGTGAACCTCGACGAGTGCGGCGAAATTATTGAAAAGAATTTCGCCGCAGCACACGAGTCGGGGCAGCTTCAACAAATTTCGTTTTTGATTTACCTTGTTTTCATCTAAAATATAAAATACATTTCGTAGAAATTTATGCGTAAAATATTCTTTCGTCAAAACGGACAAATGGCCAATGAACACGCTATCATGATCGCGCTGGTGATCGCCGCGCTGATGGCGATGACCATTGTGTTAAAACGGGCTTTGCAAGGGCGGCTTCATGACGCCAAATCAACCATGATGGACATCGTCAAAGACGCCAGCGTGGAAGCGAATGCCGTCGGCAGGCTTTACGGCGAATATGAACCGTATTATGCCGCGACGAATTCTGATATAGAACGCAGTATTCAACAAAATAAGATCCTTTTGCCCGGCGGAAGCACTGGAATTTCCAGGAAGTCACAGGACGATACAACGTCTGTTAATACGGTATCTGTACAACTTCCTCCGGGAGAAGGCGGATAAAATATGTTAAAAATGACGCGCGGCCAATCGTTGATGGAATACATTATTTTGGTCGGAATTGTTTCCACCGCTTTGGTGGTGATGTCCCCACCCATCAGGCGCGGATTACAAGATGTGGTAAGATTAGCCGCCGATCAGCTGGCTCCGCAAAGCGCGTCGGAACAAGAATCCGGAGCGACGGATCAATATGTGGTCAATTCTGTTTCAAATAGTCATAGCATTATGAATCGCCAGCTCATTCATCAGGTCAATGATATTACTTATGTTTTTAATGACGAAATAACATCTTCATCGGATTCTTTGGTCAATATGGGCTTTACGCCCGGGGAGTAAATATGCGCATAAAAAAACATCAGGCTCAGACAACTTTGGAATACGCGATTTTGATCATCATTATTTTAGGGGCTTTTGTGGCGGTCAGTACTTATGTGAAGCGTGGTATTCAGGGAAACTGGAAAGAATCGGTGGATAATTTAGGCGAGCAATATGACCCGACGCTGATGAATACTCATATTAATCATACGATCACTTCCGACGCTGTGAGCTGGATCACAACAAGTAACGCAACAGTGAATGGAGAAGACGGAATAGTGACGACTCGTATTGATTCTTCAAATAGTGTCGAGCGAACCCGCGGCTCTTCCGCCGTGGCCGGAGAATAAAATATTGATGAGAGAAAGAATAAAGAAGTTTTTCGCCCAACCAAAAGCCCAAACAGTCACTGAGTTGGCCATTTTTGGCGCTATCCTCATTTTTGTCCTCGGGGCTATGATCCGCTACGCGGTCAATTTTAATTATGTGCAAAATCAGTCTTTGGGCGCCATGCGCTTAGCTTTGCAAAATTCATTTCTTTCCGGACAAGCCAATAACACATCCCGCAATACAGCCAGCGTTCTTTTTATTGAAGATAGAAAAACGGTAGAAACTGGTAAATACGGCTCCAGCTCCCGCACGCCGTATATTCTCGGCGGAACAGGCACATTTACCCGCAATTTATTTATGGGAACGGACTTTGGGCATACAGAACAAATACCTGTTCAAGACATTCATATTAACGGAAAACAATTCAATTTTTCTACTGCTTCTTTTAAGATCATCCAAGTTCCGGGTGCTTCGGGCAATCCCCATTTCGGATGGAATGAAATGTGCCTGCCGGGTAATATCGGATGCCCCGTTGCTTACACGAAGATCGTTAATGCGGATGATAGTTTTTGTGCTCCGGCGGCTTCCCCGTATTGTTCGGAAGGACGAGGCAGTTGTAATGCCGCGCAAATAAATGAACGTTTCGATCTCGATAGGGACGGAGATACGGATGTAGAAGGTGTCCCCATCACCCGCTGCAGGTTTTCTTGGCAATGGAAACCGGTGGATATCAGACGCGGCAGTGTCGATGTTGATAAAGGAAAAAATATTTCGCTGGATCTAGACGGAGATTTAAAAGAAGAATTTGTGCAAAAAGCCTGCGGTTTCGACGGAAAATGCGATGCCATTGCCACCATGCGTAACACCGGCGGCCTAGATACCATTTGCCAAGGAGGCACTTCAAACATTGAAACGTTTTACGTGATGGATTATCAGGATGGGGATATCGATACAACGTACAATACTTGGGATGAGCGTGGCGGCTATACGCCGGCGACAGCTGCTACCGGACGGCCGCAAGGAACTCGCCCCGGATTTCAGCAAGACAGTTATATTCGTTCGGTGTGTTTTGAGGGAACACATATGTCCGTTGAAGAGGGAAAGTTGTATGACGATGACAAGCAATATACTCGTCATACGCAAAAAAGAAACTGTACCGATGTTATTGAACGGCAGTTTCAACTGAGCAACGATACGGGGCGTATGTGGAATTGTTTAGCCGGAGATGATAATATCCACGAGGCCTGTGGAGAAGTTCCCTTTTGGGCGCGGCATGGTTGCCTTGATCTCAATCCTAATGATTCGGAATATTGTAACTATGGATCAGACAGCTGCGGAAGCCACGGCGATAAATGTGCTTGGAATCCTGGTTGTGATAATCCGGCTGTTGAAGTTTGCGTGGCCAATGCGGGAGAATGTTCGTCAGAGGCAAATCTTAATCAAACTTGTTATAACAAGGCTGAGAAAATGCTTTATGTCCGAAGCGCTATTGCCGATAGCGGCGGTCGTAAATGGGTAACGCCGGTGGATGATGTTAATCCGGTGAAGTGATAAAGAAAAGAAAATAACCCTGCCTCGCCGGCAGGCAGGCAGGATACAAGCAACAATAACCAAATAATATTCAATTTTCAATAAACAATGTTAAAAACGTTTGGAAATTAGAAAATTGGTTTTTGAAATTTATCTGGCCATTGGAATTTGGTGATTGGAACTTTAAATATGATAAGTCCCATTTTTAAGAAATCTTGCAACAAACAGGCCCAAGTGACAATGGAATTCACTTTTTGTTTCATTATGATCCTGCTTATTATTTACGGCTGTATTAAGGCGTTTCAATGGGCGGGAGTAAGTTTAGCCGAACGGCGCATCGCGCATGATCAAAGCTTATCGGACAGATTCGTGAACGAAGGTTCAAATTGGGACACTTCCCCAATGTCGGGGCCTTTGCGCCAGCTACAAACAGATTTCTACGATGGGACAGACATGAATCTTGTTTTTAACGGCTGGGACACTCCTCCGGATGACGGTTCGGAAGAGGAAATAGAATAGGAAATACATAATGATTTTTCAATTTTTAAATAGACTGCTTCATCCGTTAAGGCCGATCAAGCCAAAGCACGCACGCTTAGGGCAAGTGGCGCTTATCCTCATTTTGATCACCGCGGTTTTGATCATCTTTTTGGCGGTGGTGATGAATTTGGGGCGCGTGGCGCAAACAAAAGCGCAGGTGACCATCGCGGCTAATTTGGGCGCGGCGTTTTTGGCATCTGAGATCGCCAGCTATTCGCAGTATTTGTATCAATACGTTTTAGACGGCGGCGCGGACTTGCATGTTTGCGGGACCGATCATAATTTTCTTAGGAACTTAACGACTTTGGTTATAGCAGCGATTATTTTGATTGCCGTTATTATCTTTACGGCGGGAGCTGCGACACCTGCAGCTATACAAGCAGCCACAGTGTTGACTATTTCGGCTGGTGCCGGGCTTGCCGGAGCTACTATCAATTTCGTTCTTTCTGTTGCTGTCCTTCAACCCGGTTTAAGCGAATTTTATAATAAGATGTTTCCTAAAATGACCCAGCAAGACCAGTTTTTAGAGCGTGGGATCCTTATGGGGATTCAAAATGTGGTGGATGATAATAAAGAAATGCCAGATAATCTCGATGAAGATATGGACGGAGTTTGTGATCGGTGCGGGACAGATGATTCCGTAGGAGATAAAACCAATCGGTTCGGTTATTATTATGCTAATCGTGTTCGGGAAATCCAAGAAAATTCTGATGTGGTGGAGGAGCGTTTAGAAAATATTGAAAAAATTGCTCAGTTTCAGGATCTTCTTTCAAAGTTGATCTATGAATCTTATACCGATAGAAGCGGAACGGTGCACGATGATGATTGGGGCATGTGGGATCCGTTTACGCCAACCTGTACGGATGGAAATACGCATCAGCAGTCTGCCGGCGAGCATGCTTGTTGCAATGTGACGGATCCTAACCGTCCTGCGGAATGCAATTGTTGTTGTTTGCCGGAAGAAACGGTGACAATACCTGTTGGCGGTGGGTGGTGGAGGCGTGGCGTTACTCAAGAGATCCGCCCGGAATGCTGCACGGAAGATGAAGCTGAACTGCGTTGCAATGCGACGGAAGATCCCTCAAGCTCCTGTCCGGCAACTTCTTGGCCTTATGTCTATGATCCCATTTATGAAAACGGCAACAATGCTTTTAAGTCTTTTCGAGAAATTCTCGGTCACGACGATGAAAATCCTCTGCTTAAAACTTCCCCGCCGGGAAACTACAACAATCCTCAGATTAGTGACGTGATGGGAAAATACCGCGCGGAAGATGCCACCGGCTTATTTCCGGCCCTTTGGAAAGTTGCCGACCGGACATATTTGCAAAATAATACAAGTCATAATCCGGACCATCCCGAGGGGTGTTTTTGGTGTGATGCGCGTTATCCGGGATGCGATAGTTTTGATGCCGTCGGGCGCCTTTCGCTTACGGGAAATTGTTCCGGAGAAAGCTGTTGTTTAACGACGACAAACCAGGACGATGATGCCTATTTTGATAATATTCATAATGCCACATGCGTGATCGCTCAAGAAGACCGCTGTGTCACCAACGCGGATCTCGGGCCTGCTCCCTGTACCGGAAGCAGGCCTAAGTGGAAACGCGGTGATGATCAGTTTTGTTCAGAAACGTGGCCGTATAATCAAAACTGTGTCGGAAAACATTGCCCGGGGGATTGTCCAAGCTGCTTAGATCCCTCGGCAGATCTAGATCATGATGATAATCCGGATCATTGCGCCGCCAATCAGTCTTGTGAGGATGCGTTTAGCGCTAGCCCAGGCACACCCGCCTCCGAATGGCCGGAAGATTCCTTAGACCAAATGAAAATAACAACGGATGATTTTATTGTGTGGGCCACCAAAACATTAGCCATGCCACCCGAGGATATTTATAGTTCGTTTAACGATTGGTATAATGAGGCTAAGACCTGGATTGATAATTCTAATGGAAATGCTCTTTATGACTTAGCGAAAGCCTCCGGGCCTTTAAATATGTGGCGGGCAAAATTATCCGGATGGCGCAACGGCAATAGCCAGTATCATGGATATTGGGATTCAGAAGGCATGCGATCGGTATTTTGTCCGAATAATGTTACGTGGATCAATAATAATATCGCTCCTTATCCGGGTGTTCCTATTATTCCGCAAGTTCTTAGCTGTTACCAAAATCCCGCCGGCAATGGAACCATTGAAATGCTGCAGGCTTGCTATAACAGCTGTAATGCTTCCGGCGATGTCACGCCGTGCCACTTGTTCAATACTCACTTTATCAACAACACGTTAGGATACGATACAGTTAACGGTATTTGGCCGCAGTGCGCTGATCCAGGATTTCTAGAACATATAGCGCTTTTAAGGGAAAAATATCAACAGCGTTACAATTTTCTAAGCGATGCCTATACAAAAGCCGGTGATGCTGCTACCAAACTTGCTGACGCGCGAACAAAGATCAGTGAGTTTTTAACAACAGCCAACCTCCCCAATGGCATTAGCAGCGTCGAAGATTCTCTTCTGGGCGATATTCCTTCTTTGCCGCCTTACGCGATCTATGGATGGAAAACAGATAAAGGATGCGGGCGTAATCCGGACGGCTCAGAAAAGGGTTGTTGGCATATTGTGAGAGTAGAAGCCAAGATACCAACGCGCTGTGATGGCGGATGCGGACGACCTGGACTTCCTGAACCGGACTGGCCAAGAGTAAAGAACTCTGTCCACGGGACATTTAATCAACACCGCTGTAATTCAGTAGGTGATGTATATGACAAGGTGAGTTGGTGCAATGAACAAGACGAGTATCATCATACGGGTTGTTTCAAAGGCGGCAAAGTAAAAGTGCGTGTCACCCGCTGGGATCAGGATAAAGACTTATCATTTCGATTTGCTAATGCCATGCCGATTTGGGGTATGTCATTTTCTCATCCGCAAAAAGGCCCTGCTTCTGTCGGCAATATCAATAGTTTAAGTGGTTGTCTCGATACTCCGACTGAGGGTGCTTTTATGGTGAAGGATGACGATTGCCGGGCGCGCGCCGAAAGCTTGCTTTCTCACGGGGTCATGTCTTTATCTTGCGCGGAATATTTCTGGCATAACGGCAATCCCTGGGGATTTAATGTCAAATTTAGCGACCAATGCCAATGGTAAACGATGATTAAATTTTTTTGTCAAAAAAAAGCTGCTTCAACTTTAGAATATGTCGCCTTGATCATTCTAATGATCGGTGCGATTCTGTTAATGCAAAAATATATTTTGCGCGGACTTGCCGGGCGCTGGAAATCAGCGTCGGAAGTGTTCAGCGAAGGCCGCCAGTATGACCCGCAAAAAACAACCGAATGCCTTTGGGCTCAAGGTGAGCACGAAGGCTGGTATAGCCTGCAATGCTACAATGCTTGTTATGATCCCATCCACACGTCTTGCGTGTCTGGCTGTGAAGGAGGGCTTTATAACCACTATCAAGCCTGTCTCAACGGTTGTTATGATATGTTCTGTGATCCTGATAGCATGTTTTACGATCCGGCATGCGCAACGATCTGTCGTGATCGGTGCAACCAATCCAACGGTAATCCCAGCCAATTTCACGGAGATTGCGAACGAAGTTGCGAATTGACCGAAGAACAAAACTGCATTGAAGACTGCATCAACGCGGATGATAATATCTGCCAGTAGACTTCTGAAATTCCAATAACCAAAACACAATCACCAAACAAATTCCAATAATCAATATTCAAACGTTTTTAACATTGGTTATTTGTAAATTGAACATTATCTGGATGTTGGAATTTGGTGATTGGTCATTGACCAAAACTCATAATGCATCCCCACAACCCGCAAAGTTAATTTTCCATATTAAAGTTGATTTTTGAAAGGCTTTAAGCAAAAATAGTACCATGCGTCTTTTTATTATGCTGCTCATCTTCTCTGCCGCCGGCCTTTTAACATGGGTCATTGCCCCTTCCGCTTTTAATCTGGCTATGCAGATCAATCAAAAACGCGCCAAAGGACTTTCCGATAAAATGGACCGCATGTTCATGCGCTCAAAAATTAACCGTATTGTGGTGCTTTATACATTCGCGCCTGTGATCGGCGCGGTAGCCGGATTTGTTGTCGCTCCGACGGAATTTCGCTGGTTTGGTTTAGGCTTAGGCGTATTTTTAGGCCTCATCGGCCCGGGGCTTTGGATCAAGGTTTTAGCAGAAAAAAGAATGGATAAATTCAATGATCAGCTCATTGACGCGCTGATGATCATGTCAAGCTCTTTGCGCGGCGGCTTAAGCCTTATTCAAGCTATCGAAGTGGTCACCGAAGAAATGTCGGACCCTATTAATCAGGAATTTGCCATTTTGCTCGGCGAGAATAAAATGGGCGTGTCTTTAGAAGAATCGTTCGCGCACCTTTATGACCGGGTGCCTTCCACCGCTTTAAATCAGATGATCACGGCTATTCTTTTAGCCCGGGAAACCGGCGGTAATTTACCCGTCATTTTTGCCCGCATCATCGGCGTTATCCGGGAGAATAAAAAGATAAAACAAAACCTGGATAATTTAACGATGCAAGGAAGAATTCAGGGCGTTGTTATGTCGCTTTTACCTATTGGTTTTGCCTTTATTGTGACAGCGACCAATAAGAATTTCTTTGACCAGATGTTTAATTCCGATATTGGGAAAATGCTTTTGATGTACGCTGTCGCCTCCGAGCTCGTCGGAGCATTTTTGATATGGAAAATAAGTACGTTTAAGGATTTTTAGGATAATAACCAATGACCAAATTTCAACATCCAGATAATTCCCAATTTATCAATAATCAATGTTAAAAACGTTTGGAAATTAGAAAATTGGTTATTGAAGTTTATCTGGTCATTGGCATTTGGTTATTGGAAATTAACTAACTGGTGAGAAAATAATGCAAATTGTCATCCTTATTTTAGCCTTTGCTACCGGAGTGCTTCTGGCTTATGCCATTTTGCCTTTTGACCAGGTGCTTCGCCCTACCCTTTCTTTGGTTCACGAAAAAGCCGCAACCGATAGAAAGAAGAAATGGACAGATGCTCCGCGAGCCCTTATTAAGGGTTTGGCGATGTTCAATAAACCGCTGTGTATTGGCCCTCTAGGGGCCCGTATTTCAAAGGATTTAGCTTTAGCCAAGGTTGATATGTCTCCCGAAGAATTCTTGCTCATTAAAGAGCTTATCATTGGAGGGCTTTTGGGGGCAACTTTGCCCTTTATTCAGGCAGATGTGATCCTATTTACATCGCTGATGGGTTTTGCCATTGGCTATATATTGCCGGAGTTTTGGCTTAAAGGAAAGATCAGTAAAGTCAAAAATGCTATCGTCAAACAGCTTCCTGACACCATTGACCTTCTAGGCTTATGCGTTAATGCCGGCCTTGATTTTATGTTGGCCTTAAAATGGGTCATTGAGAAAACACCGCCTTCGGCTTTAGCGGATGAGCTGAATTTGATCATGCAGGAGATCAATGTCGGAAAGTCGCGCCGCAATGCCCTAAGCGATTTGTCCAAAAAATACGACCTGCCGGATCTAACCACGTTTACCCGTACGCTTATCCAAGCGGATAGAATGGGAACCTCGGTTGCCGAGGCGCTCAATATCCTATCGGAAGATATGCGCCTGGCGCGCTTTCGCCGTGGCGAGCAAGTAGCTCTCAAAGCTCCTTTAAAAATGCTTGTTCCTCTTTTGCTTTTCATTTTCCCCGTTGTTGCTATTCTCGTTGGCGCTCCCATATTCTTGGATTTCATGCAGAACAATCCTATGAAGAATTTGGTTGGCGGCGCTTCACAGAAACGATAAATTCATATATATCTTTGGACATTAAATTAGAATAATTACACAGAGATTAATGTCCAATCATATTTATTTAATGTCCAATCTATATAAATTCGTGCAATATTTCCACGAATTTATCCACGCAGGCGTTCATGGATTACGAATATATTCCTTTCGCATCAGTTCATTTTTCTTGTCGTAGATTTCCAGAAAGATCCTGACTAAAAACGAAAATGGATCATCAAGCGGAAAACAATTTCTCCGTCGGAAAAGTGTAGTATTCCGACGGAAGTATAGTTTTTCTCATAACGTTCTTCTCATTTTCTCTCTCTTTTTTGATCATGACGGAAAGCGTAAAATAAAAAAACACCGTCAATTTTTTATTTCAAACACCGGATGTTATTAAACATTTTTTAAAACATTTTCATAAGAAAAATTCGCTTTTGGGAATAATTTCCAAAAAAAATAAATTATTTTTTATTTATTTCATAAGTCATTGAAAAATAGACACTTTTGCTCCAAATCAAGGAAATAAAAAGTTGACACATCCTATTACAATGTTATATTTATAATGCAATTGACGGATCGATAAAGGTGGGCCGGAAGTAAGTAAAAATGAGGCCCGCAAAGCCACGGGAAAAAGAAGTGTCGGAATTTTAAGTAACCCTCCTGGGCTGCCGAAAACGTCAAACGTTTTCAGCAGCCTTTTTTGATGCTTCGGTTGGGGGCGACCGAAGCCAACAAGCCACGGAGAAGGGTAGTGAAAACATTTACAATTAAAAAGCCACGGATTATTGAATTTGTCAATAATAGTCTTATTGGCTATGTTATATCCCGATCTCCGGATTTGTTGCCGGAGATTTCTCATTTTATGGATTTTTTCAGCTCATTGGCGTTTGGTAAAAATGGTGCCATTTTAGTTTATTCCAGATTGGACAATGGTGTTTCAAAACCATATGGAGAACAGAATGGACATTAAAGATAAACTCACAGCTGAAGGCAACATAGAACAGGCTCCGTTCAAGAGCAAGTTTAAGGCCTGGATCAGAACGGTGGCCTTGCTCATTGTTGTCATTTTTATTCCTGACCAGATCAGCTGGGCGTTTAACTATAATCCGGCTGTTCTCTGGAAAGACAAAGCTGTCAATGCCGTTAGCCCCGATGCCTCTCCCGAAGAAGTCGCTTCTGCCCAAATTGCCGGAAGCGTTGAGAATCTTTTAAAACAAATCGCCTACAAAGAAAAGCCCCAAATCAACCTCAGACTGCCCCGTCAAAATGTCTCCAATCCGGAATTAGAAGACAGAACCATTGAAATAAAGTCAGAAACAACCGTGACCGACAGCCGCATCAAAAAGATTTATTCTTGGCTGCGCGATCCCAGTATTCACCCTTTAAACTGCGGTGTTTACGCCCTTAAAGATCTTCTCATGAGCCGCGACATTGAAGTGGCTTTAGAAGAGCTTTCGGTGGTTACTTTAGCAGTGGACCTTTTGAACAACATTATTGAGCCGGGTGAGCCGAAGCTTAAGACCTCTCTTTTTGCTTTGAATAAGATCGCCAATGCTTATGGATTAAATGTCCAAGCTGTTCGTTTACCGGCTGAAGAGATTTTCAATTTAAGACCGCCATTCATCGCCAACTTCAAATCTGAACATTTCATTACTGTAACAGCGATTGATGACAAAGAGGTTTCGTACACCGATATTGGAAAGTCCCTTACCATTTCGCGCGAAGATTTTGCCAAACAATCTACCGGGTTCGTTTTAGCGCCAAGTATTGTCCAATCAGAAAAAGCGGAAATTGTCAGCGAAGCTACTCAAGCCTTTGTTTGGGGTTCTCAGTGGCACAGCCGCGCCCATGACTTTTTACCGGGAGTAGCTTTTAGCCGTAGCGACATGTGGACCGTTGTGGGAACGCAAGCGCTCATGAGTTTGGTCAATTTTGCTTCCACCGGATTTAATCCCGGAGCTTTTGCCATAAGCAACGGGATAGGAAGTTTGGGAAGTACCTTAGGACAGATCGGCGTGATGAAGGGCTGGTGGAATGAAACCGGTGCTTTTATCTTTTCGACGGCATTTACGGTTGGTGTGTCCATGGGGGTTAGCGCGTACGCAAATAATTTAGGTGCTAAAGCAGGCGCTGATGCGGCTTCCAAAGAAATTTTAAAAAATCCAAATATCTTAACTGAACAAGCCGCATGGGAAGCGGGTAATCTCACAGGCCCCACGCAATTTCAACAATTAACCGGGGGAACATTGGAATCTACTGGGTTGTCAGGCGTTACTCCCTCAATGGTTGGAGAGCAGATTGCATGGAATTCGGGCAATCTTACCGGCCCAACACAGTTGCAAGCAATGCTAGGGCAGATGGGTCCGCAGGGTAGTGCTTTATCGGCTTTTGGTGGTGGTTTTGCCAGAGGCCTTCTTTATGGCACGGCTAAAGCCGGCATAGAAGTTTTAGCCGACAAGCATATTATCCAGCCTCTCGTTAAAAACATTGGTAACGATATTCTCCGCCAAGGTGTTTCCAACATTCTGATGACCGGGATTTCAACTCCGGTTTTAGCCGGCACCACGGTCAGTATGGATTGGGCCGGGTCTAAGATGGGTCTCGAAAGAGGATGGTTACAAGGCGACTTTAATATAGACAATCCAAGAGGTCAGATAGAGCTTTCGAATAATCCTTTGCATGCGGCTTTCGATCAATTTAAATCTCTGACACCTGGTTTGATCACGCAAGGTACCGGGACATTGATGAAATGGTATTTTACTAAAAATAAATTTTTCTTCGGGAAACCCGTTAACCCTTCAACACATTATTATTTGGTGGAAGCCATTGGCGTTTTAGGCGAAACCGGCAGCCGTTATGCTTTGAATGGGTTTGATACGAATTTCTTCGGAGCGGGGACGAGTGGTTCTAGCAAAGATTCATCTGTTTGGGATAGTCTTTCTCGGTTTATGGCCTCTCCTTTTGGACAGGGCATGGTTGGCTCACTCTTTGCTTTCGCCTTAGATCAAGCGTATCAAAATAATGTTGCCAATGCGGAGACCGGAAAAAAAGGAATGTCAGCTACACAATTTTTGACCATTGCTTTCTTTGCTACCGCTATTGCGCACGGAGCTTATATGGGGGCCTTTGGAAAAGTAGAGGACCTCCAAGATGATACGACAATAGATAAGCAAAAAGCGGTGTGGGGTAAAAAAAGTGATATAGCTAAAGTGGCTTCCACAGTCGGAAAATTCTTCCAAAAATTTGGCATGGTTTCTTATGGCGATTTAGCCAGAATGTCCAATGATTTTTATACGTATCAAGGCTCTATTCCTCAAAACGGCCAAAAGTGGACCATTAGCGGATTTGATCATTATATTAATTCCGTCACGGCCGCAGCCGGTATGGGCATTGATTATGTGCGTGAGTCGCGCCGGATGAAGGAAGATATGCGCCGTTTCAATGAAACGGAAGATAAAGGGTTATCTAGGGCGGAAATCAGAGAAAAATATGAGGCCTACGATGGAAATAAAGAAATTTATTTGAAAGAGCAATATGAAGCGCAGTTAATTGCTTTACCCGGCGCGCTTGCGCAAAGTTATTACGTTAATAACATGCACGCCACGCTGGCTAAGGCGTCTGTACAAAATATAACGTATACGACCGGTGCCTTAGTGGAAGGCGTTGCTGGATTATCCGCCAGGCTCGCTACCAAATCAGCAGAACAAAGAGAAAAATTTGCCAAAGGAACAATAGCTGTTTTAGGGCTTCCTCAAGATAAATTTGTGAGAATAGGCTTAGGCCCGGACGGAAAAGAAAAGCCATTGACGCGCCACGCGATTATCGAACCCGGGCAAACAAACGCCGCTTTAATGGGCTTTGGCGGATGGATGGGGCTTGGCATTGTTTCTTGGGGTGTTGTGGATTACGCGCAAGCCAAAGAAGGCGGGAAGGTAGGAGTTTGGTTAGATCTCACCAATGGCGGCCGCGGATTATCTAAAAGATTTCAAGAAAAATATGGGGTAACGGAAAAAGATACCAATCTGCAGGTGAATGTTAATGGGGAGTTTCAAAACATTGATGTTGCGAGCGCAAATGCCTTAGCAGGAAATACGACAGGCGCTTCTTTAAGCGATGGGCAAGGGGGCATTCGTTCTAATAGGGTTTCTATTCTTGATCAGGAAAAATTAGGTGATGTCAGAATTATCATTGACGCAAAGGCAGATAAAAAAGGTGAATTTTGGGGAATGAGTTATTCTCGAAAGCTCGGCGTGGGAGGAAGAGAAGCGGTTGATTTCTCAAAGAGCAATAGCCTAAGCCGCGGTGGGGATGTCAAAGCTTACAGCGCTCACGCGGTGAAAGGCTTTACGGCTGTTCAAGCTGACCGTGGACTTGAATTTGTTGCCGAAGCCAGTTTGGACAAAGCCGCTTTCGGCGGAAGTGTTGTCCGACAAAATGCAGATGGTTCCATTGATTTTCAAACGGCGGTTTTAACCCATGACGCGAATAATGGAATAGTGGAAAGATTTAGCGGATATCCCGGATTAGCAAAAACAATGTCTCTTCCGGTATCCGGAGAATACTTAAGCCGTGTTGAACAAAATGGAAAAGCAATTCCGAGCGGTGGCGTTGTCCAGCACGACGCTATGACTATTGGTTACGATGACAGCGGCAATGCGATCACGGTCCCTGCCGGTATGTTCAGCGCTAACCAAGAACAACATAAAGCTGGCTTAGACCAAGTAACTTTTAATTTCACTGCCTCCAAAGACCATCGCGGAAATTGGACCACCGGTGCGACACGTAGTTATCATGCCAACAGCGGTTCAGCCGTCAGTCCTACGAGTTACATCAATGACAGGCTTACCGATTCTATCCGCCGAGGAAAAGATAATATCGTCATTAGAAATTTAGAAGGCACTACGCCTAAAAATCCTAATCAGACAGCAGATGTTGACAGAACGCAGATCGGAAATGGCTTTGAAAAACCTAAGTCAACCCAAGATGTCGTATCTCTCCAGGATCCTTTAGCGGAAGATCAATACCATTACGCTTTACAACAAGAAACCGGCAAATGGCGCTGGACAACACTAACAGCCAATGAAAAACCCGGCGTTACCGGCGGCGGATTTAACGTTGAAGAGCCTTCGTTTAATCCGAATACTAATAGATTCGAAGGCGGATTTGCTTATGTAAGCCCCAACGATAAATTTAAACTCGTTGACCGCGACGTCAAAAGACTGGTGGGGCGCGTGGTGGACAATAAACCGGTCTATGAAAAATTTGTGGCCGTTAGCCCGCGTGACGGATCTTACGTGAGCGAAGCAGGAGAAGCTCTTAAATTCACTAACGGACATATCGTGACCGTTAATCCCACCGGCCTTATGTATTCAGCCGACGTTCATCTTTTAAACAAAAAATATGTGATCGAAGGATTAAGCGAATCAGGCGGGCTTATCCGCTTAAAGTATAAAAGCAAAACCGGATTTGATTTCTCAGGCACCGATGCCGCGCCAATTGTTTTAGGTGCAAAAAATGAAGAAGGCCAAACACTAGTTAAGCCGATGGCTTTACAAAAGGGAAGCGCCTGGGAAGAACGAAAATATAATGTTGCAACAAAGAAGTGGGAAACATCCAAAAAATGGGACGCCAAAGGTATTAACGCAGGTGATCAAGGAATTAAATTAGAGATCAAACGCAATGTTGTCGGAGGATTAAGCAGTAATGTTGGTATGGCATTAAGTGATATCGTTTCTATGGCAGGAGATGTTAATGATAGCATTGCCCAAGATGATCTATCCAAAGAAAAAGTTCAGAAATTCTTTGATCTGGCTGAAACGACTCGTCAACTCGCCGTTGAGCAGGGCAATGATCCAACCCAAGAAAGAGAAGCTTTAATTAAAAGGAATATCGATGAGATTTCTTCCTCCAGTCAATCGCTTGTTAATTTAGGCGTTGGCATTGTTCAGGCAGAGGCCATAAGCGGTACTGTCAGGGATCTTCAAACGGATATTTTAGGCGCGGGAGATAAATCTACACCTAAAGCCTTTGGCACGGTAGCCAGTATTGACACAGTCAAGTTGCCCGTCTATGGCCGTACGTTCAATACGCCGCTCAATAAACCTGAGGAAGGCGAAGGAACACCGTCTAATATTTCTTCCGGTATTGAACGCAGCACAACATCACACGGCATCATTGAGAATGTTGCTGTCGGCAATCAAGTTTTTACAAAGTTTTCTGCTGGAACGACAGAATATGCCCTCACCACATCTCCCGAAATGCTTCAATTTGCCGCCGGAGCCGAATGGAAATTACCACAAGATGAAGAAAAAGAATATGAGCTTAAATTAGGAACAGGAACAAAAGAATTATTTTCCGTGAAAGGTCCCATCAAATTCAGTACCAAGAAAGAGACATCTTTCGGCGGCCGTGAGAACACTTGGCTTTCCGCCGAAGGCGAACAGGGAAAGCTTTCCATGGGCGTGGGCGGAGTTGTGATCGGACAGGCGTATACAACCGTTCGCCGTGATGACACCAAAGAACATGTCGTGGAGATCAATGAAACTTTGAAGAAAGACAGAATCCTGGAAGAATTAAAATCTAAAATTAGCCAAAGCGAAAACCTGGTCAATGATCGGACACGCGAAGAGCTGGCAGGATTGTTAACAGCGGTCGGCGTTGAAGGCGCCGAGGGTATTGTTAACAGAACCTTTGAAATCAAAGAAAAAGAAAATCCGCAACAGGCCGTAGATTATTTACTGTCTGCCGTTAACCCGCAAATTCCCGAAACCGTTCAATTAACCGGCGTAGTACGCTCTTTTACCGGCGGTGATTTTCTCTCCACGCCCGGTAGCGTAGAATCCTATCAAAATTATAACAATCCCGGCGGAACATTTAGCGATGAAAAACGCACCTCTACGGATATAAAACTAAAGGCCTCATTTACGCAAAACAATCAAAACGGGACCGAACAAAAAACACCGGTTGAATTTTATGATGTTCGGCAAGACGGCTACAGCGGTACAACGCCGCTTTTCTCCGCGCCGATCGTTCCGTATTTCATTATGCCGGTCAGTCAAGGCGCAGGCGGTAACAGTGAAGACAATGGCTTAGTCCTTAAAGTTAATCCCATTAATTTTGAGAAAAATGGCGAATTGTTAAAATATGGAGCTGAATATGCCAGTCAAAATGAAGGTGAGAATATTCCGCTTTATAACCTAAGTGAAGTGTTCCGCGCCAAAGAATACCAGTTTGATCAAGAAGCCCCTTACAATGATCCTCTCCTTGGACCCGTTACGTATTCCGATAAAAAGATCACTTTTGCTGAAGGCAGAATTCCGCAATACAGCGGCAGTGGTGAAGGCAAATTTACTCTTAATACGCTGCGTCCTTTAACTTTCCACAATGGCGCCGATAGCAAAGATAATGCTTTAGCGCTAAAGATAAATAAGGCGGGACAAAATTTCAAAGCTACTAACGTGGGCGGTGCTCCGGTCTATTCTCCGGCAAACAAAGACAATTTGCCGGCTTACTCAGATCTCGTTATTCCTAATAAGGATGGACAAGACCAAAGATTTACGAGTAAAGATGCCCGTTGGGACGGTGCTAATACGGTTGTTCCTGTTTGGAAAAATGATAACGCCTCAATTGAGAATGACATTATTACCGGTGATGAATTTAATTTAGCCATACGCCGCGTTGAATCTAAAGGCGGCAACGGCGAATTGAATGTTAATAATCGTGGCCTTGAAGGAAGCCTTCTTAACCAATCTGTCCGCGATGATGCGCCGGTTATCGCACAATTAACCAATGGTAACAAGTCAACAGCTGCTAAAATCGGCGGTGAGCAGCACGATGTGTATACAGCGAGGCTTGCTCAAATCGCCGGATTAGATAGCTTAACCGGACAAGAAGCCATGCCTGCGGCGATGTTAGTAGATACGTATTTAGGTCTAGACAATGCGCAAAAAACTCATTACAGCGAAAAAGAAATCTCTGATGCGGATGCTCAAAAAGCCAATGATCCGGCCAATAGATCTTATGTCCGCGTTGGTGAAGATCGTCATACGATTACGGCTGGATTTGGAAAAGTGGGAAGCGTTCCTTATAAATTCAGCGGCATGGATCTGTTAGGCGGCGCCTTATACAAAAAAGGCGACCAAACCATTTTAGAAGAGAATACATTAACAGCCAGAACAACATCTTTACCCAAACCGGTAGCCGGTGTTGATGAAAATGGCCGTCCGTATATTTTGGCACAAGACGATCAGTTTACAGTCTCTGTCGCTAAACCAAAAGAAAAAATTGCCACCATTTCTCTTGTTGGAGAAGACAAAAAAGTCGAAACAGCGAAGCAAGATGGTTTTGTTGTGGTTGATAATTTCCGCAGCCAAACACGATTGCGTCCAATGGAAGTTACTTCTTCAGATTCCATGGCCCAACGAGATGTTAATGCCGCGCAGGGAATTTACGGTGTTATCGATTTATCTGGTCAAAGCCAATCGTCTACTGATTTTGCCGGTCATGCAGAAGCTGTGCAAGCACAACATCTCTCGGATTATTTAATGACGATCAATGATTCTTATATAACTCCGATCACCAAAGAAGAAAATGGAACACAAAAAGTTGTCGGCATGGCTGTTGTCCCCGGTGTTTCGAAAACAATTATTACCGGAATCGGCTCAAGCAATGGGATAATGACAACCTTTGCTGACGTTGCGGTTTCCGACGATGTTGCCCTATATGGAGGCACGATAGAAACCGGAATGGTTGATGCGATAGGAAATCCTCAATATACTCAATCGCTTTCTGCTACCGGGCTACGCTTTAATACAAAAACAGATGAGCTTGTTGCGCAATTCAAAGGTTCTTATATTCCGGGTTATCGTATTTTTGCCCGCGAAGGCGGCTCAAGCCAAGCCCAAAAATCTAATGCGGCTTTACAATCGCCTTCTAAATTCTTTGTTAAAAATGACGGGCAAAAAGATATTTGGAATGCCCAAGACGCAAATTCTTATTTAACATTTTCTTATCTTGATCCGTCCACGCCGAAGTTAGGGGAGGGAAGCACTGTTCAGATCAAGCCAGGAGATTATGCCGATACGTCTAAACTTGTCCGAGCCTTTGCTCAAGATGCTAAGGGAAAAACAACTGATGAGTTGTCAAGCTATTACAGCGAGGACAGTCGTATTCGCAATACAAGTTTAGCGGATAATTATGGGTTTGCGGTGACCGATGATTCTCGCGAATACTTCGGTGAGGCGCGTAAATTTATTCACGGGCAGGCCGCCGGTGCTGCTGTTGATCTTAACTTAGATGTAGATTTAGGAGGACGTGAAGCAGCTATCTCTTTTGACAAACCGCTTCGTTTTTCTGGCGAAGAAATAAGTACTCCCGATGGTACGGGCAATTTCCTTCCCGACCAAGAAAGATTCTTCATTAGCGGCGGAGAAGTTACGATCGGTGATGATACGCTTGAGATGATTCCCGGCGGATACGGTCAAGACAAAGGATGGCTTTATGCGGCCGACCAATACGGCAAAATCACCGGATGGGCGTTTAATACCAAAGGCGAGATCAGCCGTTTGCCATCGGAAACACAACAATCACTGGATCGCTCCGGAATTGCTTATGCCAGCGGCATTCCTTGGAATAAGTTAATTGTTATCCGTTCCCCTGAAGAAAAAGCTGCGGCAGATTCTTTAAGCGCGGCGGCAAAACGAGATTCTTCCGCTTCTTCAACGCGAGGCACAGACGGTGTTGTAGATAATGCGGCTAGTTTAGGCATTCCGAGACTTAGCGAACATCAATTTGTTATGAAAGGCAAAGATTCTGATACGGCGACGTTCACCCAAGACGGCCAATCGATGGGTATTGTCTTTGATGAGAATAATCCCATCATCCAAGATACTACAGATGATAATTACGGAAAGATCGCGCTACGCTCCACACTGAATTATGAAGGAACGGTCAATACCGGTTGGGGCACTCAAGAAGATATTTGGGATAAATATTTTCAGGCTAGCGGTGTCGATCAGGATGTTGTTGAGCTTCTTCCTTACGGAAAATATGGTGACATTACCATCAGCAAAGACGATCCCAGCAAAGTCGTTACAGTTTGGAGAGAAGATGAAAATGGCAACAAAGTTTATCGTCGGATCAGCCGAGATATGCTCAGCCAGGCAGGAGGGGGTTTTGGTCCGAAAGTGTATTACAAGGATGTTAACGGCCGAGAACAAAGCTTTAGGGTCGATAAAGATTTCATGGATTATTTCTTTATGAATCCGAGTGAAGCCGGCGTTGGGCCAAAGCCAGAAACTCATTTTCCGACAGCTCAAAGCCCGACGAATAGCGGATTTATCCATCCGTGGGATGAGCGATTTGATCCCAAGAAATATGCCTATAATTCTACAACAGGAAAATGGGAGCCCATTTCTGTATCTATCGGAGCATTAACCGTTACCAGCTTAAGAAATCTGCAGGAATATGTGGATATCGTTGTGGATGGAAAAACCTATACGGTGAGAACCGATGCCATTCATCCGCAGACCAGCAGGAATGACCGCAGCGATTTTGTCATTGACGATTTTAAAGGGTTAGCGCAGGAGAAGTGGAATGATTACAGAAAAGAAAAAGTGATAACTCTTGCGATCTCAAAAGACAATTTAAATGAATTCGTTTGGGATCCTAAGCGTACGGCCGACCTTAAAGAGGAATTAGGCGATCCTGATCTTTATCCCGGCATAGGTGTTGCGGAAGAATTAATTAACTACGAATTTGGTGACGTCTTAACATCTCGCGGCGGTTATGATGCCTCGACCATGCGAGATTTGAACTCTTATCTTGTTTCCTTAGGATACATGGAAGCCGGCAATGCCTATAATCTTTTTAAAGAAGTCAACAAAACAGAAAGAATGGTCGTCGGATTTGATGCCGCCAATGCGGTTTGGTTGACGGTCGATGCTTTCTTAGTTGTCGGTAGCCTTGCTACTGCCGGTATTTCAGGAGCGGCGGCAACAGGATCGGAAAGTCTAAGAACAGCGACGATGACGGCTATTAGAAAAGTTGGTAAAGATGCTATTCTGTCTTCACTTCGCCGAAAAACCATTATAAACGGAATTGTGTTCAAGAATGGCGTAAAAAATCTTGTGAAAGCGGAAGGGCGATCAGCTTTCGCTCGCGGTGTTAATATGGAAATGCGCCGCATGATCGTCGGGCGCGGTGTTAACGCGGCCACAGCTAAAATCCTTTCCGCGGCAACAGCCAGAACCATTGGTAAACGTTTAGGCAAAACAGCTCTTGATGTCGGTATTGACTTAACCGTGGCTGACACGGTTTCTTTAATGGCCACCGGCCGGCATTTGGTCGTTAACGATAAAGGCCAGATCAACTGGAATGATATAGGCCGGGTGGCATTAACGTCTTCCTTGTTTCACCACGGCAAATTAACGTCGTTTGGCCGCAACGGTTTTCACCAAGCAAGAAATGCCCAGCGTCAAATTCTTAAAAATTCTGCGTTTAGAGTAACAAATACGTCTCTATCCAGAGCTGGCGATGCCTTAACGTATTTTCAGAAAATATTTAGCCCTAAAGGAATACGCGGTATTGAAGCCGGGTTGTCGGTTGCTCTTCAGTTAGGAGATACTATTCCGGCGCTTAATCAAAATAATCTGACAAAAGATGCGTATCGCAAGCTTGGGCTGACGATATTGCTTGCTGGGCCGTTTGTTACGTCTTTGTTCAGTGGAGTAAAAAATGTTGCCAGTGCTACGGGAAGATTGTTTGCCAAAGAAACTCGCAAAGAAACTATTCGGGCAATTATCTGGCCCACATTGGTTCAATCTAAAGGGCTTAACCGGGTTTTGAATGTTGCCAGAGTTGGTGTTGTCGGCACGGGGGTTGGGTTAACATTCTTTGGCCGTGACGATCAGAAATTGACAGGGCTTGGGCTTTTATCAGCTGGTCTTTTTGCCAAACCGCTTTTAAGCCAGCCGACTCATATTGATGATTGGTTTACGTTAGAGCGCTCCGGAGGAAAAATAGTACAGAATGCAAGCAACTGGAGAAAAATAGGAGCCAATCTTGGCATTAAGGCTTATTGGGGGACAACAGCCGGCATGATTGCGACTGGCCATAAAGATGCCGGTTTAGCCATGTTTGGTTTAGGTATTGTTGGTCCAGGGATGCTTATTAAGGGTTGGCAAAAAGGGCAAAGAACTTTATCGGCTTTAACATTGGCAACAACGGCCGCAGGGGCAGGTTTATTCTTTGGATCAGACAACTATAAAGATTTAGGTCTTATCTTGATGGCCGGCGGTATTCTTGGCAAAGGTTTTGGCATTGAAGCGCTTGAGCTAAGTGGCAAAGGGTTAACAGCCAGTTCCAAAGCGCTTATCATGGGACAGAAAATGGCCAGTAGTGCTACGAGTGTTATTCCGCAGTTAGCGGCAATGAATGTTCTCATTCCTTTTGCTCAGGACTATGCCGCAAGACGTGCGAGTTATGTCAGAGATGCCAATGATTTTGTTCAAGAGGACCAACTTGGGAATAGAGCTGTCAATTTTAATTCTAACTTCTCGTGGTTAATGGGAAATATGTTTGGAGATGGTGATCCGCAAAGTTTTGCCAGTGTTAAGCAACAACAAATTGATGAGTTGGAAATCCAGTATAAACGTACCGGCGATAAAGAAATCGGGGAAAAATTAAACGATTTAAAAAGTAAAGACAGCGATTCTAGATTTGTCCGTTATTTTATTGCTAATTCCATGGCAGAAGGCGCAAAGACAGGTTTGTATTTCGGCCCTGCTTTATATCCGTTAAAGCCCGTCATTCAACCCGGATTAAATTCTGTTCCGATCATTGGTGAGATAATGTCGGTTTGGCAAAGTGAAAAATCTGGTATCGGGGATAAGGTCTTTAATGCACGGGCTATTTTTGGAGAGAGCAAGGCGGGGCAAGCGATTGGTAACGCGGTCAATAACGCGCAGAACTTTATCATTGAAGAATTTGTCCGTGAGCCAATTGCCGGAAATACATTTCGCTTAGCTTTAAACCAAATGAATTTCGGCACACCCGACATGAATGATCCGAATTTCTCGCTGTATAACCTTGGCATTGAAGCCCTGCAGGAAGGTTTTGATAAAAACGGCGGAAGTTCAAGAAAATTCAGTAGTGTTGCTCGTGGATTTGGTAGAAATTCCGGTACATCACTTCCTTCTTTTAGAGGTACAAATCCTTATGCCAGCCCAACAGCTCCGAGCGCGCCTGATGGCTCGCAAACAACACCAAGTACTCCGACAGCACCTACATTTAACCCATCTCAAATTCCCGGCGCTGCTCCTCAAGCGGTTGCCAACGCCGTTGGTTCTGCTCCGAGATTATTAGTAGAAACACCAGTGTCGGCGGATGTTCAGCCTAAACCGGGTTTTGTTCCTTTAGGGGTAGATGAAGTTGCCGATGCGCAATTACAGCGTGATAACCCGGTCAATGCTTCAGGTAGCAATCATGATCAAGAAGGAAATTTTGGCCGGGCTATGGAAGCGCGTGCCCATGGACGTATTTCCAACTTAATGAATCAAGGTAGAGCCGAAGAATTAGATTTAAGCCATCCGGTTATTGAAACGACATTAAACCGTTTAAATCGATTTATGGGTGCGCTTAACGGAAGCGGAGCGCCATTAGATCAAGACGAGACAAGGGCCTTAGAAAGTTTACAACAATTTGCGGAAAATAGAGGGCAAAATTTACCGGAATTATTGGCAAGAATTTCCAGCGAACTTCAAGTGATGTCTGATCCTAATCGCGAAGGAATTATTTTCTTACTTGATGCGTCACATCTTGTGATTGGCGAGAGTATGGTCCAAGACGCACATTGGGGCGAAAATAAATCCGGAGACAGGCAGCGTTATGTGGATGTTTTGGTGCAAAAAGAAGATGGCACTGTCGAACGGCAAAGAACTTGGCTTAAAGAAGGTGGACGGCTTTATTTAACCCGTCAGGATTTTAATGCCGGAAGAGAGCGAAGTGTTGAAGAAGTAAGCGAAATGCTTATTCACGAACTCGGCGCCAAACTCGGGCTTGATCACGGATTTAATGATATCTTTGGGCAGATCGCGGCGTATGGACAAGTTATTCGAAATGAGGACGGAGTCGCGCTTGTCTCAGCAAAAGCTCCTAAGGCTTCACCTTCGCCGAGAGTGGAACAGCCCGCGATGCCATCGGCTCAACCTGCATCTGCCGTTGAAACAACCAGAGTTGAACAGCTCGTTATGCAACCTCTTGTTGATGCTTCGAATATGGGAGCAGACAATGGATTACCTCCGGCTGAATTACCGCGCGCGGAAGATCTCGGCACAAATATTCCTGATTTAGCAGATGCTTCACCTGCCATTACTTCATTGCCCGGCATGGAAGAAAATGGTATGCCGGAAGTTCGCCCCTTTGATCCAACAGGATCCTTAAATGGCATAAACGGCCATAACGGCACTGATTTAGGCCTTCCGGCTATTGATCATATGGCCGGCATTGATTCTAATATTGAGATTCCGGTCGTATCTCTTGGAAGAGGTAATAAACCGGCAGCATTAAAAGCGGCTGATCTAACCGGAGCAACGCTCATGAGAGAAGGCAGTAACGTGAGAGTTGATGATCAAGGCCGTAGTATTCTCACCATGGCTAATGGACGAAGATATTATGTTGAGCTTGAAAAACTTCCTGAACCTGTCCGCGTTGCCTTAGTCAATCAAAGCCTCGGGAACACGCCGTCCGGTGATCGCGCCGGCGCATTAAACGGACAATTTAACGGAGCAGCCGCATTATCAAGTTTTGTTGATAGTAATTCTCATCAAACCGTCGGCTGGCATGGCAATAGAGCGCAAGATGCGCAAAATGCTTATCAAATTGTTAGCGTCAATGGGCTTGAAGCCGCCGGACATGGGGCCGCACGCAATTTAGGAAATATCATTTTTATCGATAGCGCTGTTTGGGCGGCCAATCCGCAAATTCAGTCCAATGAAGTGATTATTCACGAGATCAAAGAATTAGCCGAGCTTGCCCGTATCGGCCGTAGACTCGCTGGAGAATCCGCAAAAGCTATGGGCGCAAAAGACGCTTTTGAGGTTTCTAATCAGGCTAAGAGCGCCGATGCCATTTTCGGAATTTCTCACGAAATCGCCGTCAGTAAAACACCCGTGTTGCCGCAAACAAATATTCAACCTGTTATCTCGACAGAAATTCAAGTTTCATCCCTTCACACGAACGGCCGGCAATGGTCAACAATGGCAATTGCTGATTTAAACGGAGCTGTTTTAACGCAAGAAGGCGGAAAAGTACGCGTTGATGATCACGGCCGCAGTATTATAACCACCACGAGCGGACGAAGATATTATGTTGAGCTTAGCAAGCTTCCCGAAACCGTTCGGGCTACTTTGGTTAATCAAAGCTTTGAATTGTCAACGGATTGGGTTTCTCCCATGTTGCAAGAGATCGCCAATAGCGCGGTTTTGAGTAACATCGCTGATATGAAAAAACCAAACGGCCAGATCGGAAATCAAGGAGTTGCAGCCAACCAGGTCAGAGATATTTTAACGCACGTTTTAAATTTAGAAGTTTCCCCAGATGCGACCATGAAAGAAATGGTCGGCCTATTTTTATCAGACAAAAATAATGCTAATCGACTTCTTGAATTTACACGAGAAAATCCTGTCATCGTTTCTCGATTACCGGACGGATTTGTCGCTTTGTCCGACGGACATCATCGGGCATTTCTCTTGGATCAAGCCGGGATAAGCCAGATCCCGAGCATTGAATATTCCAGGGTTGAGCAGATCAGGACGAAATATCGAGATATGGCAGCGCAGAAAGTTCCAACAGTCAGCGCAATAGCCAAGCCAACTAGAGTAGGAACACTCAAAACTTTAGCCGTTGCCGGGCTCATGACGGTAGCCTTACTAATGCCGTCTTTATCCTCAGCGCAAACAAACCTCACGCAAGATGCCCGCGCTAATGTTGTTACCATCACGCAAGATTTAGGCTACAGCGAACAAACAGCGCAAACGCTTGGAAGCATGGTCAGCCGCATCCCGAATTTCAACAAAGATCACTTCAATTCTATATCTAACACCCGCGCCAAGGTTGATACTTTAGTGAAATGGATCAAAGCATCCGCGCCGCAAGGATTAGGATTTAGTTACCCTGACGGTGATGTGACGGCCGATTCCGTACTTGATTTTTCTTCCAGCAGTTTAGACAGCGTTGTTCTCTCTAAGAAATACGGAAAAATGCCGGATTGTTTAGGGTTTTCCATTACGGCGAATATTTTAGGAAAAGCCTTGGGGCTTAAACCTCAAGTGCTTTTTGTTAAGAATGTTACGACCGGAAAATGGGATCATGCCATTGTTCAGATCCAGGACGAACAAAATCCGAAGAACATTATTTTAGCGGATCTGGCGGTTAAGAAAAGTGAAGGAGCTTTTGTCAGCATCCCGTTCAATCGCGACAGTGTTTACGCTACTGCGTCCACCAAAGATGGTCTAGTTTATTCCAGAAAACCAGGGATGAGAATCGATCTATTCCCGCGCTCAACATCAGTGGAAGATCTTAACCACCGTCTGCGAAAGTTTACGGTGGGTACCGCCGATCGCAAAGCCCTGGACGCGCAGGGAATAAGAGCGGATGCGGCGGCAAACATAACCTTGCCTAACAGCAACATGCCCGCTGATCCCCGGTCTGTTGTCATGTTTTCCGGAGCGTCATTGGAAGCGATGCGTATGAGAAATGTCAAAATCGGCGATCGCCTCACAACGGCGCTTCATACATTCGAAGTTATTGATATCACATTTCCAACCGAACACGGCAAAGGCTTCGGCTTTAGCCAGATCGACCAGGCTGATTTTAGATTACGAGATGTAAAAACCGGAAAAGAAACTGAAGCTAGAGCCGTCTCTGCGTATAGTTTTATCAAGGAGATTAACGGTGAATCGGTGACGGCGCTTCAAAGAATTCACACGCCGCTTAATGACGCGCTGCGCAACATTTCGCTTAAGAGAGCGGCGGCGGTCTTAAGCGAAATTAATACTGCTCATCCCAAAATCCTTGAGGAAGCCAGAACAAAAACTCTTACACCGAGCGTTTCCGATTCAGTAAAAGATGTCGTGCCGGCTGCTCCGATCGCGCCGGTGGGAAGTATTCCGACGATGCCGGCGCCGGCGTCATTGCCTGTCAGCGTCCCGATGCAAGCCGGTTTTGGATTTTTGGGATTATTGAGCTTGGTTGGCTCAAGCAAGGCCGGTCAAAATAAAGACAGCCAAAAAGAAGTTGCTTTGCAAAACAATTCAAATGCCAGCGTTGGTGCTCAATTGTGGGATGCGTTTACAGCTGCTTTTGGTTTTGGCAAAAAGACACAACAAGCTTTAGCTCAAAAATCTCCTATTCTTGTCAGCGCTCCGACGATCTTGGCCGGCGCGGGTGTTTATCAAGACGGCCCGGCTTTACCGGCTCCAACAACTGAAATCTCCCAAATTCCCGAAGGCGACGCGGTACAAATCGGCATAGCCTTGCCGCTTCATGAAAATATTCCGCCGCATCCGGATGATATGCCTTTGCCCGCTGCAATTTCTCAAAAAATGTTCCAGCAAGCTTTAGATAATGGCTGGGAAACCGCAGAAATGGCGCCGCGTGCATTTTCTTCTGAATCTGAAACGATAAAAGAACTTGGTGGACTTAAGCCCGCGGATCTGGTGATGGTTCATCGCACGGACTATTTTCCAGAAAACGGGATTATAAAAACAGATCTATCTGCGGCAGGAATACCGCGAGACACTATTCATTTTGCTCTTAACCACTCCGTAGGAAATAGTGGTTTAGCGGGCAGTTCTTCTTGGGGGCAAAAGAAGTATGCGATTATCCTTCCTTTAACATCCATACCAAAATCAAAAGTGGAAGGATTTAATTTAGTTGATACCTGGGTAAGAGGCAATTTGGAATTACCGGAAGGAACTATTGTTTTAGGCAGTGAACCTCTTGCACAAGGAGTAAATTTAGGTAAAGCCCAGTATAAACAAGTTTCCTTAGATGCTCAAGGTGAGATTACGGAACATGTGGGCAGCGCCATATCTGATTTAGGATACACAACGACACGAGGGGGCCATTGGTCATGGTTTGGCAGTGACTGGGGATGGACATATGCAGGCAATGAGCTTGCGGAAAAAGAAGGTTTGACGCCTGCTCCTCACGACAATCATTGGAGCAAAGATCTTGAGGATAGACTTTTAGGGAAAAACCCCATCATTGATTTTCGCGAAGGCGCTTCTTTACCGTCTGTTAATCTCCTTCGTTTAGGCTGGCTCAAAGATCGTTTAGCTGAAAACTCTCCGATGCCGCTTTTTGCAAAAGTCGCCTTGGCTCAAAGCTGGATAAAAGAAATGGTAGCCGCCTATCCGGATAGCGGAATATGGCTTACGCAGTGGTATCGAGAAACAGATGAGATTCCAGAGTATCTTAAGGAAGCTATGGGCCCAGTAGAGGATGCGTTAAAGGTGGCCTGGTCTGATTATGATCATTGGAAATCCGTTGAAACATCTCAAAAACTTGCGACAGCACCGATGGCGAAGCAAGAATTCGCTGACAAAGGCCATGTGGTGAACATTCCGGAAATTGCTCAGGCACTTCTTGATACATCGTGGCTTGATGATGACAAAGATCCGATGGAAGCGGAAATGGGTCAATATGACCGCATTGATGGAATTGTCAGTCGTATATCTGAAGCACAAATGAATACAAGTGATTTTAATGCTCTCAGCGTGTTTCTTTTAATGAAATTGGAAGAACGAGACGCTCTTCGCGCTAACAAGCAATTGGCGGGACATCCTTTAGAACCTCTCGGAATTGCTAAAAGCATTGGATATTTTCTTGCCGCGTTTACCACGAAATCTTTTGTCTCTCCGGAAATTAAGCAAAGTGCCAGCCAGGCGATGGATACATATTATGATATCGTGGGTTCAGAGCTTGAAGAAGAATTCAGGGCGGATTTAGAGATTGCTGATCTAACCGAAACCGAACAACAAAAGCAAGAAAGAGCTCTTCGTCAAGAATCCGTTGAAAGATTAGCGAGAAACTTAGAAGAAACTGCTGCTCGTTTGGGTGACGTCTCAGCGGCCGACGCGTCACAAATGATCTTAAACTTCTGGCAAAATACACAAGGCGCGTCTATTGTTTTTGAGGCCGGTAAAATAGTTTTACAAAACGTTTCAAAACACGAAGATAGAATGGCTTTTGAGAACAATCTCTTGGCGCTTGCTTTACCTGCCGTTGATATCCGTCCGGACAATGATATTATAACAAGCCTTTTATTCGGCCGGGTAGCCGCGGATAGGGGTATTGCCGTAGATCAATTAGCAAATCAAATCTCTTCGTATTCTTCCACGATGTTCGGTGTTGATAGTGCTAAACAGGCTTCACGAGTTACGGAATGGATACAAAGAATTCAGGCGCAAGAATTAGCCTCAGCTCAGCAAGATCTTGGTTCGTCTTGGGGAATTAGCAGTGTTCCTATCGGCAAGAAATCATCTGTCGGTTCCGTCGTGGAAGCGGTCAGTATGCCGACGTGGATGAATGTTCTATCTAAGATCACAACAACGGCGGCTTCGCATAATTTGGTGGTGGTTGCTACACCAGCCAAGAAACAACTTTTAGTAAGAACGATCGAACAGGCGCAAGAAACAAATAAACCTGTTTATCGTGTTTCCGGCGAAAATATTTTCGTGCTGACTTTGGGCGAAAATAATTCCGTTGTGGAAACGCTCGTTGCCGATAAAACGATCATTGCCAAAGGCGGAATTATTTTCGCCCAGACTCAAGGCGAAGTTTTTAGCCTCGCGCAACTCGGCGAAAGTGTTCGCGCCAGCTTACACAATGCGCCGGTTATCTCCACAACCAAACCTCAAGCGCCTTCCGAAACCATTACGGTTGTTATGAAATTACCAAAATTTCAACCCGGAAAAGCCGACAAAGGCATGGTGGTATTACTGCAAAATGAAAGCGCACTTTCCGATACGAATTCAAAATACACATATGCTTTAACCGGCGGCGCGGTTCTTGAAACCCGTTGGCCGGATATTGCACAACTTGAAGATAAATCTATCTTGATGGAAGACGAAGAAGGATTAGGCTTAGCTTCCGAAACGACAGAATCTCGCCAGTGGATTGGCATGAACTTGCGCAATAAATTTTTGGAAAAATGGCTTGGTTTAGATACAAGCTTGCGGTCAATGAATGAAACCTTTAATACCAATGTGGTCAATGAAATTATCGGTTTAGCCGGCCATAATAAAGGTAAAGTTATCACTGTGGTGGATTGGGGCGTTGGAAGAGCCAGGGCTCTTATTGAAATTGCCAGAGAACTTAAACGAAAGAAAATTACCAATGTCCAGCTTGTTGGTTTTGCCAATATGTATCATGAAGAATGGCAAAAGGCTCCATCCGGCATCAGGTTTATTTTGGATACGGAAGAACATTTTACGGATTATTTTGAGCCCGGAGAGATCAATATTATTTTAAGTACTTTAGGAATGGCGCATTTGAATGAGAAATATGCGCCCCACTTACAGAATATCAGGCCATATTTGAATGAAACTGGATTTATTTTGCATGATTTTCTTATCCCCAGCAATATTCCAAGAAATTGGGCTCCGCATTTAAACGGGTATAAAGCAATTTTTGGAAAAGGTCATAATGGAACCAAGGAATTTGTTCGATTAAGGCCGATTCCTGTCGTATCAAGTACTGTTGTTCAACCGATTCAGCCAGCGATAGGCGTCTTGGCAGAAGATAAGGCCAGCATAAAGCAAATATTGCCAAATGTAGCCCAAGAATCGGCTTTACCTGCTATTCAGTTACAACAACCTTTAGAGCAAAGCCCGATATTGGCTCCGGCGCCGCTACAAATGCCTCTGCCAATGCCGGCGCTTATTATGGGAAGAGTGCAGGACTTTACTCAAGCCGTATTTCGCTTAGCACGTACTTCCTCTAATAAGAGCGCTGACAGTAGCACAAGAATTCCTTTAAGTGAAAAACGTGATCCGTTTGGCGCGGCTTCAGCAACAACCTCCATTCCTGCGCCTCAGGAAGAGCCTAATACTTCCAAGGGAAGCACTTCAGGAAAAGCCCCAACAGAAATAGCTGTAACGAAGCCGGATTTTGCCAAGCCGAACACGATCGTTGTTGCCAGCAACTCCGTAGAAAGCCCAGGATTTGCTGTTGAAAGACAGGTGAGGCATTTCAGTGGTTTAACCGTCAGACAAGATCCTGGTATTGTCTCGCTGTCCACCATTTCCGCAATGGTGCAGACAGAGCAAAGTATAAGCGCGGAACAAAAAACCACGGGAGTTAGCCTGTTGTTTGCTGCTTTAAGCAGACTGGCTCTAGAAATACGAAACAAAGCAGAAAAATTAAGCGTAAGCTTAATAACAAGCTCTGAAGGAAACTTCAGAACTGGTGGTGCGAGAGGTCTGCGCCAAGAAACACTAGCAGTGGCAGTTGAGATCTCCGGATTTGCCAAACCGTCCACTAGGATCTTTAGTGGAGATAAGGCGTCTGTTCGCTCTTTAGATGTTAACGGCCAGGATAATAGAGTAACTTCTGCTGATACCAGCCACACCCCTAAAGTCAGTGGAAGATTCTCATCCACCGTCAAGGATGAGAATACTCAATTATCTCAGATTCCCGGAGTCCGCCCTGAAGAAGGACGAATCGAAGCCGGGAATGTAAGCTTTAGCGCGGTAGCTTCCTATATATGGGGAAGATTAGCCGCCGCGTCTATGAACGCCCTTAGGGCGATCGTAGGTACTAACGAAGCTTATGCTGCTGAAGACGAACAAGGCCTTAAGGCAGTATCTGAAGTTACCGGTCAAGCTTCAGATATTACAAATAGACCAGGATCTTCACGAGAAATAGTTTCCAACATACCTCAAATCTCGCGAGAAAGCCACGCGGGATTCGTCTTGTCTAGTGAACCTTCCAATCTCGCTTCAAAAGCCCAGTTAGGCCAACAAACCAAATCCAACAATAAACCTACAAGCCACGGAGGTGTATTATGGATACTTTACAATTTAAGCATTTCATTGATTACCCCAAGGACGACTGCACGTTCGCTGCCGCCCGCGGGGAACAAAACAAGCTCTGCCTCTTCCTCATCCACAACAGCGGACGCGTCTACACGCGCCAACAAAATCGCTGGCATCCTCTGGCAGAGAATGAGCAAACTGTTGTTCGCCATCGCAGCGTCATTGCACGGCAACAAGGCGCCCCAAGCTTTACGTGTCATTCCCGCATTGAGATCTAACCTCAAGAAAATCGTAACCGCCTTAGTTGTCCTCGCCAAATTAATTGACGCTCAAGTTGCCCAGGCTGTTGAATTCGCTTATGACGCTTCCGGAAAACTTCAGGCCATCGTCCAAAACGGCGATACCTGGGGCCATATCTTAGAGAAAATGAGATTGGCCTACCAAATGGTCGATCCGCAAGGATATGTTCAATCGCTTCTCTCCGGAAGATTATTCAACGGCGCTTCTCATAAAGCCGACAGCCTTGCCGCAAGCGTAAATAATAATTTCAATCCTGATGTCATTCGCGTCGGAGAAAGCATCGATCTTTCCAATTTGCAATTGCCTGAAACGGTGCAAAACGCCTTAACCGGTGTCGAGCACGTTTCGGCAGTTGCTGATACGGCTGTTCAAACTGTGACAACGCCGGTTGTTCAAGATACAACCGTCATTGATACGTTAACCAAAGCTGCCGTGGATACATTCAACGCCGCTCAAGACACAGTTTTAAGCGTTGTTTCCCATGTCAGCTTTGCTGATCAAATCGCGAATATTATTCATCAGCCTTGGTTCATCTGGGTTGTTTTCGCCATGGTTTTCGCGGCGACTTTAAGTTTTGCCACTGATAAATTCGAAGATAAAGTGATCCGCCTCTTCAATCCCGCGTTTGAACGAATTGAAATGAGCTGGATCTTAACCGAACAGCAATTCCAAAGCCGAATTAACCGTGCGATCGAGATGTTGGTTAAATCCAACGAAGGATTAGAACCTACGGCTGACAGAGCTCCTGTTGCGCCGGTTACCGAACACCAAGAAGAATCCTTAGCTGAAATATTCCCGGGATTTATTTCCGACCGCGTCAGAACGACCGTCAACAAACAAAGAGCCGAGCGTTTGATCAAGATGCTTACTCGCATCAAAAACGATCTCGCCGAAGCCCGCGATAAAGTGTCGGTGAGACGTCGCGGCGAATACATCTATATCGTTGATCAGCTTCTGTTAAAGATCGCCCAAAACATTGAAGGCTACAGAGGCATGGAACAAGTTCTCCTGAGCACAATGGGAGTTTTAGATGAAATCAATCTTTCCAAGAAAGCCCAAGCCTTAGGCGAAGCGGCCCAAGCCAGAAATTACAACGAAGATGAAATGGTGAAATTAGCCGACGACCTTTCCGAAGGATTAACCAATGTGATTGCGTGGCTTTCTTTAGGATCTTGGCCGACGATTACCACCAGAGATTTTCCGCTTATTACGATCATTGATTGGATCCATGTTTCATTAAACGGATCTGCCTCTTCCGTGGCGGAAGGCAGATCCGATGTTGCCAACGGAACTCAAGCTTCTGTTATGCAGAATGACTTGAGTTCCGCGGCAACTAAAAGACGGATGACCGAAGAAACAAGAGAATTCATTGATGTCCTGATCGCCGAAATTGCGGAATTATTCACACTTTGGAACGAAGCCAACTCCAACGGCGCTGTTGACCAAGCGAAATTTATCGAATTTTACATCAAGGCCGGTAATTTAAGAAACTTCATCAATGATTCTTTTGACGCTACTGAAGATGAAACATTAAAAGCTTTGATCTCCGGTTTGATGGTAGGCGATGAATATAGCGTTCAAGATATGATGAATCCTTTAGCCGCTATTGTATTCGCCTTAGAAACATTCGGCAGAGGAGAGCTTGATGAACGCATTCAGATCAATCAAAGATTATCCAATTTAGGAAAGATCAAATCTTCATTAAAAGCCGTTCGTTCCTTAGGTCAATTGGTTATTGTTAATCATGAAGTCGGCGTAGACGAAGACTTCTCCATGACGATGGAATTAGTTGATTTCGCGCGGTCTTTAAACGGTCATTCTAACAGATTTAAAGTTGCCAACAACGGAGCCGAGGCCCTTCGGCCCCTCCCGAGGGATACCTCGGTCTCCGTGGCAGCTGAAAGCAAAAACGGCCAAAAAGACGCCGGCCGGGTGGTTCCTTTAAATAGAAATCAAAACAACGGTTCCGCTTTAGTTGATGATGTCCGTTATACCCGCGCGTATCGCGCCTTAGCCAATAAACCGGTAAGTGAATTATTAGATATTCTCTCCGGAAAGACTCGCAACACTGAAGACGCCGCCCAACAGCCTTTTGAACGCGGTGCCGCCGCTGATATCCTCGTGGAACGATTAGTTGCCAATGATGAAGATGCTCTTATCCGCTTACTCGCCGGTGAAACATTAACCCTAGAAGATGAAGAGATCAATCTCTTCGATTATTCCGAGATCGCCGAAGGCATTGCCTTTGATCTAAAGAAGGGTAAATACAATGAAGAGGAGATCATTAGCGCCATTCATCGTCTGTATGACGGCAAACGCGCCAAGCTCGCCTTAGCTAATTTAGAAGCCATCAAAGCTTTAACTGTTCTTATCTTCAATAAAAAAGACGAACAAGCTTTAGAATCCTATGACCGCCACATGGTTGAAGTCTTCACCTTAACGTATGAATTTCGTGAAGAAGAAGGAAGAGATTCCGGTAGAGACTTAACCGATGAAATTCAAAATGACGAACAAGCTTACAACCGCGCTTTACGCAATATCGAGCGTTTAGCCTCTAGACAGATCTTAGAAGCCGAGAATGAGTTAAATGATATTGCTAAAGAATTAAATGAAAAGCTGATGAATATTCTTCAAAGCGGCAAAAAATCCGCTCAAAAAGAAGCAGAAGAGATCATCAAAGCCTTAGGTTATTTATCCAAAGAATTAGATATTGAAAAACGCCGCATTGCTCTCGAACGTCAACTTCGAGAATTAGGATTTGAATTAGTGCGCCGTGGTGCTTTAACCGTAGACGCACGCGCGTTTTGGCTTTCTAACGGCACATTGGCAACGGAAGATTTAAGCATTGAAGACGAAAAAGTCCTGCCGTTCATTAAGGATGATATGAACGTTACCGCCTTGCAAGAAGCTTTAGACCGATTTGAAGATTTAACCAACAATCCGCAACTTTTTTACAATGCGATTTTAGCCCAAGAATTCTTAAGAGCTACCATTGATGTCTCGACACTTTATTTCATTCTTTCCAATCCGTCGGCCGCCGCACTTTACTTCGCCAACAATGAATATTTAGTTGATCCGGCCAAAATTGATGTCGTTAAGAAAACCGCTCAAGCGATTAAAGATCAGCCCGTTTATCTGGTTGCTGATAAAGATCAACTTAAAGGTTTGACCAAAGATCGTCCGTGGCTCAAGAGATTTTGGAAAACCACAAAGGGCAAAGAAGCTTTAGAACGTGGTACTTTAACTCAAAAACAAGCTAAAAAGTTATTCGGCCTTTCCGATTATTTTGTAGCGTCAATTTCTATCAATCAAGCGTTTGGGGCCGTACAGTCATTTTCAACCGAAGAAGAAAAAGCGATCTTCTTGAGTTTAGTGAGCGGCCGCTTAGACTTAACGGAAGAACAGTTAGGTGAGATCTGGAACCAGAATAACAGAACAATTTCCCTCAGTAAGATTTTAGAAGCCTCTGAAGAAGAAAGAGAAGTTATTCGCCGCAGTATAGGTCAACATCTTTCTAATAGAGATTTCATTAACGGAAATTCTATTGTCAGCTTTGATGAAAAAGATGAAGACGGCCAATTAAGATTATTCAAAGAGACTTTAGCGATTAGCCGCGTCTTACAGATGATGTTGATCGGTAATCGTCCTTTAAAAGATATTGTTGAATTGCTGAGCGAAAAACGTATTAAAGAAATAGCTACCGTTGCCGCTCATGACCGTTTAGCCGGGGAAGGTTTCCCGCGCACTAAAGGTGACGGTCAGCCATTACGTGAAAAAGATTCTTTGCTCAAACGCATCGGTTTACCGGTGGCGGTTGCTGTGGTCGGTACAATTGTTACGGTTGCCTTGATGGCGATCGCGATCGCACTTTTCGGTATTGACCCGACCATGCTTTCTGTTGGCGGGTTATTGACGACCATGAAAGACGCTGTGTTAGCTTTAGGTCAATTTGATCTTATGGCTTTTGTTGGATTCTTCGTTGGGGAACGTTGGTTGTGGATGGCTGTTGTCTGGCCGTCCGTTCTTCTCTACTTGGCCTATCACGAATATGGACACGCGATCACAGCCTTGCTATTTGGCGATAAGACAGAATCTTTACCTGAAAGAGCGACCGTTTGGAAGATTTGGAAGCACATTAGTTTTAAAGAAACGATTCTTAAACCGTTTTTAGGTATTAAAGTCGGCGCGGCTATTCCGGTCAGCGTCAACCATGACTACACGACTGGAAGCGAATATCGAAAAGTTATTTTTGCCGGCCCTGGGAATAACTTTAAATTATTCGCTGTTTCCGGGTTATTGCTTTTAGCTGTCATTGCTTTCTTCCCTGCATCCATCATGATCGGCGCGATCAGCCTCAAGCTTTTGATAACCATTGCCTTATCCAACAGTTTCTGGCTTAACTTATTCCTCTTTGTTATGAACCTCATTCCGCTTATCCCGGGCAAAGACGCCAGCGGAAATTATCTCAAAACAGACGCCACGCAATTACTTTTCGGTAAAGGCAATATGCCGCAATGGTTCGTAAGCGTGGTTGACCCGATCTTAAAATTGGCGTTTTCAGCAGGGCAGATCGCGCTCCTCTGGTTCTGGCCGGGCACGTATGGATTTGTGAACAATGAAACCGCCAAACAGGAAGTTGAATTAGCAGAAACTAAATCAGAAAAAACCAAGAACTCTTTTGTCGCTCCGAACTTCTTAACGGCAATTCTCGCCGCCTTAGCCGTAACGGCAGTTGCGGCTTTTGGCGCGCAAGGCGATGTTTGGCCGTGGGATGCCAGCATTTTAGGTATTTTATCCCCGATCATTATTTATGGCGGCACGATCCTTTTCGGAGTTTACTCATTAAGACAGAACTTTGTTTTCGCGCCGATCGCTATTTTCCTTTATTTCTTTGCTTATATAGATTTTAAAGCTATCAGCCCGTTGGCGCATGATTATTTCGCTAATGTCTTAGATCCGATGTGGTATACAAGCGTGGTTCTTGGTTTAGTTGAGATCGCCAGAAAATCTAAGATCATTGCCAAGTTCATGTTTAACGAACACAGTTCTCCGGAACAAAAGATCAGGCCCATTAAGCCTGTTAATCCTAATCTTTTCCCTGTGACGCTGATGGCCGTGACGGTTGCTTTAAGCATACAAGAATTCTTTAGCGACTTTATTAATCAGCACAATCTTTATTGGCTTACGTTGACCGAAGACATAGGGGATATCATTGCTTATGCGATCGGCGCAATGATATTCTGGGCTGCCGTAGCGCCGATCGTTTACAACTTAAAACGTGTTCAAAGATCAATCAAATACTTCACCCATCGATCAAAATTTTCCCCGGTTTTTGCATGGTTCAGAGAACATCTCAAAGACGCGTTCATCATTGCCATGATCATTGCCCCAAGCAGTAATCTCTTCGCCCAGACGACGGCTAGCACAACAGCTTCTCCCGACAACGGAGGCAGTATTTTAGCGGTAGGTGCAATTGCCGTAGTTATTGCCGCCATTGTCAAAGAAACAAAGAGAGTTCGCGCTGAAAAATCCACGCAAGAAGAAGTTCAAGAAGAGGCTGTTACAGAAGAACCCGCAACGGAAGAGATCTCAACAGAAGAAACCGTAGAGCCGGCTAAAACATTTGATGAATTGACTGAAGAAGAATTAAATGAGCAATTAATGAATGCACATCGCCGTATGATTTACAAAGCGGGATTTGGTTTTTACACCGAAGAAGATGTCAACGCGACCAGCGGAGAAGGTTTAGAGCCCGAAGAGGAAACACTACTTACTCCGGAGGAAAATTGGGCGGCCTTCCAGGAAAAGACGACCGCTGAAGAGTATTATGACGAACCACAATCTATTTTTGCTCTCGTCCGTGATGTTTATCGCCGTCATCCGAGATTGACCTCAGTGTTCTTAGGATTATCTTACTTGACCGGCATGTTGGTTGCGATGCCGTCGGATGTTTTCGCGGCCGAACAACATCCTTACGCTATTGAAGGCCCGGGCACATTTGGCGCTTCTAACTCAACCGAAGAATTTACGCCGGTGGTTGAGAATGATCCTACCGAAACAGCCCAATTAGAAACAAATAGAGCCTTAGATCTTAGCGCTGACCTCTTCACGTTAACTCCGAACGGGCATTTTGGCGACCATAGAACCAAGATGGTGGATGGAAAAGAAGTGAGTTACGAACACGGCGGTATTGATATTGCCGCTTCCGTTGGAACTCCGGTCATTGCGGCGCAGGGTGGCATCGTTGGTGTCGGTAACAGCGAAGATGGTTTCGGGCTTCACGTTTGGGTTGATAGCGGCGCTACGAAAGCTATTTATGCTCATTTAAGCGAAACAAATGTGAAAGCCGGCCAAGAAGTCAGCAAAGGCGACACTTTAGGTTTCACCGGTATCAGCGGTAATGCCAATAACACTACAACACCGCATTTGCATTTTGAAGTAAGAATCAATGGTAAAGCTGTTGATCCGGACGGATATTTAAGCAATAAAAATATCAGCTTCCCACTGGCCGCCTCCACAACGGCCGCGCTTGATTCCGCGGAAGCAAAACTTATCGCTGATTCTTTAGATGTTATCCACAACATCGAAGATATGCGAGAAGAATTGCGATCATGGGACAGCCTCGCCTTAAGCGATACGGTTCTTTCCTTAGAAAGAATTCATAAGTTAGATAATAGCATCTATGCCGTTATCTCAGCCCATGCCCGAAGCTTTGTTTCCTTACCTGACAGTGTTCAATCGAAGATCATTGATGACTACCAGAATATTTATGGAACCTATAATACAGGCGCAACCCGCTTAGGATTAGGTTTAGGATGGAATTGGAAACCGGGCAATGCCTTATATCATAAATCGCTCAATGGAGTTTTACCGGAATACCTTAAGGGTTTTGGTGTCAACGTTATTATCAATTCACCGTACACGCCGTATTTTGAATTGCTCAACCAAGGTTTGGGCGCCGATGAATCCTTCAAACACCTTTTCCGCGGACATTTGACCCTCGGTGAATTTGCCGGCGCCGTTTATATGATCGACGCCATATCCGGTGTTCGTAATCAAATTGTCAGCAATAAAATTGACCCCGAACAAAACGGCGGGATCTGGGAATCCACCGACAATTCTGTGTTCATTAATGCCTTAACCTTTAAACATACGAAATTCCATACCAATCCGGTCTTAAAAGACTCCAGCTTTATCGCTTCCGATAACGGTAATTTTTATCAATTCGGCCCGGCCGCCATTTTCCCTGATGTATTCAGAAAAGCACTTGGTTACGGCATTGGAAAGCAAATCTTCGGTGATGGACGTCAATCTTGGATCTTTGACGGCTATAGTGTTGCGTATATCCCAAGCCAATTAGAGGTCGCGTTCAACAGAATCGCCTATGACAACAAAGATAATAATTTAATGTATGTGATCGAACGCGGACAAAAAGGCGACAGCTTAATTGTCATTGATGAAAACGGCCGCGAAAGAAAAGATCCGGCCCAGTGGTATGTCTTTGGATTTAAATATAATCTTCAAGAATATATGGAAAGCAAAGGCAAGGCAGGAAAATACTTGGAATTTTCATCCACACGCTTTTTAACCAAAGAGGGAAGCGATGTTCCTTTGATCCAGACATTCATTGATGATCCTAAACATCCGGAAAATAAAGCCTGGGATATGCAGCCCGGCCAACGCTACATTGTTCCGTCGGCTAAGATGTTGGAAAATATCCAAAAACAATATAATATTTATGTCGGGTTTGATGAAAAAGGTAATCGTATCGTCGGTGCCGAGATCCATCCTATAACCGGCGAGATCCTGGCTACCTATTATGAAACCAGAGGCGTACCGTTAACTGTCAAACAAGTTCTCCCACATCGCGAAGGAATGAATGTTTTAGTGGACGGTGTGGCTGAAGCGGATGTCAACCCGGCGGGCGATCTTGGCCGCTACAATGATGGACGCGCCATTCATCCGGTCGTTATTTACAGCGAAGAAACAGCCCTGACCGATTATTGGTTCAACCGTGAAGACGTTGGCCAACAAGCGGATGTCATTGTAATGGGCGCCAGTGGAACCAGAACCGTGGCTGTGAATGATATGAGCGCGGTTTCATCAAGCGTCTTAACAGAATCTCAAGATGTTCTTTTAACCGTTCATGAAACCAGAGGAGATAGTTCTTACGCGGTGACATTACCTAAAGGTTTAACCGTTGTTACCGATACAACTATCGTTAAAGAAGGGGAAGTTGGCATCTTAGTTGCTAAGCCTAATCGTGTTCCTTTAGCCCGCGCTATCACGCCTCACGGAAGCTATTATCTTTATACGCAAGCCGAAATGGATGCGATCAACACGAAGGATCTGAGAACCGGTCAATCAATTATTTACCGCTGGTTTGATAAGAACGATGTTGTGACTGACTCAGTCATTATTACTCCTAAAGAAGGCCGCTTACCGCCAAAAGCCATTATCTCCGGCCCGCGCGTTAATCCGGCTGCCAACGAAGGCGGTATTTTAGAATACGGCGCTAATGTTCCTGATTTCAAAAAAGAACTTTATGAGCGTGATGCCTCTGGTGTCAGCATTGATAGTGAAGGTAACAGAACCTTCTACATAGATAGCTTACCGGTTACTCAAAGAACGACTGAAGTCGTTACGGATAGTGTTGTTATGCCTTTATCGTTTTACGTCAGCCAGATGTCAGCGGATGTAGAAAAATTAGATGAAGTCTTATCTTTAGCCGGATTGAACAGCGCTTCATTAGAACAATTAGCCAGACAATTAGCGGTAGAAAGATCCGCTATTGATTCGCTTCGCGGCCAATTTGATAATGCTCAACTTCTTTCTCAAGAAGCCGATTCTGCTTATATTCAGTTGCGCTCAAATGACATTGAAGAAGGATTAAGAAAACAAGGGCTTAGCTTTAATGAGATCATGAGAGCCATACCGGAAGAACAAGTGAAGCTTTCCTCCAAATTAAATATCTATCATTTCATTCACGAAGTAGCGACCTCTCGTGAGATGACATTCGATTCTTTATTGGCTGATATTAGAGTCCAAGCCGATACATTGGGCGCGGACAATGCAATTCGCGGATTACGCCAAGAATACTTTGCGGCCATGGATTCAAGCTCAGGAATTATTAAGGCCTCTGATCTCGACAGCCTCGAAGCTGATGTTGATAGAACCGATATCCTCATAGAGAACTTAAATCACCTTAGGAATCATGAAGGAACGATCATCCCGATCTCTGATATTTATAGCTGGAGCGATACAACACTTGATTCAGCAAATGCTGATTTAGCCCGTCATTTTGGTTATTTAGATACGCTTAATATCTGGCTTGAACGAGGCGACAGCTTATCTTATGCCAATATCCTTATGCCGGAAGATTCCATTGCGTCCGCGTTTCGTTACTTTGATGAAGATGATCAAACGCCTAACGCGCCGGTCATGGGAGCTGTCCAGCGTATTAATGAAGCCTTACCATTCTGGCAAGGCCAAGAAATCGTGTCTCGCGGACAACAGGGCGCATGGCATCAATTAACAGTGGATATGATCCACAATACACAAGTCGGTATTGGTATTGTTCAAAGACAAAGAGACAGAGTGGCTAATGATGCCATGGAATACGCTGTTGCTCCTGCCTTCTTTGAAATGCCTCAAGAGATCTTAACCGTTAAAAGAGACATTGAAATTGACTATATCGCCTGGAAAGAAAATACCATTCGTATCATCAACGACGCCTTAAATAATACGACCGTTAGCTACCACTTATTGCTTCCTATCTCTCCTTTGACTTGGCCGGCAGATAGCAAACGTCCCTTTGGCGTGTACACGATCCCTGAAACCAGAGATTATTACAATGACAGGCTTGACCCGGCGGTTGAAGAAAGCATTCCGCAAAGCATTGCATTCTGGAATGCCTTAAGAGACAGCCTGCCTGATTCTTTAGTCGAAGTAAGATCTTTAGCCGGCAGCCTCGCCCATAACTACGAACGCGAAGCGGAGCATATCATCCAATTTGGATATCCGGACTTAACAGCAGATTCATTGTTCCAGACGGGCAATACCAACGAAGAATCCATTATTGATGTTATTGTGAGAAAATTGGAATTCTACATCAATCAGCTTAACTATAAGAGTGAGCGCCTTGAATTGTTAAGACGGTTATACGCGTTCAATGATATCTTCTCTCATATCGGTTCTGATTCTGCCAGCGTTGAAGAATACAAAGATTATTGGACCAAACAAATAGAAGAATCCATTAAACGCATCAATGACCGCACCGGCGCCGGACGCGATCCGCTCGGAAATATGTTAAGCAGTTTAGGCGATCATGCTCAAGGAACTCGTCAGCAAATGCAGGGTATTCGCGCGGTTCATAATGCCGAACAAAATTCCAAAGAAGCCAATGATGCCGCTACCGCCGTTTTTGAAAGCTATTTAAAAGGCAATGAACAATATAACCGCATCTTAGGCGAAATAAGAGAGCGCGTTGCCGTTCAGATCAATGCCAACGATACATTATCCATCGGGGAAAAAGAAAATCTGGTCAAAGCGCTCGAAGAATATTTAGCGACTCTTGAACACGCCCCTCCGGCGGTTGTTCGCGTCGGCCGCAATTTACACGTCTTAGGCGAAGTTGTTCCTCTGGTTAACCTCGATCAATTCACCCTCAATAATCAAACCGCTCCTCAAGTTTGGCAATCTGTTATTAACCGGCTTACCGATAGCGATGGTAAACCCATTGTTTCCGCGTCCAATCAGATCGCCGCTTTTGATATTTTAAAAAGCTTAGGTGTTGGCGGTGTCAACGCCTTTGTCGGCCAGGTCCAGCCGGAAGCGCTTGGAATGGGTTCTAAATACGCCTTAGTCGGTATTGACCTGACCAATAAACAAGCGACACTGATTTCCAAGACCATCGCCGGAAAAATGCAAAGCTACAGCTTCAATGAGTGGCCTATCGATGGGTACACTGAAACACAAACCAGCCGTTACTTCGTTTTGATCCAGAATATCGGCGTGAATAATAAATCCAATACCGTTTATTTAGGCATTAGCGGTATTTTCCAAGCCGAAACATATCGTTCCAATGAATTAAAAATTAACAAAAAAAGCCAGGGCGTTGAAGAATATGAGGGTGATCTGGACCGCATTACCGGCTTAAACGGTATTTTGGATATTTCCACCAGCGGGCGCACCAATGTTATTTTAGAAGCCGGCCTTGCTCAATCCGAAGGCAATGTTAATTCTCGTATCGAAATTTTTGACGGTCTTACGGGCATTCTTGTCAACAGATCCGACGTTGCCTTAAAAGCCCAAGATCAATATAGTTTTGAGAAGGCGACCTTCAAGCTTCAGGCTTCGGATAACTTAACTTTAAACTTTTCTATTCTTAGCGAACAATTTGGCACCGATGATCTTTGGGGAAAAACAAAAGAACTTCATGGCGTTGCCGGTGCCGGATTAGATCTTGGCCCTATCACCATCAGTGTTGAACAGGCGGCTGATCTTAAAGGCGGAAAAACGCTCGACAGAACGACAGCCGGAATTCAATACAAATCTTTTAAGGGAACCTTTAGTTTTGTGGATGGAAAACCTGCCTGGATGGTAGAAGCTTCACCGGTTAAAGGCGTTCATGTTAACGTCGGACAAGCCTTCGATAGCCATTGGCGCGGCAGCGTATCCGCTTATCGGGATAATGGTGATGTTTCCGCCGGTGCCAGAGTGACAGCCGATCTTAACAATGGGCAAGTTATTCCCGGTGCATCTGTTGAAAAGACAATTGTTAAAGTCGGTGGAAAATCCAAAAATATTACAGAACTTCCTAACATTGTTGTTGCGCCGGTTGTAAGCGACACGCTAATTATGCCGGCTGAAATGAAGACGCAAGCTGACACATCCAGATTAGAAGTTACCGTTCCGGATTCATTCTACACCGTTACGGCGGATAGAACCTTAGACGGAGATATTTTTACCTACGGGCCTAGAGTGATTAGAGAACACTTAGCGGCTTTAACTGACAGCTCTTACGCCGGTTATGCCATATTCTTCGACGGAAAAGCGCCGCGTGCGGTGACAAGTGATGTTTATGATCTGGGCAAACCGCTTACGTTTATGAAACCAGAAGAATTAAAAGCGGCCGGTATTACCCGTGATGATTCCAGCAACTACTATATTCACGTGGAATATAAAGGCAAAACATATCCGATCAAAATTGGCGATGAAACCGGCCGCACCATGGTTATTACGCCAAAACGCGGCAGTGAATTATCCAGTGAATTACGTTCCGCTTATCCGATCATTGTCGAAGGCAATATCGCGACGATCGAGCGTGAATTAAGCTATGTCAGAGGATTTGGGGTTATTCGCGGAAGCTCCATTGCTGTCACACAACCGATGTTGCAGGCTTTAGTGGATGGAACCAATGGCCGCTTAAAGGGCATTGTCTTAGATAGAGTTGATGCAAATGGCGACCCTGTTTATCGCACCACCGTCGCCAATTACACCTCACCGTCCGGTAAATTCTACAAAGAAGCTCCATTAGAGCTTGGCCGTCAGGGCGTGGCGTTCATGAACTGGGTTCATGATAATTATTTCGCGATGGAAATCGGCCCCGAAGGAACTATCTATCATCGATATCCTGAAAGCCTTCGTAAATTAGATTTAAGACAAAAGAGTAATGAAGTTGTCAGTCTCCACTATGTTAATGGAAGAGATAGAGAACCTTATCCGGCTCCGTTCGAATTCTTACCGAAAGCTATCGAGAAAATGGCCGCAGATTCCGCTAAAGGCCTGATTTCCTTAAATTGGTTCAGTGTCACTGACAGCACGACTTCTGACAATAGAACTTGGTATATCCATAATAAATTAAGCCAATTTAAACAGGTTGATTCGTTCACAGGTAAAGGCAATCTCGTTCGTAGCCAACACACCGTTCAGCAAGAAGATATTCATGTCAACCCGATCACCTGGGATGAAGTTTATGCAACATCGCTTGATTCCTCGAGAGATCTTGGCGTTGATTCCTTATTTATTAGCCGTCAAAACGGACATAGCGGCTGGCAATACAATGTGACCGGTGTCTATGATATTCAAAGAAACGATTCAACCGTTATCAAAACGTTTATCAATCTTCGTGAAATTGATCGATGGGGCGGATATGCTCCTGTGGAAAGAACGGAATACGATAAAGTTTATGGTTACGTTAAAAATATGCAGATCGGATTTATCGAGCTTCCTGTCGGATATACGAAAGATACCGAATTATTAGCTCAAATCAACGGAGATATTTATTACTGGAGAGCGACCGATAGATACAACGAAGATTCCAAATTTATCCAGCGCGTTGTTGAATATCGTCCGGATCCTCAATCCAATTGGGCAAAGGCCTGGATCGCCGAACAAGGTGAGAATATTAGAGCCGGTTTGATTGATTCCGGAAAAGTCTTCCAGAACTCTGAAACAAACATAGCTCTTCGTTCATTAGGCATTGATGAAAACACTGTTCTTCAGCCGACCATCGTGACCAATAACTTTGGCGTTCAAACCATCGATTACCGCATTCCGTTTGACCACTTAGCCAGAAAATTCATAACGATCCGCATAGAACTCGGCAGAGTGTTGGAGATCATTGTTGCTGAACAATTTGATCCTCGCACGGGTGAATTAACAAGATCCTATAGCTTAACTCCGGATTATGAAGTCAAATCTACCTTTGGAACATTATCTGATTCCGCAGCTCAACAACGTGGATTAACGATCAGTGCCGGACAATTATTCAACCAGGGCGTTGAGGGTATCTTCAGCGATGTTTCCAACAGGAGATTTAATGATCCGACATTAAACCTTTGGGATGGTTTGAATAAGCTCGGTATCGCTCCGATGACACAATTATCTATTATTGAAGAAAAGCCGAGATTAATAAATATTGATGGGGCTTATTCTTCTATCGAGGGAAGATCAATTTACCATTATTTAGTTCCTAACGATAGCCGTGGCCGTGACATTGCCGCTATTTACGCCAATAACGATTTGGGCCTTAATCTTTGGTGGTTTGAAGCGCAGACCTTAGTTATTACCAACGGCGGAACCGACACAGTACGCATGCCGGAAGATCTTTTGCCGGGTGTTATGGTCGTTGAAAAAGGCCGTGAGCTTGGATTTGTGGAAATCTATAAAGGCCCTAATGATCGAGATCCTGCGTTTACGTTTGCCTATCAAGATACCTTGGATCGTGAGTTCATGATTTCCAGAGAAAAGTTGGGGCCGCTCACAATGTCTATGACGACCCCTGATGGATCACGGATCGCAATTGTTGGTAATGAGTATCATGTTCTCGATTCAAAATTCAAATCAAATGTCCTTTATTCTCCCGGTGGACGCCTCTTAGCCGAACGATATGCTTTTGTTCGTATGCAGATCATGAAAGAACAACTTGGCGTTGCCGTTAACGGAGTTGAAACAACCATTTATGATCCCACCGCTTCTTATCGCAAACCGGTATTCAGTTTCTTAGAAAATGGTGACTTAGTAAAAGTTTATAAGGATATTGATTTCAGTATCATTGGTGCCAAGCAGGCAAACGAGGAGTATGAGCTTGAATTACCCGATGGTATGTATCAAAAAACAGTCATCCTTATCGGTGAATCTGAAGGCATGGATGTTTCAAAAGTCTATGATCAGCAGTATACATATGTCGGCGATCACCAAGTTGATAAGATTAGGCCTCATTTACTCTGGCATTGGTTAAACCAGATCGGTATCTGGCGCGGTATATTGCTTTTAATATCGCTTTATATCGCCGGTGTTATGACCATCGGTAAATTACTCGCCTGGATCAAGCAACTATTCAGATCTCTATTTCCTAAGAAAAATATTATTGACCAAGTTGTTCTTAAACATACAGGTGATGAAATTAAGAATTTCTTGTCTGAAATTCAAAATTATCCATCTTATGGCTTCCAGAACGGCGTTGTTGACCAGGCCAAATATCTATTGTTAGCCGAAGTAAGCCGAAGATTATTTTCCGGTGAATCAATCGATGATATCCGAAAAGAATTCTTCCGTAGATACAAGCATGTTTGGTTTATTCCGGTTATGAAAGATGTGTTAAGCGCAGACGACTATGAAGCTGCGCTGAGAGAAATTGACCAATACGGATTAAGAGAGATGTACATTTATAATCTTATCAATCTTTCCGGAGATAAATTAGCCAACGTTACAGCGTCGTTTGATTTCTATCGGTTCTTCTCTGGTATGGAACTATTAAATAACGGTAATGATCAATTTGGATTACAAGCTGAAGCTGAAGCGGCGCTTTGGAGCAGGATTATTTTTGCTCATAGTGAGTCAGCAAAGAGCAAAACAAAATATGCGACCATCCATCATAATGATGTGGAAGGTTATTTTAGAACACCTGGATTTATTAAATTTTACCGTAACGGTGGCCGGGCTGAAATTGAAAGAGAATTGGCTAATGGCAATGACACGGTTAATAAAATCCTTCCTAAAGTTTATCCCGACATCAAGACATCTAAGTTTGGTCGTTTAGGCTGGTTTAGAGTTATCGTTAACTTTAAGAAGATTTTTGCGGTTCTTTACGGATCAATCATTCTTTCTTCTGTCGGATTGACATCCGGTATTCCGGCGGTCGGCTTGAATTTTACCGGAGTTATCGCATTTAGTTCGTGGGCTATCGGCGCTTTAATTGCTACAAGTGTTTTAGCTATTGCTTATTTCACAATTTGGTTTGTTGATAGACACAATCAGCAAGAGTATACATTAAAGAACCAAAGATATGGCGAAACCGTACCGTTCGAAGCAGGCTATAAAGATAATCCGCCGGATGGCACCTTGGGCCGTAAAGCCCGTGCTTCTTTAGTTATGGTGTTGACCTTAGGGGCTAAGATTTTTACGAACGTATTGATTTGGAGCTGGTTATCTAAGGCTTTCATTATCCTGCAAAATAGTAGCTGGAATATTCCGTGGGAACGGCTTACGGCTCTAATAGGGCCAATAGTTCCGGGCGGCCAGTATATTCTTATCGCTATCACATTCTCCATTTTCTTCATGATATTCCTTATGGATATATTCGCTTATTTCTACATTATCGAAGGAGCCTTAGGGTACTGGATCGCTAAATGGACCGGGGCTAACCGTATTAACAGCTGGGGCGGCAAAGGCATTTCATCTATTGCTTTAAGAGTTAAATCAGCGCTGACATTTATTGCGGCTGTTGCGGGTATTGTTTATTTGTCTCCTTGGAAAGCGGCCTTTATTGCCGGAGTGCACGGCTTGATTGCTTCCTCTTGGCTTTATCTTATCGGGGCTGTGGCTGCCATTGTGATTGGTATTATCGTTATTAATGCCTTGCTTGGCCGGATTGGTCTTGAAAAAATAGGCGGCGATACGGTTATTGATAAATTTAAAGCGGCGGCTAAAGGATTCCAAGAGAAAATCGTTCCTGCTTCTATTGTTGGTACTGATAGAGAACGCCGGGCTATTACCGAACAGGAAAAACTCGTTGCTTTTGCCAAAGCGTGGAACATGATCGTCAGCCAGTATTTGGAAGATGACCTCGCCTCTATTGAAGAAAAAGAAAGAATGTTATTTGTTATTGATGGCATAGATGAACATAATTTCTTAGCTGGAACAGTTACTCGTTGGCCGGATCTTTCCAAAGCCCCGGAAACACAACGCCTTCGCGCAAGAATCCAGTTTGTTCTCTCCACCTTCTTGATGGATATGGATCAAATGCCGATTTGGGAGAAGCTATATTTATTCAGCGTTGCGACACCGATCTTTGATGAGCCGATCATGTATCCATTCTCAGATAAAACAGTCGGGCAATATGATGCCATTAATGAAGCTTACAAAACTAAGGCGACGCTTTTAACGTACTTTATTACCAAACATCTTAATGAATGGGAAAACTTTAAGGCCCGTATACGTCGGGAATTCGAAAGCCTGAGATACAATCAGGCTGGATTTAAATGGACATATGGAACCGATGATGTTGATGCGGTTGAAAAAGATATTGAAGCCATAGAAAACTTACAATATGGACAAAAACTTGATATTACAAACGACCATCTGATTATTGAGGTAAGGCTTTGGGTCTCCTACCGCTATCAACCTTTAGCCCGTACCATTCGCGGTATTATGAATTATTATCAAATGTACACATGGCTTGCTAAGGTCAATTTCCCCACACCAGAAAGCTTAGGAATAGATTCTACGAGTACGGATGCAAAACAAGAATATGAACAAGAAATAAAAGAAAAAGTATCTGAAAAATTTGAATATGTTGTCGGCCATCAGCCGTATGGCGATTGGCTAAAAAGCACTGACCAGAGCAAAAAGTTAATTATCAACGATGTTAACTATATGCTTCGCAAATATCCCGGCTTAAGAGTCGCTTATTTAGCTAATCCTAGAGACGACAAGAATATGAACACCGATTATCACAGCCCTGATGTTGATACCTATGCCGGTGTTCTTTTAGAGTATCGTGAAGGGCCGGCTCAACCAGGAGAAACAGTTGTTGTTGTTTTCAACGATCACAGAGGCAAGGGAAGAATTGTTGAAGTGAGAAGAATTTATCTATCTTCGAAGCCTTTGGCCGGGCAGGGTAAACCGGTCAACCAAAACAATATATTTAGATTCACTCGCGGTGAAATTGTTCAGATGATGGATATGAATCAAGATATGTATTTGGAAGAAACTTTCAAAGCCCCTAACCTGATGGAAGAATTTAAAGATAATCGTGTCGCGATCGTCGGTTTCCCTGAAGATATCTTTACCGATGTGTCAACGCCGGCCGGTGCTGTTCACGCTTTTGGTGATCATACCTTCTCTACATTGGTTCAGCGTTCGCTTAACTGGATGGGTATTCGTTATCATTACGGGCATCCTGATTTTGTCAGAACAGTTTCTTTCCGTCAGTTAGGCCTTTTAAGTGCCCCGTGGGTTAACGAAGATATTTTTGGCGCTTACAAAGCGACGATGTACGGAGAAAAAGTCATTAATAGAGAAATTATGCAGGCGGCTAAAGCGCGTGAAGGTGTTTATGGCGGGTTACTTGGTATTTCTGATAAATTCGGTGCCGGTGCCGGCGAACAAGCCGTATCGTATGAAATCGCGCAGCATAATTCTTCGTCCATTATCGGGTTTTCCCGTTCCTTTATGCACTTTGTTGCTTCCATCGGTTATTTCTTAAGAAAATCTTTTGTGGTCATCCAAAATAATCTTTACGTTATAGTGGTGATTTTATTTGGAGCCAGTCTTTTCGTTACATTCCCCGATGAATTAGCCGCTGGTATCATTGGCCTTTTATTATCACAGGCCATTACCTTTACCGGATATTTCCAATTGGTTCTTGAGAAAACGTTTATTGACGGATCTATAGCGTTCGCAAGAGTATTTCCTAAAGCGGCCATTGTGTATATGTCGCTTGTTTACAATGCATTTTCTGTCGGTCAAAAGAAGGCCATGGTCAATAGCGGTGATTATGTTAAGACAGGCCGCAGAACCGGCCGTGAACATAGATTGCCTTTCATGTGGCTTGCCGGCGTTAAGGATCTTTTTACAGAAGGTGACTTATATTCTCAGATTAAGCTTCCTGGTTTCGGGTGGGTCGTTCCGGCTGTCTTAGCAATGGTCAGCGGTCTTTTCCTCTGGCAAAGCCCGGCGGCTATTTGGTCTTTATTCCCTATTCTCATGCTTGTTTCCGCTCTTATGGCTCCGTTTATCTTAAATCCTGGTTCTACGCCGGCGACAGTTGGAGCGTGGACATGGACTAAAATACATTTCACAGAAGATTTTGGTAATTTCTTTAAGAAGCTTGGTGCAGGAAATTGGATAGTAGGTGTTGTTGCACTCGTAGTTTCAGCGGGCTTAATAGCGGCAGGATTCTACTTCTTTGGCGACTATAAGTATTATGCCATCTTAGGAACAATCGTTATTTATGCCTTTATAGGTATTGTGAATGCCTTAGTTGTGAATGTAAAATGGCTTAAATGGGCCGAGTGGATTTTTAGCAAGTTAAAAATAGCAAGAGATTACTTTGATCTGTATGTGACTGGTACATTTATTATGACTGTGCTAACCCTCTTAGGGTTTGCGTTAATGTTGATTTACAATATCCCAGTTACTCTCGGCAATAAAATTAGAATGATCATTAAGAAAGATGCGCCAAAATTAGTTTCTGCCTCTATATTCTTAGCGGGCATTAGCGTAACATTATGGTGGTTCACTACCAAGATCCTTCCTCTCCTCCAACAAACGATCAGCTCTCATTCAAAAACGGCCGCATTCTTGATGATCTTAGGCGGAATTCTTGTCGGTTCATTCTTCAAAGGATTATCTGCTAAGGAGGCTGAAATGGAATTAACTATCCGCCGAGGTTATTTTATAAACGACGTTAAGAGTTTAATTAAGAAAGTGTTACCGGCAAAAGAAAATGATGCTAATAAAGATCCTCACAATACTTCTGCTAATGGCTTCATCCTTCCGCCCATGATGGCGATGGTAACGGCAGGTGGTATTTTAAGTTTATTTTGGACATTAATTTTGGCCCATCCTGTAGTGTCGTTTATTTTTGTAGCAATTATTTATTTTGCCCTGTATTCTTATCTTTTTTCAAGTGACAACTTTGACAATAAAAAGTTCAGCAGAATCTTCGTAATTTTAACGTTATCATTTATTGCTATATCTTATACCTTTGGCATTTATCATGATATTAGTCATCCTAGCACGGATCCAACTAGGGGGGCATGGATGGTATTCTTTATGGTGTTTGCATACATCTTCTCAGTCACATTGTCTCCAATTATTTATGGAGTTTTATATGTTTTTGAAGCAATCATTGCAATATCGAAAGACAAGCATAATGCGCGAGAAATAGAAGAAATTACACGTGTTCTTGGTAGACATCAAATTGAATCAACAGAAGATAATATAAAGATATTTAGAATGTATGAGAACAATATTAGAAAGACTCAATTAGCCATTGAAGTATTGTCTATCTTAAAGAAAACATTGCCTCTCAACTTGGCGTGGGATTATTTGCGTGAAGCATTGAGAATTCGAGAAGAAGGTCATAACTTTGAAGTTGTGTATTCTCCTGAAAAAGGCCATAGAGAAGAAGGGCATTATCTTGGAGTTGAAAAGGAATGGGATGTTAGCTATATGACTTGGATTGAAAGTGAAAAATGGAGTGAGCCCAAGTGGGTAGTTGATGTTCCGGCACGAGTTAAGATTATTAAAACCACACCGATTAATAATAAAAATAATTCTCTATCTTCCTCCGCCAACGGCTTTACATTGCCGTCTGTAATGGCGACGATTGTAATGGTAGCGGGGGCGATAAGCGCCATTTTTGCTTCCAATATCGTTGCCGGGGCGCTTAGCGCCCTTATCGTTCTCGCCGGCCTCGGCATCTTGGCCAGAGAGCGCGGCTGGTTCGCTATAAAGACGTCTGCTCCGAACAATGTTGCGGCTGATCTAAAAGCCAATTTGCTTCCGACCATTGCCCGCCTCATTGAACCTATCAAAGCCGAATTAGAAAACCTCATCAATCAATACAATAGCGCCAAAGCCTCAAAAGACGAAGAAGCTGTTAAAGCCGCCGAAGCCGCCATTAATAAGATCATTGACCGCATCAATGCCTTTGACACTATTGCTCCAAGCGAATTAAGTTTGGCCGAAATCCTCTCTTTAGACGATTTCTTAAAGAAACCCGGCCATAACTTCTTTATTACCTTAGCCCAAAGAGCCTTATTATACGGCCAATATATTCCTCAATTTATTTTCGCCGGGGCCGCCACACGCCTTAACCGTGGCCCTATGTATGGCATTGATATTTGGGAACTTGCCGAAGAAGCCGGCTTAGCTAGCGTCGATGAGGCTCAATTCCGTTTAGGCATGGGCCCGCGACAACTGATCGCTTATCGTATGGCTTTAGAAAAATTAGCCGTTGAATTTAACCTTGATCCGGTGGCCGTTTTAGGGCGTCAAACCATCATTGTCCACACCAATGAAGATGTTCATGAAAGCATTGTCCGTGATTTCACCGAAAATCATTTCTACGGATTTAATCCGGAAAGAATTTACTTTATCGTTCAGCCGACCTTAAACGGCTATTCCTTAAAAGACGGCCAGCTTATCTTCGCCGCCGAAAGTCCGGAAATCCCCTATGGTCATGGTTATGGCATTATGCAGCTTAAGGTTGTTGGAGAATTTACCCAACTCGTGAAAGTTGCCGATAGTGAAAAAGATATTTTATCTCTGCTAGACGGCAATGCCTTTATGGGAAGCCACCGTATCAATGACTTAACCAAATTTTTGGTGGATGAAGTTATCAATATTGAAAAATTAGCTTACGGCATTTATCTGATCACAATCAAAGGCCACGATATTGTGGGCGAACTGGTAGAAAATCCGGGAAAACAAAAAGGCGGCAATGCCTTGCGAAGCAAGTCGGGTAAGAATTTCCTTATTGAAACATCCAACGTTAAGGGAAGCGAAGAATTAACCGCTTTAATTGATGAAGCCGGCCGTTTGGGTGCACCGTATAATGCCTTCAGACTTTTGTATCAAGTTAAGAGCCTGCGCAAACTCTTACGTAATGACCTTCCTTATAATCTGCGTTTCAAAGGCGGTTTCCTCTACTTAGAAGCGGTGACCGGTGATATTACGCAAATGGCTGAGGCCAACGCGGTATTCTTCAAACGTGACGGCGACATCATCCATGATTTTAAAGAACCGAAGAATTTACCCGATGCCTTGAATCATTTAAGAAGCCAAGACGCTTTACTGGCCGCAACAACCATTGGGTCGGGCCGGGACAGCTGGGTTTCTGTTTTAGCACAGGCTCACGCCTACCGTTCACAAGATAGTTTCACCAATTATGTTCCCGTCCATTTGCAGGAATTAACCGAAAACGGAACTAACTTTAACGGCTCCAAAGTGAATAGCTATCCGCATAGTTTAAAAGCAGCCGATAGAGTTTCCTTGAACGAATTTCGTTTAAGTGCCGTGTTTACCCAATGGCGTCAAAAGGCTGAGCAATTAGTGGTCTCCGGCGGGTTGATCGCTCAAATGCTTTTTGCCGGCGGGGCAACGCGTGCCGCGGCTATTTTAGGCGGCGGGGCCAAATATTTATTCAATCCGCATCAATTGATGCAAAAAGATGTTGCCGAAATGGCCGGATGGGATGTGGAAGAAAAATTAAATGATGCGGCCAAGCAAGAGCTTAATGAAAAAATTATGAAAGCCAAGTATGACGCCGAGTCGATGATCAAGGCGGGCGTGCACGCGCAATATGATATTAGTGAAAAAGAATTAGATGAATATGTCGCTTACCGCTTTCTAGTTTATATGCAACAAACATATCCGCAATTTAAAAACACGCAGAACTTTTCTTTAGGTGCTCGCCTTTTGATCCAATACCGCTTAGAGCTTGAGCAATTAGCCGGGGAAAACGGTCTTAACATTGCGGAAGTTATCCGTAATGCCAAAGTTATTATTCACGTTAATGATGCGACGGGCGCGCAGATCATGGAAGAATTTGTTAACTATCGCTTCTTCGGATTTAACCCGGAAAACATGCTGTTCATCATTCAGCACACATTTGAAGGTTACCGCCATGCTGAATCAGGATTTACAAAATATGTCAGAGAAAATGGCGTGTCGTTCCGCCGTCCGTTCGGGCATGGATATACATTGATGCAAACAGTTCACGGCGGTAGCGCCTTAAAGGTATTGGCGAGCGATAGCAGTAATGAACGTATCCGCGAAGCAGCCCTAGCATACTTTTTAAGTCAATATCAATCGTCAAACGAAGATCTGCCGTTGATCATGAATAATACCAATGTGGATGACCTGGTGAAGCTTTCTACTTCCATCGACTTAGACCGCTTAGCGCTTGTTCTTTATTTAATGAGTCAGGGACATAATGTAGTTATTGAGACCGTGCGTAACGAAAAAGGCCAAAAAGGCGGCAGCTGGGTGGAAGATCTATCCAACGGCCAAAGAATGTTGGTGGAAGGCCTCAACTTAAAATATCACGAGTTAGTTTTCAATAATCAAACCAATCAATATGAGCTCGTCAGAAAAGATGAAGTTGACTTATCTATCCATCGCGTGATCTCTGAAAAGATCGATCAAAAAGAAAATCCAGAATACATTAAATTCTTTAAGGAAGAAATTGGCTTAAACCGCATGGCGAATTATTACAAAGCCGAGGCGTTGTTGCGTTATTTGCCGGCTTACGGATTGCCAAATTATTTGGATGTTCGCGAAGATAAAGAAGCCGATGGCCTGCCGCAGGTTCTATTTATGGAATCCATTACCGGCGACGTGACGCAAATTGCCGAAATGAATCCGGTGGCCTTCCAGGAAGACGGCGCGGTGATCAAAACATTTAAATCGACCTTTGATGCCGTTCAAACCGCCGAAGAGATGTTAAAGCAAGACGCGGCCAATACAGGGCGCGCTGCGCTTGGCGCTTTTGTTCCGTCTTTAGGATTATCGTTCGAATTTATTCCGGTGTCTCGTTATAGCGAACAACCATCATTTAAAGAAATGATTTCCAGCATAGCGCCGGAAAAGATGTTTGACTGGAACGGAATGTTAACGGAATGGGCTGATGCTCAACTTACCAGCGAAGCTTCTTTTGAAATGAATTTTATTCTAGCCAAAAACGGCAAGGAAGTTGCCGGTTATTTGGTGTATTTATTGACGGATGATGAGGCTCAGCTTAACTTTATTGCCGTACGAAAAGAATATCGTAAATCCGGAATCGGCCTTGCCTTGGTCAAAGAATATATCAGCTTCCTTCAGGTTAATAAAAAGAACAGAATGACCGTATCGACCGAATACGACAATGTTGGTATGCAGAAAACTTTAGAAAGATTAGAACAACAAGGGTTGGTGCGTCTTTCCCGCGATTTTGGCCCCGGCAACTCTTGGATGTATACAGTGGTGTTTGTGGAAGATGTTCATAAGGATTTCGGCAAACAAGGGCAAGAGGAAGCTTTTATCTTTATTCCGGCCGCTTTTGGTTTTGCATTAGGGATCTTGATCGTCCTCGCGCGTAATGCCGCGAATAAAAATGGAAAAACTAATTTAAAAAATAATCGAATTGGGCAGTTGCAGGCATCTAAAAATGGTTCCAATCTTTCCGTGGCTGGATTGGGGAATCAGCCTGCAACTGCCTCTCGTATCCCGTTCGATATTTTTGATGATCACGGCGGAACGTTTTCTGTCATCAAGCAGGCTATCCGTCAAGGCGTGATCTCCAATCATTTACCGCATGTCCTTCTTGATTATCATAGCGATGATACGCATATTATCGGGATTTTAACCAATAGCCGCGCCGTAGAGATCGACTGCGGCAATTGGATAGGATTCTTACTCAGATTTAATTTGGTCGGCAATGTGTATTGGATTTATCCCAAGCACGGCCGCATAGTCCTTTCCGAAGATATGGACCATTGGTCGGCCGTTTCCAGCGACTTAGAAGCGGTCATGCGCGGCAATGCGCCTAATTTTACCGAAGGCATTATCCTGAATATTGACCTGGACTATATTTTAACCAAAGGCATTCTTGGCCAACACGCTCGTGAACTTCGCCCCGGCGAAGTAGCCCAGGAAGTTCACAATATCTTCGTAACTATTTCTCGCTATACGACGATAAGGCAAGTGATCGCCGCAACATCACGATTGTATTCTACCTCAGATCATAAATTGGTTGCGGAATTCCACGAAGCGCTAATGAAAGAAGTGGCCGATTTGCGTGCCAACGGCGGGCGGGTTTCTCTTAATGCGTTTACATTCATGCCCGTTTTGGCGATGATGGATCTTAACGGAATTTTAAGTTCAGACGGCTTTAAAACACTCGCGCTTTCGTTAGCCGTGGTGGCTTTGGCCTGGGTTATTAATTATAAAGAGATCAAAAATGAAAAAGTTTTGGCACGCATTATTCTCAAATCCTATGGAATAAAAACTCCAACGCCTTGGCAAGTGCGTTTCTTAAGGCGCCACGGCGAGGCTAAAGCGGTTCAAGTGATTTTAGGCGAAAAAGCTATTGAGATCTTAGGAAAGCAATTATTAAGAAAAGAAAAAGAACAAAAGTTTAAGCTTGATACCATTGAAGCTTTAGGTGAATTTGGCACTCATCAGGCTATCGTATATATTATTCAAATTTTAGATGATGTAAGTTTACGTGAAACAGTCGTCAAAGTCATTGCCGCGAAAGCCGGCCGGGAAGATATCGAACGATCCATTGAGCAATTACAAAAATCAGCCCGGAGAGCTTTAAGTATTCCCGTAAGGTCAAACGGCATAACGACATTTCCTCTTCATGACGCTATCGAAAAAGACATTAAAACATTACAAAAATCCCTTGGGCGTATCTTGGCTCAGGAGCGGCAATCTTCCATTGAAAAAGCCATTGTTGATTTGAAAAAACTGAAAAGCGATTACCGTGATGAGCTTCCCAATAGTGTTGTTCATAGCACCGATGGCGTTAACTATAAGGCTCAGCGCGGCTGGTGGTCTCTGGTTTTTGGAAAAATTGGCCTGATCGTCATGAAAAAACTTATCAACGACTCTAAAACGATCGCCGCCTTTGAAACTTTTGAAAATAAATATGATTCTGCCGAATTCCACGCGGTAGGCAGACTTACGACCCGTGAAGAAATAGAAGAAGCCAACGCCATGATCAATACGGTCATCGCCGCTTTAGAACGTGAACTCACCAAAAAAATTGCTCTCAACGCGTTCACGTTTATGCCGGTTCTGGGAATTTTTGGCGGATTAACATCTTCCTTAAACGGTTTGTTGAGCAATGAAGATAATGTTCTTTTAGGAATGAAGATTGTGATCGCGGCTTCTCTCGCGCTGACGATAGCGATGATCATTGCTAAATCAAATTTAAAATCTGCCTGGAAACGCCGTCATCACAATCACAAGTTTGCCGCCAAGACATTTATGATCGGGTTTGTGGCGACGATATTTACGTTCGGATTTTACGTTATCGAAAGTTCACCCATCGTGCTTTACGTGGGCGCGGGCGTTGCGATTTTAACTCTCGCGACGGCTATGTTGCCGAGTGTGACGCTTAGTTATCGCATGAAACATTATCATTCTAGAAGTGATCGAGGATTTTTTGACCCGACAACAATTGTTGCGGCGACGATCGCTATGTTAGCCGGATTATTCTTAAATCTTAAAGGATTTGTGGAAAGTTTTGTTGCGTCCCATCCGATCATTTTTAGTCTGGCCGTCGCGAAAATAATGGCAACGATTGTCGTGAGTGCTATTGTTTACCGCAAGTTCGGTTGGAAGGGTGTTAAAAACTTTGCCGTCAAAACGATCAAATTCGTATCTAAATTGGCTTTGGATATTGTTGTCGGAACCGTTCTTCTTACTTTGCTTGTCACGATCTTTGCTTCAACGCTGATTGGCCTGGGAGCATTCTTTGCTTATATTAGGCTACGTAGTCTTTGGGATATGACGAAGACCCAAAGAACTCAAGAGACCCAATCAACCCAAAAGACCCAAGAAACTCAAAAGATCCGCGAGCTCACCGACGTTCAAATCCGTGCTTTGATCATAGAAAAATTAGGCGATTGGGTGATTAATTACTTAAAAGAAGAGAAGATCGATCCGAATACGCTGACCACGCAAGAACATATTGATACGGTGCGCGCTCTTCTTCAAAACGGTGATGATTTTGGTGCCGGGTTAATGTTTGCGAAAGAGGCAGGATTGTTTGTTAATGATCAAGGTCGACTGGTTGAATCCGAAGGTATGGAAGCGCAGATACAAATTGTTCCTATGGTCAAATTTGATCCCAAGAGCTCTAAGGGTTCCGATCAAAACTCCGGCCAAAACCTCGCCGCGTTTGTGCTGGGGTTAGGAATTTCCGGAATCGTTTCTTTGCTTAGAGATTGGTTTGTAAAAATAGGGGACAGAGTTAAAGGCTCAGCGTATAGCGTATGGCGTTTAGCGAATAAAAATATTGGGCTGCTGCCGGCGAATAAAAATGATTCCAATCTTTCCGTGGCTGGATTGGGGAATCACCCGGCAGCAGCCTTTATTTCAAATTCTAGTGTCAGCGCTCTTCACAGCTTCGCGTTTGTTCCTGTGGCGGTTTTTGGCTTTGTAGCGACGCAGGGAGATTCCAGATCCCAATCATTATTCAATAACGGAGATTTAACGCCGAGAGCAGAAGAAGTGCGAAGCTTAGATTTCTCAAAAGTAAAAAGAGTCTTCATTTATGCCGGGACCGGAACATGGGGAAAGATGTTGGCTTACTTACCGATCATCGCAAAAACACTTTCGCATAATTTCCCGAATTTAGAGAATTTGAGCATCTTTGCCTTGAGTTTAAACGGCATGGAGGATCCCTATCGAGAATTAAACGATCACAAGACAGCTCGTTTTGCCCAGCTTGATATGCCTAGCCTTTATCAGATATCGACATTACGTGACGTGATCTTCCCGTTGTACGACATGGTTATCAATATGCATGGCATTGATATTTACGGCGGTAATGTGATCAATATTTTAAGCGGTCAAACATGGGGCAGATTAGATGCTCATGTGGGTATTCGCGCCGCTTTATTAGAATATGGATTTGAGCTTCCCAGCGAAACAGATATTCTGCCGAGCTTCTCTCAAACTCAGAAAATCGTTCGGGATTTCTTTACCGGAAACAGTATTTCCTCTACATCGCCGGTTATTTTCGTTAACTTCTTAGCTAGTACATCATCCGAAGATTCATCCAGGCAAAATTGGGCCGGGATCATTGAACAGCTTTTGCAAAAAGGCTTCACGGTGATCGTTAATACCAATATTGAAAATGTGGTTTCGGCGCGTTTAAGATATTTGATCGAAGGATTTTCGCAACACCCTAACGTAAAGCTTTGGGATATCAGCCGCCAAGTCAACACCGACTGGGAAAGCCGCGCGGCCACTATTGAGCTTTTACGCCAAGTTAACCAAGTGGTGACCATCGATACAGCTATTGTTCACGCCGCTTACTTAGTCAAAACTCCAACGGTTGTCGTGACAACTGATTTTTCTCATGGCTGGATCCCGAACTCTTCCGAGCGTTTCGGCGTTGTCTCCGTTGAGCAAAAAAATCTAGTTGAGAAAGTTACGGCAGAAGTCGGACGCACTTCAAAGCTTTTCGCTTTTGGCCCGATTGTTTTTGGCTTGGGAATCCAAAACATATTCAAATATATTAAAAGTCAGCTCTTAGGGCTTAACAAAAATGGATTTATCAGTGATCATTACTGGCAGAAACAAGATATCGGCTTTGGGTCTTTACTATACTTCGTTTACTCTATTTTTGCTTCTTTCATCGCGTTAAAAATCGAAGATAACATTGGAATAGCGTTGGATTTATCGCGCATCACCATGATGAGCGCCGTTGTTGCCGCTACTACGTTTAGCGTTCCCGTTATTCATGCCTTGATGCACATCATTCCGGCATGGTTGATGAGCCGATATAATGTGCGGCACCACAGAAGCGAACGTGCGACTGATTCTCAACGCCTCATTGTGTTATTTGCGCCGCTGGCCACTCACTTCCTTTTTGTTGCCGGCGGCATCACGATATTCTTTGTTAATTCAGTTTCTCTCAAAATATTAATTGGTATTCAAACATTCTTCCATTTATCAGAATTACTGGGCTGTTCCATAAAAACAGACGGGCCGGCCATTAAACGCATTACGGGCAAATCATTAATACGGTCTATTTTAGATTTAGGGACGTTTCTGCCGCAGCGCTCAGAACTGTCCCCGAATTCACAGGCTATAGCTCAAAGGGACAGTTCTGAGATACAGAACAGAAACGTCCCTAATGAGTTATCCACAGGCGAAAGAACGGGACTTTTCAGTTTTACTCCAAGCTTTTTTGGATTTGGAATATTTGGTTTTGTTATCGCCGATGACACGCTGGGGCCGATGTTAAATAGCATCAGAACATCCGGCAAACCGATCGTGACCGATGTTTCCCTGGAAGCCTTCTTACCGGAATTAAAAGGCCTGGCTCAAAAAGCCCTAGCCGCCGGCGGGCTTGGATTTTTAACCGGCGAAACCTGGGGTGCATATCATCTCTTGAAAAAATTCTCCGCTATCGGCGTGATGCCGCTTTACGAAGGTTATTACGACGCGCAGGGAAGCCGTGTCCAGATCAATTGGCAAAATGAATCCGGCATCAAACCGGTGGTGATCTTAGATAACCGCAATCAACTCGTGCCGCTTACCTTTAGTGTTGATTTCAATCATCATCCGCATAATACCGTACAGGTTTATTGGATCAATCGTAATGGTATTCCGATATTCTTGATCCGCCATTTAGGCGAAGATTCTATCTTCAACCGCCTGTATCCCGGCGATGAACGCCAGACGCGCCAATTCGGCTTTTTTGCCCGCGCCTATGTGGAATTAATGAAGCAATTAGAGATCCACCCCAATGTCGCGCGGCTCAATGAACCACAATTGGTTTTTGTGGCGACCGCTATGAAAAATGATATTGACTGGTTCAATAGCCAAAACCAGAAAAGTATTTTTGATAAAACAAAAATTGTAATGACTACTCACACTCCCGAACGCGCGGCGCTTCCTTCTTGGCCGGCCCAGTGGCTTAAAACCTTATTAGGGCCGGATCTGATCCGCGATTGGGATGGAGCCAGAGAAGTTGTTGCCGATGGTTATGTTGCCCACGCGGCTATTGGTTTGGCGCGCATGGCCAATGTCATCAACGGCGTTGCCGAAGAACACGCCGAAATCACAAAGATCGTTGTCCTCCCAGAATTTAAAGAAAAGATCGTCGGGATCGTTAACGGCTCAGACCCCACCCTTTGGTATTCCGGCGATTTAAGAGAATATGTTAAAGAGCTGGATTCTTTAGAAAATATTTCCGGACAAAAACTCTTTGAGATCGGTCAAAGACAAAAGAGCGTCCTTAATGATTTTATGAGTGAAAATTTTGGCGCAGAATTCACCTTTAACGACACAAGCCGTCCTTTGGTCGGTTTGGTGCGCCGTTTAGTGGCTTACAAAGAACAAGGCATCATCATTCCTCTGATCAAATGGATCACCGGGGAGCCCGATCAAATGTATCAAACGCCGTGGGGAGAAAAACCGGGATTAGGGGCTAATGTTCTTATCGGCGGGCGCGGCTTGGATGATATCGGGCGTCATTGGGTTTGGCAATTCAGGTCCATGATGGAAGATCCCGCACTAAAGGGTAAATTTGTTTTCGTTTCCGAAAGCGGCATTGATTTTATGCAAAAGGCTATTGCCGCCAGTGATGTTTGGGTCAGTATGCCGCGCCCCACCAGAGAAGCCTGCGGCACCAGCGACCAGCGTGCGGCTTTTAATGGCCATTACAATATCGCAACAGCTACCGGCGGGCCGCTTGAATATATTATTCACGGTCAAACAGGATGGTTTTTAGATGTGTTCAAGGGATGGAATTTTGAAGATGTTGTCCGCCGCTTTGAATCCGGGGACGGAAATATCATTCGCACCTTCGAAGAACAAGGTATGTTGCAATTAGCCCAACATTTAACAGAAGCAATAACTTCATATCGTCAATACCATGCAGGCCGGTCAACGTTATGGATCGATGGAATGAAACAAGCTTTTATCGGCGCGCATCAAAAAGTTGACATTGCGGTTATGATCCAAAAATACGGATTATTATTTGAAAGCGCTTTAGACAATACTGGTGCCGTCGGATACAGAGAAAAAACTCAAAAACTTCATTCGTTTGCGCCTCTTATGTTTTTATTTTTTGGAATATGGGGAACCGTTTTCTCGCAAGAATCCACATTTGATTTTAGAGGCCTTCAATTTATTGATCCTAACAATTTTATCCCCGCGCCTATCCGTAACCGCGTGCGCCGCGCTTTATCCAGCCAATTAGGCGAAACAAACTTTTTAGCCCGAGCGCTTCTCAATGTTTTTAGTGATGATCATTTCATTAAAGAGATCTTATCTGACGGACAAATCCCCGAAGGCGCTGTTATCACCGTGCAGTCGGCTACCGAAGGCAGTGAATCACTTGCTCGTATGGAGCGCGTTGCCCGAGAAGAAGGAAAGCTCCCCTTATCGTTAACGGCCAAATTGCCTTACCAGAACAGAATGAAGGTTTATCATTTAGGTATTTATGCGATTTCCAAGCAGCAACTTGCCATGCCAGCCGAGGATATTTCTCGCCTTTTTGAAACCATTGAAGCGGTCAATGAAGAGCATCGTTTAGGTTATCGATTTTTCCTTAAGCCAGGTGCTTTTACATTAGAAAACAATACCGGAATTTATCTGCATGAAAGCCGCAACGGATTTTCCAATTTACAAATGTTGTATCAATATCCGGCGCAATTTACCCATCGTAATCCTCTCAATATTAAGATGATGATCGTTCATTACGCCGAGGCTTGGATGAGATTAGCCATGTTATCAGGAGAGTTTGACGGTTATTATTTAGCGAATATGCCAACAACCGATAAGGTTTGGATGGACTTTAACTTTAATCGTTTAGTTTTAGATCCCAGCATCATGTTTAATTTGCAGGAAACAGAAAAACTCGAATTTCTTATTGTGCTTTTGGATTATAGTTCGGTTTCCTTGGAAGATGATGAACAGCCGTACAGCAATATATATGATTATGTCGGCTGGTTATTAAGCGGTATGGCGGAAGTTGTCGGAACGACTCGCGCGAAGAATATCTTAGAATTTTTATCCGAATATTTGAAGCGCTTTGGAAATTCTGATGATGAGAAGTTTAACGAACGCCACAGAAGCGAAATTGAGATCTTGGCGGCTATCGCGCGCCATAATCATCATGATCAAGAAGCCGAACGGCTGTACGCAAAGGTCAATGGCAGTATCCGTTATAGAAATGATGTTGTTTTTATAGACACAGAAGCAAGATTAATTCGGATCGCCTTCGATGAAAACGGGGAAGATGTTCAAGGAGCGAGCCCAATCAATGCCTTTGTCCCGGGATTTGGTATTTCTGGAGTTTTCGGTTTTGTCGCCCAATTAAATTGGACTTATAGCCTGGTATCTCCTTGGGTTGAGATGGTCAGATACCCAGAGGAACATCCTTTTCCAAAAACGGAAAATCAAAAAAATTACCTGAAAAATAATTTTGCGGTTCGCCGGATCTTCGTAGAATTCTTACGCAATATTGAACTCAAAAGCTTAAAAGACATCGTCGAGCTTATGCTTAAACTTAATACGACCATGATCTTAGGCGAAGACGGCAATACCGTTTACCGAGTTAAGCATTACAACGAAGCCGACATGAGAGATGTTGCCGGAGAATTTATCCAGGAGCATGAGGTCATCGAGCAACAATTAGGACGTGTTTTAGCTGGCTTACGAAAACTAATGAATATTGCACCGGAAAGTCAAAATTTGGAAGCCGCGGTTGAAGTGATCGCCGTTGACGTCGTTACAAACCTTTACTCAAGCTGGTTATTTAGGCAAGTTAACAATTCGATATATATGAATATTGCCAACGCCTTGTTGCGCTTGTACGGACTTAACGGAATAAGCCACAATCGCATTGATCTTTCTTTCTTGCGGTCACGAGATCTTGGCAGGGAACATTTTATTGGAATGGTTAAAGCCGCTAATCCTGATCAATTTGAACAGTCTTCGCAGCGGAAACTTTATGCCTTATTTGTTTCTTTGCCGATTGGTTTTTTAAATATGGAATGGCTCGGCCCGCTTAAAGAAAAATTAGAAGAAATAAATGGCGGTAAACCGCTGTCTATTATTCATGTGTATGGGGTTAAGAGAGAAAAAGTATTTTACTCGAACTGGAAAGCGCAACTGTCTACTTTGGCTGGCCAGGTAGAAGATGAATATGTTTATGCTTCTGTTATCGATGAGCGGGATGAAATTACAAGCTATCGCTTCATTGTTGTTAAAAAATCTGCTCTTTTTGAGCCGTATCAAGGCAGAGGGAGATCGAATGTTAATCGAAATCGCTACCTCGAGACAGAAAACGCTGTTCATTATTACAGCCATGTTTATGAAGGTGATGGCAGTGTTTTATTCTTAAGAGAGTTCAGTGTTAAGCGGCATGATAGCGGGCGGATCGACATTGATTCCGGCAGCATTGCTCTTCATAGAAGCCTTGCCGGACAAGGATTCGCGTCGCGCGTCTTCGACTTCTTTGCGGATTTTGTAAAGACTCATTTTAAGGGAGGAATTTTTACGATGGTGGTCACCACCGAGGCGACCAGGCATCTTTTGCTAACGCGTTTCCCGGGAATTAAGCTTGTCAGCCAAGATATGGGTCCTTTCTTAAGCATGGAAAACAGCGAAGTTTATCAGATCAAAATCTCAGGGGAAAATAATTCCGCCGTCGATGGAGAAAGTAACGAAACAGTCCTTAACGCTATTTTACCGAGTGGAATGATCGCCTTAATTTTAAGCTTTATTCTTACTTCTCCCGCCTTTGCAGCTGCGTATGCCCGCTCCTATCATGTGAGCACGACAAAGTTCTTAGCGACTATGATCGGCGGGATGATCGTTTATTTGATCGTTGTTCACTTTACCGATCGCAGTATGACAAAAAGGTCAGGAAAGCCGAACCATAAGCCTGTGGAGACGATGGCAGCTGTTACGCCGATAAAACTGGTCGAAGAAGTATCTAAGCCGGCTGAAATAGCAGAAACAGGAGAAACGAAGCTCAGCTCATTTATCTTCTCTCCTTTTGGTTTGTCGGTTTTCGGCATTGTGGCGGATTTTCCGTATGGGGAAGGAAATATGGAATTATCCGACGTTACCGGTGCCTTTAAAAACAATTATCCTAATGCTGATGCGCGCATCATTGAACAAGCTTATCGCATTGTATTAGAAAAACTAAAAGCGACTCCTCTTTCTTCTTTAGATGAACGCTTCAACACCGCCGAAGGCATTATGCAGCACGGATTAGATGTGGCTTATGTTTTAGCCCGTTGGCTAGGCGTGGATACGACGATCATTGCCGGGCTTCTTCATTCTTGGCATATTTCGGAAAGGACCCGACGTGAGGTCATAGAACAGTTAACCGCCCAATTCCCCTCAAGGGCAGAAGATCTAAAAGTGATCGGCCCTACCATAAAGCGCAGCCGTGAGATCATCAATCTTCCGTATTTAAATCAAGTGGTCCGCGCGCTGGCAGGAAGATGGGCTGTCCAATATTATATGAATATGGTCATCCGATTGACCGACGGCCGGATCAGGGTCTTGATGTTAGCGGCGGCCGATCTTATTATTTCTGCCGGTTTGGCCGCCGTTAGGGAAAAAGAAGCCGAAGCCCGCAAAGACAGCCGCCAGGCTGAAGATGCTAAGAATAAAAAAGAAGCGATGCTTAAGAAAATAGAACACATCTTTATTCCGCTGGCCGACCGTATTGATTTTCCCCGCATGGTCATTGGTTTGCAAAACAGAGTCATGATGATCACCATGCCTAAAGAATATCAGGAAACAAAGGCGGCTGTTGCCGACTATTTAGGCGTGGAAAATTATGGCGATATTGAAGCTATTTTAGACGAAGTGAAAAGACGTTTCGAGGCTCTTATCAGGGAAGATGGCGATGATAGCGTGATCGTTATGGTGCGAGCTAAAAGCATTGCCGCTATTTATGAAAAGATCCATTCTTCCCGCTCAAGCCGTAGTGCTTTAGCCGAACTGCCCGATCTTTTAGGGGTCATGGTTTTAGTAAGTGACCCTGATAAAGCCTTTGGAAAATTAAGTTGGGAGCTAAAAGGCAAAGCCGAGAATGCGGAGTTTAAACGAAAAGGTTATTACGCTATTCACGTTGATTTTACGGACGTGGTGGAATTTAAAGAGGATATGCGCATCCGTCCTTGGGAGCTGCAGATCATGAGCCATCAGGATTACCGGCGCTATCGTTATGGCATCGGCAGTGAAGCGGTCAAGCCTCATTGGTTATTTAAATTAGAAGGGTTTTTAAAAAGCCAAAAGATCAATCAAGAACTGATCTCCGACGCTATTATGCTCACCGAAGACCCGAGGGATAATTTGAACCTGATCTACAACTCATTAAACGGGAATATTTATGTCGGATTCCTAAAGGAAAGAGACCGAAAATCCGGATCAAGCCTTTTGGTGACTGAGCTTCCCCAAGGAGCTGTCGCGCTTGATCTGGCGTATTATCCCGAACTTGGCCTTGATGAAGGGTATCAAGGTTTTATGATCTTTGATGATGCCTTATTGGATGCGGTTTCTCCGGCGACACCGCTATCTCGCGCTATTTTGGAAAATACTCCATTAGAAACAGGTATGATCTTTCAAAATGCGCTTAGCCATAAGATCACCGGTTTTGCTATTTCTGCCAAGAATATCAAAGACAAAGGGCTTATTTCGCTGGCCAAGCTTTTGCGCACACGGCTATCCTTAGAGTTAATAACAAGGTTTGAAAATGAAGATTTTGTCCGGAAATTTATGACCAAGGGGCAGAAAAGAAAAATGACTGCCGATGAATTCAAATTAGCTCTTATTCGTGAGGGCGAACGGCGCTTGAAAGAAGAATTTTCTAAGGTAGGAATGACAGAAGCGACCTATAGGCTGATCAATGAATTTACAGAAAAGATGGGCCTTTTCGTAGGCCCGGATAAGTCCATATCTCTTCTTCCGGCTCGTTTTTCTCCGAAGCGCTTTTCGCAATTTGACCGCGATGAGTTGCATTTAGCGATCGGCCTTGGGCTAGTTGACGCCGCTACGGTTTATGCCTATGTGGCAGGACGTATTAGTATTACGGTTAAAGTTTTAGTAAAAAATATTCCGGGCATTGCCAAGCGCATCGGAGAACTTTTAGTGGCTAAGGATAATCCGCTGGTCGCGCACGTGGAAAGCGTTGATGTTCCGGTCGGTGAGCCCAGCGAAGGGACTTTGGTCTTTAGATTATCCGGATTTAACTATGTGACCAATAAAGAAATTGTTGATACGTTGGTGAGAAATATCGAAGGTATTGTTACCGTTGATATCGAACGGCCTCAAGAATTTAAAGCGCTCAACCATATCGGCGGAACAAGAACAGATAAATTATTATCCATCACGCCTTTTATCTTTGTTCCCATCGTTGGATTAGCGGTTTTTGCCGGGCTCTATTATTCACATCTTAAAAAAGATGGATTTATTTTTCAAAATAAGAAAACGTTTTCAAGGGCGCAAATGTTGCCTTCTGATCCCAAAGGGGTCATAACGTCTATCAATCAAGCGATCACGCGCCCCATTGTGCGAAAATTTATGACGTTATTTGTCGGCATGATGATGGCATTCTTTGTTGTCTTGCCTTGGCGCGCGGCACTTGCTTCTGGTGATATTAAGATCTTATCTAACGGACAATATGAAATTTATGATCCGCGCGCTCCGCCTGTTGTCACTAAAGAACCTCGTCACACCTTGGACGAGCTTGACGTGACAACGCGTGAGCGTTATATGTATTTTCGTCTAAGGGATTATTATCTTGATCTGCAAGGACTTCTTTTAGAATATCTTTACATTCCTCCTCCGCCGAATTCTCCGACTGCATTCACTCCTGCTTTTGCCGGGCAGGGCCAAAATGGTATTGGGGTTGATACAACCTGGGTTGCTTTTCACGATGAAGAGCGCGATCTTAGCCCGCAATTACTTGCTCTGATGTTTCAATCTGAAGGAGTTGCTTCTTTTGAAATACCTGCGTATACAGAATACACGCAATACAATAACTGGATCGACAATACGATGGCTTCTTTAACGAATGTCGATCTTGATGCGACATATGCCGCCTTTGATAGCGCGGTTGCCGGATTAGATACCACGTATACGGTTGAAAGAAATTATGTTGTTATTGACGGAAATACAGTCTATCGCTTTAACGTGGCTTTGATCGGCCCGTTCTCAACAGGGTATGATTTTATCGGCATTAATGTGCACACGCGTCCGATTTCCGATGACGATCGTCAGTGGCTGGATACTCATTTTGATGCGACCGCGTTTTCTGTAACCGACGAAATGACCGCAGACGATATTATCAATATGGCTGATTCTCTTTCCGGGACGACAGCGGTCGACCCTCTCCATCCGATAGCACAAAGCTTCCAATTAAAACAAAATTATCCCAATCCGTTCAACGGACAAACAACTATTGAATTTGAATTAGACCGGCCGCGTAAAATTGTTTTAAAGGTCTTTGATGTTTTAGGCCGCGAAGTTCAGCATGTTGACCTTGGAATACGTTCTATCGGGCGCCACACCGTTTCTCTCGGTCTTTCCAGCCAGGCTTCCGGGATTTACTTCTACCGGCTTGAGTCCGATCAAGGTGTTTCCGAGGCCAAAAAAATGCAGCTTCTCCATAGCATGATCTTTCCGGTATTTGGGTTGGTGGCCTTGGGTATGGTTAAAAGGCCGGAGGGTGTTTTAAATTTTGACGAACTTATCAAGCAAGGATGGACGGTTTATCGTTCAGGGAAAAATACAATTCTCTTTACTTTGCGCGCTGCTGTGGTGTCAACGGTGAGCAATGCCTACTATTTATTAGACACTTTTGATCTAAGCAAAAAACGTCACATCGCGTATTTGGATTTTGCGGTCTATCCGTCATCTAAGGATAGAGGACGTAAAATGTTGTTTGAAGCGGCTGATAGGAATTCTAATAATATCGGTTTTAATAAAGAAGCAGAGAAAAACCTTAGGCGTTATGGCATTATTTTCCTTCGGGAAAATGACTTAAGGTATTCTCAAGAAGGAGACGGGCTTTTCGTTCATCCTGATTATCGCAATAAAGGAAAACAAGGATTACGTATTTTAAGCCGGGTCCTTATAGCCGCGGCGCTGACCATTGGCCGAGAACGTCATCAAGCAACGACGGCGAGCATATGGACTACGGAAGGGCTGCTCAGGAATTTTTATCGTCCTAATTTCGGTGCTCAGGGGATCAAGCGGTTTGATGGATGGCAATCTTGGATTGATCTGACAGGTCAAGAAGAGTATTCCGGGTTTAGGACGGTTAGAGATCAGCAAGGTGGTGTGGTTGCTTTTGTTGCTGATGAAGAAAATATAGGCAGGCGCTTACCAGCAGGCTCTCCGAATGGATTAGCGGCTGCTAGCACAGATCGTGAACATGAAAATCAGCTCTTTGTCTTTTTAGTGCCGCTTCATCTGTTGGTTTTTATTCCTGGTATCGGCATAGCGGTTTTTGGATGGATTTATCGTCAAGAGATCAAGAAATGGTTTGAATCTGTTCAAAGCAGATTAAGATTCTTGAGTTTAAATTTACAATTATCTTGGATTGGTTTAAAAGGCCGCTTGAGACTTTTCGCCTACCGTGGCTGGTGGAAAAAGTTTAATCATCAAGCGGCCTCTTCTATTTCTGATGATCATCTATTGGATGTGTCTATCTGGGGCGATGTCCCAGCTTTACCAGGGCAAGTCGTATTCGATGAAAGCCTATTACCAAAAACCGGCATTGGGACCGAAGCAACTTCTGCTCAAATTTCCGCAGGGCAAGATATTCCCGTTGCAATTGTTTTGGGCAATGGCAGCTTCTCTAATATTTATCAAGACCCGCAAGATTCAGCTGTCTTTTATAAGGTAACCGCGAATTCCGGTGTAGCCCACGATCTTAATACAGATGAAGTTCTTGTCTTACGTGATCTAAGCAGGCGTGGTGTTAAAGAGGGAATTCCGCAAATTATTTCGGCGGGCAATGATAAATCAGGGAATTTCTGGATCAAGCTTAAAGGAATTTCTAACGGCTACGATTTAGATTCAGAACTTTTCCTTAACTTTAGCGCCAAAGACAAAATGGATATTCTCATCAAAGCCGCTAAGATCTTGGCGCGTATCCATAAAGCCGGATGGGTTCATGGCGACATTAAGCCGGACAATATTCTAGTGAACGCAGCTAAAGAAGTGATGATCGTTGATTTTGGTTTGTCCGTACGCAAGGGCCGGCCGATGAAAGGTGGATCAAATGGTTTTTCCGCGCCGGAAACCAAAAGATTTTTTGCATCTGACATTTATAGTTTCGCGAAAGTGATCGATTTCGTCCTGGAAATGGATGATGACATTGCCGGCATTAGCGGGATTTCCTTGCTTATCCAACAGATGTCGCAGGAAAATCGGAAAAAACGTAAGCCCAAAACGATGAATGATGTTGTAAAGCGCTTGGAAGGATTATTTATTTTACCCGTCGAGAAAACGGTTTCTTCGGGTTCACAAGCCTCTGTGTCCGTTCATGCTTTCGCCGGATTTGGTGTGTCGAGCCTTCTGGTTGCCGCTACGCCAAACCTCTTTGAATTAGAAAAGGCTTTATACCGAGAGTGGATTTCAGGGACATCTTTAGAGGATATCGTTGATTCGCTTCATATCGAAGAAAACAGCGATAATATTCTTCACGGGCAAATAACAACCGACAAGGGCGCTATTGTGTTCGCCATTGAATCTAAGGGAACACGTATTACGAGGTTGATCTTCAGTATTATGAACAAAGATCAACGGGCGCAGTATTCCGAAACCGCTTTAGCTATTCTTCTTTTCTGGGTCAAAGGCCGAGGCTTTACATCTGTTAGCTCAACTCTGACCTTGCCCGATGGCGCCAGGTTCTTTGCTGAAACCCTTTCTTTATGGAAGAAGTCGGGAAGGCTTTACCGGATCAGAAAAACCGATCACAAAGAAACATACGGAAAGATCTATATTGATCTGCGCAAGCTCGACGCGGATAAATTGCGCGCGGCGGCTTTTGAAGGCGCTCGGACAACCGCTGGAACTGTTGGCGTACTTTCCGCCTTCGCCGGATTTGGATTTGTGCCGGTAATCATTGGATTGGTTGATAGCATGGGGAATACACTAGCATCTTATCGTCAAATACCTGTCCCTGAGAATTATGCGAAGCGGATCGGCGAAGACGCGGTGAGCCGCGGGGTTGCGTCTTTGCACGAGCTTTATTCTGACAAAAAGCGTTGGTTTACGGGGGCTCTGACAATGTTATTACGGCAACATCGAGAACAAGGAACAATGCCTAAAGTTCTTATCGTTGGCGTTGGGCGCGGGGTTAGTATCATTGAACTTTTAGAAGAAGGGTATGATTTTGAATATCATTCCATCAATCTGGAAGAAGGGCTTTTATTTGATCTTGCCCATTTAAAAGAATATTTTGAGCATCAACGGTACGATTATTTTTCTCATCCATTTTCTAATATGGATGACCTTCTTGCCCGTTTACATCAGCATCATTATGTGATGGATATAAGTTACGGAAAAAACCTCGAAAGAATTGAAGGAAACTTTGATTTGATCATTATGGGATATTGTGTTTTATCCTATATCCCCGATCAAATTGCGGTCAACAGAGCCCTCTATCATTTACTTCGTCCGGGAGGATATTTATTTAGTGGATTTAATCAAATTGATTTTACGTCTCAAAATACTTCAGGCCGCCTTGCCCAATCTATGGTGATCAACGAAATCCAGTATCGTTTAAGACCGGAAAATATTATTCGCATTGATACTGATAATAATTTTCAAGGATGGGTTAGCCTGATGATGAAAAAAGAGCCCGGAGCTTTTGTTCTTGATGACTTGCCGTTTAAGTTTGTTGAACACGAAACCGGCCGTGAAACGTATGAATATTTATCGGGAAGCCAAGCGCTTCCCGCCTTTGTCGGATTTGGGTTTGTGCCGGTATTGTTTGGTAGTGTTAATCCTAGCGCAGGCTCGCCCAGCAGAGAGCTTTTTGGAAAAGAATTTGCCTTACGTTACTTGACCGATCAGGCCATTGTATTTCCATTCGAATCTCAGCAAATTCGCTTTGCCTTATTCCAACATGTTACGGCCGGAGACCAACGTCTTTTAGACGAACTTTTTGAAAGCCGGATAACTCATGGCGAATATGGTTTGGTTATGATCAATCAGTATCCGCTGGGGATTATAAAGATTGATTTTGATAAATTATCTCGCGCTATAGACCCGCAGGCGGATAGCGATATAGCTGAGTTGATGGCCTTAACAAGTGAAGGCTTATCCGTCAACTTTGTTTCTGGATCTTTGGAAAGTGGTTTAGCCCAACAAGAAGAAGAACGTGTCACAATGGAAATATTTCAATTCTTTGACGGCGAAATGGCCCGTTCTTCTTATAAAATTATATCGGCCGCCATTGGACGCAGCATTAACAAGAGATTAGTTTTTCGCGATTTAAAACCGATCATTGCCGTTGATGTCGATACATTGGTTGTTCGTGACCTGCTTTTAAGAACAGGCGAGATAGGTTATGAGCTTGTGTTCCGCGTCTCCGATGACAGGACGCGCTCAACAGACTCGCGCGAAACATTATCCGCCTTTGCCGGATTTGGTTTTGCGCCGTTTGTGTTGCCGGTATTGTTTGGGGAAGTTGTCAATACATCTACGAGCAATTTCCCTAAAGAAGCCTGGCTGGTCAGCCGCGACAGAGCGATGGAGTATTTAAATCGTCTTTCTCCCCACTGGACTTATGAAATACGTTTTGAAAATCCCCATACGGTTATTACTCCTCGAGAAAATAGGATCATTGCGGGGCATCGCAAATATGTTCACATCTTTGATCAAGTTCCTTTTAATCGGGTTCAGCGCCATTGGCATGTTACTCGTGCTGACATAAGGGACGCCGTCAGAGACAGCGTTGCTCTTTTAAAGAGTAAATCAGTTCAATTCTCCGAAAAAACACTGCTTGAGATCGGCCCGGGGCAAACCGATTGGGAAGTTTCAGCGCTTTTGGAAGAAATTCCGGAGTTAGGGCGTTTGGTTATCGTTGAACCTACCATAAACCATTTTACCGGATTAGCCAAAGATCTATTGTTCCCGCGATATGACGGCAGCCGGCAAAAAATCAAGATTTACAGCAGCGCGGTCGAAGAGCTTCGGCTGCAGAGCGCAAGTTTTGATTTTATTTACGCGCACGCTGTTTTACTTAACGATGTGCAAGAAGAAGGATTTATCAACCTTGTAAGGTCTTGGCAAAAAATCCATCAGCTCCTTAAAAAGGGCGGATGGTTTATAGGTTTTGCTCATCTTCCCGAAGAGATCAGAACCCAAGGAGTATTTACAGTTGTGCAACAAGGGGAAGAATATAACGGACAAGGATCGGTCACGATCTTGCGTAAGACAGGAAAACAACTTTCAGCGCCTATCAGTTCCTGCGCATGTTTTGTGCCGTTATTTTTATTTGGGACAGTCGCTTCCGGCCTCATCGATTATAGGCAGATCCCGCCTCCGGCGAGGTATCCGGCGGAAGGGTTTATTTCTCGAGGATTAAGTCACTTGACCATACGTCATGGTGATTTAGAGAAGGTTTTGAGTGTGTTAGCTAGTGAAAAGCCGAATGCCAAGATCCTCATCGTAGGAGTTGGGCGCGGTGGGCTTACGATCGATCTTTTGAAAAAGAGCGGTAAGTTCGAAATATATTCCATCAATCGGGAAGAGAATTTGTTGTTTGACTTTAATGGCTTGTCCGGCTATTTAAAACGTAATCATCGAGATTTGAAAGAAGATCCGCAAATGACAAAAGATCTTTTAGAAAAGATTCATCAACATCATTTTGTTTTAAATATCAGTTATGGGCGAAACCTTGAGCAGGTCAGGGCGCAAGGTGAATTTGACCTGGTTATCGTTGGAAGTATGGTCATTATGTATATCCCTGATCAGATCAGAGTGAATGTTAACTTATATGATCTTTTAGTCCCGGGCGGGCAATTGGTTACGGAGTTTGAGTCCGTTCGTTTAGCATCGCCTTATGAAAAAGGTGTTTTAGCTAGCCATGTTATCATCGGTGAACTAACACGAATTTTGGGCGCAGGCAATGTTCTTCGTCCGGATGATTATCACGCTTCTTTCAGATTGGTTAAATCACTGCCGACGCATCAATTGCTTTCCGAAGTTCCTTTCCAATTTGCTGATCACGTGTCCGGGCAGGGAGACCTCTATAAAGTGACCCGGAGTATTCAATTAAACAGCTTTATCGCGTTATTGCCTTTCGGGATCCTTGGTTTGGTTAATGGCGGTTTAGAGCAAAATGAAAATGAGCGCAAAGCGGCTATGGAAAAAGAAGCCGGAGAGATCCTTGGTAAAATACGCGCGCTGCAAGCTAAAGGGTTCAGTTTGCAAGATTTATACCGATGGATGAAAAATTTAGTAACTGAAATTAATAAGAAAACAAAAGAAGTTGATGATCTTAATGAACAAGAAAATCAATTAAGTGATGAAGCTCATCGGTTGCAAATTTCTGTTATCTTCCTTTCATCGCGTTTGGATGAGGCTTTAAGCAATGATGACCTTGAGGAAGTCGCAAGGCTGGTAGATGAAGCGAGTTCCATGGGAGAGCGGATTTCCGGTTCCCAAGAGGCCACGGATGCCCTTATTTCTAGATCCTCTAAATTACGTGAGCAGGGAAGATCGCTGCGTGATGAGCTACACAACGATAATATTTACCGCTTAAACCAACTCGTTGTCAATATTGTTCACGTTTATGGAGTAACACCTTTGATAAAGAGGTATTTTTCTAGAGGCCAAAATTATATCTTTTTAGCCGGGCTTATGGAGATGACCCCGGAGATGTTTGCCACGCATAAAAATGAAGGGACTGTTGGGTGGCAGACAGAACTATTTAGAGAAAAAATACCTGAGGGCAGTAAATCTGATGACATTTTACCGAAACCCATTCGAGATCTACTTGCATTTATTAATAACACGTATCCGGCGAAACCTATAGACAATGCTCCGCTTGATCCCGCCAAACCGCGTGAAGGATATGTACGGCAAGATGCTGAAAGAAGATTTGAAGAACTGAAGGCAAAGGGATTTCCGGGATTTAGCGCGGTCAGCGAAGATGCCATGCCGGGTTGGGTGAAGGTTAACTTAGTTTATTATCAATATAAAGGCGATGAAATTCGCTATCAGCGCCTCTTACAGCTTATTCGCTCCGGAAAATTACTCGCCGGGCCTGACGAAAAGCGCGTTTTTTATGGAGCCAATAATGACAAGACCTTCCTCATCGCTACCAATCTTAATAACTATCTCGCCCGCACCCTGCATCACGAACTACACGGACTTACTCACGAAGAAAACGAACAAGCCGAACGGGAATTCGCCATCTGGGAAAAAGAACAGCGCGAAGCAATTCAGCGCGGATTATATTTCTTAGATAAAGCCATCGCGGAATTATCTCGTGTTGAAAAGTTCTACCAAAACATTATCGGCGCCACCGATATTATTTTTGGTTCGGCGCGCAGAACATTAGGCCACCATTATTATCGTTTTGTCGAAATGGTCGCGGCTTTATTCAATAGCCCCGTTACCACCGGCGGCGGGCCGGGCGTTATGGAAGCGGGCAATAAGGGTGCGGCCGCCGCAGGGCATGACTCCATCGCGCTGCCCATAAAGCTTCCTTTCGAGGAAGCCGTCAATCCTTTTGCCAATATTCAGATATTTTTTGATTATTTCTTCTCGCGGGAAACGACCTTTTTTAGAGTAGCTAAAACAATTGTCCATATGCGCGGTGGCTTTGGCACTATGGCTGAGCTTTTTGAGACATTAGCGCTTAAAGATTCCGGCGCTTTACCGGAAGATATGCCCGTTATTGTCTATGGAAAAACATTTTATGGCCCCTTAATGGAACGCATTAATGATATGGAGCGCCGCGGATTTCTAAAGAAACCGGCTCATCAATTAGTGCAGATGCTAGATAGAGGAAGAGACCTTGTTGCTTTAGTGAATGCGGCTCCCAATCGTGTTGTGGATCCGCTTGACCTTGACTCGGTGGCAAGAGAGTTTGCGGAAGTAACCGGTGCGCTTAGCAATACCGGACGGGTTATAACAATTATGGGCGGTCATTTAACATCCAAATCCGATCTGAATTATATCTTAGCCAGAGACCTTGCCCGGCGCTTAGCGGAAAAACATATCTCCACCATTGTGCGAAGCGATAAAGGCATTGGTGTTGCGGTCAAAGATGGCATTGAAGAAGCGGCAAAGAAAAACGCGTTTTATCATTCGGGGCGTTTGATCTTATTAGGCTTAAACGGCCTTGACGATTTGAGCTGGGCAAGGACATCCGTGGGTTTCTCGCATATGTTCTTACAAAAAGTAGCCATTATGCGCCACAGCGACCAGGGACTTATTTTCTTCCCCGGCGGTATGGGAACGATGGATATGCTTTTTGAAGCGATCGTTTTGATGCAAACACGTAAAGTTGAAAAGAAGCCGCTTATTTTGATCGACCGCGAATTTTGGCAGCCGTGGGATACGTATTTTAAGGAAGTCTTAGTGAAATCCGGCGTTGTCTCTGAAGGAGATATAACGCTTTATACCATCGTCGATTCCGCGCAGGAAGCGGTTGCGGCCATTGAGGAATTTAACCGCCGAAAGGCGCAAAACGGCGTGCAAACTGCCAATAGTTTTATCTTGCCCTTTGCTCCGATGATCTTTGGACTCGTCCGATCCAAAGAGGAAGGCCTGGCAATTATTACGGAAAAGCTTAAGAAACATTTCTCTTTGATCGTTCTCGACGATGATGCGCTGCGCTTGGTCTATGCTTTGGCCGAAGAGATCCGCGAAGAGGCGTCACTCAGAAAATTCTTAAACGATGAGGAATTTAGGGCAAGCGTGTTGTCAGAAATATTTGTCCCTGTGCCCGAAGGCATCCATGAGATCTGGGATATGGCCGATGAAATATCTTTAACGCGTGATGATATCACTGCGATAGTTCAGCAGATCAAAAGCGAATTAGAGAAAGTTGTTGTTCGCATTGAACAAACAGGCGATGTTCTTGAAACAGAAATTCCCGAAGCGCTGTTCAGAGACAATATCCAAGGATGGCATCTTAACAGGCCTTTGCATTTTGGATTAAGAGAACTCGTTAGGAGTAAACTTCCCGAAGGAATACAACAAAGAGCAGAGCTAGCTTTCAGGTCAATGTCCTTAAATCAAGAAGGCGTTACATTTTTATCTAATTTTATTGGACGTAATGACGCTACGACGGAAAAATTTTCCCAGGCGATCAACTTGCTCATTAGAATTTCCCATGTTGATTCGTCACCAAATTTTGCCTTGATCCTTAAAAACCTCCAAGTGCGCGAACGAGAAGTCATAAACGCGCATGTCGCTTATCATGAAATAACCAAGCGCCAGGAAGAAGGCGGGTCAACTTTTGATTTTGAACGTGATGTTATTATGGGAGGCTTGAGGCCGCCTTTGGGAAATCCGGAAGAAAGCACTCGTAATGTTCTTTTGGCTGAGTTTCTTTTAGGGCAAGATGAAACTTCTGTCCCGCAGATCTTTGATGAGAAAATATTTAGTATTGGCGTCATACTCGCTCCGCGTTCTAAGCGGATACGTAATATGAGAGATTTTGTGGAAATGTATCTTCGCATTTATCCGCTTCAGGAAAACCGTGTCAATATTGCTGAGATGGGCATGGTAGTTATGAATAAGTTGTATCTTTTCCTCAATGAGTTTGCCCGGCTTTTAAGAGAATTAGATTCACGCTTGGGACAAGATAGCCCCTTATTCCAAGGGCATATCCTCAATGACCGTATTACAGCCATTAGCCTTATGAAGTCACGCATTATCAATGCTTTTGAAGAAGCCTATGCGCTACACAATAGCCGGGAATACATGGCATATCAAAAAGCTATAAAATTGGTAGCCGATCTATTCCTTGATTTAGATCGCGACCTTGGCAGCAATCGATACCCGGTGATGGTCACCAGAACATTCACGGCGGTTTTAGCGCAAAGAGCGCATGAGCCAAAGATACAGGAAATATTAGAGCGCATGAATGAAATTGATTTTGACAGTGCACGGCTTATTGAGTTTATGGTCCCTGTCCTTATGGAAGGGCAATTCTCAGCCATTCGCGCTATTTATAACGGAAGTTTTGATACGATCGTTGGTTTCGAAATGGAAACTGACCCCTGGAGAGCTTTTCAGGAGGCGTTTTTATTAGAGGAAGACATTGATATTTCCGGTGTTACACGTGTTCATCAAGATACTCAAATTATTATGAATCGTCGAGTGTTCGGCTTAACGATCCAAATTGTCTTTACAGAATTATTTAAGAATGCGGTTGTGTATCTACCCAATATTCCGGGTGAAGACAGAAAAGAAGGGTTGATCTATCAAGACTATGCGGATCGCGATGGAGGTTATTATTACACCATCGAAGATAACGGGGTAGGAATTCCGGCGGATAAGCTTGAAGCTGTATTTTATGTTTGCGAAACAAAAGGGAGCGCTTTTAGAAAATTTGCCGGTGGCGGCGTTGGATTAGCCGAAGTAAGAAATATTGTGGATATGTATGGCGGAACTATCACGGTCATCAGCCGAGTGAGTGGCCAGCTTGCTTATCGTTTGGACTATGTTAATGGGCAATTCGGAAAACCTCAACCGATTTCCGATGATTCTTTGAAACATGAGGCTGGAACAAAATTCATTGTGATGTTCCCGCATTCGCATACCGACCGAAGCGATGTGCTGCCGGATGAAAGCGAATGGGGCGAAGAGGGAGAATTGCCGCTTACTTCTTTAGACGCACTGGCGGACGATAGAGAACAATCAAGAGAAATCCTGAACAGCTTCCTTTTGCCGTTCGTCTTCGCGCCGATTTCAGCTTTGGGAGTTGTCGTAAATCCAAAAACATATGTTTCGCATCCTGTTCCGTCGCTGTACGGCGATGAAGGGGCTGTCAACCGCGGGCTTTTTGACTTAAGCAAATTGTATCGTGATGATGCCGGTAGAGAACAATTGCTTCAAGATTTGGTAGAACTTAAAGAAAATTCAGATGGTGTGAATAAACCAAAAATTCTTTTAGTCGGCGCCGGACGCGGGCGGGTCATTCTTGATCTTATCGAACAATTCGGTGACAAGTTTGAATACTACTCCATCAATGTTGAAAGCAATCTTCTATATGATTTACCCGAGGTTTCATTCTTTATGGATAGGGATTTAACCGATCCCAATGTCTTGAAGGCTTTTGAAATCTTGCACAAGAATTTCCACCGTGCTGATGTTACGAGCGCCGCCCAACTAAGAGAACTTCCTTCTGATTTTGATCTCATTGTTATCGGAACTTGGGTGATGGAATATATCCGCGATCAAGTAGCGGTTGCTAATAACTTGTACCGTCTTCTTAAGACAAACGGAACATTATTCGCCTACATTGTTACGATGGCGATCCAGAGGGTTTCCGGAAAATTGCATACGACGGAAGAAATATCGCAATTAGTTTCTCAAGCTGTGGAAAAGACTGTAGGCGCGCAGCATATGATGCGGCTTTCGCCTTTAAAACGCTCGACGATCTCATTTCGTGTGACAAAAATAGATCAAGAATTCTCGTCTTTAGGGTTAAGCGCGTTTCAGTTTGACGGCCGGAATTCCTATTGGAGGAATACAGAAGACAGCCAACAAGATCTGCAGGGATTTGTTGTTCCATTTATCTTCGCGCCGCTGGCATTCATCGGCTCTGTTTCAGAGACAAAACTTGTTTTACCGCGGCTGAAGGAATTCTCAGGGCGGCAGGGGCCGCTTTTGTTTATTATCATGGATGGAGTTGGCTTAGGAAGCAATGATGAATCCGATGGAGTTTATCTGGCAAAAACGCCGCGTCTGGATGCATTATTAAAAAGCCCGTTTTTCAGAAAACTCAAAGCGCACGGCACAGCTGTCGGCCTTCCCGATGACAGCAATATGGGAAATAGCGAAGTCGGGCATAACGCTATCGGAGCCGGACGTATTTTTGATCAGGGCGCTAAGCTGATCAATCAAGCCATCGAAAGCGGAGATATTTTCACAACGGCTATCTGGAATGATCTTATTGAACGGGCGAAGCGTGATGGTCAAACCATGCATTTTATCGGCCTTTTATCCGACGGAAATGTCCATGCGCATATTGATCATCTTTTTGTTCTTCTTAAAGAAGCCGCCAACAGGGGTGTCAAACGCGTTAGAGTTCATCCGCTTTTAGACGGACGTGATGTTCATCCAAAATCAGCTTTGACCTACGTTGATAGAGCGGAAGAATTTTTCGCGCAGATCAATCATGAATTTGGTTTTGATTACGCGTTCGCTTCGGGCGGCGGAAGAATGACGACCACTATGGACCGATATAACGATAATTGGAATATGGTCAAGCGCGGCTGGGATACGCATGTTTTAGGGCGCGGCAGAAAGTTTCGATCTGTTCGAGAAGCTGTTGAAACATTATATAGGGAAGCCGAAGAGGCGAGTGGTAAAGACGCACAGGATCAAAATCTTCCTGCGTTTGTGATCGTGGACGAGAATGAAAAACCGATGGGAACGATCGAAGACGGAGATTCGGTTGTTTTCTTTAATTTCCGCGGCGACCGTGCCATTGAAATTTCCCGCGCTTTTGGAGAGAAAGATTTTAAAGAATTTGACCGCGAACGTACCCCCGATGTGCTTTATGCCGGCATGATGCTTTATGACGGTGATCTGATGGTTCCGCAAAATTATTTGGTTGCTCCGCCTGCCATTTCCCGCACCTTGGGAGAATATCTTTGTGATAACGGCGTTACAACGGTGCGTATATCGGAAACACAAAAATACGGCCATGTAACTTATTTTATGAACGGCAATAGATCCGGCTATATCAATGAAGGTTTGGAATTATATATTGAGATTGCGTCGGATAAAGATATTACTTTTGACCAAAAGCCGGCCATGAAGGCTTATGAAATCACCAAAAAGGTAAAAGAACTTTTATTGACGGGAAAATACAAATTTATCAGCCTTAACTTTCCTAATGGCGATATGGTCGGGCACACGGGTGTTGAAAAAGCGATCATTGAAACGATGGAAACGGTTGATGAGTGTGTGGCCGAGCTTATTGACGCGGTGAGCGCGTTGAACGGCATTACCATCGTAACCGCCGATCACGGCAATGCTGATGAGATGTTTACGCTCGATAAGAAAGGGAACAAGGTCGTCAGCACCCGCCACTCCCTTAATCCTGTTCCGTTCATTATCGTTGATCCGCAATATAGCGGAGAATATTCCTTAACCGAAGTAGAAAACACCGGCCTTTCCAATATTGCCGCCACCATCTTAAATCTTTTAGGCTTTGAAAAACCCGCTGATTACGATGCCTCGCTGATCGAGTTTAAAGAAGCGCGGTCAGAGGACTTGAACGCTTTTCTTTTACCTTCTTTCTTTGCGTTTTTTGGTTTTGTGCGCGCGCAAATTAAAGATGATAGTGAAAATGTCTCTTTGACCGAAGTAAAACACAACACTTACGTCCAAATTTCTGCTCCGCAGGCATATGAAGGAAGAGAAGATTATGTTAATCGTGATCTTAGCGAACAAATAGAGATTTACGAGCAACACTTTCCGCATGTCCGTGAGGTTTTAGGTGAGTTATCAGAGCGTTATGAAAGCCGCAAAACCCAGTTCCGTCTTTTATTTGTGGGAGTAGGCCGTGGCAGAGCCATTATTGATCTTATTTTAAAATATGGAGATGCTTTTGAGTATCACTCTATCAACAAGGAAGAAGGGCTTTTGTATGATCTACCGCACGTTATTGAATATTTGGAGCAAAGTGGAGAAGATGTCTTTTATCCAAGCCGGGAAAGATTTGAAACCTTTGCCTTGAGAGTTTTTTACCAGATCCATCGTCATCACCGCGTTCTTGACGTAAGTAAACAAGTTGGATTTGCTGAGTTGCAATCTAAATTTGACATGATCATTGTCGGGCGCGCCGTTATAGCGTATATCCCCGACCAGATCGATGTCCTCAAGAGATTATATCGATTGCTTAATCCTGCCGGAAAGTTGTTTATCGATCTGACCCAGTTGGATCTTATTCCGTCACAATCTCAAGAACTTCTCAAAGATCGCCCTCTTAACGGTGCTTTGATTGCCACATTGAAGGAAAGCTTGGGCAAGGATCGTGTAGAGATATCCGGATTTAGGACGCATTTAGATGGAAGTATTATTATTGGAAGCTCATTGATCCTGACAAGAACAGGCCTGGAAACTTTGGATCAATTACCGTTTGAATTCTTTGCGAAGGGAATGCGTCACATTCAAGGTAAAGAAATTGTGACGCCCTGGTATCGGTTCATGGGTGATGAACGTGAATTTGCTAGGCCTTTAGGCCGCGCAGGTTTTTCGGGAAGTAGAAGCTTATATAGTTTTGCCGGATGGACAATAGCGATGACTCTTGGGCTTTTCACAACAGCATTAGGAGCGGGCTTTGAAGGCCGATCAACGACTAACTTTATCCTTATTTTCGCGGGCATTGTTTTCGCCTGGCTTATCATCAGTTTAGGCTTAACCGTCCGCGAGTATCGTAAACAACTTATCGAAAATGGAGATGAAGATATTGCCGCTCCGGCTGCCAGAATTATATTGGGATATCTTCTGATGGAATTTGCGGTTTTCATCACTTCGTTTATGGGGCTGACCTATTTAGCTTGGAGCCGTCAATGGGTTGACTTTGGCGTTCCGGTGAGCTTTGAAGAATTCTTCTTATTTATCATTTCCTGGTTTTATAGCGCTATCCCTCTTAGCTATGCCTACCTATTTTATAATATTTTCGGCCGCTTGATCGGCCGTATTACGGGTAACCATATCGTGCATGTCGCTAAGAAGATGGATTCTAAAAATGTTCTGGCTTTAGGTTTTGATGCCAACACGGATCATTTGGGTGTCTATGCCACCATTAAGCATACGACCCGAAATCCGAATTTACGAAAAATACTTTGGAATCATATTTTAGTTTTCGCTGACCATTTCCGGGAAAATGCAGCCATTGAATATAAGCGTAGAACCAAACAACCTGAATATCCGGATGACGAAATTACTTTTGGGGAAGCTGGAACGTCACGACGAATATTTATCGGCTCCAAAACCTTATTTGAAGCCAATCTGTTTGATACGATCCGCTGGGTCAGTATTGATGAAGGCATTCGCGAATACACGCGTTATGAATTAACCACAGGGGTCAATTATGAGGCGCTTGGGAAGTTTTTAGAAACACTGACTGAAGAAAATTCCCAAAGCCAGATCGATGCGTTAAGAAATACCGAAAGGCTAAATTCATTTGCAGGATTATTTGTACCCTTCGCGTTCTGGGGAACGGTTGCGCCGCAAGTTTATTCTGATGAAGATATTTTTGGCAAAGTCATTGTGCTTAACGCCGGCGGAACGATTAACATGGCCGGAGAAACATCGCGTACAGCCGGCGGCAGTATTGAAAAATTAGTAAGCGAAATTGGCGGCAGTATTCTTTACCAGCAGAGAATTTTTGACAATCCTCCGGATTCCAGCAATATGTCACCGGAACATTGGGAAGTAATTGAAAGGTCCATTCGGGCCGCTGTCGCATTGAAAATGGATGCCTACCAGCGCCTTAAGGAAAAGGCGAACGTTGGCGATCTGCCGCGTCCGGCCGGCATTGTGCTTACTCATGGCACTGATACGCTGTCATTTACATCATTCATTATGTCTTTGGAATTTAAGGGGCAGTTACCGTTTCCGATTGTTTTTACGGCTTCTCATACACCGCCTTTTGATAATGACGGCAATCCTATTGCTTCATCTGACGCGCTTCCTAACTTGCGCCACGCAATCTTGATAGCTTTAGACAAAGATATTCCGGTGGATGTTTATGTGGAGATTTTAGGCAGTATTCATCTTCCTGGTGGCGTGCGTAAAATGGCGGCCGATCCGAAAGACCACCCGGATGAGCCTTATTTTGATTCTTTGCAGGGAAGAGTCGGAGAGATAAATCCAGAAAATAGCAGGGTTGAATTTTATCATGATAAATACATTGAAAATAGGCCTGACCCATTGCCGCCTCTTGCTAGAGATCCGCAAAGGCCGTTTGGTTATGTTGAGCATATTGTGGTTACGGAGGCGACCGGCTTAGGGACTTTTGGAGATGCCGCAGACCGGCTGCTTAACCTCAAAGAAAATAGCAAACATGGGCAAAGATTCGGCTTAGTCATCCAGGGAGATTTCTCGGGGAATAAGCGGTTAAAAGAAATCAAAGGGGTATTGGAAGATTTATATCGAAATAAAATTACGATTATTTTTGGTTCTCGAAAAGTGTGGGAGAAAATTGGGTCAAAGCACTTCATCCTTATCCCTAAATTTACACTCTATCATAAAGTTTGGACCAAGTTAACATGGCTTTTGCGTACAAATATCGCCTTTGAGGATATTCCTCGGTATGTTCAGGCCAATATGGCCGCGGAAGTTTTAAGTTATATTCCGCAGGAAAGATCGCTTTATCAAAAATTAGTCGATACGTTCCATAAACTTGTCGGCCATGAGTTTTACGAGGACGCCTACGAAAAGGGCGTAGTTACAGTTAAGGCTTATCCGGGGATCATTCCTGAAGTATTTCGTGATGCCAGGCGCCGGTTAATGAGGGCTTTAGTGAATAAACGTACCATGAAGATCATCGGATTTGGCGACGGTAATCTGCCGACCGGAGAAGAAAAGATCTATGACCGTGTTTATTCTTATTTAAGCAAACATCATCCGGATTTAGCGCTTATCTTCAAAGGATACATGGACGGGCTTAATATAGACGATCCGGATATTTTTATTATGGAGCGAGTTTTGCGCCGTTCTTTGTCCAGACTAGAAAGACATCAGCTGTGGGATATAGTCAAGCTGTATGAATTAAAAGACATCCCTTGCCTTATTAAACTGCTTTATCATAATGCTTTGTCTCATCGGAATCTTAGCAAAGACGCTACCTTAGCGGATGCGCAGATCATCGAAGCGGTGCTTCATTATTTTCATCATTTGGATCCGTTATTCTGGTCCGCGCTTTCGAGGACCTCGTTTAAAAGAAATCGCGAGCTCACCAATTGGCTTATCGAAACTTTCGGAAAATTAAATATTTATGATTATTTTAGGACACCGTTAGCGCGTTATATTATTTTTCCTCTCGCTCTCCGGTTAATGAAAGATGCCCTGATGGTTTCTCATCCGATCCTTAAGGAATTAGGCAGGCTTAGCGATAATGGAGTCCATCTGAAGATCACCAGCGAAGCGGTCGGTATAAAAACCGATACCAGCCTTTATGTGCTGGGCAATATGCTTATGGTGGTGGGTGTCGACAGCGAGAAAACCGAAGGCTGGCATAATGCTTTACGTCCGATCAATGGAAATGCTAATGAACAAGATCCTGAAGAAGCTTTAAACGGTTTCGCGGGATTGTTGATGCCGTTTGGGTTCTGGGCGACGGTGCAGGCAAATAGCGAAAGCCGGGACGTCTTAGCGCAAAGAAGCGCCCAAATGATCTATGACGCCTTTGACCGTTATCATCGTGAGTTTAGAGAGATCACCTTGCGCGCGAAAACACGGTTTGAACAAAGAGATTGGCAGGGTGACCAGCAAGACAAAATGGATCGTATTGATCTTTATGGAAAGATCATCAGCGAAACGGTTGCTTCATTGGCCGGTTCACAATGGAGCGGAATACTAGGAGAGAATAAATACGATAGAACATTATGGTCGACGATGAAAGTCAAATATAACCAAATGATCACATTTAGAATGTTAGAAGACTATCGTGACGGAGAATTTGCGGAAACATTCTTTAATTCGATTACGCGTAAAATATTTACCACCGAAGGCGTCAATCCGTCTATTGAATTTGTTCATTCCAATGTTGAGTATACGAGCGATAAGGATGGTATCTACACTGTATATCACCGCACGGAAACAACACAAGAGATGGTCCGGCGCATTCTTTCGGAGCATGCATTTTCTGTTGGCTTTAAAGATTTGGAAAGAAACTCAAAGGCTGTTGCCGAAGAAATCACGCATCATCTTATCAATGTTTGGGGCGATTCTCAGATCGCTCGCGTTGAGATCTTAAAGCCGCTATTCTATCGCGACAAGCGCGCCTATATGATCGGGCGTATCATTGTCGGAACTCCGGAAGAAGATTTTATGACTGTCCCGTTTGTTTTACCGTTGGTCAACACAGGGGCAGGCATTGCGGTCGATGCTGTTTTACTTAATCAGACGGATGCCAGCATCGTTTTTAGTTTTACACGTTCCTATTTCCATGTTGATATTAGTGACCATGTGGCGTTGATCACATTCCTTAAATCTATTATGCCACTTAAACGAGTTTCCGAACTTTACATATCTATCGGTTACAACAAGCATGGAAAAACCGTTCTTTATCGGGAGCTTATTAACCATCTTGATACAACCAATGAACCCTTTGTGATCGCCCGCGGGATCGAGGGGATGTCCATGACCGTTGCGGCCCTCAATAAGATCAATATGGTATTTAAACTGATCAAGAGCTTTTTGGCTAAAGAAGACATGACGCGAGAAAGGATCAAAGACCGTTACAATTTTGTTTTCCGTCACGAACGCGGAGGGAGGCTTTTAGATACACAGGAATTCGAACACTTGCGTTTTAGGCGTCATAGATTTCCGAGCGAACTTTTAGAAAAGTTGCTTAAAACAGCCGGAAATGTTGTTACGTTAAGCGGCGACTATGTGGTTATCCATCACGTCTATATTGAACGCAGAATTACTCCGCTAAATATTTTCCTTGAAGAAGCAGATCCCGAATCAGCCCGACGAGCCGTTATTGATTATGGGTATTGTGTTAAAGATCTAGCCGAAATGGGAATCTTTATGGGTGATTATTTTAGCAAAAATTTTGGCGTGACTTCTCATGGACGCGTCTGCTGTTATGATTATGACGAAATTGACTCAATTCTTAATTATAATTTTAGAGACAAACCGAAACCACAAGATGATTGGGAAAGCATGATGGATGAGAGCGAATGGATATCAGTTTCCGATGGAGATGTCTTTCCTTCCGAGCTAATACAGTTTTCTGTTCCGGAACGATATAAAGATCATTTTATGACGGTACACGGCGATTTGGTGACGGCAAAGTGGTGGAAAGAAACTCAAGAAAAAGTTAGGCGTGGAGAAACGCCTGATTTGTTACCTTATCCGGAAAGTAAACGTTTAGATGTCGCAGAACAAGAATTAAATGCGTTTACCTTTGGGTTTATTTTACCTTTTGCCTTGTTTGGTTTGGTCAACAGCGCGAGCGAACCGGTACAACAAGACAGCAACTTTATTCCTAAGCCCAAAAGTCAAATTCCGTTGTCGTTAGGTAAGAAATTTGCCGTTAGTTTTATCATTTTGGGGATTTTTGCCGCAACTGTCTACGGATTTAACGCGCCCCATCTTTTAAGCCGTCTCATCGGAGTTTTCATCGCCAATATCATCATCTTTACGCAATTCGTTGTTGTTACGGATATTTTAGGCCAATGGATGGCCGGGCATGGCATCAATAAAAAACAAGTTTTATTGGCTGTTCCGGGTGGATTTTTAATGGCCTTTGTTTCAGCCCTTAGTATGATGTTTTTAAACGCGATGGTTTCAACGAGTGTTGCAGGAGCAGGAATTATCGCGTCGATCTTGGCGGTATCAGTATTTATGGTCACCGTGTTTACCTTCGGCCAGATTGTTCAAAGAAAGAAAATAGGCAAAAAAGAAATACCGGCCATCGCCAAAGCATTTTTCTTAGCTCCGATTTTAAGTGTTGCCGTTATTGCTGTTTTTGAGATCGTTCAATTCATTCACGCGCAATTTGATGTTACCTTAGATAAAGGCGCGGAATTTTATGCCGCCACCGCGCTTCGCATTATTGGCCTGATGGCGGTAGTAAGAGTCCGGACATTTATTTATGCCGCGGTCGTTAAACATGCCAAGAAAGACACGGTCAATCAAAATCCTTTAGCCCAAGAGAAACAACATGAAGCGTTTTGGATGACGCGCTTGCCGTCCATTATCCGCACCTACGCCGTGCAGGCTTCTCATCCGGCTATTCAAGTTGTGGTCGATGGAATTTCCACGCAGTTCTTCTCCTTATTCTATTCTTGGATGGTCAATAAGAACGGATTTATGATCAAGGCCGAACATCTGCGCCACAAGATTTGGTATGTGATCATTTATCCCATGATCGCGCCGGTGGTAGCTATAACAAAAGCTTTACGCCATCAACGAAAAAATTTATCTCGAGATAAATTACTTGCCGCCACGAGATTAGAAACTCCCGACTTGGCAATGGATATGGATACGGTACGCCGATCACTGCAGGAATTCTTAGAAGGATTTTCCGAGCTTAATCACCAGCTTGATACGCCGCGCGAACTTCCCGAACAGGAGACAATTGATAGAATTATTTTAGGTTATGCGTGTGTCAACAGTCTACTTGGAAAGAATAGAGAAATCAGTAGAGAAGATTTTCTGGAATTGAATCACTTGGTGTTGATGGGAAATGTTTTTGCCGTCCGCTTAGAGCGAAATCAATATGTGCAGGCGGTAAAGAGATCTTTTGGTAAGGGTATTGAAGCTGTGTGGGAAAAATATCAAAGCCGTTCGTATTTTTCTGTTTACGCGAAGGCCGCAGCGGTTTATGTGCAGATTTTAAGCCAACAGCAATTATTTATTGAAGGGAACCATCGCACCGGAGCTTTGATCGTAAGCCTTATTTTACAAAAACATGGTTTGCCGGGATTTGTTATTAGCCCTGATAATGCCAAGGAATATCTTAATATTTCTTCCGATATTAAATACTCCAGCAAGCGAAAACTTATTGACCGGTTGCGGCATATCAAATACCGTTATGACTTTACTAAATTCTTGGAAAGACAAATGGCCGATCATGGCGGGCAAGCGCCTCAGCTAACAGCCTTGAATGCTGTTATTCCCACCTTTGGCATGATGGTGGGATATTTAGCGAAGCTCATCAAAGGATTGTTAGGGGTAGGAGCCATTGAAATTATCCTTGTGGTACTTGCAATTGGCATGGTGATTTTCGTCGCTCAAGACAAAGAACATAAAAAGGTTACTTCGTTGATGACGAAAATATTTAGACATCCCGGTGTACCGGCTTTAATGGCAGCATTAGTGATACCCGCATTTGCTATTGTTATGTTCTATTTCTCCTTAGATAATTTTGGCTTAAGGTTTGGCTTTGCTGCAGCGTTCTTTTCAGCCGCGGCAACTTTGGCTTTGATAAGAATTTCAGTAGATGTTGTGTATTTTCCAGATGAAGCACGCGCCCCTCGAAGAACTTCATCAGAGCCCAATAGTAATTTAATTTCTACTAAAGCTCAGGCTGCGATTTCCGTTCTTCTGGTTTCTAAAATAAAAGAAGTGACTCATTTTAAAGATGAAGATATTTTGTATTTTGTTATTCAAAATTCTACTGTTGTTGAACGCGCTGCAAGCGTTTATAAAATTTATGGAGGATTTGAAGTCGCTGTTCCTGTCATAACAAAGAAGATATCTCAATTAAAGCCGGAAAATATTCGCATTTATCCTCCGGCTGTTGTTCGAAATGCACCTGACAATGCCGGAAGCATTTCTTTGCTTAATGCCGTTATCCCAAGTTTTGGTATGGTGATCGGATATTTAGCGAAGCTCATCAAAGGATTGCTAGGGGTAGGCCGCGCGCCGAGCAATCACAAAAGAATGATCGTTTCTCTGGCATCCCGGTCAAGAATAAAAGAGTGGAAACATACTATTAACCAGCGGGGCGGAGAAAGCAAAAAGATAGATCTTATTTTTAATGATAAAGATGCCGCTCTTCGTATTAAGCTAGCCAAGCGTTACGGATCCATTTCCTCCGAGATCATCGCCCGCCGATTTCCCGACGGAGAAGTAGAAGTTCTTGCCAAAAATTCCGAAGCTTTTGAAGGCAAAGATATTAGCATCATCAAAAGCTTAGAGACCGACGAGGATATTGTTATCCTGCTTTTCATGATCGATGGGCTCAAAAATGATTTTGGCGCGCGCTCGGTTAGGGTTTTCTTGCCTGCTCGGTCCGGGCAATATGACGCTATTTTAGATATTTTGTCGGCCCAAGCTGAAATTTATCTGATGGATAACAATGTATTTGATATTAAAAGCGAACTTTCCACTATTCGTCCGCTTCGTTATTCTAAGAGGTCATTAGCCGAAGAAAAGATCGATCATATCCGAGAAAAATTGATCCGGCTGGTTCACATATCTCGGCCTTTACGGCAAAGAAAAGCAACAGCCCTTCCCGATATCAATTCGGTCCTTTTTACTCCGGAACACGCTGATCTAAAACGCGAAGTAGCTAAGCAAATGGAGCAGGGGCAAATCCACGAGATCAAAATTGATACTCTAGAGCATCGGCACATGAATACACTTATTCCTGCGCAGGTAAAAGAATTGAATAATCTTTTGATCCACGCGACGCGTACCAACAAGGGTATCGTGGAGCTAATGATGATCCTGCATGAATTAAGAAGTGTGCTGAACGCGTCGCTGCGTGGTGTCTTTATGCCGTATTTTGCTTATGCCCGTCAGCATCAAAGCTATACGCTAAAAGAAAAAGACCAGCTGCGTTTTATTTATCCCAAAGCGCGCGCGGTCAATAGCGCTCGCGCCATTGTGTCGATGATCAGTCAGTTCACCGATCGTATCATTACGGTGAACGTTCATTTCTTGGATCAAAGCGGGGAATTCACCTTTGAAGGAGCGGAAAACCTAAAAGTTTTTAATATTAACGCCTTTGGCCTTATCGTCCGCAATCTTATTCAGAAACATGGGCTTCGCTTGGAAGACATTATTTTGATGGGCCCGGATGACGGAGTTTATGATTATGTTAGGGAAGCGGCATCTCAATTAGGGATGGATCTATATACGCAAGTCGCTCATATGGATAAAATTCGCTTAAGTTCCGAAGATGTATTGATGGTTTTAAACGACAGGTTCAAACATATCGATTTTAACGGAAAAGTTATCATTGTCTTGGACGACATTATCTCAACCGGTGGCACGATGAACGCTTTCGCTAAAGCGGTGCGCGCTTTGGGCGCGAGTAAAGTTTACGCCGGAGCGGCGCACGGTGTTTTCTCCACCGGCCTCAAACAGTTTGAAAAATATTTTAACGAAGTAGTGGCAACTAATTCTTTGGATTCTGCGGCGCGCACGATCTCTTTAGCGCCGGCCATTATTGAATATTTAAAGTCGGCGCCATCTTCTCTTGTCAAAGATACGAAAGAAGAAAAACTTTCCGCGTTTTTTGGATTTGGGTTGTCTGCATTCGGTTTTGTCAGAGAAATTAATAACAGAAAAACAGTTGATGATATTTTATTTGACCTTGACCATTCCCACCGACCTCTGTGGACATTTATTAGAAATGAGCCGCAAGCTGTTTCTATGATGAAAGAAAGATTAACGACATTATTAGAGAGAGAAGATGTTGCCGGAAATTTAGTAGACTTACTTGAGCAAATCGCCCAAAAAGGCAACAACGGGCTGACGATACAGGATATTCAAAATCCTATTATCATTGTATTTGGCGACTATCTTTGGCACGCCCAGAACAATTTACCTAATGACCTTGATGTGGTGATTATTGTCAAAGGAAGCTCCCAGAATTCGGGCGTGACCCATATTTCGAACGGATTACCTGCTGTTGCGTACAATGTCACTGGTATAGAGAACTTAAGCAATAGGAATCAGATTACGCAATTATCCATCCGGACGAATATCGCCTTAATTCTTCATGGAACGGGCGTTGTTGTCCACGGCGATGCAGGATCCTTAAATTTACCCGACCCAAGTTATGAAGAAATGGTGACTTATTCAACCGGCCTTATTCCGGCGGGAAATCTGGAGCTTGGTTTAGGGACGATGGGAGATCACCGCAAGCAATGGAAGCGTTATTTTGATGCCTATGCTTTTGCTTACGATCTATTGACGAATCTTGTTTTTCATAAGAACCTGGCGCCTGAAATTCTTATTGAAGATATCCGTATTGATGAATTTTACCGTGAATTTTTCTTGGGCCGTTTAGAGCGGCTTCCCTGGCAGGATCCTGCGTTTGAAGATCAAGAAGATTGGATGGATTTTAATTACATGGGTGGGATGAGCCTTTATATTTTCAAATTCGGGGAATTAGTGAGTAAGTCTCTGCAGATCCTTAAAGCCGAAATCATAAAGAAATCGGAAATTGATCATGAACGAAGCTTAAGTGAACTTAATAGTTTTGTTTCGTCTAGTTTCCTGTTTCTTGGAACAGTTCAATCTATTCAAGAAATCTGGGTCGAGCGGCAAATAACATCCAAACATAGAATTCATTTCGTTCCTGTTTCGAATATTAATAAATTAGCTGGCGCTATTGAGAGAACCTTAGGCATTTCGGTTGAGATCTATTTTGGCGGAGTTAATTTAAAATCTTTTATTAACGCCCATACCGGTTTAATGGAATTTTTCGTCGCTCGAGCAGGATTGCCCTTAGAAGAGCAAGTATTAGCCGTGAAAGTTCAAAATAAATTTGGCAATAAATTTACGGAAGAAATTTTAGCCTTAATTGAAAGATTCTTAAACGATGCCGATGCTTTAGTTGCGGATGGGGAAGTATCCGCCGAGTATAAAAAAGAAATAGAAAGACTATCTGTCATTTTAGCGCTGTCGCGGCAGGAAGCAATTCCGATGCTACCAACCTCTCCGTGGCTGGTGGGTGTAGCATCAGCCGCGACAGCGCTTAATGGTTTTGTGGCATTTACACCGGTGGTATTTGGCATAGTGCAAATTTCAGAAACCAGAGAAGTCAATGGCTGGATCATCAAGCAGTACCATCCGGTCTATAAGATACATTTTGCACCTGTTTGGAATATGAAAAAAATGATTGAGGCAATATACTCTGACATACATGTAACAGTTCTAATTTCCATTAACGACATCGATTTGTATACTTTCGAAAGCAATATGGCGATTGCGCAATTCTTCGATCATATCGAAAGTATGCCCCTAGAAGATCAGGTTATTTCGGTTTCGGTTAAGAATCAATGGGGTCATGATCTTAGCGAAGAAGTTTTTAATTTTATTGAAGAATTCTTAAGCGATCATTACTCATTAGAAAAGTTTGGAGAATTAGAAGAGAAATATCAAGAAAAGTTAGAGAAGCTAGGAGATAAAGTCTTTGGTTCGGGCGGTATTTATGAAAAACAACAAGAGCAAAAAGAAATAGAAAAGCATCAAGATAAAACCAGACTTAACGCCATAATCCCTGCCGGATTTGGGCTTCTTTCAAAAATCTTTGAATCCTTATTTATTTTATTCGGCAAGGAAACGCTGCCTTTGCGCGCGATCTCTCGTCGGAAATTCCTTCAGCAATTCGCGGTGATCGTGGCCTTAGCGGCTGTTTCCGGCCCATTATTAGAAGGTTGCAGTAAGAAAAATCCTACCGAACCGCAAGAAGAAGAACCCTTAACACCGGAAGAACGAAACGCCTTAGCCAAACAATTCTTGGTGAATAATATTAATTCTGATACCAATCTTATCCGCAGCTTTATCGGCGTTCCCGAAACAGACGCGTCTTACAATGCGTCATGGATCTTTAATAATGCTTTGGCAATTGGTGCCTTTTTAGCGATGGATGATGTTGCAAATGCCAGCCGTTTGGCTCAAGGCGCTATCAATGTTCAACACGCGGATGGTTGGTGGGCCAATGCCTACGATGTGACAAGTGGAGAAATTTTAGTCAATTATGTCCGCGAACTTCGTATGGTTGGGCCGGTGGCAACGATGGCGCGCGCCTTGGTAGATCTTTATACAAAAACCGGCAATGAAGAATTCTTAAACGCCGCTCAGCGCGCCGCTACTTGGATGATGCGTTTTTACGGCGACTGGACAGATCCTCAAACGCAAACTGTTTATCATTTCCTGCGCGGCGGGGAAGATGCTCAAGGACAAGCTTTCATTTGGAGTTCTACCGAACACAATGCCCGCGCTATTATGTTATTCAATGTTTTATCTCAACAAACTTCCATTTCCGAAGAAACCCGTGAATCTTACCGCAACATAACCCGCGAACTGGCTAACTGGTTAACCGGGAAAATGTGGCGCCCCACACATTTTGAATCTGTTTGGTCGCGCGACGGTATCATTGATTTTGCGACGGATGAAAAATTAGACGTTCAATATATCAGCATTTTAGCGCTTCATCAGGCGCGCGCGATTCTTAATATTGACCCCATTCATTATATTTCCGCGCTTCATTGGATCAATGCCAATCATGTTTCCATTAACGGCGTAGAACTTATCGGTTATGCCAAAAAGATGGGTGACACTACATCCGTTTGGCTGGAAGCGACTTTAGGGATGGCGGCGGCCTTTAAAGCCTTGGGCGGTGAACAAGAGGCCGCCGCCATTATCGATTCTATTTCAGAAACTCAAAACGAAACGACCGGCGGACTTTGGGCCATGATCGGCCCCGAAGACGGCATTTGGCCGAGCAATTTCCGCTATGAAGCGGTGGATGCGACAGCTTCTCTAATAATGGCGAATTTCGGCGCGAACTATTTTTATTCCACCGATCCCAATAGAAACGCGAACGCCGCTCAATTAAACGCTATTTTAGGCTTTAGCATTGAGGAATTGATCACGCTTGTTAGCGGCGTGATCCAAGAAAGCCGTTCTCTTGATTACATCCGAAACTCCGAAATTCCTTCCAACGAAAAACGCTTTATGAAGTCGATGCGCTGGATCGAAATGATCAGTAAAGTCTTAGCCGTAGAGTTAATTGCTTACAATTTTGTTCGGCCGTCACAAGAAGAATTAAGCGAAGCCTTAAAGAAGATCTATCTTGATCGCTTGGACAGCCCGCAATTACAAGGGCACGTCGGGGAGTATATTAATATCCATGACCAGACAAGAATTATTTTACCCATCATTGACGAATTGCTTACTATTGCCCGCAGCAAAGCTTACGGAATAGACCGAGACATCAGATCACTTACGGATCTGCGTGATGACTTTGCGGATAAATTCAACATGTTCGCGCCGTTTAAGACAGGAGAATCCCCATCCTCAGGGTCTAGTTCTCTTTCCGCCTTTGCGCCGGGAATGTATTTGGATATGGTTAGCTTTATATCGGTGATCACCAGCCTAAGTGGTTTTGAAGCCGTTGGCGCTAAAAACGGACAACGGTATCAGTTCATTGTTACCTTTAGTGATCCCGGATCTCAAAAGGCAGAAATTATCTGGAAGGCTGGTGTTTTTGAACATCAAGAAAATCTTCCTCTCGTAGCAGGGGATGACAATCCGGAAATTCTTGGGACCTATGAGTTTAACACCGGAGGAATTTTTGATATTGGCAATATCCGTCCTCTTGATGCGTCCTCGTTTAAAGGTCACATGTATAGTTCGACGCAGAGAATTTTCTTATATATCAGCATGGGCCATTTGACCGGAGAGAAACTAGCCACCCAATTCTTAAAAGCGCTGTTGGATAAGCTTCCGGCGGGTGTCATGGTAGATGGTGTGATCGGCAATGAACCGACCGTAGAATATTTAAACCAGGTCTCACCCTCGTTTACATACATTGATCCCTATAGTGATTCGACAGCGGCAGATCAGTCCGTTCGGCTTATTAAAAACGGAGAAAAGATCCTTGAGTCGACCGTTATAGGGCAATTGTTCAAAAGACTTGGGCTTAGCGATATTATTTTAGGCGAACACCTCAATCATGGCCACGAACATGCTTACTTTTTACGTTCACGAAAAGTCAGCAGCAACTCTACGCGGCTTGCTTCTTTGGCTGCCTTTGCGCCGATGTTTGCTTTTGGCGCCTTGGCGGGTATTTGGGGCGTGGTCGTTGACAGCGACAATGATCATGGGCCGAGCATTAGCCCGCACGGGTTCATCTCGGTGAGCACCGTTGATCAGCATATCCATCAAATGGCGGCCGTTTTATTTGATTCAAAAGCCAATCCTTATTCATCGTTGGGCCAAAAGATCATTGAAGATATAGCGCAGTTTTATTATTTGATCAAAGGCCACATTAATATGAAGTTGATCGACAATGCAACTCGCGTTCATTTCGGCAATGCTCTTATTTATGTTAGAGATTATCAAGAAGCGATAGATGTTTTATCTTACCTTGGAAATCTTCATCCCAATGATGATGATCTAGAGATGCAATATGAAATTCTTATTGTTGCCTATCTTTTATCCGGTGATCGCAAAAAAGCGATCCTCCACTTGACGCATAATCCGTTTACCGATACCGTGCGAAAAGCTGAAGATTTAGCACACCGGATCGCTGAACTCTTAGAGATCGATATCGAATCAGCCATAGAATATAAGAATTATGAATCAGCCTTGCAATCTGCCGAAGCGCTCAAAGCCCTCGTATCCGGGTATTTATCTTATGCCATTAATCAAAAAGAATGGATGAGTGTTGTTAGGGAAACCGAACGCTTGATTTTGGGAGCGTTTGCGGTTCATCGAACAATGTCCGGGTCCTCTAAGCTTCCCGTGAAGGGAATGACCGTTCACGGCTTTGCGCCTTCGTTTATATTTATTCCAACAATATTCGGTGTGGTCAATAAAGTGGCGTTTTCCGCGCAGGTGACTAATCCGCGCGGGCTTCATGTTTTTCCATCGGAGATGATCAGCTGGAAAGCTAAAACCATAGAAAAGCTTTTCAATGTCCAGGCCGATATAATTACTTTTAGCAGCGGTAATCTAATAGATATTAAAGAAGTGGATAATATAGCCCAAAACCTTATCGGGCTTATTCTCCTATCGATTGATCCTCAGGAAATAATTTTAGTTAGGCTCACGGGCCCTCAAAGTGAAGAAACCCTAAAAGCACTGGCGGATATTTTAAAACGTTTTATTGAAGATAATACAGCTTTAGCTTGGACATATGAAGGCCGTGACCGGCGCGATGCATATGAACAAGAAATTCGACGTTTACACAGGGACAGTCCCCAACTTGAGCTGGGGACTGTCCCTGATTTACGCGGATTTAAGGCTTATCCGGCCGAGTTTGCCGCCATTGAAAGGCCCACCGTATTTTTATCTGCCAATGTCCTGAGCAAGTTTTTTATTTCTAAGATCCATAATGGCTTTCTCACCCATGATGAAGAAGAAGAGCTCTACGGGCAGGTCGAAGAGATCGTTCCATACTTAGGTAATCTTATTGTTTCTAAGAAATTAACTCGCATTGTCATCGTTGCTTTACCCGGCCCGGCGATGATGGTCTCCGAAAGCGAAGGGACTTTGCTTATTCACTGGAGAGTTTTTGAGCTGATGAAAGACCACCCGGCCGCTGTTTTAGGATTCCTCGAACATGAAAAAACGCGTATCCTTCAACCCCATTTAAGCGAAGAAGAGATCATTCAAGAAGACATTAAATATTTATCAGATCATCAAGATATCCTCAGGGATACGATCGAGGTTCTGTTGTTCAGCCAGGAACGTTACAAAATAAATCCAAGACTTGATTGGGAGCTTGCTTTAAAGAAGATCCGTCCGGTCAAAGTTGTCTTCATGACGGATATAACGGTAGAAATAAGAAGCGCTTTGCGTCATCGCTTAGGGCAAGGGGTAGTTTTAGAAAACCTTTTGGCGGTCATTGATGCTTACAAAATTGATTTTTATCAGACCAAGCAGGATCAGGACGGGAAAAGCAATTTATTTACACTGGGCATCAATATTAAAGACGGAAAATTCCAGTCTATCATTGTTACGGTTCCTTATTTTGATGCGAACGCGGACTATATTAATCTTTTGGTTTCATTGCTTAAGATCAAGGCGATCGCTCGCTTTAAGGGAACCGAACTTATGAATGAGGGTATCGTCGGGGCCTTAGAGCGCAATAATTATTTTGAGGCCATAAGCAACTTGGAAGTTATTTATCACGCTGACTATTACCGGTTGACCCGTCAAGAAAAGATCATTGCTATTATGCACATGGTTACCATATCTTCGGGATTGATGAATCGTGGTCAGCGCCAGAAAATTGTTGCCTTACTTGGTAAAAGTGAATTTTTTAAAGAGTTTTCATCTTATCTTATTGCGGTTTTGAGTTTTTGGACGAAGGATAACCCCCTTATCGGTGAATTAGCAAATGTCTATGACCGCTTTAACGATGCGATGAAAGAAAATCAGCCGATCAGCGAAGAAGATGAGGATTTTATTTTGTCTGTCCCCGAAATATTCCTGAAAAAACTTACCAACGGCGGGTTGTCTGACGCTGTTCGCATTCCGTTTGGAATTCTTCGAGAATATTATGTTGATGGATTCAAAAAACCGGCCGATGCGCAGCTTAACGCATTTATTGGCGGGCTCATTCCGCTTGCCTTTGGATTGGTTGATCCCTCAAAAGAGAACGATCTAAAAGCAAGAGTTGAATCTGCCCTTGAAATTCTTTTTGAACGTAAAGAGCGTTTAACCAGAGGAAATATCGCTCGGGAAATGGGGATAAGCACGCGAGAACTTTATGATTTATTGGAGGATAATTCCGATGTTAAGGACTTAGTCTTAAGAAAAACCTCTGCCGGCCATCGCGTTGCGGACGCGAGAAAAGAATTCAAAAAACCAGGAATTCTTTTCAACCGGAAGATGGTTTTACAAAAAGCGCGAGTGGCTAGAGAAACTGCGCAAAAGATATTCTGGTTTAATATGCTGACATCAAACGATGTTGTCCTGGAGTCTGATCTGCGTATTCTTGCCGCTATTCCGCAAGTTGAAGCAATGGTCGATAACGGAAATTTTAACATTAATCCTTATGAGGAAATTGCCGTTAGAGCGGTTGTCGCCGTCGCGACTGTTTACCATCGAGAAAAGTTAAATTCTCAAATCGGCAAAGCTTTACGCGTAATTAGAAAGAAACTTTCCTCCGAATTTCGTTTAAAGAAAGCCTACCGGGAGCTTAAGAAACAAGGCGGATTATTTGATAAAGCAGATATTGCCAAGAAGGCCGGAATCCTTGTCGGAACAGCTTATGAATCAAAGTGGTTTATAAACCTTAAAATAAACCGTAAAGCGCAGGTTGATTCGCTTATTTTATCTGCGGTCAGAGAGATCAGCAAAACAGTTACCAAGAAGGGATTTGAAGGAACTGTTTATGAAGCGATCGCCGCACGATCGGGATTTTCCGTCAGGACGGTTTTAGAAAGCCGTCAACGAAGTCTAAGGGTCAGGCAGGCCATTGATAAACTTAATCAAAAAATCAACCAGGCGATCATTGACGAAGCTAGCGTGTTTAAAACACGTTCTCATAAGCCTAGGAATATTTATACGGTCAGCCGAAACTTATCGAGAAAACTTAATATCCCCGCCACAGCGATCGTGCATCGCGCTAAAACCCAGCCCGATGTGAAACAAGCCGTCAGCCGTTTGTACGCGTTTTTACCGTCGTGGGCCACGCCGGTAAAGGTGGTGGTGGCTGTTTTATTATCCGGAGCGTTCTCTTTATTGCAAGCGGCGGCAAATGACTCAACGAAGGCTTGGCTGGGTGAATGGACGTGGCATAAAACACGGGCGCTGTTAGTTATTGTCGGCATCGTTGCGGCGTTTATTTATTCATTGACGGCTGACCTTATTCCTTTGGGAATTAAGAAATTAGGAAAGCTCAGAAGAGATATAGCCAAATTTTGGCGCCGCTTAGAAACGCAGCGCAAAGTTCTTCGAAGGCGTTTAGAGCGTGCCGCCCATCCGACGGAAAAAGCCGAACCCATATTGGAAGAAACGGCGAAAAATATTCTCGGAGAGTTTTTGAAGGGGAATATTTCCGCCGAAGATGTTTTACAAAAAACCGAAAATTTACGCCCGCAACTTTTTGCGGAGGTTGATTTTGTGCTGAACAACAGCGGTTTAGAAAAACACCTTAAGCTTATCGAGTTTTTAGGAATGATGAATGACGATCGAGCTCTTGATGCGTTGATTATGTTTCTTATCGTTAAAATTCGAGTTGATCTTAAAAAAGGAGGCGGGCTCAACCGAAAAACCGAGATCAATGCTGTTAAGGAAAGTTTGACCCAGCAGGGCATACGCTTTGTTGCTTATCTTAAAGAAACAAAAACGTTGAACAAAGAGCGTAAGGCCGAATCTAATGAAAGAAAAAGATTTGATGAGGCCATTAAAGAGATTCTTTCATTGATCAGGGAAACCTCGAGGGATGAAGCCGTTATTTCCGATATTGATCAATTGGTATCTAATATCGAGCTTCGTTTAGGCTTGGCTTCGAATGCCGCTATTGCCGCTACTATTGTTCCCGTGCCGTCAAAAGTAGAAATAGGAAAGCCCAGGAGAAGAATAGCGGGACTGTTCGAAGTAAACCGTATAACAGCCCAAAAGCTTTATCTCTCCGAGAATGCCTTTGATCATATTATCGCCCGGCATTCACAATTACCGCGTTTTATCGGAGCAGAAGCTAACGGTAATTCGATCTATTTCCCGTATTTGCTTACTGCTCGAGACATCAAAGGCATTGTCACGGAAGCGATGCGGTGGGGATGGCCGGTTTATGAAAATGTTTATGTCTGGTATACCGGCAATTCCGATATGGCGCGCGTTGCCTTAGTGGCTAAACCATACGGACGTTTAATGATCGTTGTAACGGCTTATCCAAAAGTTGGCCGGCAAGTGATGGAGAAAACCGGTTCCAGAATCTTTCTTAATCCGACCAATGTCAATCTTCTTCCTACCTCTGTCAGTGAAGAAGCTCTCAAAGAGCACGGCATTGCCGTAAGGCTTTATTGGGAGAATAAATTTGGCCATAGCGGTTTACGTTCGATCCTGGAAGATGATTTTATCAGAAAACTTAACTTTAGGCCGGAAGTGATCGAACGGCTTATTTATCAGGTTTTATCGTCGCCGACAGCCGATGTTCATCGAAAAAATAGAGAGATCATGGTAGCCCCGGGAAAATTATTAAAGGCCGAAAACGATACTAAATTAAAACTTCGAGTGACCCTTCGCTCGACAGGCTACCAATCAACGCCGTTGGCCACGGGCCCGGAAATCCATGAAATTACCAAATTCTCTATTTATGATTCTCAAACCATAGATTCTCGGGCCATTATGTATGCGCCGGATAGGATTTGGGAAAGTATGCGCGTCGCCCTTTTGGATTTTGCCGGCTGGCCTTACGACGCCCGCCACGCCGATAACGGGGGAATTAAACTTTACGGATTTTTAGGATTTGGGGCTTTTGGTTTATTCGGTGTGGTTGTTGATCCGGAAAATTTACATGAATTAAGCAAGATAACGAAAACCATAACTTATCCCGGCAGGCTTTTTATCTATGACGATTACATCGCAGGGCGGTTAGCGGCAAGCGTGGAGGCTTCTAAGTCTCAGGCTCAAAAAGAAATTCTTGTTATTGATTTTGGCATTGGGCTTGTGGAACCGGGAAAACGTAAACGCAAAGAACAATCGCCCGCGCCGACCTTTACGGAATTAGCCCGGCGCCTGCAAAGAGAAAATCCGCATTACCGTTTGGCCGGTTTTGACAATAACGTAGAAGCGGTGACTCTGACAAAAGACTATTTGACCGATGCTGATCCGGCCATATTTAATACGTTTCTTTATTACGGAACGTTTGACCTTCCGGCTGCGCTTTATGCGAATCAAGCCAGTATCATTCGTGTTGCTAATGTGCTTATCCATTACTCTCATGAGAAATCAAAACGTGCTTTAGGGTTTTTATCCGGGGCTTTGCGGGAAGGCGGATTGATTTTAGTGGGCAGAAGCGGGTTTTTCATAACTTTACAGAAACAAGATAATCAACTTATTCCGATAGAATTTAATTATCAGCTTTATAGCATGGAATTAAGTCGGATCTTACTTGTTGATATGCCGGTTGGCAAAAAGATAGACCATATCTCAACGGCAATTTTTGACTGCGGCATTGATGCATCGCTTAGGCCGCTGCTGGATGATTTTGTTTATTTAGAAAATGACTTAATTATGGGCAATTATGATGAAGTGGAAATTTATTCGGATGTTTCGCAACAGCTTCTCCAACTTTCTTATCCAGCTCAGGTAGATATGCAAAGCGGCCTGCTTACTGTTCGTCTTCATCCCAACGGAAAAATAGCCGTAAGCCGCGAGCAGAAAGAAAATCAATCTTTGGCGGCGTTTATTCCAAACATTTTCTCATTAGGATTATGGGCAACGGTGGCCAATGAAAATCCGTTCATTCTGGGACAATCCTGGGAAGACGCGCAATCGGCTTGGAATAAAGCCATAGAACTTTCTCATGAAGAAAAATATGAAGAAGCGCGAGACACTTATTTAAAAGCCAGAGTATTGCTTTTAGGCCAGTTTGGGCTTTTGGATGACAGCCCGGAAAGCTTGGCACGTTTACCGAAAGAAAAATTCGAATGGCTTAAGATCCGCCTGCTTCGCATGCGGCTTTCTTTAAGCCAGGCTTATCTATACTTAAAAGACTATGAAACAGCTCTTACTTACGTTGACTCAGCTTTAATGGTGGCGCCCAATCATCCCATTTTGCTCATGCAGTACACGGATATTTACCGTGAAATGGGCGATCGAGACAATGTCAGAAAATATTATCGCTTGGCTCAAGATAATCTTTTGATCCCTCAAGAAGACTTTTCGGATAATTTGCGAACGGTTATCATGACCCAGATCCTTTTATATTACGGCGAAGAAGGCGAGACGCAGATAGAGGGCTTGCGGCAATTTTTATCCGGAATTTTATCGGCGGATAGTGCCTTACAATTGCCGGCATTTTTAGAAAAAGAAATTGATGAATTGTATGAAGAGATCAAAACACCGGAAAGTAAAGAACTTCGCCTAAAGACTTTGGATTTAATGGCTCAAGCGGTTGACAGCATTGTGGAGAATGACGATAAGACAAAATGGAAGCTTTTAGCGCGGATCTTTGTTTCCAAGGCGCGTATTTATAAGGAAGCCAAAGAATTTGATCTGATGCACCAAAATGTCGTTGAAGCCAAGAAAGTTGCGCAAGAACACATTGTCCGTGATCCTTCCAATCGGAAGCTCTTAATTTGGCTTTGGAATGAACTTTCCGCCATGATCATCTACGAGATCGACCAAACACTGGAAAAGGAAAAAGAAGCTGCTCTGATCGCGGAAGCTATTGAGTATGTGGAGGCGAATTACAACATTCAAAAAGGAAGCCGTTCGGAAGAGGAGATCTCTGAAGCATTCCGCTTAGGGTACCTTTATTCGCGTTTAACTAGGTATGAAGAAGCGCTCAAGCTTTACGCGCCATACCGTATGCCGATCCTTAAACAGGATTTTAATAAATCGGAAGAAGCCGCCAACCACGTCGGCGTTGTCTATACGGTTGGAATTTGTTTTCAGGAAACGGGGCATCGCAAAGAAGCTTTGGCCTTCTTTAATCGCGCGGTCGATATCAGCCGCCAATGGAGATTTAAAGAGTGGGAAATACGCAGCCTTGCCGGCTTGGCAGAAAACGCCAGGCAAGAGGCTTTGGTGGCCGAATATAAAAATGATGCCAACGGCGAAAAGTTGCGAAAAGCTTTAAGCACTGCGGCGCAGAAATTTGAAATAGTCAAAGCTATGGTTCGTACGCAAGATCCAGGTCAACCGGAACTGACAGAAAGCTTAAGAGAAGACGCTGCGTTTATTTATGGCAAGCTTATTGTCCTTTACCGCGATATGGCGCAATACGATAAAGCTCAAGATGCTTATACGCAAGCGCAATCCTTAAAATTAAAGCTTGATACATCGGCGCTTTATGCGGCGGCGGTGAGCCTGCATAACCAAAGATCATTTCAAAATGCTATTTTAACTTTCAAGGCTGTTCTTGACGGAAATCCGACGGAAACCGTTCGCCGGGACAGTATCAGGAGTTTAGGGATTTGTTACGGCGCCGTTGAAGATAAGGAAAATTCAAAAGTTTATCTAACGCAGGCTCTTGAATTTTCTCCGCAAGACGGCGAACTTCATTTCTTCCTAGGAACTATCAGGCACCAGGAAAATGATTTTGCTCAGGCTCAGGCCCATTATGCGGCGGCTGAAGGTGATCTACGTGAACCATTTAAAAGCTTATTGGCCGTTTATCGTATTTTCTTATATTTGCGTAATCCTGAGCTTGGATCTGCCGATGTGCTTTTTGCTTCACTTTCCGATGAAGTAAATGCGGATAAATTTTTCGATATTGCCAAAGGATTTTATGGGGAAGATGGCAGCGTGACCGATGAAATTGTGAATCTGATCGACCTTTTATCCGGTTACATTAAAACGCATGCGGATATGTTACGGCGAAAAAATGAAGACATCGAAGCCGCGCAAAAAGTTTTTGACGAACAAAGAAACGGCAACGGAGGAAAAAAGAAGAGATCAGCGGCCGAAGAAGAATCGTTTAAAACCGCTAAGAGAAATTTACGTATTTTAAAGGAAGAAAAAGAAGAACTGATCAAGAAATTTGGATTTTACGGTTCCTTATTGATCTTGTTAGGGCAAGATTTTCCGGGGAGTATTTCGGTGGAAGTTCTTGATCTTATCGCGGAGCATAGGACCGAAGAGCAGGAAAAAGTTTCCGCTTTAAAAGAGAAAATCAAAGCCATTTGGCAATCTGAATTGGACGAATTAGAAACACGGTTTGAAACAGCTGTTAGAAACAGCGATGAAGACGAGATTAGCGCATTGTTTGACCTAACAGATGATTCTAAACATTTTGCTCACCCATTTTTTGCGACATTCAAAACAAAGTTGCAAAAATATATTGATTTGATAGACATCAAAAATGAAATTCATGTTCTTGCTCTTGAAGGCGAATACGGAAAAGCCGCACAGCTTTTAAGAGAAAATAAAATTGATGCAGCCCTGATGAAAGAATATGAAAACCAAGAGCGAACGATGCAAATTGTTCTGCGCGGCCTTCCTGAAAGCTGGACCAATAATCGCCGCGTGCGGCAGGTGATCATGTTCTGGCGCGCTCAGAAGGCAAGCGATCGACAAATGACTGATGATGTCCGCCTGCTTTATTCAGGCGGCGTGTGGTCATGGTTTGCGGATTATTTTATTATGCAGCATCACGGTTTGGTGATCAAAGAATACCGAAAGCTTGCCATCGAGCTAGACCATCACGATAGTTTAGATTGGCGTGAGATCGAGGCAGTCGTCACTGCTATGGTCAAGGCCAATGATCATTTATCGACAGCGGCTGTCAGTGAAATTATCGCGGCCGTGGAGGCCAAGAAGCCTGGCTATGAGCTGTTCAAACTTATCCGCTCATTAGAAAATGGGCAAGTGGAAAAAGAAACAAAGCTTAACGCCGTTATTGGGCCGCTTGGTTTTTCGATGCTCTTTGCGGTTTTCGGCACGGTGGCGTCCAGCGGCGGCAAGCAGTCCACGGATTCTCGCATCTTAGCGGCCATCGGATCTTTGCAAAGGCAAGGATACCTCACGATCACTCAAAGAATGATCGCTCACGAAGCCGGAATAAATCCTCTAACTTTATTCAAACATAAAGAATCTAATCCTGAAATAGACCAAGCTATTACGGCGATCACTTCACAAAATGTTGTAACGCGCCGGGAAGCCAGGTCAGGCCAAGGAAAATTAGTTTTTGTATCTCCGCGTGCTATAGGCCGGAAGAAAACCCGGCATGAGGGACAAGCGCAAGCATTTGAAGAATATTTGCGCGATCTGGTCACCGTGTTCAGTAATCCCGATGACCGGCTTATCTTGAAATTATTAACCGGATTAGGGGCTGTTGACGGGCAGCCGTGGAGCAGAGAGCAAATTGCAAAATATTTAGATGTGTCACCCCAGCGCATAAATCAAATAATTTCTATTTTTGAAAAACCCTTAAAAGCGGCGATGAAAAATCATCAAATTAACTGGGATCTTTTGCCAAGATATGCCGGGAAAGATGACGATGCGGATGTTCAAAAAGCTGAAGATTGGCGCATGAGCGGTTCAAGTGAAACATCTTATGAAAAAACTGTACGCAATGGTTCTTTGTATGATTTTTCAGGGCAAGCGTCACGCTTAAGCCGCACACGCCCTGAAGACGTAAGGACTGTTGTTATTAGGTCGATAGCAGACTTTAATAACTTTGAAAGCTCTTTCGTGGCGCAAGCTCAGAACCTGTATCGAGGTGTTCCGATTGTGCAGAGAAGGCCTTTGGGCAAACGTAGAGTTCAAGAAATCCTGACGGTAGCAGCTGCTCTTCCTGACCGGCAAGGAAATATTGTTAAAACTTTAAGAAAACGAAATTGGCCAGTTCCTCATGTGCGCAGCGAAGCCCCTGAAGCAACAGAGGAAGTTCTTATCCCATCGGCAAGACTAAATCCTAAAGTTCTAATATTGGGGGCTGCTGCAGAAGAAACGGTTGCAGAAAGTCCGGTGGTTGAAAAACCTGATTTCGATAGGGATTATAAAGATCTTTTGAACCAGAGAGTTGAAGAGATCGGCTTGGAAAATATCCGTATCGGAAAATATAATTTCACACTTGAAGAGATCTTCAATCTTTTAGGGATCGGATCAAAGGATTTTACATTGGAAATCATCGCCTTCTTTGATGCGCAATATCTACCACGGCCTCTTAAGCCGCGTAATAACTATGAGGAAAAAATAAAACGATTAAAGGTCATCATGTCTGCTCGTTACAAAGGCATTGATCGTCAAAACCGAAAGCCGATCACCTATCAAGAACTTGGCGAAATGACAGGTGTTAAAGAGCTTTCGGCGCGCAGTGATTATAAATTTGCTTACTGGAGGTTATTTCGTGATTATGGCTGGCCAACGCCGGTCTTTAGCCCGGAAAGATTAGCGCAGTTGGCAAAAGAAAAAGAAATGTTCTTAAAAAGGGAAATGGATTTCTTAGCCCAGCGAGTTGACGCAATGTCTATTGGGCGTCGTAATCAGTTGACATGGAAAGAAATTAGAGAAATTCTTCATGTTAGGCGGCTTACTTCCGATCATCGAGATAGGATCAAATCGCTTTTTTCGGAAAGAGGATGGGCGATTCCTGCTCATGATGCCACTCCTTCTGATCACCGTGAAGAATTGTTTATCTTTGCAGAATTCTTCTTAGGATTAAGCGCTTTGGGATTTATCTTAGCCATGATCTGGCGCAGTACGAAATTCCAAGCCTATCTTGCCCAAAAAAGATCCATTAATCATCCTTACTTTTTTGATGAAAAAGGCGGGATCTATCAGCATTTGACCCGCGTCATCATTCCGGAGCTTTTTAAAACACAGAAGAAAGATTCCGGGAGAACGATGCGCGCTAATGTTGTCGGAGGGATATCGCAATATGAAGACGGCTGGCACAATTTTAAAGCCCAGCGCTTTGCCGCTTTGATGTGGGAAGCCGGGCTTCGGGATTTCAAGATCATTGTGACGGCTTCTAAGAGCCAACAGAATGTGTTGCTGCAGCAAGATTACGGCCTGCATTGGTTTCTTAAGCCCAATGAAGTTTTAAGTGAAGATCTAGAGCGGCGTATTAGCATTTCTTTTAATAAAACTGCGACAGGCCGCTTTAGGTTAAAGCCGGAGATCGAGGAGAAAATCGAAATTGTTTACCTCGACAATATTATCGACTACCGAGTGAACTCAGAAGACGAAAAATTTGATCTTATTACTTATAACTTTGTCGAATATAAATTAGAGCTAAATGCCCAAGAAGACCAGCCCTGGGCGGTCAATATCATGGCCGGCAATATCGTTAATAATGCGCGCCACGGCGGTTTGATCTTGATGACGGCGGAAAAATTCTTTGATTCTTATTGGCTGGTGATCCCCTATTCCGTCCGTGCATTCGTTTCCAAGGATAGCACTGAAAGCCAGTATCTTGGCAAGCCGATCTTTGGCCGTGTTTATCTTTATAAGAAAATCGCGGCCGAATATACGGAGAAATTCATTGAAAATCAGTTTAAAAGGATCTTGCGCAAGATCAAATCTTTCCGGCCATGGTTTGATGAGCGCTTCTTAGACGGCGTATTTCGCATAGCGCGAGAATATCATGCCGGTCAGATCCGTTCTAACGGGGAACCGTATATTTTGCATTTATTAAGCACGCTTAAAACTTTGGTTTTTAGTTTTAGAATTTACGAAGAAATTGAATTTGACCATATGCCGAAATTCTGGTTTGAAATTATTTCGGCGGTCGCGCTATTGCACGATGTTTTGGAAGATTACAAGGGTCCGTTATCCCGGACGGAGTTGATCGAAGAGTTAAGAGGAAAATTACTAAAATTAACTGATGACGCAGCAGCGGTTGAGCTGATCATTCAATGTATTCTTCTGTTGAGCAAGAAATATTCGTTAGAAGAAGATGAAACATTTTTAGGCCGCCTGCTTGCCTTTGATGTTACAAACCATTTACTAATGAAATATCTGCAGATCATTAAAGCCGCCGACAGACTGCATAATATCTCCACACCGCGTTATAAATACACAATGGCGGCCGCCAAATCTTATGTTCAATCGACCGAATGGTTTGTGTCTCATCCGAATTCGCTTATTCCGCTTCGTATCCAGACGATTTTCCATAATCGGGTCAACAGATTATATCGCCCGGAATTAGAGAAATTAAACGTGACGGCGGTGGCCCAAGAATTAGACGAAGATTTTGTCGGTGATATAGTGCGCTTTGCCAGAAACATGTCAAATCATATCGCTGATACGATCAAAATGAATCGTGATCAGGCGGTTGTCAAAAGAAAGCCGGACGGATCTTTGGTTACATCGTCAGATCATTTAGCGCAAAAAATGGCATTTGAGTTCATATCTACAAAATACCCGACGCATTATATTCATGCCGAGGAAGATCTAAAAGAGATCGGCCTCCCAGAGCCCTTGATCCGGCAAAATAGTGCTAACTTCGGCCACACGAATTTTATTTGGGTGATCGACCCCATTGACGGAACGCGGGCTTATGCCCAAAAGGACACAAACGAATATGTTTTCGCGTTAAGCGTCCTTTATAAAGGCTGGCCGCTGATTTCTATGATCATTGCTCCGGATCTAAATGAGACATTCGAATCCAATGCGTTAACTCGGGAAGTTTCTGTCAACAACCGTCCGATTAAATTTTCCCCGGAAGATTCCGCTGATCATAAAGTTATTATTGCCGATTGGAGCGGCGAGCCGCATCCGCTGCGTGGTGTTTTAGAGAGCAGTAGATATTTTGTGATCTCTAAACAGCAGTCGTCTTTTATTTATACGGCAACGCGCCTTATTTTCAGCAGAGAACGGCGGCATGCCGCGTTTACGTCAATGACCGGCGGCGTTCACGATGTTGTTCCATCCGCGGTGTTATTGCGGACGGCGGGTTTGCGCGTTTATCGGATGGATGGAGCGTTCCTTTTTCCGCTTTCTTGGAACGATTTCTCTCCGGAAAAAACGGCGTTACCGTTCGTTGTCGGCCAGGCCAAAGCGACCGAACATTTGGTCGATCTTTACCGACGGCATAAAAAATTAGAAAATTTAAATTCTCTTAATGGATTTGTTCTCTATGGCGTCTTAATGTCTTTGGCAACCCTTTTAGTTATTTTCATAGTGAAGATAGGCCGCCAAGAAATCTTAGAAACATCTTTTCAATCACGGGCACCGAGTTACAATAAAATTAACGACGTCTCAGACGACAAAATTTCCGTCATGTCGGCGCTTTATTTAGCTGTCTTACCTTTCCGTGGCTGGTGGGGGATAGCTAAAGCCGGCATGGCGGTTTTGATTTTCCGCAAGTCTTCGACAGGATCCGCACAAGATCTAAATCCAAGCCTTTTATCGCCTTCCGTTGTCCCTATGTTCGGCCGTGAGCTAACCGTATTTAATTATCCCGGAATCTATCAGACGATCGTTTTTGCCGATGATATTCGTCATTTTGAGTCTCTGCGCATGGTGCGCGCGCTAGAGATCCCGGGCACTTTAAAGCCTGAAAGCAAAGTTCTTGTGATCGGGCCCGGAAACGGCATTGATGTCATCGCCGCTATATTAGCCGGGGCCAAGCAGGTAGACGCGATCGATATTGCCGAAGAAAGTATTTTGCTGACGGGGCATAATCTTGTGCATAACGGCTTGACAAACAACGTTCGCGTGTTCAAACACAATAGTTTGCGTGGGCTGGGTATTTACGATGTGATCATTTGGCATGCGCCGGAACCGGTCGATGGAAAGACAAATAACCACAACGATTTTATTTCTAAGAGAAAAATGCAGGCTATTTTAAAGCAATTGCCAAAACATTTTTCATCTCAAGGCTATGGGATCTTTGCTATTTATTTGGACCGATTATTTATTTGGGAACCGTTATTCACAAAGGCCGGATTAAAACATAAAACGATCATCAGCCGGCGCGTGCAATCTATTCATGAGCCCGGAGTTGTGCGTTTAGAGCCGCAACATAGATCAAATCAAACGCTTAATTCATTTGCCGCCTTACCGATCTTTTCCGTTCCGTTTATTTTTGGGACGGTCAACGGATACTTCTTTGCCCGCCATCCCGGAAGCCTGACGCTTCAAGGAGACAACATCATTGCCGACGGAGAAGTTTACATAGAATTTCTTACGGAAATTTTAGGGCAAAACGAAAAAGAATTTTCAGTCATCAGAGAACGGCTGAAAGATGAGATGGCTCACGGAGCTATTTTCAAATTCAGCCCTGATCTTAAGCACTTAGCTTATAAGTCGCCGCAAGACGGCGTGGTTCTTCTTCATGAGGCTTTAGCTGACCCTAAAACGCATCCGCCCGTTGAGATCGCCGAACAGGTTTGGGAATTGATCTTTGAAGAAATGGTTTTAGCCTACAGCAGGGAAATCATCGGCCAAGACCGCATGTTGGCTAAAAATGTGGTTAAGATATTCGGCCTTTTGACTAAATTGGCCAAGCTTCTTATCTTTTCGGATGAGACATTGGAACAAATGGCTGTGTACATGGATAAGCATAAGAAAATATTTTCCCACGACCATTTGCGCACACTTATTGATATTGCTCGGGAGTTGAAGAAAAAACTAAAAGCAAATCATTATTATATTACAAAAAGTGTCCGGGAAATTTATACCAGAGACGGGCTTCTTATTGTTTTACCGCCGCTGTTGGAACTCATTAAATCCGCTAAAGGGCTTTTTTATGAAGACCCTCGTTCCGGTTCCCAGGTGGTCATCGGCATTGAGGAGTTGGCGGTTCAAATAAAGAAACTGATCTTTGCCCGCAATAAATTAAAACTTATCCGTGAGATCGAGAAATACAAAAGTGGAAAACCTTCCAAGGTTCCCCGTACTGCTTTTATCGGCGATATTGAAGGCGACGGTGAACTTTTAGAGCTTTTAATGGCGGAAGCGCTCGCGCAAGGCGCCACCAAGATCGTTTTAACGGGGGACATATTCGGCAAGGGAAAAGAAAATTTACGTATTTATCAAATTTTGCGCCATTACAAAGAAGTCGACGGACTTCCCCTTATTCTTCTTTATGGTTCGAATGAAGTTGAATTTATCGCGGCCATGATGGATCACGAGCAGCTAACGAAAGTTTGGTTTGCGATGGGCGGTGGGAAATTTATTTTTGAAGAATATAATCAAACCTTGCTTCAAGAAGGCCAAGAGCCTTTGACTATGGAAAATTTCCGGCAAGATCCCTTGATGCAGGAAATGTTTGCCTGGATGAAAGAACATTATTATATCTATCATTACGGGCGTCAGGGCATTTTAGTTATTCATGGCGGCCCGGTCTTGGAAGCTAATTACGCGGGATTTTCCGGCGTGACCGCTTTGGATATGATGGAACGGGATCTAAGACGCATCGAATCATTAAAAGCCCCTGTTTTAAAAGCCTTGTTTGACGCTTATTCGCCTTTGATGGGTGATATCCGCTCTGACATTCAATCTCGTGAGGGATTTATTGACAAGATCCATTTTATTGGAAGGACCGGGCGGGAAGTCAATATGATCGTTACATCTCACCCCGTTCAAAACAGTATTCCGCAAAGAGGGTATTTTGGGATTTCTGAAAGTCTTTTGATGGCGGGTGAAAACGGCGTGCGTTTATTTCAGAAAGATAAAAATGATCCTCAAACGATCTTTTCGAGGCAGCTCGTCGAAGAAGATGAATACCTGGATACCTTGTCACAGCGTTTAAGAAATTGGCTTGTTCTTGTCGCGCATAGCCTGGAGAAAGACGCCCAAAAGGCTGAAGAAGAAATACATAAGCGTCTAACAGCGTGGAGAACCATCGGTTATTATTTGCGTTCACCGATCTCTAGAAAGTTAAAGAATCTCATTGTTCGTTTGGTGAATTTGGCGGCTTACGGAAAGCTTTCTTCGGACGACGCGCAGAAAATTACCGTGAGCTTGAGCGATCCCTTGCCGGATGTGGTTAAATTCTTGAGGAAATTTAATATTGTTTTCTCCGGATCGGAATTAGCCGAGGAAGAACAAGGAAAAAATATATTCCTCATTGCCGAAAATTTACTTCCCTTTATTGAACGTTCCCGGTGGAATTGTGATGTTATCCAAAATAATGTATCCAAAGAAAAAGAAGTTGTTCTCTTAATTAGCCGTGACCCGATTTTAGAATCGCGCGTAACTTACCAGATGCTTCAAACCGGACGCTGGTCTTTGGTAGGAACTTCGGAGATCCAGGTCATGATCTTAGGCGATTCTATTTTTGCCGGTATGATGCCGCTAGAATATGTTCCTGAGGAGTATCAAGCATTTTATTATACCGATCACAACGGGCAAAAACAGGCCACAGATATCTTGCCGCAGCAAAATTTTGTGGAAGTTGACCGCATCATCATTTTGCATGAATTATCCCGTTGGCAAACGGTTAAGTTTTTAGCCGAACGTTGGAATTTATTTAATCGCATCGGAGGAAACCGTGGACAACGCAAGGCGGAGTTGTTCAAATCTATCCAAGCGGCCAGAGGGTATGCCGTAGCGCCGCGTTCTAGATTGGATTATTTTCTTCAGGATCAAAATATCGAGCAAATCGTTATCCCGCTTGGTTCTGATGTCTTATCCGGAAGACCCCATAATCTTGTGACAGAGATCGAAGAAACATACCTTTATCAAAAATTATACCGGTGGGCTCGCACACCTTTTGGACAGCGTCAATGGATGAGGGTCACGAATCGTTTAGATATGGTCTATTTGCGGGCTGTATATCACTGGACCGCTTTTAAATCACATCTGAGCCGAAAATCTTTCTCAGAAGAAAATTTACACGCCCGTAAACAGATCTTAAGAGAGCTGTTTTACACCAACCTTGTTTTAGAGCATAAGCCGTATTTGTGGGCGCATTTGATCGTTGAGGCTATGCTGCGAAAGGATCTTAACAGAGCTCAAAGAAAAGAGTTGCACCACATTTTCCCGAGGACCAATCAAGAGTTTCTCGCCGAAGATTCTCGAGACCGGTATAACCGTGTTAAAGATTTTATTCAGAAATATCATTTGGGCCATTCGACGGAACTTATCTATTTTGCCTTTACGCCTGCATGGGAAGATGAAATACCGCAACAAGTAGCGGGTATCAGCCGATCGGAAAATCAGACGCAATCTTTAGGATGTTTTATATTGGGCGTTCCGGTTCTGTTCGGATTAGTCAGCGCGGGAGAAAAGAAATTAACTTACGTATTGTCAAAACCAAGAATAAAAATGGGAGGGGATCTTGTTATTTTGCTTCCGCAGGAGCTCTCCGGCGTGGTGAGAGTTGAACGCATTGTTGGTGTTGAGGTGAAGTTGGTTGACTTAACCGACCGAGACAATGTCCTTATTTTGAGGAGAAAAGAAGGCCGAATATTTGCTTGGGTTCCGGCCTATAAAAATTATCCGTCCATTAAGGAAGAAATCCAGTTCAGAGACAAAGCTACTTCGGTTGATCTTTATTATAACGGCGCGGCAGCGGAATTTGCCGACCGGGTTTTAGAAAATGTTTATCAGCTGCCGCGCAAACAAGCCGTGATGAAATATTTAAGCCAAAATAAACCTTTTACGTTGCCAAAAGACCATAACGAAATTTTGTTCGGAAATCTGAGAATTCGATTTATTAGATTTTATTCCCGTGATCCATTTCCGGTTATTTTTTACAGAGAAAGGGCTCAGTCGCGCTACTTGGCTGTTGTTGAGCGGAATAATCCTGTTAATTATGTTGTTTTTGAGAAAAAAGGTAATGTGTTTTATCTTCTGGGCGACGGGAAGGATAATTCAAACGTAGTTATTCCAATCACAAACGGTTACTTACGCCCCTTTAGCGTCAAGGCATTTCAGAATTTTGACCGGAATATCCTTCGCCCCAGAGAAGTGACATTTAACAAGGGAGGCGGGACCACCGTCGGCTCTACCCGAGTGAGCTGGTATTATAAAACTCCATTTTATATTGAGCGCCGTTTAGGTATTTCCCGGCGGGACTCTGAATGGGAACGTGATGAAGTTATTTTCTTTGACGGGAAAACGGGGCAATATGTTACTAAGTTAATTCGTGTCGGCCCCTATGAGATTACCGTTGACGGATTTAAGGACAAAAGCGGCAAAAAAGTCATTATAAAGACAGATCATTTGAACATCAGCGCCATCGTCTGGAACTTTGCTCAATTTTCTTCTCCTTCTTTAAGAAGGGCGTTTCCGCAAAGAGGAGAAAATCTTACCGGAGCGACTGCAAGAACAGTGAACTATCGCATTGTGCAAGACAAAGTTGTCAGAGATGATAAGCAGTTTTTGGAACCTGAAAGTGAGTCGTCCCAGGGCAGTTCAGTAAATTGTTTTATTCCGATGTCCCTATTCGGAGTAGTTTCCACCGATAATACTGATCAGGAATCTGCGGAAATGACGGCGATCAATGCGGCCAAGACAATTTTAGGTAAGCCCGTCCACAATCTTACACCGGAAGAAGAGCTTATATTAGTGAAAGCTTATCGGCTGGTCAGTTTTGATGCGTCTTTGCAGGAACAATTTGAATATTTAAGGTCAAAGATTATCAATTATTTTGTGGAGTCCAATACGGGATTGATTTTTCAAGAATTTGGGAAATATTTAAATCATGCTTTTCTTGATAAAGAACTTCTGGCTATTGCCAGGGAAGGCGTCTTCTTTGCTTTAAGGCCCGGCCGATTTGATCAAGAGCGCGGGATACAATTAATGACCTATACCATTAATTGGATACGGCACAGAGTCCATGACTTGCTTAAGGCCAAGTATAGCCGTACGATAAGAATTCCTAAACAAAGTAAAGAGCAGAGGAACAATGGAGGTCAAAAAGAAAGCAGACCGCGCATTACCTTTGTTCGCCTCGGGGATCCAGTGGAAGGACGGAAGAGTGTTGAAGCTCACGAAGGCTTGCAAATTGAGCAGAATACCGTTCCTAACGTGGAATGGGAGTTAGATGTCTCATCTCAAAGAGAAGAAATCTTGTGGCTTTTAGCAGATATGAACAATCAAAGAGATGCTTTGATTTTAGTTCTCTTTTATCGGATCATTGCCGAAAATCCCAAAGAACATTGGTATTTGGAGGATATCGCCGGTATTTTTGAATTGACCAAAGAACGCGTCCGGCAGATCGTTGGAAAGAAGACAAAAGAACTCGGGGTAAAATTTAAGAAATTTATTGTTGATGGAAAGATCAAAGAACATTCCTGGGCCAATTTGGAAAAAACTATCCGCGCGGCTGAGGCGCTTAAAGAAGCCTTAGATTATGATCCTAAAATGGAAGCGGCCCAGACGAAGAGGCTGCAAGGCGAGTTTAAAGCTGCTTTACAAAATTTAATCTCGAAAAAAGAGGCAGAGATCGTAAAGCCTTCGCGCGCGGCTCGTGGTAGAAAAAATCCCAGAAAAGAAAATCGCCAACCTTTGGCAATCGTTACCGTAAAGAGGCCCAAGGAAGAAAACACAAATGTAAAACGGGAACCTAAAAAAGAAGATAATCCGCCGAAACCTAAAGTTAAGGTTATCCCGGTTCCTCAATTTGAAAGGGAAGCCTTTGCGCAAAGGGTTGAACAGGCCTTGCTAGAAATCCCCGCTGATCAGCGTGTTCCTTTGACATTAGAAGTTCTCTCAAAATATTCCGGATTTAAAGCTTCTGATCTTCAACGACATTTCAACGAAATTGCCGCTGTGGCCGCGGAAAAGAGATGGCTTATTGTTGATCAGCAAAATGATCTTTTCTTGCGTGTTATTTTTTCTTTAAAAGATCCTCGGTCGCGGCTCATCCTTTTCTTGCTTTACGGAATAGGGACCAAAAACGGTAAAGAGTGGAGCTATGACGAAGTTGGTATTGTGTTAAGCCTTCGAGAGGGCAAGGTAAGAGAAATAAAAAATCGCTTACTCGCTCAATTGCAGGATCATTTAACGCAAGTACAAAGGTTAAAAAATCTTAAAGTAGATATCATCGATAAGGATAGGAATAATATTCGCCTGGCTGAGCAATTAGCGATGAGCCCAGGTAGCGCGTCGCTGCGCGGAAAACTCAATGACGGATTAAAAATTGTTTTTCAATTTTTCTCGATGGAGCAATTGGTGAGAGAAGTGGATGCTTATTACGAATCTACTCCGCGAAAAGATTGGCAACCGATTTCCTGGGAAGAACTTGCCCGCATGATCAATTCGACGTTTAAGGTCGTTTATTACAATCGCCGCGCTGAAATTATTGCCGAATTTGAAAAGCACGGCTGGCCTTTACCGGTAAGAGAAAATATTCCGTCCCTATCTAAGCAAAAAACGCTTAATGCCTTTATTATTCCGTCCATCTTGCCGATTTTATGGGGAAGTGTGGAAAACAGCCCAACAGAAGTTTCTCAAGCAATATCTGATTTTGATAATATTTCTATCCAGCAAAGAAGAGCTTTGGTGAAGCGTTTGGAAGACCTGTTGGCCCAGCATAAATGGGCAGAGATCGAACGGTCATATATTTACCATGTTCTGCAATTTTACAAATGGCATGAAGGAAACGCTAGAGCTGTGTTAGGGATGCAAGAACAGGATACGTTAGCAAAAAGCATGAGGAAGTATCAGCTTACTCATCAATCTGTTCCGTCAGGCCTTATTAACCTTGACTTGCCTTTCTTCCCGACAGTCCATACTTTAAAACTATTCTCTGTTTATACGGCTTTGCTTTTGTCAAAGAACAATAAAGAAAAATCTACTCAGATACTCGGCATAAACAAAGAAACAGTTTATGAATTTATAAATGACGGAAAAATGGAATTTTCTAAATTAGAGAGATCATTGCAGGAGATAAAAAGCGTTTTTGCCCGCACCATGACCACATATATGCTTCTTAAAAAGCCTGCTGCTAAAATATCCACTATGATTACAACACTACAAGAAGCTATGCGCGCGGGTTCTTCTTGGGAAGAAATCGAGTATTTGTATATTCTTACCGTACTGAAACGAACGTGGAGAGATAAAGAAGCGGATATTATTCTGGGCGGAGATCAGAGCTATCGAGATGCTCTAAAAAGAAAGCACGGAATTGACAGACAATCGATAGCCGGAGATGCTGCGATTTTCGATTTTCCATTCTATCCTCCCGTAAAGATATTCAAATCTATGGTTATTTACGCGGCCTTACGGTTGAATAACGGTAATCAAGCAAAAGCCGGTAAAATGCTTAAGCTTAGCCATCAGGGGGCAGTCCGTGAACATATTCAGAAAAATCAGTATCTCTTTTCGCAGTTAAGTAAATCAATTAAATATTACGAACAAAAGACGCAAAGGCATCAAAATACTGAAAATGCTCAAAGGCTTGTCAAAACATCTATCTGTGGCTTGATCAATGATGCCTTAAAGAAAGCCGGTAGCCTTGCTGCTCTAAGGAGAGAGAAACCTGATCTTTACAACCAAGCCCCTGGGAACCTGGGGGATCAGCCGAATAATTATAAAATCGCGTGCCGTGTTTTTGGTATTAACCCGGATGAGCTACATGAGATGGAAGAAGATTATATTAAAAGACTTAAACGAAAAGTATCAATGTTGACTCATCCTGACATCGGAGCTTCTTTAGCACACACCAATTCTGTTGCCAATCATTTCTGGTTTAGGTACGCGACAAGAGCGGCGGAAATTGTTTATCAAAGATATCAAATGCTCCAGCCTAAGAGATCATGGGTTGCGGCAGAATTACGTCCGAGCTCTGGGCGCAAAAAAGGGCTTTTATCTGAACCAAAAAAAGAAAGCAATCAAACTGATTTGAATGCTTTTGCGGGCGGTTTATTGTTTGGATCATTTTTCTGGGGAACAGTAAACGCAGAAAACGCCGCAGCGAATAAGTCAAGAAACGTAACCAGCGGCCTTTTCACGACCGAAATCACTGATGATGTTTTAAGGGCTGTTTATCAAGAGCTCATTCAAATTTATCAAAGAGCTCCGACAAAAATCGAATTAGCAAGAAGGACAAATCAATCCATAACGTGGACCCAGCACCGCGCTAAGGTATTAAATATTGTGCTGACTAAAGAAGACGATGTGGATCTTATCGATACTTATTTAAAGATCAAAAGAGAGATAGCCGCCTCAAAAGAAAAGCGCCTGCCGCATGTGGTGGAATTATCCGACCGGCTTAATTTAACCAGGGCAGGTGTTATCAAGCGCGCTAAAAGACTTAATTTGGATTTAGAAAAAACCAGACTGCGCGATAGTTTCAGCCTTTATGTTTCGGGAATATCAAAAAAAGTTCCCGCGGAAAGAATTGGTGTTTTAAGAGAAGCCGGCAAAGATTATTTAGGGACAAATTTCTCAGAGGTTGTCATCAACGGCCTTCCTGAATCTTTAGGAAAACCGGGAGATTGGATCTTGATTAGTTTTAGAAGAATTAATAAAAGCCGTGATCTTATTGTGTCTTTCAAGCCTTATGGGGCTGATCAAGAAACAGAACCTGTCCACGCACAGCGTTACCTGAGCATCAAAAATGGGATTGTCAAAGTGAAAAGAGAATTTGGCGTTGATAGGGAATTTGCACTGCGTGAATTAGAGCGAAAAGGCTATATTTACAAAGAACTTCCAAAATGGGTAAGAGCCGGAAATACGCCGTCTTCTTTCTTTGAAAAGCTTCTCATTTACGAAGAATTTGGTTTCGAGCCGGTTTTGGAGCAAATAACTCATCTCAGCTTGGATAATTTAAAAGCGGCTCTTCAAAAGCAAAAGGAATCCTCTAAGCCCCGCAATAAATCCTTAGCGGCCGCTTCAAGCCAAAAGAAAGAAAGTGCTACTGTAGTCAGTAAGCAAGAGATTTCTATATTAACGCATCAAGAACGTCGGAATCTGATAAAGTTGTTAACTAAAAAATGGAACTTATCCAATGATAGAATCCGCACAATATTACGCAATATTGAGTTTGCCTATTTTTCTCATTTTGCGAGATATCTGGAAATGGTAAAGTCTCATTCAGCCGGGCAAAAGGGGAAAGACATTGTTAAATATTCACAGTTTGCCGCTTCTACTGAGATTACCCGACGGATTTTAGGCATTTTAAGCCAAGATTACGGCTTTGTTTTCCGGTATTTTAAAGACGGAGTTGAAATTTTAAGATCTCCCAAAGCGGAAAGCCTGCCTAAAGATTCTACAATGGGACAAATTGAAAATATATCTGTCAGCGATAAAGCTATTCAAGGTTTATTAAGCGGGCAGGAAATCGAACATTCCATTGAAAGGATCAAACGGGATTTTAAGATTGAATCTCAGCGCGAAGCCAGGGAGAATTTACATGAGTTTATCCGAGATGACCTACAGATCATCGTTAAGTATTTACTGAGCAAAGGTTTTGGAAAAACTGTTTCCATAGAAGAAATTATCCGTCACAGGAAACTTTTTTATATTACGTCTCTTGAAGGTGTTCAACGGGCCTTTAAGATCTTTCCTAACGTTTTTCATGTGGAAAGATTTATTCTCGCCAGAGAGAACATTATTGTGCTGACCGGATATGATCCCAAGGAAATATTTCTGCTGACAAGATTAGAAGAAGTTTCTCTGGCATGCTTCTGTCCTTCAGTCGGAAATATATTCGACTCACTAATTCCGGCATTGTTCGGAATGGTGAGTAATGTAAATGATGACTTTTCTCCTCATAACAGCTGTCCGGAGAATCTTCCTGTTACTGCCGCTTATCCTCTGCGCGTTCCGGCTGAAGCCGCCCAGAAGGCGGATGAACAATTCGGTATTCAAAAGACATTAACCGATGTCTTCATATCCGGGTTTGATTTAACGGATCCTGAAGGTTTTTACGATGGGCATTTTGAAATTATGCAAAATGTTTTTAAACGCCTTAGCGAAAACGGACGCGCACCGCCGGCCGTAGGTACTTGGCGTTTAGTTATCACCACCGACCTTGATCTGACCCGTAGCCACATCGCATTCAGTGATGGGGAAATCAAAACCATATTCTTACATCCATATTTCTTTCACTTGGCTCATATTCCTGCCGAACACTTTGACCTTTCTTGGGTTATCCGCGAAGATATTTTCCGCCATGAATTTTCGCATTTGGATGGCGATGAGGAAGCCCTAGCCCGCCACAAAAGCATTCTTTACTTTAGAGATAATCCATGGAAATTCAGGGTCTATCTAAAAGCTCTTAGTGACTATAAACTTTCCTTAGACGATGATTTTGAAAATGAGTTAAATGATCTTGCCATGGACATTGGTAAAAGGCAAATAAAGGCTTTAAGATTCTCTGATCTTGACATGACGATGCTATCAAGGCGGTTGCGCGTAGGCGATAAAATATTAGCTTTAGGGATCTTTAGGGTTTTCTTCCGTCGGGTTTTGAAGAATAAAGAGTGGGAAAATATCAATTCCGTCTTTTCCAATTTGCAAATCGCTAATCAGGATTTGATCGAAGCAATAGATGCGCTTCGCGACAGCCTTGTTGGTGCTGAGCAGGGAATTTTGCCGCAACAAAACGAGATCCAAGTCCAAGACCTTACTTATCAGCAGAAAGTAAATATTTCTACCGCGCTTCAAAAAGCCTCGGAAGAACATGAGACCATGAGCCTTCTTCTGGAGAATTTCCAATTAAAAACCTCGGCACCTATCGATATTTCGGGAAGAGTAAACCATATTTTCATTACACCTGTCCTTGCCCTTAAGGTACGCCTGAAAGAATTATCGGGAAGTTATTCAAAGGGATATTTATCGCGCCAGATACTCAAAGAGGTGATCGATCAAAGCGGGCCGCTTAGATCAGCGCAAAAGATCATGGGGTTATTCTTACGGGTCTTGCGCTCATCAAAGGTACATATCGAAGCTCTGCGGCGTATGTCCAATAATGAACAAATAGCTTTGGCTGGCGCGTCTTTCGATGTTTTATTCTCAGGGGCAGCCGTGCGCAACTTGGTCGATTATTCGCCGTCGCGTTGGCATGTGGGAAATCTCATTCAATTGGCGGTAGCCCTTTTCTCCGTTAAACACAAAGAAAAAGTGGAGGATATCTTTAGTAAAGCGATCATTCAAGTCCTGCACATCGGCCGGGCTAGGCTTTACAAGGTTAGAAAAATTGACAATGTTTGGCAGGTCAGCCATGTTTTGGATGCCTCGCGCGGTGGATTTCGCCCCAGCCGTCACAAAGAAGTATTTTCTGATTCCAGCGATGAGAAATTAAGAGCGCTCAATACTTTTGAGCGCATGAACGCTCAGGGGAAGCCGCTTTTATTGCATACCAAGAAACGCAGTGATCATTTTATCGGCGACAATGGGCTAATGGATGATGAACATTTTGTTGATAGGCTTATGTTTGAATCCGACCGCGTTCATTTCGGCGGTAAGCACGCGGGGCGCGTAGAAGAGGTGTTTCATATCGGTATTATTGACGCGTTTAGCGGAGAAATTTCTTACATCCTGATGATGGATAATTGGCAAATAGCCGCCTCATCGGCCGATCTATCCGTTTCCCAGCCTTTGTTTTATAGCGAAGAAGACCAACAGCTTAAAACGAAATACATTTTGATGATAGCGCAATTAGTTACGCTGGTGATGGACCGGCTTAATTTAGACGCGAGTGTTGAGAATACATTGAATATGAGCCGTAACGCCCACAATATCGTGGAAACCGTTCATGATATTCGTAATTATCTATCAGGGCTTTATGAAGCCGCCAAGCGTTTTCCAGAATTTGTCGATATATTGGCAAAACTTCAGCTTGTTTCCCGGGAATTCATGAACCAAACACAAGATTGGCAAGGTTTAGTAGAAAGAAAGGGGAGCCTATTACAGGAATACGGCGAACAAGATCTCAGCATGCTAAGAGAAAATGAGATCGACATCCTGTCTCAATTCTTAAAAAGCATGTTAGGGGCTCTTTCCCGTTTGGATCTAGACGCAGTTCCCGGCGAAGAACAGCAATATCGAATGCAAGCTTTATCGGTTCATAGCGGGTCTCTCAATCAGCTTATGGAAGACCTCGCTCGAGTTACAAGAGAAGAGATCATTTTGCGTATTGATATTGGGCAAAAGACTAAGCGCCTGAGAGTGACGTACTATTCCTTGACTACTTTTATTAACGCAACACGGGATTTGCTGGACTCATCACGGATCCCGGAGGTGGAAGCAGAAGAACAACAAAAATCTTCCTATGAAACTTTCATGCTTTTAACGACAAGACTGCATGATCTAGTTTCCGGAAAGATCGTTGAGCCGGCCGTTGTTATAAAGGATGTTAATTTAGCTTCATGGCTGCCAAGGATTTTTCTTAAGAACCATGTCAAAACCTCAGGAGAAGCTGTTGTACACGATCCATTATTTATTGTTGATATTCTTCAGCAACGCATGCCGGTATTAATAGATCAGGAGAAATTAGAGCAGGTGATGATCGAACTTTTGACAAATGCCAAAAAATACGGCGGTAATTTGGTCAAAATCGGTATTTCCGAGGAGAACAATAACGGAACAACTTGGGTCCGGGTTGATGTTGTCGATAATGGTATGGGAATGGCCCCTGAGGATATGGCGAAGGTATTTAAAGTTTTCTATCGCACTGATCAGGCCAAGAAAGTTGTCATGGATGGGACTGGTGTTGGATTAAGCGGCGCGCGACGTAGTATCGAGCGAATGGGTGGCGAGATCTTTGTCGCGCGATCTACTCCGGGAGAGGGAACCACGTTCGCAATTCGGTTAAAACCTGTTTCGCCGAATAAGAAAACAGAAGCCCTTAATAGCTTTATATTTCCTTTTGCTGTGTTTGGCATGGTTGCAAATACAAAAGAAGAATCTCCTAACCATCCAAGGTCTAAGCGACGAGAAAAAAGAGATCGGCGCAAGAACGAATTCTTACGTTTACTCAACAAATATCATTGGGATACCGAAGAATTAGCCAAAGGTGAAAATATTAACATTCATACGCTGCGTTCTCGGATTAGCCGTTATGGTATTCGTCCGGGTGAGAAAAAACAACGCAATCGTAAAAGACAATTGCGTGAAGACTTTAAAGCGCACGGTGATGATATTGCCAAGACAGCCGAAGCTCGCGGTGTGAGTGAGGGCTACCTCCGGGAATTATTATTTAGCCGCTATAAGTTATTCTCCTTGGAACGAAAAGATAAAAAAGCGCGAAAACAACAATTATTAGAGCTTTTAGAAAAGCATGACTGGAATATTACGAAAACCGCCGAATTTCTCGAATGCGACAGGGCCGTATTAAATAGTGAATTATTGCGCGCCGGCATTCGCGTGAGAGAAATTGTTCGAGACAAAAGAAGGGAAACCCTTAAGATCCAACTTGATCAGTTCCAGAATAATGTTCCTAAGTTAGCCGAATTCTTAAAAATCGGAAAAGGGACTTTATATGGCCATATAAGAAAATCAGGATTGCGTTCCGATGCTCCTGTAAGAAGAACTATCCGAGAGAAAAGAAAGAAAGTTCTTAAAGCTTTGCTTAACCAGTTTCAGGGCGATGTTCCTAAGTTAGCCGAATTTCTGGATATTGGTAAGGTAGTTTTATATAAGTACTTAAAGAAACTAAGAATTGATGTGAAAAAAATTCATCGGGAGTTTAAATTCAAGGCTAAACGTCAGAAAATATTGAATGCTTTGCAGGAAAATAAATTCGATAAGGATCAAACATCCCAGGAGCTTGGTTTGTCGAGAAGAAATCTTCAATGGCGAATTAAATCTTATGGCATTCATTTTGAAAGCGAAAAAGCTGTTTACGAGAAAAACCAAGAAGAAAACAAATATCGACAGGTGATAAAGAAGTATTCGTATCTTACCGATCGCGTTGCCAGATATATTTATCGAAAACTACCCCAAAAAATTCAACAAGATTCCCAAATGCTCAAAGAATTAAAGCAGGTAGCTTCTATTGGGCTGTTTACGGCCGCGAGGGATTTCAATAACCGCCAAGATGTTCCGTTTGAAGTTTACGCTTTTGGCTGTATTCAAAGAGAGCTCATCGATTTCCTACGTTCCCAAGATCATTTGCCGCGTGGCATGTATGCCAAAATCAATAAATTAAATGAAGCGGTGGATAAATTGGCTGCTATTTCCGGAGGATATGTGACGGAAGAAGCCATAGCGGCGGAGCTTCATATCGGGATCGAAGAGCTGCGTACGATTATTTATGCCCGTCAAAGCGGATTTGATTCTTTGGATAATTTCATTTCAAGAACGACAGGCAACGATCTACATTCTTTAAAAGCATTATTTCCGTCGGATGAAGACATTCACGAACGGGTTGTCGCCTTAGAAAAAGTTTCTATTTTGCGTGAATATATTGAAAAGCTTCCCGCCCGGGACCGTACGATCATTCAACAATACTATTTTAACGGCATGAGCATGAGAGAAATCGGGGGGTTGTTAAATTTAACAGAAAGCCGTATTTCCCAGCTTCATAGCGCGATTGTAGGATTGCTAAGAGCCAAGATCGGTAAACTATTGTCGGATGAAGAAGACGGACAATCTCTTAACGGTTTTGCCGGAATATTTTTCCCTCTTGGGTTTTGGGCGATGGTCAAAGAGCAAGAGAGTCCAGATGAGGAATTAAAATACATTGAAGAATTGCTTAATTTCTTTGCCGCCGGTGATATGAGCTTGCCGGAGTTAGTTAATTACTTAAAGGGGAGAGTTTTGATCTCGGTAAAAAGCCGCATTGTTTTTGAAGCCTTAGAGGGGGAATACATTATTAAGATCTATATGGACAAAACAAGTGCCCCCAAGGCTTATGAAGCCGAGAAATGTTTTTTTGTTGAGGCTAATCCGTATAAGCGCCCCCATCTTCTATTATTCAATGACAATGCCAGGGCTCTTGTTCTGGAGAATTTAAATCGATTAGGGTTAATAAGTCAATTTGGCTTTTTACATCGTCCCCGGTCTGATATTGAAAAAGTTAAGGCAACGTTACGTTCCGCCGCCGGCGGCTTAGCGCGCCTTCACAAAAGCTATCCAACGGCTCAGCCGGTCTCAAGAAGCGATTATGCGACATTGTTAGACAAAATAATGGGCATGATCGATAACCCGGAGTTCAAAGAGCACCTTGCCTCGGTTCATCCTCCCGCCGTTATAGATTTCTTCAATAAATTTTACAACGTTGTTTTAGGTGAGCAAAAAGTTCTTACTCACGGCGATCCTTTCCCCTGGAATTGGTTTGTTGATAGCGACTCCGGCCACGTGATGGCCTGGATCGATGCTGAATTAGGCGGATTTGACGCGGCAACAAAAGAATTAGCCAACGCGCTGTTGGGCCTTATTGATGCCAGAAAAAATAACGCCTTATTGATAGGGCACATCGAAGAATTGATGCACGAATTTCTGACGACTTATCAAAAGCGATATGGATTAACATATTCTAAACGCACGGTTCATTTATCCCCAGTTGATTTGTCCTTGGATGCGGAAAAGTTATTTCTATTAAGGGTTTATTTTTATCTTGTTACTCAACTTTTGCAGGGGGCATGGGTCGCGCACCAAAAATGGAATTTAAGAGAGTGGGCCCAGGTCCGGTTGGACCTGGCCGGGGAGTTAATGCAGCTTGAAGAATTCTCCATTGCTGATTTTGCACGAATTCTTAATCGCGACTTAGGGCATGCCCCAATTGTTTGGGCCGGCAATTTGGATATCGCGGCACAAAGTTATGCCGGCCCATTTTCCGGAAAAACGGTTAAAGTCGTATCCGGTCAAATGATAGAGATCTATGCTCAGGCGTATGTTTCCCGGAAACTTCACGACGCTATTTTTGCTCATAGCATAGCGGCAACTCTCGAAATTAAATTCGAAGATGAAGCCCCATATTCCTTCACTCCTCTGGAATTCCTAAGATTTGAGGGTAATAACTATCTTTTTAAGGCAAGAGTGCTCATGACCCGCCCGGGATCATATTCTATCCGGCCGGTATTTTCCACCGATAAAGGAGAAACATGGACAAACGCTTCGCTTACTTTTGGGGACGGCATTATTCGAGTTGAAGGGGAATTGCTTGAAGCGCAAACCTTAGCCGCCGTAACAACGGTTATCATTGGTGACCCCCACGGAGAGCTGTGGGGCGTGCGCAATGCCTTAAGTAAGCTTGGCATCATTGAATTTGGAAGCGATTTCATGAATGATGAGTGGAAAGTGTGCGGCGTTACGGTTGTGGTGATCGGGGATATTTTAGACCGCGGCAAATATCAAAAAGAGCTGTATCGTTATTTGCACATGCTGCATCGAAAGGCTTTATCAAAGGCTAATAGTTTGGTAACGCTTGTCGGAAATCATGAGCTCCAGCATTTTCAGGGAAAACCGGAAGATAAGCGAGCCACTGAAATCATTCCGGAAATGCGAAATTCCATTCTTTCAGGTGAAATGGTGGCCGCCTTTCATATCCACGACCGCTTAATGGTTCATGGTGGAATGCTGCCGCATATTACGGCGCATTTACTTAAGAAACTTCATCCGGAATCAATTCTTCTCATTGCCCAGGAACTTGATAAAGATCCGCAAGAACTAACCGATGAAGATATTGCCATAAAAATAAATGATCGGCCGAATTTATTGCCGATGGAAGATATTGCCCAAGAGTTGAATCGTCGTTTAGTAGAGGCGATTAGGGCAAATAATTTTAGCGATATTGTTTTTGAGCGCGGCAATGCCCACTTTGGCCCCAAAAAACGCGGGCAAAGCGGGTATAAACCAGGCGGTATTATTTGGGCTGACTTTGATGATGAACTTAATCTAACCCCGGAAAATCTTTTACTGCCGCAGATCGTCGGACACAAAGAGGCGAAAGAAATTCGCTGGACTCAAAATGGCAAGGTCATCAATACCAATATTATTTTGGCTGAAAAACATCTCGAATTTGGGCGTAACGCGGGCGTTGTTGTTTACGACGGGTTACACTGGAAAGCTGTTTATTTTGATGGACGGCCTGAGCAAATCATTTCGGATGAGGACAATGGTAGTGGGCAAAAGACAGAGAAACTTTCGGCCTTTTTGCCGATGGGAGCACTTTTCTCTATAAAAGATTCAGTCGTATCTGTCGGGATCAGTTTGGGTGGAACTAAGATCGGCGCCGGGGCGGTAGATGTACAAGGGAATATCATTGCGACTGTGGACGCTATCAAATGGAAAGAAAAATACACGGCATCTGCGACCAGTGACAATATCATTGAGGGCATTCTGCTTCAAATTGAAAATATCATCACCGGCTTGCCGGATAAAAAAGTTATAAAAATTGGAATTGCCTTTGCCGGTCCTGTGGATTCTTATCGCGGCATCGTCGGAACACCGTTTAAAGCGGCTAACTTACCGTTTGAAAATTATCCTCTTAAAGACGTGCTAGAGAAGAAACTTAATGATCAATACGGTTATCGTATTGCAGTGGCTGTTTACAATGATTGCGAAGCGGCTCTCTTGGGAGAATTCAGTCCTCGCGGAGGATTGGCGCAAGTCCAAGATGGTATGGCATTTATTTTAGGGACCGGAAATAATGGAACAGCCGGGAAAAACAGAAAACCCTATTTTGGGCAAGAAAATGAGATCTTAGAATTAGGCCATGTTATCGAAGCTACTTTTCATGACAATGGGCCATTTGCTTTGCCTTCGCTTAAATGGGAATTTGTTGGCTTTACGGCTAAGGGGCAACATCCCGTTGAGCATGAAGGCAGAGTTGATTTTGAAGACCTGTTCGGCGGGCCGAAGATTGCCGCGGCGTTTATGGAAGCTGTTGGGGACAATCGTTTGGCTTTGCAATATATAGAACTTCCCGAAGGTGTTACCGACTATGAAAGTTTATCGCGTTTAATTAGCGCTACAGATTCACTCAACGAAGATGAGCAGATATTGAAGGCTCGCGCCGTTGATAGCATTTTAAGGGGAATGAGCAACGCTGTTAATTCGAAAGATGAATTTACCATGTTATTTGTTAATGATATGGCAGAACAAATAGGACAAGCGTTTGCGGCATTTGTCCGTCATTATCCTGATGAAGAGTTTGTGGAACATATTGTCTTGGTTAGCGGTGTCGCGGAAAACTTGGCAAAGCCGGAAAATAGCGATAAGGAAGATATTTTTATTTCCGGAATTCGACGAGGAATAGGCCAGGGGTTTGAAGGATTTAATTTTGACGAAAGAAAAATAAAACGTATTCAAGATGGACTCGTGCGTTCGACGATGAGCTGGGAACGGGAAATATTTTCCGCGGCGTTAACACAAGCAGACATTGATGCGTATCTTGAATCTTTATCTACCGCGCAAAACCTCAAAAGACAATACGATGGTTTTGCCGTTCGGCGGAATTATGATATCGGCGTAAAAGTGGCAATGAGGAAAGCGGCGGCATCTATTTTTGGTGCGGCTGTTCCGCTCGATCATGTTAAGGGAAGTAGAGTTCTGGACTTGGCGACGGGAACCGGGATGGTCGCTGAATTGGCTGCGCAAAACGGCGCCGCCGAAATTGTCGGCGTGGATATTTCCGGTGAAATGCTCAAATGGGCAAAAGAAAAATTAGAGCCGTTTCGCGCCAACACACAGATCCGGCTTATCGAAGGAGATATTCTCAATATAAAAGATCTGCTGAATCAAAACGGTATTGCAGAGAAATTTAATATCATCACCATTGCTAACGTCCTATTTTTCTATTCTCCGGAAGACAGGGCGAGAATCTTGAAGCAAGCTTTTGAGCTTTTGGAAGAGGGCGGATACATCGTTATTCTATATCGCAGTATGGATGAAGGGCCCAGTAACTTTTTAGGAGCAACTAATCGAGATCCATCCATCAAGCCGATGACGGCACAAGAATACGAAGAGATGCTTAAGGCAGTTGGAAAGGAATTAAATCTCGAAGTGGGATCCGGCTCTTACACCGCTAATCAGGAAACCGACGACGATTATGGTTTTGAACTTTCCGATCTTGCCGTTGTTGTGAATCACAATATGGTTGTCTGGGCCAGAAAACCCGCTCCGCGGCGCGCTAATGATCTTTGGGAGGGATTAAAAGAATTAAGCGCTATGATCGAGGAGAGATTAGAAAGGGGCGAAGAACCGGTAGTGATCAGTATCTGCGGATTGCCTGCGCGCGGAAAAACAACTTTAAGCCGTTTAATTGCTCAAGGAGAGCTGGATGGAATTCTCCGCCACCATGTCAGTGTTTACAGTGAAGAAAATCCGGAATTCTTACTACCTTACGAACATCGCGAAGAAGCCAAGGTGATCGTGGTCGAAGGTTACCATGCGCCCAAATGGCTGGACCATCACGATTTAGATCCGGATATCCATATCTTGATCGAACGTTCGGAAGGCATCTCCCGCTTGGCGTCCTATGGACGATATTTTGAGCGCCAAGGCATTTCGAAAGACCAAATTAATTCTTACAGGATCCAAGAAGCCGACGATGAATATGCTTCCCGTTGGTGGGCTATAGACCTTCAGATGAGAGAATTAAACCCTCGCTGGGATTTGATTATTCAAAATACCGGACACGATGATAAACTTCAGGGAACGTTTGCTTTTGTGATGCTGTTTGTGTTTTCACTACCGCTGGCGTGGGGGACGGTGGACGCGGAAAATGACGAAACGCTTTCCCCTCTCCAACCTATTTTCTATCATGGCACAATTACGGCGATTGTTGACAGGGCATTAGAAACTGAAGGCTGGGTTTTTGGCCGAGGGAATGTTGAACTGATTACTGAAGCGGCATCTGCCGATATGCATGCGCGCGCAATAATATATCCGTTTGTCGAAGAGGGCAGTAGCGGTTATGAACCAGAAGATGTAGCGGCGTTTCTTTCTCCCGGTGCTGTCGGAGAAGGCTATCGTATGATTTATGCCAGTCAGCCGATAGTTTTGAGTTTCGATTTTAAGAAACTAACAAGCGCGGGATTTAATCCTCGCGAGAAAATCTCACAACGCGTCGGAACAACCGTGGTTCATTCTAGCGGGAGCATGAGCGTTAACTTAAACATGTGCACGCGTGAGTTAAAGGGAGAAATTGTCGCTAAATTTGGTTTAATTCAGAAGGCCGATTGGATGGACAGCGGTTGGGATGAATTTTTTGCTGATAGTTCCGCTTCGCCGGCACAGCAAGAAAAACTTTCCTGCTTTATACTGTCGGCCTGTCTGCCGCTAGGTTTAGTGTGGGCGACGGTGGGCAATAGAAGCGGTGATCGATCATCGGCAATCTGGTCCGTGGAAATGTTGGTTGGCGGAGAGTTGAATTTCCGATACATGAGCCGTATCCGCGAAATTGTTAACAGCGCAGAAACCATGAGAGACAATGAACAAAGAGTGGCGCTTTTGATCGGGCCGGCCGCTGATTTTTCTACAGCTTGGGTTACGACCAATGCCGCCAAATTTATTTTTATCGAAAAACTTCCGTTTCACACAAATCTAAATGCAGTTTCTCAAGAGCAACAACAGCAGCTTCTTCAATATTTTTTGATGATCAAGCTTATGATGATGCTAACAGGCGGCAAGATGGATGATATTGATCCGCGTTGCGCCATACACCAAGATAAGATCATCGAATTGTATTTAATAGAAAAAAGCCGAATGGGTTTTATCTCGAATGAATTGTTGTGGATGTGCCAAGGGATATGGCCATTTTTAAAGAAAGAGCTAAGGGCAAGCGGTGTGACTGATATTGATTTAAATTCGACCGGCCACCACGCGGGTACTTTCAGTTTGAATTTTATGCTGCAGGGAAAAGAGCGTTCTTTGATCTTTGTTGAAAAAACGGATGGTTTAGCCGTTGATTCCTATCGAAGTCATCTTGAAGCGTCCCAAGGGGTTGATCTTATCATTATCAAAGCCGGTGATGTTTATATTAGAGACGGAAAATTCCTTTTATCAGCTCGGCTTATTGAAGAGTTCTTAAGGCCCGGAGGATTTGTCATTCTTGATAGCGACAGGGCTATGGAGCGTAGCGCACGCGGGTTACTAACCTTGGTGCAAGATGGTGTTCTTTTGGGGTTAGAAAGACAGGGGGCTATTTTTGGTTATAACGGCCCTGCTTACGGTGGGGCAAGAAATGGAGCTTATATTTTCCAGAAACAAAATAATCTTGCTTGTTTCTTGCCGTTTGGGCTGTGGGGGACGGTAGAAAACCTATCTTCCGTTTGGCAGAAGCCTAATTTGATCGGTTATACCAATACTGAACAAGAGATCGCCATTGAACATGCCTTAATGAGTATTTTTAAAAATGATCATCGGATCAAAAAACCTATTTTTGTTGACCTGATGAGCGGCGCTAAGACATATTTTCCGCGCACTCTTCAGGGAGAATTTATTGGCATCGGGTTAAATCAAGTTGAATTACGCGCAAATCAAAGGCTCACCCAAGGCATTGTTTTTGATGTCAATCGGGGGCTAGGATTACTGGCGAATGATTACGCTTCGGGCGTATTGATGAAAAACGGCATTGCCTATGTTAAACAGCCGAGGAGATTTTTTAGAGAGGTTAACCGAATTTTAAAAGTTGGCGCGCCTTTTGCTGTTGTTTTTGACGACCGTTCCGATCCTTCAGCAAGAACTAAAACGTGGAATGATCATCACTCTGCCCAAGAAAGGATAAATTTAGTTTTACACTATTTTGAGCGATCTCAAAGGTATAGCGGCATTACCGTTAAGCAGGTTTACGACAGCAAAGGTTTCCCGACGGAATATTATGTCATCACGGCACGGAAAATAGAATTTGTGGTGTTGGAAAACAGGAAAATTGTATCGGAAGCTCTTTGTTGTTTCGGGCTACCGTTTATTTCGCTTTTATTCTGCTTGCCGGCCCTAGGAACGGTGGGGGATGACTCATGGCCGCTTACAGGATTCAATGACAAACTGATTGATTTTTATTTGGGAAGAAGAACAGACCACGAAGGAAGATATATTCGTGATATTTGGCGATTTAGCCATGAGCAGCTTGAAGAAGACCACAATTTTATACAGTTATTGTTCCCTACAAAAAGCCTTGGTGCTTTTGTGTGGGAAATCATGGGCCGTAACCTAGGAGAAAAGGTTGTTCCTCCTGTTTTAACCCGGGAAACTGCCGATACTTTTCGTGCCGATACAAAAATCGGTCAAAACCTTAGATCAAATATGATCCGATCCCTTAAGGTCATGCTTTCCTTCTATGGGCTTGCCTTAAGAAACAGTCAAAATGGCCTGCGCGTCGTCCATAGCCCGGGATTTAAGAATAGAAGCCGTGTTTGGCTATCTTCACCGAATGACAATTTTCTACGCCTTACGCGAATCCTTGAATCATTACGTTTAGTTGGATTAAATGATCAGGCAACAGCTTTATTTTTGGCACTTAAGAAACTGAATGAATCTTATTCTGATGTTATCGGGGACTCTTTTGATTACTGGGAAAAAGCGGTTGAGGGAATGACGGAAGAAAAGCTTCACGGATTTGCGTTTTTGCCTCTTTTCGCGCCCTTGGGTATGGCGTGGGCGACGGTAAAACAGGAAACAAGCACAAGAAGATCGGTGACAACCGATCAAGAATACCGTACGGCTCATCAATCCTTAACGATTGCTCATGAAAGATTTCCGACGGCAACAGAAATGATCAAAGCATTTGATGGTTTAAGAAAAAGACAATGGCCTTATCAAGTTCGCGCGCGTTGTCAGAGTTTGGGGTTAAGTTTATGCAAAACTCCTTCCCATGAGAAAATAGAATCCGAATTACGTTTATACGTTGAAGAATTTACCAAGGCGATTCCCTCTAGGGAATTAGTTAAATTGCGTAAAGCCCAGCATGAGCAATTAGGAACATGCCTTTGGTGTAAGGGCATTGAAGGATTAAGCTTTTCTTTAGGAAATCCGGGTGAATATGCCTGGGCGGTATTTCGATTGGCTACCGAGGCTGATTTTGGAACTCTAAAAAATAGGCCTTTGCGGAGTTTAGTCGTTGAATTTAAACCGTTACGGTGTGATTTGGCTGCAGAGCCAGCGCATAGCCAAAGGCTTCTTTTGATCGAGAACAAAAAAATGCGCGTAGCCAAAGAAATGAGCAATAGCGGGCGTCCGGCGGCTTTAAGAGAATTACGTGCCCGCGGTATTGAATATCATAGACTTCCGAAATATATCCAAAGAAAGATTTCTCCGTCGGAATATTTAAGGAAGGCAAGAATATTTCAGGATGAATTCAAAATGCCCATCTCTGCTCTTATAATATCTAATTATAAGGAAGACAGGATTCGGAAAGAATTACGAGAAATACAGGCGCAGCACAAGGCGGGAAAAGAATCTGTTCTATCCGGACGAGATGATGCGGAATATATTGGGCCTGTTCCGGATGTTGTTTGGGAAAGGCTTCGGTTACCGGAAGAGATTTTAGAACGGATGCGTATTCCTGAAAACTACGGGGTTTCTTTTAGCCGCACGTATTGGTACCGGGTTTCAAATTGGACCAAGCAAAGGTTTTTAGAGTCTGTCGTTTTCCTCCATTTCTTGTATCTTGTTTTAAGCCTTTTTGGATTTACATCACGTCAAATTGCTCAGCTTATTGATAGTAATCCCGAGTTCTTCCTTAAAACTTTGCCACGCTCACGGTTTAAGGCGCTACTAGACCTAATTGATCCATATATCGGTCGGCAGGTGCCTCCTGCTAGGGACTTGAAGAATATCATTCCGGTTTTTAAGGAACCGACAAAAACCAGAGACGTACGTTTAAGTCAATGGATTGCTTTGCGGGCTCCTAAGAAAAATTTTCCTGATGCGAATGCAGAAAAATTACGCTCAAAGACCAAGGCGCTTATCGAAATTTATCAAGAATACTTTGATCATAAAGATGCCGAGATGGCATTGTCGCAACTAGATCCTTTAAGCCAAGGTATTGATGATTTAAGATTCTTGGTTCGTATCCGCGAGTTACAACACTTGCTGGAAGATATTAAGAATAAGATTTACGAAGATGATGTTCTAAGAAAGAGTAGTCAGAAAGAAAATAGAGTATCTTCAAAACGATCCTCCGGAAAAAGTAAACGCTCAGCAAGTCGTCCACAAAGTGTTTCTAATAGTGTTCCTGCGCTTTTTTTGCGGGAAGATGAAAAACTTATCCGTAATCTTGAAGTTTGGGGTTTTTCCAGAGAACAAAGCCAGCCAATCCTAGACAATTTTGAATCATTTTGGGTCGACATGCTATCGATCTATTTTAACGGCCTTACGGAAAATACTTTTATCGTTTATGATCAAGTGCCGTTGTCGATGATCAATTCTGTCGTAACCATCAAAAAAATATTAGGGGCGTTAAGCTATAAGCGCGGCTTTATATTTCGATATGAACGCAATGGAATTTTAATTTTAGCTCTTCCCGGAATGAACGGGGAATTTAAGCGTCTAAAACATGTTTCGTCTATCACGCTACCCGATAGGGCATGGGAGAAACTTCTTACTCCAGAAGAGATTGCGGTATATATTTCCAGATTCCAAAAAAGATTTCAAATTAACTCAAAAGAAGCACTAGGGACGTTGGGCGAATTTGTATTGGTTGATCTTCAAGAAATAGAACGATGTTGCCTTGCGGCAGGTATTGGGGCGCGGTTAACTTTGGAAAGAATCTTGGATAAAGCCTCGTTGGAAATCATTAAATCTACAGAGCACATGAAAAAAGCAGTTTACATTTTCATAGCTAATAAACTGCTCTTCCCGGTGGGAAATGGCGAATTTATTGTCTTAGCCGGTCATGCCCTTGCTCGGAAGAGTTCCCTTGATAGATCTCAGTCAGCTAAAGAACAAACAAAAGGTTTTGTATTAGATTCCCAAGAAACCGCACTTTGCAGCTGGGTGTTGTTTGGATTTGTAGGATTGTTGGGAGTTTTGGGATATCTCTTCGGCCATTTCGCCCAGGCGCCACCGATAAAATATCTCAACCCACGCTTTATTTTCTCTGCCGCAGTTTTAACAGCGGTAGTAAGTGTTTCTCCGGTAAATTCTTTGGCTCAGGCTCCTTCCTCTCCTTCACAAGAAGAAAAAATGGCAACCCTCACTATTCCTGCTGATCAATTTTTACTTAAAGATTTGCAAATGGGTGATGTGCTTAATGGGGCGAATGGTAGTACTTTTGAAGTGATGAGGCCAGGCATAAAATTAGGTAAGAGCAAGAGTGCGTATATCGGGGGCTTAGCACTTCGCAATATCCGAACTAATCTTTTTTTTGAAGTGGGCAATTTTTCTCCTCGGCTGAGTGTCGCAGTATTGAGAGAAATACCATACTTGCGCCCAAAAATTATTTCTGTCCAAAGAGTTCATCAACCTTTAAAGAACATCCTTGAGGATATTCATTCTCGGCAAGAAGACGATTCTTTAAAAGAGCTTGATGGAGAAAAGCTTCACGGCTGGATCGGATTTGGGCTTACAGGGTTTGTGGTACTTTGGGGAATGCTGGAATATCTGTTTGGAAATTTCGCCCCTGGGTCGATGAATTCCACGATATTTCTTGCCACCACCATTCTTTCCTCTAAATCCTTCGCTATTATTTCTTTATCGGCCGTTCTTATTGGGATAGCTTCTCTCATCTTGATTGCGGGTGTTCTTGTGATTTCCTACTTCTCCACATCTTTAGTGAATGTATTTTTAAAAGATCCTCGTCGGGCTGAGTTTGTTTTTAAGCCGAAATTCTTCGAACGAAGCGGCAAACTATATGAGCTTCTCGGGATCAAGATGTTTAGAAAATGGCTGCTGAGAGATATTAAGAAATTACCGCCGAGTGTATTTGTCGATCACTTCTCCGCTGAGGCATTAAAAAGAAAAGAGACAACAACCAGGGAAATGGAAACGATCCACTACATATACTCTTTGATCGTGCTTTCTGTCATGGGCGGATTATTGGCCGTAAGTTTGCTGACAACAGGAATTATTCAAATAGCGGGAATGATTTTACTTTCTGTTTTAGGGATCTTTAATATTTTCGGCAATCTTTACCCCATTATGCTGCAGAGATATCTTCGGGGGAGGATCTATTCTATTTTAAAGAAAAAGAGGATTTACAACCTTGTTTATCCTCTTGGCGCGGTTCTTATCTTGATCACGGTGTTTGGCTATTTTCCTCACGCCCCAACGGAGATGGTTTTTGCCGCCGCGGTTTTGGCGGTTAGCAAAAGATCAAAAAAAGACCGAGAAGAATCAGACCCCGTCGCAGAATTGACATTAAAAGAGAAAAAACAAATTCTTTTTGCATTGGCGAAATGCGGCGGTGATATAGAAAATGCGGCAAGAAACTTAGGACTGTCAAAGGAAGATTTAGATCAAAAAATAGCCGAATATCAAATAAACCAAAACACCTTTCATGATTTTATTTTTATATTGCCGTATTTGAACATTGCTAAAAACGATGCCTTAACATGGGATGAAATCAAGAAAAGAGCCGTTCTTCACGCGTTTTTAGCGGCCGGCCGCAATAAAACCGAAGCCGCAAAAATGTTAAAGATAAGCACAAGAGGTATAAGGATTTTGATGAAAAATTATTCCGAGGGTGATATGCGGCAAGCACAAGAGAATTTCATCGCTATTTTAGATGAGCCAACGCTGTATTTGGCGCTGGAAGAGCTTAAAGAGTGGGCAGGCATACGCGCACTTTGGAGAAATAAGAATAACCGAACGCTTTCTGCCAAAGAATTAGGCATTGCTAGAAATGTGGTGAATGTTTTGGCTAAAAACTTTGGGCTTTCTCTCTCGAAGGTTATGGATGTTAATAATTTGCCCTCAGAAAATGAGGTTCTTTTTAGTAATCTCTTGTTAAGCGGCATTAGAGAACTTGAAAAAGAGCTTGGAGGTCTTTCTGACGAAGAATTGCGGGCCAAAACATTAGAATTTCGTCTGCGGCTTAAAAACGGAGGAAGCTTGGAGGAGATCTTGCCGAAAGCATTTGCGGTTGTCAGTGAGGCGGCTTTCAGGGTAACGGGAATGCGCCCTTACGATGTTCAGCTTTTGGCGGCCTTTCAACTTTATCAAGGCCGCGCTATCCAGATGGAATCTTCCGAAGGGAAAACATTAGCGGCCGTTTCGGCTGTTTACTTAAATGCTTTAAAAGAGCAAGGCGTCTATGTGGCAACGGTTAAAGAAAATCTTGCCTTGCGTGATGCTCATGATATGGGCGGCATATATCATTTCTTAGGATTAAGCGTCGGTGTTGTTGTCAGGGGCCAGTCGTACCTTTTCGATCCTTCCTATCAAAACGGCAGCGCGCATTATAAAAATTTACGCCCCTTAGAAGTTCCTAAAAATGGGAATGGAAATGGCAATGGACACAACAAAAAAGAGAATCTGCGGCTTTATCGAAAGCAAGCCTACGCGGCAGATATCACTTACGGCGTTAATGATGAGTTTGTGTACGATATAGAACGAGATCATTTAGTTACGGACGCGCAGCAACAAGTACGCCGGCCCGGAAAAATTTCTTTTGTCGTTATTGATGAAGGCGATGAAACACTTATTGATAATGCTTTTGAGCCTATCATAACGACGGTCAAAGACGGATGGGATATGGGTGCTTTTTACAAGATCCTTTATCAGGAATCCTTAAATAGGCTTTTACCGGGGGAAGATTACATTTTAAATCCGGCTACAAAGCATGTCCGATTTACCGAGAAAGGAAAAAACGCGCGCGCAAAGCTGGTAGAAAATTTTATCGTGAAATATATCGATCATGCGTGGTTTCGCGACACTGTCAAGGTCATTTCCTGGATCAGCAAAAATGACCATCAGCAAAAGGAAGAGGAAGATCCCGTCGAAATGGCGCGTAACAATATTTATAAATCCTTATTAGCAAAGGGAGTTCATTATCGCTTAGATTATCGGCAAATAGCTTTGCTCACACCCAAGGGAAAAAAAGCTTTGCAGGAATATTTTGAACGGCTTATTTTTGTGGCGCTAGAAGCCCATTATTTTTATCGCAGAGAAAAAGAGTATGTTGTGCAAAATGGCAGGATCGTGATCGTGGACGAATATACGGGCCGGCTTCATCCGGAACATATTTGGGCTTTACAACTTCATCAATTTATTGAAACAAAAGAGCATTTGCCCGTTTCGCAAGTATATGACCCGGCGCTTATTATGACGCAGCATCACTTTTTCTTATCTGTTGCCGAGAGAGCGTCAACAATGAGCGGAAGTATTGGCCGCCAGCAGGATGAATTGCAGAAATACTATGGCTTAAAGACATCTTTTATCCCGCGTAATAAGCCTTGCCGCCGGACTGACTTAGGCGTGGTGATTTATGGAACAAAGAAAAAGAAATATGAGGAAGTTCTTAAGGAAATAAAAAAATGGCACGCTAAGGGAAATCCTGTGCTTATTGGTGTTTGTTATATTGAAACAGCCAATGAAATAGGAGCGCTGTTAAATGCGAACGGGATCTCTTGCCAAGTCCTAAACGGCATTAACGCTTGGCAAGAAGCTGATATTGTGGCTACTGCCGGGCAAAAGAAGATGGTTACCGTCGGGACAAACATGATGGGCCGTGGAGAAGATATTAAATTAGGCGAAGGAGTTTCCAAAATGGGCGGGCTTGTCGTGATTCAGGCAGAACCTAATAAGTTTGGGCGCCAAGACCAACAATTATTTAATCGCACGGCACGTCAGGGAGATCCGGGATTTTCAAAATCAATACTATGTCTGGAAGATGAAGTGATTTGGCGCAGCCTAAGAAATTCTCCCTTTGAGAAAATCGCGGAAGATCATAACGACAATCCTCTGTCGGGAGAAAAAGCGCAAGAGTTGATAAATTCAATCCAGGAAGATAATGAAGCCCGCGCGAAGGTTTTGCGCCAGACGCTTATTAAGTACGACAGGGTTTTTGCCCGGTATACAGAAATTTATTATTGGATTTGTGACCTGGCCTTGAAGGCGGAATCTCAAAGAACCGTGTTTTCGATGCATTATTTGTGGAGAAGATTCATCCAGGACTTTGAATATGAGAAGTTCCATACGGAAGAATTTCCTCAGTTTTGTAAGGCTGTTAAGAATCATTTCGATGTATTGTTGCGAGTGATCCTGTTTAATTCTGCCAAAGCAGAAGTTGATCAAGAGCATTGGAGGGAATTAAAAAGTTTAAAGCTTATCGCAAGAGTCTTTTCATTAGATGAATTGCGAAGATATCTAAGATCTTCATTAAGCGATGAGACAGCTAGTGTTTCTGCCGAGGCAATGTCTTTTCAAGAGAAATCGCAAAGGATCTTGTCTGTTGCAAAGAGGATCAACGCAAAATCAGCATCACGCCGGGAGCGTTTTTATAATTTGCTCAATGCGAAAAACGGTATTTCTACGACAAAATTTATTCAATGGTTGGAAGATATTGAGCAGGAAGCAAAAGATAAAGGTGGAGAATGGGAGAAAACAGCTATAAGTATTGAAGAGCAGCTAAGTGAAATATTGTGCCCGGACCGGGTCAAAAGATTCTTGGATAAATTAAAAGAATCCTATGGTGATGAAGAAGAAGCCATACAACGAAGCGGCTATAAGATCAGTAAAAAGATATTTTATTTACAGCTAAACGAATTTAAAGCGGCAGTTTCTCAGTATCATATGTTTTTCTATGAGCGGCGTCTACAAGAGATTTGTTCTATAGGAACTTATACTGAGCGCATTGTCAGTGTCTTAGAAATATCAGAAAGCGCGCAAGAGGCGGCCTCAAACCTTCAGGTTCCACTGCAATGCTTAGGGAGGCTTTTATTACGATTGGATGATTTTGCCAAAGAATCTTCCGATAGCATGCTTTCTCAAAAATTAGAGTTGTTATTTGGGCGGTTTGCTTTTTCTATAGGCGAAGCAAGAAGCAGAGAAGTAGCATTACCGTCTTATTCGGAAGATATTTTAAAAGCGTTAGAAGCTGCTCAAGGAGACAAAAAACAAGCGGCTGAAACACTTAACATTCCTCTTGAGCGTTTGCGCGATAGAATCCCCAAGCTTCGTAGAAAAGTTGTAAAAGCAGGCCAAAAAGAGGTTCTTGATCGTTTAGCTAAAGCATTAGAGACAGAAAAGAAAGTCTTGTTGCCGTCCCGTACAGAAGAAACTATAAAAGCTTTAAAAGATGCGAGGGGAGATCGAGGAAAAGCAGCCAAAACTTTAAATATAGCAAAAAAAAGTTTAGACCGCAGGATTTCTACCATTCGCGAGAAGGCAGTATCTGCGAATAATCAAGAGATCCTTGAAAGTTTGAACAAGGCATTGGAAAATTCGAAGAGCGCTGAAGAGGATAAGATCCGCCGGAAGAAAATTATTAGCCACGATTTTATCGAGAAAATCATAACAGTTTTGCAGAAAAAACGCGGAAACCAAAGAAAAACGGCCCAGGTATTTTCCATGTCCTATAAGGCTTTGCGTGATAGCCGTATTCCCGGTATTATCCTTGCGCTTGAATCAGGCCATGATTCAAAAGAGCTTTTTCAGCGCTTTAAAAGGGCATTGATTGAAGAATGGATACTGAATATCTTAAAAGGATCTAAAAATTTAGATGAAGCTAAAAAGAAGCTGAGGAAATCCGGGGAAAGGATGTCTAAGGATGGAATTGAGGCCAAGCTTTTAGATATTGAAAAAAGCGCGGTAGAAAATGAATTTTCTGATGTCCTTGAGAAACTCAGGCCCATATTAAAGAAGTTTTTTGGCAAGAAAAGTTTATTGGAGGATTCTTTACCTCGCTCATCTGGTTTTATCGCTTTACCTTTGATGATCGCCGCAACTGTTTTAGGAGTATTGATCGGGCCGTTAGAGACAATGATTGTTCAGCTTGGCGATTGGCTGTCTCTAACGGCCCACGCCCCGCCGATAGGCCTTTGGCCGATAGAAAATTTTTCTTCAGTTAGCATTTCTTTATTAAGTTTTGTATTTTTCGGACTTGTCCGCAGTGAAAATGATTTTGGTTCCGCAAACAGCCTTTTTCCCGATGATGACCCTTCTCGATCAGATCCTTCCTTTCGACAGTCTCCATGCACCATAAAATCGGTTATTGAATTTCTCGGTCTTTACAATAACTGTCTTATTGAAAAGTTAAAAAGAGATCATCGGATCGCCTTGGCGCATTTTCTTTCCCAACTTTATCTATTAGAAAATGGCGTGCGCGATTATATGGTGCATAAATCTTCAGAACGCAACGGAAAGACGCTTATTCGTATTGTGCCGGCTCAAGAATTATTAAAAGGTGTTGCCCGGGATATTAAACTTGTGGAAACCAAACGCATTGTTCGAAACGGTGCTCAGATAACTTTTTATCATGTGGATGATAACGGCACGATCCCATTTTCAAGCATTACGGATGACAATGCCTGGGTTGGAGCCAAGGAGCAAGGTTCTCGAACAAACTCTCTTCCGATAAAGACTAATGTTCCCCAAAGAATTCTTAAACGTGGATTCGGCACATTTTTGATGATCGTTGCCGCGGTTATTATTTTATTCCCGCGGACAATTTTTGGGCATGGTAACGCTGATCTTAATAATGTATCAGGTGGAAAAGATAATATTCACGACGCGCGTTCTCCGCCGGAGGAAAATCCAAGTCTATTTAAAATCGCGCCTGCTCAAGAAACCCTCAAAGATTCATCTTCCTTAGACTCATATATTTTCTCACAAGATTTCGACTCAACCGACCACGACACGCCGCTTTTATCCTGGCGGACGAACCAAATCCGCCGTTATCTTTTAGATAGTTGTTCTTATGTAGATGTTTTCGCTATTTATCCGTTCGTTCCGGATCCGTCACTTCCGGCGGTGATCATTCGCCCCATCACCGTTTATCTTTCGGACTTACCTCCGAGAGTTTATTTTTATCAACTTCAGGGGAACAGTTTTGGAAAGGAGATAAGAATTGTCAGAAAAATGCTTCATTTGTAGCAGATCAAATCAGTCTGACGCGTCCGCGCGTCAAGTTTCTATAGATCGTTTTTATCAACATCTTAGCAAAAGGAGCAGAACCATGTTTTTTAAGACACGAAACGTTTTTTTGGGGTTCTTGGCTGTTGTTATTTTATTGAGCTCAATATCCATGCCATCCGTTGTTCATGCGGCGGATGTTCCGGGGACGATACGCTATCCCTTGACGCCGTTGGAAGGCCGAAAAACCTTTGATTGGAATACGCAATCGACAATCATTGTTCCTCAGCAAGATGTCCAGCAGGGTCCCGACGAAATCAAAAAATGTTTTATTGAGTTTAATGAACATCCTGCCGCCTTAGAATTAGGCCCGTATCCTCGTACGTCTGAACAGTACTCAAGGGCACAAATCTACGCGCAGAATCTTCGGAATATGCAAGATCAGTACGTTGCCCAATTAGGCGCTATTGTTCCCGCACTAAGCCAGCGGGACATAGAACATCTTGTTTTAGCGTCTAACGGAATTATTATCGACCTGACCGGATTGGAGAAGGAACAAGCTGAAGGACAAGGTTTTGTTAAGAAAGTCCATATCCTTGAAGATCCCAGGTTTCTTTTGCGTGAATCGGCTCCTCAGATCGGCGCAACAGCCGTGTGGGAAGATCCCGGGTTTGACGGATCAGGTATTACGGTTGCGGTTATAGATACTGGCATTGATTATACTCATGCCGATTTTGGAAGTTGCACTATAGAGCAATACCAAAGCGGAAATTGCGCAAAAGTTGCCGGGGGAAATCCGGGAGCCCTTGATCTAACAAACGGGCATGGAACTCATGTGGCGTCCATTGTTGCCGGTGATGGTATCGCTGGTGATGGACAGCCTATAAGAGGTGTTGCGCCGGGAGCGACATTGTATGCCTATATTAGAGGTTGTTCTCTTTCTGTTGAAGAAATCGTGGATCCCAACAATGATGACAATATGGAAGACCATCTTGATGTTGTGACGGCAAGCTTTACTGTGGGCCTTTTTGGCGATCCAGACAATTATTGTTCTGAGGCATTTGACAATGCGGCTGAGATTGGTGTTGTCGCCGTTGCTGCGGCTTCAAATGATTATCTCTATGAAACTATTGGTAATCCAGCTTCAGGCAGAAAGGTTATTGCCGTTGGGGCGACTTTTGATGATAGCCACATATGGTCTGATCAGATGATCGATTTTTCGTCAAAAGGGCCAACGATGGATGGCAGTGTAAAACCTGATGTTGTTGCTCCTGGGGCAATAATTTGTGCCGCAAAAGCAGCCAATACCGTGGGATGGACTCCGTGTATTGATGGTACGCATGTCAGCGCCTGGGGAACGTCTATGTCGGCACCGCATGTGGCGGGCATGGCGGCTCTTCTTTTAGAGCAGCACCCCGGTTGGAATCCGGACCAAATTAAATATGCCATTCGTAATAGCGCGATCGATCTTGGATACAATGTCCTTACTCAGGGCCATGGCCGTGTTAGCGCGGTTGCGGCAAGCCAAGAGCCGCCACCGGTCATTGTCAAAATACTGAAAGATGTTGATACGGTAGACGAAGTCTCATTTAGAACTCAGTTGATAAGCTATCATGATGAATTGCCGGGTGAATATCAATATGCCTTTGATGTTGGCTATATGGGAAGTGACCCTTATTTTCAGCCGGATGACCTGCAGGATCCCGGTCAGTGGATGACTAATTTTCATCAAGAAGGCGCGATCGTACTTCAAGCGGGAATTCCTCAAGAATTACTACAAAATCCGATCGATAAATCTTTATTGCCGGCTGATGGTATTTATTTGGCGCGATTTAGGACGATCAGTGCAGGTGGGTATGATTCGACAGACTACCATACGTTTTTGGTAGAAAATGCGCGAGTGGTCAGTCCGCGTAGCGGTGATGTGATCGGGCGGGAGACGATATCATTTTCCGGATCGATCCGTATAAACCCGGGATACCGATATATGATCGAATATGAGCCGTATCTTTCATCGTTGCCATATTTCACGAGTGATGGAATTACACTTACCCAAGAGGGACTTGAACCTGTAGAGGAAGGAGCATTAGGGAATTTTCAGACACCGGAATCTCTTCCAACGGGTTTTTATAAATTCTGGATAAGGATATATGATGGTAATCAACTGAGGTGGAGTAAGCCAATTGCCGTTGTTCGCGTTGATCAAGAATTGCGCAGCGGTTTTCCGGCACGGACCATACGATATGCTTCCGAGTCCTCTGAGGCAGATCCAGTTCTGGTCATTAAGGATATTGACAATGATGGCAGGCAAGAAATGTCCTTTGTTTCTTATGGCCTAACTTCAGGCTACAGAAGAAGTATTCATATTTTTGGTAGCAATGGGGAACATGAAAATACAATAAATTATGGAAATACATATAACTATTTTAATCATCACTCTCTTATCCTTGATGATTTTGACGGAGATAGTGTCGATGATTTTCTTTTTCAAAGCCAAAGCCACGATAGTTTTCAAAATCCTAATGAATTGCGTACTAAACGTCAAGATGGAGGACACATATGGTCTCGAATATTTGCAGGTGGGCTACTTAACGGTGGATTCATTCAGGACACTTTTTTTGTTAATACGGACCTTAATAATGACAGGGCGAGAGAGATCATTTTTGCTCAAGTAAATTCTATATCTCCTTTTAGCAAGTCGCTTCACCTGATTGATTTTAATGGAGACCCTGTCTCCGATAACTGGCCAAAGACCATAACAGCTTGTCGACTGCCGGAACTTGGGCCGAGTCCTTTGGTCGGTAATTTTAACAGCAATAGGGAAGATAAAGAAATTGCTTATGTCGGAGAGTCTGAGGCATTTTGTGACGCGGGTGTTCCATTAATGCAGCTATATATTTTTAATTACGACGGTCTTTCTGTCGCTGATCCTGTTTATTTTAGCGGGGCCTCGTATTCTACTCCTTCCAGCGGTGATTCTAACGGTGATGGCATTGACGAAATTTTTGTCAATACTGATCAAGGGGTTTATAGGTATGATCCGGCAACTGGAATTACTGCGCATCTTTTATCTGGCATTGACTGTTCATTTTCTACTCCTGCCTTAGGTGATGTTGATGGCGATGGTTATCTCGACATTGTTGTGGTTAGCGCCAATTTCGAGGCAGGAGAGGCAACTATGTTCTCGATTTATGTTCTGCATCAAAATGGAACGGTGCTAAGCGGTTGGCCGGTCCATGGTAAATTTACTGATTTTCATGGAGCAATACTTGGCGATGTTAACGGAGACAATCAGGTAGATGTTCTTTATAGCGATTTTGAAGATATTGGTGATCATTATTTCAGCTCTATCCACGCCAAGAATTACCTCGGACAGGAGATAACAGGTTTTCCTAAATACATTGAGCCGGGTACAACGCCCGGCAAGATCCTCACAGATCTTGATGGTGACGGAACACTTGAACTGGTGGCAACATCAAAGGGATTGCAGCGTTCCTCCGATGATGACGATGCGGGGTTTGATGAAAATACGGATCTCGTCCCGCGAGTATCACTTTATGCGTGGAATTTGAATGTGCCTGATTCCTCTTTTAATCATTTATGGCCATCTCTGCGTCAGGATCAACAACGCCGCGGCCTTTACGCCGGTATTGGCGCGCCGTTGAATTTCCAAGCGTCTCGACAAGGGCCCAACAGCGCTTCCTTGTCCTGGAATGATGCGTTGGCATCAAAGTACGTGTATGCCTATACGGCTGAAGTTGCCTCAGATCCACAATTCCGTCATCTGATCAATGGTGCTAGCGCCATTGATGTGGGAATACGGAATTATAATTACCGCTTTTCTGATCTTTCTGCGGGCTGGTATTTTACTCGCGTGGGCAGTATTAATCGTGATGATAGAAGCCACGTGATGTGGTCATCGGTTAAAACAATTTGTGTTCCCGGAGGCCATGTCGTTTGTAATGATCAAGAAGACGATCCCTTGACGCGCTACAAGCCTGTCGATCATATTTTCCCGGAAGGAAATATGGAAAAGTTTTGGGGGTATTTTGCCGGAGGAGACCCAGACGATTGGACTGGAAGCGGCCCGGTGGAATTTTGTCCAACGTGTCATTGATCTTGATCGAAAGGAGAAGATAAATGTTCAGTCGAAATGTGGAAATAAAAACAATATCATCCAACAGAGGAGGCGTGATGAAAAGTATTTTTCATTTTACGCGATGTTTAGCTGTCAGCTTCTTCATAATTTCTGCGGTTCCGGTTGCTTCACTAGCGTATATTGCTGAAGAACCACAGCCTTTGATGCAGCAGCAAGTTGATATGCAAAATCTGGAAATTCCCATCGGAGTTCCGGTTATTCCTAATAATAACAATCAAGAAGTTGTCATTGTCCCGCAGGAAGAAAGCGTATCATATTTCATCGAGTTCCATGAGCTTCCGGCGGCGTCACAATTTAATTCTTATCCGATCAGCGTGAACCAAAGAACAAGCGCTCAGCAATATGCCGGCAATCTTTCGGTTTTGCATGCTCAGTATATTGCGCAGATCAATAACATTATTTCCGGATTTGCTCAAAGACAGAAAACAGAAGTATTTTATGTTCTTAACGGAATTACGGTTGATTTAAATTCATCGGAAAAAGATCAAATTGAAAACCTCAGCTTTGTGAAGAAAGTTTTTGCATGGCCGGTTTATCGCACACTTTTGCAGCAGTCAATACCGTATATTCATACTCCGCAGGTTTGGCAAGAGGGATATACAGGGGAAGGTGTTAAAGTCGGCGTGATCGATACCGGGATTTATTATACGCATGCCGATTTTGCCGTCGATGGATTTCCTAACGGTTGCTTAGGGGAAGGATGTAAGATCGAAGGCGGCTACGATTTCTTTGATAACGATAATGATCCCGCGGATGATCATGGCCATGGAACACATGTAGCGGCCACCATCGCCGGAAACGGCATAGCTGGTAATTGGCAGCCTATTCGGGGCGTTGCTCCTGATGCCACGTTGTATGCCTATAGGGCCTGCGGCTATCTTGATCCGGAACACCAAAATCATGGTTGCCCAGGAGGCGCCCTAAGTGCGGCCTTAGATCAAGCGGTAGTAGATCAACTTGACGTTGTCTCTATGAGTTTGGGTGCGTCAAGCAATGACCCCGATGATCCGATGTCTTTAGCTGTGGATAATCTTGTCAATTCCGGCGTCGTCGTTGTTGTTTCAGCCGGTAATGATTATCAATACAAAACAATCAATAGCCCCGGAACATCGCGTAAGGCAATTACGGTAGGGGCAAGTTTTGACTATGGCGATTCTATCGCAGATTTTTCTTCCAAAGGGCCTTTGATCGATGGGAGTATTAAGCCGGATGTTTCGGCTCCGGGTCAATGGATCTGCGCGGCAAAATATCCGGGTCAAGGCATGGATGCCAGTGATTGTATTGATAATGAACATATTAATCTGCGCGGAACATCGATGGCAGCGCCGCATGTGTCCGGTTTGGCGGCGCTTTTACTTGAGCAACATCCCACTTGGAATCCCGATCAGGTTAAATATGCAATTCGTAACAGTGCTGTTGAGGGAACGGAAAATGCGTTTAAACAGGGCCATGGACGCGTTGACGCCTTAACCGCCAGCCAAGAAATCGTTCCGGTCATTGTGAAAATCAATAAATTGACGGACAGTGTCAGCTCGGCCCAGTATGAAGCCTCTGTTATTAGTTATCACGATCAGAACCAGCAGATCTACAATTATACGTACGATGTTGGATATATGGGACAAGACCCTCAGTTTCAGCCGTGGGATCTTCCGGATCCGCAAATCTGGGATCCGGATCTGCACGCGGAAGGAACTGTCACTTTAATGCCGGGTCAGCCAACGGTTTTAGGATTGTCTTCGGTGAACAAATTGGAACTTGTCAATGAAGGTGTTTATTTGGTGCGCGTACAGATCACCGGAAACGGGCAAGAAAGCACAGATTATCATTCGTTCATCGTGGATAATACTCAAATCACTGATCCTTATGATGGCGATGTTTGGCGCACAAGCTTTGACTTTTTAGGAACGATGCGAATGTCGACGGGGCATCATTACTCTATTGATTATGCTCCACAGGGAACGGAAAGTTGGACGACAGCAGGAATCGTACTTGAAAATGACGGGCAAGAGCCTGTTGAAAGCGGAACCTTAGGGCAGTTCAATGCCCCGGCGGATACCCAAAGAGGATTTTATCAATTCCGTCTAAGTGTTTATAATGGCGGAGAGCTTTTCAAAAGAGATCCAATGGCTTTGGTTTATCTTGACCCAACGATCAGAGAAGGTTTTCCGGCAAGAATGGCTTTGCCCAATGGGACGAGCTCTGCCAACATTATTCCCACAATAGGAAATGTTGATGATGATCCGGAAAAAGAGATCACATTCTTGCGTTCTAACGACCAAGGATTGTCTTCTGTTTACGTGATCGGGGTTAATGGCGGCCTGGATGATATCATCTCGCTCGATGATGGGTATAATGGCGTTAATAAATTCTCGCTTTTTATTGAGGATTTAAATGCAGACGATAGCTCTGATTTTCTCTATCATAAATATGATACTGAGATTGAAAATAGAGTTGTGGCCCATGACAGGGATGGGGAAGTTTTGTATTCAAACTATTTTTCGGGCATTATGTATCGCCCTAATGGCACATTTAATGCCCTCTGGGACCTTGACCACAATGGGATCAAAGAGCATATTTTTACTGTCCTTTCAGTTCCGCATCGCGCCCTATTCGCGATGCAAATCAATGGTGAAGCCAATCCCGAACATAATTGGCCGCAATTAATGCCGGACTGTTCCGGGACCAATCTTGACGCTGGTGTCGGCGTAGGTAATTTTGACGATGACGCGGATGATGAAATTGTTTACGTATCTGATTCTGTAGCTTTTTGTGAGCATGGGGTCTACAGCAAAATGCTGTGGTTGTTTAATAGCGACGGGACGCAAGTGAGAGAACCGCTTTACATTGATGCCTTTGCTGTCCATGGGTCACCGTCAACAGCGGATTTTAATAATGACGGCAAAGATGAGATCGTTATCAATACCTCAAGCGGCATTTATGTCTATAGGCCGAATACGCAACAATTAGAGCGCTGGTTTCCCGATGTTGATTTTAGGGTGTCCAGCCCGGCGATCGCGGATATGAACGGAGACGGCGTCTTAGATATTATTATCAGCTCCTTCTCTTCGCCGTATACGATCTATATTTTAAATCAAAATGGAACAATAATAACCAGCTGGGAGAACCTGTCCGGCGATGATCGCCTGGGGCCGATTCTGGGAGATATTGATTCCGACGGAAACCCGGATGTTATTTACGCAACCTATGAATGGGTTGACGGGATCATTTTCACCAAAATAATGGCTCGCAATGCCCAAGGACAGATCATTGACGGGTTTGCTAAATATGTTGAGTCAGTCGCGTTTACCGATAAAAGCCTTGTGGATTTAGATGGAGATGGAACACTAGAGTTTGTCGCCACTGCGGATGGCTTTTATCGCATGAACGGAGATTACTTTGGCAGAATAGCCAGTGAACACCATTCAATTTTTGCGTGGGATTTAAATATTCCTGCCGATAGTTCTATCCAGAAAATATGGCCAACATTGCGGCAGGGCTATGACCGTTCGGGGCACTATCCGCGGTTTAGCGCGCCGATCAACTTTGAAGCTCATCGCGGAAATAAAGGGCGTTACTTTGGGATTTCTGCGCAATGGCAGGAGCCGCCCCCCGCTAACGGTCTTATCGGATACGTTCTAGAGGTATCACGCAGAGATGATTTTGCTGATACGGAATCAGTTGATATTTCCTTAGGTAGAACGTCCCATTTCTTTCGGCTTCTTCGAGGAGGATTCTATTACGCGAGGCTGGGAAGCTTTGATAATGCCCAGCCGCGAAATGTTCTTTGGTCACAGACCGAACGTGTTTGCGTTCCCGGGCAGTTATTCATGGTGTGCCCTGACGAAGAGCAATCTATTGACAACTTAGGTATTACGCCGGGAGTGATCAACTGGAGCTCAAGTGTTTCGTCGACGGATGACGTATCGCCCAGAGTGAGCAAAAATAGGTTTATAACGGAATAAATACAAATTATTTTTGAATAGGAAATTTATTTTATTTTTCCGACGAGAAAAAAATAAAAAAATAATTTGTATTTTGTGAAATGATAGTGCACAATATAAATGGAGGTTCATTAAAATGGCATCAGCAGCAGAAAAAAGAAAATCAGCCCGTTACGATTGCCAGGTTCCGGTTGTTTCGCAAAAAGCGGCAAGATTTTCGGACACACAAACGACCGATATCAGTAAAGGCGGAGTAGGGTTTATTTCTAAAAACCGTATTCCGATAGATACTAAGATGTTGGTAGAGCTTAACTTAACGCCTGAAGGAGAGCCGGTGGTGGCGGTAGGGGAAGTGCGCTGGGTTACGAAGATTTTGGAATCCGACCTTTATCGTGTGGGCATGACATTTACCGAAATTCTGGATGGTTCGCGCGCAAGTTTAAGCAAGCATTTTGCTTAAAATGAATATATGGGCGCCTGCCTTAAAAGGCAGGCGCCCAAATGTTTAACCTATTGTCTATTTTAAAGGAGAGGGGAATAGACAGCTTAAAAGCCACGGAGAAAGGAAGCCATGACAGTGAAAATAGATGACCGTCGTGTCTTCGATCGTTTTACCGCGAGGTTCCCCGTTAAGTTTCAATATTCACGGAATGATTTTGGCAGTAATGTTTTTTTGCGTGATATCTCCGCCGAGGGCGCAAAGATTGTCACCAAAGAGCAAATAAATCTTGAGGATAAAGTAGACCTTGTCGTGGAGCTTCCTGATGGCCACGACCCGCTTATTTTAAGCGGGAAAATCGTTTGGAGCAGGGCCATTAATCCAAGCGCTTTTGATGCCGGATTAAGATTTGATAAGGTTGACTTTATGGATACCCAGAGGATCTTTAAGTACTGTCAATAGGGTTTTTCAAAAGCACGGGAAGATGTTGAAAACGAAAGGCGCCTGTCTTGCCGCAAAAATGGCAAGACAGGCGCCTTTCTCTATTTCCTAAAAAATCTTGACCTTCGCATTGCCCTTGTGTTAAACTCTCGAATATTTCTTTTGGGATCAAATTTCTCGGAAATAAAATTTTCTCCTACAAATTTCTATTAACCATTTCTTATATTCGGATAAGGAACACGTTCTATGAAATACGGCCATTTTTCCAAAGATAGTTTAGAGTACGTTATCACAACACCCACCACCCCTCGCCCCTGGATCAATTATTTAACTAATGAAACCTATTGTTCTATTATTTCGCAGTGCGCCGGCGGCTATAGTTTTTATAAAGATTGCCGCACCAACCGCATTACGCGCTGGGCGCCGGAAAATTGGCATTTTGACCGCCCCGGAAAATATATTTATGTCCGTGACGGCGGTAAAACATTTTCGCTGACCTATCAGCCCATTCGTACCAAACCGAGTCAATTTGAATGCCGTCACGGTTTAGGCTATACGACGATCTCCGCCGTTAACAATGGCCTGGCCTCCGAAGTCACTTATTTTGTCCCCGAACATGATGATTGCGAAGTTTGGATCGTTTCTTTGACCAATAAAACAAAAAAGACAAAAAATTTAGAAGTTTTTCCCTACGTAGAATTTTTGATCGGTGATTATCACGAAGAATTGCGTTATCGCAATATCATGAATCTCTACAGCCGTATTTGGTTCGATAAATCTCATCAAGCCATTTACGCCAAAAAGACGGCTCAATGGCAGGGAATGAATATCCAACCCTTTGACAGTTTGATCTTTTTCGCTTCTTCTCTGCCGGTCAAAGGTTGCTGTACGCAAAAAGATGTTTTTCTCGGACGTTGCAATACGGAAGAAAATCCGGAAGGTATTTTAGAAGGAAAATTCCAGAATTTTCCTTTGTGTTCCGGCGAAGACGGCATCGGCACATTCCGTCATTCGATAAAATTAGCACCCGGACAAACCAAAGAATTTACGATTTGTTTAGGGCAGACCGAAAAGATCCCCACCATCACCAAAGTGTTGGAAAAATACCGCGATGTTTCTCACGCCAAAAAAGAATTGCAGGCTACTAAAAATATTTGGAAAAAACGCATTGCGGATAATATCGTTATCGAAACTCCCGATCAAGATTTCAACACCATGATGAATGTCTGGGTGAAATACCAGGTTTATATTTGTAATCTTTGGTCGCGTTCACCGTCGTTTTATCATGAAGGGTCCGGTGGGCGCGGTTATCGTGATAGCTGTCAAGATTCGGAAGGCATTTGTTCCATTAATCCGGAGTTGACCAGAAAAAAGATCCTCAAAATAGCTTCACTCATTCGCCGTGACGGCACGTCCGCTCCGGGCTGGTCGGATACAACGGGGCCTAATAAACACCGTCCTAATAAAGACCATCAGGTTTGGTTGACGGCGACCGTGAGTGCCTATATTAAGGAAACCGGTGATCAGGGCATTTTATCGGAATACGTTCCGTATTTAAAAGATCAGTGGGTGGCAGGATGGGAAATTGACCGCAATTGGAAAGGCGGCGCGCAAACAGACGGCGAAGGAACGCTTTTTGAACATTTGGAAAAAAATCTGGAATTTTGTTTTAACGATGTCGGCGAAAAAGGTTTCCCGCGTATCGGCCATGCCGATTGGAACGATGCTATTGACGCGGCCGGAATTCGCCATAAGGGTGAAAGCGTTTGGTTAGCGCAAGCCTTGGTGCGTTCGTTAAAAATATTGGCGGATCTTTGCGAGCGCATGGGCGATCAAGACAAAAAGAATAAATATCTGCAAATGGCTAAAACCATGGATGAGCGCGTTAATACGCTCGCCTGGGACGGAGCTTGGTATGTGCGCGGGTTTGATGATGACGGCGTTGTTTACGGAAGCGCTAAAGATAAAGAAGGAAAAAGAATTTATATCAATACGCAAGCCTGGGCTATTCTTTCCGGTGTGGCGCGTGAGGAGAGATTAAAGACGATCGTTGAATCAGCCGATAAATATTTGAACGGCGCGCATGGTTTCGCGCTATTTTATCCGGCGTATTCGTCTTGGGTCAAACGCTTAGGGCGCATCAGTATGTTTTCGGAAGGGACAAAAGAAAACGCAGCCGTGTTCTGTCACGCGGCAACGTTTATGCTGGTTGGATTAGCGATGGCCGGATACGGCGACAAGGCTTATGAAGCGATGCGCAAAATTATGCCCAACGCGCAAAAAGATATGGATCTGTATAAAACAGAACCGTATATTTATTCCGAATATTTGGTAGGGCCGGAAAATCCCTATCGTTACGGGGAAGGGGCATTTACTTGGATCACCGGAACCTCTGGCTGGACGTTTATGGCCGGAACCGAATGGGTTTTGGGCGCGCGCAGGGATTTTGACGGTTTAAGGGTTGATCCTTGCATTCCTAAAAAATGGAAAAAATGTTCTATTCGTCGCCCCTTTCGAGGTGATATTTATGACATTGAGATCTTAAATCCTAAAGGAAAAGAAAAAGGTGTTACGAAAGTCGTAGTGGATGGAAATGAAATTGAAGGGAACTTAATAACGCCTTTTAATGATGGAAAAGTCCATAAGGTGCAGGTGACTTTAGGATAGGTTTTAAGATCATGGATGTTTAGCAAAGTTGGGCGTCCCCCCGCCAAGAAGTGTGGCGGGGGGACGCCCACTTCTATTTTCACCTCAAAAATTGACAAAACATAAGTCATCGGCTATACTCTGGTTACCTGCTACGTATTCTGCCGTATATATTAGGGTAGTGTACTTGGGTCTAATTGACAGTTTTTCGCAATGCGGTATACTTCTGACCTAAGGCGAGTTGATTAAAAACATTTAAAAAGTATTTGTTAAAGTGCTTAAGATAAGCACTTTTTTAAAAACCACTTAAGAAAACGTTTTCTTATGAAAAAAGCCACGGAGGAGAAAGATATGATGAGTAAAGTAAGAATGTTAGCCCTAACTTTAGGATTTGTTTTGTTCGTCGGAAGCAATGCGTTTGCGAACCAGCTTCTCGTAAATCCAAATTTTGATAATGGAATTAATCTTTGGAATAATCCGAATTTCGGTACTGGTTTTAGCGTATCTGACAGTATTTATCATTCTGGCCCCTATTCAGCCAGTAGCTTGATTTCAGATTTAAATGATAACGATTATAGCGAATTATCGCAAAGTCCTGCAGTTACAGTAGGGCAAAATGTTTATGCTACAGCTTATGTTAAGACAAACATTTCGCCGCTATCTACAGCAAAAGCAGGGATTAAGATACAGTTCTATAATGGTGCTAACCAACCAATAGCTAATCCTGTTGTGCAATCTGAAATTGGTGGACAAACAGATTGGCGCCTTCTTTATGTTGCGGCAACAGCCCCAGCAACAGCTGAAAGTGTTAGATTTACAATCTATAAATTTGCGGCGAATGGCGATCAAGATGCTATTGATGGAATTGCTTATTTTGATGATTGTGTTGTTTCGACAGATTATATTACTCCACCATTGAATTCAAATCTTTACAATGCTGGATTCGAGAATGGATTGAATGATTGGGCGAATCTATTTGGTTTTCCGGGTACCTTAAGTGAGAGTATTTACCATAGCGGTAATTTGGCTGTAGCGAAAGATATACAGCATATTAATAATCAAGATTACTTTAGCCGAATTTATCAGCTTGTTAATTTTAATTATGCTCAAGATGGCGATGTGTATGCTACGGTTTATGTCAGGACAAACTTTCCTATCCAATCAACTTCGAATAAAGCTGGGCTAGAATTAGAATTTCTAGATATAAACGGTTCTGTTATTGCTCACCCAAGAGTTTTTCACGAAGTTGGGGTTACAAATGGATGGCAACGACTTTATGCCCAAGATTTAAATCCACCAAGCAATGCTGTAAAAATTAGGGTTAGTGGATATGTCTACTCTTCAGAAGCACATTCGGTGAATGGTGGCATAGCCTATTTTGATGATTTTGTTTATTCAACGACTCCTTTGCCGCAGTCAAATTTCCAAACAACTGTTTTGAACCCTGGTTTTGAATCTGGAATTGCCGACTGGTTTGAATTGTATGGATTTCCTTCTACGGTCAACACGACAATAACTCATAATAGCTCTACTGCTTCGGCTCAAAAGACAATATCAGTTTTAGATCCGCCGCGAGATTATTACAGCCAAATTTACCAGGATATTTATGCGAATGCTAGTGGTACGCCATTTGCAACAGGTACAAACGTTTACGCGACGGCTTATGTCAAAACAATTATGAGCCCGATGGCAAAATCTAATGCCGGTTTGCAATTTGAATTTATTGACGCGAGCGGAAATGTTATTGAAGATGCGCAAAATAATCCTATTGTCGTCAATGATTCCATCGGCGGAAATACCGATTGGCGTTATCTTTATGTTCACGCCACAACACCGGCAGGAACTGCCAAAGTCAGAGTGAGCGGTTTTATTTTTGCACCACTTGCTGATGCATCACTCGCCGGAGATGCTTATTTTGATGATTTCACCTTTTCTTTAAGCGCCTTACCTTTACCTCCGGTACAAGAAACCTTGATCAATGCGAATTTTGAAAACGGACTTAATGACTGGGATCTAGTTTATAGCCCCGGGCTTAGGACGGACAATGCTATCTATCATGACGGATCTTATTCAGCCAAAGCTACCATTGACACAGATCTAGACATTAATTTTTATGCCTCTGCTTCGCAGGATCTGCATTATCCATACGCGGATCCGACGGGACATCCGGTTTACGCTACCGTTTATGTGAGAACCGCGATGAACCCGGCATCATCCGCCAGGGCAGGATTTATCACTCAATTTTTTAACGCGGCCGGAACTTTCTTAGGCCAAAGCGGCCAACAGCTTTCCGGTAATAATGATTGGCGAAGGCTTGTTGTCGACGGAGTTGTTCCTCCGGCCGGGACAGCCACAGTACGTGTTATTACTTTTGCACTCGCTAATGACAACGATGTCAATGCCGACGGAGCCGTCGCTAATTTTGACGGCGTTACTTTTTCCTATACGCCATTTCCTCCGGAAGGTTTTAGAACAGAACTTATCAACGCAGGATTTGAAAATGGTTTAACCGATTGGTCGGAGGCGGGTGGATTTCCGGGAGTGGTTAGCGGAGATGCGCATACGGGAGTTAATTCAGCTCAAAAAAATATTGGCGTTATTCCGAACCAAAGTTATTACAGCCAAATTTACCAAGATATTTACTACGATAATGTAGGTAGTGAGTATCCTGCTAACACAAACGTTTACGCAACGGCTTACGCTAAGACGAGAATAAGCCCTATAACAAAATCAAAGGCCGGCTTGCAGTTAGAATTCATTAATGAAGACGGTGAAGTGATTGAAGATGCTAACGAGCCTATTATTGTGAAAAGTTCTATTGGCGGGTTAACCAATTGGCGCTATCTTTACGTGACGGGCCAAGTTCCCGCGGGAACAGTGCGCGTGCGAGTCAGTGGAACGATTTTTGCTCGTCAGCAAGATGCCTCTCGCGCCGGCAGTGCTTATTTTGATGATTTCCAATTCTCCAGAACACCGTTAGCTTTACCTCTTCCAGTAAGAAACTTGATCAATCCCGGTTTTGAGAACGGGTTGAATGATTGGGATGAGCTCAATAAACCCGGCGAGGTCAGCGCGATTTGGTCGAATGTCGCTCCGGGAGATGCGCATAGCGGAACCTACTCGTCTTATTTTACCGTTGATGGCACTCTAGGCGGGGATTATTTTGGAACTGCTTCGCAGGATATTAGCATTAATCCCAACAGTGGGATTGTGGCGCGTGTTTGGGTGAAAACAAATATCAATTTCCTTTCTAACGCTTCGGCTAACCTTTCGCTGGCGTTCTTTGACGCGAATGGCCATCAGGTCGGCACTGAAGTTGCGGGCCATCCCATCGGCGGACGTTCCAGATGGACAAGGATCGATATCTTAACGATCGCGCCACCGAGTGCGGTAAAATTACGATTTATTTGTTCTTTGTATGCGCCGCAAGGCGATGTGTTCGCAATTGGCGGCAGAGCGATCTTTGATGATGCGTTTTTAACAGCTGGTGGAACAAACATTCTTCCTGACAGCATCAGCGCTAGTGACGGGCCGACAATAACAAGATATCGTTCGCTTCATCAGGCGGTCAGCCAAGGAAGATAAACGGGCGAGAGAGCATCAAGACGGCTTTAGTATTCAATTTGCCCGTAATAAATATTGATTCCGCTTCAAAGTCTGCGTACAATACCATTCGGCAGCAAGGTACCGTTATTTTTTTAACGAAGGCCTTACTTCGTTAATTACTTGACTGCCCGGAGGATTAGTGAAAAAGATACTGGTTATTGGTTTACTGATCGTATTGTTCGCGGGTTGTGCTAAAAAAGAAGATCCAAACTCGATCACCGTTTGGCACTGGATGACCGACCGCAACGCAGCTTTTATCCAGCTTGCCAGGCAATATGAACAGCAAACCGGCATCAAAGTTAATTTCGAATTATACGCTCCCTCCGACGCTTATTCCCAAAAGATTACCGCCACCGCTCAAGCCCGCGCCCTTCCTGATATTTTTGGGGTCTTAGGCGAAAAAGAAGTTTTTGCCTCCTTCATTAAAAACGGCCATGTTGCCGACTTAACCGACGAATACAAACTTAATGATTCCGCTTGGGAAAGCGAACTCTTTCCTAAAGCGCTTGCCCCCAATGTTTTTTTGGAAGGCAATATCTATAAAGTCAAGCCCGGCATTTATGGCGTTCCTATCGATGTGACTAATATGCAAATGTTGTACAATAAAAATTTGTTAAAGCAGGCCGGAATCTCTGAGCCGCCTAAAACTATGGCGCAGTTTTTTAAAGATATCGCCGCGCTCAAAAGAGTGGGCGTTTCCGGTTTGGTCGCCGGCTGGGGTGAAGATTGGATGATCGATTGTTTCGCGTCCAATTACGCTTTTAATATTATGGGCGAAGATAAGATCATGGCGACTTATCGCGGAGAAATCCCTTACACCGACCCGGATTGGATCAAGGTTTTCAATGTTTTTAAACAATTAACCGATAGCGGCGCTTTAGTGCCGGGGGTCGTGACCAAAGGCAATAAATATGCCGAACAAGATTTTGCTCTTGAGCGCGCGGCGTTCGCGTTTAACGGTTCTTGGTGCGTTAATGTTTATCATGCTATGAACCCAAAGCTGGAATATGGCGTGATGCTGCCGCCTAAGGTTAATGAAGCGCTGGCCATGAGGATCTGGGGCACGGGTTCATCTTTTGTGGTCAACGGCCAGTCTGCTAAAAAACAAAAAGCGATCGACTTTTTAAAATGGCTGACCGCCACACAACAACAAGTGCAATTTGCGGTAGAAACCAGAAATCTTCCGGCTAATAAAAAAGCACTTTCTTCTATTGATCCTATTTTGTCGGGTTTTGCCAAAGGCACCGACTACGCGACTCATCCCACCGTCTGGGACATCAATGAAAATGACCAAGTAAGCGAGAAATTCATCAAAGGGATCCAATCCATTATTATCGGAGACAAAACTCCCCAAGAGGTCGCGGGAGAGGTTCAAGCGGTAAAAGAAAAAATTATGGAAAGAAAAGATAGGAAAGAGCAGACAAAATAAAATGCCGGAACTTATCAATAAAAATAATAAAGCCATTATGACAAGAAATTATTTCACCAGTTTCTTGTTTATCTTGCCGGCGATTGTTATTTTCTGTATTTTTTATATTTATCCGTTCATTGACATCTTCAAGCTTTCTGTTTTGGAGTGGAATGGCATTGATGCCGTTAACTTCAAAGAAAATTTTGTAGGTCTTCAGAATTTTATGGATCTTCTTAAAGACGGCGGATGGTGGCATTCTTTGGGGAACGCGGGATTTATTACGTTCATTGCGTTAACGCTGCAAAATATCCTAGCCTTCGCGCTTGCCTTCGCGTGTGACCGCGAGTTAAGAATGAAAAATTTTTATAGCGTGGTATTTTTTATCCCGCCGGTTTTATCCGAAGTGGTGGTAGGTTTGGTTTGGACATGGATCTTAAATGCCGGCATACAAAACGGCGAACAGATAGGGCTTCTAAATCATCTGCTCGTCAAAACAGGATTGCCGCATTTAGTGAACGATTGGCTCTCTAATCCGTCGACAGCTTTGCCGTGCATCGCTATTGTGCACTCTTGGAAAGGTTTTGGATGGGGATTTTTGATGTTCTTAGCCGGGCTTCAGACGATCGATAAACAGCTTTATGAAGCCGCTAAAGTTGACGGAGCCGGGAATTGGAGCATTTTAAAAAATGTTACGCTTCCGATGATGGTTCCCGTTATTCTGGTCGTTGTTGTCTTAACGATCTTAGGTTCGATGCAGGCGTTTATTTTGATCATTTCCATGATCGGGCGAAGCGGCCTTGTTGATTACACGTCCGTTCCCGTGACCGAGATATTAGATTCAATGCTCGACCATCACCTTGGTTATGCTTGCGCGCAAGGTGTGACATTCGGCGTTATTTTGATCGCCATTTCGCTCGGATCTAAATTTATTTCCGACAGAATGAAACAGGTTTAAGTTTTAAAGAAATGATCTTATGAAAGCGATCCAACATCAAATTTTAAAAGTTTTATACGGCATGGCGATCCATATGTTTTTACTAACGATGGCCGCTACTTGTTTATTCCCGCTTTTTTGGATGTTTCGCTCGTCTTTAATGAGCCTGGATACGGTTTTTACGGACAAGTCTTTGATCCCTTCCGTATTAAATTTTGATAATTATATAAAAGCCTGGATTGGCGGGGGCTTTGAAATATATCTTTTAAATAGCATTATCTATACGGTGACGGTCGTGATAGGAATAGTGATCGTCGCTTCTTTGGCTGCTTTCGCGTTTTCTCGGCTGAAATTTCCGGGCAAGAATTTCTTTTTTTATATGTTTATAGCCGCGATGATGATCCCCTTACCGGGAAGTTTTGTCCCGCTGGTTGTTTTGGTCAATAAATTAGGCTTAGCTGATACGCGTATCGGCTATATTCTTTGTATGATCAATGTTGGGCTTTCCATGAGCATTTTGTTCCTAAAGACGTTTTTTGACAAAATACCGTCGGACCTTGAAGATGCGGCGCGTATTGACGGATGCAGTAAAATAGGGATCTGGTGGCATGTGGGGCTGCCGCTTGTCCGTCCGGCCATTGGTGTTGTTGTTATTTTCAATTCGTTAAATGTTTGGAACGAATATATTTTGGCGCAGCTTCTTTTAAATGAAAAAAGCTTGATGCCTCTTCAGGTGGGATTGATGAAGTTCCAAGGCGCGCATAGCGTTGATTATCCGGTTTTGATGGCGGGCTTGACTATTGCCGCTCTTCCTATCATTCTTGTTTACTTAGCTATGCAGAAACATATTGTTAAAGGATTTTCGTACGGGGCGACGGGGGGATAGTTATACGCCTAAGAGGGCTCTAAGGGTCGTTCTGGCAGATTCTATGATATTGTTCGATTTTGTGTAGAGCTTGTCGTATTCATTGCTAAACAAAGTGTATTGTTCCTCAAATTTTTTATCGCTCGCGCTATCCTTCCTTTTAGGTTCCTTGATCTCTCGCCATAGCACAGAAAGCATTCTTTCTATTCTTTCTATTTGGTCAATGCACGATCGATAGTCCCTAAAAGACTTATTGTCAGACAGGCTTCCCAAAGGATATGTGGTTATTTGATGTTTCCATTTCGACTCATTATGATTCCAGCTTTTGATGAGAAAATTGAGAGTTTGTTCATAAGCGAAATTTCTATTATTGATCAAAAGATCGCGCAAAACAGATGTTTTGATATTTAGAAATTCAGATCTCAGTCGATGAAGAGGCAATGACCTGATGCTTTTGGAGACTTCGGGAAACCAGTTGGCCAAAAGTGTATAGGAACCATAAGTGTCGACGAGACTTTTCGCGCTGTACTTATCTCCGGTCCCAAAATCTCCGATGGCGATATCCGAGCTGGTCGTTTCAATAAAGCCTTTGAGATTGTTATAAAATTCAACATCCTCATGAACATAATCAAGGTCGCCCGGCAAAAGCACAATTCTTTCTACGTCGGGATAGTGGTCAAGCACGTGGCCCCAGCCCGCAAGCCATGTTTGGCAGGAATCAACAGACCAAGTTTGTACAACCTCAAGGGTCTTGTATCTTTTATCCGCTAGAAAAGAAGCGGCATTTTGCCTGATAACCGTAGCCCGGGGCAGCATAACGATCGGCTTGGGATCAATTTCCTTACATCGGTCAATGGTCCACCAAAAATACCATTCGCATTGCTTATTGTTCTCATATCCCCAATAGGGAAAGATAACAATTGGTTTTGGGCTTGTACTTTTATTTGAAGGATGTTTGGCCATATCTTTTCTCAAACTTTATTACGTCTTTTTTCGTCTTTCTTCTTCGCGTCTTTCTTCGTTTCGTCTTTCTTCTCGACGTCTTTCGACCTGTCCACGAATATCATAGGCTTTAGCTTCTGAAATGTCAAAGGTCATAATAATGTAAATAGCAATCAAAGAGGTTGCGATCGGAATTCCGACGTCGAAGACCCTCATATAAAACAAGGTGCTGGGGGCTTGGTTGAGGCCCAATTCTTGCTTGAAACCGGTCCAATTCAGAAGGTATCCGGCAAGAACAGATGCTCCGGCCATGCCTAGTTTTTGTATCCACCAGTAAATACCGCTGAACATTCCTTCCCGACGTGTGCCGGTCTGAAGTTCGTCAAGGTCACAAACATCTGCGATCATGGAACAGACGATTGTGAAAAGTGATCCCAGATGGAATGCCAGAAAGGGTGCTGCAACCAACAACAAGTAAGGATGTTCGGTGTTATATCCGACCCATTTCAGGGCATAGCCGAAGATCGCAAGCGACATGGTGATCAAAAAGGTTTTTCGTTTTCCGAGTTTTGTTGATATCCACGTGGTTAAGGGAATGGCGACGAAAGCCGTACAAATAGAACTGAGCGTTCCAAAGACACCCAGCAAGGTTCCGCCGTTCTGGTACATCAGGTCCATCGTCGGCTGTCCGCCGTAACAATAGAAAAAAACAACATAGGCGGTAAAGGCAGAAGCGAGCATGAACCCATTAAAGATAAGGAACGTTACAATAACAAGCTTAACGAACGGCCCGCATTTAAAAGATGTAGCGCAATTGCTTAAGAGGTCTTTAATGACATTTAAGGCCCCCTTTTCTTTTTTAGGCCGCGGTAAATTTGCGTAAATTTCTTTATTGAAAATGGCCGGAAGGATGCCGAATACCGTGATAAATATCCCGACGATGATGGCAATGGTTCGTGTGGCATGAGTAATATCCGTGAACGGGGAATGAAAAGTCAGTACTGTAAAACTTCCTAACTTAAGCGGAGCCTCTTTTGCGGTCATGATCAAGGGGATCCATGGTGCTATCATCCAAACAGGCTGAGCGAAAAAACTGGCGTATGCTTGCAATCGCGTCCGCTCGTGATAATCAGGTGTCATTTCATATCCCAAGGCGAGCCAGGGAATCGAATAACAAGCAAAGGTAAGAACGAAAAGGCATTGGATCCCTAAGACCCACCAAAAATAGAAATATTCACCGTGTCCCTTATGAAGCTGGAACATCAAAGCTAGTAAAAGCCCGGAAAAAAGAGCCCCAAAGAATATCCAGGGTTTGCGGCGTCCCCACCGGGTTCGGGTATTGTCTGAACCGTAGCCGATCAAAGGATCGGAAAAGGCATCCAGAAACCGGGGAATGGCTCCGATCCAACCGACTAAAGCGGGATTCACTCCCAATCCGAGGTTTAAAACAAGGATCAGCTGGCCCGTGGCAGCTCCGGCAAATTGGTTGACGAATGACCCCATGCCGTATATGGCTTTTTGAAAAAAAGAAATGCGGTCTGCGCCGGCTGTCACGTGATGAGCGGGTTGATTTGTTGCTTGCGACATTCATGGCCTCCGTTTCAGGTTTGTAATTGATAATGTGGATTCTAGATCAAAACCGGCGTAGCTGTTTTTCTACGGCAAAAAATGTTTGATTTTCTGGCTGAAGTAACTAATATTTTCCTTGAAGAATTATGAATTTTATACTATAACAAACAAATCCAGCGTGCGCAATAATATTTATCAAATGGAAATGAAGTTAATCAAGTAATTTTTACATCATTGAAAAGTATCGGATGTTTTTTAAAAAAGCTCTCATAGGATCCCTGGAAACATACAGCATTAACCACCCAGTTTTGACGGCAGCTCTAGCCATTGCCGTTGTTCCTGTTCTCATAGTATACTTAACCATGCAAAAACATATCATCAAAAGCCTTTCCTTGGGAGCGATCGTATAATGATCCATTTAGGATTTTGGGGAAAGAACCGAAGGTTCAGCAGGAAATTCTCCACAAACATGGCGATGTTTTTATTTGTCTATGCTCTAGTTTCTAGCCCCTATGCTTTGGCTCAAGAAGTCGTTTCCTCTAAAGAATTGGTACGCCTTTCCTGGGAAGCCTCCGGAAAATCTGATCTCAATAAAGTTCTCGAACTTACTAATCAGTGTATTAATACCTATGGCGCTCAAGCCACAGAACTTCATGCTCGGCTAACGACATTTCCTACTATTCAGCAAGAAGAAGAATTTGGTGTTTTAAATGATGTGGGGACATGTATGTTCATTCAGGCGGAAGCCTTAATGAACAATGGGCGCAGCGACGAGGCTAAAAAAGTTTTTCAACGGATCATCGACGAATATAAATGGTCTCACGCCTGGGATCCGCGCGGTTGGTACTGGCGGATCGCCGAAAAAAGCCAAAACAGTATCGATATGCTTTCCGGAAAACTTCCCATCGCCAAGCCTAAGATCGAAGTTAAAGTTACCCCGAAAACAATTCCGACGTTGAAATTTAAAGGAAAAGAAGATGTGGTGGACTACACCAAATACGGACAGTTTATTAACGCCGGAACAAAAGATTACCGTTATGAGGTCGCCGACCCTAAAGGGTTATCGGAAGCCGTTGGAGAAGGAATTTACCCTAATACGGGTTCTGTTTTAAAAGATCCTCGGTACAATGAGCTGCGCAAACAAGGCCGGCTGAACGCAAGCCACTGGGATTTCATTCACAGTAATGACTTGGAAGCTGCTTTCTATAAATGGGCGACAGCCCCTGAACCGTGGGGCGTAAAGCTATTTTATTTAGGACTTATTTTTGAAAAAGCCAAGATGTACTCTGAGGCGATCAAAGCTTACCACGCGATCGTTATTCATTTTCCGAGTGCCACGGGAAGGACATATTGGAATACGCCTTGGTATCCGGGGCAGGCGGCGATCGCGAAGATCCGACACTTGGTACGGGCTCATCCGGAGTTAAATTTAAAATTTGGCTGGGCGAAAATTCAGATCACCAATGGTTTTGATAATGACGTAGCCAATGATGTTGTTATTACTTATCCGGGTATTGTTGCGAAGAAGAATTTCTTTGATTTTATCAAGGAGAAACTCAATCTTGATTCTATGGCGATGAATTTAGGAAAAATTAAAAAGACGATCGGCGAGGGAAGTGTTCGTTTGGTGCAATATGATAACGGCCACTGGCAGCTTTTGGTGGATAATCGGCCGTTCATTATTAAAGGGATCACTTATGTTGCCACAAAGATCGGCCAAAGCCCGGACAAAGGAACGTTGGCTGACTGGATGTTGGAAGATACCAACCACAATGGCTTAGCGGATGGGCCTTATGATTCTTGGGTGGATGCGAATCGAAACAATAAACAGGATTTTAATGAGCCGGTGGTAGGCGATTTTAAACTTCTTAAGGATCTTGGCGCAAATACGCTTCGTATCTATCATCAGCCCTTCGAGCCTAACAAAGAAGTTTTACGCAAAATGTATAAAGAACACGGCATTCGCGTTATTTTGGCGGACTTTTTAGGAAAATATGCTTTGGGTTCCGGCGCTACCTGGTATGAAGGGACCGATTATGAAAATCCCGAGCATCAAAAAAATATGATGGCTTCCGTCGAGAAAATGGTAAGAGCTTTCAAAGATGAGCCTTATGTCCTGATGTGGCTTTTAGGTAATGAAAATAATTATGGTGTTGCGTGTAATGCCGATAAAAAACCGGAAGCCTACTATCAATTTGTTGATAAAGTAGCCCAAATGATCAAATCCATTGATAAAAATCATCCAGTTGCAATTTGCAATGGAGATACGCTATACTTAGACATATTCGGCAAGTTCTGCCCCAATGTGGACGCCTTCGCGGCCAATGCCTATCGCGGTGATTACGGATTTGGTTCTTATTGGGAACAAGTTTCCGATGCCAGCGGTAAAGCAGCTTTTATCACGGAATATGGTTGTCCGGCTTACGCTAATAATATGTCCGCGAAAGAAGCTGAAAAAGCCCAAGCAGATTATCATGACGGCAATTGGACGGATATTATGGCGAATTCAGCCGGACGCAAGCAAGGTGCCGGCAATGCCTTAGGCGGAGTTGTTTTTGAATGGATGGATGAATGGTGGAAGAATTATGAACCGTCTTTTCATGATGAAAGTGCCGGGGCTATCGGGCCGTTTCCCGATGGATATATGTATGAAGAGTGGTTTGGCCTGATCGGCCAGGGTGACGGTAAAAGCAGCCCGTTTTTAAGGCAGTTGCGTGAAAGTTATTATCGTTATCAAAAGATGTGGCGGGAACAATAGCATAACAGGGGAAAGAAGTACGTCGTTTAATTGCAATTTTTAACCACAATAAGGAGGAGAAGCGATGAGAAGGATGTTGTCAATAGTTGCGATCGTTTTGACGGCTATGGCGCTGGTTTCTCCGACAATTGCCCAAGCGTATGATTTTGGCGATTATCGGTCGACGACACTAGCATCAAAAGCATGGGCTGCCTTAGAAAAAGGCGACATTGAAGCGGTATTGGCTTATACCAATAAGTGCATGGAACTTTACGGCGAACAAGCCAAAAAGATGCAAGCAAGCCTTAGTGATTATCCTAAAGGAACGAATGAAGAAATTTTTGGATTCTGGGCGCTTAATGATGTGGCGACCTGCCTTTTTATCCAGGGTGAAGCTTATCGTAAAGCTAAAATGACGGATGAAGCCAAAGAAGTCTTCAAGAAATTAATGACCGAATATACTTACGGCCAATGCTGGGATACCAAGGGTTGGTTTTGGAAACCGGCGGAAGCCGCTAAGGAAAAGTTAGCGTCCATCGAAAGTGGTTCAACGCTTGATTTCGGTGATTACACCTCTGAATCGTTGACGACAAAAGCATGGGTTGCTTTAAAAGAAGACAAGCTGGATGAAGTTCTGGCGTATGTTGGAAAGACATTAGAGCTTTATGAAGCGAAAGCCAAAGAAATGCAAGCTTCCTTAAAAGAGTATCCATGGGAAAGCAAAGATAAGATCTTTTCTTTCTGGGCTTTGAATGACGTCGGAACAAGCCTCTTTATTAGAGGAGAGGCATTCAAGAAAGCCGGTAAAATTAAAGAAGCCAAAGAATCTTACAAAAAACTCGTTGATGAATTTTCTTACGCTCAGAGCTGGGATCCTCAAGGTTGGTTTTGGAAGCCTTCGGAAGCAGCGGTGCGCGAATTAGATGCTTTGAAAGATCAAGAATAAGAAATTATTCAACATAACTAAAATCGTTCTTTAAATCAACAAAAGGAAAATAATGAAACGCGTAATAACGGGTTTGGCGGTTATTCTTTTCATGGTGGCCGGATGCACAAAGACAGCTCAGGACAGCAACTCAGGTAACGGCATCGCGCAAGCCGCTGATACGTCAACAACCAAATCCGCATCGGGGCAAACCGGAGATGTTTTTGTTCCCTTCGGGATCTATGCCGATAAAGGGACGCGGGACAATCACTTTATTCCATCGGGATTTATGCCTGATGGAAAGTGCCTTTCATTCGACGATACGTGGATTGAAAATTGCCATGATGGAAAAAGCTGCATTAAGATCGCTTACGATGTTGTTTGCTCAAGAGCAGGGCAGAAATGGGCCGGGGTTTATTGGCAAAATCCGGCGAATAATTGGGGCAATCGAAAAGGCGGCTTTGACTTAACCGGAGCGACCAGCTTGACGTTCTGGGCTAAGGGAGAAAAAGGCGGAGAACGTATCGAAGAGTTCAAGATGGGCGGTGTTACGGGTGATTATCCTGACTCGGATACGGCCATGATCGGGCCGGTTATTTTATCGTCCGAATGGAAACAATATTCCATCGATCTTCGCGGTAAAGATCTTTCGTATGTCAGCGGAGGTTTTTCTTGGTCTACCAACGTTGATGTTAATCCGGAATCTTGCGTGTTTTATTTGGATGATTTAAGATACGAATAGAGTTATTTGGTATTTGTAAAAAGGCGCCCCCACTGTTCCGTTTTGTTTTACAAAACGAAACAAAACATTGGGGGCGCCTTTATTTTTCTCTAAATTAATTAAAAACATACAAAATATGTGGACACTGTAGAGTTTCTCTCATAATATGATTGTAACTATTAGAAACTGCGTTGTTTGCGAGAGGAACATTTTTTATGCGTCCGCTTGTTTTCAAAGAAGAGATGTTGACCGAGCGCTCCAGAAAAAATCTCGCCATTCTGGAAGCGATCCGCCGTTTAGGGCCCGTCAGTAAAGCCGAAATTTCCCGCGTTGCAGGACTTAATGTTGTTACCACATCTAATTATGTTGATCACTATATCCGCTCTCATCTTGTTTCGGTTAAGGCGCTGGATGTTTCAACCGGCGGCCGCCGGCCGGCACTTCTTTCGCTTAATTCCAACGCTAATCTTGCCATTGGTGTAGGCTTAAATCTCTTAGATATGATTGGGGTTATCGCTGATCTAGACGGACGCATTGTGACGCGCGTTGTTAGAAAACATCCCGGCATGATGATGAACGATATTATGCAATGCGCCGTTTCTATTATTGATGAATTGATCAGCCGCGTTGCCATTATTGAACAAAAAAGGATCAAGGGAATTGGGATCGGTATCGGAGGCATGATCGACCGCCAAAATAAAACGATCCGTTGGCCGGAAAAATTATCGAATGGGGAATGCCGTTATTCTTCGGTCGCTTTCCCGCTAGAAGAGATCATTCAACAGAAATTCGGCCTTTCTTGCCTTCTGGAAAATGATGCGACCGCTTCTTGTTTTGGAGAACAGTGGATGTCGTCCGAAACAGATATCAAAAATGTTGTTTATATGTTTTCCGGGGTCGGCAGCGGATTTATTCTCAATGGAGAAGTTTATCGAGGAGCTAGCGGTGCCGCCGGAGAAGTGGCGCTCAATAACGCGCATCGCAATGAATTTTTAAGTTCATTAGGCGGCGCTTACTTTATCCAGCCCTGGGAAGACGACCTTGGGATGGTTCGCCATGCTCAAAAGGCCTTGGAGCAGTTTCCGGAAAAAGGGAAGATCCTCCGGGAATTGATCAATAGCGGCCAGGAAGAAATTAATTTGCGTCATATTTTTGAAGCGGCCAATAATAACGATAGTTTAGCCGTTCATATTGTTCGCCAAGCAGGGCGTTGTTTAGGCGTGCGCGCCGCATTCTTGATTAATTTATTGAACCCTCAAACAGTTATCATCGGCGGGGGCATGGAAGAAGCGGGAAATATATTCTTTGATGCTGTTAAAGAGTCCGTTTGCGAGTTTGCTTTTCCCGAAATGGCAAGCGTTGCCAAGGTTGTTGCGTCCAGACTAGGAGCTGATGCGGCGGCGGTGGGGGCAGCCAGCCTGGTGGTGCGGAAAATTTTTGTTCAGGTATAAAATCGCGCGAATTTATCATAAAAAGGAATATAAAAAACCTAATTTTTCTTGTGCTTATATTAATCCTTTGATATAGTGTTTTCAGTTACGTACACATCCTCTTTATAATAGTCCTATTATAATGCGGGAAGTTAAAAGGAGAAACGCATGTCAAGAAATGCCATTGTCATTATTCTGATCCTGGTCGCCCTATTTGGCTTCAGTGCTTATGTGGCTGTCACAACGATGAACGAAAAAACTGCCCTGGAAAGCGCGAAAGCTAAAGTTGACGCTGATTTAAATCAATCCAAAGAAAAAGAAAAAAAGCTCAGTGATGACGTTAAAAGGCTTGACGGTGAATTAAAGCAAGCCCAGGCTGTCAGGCAAGCGGCACAAAAGCAATTAGAGGAATTTAATGCCCGTATCGGTGAGTTGACCGGGCAAGTTGAGTCATTGACCGGCGAGCGCGAAGACTGGAAAACCAGAGTAGAGTCTTTACGCAAAGAACGAGATGACCTTTTAGCAAAGATCCAGGCTCCCGCGGAAGTTCAGATCATCAAAGGCCCCGAAGGACAATCATTGCCGGATCCTACCGCGGCGGAAACTCAGGACAAATATTGGGCCAGTGTTTTAAAAGAAAAAGCATCGTTAGAGTTGCGGCTGAAGGAACTGCATAGCAATCTTTCATCCGGCGCTGTTGAAGTCGGCGAGCTTAAGAAAAAGAACTCTGATATGGAATTGGAATTAAGCCAATTAAAAAATGAAAAAGAAGAGATCGAACGAAGGGTTAAATACTCGGAAGATCTCTCCAATAATCTATCGATCGAACTTGCCCGGGAAAAGAATGATAAGCGCTATGTGGCGGAGCGTTTATCCAAAATGAAGGAAGAAAATACCACGCTTCGCTCCCAGGTCAAAGAATTAAGTTCTGCCAAGATCAGTTTAGAAAAAAGTATTGCGAAACTTTCGGAAGACAAAGAAAATACCGGCCGCCGCCTCGCGGAGGCTGAGAGCATTATTCAAAATCGTATTGATGAGATCCTCGACATCAAAAGCAATCTCGATAAAAAGATCAAACCCGCAGACGCGGATGGGTCAAAACAAATTGAATTGCCTCCCATTATTGTCAGCGCGCCGCATCCTTCGTCAAAATCCGGATCGGAAGCACATGCCGGATTTAACGGGCGTGTGGTCAGCGTTAATGACGCCAGCAACTTTGTTGTGGTGGATCTAGGAGAAAATTCCGGTATTCGCGTTGGCGATGGCTTAAGTGTTTATCGCGGTTCGAAATATATTGCCGGCCTGGAAGTTATTGAGGTGCGCAAAGATATTTCGGCAGCCGATATTAAGCAAAAAGGGGCCAAGATCAAAGTCGGGGATGCCGTAAAGTAAGAAAAGCTTTATCATGCCGAAGAAAAAACTTAGCATTGAAGATGTTGCCCGCCGAGCAGGAGTTTCTATCACCACCGTTTCCCGCGTTTTGAATAATGTCCCTACCGTCAATAAGGAAAATCGCGTAAAAGTTGAAGAAGCCATTGCCCATTTTAAATTTAAACCCAATCCGGTCGCTCAAAGTTTGGCGCGCGGGCTTAATAGCGCGGTGGGGCTTGTTATTCCCGGATATCCCGGTGTTTTTCACTCCTTTTACGCGATGGAGATCATCCGCGGTGTGGGGCATGCCTGTGAAGTGATCAAATCAGACCTGGTATTTCATATTACCAATGGTGATAACCCTATCAATACGACGGCCGTCGGCGCGGTTATCTTTGCGGATATTATTGAGAATCGAAAGCAAGTAGAAGCTGCTCTGGAAGAAGGGATCCCATGCATGGTCATTAATAATGTTGTGGAAGACCTGGGGGTCAATTACATCGCGGTTGATAATGTAAAAGGCGGCTACTTAGCCACAGATTATCTTATTGGGCTGGGGCATAAAAGGATCGCGACGATCACCGGGGCTTTGCATACACAATCGGGCGCGCAGCGGCTTGAAGGGTTTAAACAGGTTTTAAAAAAGAAAAATATTCCTATCGAGGAAGGATATATCTATCAGGGTGATTATTCCAGGCGTTGTGCCCGCACAGCGATGGAAGGGTTTCTCTCTTTAAAAAATCCTCCGACGGCTGTTTTTGCGGCCAGTGATGACATGGCGTTGGAAGCTATTACCGTGATCATGGAAAAAGGTAAACGCGTTCCGCAAGATATTTCTGTGATTGGATTCGACGACAATCCTGCCGGGCTTTATGGGCCGATCGGGCTTACAACCATCAAACAGCCGCTTTTTAAAATGGCCGAAGATGCCGTGCGTTATTTAAGCGCCGTTGTCTCCGGGAAAAAGACCGCTCCTGCCAAAATTATTCTTGCCCCTGAACTTATTACGCGCGAATCTTGCGCTAGTGTCAGCACCCATCCTTAAGATTGACAAAACACATTTTTGACGGTATTTTATATACAATTGTTTTACCTTTTTTAAAGAGGAAGTTATGAATAAATTCTTTTCGTTCGTCATGTATGCCTTGTGGATCCTTTCTTTGATCGGGATCTTAGTGATCACGTTCACAAACTTTCAGTATTCCGACTTAAATGCCATCGTTATCATTTTATTTGTTTTCACTCTGGCCAATACCTTTTTTACGCTAAAACAGAAGTAATCTTTTCGTTTCACCAACTCCTAATAAAAGTCTATGAATGACCATCATTATGATTGCATTGTCATCGGCGCCGGCCACGCGGGTGTTGAAGCGGCTTTAGCGGCTAGCCGCATGGGCGCTAAAACGCTTATGGTTTGCATGAATATTGAAACCATCGGGCAGATGAGCTGTAATCCGGCGATCGGTGGCGTTGGCAAAGGCCAGTTGGTCAAAGAGATCGATGCCTTAGGTGGCGAAATGGCCAAGGCGGCGGATGAAACGGCGGTACAATTCCGCCAACTCAATACGTCTAAAGGAGCTGCGGTGCGCTCTTCGCGATGCCAATCAGACCGGTTGCGCTATAAAACCTATATGCGCCGGGTTATTGAAAATCAGGAAAATTTATCTGTCCGCCAAGATAAAGTGAGTGAGATCTTAGTTGGTAACGGTTGCGTTATTGGCATTAAAACCAGCATCGGCATTGAAATTTATGCTACAACGGTTGTTTTAACACCCGGAACTTTTCTCAACGGGCGCATCCATATCGGAGCGACCACTTTTTCCGGCGGGCGCATTGGCGAACCGGCATCGCATAAATTAGCCAAAAGCTTGGAGGCGATCGGATTTCCGTTACTTAGTTTTAAAACAGGAACGCCGCCGCGTATTGATGGGCGTACCATTGATTTTTCCAAGATGGAAATACAGCCTTCCGACATTGATCCCATCCCTTTTTCATTTAGCACAAAGAAGTTAAAGCAAAAAACATTACCGTGTTATATCACGCATACATCGGAACAAACGCACGAGATCATCCGTAGCGGGCTTCATCTTTCGCCGATGTATTCCGGCGTTATCAAGTCGACGGGCGTGCGCTATTGCCCTTCCATTGAAGATAAGCTTGTTAAATTCGCGGATAAAAAAAGCCACCAAATATTTTTAGAGCCGGAAGGATATAACACGCACGAATATTATCCTAACGGGATTTCTACCAGCCTTCCGTATGATATTCAGGAAAAAATGGTCCATTCCATTAAAGGTTTGGAACGCGCGCGCTTGATGCGGCCCGGATACGCGATCGAACATGGCGTTGTCCCGCCGACGGAGCTTAAACACACATTGGAAACAAAAAGAGCCGAAGGGTTATTTCTGGCCGGACAGATCAATGGGACAACCGGTTATGAAGAAGCCGCGGCACAGGGAATTGTTGCCGGAATCAATGCCGCGTTAAAAGCGAAGAATAGACCGCCATTTATTTTAGGGCGCCATGAAGCTTACATCGGCGTTTTGATCGATGATCTGGTGACCAAAGGAACCGAAGAGCCGTATCGTATGTTCACGTCACGCGTGGAATATAGACTGCTGATCAGGGAAGACAATGCCGATCAACGTTTAGCGAAATATGGATATGATTTTGGGCTGGTGAGCCGGCGTGATTTCGGAAAAATTACAAAGAAATATACGTCCATTGCTAAAGAAATCCAGCATCTTCACAAAACCGTTATTGCTCCGGGGACTTCACTGGATAAAGAATTGGAAAAGTGCAATAGCAATCCTCTTAAAAGGCCAACGTCGTTAAGAGATATTTTGAAGAGGCCGGGTGTTCATTATGGGCTGGTCGCTCCTTTCGACGGCAATTTAAAGAAATTTCCTAGGCAAGTGATCGAGCAGGTGGAATATGAAATTAAATACGAAGGGTTTATCGAACGCCAAAAGAAAGATATTGAACGCTTTCGCCATATTGAAAATATAAAAATTCCGCCGGATATGGATTATTCTCATATCCAAGGGCTCTCTATCGAGATCCGTCAGAAATTAAAGAAATTTGCTCCGGTGTCTTTGGGGCAGGCGAATCGTATTTCCGGAGTGACTCCGGCGGCGATATCGATCTTAATGATCTACTTAAAGAAAAGAAGTTTAGAAAGAAATAAGGAGGCGACAGGCAGATGAATATCGCGAATGATGTTACAGAATTGATCGGAAAAACACCGTTGGTGAGACTTAACAAGGTCGCAAGCGGTTGTGCTGCCGAAGTTGTGGCCAAATTAGAGTTTTATAATCCGCTAGGCTCTGTCAAAGACCGCATTGGTTTTAGCATGATCCAAGCGGCGGAAAAAGCGGGGAAGATCCAGAAAGATACGATCATTGTTGAGCCGACATCGGGCAATACCGGTATTGCTTTGGCTTTTGTGTGCGCTGTCCGCGGCTATAAATTGATCTTGACCATGCCGGAAACAATGAGTTTAGAGCGTCGCGCACTTTTACGAGCCTTGGGCGCGGAAATTATTTTAACCCCTGGGTCAGAAGGAATGCGAGGAGCGGTTGCCAAAGCCAATGAATTAGCGCAATCTGAAAAAAAATATTTTGTACCCCAACAATTTGAAAATCCTGCCAATCCGGAAATTCATCGCAAGACAACAGCCGAAGAGATATGGAAAGATACCGACGGAAAAGTGGATTTTCTTGTTTCCGGTATCGGTACCGGCGGAACAATTACGGGTATCGCGGAAGTTATTAAAGAGCGCAAGCCCTCTTTTAAGGCGATCGCCATTGAACCTAAGGGTTCTCCGGTTCTTTCTGGCGGCAAACCGGGTCCGCATAAAATCCAGGGAATTGGCGCGGGATTTGTTCCGGGAATTTTAAATACAAAGATCATCGATGAAATTATTCAAGTAGATAATGATGAAGCTTTTGCCATGGCCAAAAGGCTTATCAAAGAAGAAGGGCTCTTAGCTGGTATTTCGTCGGGAGCGGCGGTTGTGGCGGCATTGCAAATTGCGAAGCGTGCGGAAAATAAAGGGAAATTGGTCGTTGTTATTTTGCCAAGCACAGGCGAACGGTATTTAAGTACGGATCTATTTGCCGAATATCGCGGATAAATAAAAATAGAAAATGAAAAGGCGCCCCGACATTTTGTCGGGGCGCCTTCTTTAGTTTTCTGACAATTATTCCTGAAGCGTTAAATCTAAAATAATTTCTGCCATCATGGCCGCGCACATGGTGACCCTCGGTGCCATAGGCGGGTGTCCTTTTGTCGAATCTGTTGTGCGGTCGCCGACAAAATAAATATTTCCAACCTTTTTTACTTCCATCGGGCGTCCAACAGAAATTCCCGCCATGCCAATACCGCTAACAATATATTTTGTTTTATTTTGGTAAAATTCGACAAAATCCCTTTTCCAGATAGCCTGATCAAAGGCCTCGGCAATAAAAGTGCAACCGGTAAAAAATTTCTGTCCGTTTTCTTCATTCCATCGCATTTTATGCGTTATAACGCGGATCTCAGGATTGATCTGTAAAAGACGATCTGTCAAAATGTCTACTTTAGGTTTTCCGACTTCATCTAAAAAATATTGTTGCCGGTTTAAATTTGACGGCTCAATGACATCAAAATCTAAGATCTCAAAATGAGAAAAACCGCTGCGCGCCAACATCACAGCCAAATTTGACCCTAAGCCGCCGGCACCGCCGATGCCGATCTTAAGCGCGCGGATCTTGGAAAGCTGCTCGGGTTTTAGGTAGCGCAAAAGCCCTTCGTCAAAAACGTTCATTTTCAATCCTTCGCCAATCGGTAAAAACAGGGTCAAACCCTCTTTTTTTTAGGCTTAAAACAACTTCCGCAACCGAACGGTCGTCTTGAATGTCGAATTGCGGGTCAAGCTCTTCGGGGTCGGTGGCTGTGTATCCTCCGACGGAAGTTTTGGATGCGGCGGAGATCTTGGTGACGCCAATTTCAAGCGCGTGGTCGCGTAACCGTGAGTTTTCACGGGTGGATAAATTAATACCGACACGAGGGAAAAGGATCCGTGTCAAACAAATGATCTTTACTAAAAGCGCGTCAGAAATGTCGCAGGGCGCGAATCCCATTCCTTTAATAGTGCGCAATCTTGGAAAAGAAACGCTGTATTCAACAGCCGGAAAATCTTTTTCCATAGAACTTAAATGTTCATATAAGGCATAAAGGTCTTGCGTCGTATCTGATAACCCTAAAAGAATTCCAAGTGAAATGCTGCGGATCCCCGCACGGGCGATCCTTTGAGGCGCGCCGTGACGATAGTCGTAATCTTTTTTCTTTCCCGATAAATGGACTTGCGCGTAACGCTGCCGGTCGTAGGTTTCTTGATAGATCGCTATGCCGTCGACACCGTTTACATAAAGCTCTCGATATTCTTCTTCGTCCATAGGATGGACTTCTAAAGAAATGCTGGAAAAATATCCCTTCGCGATATCAACGGCTTCTTTCAAATAAGATAAAGGCGTTGCCTTGTAGGATTCTCCGGTTAAAAGCAGAATATTTTCGATGCCTATCTTTGCCACATAACGCATTTCTGTATGCATTTGCAGGGGAGTTAATTTGATGCGTTTAATTTTATTATGGCTGTGAAATCCACAATAGGTGCAATGGCTGCTGCAATAATTAGAAAGATAAAGCGGGGCGTATAAAGCGATGGCGCGGCCGAAATAATGTTCTTTAACTTCCTTGGCCCTGCGCGCTAAATCTTCTAGAAATTCCGGATCTTGATCATCCAGAATATCTTTTAATTCTTTTAAAGTGATCATGATTCGTACAAAAATCCGGTTAAAGGAGACGAAGCGTCGGCGATATTTCTTTGGTTTGGCATTTTGCTAAGGTAGGCAAGGCGTCCGGCTTCAACGGCCAAAGAAAAGGCTTTTGCTAATTCGGCGGGGTATTGCGCGGTTGCAACGGCCGTATTGACTAAAACAGCCGCAGCTCCCATTTCCATGGCCTCGGCGGCTTGCGACGGGCGTCCTATTCCGGCATCGACAATAATAGGAAGGTCAATTTCGTCAATAAGGATCTGAATGAATTCTTTTGCTTTTAAACCTTGATTACTGCCGATCAGAGAACCTAATGGCATAATGGTAGCGGCACCTGCTTTTGCCAAATCGCGCGCTATATATAGATCAGGATACATATAAGGGAAAACGACAAAGCCGTCTTTGACTAAAAGTTCCGTTGCCTTAACGGTTTCGGTATTGTCCGGCAAAAGGTATTTACTATCACTGATGACTTCAATCTTGATCCAATTCCCACAGCCGGATTCTCGGGCAAGTTGCGCGATGCGAAGAGCTTCTTTGGCGTTGCGCGCGCCGGAAGTATTGACTAAAAGCGTAACTCCATCGGGAATATACTCTAAAATATTTTCTTCGTGGCGTTCCAGGTCAATACGACGCAGTGCTACCGTAACGATCTGCGATCCGGAAGAAAGAATAGATTCCTTTAGATCGTTTTTACTTTTAAATTTTCCTGTTCCCAGAAGAAAACGGCTGGTAAAAGTTTTTCCGGCTATCGTAAGGGGCGTGTCTTGCGTTGCTTCTCTAATATCCATTCGCTTTATCCGCCCCCAACGAAATTAACAAGTTCTAAGCGGTCGCCGTCTTTAATGGATTGACCGTCCCAATGTTGTTTGCGGACAATCTCGCCGTTAAGCTCAGCGATCACGTGGTTAGCATCCTGGCAAAACTGTTCAATGATATGCTTTAAATTAGACGCGGCCGCAATTTCTTTGGCTTGCCCATTTAAAATAATTTTCATAAGATTCTCCTGATGAGTGGATATTGTGAGAATGATCTTGAATGTAAATAATTAGGAAAACGGCGGCAAAAACCGATGTCATCTTAAAACACTTTAAAATAAAATGCAAATAAAAAGATGAGGCTTAGGCTTAGAAAAATATTGACTAATTTATGTTTCGTGGCATAATTTCACCATCAAATTTTTATGCCTGAATACAGATGCCCTCATTGTAAAAATCCGATCTATGACGAAGAAGCTCTGTTGTGTCATTTTTGCGGGGAAAGCTTAGGGCGTTCGGGTGACGGGTTTCTAGGGAAAATACGGTATTCAAACAAAAAAGTTGTTTGGTTCTTTCTTGCCCTTATCACATTGATCATCATCACGGTATTTGTCTTAAGATTTTGATTTTAAGACAGCCAAAAAAGTAAAGTTTTTATTGCATTGCGCAATATTTAGTATAAAACTATAAATAGTCATTCATTATTTAACTTTCGCTAAGGCGAAAAAGGAGGACTCCGATTAAGACCGCAACAGCTAAGAATGAAGTGTTTGGATATCAACTTCTTTTGGATCTCTATAACTGCAAACCCGGCGCTTGTGATGACTTAACGTTGTGCTATCAATTCCTAGACGACATTGTAACGGATTTGGGGATGGAAAAGCAGGCTCCGCCGAATATCTTTAGAAGCGATGCGACGCGTTTTCCTGATAAAGCGGGATTATCGGGATGGGCGCCCCTAATAGAAAGTTCCATTGTTATTCATACGCTGACACCAAAAAATTATATTTCCGTTGATGTATATTGCTGTAAATGGTTCGATGTTGAACGCGCGAAAGATCTGTGCAAGAAGTTTTTCGAACCGAAAAAAATCGATCAGCAATATATCGAGCGCGGGATGGATTATTTTAAGACAGATACGAATTATCATACCGTGACGGTCAAAAAAGGTAACGGAAAATTACCGCGCGTGGATGTGGCTAAAAAAGAGTTAGAATCAGTTTCAAAGTAAGGGTTTTGGCTTAAACTTAGTAAAGCGCCCCTGCGCCGTAATATTCGGCGCAGGGGCGCTTGTATTTTATCGTAACCTTGGGCCATTGACATCCATTTCAAAAATCGTTATATTTGAACTAAATTTCTCATCGAAAGCTTCCTATGAATAAAGCCTATTTTGATTATGCCGCGACAACACCGACCGATCCCCTAGTTTTGGAGGCGATGCGGCCATTCTTTTTTGAAAAATTCGGCAATGCCTCTAGTCCACACGAAATCGGCCGCGAAGCTAAGCAATCTATAGAAGATGCGCGCCAACTAACGGCATCTTTTATCAATGCCGGGCTGGATGAGATCATTTTTACATCTGGAGCAACGGAATCAAACAATCACGCGATCTTTGGCGCGGCGCGCGCCTTACGCTCAAAAGGCAATCACATCATTGCATCGGCTATTGAACATCATTCTGTCAGTGAAGCGCTGCTAGAACTACAAAAAGATGGATTTAAAATAACTTTTGTGGGCGTGGATCATTATGGCCTTATCAATCCGGACGATATTAAAGCAGCCATAACGGATAAAACCATTCTGATATCGGTTATGCACGCCAATAATGAGATCGGCGTTATCCAGTCTATCGCGCAAATAGGAAAAATAGCGCGTGAACAAAAGATATTATTTCACTGTGACGCGGTTCAAGCCTTGGGGCGCACGACGGTCAATGTCAAAGACCTAAACGTTGATTTACTGTCAGCTTCGGCGCATAAATTTTATGGGCCCAAAGGTGTCGGTTTTTTATTTGTCCGCAAAGGTGTTAAATTACCCAGTTTTCTTATTGGCGGTGGGCAAGAAAGAGGGCGTCGCGCTTCCACCCAAAATACGCCCGGTATCGTCGGGCTTGGGAAAGCAGTGGAATTATTAAAACAGCGTATGGATAGCGATGTCAAAATCCAAATCGCACTACACGACCGGTTAATTTACGAAATTCCTAAACACATTGAGCATTGCCGTTTAAACGGCCATCCGGCACAAAGGCTTTCTAATATTGTGAATTTTTCTTTTTCTGGCATAGACGGCGAGGCGCTTTTAATGAGCTTAGATATGGCGGGCATTCATGCTTCGATGGGCTCGGCTTGTACGTCCGGTGCGATGGAAGCCTCCCATGTTCTAAAGGCAATTGGGGTATCAGATGAATTAGCCCTTGGGTCTTTGCGTCTTAGCTTGGGGCGATGGACCACAAGCGAAGAGGTGGATTATTTGCTGGAACAGCTTCCGAAAATAATCGCAAGCTTAAGAAAATTAAAATCAGGGAAAAGCTAAGTGCAAGAAAAGATCATTCAGGTCTTAAAAGACCACGACGGTTATTTTTCTGGAGAGGAAATCAGCGAGCAGCTAAAGATCAGCCGTGCGGCGATCTGGAAATACATCCAAGAGCTTCGCCACATCGGTTATGACATCGTTGCTGTCCCTCATTTGGGGTATAAATTAGCCTCTTCTCCGGACAAATTATTTTCTTACGAAATTCAGCACAATCTTCATACAAAGATCTTAGGGAAGAAGATCGAATATCACGAAACATGTTCGTCGACGATGGATTTGGCGTTTCAAAAAGGCGTGGACGGAGCTCCTGAAGGAACGGTCGTTTTCTCCGATGGACAAAGCAAAGGACGCGGGCGATTGGGCAGGGCATGGTTTTCTCCTAAAGGAAAAGGTATTTACATGTCGGTGATATTGCGTCCGCAGTTAAATCCTACGCAAGCCGCACAATTAACGCTTTTAACCGGTGTAGCGGTAAGCCAGGCCGTTAAGAATACTTCAAATATTTCAGCTCTTATTAAATGGCCCAATGATATTTTGGTTCATCATAAAAAGCTTGCCGGGATCTTAACAGAGATCAGTGCGGAAATAGATCGAGTGAAATTTGTTATTGTCGGGATCGGTATCAATGTTAACGCGAAATTAGATCAGCTGGTCCCTGGGGCAACATCAATTCTGGCTGAGAATAAACATCCGGTTTCTCGCGTTGATCTAGCTAAAGAGATATTACGTGAGATAGAGAAGTGGTATTTGTTGTTTCAAAGCAGCGGATTTGAGCCTGTTGCTAAGAAATGGAAAGAACTCTCCGCCACCCTTCATAAACGCGTGCGCATTGCTGATCCCGCGGGCGTTATTGAAGGCATTGCTGTTGACATTGACCATGACGGAGGGCTGTTGATCCGCAAAGATTCCGGCGTTATTGTTAAGAAAATGGCCGGAGACGTTGTGGTGGTTAAGTAGATATTTAAGGTTCCTGCCGCAGTTTCTACCGTAAACCTAATATTCAATCTAAGTTGACAATTAGCTTAGGCTTATTTAGACTAAGGTTCTAGACGGTTGAACCTTAGCCTAAATAAAGAAAGTACGATTGACCGATGGAAGTGGATTTTATAAAAACTATTCTGAAGGATCTGGAGTCAAAGGGTCTAAAGCGTAGTATGCGTGAAATGAACAGCTCTCAGAATCGCAAGATTATCGTTGACGGCAAAGAGGTCCTTAACTTTTGCTCCAACAATTATCTTGGATTAGCGGATGATCCAAGGTTGGCTCAAGCCGCCATCGAATCTCTTAAAAAAGAAGGATTTGGAAGCGGCGCGTCGCGCTTAGTATGTGGGAACATGAACGCGCACGTAGCGCTTGAGAAAAAGCTGGCGGAATTTAAGGGAACAGAGAAGTGCTTGGTTTTTTCTTCCGGCTATATGGCTAATGTCGGGATCATTTCCAGCCTTTGCGGGCGTGGCGACATTATTCTTGGCGACAAACTCAATCATGCCTCTATCATTGACGGAATTCTTCTAAGTGGTGCAGAATTCAAGCGTTATCCTCATTGTGATATGGAAGCATTGGAAGGTTTCCTAAAAAATTCTCAAAATTACAAAAAGAAATTGATCGTTACTGATAGTGTTTTTAGCATGGACGGTGATATTGCGCCATTGGATAAAATTGTCGCCTTAGCAAGGAAATATCATTGTTTGGTGATGATTGATGAAGCACATGCCTTCGGAGTTTTAGGAAAAAATGGTAAAGGCGCGGCAGAGCATCTTGGCTTGGAAAAAGAAATTGATATACAAATGGGAACTTTAAGTAAGGCCGCGGGAAGTTTTGGCGCTTATGTTTGCGGCTCAAAGGATCTTGTCGATTTCTTAGCAAATCGGGCGCGTTCGTTTATTTATACAACAGCGATGCCGCCGTCGGTTGCGGCGGCTTCCAGCGCGGCAATTGACATTATAAAAAAAGAACCGCAGCGGCGAGCGAAACTTTTGGCGAATGCCCAATATCTTAAAGCAGGGTTGCAGAATTTAGGGTTTGAGGTAAGCTCGCAAACGCCTATAATTCCGATCTTAGTCAAAGATTCTAAAATGGCTGTTAAATTTTCAAAAGAATTATTTGAGCAGGGAATTTTTGCGCAAGCTATCCGTCCTCCAACGGTACCGGAAAATACCGCACGGATTCGAGTGACAGTTATGGCGACGCACAGCAGAGAAGACTTGGATTTGGTGTTAAAGGCATTTAGAAAATTATTATAAAAGGGCATTTTGTGAGTTTTTTGCCCATGGGTAGGCCCAAATTCGCTCAAAAACTCCCAAAATACCTCTAAAGTAAACATGCCATTCTTAAGAATTGAAAACATAAATTGGCATTACGAAATTTGCGGCGAAGGCGAGCCGGTCATTTTTCTCCATGGCTGGGGCGGGAGTTCGCGGATTTGGAATCAGCAAGTAGAATATTTCTCCCGCGAATTCAAAACTATCACAATAGATCTTCCCGGCCACGGAAAAACCGATTGGCAAGACGTTGGGCTTCAAGGTATTGCGCAGGGAATCAATGCCCTTGTGGGCCAACTTGGATTGAATAAAGTTAATCTTGTCGGGAATTCCGTCGGAGGATTGATCGGTGTTAAGATGTTTGAGCTTGATCCAAATCTATTTAAGCGTTCTTGTTTTGTCGATTCTCTTCCCAAATTCTTAAAATCGGAAGATTTTCCGTTCGGCTTAGATAGTAAGCAGATCGAAAATCTAAGCGCGCAAGTCGATAGTGATTATCCGGCTATCGTAGATATTTTTTTCCGTTCACTTTTTGTGCGAGAAGAACGTCAAGACGGAAAATTGCAGTGGCTGATGAAATTTCGCAAAGAAGACGACCTCCCTCAAAAAGGAGCTCTAAAAAAGATCCTCGATATTTTAATTGAAGGAGATTTGAGGGATGTTTTTAAGAAAATAAATGTTCCGGTTTTGCTCGTGAATGGAACTGACGATTATATTTGCTCTAAGGATGCTGTTTTGTTCCTAAATAGAATACTTCCTTCGGCAAAAACAACGTTTATTAATAAAAGCGGCCATTTTCCGTTTTTAACAAGGCCGCAGGAATTTAATAAGATTTTAGAAGGATTTCTAAAACATGATCAGTCTTAGACAGAAAAATAAAATGCGGCTGGCATTTTCTAATGCCGCGTCCCGCTACGAAGAAGCGGCGCATATACAAAAAAGAATTGGTATTAAACTTCTTAATAAAATAAGGATCGAGAATAACTCTTTGTGTATTTTAGATGCCGGCATGGGAACGGGTTGGCTGGCGCGGGAATTGTCCAAAACATTTTCAAAGTCGAGAGTTTTTGGTTTTGACGTCGCCGATGGGATGATCAGGGAAGCCAAGAAAAAAGGCGTTAAGGCCATTGGCGCTGATTGCATGTGGTTTCCTTTTAAGAGGGAGTCGTTCGATCTGGTTATTTCTAATCTAGTCTATCAATGGGTTGCGGATCCCAAAAAAGCTTTTCAGGAGGTACACGATAGTTTAAAAACAGGGGGAAGTTTTTGCGCCGCTATTTTTGGGGAACGCACACTTTGGGAATTATTCTTTTCTCTGAGCCAGGCAGACAAAAAATTTGATTTTAAAAAACTTCCTAATCAAAATGAAATTCATCTTGCTCTTTCCCAGTCGGGATTTAAAGATTTTCACGTCTCTTCTGTGATGGAAAAAGTTCCTTTTAACGGGCTTTTTGACGTGATCCGTTGGTTAAAAGCGATCGGGGCTAATCAAAGAAATGATGTTTTCGTCGGAAAAAATCTTCTTAAAAAAGCCGATCAGGTTTATCAAAAGAATTTTTCCGATGGCGGTAAACCTCAGATAACGTTTGAAACTATTTTTGTGGAAGCAAAGAAATGAGCCAGGGGATCTTTATAACAGCAACCGATACAGGCGTTGGCAAAACAGCGGTTAGTTTTGTCTTAGGAGCTCTTTTGCAAAAAAGAGGCTTTAATGTTGGCTACATGAAGCCTGTTCAGTGTGCCGGATGGGACGCGAAGTGGATCAAAAAATCTCTTCGCTTGAAAGATCCGCTTGGCGAAATCAATCCCTTTTTTGCGCCGGAAGCTTTGTCGCCCCATTTAGCATTTAAACGAGCTAAAATCCAAATAAATATTCCTAAAATAATTTCAACATATCGAAAGCTTCAGGAAAAACATGACATTGTTATCGTCGAGGGCGCCGGCGGGCTTTTGGTTCCGCTTGTGGACGATTATTTAGTTGCGGATTTGATTAGAGATCTCAATTTAGATACTGTGATCGTTTCGCGGTTAGGATTAGGCACAATTAATCACACGCTTTTAACCATTAAGCAGGCTCAAGGCGAAGGGATCAGGATAAAGGGAGTTATTTTCAATATATTAAGTAAGGATAAAACCGGAATTCCGGAAAAAACAAATTCAGAAGCCATAAAAAAGCTTGGCGGAGTTTCGATCATGGGCATTGTGCCGTATTTAAAAGATCTAAACAAGGCTAAAATTTTAAAGTCTTGTAAAAATAAAATTAGCTTAAAAGAAATATTAGGGAAATTTGAAAAGCCTAAGAATATTAATTTCGAAGATCTTGATAAAGAATATGTTTGGCATCCCTTTGCGCAAATGAGAGATTGGCTATCGGAAGAACAGCTCGTGATTGATGAGGCTAAGGGGAGTTATTTAAAAGATATCAACGGACGTTGGTATATCGACGGAGTTTCTAGCCTGTGGGTCAATGTCCACGGCCATAATCACCCCCACATCAATAAGGCGGTAAAAAAGCAATTAGAAAAAGTTTCGCATTCGACATTTTTAGGGCTTTCCAATGTTGCGGCTGTTCAATTGGCTAAACGGCTTGTTGACATCGCGCCGAAGGGTTTAAAAAAAGTTTTCTATTCGGATAATGGCTCAACCGCGGTTGAAGTGGCCATAAAAATGGCGTATCAATATTGGCAAAATACAGGGAAAACGAAAAAAACCGGATTAATACATTTAGAACATTCTTATCACGGGGATACCTTGGGGTCGGTCAGTGTCGGCGGGATTGATCTATTCCATAAGGTTTACCGGAAGATGATCTTTAAAACAATTTCCATTCCGTCACCGGCGATCGACGCGCAAAAATGCTTAAAGGATTTGGAAAGTTTATTAAGGAAGCGCGGCAACGAAGTTGCCGCGCTTATCGTTGAGCCCTTGATCCAAGGAGCCGCCGGAATGCTCGTTTGGCCGCGCGGGATCCTTAAAAAAATGGAACAATTATGCCGCAGATATAATGTTTTTTTGATCTGCGATGAAGTGGCAACGGGGTTTGGGCGCGCCGGAACGATGTTCGCTTGCGAACAAGAAAAAGTTTCTCCCGATATTTTGTGTCTGGCCAAGGGGTTAACGGGTGGATATCTTCCGCTGGCGGCCACCTTAACGACGCAGAAAATTTTTGACGGGTTTTTATTCGATTACAAAGACCAAAAAACATTTTTTCACGGGCATACTTATACGGCTAATCCGCTCTCCTGCGCGGCGGCGCTGGCTAATTTAGATGTGTTCAAAACAGAAAAGACATTATATAATCTTCAACCTAAAATAAAATTTTTAGAAAAAAAACTGAAATCGTTCTATACTTTAGCTCATGTCGGTGAGATTCGGCAAAAAGGTTTTATGGTTGGCATTGAGCTTTCCAAAGATCGAACAACACGCCGGCCGTATCTTTGGAACGAAAAAATAGGCATCAAGGTTTGTCAAAGAGCGAGAAAATACGGTGTTATTTTGCGTCCCCTAGGCAATGTTGTTGTTTTAATGCCGCCTTTGTCCATTTCCATAAAAGAATTAGATGAATTAGTGCGCGTTACGTATCAATGTATCAAAGAAGCCACAGAAATATATGATCAATCAAGCTAACAAAAAGAAAGTTTTTGTCGCCATGTCAGGCGGAGTGGATTCTTCCGTTGTGGCAGGGATGATGAAAGAAGCCGGGCACGATGTTGTCGGGGTAACGATGTGTTTTAATATAACGCATCCTAACAACAAAAAGCCTTCTTGTTGTGGTATTGACGGAATAGAAGATGCCAAGCGTTCGGCGCAGATCTTAGGAATCCCTCATTATGTTTGGAATTTTGCCGAAGACATTGATACAAAGATCATCCAGAATTTTACCGATGAATATTTAAGCGGACGCACGCCAAACCCTTGCGTTCAGTGTAATCAACATTTGAAATTCGGTTCGCTTTTTGAAAAGGTGCGCTCCATGGGCGCTGATTATCTGGCCACCGGCCATTATGCCAAGATCCATTTTTCTACAGAGAAGAATCGCTTTGAACTTAAGAAAGGCGAAGACCAATTCAAAGAGCAGTCTTATTTTCTTTACAGCATGAAGAAAGAAACTTTACCTTTTGTCCTATTTCCGTTGGGGGATATTACAAAAACGCAAGTACGGGAACTGGCGCGTAAATATGGGCTTAATAATGCCGAAAAACCCGGAAGCCAAGATATTTGTTTTATTCCGGAAACAGGATATAAGAAATTCTTAGAAGATCGCCTTGGCAAAGAAGTTATGATGCCGGGCCCGATGAAAGATGAAAGCGGAAAGATCGTCGGCCAGCACAAAGGCATTGCGTATTATACGATTGGCCAGAGAGATCAATTGGGCGTTTCCTTCGGCCGGCCCGTTTATGTTTACAAGATCGACAAAAAGGAAAATACCGTCTATATCGGCGACATCGCGCGGCTCTATTCTCGTTCTTTGTTGGCGCATAAATTAAACTTTGTAAGCATTAATCCTCCTTTAAAAAATCTTCGCGTTCAGGTTAAAATTCGTTATAATCATAAAGAAATTCCGGCGCGGGTCACTACATTAGATAATGACCGCGCAAAAGTTGAATTTGATGAGCCGCAAAAATCCGTTACACCGGGCCAATCGGTGGTTTTTTATGATCAAGATATTGTGTTGGGCGGCGGGATCATTGAAACAGCCGAAGCTCCGGAGGGAGATTTTCTAACAATTCAAATGTCGGAAAGCTCGAAAGGTTAATCGATGGATATAACGCTTAATAAAGATAATTTAAAAGGTTTTATTAGCGAAGCGGATTTTTCTAATCTTACTTCGGATATTGAACGTATTCATGATGCCATTGAGCAAAAAAAAGGCAAAGGAGCTGAATTTACCGGCTGGGTTGATTTACCTTCCAAAATAACCAGTGGCGTCTTAAGCGAAATTCAAAAATGCGCAAAAGATCTGCAAAAACAATCGGATTGTGTGATCAGCATTGGGATCGGCGGTTCGTATTTGGGAATTCGCGCGACGGTTGAATTCTTAAGCGAAGAGGTCAAGCTCCCTATTTATTACGCCGGGCAAAATTTAAGCAGTGACGGACTTTTTACGCTTTTAGCGGCTCTCAAGAATAAACGGGTGAGCGTTGTGGTTATTTCTAAATCCGGAACGACCACCGAACCGGCGCTGGCATTTCGCATTGTCAAGAAATTCATGGAGAGTAAATATAGCGGCGCTCAACTTAAAAAAAGAATTGTCTGCGTTACCGATGCCAAAAAAGGGGCGTTACGCGCTATTGCCGAAAAAAATGGATATAAAACTTTTGTGATCCCTGATGATATCGGCGGACGGTTTTCGGTTCTAACGCCCGTCGGACTTGTGCCTTTGGCGATTGCCGGCATCAATATCAAAGACCTGGTGGAAGGCGCTCGGGAAGCACAGGAAGAATTTTCGCAAAAAGATCTCTCCAGGAATATTGCCTATCAGTACGCGGCAGCGCGGTACTTACTTTATAAAAAAGGGAAGATCATTGAAGTGGTTTCCTCTTTTTATCCGGATATGTTTTATGTGGCTGAATGGTTCAAGCAACTTTTCGGGGAAAGCGAAGGCAAAAATGGTCAGGGAATTTTTCCGGCGTCTTTAACGCTTACCGCTGATCTGCATTCTATGGGACAACTCATGCAGGACGGCCAGAGAAATATTTTTGAAACATTTCTGATGATCGACCAACCGCGTCATAAAGTCATTATTCCTAAAGAAAAAGATGACCTGGATAAATTCAATTATGTGGCAGGAAAGAGTTTGGATTTTGTGAATAAAAAAGCTTATGAGGCAACTGCTTGTGCGCATTTTGAAGGCGGAGTGCCGAATATGACATTATCTATCCCTAAAATTAACGCCAATACCTTAGGCCAACTGTATTATTTCTTTGAAAAAGCGGTGGCTGTTTCCGGGTATCTTCTCGGCGTTAATCCTTTTGATCAGCCGGGCGTAGAAGCCTACAAAAAGAAAATGTTTGAGTTGTTGGGGAAAAAATAACATTGACATCGGCCTTAAAATTGGATATTCTTTACACTGTTCTAGTCGCTATTAAAGGTGTTTCCAATCCAGAGGCCCACCGAGCCCAGCAGCACAAAGACACGAAATACAACTCCTGAAACGTTAACAATTAATAAAATGGAAAAGCCAAAAAATCCACTTGTGATCCACTGTCCGGTCGTTAGTCTTTATGACGCGAAGATCGGACAAACCATGCGCGTCAAAGAGCTATGCGGAGATCCGGGCGTTTGCCATCGGCTGCGCGAGCTTGGCTTTTGCGAATACACGGAAGTTTGCAAGCTGTCGCACGGCAGCGCGCTTATTTGCCGTACATCAGGATCAAAGATCGTTTTAAGTAAACGCCTCGCTAAAAATATCATCGTTGAAAAAGTAGAATCTGAAAATACCAATCCTCAAGACCATCTCGTAAAATAAAATTTTTATGGCACAAATGACTTCACTTAAAGAAATGAACGCGGGACAAAAAGCCCAAGTCCAAAAGCTAGACGGCGATGAAGCAGTTTGTTTCCGCCTTTTGGAAATGGGCATAACACCCGGAACGCAGTTAGAAGTGGTGCGTTTCGCGCCATTAGGCGATCCCATTGATATTAAAGTGCGCGGCTATCATCTTTCTTTGCGCCAAAAAGAAGCCGAAGTGATCAAGGTTGTTATTTCTTAAGATATGTCCGATCCTATCCTCTCCAGCGTAAAGGCTTCTTCAAAACAAATTCCCCTTATTGTTGCTTTAGCCGGTAATCCCAACTCAGGAAAAACGACTGTTTTTAATGCCTTAACAAATTTACGTCAAAAAGTAGGCAATTATCCCGGTGTGACCGTCGAGAAAAAAATTGGCCGCATGGTGACAGGCCACCAGCGGGAGATCAATATCTTAGATCTTCCGGGAACTTACAGTTTGGCGGTGCGTTCACCGGATGAAAAAGTAGCCCGAGATGTTTTGCTTGGGAAGATCGTTGATACGCCCAAGCCTGATGTCGTTGTCTGTGTCGTGGATGCCAGCAATTTAGAGCGTAACCTTTATTTGGTCAGCCAGATCCAGGATCTGGGAATTCCGATGGTGATCGCGCTGAACATGGTTGACACCGCTAAACGGCGCGGACAGGAAATTGATGCTGTGAAGCTTTCGGCCGTTTTAGGAATTCCGGTTATCCCGACGGTAGCCAGCCGCAATGAAGGCATTGAGGAACTTAAGAAAGCCATCATTAGCGGCGGAGGGAAAATGCCAAAAGACCGCCCATGGAAAATGCCGCCGGTGATGGAAGCAGAGGTTAAAGAATTCACGGAATTCTTATTTCACGAAACATTTGCCGATGCTAAAACAGTTTTTTCTCAAGCGATCATTTTTATTTCTGCCGAAGACCACACCTTACCGGAAAACAAAGTGGTTGTCGATTACATTAAAAATTTACGACAAAAACTCCAAACGCAAAATATCAATTGGCGCTCAGCCGCGGTTGAGGCACGCTACGCCTGGATCCAGAATATTGTCAGATCCGTTACGAAAGAATCTGATCAAAGTGTTTTAACGGTCACCGATAAATTAGACAATATCCTCACTCACCGGATCTGGGGCTGGGTGATCTTTTTAGGGTTGATGGTATTAATGTTTTTTACCATCTTTTCGGTTGCCAGCTATCCAATGGATTGGATCGATCAGGTTTTTTCCGCCTTAACCGATACGGTTAAGACAATGATGCCACCGGGTGATTTGCGCGACCTTCTCACCGACGGAGTTATTGCCGGGGTGGGGGCGGTTGTTATCTTTTTGCCGCAAATTCTGATCTTGTTTTTCTTTATCGGCTTACTTCAAGACACCGGTTATATGGCACGGGCGGCATTTATTATGGACCGAGTGATGAGCAAAGTGGGTTTGCACGGAAAATCATTCATTCCTCTTCTTAGTTCTTTTGCGTGCGCTATTCCGGGAATTATGTCGGCGCGGACAATAGAAAATCCTAAAGACCGTCTTGTCACTATTCTGGTGGCGCCTTTAATGAGTTGTTCGGCGCGTTTGCCGGTTTATACCGTGATGATCGCAACTTTAATGCCTTCAGCTTCGGCGCCGCAAAAAGCCGGCATCATCCTTATTATGTATTTATTGGGAATGTTAGGGGCTTTTGTGATGGCGTGGATCTTTAAAAAAACGCTTTTGAAAAGTCAAACACCGCTTTTGATCATGGAGCTTCCGCCATATCGTTTGCCATCATGGAAAACCGTTCTTATCAATATGTGGGAACGCTCGCTTGTTTTCTTAAAGAGAGCTGGGACAATTATTTTTGGGCTCTCTATTCTTTTATGGGCTTTGATGACATATCCTAAACATGATGGCTTAACGGCATCCGAGGGTTTAAGAAAAAGCTTTGCGGGAATGACCGGAGAAGCGCTGGAACCGATCATTAAACCGCTAGGATACGATTGGCGTATCGGCATTGGATTGGTTGGTTCTTTTGCGGCGCGGGAAGTTTTTGTCAGTACCATGAGCATTGTGTTCAATATTGATGAAGCGGCTGATGAAACAGATTCGGTGAGGGAAGCTTTTGTAAAAGCTAGATGGCCCGACGGAAGTGTGCTTTTTACACCACTGGTATGTATTGGGCTGATGGTCTTCTATGTTTTTGCCATGCAATGTATGAGCACCATTGCCGTTGTTCGCCGGGAAACGAATAGCTGGTTCTGGCCGTGTTTCCAAGTTTTTTATATGACGGGCTTGGCGTATGTATTAGCGTTGGCGGTTTTTCAAGGCGGGCGTTTGCTCGGTTGGCAGTAAACTTTTCGGGGAACATATTCATGAATGATTTTCAATCTATTGCGGCTGTCGTGGTTGTGGCTTTGACAGCCATTATTATGATCTATCGGAATTTCTCAAAGAAATCGTCTTCTTGCGGCGATTGCGGATGCTCACCGAAATCACCCAGGAAGCCACCATCCCCGTAGCTCTTCGTTTTATAATTTCCTATCCTGTGTTGACATTATAAGGTCAGCGTGTAAAAATAAGAGCGTTAGAATTTCAAAATACAAAATGGCTGATCAAAATAAATTAAAACTCATTATCGGATTATCGCTTATTGCCGTTTCATTTATTTGCGCGGCAACAGCGCTTTATTTTATCGGCAATGCCAATAAATCTTATCAGGAAAAACTTGGCACGCTGGAAGTCCAAATGGCTAATTTGATCGCCGAGCAATCCCAAGAAGCTCTTCCTATTTCCGATGCCCGGCGTGTTAACCGTGCTCCCGTTAATTTAGAAGAATATCTATCCCGCGCCGAAACCATTTACGGTACCGCAGAGTTAAAACGCAAAGAAGGCGTTTTGTGGCTCGATAAAAAGGCCGCTCAATGTGTTATTACCTTGGGAAGAGTGAACGGCCTTGATACGGGAAGTAAGCTTGATATCTTTGAAGCCGATAAAAAGATCGGGGAAGCCATTGTGGATATTCCAATGGATATTACCGCCTACGTAAAACTTTCCGACAAAACGATGGATGATTTTAACAACAGCTATTACCGGGTTGTGATCGTCCAAGATTAATCTCGAACGGTCGCTAAATTATTCATGAAAATCAAAACCAAATCTCTCTTAGGGCAGCTTCTCGTCGATAAAAAGCTCATAAGTGCCCAACAGCTTGAAACAGCTTTAAAGGAACAGAAGAAAACCGGGGAACTTTTAGGCGTGACGCTTCTTCGCTTAGGGTTCGTCACCGAAGAAACCGTTTATTTGCCTATTCTGGCGGATCAACTGGGCGTTGAGTTCGTCAACCTTAAAGAGATCAAGATCTCTCCTGAAGCGATCAACAAGATTCCCGCCAAATTCGCTTATCATTATAAGATCATTCCGGTGGAATTTAAGGATGATACCTTGACCGTGGCTTTAACCAAACCTTTGGACATTCATATCTTGGATGACATAGGGTTGGTGGTGAAGGCGAGGTTGGTTTCTGTTTTGGCCAGCGAAAAAGATATTTTAGAAGCCATTAGAAAGTATTACGGTGTCGGCGCGGAAACTATTGAACAGATGATGGACACCGTTCAGCCGCAAGAACGCACCACCGCGGATTTTGAATCGACGGAAGATATAGGCTCGGAAGCCTCCATTGCTAAATTTCTTCATCAGATTTTAGCGGAGGCCTATCAGAGCCGGGCGACGGATATTCATATCGAACCTTTTGAGGATGAGTTGCGTGTGCGTTATCGTATTGACGGAGTTTTGTATGACGCCCGAACGCCGTCAACGATCAAGCATTTTAAGGATTCGATCAATTCGCGCATTAAGATCATGTCCAATCTCAATATTGCTGAGAAACGTCTTCCGCAGGATGGACGGTTTAAAACACGGGTGGGGCAAATTGATCTGGATTTACGCGTTTCATTTTTGCCGACGCATTACGGCGAAAGTGTTGTCATCAGGATCTTAAGTTCGGCAAAATTGTATAGCTTCGAGGAGCTTGGTTTATATCAAAAAGATTTGGCGGCTTTGGATCATTTGATCAAAAAACCGCATGGGATCATTTTTGTGACCGGGCCGACGGGTTCCGGAAAAACAACGACACTTTATTCTTGTTTAGCGCGCATTAATACTTTAGAAAGAAAGATCATCACTATTGAAGATCCCATTGAATATCAGCTGAATGGGATCACTCAGATCCAAATAAATCCAAAAATAGGATTGAGTTTCTCGGCGGGCCTGCGTTCGATGCTGCGCCACGATCCTGATATTATGATGGTTGGGGAAGTCAGAGACTATGAAACGGCGGAAATCGCCATTCAAGTGGCCTTGACAGGGCATTTGGTTTTTTCCACTATTCATACTAATGACGCGGCTTCGGCTGTGACCAGGCTTTTAGATATGGGCGTTGAGCCGTATTTGGTGTCTAGTTCCGTAGAATGTTTTATCGCTCAAAGGCTTATTCGCTTGATCTGCCCTAAATGCAAACAACCCGGGAAGATAACACCGGAAGCGATCAAAGAATTCGGTTTAAAAGGGGAAGAAGCTAACACAGCGATTTATGAAGGTAAGGGATGTGAATTTTGCAAGATGACCGGTTATTATGGGCGCGAAGGGATCTATGAATTCCTGCTTTTAAATGAGGAAATGCGTAATATGATCGTAGCCCGCGCGACTGCCAGCCAGATCAAGGCCAAGGCGATTGCGGCGGGGATGAGGACTTTGCGCCAAGATGGTTGGGAAAAGGTTAAAAAGGGCGTGACAACGCCCAGTGAAGTTATTCGGGTAACACAAGAAGAGTCGGTGTAGGAAATTTAAAGGGAAAGTTTTAAAGGGTGCCCCGCCACAAAATGTGGCGGGGCACCCTTTTATTTTCTTCATTTTTTATTTCTCCGTCGATAAGATAACGGTTTCCCAAAACGGCCTTACGTATCTTGTTTCATTCAAAGCACATGTTATATTTCTGATGTTGGATGAAACGGAGAAAAGCGATGCGCGAATTATTATTCAAAAATCTTGTTTCTAAAGACCGCAAAAGAACCGAACTTTTTCTTTCGGAGCATTTAGAAAAAGACGGTCTTGCTCAGCATGTCGAAAAAAGGACCGTTTATAAGATCAAAGAGATCCTAGAATTCACGCAACCTGCTGATTTGCAACTATTTATAGATCAAAGAAAGAAAGACGCCCACCAGCCACAGACGTACATCATCCGTACCATAGATAAAAAACAAGCCACGGAGAAATATATCTGCAACATGGTCGGATTGCAATATGCTGTCCTGGGAGACAAAATTTATGTTTTAGAGGTCTCCCAGGGTATCAAAAAGATCATGACGTATCAGCAAAATCCTGCCCTTGCTTAAATCATAAACTTCTGGAGTATCGTTATGGGATCTATAGCGAAGACGGAAAAAGCGCTTTCTTGAAGCGGTTTTTTGCGCCTTGTTTTTACGTTTTTATATCATATACTTTTAACGTTAAAACTAATATTAATATAAATACCAATGAAAACTCCGCTGACCTTAAAATCCAGAAATAACCCCATCTTTAAAACGATCAGCCTTTTTCTAGCCATTATCTTTCCTTGTTCTAACATCCTTCCGTCTTTAGCTTACGCCCAAAATCTTGTTCCTATTCCTCCGGCCGGAAATATGGTCATGCTAAGCCCTAGTTTCACGCCTGCGGTTTTAAAGGGTTTAAAAGTTTTCCCCGAAGATCCTTTACGCTTTGATTTCGTTATCGATTGGGGTGAATCTAAGTTAAAAGGTGACGCACAGAAAAATGAATCCATGAAGCTTATCAAGTATTTTCTGGCGGCGCTCACAACTCCGGAAGATGAATTATGGGTCAATCTTTCGCCTTATGAAAAAAACCGCATTATTCCGCAGGAATTAGGCACTACCGAAATGGGTAAAGACCTCTTAGCCCAAGATTATCTTTTAAAGCAGTTAACAGCTTCACTTATTTATCCTGAAAAAGATCTGGGAAAATCATTTTGGGATAAAGTTTATCAAAAAGCCTATGAGCGTTTTGGCACAACGGAAATTCCTATCAACACATTTAACAAAGTTTGGATCATGCCGGATAAGGCCTCAGTTTATGAGCAGGAAACGGCGGCCTTTGTGACCGAAGCTCATCTAAAAGTCATGCTGGAAGAAGATTATTTAGCTCTTTCCAGGAATCTTAAAAGCACGCCTAAGGGAACGGACCAGATAAAAAGTGAAGATGTTTCAAGCCTAAATAATGTTTCCTCGGCCATTTTAAAAGAAGTCATCATTCCTGAGATAGAAAAGGAAGTAAATACCGGAGAGAATTTCGCGACATTGCGACAAATTTACAACTCTCTTATTCTCGCCGCTTGGTATAAGCAAGCCCTCAAAGAAACTTTGCTCGGAAAAATTTATGTGGATCAAAAAAAGGTGAGCGGCGTAGACCTTGCTGATAAAAATATAAAGCAGAAAATCTATGATCAATATATTCAAGCTTTTAAGGCGGGAGTTTATAACTACATCAAGGAAGATTATGACGCGTATTCCAAAGAAACGGTAGAGCGAAAATATATTTCCGGAGGATTTTTAGGGACAATTGCCGCGAATAATACTTTGCAAAAAGAACCCGACCAATCGAAAGTTAAACTTTCCGGAAATGTCTCCTCCGATACTGTTCGGCTTGTTCCTCATAGCGCGGTGAATGAATTCATAAGCCGGCATATTCCTCGCGACTTGGAACGAAATAAGAAACATATTGTCAATTACCGAATGGCGATGAATTTTGGTCAGCAGATCAGGATCATTCCTATCATCGGGCTTTTAAGATCAACAGGGCAATTGGCTCATATCGGACTTGGACAAGCATATGGTGAGCCTGTTGTTTATATCGATAACGATTATGCGAATAACCGCGATATTTTTAATCATGAAATTTTTGAAATTGCTCAGTGGGAGAAAAAACGTAAGGAGCTCGGGCTTGCGCCTAATGAAATGCGCCAATGGATCCTGGAACACTTTGAAGAAGCGCAAGCCCTCGCTTTGCAATGGCACACCGCCGCCCCATCGGTTGAAAATGTTTATCAGCAAGCCGCTCAACTTGGGCGTCTTCCCTCAGAAGACATCACCGCCATTTATCCGTTAGAAAACGACATCAATCTTGCTGCCGGAAACTTCCTTCCCGACAAAGGCCATGTGACGGAGCTGGATATCCTGGCTGTCAGGCAAGATATTCTAAATCGTTGGCCGCAAAATGAACATTTAACAACAGGATTGACCACAGATCTTAGCCGTTTTGGCTATAAGCCGGCCATGATATCTCATATGCAGGAACATCTTGATCGAGGCTTTGCATTCTTGCCAACAGCAACGATCGATCCGCTGCTGCTTAAGAAAAGTTATCCTGACTATCGTATTAGTTTGGAAGAGGATTATGCGCTAAAGAATGTTTCGGCAGGATCTCTTAAAGAAAACTTTGCAGGATCATTAATTGATGAAAATGGGAGCATCAAGAAAGATTTGCAGGTCAATGTACAGCTTTCCGAGAACATCTTTCTTGCTGACAAAGCCAGAAACGGAATGCATGGGTTCGCTCGACTGGGATTTTTATCTAACGGACGTCCTGTTGTTGCGTTGTCATCAACATCCGGATATGACATCGCGGCACCGGCAACGTTGCGGCAATATAACAATCTTTTATTAGCGGATCAGTTTGGCATAGGGCCCAAAGTTCATGGGATCTTTAAAGATCCTGATGGAAAAATCAATTTTGTGATGGATATAGCCCCGGGCGACCTTGTTGCCGGTGATTACTCGTACATGTTTGATATGTTTGGTTCCGGAGAAAAGGCCAAAGTCAATGTGCAAACATTGAAAGACCTAGTTGAAATCCAAAAAAGATTAAGCCGGTTTGGCATGTTGATAGGATTAGATTTTCAGGCTAATGTAAGCCAGCAAGGGCGTTTGCTGTTGATAGATGCCGACGAATCTATATCATTGGTAAAGGAAGACCCTTATCCTAAAGCTCAAGAGGGCTATATCAGGTATGCCAATTCTTTGTTGGAAATTCTAAGCGAGCAATTATCAGGATTAGACGAAGCCCAAAAATTGTCTGCCATCAGAGAAATTGCCTCGCTTGACCCTCTGTTATTTAGATATTTAGAAAATGATCCGCTGGATAAAGAAATAAATACCATCCTTAGCGAGATGGGACTGCAGAAGCCTTTTGACAAAGGCCGTGTGACGACGCTGGAAAGCGGCGGGGTGATGGTGGCAAGAATACCGGAAGTATTAGATCCTAGGCCGGTGGAAGCTAAGTTTCTGAATAACGGAAATATAGAATATTTAATGACAGGAAATAGTATTGTGAATCCTGAGAATGGTGATCTGACAGCTCTTTATGGCGGCGCCGGAGCGGATGTTTCCACATTTTTATTAGCTTTAAATGCCACAACCGGTTATTTCATATCTCAAGATTATGAAAATCTCACAGTGGAAGATTTTGAAACAATGCTTAAAGATCCTTCAAAATATATAAAAGAAAATCTAGACCCCAGATACCAGCAAAGTAAGCTTGATTTAAGCTCGGCGGACTATTTCTTTTTAAGAACAAAAGAAAAAATGGTTGCCGCAATTGCCCTTGAAATGTTATCGATGGGGGTTGATCTGTCGAGAGTTAAAATTGATCAAGATGGCGGCTACATTAGGATAAAATTCTACTGGAATTATTTAAATGGCGAAGAAAAAGAACGCGCCGTTACTCTTATCAATGCTGACATCACAAAATTTGGGGAATATGCGGCGGAATTAGATAGAAAACTTGAAAAAGGCCTTAAAGTAGGCGCTTATTATCAAAGAGCCGGGTATGAAATACCCAGCCATTATGCGGATGGACAGAGCTTTATAAATTCCATAGATCTATTCATGGAAGATGGCGGATTTTATGTAACGGACGATTGGAGCCGAAATCCCGATTACGTAGACGGCGAGACTTCTTTGGATGAGAAATTTGTAGATTTTGGCGATAAATTTCCGATAGCTAATACCCAGCAGGCAAAGATCGATACGAAAAAAATGAAGTGGTTTTCTATGATCGAAGATGATGAAACAGGTATGCCCGGTTATGGAGAAGGGTTTAATATTCGTCGGAAAATTCTTGGGGGTCAGCAAAATGTAGCAGTAGCTCCAAAAGACGCGGGCCACGTGACAATGTTGGGTGAGGGCGGAGTGCTGTTGACGGGAAACAGTGAAGAAGACCGAGGACGCAGATTAGAACAACTAATAGAGGTTGTTCGAGGATTTCCATACCCCAAGGATGCCATTCAGGATTATCGCTTCAACGATGCTGAGTTGCAAAAAGTGGCGGTATGGTTATTAGATGACGGTGCAGTATTACCCGATGAAGAGGTTTTGTTAAAACTGGTAGCTCATTTGAGCCTATCCTACCAGAGGGGATATGCGTCCTCGTCGCGCGAAAAAGTCAATGCAATAAAAGATTTGATTGCTCAGAAGTGGCAGATTTCGGTAAGCAGTATTGAATATTTAATAAAATTTATCGATAAAAATGCTGAAGATATTCATAAGGTTTCTGCTTCTCAAGCTTTCGAATTAGTTCAGTCATATTTAGCTAATCCCAATAAGAATTTAAAAACGAGATTTACTTACATCTTTGATAATGCACAAGGTGTCAATCAGCGGCTTCGCCAAGCCTCTGCTAATATTAAACGTATTTCTCAAATATTTTCTGAAGATTTTAGAAATGGACGGACAGTTCTGAAAGCGCCGATTGAGGGGACACCGTATTTTCTGGGGATGAGGTTTGGTTTGGGTGAAAGTACTTTTGGGACAGAAATTTTAATTGGTGAAGAAACAGATTCTGCCAATCCTATGGTAGGTGTATTTTTTAGAATAGGATGGGATTCTGATGGAGAAAAGACGATCCGCAATGTAAGAATCGGTGCCGTAAGAGGGAAAACTGAAATCATTAATAAATTCTGGGACAGTATGCATATTTCTCCGGATAAATTCTTATTCTTTGCTTATTTTGAATTAGCTAAACAAAATGGGTTTGAAGAAGTCTTGGGTATTGATCCCTCTTTTATTCCCGCAGATAAACGCATACAGATGCCGTACCAAAAGATTTACAAGCAATTCGGGTTGACGCAACATCATCCTCTAGGTTTGCGGCACACCATTGAAAGATTGTCTAAACGATGGGAGCAGAAAGCTGCTGCGGATGAGAATGTAAGAGTAGCGATGGCTTTGGCCCAGAAAACTTACCAAGCACTGAAAGAAATACCTTCTTATTCTAGGATCGCAACAGAAGAGCTTAGCGATGATAATTTTGATGTTCCTGAGGTGGTTGAAGATTCTTACTCTGAAACTGTAGCTTTGTCAGAAAACAACGCTGGACAAGCACTGCCAATGTCACCGGAGACAGATAAAGGGGGAATTGATTTTGGCAAGGATAAATTAAATGTGGAAGTTCAAAAAGAAGGGCAGGGAATTGCTATTCCGCTTGATCTGCAAACACTAGAAAATATCCGCATTGACGGGTTTATTCCGGTGATCATTCAAACAACGCCTTTTATCGGATTGCCGCTATTTTTAGGAATTTCGGATCCGAAAGAAGATGCCTCGCTTCAAATCTCATCTGCGAAATAACCAATAACCAAATTCCAATATCCAGATAATTTCCAAATGCCAATGATCAATTAATTTGCAGGCGAAATATTTGTTATTGGAAATTAGATTACCCAATAGAATTCCAAACTGTCCCAAAACCGCAATATACATCCTATCTGTTGCAATGAAATTTTAGCTATGTTAAAATTCTCGTTCATAGATGCCAAAATTCATTTATAAAGCCAAAAAAGGCCCCGGGGAAGTTGTCGACGGTGTTATCGATGCGGAAGATTTTGACAGCGCCGTTGATAAAGTGACCCAAATGGGGCTTACGCCTATTGATGTGGCGCTTAAAGTAGCCCTTTCAAATCCTCTGCCTTCTTTTTCCGAAGAACCGCAAGACAAAGAAAAAAGAAAAGCCAGTTTAAGTTTTCTTTCTTCCCGGCGCATTAAACAAGAAGATATCGCCATCTTTACCCGGCAATTAAGCGATCTTATTGATTCGGGTGTCCCTATCCTACGCGCGATCACCGTTGTTTTGCGCCAGACACAAAATCCTTCTCTCAAGGAAATTATTGCTCAAATGCAGTCTGCTATTCAAGACGGCGGTTCTTTTTCCCATGCCTTAAGCCAGCATGAAGCCATATTTTCTAAACTTTACAGCAATATGGTCCGATCCGGAGAATTGGGCGGGAATCTGAATGTGGTTTTAAACCGTTTAGCGGAATTTATCGACAAAGACCAGGAAACTCGCGCTAAAGTGCGCGCCAGCCTCATTTATCCGGCTTTGATCTTAGTGGTGGGAGTTGTTACTATTTTTATTTTGCTTTCCTTTGTTATTCCGCGCTTAACGGTGATGTTCGACGATCTGTCCCAATCGCTTCCTTTGCCGACGATGATCTTGGTGGGTATCAGTGATTTCTTAAGTAAATTTTGGTGGCTGGTTTTGATTGCCTCCGGAATGATATTTCTTGCTTTTAAGAACTACCTTCGTTCGGCGGAAGGAAAGAAATGGTTTGATGAATTAAAATTAAAACTTCCTCTCTTGGGAAGTTTTATTAAGGACGCGGAGATTGGCCGATTTTCAAGGACTTTGGGGACACTTTTAGATTGTGGCGTTACCATTGTTCCGGCGCTTGAAGCGGTCAGCGAAGTTTTAGGAAATGAAGTTCTTAAAGCCGAAATTAAGAAAGTTTCTCTGGAGGTTGCCGGAGGTTCAAGCTTGAACGCGGCGCTTAAAGGGTGCGCTTATTTTCCGGAAGCGGCCATTCATATGATCGCCGTTGGCGAAGAATCCGGACGGTTGGAGCAATCACTTTACAAATTAGCGGATAGCTACGAGCGCAGCTGTGACAGGTCGGTTAAGACCATCACCTCTTTATTGGAACCACTTTTGATCGTCTTGATCGGATCAGTTGTCGGTTTTATCGTTATTTCTATGCTTTTGCCGATCTTTAAAATGGATTTGATGATCAGATAATAGAAAATATCTCATATGGAATTCTAATTTATTTTTAAACATGAATGGGGGTTGCGCGATGAATAAGAAGAAAAATAACGGATTTACCTTAGTTGAAATTATGCTCGTTGTTATCATCATCGGCGTTTTGGTGGCAATGGTCGCTCCAAGCTTAGCCGGCCGCGGAGAACAAGCCAGAAAAACAGCCGCCAGGGCGGATATTGAAGCGAACATTTCAACATCCTTGGATCTGTATGAATTGGATAATGGTCGTTATCCGACCAGCGAACAAGGGCTTGCCGCTCTTTTAGAAAAACCGAGCACGGCGCCTGTTCCGGTCAATTGGAACGGGCCGTATTTCAAGAAAAAACGCCTTCCGAAAGATCCCTGGGGCAATGAATACGTTTATGTCTGTCCGGGAATCCATAATACCCAAGATTACGACCTTTCTTCTTATGGCCAGGATGGCGTGGAAAGCAGTGATGACGTAAGCAATTGGCCGGATGACTCAAGCAGTGGATAACGATCATTCTTCTCAACTTTTTCTTTGTTGTTCGCGCGTAAAGCAAAGAAAAACCTCTTTAGGTTTTACTCTTGTTGAGATCCTTTTGGTTGTCGCTCTTATAGCGATTCTTGCGGGATTAAGCTTGCCGCGATTTTCTAAAACATACGCGCACTTTCAGCTTCAAACAACCGCCGGACAGATCACGGATCTTATGCGTTACGCGCAAGGCCGGGCGATCACCAAGAAACGCACATTAAAATTAGAATTTGATCCGTCCTATAAAAAATATCGGCTTTCGGAAGAAAAAAGATCTCCGTGGCAAGATGATGAAGAAGTTCAAGAATTTGAAGAGATCCCGGGACGGTTTGGCCGGGAGTTTTTGGTCGCGGAAAATATATCGGTCGAGTACGAGGATCCGGATATCCGCTTTTATCCTGATGGGAAAATAGATCCGGCGCGCATTTATGTCTGCGAGAAAAATGAGAACTGTTTAACGGTTTCAACACAGGAACAATACGGGCATGTTCAGACCTTTGAAGGAAAAATATAGGCGACGCGGATCTTTTTTGCTGGAGGCCTTGCTGGCGGTTTCTATCCTTTCGGTGAGCCTAACGTTGGTCATTCAATCTTTGCTGTCGACGTTTCGCGCGACCGTTTATAGTAAAGATTATTCGGTCGCGCAAATCCTTTTAGATAATAAGATCCAAGAATTCAAACAAAAAGGTATCGTGGAAAATAATTGGGATGAAGACGGACGTTTTCCGGAGCCTTATGAAAAATATTCCTATCACATTGAATCAACGTCAGCCGCGGACGGAGAAAAGCTTAAAACGGTCAGCGAAGTGATCTTTAATATTTTTTGGGTCTCAGGAAAGAATCAAAAGAACATAACCGTTTCAACTTATTTTTTTAATACGCTGGATGAATAATAAACGGCTTTTCAAAAAAAGATCTTTTACCCTCATTGAAATGCTTTTGGCTTTAAGCATTTTTGCGATCGTTGCTTTAAGCCTTTATAGTGTTTTTTCAAGCGGGATCAGGCTTAATAAAAGGTCGAATGATGTTAACGCGATCTACCGTGAAATGCGTTGGTCGCTGGGTAGGATCGCGGAAGATTTAGAAAATGTGGTTTTTTATGATTTTTCCGGATCGTATCCTGACAAAACGGCTTTTGACGGGCGAAGCAATGAGATCTCATTTTTAGCCGCAACTTCAAAAGGGCTTAAAACAGTCCGTTATTCGGCACAGCCTCTAGGTTTTGGTTCGGTCCATCAGGTTATTATTGGAAAGCATTCCACGGAAAATCAGAAAATCGTTTCCCAATATCAAGAAGAAGAAGTAGCGCGGCATGCTTTTGTGCGCGAAGAGCTATTCTTTATCGATGACTTACGATCTGGCCAAGAAAAAAACAGCACAAAAGAGGTCTTAAGTTCTAACCTGCAAGAAAATGGATTAACATTTTCTTTCGCGTATCTTCAGGGTGAAGGCGAATCGGCCAAGATCTTTTGGAATAATAGCTGGGACAAACCCTATATCCCTTCGGGGATTCGTGTTCGGTTGACATTTGTCAATCCGAGAGATCCTCAAGAAACAGTTGCGATGGAAAAAGAAATTTATATTCCGACGGGATTTTTAGGGCAAGAAGGATTTGATCAGTGATCGGCGGGGCATGCAAGGCTTATGAAATTTCATCCATTAAAATCTAGAAACAAAAACGATTCTGGTATAATACTCTTAATTGTACTTTGGTTTCTGGCTATTTTGTCGCTTCTTGCGGTAAGCTTGGGGCGGCGAACATCCGTTGACCTAAAATTAGCCGGATATTCGGTGGGAAAATTCAAGTCCGACCAAACAGCATGGGCAGGGTTTATTTACGCGCTTGATCTTATTAAAAAAGACAGCGAAGATAAAGAGGCGAATAGTTTTGATACGCGTTATCAATGTGCCGTGAAATTTGATACAAACGAAGCTCCCGAAGGCATTTTTAAAGATGTAGAATTAGGGCAGGGGCATTTTGATATTAGTTATGCCGATCGTGATGATAACGGCGTGCGTCAGGTCCGTTTCGGTTTTAGGGATGAAGAAAGCAAGATCAACTTAAACGGTGTCACGGCGCAAAATATGGCTGTTTTAGCACAGCTGATCGTTCTTTTAGATTTCAATGAGGATGAAGCCGGCAATATCGCGGCGGCAGTTGCCGATTGGATCGACGGCGATTCTACCTTAGCCGGCGTTTCTATGGGGGCAGAAGACGGTGATTACGCGGGGTTAACTAAACCGTATCATTGTAAAAATCTGCCCTTTGACAGCGTTGAAGAATTGCTCTTGGTTAAAGGGATGACGCCGCAGATATTTGCCAAGATCAGATCGTATGTAACTATTTTTCCGAAAGAAGGGCCGCTGGCAGTTAATATTAATACGGCGTCAAAAACAGTTTTGCGCGCTTTGGCTCGCAGTAGTGCCGGTCCGGTGACCAATACACAATTGTCTGACGCGGATAGCTTGGTGGAAAAGATCATCGAATACCGTCACGGCGAAGACAAAGAAGAATTTAGCGCCGATGATCGCAATGTGGATATGAATGAAGCAGGGTTTACGGGCCTTTTAAACGGCAAAGAACGCGCGATCTTTCAGACGATCAGGCCGAATCTTGTCAATAGCGCGCGGTGTATCAGGCTTGGCATTAAGGCTGTGGACAGTTCATCAGAAGTGGAGTCTTGGATAGAGGCCGTTATTTTGCGTGATGACCTATCCGTCGTCTTTTGGAAGAGAAATTAAAATATGAAAAATAATATTCTTACGGCCATCGAAATTACGGATTCGCACATCAAACTTCTGCAGGCTATGGTGCGCCGGGCGTCGCCGGTCATTATGTATTGCGGTTCAAAAGAGATCTCGCAATATCCGGAATCGGAGATCCCAAGGCTTTTATCTTCGTTTGTCAACGAGGCCAAAATAAGCCCGGATCAGTTAACCGTTATCATTCCCCGACGGCTGGTGATGCTGCGTCATTTTTCTTTACCGTCTCATTCTGAGGCGGAGATCGAAAAAATGATCGGCTTGCAGCTGGTCAAGCAAGTTCCGTATTCTAAAGAAGATATTGTTTCTGACCATATTATTTTAGAGAGAGAGCCTTCCGGGTATTCTAAGGTGCTGGTGGTCATTGCCCACAAAGAAGTTACCCATAAGTATTTAAAGATCTTCTCCGAGGCACGCCTCAATCTCAATAAGCTTACCTTAAGCTCTGAAGGGTTATTGCATTGGTATCTTTTTGAAGACGCGAAACGCAAGCAAAAGACAAGCCAACCGGTCGCGCTTATTAATATTGATACCGTTAATACTGAAATTTGTTTTTGCCATCGTCAGCAACTTTTGTTCTCTCGAAGTATTAATTATGGCGCTAAAGACTTAACCGAAGAACATATTCCGGCGTTGATGGAAGAAATAAACTTAACGATGGCGACGTATGCTAAAGAACGTATCGGTGATGAAGTGGGGAAGATGATCCTTATTTCGGCCATGGACCGGGCGAGCCTTTTGCAGGATCAATTAAAGACCGAATACAAGATGAACATAGAAACGATCAGCCCGTTTCTTAATGTCCTTCAGAAAAAAGATCTTAATGCTGTTTCTCTTTTAGCTCAAAGCGGTATTTCGATGGCGGCGACAATAGGACTGACGCTGGCCGGATCAAGAAAGCTGATCAATCTTTTGCCAACGGAAGTCAGCGACAAGCGCGAAGTAAAGCGGCAAAAGCAAGAAAGCCTGAAATTCCTTGTTTTGTTGGGGCTTCTCTTCGTCCTTGCTGTTCTTATTTTTGCCGGCAAGTTATATAAGAATCAAATTTATCTTAATACTCTTGAGCGCCAACACAATGAGATCAAGCCTATTGTTAACAAGGTTAATGAAAAGATCAAGCAGCTAAATTTTATCAAAGAACAACTTAATCCGAAGGCTACGGCCGTTGATATTGTTTATAAATTATACGACGTGACCCCGCCGGGGGTTTCGTATAATGTCATTCACATCGATGAAAGCGGCGCCTTAGTTTTGCAGGGCGTTTCAGAAGTTGGGGCGGGAGTTAACAGCCTTCAGAATAATTTAGTCAGCTCTCCTTTATTTACGAATGTTACGTTGCAATACGCGACCAAAAGAAAGGTTTTTAAAGGGGAGTTAACGGATTTTAAGATCACGTGTCAAATCATCAAATGAGGATAAAAACGCAATGATGTTCCGGCGATTAACGCAGCGAGAAACGGCTATTTTAGTTGTCTGTATTTTAGCGGTTTCATCTTACGTGGCGTATTCTTTTGTATTTAAACCTTTTAATCAAGGGATCTCGATCTTGGAAGATAAGATCCGCGTTGTTGAGCAGCAATTAAAGAAGGACATGGCCTTAAAAGGAAAATCAAAAGAGGTTGAAAAACAATACGAGGTTTATTCTGCGAATTTAAAACAAAAAGAATCTGATGAAAAGCAAATGGCCTCTATCTTGGCCGAGATCCAGTCTGTGGCTGGTGTCATCAATGTGCGGCTTGCCGATATGAAGCCTAAGAAGGTAAAGCGTGTTGACTTTTATAATCAGTTTTCGGTGAGCCTGGCCATTGACGGGCAATTGGAAACCATTGTCCATTTTCTTTATATCCTTCAAAACGCTCCGCATTTCTTTAGCGCGGATGAAATTTATTTAGAAAAAAGTTCCGTGCGCACATCCGAGATCAAATGCCGCCTTGTTGTCAGCCGTTTTCTTATTCCTTAGACCGTAAAAAAATATTTTTTTGGAAAATTGTCGTTAAAGTGCTTGACACTGTGCTCGACGGGGTATAAAAATAAAGTATCACTCTCTGGGTAGAGAGTTGTTCTTAACCCTATGAAAAATATATATCTTCTGAAAGATTTAAGCCAGATCACAGGATATTCAACGCATACGTTGAAATATTATTTGCGATTAGGGCTTTTTAAAGAGATCGGGCGAAGTCCGTCGACGAATTTCCGTTATTTTGATGATACCAGCGTTGACCGGCTCAAAGAGATCAAAACACTGCGCACCCGGGGAATTTTCTTAAAAAGCATTGCGCGGCAATTGGAGTCCAGGGCATGAGCTATTATCAAGCCTTAAATCTTCACAGAGAACCTTTTTCCACAAGTCCGGACCCGGAATTTTTTTATCATTCGCCCGAGCATATTACGGCGCTTCACCGCTTAGAAATAGCGATCCGCTTGAAGCGGGGCTTAAGCCTGATCTTAGGCGATGTGGGAACAGGAAAAACAACTCTCTCTAGGGCGCTGATGCAGACCTTTAGCCAGGAAGACGATTTTATTTTTCATATGATCCTAGATCCTGATTTTAAGTCGGAATATCAATTCTTATCCAGCCTGACAAGGATGTTCGATATTAATCCTTTCTTCCGTTCGGCCATTGATCATCGGGATGCCATTGAGAAATATCTTTTTCAAAAAGCCGTTGAAGAAAAAAAGACCATCGTTTTAGTGATCGATGAAGGGCAAAAACTAAGTCAGCCGTATTTAGAGATCCTGCGGACGTTTTTAAATTATGAGACCAATGACCAGAAATTATTGCAGCTGGTCATTATGTCGCAGATGGAGCTTCTTCCCAGAGTAAAGAAAATCCGTAATTTTATGGACCGTGTTAGCCTTAAATACATTATCAATCCTTTAGACGAACGGGAAACGAAAGAGATGATCGAATTTCGTTTAAAGCAGGCGGGATTTCTTTCTAATGTCTCTCTTTTTTCCGATGAAGCGATCAAGAAGATCTATGAATTTAGCCAAGGTTATCCTCGCAAGGTATCTTTTTTGTGCCACAGCGCTTTGGAGCGTTTAGTGATGGAGGGAAGCCAGTTTGTGACGGAAGATCTGATAGAATCGTTTTTGATCGAGGAGGCTAGCTGGGCTTAATGGTATGGTAAACGACTTTTCTCCCGAAGAAAGATTATTGAAGTTGATCCGCAAGAAAGATTTTAAGGCCTCTTCCGACGGTGTGCTGGCTAAGGCGGGCGGGCCGGCGGCGGATGCTTCCGTCGAAGACCAGGAAAGCGGTGATTGGGCAAAGATATTTAATAAAGTATTGGTTTTTGCGGCGTTTGCCTTGATCTGTTACGCGGCCTATGAGTTTTTATATGCTAAAAAAGAGATCAATGATCCCGCGAAAGATCAAAGCGTTGTTTTGCCCGAAGCGGATATGGTCAAAATAACTTCACAGCAGCCTAAGCCGTATTCTTATTATGAACAGCAATTAAAACGCCGCGATATTTTTGAATCTCCCGTATACAAATCCGGCAATCAAGATGCCAAGCCGGTCGCCAGTAGTTCGGAGTTGACGAAGAATTTGCGCCTGGTGGGCATTGTTTTAGATGAAAAGCCGGAGGCTATTATTGAAGATGTTGAGCTGAAAGAAACAATGTTCGTGCATAAAGGCGAATCGGTCAAAGACGCGGTTGTCGATGAGATCAAACAAGGCAAAGTTATCCTGATCTATCGGGACCAAAAAATCGAATTAGTCCAATGATCAAATTTTTTTCTAATGATTTAATGCGGCACGAAATCGAGGAGGGGAAATGAAAAATAAGGGATTGGCAATCATCATTTGGTTGATGGCGCTTTTTGTGATGAGTTGTTGCGCTTGCGCGCAGCCGGCTGACCAGTATTCCGCCGTACGAGATACGCTAGACCAGATCGAAGGAGGTCAGGTTCTGGGGTTGGATGACAGCTCGCTGATGCCGCAAGATGTCCCTCTTGAAACAGCTCAGGATGCCGCTTTGTCTGCTGATATTGCCATGCCCGAACCTTCGGTATTGTCTGCCGATAATATTGAAAACATCGAAAGCGTCAATGACCCGGTTACCGAACAAGCTCAAGCTCAAAATCCCGATCCTCAACAAGCAGCTTTATCTTTAGCCGGCCCAAATCCTATTATCTTGGATGCCTTGGAACTAAAAGATATGGATATTGCGGATGTCTTAAAGCTTGTTTCCAAGAAAAGCGGCCTTAATATTGTTGCCGGACAAAATGTTCGAGGGAAAATCACCATCTACTTGAAAGACGTTGATGTCCGGGATGCCTTGCGTATTATCTTAGAGTCTAATGACTTGGCCTACATTGAAGACGGCGGTATTGTGAGAGTGATGCCGTCCAAAGAATTTGAGTTGACCTACGGACGTAAGTTCGCCGAGAAAACAGAGATCAAGGTCATTAAGCTTGATCATTCCAACGCCATGGAAGTGGCGACACTACTTAATCAGGTAAAAAGCGTTATTGGGAAAGTGATTACCGACGAGAAATCAAATACTTTAGTTTTGATGGATACACCTCAAAATCTTCAAGCAATGGAGATGTTGGTCAAAGGTGTTGATGTACCGATCGCGACAAAGGTCTTTATCCTAAGTTACGCGCAGGCAGAAGACATTTCAAAAAAGATCAGCGAATCTTTGACTAAAAATGTGGGAACGGTCAAGTTTGACAAAAGGTCAAATAGGATTTTTGTTACGGATACGCCGCAAAAGATCCAGGAAATAGAGAAAGTGATCGCGGCATTTGACGAAAAACAAAGAGAAGTGATGATCGAGGCTAAGATCGTGCAGATCGTTTTAAGCGATCAGTATAAGATGGGCGTTGACTGGGAAGCTATTGTTTCTGATTTTCATACGCTTAACTTGATCAGCAATTTTGATATTTTAACCAGTACGGATAAAAGCGGACAGCTAAGTATTGGAACTCTTTCTAGCGACGATTATACGGTTTTATTGGAAGCGTTGGATACGGTGGGAACGACCAATATCCTCTCCAGCCCGCGGATCACGGCGCTGAATAACGAAGAAGCTAGGATCCTCGTCGGGTCAACACAGCCCTACGTCACAACCACGACCACCACACCGGCTACCGGGCCTACGACAACGGCGGAAAGTGTTAATTTTATCGACGTAGGCGTGAAGCTGTATGTTACGCCTACCATCCACGAAGATGACTACATCACAATGAAGATAAAGCCTGAAGTAAGTTCAGTGGTACGGTTTGTAACGACCAGCAATAATAACAGTATCCCTGTGGTAGAAACATCTGAGGCAGAAACAACCGTGATGGTAAAAAATGGAATTACCATCGTGATCGGCGGCCTTATGAAAGATGAAAAGGTCGAAACGGTTAATAAAATTCCTTTGTTAGGGGATTTGCCTTTATTTGGGTTAGCGTTTCGTAACCGAGACCAGTTGCTGCGTAAAACAGAATTAGCGATATTTTTAACACCAACGATCATCTCAGGCGATGTTCGCACGAAAGAAAGTCCGGATAATCTTCTTCAGGAAATTAAAAAGAAGAAAAAGTAGCGTTTCCTTATGATCAATTCACAGATACAGCGTTTGGCGGGTTTTTTTATCCTTGGCTTTATTTTAGCGGGATGCGCGACGGCTCCCGTCCGTCCGGCCATGGAAGAATTTTCGCTCAAAGACCTATGCGATCAAAATAATATTGAATGGAATTTAGACAGCGTAAGCCAAGTGGTAACGCTTAATCGCGGCGGGATGACGGCAAAAGTGCTTTTGGGAAGTAATCTTGTGATGGTGGACGGCGAGAAATTCATTTTAGGCGGTTCTGTCCGCCGCCAGCATGGATCTGTTATCGTCCCGTTCGATTTTAAATCAAAGATCATTGACCGCCTTGTCGCCGAAACAGAATATCCGATAAAGAAATTCAGGAGGATCCTGATCGATCCCGGCCACGGCGGAAAAGACCCCGGAGCCATTGGGGCGACCGGCTTAAAAGAGAAAGTTGTGGTTTTAGACATTGCCCGTAAATTAAAGAGAACTCTGGAAAAACACGGAATTAAGGCCGTAATGACCAGGGACAAGGATGAGTTTATTTCTCTTGCGCGAAGGGCTGAAATAGCTCAGGAAATAAAAGCGGATCTATTTGTCAGCGTTCACGCCAATGCCAGCCGTTCGCGCAGCAGCCATGGGTTCGAAGTATATTATTTGCGCGAGTTGGATTATAAGGCCAAGCGGGATATTCAAGCCGTTAAGAATTATGAAGAATTGTTCAAACATTTTGAGATGAAGCGCAGCATTCCGGCGCTTAAAGAAATTCTCATTGATATGCTCTATTCCCATAAACAAGGGGAATCTAGAAAATTAGCGAATTATATCGCCAAGAATACGTCGGATAATGCCAATTCAAAAGACCGGGGAAGCCATTCGGCCGGATTTTTTGTCCTCAAGAATACTATTATTCCGGCGGTTTTAGTGGAAGTCGGATTTGTGTCTAACCGCCAGGAAGAACAGCTTTTAAAAACAAGTTCTCACCGTCAAAAGATCGCGGAAGGGATCGCGAAAAGTATTTTAGAATATGCCAGCGACTAAGAAAAATCATTGTGCCATCGGTGTTTTTGATTCGGGGCTCGGAGGCTTGACGGTCGTTAAAGAGCTTATGCGTCAGCTCCCCCATGAAGACATCGTCTATTTTGGTGATACGGCTCGTGTTCCATACGGAACGAAATCCAAAGAATCCATCATTCGTTTTTCTCAGGAAAATGTTGCCGTTTTGTTAAGGCACAACGTTAAAATGATCGTGGTGGCCTGTAATACGTCTTCCAGTTTAGCCATGGATGTTCTAAAGGAAAATTTCTCTTTGCCTATTATCGGCGTGATCGAACCCGGAGCAAAAAAAGCCGTGAGCATGAGTCAAAATGGGCGTATTGGCATTATCGCAACTCCGGCAACTGTAAATAGCAATGCCTACACAAAAAGCATTAAGCGCTTTAATAATGCTATTCATGTTGCGGCAAAGGCCTGTCCGCTTTTTGTCCCCTTAGCTGAAGAAGGATGGTTTAGAAAACGCGCCACATTTGATATTGCCCAAGAATATTTAGCGCCTATTATCAGCGCTCGCGTGGATACCTTGATCTTAGGATGCACACACTATCCATTATTAAGATCTGTTTTGCAGAAAGTTGTCGGGAAAAAAGTTTGCCTTGTTGATTCGGCTAAAGAAGTAGCCGGGGAAGTGCGCCTAATGCTTAAGACATTGCGCTTAGAAAATTCTTCTAAACATAAACCGCAATATACTTTTCTAGCCAGTGACGCGCCGCAGCATTTTGGAAAAATAGCCAAACGATTCTTAGGTTATGATATAAAGGATGTCCGGAGGTGCAGCGTTGTTTGAATTATCTATCAAAAATGATTTTGCCGCGTCGCATTGCCTGCGCGGTTACAAAGGCAAGTGCGAGCGCTTACATGGCCATACCTGGAAGGTGGAAGTTGTTTTAAAGGGAAAAGCCTTAGATAAGATCGGCATGGTCATTGATTTTATGATCATAAAAAGAAACTTGCACGAATTTCTAGAAGAACTCGACCATCATCATCTCAACGACCATCCCTATTTTAAAAAAGTTAATCCCACGACAGAAAACATCGCCAGATATATCTACGACGCATTTTCAAAGAAATGCCGGCCTTTAAAAATAAAAAAGGTGACGGTTTGGGAATCCGATAACGCCAGCATTACCTATTATCCATAACATGAAACGCGCGGTTGTTCTATTGTCGGGCGGTTTAGACTCGACCACCACACTTTTTTTTGCTCAAGCGCAGGGTTATAAAGTTTCCGCGCTTATTTTTGATTATCATCAGCGCCACAGAAAAGAAGTTTTGATCGCGAAGAAAATAGCTGGGCTCGCAAAATGCCCGTATCACATCATCAACATCAATCTTCCTTGGCTTGGTTCCTCACTTTTAGATAAACGGATCCCTCTTCCCAAAAAACGCGATCTTAAAACGATCGGTGCTGACAAAATTCCCTCCACATATGTTCCGGCGCGCAATATCATCTTTTTAAGTTTTGCCGCTTCATTCGCCGAAGCCATCAAAGCTGAGAAGATATTTATCGGAGCGAATGCGCGCGATTACTCCGGCTATCCGGATTGCCGGCCGGAATTCTTTAAAGCTTATTATGAAGTTTTAAAAAAGGGGTCAAAAACGGGTGTTGAACAAAAGGCGATCAAAATTGAAACGCCGCTCATTCATAAAACAAAGGCGCAAATTATCAAGTTGGGATTATCTCTTAAAGTTCCCTATCATTTAACGTGGTCTTGTTACGCGGGCGGCCGAAAACCGTGCGGCGTTTGCGACAGTTGTATTTTGCGCCAAAAAGGTTTTAGCGAGTTGAATAGGAAAGATCCATCGCATGAACGCTAAAATTTCCGAAATATTCCAATCGATTCAAGGTGAGGGAAAATATTTAGGCAGCCGGCAGGTCTTTGTGCGTTTTTACGGTTGTCATATCCACTGTGAATGGTGCGATACGCCGGCGGCGATCGGAGATTCAGGCGGGAAGTTCAGAGAATATAACTTAAAAGAACTTTTTGAAGAAGTTCTTAAATTTTCCAAAGATACTCACTCAATCAGCTTGACCGGCGGGGAACCATTGGTCCAAAAAGATTTCTTAAAAGAATTTTTGCCGCTCTTGAAAAAAGAAAAATACAAAACATATTTAGAGACTAGTGGCATTCTTTATGAAGAATTAAAAGAGGTCATTGATTTTATTGATATTGTAGCGATGGATTTGAAGCTTCCCAGCTCAACAAAGTTAAAACCATTTTGGAAAGAGCATGAGGAATTCTTAAAAGTTTCTTTAAAGAAAGATGTCTTTATCAAAGCGGTCATTTCCGCCGACACATCCCAAGAAGATATCGCTCAAGCCGTGAAATTAATTTCAAATCTCGATCGCGATGTTTTATTTATCCTGCAGCCAAACTTCTTCGATCTCAAGACGGACGTAGTAAAAAAATGCTTGGCATTTCAGGAATATTGTTTAAACTATCTTTCGAATACGCGCGTGATCCCTCAAATGCATAAATTCTTAAAATTAAGGTAGGGAAAAATGAAAAAGACTTACGAAGGCCTGCAGACAAAAATCCGCAGTCTAAAAACTCCCAAGATCGATGTTTGGAAGAATCAATACGCGGACAGGGAATATACCATCCATTTGAGCATTCCAGAATTTACCTGCATTTGTCCTAAAACGGGTTTGCCGGATTTTGCCACTGTCAACATTGAATATAGCCCAGCCAAAACTTGCCTAGAACTAAAATCGCTGAAGCTTTATATTGTTTTCTATCGTAATGTTGGGATCTTTCATGAACATTTTGTTAATAAGATCTTAGACGATATTGTCAAAGCTTGTCAGCCCCGTTGGGCAAAAGTAGAAGCGGCGGTTAATTCTCGCGGCGGAATTCAGACGACGGTTAAAGCCCAATATCCATAAATTAGAAAGGTTTATTCATGCCAAGAAATGACGGACGCGCGGCAAACCAACTGCGTAAAATAAAAGTGACCAGAAATTATATTAAACATCCTGCCGGTTCTTGCCTGATTGAATTTGGTGATACAAAAGTCATTTGCACGGCGAGTGTCGAGGAAAGTGTTCCGCCTTTTTTAAGAAATTCCGGCAAGGGCTGGGTGACTGCCGAATACGGAATGCTGCCGGCTTCTACCAATACGCGTTTACAACGAGAAAAAACGTCCGGACGGACTTTTGAAATTCAACGCTTGATCGGACGCAGTTTGCGCAGTGTGGTGGATATGAAAAAGCTCGGCGAACGAACGGTTAAAATTGACTGTGATGTTATCCAGGCGGACGGGGGAACGCGTACAGCGTCTATTACCGGTGGATTTATCGCTTTGGCGGAAGCCCTCATGAAGGTCAAGAAAAACGGTATTTTAAATGAAGTTCCACTTTTGGATTATGTCGCGGCTGTTAGCGTTGGCGTGGTGAACGGAAAAGCGCTTTTAGATCTTAATTATGAAGAAGATTCAAACGCCGAAGCGGATATGAATATTGTGATGTTAAAATGCGGAAAATTTATTGAGATCCAGGGAACAGCTGAAAAAAATCCTTTTTCCAAAAAACAATTGGATTCGCTAGTTAATCTTGCCCAAGGCGGCATCGAAGAACTTTTTAAGATCCAGAAGAAATCTTTAGGCGATTTAAAGATCTAAAAGAAGTTCTTTAAGGAAAGGAGCAGTTCACATGGTATATAAAAGATTTTTCGCGGAATTGTTTTTGGTTTTATTTCTAGTGTGTGTGCCTTCAGCCAGTGCTCAAGAAATATCAAAAGACAATAAGGTGATCTCAACAACCGGCGAGGCTAAGGTCTGGATCGATCCCGATAAAGCGCGTGTTTATCTTGGTGTTGAAACAATGAACGTATCTGTCGGAGTTGCTCGCGAAGAAAATGCCCAGAAAGTCAAAAGTGTTATTGATGCCCTTAAAGGATTGGCCATTGAAGGCATGCTTATCAAGGCTCCGGATTACCGCGTGATGATCATTAAAGAAGAGGAATATAACGCGACACGCCAGGGGCGCTTGCCTAATGTTGTTGGCTATAAGGTTGTTCAAGATTTCACGGTTCTTTTAAGCCAAAAGGACCAAAATGTACTTTCTAAGAATGCGAGCTTAGTTGTTGATACGGCCTTAAATAGCGGCGTGACGATTATTGATCAGATCGAATTTTTCAAAGAAGATGATTCTGAGGATAAGCGCCGCGTGCTGTCTTTAGCCGTTAAAGATGCTATTGTTAACGCGCAAACCATTGCGGATGCCGCCAAGGTTTCCATCAAGGGTTATAATACGATTTCTAGTGAGACAAGATATGCGATGCCGTATCAAATGCGTAACGCCAATATGATGCAAAGGTCATCCATGGATGATGTGAGCTCGGCAACGGGGACAACACTTTTAGCCGGGAAGATCGCCGTCACATCAACGGTGAGAATTCAGTGCCAGTTGGAATGATTTTTTATGGAACTCCTTGTCGCCACAACCAATAAAAAAAAGCTCGAAGAGATCCGTGAATTTTTAAAGGGCTTGAATGTTAAAGTCCTTTCACTTGCCGATTGCAAAAATCCCCCAGAAGTTGAAGAAGACGGAAAGACATTTAGCGCTAATGCCATTAAAAAGGCTGTGACGCTGTCCATGTATACCGGAAAACTCACGCTTGGCGAAGATTCCGGTTTGCAGGTTAAGGCACTTTGTAATGAGCCCGGGATCTATTCCGCGCGTTATTCCGGGGCGGGGGCGACGGATAAAAAAAATAATTTGAAACTGTTGCGCGCTTTAAAAGGTACACCTTTTAAAGCGCGCCAGGCCCGCTATCGTTGCTGTATGGCCCTGGCTGATAAAAAAGGAATTGTGGATGTGGTCAGTGGTAGCTGCCGGGGATTTATTGCGCTTCGATCATCCGGAACAAATGGTTTTGGATATGATCCTTTATTCTTTGTTCCGCGGTACAAAAAAACTTTTGGAAAGATCTCGCCTGAGATCAAATCAAAGATAAGCCATCGGGCTTGTGCTTTCAGAAAATTACGTAGGGTTATTGAAAAATACCTTGCAAGCCCTCGATAAGAAGGTCTTTGGTCCTGCGGATAACCTCTCCGGAAGAAACGCTGACATTATATTTAGGTTCTTTTAAACTTCCGGTAAGCTTAATTTTAAGATAATCACCGGTTTGAGTTAAAAAAGCGGTGATCGTTTTTCTAAGCGATGATGATTGTTCGATCACTTCATCGGAGAATTCCGAAAGGACGTCAAAGTTCAAATTTCCCGCGAAATCGATCCATCCTTGAGCGGTCAATGTGACGGGGTCACTGGCTAGCATCAAATTATCAGTTAGAACTTTCCCATCTTCAACCACGAAATCTCCCGCGACCTCTTTAAAAGTAATATTATCAAATTCCGGAATAAATAAGAATTTTCCCAAACCTTGAAGTAAGTTAACCTGCCAAATATGGCCGTTGGTTAAAGCGATAGAGCCTTGTCCATGAATCGAATTAAGGCTATCTAAAGTGCCTCTCACGGAAGCTAAAAAGGAAAAATATCCGGAAATATCCTTATCTTTCCAAATCGTGTCTGCTTTTAATTTTGACAGGTCTGTGTTATCCAAGCGGACACTGACCTTATAAGGAATTTGTTCTGCGGTAAGGTCGGCAGAAGATTGAAGCTTTAATTTTCCGCCGTAAACAACAGCGGAAATATCAAACTGGTTGATGTTGCGGTCCACTTCCACGAAAGTTATGGCAATATCGCTTAGACGATAATCCGTAAAGGTTACCTCGGGACTGGCGATATCAATGAGGACTTGCCAATCGCGCCAATTCTTTAAGTTGCCCTTAAAGGCTCCTTTGATCGAACAAAGGCCGGACAATTTTAAGGGATCGATCGTTTCTTTAATGGCAGGGATTGCGGCCCCAAGATTTTCTAAATTGAAATCAAGATTTCCTTTCAAGTCAACCCGCGGATTATCATCGGGAGTTAAAAAGACGTCACCTTTTAGATCAAACTTGGTGTCAAAATAATGCCCGTTAAGCCAAGAAATAGAAAAGGCATTGCGCAAAACCTGGATCTTCGTTGCGATCTGGATATTTTCCGATGCGATCGCGGTTTCAATGAGTGGCTTAGAAAAGTCGGTTAAATTCCCGCTTAAAATAAAACTGCGGTCTTGAAAATTTCCTTTGAGATTTTCCCAGGTGATAAGATTTGGCGCGCCGCTTAGTTTTCCCGTTATCGCGGTGATCGGCGCGGGGAGCTTGGCAGAGTTAATGGAAATGTTATTAAGAGAAGTATCAAAATGATATTGTCCGGAAAAGATGTTCATTGCCGGACCCTGGAGCGAAAACTTGATAGCAGCGCTGCCTTTTGCATCAAGAATATTTTCTTTAAAGATGTCGGGAAAGATCAATTTTAATTTCTCTAAATTAAGGTCTAGGGAGCCGGAACAATCTATTTGGGGGTTTGCAAGGTCAAATAATTTTCCCGATGAAATGATCTTTGTTTCTTGAACGATTCCCGTAAGGTTTTCCCAGGATGCGGTGTTTGTTTGGTAATCGATTTTTCCTGAGATCCCGGTGACCGGCGCGGGCAGTTTGGCGGCTGATACGGAGGCATTATCTAAAATGGCCGTTGCCTTTAAATTATTTACGAATTGGCTTAACTCTCCGTCGAAGTTGAATGTCAGTAAACTATTTCCGGCTACATCCATTTGTTCCCGTTCAAAAATATCCGGGAAAATAGCTCCTAGTTTCTTAAGCTCAAGCGGGCAAGAACCGGTTAGTTTTAAGTTGGGTTTTGAAAAATCAGTTAGGGTGAATGGCATGGAAATTTTTGTGTCAAAAATAGTGGCGCTTAATGCCTCGGATGTGATCTTATTTGTTTCAAAATTAATGCGGCCGCCAATGTCTTTGATCTCTTTGACGAAGGGAACATTAAGAAGCTGCGCCGCATTAGGGTCAAGAAAACCTTGGTAGGCCAACTGATTCATATTGGCAGGATCAAACTTTACGGTAAACTTAGCGATGGGGCTGCCGCGGAATTCTGCATCACCTTTTATTTTAAAGGCCATGTCTTTGCTTGCCAGATCGCTGGTGATATCCCACATGCCGTTTTTCCAGTTGGCTGTGATCGCGGCTGCTGTGATCAGCCCATCGTTGATGGTAAATAAGCCGGACAGATTATAAAATGGATCATATTTTGCTAAGGGGATATTCCCTAAATTAGATTGTAAGACAAGGCTTTTTACGCTGATATCATAGGTTCCTTTTATTGAAACGGATGATATGGGGTTATTGGGGATAACGGCATCAAAGGTGAACTTTGCGTTTTTGGGAAATGATAAATTTCCCCGAACTCGGATATTTTCCAAGGTTTCATAGAATTTCTTAGGTGTGGACTCATCTATAAAGTTGATCTTTCCGCGGTCAACGGAAATATTCCCGATAAATATGTCGGGTGTAGCCGAACCTGACGGGGCCGGCATCATGCCGTCAAAGTTCCATGCGTTGCCTGGTTTGCGTATAATATTTAAGACGGGTTGCGTGATCGACGCGAAAGGGATAACGATCTTTTTTTCTTTGATGATGGGAATGTAGAGAATATTAAATGAGGCCTGCTCGACCGTTAAAAACGGAACTGCCGAGTTGTCTTTATCAAAAATGGTAAATTCTCGGATAATGAATCCGCGGACAAGAGAAAATTGCACAGCCCCTATATCCACGCGACGGTTGATCGCCGCTTCGATCTTTTTAACGATAACCGATTTGAATTTAACCGGGAAAAGGACCGTATTTAAGTAAAAAAGAAAGACCATCACTGCGGTAAAAATGACGGCAAAGATAACGACGATCTTGATTTTCATAATTGCTTCATTATATAGGAAGGTTCTGTAATCTTCAACAGTTGCAACTAAAAAGGGTGCGTGATATACTACAGCCCGAAATCATCAACTAAATATTTTTTGATAAAAACCCCGCCTGTTCTGCAAAATTTACTTTGCAAAATTTTACAGAACAAAACAGCGGGGCGAATTATCAAACAAACAGCGATATAATTCGCGGGGAGTAGCGCAGCTGGCTAGCGCGCTTGCTTTGGGAGCAAGAGGTCGAGAGTTCAAATCTCTCCTCCCCGATTTTATTATGGGAGCAAGAGTTTCCGCCCCGATGATATGTCGGGGCGAGACCTCGCCATGAACCAAAGGTTCACGGCGGGCAAATCTCTCCTCCCCGATTTTTTACTCTTCAGGCCGTAAACCATCCTAAAGAATATTCTCTATGAAACAACCGACACGTGACCATACGCAACTTATCTGTGACATCGGAGAGCTCAGCGGGCTTTTCATTGATGTGGAAAGTTTAGAGACTTTTTTGCAGAAAATTGTCGTGATGATCTCCGAGCATATGGGATCCCAGGTCTGTTCCGTCTATCTTTTTTATGAAGAAAAAAATGAGTTGGTGTTAAAAGCGACCAAAGGCCTTCATCCGGATTCAGTCGGAAAAGTTAAGATGAAATTAAACGAAGGCTTAACGGGTTTAGCATTAAAAGAATTACGTCCAATTTGCGAAAAAAATGCCAGCCGCAGCCCGCATTTTAAATATTTTCCGGAGATCGGGGAAGATCGCTATGAATCATTTTTAGCGGTTCCAATCTTACGCGGAAATAACCGTATCGGTGTTATCGTCGTTCAAAATACCAAGAAAAATTATTTTACCGATGAAGACATTAGGACCATGCGCGCTATCACCTCGCAACTAGCCAATACCATTGAAACAGCCAAACTTTTGATGATCTTACGCGGGGAAGGCGGATCCCGCCGGCCCCAAGAATTTAAAACAAAAAGGAAAGTTAAGTTGATCAGAGGTAAGGTAGGTTCGGAAGGATTTGCGTTCGCGCCGGCAGTTGTTTTTAATAGCGAACCGATGCAACTGATGCTGCAGGAAAAATATCTTACCCAAGCATTTACGCTGGAGGATTTTTATCGCGCTTTACACTCGACGGAAAAACAATTGGAAACCCTCCAAAATCAGGTGGAAGAACGTCTTTTAGATGTTGCCTCTCTTATTTTTACCGCTCAGATCCTTATGCTGAAAGATAAAGGATTCATTGATCCGATCGCCCAGCTTATTAAAAATGGTATGAATCCTCCCGAAGCTGTTTTATCCGTTGTTAAAAATTATATGGAACGGTTTCAGCAAATGTCCAACGCCTATTTGCGCGAGAAAAGCCATGATGTAGAAGACATTGGGCGAAGGATTTTAGAGAATATGATCGGGCTCAACAAATCCGCCGAACAATATTCGGGGAAGATCATTGTTGCCAAAGAGATATTCCCGACAGATCTACTGAAGTTTTCTTCTCAAAATGTCCGCGGCGTGATCCTTTTAAGCGGAGGAGTGACCTCGCATTTGTCTATTCTTTCCCGGTCGCTGCAGATCCCCTTGATCATCGCCGATGAGCAACAGTTGCTTTTTATCTCTGATCAGTCAAAGATCTTGATGGATGCGCAGCTGGGTAACATCTATTTAGACCCTTCCGATGATGTGGTGGAACGCTTTAAACATCATGATGAAGCTAAAGCGCAAGCCGCGCAATTTAAGGAATTTATTTCTTCTCAAGCTCAAACCAAAGACGGGGTTAAAATAAAGATCTTTTCTAATATTAATCTTTTGAGTGATTTGAAATTCGCGCATGAATTTAAGACCGAAGGAGTAGGGCTTTATCGGACCGAGTTCCCGTTCATTGTCCGAAGTGATTTCCCGTCGGAAGAAGAGCAATTTGTTATTTATCAGCGCCTTGTCAATGAAATGCGCGGTAAAGAAATTACCTTTCGTACGCTGGATATCGGCGGAGATAAAATCTTATCCTATTATAATGACGAAAAAGAAGCGAATCCTTTTTTGGGGATGCGCTCGATCCGGTTTTCCTTAAAGCATAAGGATATTTTTATTCAACAGATACGAGCTATTTTACGTGCCGGGGCGGGGACAACAGTTAGAATTATGTTTCCCATGATCTCGTCTTTGGATGAATTCTTAGAAGCACGAAAAATTGTTTTTCAATGTTGCGGCAGCCTTAGAAAAGAAAAAGTCCCCTTTTGCGAGCGTCCCGAGATCGGGCTGATGATCGAGATCCCGTCTATCCTAGAGATCATTGATGAGTTGGCCGAGGAAGCAGATTTCTTTTCGATCGGAACGAACGATTTTATTCAGTATATGCTCGCCGTTGACCGCACCAATGAAAAAGTAGCTGAACTTTATTTACCACATCATCCGGCGATCTTGCGGTCGTTAAAGCGAGTGGTTGACGCGGCTCTTAAACACAAGAAAGATATTTCTATCTGCGGAGATATGGCGCACCATGTGCAATATCTTCCCTATTTGCTAGGAATCGGGGTCAGGAAGTTAAGCGCAGATTTTAAATATATTCCAAAAATGAGAGCGGCCATCGCGCAAATTGATCTTGCCGATGCCGTCAAGAAGACTCAAGATCTTCTAACAAAAAGCAAGATCATCGATACAGCCCGCCAGTTCAAATAATTCCAAACTGCCTTATATTATTTAAGTAACCGAAAAGATCCAATGGCTTCTTTGACTATTTTCTTGGCATCGTTGCTCCAATTGTCAAACCATTGGTAAGAGATGATGTATCCTTGATTGCGGAAACCGACAACATAAGAGGTGGCTTCGCGGTTGACGTTTGAGCGGCTTGCTTGCACAAAAACTCGGATAGCATCTTGTCCGGCGAGCGTGGTGTTAAAAGTTTTGAATGAAAAGTCGATATATTTCTCCTGCGCAAAAGAATTTCTTAAGTTACGTATCTTAGAACTCGCGATCTTGGTGAGGTCGATCATGCCTGTATTGTCATCTTCGTGGAACCTGACGATCTCGACGGAGATATAGCATTTTCGGTTTCCCGGATGACGGAAAAAGAAAGTGGTTGTGGGGTGATCAACAAGGGAGGTGTCAATTTGGCTGGTAATTTTCCAATTTTGAGGGAAGCGAAGTTCAAAATAAGACTCTGCCAGAGGTTCGCCTAAATCTTTTATGGAGCGAACCGTATTTCCTGAGTCGCATCCGCAGGACATCAGAAGAATCATCAAGCAAAGAGCTTTTTTGAACATAGCATTTTCCTTTTTTGAAAGAAAACCCCTAAGGCATTTTCTTCTTGTCAGGACCTTACTATTAAACTACAATAACCGTTGAATTAAATCAACATATTAATAAGAGAAGAGAGGGGTCGATGAAAAAAATATTACTCATGGTTTGTTTTGGCGTTCTTTTGGTCGGTTGCGGGTCAAAAGAATCCGCTTCGACACAAGAAGGGCAGGCTTTAAATTCTGCAACGACAATGGAAGAGAAACAAGATTTCTTTAAACTCGGAGAAGTTTATTTAGCCAAAGGTGATGCCGTTAAAGCTATCCAGGCCTTTGAAGTTGCCGCGGCCCAAGATCCCACAAATCCGCAAGCCTTTTTTGCTCTTGGACAAGTTTTCATGAGAATTCAAAGTTATGACAATGCCGTTAAAAGTTTTCGCAAAGTGACTAGCCTTGACCCGCAAAACGGCCAAGCGTATCTCTTAATCGCCGGCTGCTATGATCTGCAAAATAAAGAGGATCAGGCTATAGAAAACATCAAAAAAAGTATGGAGATCTTTAAAGCGCAAAATCAAACAGAAAGTCTTCAGAAAGCTACGGCCGCATTACAAAAAATTGAAAGTGCAACAGCGAAATAAACATTCTCTCTTCGCGAAAAGTATCTATATTTCTGTTTTCTTGATTTAAGAGTTATTTAGGCGGCAAATCATTCTTTACAGCATCTTTTAAATTTGATAGGATAAGCCCTCGATAAGTCAATCGAGGGCTTATCCTTTTAGCCGGTGTTTTACTCGAGAAATGATGGTGCGCTAGCCTTAAGGTGATTTTTAATAATATCGAATTGTCCCCGTAGCTCAGGTGGATAGAGCATTTGCCTTCTAAGCAAAGGGTCGGCCGTTCGAATCGGCCCGGGGACGCGTATTTTCAGGGATACAAATTGATCAATGACTATCTTTAAGAAAATTGTTATTACAGTTTTATTTTTGTTAAGCGTCGTTTTTATCAGCGCGTTTATTTTTATTAGCATCAACGGAAAACGATTGGTTGAAACCCATCTTAAAGAGATCTTCCATCGTCCTGTGGTCATTGGGTCTGTCTATGTCTCTTTTCCACTAACCATCCATATCAAAGACTTAAGCGTGGATGATTATTTTCGAGTTTCAAGTATTGCGGCGGCTATCGACCCATTTCACTTTGCCGATAAAGATGTGCGTCTGAGGAAATTAATTCTTACCGAGCCATTTATTGTGATCAAAAAAGGCGAGTCTGGTATTGTTTTGGGAAGTCCTTCCGATCAAAAAGATAACGCGGCAACGAAAATAGAGCCGCAGGAAAATATCGTTCGAGAAGATTTTTCCGGACTTGCGATCGACCAATTGCTTATCAGAGAAGGAAAATTTAACTTTGTTGATACGCCTTCGGATCCTGAAGGATTTTCCATTGCTCTTAAAGATATTAATCTCAAGGCTTCGAGAGTAAGTTTTGGCCCGCGGGCAACAACAACCAAATTTCATTTTAAAGCTTATGTGCAAAATCCGCATGCGTCATCAAGCGCCGGCACTATTAAAGGCGGCGGATGGGTGAATTGGCACAAGAAAGATATGGATGCAACACTTGAAGTTTCCAACCTTGACGGAAAGACCTTTTCTCATTACTATAAAGACTCTTTCAGCAAGGATGTGAAAAGTATTTTTATTGATGCCACAACGCGTTTGATCTCAAAAAACAATGAGATGAACGTCAAATGCCAATTAAAAATACGGGATTTAGTTTTTGAACCAGCGGGTGAGAAAGATTCAAAATCTTTTTCTTTTGAAGATATGCTATTGTCCGGGATGCAGTCTCAGAATAATGAAATGACACTTAATTTGAATTTTAAGACCAAGATGGATAGTTTTAAGATCGATTCAATTCCTTTTTCCGGAAGTGTTCGGCAGCAGGATGTTAAAGAAAAAGGGACTGCTGATTAGATTTCACGGTTTTTAGAGAAAATTGATTTAATGGTGGGTGTAGCTCAGTTCGGTTAGAGCACAAGATTGTGGATCTTGGGGTCGAGGGTTCAAATCCCTTCACCCACCCTTGAATTTCGCTCTTGCGAGCGAAATGAAACCCCGTGATTACGCAGAAATTTTTGAGCAAAGCGAAAAAATTTCAAGTGCTTAGTCAAGGGGCAGTTTTAAACGCAGGGCATTGTCTTTAGGTTTTGGAAAACGGGGGAGCACAAGATTGTGGATCTTTCCTGTCCTGGCGGAAGGCCAGGGGGTCGCCCCCACTTTTGGCGGGATCACCTACCCGTTAATTTAACTCGCTTTAGCAAGTGATAGGGATTTTAGGCTATGATTGCCTAAAGTGGTCATAGCTTTTTTATGTGTGATGAGTATCACAGACACCATAACTTTAAACTTGTAATATACTTACGTACCTATTTGCGGCATTGGTGCCGTAATATTTAAAGGCAAAGAAGCCTTTTCTGAAAACGTTTTGTTTTCGGGAAGGTTTCTTTTCATTTTTGGGCGATGATGTCCAATAAAAGGATAGGCATTTTTAAAGGTGAGATGCTAAGTCGAGAAACATGAAATGTAAAATAAGCAAAGGACTTAAGATGGAGAAAATAAAATCTATCATACGAATGTTGACGGTTGCATTGTTTTTATGCGGTATTTTTTCTGGCCCATGCTGGGCGCAAACAGTTGCCGAAGAAGTCGTGGACACAGGGACAACGGCTTGGATGCTCATCGCAACAGCATTAGTGTTGTTGATGGTTCCAGGCCTGGCTATGTTTTATGGCGGATTGGTGAGAACCAAAAACGTTTTAGGAACGATGATGCATTGTTTTGTCTCGATTGCGATTATCGGGATTCTTTGGGTTGTTTGTGGCTATGCATTGTGCTTTGGGAAAAATATTCTTGGTGGATTTTTGGGATGGAATCCTCAATATTTCTTTCTGCAGGGGATAGATAACAGCATCGTTAACGGTGTTCCGGAATATGTGATTGCTATGTTTCAGGGAAAATTCGCTATCATTGCACCGGCGCTGATTGCCGGGGCATTAGCGGAACGGGTCTATTTTAAAGGGTACTGTTTGTTTATTTCGCTATGGTTTCTCATTGTCTATTGTCCGTTGTGTCATTGGGTGTGGGCATCAGATGGCTGGTTGGCCAAAGCGGGAGTTATTGACTTGGCCGGTGGGTTGGTGATCCACGTGTCCGCAGGTGTAAGCGCGTTGGTGGCGGCACTTTTTTTAGGTCCGCGGCGCGGATACCCCAAAACAACGATGCGCCCCAACAACCTTGTCATGACGCTGACAGGCGCAGGATTTTTATGGGTTGGGTGGTTTGGATTTAATGCAGGATCAACTGTTCATAGCGGACTGGATACCGCTCGGGCGTTGACCATGACTCAGATTTCGGCGGCCAGCGGCGCCCTGACATGGCTTATCATTGAAGCAATTCTTTTTAAAAAAGCGACATCGTTAGGATTTGTTTCCGGAATTCTTGCGGGGTTGGTTGCAATTACGCCGGCAGCCGGAGTGGTGTTACCTAGTGGCGCGCTTGCCTTAGGCGCTTTATCAGCCTGCATCTGTTTTCTTGCCTTGCTTCTTAAAACAAAGCTTGCCTATGATGACAGCTTGGACTGTTTTGGTATTCATGCGGTTGGTAGCGGATCAGCGGTTTTGCTTTTGTCATTTTTTATTCGTCCCAGCTGGTTTATATCCGTCGGAAAAGGTTGGACTGCCTGGGATCAATTGGTGGTACAGCTTCAAGGATTGGGGGCCGTGATTGCGCTTTCGGTCGCCGGTACTTTATTCATTTGTTATGTTGTTGAAAAAACAATAGGATTTCGTTTGGATAAAGCAAATGAAATGGCGGGTCTCGATCATGCCCTGCACGGTGAACATGGATACGGTATGCTTAGCTTAGACTAAAATTATTAACGCCTGAGGAGGATCAACGGATGAAGCTTGTGACTGCTATTATTCAACCCGATAAACTTGATGAAGTTCGGGAAGCCTTGGTGAAAAAAGAAATCTATCGCATCACTGTTTCGCGCTGTGCTGGACGGGGGAGGGCAGAAGAAACGGATATTTTTCGCGGACATGAAGTTGTTCCGGAGCTTATCTCAAAAGTGCGCCTGGATATTGCCTGCAATGACGAGTTTGTCGAAATCGCAGTGGACGCTATTCTTAGCAGTGCTGTACACGGCAAGGGTAAAATCGGAGATGGAAAAATTTTTATTACACCATTGGAGGAGTGCATTCGAATCCGTACTAAAGAAAGAGGCGGAACCGCAATTTGATTTGATGTTGTGCGATGCCAACTTGTCAAAACTTCTTGCCAGAAGCAAGCAATCCCCGGTGGTAAATATCACCGGGGATTTTTTATGTTCGAATGCATATCCATTGCCCTTATTATACCTCGGTATAATTGATTCTTTCGCTGTCTTATATAGAATATTTCCAGGCTTAGTGTTATTTATAATCGCTTGGTCTTAATTTTTCCAATGGAAAATTTTGTTTATTGGTCGGGGAGGAGGAAAAGTTGCTTACAGACAAAAAGAAAATCTATATAGTGGATGATGATGAGTCTGTGTGCCTCGCGCTTAAAATTCTTTTGATGACGTATGAGTTTGAAGTGGTCACATTTAACTCAGCAAAAGGTTTTTTTGATGCCGTGCCTATAGATGCAACGGGTTGTCTCGTTCTTGACATTCATATGCCGGGATCGGACGGGTGGGCCATGCAGAAAGAACTGCTTGATTCGGGGTCGAAAATTTCCGTTATCTTTATTTCTGCCGAAAAGAAGGAGAGTGCCGTGGATAGGGCGATGAAAGTAGGGGCCGTGGGATTTTTGCAAAAGCCCTTTGATGGACAGACGCTGGTGGATCTTATCAATGTGGCCACAGAAAATACGGATAGCATGATCAAACAGTAAGGAATATAATAGTGACGTTTCTTGCAAAAGGTTAACAAATGACTATGAAACCAGAAAAGAAAATAATCGCTAAAGGGATGCGCCGGGCCATTAAAAAAGAGCCTGTTCGTCAAAGTGCCGGCAGGAAGGTTGCGAAAAAAGCGCTCCTCGAGCAAACAGATCAAAAAAATCTGAAACGAAGGCTGCGCCAGCAAACAAGCGAGCTGAAAATACGAAGCGGGCAGTTAAAACGGGGAGCTGACCGGGAAAAGATCGCCGATCTGAAGATCGAGGAACAACGCGAGGAACTTTTACATGTGACGCGCGTGGGAAAGCTTGCTGAGTTCGTTTCGTCTTTGGCGCATGAAATCAGCCAACCTCTAACGGCCATTCTTTCTTATGCTCAAGCGGCTCAGCGTATGTTCGCGGGCAGGGAACCCCAGTTACAGGAAATTTTGCAGCACATTATTGATGATGATCATCGGGCCGCTGAGGTTATTCGGCGGTTGCGGACATTATTGAAAAAGAGTAAGCCCTCCTTGGAGCTTCTTAATATCAGCGATCTTATCAATGATACGGTCACACTTATCATAACTCATATCACCGTCAGAAATAAAATCATCAACTTCGAATTGGACAGCAGGCTTCCCTCCATCCAGGGGGATCGTATACAACTGCAACAGGTGCTCTTGAATCTTATCAGTAACAGCCTAGAGGCTATGGATGCGGGCAGTGATTCCCAAGAAATGCTGATCAAATCATCGCGCAAAGATGCCGACACCATTGTGGTGGAAGTCAGGGATTCGGGATGCGGCATTCCGGCTGAGAATATGAAAAAGCTCTTTACTCACTTTTTTACCAATAAACCGGACGGTTTGGGTATGGGCCTGTCTATAAGCCGCTCCATTATTGAAGCCCACGGCGGCCGGTTGGAGGCCAAGAATAACCGTGATCGCGGGGCAACCTTTTATTTCACCCTTCCCGTTAATGGAAAGAAAGACTCATGACAAGTAATGGCGCTGTCATCTATATTGTTGACGATGATGTTTCGGTGTGCCGCGCCCTGTCTCTATTGTTAAAATCATACGGATTTAAGGCCGAGACGTTTACGCGGGCTAAAGATTTCTTAACTTTTAAACATCCCAAGGTGCCGTCTTGCCTGTTGCTTGATATCCGTCTGCCGGATATCAATGGGCTTGTTCTACAGGAGAAAATGGTGCAACAGGGGATCAATATCCCGATTATTTTTATTACCGGGTATGGCGATGTTCCCAAGAGCGTGAAAGCTATAAAAGCCGGAGCCGTAGACTTCTTTATCAAACCCTTTGCCACACCGAAACTTCTTGATGCCATCAAGCTTGCTATTGTAAAAAGCAAAGCCACAAATAAAAAACAAGCCGAAACAGCAAAAATTTGGCGAAATATCAAAACACTCTCCCCTCGAGAGCTTGAAGTTTTCCGCCTGGTTGTTAACGGAATGCTCAATAAGCAAATTGCCTTTAAGCGGGGAACGGCCCTGCAGACAATAAAAGTCCACCGCGGCCGAGTCATGCAGAAGATGCAAGCCAAAACCGTGACCGAACTCATTCATCTCGCCCAAAAAGCCGGCATTACCTCCATCCAGTATTAGCCGCTTCTTAATTCTTCGAAAAGGTCAACTTCTCATCAGTAAAACCAAGAGTATACCTCGGTACAATTGATTTAATCCTGCTTTCTTTTAGAATTATCATCATGAAGTTAAAGGAAAGGAGGGCCCTATGTTACATTACGCGGTTACATTTTTTATCATTGCTATTGTTGCAGCGCTATTGGGGTTTGGTGGCATTGCGGGTTCGGCCATTGAAATCGCCAAGATCCTATTTTTTGTCTTTTTGATCCTGTCGATCATTATTTTCATTTTTGGGAGAGCTCGGATCGGGTCTGTGTAAGTTATTTGCGGAAATGAGCGCACGTATCGCTGTGAGAAATAAGAACGAAAAAATAATATCACAAAAAAGGTGGAGGATTTATGTTCAGAAAATTATCAAATACATTGAGTATCTTGATCTGCGGTATTTTGGTTTTTCAATTAATGGGTTGCGGAACAATTCTATATCCTGAGCGCAGAGGGCAAAGAGCAGGACATATTGACGCGGGAGTTGTTCTTCTCGATGGGATAGGATTGCTTTTTGGCATTATTCCAGGCGTGATCGCCTTTGCTGTCGATTTTAGCAATGGAACGATTTATCTCCCTGGGACATCCAGAGGTTCCTTAGACCTAAAGAACCTCAAACAAGTTAAGTTTAATTCCAAGCACAGTAGCTGGGCAAGCATTGAAAGAATTGTTCAAAGGGAAACAGGATGCGACTTAAAACTGCATCGAGATCGCATGGAGATCACAAAGTTAAAATCCATTGATGATATGATGGCGCATTTCGCGCAGGCCTCTCCGGGGATGCAAAGTAACCGCATTGCGGCTGTCCGCTAAAAGGAGAGATCAAATGACTACAGAAACTTTACTATTGTTGATTATTGTTGTTTTTCTAGCGGCAACTTTTCCCACTTGGCCTTACAACAAGTCGTGGGGATATGGGCCTACAGGTGTTTTAGCTATCCTCTTGGCTGTTTTTCTTATTTGGGCTATTGCCGGAGGACGGCCACTTTTTAGAAGCTCGCTTGAAGATGTCGGGCATGATATTAAATCGGCGGGTCGCGATGTGGCGGATTCCGTTAGAGGCGCTGTCCAATAGTAGATCGCTAACGGAGGGATAGTTTTAAAAGGAGCAGACTAACTGTTGTGGGCTCCGTAAAGAAAGGGAAAAGAAATGAAAAAGAAAATAATGGTTATTGGGTGCTGCCTATTGTTTTCTGTGTCGGTTTTAGGATTTGCGCGAAACGAGAAATCACCTCGCCCAAATATGTCGGCGTATGAGCATGCTAATGAAAAGGCAAAATTTAAACGCACCCGAGATGAGTTCAACAGTAAGAAGAATAAGGAGATCAGGGCCGAAAAAATAGCTGAGAAAGAAGTGATTAAAGAAGAAAAAAAGAAAGAGGCGTCTCAAGATAATGGTAAGGGGCAATTTAAAGTAAAATTTTGAGGAAAGGCAACGTCTTTTTCGTGAGAGCGGGATGCTGTGATTTAAAACAATTAATCTTTAGGAAGGAACGTGTTTGATGAATATAAATTATCTGAAAGTATTTAGTGTTATTGCGGCCGTTGCATTATTCAGCGGCATATCTGTGCGCGCTGAAGAGGCTGTGGGTGTGCATCAGGTATCAGGAGAAATCGGATGGGTAGATATTCAACAAGGTAAATTAGAAATTAATCGAGAGACACCCCAGGGCACTAAAACGATCGCGTATAGAATTACTCAAAATGAAACGCGAGTTACTGATTCTGCGGATGTAAAGTTTCTCAACGTCGGTGACTTACGGGCAGGTCAATATGTCACTATTGATGTGGCGGACGGACAAGAGGATAAAGTTATACAGAAAGTCATTGTCAATCCTTTGCCGGCATCCGAGTATCAGCAAGCCTTTGGTGAGTTAAAGGCTATTGATGTTACGGCTGGAACGCTTGAGGTGGAAGAAAGAGTAAGGATCGGCCAAGAAGAAAAAAGCAGGATCTCTTATTTTGTTTTTGACCCCAAGACTATCATTGTGATGCGCAGTCCAAGTAAACAACCCGTGGAATTAATGATCAAGCCCGGCGATGTTGTTAAAGTTGAATATGTGGCAAAAGATGGGAAACAGCTGGCGCGTTATATTACGCTGTATTCACCGACTGTCACGACAACCACCACAACGACCACCACTACTACGACACAATAATTAAAAACGGCAACCAAGTTGTAAAACATAAAAGGAGGTTTGTAAGAAATGGCGAAGAAAAGTCGAGGGGGAAGAATGACGGCAGCAAAAAAGCGGGCTTCTAAGAGGCCCGGCGGACGCGGAAAAGTAAAGAATCGTAAAGCCGGCCGGAAGATCATGTCCACATAGAACTTAAGATAAACCATCCTCTGCTTGAAGATGGAGGGGGCGGAGGATGGTAAGTTCTGAGCAAGAAAGCTATTCTTATTGTTTTAAGGATCAATTTTTTAGAGGGGTCCCTCGTTTTTAACAGCGCAGGAAATCACGAAGAGATAGACCATCCAGAAGGAAAATTTTATTGAAAACTAATCTGAATGTTAAGAAAGAAATTGTCCGGTTTCTTATCGCAGGGGTTTTTGTTGGGGCGGTAGATTTTGGTATTTACTATTTCTTAATTCATTTTCTATCTTTCAGTCTGTCCAAAGCAGTTTCTTTTACGTGTGCGGGTATTGCCGCGTATTTGCTTAATAAATATTGGATATTTCAGTGTAACCAGCCGTCATATGTTGAAATTCGTCGGTATATATTGATTAATTTCCTAGCCTTAGAAATTAATGTTTTAATAAACCGATATGTTCTAAGCGTGTGGCCAAGTTCTGTTTTCTTGGCTTTGGTTATCGCTGCGGTGTTTACAGGATTGCTTACTTTCATTTGCTTTAAGTGGTGGGTTTTCAGGTCTCTTTTAAAAAAGGGGGCTTATTTTGTGTGGTGGAAATGGGTTCCGTGGAGATTTCTAGTCACTGATGCCGCGCGCAAGCAAGGGTTTTTAGATCCCATCAAAGTTCTTTCCCAATTGCAAAACTTTTCGCAGCCTTCCGAGGTAGCAGCTCCCACGGAGTTGTTACGCTCAGGCGTTGTTTTGCACGCGCGTGGTTTACTTAATAGTTTAGCGATCCAGCATAATCTTGATTGGATCTGGCCCTATTGGGTACGATGCCAGTATGATCCTCACAACGTGGCGTTCATTCCAAGATCTTTTTCGCTAACCCAAATTAATCTTACCCACCGAAATTGGACCGCCTTAGGTGTTCCCGATAGCATCGATTTCCCTTTGGTGGATCCGCGCGGCCTTGTGACTCCCTATTATGATGGATGGTCACTTGATGTCTGGATAATCCCCCAAAAAGGGGATCCATTGATCCCGTCGCAATGTGACAGCGTATCGCAAAAGATGGGCCTAGATAACGATTTTTATGTGACGACAGCATCAAGTTCAGATCAATTAAGCCTTCAATTAAGAACGCAAGTTATTGGATCAGCTCAAGCGCCTCTTTGCCAGATCAAAGTCACAGCAAAGGTTTTTATCAATGCGCGATTAATTGTCTCCTTGCGGCCGTATAACCCGGAAGGCGTGAGTTTTATACATAGTATTGTTCTTCTGGAAGGCTCGTTAGGCTGGCAAGTTAACCGCGAACATTCCGTCTATTTTGATAAGCCCGCCGATCAGTATATGTTTTCTGATTATCATCGCGGCGATGTATATAGCCGCTTGACCTTTCCTATACCACCGACGAAGAAAAAACAGGAAGATCCGTTGTTTTCGTCGGAAGAAAATGAAAAAGAAGTGGCATGCAAAGTCGGCATGGCTAGCTCTGCTGCTATTTTCATATTAGAATCCGGACAAAAAGAAGAAATTACTATTTCAGTACCTTTAACGAAAAATAAAAATGAAGAAAAATCTTATGGAGACTATCAAGACATTGCTAAAGCACAGTGGGCAAAAAGCCTTCAAGGCGTGTGTTCATTAAAAATTCCTGATGAGCATTTTCAATTTCTTTATGAAGCTGCGATTCATGCGATGGTCCTGCATTCCCCCAGGGAAGTTTATCCGGGTCCTTATATTTATCGACGGTTTTGGTTTCGTGATGCTGCGTTCATATTGCATGCCTTGTTATGTGTTGGGCTAAATGAGCGTGTCCGCAGGGCTCTAGATTGTTTTCGTTCCCGCCAGACAAAACAAGGTTATTTTCTTTCCCAAGAAGGGGAATGGGATTCTAATGGAGAGGCCTTGTGGATCATGCGTCAGTATTGCGAGATGACAGGAAATGTCCCTCCTAACGAATGGAAAGAATCCATCCATAAAGCGAGCCAGTGGATCTGCAAAAAGCGTTTGCCGAGTAACTTGCAATCCCCTCATGCGGGCTTACTGCCATCGGGATTTAGCGCCGAGCATTTGGGGCCAAATGATTTTTATTATTGGGATGACTTTTGGGCTGTTGCAGGATTAAAAGCGTCAGCCTTTTTATGCGCGGCTTATAAAGATCAGGAGAAGGCTGTTTATTTTGAAAAGGAATCGCAGGCATTACTTGCCAGCATTGAACAAAGTTTAAAAAAAGTGGAAGAGCGTTTTAAAAAGCCTACCATACCAGCTTCTCCCTATCGGCGCTTGGATACAGGGGCTATCGGCTCTTTGGTGGCGAGTTATCCGCTTCGTGTTTTTGAACCCAATGACCCAAAGATCTTAGACACAGCTGATTTCTTAATGAAAAATTGTTTAGTTCATGGCGGATTCTTTCATGATATGACTCATTCTGGGATCAATCCGTACCTTACGCTGCATTTAGCTCAAGTGCTTTTGCGTGCGGGAGATCCAAGGTATTTTGATTTGATGACTGCGGTGGCCAAGCTGGCTTCACCAACGGGGCAATGGCCTGAGTCGGTCCATCCGCGTACCGGTGGCGGATGTATGGGGGACGGACAGCATGTGTGGGCCGCGGCGGAATGGGTTTTGATGATCAGAAATTGTTTTGTGCGCGAAGAAGGTGAGCGATTGATCTTATGTTCCGGGATCCCGTGTATCTGGTTAGAAAAAAAACAAACGATCTCTTTTGGTCCCGCGCCAACAAGTTTTGGAAATATTCAAATTTCCATAAAACCTCAAGGGCAAAATATCCTTGTCGAATGGCAAGGACAGTGGTTTGAGAGCGAGCCACCCATAGATATTCAATTGCAAGGTTTTAATGACGTTAGAATTACACCAGGAACGAATTCTTTTGAATTGAAATCCTGCTTGCCGACAGGAGCGAGGTAGATAAATGACCACATCTCTGACATCCAGAATTAAAAATTTTATCATATTGAAATCGGGGGAAAAAATTTATCCGGAAGAGATTGAGCAAGCTTATACAAAAGTTGCTCCGGTCAAAGAGATGTGCGTTTTTACAGTCTCTGGAATGGAAGGCGCAGGGAAGACGAAAGTTCTTTGGGCTATTATTCAGCCAGATCTTGATGATTTTAGGGAATTTGGTGAAGTGAATCTACGCTCTGTCATTAAGGAGAGATTTGACAATGCCTCGCAATCACTCCCTTTGCATAAAAGGCTTAAAGGTTTTACGATTACGCTTGAGGATTTACCCCATACGCTTTTCGGTAAGTTAGAAAGAAGCGCAGTCAAGAAGATATATGAATCCAGGGTGATTAAGGGCATAGAAGGCTCTCTTCCGGTATCAAAAGAACTTTTACCAGAAGATCTTCTTTTGATAGAGTCTGAGATCGGCATAAAAGTTTTAAAATGTTTGAAGGAACAAAGCGGTATCACCGGATCAATAATCCTTGAGAATTCATTAGAGCTGGACATTGGCATAGATTCATTAGGCAGGCTAGAGCTTGCTTCGTGCCTTGAGGCAGCTCTTGGAACTGATATAAATGAAGAGGCGATCTCGAGAGCCTTTAGCGTCAAGGATCTTATTTTAGGGATAGCGGAGGCGCTGAAGGAAGCCAAAGGCATTTCCTCGAAGAATCAAAAGATACCTTTAGGGCCAGACTATTGGAAAGAAAATTTACGCGTACCGCCGAAAAAAGAAAATTTGGAAATGATCGAATTGAGCACAGGTTACTTTGCCTGGTTGTTTCGATTTGTTTTGACAGCTATCGATTGTTTGATTTTTAAGTTGTTTTTCAGTATTAAAGAAGAAGGCGCAAAGAACGTACCTGAAGAAGGAGCTTATATTCTGTATGGCAACCATACGAGTTTTCTTGATGGGCCAGCCATTGCCGCTTGTTTGCCGCGTCGACCAGTGTTTCAGCTTTTTTATTTTGTTTTTGGGCCGTATTTTTTTAGGCCGTTTGAAAAGTCTAGTATTTTATGGAATCTCGTCAAGATGGGAAGATTTATTCCTTTTGATTTCTCAACGCATTTCTTAGAAGCGCTACGTAGTTGTTTTCTTGTGTTAGAACATGGAAAGGGCTTGTGTTTCTTTCCTGAAGGGTTGCGCAGCGCTACTGGCAAAATCGGGAAATTTAAAAAAGGATTCGGCGTCTTGGCCAAGGAGACAGGGGCAAAGCTTGTGCCTGTGGCGATCGAAGGAGCTCATGAGGCTTGGTCTAGTACGGCAACGTATCCTAAGCGCCATCCGATCAGGGTGAGGTTTGGTAAGCCGCTTCTGCCTAAAGACCTGGAAAAAGAAGGCTTAGCCATGGGGGCGAAAAACTCTTACGACGCGATATGTATAGCGGCTAGAAAAGCGCTTATAGAATTAAAGACCCAATCCTCAATGGATGGATTGGTCTGCGCTTGTGCGAAGGAGAAAAAATGAGAATTCTCATGATGACAAATACCTATTTCCCGATCGTCGGAGGATTAGAGCAATCGGTTTATTCTTTTAGCGAAGAATTTAAAACTTTGGGGCATGAGGTTTTGATCGTGACTCCAACCTTTAACGGGGCTCCCGTAGAGGAGCCGGGTGTTATCCGGCTTCCCGCTTTCCAAAAATTCAACCGGACGATTTTCTCTGTTAATTTTCCGTTTTCCATGCTCTTAACGCGGCTTATGAAAGAATTTTCACCGGATATTGTCCACAGCCATTGCCCGTTTTTTATGGGAGATTTTGCTCTACGCCTCAGCCGGCAGCACGCTATACCGCTGGTCTTTACGTATCATACGATGTTTGAGGAGTACACACAGGATTTGCCGGTTCAGAACGAGGGAGTCAAGCGATTTATGGTCAAGCTGTCTGCCGGATATGCCAATTTTGTGGACCGGCTGATCGTGCCCTGCGAAAGCGTGCAGGAAATCTTGCTTAAAAGAGGTGTTAAAACACCCATGGAGATCGTTCCGACCGGGGTTGATTTGAAGCGTTTCTCAAAAGGCGATAGAAAAGGGTTTCGCGAGCAGAACCACATCCCTCTTGATGCCTTAGTGATCGGACATGCGGGGCGTCTGGCGTCGGAAAAAAATTTGGACTTTCTGATCCAGTGCATGGTTGAAGCGTTAAAGAAAGATACAAGAGTCCATGCCCTGATCGTTGGCAAAGGCTCATCAGAGAAAATGATCAAAGGCACCTTTCAAAAAGCCGGTCTTCAAGAAAGAGTGCATTTGGTCGGGGTTTTGCAGTATCAGAATTTGGTTGATGCTTATTTTGCTATGGATGTTTTTGCCTTTGCCTCATTAAGCGAAACTCAAGGGATCGTCTTGATTGAAGCCATGGCATCAGGTGCTCCGGTGGTAGCGCTGGATGCGCCCGGAGCGCGGGACATGGTCAAAGACGGCAGTAACGGACGATTGCTTATGGAGATGGATCAACCCAGCTTTTCTGAGGCACTGCTGTGGGTTTTAAATCGTTCTCCCGAAGAAACACAAACCATAAAGCAGGCCGCAAGAACGACGGCAGAAAAATACACGATCAGTGCCTCCGCCAAACGCATGTTAGCCATTTATGAAGATGCGAGATCAAGAAAAACAATTTCCGTGGGCAAGAGAAATAGTTCGCAGTATCTTTTCTTTTGGCGCATGAGAGCAGAGTTGGATATTTACAAAAATTATGTTCAATCCATAATCATGTCGATCTTTGAAGGAAATTTTAAGAAAACGGAACCCAAGAAAATTAATGATACGACGGTAAAGAGCGACGACCTTTCTTCTAAGAGCGCGGCCGGCGACTTAGTCGCAACTCCGCTTAATGGAACGGCGAAAACTGCTGAACTGACGCCTTCTCCTGCGCAGGAGAGCGAGCCTGATCGTTACGTGATGACAGAGGATGGGAAACGCATCTCCTTTCTTCATATTAAAGGAGGGTTTTTCAAAGTTATTATTATCGCGCCCGGATTTTACAACAATAAGGATACGGTTTTATTTAAAGGGATGGCTGACGCATTTAGCAAAGAATACGATGTGATCGTGTTCGATTTTCGCGGGCATGGCAAGAGCAGCGATGTGTTTACGTGGACAGCGCTTGAACAAAAAGATCTTCGGGCGATCACGGCTTATGCGAAAGAAAACAAGTATGAAAAAATCGGCGTGATCGGGTTTTCACTGGGTGCTGCGATCGCATTGGTTGAGGCAAGTTTCCATCAGAACATTGATAGTGTGATCGCTGTCAGTTCCCCGTCAGATTTAGGAAAGATCGATTTTCATTTTTGGGAAAAAGATATGTGGAGAGATCTCATGCTTAATTTTGGGATCAAAGGGAAAGGGAAGGGTGTCAGGTCAGGCAGCCTGGCTTTACAAAAGATCCGGCCTCGCGACGTTGTTGATAAGATATCACCGACACCGGTTCTCTTCCTTCATGGTGAGAAAGACTGGCTCGTCAAGCTGAGTCATAGTCAGCTTTTATTTGCAAAGGCAAAGGAGCCTAAGCTTTTGACCATCATGGAAGATGGCGGCCATGCGGAAAGGATGTTTGACGCTTTTCCGGATCAATTTATGAAAATATGTTTGGATAGATTTAAGGAAACTTTGAGTTAGGAAAAATAAAGAGGATGAGAAACAATGGAATATTTTTCAGTATTCTCAAAATGGCTTTCCAATAAAGCCGCGCAACCGTTCGCGTGTTTTTTAGCATTTATTATTATTTTAGTTTGGGGCCTGCTCGGACCGGCACTCCATTTTAATAATACCTGGCAGCTCATCATCAGTACTTTGGCAGCAGTCATTTCTATTATCATGCTTTTTATCATTCAAAATAGTCAAAATCGCCACACCATTGCGATTCAACTCAAGCTTGATGAGATCATCCGAGCTACCAAAGGAGCTCATAACGAAATGATGGATATTGAAAAACTCTCGGATGAGAATTTGGAGAAGATCCGAAAAAAGTATGGCTTACTGGCTGAGAAAACTAAAGAAGACTTGAAGCAAGGTAAGGTCGACACTCATGCGCAGGCTACTCCATAGGGGCCATTGATGTTACAGCTTTTCTTCATTAAGTTTCTGGGAACTGTTTTATTGGCAATCTTGCTCTGCGCTTGCTTTCTTTTTTTAAAACCTGTCCGTACGCGCCATCTCGTTTCAAAAGCTAATCCATCTCTCAGCTATCAGGAAAGCGTTAGGCGCATTGATCATTTACGCGCTCTTGATGGGGAAGATGTTTCCCCGGATGGGCGCCTTATTTTTCTGGCACATGGGGAAGAAACGCGTGAGACAATCGTATTCTTTCACGGGAACACCAATAGCCCCCGGCAATTTGAAGCGCTGGGAAAGATCTTTTATGAAAAGGGATATAATGTTCTGATCCCCCGGGTCCCGCACCATGGCCTTAAGGACCGGATGACCAATGACCTCGCCCAGCTGACTGCGTTGGAATTGGCCATATTATGTGATGAATCCGTGGATATTGCCCAAGGGCTGGGCAAACATGTCACGATCGTTGGTTTTTCCATGGGCGCGAACATGGCCGGTTGGGTCGCGCAAAATAGAAGCGATGTTGATAAGGCTGTTATCATCGCGCCTTTCTGGGGGTGGAAGGGGTTGCCGACAGGTTTGTTTAAACCGACCATCAACCTCTTATACATTTGGCCCAATAAGTTCGAGTGGTGGGACAAGAAAGGAAAGACAGCGCTCACGGGGCCGACGTCCTCTTATTTCGGATTTTCGACCAGAGGGGTTGCTCAGATCATGTGTCTTGGCTGGGCAGTTATGAAAAAAGCCAGGAGCGTGGCGCCAAAGACTCGGGCCATTGTAGTTGTTACAAGCGCTTTGGATGGTGCGGTCAATGAGAAGACGATCGATGGAGTTATTAAAGAATGGCGTCGACACAGCAGCGTTAAAATAACACACTTTCAGTTTGATAAGAATTTAGGTATTTTGCATGACCTCATTGACCCGGAACAACCTTACCAAAAAACTACAGTGGTTTATCCTAAGCTTATTGAGTTGATACAGAATTAAAAATAAAAACCGCGAGTATTATCTCATCATATTTTCTGGAATACGCCCTAAAAGGGAGAACCAGGAGTTGTACCTTAGTACAATTGACCGTTCTCTAGTGTTTTGTCTACAATGCTATTGTCAACTAGCGATAGCATAGCTGGGGAGGTGAGAAAAGATGATCAGAGAAAATAGATCAAAAAGGGTGACGACGAGAGATGCCATAAGACAGCTTCTTTTAAGTCGTGGGATCTGCAAAGTTCCACAAAATCATTATCTGAGAAGGAGCCGGGTTTGGGAGCATAGGCCAGATGATTGGCTTTCCTCTTGGCAGGAAAAAAATGAATAAAATAAGGTGTCATCAATCAATGGAAAAGGAATGGATTATATGAAAAGCACAATGATGGTGATGGCTGTTGTTTTGTCTGTTGTCGGGTTTTTAACTTTTAGTTTTGCGGGAATGTTAAAACCGGTAAAACCAGGGGAAGCGCAGCAAACAGGAAAATCAATTTATAAAGCTCGAAAGACCCAGTTGATCATTCCTAGGCCGGTATCAGCTCCAAAGATAGAAGCAAAAACAAACGAGAAGATCGAAAAAAGAATCAATGTAGAGGAATAGTATTTTTAGTTGTTCTCTATCTGGGGACAACGTGAGCAGTAGATTTATTAAAATAGAAAGATGCCATGAAAAACTTTTTCTTGATAATATTAGCGGTTTTATTTTTGGCAACCTCAGTTTTAGGTTGCAATATGATGAGAGGCGCGGGGAAAGATGTGGAGAACGCCGGGGGAAGCATCCAAAGAACAGTTGATCATAATGATTAAAAAGGAGGCCAAGATGAAAATCAAAAACAGTGCTTGTTTAGGCCTCGCCATAATTTTTGTTTTTGCAGGAGGCTGCGCCAGTGCGCATAAAACAACGACAACAGAAACAACGGTGACAACATATCCGGCTGTTAGCCAAGAACAAAAAGATTTCAGCAATAAAGGATATATTACAAGGCAGCAAGATGAGTCGGTTTCGCAAGAAAGCGAAACAACCACGACGATCACGACAACGGATACAGAGACTGAGCGCCCCGGAGTGATAAGTTCTACGTTTCATGCGATCGGCTATGTTCTTGCCATACCGTTTATTATTATCGGCGGTTTATTTAAGATGATCTTTGGCGGGTAGTATTTAAAAGAATTTAATTTAATTCTTCAGAATAGTCATTGTTATCCGTAGGAGGATTTATCTCAGAAACGTTTAAAACTTTTTTCATGATCGCGTTTAATCCCGTGTTTTGGATCATTGTATTTCTGCTTTGGCCGCTTGGCCGAAGGAAAGCCTAAAATCCCTCCGCTGGGCTGCGTGTTGCAGCCTTTCTTAATTTAAGTTTGCGTCTAAGCACCGATAGAATTCCTATCATTTAATATTCCTATTTACTGAGACAGGGAAATCTGGTAGTATCGGTACCAAAGCAGCTTAAGACAAAGAATAAAATCCCGAATACATTTTAGATTATAAGAATTTAAATGTAGTTCAACAATCAAGTTGGTATGGCAACATACCAGAAAGAGGATAAGGATATGGCGTTTCAAGGTGGTGGGTATGGTGGGCCGCGCGAGATGCACAAAGCAGTTTGCGCCGAATGCAAAAAAGAATGTGAAGTCCCTTTTAAGCCCCGAGAAGACCGTCCGGTTTATTGCAAGGACTGTTTTTCAAAGCGTAAAGATGGCGGCCGTTAAAAAGCAGTCATAGCAAAACAGCCGTACCTTTTTAAGCAAGATGAAAATATTGTCAAAAAATAGAAATGTTATTTTGGCTTTGTTGGTAAGCCTCGCTTTCCCCGTTTCAGGCTGGGCGGCTCCGTGCTACGGAACACATATGCCGCAGGCGCAACATATTTTTGCCGGCGCTCAAACCTACAACGTTCTCAAGCGTTCCCTCGAAGACGATTACGGAAAAGTACGCAGTCTTCAGAATTTTATCCTTTTATCTTACGGGATCTTTGATTGGCTTTCTTTAGACTTGAAAGGCGGCGCGGGGAATATTAAGGAATATCCATCGTCGACAGACCGTGTCAGCTACACGACGTTTTTAGGCGGCGGGTATGGTTTTCGCTTGAAGGTTTTTGAACACGAGCAAACAAAAATGGTTTTTGGATTTCAGCATATCAGCATACACCCCGAAACAGCCTCCGTAGGCGCGTCAAAACAAAAAGCCGTTTTAGATGATTGGCAGTTTTCCTTTCTGGCATCGCAGCAAATAGGAAAGCTGACGCCGTATCTTGGAACACGTTGGTCGCGCATGGATGAAATTCGCTGGGTGGATACCGTCCGTAAGCGGGTTAAATCAGATCTTGGAAAAAGTATAGGGCTTATTGCCGGAACAGATATTTTCTTAACACCGAAGATCTGGCTTAATATTGAAGGCCAATTTCTAGACGCGACGGCGGTGGCCGGAAGTATCAATTTTGAGTTTTAAAATAAATTCTTTAAATCTTTCGCGCAAATCTTCCGAAGTATTGATCTCAGGCACATCAAATTTTACGGGAATAAAATCATGAACGATAATAAAAAACTTTCGTTTTTAGATCGCTTTCTAACTCTCTGGATCCTTTTGGCTATGGCTATTGGCGTCGGTGTTGGATATTTTTCGCCGGGGATCGCTGGTTTTTGGAATCAATTTCAGTCGGGAAGTACAAATATCCCGATCGCAATTGGGCTCATTTTGATGATGTATCCGCCTTTGGCAAAAGTTAAGTATGAAGAAATCGGAAAGATCTTTAAGAATAAAAAATTACTTGGGCTTTCGCTTTTGCAAAATTGGATCATCGGCCCGATTGTTATGACGGCCTTGGCTGTTATTTTCTTGCGTGGATATCCCGAATATATGGTGGGAGTTATTTTGGTTGGCTTGGCGCGTTGTATTGCTATGGTGATCGTTTGGAATGATCTTTCCGACGGAGATAGAGAATTAGCGGCAGGGTTAGTGGCTTTTAACGCGGTTTTTCAAGTTTTGTTTTACGCTCTATATATTTATATTTTTATAACACTTCTTTTGAGTTTTCTCGGAATAGCTCAAGGGTCCAATATCAGCATTTCAATGGCAGAATCGGCTAAAACAGTTTTGATCTATTTGGGAATTCCTTTCTTTGCGGGTGTCGCAAGCCGGTTTACGCTTATCAAAATAAAGGGGCGGGAATGGTTTGATAATATTTATATTCCGCGGATCAGCCCGATCACGTTAGTGGCGTTATTATTTACCATTTTTGTGATGTTTTCGCTTAAGGGGGAATATATCGTCCGATTACCTTTAGATGTGGTGCGGATCGCGGTTCCGCTGACGATATATTTTATCGTCATGTGGTTTGTGACCTATTGGTTTTCCAAGAAGCTCAGGTCAAATCATGCGCAAGCGACCGCAGTTTCGTTTACCGCCGCTAGCAATGATTTTGAGTTGGCCATTGCCGTTGCGGTCGCGATTTTTGGCATTAATTCTCTGCAGGCATTTGCGACCGTCATCGGACCGCTTATTGAAGTGCCGGTGATGTTACTATTGGTTAACGTTGCGAGATTTTTCCGGAAGAGAGAAAATTTAAATTAAAGAATATTCTTGCGGCTTTTTTAAAGCGGTATATAATTAACACAAGATTTAAGAATAGTTATTTGATGTCCGAATCATAAGGGTTCCATTTTTTAACACAGACTGTTTTAAGCAGCCAACGAGAAAACCTTGATCGAACACCGTCAAGGTTTTATTTTTTTATGCTCACTCCAAAAATTTTTACAACACTCAAGGGTTATTCGCGAAGTCAATTTATTGCTGACGCGATCGCCGGAGTTGTCGTCGGAATTGTTGCCATTCCTTTGGCCATTGCCTTTGCGATCGCCTCCGGCGTTTCTCCGGAAAAAGGCCTAATTACTGCAGTCATCGCCGGATTTCTTGTTTCGGCATTTGGCGGAAGCCGGGTGCAAATTGGCGGCCCGACGGGCGCTTTCGTTGTTATCATCTATAGTGTTGTCCAAAAATATGGAGTTGACGGTCTTGTCCTCGCGACCTTAATGGCCGGCGTTATCCTTTTGATCATGGGGTTCGCGAAGTTCGGGACGATCATTAAATTTATTCCGCACGCGGTGATGGTAGGATTTACCAGCGGGATTGCGGTTATTATTTTTTCATCTCAGGTGAAAGACTTTTTAGGGCTTTCGGTAGCTGTTATTCCGGTTGATTTTATTGAAAAGTGGATTGCCTTTATACGAAATATCGGCTCTGTGAATTATTTGGCATTGGCCATCGCTTTATTGACGGTGTGTATCATAACGATCTGGCCCAAAGTTTCCCGTCGCGTACCCGGTGCCCTTGTTTCTATTATTGCGACATCAGCCCTCGTTTCTATTTTTAATCTGCCTGTTGAAACAATCCATTCAAGGTTTGGGGAGCTTCCGCATGCGCTGCCTATGCCGCGTATGCCGGACTTTGATATAGCTGTGATGCGCAATCTTTTTCAACCCGCGTTTACCATCGCGCTTTTGGGCGGCATCGAGTCACTTTTATCCGCTGTTGTTTCGGACGGTATGATCGGCGGAAAACATCGCTCTAATATGGAATTGGTGGGCCAAGGAATTGCTAATATCGGTTCGTCTATTTTTGGCGGGATCCCGTCAACGGGAGCTATTGCGCGCACCGTTACGAATATTAAAAACGGCGGACGAACACCGATTGCCGGGATCATTCACTCGTTGACTGTTTTTGCGGTCATGCTTTTGTTTGGAAAATTTATCGGAAAAGTTCCGTTGGCCTGTCTTGCCGGGATTTTAGTTGTCGTCGCTTATCATATGAGTGAATGGCGTTCATTTCGGGAACTTTTGAGCGGATCAAAAGGGGATAAGATCGTTCTTTTATCAACCTTTCTCGTTACTGTTTTGATCGACCTTTCAGCGGCCATTGAATTGGGCGTTGTGTTGTCTGCTTTTCTTTTTATGAAACGCATGGCGGACGTTACCAATATTCGTATTTTTGCCAAAGAAATTCAGGACGATGAAAGAAATGGTGATCAGCTTTCTTCGATGATCCCGGTTCCGGCGGGCGTTCAGGTTTACGAAATTAACGGGCCTTTGTTTTTCGGCGCGGCCAATCGTTTTGATGAGACCGACCGAGCCATCGGCGAAAGACCTAAGGTGAGGATCTTGCGATTTCGCGATGTACCCCTTATTGATTCGACCGGAATGCACGCCTTAAAATGTTTTTACGAAAAATGCAAAAAAAGCGGCATTCATTTGATCATCACGGGCCTTCATGTACAGCCTTTAAATGAAATGGTTAAATCCAATCTTTATGACCTGATCGGTGAGGATAATGTTTTTTCCGGAATGAAAGAATCGATCGACCGGGCTAAGCAATTTTTGTCGTAAGATCCACCTTGATTTCTTTTTTGGGCTCGCCCATAGTTCTGTTTGACAAACCTCCAGAAGAGAGTATAATCACCTACAGAGTTTAGAAGACCTTTCATGGCCGCGCGAGGGAACAACAACTAACCTTGGCGGTTTTTTTATTCGATCTTTTAATTTGGCGGAGGCAATATCAAGAAAATCAGAACTTCTTATAAAGGGCGAAAATGTAAGCAGCGTTTGTGCAAGCATATTTTAAGCATTTATAATCATGAAGCTTATTGCCATGTCCACGCCAGCCAACTATTACCGGAACATAAATCAAAGGTTTCTCGATCATGACTATGCATCATAAACCAGCTGTAAACGGCAATCTTACGCCGGAGCCTATCTTAGAACATCAAAATTTTGACGGGTTAGGCATTGCGCCTAAGATCCTCGAAATTCTTGCTCGAATAAAATTTAAAACCCCCACGCCTATTCAACGTAAAGCCATTCCTTTAGCTGTCGAAGGTAAGGACATTGTCGGCATTGCGCAAACCGGTACCGGCAAAACCCATTCGTTTGCTATTCCGATGGTACAACGCTTGGCGCAACGTAAAGGAAACGGGCTTGTTCTAGCGCCGACCAGGGAATTAGCTATTCAAATTGATGAGGCCTTTCAAGCCATTGTGCGTCCGTTCAATATGCGCACGGCTTGTCTTATCGGCGGCGCTCCGATGGACGCGCAGGTGCAGGCTCTTCGACGTGGGCCGCGTATTATTATCGCAACTCCGGGCAGGCTTTTAGATCACATGGAACGTTGGAACGTGCTTCCCAATGAAGTCACGATGCTCGTTTTGGATGAAGCGGACCGTATGCTCGATATGGGTTTTGCTCCGCAAATCGAAAAAATCTTACGCTTTGTTCCTAAAGACCGTCAGACCATGCTTTTTTCAGCGACCATTCCCAAAGAGATCATGAATATTGCCGCCAAATATATGAAGCTTCCTGTTTCCGTGGAAGTCGCGCCATCCGGAACAGCGGCTGACCGTATTACTCAAGAATTATTCATCGTGAAAAAAGATGCCAAGTTGCGGCTTTTAGGAAAACTACTCGCTCAATATCACGGCGCTGTTCTTTTGTTTTCTCGCACCAAACACAATGCCGGTAAAATCGTGCGCGAGATCCGCAATATGGGTTATCGGGCCGCAGAAATACATTCCGACCGTTCTTTAAATCAGCGCCGGGAAGCCCTGGAAGGATTTAAGTCAGGGAAATACAGAGTGCTGGTAGCGACAGATATTGCCGCCAGAGGTATTGATGTTGTCGGCATTGAGTTGGTAATCAATTTTGATCTTCCCGAAGATGCCGAGAATTATGTGCATCGTATCGGGCGCACCGGGCGAGCCGGGCATCAAGGGCGCGCCATTTCTTTTGCCACGCCCGATCAAGCTAGTGATGTGCGCAATATTGAAAAACTTATCCGCATCCCTCTTCCTGTTTCTAAACATCCGGAAATTCCCCCGGAACAATTTGATCAATCTTCGTCGTCATCTTCATTTTCGCGTTCGCGCAGGCCGTTTCCAAGTAAATTTCAGGGCAGATCATTTTCCGGCAGATCTTCTCATCAGCATGAGAAGCGCCACAGCAAACCGCAGTGGAATAAATTCCGCAAACATTAATCGTCTTTAAATCTTAATAGATCAAAACTCCTTTTTAGACAAGCGCAGATCGGCTTTTGGCATTTCCTAAAATATTTGCCGTAAAGAAGCATTATCTGTATAATGTCCCATATCCTTGAGCGCAAAAATACGTTCCAAAAATTAAAATGAATTTCTTCTTTAAGAAAAATCCGCTTTCAAGTTCGCTTCAGAATTCTCGCCATATCAGCTCATTGCTCTCTTTTGTCTTTTTCTTCTCCGGATTTGCCGGACTGATCTATCAGGTGGTTTGGCAAAGACTTTTAACGCTTTATTATGGGGTTGGAGAGATCTCTTCCGCTTTGATCGTGAGTGTTTATATGTTTGGATTAGGATGCGGAGCGCTTTTAGGCGGAGTGCTCGCTGAGCGCATCAAAGACAAGATCACTTTTTATTTTATCATCGAGATACTGATCGGCTGTTTTGGGGTTTTAAGCATTCCTTTCCTAGATTTTCTCGGCCGCCACACGGCCGGAAGCGATTACTGGCTTTCGTTTGCGTACATGTTCTTGTTTTTGTCGCTCCCGACGTTTTTGATGGGAATGACGCTTCCGCTTTTAACAAAAATATTCAATAGCTTTGTCCGGGATTTCTTTAAGACGGTCAGCCACTTGTATTTTATCAATACGATCGGAGCGGCTTTTGGAGCTTTATGCGCGAGCTATGTGATCATTTCTTTCTTTGGCTTGGATACCGCTATCTATGTTGCCGTTACGATCAACGGCATTTTGGCCTTGTTGATCTTTCTTGCCAGGTCTATGCCTGTTCGCGCGGCAGAGCTGCCTCAAGCTCATGATGATCAAGGCAGTGATTTTCTATTCGGAAAAATGGCGTATTTATTGGTATTTATTACGGGATTTCTGGCGATCGGATATGAGATCATTTGGTTTCGCGTCATCAAGATCCCGCTTAAGGCGTCTGCGTATACATTCTCAACGGTACTGGCTGTTTATCTTTTAGGTATTGCTTTGGGAAGTTTATGGATGAACCGGCATTTAAATAAACATAAAAGTGCGGACAAGCGCAGCCTTTTTTTTCTTCTGCAGTTTTTTATCGCTTTATTTGTTATGGTCGTTTTTATCGGGTATTTTTATCTGACAAAAAATACCCATTTTCGCTGGGCGACGACGATCTCATTCGCGCATGACCTGCATCCTTTTTTACCGACCATCGCGGCATTTCAGGAAAGCCTTCTTAGGCCGGTAACATTTTTTTGGTTTTTGTATTCTCTCATTGATGTTTTCTTATGGCCGATCGTTTTTGTGCTAGTTCCAACGATTTTGATGGGGGCAAGCTTTCCTCTTATCTCTCTTTTGGGTTTATCGGAGAAAAATAAAGAAGGCAAGACGATCGGGACCATCTATTTCTTTAACACGATCGGCAATCTTTTAGGCGGGCTTGTTACGGGGTTTTTGCTTTTAGCGTATTTGGGCACGGAACAAACTTTGATCATCTTTTGCTGTATCGGCATTCTTTTAGGATTTTGGATAAAAACTTCCGCAAATTGGCAAATGCGCCTTGCACAAAAATCAGGCCTGCTGATCCTTCTGACCATTCTTTTCATCTTCTTTCCTAAGAAAACTCAGCTTTATGAATTAATGCATCCTTTGTCCGCGAACACCTCGGCTGTCTTGATCGAAGAAGATGTGGGAGCGGTGGTGGTGACCGCGCAGCAGGGGAAATATATTGCAAATTATATCAATGGTTCTTCCGAGGGAGGATATCCGAGCCATATGTTTTTTTATGAAGCTATGGAAGCGGCTAGTTTCGCGCCCCGTATGGATAATATCCTCGTCATTGGTTATGGAACGGGGTCTATTACCGAAGCAATTAGAAAAAGTATTGAGGCCAAAAAGATCACGGTCGTTGAGATCCATCGCGCGCTTATCCGGAATTTGATAAAAATACCTTTCTTCGATAGGATGCTGTCTGATCCGCGCATTCATCTGGTCATTGATGACGGAAGAAGATTTTTGTTAAGGACAGATGAAAAATATGACCTTATTCTCATTAATCTTATCCGGACAACGACTGCGTACAGCAATAATGTTTATTCGCAGGAATTTTTGCAGTTGATCAAAGACCGCCTTGCGCCGGGCGGTGTTCTTTTGCTGTGGATGAATGAATATCGCGTGGTCTTGGGAACTTTATTCTCTGTCTTTGATCACATTAAGATCTATGGATCTTTTTGCTTAGCGTCTAATGCGCCGTTCAATAAAAATGAAAGAAGATACCAACAAATTCTTTCTGCTTTTCCTTTGGAATATCGGGAGGACATTCAAAGTGTTGTTAATACGAAGTATATGAAGCCGATAGATTATAAACATGCCCGAGTAGAGCTATTGCTTAAAAGTTATCCTATTAATCGGGATTTGAAACCTGTGTGCGAATATTACTTGGGTTTGCAAGCGTATAATCGGTTTTTTATTGATAAAAATAATGAGGAGGAGAATTGATGCAAGAAAATTGGGATAAGATCTACGGTTATTTGATTCAATATGGCATTAATTTGCTGGCGGCGGTCGTTATCTTCATTTTGGGAAAATGGGCGGCCCAGATCGTATCTAAGATAGTTGATAAATCCATGACGCGCTCAAAGATCAATAGAACACTCGTTACCTTTGCTAAGGACATGGTGTACTTTATTATCCTGGCATTTGCCGTTATTGCCGCCTTAAATAAACTGGGTGTTGAGACAACATCGTTTATCGCGGTTCTTGGTGCCGCCGGCTTGGCGGTTGGCTTGGCCTTGCAAGGTTCTTTGTCAAACTTTGCTGCGGGAGTTATGCTGATCATTTTTCAGCCATTTCATGTGGGCAGTACGGTCGAAGCGGGTGGTGCTTTGGGAGTTGTTGAGGAGATCCAAATATTCAATACGATCATTGTGACATCGGATGGCAAGCGGATCATTGTTCCAAACGCGAAGATCACCGGGGACAAGATCACCGTTTTTCCTGCGGAAAAATGATAGAAAGTCTTTAAGAGAAGCGATTCTTAATTGGCATCATCTTGATATTTCCGGGTTTCTCGCCCGTGAATATCCTTGCGGCGCAAGACCAATCAGTATATAATACACTCTCAACTTTCTTGATTTTAAGCTGATGGGCTTAAATCACACATAATTAGTAGTATTAGTTACTATATTACCTACAGGAGGAGATGTAATGAGTCTTTTGCATTTGGATGAGAAAAATTTTGACCAGGAAGTTTTGAAATCAACTGTTCCTGTTTTGGTTGATTTTTGGGCTGAATGGTGCGGGCCTTGCCGTATGATCAGCCCCATTGTTGATGAAGTAGCGAAAGAATTCTCGGGAAAACTCAAAGTCGCCAAGCTCAACATTGATGATGCTCAAAATTTAGCCATGAAATATGGCGTCATGTCTATCCCGACGCTTATGTTCTTTAAAGAAGGAAAAGTGGTCGACCAGATCGTCGGGGCTTTAAGCAAAGACCAACTGGTGAGCCGTGCTAATCAAAACATTAAATAAGATCATAATCAGGAGTTACCATGTTCATTACGTTTTGTAAGTCAAAAATTGCTCATGCTAAAGTGACCGAAGCCCAACTTTATTACCAAGGAAGTATTACCGTTGATTCAGCTATTCTTAAGGCGGTTGATATTATCGAAGGCGAAAAAGTTGAGGTTTTAAACGTGAATAACGGTTCTCGCATTGAAACATATGCCATTGCCGGAAAGCCCAATACGGGAGAAATTTGTCTCAACGGCCCGGCGGCACGCTTTGGGTTTGCGGGGGATGAGCTGATCATTTTAAGTTACGCGCTTGTGGATGAAAAAGAAGCCAAGGGCTTAAAAACAAAAATCGTTCATCTGGATGATAAAAACAGAATTAAAAATTAGGATTTACGGGGATCCTTGCTTGCGCAAGAAATCTTCTGTGGTCAAGCGTGTGAATGCCGGCGAGCGTATGTTGATCGCCTCGATGATCGAAACCATGCATCAGAACAAAGGGGTTGGACTGGCCGCTCCGCAAGTGGGAATTAATGAGCAAATCTTTGTTGCGGATGTCGGTAACGGCCCTGCCGCTTTCATTAATCCGCGTATTCTAAAAAAAAGCGGTTCAGAGGTCCTGGAAGAAGGGTGTTTGAGCATTCCGGGCATTATCGTTAAAGTAAAGCGTCCGAAGAAAATCTTAGTCGAACATCTTGACGAAGATAATCAGCTCATCCGTAAAGAGTACGATGAACTTTTAGCTCGTGTTATTTTACATGAAACAGATCATCTTAAAGGCAAGCTCATAACGGATTATGCCAATCTGGCCGCAAAGATCAAATTAAGGCCAAAACTGAAAGCCATCCGTCAGGTACAAAAAACATAAACAGATTTATGCCCGCTGATACCTTAACCCAAGAGCCTTCTCAAAAACTTCCCGCCTGGTTTAAGCAGGATTTACCCGACCTAGCCAAGATCCGCGAGATGAAAGAATCATTTCGGTCTGACCGTTTGCATACGGTTTGTGAAAGCGCGCGTTGTCCTAATTTAGGAAAATGCTGGGGCAAAGGTGTGGCAACGTTCATGATCTTAGGGAATATTTGCACGCGGGCTTGCCGTTTTTGCGCGGTGGCTGCCGGCCTTCCGGAAAAAGTCGACAAAGACGAACCTTGCAATGTGGCTTTGACGGTCAAAGAAATGAACCTTCGCTATGCCGTCATCACCTCCGTTGCCCGCGATGATTTGGCGGATGAAGGGGCCGGACATTTCGCGGATGTTATCCGTCAAATCAAAGAGTTAACGCCGCTTACAAAGGTGGAAGTCCTTATTCCTGATTTCTCCGGAAAAGCTGAACTTTTAAGAATTGTGGCTGATGCCCATCCCGAAGTGATGAGCCATAATATTGAAACTGTAAGACGCCTCTCGCCGAAAGTTAGGCCTCAAGCACAATATCAAAGGTCCTTGGATGTTTTGGCATCCCTGAAAACCTTAGATAAAACAATTTTTACCAAATCAAGTTTTATGTTAGGGCTTGGCGAACAAGAAAAGGAAATTGAGGACGTTATGCGCGATTTACGATCGGTTGATTGTGATATTTTAACCATCGGTCAATATCTCGCGCCTTCTAAATCTAAACGCCACTTAAAGGTGGAACGGTTTTATTCGCCGGAAGAGTTTAATGCTTTCAAAACCATGGGATTATCTTTAGGGTTTAAATCGGTTCTAAGCGCTCCTTTGGTGCGTAGTTCTTATATTGCTGAAGAAGGATATAATGAATGCGCGAAAACAATCTTTAGTCAGGTTCGCTGAAAAATGAAACAGAAACTTAAAGATATCTTCGGACTTTTGGTGCGTGTTGGCTTAAGCGCCGCTTTGCTTATCTATCTCTTTCGAAAAATTGATATTTCTGCGACTTGGGAAATATTTAAAACAGCCGACCTGACGTATATTCTTTGCGCCGGAGCGGTCTTCGCTGTGATCAATTTTGTCCTTTTGGTGCGGTGGATGGTTTTGATCAGGGCTTTGGATATTAAAGTTTCTTTGACAAATATTTTCCGTTATTTCTTTATAGGCCTTTTTGGAAATTTATTTTTACCGAGCGCTATCGGTGGCGATGTTATCAAGACGATCGGCCTATGCGTACATTGTAACGAGAAAGCCAAAGTCGTGGCATCAGTTTTGCTGGATCGTTTAAGCGGTTTTGCCGGCATGGCTGTGGTCGCCATTGTTTCTTTTATGATCGGCCAGCATTTGATCGATGACAGGTCATTGTCGCTTACTATTTTTGCCATGGCGGCGGTATCGGTATTTGTCGGGACAGTTTTATTTAACGAGAAAATATATTCTTTTGGATGCCGGATCTTCAGCCGGCTACCTAAGATCCAGAAAAATTTGATGGATCTTCATTATGATATCGCTTTGTTGAAAGATAAACGAACCGCGCTTTATAAGGTTGTGGCCTTGTCGGGATTCGCGCAAGTTTTAGCCGCGATCGTTTCGTTCTTTCTGGGAAAAGCTTTACACCAAGACATTCTTTTGATCTATTTCATTATTTTTACACCCATTATTTGCGTGATCACCACTCTTCCATCGATAGGTGGATTAGGCGTGCGCGAAGCGGGGGCGGCGTATTTATTGGCTAAGGTTGGTGTCAGTTCCGGAATAGCGGTGAGCATTAGCTTAATGACGTTTTTATTCATGGTCATTGTGGGGCTTTTTGGCGGCATTGTTTATGCGGCGACCAAGTCTCCGGTCAAAGAACTGATCAAGAAAACCGCCGAAACAGCTTCGCCGTAAGTTAAGTGAAATGATAATTCATGGCGCTCCAATATATCCTCGATGGTTATAATATCGTCCATCAGCTCCCGGCATTAGCTCCGAGAGAATTTAAAAGTGCCCGGGGAGATCTGGCGCGTTTTGTCGAGATTTTTCGGCCGCAAGGCAGTGTAAAAAATATTGTGACGATCGTTTTTGACGGATGGCCTTTTGAATCGGCCGCACAAAACACGACATCCGTAAAAATCGTTTTTTCTCAAGGTGAAACGGCAGATGACAGGATCAGGCGTATCCTTTCGACAGCAACCCGCAAGAAAAACATCATTGTTGTCACGGATGATAAAGAATTAAGGTTTTCGATACGGGCATTAGGGGCTGATGTTTTAAATGTTAAAGATTTTGTGGCGCAAGTAAAGCCGCGGCACGCGGACGGCAACGAAGATAAATCCGCCCGTATCAAGCGTGAAGAAAATAAAACGATCTCAAAGACGCTGGAACATGAGATCACTTCTGAGCTTGAAAAGATCTGGTTAAAGGATCAGTAACTTTTTTACTTTAAGAATTTTTAGATCATAAGGATCCATGCGCTATATTCTTGATTATATCGTTGGTTTTATCTGCGGGCTAGGCGATGCGTTGCTTTTTCTGGGTGATGTTTTGCGGAATATTTTTAGAGGAAAAATTCGCTTAGGAGAGGTTTTAAAGCAGATCTACGAACAAGGCATCCAGTCGATCGTCATTATTGCGTTGACTTCGTTTGCGACGGGCGCTGTCTTGGCAATACAGGGCTATATGATGCTGGATCGGTTTGGCGCCAAGGAATATGTGGCGCAATTAGTGGCTCTTTCTTTAGTGCGCGAGCTAAGCCCGGTTTTTGGCGCGATCATTTTCTCGGGGAAAACAGGAGCGCGCATCACCGCTGAACTGGGAACCATGAGCGTTAATGACCAGCTTTTGGCAACGCGCACCTTAGGCGTTGATCCGATCGAGTTTTTAGTTGTTCCGCGAATGATCGCTTGTTTTTTGGTGCTGCCGATCCTTGTTGTCCTATCGGAAGTCATTGGTATTGCCGGAGGATATTTTGTCGGGATCTTTGAAGCCAATATTCCGGGATCTTTTTATATCAATCGTACCATTGATGCCATCGGATATGTTGATTTTTTTAGTGGGTTTGTGAAGACATTCTTTTTTGCTATCCTGATCGGATGGATTTGTTGCTACCAAGGTTTTAGCACAAAGGGCGGTTCTATGGGTGTAGGAAAATATACGACCAAGGCCGTTGCCTTTTCTTATATTTTGGTGGTTTTATCTAATGCATTCTTGACAAAAATTATTTTAACACTTTGGTAATATTTACGTTCCTACAAAGGAGGCTTGCGTGAAACGGGCAGGTGAGAAAAGTATTTTTTTTATTCTTTTGGCGGCGGCAGCTATTTTTTCCGGTTGCGGCGGCGCCTCGGTTCAGCTAAAAGGATTTTATACGCCATCGGCTGAAGCGGACTGGATCAAAGACGGCCAACCCATTGATTTTGAGAACGGGTTATGGTTTCCGACCGATGAGGTTGAGGTTTTGACGGATTCCGAAATGAATAAGCTCGGCGAATACCGCGGAACAGAATTTTTTGCCGAAAAGATCGACGTTCGTCCATATAACCGTTTGTATACAAAATTCGGCAGGAATAAATTCAGATTTTTTGAAAAAAAGGATATGCATTGATCCGGATCCGGGGTCTATCTAAAGAGATCAACGGCGAAGCGATTTTAAGCGATATTGACCTTGAAATTCGCGAGGGAGAGATCTTGGTCATTTTAGGAGAAAGCGGGGCGGGGAAAAGTGTTTTTTTACAACACCTCGTTGGATTGCGCCGGCCCGACCGAGGCAGTGTTGAGATCAACGCAACGGACATTACGCAGCTTTCCGAGCGAGAGTTGCTTAAGGTGCGCAAAGAGATCGGATATTTGTTCCAAGAGGGGGCCCTATATGATTTTATGACGATTTTTGAGAACGTTGCTTTCCCTTTGGAAGAACATACCGAGTTAAGCGAAGAAGAAATCCGAAGCAGGGTTATGGAAACACTTAAGCTGGTCGGGCTAGAAGACGCCCAAGAAAAATATCCGGTTGAGTTAAGCGGCGGGATGAAAAAAAGAGCGGCTTTGGCCCGATGTGTTATCCTTAACTCAAAAATTCTTTTTTGTGACGAGCCGACGTCCGGGCTTGACCCTATTCGCAGTCAGGATATCTCTCAACTTATTTTGGATTTAAGCAGAAAACTTAACGCAACAACCGTGATCACCTCGCACGATATCATTAATTCGTTTCGTATTGCCGACCGGCTGGCTTTAATTCATGAAGGGCGTCTTTGGCTGGTGGGAACAAAACATGATTTTGAAACTTCAACCGATCCGTTCGTGCGAAAATTCTTTAGTTGACCAGGAGGGCTTAAATGGATAAACGTGATTTTGTAAAAAGATTTTATGCCGGGATATTTTTCTTCATAGGGATCTTTTTGATCTTTGTGGTGATCTGGGCCATCAGCAATGAAAAAGGTTTTACGCAGCCTCGTTTTCCCATTACGGTCCTTTTTAGGGAAGTGGGTGGCTTATCCGTCGGAGCTCCTATTCGTTTATCAGGGGTTAATGTTGGAACGGTTTGGAAAATCGATTTCTTAAGTGAAAAGATCCAAGGGCGAGGAGTTCAGGTGACACTTAATGTCTTTAAGCGTTACAAGCCTCAATTGGAGAAAAGTTCTCGCGTTGCGATCAAGACCGAAGGGCTTTTAGGCGGGAAAGTGATTGATATGAGCACTGATGAAGCGACATCCAGCGTTGATCTCTCCACTCCGATCTTAGGCGAAGACCCTTTAGATGTTCAAGACTTGGCGGAATCTTTTGGCGATACGGCTGTTTCACTGACAGAAACTTCAAAGACGATCAACTCTATCAGTAAAGAGTTAGAATATATTTCTAAGACGTCCAAGCGTTTGTTAAATCGCATTGAAGAGCGGCTCATCGAAGGAAATTTGTTCAAAGTTTTTTAGTTCGCCTTCGCTATAAATCTACGGTCGTAAGACAGTAGATTTATAAGGCGAATCCCGATGAGCGTGGCGAAATTATTGAAAAGAATTTCGCCACAGGATGCGAATCGGGATAGCTTCGGCGAATTTCACCGAGGAATAAAGATGTTCTATGGCCGTGAAGCCGTAGAGAGCCATTTAAATCTTTTCGTGAAGAGGAGAACGTGATATGTACGGTTATATTCCCGCGTGGATTTATGTTCCGATCATCTATTTAGCGTGGGTCGGGATATTGTTGATGGCTAAAATGATCGGCTTCGGCTACATGAAGAAGATGGTTCAGAGAACGCGAACGTCCGCCGATGATATTCTTTTAAAGGCGGCCGATCTGCCTTTGACATTGTTGATCGTGGCAAGCGGCGGTGTTGTCGCCGGAAAGATCATTCCTGCTTTTGCCTCTACGGAAATGGTTCACTATTTTGTTTTAGCTTTTAAGGCCGTCAGTATCATTGCCGTTATTGTCTTCTTGGACAGGTTGATTGGTGGTTTGATCCGGTCGTATACTCCCAAAATGGAGATTTTAAGAACTTCCGGCGGGTTTGCCCAGGGAGCTGTGCGAATTGCCACAATAGGGATCGGCGGTCTTGTCCTTTTAGATAGTTTTGGTGTTTCGATCACGCCGATCATCGCGTCATTGGGAATCGGCTCTTTGGCGGTTGCGCTGGCTTTGCAGCCAACATTGGAAAACTTTTTTGCGGGTATTCAGATTGTGATCGATAAACCTATTCAGGTTGGACAATTTGTAAAGCTTGAATCGGGCGAAGAAGGCTATATCCATAAGATCGGTTGGCGGTCAACTTGGATAAGATTTTTATCAAACAACATGGTCATTCTTCCTAACAAGATGCTGACAAATTCCCGCATTATCAACTACTATTACCCCGGCACCGACCTGGCGGTCCTTGTAGAGATAGGCGTGCATTATCAATCGGACTTAAACCATGTTGAAAAAGTCACTATTGATGTTGCTAAAAATGTAATGAAAGAAGTTCCCGGCGGTGTTGTCGACTTTGAGCCGTTCATTCGTTTTCATACGTTCGGAAATTCTTCTATAAATTTCACCGTTATCTTGCGAGCGAAGGAATTTGTCGATCAGTATCTGGTGAAGCACGAATTCGTTAAGCAACTGAAAGAGCGCTATGCTCAAGAAGGAATCGTTATTCCTTATCCCATTTACGCTGTCAATTACCAGCAAGAAAAATCCTTTGAACCCGAAGACAAAAAAAGGTAGGGAACTATGTTCGTCTTAAGCAACCTTATTATTGCGCTCACAAGAGTCCTGGACGTCCTTTTAACGCTGGCATATTGGCTGATCCTTATACGGGCGCTGATTAGCTGGGTCAACCCGGACCCGTTTAATCCTATTGTTCAATTTCTTTATCGAACGACCGAGCCTGTTTTAAATCCGGTCCGAAGGCTTTTGCCATCTTTGGGGATAGATATTTCTCCCATTATTGTGTTTTTCATAATTATGTTTCTTCGATCATTTCTAGTGACAACTCTTCTAGAGATTGCGTACCGATTGCGGTAAGATCGACCGAAATATTTTTAACGATGATTATTTTTAAAGGAGATATTTTATGTTTGATAAAATGAAACAGCTGATGGAAGTTAAGAGTCAAATGGAAAAGATCAAGCGCGAATTAGAAGCGGCTATTTTAGAGATCAGTGATATTCGCGGGATCAAGATCACTGTTAACGGAGCGCAAAATTTCAAAGCAATACAAATTGATCCGTTGCTTTTAGGGGAGAGCAATAAACAAAAATTAGAAGGGGATTTGCTGCGGGCGGTCAATATTGCCGTGGTGAGGTCTCAGAACGTCGCTGCTCAGAAAATGAAGGCCGCAACGGGCCTGAATATTCCGGGCTTATAACATTGACCCTGTGATAAAAACAGGGTTTATTAAAGGAGGAAGTTAATGCCGTACGATAAGTCGTTGGATGCGGAAACATTCAAAGAAACCAAAGAGTTTGGCGATACCAAGATCACCGTCGGAGTTTTCTCTTATAATGGCGGGGAAAAGAAGTTGCAGATCTCTCGCGAGAATCAAAATCAATCCGGTGAATGGCAATTTGTCAAGCTCGGCCGCTTGGTTAAAAATGAAGTTAAAGAGATCGTTCCGGTCATTATGAAGGCCGTGGAAAGCATGTAGTTGTCAAAACGCAATAGTTCCCAACAAAGAAATTCACTTTCTAAATTGTGAGCAAAACTTCTTATTTTTCGGCCGCGGATCTATTCGGCTCTTCTTTTTTAGAATATTTCTCCGGAGCACGGCGTTTTCGGACGGCATTTTGGATCATCGTTGTTTCTGCTTTTGCCGCTTATAGCCGCAGCTTTTGGGGTGATTTTCAGTTTGATGACCATGCGGTGATCGTGGATAATCCGCTCATCAAAAATCTCGACCTTCCCGCTCTTTGGGAATATGACCGCTCCAGATTTCTCACCAATCTTACCTTTCTTGCAACTTACTTGGCATTCAAGCTCAATGTTTTTGGATGGCATTTGGTTAACCTGCTGATCCACATCATGACGAGCTTTTTTGTTTTTCTTTTTAGTTTTCAGATCTTCCAGATGCCCCGGATAAAAAACGCCTGGGATGAGGACAGTTCTTTCCTTATTTCTTTATTTACCGCGCTCATCTTCCTGCTCCATCCCATCCAAACACAAGCGGTTACTTATATTGTTCAGCGGTCAACGGTTCTGGCAGGTTTCTTTTATGTCGCAACGCTCTATTTCTTTTTTAAAGGAAAAATTGAACGGAACTTTAAATTATATTTATGGGCGATCGTCTTCTGTTTTCTGGGGATGCTCAGTAAACCTATCATCGCAACACTGCCTTTAGTCGTGATCTTAGTGCAGTTGTGTTTCTTTAAAGATGATGAGCCAGATACCGGATGGCGGGAGCGAGTGACGTTTTTATGTTTTGTCCTTCCAATGCTGGCCATTCCTCTTTTTCTTTTTGGAATGGGGAAATTAACAACGCTTGTAACACAAAGTTATCTCAATATTCCGCAACCCAGCTATTTGTTCACTCAGTTCAATGTCATGATGAAATATCTTCAGCTTCTTTTTGTTCCCATCGGACAGAACCTAGACTATGATTTTAGGATCGTTCATAACATTTTTGAATTTCCGACGTATCTATCTTTGGCGGGAATTTTCCTTCTCATTTTTATTGCGACTACATCATTTAATAAACGCCCCCTGGTATCATTTGGTATTTTCATATTTTTTATCGCCCTTTTACCTGATTCAAGCATTTTTCCGCTGGCAGATGTGATTAACGAACATCGGGTTTATTTATCATGTTTTGGATTTGCAATTTTATTGTGTACCATCCTTCATAAGTTCTTTAAGGATAAAAAGGCATACATTGGCGTTATGGTCGCCGTGGTCGCTGTATTTTCAGTGCTGACTTATGTCAGAAATGATCTTTGGAGCAATGGCCTAAGATTTATGCAAGACGTTGTTGCCAAATCACCCCAAAAATCCAGGCCGCATAACAATTTAGGGTATTTTTATTTCTCAAAAGGAAAATTTCAAGAAGCTCAGGCCGAATATCTTAAGGCTTTAAGCTTAGACCCCGATTATTTTACGGCCCGCTATAACCTTGCGATGGTTTATCTCGAGACAGGAAATATCCGGGAAGCGGAAAAACTGCTTTTAAATCTCGCCGGACAATATCCGGATCATTCTTCGGTGTGCTTAGGTTTAGGGCTTGTCGCCCAGAAAAAGGGGGATTTTGATGCCGCCATGGATTCTTTTAACCGGGCGATCAGCTTAGATAAGTTCAACGCGTCCGCCTATGCGGGATTAGGAAATCTTTATTCTGACGCCAAACGTACAGGGGAGGCAAAGTCAGCCCTGCAAGAATCCCTAAGGCTTGATCCTCAAAATCCGTTTGCGCATTATAATTTAGGGAATATTTATTTTACGGAAAGTAATTTTTATGAAGCATTGATGAGTTATCAACAGGCTATTCAATTAAAGCCTGATTTAGCCGATGCGCTTAACAATTTAGGAAATGTCTTTTTTTATTTTGGTGATTTTCAAAAATCCATCGAGAACTATGAAAAAGCCATTAGCCATGATCCTTCCTTGGCTCAGGCGTATTTTAATTTAGCCAATGCTCTCTACGAATCCGGCCGCCTTGAAGAATCAAGAGAGTCTGCCCGCCAAGCGGTAAAATTGTATCGCGCCCAAGGGCAAACAAAAAAAGCCGAAGCGATCGAAGAAAAACTCAACGAAAATAAAAAATAATGAAAAGAAATAAGGCGATCGCGCCGATCATTTCCATTTTTATTCTTTTTGCTTTGGGGGTTTGTGTTTATTGGCCTTCCTTGCGCGCGCCTTTTCAATTCGATGATTATATGACTATCGTTGAAGATTCGGCGATCAAGGATCTGCGCAGTATTTTTGTTATTTGGATGACAGATCCGTCGAGATTTTTGACCCACTTAAGTTTTGCGGTCAATTATTTTTTTGGCGGATTAAAACCGGAAGGTTATCATGCGGTTAATTTATTACTTCATTTCGCGGTAGCGGGCCTTGTTTATCTTTTTCTGAAAGAAATATTTCAAAGAGGTTTAAAAGAAAATCGGACCTTAAAAGATGCGAAAGCCATGGCTTTCTTTGGGGCGGCTATTTTCCTTGTTCATCCTCTGCAGACATCAGCGGTCACATATGTTTCGCAGCGCTCAACGCTTTTGGCGGGTGCGTGCTATTTGCTCGCTCTGCTTTTATATGTGCGATTTCGCCAAGAAAAGAAATTAATTTTCTATATTTTTTCGGTTGCCGTTGCTTTTGTGGGGCTTTTTACAAAACCCATTATTATTACTTTGCCTTTTGCCATTATTCTGCTGGAAATATTTTTCCTGGATTTTTCTTTTAAGAGGGATAAAAAAATAATCTTAGCTTTTTTGCCATTTGTCTTTATGATTGTCGCTGTCCCTTCTCTTTTAATGCTATGGAAGTACAAATCATGGGATTTGACCAGGCTTTTGGACGTAACGCGGGAAACGAACAGTATTTCTAGGGGAGATTATTTATTAACGCAGTTCAATGTCCTTGTAACCTATTTACGCCTGTTGGTTTTTCCTGTCCATCAGAACTTGGATTACGATTACCCGATCGCGCGTAGCTTTTTTTCGTTTCCTACTTTTTTCTCTTTTTGTATTCTCTTTGGAATATTGATTCTTGCCATGCAAATCTATAAGAAGCAAAAATTGATCGCATTCGGTATTTCTTGGTTCTTTCTAACGTTAAGCTTAGAATCAAGTTTTTTCCCTATTGCCGACGTTATTTTTGAACATCGCCTTTATCTGCCGATGATCGGCGCTATCATTGTTTGCGCGGTTTTATTGTTCCGATTTATTTCTCTTAGAAGATGGCAAATTGCCGCGGCATTGATATTGATCAGCATTCTTTCCGTGTTAAGTTATCAAAGGAATATTGTTTGGTCTGATCGATTGGGATTTCTGGAAGATATCGTTAGAAAATCACCGGGCAAGGCCAGGGTCCATAATAACTTGGCGGTCGTCTATCACGAAAAAGGTTTTCTGGAAAAAGCGCAGCAAGAATATGAGAAGGCGATCGCGCTCGATAACCATTACGCGCATCCGCATAATAATCTGGGTAATATCTATTTTGAAAAAGGGGATATCGACCGCGCTATAGCAGAGCTAAACCTAGCCATTGAGATCAAACCCAATTACGATGGCCCTCATTATAATCTAGGTAATGTTCATAGGCAAAAAGGGGATTCGAAAGCTGCCGAGGAAAGCTACCGCAAGGCCCTGGAGATAAATCCTACTTTTGCGCCGGCTTACGCGGGTTTGGGGCGTGTTCATCTGGAGAAAAATGACCTATCTAAGGCGAAGTTTTATTTTTACGAAGCCATTCGTTTCAACCCTGATTTTGCTTTCGCGTTTTATAGCCTAGGCGACATTTATGTGTCGGAAGAAAAATACGAGATGGCCTATGACGCGTATAAGTCTGCGGCAAAGCGGGATGATAAAATGGCGTCCGCACATAATAATATGGGTAATATTGCGGATATGCTTGGCCGCTACGATGAAGCGATTGATTGTTATGAAAAAGCCATTGCTGTTGACGTGCAATTTGCCAATGCGTATTTTAATCTCGCGAATACCTTAAATAAAATAGGTCAGATCAATGAAGCTCAAAAAGTTTTAGCGGCCGCCATCAAGCTTTATGAAAATCAAAACAACAAAAAGATGCTTGACTCTGCTCAAAGACGATTGCAGAATTATAATAGTCAATAAGGGCAAGTTTAAACGAAAAAGATAAATAGCCGTTTAGTGGTAGGCAGAAATAAAAAGGAGACAGCATGTCTGGGGAACTTTATTTGACCAAGGAAGGGCATCGAAAATTACACGATGAGCTAGAGCGGCTCAAAACTACGGAGCGCCGGAAAATTGCCAAGGCTATCGGCGAGGCCAGGCTGCAGGGAGATATTTCAGAGAACGCGGAATATGATGCCGCGAAAGATGCCCAGGCGCATTGCGAGGCGCGTATTGCCGAGCTGGAAATGAAATTATCCAGAGTGCGGATCATTGAAAACGAGAATATTCCGACCGACAAGATCTTTATCGGAGCGACGGCGACATTAAAGGATCTTGATACAGGCGAAGAAACAAAATATACGCTTGTTTCTCCGGAAGAGGCCAATTATGAAGAAGGAAAGATCTCTATTTTTTCTCCGGTGGGAAAATCTCTGATGGGAAAAGCCATTGGAGAGAAATTAGTGATCCGTGTTCCGGCGGGAGACCTCAACTATCAGGTCTTAAAGATCGAGCGGCTTTAAAGTAAAAGATTATTTTTCTTGGCTGAGCCGGCCCAAAGAAGAAAAGACCCAGAAAATAGCAGAAGGCAGCAGTGTTAGAAGAATTCTGTTGAGTGTGACGGATAGCCACCAGGCGGCCGCAAAATAAGTATTCAGAAAATAATAAAAGAAGATCGTAAGAAGATAAATTAAGAAAAATAGCGGCAAAATTAGCGTTGTTCCTTGCCAGCATTTCCTACCCATAAGCACAATTCCTACTCCTAAAAAGATCCAAAGGCCGTTCCATTTTTGGCTTCCTAATTCCACTAGAAAGAAACTTCCGATGAGCTGTAATCTGGAAAAATTAGACGGATCAGATGACGAAGAGAGCCCGTTGATAAATGTTTGATTTCCCGGAGAGTAAACGATCTGGAAAAGAATTGTTGGTAGGGCCGAAAAAAGAAATGTTATTAGAAAATACGTAATAATTTTTCTGAAATTCGGGGTAAATTGTGTTTGCCGAAGAACAAGATACGCGCAAAACAAAAAGACGATCAGTAAAGAAGCCAGCGTTCCTTCCGGCTTTGTGAAGCTCAAAAATCCAAGAAACAATCCCGATAAAGCGATCAAAGGCAAAGAATTTTTCCGAATACCAAGAATCGCGCAAACAAAGCTCCCTAAAAGAAAATAACCTAGAACAATATCGCAGTACTGGCTTGTTCCGATGGTCACAAAAAACGGCAACACGGCTATAAGCAGCATACCTAAAGCAGACGCGATCTTGGATGTTATTTCATTTAAGCTAAAGAGCAAAAGCCCGGATGTGATGAACGTGAATACGACCGAGGTGATCATCGGGGTTGCCGGTAGCGTCTGGTCAGAGAACATCCACCCCCAGACATTAATAAGAGGTAAAAGAAGCGGATAGTGAGGGCTGGAGCGCCACAGAATTGGGTTTAGCATATTTTGCCACTCTTCGCCGCCGAGAAAAAGGTAACGGGCTTTTAAGTTCCAACAAGACCAGGCATCCCAGCCGCCATTGGGATAAAATTGGCAGTGGATAAGCAGGGGAACAGAGGCAAAAATAAGGATCAGGAACAATAAAAGCTCCCGAGTGCAAAATTTCCTGACGATAAAGAGATCTTTCCAGGAAAGTTTTAGGAGAAATTTTCCGGTCAAAATAAATAGGCATAGGATTACTGCGTGTGCCGCAAGAACAAAAAATTGATTTAATTGATCAAATAAAAGAAAACTAAAGAAAGTTATGTAAGTGCTTAAGCCTAAACCGGCGCCAATGGAAACAAAGAAGTAAAAATAAATGCTGACCGGAGTTTGATTTCTAAATAAAGTCCTTATCAGCAAATAACCTAAAGCTGTTGAGAGTAGATAAGGGAAAATGGCGGTCATTTTATTTTTCTTGCTAAGATGATCCCGAATTGGTTTTTCTTCAAAGGAACAGCGCCGATCTGTTTTATTTTTCTCATGGCAATATCTTCCGTGGAACAATCAAAAAGGATGAAATCATGATCAGTATTGTTAAAATCCAAAATAGCCGGAGTTAAGATGTACTGCGCCTGGGCAAATTGCGCGGCAAAAACGCGGTCATCAAGGCTTTTATCGCTGTAATAGCCAATATAGCGCACATCGCGCAGTGTTTCTTCAAGCCCGGCGAATTTATAACCCAGAAATTGAGCGGGAACGTTTTGGCGAAGTTGTTGGTTTTTTGTTGTTTCCTTGATGAGAGTATGAATATGGATGGAAATAATGACGAGCGCTCCCAAAAAAAGAGAAGCCGATCGCAGATTCTGAGTTGAGGCCATATTTTTAATATTCATAAGCTGGAAGTTCTAATTTGCTCACTATTCTATCTTGAAAGAGCCGATGTTTCAATAGATTACAGCCTGTTTTAGCCGCGGCAAACAATCAAAAGTATTGAGGAAAAGCAAAAATAAAATCTTTCTTAATAACTCTTTCGTCACTATAATATATTCCTGTTAACGACTTTAATTGAGGAGGAAGATTTGGTTACCATTGGCGTTATCGGTTGCGGGCATTGGGGCCCCAATCATATCCGTATTTTTTCTCAGGGGGCGAACTCAAAAGTCGCTATGTGCGCTGACCTGGATGCGGAAAGACTTAAAGCCATTAAAGGTTTGTTCCCATCCGTAACGGCTGTTTCTGATTATAAGGAAATTTTAAAAAATCCCGAAATCACGGCTGTTTGCATCGCAACACCGACCAACAGCCATTATGCCTTGGTCAAAGAATCTCTGGAAAACAATAAGCATGTTCTTTGCGAGAAGCCGTTAGCGCTCACAGCTAAAGAATGCCGTGAATTAAAAGAGCTGGCTTCACAGAAAAATAAGATCCTCATGGTGGGACATGTTTTTGTTTTTAACGCCGGTATTGTCCGCCTCAAAGAATATATCAAATCCGGGGAATTGGGATCAGTCTACTATGCCCATTCGGAGCGTACGAATCTGGGGCCTTTTCGTTACGATGTCAACGCGCTTTGGGACTTAGCGCCGCACGATATTTCTATTTTTAATTATTTGTTAGACAGCTGTCCGATCAGTGTTTCCGCTCGCGGGCAAAAATGCCTCGGAAACTCTTTAGAAGATTTAGCATTCGCCACGTTAGAATATCCTAAGAATATTCTTGTGAATATTCATGTCAGTTGGCTTGACCCTAGAAAAGTCCGGCAGATCACCATTGTCGGCGATAAAAAAATGGTGATCTGGGACGATTTGGATAATAATGGCCCTGTTAAGCTTTATGACAAACACGTCGAGCGGACAGCCGTTTTTTATGAGTCCTACGGCGAATTCCAGCTTTTATCCAAAGAGGGAAGCATCACGATCCCTAAGATCGGTTTAGCGGAACCCTTAAAATTGCAAAGTCAGTATTTCATTGATTGTGTTGAGAAAAATAAGAATCCGGATCTGGCGGATGCGCAAAAAGCCGCAGATGTGGTGCGTACTTTGTGCGCTATCCAGGAATCTATTGTAAAACGCGGTGTTCCCGTTGAGGTTTTGTAATGATGGCAAATTATTTTAAACATAAAACAGCATTGGTCGGGAAAAAAGCCAAAGTCGGTAAGAAAACCCGCGTGTGGGCCTTTGTGAATATTCAAGACGGTGCTTTTGTTGGAGAGCATTGCAATATTTGTGACGGATGTTTTATCGAAAAAGGGGCTATCGTCGGTAATCATGTTACGATCAAAAACGGTGTTTCGATCTTTAGCGGAATTACTTTAGAAGATGATGTTTTTTGCGGAGCGAACACAGCTTTTATTAATGATCGTCATCCGCGCAGCCATCGTAAAGACCCTTGGGTTTTAGAAAAGACACTTGTTAAAAAAGGAGCAACCATCGGAGCGAATGTTACGCTTTTATGCGGCATTACGATCGGTGAATATGCTTTTATCGGCGCGGGAAGCGTTGTGACAAAAGATGTCGCGCCCTTTGCTATCGTCGTCGGCCACCCGGCCGAACCCAAGGGTTATGCCTGTCGCTGTGGGAAAAGATTGGATGATTCTCTGCGATGCTCCTGCGGGCTATTTTATTCACTGACTTCCCAGGGATTAAAGTTGGATGAATAAAGTCCTTGTCTCTCCGGTTGCCTTCAATGAACATATAAAATTAAAAAGCGTTATTGAGCGTTTTTTAAGAAGTCCGGTCGTCACTCAAGTCGATTATTTGATCGTTGATGACGGGTCGACCGATGGAACGACGCAGATGATCGAAAGTTTTGCTTCGCGCGGGGTTAAAACCATTCGTCATCCTCAGCGCCGGGGAGTTGGAGCCGCCATTCGTACGGCGATCAATTATGCTTTAGAAAAACACTATGATGTTTTGGTGATCATGGCGGGCAATGACAAAGATAATCCGGATGAGATCCCGCAATTGCTGGAACCGATCTTTAAAGAAGGGTTTGATTTTGTTCAGGGTTCCCGCTACAAAAAGAAAAATGGCGCCGGGGGCGCCATGCCGCTTTATCGAAAACTCGCAACCCGGCTACATCCTTTATTATTCTCGCTTTTTACCGGAAAAAAAATTACGGACAGTACCAACGGGTTTCGCGCTTTTCGTCTGGCTCTGTGCAAAGATGAACGGATCAATTTAAGGCAGGAGTGGCTAAACGCTTACGAATTAGAACCGTATCTTTTCTTTAAAGCCGTGACATTGGGTTATCGCGTCAGGGAAGTTGGTGTGACGAAAATTTATCCTCCGAAAAAACTTGGATATACGAAAATGCAACCCGTTATCGGATGGTGGAGCATTTTGCGTCCACTTTTTTATTTAGGGTTCAGGCTAAGAAAGTGATCCTTGCATGAAAAAATGTGATCGATGCGACATTGTGTTTCATTCCGGTTCACGGCTCACTTGTCTTTATTGTGACTCGATCCTTTTTGAGGTTGAGGCGTCCGAAGCGCTTAAGATCCAAGAAAAAACTCTTTTTAAAAAGCAAATTGATAAAACGCAAAAAGCGTCTAATCAAGACCATGCCCAATATCTGGTGGGCAGTTATTTTCGGGCGCGGTCATTTGCCTTCATGTATTCATTTAGCCGTAATCAGCTTAAAATGGGGAAGGCGTTTAAGCGATTTCTTATCCAACCGATTAACTTTAGTTTTGTTATTCGCATTCCTTGGCTTGTGATCAATCTTTTGGATTCCATGATGATACATATGGAATATCAGAAGTATTGCGCGAAGTGCGATTGGAAATACCGTTCCTCTTTTGATGAAAAAACTCATCTTGCTCAAGAGTGCGAGTTTAACCAGGAATATACCAGCATTCTTAATAGGATCTTGACCGGCGACATAGTTAAAGATGAAGAGCTCATTGAAAAAGCGGCCCAAGAAAAATTAAAGCTGGGAAAAAGAAGCGCGTATTTTCAATTGTGCAGCCGAAAAAATACCACAGAATCTGTTCTGGATATTTTTATTATATTATTTTCCATGTCTTTGATCGTTTATGTTGTTGTGAAAACGTTCATGCCTATTTTTGGCAATATCTATGATTTTTAACCATCGTCCAAATATTGATTTGAACCAATGAAATTATTCGGAAAAAATCCGGTCCTTGAACGCTTAAGGTCTAATCCCAAAAGCGTTCGAAAAATTCACATCAGCGAAGGGCATCCCGACGGTAGCTATGTCCGCAAAAAAGCCTTTGCGGCGGGAATTCCGGTTGTTTTTGTCCCGCATTCAAAGATGGTGAAGCTAAGCAAAAGCTTGAACACCCAGGGAATTTTAGCGGAAGTGGACGATTTTGTTTATATGCCTTTTGACGAGCTTTTACGGATGGCCGAAGAAAAAAATTTATCGATCGTTTTCTTGGACGAATTGAACGACCCTCAGAATTTGGGTGCCATTATTAGAAGTTTAGCTTGTTTGGGAGGCTTTGGGATCGTTTTGCCTACGCACGATTCGGTTGATATTACTGAGGCTGTTTTACGGGTGGCATCGGGAGCAGATAACTATATTCCGGTTGCCAAGGTCAGTAATCTTAATAGTGCCATTTCTTTAGCGAAGAAATCGGGGATCTGGATCGTCGGCGCGGTGACCAAGGAAGGGAAAGACCTGCGCGATATTTCATTTTCTTTTCCGCTGGCCCTTGTTCTTGGGTCGGAACAAAAAGGGATTAGGGACATTATCTTGAAACAAATTGATTTGCCGGTGACGATCCCGATGTCACATCCGCAATTATCACTGAACGTTGCTCAGGCAACAGGAATGATAGGCTATGAGATCGCAAAACAAAAAAAGAGGCGATAAGGATTTTGCATCCATTTTGTCCGCCGTTAATTTTTTCGCCGAAGCCGGCCTTTTAAAGAAGGTGAAGCGAAGCGGGTGGTGGGTGGCTGGGATCAAAGACCCCGAAAGCGTTGCCGAGCATTGTTTTCGTTGTGCTGTCATGGGGTATTATCTGGCGCACTTAGAAGGCGCCGACCCTTTTCGCGTTACGCTGATGACGCTTTTCAATGATATTCACGAAGCTCGGATCAATGATCTGCATAAAATGGGGCATTATTACATTGATTTTAAGTCGGCAGAAAAGAAAGTTTTCCGCGAGCAGATTGAATTCCTAAACAAGAAAGCAAAAAATCAAATGCAGGAGATCCGCGATGAATACGATAAGCAATCCACAAAAGAAAGCTTGGTTGCTCGCGATGCGGATATTCTAGAATGCCTGCTGCAGGCCAAAGAGTATTACGATAATGGATACAAAGGTGCGAAGAATTTCTTTAAAAAAGCCCCTGATTTTTTAAAGACAAAAAGTGCCCGGAAGTTGTGGCGCACCATAAAGACATGGGACAGTAGTTCGTGGTGGAAGGGCATTACAAAATTTGAACGATAAATGACAACTCAAAGGATCCGCAGTGCTTTTCTTTTCGTTTTTGTTTTATTCCTCATCTCGGGATGCGCGACTTTAGGTTTATATAATCCGGCCACCGGGCAAAGAGAATTTATCATTATTCCCACCGATGCCGAAGTCGCCATGGGGAAAAACATCCACCAGGAAGTTACTCAGCAATATAAGCTTTCCGGATCTGACAAAGACCTTGAAAGGGTCAAAGAGATAGGGAAGAAGCTTGCCGATGTTTCTGACCGCAAAGACTATAACTATCATTTTTTTCTCATTGAGAAAGATGAGCTGAACGCGTTTACAACACCCGGAGGAAATATTTATTTTTTTCGCGGCCTATTGGAGAAGCTAAAGACCGATGATCAGATCGCGGCTGTTTTAGCGCATGAGATCGGCCATTGCGCGGCTAGGCACACGATCAAAAAATTCCAGGCTGCTTTAGGCTATAACCTGATCGGGGCTCTTATCTTCAGCCAGGTTAAAATGTCCGATCAATCTAGGCAAACAGCCTCCCTCGCATCTGATATCGCCATGCAATTAGTGACCTCCGCTTACAGCCGAAAAGACGAATATCAAGCTGATTTGCTTGGAATTAAATATATGTACTTGGCAGGGTTTCGTCTCAATGGTATGATAGAAACTCTAGAGGTATTAGAGCGAGAATCTAAAGGTGCGCGAACACCGTTGATCCTAAACACTCACCCTTTTGTCAGCGATCGGATCAAACAGGCTGAATTAGGGATCAAGGAAGCGCCAGGAAAATACAAGCTGAGCCAATAATAACTTGTTCAAGAACATCTGACAGGATAAGCGTATGGAAAGAATAGGAATTGCGGCCAGTAAGATCGCCAAGGGCAATCTTTTTCTATATAATTTCTATGTTCTTGTCATAACATTTCTTTTTTCGTTTCTTTTATTCTTTATTGCCGGCTGTGTGATCGTTACTGTTTTGGTTGCTGTTGCCTATTTGACGCATCCGGGAACTTTACCGGATCTACAAAAAGGGTGGATGCCTTTAATGAAAATCTGCCTGGCATGCTTGGCTGTTGTCGTCGGCCTTATGTCATTTTTGGCGCTAGCGCGAAATATGAAATTTAAAAGATAGCCCTGAAAGCTTTTGATTTTTTATGCCTATTTCCGATATTGATTTTCAGCAGTTAATTGATAATTTGCAGGTTGCTGTCTACCGTAAAACCCTTGGCCCCAAGGGGCATTTTTTATTTGTGAATCCCGCCTTTCAGAAGATCCTCGGATATACCCAAAACGAAATTCTCAAAATTTCTCCACGTAAACTCTATGAACATAGCCAGGCGCACACCTTCATTAACAAGAAGATCGAGCGCCAAGGTTACCTGCGCAATGAAGAGATCAAGCTTAAGAAAAAAGACGGCGATTTTATCTGGTGTTCTTTAACGACGGTTGCTGTTAAGGACTCAAAGGGAAAAGTTGCTTGGGTCGACGGGATCTTGGAAGATATTTCCACCCACAAAAGAGTTCAGCGCGAACTTCTGGAATCTAAGGAATTATTCCGTGTTGTTTTTGATAATTCGGCTATTGCGATTACGGTTGTTGATAAAGAAGAGCGGATCATTGCCTGGAATCCCTTCGCCGAAAGAATGCTGGGAATGTTAAAATCCGATTTATTCAACAAACCCGTCAAAGAACTTTATCCGGCGCGCGAATGGCGCAGGATCCGCGCGTTTCGTATCCGTAAAAAAGGGATCTTATCTAGCATTGAGACGCAAATAGTTAAAAAAGACGGCAGTATCATTGAAGTTGACCTGTCGGTGTCTATTTTAAAAGACATTGAAGGCAATATTACCGGCGCTATCGGCATCATGCGCGATATCACCAGCCAAAAAATAGCTGAACGAAAACTTCGAGAATCTGAAAATAAAACCCGGGTTATTTTGGATAATTCCGCGGCGGCTATTACGCTTACGGATGAAAATGAGCATATTATTTCTTGGAACAGGTTTACTGAAAATCTTTTAGGGATGAAGAAAAAAGACCTGTACTTAAAACCAGTTAGTTCTTTATATCCTAAGGATGAATGGAAGAAGATCCGTTCGGAAGATATCCGCCAGATCGGATCGAAACATCATTTAGAAACAAAGATAACGCGTAAAGACGGTCAAGTGATCGATATTGATCTTTCGGTCAATGTTTTAAAAGATTCCAATGATAATATCGTCGGATCTGTGGGGATCATGCAGGATATTACTGACCGAAAACGAGCCCATGAAGTTCTTTTGCAGGCTAAGCTGGCCGCCGAAGAGGCCAACAGTGCTAAGACGGTTTTCTTGGCGAATATGTCCCATGAAGTGCGTACTCCGATGAACGCGATCATCGGCATGATCGATTTAACGTTAGATACTTCGCTTGATGATGAGCAAAAAGATAATTTAAAGACAGCGCGGGATGCAGCTACCAGCCTTTTAAGTTTATTGAATGATATTCTTGATCTTTCTCGTGTTGAAGCGGGAAAGATCACCCTAGAGGCGATCGATTTTCATCTGCGCAATGTTATTCAAAGTGTTTGCAAAGGGCTGTCCGTTTTGGCAAAAAATAAAAATCTTGAGCTGGTTCCTGTCATTGATTCTAAGATCCCGGAGATCTTGGAAGGAGATCCGCTTCGTTTGCGGCAAATTCTCATCAATCTTATTAACAACGCTATCAAATTTACGCAAAAAGGAAAAATTGAACTTGCGGTTAAATTGGTTTCTTCCTCAGCGCATGAATGCCAATTAAAGTTTTCCGTGACGGATACGGGGGTTGGCATTCCAAAAGATAAACAAGAAATGCTTTTTCAACCCTTTATTCAGGCGGATGCGTCGACGACACGCCGTTTTGGCGGAACAGGCTTAGGGCTTGCGATCTCTAAGCGGTTGGTTGAAATGATGAAAGGCCGGATCTGGGTTGAGAGTGAGGAATGGAAAGGAAGCACTTTCTATTTTACCGGGAATTTTGGCATTAAAGAATCCGGGATCGGTTTATCAACAGTTTTGGGCGAAGAAAAATCTTCGGGCGCAGCCGTATCCATAAGAGACCTTTCCGGACTTAAGATCCTGTTGGCCGAAGATAATCCTGTTAACCAGAAAATCGCGGTTAGAGTTTTAGAAAAAAGGAATTGGAAGATCCAGGTGGCAGAAAACGGGCAACAGGCTATGGATTTGCTCAATAAGGAATCATTTGATGTTGTCTTGATGGATGTCCAGATGCCGATCTTAGACGGTTTGGAAGCGACACGTTTGATTAGGGAAGAAGAAAAGCAAACAGGGAAACATATCCCTATCATTGCTATGACGGCGCGCGCCATGGAAGGCGATGAAGAAAAATGCCTTGCCTCAGGTATGGATGGATATGTAGCGAAACCGATCGATTTCAATAAACTTTATACGACGGTGGAAGGAATTCTTTCGCGAAAGGCAAATAAATGAGCGATGACATCATTGATTTAAACGAAGTCCTAGAACGGGTTCAAGATGATAAGGAGCTTCTTTTGGAGTTGATCGGTATTTTTTTGGGAGATTGTCCGGCCAAATTATCCGCCATGAAAATGGCCGCGGAGAAAAAAGATTTCGGACAGATCAAGGACCTAGCGCATTCCCTGAAGGGCGCGTCCGCTAATATTTCCGCAAAGAAGATCAGCGCTATTTTTCTGCAAATAGAACAAATGGCCAAGAATAATGATGCTGCGTCCACTTTGCAACTGCTTACCCAGGTCAACGTCCAAATAAAAGATCTTGAGAATTATTTAGTGAAACTTAAAAAAGGTTTTTAGACGGCATATTTTGACGTTACGTTCTGCTGTATTCCGGCAAACCGGTAATTTTTAAAATGAAAAGAAGCTAGCCTTACCTAGCGATGCTTTTAACCAGCTTTCAGAAAATCCAAAATATCATTCCGGCCCACAAACGCTTTTTTATAGCGGTTGCTATTGTTTTTTGCGCCGTAGGATTTCTTGCCTATAGCAACAGCCTTCACAGCGGCTTTCAATTTGATGATTATAAGATCATCGTCGAAAATCCGCCCGTTCATCATTTAGAAAATCCGCAGTGGGTCTGGCGTTTTGATCCTACGCGTTTCTTGCCGCATTTGACGTTCGCTTTCAATTTCTTTATCGGTAAATTGAATGTGTTCTCTTTTCATCTTGTAAATCTTATTTTGCATATCATCTGCAGTATTCTTGTTTTCCACTTTGTGGGAATTTTCTTGTTGCAAGAACCTCGTCTAGCGGTTAATGCCCGTAGAATGGCATTTTTCTCCGGATTGATTTTCTTGCTGCATCCTATCCAAACGGAATCTGTCACGTATATTGTCCAGAGATCGACGGTGATGGTTGCTTTATTTTATATGGCTTCTGTTGTTTTTTATCTTTTGGCGCGCTTGAAAGAAAAAAGGATTTATTTTGCTCTATCGTTTCTTTGTGCGATCTTAGGCAGCATGACGAAGCCAAATATTGTTACTCTTCCTCTAGCTTTAGTGATCGCGGAGTTGTGTGTTTTAAGGACTCCTTTTTCTGACCTATTCAAAAGGTTAAAATTTATTGCGCCGTTTATGGTGCTTTGGGTCTTGGTTCCGGCGCTACTTTTGCTCTGGAAAAACGAAACCATTGATTTGGCGCAAGTTTTAGACGCGACCAAAGAAACAAGTCAGTTTTCTCGGTATACTTATTTCAGCACCCAGATCAATGTCTTGATCACTTATATCCGCCTTTTGTTTTTGCCATTACGGCAGAATTTTGATTATGATTATCCTCTCTCCCCGGGGATGTTCAGCTTTCCGACCTTTTTCTCCTTATTGATCTTGGGCTATTTGCTTTATTTTGCCGGAAAAGTTTATAAAACGAATAAGATCTATAGTTTTGGGATCCTCTGGTTTTTTATAACCTTGATCCCGGAATCAAGTATTTTCCCTATTTCGGACGTTATTTTTGAGCATCGTCTTTATTTGCCGATGGTCGGCTTTTGCATTCTCATTCCTGTCCTCGTTATGAACATGTGTCGCGATCTTAAGAAAGCTACGGGCATTCTTTTGATAATAGCCGTAGGGCTTGCGGGCCTGACGATCCTCAGGAATAATGTTTGGGCTAATCAAGAAACGCTTCTCATTGATACATTCCGCAAATCTCCTCACAAGGCTCGTGTCGCGAATAATCTCGGTGATTATTATTTGCGTATAGGAAATCTGAGTTTCGCGGAACGGGATGTGAAAAAAGCTATTGAATTAGACCCGAAAAATCCCCAGTTTCATCATAATTTAGGCGTTGTTTATGAGCGGCAGGGGAAAATTGATGAGGCGATGCGTAAATATCGAGAGGCCATTGACAAAGACGATGGCCGCCCGCATCCAAGTTATTACTTTAATTTAGGGTATTTATATCACAATAAAAACGACGTAAAGAAAGCCGAACTCTCATATAAAGCCGCGATCGCTATCGACGAGCATTATGCGGATGCTTATTGCAATCTGGGAAATCTTTACGCGCGTCAGGGAAAATATATGGAAGCGATCGACCAATTTAAAAAATCCATTGAGAATAATCCGTATCATCTCAATGCCCATAATGGTTTGGCGAGCACTTATGGGATGATGGGGCAATATGACGAAGGGATCAAGCAGTACGAACAATTATTGAAAATAAAACCAGATTTTTCTTTGGCTTACCATAATTTAGGAAAAGTTTACGTCCTTAAGAAGAATTTACCTGAAGCTGAAAAGATTTTTCAAAAAGCTCTTACGTTTAATCCTGACGACGCGGAAAGCTATGAAAACCTAGCCAATGTCTACTACGGGCTAGATCGAGAAAAGGATGCTAAGGCAGCTATGGAAAGCGCTGTGAGGATCTACGAACAAAAGGGTAATGGAAACAAGGCTCAAGCATTGCGCAATCGTTACCTAAAGAAGGAAAATCAGCTGTAATATATTTGATGGAAGCGATTATGAAAATTATTATCAAAATAGGCATTGGGTTTTTAGTGTTAGTCGCGATCGGCTTGGGAGCTTTTTATTTTGTATTAAATTCGACATTGCTCACACCTTTTGCCGTACGGAATATCATCCATTCTTCGTTCAGAGATGTGAAAGTTCAATCTTTTGAATGCAGCCATCAGCGGTTTTATTTTCCGGCAAGGTTGATCCTCGAGGACGTAAAATTAAGCATCGAAAGCTCAGGCCAGAAACAAGCGATTTCAGTTAAGATCATAGAGCTTAAACAAATGAGCGGTTTCTTAAAGCCAAAGAAAGAGATATTTTGTTCTTTGAAAGAAGCGGATATTTCATTTTTTCCGGCGACAATTCAGGGCCTTTCGCTCGATGTGTCTTTTGGTGTCCAGGGAATCGATCTAGAACAAATAAGTGGATATTTTAAAGCTCAGCAATTGTTGGCGTACGATTATTCGGCTCAAAACATCCGGTCACATTTTAAGGGCGATAACAAAAAAGTTCACCTTAATGATCTTTCCGCCCAATTTTATAAAGGAGATATCAAGGGGGAAATCTTTCTGGATTACGCTTCTTTGTTGCCGTATAGTGCTCGTATAAATCTTGAAAACGTCGACTTAGAATTGATCGCGCGTTCACATCCCGATATTTTTTCTCAGGTCAAAGGGCATTTAAGCGGCGTTGTCAATATGGCGGGGAATATCCAAAAGATAAGACAGCTCGAAGCGGATTTGAGCGTTTTTAAGGATGCGAGAATAAAAGCTTCTCTGCTGGATTTTATTGCCGACAAATTGCCCTACAACAGTGTTCAAAAACGCGATTTGGAGGCTCTATCGTCGGCTGGGGGCGATGTCGGACTCGATAAACTTTCTGTTTATTTTAATACCTTAAGCGAGAAGAATTTGCAGGGAGTGGTGAATTTGGCCAGCCAAGAATTAAATTTAGATATCAATTTAACGATCGATGTCAATTTAGATAATGCGTTTGGACGGCTGCTAAAGAAATTTTAAGAATACATGCTAAAGTCAAATACGGAGAAAGGGGATTTTATGAATAGATGGATAGCGATATTTCTGCTCGCATTTTTTGCGTGCGGATGTACGGTCAAAGCTGTCGGTGATCCGCAACGGCCCATCACCATTAATGCGCATATCACCATTGATGTCAAAGGGCTCAAAGATACCGCCAGCAGTATTGAAGATTTTGTAAGCGGTGAAAAAGAACAAACAAATACACAAACAAAATAATTTTAAGGAGAAAGAATATGTCTAGAATGTTATTGAGAGCAGTACTTGTGGCGTATGCAGCTTTTTTTATATCGGCAATAAATCCGCATACCGTATTTTGCGAAAGCAGTTACGATATCAAGGAAATGACCCCCGAGGTAAAGTCGGCCCTGGAAAACCGGAAAAATCGTTATGAACAGTTGCGTCAGCTAAAAAGCCAAGGTATTGTCGGCGAGGGAAATCGCGGGTATGTTGTTGCCCTTATTGACGATGCAAGCGCAAAATCGTTGGTTGCTTCTGAGAATAATGACAGGAAGAGTATTTATCGGGCTATTGAACAACAAAACAATTTGACAAATGCCTTAGAAACCATTGAGAAGGTCTTTGCTCAAGTTCAGAAAGATAAAGCGGCGGCCGGAGATAAAATTCAAAATGAGGACGGGAGCTGGGTGATTAAGTAGTTTTCAAAGTCAAAATAATGGGAAGTAGTTGTCGCTTATGGAAAAACAATTTAAAGCGTGGCAGCAAGTAACCGAGAACTTCTTTGTTGTTTTAAACTTGCAAAAAGTTACGATTTGTCTAGTTGTTCTAGGGCTTTTGGGTTATGCCAATGCCATCTTTCATCCCTTTGTCCATGATGATGTAGTATTCATCCAAAATAATCCTTTGATTGGGCGTTGGGATAATCTTGCGGCATATTTTCTTGAGCCTGTTTCAATGGAGGGGGCTCGAGCTGCTGTCAACCCGTATTATCGGCCATTACTTGAGGTCATTTACAAAGTTGAATTCTTCTTTTTCAGATTGAATGCGCATGGATACCATTTGGTGAACATCCTCCTCCACATTATCAATGCGATTTTGTTCTTTCGGGTCTTAACTTATTTCTTAAAAGAAAAGAAGGTTTCTTTTGTAGCTGCTGTTTTATTTCTGCTCCATCCTGTTCAAACGGAATCTGTGAGTTGTATATCGGGGATCTCGAACCTTGTTTTTGCTTTATTGTGTTTACTGAGCTTTATTTTCTATTTGCAGGCCAGGGAAAGCCGCAATAAAAGATCCCAAGTCTCTTCCTATATCTCATCGTTGGCATTCTTCATAATGGCATTGCTTGCCAAAGAACAAGCCATTGTATTACCGGCATTGATCTTTTTATTCGAGTGGGTTTTTTATCGGAGCGAGAAAAAAGACTTTGGTAAAACTGTTTTTTGTGTTGGCGGGTTTCTGGCCGTGGCCGCTGGGTATTTTATCCTCCGGAAATTTATCCTTGGAACATTCTCAACATCCTTCCTAGATTACCCCGAAGAATTATGGCTAAGGATTAGGATAATCCCTAAGACCCTCCTTGATTACCTCGCCATTCTTTTTGTTCCCGTCGATCTGCATTATTACCGCAGCATAGATATTTTACAGTTTTCCTGGCGTTCTATGGCTGGGATTGTGGCAGTTTTGGCTGGAATTATAGCGATCTTTAAAATAGTTTCAAAAGAATATCGGCTTATTTTATTATTCGCGTTAGGGTGGTTCTTTATTTGGATCTTGCCCGTTCTTAATATCATGCCGCTTATTATTGAATACTCGTCCATTATGACTTCGGAGCATTTTCTTTACTTGCCGCTAGGCGGATTTGTGTTATTCATGGTTGCTACGCTAAAATATCTTTCGGATACTTTCTTAAAAGAAAGATCTCAAAATATCTTTTCGATATTCTTCATTGTGGTTGTTTTAATTTTTTTGGGCGCAACGATCAAACAAAATACTTATTGGCGGGGAGAAATACCGCTTTTTGAACGAACCTTAAAATTTCAGGGCCAATTAGGACGCGTTCACACTTTATTAGCCAAGGCGTATTACTCTGCGGGTGAATATGACAAAGCCCTAGATGAATATTTGAAAGCTCTAAACATAATGCAAGAGTATGCGGCTAAAGCTAAGTTAAAAGGGAAAGAGGGCATCTATGACATTTTTCTTAGAGATGTCTATCGTGGATCAGGGCAGTGTTATGCTGCTCAGCAAAATATGCAACAGGCTATTGAAGAATATTCAAAAGCCCTGGTCATTGATCCTGGGGATGGTGATTCATATGCAAGCCTAGGCAGTGCCTATTTTTCACTGAAAAACACAGCGAAAGCAAAAGAATGTTTTAAACAAGCTATTCAACTGCAGCCGCGTAATATTTGGGCTATGAACAATTTGGCCTTATGTTACGTGCAGGAAGAAAAATCGGGAGATGCGCAAGAGTGGCTTCATAAGGCCTTGGAAATTAATCCGGATTTTAAACCTGCTAGGCGCAACTTAGAAATTTTACTTAGATCTAAGCAGTAAATTATTTACCGTGCCATTATTTGAGGGATATTTATGCAAAAAATCTTGGTGATCGAAGACGATCGGGCGATCGCTGAACTCATTAAGCTTAAATTAGAACGCTCTGGGTTTGAAGTCCTTGCCGTTCTCGACGGAATAGAGGGGCTAGAGACTTTGAAAGAGAATATGTTCGACCTGATCATCTTAGACATTTTGTTGCCGCGCATGGACGGATTTCAATTTTATAAGAAGTTAAAAGAAACCCCGAGGATCGCGCATATTCCGGTTTTGGTCATGACGGGTCGCGGGGCGATGAAAGACTCTTTTGAAAGTTTAGGAGTACAATCATTTTTAACCAAACCTTTTGAGCCGGAAGACCTGATTTTTCAAGTTAAAAAATTATTAGCTGGCGCTGTAAAGTCGTCAAGCGCAGCCAAGACGGCCTTGATCGCGGGCACTAATCCTGCTCGGCTGCAGGAAATGAAAGCGCAGCTGGAAGCGAAAGGTTACCAGGTGAGCTTAGCGGCAGATGGCCACCAGGCTTTAGGCAAGGCGCTGCAGTTGCTGCCGGACCTTTTTATTCTGCAGTATAGTTTTTCGGAAATAAGTTCGGATGAGATCATAAAGGCCCTTGATGATTGCCCGGCGGCAAAGCAGGTTTCCGTCGTTGTTTATTCTCTTATTGAGCCTAAAGAGCAAACGCCACATTCTCAATGGGGGCAATTTGTTTTAGGCGGACGGGGGAAAAAGATCCGAAACAAAGAGAAGCCGATAGAAATTGATAATACGTTCGATTCTAAATCGTTCATGGATAAAATTAAAGATTTTATTTAAAACGGAAATCAGTCAAAAGGTTGTTTAAGAATTGATCGGTGGTTTCTTGCTAAATTTCAAATCAGTTGCTCGCTTGCTCACGCAAAGGTCCGTTGTTAAGCTTACGATCGCTGTGATCGTTTTAGGTGTTATTGCCTACGGACGCGGTTTTACCTCCCCGTTCCAACTCGATGACATTCCCGTTATTTTTAAAAATCCGCTCATTCGGCATTTAGATTCTCTCGATAAGCTCTTTTGGTATGATCCAAGCCGATTTTTAACCCATCTGACATTCGCGCTTAATTATCACTTTTCCGGTTTTAATACTTTTGGGTTTCATCTTGTTAATTTTCTTCTCCACGCGATTTGCGCGATCTTAGTTTTTTATCTGATCCGTGAGACGTTATGCCTTGCATCGAAAGATCACCAAGCTAGTAGTAAAGACCAGGGGCTCATCGCATTTTTTAGCGCTTTGATATTTCTTTTGCATCCCATCCAAACGGAATCTGTGACTTATATTGTGCAACGCTCGACCATTTTGGCTACGATCGCGTATACACTTGCTTTGATTTTGTATCTTCGTTTAAAGAAAGGTTTTAAGATAAAGGATTATCAGTGTCTTTGGGGTGTTGTTCTTTTAGGGGCAATGACCAAGCCTATCTTTGTGACTGTGCCGCTAGTGGTTTTGCTTTATGAAGCTCTATTTTTCCGCTTGTCATGGAAAACGATCAAAAAAGAAGCCGTTCTTTTACTTCCTTTTCTTGCAACGGTTGTTCTTGTCCCGGTCTTTCTTATTCTTTTCTCGCTGAATTACTTCTCGGAGTCTTTTGACCTTTCAAAATTAACTTATGCGACCCGCGTCACTTCGGAGGTTTCGCGCTGGGATTATCTTTTAACTCAATGGGTGGTTCTCGTAAAATATATTCAGCTTTTATTTCTTCCGATAAACCAGAATTTGGATTACGACTATTCCTTGGTGAGGAATTTATTTTCCTTACCGGCCGTTCTTTCTCTCATTGCTTTAACTTCTATCATTATTGCGGCCTATCTGTTGCGCAAAAAAAATCCGGTGATATCATTTTGCGTGGCGTGGTTTTTTATTGTTTTGATCCCTGAGTCAACCATTTTCCCTCTACCTGATCTTATTTTTGAACACCGTCTTTATGTGGCCGTGATCGGATTTTCCTTCTTGGTCTCTTGGGGGCTTCGTGCTATTTTTACGAAAAAAGAACAATATGTCATTCTTCTTAGCGGTATTGTCTTAAGCCTCCTTTTGCTGACCTTTGCGCGCAACATTTTTTGGGCTCATCCGATCATTCTATTGGAAGATGTTGTTAAAAAATCTCCCACTAAAGCCAGGCCGCATAATAATTTGGGGCTTTTTTATCAAGAAAAAGGTTTCTTGGATCTAGCTCAAGCGCAGTATGAAAGGGCGATCGCCTTAGATAGCCGATACACGGTTGCCCGCATTAATCTTGGGCAGATCTATTTTAAGAAAGGAAAAGTGAGCGAGGCTCAGCGACAATGGGAAGAAGTTTTGCGTATTGATCCTCAATCGTTTGAAGCTAATGTTAACTTAGGAAACCTTTATTATCAGCAGGGGCAGCTTGAATTTGCGTCGGCGCAATATTATAAAGCAGCTAGTATTCGCCCTCAAAGCGATGTTCCGTATTTAAATTTAGGTAATATTTATATGCGTTTAAATAATTTTGGGGATGCCGAGAATTATTTTAAAACAGCCATTCGCCATAACCCTCATTCGGCGGAAAGTTATTATGCGTTGGGAAATTTATATTTGGCGCAAAAAATGTATTCTCAGTCTATCTCGGCTAATATTCAAGCGTTGGTGATCAATCCACAATACGCGGATGCCTACAATGTTTTAGGTATCGCTTATGACGGGGTAGGGAATTTTGAAGGGGCTGAGCGATGTTTTAAAAAGGCTATTGAAATTGATGCTAACCATACGGCCGCTTATCTTAATTTGGCGCACTATTATAAAAAGACGGGGCAGGAGAATTTGAGGCAAGAATTTGAATATAAGGCCAAAGAGATCCAAAAACGCTTCTTGAGGGCAAAAAATAATCTTTCGATATTCCGCGACGAAAGAAAAAAACCTGTGATAGAATAAGAAAAATTATTTCAATCACCATACGATATGTCAAATTTCCTACTTATTGCCTGTGCGATCATTTTAGCGGTTGTAACACTGATCATCTCTCTTTTTATTTTTTTCCCGGAGAAATCAAAAACAAAGTCGCAGCAAAGGCAAAAAGAACCGATTGTCGACTCGAAGCACTGGGAAACTGTCATCGCTCGCCTGGAAAAACATATCTATTCTTTGAAGACAGAAATAGGCAAGCTCCAGCAAGAACAAAAAAATACACTTAAAGACCTTGCGGTCGAAAAAGCAAAAACGACCAAGCTTCAGGAGAAAGTTCTGCAAGAAAAAGAATGGCTGGAAAAAGATCAAAGCGCCATTCAAAAAAAGGAAAAAGAAGCTTCGGGATTTAAAGATGACCTTATGAAAGTTCAGTCTGAGCTGGAAGCACAGCATGCCGTGAAGCTCAAGCTTGAGCGCGAATTAACGGAATTGCGTAAAGACCTTACGAGGTTGACAAGCGAGAACAAAGAGCTGTCCCTAAAATCAATGCGACTTGAGTCTGACGTGGATCATTACAAGAAAGAATTCCTAAAGCAAAAACACATCGCCGATGAATTGGTCAAGAAAAACGACCAGACGCAATGGGTCGCCAAGACGGAATATGAAAGATTACAAACTATATTAAAAGAAAAAGAGAAAGACATTGAGCGCTTAAGCCGCAATCAATCATCGTCTTAAACATATGATACAAACAGAAAAACAAAATTTAGTTTGCTCGTGCATGACGAGAGATGTTGTGATCGTTGATGACGCTTGCTCGTTAGAAAAAGCTGTTTTGTTGATGCGCGAGAAGAATATCGGTTCGGTCGTTGTCCGCAGCCAAGACGGATCTTTTGGAATATTTACCGAACGAGATCTTCTTAATAAAGTGGCGTTAAACCGTCAAGGCAACGAACTTGCCTCGCCGGTCCTTCGTGATCTAATGACGAAGGATATCAAAGTTATTTCGGCCAATGAATCCTACCTAGAAGCGATAAAGCTGATGCGCGAGCGGCAGATCCGCCACATGCCGGTTGTTGATGACGGAAAAATTGTCGGGCTTGTTTCTTTCCGGGACCTGATGAGCCATCATGAAAAACGTTTAGAGAGCCTTAACCTTGAGCTCGCCGATAAAACGAAAGAATTAACACAGAAAACAGCCAAACTAAATACCATCATGCATTTGTCGCGCCAACTTATTTCCAACATGGAAACACAAGAAATATTGGCGCATATCACAAAAGTTGGACGAGAGCTTTTGCATGCGGATACCGCTTCGGTGATCTTGCTAAAGGAAGAGGCGGGCGAGTTTATGGTGATCGCTTCGGAGTTTTCCGGCGCGCAAATACGCAGTGACCTTATCCATCCATCTTTAGACGCCAATCATAGCATTACAGGCTGGGTGATCAAAAACCGCCAGCCGCTTCTTTTATACGGCAAAGCTGATGACGATCCTCGTTTTCGCAATATCCAGTGGAAAGAAGGGATCAAATGTTCCATTAATGTTCCGCTATTATATAAAAATTCGGTCAAGGGGACGTTGAATTTCAATATTACGGAATCTGATCACATCTTTACTGAGGAAGATTTGGCAACCGCGATCATTTTAGCGAATCATGTATCGGTAGCGGTTGAAAACAGCGGGCTTTTTAGGGATTTACAGGATTCTTTAATCGAATATCTAAAGATCGCCAACGAAAGAATTCGCGCTAAAAATGAAGAGCTTAGAATAACCCAAGAAAAGATGAATCAAGAATTAAAGACGGTGGCTGTTGTCCAACAGGCACTTTTACCGAAGTCTTTGCCTAAAAATAGCCGCGTCGATATGGCGGCGGTTTATGCGGCCGCCGGGGTGGTTGGAGGAGATTATTACGACTGTATTGAAATGAAAGATAGCCGTTTAGGTATTGTTATTGCGGATGTGACCGGCCATAGCCTTCCGTCGGCATTTGTCATGACCATGATCAAGATCCTTCTTTTTTATTTGAATCATCAAGGGATATCGATCATAGAATCGATCTCTATTTTAAATAATATGCTGGTGCGCCATGTTCCCATAAGTACTTTTGCTTCGCTGGCCTATGGGGTCTTGGATCTGGAGAAAATGACGTTTGAACATATTAATGCGGGTCACGAACCGATCTTGCGCATTAATGCCGTAACGCAAAAAAAAGAATTCTTTTTTGCCGACTCTCTTTTGCTCGGCGTGGAAGCCGAAACCGAGTTTGTCGTCAATAAGATCACTTTAGAAAAAGGTGATAAGCTGGTTTTCTACACGGACGGATTAACTGATGCGATGAATAAAGATCGCGAAAGTTTTGGCCGTAAACGCTTAGCAGAAATCGTTAATAATCATGTCCAAAAAAGCTCAAAAGAAATTATTGATGCCGTTATCCAAGAACTTAATCTTTTCTGTGAAGGGCAAACCCGCGCTGATGATCTAACCATGTTGGTCCTTAGCCTTTAGTTGATCTTCCGCTGATGATATTTTCTAAACGAACAGACTGGAAACTTACCCCTAACGAGATTTCTTTATCCCTAAGTGAGTTAAAAAAACAGGGAAAAGAAATTATCGATCTGACAGAATCTAACCCAACGCTCAGCAAATTCAAATATCCTCAAGAGCCTATTCTTAAAGGCCTTGCCTCGAAAGATCATTTGCTTTATGATCCGGCGCCGCGCGGGATCGATAGCGCGCGGGCAGCGGTGAGCGCTTATTATCAGGAAAATGGGCTTTACGTCGATCCGCAACAAATATTCTTGACGTCTAGCACTAGCGAAGCGTATTCATTTCTTTTCCGGCTCTTGACTAACCCTGGGGACCACATTGCGGTGGGGCGCCCCAGCTATCCGTTATTTGATTTTCTGGCACAGATCAATGATGTTGAGGTTGATCCGTATTCTTTAGTTTTTAAAAATGGCCAATGGGCGATTGATGTAAAGCAATTAGAAGAAAAGATAGGCGAGAAAACACGCGCTATTGTTTTAGTGAGCCCTAACAATCCTACAGGGTCTTTCGTTAAGAAAAACGAGCTTCAAGATATTTTTAAGATCTGTCAAGAGAGAAATATCGCTCTTATTTGCGATGAGGTTTTTTCCGATTATCGTCTCCGCGGGGATTCTTCTTTGCAGGCGAATTTTGTCAACAATACACAGATTTTGACTTTTTCTTTAAGCGGGATCTCGAAGGTTTTAGGCCTTCCACAAATGAAACTTGGCTGGATCGTGGCGAGCGGGCCGAAGGAAGATGTGGCGATCGCCGCCGAGCGCCTTGAGGTCATTCTAGACACATTTCTTTCGGTCAATACGCCGGCGCAAAACGCTCTTAAAGCGTGGTTATCCATAAAGCCACAAATTCAAAAAGAAATATTAATCCGCATTAAAGCAAATGAAGCATTTTTGAGAAAATCACTGGAAGGTCATTCTTCCTGCCGGTATCTTCCGCCTGAAGGCGGCTGGTATGCGGTTTTGAGACTTCCAAATAATAAAACCGAAGAAGATTGGGTTGTGGAATTCTTGCAAAAAGACTGTGTTTTTGTTCATCCCGGGTATTTCTTTGATTTTGAAGATGAGCCGTATATCGTTTTGAGCCTTTTACCGGAAGAAGAAAAGTTTCGACAAGGGATCACAAGGATATTGTCGCGGATTGCGGGAGAGAAATCTTAAAACTTGAAATTGCCGTTCGTTTTGGTAGTATATTCAAAGAAAATATGAGCCAGAAACTTAAAAATAATCAAAAAAATGTAAAACAAGCGGTTGCCAAGCGCCCGGATTGGGATGAATATTTTCTAAAGCTGGCCATGCTGGCTTCTGAGCGCTCAACTTGTCCTCGGATGCATTGCGGATGTGTTTTGGTTAAAAACAAAAATGTCATTGCGACGGGCTACAACGGTTCAATTCCGGGCGATGATCATTGTGATGACGCCGGATGTCTTGTGGTGGACAATCATTGCGTACGCACCGTTCACGCGGAAATGAACGCGCTTATTCAAGCCGCTCGCCATGGCAATTCTGCCGAAGGGGCAACGGCTTATGTGACCAATATGCCGTGCACAACATGTGCCAAGGCGCTTATTACCGTCGGCATTAAACGCATTGTTATTTTCTCGGATTTTCACGATACCTTAGCGACAGAATTCTTTGGCAAGGCCAATGTCAAGATTGATAAACATGCCATTCCTTCAACGCAAATTGTCTACGATTTGGACAGCTACACATCAGCCAGGAGATCAAAATGAAAAAGATCATTGTTGTGCTTTTGCTTTCGCTTTTCGCGGCAACGGTTGTGTCGGCAAAGGGAAAAACGATACAATTTTCCTTGGTGTTAACGCAAGAAGAAGCGCAAAAAACCGCACATAAGAAATATCTTTTCGCGAATAAGCCAGGCAAGAAAGCAGAAGAGATCCTGGTCAATAAAGATGCTTTTTTGACCAATGCTGATATCTCTGCTTTTAAGATCACGAAAAAAGAAGATGCGCGAAATAAGATCTTGCCTGTCTTAAATATTTTGTTCACCGATCAAGGCTCCCAAAAACTTGCCGAAATAACCACGGCAAATACAAAAAGGCAGATCGCCATTATTGTTGACAATGAAGTCTACGAAACTGTTTTTATCCTCTTTCCTCTCGTCAAAGGTTATACTCAAATTACCAGCTGGAAAATTGACACAAACGAAAAAGCCGCTAGCCTTGTTAAGGACTTAGGGTTTGATCCGGCGTTTAGGGCAAAGCCTGAGAAATAAAATTTAAGATATCTTGGGATCGTTTTTTCGGAAAATATTTTTTGCTGGCAAAAAATATTTTCCGAGAGCCTTTTTGCGCGTTAAAACGGGATAAAGAAATGTCAAAACTTTACGCTTTGGACAAAGCCGTTCTGGGTGTTTCCGGTAATTCCGAGAAATTCTTAAATGGAATTACTTCAAACACTTTAGACAAACCGCGCAATGCTTTCTTAGCTGTTCACGGAAAAATAATCGCCACATTTGACCAGGTAAAGGCGGGCGATGATAAATTTCTCATCGTCATTGAACACGGTGCTCTCCAAGGGCTTCTGACCCATTTAGATAAATTCATTCGTTTAAGCAAGGCCGTGGTCCAAAAAGAAGATAATCGCGTCTATTTTGACCTGACCGAAAGCTACAGGGGCGAAAAGGGTGAATGCCTTATCCCGCAGAAGAAGGGCCAGCTTATTATTACAAAGAAAGACCTCTTGTCGAATGTTTCGGATGAAGAATTCACATTATTTCGATTGCAAAATAATATCCCGGTCCATGGTGTTGATTATAAAGACGACTTGCTATTAAATGTTGATGAATATGAATTTGTATCGTACACTAAGGGGTGTTTTTTAGGCCAGGAATTGATCGCGAAAGTACATAACCGTTCTAAACCTTCCTGGAAGCTGGTTGTGAAGTTTGAAGCGGATGGCGATGAAGGCCAGCGGCAAAAAATGACGTCAAGAATTCAAGATCCACAAACCAAAAAAACAATGGGATTTGTTTTTGTCCCGAACGAATAAAGAGGAGCATATGGATATTAGGACAGCATCTGTTCATAAGGGCGTTAACAAGGATAAAAGCTATAACTCGGTCATTACACCGATCTATCCGACGTCAACATTTCGCTTTGATGCCTTAGGCAAAAATAAAGGATATGATTATACGCGTAGCGGGAACCCGACACGCACTGCTCTGGAAGAAAACTTAGCTGCGCTGGAAAATGGTACGGGTGCTTCGGCGACCGCAACCGGGATGGCTGCTATTACAGCTGTTTTATTTTATCTAAAGCCGGGCGATCACGTAGTGACTGGAGATGATATTTATGGCGGGTCTTACCGTTTATTTCGGTATGTTTTTACCAAGATGAACATCAAATTCTCTTTCATTAATATGAGAGATTTAAATGCCATTAAAAAGGCTGTTCACTCAAAAACAAAAATGATCTGGATCGAAACGCCGTCTAATCCGCTTCTTAACATTGTTGATATCGAGGCGGTTGTTAATATCGCTAAAAAGAAGAAGATATTAACCGTTGTGGATAATACGTTTTTGTCGCCTTATTTTCAAAGGCCTTTTGAATTTGGCGTTGATGTGATCATTCATTCCACCACCAAATATCTTAATGGGCATAGTGATGTGGTCGGTGGCGCCATTATTTACGGTAATAAAAAAATCGAACAGGAACTACGTTATTTTGTTAATGCATTAGGTGTCGCGGAGCCGCCGTTTGACAGCTGGCTTGTCTTGCGCGGTGTTAAAACATTAGCGCAACGCATGGAAGCGCATCAGGTCAATGCCTTAGCGATCGCTGAATTCTTAGAAAGCCATCCTAACGTTAAAAAAGTTTATTATCCGGGATTAAAAAGTCATTCGCAACAGGCCTTAATAGAAAAGCAGATGAAAGGTTTTGGTGGAATGTTAGCCTTTGAGCTTAATACTCGAAAAGTTTCTCTGGATAAATTCTTTGGCAAGTTAAAATATTTTTCCCTCGCCGAATCTTTAGGCGGCGTGGAGTCTTTAATCGAACATCCGTGGCTGATGAGCCATTCGTCAATGGGAGAAAAGGCGCTTTTCGCCTCAGGGATCACTAAGGAGACGATCCGTATTTCTTGCGGGATCGAAGGATGCACGGACTTGATCGATGATCTTAAAAACGCTCTTAAAGGATAGTCTTAATAACTTAAAGGAGGGTTTATGAATAAATTGACCAGATTAGTTGTCAGCGGCTTTGTTGCCGTGTTATTTTTAAATTTTTCAGGGATCGTTTTTGCCGAAAAAAGCAGTGGAACTGAAAGCAGCAAGAAACATCGCCGCTCGGTTGAAGAAAGAGCGGAGCGTTTTAAGAAAAATCATCCCAAAGCGGCTGAGCATTGGGACAAGATGACCCCGGAACAAAAAGCGAAAGCTAAAGAACGCATGAAAGAGCGCAAGGCGAAGATGGAAGAGAAATTAAAAAACATGACGCCGGAAGAACGCAAAGCATTTTTGGAAAAGCGTAAACAGCGCCGGGCGCAATGGGAAGAAAAATTAAAAAATATGACGCCCGAAGAGCGCAAGGCTTTTCTGGAGAAGCGTAAACAGCGCCGGGAAAAATTATCCAATATGACGCCGGAAGAACGCAAGAAATATATTGAGGAGCATCGCTCGGGTAGTAAAAATACGACGGATGATAGCGCAGATGATGATCTCGATGACGATTCAGGCGATGATCCGCTGGAAGACAGCAAATAGCTGTCGTTGATCATTTTCAGAATTTTAAAAGAGCGGCTCCGATTTGCTTACAAATCGGAGCCGCTCTTATTTCTCCGATGTTATTTTTTAATGGAAAAAGCGAACCCTTTTTGTTAAGATAACACCCATGTCAAGTGTGCCGTCAAGATTTCTTCAAAAGATCTCTCTTCTAACAGTTTCTTTTTTTCTGTTGGGCGCGTCCAATAGCCGGCTTACGGATATTGAAACAGCTATTATGAGAGAAGATTACGCCCAAGTTGAACAGCTCTCCCAGCAATTTCTAAAAACAAAACCTTCTAAAGCAGAATTTGACCAAGGACTTTACTATCTTGGCTTGAGTCAAATCCAACTAATGAGATATAAGGAAGCCCGTGATACTTTTCAGCTTCTGATCAGCGGTTTTCCGAAAGAGCGGATGCGCGATCAGGCGTATCTCGGTTTTATTGACGCTCTTTTACTAGATCAACAATATGACGGCGCGCTTAAGGTTGCCGAAGAGTTTTTATCTAAAAATCCTAAGTCCGAATATTTAAGCCTTATTTATCTGAAATTAGCCCGAGCTCATTTGAAATTAACGCATTGGAAAGAAGCCAAGGAATATTTAGAAAAGATCACGGAAGGTTTTCCTCAAAGCCTTGAAGCGAAGATCGCCAAACAACTTCTAGAAGAGAAGCAATATTTTGCCGTCCAAGTAGGAGCTTTCTTAGATAAAACGCGCGCTGACCACCTAGCCAAAGAGCTAAAACAAAAGAATGAATATGCTTACATCGTCGAAACCGTAGATCCTAAAGGCCAGAAATTCTATCGTGTTCGCGTCGGAAAATTATCCCTTTTAGAAGAAGCCCAAAACTTAAGATTGCGGTTAGCGCAACTCGGTTATCCTACCCAAATCTATCCTTAAGATCATTTATGAATCTTAAAAGAATTGTTTTTATTGTCGGCCCGACAGCGGTCGGAAAGTCGTCCGTTGCCCTATATTTAGCTAAGAAAATCAACGGTGAGATCATCTCCTGCGATTCCATGCAAGTCTACCGTGATGTTTCCGTCGCGAATAATAAGCCATCCGATGAATATCTTAAAAAATGTCCGCACCATTTGATTGATCTTATTTCTGTTTCTAAAGAATTTGACGCCGCGATTTTTTGCCGGAAGGCAAAGGCGGCTATTAAGGAAGTCCATCAAAAAGGAAGAATTCCCATTATTGTCGGTGGAACAGGTTTTTATATGACAGCTTTGCTGGATGGGATCTTTAAAGGCGCCGCAAAAGATGAAATGTTACGAAAACGTCTAGAAAACCAGGCGCGGTTAAACGGGGCAGGGTTTCTTTATAAAAAGCTAAAGAAAATCGATCCTGTTGCCGCCTCAAGAATCCACCCCAATGATATAAAAAGGATCATTCGCGCCGTAGAGGTTTTTATGCTGACTAAAATCCCGATCTCTAAGCTACAAAAGAATCGAAATGGGATTTGGGAGAAATTTGATATTAAGATCTTTGCTCTTAATCGCGATCGCGCAGAACTCTATTCCCTCATCAATGCGCGCGTTGACCAGATGTTTGCTGACGGCCTGATCGACGAAATGAAGAAAATATCCTTAAAGAAGTGGAGCCGCACCGCCCAGGGAATGATCGGCTTTAAAGAATTAAGAGGGTATTTTAATGGCGAATGTAGCTTAGAGGAATCTAAGGAGATGATGAGATTGCATACTCGCCGCTATGCGAAACGGCAACTGACATGGTTTCGACGTGATCGGCGATTGCGGTGGGTTATGATCAAGAAAAATGAAACGCCCCGGGCGATCGCGGAAAAAATTATTCTTGAGATTAAGGAGAAAAAACATAATGGCTGAAAAAGTTTTCTTAGTGGTGGTTGATTTCAAGAAAAAAGATGTCTGGCCCTCCGAGGATATCCTGGCGGAATTATGTGACTTGGTCGTATCTTGTTCGGGAGAAGTTTGCGGGGAGATGATCTGCCGGTGCCTAAAGCCCACTGCCAGGCTTTTGATCGGAGAAGGCAAAGCCGAGGAGATCAGGGATCTTTGTTTAGAAAAAAAAGCAAATACGGTCATTTTTAGTCATGACTTAAAAGGGAGCCAGCAGAGAAACTTAGAAGAGATCATCGGAACAAAAGTCATTGACCGCACTCAGTTGATCTTAGATATTTTTGCTCGTCGCGCTGAAAGCATGGAAGGTAAGATGCAAGTTGAATTAGCTCAATTAGCCTACATGCTTCCGCGTTTAACCGGGCATGGCATTGAGCTATCGCGTTTAGGCGGCGGGATCGGCACCGTTGGCCCCGGCGAAACAAAGTTAGAAATCGACCGAAGAAGAATTTCGGAACGTATCGATAGATTAAAAAGTGATTTGAAGCAAGTTGTTCTAAGTCGTACCACCAAGCGAAAAAAACGAAAAGAACTTAAAGTCCCTTGTATTTCTTTAGTGGGATATACGAATGCCGGGAAATCAACACTGCTTAATGTTCTAACGGATGCTCATCAGCAAACACACGACGGGTTATTTACAACGCTGGATACTTTATCGCGTCAGCTAGTGCTTCCTAATCATCAGAAGATCATCGTTTCCGATACGGTTGGTTTTATGTACGAATTACCTCATCATTTGATCGAAGCGTTCAAAGCAACTTTAGAAGAAGTGGTGGAAGCCGATCTGCTTTTGCACGTTGTTGATGTCAGCAATCCAAAGTTTCGTAGTCTAAATGAGGCGGTCTTTGATGTCCTCGAACAATTGGGAGCGAAAGATAAACCGGTCATTACCATCTTTAATAAAATTGATAAATTAGAAGATAAGAGTTGGTTAAAAAGCCTGCAAGAAAGTTTTAAGAATTCTATATGTGTTTCGGCGCTTACGAAGGAAAATATTTCTGTGCTGATCGATAAAATCATCGAAAATTTAAGCCCTTCCGTTGAAGAGATCGATGTGAATATTCCGATCGGTCGTATGGATTTGGTTAGCCTCATTCATAAAGAGGGAAAAGTTAATTTAATCGAATATTCTGGAACTTTTGTTCATATTCGCGCGGACGTTCCGCTCGAAATTATAAACAAGATCCCGAAAGCGTATGTAACTAATTGATAAATATATACTTGCAACGTTTATGATACCCTTACCAAATCGCCCGCCTAATTATCTGATTTTAAGATAACGTTTTCTCAAAAAACACATATTCCTCACTCTTTTTTGGCATTCTCTATACTAATAATGTATATTTTAGGTGCAAATATAAAATAGTTCTTTTTTGACGATAAAGGCAAACCCCGAGCAATCGGGAGACGCAAAGTTATAGGGTCCTTTTTTAAGCCACGGAAGTAGGACAGCCTGACTGCCGAAATAGAAAGACAAAAGCAGCCACCTTCACCTATTCCCACAAGATCAAAGGAATAGGTTTTTATTTTTAAGACCTTATTTTTGAATGGAGAAATGGCTATGAACAACTCTCAGAAATATAAAGTTTTGATCGCTTTTATTATATCTATTCATTTTCTGGGAGTTTCGGCTTTTGCGGCGAATGATAACGCGCCCGAATTTATTTTTCCCATTCAAGTTGATTTTCCGTACAGTTCTTATCCCACCGTTTATGGCACACCTGGTCAAACCGTTAGTTTTGACATGACCGCCAGAGATGTTGAAAGCGGGGACATCACATCACAAATCATCCTTATCCCTCCGGAAGGAGTGAACGATGCTTTGTTTTCAAACGGTCATTTTGAATGGACAGTGCCAGCTATGGAAGGCCGGACCAATTTTGTTTTTGAAGTGGGCGATAACGACGCAACGAATCCCAAAAGGACAAGAAAAACGGTTGTTATCGAGGCTAATTCGGCGGTTTCTGCTCTATCTAACCTTGCTCCCTTGCCGCGTCAACTTGAAGAAAAAGAATTTGAGCTAACTTTAAACAATGATTCCTGGAAGATCGTTACGGACACGGACATCGTTGAGAATTTTAATACGGCGCAATGGTTGCATGATCGTATCTTGATCCGTACCGCCGGCCGAATTAATTTAACCATTTTGGATGATGATAACATTGATCAATTAGGGGTTAACGATAAAGCTATTTATTTAGGTGTTTTGGAGGAAAATCCTGTTGGATTTATGAGAGAGGTTTGTTTGCGCCGCAATGTTTCCTTGCCGACCTTTAAGGAGTTCAAATCACAAGGATATGTTTTAGAAACTTTTAATGATGGTTTGCGCCAGGAGATCGTGATCGTGGCCAAAGAAAATGCGGGCGTGTTTTATGGCGCTACGACGCTTTCGGAAATGGTATCGGCCAACGGAAGCCTTCTGGGAGTTAAGATCTTAGATTTTCCGCATTTTGAAAAACGTGGCAATATCCCTCAGTGGTTATGTGTGATCGCTGAAAGGGACCGCACCAGAACACCTGGAATCAATAGCAATGCTGATTGGGCTGCTACCAAAAAGATCAATTATGTCGCGGAGATGTATCCTCGGGAAATGTTGTATCTGTATTCTGGAGGGAGCGCCGGGGGATATCGCATCCAACAAAGTCAAAGGTTTTCAAGCTTTATTCCGCATTTACAAAAACGTTTTATGAATTATATTCCCGGAATCGGGCAATTTAAACACCACCTTGAATATAACAACTGGAATCCTGACTATGGTGTTCCTTACCATTTGGAATTAGCAGAAAATTATTACAGCCATAATGAGCCCTTTCAGTTTGAATCGGTTTTAGACCCGGTCTATGGAAATGTAGAGATAGCTCAGCCAGATGTTGCATATGAAGATTTGGCCGTGTCACCATCAGAGGAAGTCCATTATGGTGATTTCGAAACAGATAGCGATGGGAATAACAAGCCAGATGGATGGGTGGCCGATGGGATTAATAGCCCGTTACGCAATATGGAATGGAAATGGGATTCTCAAGAGCATTATTCCGGCAGCCGCTCGATGAAATGTGAGCTTTCTTCCGGGGCTAGCAGTAGCGGACCGATCCTGGAAATACAATTAACCGGGGGAAAAGTTATTCCTAATAGCCATTATGTGGCGACATTCTGGTATAAAAAACAAAACTTGAATGCTTCTTACTTACAGTTTCTCATGTTGTCAAAAACAGGCAGCCGGGAAGACGACAACTGGAATCAATTTTGGACACCAAGCGGCGCAAGCACCGATGGATGGAAAAAGGGATATGTTCTTATGAAAACCAGAGCGGCATCCGATAAGATTATCCTTTTTGCTCGCATTCAAGGAGCCGGTGGCTTACCGGGTGCGATATGGGTTGACAATGTCAGCATTAGACGGCTTGATGGCGCGATGCTTAATGTTGTCCGTCAGCCTGACTTTCCGCAGCATGACATTGTTGTAAGAGACAGCAATGATCTTGACCATTCTTATATTGAGGGCGTGGATTATGAGGTTTTGAACGGATCTATCGGCACGGGGTATGGCGCAGGAGGGATTTTTGACCCTGATTTCGTGATGGATTCTTCACAGTATGAGGAAAGCAGCACGGCTAGCGCGGCGTGGTGGCATAGACGAGGAGGCGCTATCCAATTACAGCCGCATCAGGCTTATGACGCTTCCCGTTATGATCCAACAAAGCCGGAAGTTTTTCCAACCAATAGTTTAGTTCCTTTCCGTATTCGGCGTATCGCAACGGGAAGTATTGCTTCCGGAAGTCAAGTGCTCATCAGTTATAACGCGTATTATTTACGCTCTCCCAGATGGCTTGGCCATAAGCCTCTTGCTTTTGGCGATGAGCGTCATTGGAACATGGACTATGAGGGGCCGCATCCAAGCCTTTATTATAAGGATAGTTTTCGCGGGCTTTTCAATACTTATGTAAATGAAATTGGTTTACCTACTCCGGAATTCATCAGCATATTAGGGGATGAGGATCGGGGGCTGGGAACTGATAGCCGGACAATCAATTCTATGATGTCGATGCAGCAGCTTCGTGCTCGGACGATGAATAATATTAACACAAAAGTTAAGGAATACAGTCCCGGAACGACTATTTTGACCTATTCCGACATTATTGATCGTTATTTTACCGGAGGTTACAGCAATGATCAAGTCAGGCACAGCGGATTGTACGGACGTATGGCGGAAGTAACGGAGCACGAATTAGCTAGCAAAGATATGGTTTTGATGCATTGGAGCTCCCATCTTTTTAATACATATAGCTCCATCGAATATTTCGCGCAAAAAGGATACAAATCAGCTCCCGAAATCTGGATCAGCTGGGAATATCCGCTAATCCGAAAAGATTTAGCTCAGATCATCGCCGGGAAAAAAGAAGATGTGGTGATGCCTATTGCGGCGATGGCCAATTATGGTAACTTGGCGTTTCCCGGAGAGTGGGACAAGGATTTTGCCGATCTATTCTGGAACCCGCGTTATGCGACGATATTTCTTAATTCATTTGAAAATTATCAAAATGACAACGTGGAGTATTTCCGCGACCTTGAACAAAATCAACCGCATCAAACTGATTTGACGCTTCTGGAATGGGCGCCCAACGGTGATATGAGTTATTTTGTTTCTGGTCCGGGCATTTCAAATCATCCTAAAGTTCATGATTCGCAAGATCAAATGTTCAATCGACGTTCGGTTGGCTTAAAGGGTTCTAACAGCTCCGTTTCCTTGGCCAATGAACGATTGATCACGGTAACGCCTGGGCGGGAATATATGCTGGTAGGCTATGTTCGTCCACTGGATGATAATAGTGAAGGTGCTAGACCTATTCCGCCTGAAAAGCCGATAGTTAGCCTCGCATGGTACAGCCTAGAGAATAATCACATATCGACGAATAATTTTGAAGTCGGAAACATAAACGTTAACAACGGGTTTGCAAAATTTGAATTTCCAATCTCTTCTCCGATCGGAGCTAGAAAGGTCAAAATTATTCTTCATGGCGCGCCGAATAGTTATCGTTATTGGTATGACAATATTCAATTTAAGAAATCCTTATCCTTAGATTATAACCATCCTCCTGAAGTTGTTTTGAATGGCATTGAAGGGACGCAGGGAGAAGCCATTAACGCAACTGTGTTTACGGATGCAGATGAGGATCCGTTAACGGTAACTTCTTCTGTTGATCTGCCTGCCGGTGCTAGTTTTACGGAAGATGGGGTTTTTCATTGGCCTGATCCTGTTATGGGAATTTATGATCTTTCTTTGTCTGTCACAGATGGCCTTTTTACCCAAGAAGCCCTTGTTTCTATTGCTGTGAATAATCCGCCGGAGCCACCCGCAAACAATCCTCCGGTGTTGATCTTGCCAGATGCTCTGACTGGTGTTGCGGGAGAGAAGATAACCTTTCAAGTCACAGCCAGTGATATAGACGGCGATGTTGTTGTTGTGAACAGCCCTAATTTGCCGTCAGGCGCAAGCTTTAACGGAATGATCTTTGAATGGATCCCTTCAGACAAGCAAATCGGAAATTACGATGTCCAGTTCATGGCTTATGATTCGCACGGAGCTTTGGCTCAGGGTGTTGTGACCATTAAAGTTATTTCAAGAGCGCTCGAAGAGCCCGCTGATCTAACGCCTCCTGTTATCAGTAATTTTCTCCCAGAGCGTAATGCTCGCAATGTTTCTCCCGATACGAATATCCAAATGACCTTAACCGATGACGACAGCGGCATTAACACGAAGAAGATTGTTCTTAAGGTTAACAGTGTTCTGATCTCCGACAAAGATTATCGATGTATTTCTAACAGCGCTATTCCGGAAGACTCAGAGAAGAGCTGTGATCTGAGCTACGATCCGTCTGTTAATTTTTCATGGGATAGCGGGGTTATGGTCAATATTGAAATTGAAGACAATGCAGGCAATCAAACAACAGAGAATTATTCATTCTTTATCTCTTCTCAACCTTCCTCTGACAAAACTCCTCCCTCGGTTACAAATCGTGTTCCGGGCCAGGGACAAAAGGATGTTATGCGCAATACATCTATCAGCTTTATCTTAAATGATAATGACAGCGGCATTGATAAGAATAGCATTCTTCTTAAGGTTAATGAAATTTCCGTGGATTCTAGTAAGTATGTGTGTGCTAGCAATGGCGCTATCCCGGAAAATCCCGATCGAAGCTGCCAAGTTATTTATGATCCAAACGTAGATTTTGAATATGGGCAACGAGTGGCTGTGTCCATTGATGCTCAGGATTTAGCCGGTAATAAAATGCCAACGGATATTTATTCTTTTGAAACTGAGCAAGAGCCGCCACCGCCCGTTAATCATCCGCCGATATTAAATGCGCCGTCTAATGTCGAAGGATTAACTGAAGAGAAGATAAGCTTTGTAGTCACAGCCTCTGATATTGACGCGGGTGACCGCGTGACGATCACAGCCTCCAATTTACCAGCTGGTGCTTTATTTAACGGAAAGGACTTTGAGTGGACCCCTGGCAGTAAGCAGAACGGAACGTTTCGAGTTCAGTTTACCGCTACGGATTCCAGAGGTGCTACCACTCAAAAAGAGACGATTCTAAAAGTTGATCTGCGTCCTTACGAAGAACCTCTGGATGTAACCGCACCGATCATTGATCATCTTGTTCCCGCGGACAATGCCGAAAATGTTGAGCCGAGTACGTTTATCAGCGCCGAATTACACGACGCGGACAGCGGCCTGGATGAAGCATCGATCAAAATGATCGTTGACGGTCAAGATGTGACTCAAAGCCTTGTTCTTCAGCCGATAGATTCTTCAAACGATATCAATGGCGAATTAGTCTTAAAGTCAGCCTCTATCAAATATCAACCTGTGGTTGAGTTTAATTTTGCGCAAAAGATCGAAGTTTTAGTCATTGCCGTGGACAAAAAAGGGAACAGGGCAGAAGAACTCTTCAACTTTACCATAAAGAATTTACCGCCTTCGCCGCCTAATCATGCTCCGGTTGTTCATGTGCCGGTCTCGCCTATTTATTACAGGGGAACGATGATTGAATTTGAGGTGACGGCTTCGGATGAGGATAATGATCCGGTGGCGATTACGGCTGATAACTTACCTCAAGGGGCAAGCTTTGGCGGAACAACGTTTTCCTGGATGCCGGGTACGGGCCAGTTCGGGACATTTGCTGTCAGCTTTATAGCGAGAGATCCCGGAAATTTGACAGATACAAAAACAGTTACGGTCATTGTCCTTCCCCCGGGAACACCCATTCCACCGGCTAATCCTCCGGGAACTCCTCCGGATACAACGCCGCCTTATATCAGTAACCGTGTCCCTGCGGATGGGGCTGTGAACGTTTCTCCTAACACTTTCATCACGTTTGATATTTTCGATGCGAGTGAAGGAGTCAATATAGATTCCGTGCAACTAACGGTGAACGGAGCAGTAATTAGCCGTCAGCAGTATAATCGTAATCGAAATGGCAGAGGGTATCATATTTCATATGATTCAGCTCAAGATTTTTCGCGAGGTCAACGTGTAACAGTTTATGTTCGGGCGCAGGATCATGCCGGCAATATAATGACAGAGAACTATTCATTTACTATCCAAAGGCCCACGGCATTTATGGAGGGGGCCGTGGCTCAAGTTTTTGAAATGTTTCAAGGCAAGGTAAAATCTCTGGAGCGAAAGAAAATCATTGGTAATGCTTCTCCGGCAGAAGGAAATGCCGCTAATGTGGATACGGATATCTCGTTTGACATTCCGGAAAACTTTGGAAAGAGACAAGAAGTTGATGAGGATAGCATTAAGTTAGAAATTAACGGCGAAGAAATAAAGTCGTATGATTTTCGTTGTGCTCCGCAAGGAGATGTCTACCGCATTACTTATGAACCTGGGGAAGATTTTAAGCCGGGTCAGTTAGTAAAGGTGGGTATTCAGTTCAATATTAAAGGGAAAGAAGATGTTTTAAGAGATTCGTTCTCTTTTAAAATTAGATCTGCAGAAGAATAATGTGAGAGAAGTTTTTTAAGGCGGCCTTTTTGCGTATCGCAAAAAGGCCGCCTTGTTTTGTTTTTTATGTAGTTAGAATATCTAATCAAAGTGATAAGAAAAACTTGACAAGATAGTTACCTTATGGTATATTCTCAGCAGGTGATAACTCATGACAAATAAGGCCTCTAAGAAACATCAAGTTTCTCCGGATGATTTCGAGGTTGAGATCAATCCCGAGGAACCGTTGTTCGCTATTAGCGTCGTGAGCCGTATGGTTGAAATCCCTATCTGGACTTTACGAAAATTAGATGATTTTGGCATTATTTGCCCCGAGCGTATAGGGAAAAAGACACGTTGCTATTCTAAAGTGCAGATCAAAAAGTTAAGTTATGTTCATTATCTTATGGAAGAAAAACATATCACTATCAGCAATGTGAAAGTTTTCTTAGAAATAACAGGGAATAAAGAGTAGGGCAAATTTTTTTGCCAAGAATTTAGCACTCAACCTAGGAGAGTGCCAATATCTAAGGCAAGACAGTAAAAACAAAAACAAAAAACAGACGAAAGGAGTATCCATTATGTCGCTTATACAATGGAAGAGAAGCTGTGATCCGTTTCAACAATTGACCGATCTAAACGATCGGCTGATGGGGCTGACGCTTTTCCCTAATTTAGATAAAAGCCTTGCTCCATTTAGGGGAGGTTGGCCGGCTCTGGATGTCAGCGAAGATAAGAGCAATGTGATCATCAAAGCTGATTTGCCCGGCCTTAAACAAGAGGAGATTGAAGTCGCGATTGAAGATGATGTCTTGACCATTCGCGGCGAACGAAAAGCGGAAGTTAAGAAAGAGGAAGAAAATTACTTCCGTAGTGAACGGCTTTACGGCGCTTTCGAAAGAAATCTTCAATTAGGCGTCGGAGTAGAAAAAGACAAGGTTAAGGCGTCTTACAAAAACGGCGTTTTGGAAGTTACTCTTCCTAAATCGGAAAAAGTGAAGCCGAAACAGATCAAGGTGGATGTTAATTAATCGAAGATAAGAAGATAAGTCGGGCGACAGACACTCAAGGTAATTAGAGAAAGTTGCTCTGGTGTCTGTCGCCCGACCCTTAATCCTTTGATTCCTTGCACCTGAGTATTATTGACACCCAAACATTATTTGCTATAATACCCGCTTAGCACTCTTAGGCAATGATTGCTAAAATCAAAAAATAAGCGAGGGTTCTCATGGTTTCTAAGCAAGCAGATACTCAGTCCAGAAAAGATCGGGTTTTAGGCATTGTGGTGGAAGAATACATTCGCAATGTTTCTCCGGTTGGCTCCAGCTATATTGTTCAGCACTATAGTTTAGATGTAAGCCCCGCAACGATGCGTAATATTCTGGCGGAATTAGAAGAAGAAGGATTCTTGAGCCATCCACATACCTCTGCCGGACGCGTACCGACCCAGGTCGGTTACCGTTATTACGTCGATAACCTAATGAATGAAATTCAGCTTCTCGCGGAAGAGAAAGAGCGGGTCAAAGCCGAATATAAAAAAGGAATTTCCGAGCTGGAAACCGTTTTAAATAAGACATCGGAAGTTATTTCAAATCTGACGCATTACACGAGCATGATCTCCATTGATGGCGAGGATGATAAGCTTTTTTACCACGGCATTAGCCATGTGGCCGGATATCCGGAGTTCCATGATTTTAAAAGAATTCAGCAGATCCTTCATGCGCTCGAAGAAAAAGAGCGGATCTTGGAAGCCATCAACCGTGTTTTACAGAAAAAGATCCAGATCTACATCGGCAGTGAAATAACCTGCCAAGATGTTTCGGGCTGTTCTTTGGCGGTGTCGCGTTATGAAATTAAGAATGGACCGTCGGGACGTATCGCGGTTTTGGGCCCGACTCGGATGGATTATGAACGGGTGGTATCGACCTTAAATTATGTTTCACAGCTGATGAAGGAAATCTTCTAAAGGAAAATCGAGAACATATGTTTGGCGCAAATAAAAAAGACGAAAAAATGAAAGAAAGCGATGAGCTTTCAAGCGAAGCCCGATCCGGTGAAGTTTCTTCTGGAGATCCGGGAAAAAAGAGTGAAGATAAAAAAGATGAAGTTATTTCTTTAACGGCGTCTGAGCACGAAAAGCTTGTCCGCGATGCCTTTGATTATAAAGATAAATATATCCGCCTTTTAGCGGAGTTTGACAACTTGCGTAAAAGAACAGAACGCGAAAAAATAGAGTTCGTCAAATATGCTAATGAGGGATTATTATCCGGATTTCTCAATATCTTAGATGACCTGGAGCGTTCCGTTGAAGCAGCGAAGATCAAGCATCAAGATTATGAAGCGTTTCTAAAAGGCATCGAAATTGTGATGGCTCATGTTTATGACCTACTTAAGAGAAACGGTGTTAAGCCGATCGATGCAAAAGGGAAAATGTTCGATCCGAATTTTCATGAACCGTTGATGCAGGAAGAAACAGATCAGTCAAAAGAAGGAACCATTATTGAAGAATTTCAAAAAGGGTATTTGCTGGAAGGGCGAGTGCTCCGCACCAGCAAAGTGAAAGTAGCGGCAGCCAAAACGGCTAAGCCGGAAGCATAAAAAGAAGAAAACCAAAAATAAAGAATTCTTAAAAATAAATAAAAGGATAGGGTGATTAATATGTCTAGAGTGATTGGAATTGATTTAGGAACATCAAATTCGGCGGCAGCCGTTATGGAAGGCGGACGTCCCGTTATTATTCCGTCGGCGGAAGGAGCCGGTGTGGCTTCCGGTAAAGCATTTCCTTCTTTCGTCGCGTTCACCAAAGACGGACAGCGTTTAGTCGGGGAACCGGCACGGCGCCAGGCTCCTATTAATTCGGAAGGAACTATTTATGCGGCTAAACGCAAAATGGGCACTGATCATAAATTCAAAGTATTTGGAGCCGATTATAGCCCGCAGCAAGTCAGCGCGTTTATCTTGCAAAAGATCAAAGCCGACGCGGAAAAATACTTAGGCGACAAGGTAGAAGAAGCGGTCATTACTGTTCCTGCATATTTTAATGATAATCAGCGTCAAGCCACCAAGGACGCGGCAGAAATTGCCGGTTTAAAGGCGCTTCGCATTATCAATGAGCCGACATCGGCTTGCCTGGCTTATGGTTTGGATAAAGCCGGAAAAGAACAAAAGATCATGGTTTTCGATTTGGGCGGCGGAACCTTGGACGTTACAATCTTAGAGATGGGATGGGATGATTCACATAAAGCCGCAACCTTCGAAGTTTTATCGACCAGCGGCGACACACAGCTGGGCGGAACAGATATGGATAATGTTTTGATCGATCATATTATCAATCAATTCAAGAAAGAAAGCGGCATTGATCTAAAAAACGATAAAATGGCTTTTCAACGGCTTCGTGAAGCGGCCGAAAAAGCCAAAGTGGAGCTTTCTAGCACTGTTTCCACGGATATCAATTTACCGTTCATTACCGCGGATACGTCGGGGCCGAAGCATTTAACAATGGCCATTGACCGCGCGAAATTAGAAGATCTTATCGGGCCGATCGTGGATAGATGCCGCGGGCCGGTCGCTCAAGCTATAAAGGATGCTTCCGCAAAATTTGGGCAAGATGTGAAAATTGATAAGGTTATCTTGGTCGGCGGTCCGACGCGAATGCCGATCGTTCAAAAGTTTGTTGAAAAAGAAGTTGGGCAAAAGATCGAGCGAGGCATTGATCCCATGGAATGCGTGGCGTTAGGCGCGGCAGTTCAAGCTTCTATTATTAAAGGGGAAGCTAAAGAAGTTTTGCTTTTAGATGTTACCCCGCTCTCGTTAGGGATAGAAACAATGGGTGGGATCTTTACAAAGCTCATTGAACGAAATACAACCATTCCAACTAAAAAAGCTCAAGTGTTCTCGACGGCCGAAGACAATCAGCCAGCGGTCACCATTCGTGTTTTGCAGGGCGAACGCCAAATGGCCAATGACAATACCGAGCTGGGGCGTTTTGATCTTGTTGGTCTTCCTCCGGCACCGCGCGGAGTTCCTCAAATTGAAGTTGCGTTTAACATTGACCAAGACGGAATTGTGCATGTTTCTGCCAAGGACAAAGGAACTGGCAAAGAACAATCGATAAAGATCACCGCTCCTAAAAAACTTTCTGAAGAAGAAATCCAGAAAATGGTCAAAGAAGCGGAGAAATTCGCCGAAGAAGACAAGCGGAAGAAAGAAGAAGTTGAGTTAGGCAACCAGGCGAATACCCTTGTTTACGCGACGGAGAAATCGTTAAAAGATTACGGCGATAAAGTTTCACAGACCGACCGCGCCAATATTGAACAAGAATTAAACAGCCTAAAAGACGCTATAAAAAATAAAGAGCAGGCGAAGATAAAATCCGGCATGGAATCTTTGCAAAAAGCCGCGCATAAATTAGCCGAAGAAGTTTATAAGGCAACAACTGCCCAGCAACAAGGTGGCGCTCATTCCGGCGGTGGGGCTGGCGCTCAATCAGCGGACAGCCATTCTGCAGGAGCTCAATCGGAAAGCCCAAAGGGTAAAAAAGAAGATATCATCGACGCTGATTTTAAAGCGGAAGATGACAAGAAGTAATTAATGAAAAAAGATTACTACGAAATTCTAGGGGCAAAAAAATCAGCGACTCTTGATGAGATCAAGAAAGCGTACAGATCATTGGCGCTTTCGCATCATCCCGACCGCGTTCCGGAGGAAAAGAAAAAAGAGGCCGAGGAAAAATTCAAAGAAATTTCTGAGGCCTATGCTGTTTTGTCCGATCCGCAAAAACGCGCCATGTATGATCAGCACGGACATCAGGGAATTGACCAACAATATACATCGGAAGATATTTTTAAGAATGCTGATTTTAGCAGCATCTTTGAAGGGCTTTCGGATTTTGGCTTAGGCGGCGGGATCTTTGATCGGATATTTGGTGATTCTGGCTTTGATGCCGGCAGCGGACGCCGTGGGCGTCGTTCTCGCCGGGGCAGAGACATTCAATACGAAGTTGATTTAACACTCGAAGAGGCTTTTACCGGAATAAAAAAGACGATCAAGGTTCCTCGCCACGAAAATTGCACTCATTGTGAAGGCAGCGGCGCTAAGCCGGGAAGTAAACCCAAAATCTGTCCGGCCTGTAAAGGCCAGGGGCAGGTTGTGGTATCTAACGGTTTTTTCCGAATGGCGCAAACCTGTTCGCAATGCGGCGGTGAAGGAAAAATTATTTCCGAGATTTGTTTAAAATGCCAGGGACAGGGCATGGTCAAGGTTGTCCGCAACATTGAAGTTAAATTCCCCGCCGGAGTTGACAATGATTCTCAGCTTCGCGTGCGCGGCGAAGGCGAAGCGGGTACTAGTGGCCGGGGCGATCTGTATATTTATATTCATGTTAAGCCGCACGAACAATTTCAGCGTGACCATAATGATCTTTATATGGAATTGCCGGTGAGTTTTGTAAAAGCGGCTTTGGGAGCCGAAGTTTTAGTTCCAACGTTAAACGGCAATGTGGAAATGAAAATTCCTTCCGGTACTCAAAGCGGAAAAGTTTTTCGCTTAAGAGGAAAAGGCATGCCTGATTTGCGCAGTGGCAGTGAAGGTGACCAATATGTTAAGCTTATGCTCCAGGTTCCGACAAGCCTAACCAGCGAACAGAAACGGCTTTTGGAAGAATACGCGCGTGTCAGCGGGGAAGATTTAGGCCGCGATGAATCTTTCGCGGAGAAATTAAAGAAAGCGTTTAAATAAATACGGGAGAGTGTATGCCAACTTATCAATATGAATGTTCGGCGTGTGGACATGCCTTAGAAGCTTTTCAGACCATGACCGAAAAACGCCTTACCAAATGTCCGAAATGCGGGAAAAATAAGCTGGAACGCCTGATCGGAGCCGGAACCGGAATTATCTTTAAGGGAAGCGGGTTTTACGAGACAGATTATAAGCAAAAAGGCTCTCCTAGAGATGATGGTAAACCAGCGGCAGCTCCAAAGCCAGCGGGCGGTTCCTGCGGAGCCGGTTGCGGCTGTCATTAAAAAACGTCAGTTTTTTAGAAAAGCAAGGATAAAACCTCCAGAAAGCCGTATTTTGTTTAAATGAGATTTATTAAATTTTGGTTTCCTGTCCTTTGCTATTCTGGTATCATCTTCTTTGTTTCGAGCCTGCCGAACTTGCAAGCTCCCTTACCGGAGACATTCTCCGATAAATTTTGGCACGTCTTGGAATATGCGATTTTGGGATTTCTATTAGTCCGGGCACTTGACCATGCAGGAATAAAGTTCTCTCAAAGTCAAATTTTTACCATTGCGGTTGTTCTGACATTTTCGTACGGATTAAGCGATGAGTGGCACCAGATGTTTGTTGAAGGGCGGACAGCATCTATTTGGGATGCCTTAGCTGACGGCTTAGGCGGTATCATAGGTTCGTGGGCGTATTATTCAAGGAAGCCAAAGATTGGAATAAAAAATGACGCAAATCAAAGGGTTTAAAGCCGTTTACTATGACAAGGAAAAAGCGGGAGATCTATCTGCCGTTGTCTGTCCGCCGTACGACGTTATTTCTGCTAAAGAGCAGACGGAATTTTATAATGCTAGTCCGCATAACTTTATTCGTATCGATCTGGGTCAAGAAAAATCCGGCGATGACCGCTATGACAATAAATATACTCGGGCCAGAAAGACTTTTGACGAATGGCTCGCTAAAGGAATTTTAAAAGAAGACACAAAGCCGTGTATTTATTTTTATAAACAAGAATATATGGTTTACGGCCAGAAGCACAGCCGTATGGGTTTTATCGCGCTTTTGCGCCTCCCGGATGAAAAAGATTCCAAGATCTATCCTCATGAAAATACGCATTTGGCGGCCAAAGAAGACCGCCTAAGGCTCGTCCGTAATGTGAAGGCTTCGTTAAGCTCCATCTTTGTTTGTTTCTCCGATAAGGGAAAGAAAGTTGAAACGACCTTTAATCAAAAAGTTGTTTTAACCGTTCCGCTTATCGACATTGTGGATAATGATAAAGTCCGGCATATTCTCTGGCGATTAGACGACCAAATGCTGATCAATGAGATCAGAGATTCTCTTTCGGAACAGCAACTTTTTATTGCCGATGGCCACCATCGTTTTGAAGTCGCGATGGAATACCGTCGTCAAGTCTTAGCCAAGAAATCCCGCCCCACAGGTTTAGAGCCTTGCAATTTTATCATGACCTATTTTACCAATATTGATTCGCGCGATCTATTGATCTTGCCTATCCATCGCATCGTAAAAAAGATCAAAGGCAAATTGGATTTTCTGGAAGATTATTTCCGGATCGATAAAATTTCCTCCAAAGAGGACTTGCAGATCCTTTTAGCCAAGGCAGGGCAAAACGAACACGCCTTTGGATTTTATAGCAAAAACGGTATAAAGCTTTTACGCCTCAAAAATAAACTCCTCATCAACCAACATATGAAGGAAGGCTCGCAGGATTACAAAGAGCTGGATGCGGCTATCCTGAAATGTTTTGTCTTCGATCGTGCCAACATCAGCTCCGATGATATTATCTATTCGAAAGATATCGGCGAATCTTTTAATGCCGTGGATAATAAGCAAGCGGATGCGTGCTTCATTCTAAACCCTGTGCGCATTTGGCAATTAAAGGCCATCGCTTTAAACGGCGAAAAAATGCCGCCCAAAACAACTTACTTTTATCCAAAAGTATTATCCGGATTGACGACATACAGAATGGATTCAAAGTAAAGTTTTTTAACCAGATCCTAAAAAGCATCCTATGGTCTTATTCGGAAAACCGAAATACACATTAGTTAAAATCAAAAAGAAAGAAATTCCCGACGGACTATGGACCAAATGTCCGGATTGCGGGAACCCTGTCTATAATAAATCCCTCAAAGACAATCTAAGCGTTTGCCCTAAGTGCGAATACCATTTTACTCTCACAGCGCCGGAACGCATTGAGCTTATTATCGATCCGGGCACTTTTGAGGAGATGGACGCTAATCTTTTATCGACGGATCCGCTGAATTTTAAAGGCCCTAAAACTTATAAAGAAAAATTAGACGCGGATAAAAAAGCGACAGGGTTAAGCGATGCGGTGATCACCGGTGTAGGCCAGGTCAATTCTAAAAAAATTGCCATTGCCGTTACCGATTCGAGATTTATCATGGGCTCTATGGGCTCGGTAGTCGGCGAGAGAATTACCCGGGTTATTGAATATGGAACGAAGAATAAATTACCGGTTGTTATTATTTCCGGATCAGGCGGTGGGGCGCGAATGTACGAAGGTGTTTTTTCGCTGATGCAGATGGCGAAAACATGCGCGGCACTTTCCCGTCATCATGATGCGGGACTTTTGTATATTTCTGTTTTAACGAATCCAACGATGGCCGGGATCATGGCCTCGTTTGCCGGCGTGGGCGATATTATCATTGCGGAACCCAAGGCCTTGATCGGTTTTACCGGTCCGCGAGTCATTGAACAAACCATTCGTCAAAAGCTGCCCGAAGGCTTTCAAAAATCAGAGTTTCTTCTTAAACATGGCTTGATCGACATGATCGTAGCCCGTAAAGAATTAAAAAATACCCTCGACAAGATTATCGACTATACCCGTCCCTCATAAATTGTTCGCCTTTGAGAATTTATTTTTACGCTAAGAGTCAGTTTTGTTATAATAAGCCGTCGTTTTAGAATTCTCGCGAAAAGAAAAATAAACTCATGGCCCAAGTTAGCTTAAAAAATGTCAGCAAGATCTACAAAGGCGGTGTTAAGGCCGTCGACAACGTCAACTTAAGCGTTGAAAATAAAGAGTTTTTAGTCCTCGTTGGCCCGTCGGGTTGCGGTAAATCGACGACGCTTCGCATGATCGCCGGATTAGAAGAAGCGACTCAAGGGACGATCTCTATTGGAGATCGCGTTGTCAATGATACTCCTGCCAAAGATAGAAATATCGCCATGGTTTTTCAGAATTATGCTTTATATCCCCATATGACCGTTTTTGAGAATATGGCCTTTGGATTAAAGTTGCGCGGTTATCCAAAAGCTGAAATTGTCCGCCGCGTTCAAGAAGCGGCGGAGATCTTAGGGATCAAGAAATTCTTAGGCCGCCGTCCGCGGGAATTGTCCGGAGGCGAACGACAGCGCGTGGCGGTTGGACGCGCCATTATCCGTAAGCCAATGGTGTTTTTATTCGATGAACCATTGAGTAATTTAGACGCTAAAATGCGCGTACAAATGCGCACCGAAATCCACAAACTTCGCTTACGCCTTCAGACGACGTTCATTTACGTTACTCATGATCAAACCGAAGCCATGACCATGGGGGACCGTATTGTGGTCATGAAAGACGGCAAGATCCAGCAATGTGATGACCCTATCGCGGTTTATGATAATCCGGCCAATAAGTTTGTTGCCGGGTTTATCGGGTCGCCGCCGATCAATTTTCTAAACGGCCGAATCATCAAAAAAGAGCGAAAATACTACTTTGACGAAGGTAAATTTCAGGTTAAGCTTATAGAGGAGATGTTTGACGCTATCGCTCCTTTTGAAGGTAAAGAGGTTACTTTTGGCATTCGGCCCGAGGATATTTATGATAAGTTGTTTGCCTCTGAGGCCTCCCCGGAAAATACAGCCCGGGCAACTTGTGAAGTCGTAGAGCCGATGGGATCGGAAGTTTATCTTTATTTGAATACCGGCCGGCATACCTTTATTGCCCGCGTCGGCGCTCACGACAGGCCTGAAGTTAACCGTGATATGGATCTTGTGTTTGACATGAGCAAGGTGCACTTTTTTGACAAGGAAACCGAAAAAACAATTATCTAACTCCGCGCTTTTGCCTCTCTTTTTCTTCTTTTTTATTTTCTTCCAGATCTTTTTCTTTAGTTTTTCTCTTCGTGCCCACACCGGGTTTTTATTTTTTGTTGCCATTGCGCAGATCATTCTGATCGCGTTTCTTTTTGCCGTTCGTTTGCGTATTCAAAAGAAGCGGGCGGAAGCTGAGGTCAAGCGCCAAGATTATTTGGAAAAGAATAATCTGCTGGAGGCCGAAATTGAAACCGAAACATCCGTTTTAAAAGCCTTCCAAGAAAAGATCATCAACTATTCTAAGCTTAAGGACTTGACGGAGAAATTAAGCCGCTGTCTTTCCCTGGAAGACACTTCCGAAACGCTTTCTGCCGAAACAGACCGCTTGTTTGGCGATGGCGATATCACTACGATCCTTTATCTTTTTCATTCCCGCACCGGTGAGCTAGGGTTAACATCTTCTCAAAAAGGGCAAATGCGGATCAATATCAAATCTAAGAAAGGCGATCTCTTTGACGGCTGGGTGGTCAAGACCTTGCAGCCGCTTTTGGTCGAAGCCGCAAAAAACGATTTTCGTTTTGATATGGACAAGGCAGTCTCTGAAGAAGCTCGCGCCATCGGTTCTTTGATCAGCACGCCTTTGATGATCGGCAATAAGGCCTTAGGGATCCTCCGCGTTGATACGCCCCAAGAAAATTGTTTTAAGTCGGATGATCTGCGGTTTCTATCGACGATCGGTGATTTAGGGGCGGTGGCTATTGAAAATGCGCAACTTTATGAGCGCGTTGAAGAACTGGCTATCAAAGATGGATTAACGGGATTATATCTTCGCCGTTATCTTTTAGCGCGTATGACCGAAGAGATCAGCCGGGAATTCCGCAGTAAAAGAGAGCTGTCATTTTTGATGGTTGACTTAGACAAGTTCAAAGATTACAACGATCACTATGGGCATATGGCCGGAGATATTTTGCTAAGGACCGTGGCGATGATCTTACAGGAAACGTTCAAAAATCCCGGAGATTTGGTATCGCGTTTTGGCGGGGAAGAGTTTGCCGTCCTTTTGCCGGATTGTTCGAAGGAAAAAGCCATTGAACTGGCAGACGAAGTGCGCAAACGAATTCAGAAACAAGAGATCATTCTGCGCAAGCAAAAAACGCGTATTACTGTTTCGATCGGGGTGGCGACATTTCCATCGGATGCTCGTTTACGCGAAGAATTGATCGCAGTTGCGGATAATGCCATGTACCGGGCAAAAGCCAAGGGAAGAAATCGCGTATGTTTTATGGAATGACATTTTGTTTGGCGCTATTTGTCGGAGCCGTTATCTACGGGCTTAAGAAAGTTTCTTACAGCCTAGAGTTCGCGGCTGATGAGGCCACGTCTCAGGTGATAAACCGGCATGAAGATCTGCTAGAAAAGCGAAACCAAATACTCCAAGAACGCAGCCAGCTTGAGCATTCGGCCAGAGAGATCTTCATCTTGTATGAAATGACCAGAGAGATCACCAAAAAGCTCAATGAAGAAGAAGCCTTTGAGATCTTTAAAGAAAAATTAAAAGAAAATATCGTCTTCGAAGATTGTCAGTTTATTGACGCGCTGTCCAGTGAACATGAGATCCATATTTTATCCGAAAGGCATTTTGTTTTTCCTCTCCAGGAGAAAAATCGTAAACTCGGGTATCTTGTGGTTAAGGGTTTATCCGCGAAAGATAAAGATAAGCTGGCTATTCTAGGCCATCAATTTGCCTTGGCATTGCGCCGCGTTAAGCTTTATCAAGAGATCGAAGAATCGGCGATCACAGATAGTTTGACAGGAGTTCATACGCGCCGGTATTTTTTGGAGCGGTTTGAAGAAGAATTGAAGCGTTCCATAACGCGAAAAATAAATCTGTCATTTCTTATGATCGATGTTGACCACTTCAAAAGTTTTAATGATAAATACGGGCATTTGGTGGGTGATCAAATTTTACGCACCATTGGCGGTATCGTGAAGGATAATATTCGAGAGATCGATATTGTAGGCCGTTACGGAGGAGAAGAGCTTACGGTTGTTTTGCCCGATACCGATCAAGACGGAGCGCAATTTGCGGCAGAACGTATCCGTTCGGCCGTAGCGGGGGAGAACATCAAAGCCTATGATGCGAATGTGAAGGTGACCGTGAGCATCGGTGTTTCCACATTCCCTTCAGATGGGAAGCTAGTCGCGGAGCTTATTGACAAAGCTGATTGGGCTTTGTACCGGGCTAAGAAAAAAGGGCGTAATTGCATTTGTACGTTCGGGCTGTATTAAAATCAAACCGCTTTAAGACATTTTCCCGTTTTTTTCACAACCCTCCAGATGACTTTTCTTATAAGAGCAAAACTCGCACAACTTCTTGAATCCCTTGGGGTTTTGATGTAGAATGAACCCGTTTATGAGCCGATTTGTTTTAGGAATTGATGTTGGCGGAACGAATATCAAATGCGGGTTGGTTGATCCTTCCGGCAAGATATCTCTTCGAACTGCTTTCCCTACAAAGAGTTTTGCGCAAAGCAAAAGCGCTTTGATCAAGGCCTTGGTGTCTTGCGCTCAAAAAACAATAACCCAAAACGACATTGGCAAGAAAGATATTCTAGGGATCGGTATTGGTTTTCCCGGGTTAGTTGATTTCCCAAAAGGGATGGTGCATTGCTTGGTGAACATTCCCGGATGGAAAAATGTTTTTGTAAAAAAGATCATTCAACAAGAAATTGGAATTCCTACATTTGTTGACAATGATGTCAATCTTATGGCCTTAGGCGAATGGAAATTTGGCGCGGGACGCGGTGTAAAAAATGTTGTATGTATTACGCTTGGAACAGGTGTTGGCGGCGGCCTTATTATCAATAATGCTCTTTATCGCGGGGAAGGATTTTCGGCCGGAGAAATTGGGCATACCCCGATCAATGAAAATGGCCCGCGTTGTAATTGCGGCGGAACGGGGTGTCTAGAGCGTTATGTTGGCAACAAATATCTATTAGAAAAATCGAAAAAAATATTTCGTGGCAAAACAATTTCCTTTCCGGAAATAACACGGCTTGCGGCGAAAGGCAACAGAAAGGCCATTGCATTTTGGGAAGAAGTCGGCTTTCATTTAGGGATCGGGTTAACCGGTGTGGTCAACATCCTAAATCCGGATCGCATTGTGATAGGCGGAGGCGTTTCGAATAATCACCGTTATCTTTTTCCTGCCATCAAAAAAACGATCCTTCAGCGCGCCATGAAAATCCCGGCGCGGATGGCAAAAATCGTAAAAGCTCAATTAGGGGAAGACGCCGGAATTATCGGCGCGCAAGTTTTAGTTAATCATGCTGTTTCGGCAAAGTAAGATTTCTAATTTTATGTCTAATCTTCTGCATCAATTTCTTGGCAAGGGTTGCTGGGTAGCCTGTTTCTTGTTTTTGGTTTCAACTCAGGCTTTTGCGCAAGAGTCCAAAACTCCGGTTGAAATTAACGGCGACCAGGTCGAGTTCATTGTGGAAAAAAATATGGTCATTGCCACCGGAAATGTTTCTATTCTTCAGAATGATACAAAACTAACCTGTGACCGGGTTGAATTTTCCCGCGATACGAATCTTGCCACCGCCCAGGGGCATGTCGTTTTAAGAACGCCACAGGGAAGTATTTCCGGAGACCAACTGGTTTATAATTTCGAAACGATGACGGGGGATTTTCACGGGGCGACAATCGCGTCTCACCCGTATTACGGCGCTGGAGAATCTGTTTCCAAGGTTGCTGAGAATCAAATCCAAATGAAAAAAGGTTATTTAACGACCTGCGATCTTGAAAAACCGCATTTCAAATTAGCATCGAAGAAGCTTGATATTTATCCCGGGAAAAAGGCTGTTGCGCGCAATGTCACTATGCGTTTTGGTAAAGTACCGGTTATGTATATTCCTAAATATTCTCAGATCCTTAATGATAAGCCTCGTGTTACTTATACGCCCGGTTTCGACAGGGAATGGGGCGCGTTTTTACTTCAATCATGGCGATATTATTTTAGCGAGGATTTTAAAGGTATCATTCATTTAGATTATCGCGAACGAAAAGATTTTGCTTCCGGTGTTGATTTAAACTATAACACGAAAAATATGGGCGGCGGTTCTATCCGAACCTATTATATGAACGAACGCAATATTACGTCAAAATATGCTTGGCAAGAGAGGCCAAGCCCGACGATCGAACGGGAACGGTTTAGAGCTCAGTGGCGTCATAAATGGAGCATTGATAACAAGACAGAGGCCATTTGGCAATTTTATAAGTTGAGTGATGCGGGCGTCGTTAAAGATTATCTTAAGCGGGAATACCAGAAGGACCAAGATCCTACCAGTTATTTCCTTTTAACTAGAAATTTATCTAATGGAACGTTCAGCTTTCGCAGTGATGTTCGGGTGAATCGTTTTACTTCGACTGTTGAGCGGCTTCCGGGGATCCGTTACGACGTTACCAGCCAAGAGATTGGTAACAGCGGATTTTATCTAAAAAGTGAAAACGGATTTGATAATTTCTCGAAGAAAGACCCGTCGCCGACTGAGGTAAGAAAAGAAACCAAACGTTTTGACACGAATAATGAGATCTCTTACCCGATGAAGATCAGCTTTTTAGAATTTAAACCTTTTGTCGGCGGCCGGGAGACTTATTATACAAAAACGATGAATGCTTCTCAGTATAGCGTTATGCGGGGAATTTTCAGGACAGGCGCGGATCTTAGTACTAGATTTTTCCGGATGTTCGATGTCCAAGGGCATTATTGGGGGATGGATATTAATCGCCTCAGACATGTTGTTACGCCAAGTGTTGCTTATGAGTATCGGCATGACCCGACGATCCCGGCGTCTTCATTAGATTATTTTGACGATATTGACGCTATTACCAATGATCACAAGATTCATTTTTCTCTGGAAAATAAACTACAAACAAAACGCAAAGGCATTGCCGTAGATTTGTTGCGGGTTCTTACCAGCACAGATTTCTTTCTTAAGGAGCATAGCGGGACCGGCGGGTTTGGTAGCATTGCTTCCGATATTGAATTTAAGCCCAACGATTGGCTGACATTTAATTCCGATGCCAATTTTGATACTACGAAAGATAAATTGATCTCGGCTAATTTTGACATTTATCTTACCGGCCACAAATGGTCTCTTGATTTTGGGAAGCGTTATGCCTTAGATGTTGATGACCAGATCACAACAGGGTTTAACTATGTGATCAACCCAAAATGGAAATTCAGTATTTATGAGCGGCATGACATTAATAGCGGTTCATTAAAAGAACAAGAGTTTAGGGTGACGCGGGATTTGCATTGTTGGGAAATGGATATTAATTTTAACGAAACGCGCGGTTCGGGTAGCGAAATTTGGTTTGTCTTTCGCTTAAAAGCTTTTCCGGATTTATCTATTGATTTTGGAAATGGTTTTAATAAAAGAAAAGCCGGATCGCAAGCAGGAGAATAAAAACGTGAATATTGCTATTGTTGGTTCAGGATATGTTGGCCTGGTGACCGGAGTTTGCTTGGCGGAGATAGGGCATAAAGTTATTTGCGTGGATAATGACCGCGAAAAGATTGCTTCGCTCAAAAAGCTTAAAATGCCGATTTTTGAGCCAGGATTAGAAGAGCTTTTAAAACGTAATGTTGAACGTAAGCGCTTAAGTTTTAATTCATCAATTGCCGAGGCCGCCAAGCGTTCCACGGTTATTTTTATTGCGGTGGGGACTCCTTCCAAGGAAAATGGCGATGCCGACTTAACCTATGTCGAAAATGTCGCTCGGGAAATCGCGCGTAGTATGGATAGTTATAAGCTTGTCGTTGAGAAATCCACTGTTCCGGCGGCCACCGGAAAGCGCATTGAGCGCACCATTCGCCTCAATATGCCTAAAAAAAATATTTACGGATTTGACGTCGCTTCCAATCCCGAATTCTTGCGCGAAGGATCCGCGGTCCATGATTTTATGAACCCTGATCGGATCGTTATCGGCGTTGAATCTCAAAGAGCAGAATCAATTTTGCGAGATATTTACAAACCCCTTAAAAGCGCTCATGTTATCGTCACGGATATCAATTCGGCGGAAATGATCAAACACGCCTCAAATTCTTTCCTGGCGACAAAGATTTCTTTTATTAACGCGGTAGGGCAAATTTGCGACCGGGTTGGAGCGGATGTTTTAAAAGTAGCTGAAGGCATGGGCTATGATAAAAGGATCGGCCGGGAATTTCTAAATGCCGGTATCGGTTTTGGTGGAAGCTGTTTTCCTAAAGATGTGGACGCCTTTATCCGTCTAAGCGAAAAAAGCGGCTATGATTTTACGATCCTAAAGGCTGTCCGCGAAGTCAATGCTGAGCAAAAGAGATCTTTTCTTAAATTGATCGAAGACAAATTATGGATCTTAAAAGGAAAGACCATCGGCGTTTTAGGGTTAGCTTTTAAGCCGGAAACAGATGATATGCGCAATGCCTCTTCGGTGGAGATCATTGAGGTTTTGCAGGCAGAAGGGGCGAAGATAAAAGCTTATGACCCTCAAGCGGTCGAAAAAGCAAAAGAAGTTTTAAAAGGCGTTTCTTTCTGCAAGGATGTTTACAAAACAGCCGATGGTTGTGATTGTCTTTTGCTTTTGACCGAATGGAGTGAATTTAAAAGAATAGATTATGGAAAATTGAAAAGGGCTGTCAAACAGCCTGTTATTTTTGACGGAAGGAATTTCTTAAATAAAGAAGCGGCTCAAAAAGCGGGATTTGAATATTTTGGCGTAGGGCGAGGGGGAGTATGATCAAAGGTGTCAGCATTAAATCGCTCAAGATCATTGCTGATCAACGCGGTCGATTAATGGAAATGCTTCGTTGCGACGATAATCTTCTAGAATCTTTCGGCCAGGTTTATTTTACCACGGCTTTTCCGGGCGTTATCAAGGCTTGGCACTATCATCGCTACCAAGACGACAACTTTGTTTGTATTCTGGGAAAAGTCAAAGTTGCCCTTTATGACCCGCGAGAAAATTCTCCTACCAAGGGTGAAGTAAATGAGTTTTACTTGAGCTTGGACGAGCCCAAGTTAGTTCACATCCCTAAAATGGTTTACCATGGATTTAAATGTGTCAGCAAGACTGAAGCCATGGTCATTAATACCGTTACTAAAGCGTATGATCATCAAAATCCCGACGAATTTAGAGCTGATGCCTTTGATGCGAATATTTCTTATGATTGGAATAAGGACTAATTTATGAAAGGTGTTATTTTAGCCGGTGGCTTGGGAACGCGGTTGGAACCGCTCACGCGAGTTACTAACAAGCATCTTTTGCCTGTTTATAATCAACCGATGATCTATTATCCCATTCGAACACTTGTTGACGCCGGGATCACAAAGATTTTGATCGTTACCGGCGGCAATAATGCGGGGGATTTCTTAAAGCTTTTAGGTAACGGAGAAGAATTCGGTATTCATGACATTCATTATGCCTATCAACAAGGTGAAGGCGGCATTGCCGATGCGCTTCGCTTGGCGGAGAACTTCATCGGCAAAGACCGGTTTGTTGTTATGCTAGGAGATAATGTTATTGATGTTTCCATTCGGCCTTACGTGAAAGAATTTTCTAAGCAAAAAACAGGTGCTCGGATCTTAGTTAAAAAGGTTCCTGATCCTAAGCGTTTTGGTGTTGTGCGCTTCAACGGCGATAAAATTACCGCCATTGTCGAAAAGCCGAAAAATCCTCCCTCGGATTATATCGTGACCGGTATTTATATGTATGACAGCTTAGTTTTTAATTTTATTCGAAAATTGAAGCCTTCTAAGCGCGGTGAATTAGAAATCACAGATGTCAATAATATGTATCTTAAGAAAAATGAGCTTCGGTTTAATATCTTAGAGGGCAATTGGACGGATTGCGGCACGTTTGCATCACTTTATCGCGCCAATCGCCTGATGGCGAAGAAATTTCCCCAAAATCCCAATCTGTGATTTACCTATGAAGATTTTTGTTACCGGCGGCGCAGGGTTTATTGGCTCTCATTTCATCAAGCTTCTTGTTAAGGCTCATCCCAATGGCAAGGTTATTAACTTTGACCTGTTGACGTATGCTGGCGGACGAGATAATCTCAAAGAAGTTTCATCGTTAAAGAATTATCGTTTTATCAAAGGAGATGTCAGAAACGCCCAGCAAGTTAAAAAGGCAATGGCCGGATGTGACAGTGTTGTCCATTTTGCCGCCGAGACGCATGTCGACCGGTCTATAAAAAATGCGAACAATTTTATCGAGACAAATATTTTGGGAACACATGTTCTTTTAGAAGCGGCCCGGAAGGAAAAGATCAAGCGTTTTGTACATGTGAGTACCGATGAGGTTTACGGCAGCAGGCGAAAAGGGTTTTTCAAAGAAGAAGATTCGCTTTCTCCCAGCAGTCCTTATTCAGCCAGCAAAGCCTCAGCCGACCTCCTCGTTAAGTCATATTTTACAACGTATGGCTTGCCGGTTATTATTACGCGCAGTTCCAATAATTTTGGGCCTAATCAATATCCGGAAAAAGTAATTCCGCTTTTTATTACCCGTTTATTAAAAGGGAAGAAAGTTCCTCTTTATGCGGATGGATCAAATATCCGTGATTGGATCTATGTGGAAGATAATTGCCGGGCGATCGACTTAGCCTTGCGCAAGGGAACAATCGGCGAAATTTACAATATTGCCGCAGAAAATTATTTAACGAATGCTTTTCTGACCAAGGCTATTTTACGGGCCATGAAAAAGCCTATATCTATGATCCAGCATGTTCAAGATCGACCGGGGCATGATTTTCGTTACGCGATCAATTGCGCCAAGATCCGTAAACTTGGATTTAGCCCAAAGATTTCTTTTGTTGAGGGTTTAGGCCGAACAATTTCGTGGTATGGTGAAAATCAATCGTGGTGGAAGAAAAGAAACAGTCGCTAAATCTGAGGAAATGATATGAGTAAAATCTTGCTCGAAAAAATTCAGCATAAAAAAGCTAATATCGCGATTGTGGGATTAGGTTATGTGGGGCTCCCTTTGGCGGTTAATTTTGCCAAAGCCGGTTTTAAAGTTTTTGGCTTAGACAGCGATCATGACCGTGTCAAAAGGCTTCAAGAAAAAAAGAGCTATATCTTAGATATTCCGTCGACGCTTGTATCAAAGTTGATCGCAAAAAATCGATTTAAACCCTCTAATGATTTTCGTCTTTTGGCATCTTCGGATGTTATCATTATTTGTGTTCCCACGCCGTTAAAGCGTAAATATACGCCGGATATTTCTTTCATTTTAAAAGCCGTGCGCACTATTCGGCAGTTTTTAAGAAAAGATATGCTGATCGTTCTGGAAAGTACAACCTATCCCGGAACGACCGAAGAGCTTATCTGTCCTGAATTAGAAAAAAGCGGGCTCAAGGCCGAGCGGGATTTCTTTTTGGCGTTTTCTCCGGAGCGCATTGATCCCGGCAATAAGAAATATCCGGTAACGCGCATTCCGAAGATCGTTGGGGGCTTAAGCAGTGTCTCCGGCGAACTGGCGCAAGCGTTATACCGCCAAATTATTAGAAATGTGCATTCAGTCTCATCGGCACGCGCGGCAGAAATGACCAAGCTTTTGGAAAATTCTTTTCGCATTGTTAATGTCGGCTGGATCAATGAGATCGCTATGATGTGCCATAAGCTTGGTATTGATATTTGGGAAGTGATTGATGCGGCGAAAACAAAGCCGTTTGGTTTTATGCCGTTTTATCCGGGTTTGGGCGTCGGAGGGCACTGTATTCCCGATGATCCGATCTATTTGTATTGGAAAGCTAAACTGCATGGATTTTCATCTAAATTCATAAAACTTGCCGCTGACATTAATTCCCATATGCCGCTTTTTGCTTTGCATCGAATTGAGGATATCCTTCGAAAGCAGGGGAAAGCTTTAAATAAATCTAAGGTTTTGGTTGTGGGCGCTACTTATAAAAAGAACGTAAAAGACTTGCGGAAATCTCCGCCGCTGACCCTCATTGAACTTCTGCAGAAGGCAAAGTGCAACGTGAAATATTTTGACCCCATTGTTCCGTATTTAAAAATTGGGACGATCGACCTGAGATCGGTCATTTTGAACAAAGATACCTTATCTCAATTTGATTGTGTTGTTATTGCCGTTGATCATGATGGCGTTGATTACTCTTTGATCTTAAAGTGTTCCAAGAATATCTTTGATATCCGAAATATTTATCAAAAAGAAAAAAGTTCTAAAATCATTAAATTTTAATCAAAAGGCGAAAATAAATGTCAAAACAGAAAAAAACGATATTGATCACCGGCGGGGCGGGATTTTTAGGAAGTCATTTATGCGACCGTTTTATTTCATCCGGATTTAAGGTCTTGTGCGTTGATAATTTGATCACCGGTTCCAAGGACAATATTAAACATCTGTTGGATAACAAGAGCTTTGAATTTGTTCATCATGATGTTTCAAAGCCTCTTCATATCGAGGGAGCTGTTCATTATGTCCTGCATTTTGCGTCACCGGCAAGCCCGGTTGACTATCTCAATTTTCCTATCCCAACACTTAAGGTTGGCGCGTTAGGGACACATAATGCATTAGGGCTGGCAAAAGCGAAGAAAGCAAAGTTCCTTTTAGCGTCGACGTCAGAGGTTTATGGCGATCCGCTGGTTCATCCGCAAAAAGAGACTTACTGGGGACACGTTAATCCCATCGGCCCGCGCGGAGTTTATGATGAAGCCAAGCGGTTTGCCGAAGCCATTACCATGGCATATCGGCGCGTTCACAAAATCGATACTAAGATCGTCCGGATCTTTAATACCTATGGCCCTCGCATGCGTATGCTTGACGGACGTGTTGTCCCGAATTTTATATACCAAATGTTGCACAACAAGCCGCTAACTGTTTATGGCAATGGTAAGCAAACCAGGTCGTTTTGTTATGTCTCTGACTTGGTTGAAGGGATCACTCGGCTTTTGTTTTCTAAACTTCCCGGCCCAGTTAATATCGGTAATCCTAACGAGTTTACTATTTTAGAATTTGCCAAACTGATAGTAAAGTTTTCTAAGGCTAAAGCCAAGATCGTTTATAAACCGCTTCCTATCGATGATCCCAAGCAGCGTCGGCCGGACATTGCCCTGGCGAAAACAAAACTTGGTTGGCAACCCAAGATCGGTCTGGAAGACGGAATAAAAGAAACGGTACAGTGGTTTAAAGATCACAGCCGGCCGTTAGCTTAGAAAAGCATCCCACAGTTTAAATGCCTCAAACTACTTTAAGACAAAAGTTATTCCTTATATGTTTCGGCCTTTTCTTAGCTATTGCTTTCCTTGAAATAGCTTTAAGGATCGGCGGATTTGCTTTTCTGTTCTTTCAGGAAAGCCTTAACCGTGCTTCTGCCTGCGGCAACGGAGAATACCGGATCCTTTGTCTGGGAGAATCTACCACGGCTTTGGGCGGCGCGCACGCGTATCCTCGGCAATTAGAAGAAATCCTCAATGCCAAAAATCCTTCCGTTCGTTTTTCCGTTATCAATAAAGGTGTCCCGGCGATGAATACATACGATATCGTTTCGTATTTGGAAACCTGGATCGACGAATATCATCCAAAGATGATCGTTACGATGATGGGCATTAATGACTCTTCGGATACCTTGCGATTTAAAGCTCAAGAGAAAAATCTGCAGAGGTCTTTCTTGGATGGATTGAAGGTTTATAAGTTGGCTAGGTTGATCTGGTCTCATGCGGAGCACAAAAAAGAGGAATTGATTATGGAAACATTGGAGAGAAAAGTCAAAGATTTTGAAAAAAAGATCTCTCTGTCTCCATCATCAGAAAAATACATGGAATTAGGGCGTATGTATAAAATGGTCCAAAAGTTCGACAAGGAGAAAGAAGCTTATTTAAGAGCAATCGAGCTGGATGGCAATAATGCGCAAGCCTACTTTTATTTAGGCCTTTATTATCGTGAATGGGCGGATTACAAAAAAGGTGAAGACGCGTTTAAAAAAGTCATCGAATTGGGAAAGCTCTCGGATGAACATCAGTTCGTGGCAACGTATCAATTAGCAAACTGCTATAAAATGCAGGCGAAATATTCTCAAGCCGAAAATCTTTATAAGCGGATCTTGGCTGTTGTTCCGGATAATTTAGAGATTTACGGTAATTTGGCCGATGTTTATTTAGAACAGCAAAGATATCATGAAGCAGAACTGATGTACCAAAAACAACTGGAAACTAATCCTGAAAATGTTTGGGTTTACGGCAAGATAGCCTATTGTTATCGGAAAAACGCCAAAGAAGATCTCCTGGAGGATTTATTTAAAAAAGCCATTGATGCTAATCCCGAATCTGTACAGGTTCCGGTCTGGATTTTGGAACTAGGTTTTATTTTGCAGGAAAATAATAAACCGGAAGAAGCGCAAAAAGTTTTTCAGGATCTTTTTTTGAGGTTAACGTCCGGGCAGTTTTCCGGTTCGTCGGCCGATATCTATGCGCGGCTGGCTTCCTATTATGAGTCTCAGGGAAAGAAAGATTTGGCAAACCAATTGATCAATTTACGGCAGAAAAGGCTGGTCAAACATGATTCTCCAACGATGTCCAACTACCAACAATTAAAAGAAATTGTCCTTAAAAAAGGAATAAAGCTTATCTGCGCTCAGTATCCTTTGCGCGATATTGCGCTATTGAGAAAAGATCTATCTTCCACGGGAATTATTTTTGTTGATAATCGGGCAGTTTTTCAGGACGCTGTTAACAAAAACGGATATGACCAGTATTTCTACGATCGTTTTGCCGGTGATTTTGGCCATTGCACGGCCCAGGGAAATAAATTATTGGCTGAAAATATTTCTAAAGCCATACTAAAAAATATTAAATAAGTTAAAGCGCTTTTATGATCATGAAAACAACATTGATCCAGAAAATATCCCTCATTTTTTTAGGCCTAGCTTTATCCGTTATTCTTTTGGAGTCAGGATTGCGCTTAAGCGGCGCGGCATTCTTTTATCTGCAGGAGCGGTCAAATAAGATTTCTCTTCAAGGTGACAGCGAATATCGTATTTTATGCTTAGGAGAATCAACAACAGCCTTAGGCGGAGAATATGCCTATCCTTTTTTGCTTGAAGAAACTCTCAATGAAAGAAGCAGAAAAATTAAATTTAAAATTATCAATAAGGGACTTCCGGCTAAAGACTCGGGCGATATCGCCGCGCAGCTCGAAGCCAATTTGGCCAAGTACAAACCGCAGGCAGTCATTGTGATGATGGGGATCAATGATGACAAATATGACGGCCTTGCCGGCCAGGACAGAAAAGCACCAATTCGTTCTCTTGCGGGAGACCTGCGTGTTTATAAACTTGCCAAGCTTCTCGCATTGCACGTATCTCATAAAATTAGATTTGGATTTAAGACGAGGCCAAAGCAATATTCCGACATTCCGGAAGATGTTGTGCCAGTTAAAGAGATCGCGGTCATTCGTTTCCAAATAACGCAGATAACAAAGAACCATCAATTAATTCAAGAGATCAAAAAGGCTTATGAAAAACGCGGAAATTTGGCAGGTGTTGAGAAAGCGCAAGAACAAGAGCAGAAGCTTAATCTTGCCCTGGGAGATCTTTATTCAGAGTTAGGGCGCTGGCATCGGGAGCGTGAAGAATTCCTCCAGTCTGAAAGTGCTTATCAAAAAGCGATCGAGATCAGCCCGCAAGATGCGGTTGCCTATGCGGGCTTGGGCCGTTGTTATAAGGTTCAAAGAAAATTTGATCAAGCAATAACGGTCTTTGAAAAAGCGATCGCGCTTGATCCGGAATTATTTTGGGCTCGCCTTGAATTAGGCCGATGCAATAACGAAGTGGGAAATCATGAAAAGGCCATTGTGGTTTATCGCGATTTACTAAAAATAGATCCAAATAACTTTTGGGCGTACGGCGAAATGGGCCAATGGCTAAAGATTCAGGGGCAAAACGCCCAAGCTAAAGAAGCTTTCTTGAGGTCTCTTGAGATCAATCCGCAAAATCACTGGGTCTATCAACAGCTCGGTTCTCTTTACGAGGAGGAACAGCAATATGCGAAAGCAGAAAGCCTTTATTTAAAAGCGATCGCGCTGAATCCCAAAGATGTGCGTCTTTATGAATATTTGATTCGATGTTACGAAAGACAAGGAAAATCCGATTTAGCCAAAGAATATGCCGAAAAAAGCAAAGTGACATCTTCTCGGACGTATAATTCATTCACCGTCAAACATTATCTCGACATTGTCGACCGCATTTTACGCAGTAGGGTGAAACTGATCTGTATGCAGTATCCTTTGCGCGATATCCTGCCGTTGAAGGAAATGTTAGGTCAGAAACGTAATATAATCTTTGTTGAAAATAAAGAAGTATTTGAGAAAGCCTTAAAAACAGGGCGTTATGATGAGTATTTTGTGGATCAATTTGCCGGAGATTTTGGGCATTGTACGCGTAAGGGTAATCAGCTGATCGCTGATCGGTTGGCGGATGTTATTTTAGAAAAACTAGCCCAGTAGGAAATAAAAAAGGAGAGCTATTCATGTCGAAGTTGTCTATTCTGAAAGAATTATGGGAATTTTTAAGCGTGAGAAAGAAGTATTGGCTGATGCCGATCGTTGTAGTCCTTATTCTGCTAGGATCGCTAATGATCTTGGCCCAAAGTTCGGCCGTAGCTCCGTTTATCTACGCCTTATTTTAGGCCCTAAAATCCAAATATTATTATTTGAGTTTAGGATAAGTTTTCGCTATACTACACTATCGTTTCATTAAAACGTCTAAATTGCTATGGTTACCAAAGAAGAAATCATCAGCTTTGAGAAGGAAATAGCCGACATTTTTGCCACTGGCAGTATTCGGGCTCCTGTCCATTTACGTGCCGGGCGGGAAGACGAGCTCATCCGGATTTTTAAGGAAAATGCCATTGGCTCGGATGACTATGTCTTCGGCTTCTGGGATTCTCACGAACTGGCTCTTCTAAAAGGGGTTGGGCGCGAAGAGCTTAAGAAGGCTATTCAGGAAGGCAAAAGCATTTCTTTGTGTTTTCCGGGGCAGAAAATTCTCTGTTCAGGTATTGTCGGAAGCCTTTTAGGAACAGCGGTCGGCGTTGCATGGGCTTTAAAACGCCAAGGAAAAAAAGGAAAAGCCTACATTTTTTGCGGTGATATGTCAGCTGAAACGGGGATTTTTCACGAATCGGTGAAATACGCCGTCCACTTTGACCTGCCGGTTAAATTCATTGTTTGCGATAATGGGCTTAGCGTTATGACAAAAACCAGAGAAGTCTGGAATTGCGCTGAGCCGTGGTTTAAAGATACAAAATTTGAATCCAAGATCATCTATTTTAAATATCTAAACGGTTATCCGCATTCTGGGCTAGGAAAACTCATTAAATTTTAATATGAAATATTTTGACGAATTAAAACGCACGATGGAATGGTTGGCCCAGCAGCCTAAGTCTATTTTTGTCGGGCAAACTGTTGCCGGGCCAGGGACTTTTATGTTCCAAACGCTTCGCGATGTATCGCCCGAGCGGACTTTAGAAATGCCGATCAATGAAAGTTTTCAAATGCAATTTACGATCGGATTATCCCTAGCGGGGTATATTCCTATCTCGGTTTATCCGCGGCAAAATTTTCTGCTCATTGCGGTTTCAGATATGGTCAATATGCTGGATAAAATACCGGCGATCAGCGCTAATCAGTTGATTCCTAAAGTCTTAATTCGGGTGGCAACCGGACCCGATAGCCCCGTGCATCCCGGCCATCAGCACGTCGGAAACTACGCGGATGCCTTTAGAAAAATGTTTACCACCATTGATGTTGTTGAGCTCAATGAACCGGAAGATATTTTTCCGGCCTACAAACATGCCTTTGAGCGCAAAGATAATAAATCCACTCTTCTGATAGAACACGGAAACTTCTATAATCAAAAGTAGTTCATGCAAAAAAGTAGTAAAATCCTAGTTATCGGCCATCAAGACGTTATTGAAAACTCCTTAGGGTCGTATTTTGCCCGACAGGGATTTGATCATGTTTTTTTATCCGGGATGATCGGGTGGGATGTTTTAAATCAGGCAAACGTAAAAAAGTTCTTTGAAGAAAAAAGGCCGGAATATGTTTTCTTGGGCTCGGTGCGTTCCGGTGGAATTGCCGCTAATCAAAAATTTTCCGCCGAATTTATTTACGAAAATCTAGAAGCTCAGAACAATATCGTTCATGCGGCGTATACTTTTGGAGTTAAAAAGCTTTTGTTTTTGGCTGGCTCTTGCGTTTACCCTAAAGAAAGTTTACAGCCCATCAAAGAAAAATATTTGTTAACAGGACCCCTGGAAGAAACGAGTGAAGCCTATTCGGTGGCCAAGATCGCCGGAATAAAGCTTTGTCAAGCTTATCAGCGGCAATACAAATTTGACGCGATCGTTGCAATTCCAGCGACGATTTACGGCCCCGGAAGTGATGCCAATCAAGAAACAGCGCATGTTATTGGGGCGCTCATCGGGAAATTTACCGAAGCCAAATTGCGTAATGAAAAAAGCGTTGTAGTCTGGGGGACGGGAAAACCACAACGGGAATTTATTTACGCGGATGATTTTGTTGAAAGCTGTTTATTTTTAATGGAAAAATACAAAGATGAGGAGCCGATCAATATTGGTTGCGGGAGAGATGTTTCCATCAAAGAGCTAGCTTCGTTGATCGCGGATATATCCGGGTTTAAAGGGGAGATTATTTTTGACAAGACGAAGCCCGATGGAACGATGCGTAAATTGTTGGATAATCAAAAGATTGAAAAATTAGGCTGGAAACCAAAGGTCGATTTAAAAGAAGGCATCACAAAAACATACGATTGGTATTTAAAACAAAAAACAGCGGAGTTAAAAAAATGAAAATCTTGGTAACAGGCGCAGCGGGGTACATCGGCTCGGTTTTAACACCGGCCTTGCTCAAGGAAAATCATCAAGTCATTGCCTTGGATAATTTTATGTATAATCAACCGTCGCTTTTAGATTGTTGTCATAGCGACAATTTAACGATCATTCGCGGTGATACGCGCGATAAGAATTTAATGGAGAAATTGGTTAAGCAATCTGACGCTATTTTCCCCTTGGCCTGCTTGACAGGCGCGCCGTTATGCGCCAAAGACCCCGTTGGTGCGCAAACTATTTTAGCGGATGCCGTTAAAACGATCGTCGACATGACAAGTAAAAATCAAATCCTTATTTTTCCGACGACCAATAGCGGTTATGGCATCGGAGAAAAAGGAAAGTTTTGCACCGAGCAAACTCCGCTTCGTCCTGTTTCTTTATATGGAAAGCTTAAAGTTCAGGCAGAAGAAACGATCCTTAATTCCGGCCATGGAATTACATTGCGTTTAGCAACGGCCTTTGGCGTTAGTCCGCGCATGCGCTTGGATTTACTGGTGAATGATTTTGTTTATCGCGCGGTTTTTGACCGTTTTGTCGTTTTATTCGAAGCCCATTTTAAGCGTAACTATATTCATGTGCGCGATATCACTAAAGCCTTTATCCATTCACTTAACAATTTTGACAAGATGAAAAATGAGCCTTACAATGTTGGCTTAAGTGATGCGAATTTAAGTAAATTAGAACTTTGCGAAGAGATCAAGAAACATGTTAAGGAATTCTATTTTGTTGAATCTAAAATAGGCGAAGATCCCGATAAACGTGATTACATCGTCAGTAACGAAAAGATCGAAAAAACCGGTTTTAAACCGGATGTTTCGATCTCTAAAGGTATTCAAGAGCTTATTAAGGGTTATCAGGTCATCAAACGTAACCAATACGCCAATATATAAGGTTTTTAATTCATGAAGCAACTCGATATTCTTTTTATCCAGCCTAATGCCTCCGAGAAAATTTATCAGGGGCTTAGCAAATATTATTCCGCCATTGAGCCGCCTATTTGGGCGGGGATGTTAGCCAATCATTGCCTTAAAAAAGGGTTTAGCGCCGAGATTTTAGACTGTGAAGCCTTGCGCCTGGATGATTTTCACGCGGCGATGATGATCAAAGGTTTTAACCCCAAGGTTGCCTGTTTTGTTGTTTACGGGCAACAACCCAGCGCCAGTTCGCAAAATATGGATGGGGCTGTTTCTTTAGCGGAAGAGCTCAAGAAAAATTCTCCGGAAATCAAAATACTTTTTGTCGGCGGGCATGTCAGCGCTTTATCGCGCGAAGTCCTTGAAAAACATCCCTATATTGATATGGTTTGCCAGAATGAAGGCGTCTACACTATTTCCAATCTTCTTAAAACTAATTTGGAAGATAAGTTGGACCAAGTTCTTGGGCTAGGGTATCGTCAAGATGGGAAAATCGTTCTTAATAGCCCGTCGCCGATCGTGTCCAAGGAAGATCTGGCAACTGAATTGCCCGGCGTTGCCTGGGATAAATTATCTATGTCCAGATATCGCACGGCGCTTTGGCACTCGCTTCCTAATAGCGCCGACCGGGAACCTTTCGGGGCGATCTATACGAGCTTGGGTTGCCCGATGAAATGTTCTTTTTGCATGATCAACATCATCAATCGGCAGGAAAATGAATATTCCGATGGAAGCGCGGTTTTTAGGTATTGGGATCCGGAATTCATTGTTAAGGAATTTGATAAACTGCAAACACTTGGCATTCGAAATATTAAGATCGCTGACGAACTTTTTGTTTTAAACACGAATCATTTTATGCGTTTATGTGAACTGCTTATTGAGCGTGATTATCAGTTTAATATTTGGTGTTATTCGCGTATTGATACGGTCAAAGAACAGTATTTGGAAACTCTTAAAAAAGCCGGCATTAATTATCTGGCACTCGGCATTGAAAGCGGCAATACTAAGGTAAGAAAAGATGTCACTAAGGGGCGGTTCGAAGATGTTGATATCCGAGGTATTGTCAAAAAGATCCGCGATCACGGCATCAATGTTGCCGCGAATTATATTTTTGGACTTCCCGAGGATAATCTTGAAACCATGCAAGCGACACTTGACCTAGCCCTTGAGCTTAATACGGAAATGGCGAACTTTTACTCTGCCATGGCTTATCCGGGCAGCCCTTTATATGGAATTGCCAAGAAAGAAGGGTGGAAATTGCCTGATACATACGCGGGATTTTCCCAACATTCTTATGCGTGCCAGCCTTTGCCGACAAAATATTTAAGCGCCGAACAGGTTTTGGAATTTCGTGATAAAGCGTGGCATACTTACCATACCAACCCAAAATTTCTCGCTTTACTCAAAGACAAATTTGGACAAACAGCCGTCGACGAAACGTTAAAATCAACCAAAATAAAATTACGCCGTAAAATTCTTGAAGAAAGGGTTTGTGTATGATCATTAGCCGGACACCTTTTCGTGTTTCTTTTTTTGGCGGCGGCACCGATTATCCTGATTGGTTCAAGGAAAATAAAGGCGCTGTTTTAGCGACCACCATTGATAAATATTGTTATATTACATGCCGCCATTTACCGCCATTTTTTGAGCACAAATCCCGCATTATTTATTCTGTGATTGAACATATTCAGGAAACTGAAGATATTCGCCATCCGGCGGTTCGTGAAGTTTTAAAATTCTTAAAGATCAAAGAAGGGATCGAAATCCATCACGACGGTGATTTACCGGCGCGCACTGGACTCGGTTCCAGCTCATCGTTTACCGTTGGGCTTCTGAATGCCTTGTATGCTCTTAAAGGAACCATGCCGACCAAAGAGCGTTTAGCCAAAGAGGCGATCTATATCGAGCAGAAAAAATGCAAAGAAAATGTCGGATGCCAAGATCAAACATTAGCGGCTTATGGCGGATTTAACTATATTGAATTTGGCGGAAGCAGTCACTTGTCTGTCCGAAAGATCACTATTCCGCAAGAACGGCTGCAGTCTTTGCAAGATCATTTGATGATGTTTTTTACGGGATTTTCGCGGATGGCCTCCGAGATCGCCGAACATCAAATAAAAAATATCCCTAGTAAAAGAAAAGAGCTGGGGGCCATGCAAGAGATGGTCAAAGAGGCGTTTGATATTGTGGAGGGAAAAGATCTTTCGCGTTTCGGAAAACTTCTTCATGAAAGCTGGAAATTGAAGCGCAGCCTTTCCGATAAGATCACCACTCCTCAAATTGATGAATTATACAATACAGCTCGCCGGGCAGGGGCTTTGGGTGGAAAATTATTAGGCGCTGGCGGCGGCGGCTTCGTTCTTCTGTTCGCACAGCCTGAAAAACAAAAAAAGATCCGAGAAAAGCTAAAGAAATATTTAGAAATTCCTTTTCGCTTTGAAAGCTTAGGAAGTCAGATCATCTTCTATCAGCCCGATAGCGGCAAGGTTCGCTAAAAAACTTTCCTGTGAACAATTTATCAAAAATAGATTTTGTTATTCTTTGCGGTGGACTGGGAAAGCGCCTGCGCTCTGTGACAGGCGATGCGCCCAAGGTTCTTGCCGAGGTTAACGGAAAACCATTTTTAAATGTCCTGATCGACTATATTGCCGCGCAAGGCGGGAAGCGGTTTATTTTATGCACCGGATACGGCGCTGATGTCATTGAAGCGTATTTTAAAAAAACATTTCAACATTTAGATATTGTTTTTTCTCGAGAAGAAAGCCCCCTGGGGACAGGCGGTGCTATCAAAAAGGGAGCATCGCTTGTTCAAAGCGAACATTTTATCGCCATGAACGGGGATTGTTTTTGCACTTTAGAGTACAAGGATCTGGCCAAGTTTCATGAAAGCCATAAAGCTGTAGCAACGATTGCCGTTAATAAGGTTCTGGAAAGCGGTGATTTTGGGACCATTGAATTTGATCACAACAATCGGATCTTAGCTTTTAAGGAAAAAATAGCCTCCGGTAAATCCGCTTACGTAAACACCGGGACGTATTGTTTGAACAAGAACATCTTCTCTTCTGTGAAAACAAGCGAACAATTTTCCATTGAATATGATTTTTTCCCGAAGCTGATCGGTGAAGAATTTTTCGCCTATATGGCCAAAGGGGAATTTATCGATATTGGGACCCCCGAACGTTATAACCAAGTACAACAATTCCTAAGAAAAGCAGGTATCCATGGCGCATAAAACAAATTATCGAGTTCCTTTCGGAACTGTTTCGGTCACCAGTGATGCACGTAAACTTATCGACAAAGCTTTAAAAACAAAGTGGGTGACGCAAGGGCAATACGTTCGCTCTTTTGAAGAAAAATTCGCGAAACTTTTCGGCGTCAAAGAAGCCGTTGCGGTCAGTAGTGGAACCGACGCCGATACTTTAGCTTTGGCGACACTTTATGATTTTGGAGCCAAACGAGGAGATGAGGTCATTATTCCGGCGCTATCTTTTATAGCCACCGGCAATGCTGTTTTAAACGCGGGATTTAATCCGGTTTTTGTGGATGTTGAGCGAAAAACACTTAATATTAATCCCGAAAAAATCGAAGCCGCGATCACGCCCAAGACAAGAGCTATTATGCCGGTTCATTTGATGGGAAAACCCGCTGACATGGGCAAGATCATGGCGCTCGCTAAGAAATATAAACTTTTCGTTATCGAAGATGCCGCGGAGGCTCATGGAGCCGAGTATCGCGGCCAATTGATAGGCTCAATTGGGGATATGGCGGCGTTTAGCCTTTATGCGGCGCACATTGTTACGACCATTGAAGGCGGGATCATCACAACCAATGACAGCCGTTTGGCGGGAATTTTAAGGTCACTGCGCAATCACGGCATGGAACATAAATTTGTTTTTAAGCGCGTGGGATTTTCTTCGAAAATGAATGAGATCGAAGCGGCTGTTGGGCTGGGCAATATAAAGATATTTTCGAAGATCCTCGCTAAGCGCCGTCGGAATATGAAATTTCTTATCGAGAATTTCAAGCAATTTGACCGTTATCTTTTTTCTATTCAAGAAGAGCCCTATGAGAAGCTTGGGCCGCATGCTTTTCCGGTGACTTTAACGGAAGAAGCGCCATTTACCAGAGATGAAATTGTCGCGTATATTGATAAAGCCGGAATTGATTCCCGCAATCTTTTTTATTCCATGCCGACCCAATGTCCGGGGTATAAATTCTTAGGCTATAAATTGGGTGATTTTCCTCAGGCTGAATATTTCGGCAATTATGGTTTTCATATCGGTGTTCACCAAGATTTAGGCATTGAAAATCTTAAATATGTCATCGAAGTAATTAAAAAATTCCTAAAATCAAAAGGAAAATAGCCGTATGCGCGTGGCGATCAACTGCCGCTCCTTTTTAAATAAGAAATATACCGGCATCGGCCGCTATGCGCACAATCTGGTGAATACTTTAAGCCAGATCGATCCTCAAAACGAATATCTGCTTTACGTTCAAAAGAAACTCTTCGACACAAAAAGAAAGACCCCCGTTTTTACCCAAAAGAATTTCTCTGTTAAGATCGACCGGTTCAATCGTGGCCTTCAAGAGACTTTAGGCGCCATTGATATTTATCATTCACCCAGCCCCGACAGTCTTCCGATCGAGAAAGCCAAAATTGTTGTTACCGTCCATGATCTTATTTATAAGGCCTTTCCACAAAGTCATACGCAGAGCACCATTGAAATAACAGATCGCCATATTCACGAAGCTGTTTTAAAGGCCTCAAAGATCATCTGTTGCTCGCAAAGCACCATGGATGATCTAGAGCGTTATTTTTCTGTTGATAAAAGTAAGATTTGCATGGTCCATCAAGGTGTTGATAAGAATATTTTTTACCCTCTTGATAGCGAACAAAGGCAAAAAGCAAAAAAGGTGATCGAAGAAAAGGGGATCAGCGATCCGTTCATATTTTTTGTCGGGACCATTGAACCTAGAAAAAATCTTAACAATCTTATTCGCGCTTTTTTCTTTCTTAAGGAAAAGAAACAATTTAACGGAAAGCTGGTGATTGCCGGAATGTCAGGCTGGATGAATGAAAGTATTTATTATTTCGTTGATCATCTGAAACTAAAAAATGATGTAGTCTTTTTGGGCTATTTGACCGACGAAGAACTTAGATATCTTTATAATTTAGCGGAAGTATTTGTTTTTCCATCTCTCTATGAAGGTTTTGGATTTCCTATTGTGGAAGCGTTTAGTTGCGGCGCGGCGGTTATTACGTCTAATGTGTCTTCTTGCCCGGAAATTGCTGGCGGTGCTGCTTTAACCGTAGATCCTATGGATCCTCGGGCCATCGCGGATGCGATGGCCCAGACTATCGGTGATCAACGCTTAAAAGAAAACCTTCAGCAAAAAGCAAGGGTGCGGGCAAAAGATTTTTCTTTTTTGAAAACAGCCGAAGAGACATTAAAAGTTTATGGTGAAGTTTATCATTCGAAAGGTTAGCGTAATTTAATGAAAGTCAGTGGCTTTACCATTGTCCGCAATGCCGTCAAATTCAATTATCCAGCCCTTGAATCGATCAAATCGATTTTACCGATCTGTGATGAATTTATTGTTAATGTTGGAGAAGGGGAAGATGAGACGCTAAGCATGATCAGATCGCTGCGTGATCCCAAAATAAAGATCATCCAGCGCAAATGGGATTTTTCTCAAGGTAAGTCTGTTTTATCCGCAGAAACGAATTTAGCTTTGAAAGAATGTAAAGGAGATTGGGCTTTTTATCTGCAAGCAGATGAAGTGATCCATGAAAAAGATCTAGGGCCCTTAAGAAAATACATGCAGAAATATCAGCATAGCGAGAAAGTTGATGCGCTACGCTTTGCCTGGATGCATTTTTATGGAAGCTATTATCGCTATCGCATTGATAGCGGATGGTTCCAAAAACAAGATAGGATCATTAAAAATAATCGTCAGATGGAATCCTACGATGATGCCTATGGATTTCGGCGCAAAGACCTCGCACCTATGCGAAGGATCAACACAGGGAAATTACTATATCATTACGGCTGGGTCCATCCGCAGGAAGTCATGAGTCAGCGCCGGAAAAATGCCGAACAGATCGGCTTTGCCTCATTGACAGATCAAGAGCGCCAAGCGAGCTACTCGTACGGCGATTTAAATCGCTTTCCGGTTTACTTTGGATCACATCCGTGTGTTATGAACAAAAGAGTTTCAAGCCATGAGCTAAGTCGTAAAGACCTTGACAGTATTCGAGGAAAATATTGGTGGCATCCGTTTCGCATCCTTAAGGTCCGGGCGAAAACATTTCGCCGTGTGAAAGAAAAGATCATATAAAATCCATGATGGCAACTGCGCAAAACAATCCTTCAAAAAATAAAATCCTTATCATTAATATTTTTGGCATCGGCGATATTTTATTCACTACGCCACTACTAAAAAATATTAAGAGCCACGATCCTGATTCTTTTGTCGGTTATGTGTGCAATAAAAGGACGGCACCTCTATTAAGCGAGAATACTAGAATTGATAAATTATTTATTTATGAGCGGGATGAATTTCAGGCTGTGTATCGCCGATCAAAAATAGCTTTTTTGAAGAAAATGATCTCATTTTTGCGCGAGATCAAAAAAGAGAATTTTGATCTAGCCATCAACTTGTCGTTTAATAACTCGACCTCTTTTTTATTGTGGGCCGCCGGAATCAAAAAACGGGTTGGTTTTAACTATCGTAACCGAAGCTGGTTTTTAACAAGGAAAATTTTTTTAAGAAATGGATATGAAGGCCGCCACGTCGCTGAATATTATTTAGATCTGCTTAAAGAGCTTGGAATTCCAACGCCGTATAAGGAATTCGAGCTTGTTTTGTCGGATTCGGATAAAATATGGGCGGAGGAGTTTCTTAGCAAAGCTAACATAAGCCCTAAAAAACCTTTGATCGTGATTATCCCGGGTGGTGGGGCCAGCTGGGGCAAGGATGCTTCTTTTAAACGCTGGACATCAGAAAACTTCGCTATTTTAGCCGACAAAATGATTGAAAAATTTTCTGCGGCCGTTATACTGTTGGGTGACTTAAAAGAAAAAAGTTTGTGCGATCATATCGCGCAAACCATGAAAAATGCCCCAGCCGCAATTTGCAATGAAATAACCATAACTCAATGCGCGGCTCTTTTGGCGCGAAGCTCCTTAGTTGTTGCCAACGACGGCGGACCTTTACATGTGGCCGTTGCCGTCAGGGCTAAAACAGTTTCTATTTTTGGACCTGTAGATGAAAAAGTTTATGGGCCGTATCCGGCGCAAGGCCATGAGATCGTAACAAAGGATTTAGTTTGTCGGCCATGTTACCGGCAGTTTAGAATGGCACGCTGCGAACATCACAGCTGCTTAAATCTTATTACCGTTGATGAAGTTTTAAGAAAGGTGGAGAGCATTTTATGAAGGTTCCGTTTCTTGATTTTAGCGAGCAATATGAAGAAATTAAAAACGAGATCGACGTTGGATTTAAAACAGTTTTCAAGCACGGAGATTTTGTTCTAGGCAAAGAAGAAGAAGAGTTTGAGGTAGAATTCTCTAAGTTTTGTGAATCTAAATATGGCGTTGGTGTTAACTCCGGCACGGATGCCTTATATTTAGCCGTAGATTCTCTCGATATCGGTGTAGGCGACGAAGTTATTATTCCGACGTTCACATTTATCGCCACAGCCCTGTGCATTTCTTACACCGGTGCCACACCTGTTTTTGTCGACATTGAAAAAGACACTTACAATCTTGACCCTAAAAAGATCGAAAAAGCCATCACTAAGAAAACAAAAGCCATTATCCCGGTCCATATTTATGGACAAGCCGCCAATATGGATGAGATCAATCAGATTGCCAAAAAACACAACCTTAAAGTGATCGAAGACGCGGCACAGGCACACGGCGCGGCGTATAACGGCAAAAGAATAGGCTCTCTGGGGGATATCGCTTGTTTTAGTTTTTATCCGACCAAAGGCTTAGGGGCTTTTGGCGATGGAGGGATGATCGTCACCGCCAATAAAGACCTTTATGAAAAATGCCTGATGTTGCGCGATTACGGACGGGTCGGGCGATACAATCACAAAATTAAAGGTTATAACTCCCGACTTGATACGCTTCAAGCGGTTGTTTTAAGCGCCAAATTGAAGCGCTTGGATAAATGGAATAAAATGCGCGCCCAGCACGCTGAATATTACGGCAAACTTCTTAAAGATGTTGATGGCATTGTGACTCCAATTACCAAAGAGGGGCGTACGCATGTCTATCAAACATTCGCTATCCGCATCAAGGAAAACCGTAACCAAATTCATGATGAGCTGCGCAAAAAAGGAATTGGCGTCCTTATCCATTATCCGATCCCGTTACATTTACAGGAAGCCTATCAAGAGTTGAAACATAAAAAAGGTGATTTTCCCGTATCCGAACAAGTGGCGGATGAAATTTTATCGTTACCGATGTTCCCACATATGAAAAAAGAACAGATCGAAGCGGTTGCAAGCTCCATCAAAGAACTTGTGAAAGCAAAATAATTTTACCTATGAGTAAACTCGCGCTATCCGTTGTCGTTATCACGAAAAACGAAGAAAATAATATCAAAGACTGCCTAGGAAGTGTTTATGGCTGGGCGGATGAGATCATTGTTGTCGACGATGAAAGTAAGGACCGCACGGTTGAATTAGCCAAGTCTTATGCCGGAAAAATCTTTCATCGTAAAATGGATAATGAAGGCTCGCATCGTAATTGGGCGTATCTCCAAGCAAAAAACGAATGGGTTTTAAGCCTAGATGCCGACGAAATTGCCAGCAGCGAGCTAAAGAGTGAGATTTCGGCTATTTTACCGGCAACAACGTTTCACGCGTTTTCCATTCCTCTACGTAATTACATCGGAAATTATTGGGTGAAGCATGGCGGCTGGTATCCGGCGGGAAAATTGCGGCTTTTTATGAAAAGCCGGTTCAAGTATGAAGAAGTTGGTGTCCATCCGAAAGTTTTCCTGGACGGACAGACAGGCCATTTGACCAAAGATATTATTCATAAAGGTTATCCTGATTTTGAACATTTTCTGGCAAGTTTAAACCGGCAAACAACTTTGGAAGCGAAGAAATGGATTGAAACAGGGCGCGAAATGTCTTTAGGAAAAGCCGTTTGGCGCACCATCGACCGTTTTCCCAGAAGTTTCTTTGGTAAAAAAGGATACAAGGACGGCTTTATTGGTTTTATGATCGCGTTTTTTGCTTCCCTTTATCAAATTATGAGCTACGCGAAATATTGGGAAATCAAAAAGGGAATTAAACAATAGGCGATGAAAATCATTTTTTTAGATAGAGATGGCGTTATTAATAAATTTCCCGGGCTTGGAAAATATGTGACGAAGGTGAAGGATTTCCATTTTATTCCAGGGGCTTTAAAGGCTATCAAAGATTTAACTGATGCCGGATATATGATCTTTATTGTTTCTAATCAAGCCGGCGTTGCCCGTGGCGTCTATACAAAGGCTAAGCTTGATCAGATCACCGCACATATGCTTAAAGAAATTAAGAAAACAGGCGGCCGAATTAAAAAGATATTTTATTGTACGCATACCTCCGAACAAAATTGCGATTGCCGTAAGCCCAAGATCGGCTCCATTAAACGTGCATTTGGAATGATCAACAAGGATATCCGCAGTGCCGACAAAAGTTTCTTTGTCGGGGATGCTCACTTTGATATGCAAGCCGGGCGCAACGCGGGATTAAAAACGATCCTTGTTTTATCGGGTATTGACCACCGACGAGAAATGAAAAAACTAGGCGTCAAGCCCGATTACACGGTTAAAAACCTTTTGGAAGCAACCAGGATTATTCTCAATGAAAATACTTGCCATTCATGCTGCTGCGGGAGCAGGGCACACTAAAGCTGCTGAAGCTGTCGCCAATCTTCTTAAAGCCTCACCCGGTGGTCCGCAAGTTGTTTTTGCCGATGCCTTGGATTATACCAGCCAATTTTATAAGAACTCTTATCAGAAAACATACACTATTCTTGTTACCAAATTTCCTTGGGCCTGGGGATTTGTTTTTTGGTTAACGGACCTGCCGTGCATGCAATCCTTTGTAAGAGCGTCACGACGGATCTTTAATGAGATCAATGCCAAGAAGTTGAACCGCTTTCTCATTGCGGAGCAATTTGATTACATCGTATCAACTCATTTTTTCCCTCATGAAGTTGCAAGCTCTTTAAAAAAACAAGGCTTGATCAAATCAAAGATCATCTGCGTGGTGACGGATTTTGACGCGCACAGAATTTGGTTAGCTGATGGAGTTGACAAGTACGCGGTAGCCTGCGAATATACTCAAAACAAACTTTTGGAATTAGGCGTTGAGCGAGAAAAGATCTTTGTGACGGGGATCCCGACGGATGATAAATTCTCAAATCATCCTGACCGCGAGGCACTTAAAGATAAACTACAGATCAAAAAAGGTGTTTTTACCGTTTTATTAGCGACGGGCTCTTTTGGGATGGGCCCCTTAGAAGAGATCGCGCAAGCGCTTTGTGATTACCAGGTGCTTGTGGTATGCGGGCGAAATCAGGAATTATTTGAACGCTTGAGCAAAAAAAATCTTCCGGGCGTTAAAGTATTCGGCCTGGTCAATAATATGAATGAATTAATGGCAGTTGCCGATGTTATGGTGACAAAGCCCGGCGGCTTATCCATTTGCGAGGCGTTAGTTAGCAAACTTCCTCTTATTTTAATTTGCCCTATTCCGGGGCAGGAAATGAACAATGTTTTGGTCTTGCGCAGTTATGGGATCGGCAGCAGCAGTACTCAGCTAAAGGATGTTATCGCCGAATTAAAAAAACTCAGCTCTAATCCGGAATATCTTCTCTCTGCGAAAGGGCGAACCAAAAGTCTGGCGCGTCCCTTTGCGACCAGCGATATTATTAAACTCATCATATGAAGTATGCGGTAGCCCAGGTTACAGTCGGCCTTCCGGTGGAAGGCCCGTTTGACTATTCAATTCCCGAATCTCTTTCTCAGGGAATTTCCGTCGGAAAACGTGTTGTCGTTTCTTTCGGAAAGACAAAGCGGGTTGGATTCATTGTCGGATTATCCCAAAAAAGTAAATTTAAATTCTTAAAGCCAATCCTTTCTCTGCTGGATGTAACCCCACTTCTGGGCCCTTCGCACCTTCTTTTGGCAAAACAGATGGCCGAATATTATTTTTGTTCTTGGGGCGAAGCGATCGAATTAAGCCTTCCGGTTGCTTTGCGAAAACCTAAACCGACGGAAATGATCGGCGGTGAAAATCCTCCGGTTGTTTCAAAAGAAAAAGAAATTATTCTTTTGCGCGGCCAGGATCAAAACAAAACCTGGGCCTTTGTCTTGGAAAATATTCAAAAAACATTACTTAATAAAAAAGGCATTATTCTTCTCGTTCCAGAAAATTGGCTTTTAGATGATGCGGTGAGGGTATTAAAAGAGAATTTGACCGAAGAAATCGTTGTTTTAGACCGCGCTTCAACGCCCAAAGCAGAGCTGGAAAAGTGGACCAAGATCAAAGAAGGAAAAGTTAAAGTTGCCGTTGGTGTGCGTTCCACCATTTTTGCTCCTGTTGTCAATTTAGGGCTTATTGTCATTATGGATGAAAATAATGCGGCCTATAAGCAGGATCAATCGCCGTTTTATCATGTAAGCCAAATCGCTTTTATGCGCTCAGATATTGAGAACGCGGATATTCTTTTCGTAAGCCGGGTCCCATCGGTAGAAATGCTTTATCAAGCATCAAAAGAGAAGATAAGATTTGTCGATCTTTCCGCTCAGAATTTACCTTTGACGCCGGTACAAGTTGTTGATATGTCGGCGTTTAATCCGCGAAAAACTTCTCTGATCTCTTTTCCTCTGCGAGCGGCTATTGAGAAAATCTTAAGCAAAAAAGGCAAGACCGTTCTTTTTATGAATCGCAAAGGTTTTAGCACGCTTATCCGTTGCACCAAGTGTGGATATACCATGAAATGCCGAAGGTGCGATACGCATTTAACTTATCTTTTCGAAGAAAAGAAAATGATTTGCCGTTATTGCCAGTTTACAGCCGCCGCGCCGACCATTTGTCCGAGCTGTAATACTTCTTATTTGCGTTATAGCGGGATGGGAATTGAGAAGTTGGAAAGCGAGATCGCCCGTCTTTTTCCGGGCTCTAAGGTGGCGCATTTTGACAAGGAATCAGCGATATTTCCACAAGATTTTGATATTCTTATCGCGACTCAAGCGGTTTTAAAAATGCATGACGCATTATCGGTTGATTTGATCGGCATTATGCAGCTTGATGCGGAATTAAACCGTGCGGATTTTCGCTCTGGCCAAAAAACATTTGCCTTGCTGATGGATTTTCGGCACATGGCAAAAGAAAAGCTGATCGTTCAAACGCATGTTCCGGATAACTATTGCCTACAGGCGGCTTTAAAGTCAGATTTTGATAAATTTTACAAAGAAGAGATCAAATTTCGTAAGGAACTGAAGTTTCCGCCGCTATTTTGTTTTGTTTCCGTTGGGTTGCGCGCGGTTAAAGAAGAAATAGCCCGTGAACAGATCCAAATTTTCCATGAGTTGTTGAATGAACACAATAAAGGAAAACAAGTTGAGATCTTGGATCCGCAACCGGATTTTATTCCGAGGTTGCGCGGCAAATACCGGTTTACGATCCTTTTGAAATCAAAATCCCATAAAAAAATGCGGCTTGTGCTTCAAAAAGCGTTAAAATCATTTAAACGAAAAAAAGATGTTAATATCAGTATTAATGTAGATTCATAAAGGTGATGATTGATGCGAATTATTTTTTTTGGAAGCGATGATTTTGCGGTTGCTCACTTAAAAGAGCTTGTCGAACGCGGATATGAAGTTGCTGCCTGCATTGCTCAGCCCGATAAACCAAAGGGCAGAGGACTTCAGGTGGCGGCGCCGGCAACGAAAGAATGCGCTTTAAAATATCATATTCCGGTTCTCCAGCCTGTCGATTTAAAGGAAATTCATTTTCAAAAGAAATTAAAAGATCTTGAAGCTGACTTATTTGTTGTCGTCGCTTATGGAAAGATCTTGCCTAGAGAAATTCTTGTCCTGCCAAAATTATTCTGCGTTAATGTTCACGGGTCACTTCTTCCTAAATACCGCGGAGCGGCTCCTATCAATTGGGCGATCGTTAACGGAGATGAGATAACGGGTATTTCCATTATAAAAATGAATGAAATAATGGACGGCGGTGACATTATTGCGCAAAAAGAACTTCCTATCGACTCAAAAGACACATCCATAACGCTTCGAGCTAAAATGGTCTCTCTCGGTTCTAAACTTCTGTGTGAAATAATAGAAAAGATCAGGGATAATGCTCATCAATGTGTTGCCCAAAATGAAAAATTAGTGACATTAGCGCCAAAATTAACTAAAGAACATGGGATGATTGATTGGAATAAGGATGCCGCGGCTATTCATCGTTTGGTTCGCGGGCTTTTGCCTTGGCCGGCGGCATTTACGCATTGTAGCGGGAAAGTCCTCAAGATTTTGGAGGCGGATTGCGGGGAGGGAAGTTTTTCAAAAGCTGACTGCGGGAAAATTATCTCAATCGCAAAGGAAAACTTTGCGGTGGCGACAGGAAAAGGGGTTTTGTTAGTCCGCCAAGTTCATCTTGAATCCGCAAAACCGATGAGTACGCAAAGCTTTTTGATGGGGTCGCGGATCAAAGAGGGCTTCAAACTTGGATAAATTGATTTGCACCACCCTCCCTTTGTGATATAATCCATCACATTATTCATTTCATCTAAATTTATGCCAGAACTACGCAAAGACCCTATAATCGGACGATGGATCATTGTTTCCACGGAACGAGCCCGTCGGCCGGGAACCTTCATCGATTCTAATCATAAAACCATCGATGAAGGTGAATGCCCATTTTGCGAACATAAAGAGTCAAAAACTCCCCCCGAGATTTACGCGGTCAGAAGCCATTTTGCGCCCAACAGTCCTCACTGGAAAGTCCGTGTTGTCCCTAACATAGCTCCGGCTTTAAAGATCGAAGGCAATCTTCAGCGCCGCGGCCATGGGCTTTATGATGTGATGGATAATGTCGGGGCACATGAGGTTATCATTGAAACCCCCGAACACATTGCCAATATGGCTGATCTAGATGCCGCGCAGATCAAGCTTGTTTTTGAAACATATGTTGTGCGCATCAACGATCTGGAAAAGGATCCGCGTTTTAAATATGTCCTGCCGTTTAAAAATTACGGATGGTCAGCCGGCGGAGGAAATATCCGCCACACGCGTTCTCAGATCATCGCCACTCCCGTTAATCCGATGCGCGTTAAAGAAGAATTGGTCGGAGCTCGACGGTATTTCTCTTACCACGAACGATGCGTTTATTGCGATCTCATTAAGCAGGAACTTGAGTCTAAAGCCAGAGTGGTTTTAGAATCCGACCATTTTTTGGCTATTTCGCCTTTTGCCGCCAGATTTCCGTTCGAGCTATGGATCTTACCCAAGAAACATAGTTGTGATTTTTCCAAAGGGATCATTGGATTTGAATATGATTTAGCCGAAATGATGAAAAAAGTCTTACAGAAATTAAAAATAGGATTAAATGACCCGGCCTACAATTACGTGATCCATTCAGCACCGTTTCGACGAGGAAAATCAAAAAGCACCGAGTGGAACACCATTGAAGGAGATTATCATTGGCACATTGAAGTGATGCCTCGCTTAACGCATGTAGCCGGATTTGAAAAAGGTACCGGATTTTATATTTGTTCAATTCCGCCGGAAAAGACGGCGGAATTCCTAAGAAGGGTAGAGATCTAAATGGCGGAATTACGCAAAGATCCCATTGTCGGCCGCTGGGTGGTTGTTAACACAAAAGATTCTTGGGGCCCGCAAGACTTCGACAAAGAAGAACATCACTATAAGCAGGAAGCGATCTGTCAATTTTGCTATGGCCGGGAACATCAAACTCCGTCGGAAATCGAAGCCGTTCGTCCGCACAATACAAAAGCGGATACGCAAGGCTGGATGGTTCGGGTGATCCCTAATAAATTTCCGGTTTTAAGGATCGAAGGGGAATTGAAACGTTCTGGTCTTGGGATCTTTGATACGATGAACGGCATCGGGGCTCATGAGATCATCATTGAAACACCGAATCATCGTAAAAGCTTGGCGGATCTTACCAATGAAGAGATTTTATCGGTTGTTAAGAAATATCAAAGCCGGTCTAAAAGCTTAGCCGAAGATAAACGTTTTAAATATATCCTTATTTTCAAGAATTTTGGCGATTCTGCCGGTGCTTCCTTGGAGCATGGGCATACACAACTCATCGCTCTTCCGATGGTCCCCAAATATGTTCTTGAAGAATTGGAAGGTTCGAAGTATTATTATGAATATCGCGGGAGGTGCATTTTCTGCGATATGATCAATCAGGAGTATCAGGATAAAGAAAGGATCGTTGCCGAGAATAAGGATTTTATTTGTTTCTGCCCCTACGTTCCGCGATATCCCTTTGAAACCTGGATCATCCCCAAGAAACACAGCGCACCGTTTAACAGCATTACCGAAGAGGAGCAGTATCATCTGTCTTGCAGTTTAGGCGAGGTGCTGCGCCGGATGAAGGTAGCGTTAAATAATCCGTCGTATAATTTCTTTTTGCATACGGCACCGGTCGGTTATGAAAATAACGAAAGTTATCATTGGCATATTGAAATTATTCCGAAATTAACACGCGTGGCCGGATTTGAATGGGGAACGGGATTTTATCTGGTACCGACATCGCCTGATTTGGCGGCAAAATATTTACGGGAAGTTAATTTAGAAACCAAAAGTTAAAGTAAAGAAGGAGGAAAGTTCAGATGGCAGCAAAGATCGGGATTAATGGTTTTGGACGTATCGGCAGATTGGTTTTTCGCGCCGCGGTTCAAAACAAAAATGTGGAAGTGGTGGGGATCAATGACCTTTTTGACGCGGAATATTTAGCCTATATGCTTCGCTATGATTCAGTTCACGGGCATTTTAAAGGAACCATTGATGTAAAAGACGGTAAGCTGATCATTAACGGAAAAGCTATCCGCGTAACGGGCGAAAAAGAACCGGCCAGTTTGAAATGGAACGAAGTCGGCGCTGATTACGTGGTGGAATCAACCGGCCTTTTTACGGTGACCGAAAAAGCCCAAGGGCATTTAACGGCCGGAGCTAAAAAGGTCGTTATCTCTGCGCCATCTAGTGATGCGCCGATGTTTGTCATGGGTGTTAATCACTTAAAGTATAAAAAAGACTTAAACGTTGTTTCGACCGCATCTTGTACGACGAACTGCTTAGCTCCGGTGGCTAAGGTTCTCAATGATCAATGGGGGATCGTGGAAGGGTTGATGACAACCTGCCACGCGATCACCGCAACTCAAAAAACCGTCGACGGGCCGTCTAAAAAAGATTGGCGCGGCGGGCGCGGGGCCAGCTTTAATATTATTCCGTCTTCAACCGGCGCGGCGAAAGCTGTGGGAAAAGTTATTCCGGAATTAAACGGAAAACTGACCGGAATGGCGCTTCGGGTTCCGGTGGCGGATGTTTCTGTTGTTGATTTAACCTGTAAATTAGCTAAAGCGGCCTCTTGGGATGATATCAAGAAAGCCATGAAAGAAGCATCTGAAGGAGAGATGAAAGGTATCTTGGGCTATACGGAAGACGAAGTTGTCTCTAGTGATTTTATCGGAGACCCTAGAACATCTATCTTTGATGCTAAGGCAGGAATAGCGCTTAACGATACGTTTGTTAAGGTTGTTTCTTGGTATGATAATGAATGGGCTTATTCATGCAAGCTGATCGATTTCATTGCGTATATGGAGTCAGTGAAATAAGAAAAGGAATAATGAAAAAGGCGCCCCGACAAAATGTCGGGGCGCCTTTTTTTGTTTTCAGAATTATTTTCTTACTTCTTTTAAGATAATGTCTACCGGTGAAGCCTTATTGAGCGTGTAAAAATGCAAACCCGGAGCGCCATTTTCCAATAATTCACGGCATTGACGAATAGCAAATTTTATTCCGGCCTCGCTTACAGCTTGCGGGTCAGTTTGGATCGGCGCAAAAACTTCTTGAACTTCTTTGGGTACGCTTGTTCCACATTTTTGGCAGAATCTTAAAATGCCGAGATAATCCGTGATGGGGATAATTCCGGGAATGACGCGGGCAAAAATTCCTCGTCGGCGTAAACGCTTAACGTAATCAAAGTAATCTTTGTTATTAAAGAAAAGCTGGGTAATGACATAATCAGCTCCGGCATCCATTTTGATCTTTAAGTAATCGGCATCAAGCTCTCGGTCCGGGCATAGAACATGTCCTTCCGGAAAGCCGGCAACGCCTATTGAAAAATCATCCGCATAAGTCGCTCGGATAAATTTACAAAGCTGATAACTGTATTTAAAATTATCCTTCCCAAGTTTAACAGCCGGGCTATTGGGAGGAGGATCGCCGCGAAGAGCTAGGATATTGTAAATACCGCGCGCTTGTGTATCATCTAGTGATTTCTTGATCTCGGCCTTGGTATTTCCGATGCAGGTTAAATGCTCAACGCCGGTTATCTGGTAGGTTTCTTGAATGTGGTCAACAATGTCTTTAGTCCGGGCGCGAGTTCCGCCTCCGGCGCCGCAGGTGACAGAAATAAAATCCGGCTTAAGTTCCGAAAGCTGCTTTATCGTTGAAAGCAATTTCTGATAGCCTTCTTCCGTCTTGGGTGGAAAAAGTTCAAAAGAGAATGTCTGCTGTTTTTCTTTAAAAATATCTGTTAGTTTACGCATGATTGGTTGTATTATAACACAAGACGCATTTCTGCAAGAAAAGAGCTTTGTAAAAATCTTTATCTATCTAAAAAGTTTCAAGGAAGGCATTGGCTATGAAATGGAATGATCGATATAAAAAGATCCTGATCTGCGCGCTTCTTTTTATTGGGGCTTTGGGGCTACGGGCTCACGAATTGAATTCCCGGACACTGTCCAATGATGAGATGTATCAATTCCAATCTTCTGCAGGGCCGTTTAAGCCTTTTTGGTTGCGGCATCATTATGGTGATTTTTCGAGTTTTCCCGGCGACTATATCCTAACCTATCCTTTTATCAAGATTTTTGCTCAACAGGGAATTGCTGGTGATGCCTTGATCCGTGATTATGCTCTCGCAGAGCGTGTTGCCGAGGCGAACAAATGGTTTTTAGCGATCCCACATGTCTTGTCGGCCATTTTACTGTTTTACTTCTTGTATTTGCTCTGCAATAGGTATTATCGGACAATCTGGGGATATTTGGTTGCGTTTAGCATTGTTTGTTTAAATCAGACATTGATATTTCAGGCTTTTGAATTTAGATCTTATGCTGTTTTGCCAGCACTCGCCGTAGGAACGCTGTATTTTACTGAACTTTTGATGGAAAAATATAAGGAAATGAGCTTGTCGAGAAAGCTTTGGATCAGTGCTTTTCTGATTTTTGTCGTCATTTTCCATGTTTATGGGATTTTGTTTATAGGCCTATCGGTTATTTATGCATTATTTCTAAATTGGCATAAAGGCAACCTTTCTAAAGAAATAATCTATCCGATCATTAAATTCTTCGGAGTGTTTTTTGTTTTCGCCATTGCAATATGGCTGTGGTATGCGTCTATTAATCTTGGGTTTTCCCAAGAGAAAAGGATTTTCTTTGGCGCTGTACCGACGTTTGAATTTATCCCAAGCCCGGTAACTAATCTTGTCGGCTTTCTAAAAGGTATTTTAGGTAATTTGATAGGCAATAAGGCTTTATATTTCCTGCTTTTAGGCATGTTGGCTTCCTTGTTGATTCCGCATAAAGATAAATGGCCACAGATCGTTTTTTTCGCCGTTTTTATTGTTTTTGGAATAGGATGTGTTATTGCCATAGATTTGATTAATAAATATTGGTTCCTTCAGCGACAATTTGGCTGGACAATGCCGCTTTTTGCTTTCTTTTTGGGCTGGTGTTGGGATGTGTCCGCGCAGACTTTTTACAAGAAAATTAAAACAAAATGATTGTTCTTGTCTTTATCTAAGCTTCAAAGGCTTCCGCAACTCGTTTCCCCGCAACATCTTTTATCCTTGACAAAAATTAGGACCTTTGTATAATTATGTTCACTCATTGAACATAACCCATGCCTAAACCCACACTCAACGAACGGGAATTTGAGCTTGTCAATATCATCGGAGCCGATCTGGCTTCGAATCAGCGTGATCTGTCTCTTCAGATGAAGGTTTCTTTAGGGATGGTCAATATGCTGGTGCGCCGGCTTATCGCCAAAGGTTTTATCCGCATCAAGCAATTAAATCAAAAGAAAGTCAAGTACATCCTTACCTCTAAAGGGCTCTCCGAAAAGATGCAAAAATCCATGAACTACACGATGAAAACGTTAAGGTCTATCGGCCTTATCAAGGAAGCCATCAAAAGAATCGTTATTCCGCTTTATGAAAAAGGAGAGCGGAATTTTTTTGTTGTCGGCGAATCCGATCTGACCTTGTTGATTGAAATGGTTTTTAAAGAAAAGCAGATCCATGACTATACGATACAACACTTGGCAGAATTTCCTCAACAAGAAGTTATCGGTACCATTCTTATTTGTAAAGAGGGCATAAAAAACGGAAAATATTCTGGCCGCAATCAAGTTAATATCATTGAAAACCTAGTAAAAGACAAATCGAAGCTGATATATGAAGACTCATAACGATATGGAAGCCATTCAAAAACCTTTTAATATATTTTTTAGCTTATTTGCTTTGTTGCGAAAGGGGTGCCAAATAACGGCGGCTAAGCTTAAGTATATCGCCTATCTTATTGTGACGTCGCCTAACTACCGCTGGGTGATCTTCTTTCAGATCGTCAGTAGTTTGGCCAGTTTTATCGGGCTGCCAATCCTTATCCCGGTTTTAGAATTTATGCAGGAAAAAAGTTTTGCGGCGGACAGTACAAGCTATCTAAAAGTCATTGCCGTGCCTTTAAAATTTCTAGGTATTGACCTAACATTCCATTCGGTTTTATTGACAGCAGGCGTCCTTATTTTGATAGGGCAGGCTTTGGTATTTCTTTCTTCGCTTATTGCCACCTTTGCTAAAGAGGAATTATTGCTAAAGTATCGAGAAAAGGTCATTAAGGCTTATGCCGACGCCGATTGGTTGTGGCTTACCGATAAACACTCAGGCGGAATGTATTATGCCATTATCCGGGAAGCGCAGTTTGCCAGCGAATGTAATCTCAATGCCCAAAGGGTTTTCATCAACTTCGTTCAAGTTATTACGTTTCTTGGTATTGCCATGAAGTTATCCTTTATTGTTACGATGACCGCAACAGTTGTTTATGCCTTTTTATTGCTGGTGAGCGCTTTAATTTCAAACCGTGTTTTAAAGGTCGCAGAAAGCTACAATGAGAATTATAAAAAACTTTCCAACGATATTATCGGATTTCAACAGAATAAGAAATTCTTTAAGGCTTCCGTTTTAAGCGGAAAATTAACCGATGCGATTTCTTTGATCGTCGGAAATCTATGCCGCCAGATCAAGCGTCAAAGCGTTTTGATCGAGATCCAGCGTTCTTGGAGCGTTTTAGGCACGTCGCTATTTTTAATAGGGCTTTTATTTTTCCATCAACAACTTTCGCTCAATTATGCAACACTGCTTTTGATCTTATTTGTTTTCTTGCGGATCGCGCCGCAATTTGTTGCCCTCTCTGATATCTATGCCGCGCTCGATAGCAATATTCCGATGCACAAATCTCTTCAAAAGCATTTGCGTGACCTCGATGAGCATAAAGAAAAAAGCGGTTCTAAGAAATTCTTCTGTGATCAGCCTATTGTGTTTCAAGATGTTCATTTTGCTTACCCGTCCGGACAGCAGGTTTTAACAGGGCTTAATTTTTCGATTAAGCCTAAAACAACCGTGGCTTTTGTGGGAAGTTCCGGTGTCGGAAAATCAACGATGCTCGATCTGCTTTTAGGATTGATCCAACCCAACCAAGGCGCTATTTATTATGGGGATATCCGGCATGATGAGCTAGATAAGAATTTGTTTCGAAATGGCGTTGCTTACGTCAATCAACAGCCGTCGCTTTTGGACGGAACGATCAAAGAAAATCTGACGATCGGCGCATCTTCTGTAACTGATGAAGTGATCCTCGATGTTTGCCGTAAAGTGCGTATTGATCAATTTGTTGACCAACTACCGCAAGGGCTTAACACGTTGATCGGTGAAAACGGCATTAAGCTTTCCGGCGGCCAGCGCCAACGGTTGGTTTTAGGACGGTCTTTATTTATGAAGCCAAAGATACTAATTCTTGATGAGGCGACCAGCGAATTAGACTTAGAATCGGAAGCGATGATTCAGTCAACTATCAGTGAATTGAAAAAGGAATTAACGATCATTATGGTCGCGCACCGTCTATCAACCGTAAAGCTGGCTGATATGATCTATGTCATTGACGATGGAAAGGTGTGCGAATCCGGAAGCTATCAGCAATTATTAGAGCGCAAGGGAAAATTCCATTACCTAGATTCTTTACAATAATTTCTTAGGAAATAATAAAGGAGCGTAAGCGATGAACGATAAGACGATCTTAGTAACCGGTGGGACAGGGTCATTCGGCCGGAAATTTACGCAGGTTATATTTAAGAAGTTTAAACCAAAGAAGCTTATTGTTTTTAGCCGGGATGAATTTAAGCAAAGTGAAATGTCGAAAGAATTTCCGGAGAAAAAATACCCCATTCGTTATTTTCTCGGAGATATTCGAGACCGAAGCCGTTTATTTCGCGCCTTTGAAGGTGTGGATTATGTAATTCATGCCGCGGCTTTAAAGCAAGTGCCGGCACTTGAATATAATCCGATGGAAGCCGTTAAAACAAATATCTTGGGTGCTGACAATATCGTGGAAGCTTCCATTGATGTCGGTGTAAAAAAAGTCATCGCGCTTTCGACCGATAAGGCTGTTAATCCGGTCAATCTTTATGGCGCGACGAAATTAGTTGCCGAGAAAACCTTTGTTGCGGCTAACGCCTATGCGGGCGGGCGGGTGAAGTTTTCCGTTGTCCGTTATGGCAATGTTGTCGGTTCGCGCGGAAGTGTCATCCCGCTATTTTTGAATTTTAAAAAGCAGGGTATTAAAGAATTTCCTATTACGGATGAAAAAATGACGCGGTTCTGGATCACCTTAGAAGAAGGCGTTGATCTGGTTTTGAAGGCTTTAGAAAATACGGTTGGCGGTGAGACCTTTGTCCCGATGATCCCGTCGATGAAGGTCACGGATCTGGCTTTGGCTATTGAGCCAAAATGTACGTTCAAGAAAATCGGTATCCGCCCCGGAGAAAAGATCCACGAAACGCTTGTCTCGGAAGATGAGGCGAGAAAAACAAAGATTTTTAAAGGCTCTTATGTGATCATGCCGCAATTTTACGAGAATGAAGATGTCCACAAAGTTTACGATAAATTTCCTTTTGTTCCGGAAAACTTTGTGTATTGCAGCGACAAAAACGAAAAGTGGCTAACCATTAAAGATCTGCAAAAGGTGATCAAAAGTGATTCCCTATAGCCGTCAATCTATCGACAAGAAAGATATTGCGCAGGTTGCCCGGGTTTTGAGATCTGACCTAATAACCCAGGGGCCTGCTGTTCAAAAACTTGAAAAGGCGCTTTGCCGCTATGCAGGGTCGCGTTATGCGGTTGTTCTTTCCAGCGGAACAGCGGCGCTTCATGCGGCTTATACGGCGGCCGGATTTTCAAAAGATGACGAGGTCATAACGTCACCAATCACATTTTTGGCAACAACCAATGCGGCGCTTTATTGCGGTGCAAAACCTGTTTTTGTCGACGTGGAAAAAGAAACAGGGAACATCAATGCCGATTTGATCCAAGAAAATATTTCGAAGAAAACCAAAGGTATTGTTCCTGTTCACTTTGCGGGGCATTCCTGTGATATGGAAAAGATCTCGCGCATTGCGCGTAAAAATAAACTTATTGTGATCGAAGATGCCGCCCACGCTTTGGGCGCGCAATATAAAGGCAAAAAGATCGGCTGTTGCCGCTATTCGGACATGACTGTTTTAAGTTTTCACCCCGTCAAATCGATCACAACCGGGGAAGGCGGCGCGGTTTTAACAAATGAGAAGAAATATTATGAAAAGCTTCTCATGTTCCGCCACCACGGTGTCACACGTAATGGAAAACTTTACAAAACAAAAGGCATGTCTAATGTGCCGTGGTATTACGAAATGCAAACACTGGGATATAATTATCGATTAACCGACTTGCAATGCGCCTTAGGAATATCACAACTAAAAAAACTTAATACTTTTATCCAGAAGCGTAGAAATTTAGCCAGACAGTATTCACAAGTATTTAGGAATAATCCATTCTTTGATTTACCCGTTGAAAAAAATGACGCGCATTCTTCTTGGCATTTGTATTCCATCCGTTTTAAGAACAAAGATATTACGATGAAAAAGGAAATCTTTAATCTGCTGCGTAAAAATGGTTTAGGTGTTCAGGTTCACTATATTCCGGTTTATCTGCAACCCTTTTATCAACAACTGGGCTATCAAAAGGGATTGTGTCCTATGGCGGAAGACTTTTACGCGCGCGAACTCAGCATTCCGCTTTTTGCGTCCATGACTTTATCCCAAAAAAGAAAAGTTTTAAACATTCTTTCCATTCTTAAAAAATACATACGGAGGTAACGCTATGTTGCGCTATTGTCGTCGCTGTGTTATGCCGGAAACCCGCCCGGACCTGAAAATCGATGAACAGGGAATTTGCAATGCTTGTCGTTCATTTGAAAAACGCAAAGAGGTAGACTGGAACGTAAGAAAAAAAGAACTTTTGAATGTTTTAGAGCGCTATCGCTCGCGTAACGGCAATAATTACGATTGTTTGGTTCCGGTTTCCGGCGGCAAAGACAGTCATTTCCAAGTCATTAAAATGCTGGAACTTGGAATGAATCCTTTGTGCGTGACCGCAACAACCGATCATTTATCCGATATCGGGCGAAAAAATATCGAGAATATGAAGAAACTCGGCGTTGACTATATCGAAGTGACGACCAATCCGGTTGTCCGCCGCCGGATAAACCGTTTTGCGCTTAAACAGATCGGAGATATTTCTTGGCCGGAACACTTAACTATTTTTACGATTCCGGTGCGTGTGGCCGTGCAAATGAATATTCCGCTTTTGATCTGGGGAGAAAATTCTCAGAACGAATATGGCGGGCCGGCGGCCGCAGCCGAGCATAATATTTTAGACCGAAGATGGCTGGAGGAATTTGGAGGGTTACTGGGCTTACGCGTTACCGATCTTACCGGGCAGGAAGGTATTGAACCTAAGCATCTTATCCAGTATACCTATCCGACGGACGAGGAGCTTAAACGCGTGGGCGTGACGGGTTTATTTTTAGGATATTACGTGCCGTGGGACGGATATACAAATGTTTTGATCGCGCAAGCCCATGGAATGCAAACCTATCATTCGGCGATTGAAGGCGCTTTAGTCAATTATGAAAACTTGGATAATTGCCAGATGGGCATTCACGATTATTTTAAGTTCCTTAAGTTCGGATTTGGCCGCGCGACGGATCTGGCCTGCCTTCATTTGCGTCGAGGACGTTTGACGCGTGAAGAGGCTATGATGCTCGTGCGCCGTCACGACGGAAGATTTCCAAAATCTTATCTGGGGTATTCTTTGGAAGCGATCCTAGAACCATTGGATATGACGGTCGAAGAATTTACAAGTATTTGCGATCGTTTTACCAACAAGAAATTGTTTGTTTGCGATGCGCGCGGTCATTTGGTCAAAGATCGCCACGGTAATTTAACTAAGATCAACTATGATAATCCCAGCTAATTGATGAAAAGAATTGTTATTGTTGATTATGGAATGGGCAATATTGATTCGGTTGCGCGCGCCATCGAAGAAGGCGGAGCCAAGCCGCAAATAACGGCAAAGCCGGAAGACTTTACGACTTGCCAGGGAATCGTTTTGCCGGGGGTGGGGTCTTTTGTTTCGGGAATGAATAATTTGCGCGCCAAAGGGCTCGATCAAATCTTAAACGAGCAGGTTTTAAATAATAAAATACCATTTTTGGGGATTTGTTTAGGGATGCAGTTGATCGCGACATTGGGTTTAGAAGGCGGGCGGACAAAAGGGCTTGGATGGATCAATGCGGATGTAAAACGCTTTGAGCTCTCGTCAAAATCACTAAAGATCCCTCATGTGGGTTGGAATGAAGTTCATCACGCGAAGGCATCTTCTTTGTGGAATGGCATTGCCAGCGGAAAAGATTTTTATTTTGTCCACAGCTTTCATGTTGTTTGCCGGGAAAGGGATGATGTTTTAGCAACGACGAGTTACGGAAATGATTTTGTCTCTGCTGTTCAAAAAGATAATGTGTTCGGCGTGCAATTTCATCCGGAAAAAAGTTTATCCGTCGGGCTTAATTTAATACGCAATTTTATTGCCATGTGTTAGCCGCTTCAGGAGCTAAAACAAATGATCAAAACAAGAATTATTCCAACACTTTTATATCGAGATACTGTTTTAGTGAAAGGTGTGAGCTTTGACAGCTGGCGTTGCGTGGGTTACGTTCTGCAGTCGGTAAAGGTGTATTGTGTGAGGGAAGTTGACGAGCTCATCTTTTTAGATATTACGGCGTCGCAGCAAAATCGCATGCCTGATTTTCATCTCATTGATGATATTGCCGATGAATGTTTTATGCCTTTGACTGTTGGCGGCGGAATAAGATCGGTCGAAGATGTGCGCCGCCTCTTGGCTTGCGGAGCTGACAAAGTAGCCATTAATACGGCGGCATTTCTAACGCCGGATCTTATTAAAGAATCCGCAAGAGAATTTGGCTCGCAGTGTATCATTGTTTCCGTTGATGTCAAAAAAACATCAAAGGGAACATATGAAACGGCTGTATTGTCAGGAAATAAAACAACAGGGCTTGACCCGGTGGAATTTTCCAAGAAAATGCAAGACTTAGGCGCGGGGGAGATCTTATTAACATCTGTTGATCGCGACGGCACTATGCTTGGTTATGATGTTGAATTGACTCGAAAAGTGAGCGATGCTGTCTCTATTCCGGTCATTGCCTCCGGAGGAGCAGGAAGTCCGGAACATGTTTTTGATGTTCTTAAGGAAGGCAAAGCTTCGGCTGCGGCTGCGGCAAGCATGTATCACTTTACGCAAACAACGCCGTTGGAAGTGAAAAAATATTTAACTGATCACGAGATCAAGGTGCGGATTTGAGAACAATTGCTATCATTCAAGCTCGAATGGGTTCAACCAGGCTTCCCGGTAAAGCCATGATGGATATTTTGGGAATGCCGATGTTAGGAAGAGTTATTTCGCGCTTAAAATTATGTTCTTTAATAGAAGACATTGTTGTCGCAACGACGGAAAGAACAGAAGATGATCTTATTGAACAATTTTGCCAAAATCAAAATACGCTTTGTTTTCGGGGAAGTGAAATGGATGTTTTAGGCCGATATTACCAAGCGGCTTTACGATATAAGGCGCAGACGGTTGTTCGAATCACTTCGGATTGTCCGCTCATTGACCCACAGGTGGTGGACAAAGTTATTGCCGCGTATCAAAAAAACGTTTCTCATGCATCCGGCGCGAGCAATGTTATCGAGAGGAGTTATCCCCGAGGCCTAGATACGGAAGTTATCTCGATGGATGCTTTAGAAAAATCCTGGAAAGAATCCCAAAAACCGCATCATCGGGAACATGTGACCAGTTTTGTTTATGAGCATCCCAAATTATTTAAAATGCAAAGCGTGAAAAACAATGAGGATCTATCTCATTTTCGCTGGACTGTTGATGAGGTGGATGACTTGCGTTTCGTAAGAGAGATTTATCAAATGATGCTCAAACGGGGCCAGGAACAGTTTTTTCTAAACGATATTGTTGCGTTGCTTAAAGATAACCCTGATCTGATCAAGATTAATGAAGCGGTTCGGCAAAAGGCAATTTGATATGAAAATCACGATTTTTACAGAGGCAGGGCGAGGTATTGGTATGGGGCATTTGTCTCGTTGTGCCGGTTTGGCGCAAGCCTTTCGCGAAAGAGGCGTTCAATGCCAACTGTTAGTTTATGGCGACCGGAATATTTCCCGCCAACTTGATGTATACGGTGGCGATTATAAAAACTGGATGTCCTTTCAAAGACAACAACCAAGGTGCGATATTGCGATCGTTGATTCGTACTTAGCTTCTAAAAAGATTTTTCAGAAAATACAAAATAATAGTGCTGTGTCTTTATATTTTGACGATAACAACAGGATTAAATATCCCAAGGGAATTATTATTAACGGTGCGATCAATGCCGATCAATTGAATTATGGAGGATTTAAGCATTTCGAGTCTTTGTTAGGCCCTCAGTATGTTTCTTTGCGCCGGGAGTTTTGGGATGTTCCTGAAAAAAAAGTACGGGCAAAGGCAAAGAAAATCCTAATTACGTTTGGCGGTACGGATGAGGCAAATATGACGTCGAAGATATTAGGGATTTTTGACAGAAAATACCCTTTATTGCAGAAAATTGTGATTATTGGCAAGAACTTCATTCACAAAAAAGACATTTTAAAACAAAAGAGTAAAAATATTAAATTTGTTTTTGAGTCCAATGCCAAACAAATGTCAAGAATTATGCAGGATGTGGATTTTGCTGTTTCCGCCGGAGGACAAACCCTTAATGAATTGGCGCGCTGTGGTTGTGCGGCTGTTATCGTTGTTGTGGCGGACAATCAAGAACGACATGCAAAGGCATGGGCGAAAACAAAGTGCTTTTTTTATGTCGGGAAAGCGAACGATAAGAATTTTTTAAGCCAGATAGATCTGGGCTTAAATAAAGTATCTTCACTTACATTTCGCCGCTTAGCCGCGCAAAGAGGGCCACAAACGGTTGACGGGCAAGGAGCGAAAAGGATCGTAGCGGCATGCGTGAAATCTTATGTCGAACAACATATTAAAATTCGGCATGTAGAAGAAAAAGATATCAAATCTATTTTCGAGCTGTCAAATCAGCCTATGATCCGTCAAGGTTCTTTTGCACCTCGCAAGATCACCTGGCCGGAACATCAAAAATGGTTCGCAAAGACCTTGTCAGATCCAAAAACACTTTTTTTAGTTGCTTATGCGAAGGATGACTTATTGGGGCAAATTCGATTTTGCATTCAAAAGAAAAAAGCCGTTGTCAGTATTAGTGTAGATCCTTTATTCCAGCAGTGTGGCATCGGCAAAAAGATCTTTGAAGATGGCATTCGCTTTTTATACCAAAAGCGTATCGATAAGATCATTGCTTATATTAAAAGCGACAATACATCGTCACAAGAATTTTTTAAAAGTCTTGGGTTTGAGAGGATCAAATCCCGAGAAGATCTGAAGAAAAAGATTTGCATGCAATTTACTCTCAAAAAATAAGGACAGGTGTTTAATGAAAACACTTTTATGGGCAAAAAAAGTTTTTATTGCGGCGGAAATTTCCGCGAATCATGGTGGCAGTTTGAAACGCGCTATCGATCTTATCAGAAAAGCTAAAGCCTGCGGGGCGGATGCCGTTAAATTTCAATTGTATTCGGCTGATTCTTTAACCATTGATTGTGAAAATAAATATTTCCAAATTCGTCATCCTAAATGGGGCGGACAAACGCTCTATTCGCTTTATAAACAAGCGCACACGCCTTTTGCGTGGTTTAAACAGTTAAAGAAAGTTGCGGATGAAGAGGGAATTATTTTCTTTGCTACAGCTTTTGATAAGCCCGGTGTGGACCTTTTACAGGGCCTTCGAGTTCCTTTCCATAAGATCGCTTCCTTTGAGTTGGTTGATCTGCCGCTTATTGAATATGCGGCCAAAACAAAAAAGCTGCTCATTCTATCAACGGGAATGGCAACTGTTGGCGAGATCCGTGATGCGGTTGACACGGCAAGAAAATCCGGAACCAAAGATATTCTCTTACTGAAATGTGTGAGTAGTTATCCGGCTCGCCCGAAGGAGATGAATTTAAAAACAATTTATGATTTGTCGAGAAAATTCCATTGCCCGGTAGGTTTATCTGACCATACGCTGGGCACGCAAGTTCCCGTGGCTGCGGTCGCTTTAGGCGCGTGTTTCATTGAAAAACATTTTACGCTTTCCAGGACATTGTCAACGCCGGATAGTTTTTTCTCTATCGAACCCGCGGAACTTAAGAAACTTGTTGAAGATGTTCGCCTGGCCGAATCTTCGATAGGAGAAGTTCATTATGGATTAACGCCGGATGAAAAAAGTAGTGTTACTTTTAGGCGCTCTTTATTCGTGGTTAAAGATGTCAAAAGAAACGAAAAATTCTCTGAAGAAAATGTCCGCTCGATACGTCCTTCGCATGGACTTGCGCCAAAACACTTAAAGCAAGTTTTAGGACGTAAAGCCACGTGTGATATAGCAGCGGGTACGCCGCTTCAGTGGATGATGGTGAATCGATAAAAAACATGAAACAACCCATAAAGAAAAATATTTTCGCGGTCATTGAAGCGCGTATGACATCAAGCCGATTACCGGGCAAGGTATTAAAGTTGCTGGGGGATAAGCCTGCTTTAGAATTATTAGTTGAGCGTTTAAAATATTCGAAATATCTAAATGGAATTATTATTGCCGCGACTATAAACAAAACCGACGATCCTATAGAATTACTGGCTAAAAAAATCGGAGTTAAATGTTATCGCGGCAGCGAGGATGATGTTTTATTGCGAGTTGTTGAGGCAGCCGAGAAAAATAATGTTGATATTATTGTGGAAGTTACCGGAGATTGCCCGCTAATCGATCATCGTATTGTTGATAAGACAATTGAAGTTTATCTGCAAGGCGAATACGATTATGTTTCTAATTGCGTGCAGCAGTCATATCCTTTAGGAATGGACGTTCAGGTTTTTCCAGCGAGAAAGTTGCGGGAAATTGAACAAAAAACGTCTGATCCTAAAGACCGCGAGCATGTCAGTCTTTATTTTTATGAAAAACCAGGCCGCTTTAACATTAAAAATATCGAAAGCGGCCTTAAAGAATCTGAAAAAAATATCCGATTAACCTTAGATACCGCGGATGACTGGCGTCTTTTAAATGAGGTTGTACGCCGCCTTTATTCGAAAGATCCTAATTTTAGTCTCGAAGATATTCTGGAATTATTCTCAAAATCTCCGGAATTAGCGCAAATAAACAATCATGTTCAACAAAAATCCATACGATGAAAAAATATAAGGCCTTAGTGGTCGGTTGCGGCAACATTGGATCGGTTTTCGGAAAACCAGGTACGAAATCTATTCTTAGCCATGCGCAAGCCTATGTTTCTCACCCGAATTTTACACTTGGCGGAGTTGTTGATGTTGATCCGCTCAAATCGGCGGCAGCGGCGAAGAAGTGGAAGGTTCCTGTTTTTTCTTCGGTTAATGATGCCATGAGAGACCTCACGTATGATGTTGTTTCTATTTGTGTTTCCACAAAAGAACATGCCGCAGTCTTAAGGCAAGTGATCGAGAAAAGTCCTAAAGTTATTCTTTTGGAAAAACCCGTGACAAACGACTTAAAGGAATCACAAAAATTAGCCGATCAGTTCAAGAATTGGGATGATCGGATATTGATTCATTACACGCGTCGCTTTATGCCGGAATTTAGAAGCCTCAAGGAAAAGATCTCTAAGGGAGAATTTGGAGCATTTATATCCGGGCATTGTTATTACTCAAAAGGAGTTTTGAATAACGGTTCGCATGCCGTTGACCTGGTGCGGTTTTTCTTAGGGGAAGGGCATGTTATCTCGGTTTCGTCAGGACGTGTTGATTTTTCTAAAGAAGATCCGACGCTGACGTTTGCGGTCGGATTTAAACCGTCCGGAGTTTTTAATTTACTGGAAGCTGATCAGAAATTCGGCTCGATTTTTGAAATAGAACTTTTATTCGAGAAAAGATTAATTCGCATTAGCGAAATCAAGATGTCCATTGAAGAGTTTGCTTTGAAGCCAAGCTTATTATGGAAAGGCAAACAAGAGTGGGCGCGTCAGAAGAAAACAAAGATCAACTTTGGCGCCGCCTTTGGATTTGTTCTTGATCACGTTGCTGATCTGGCCGAGGCGCGGGCAGTTTCTTTGTGCTCTTTGTCAGAAGGGGTCCATAGTCAGCGTTTATGCGCGCAAGCTTTGAAAATGTATCAAGAGGCTAATCATGGATAAGATATTATTTTTCTCAAGAGACCCCGGCGGGGCTAACTGCATTATTCCCCTCGCGCATCATATGATCGCGAAGAAAGAATATGGTATTTTGCTATTTGGAAAAGATAAAGCGTGCCAACGTTACGCCCAAGCCGGAATAGATTTTAAGGATATTAAGGATTTGCTGAAAGAAAATATCAGCTATGAACATATTCGCGAGTTTGTTCACAGCATTAATCCTGTCTGCATTGTTACGGGAACAAGTGAGGATGATCTAGCGGAGAAATATTTATGGAAGGCAGCCTCTGAGGCCGGAATTCCTTCCGTTGCTATTCTCGATTATTGGAATAGTTATTGCTTACGATTTTCTTCTGCCGCAGACACTGTTGATGCAAAAGACGGCGTAAAGAAATGCCTTCCCGATAAAATTTGTATCATGGATGATTTTGCGAAAAAAGAAATGATCAAAGAGGGATTTTCTTCGGATGTTTTAGAGATCACGGGCCAACCGCATTTATCTGAAGTGCGGCAAAGGCTAACCCGTGTAAGTACAGATGACAAAAATTACCGGAAGAAACTTGGCATAGCTTCGGGCTGTCACGTTGTGGTTGTTGTTTCAGAGGCTGTTCGAACGATGTATGGGGATAAAGGCCGAGCTCACTGGGGATATGACGAAGCTTCATTGCTGAAAAACACTTTTGATGCCTTATGCGCTATCCACAAAGAATTTCCTCAAGAAAATTTTTGCCTTGTTTTCCGTCTTCATCCTAAAGACAACGAAAATATTTTGGATGACATGATCGCGGGCATGAAAAATGATTTTATTAAGGTGGTCAAAGAGCGCGGGTCTTCCTCGGAAGAGCTAATTTGTGGAGCGGATATTCTGCTCGGAGCTTCATCCATGTTGCTTTTGGAGGCAGCCATTGCTCAAAAGCCTTTTCTAAGCGTTCAGATCGGTCAAAAACAGCAAGATCCCTTTATTTTAAGCAGAATGGATAAGGTCAAAAGAGTTCTTTCAGCTGATGATCTCAAAATGCGCTTATCCGCATTTTTTAGTGAAGGTCAGTTTGATAAAGTTGATTTTTCTTTCTTAGAGAATGCTGTCCAAAATATTGAACAGGTTATTAAAAAGCTTATAGGAGAACGTCATGGAAACATTAGCCATCTTCGGCGGTAAACCTGTCCGCAAAAAACCTTTTCCGGCTTATCGCGTTATCGGCTCAGAAGAAAAACGTGCGGTAGCCCATGTTTTGGATTCCGGAATTCTTTCGCGGTTTTTAGGGTGTTGGCACAAAGATTTTTACGGCGGGCCGCAAATCCAAGCTTTAGAAAAAGAGTGGGCGAATTATTTCGGCGCTCGATATGCCGTAGCAGTTAATTCCTGCACATCAGGATTGTATGCGGCGGTTGGAGCAGCGGGTATTGGTCCGGGCGATGAAGTGATCGTGTCGCCATTTACCATGAGCGCTTCGGCAACAGCGGCTCTTGTCTATGGCGCAATACCTGTTTTTGCGGATATCGAAGAAGATTATTTTTGTCTGGATCCAAAATCGGTTGAACAAAAAATTACACCAAGAACAAAGGCGATCATCGTTGTTGATCTGTTTGGCTTGCCTTACGATGCCGAGGCGATCAATAAAATCGCACGTAAACATCATTTGCTTGTTATTGAGGATTGCGCGCAAGCACCCGGCGCTTTATATAAGAAAAAGTACGCCGGAACCTTAGCCGATATCGGTGTTTATTCGCTCAATTATCATAAGCATATTCATTGCGGAGAAGGCGGGATTGTTGTTACTAATAATGCTCAGCTGGCAGAAAGAACGCAGCTTATCCGTAATCACGCGGAAGCGGTTGTAGCTGATAAAAAAGTCAAAGATATTTCCAATATGGTGGGATTTAATTTTCGTATGACGGAAATTGAGGCGGCTATCACGCGTTGCCAATTAAAGAAGCTAAAAAAGTTGCTTAAGGAGAGGCAAGAAAATTGCCGTTATTTGGAGCACAGGCTTTCTCAAATTCCCTGTATCGTTGCGCCAAAAATGAGGCCGGGATGTACGCATGCGTATTATGTCCATCCTTTTAAATTTAAAGAAGAGATCGCCGGTTTTGGCCGCGATATTTTTATCGAAGCAGTGAAAGCGGAACTTGCCTGCACTCAGTTGCGCGAACAAGAAGGGGTTTTGATAAGCTGCGGCTATGTCAAACCGCTTTATCTTCAGCCGATGTATCAGAAAAGAATTGCTTTTGGAAAGAAAGGTTTTCCTTTTAACTCATCCGCATCAGCAAAAAAAGTGAGTTATAGACAAGGGATTTGTCCGACGGCTGAGCGCGTGCACAATTCGGAACTTTTTATTCATGAATTGATGCGCTCGCCGATGAGTCGCAAAGACCTAAGCGATGTGGCTACTGCGTTTGAAAAAGTATGGGATTGCAGAAAAAGTCTTTCAAAGCGTTATCGGGCAAAGAACGTTAAAGGATAAAAATGGTTGTTTTAAAGAATCTCAATCAACAGTTGGCCTTATTTAAAGCAAAAGTTCATCGCGTGCTTAAAAATGCTTTTCCGGATGAATATTGCCAGGAATTTCTTAAGCATAACCGTAAAGTATGGGCAAACTGGAATAGGGAAGACCCTCAAGGGACCATTTTGCTTTATTATTCCAGCGGAATGCCGTCGGTGTGGATCAGTCAAAGTTATTTTGTTAATATTCTTGCTAAAAAACATAATGCCGCAATCGTTTCTTTTTCTTCCACCCGAAAGAGTTTTCCGGGCAGTCTTTTTTATTGGGCCAGGGATCAGATCTACCGTTCGTTCAATATCCGAAAGTTCATTGTCACAACGCTCGATCGTTCGCAAGCATTGCGCAAGAAAGAAATTTTAGAAGGCATTCTAGGGAGTATAAAAACAAAAAAAGATGTTTACGATATTCGTGTAGACGGAATTTGGATGGGCGTTGATATTTATGAAACATATCTGCGCGCTTTCAATAAGCCAACCGTTGATCTTAAAGATCCAAAACTTTTTGAAACGATCGAAAGAGCGGTTGAGATCCTTATCTTTTGGCAGGATTATTTAAAAGAGAACAATGTCAAAGCGGTCATCGCAACACATGATGCTTATATCTATGAAAACATTCTCTGCAAGCTTAGCTATCAGAAAAATATTCCCGTTTATTTGCCTAATATCAAAAGCATTTGTCTGGCTAAAAAACCGTATACCATCTATGACCCGCTTTTTAGAGATTATCCCAAAAAATTCAGAAAGCTATCGGTGGCCGAACAAGTTCAGGGCTTAGAGATCGCCCGAAGGCAGTTAGAACGTCGTTTTAAAGGAGAAGTTGGCGTTGATATGCCGTATTCAACGAAATCGGCGTTTCAATCTTCGGAAAATAACACAGCGGTTTTGCGCCAAAGCGACAAGATCAAGGTTTTAGTCTGTAATCATTGTTTTTATGATAATCCTCAAGCCTACGGAGAGATGTTCTTTGTGGATTTTTACGAATGGCTGCATTTCTTAGGAAAGATATCGGAGCAAACGGATTATGACTGGTACATTAAAATGCATCCGGATCCTTTGCCGGGAACAGAAGAAATTATTCAAGAGATCATTGCTCAGTATCCAAAGATCACCATGATCCCGGCGGCAACATCTCATATTCAATTGATCAAAGAAGGGATCAATTTCGTTTTAACGGCTTATGGTTCGGTGGGCCACGAGTTAGCGGCTTTGGGCGTTCAGGTTATCAATGCCAGCTATAATCCTCATTATGCCTATGATTTTAATTGGCATCCGAAAGATGTTATGGAATATGAAAATCTTCTTAAAAGCTTGCCGCGGCTTAAAAAAGACATTAATCGTGAAAGCGTCCTCGAATTTTATTTTATGCATTATTATTACACGGGCGATGACAGCCTTTTTTTAAAGTCGTATCGCCAATATATCGAAGAAATGAAGAAAAGCGGATATCCGGATACCAGCATATTTAAATATTTTCTAGAGACTTGGAGCGAAGAAAAGCATCAAGACATATGCGCCAAGTTCTCCAAATATATTGAATCAGGAAAAACATATTATTTGAGCAAGGGCGCGGAATATTAATATCAAAAAAAGGTTCAGTTATGGAAATTAAGAAATGCACGCAAGAATTTTGGGATGCCTTTGTTGATGCCTCGCCGCAGGGCACGGTATTCAACAAAAGTTTTGCTTTGTCCAGCGACGGCCTTCCGACGGATTATCTTATTTGCTACAAAGGCGAGGAGGCTATTGCCGGGTTTGGTTTTGCTTACAGCCACGAAGGGATCAAATTAGCTCCTTTTGGTGTTTGGAGCGGAATTATCTTTAAAGACCTACGTGAACATACGCCGTACCGTCTTAATGAAACAGTTTTCCTGGCTTTGGAGGCGTTTGCGAATCATCTTTTTGAGCATTACAAGGAAGTTAATTTTCCTAATCACTGGGATATTGTTGATATGCGCCCCTTTGACTGGGTGAATTATCATACACGGGAAAAAGGATACTTTCAGATCACCACCCGTTATACCAGTTTGTTAGATATTTCGCAGCCTCAAAATACGGACGGTTATGCACGATTGCGTATTCGCGAATTACGTAAAGGCACAGATGAAGGGTATCAATTTTCGACAAAGGAAACGAATGATATCCCATTGTTGGATCATCTGCACGAAATGAATTTTAAGCGCCAAGGGATTGAGCGTTCACCTGAGGAGGCCAAAAGCCTCATTTCAACTTGTGAGAATTTTCTAAAAGTAAAAGCGGGGAAATTGTTGGCCACTTACGTCAATGAAGAGCCGGCGGTGATAAGCTTTTTTGCTTATGATCGTCATCGCGCCTATCATTTGATCATGGGAACGGATTTAAAATTTAGAGAGCTTGGTGTTGGGACAAAGAATTTTCATGATAGTTGTGTTTTCTTGAACCAGCAGTTGGGATGCAAAGAATTGGATCTGGTTGGTGTCAATAGTCCGCTACGCGCTGCCTATAAATTAAGTTATGGCGGGCGTATTGTTCCGTATTTCCAAGTCAAAAAAATAGGACCAAAAATATGAAACAACATCTTTATTATGAGACGCTTGATTGGGTAACTTATTGGAAAAATTTCTTTAGGCAGGATAAAGGTCGCTTTCTTAAAGCGCTAAAGGATGATTTTCAATCCCAGAACATTTTCCTAACAAATGCAGGGCGCGCGGGAATTATTTTATCATTAAAAGCTTTTGGCCTTCGGCGAGAAGATGAAGTTTTGGTCCCGCGATTTATGAGTACGTGCGTCTTAGATTCTGTGAATCAGATCGCTAGCCCGTCGTTAAATTTAACAGAACGCACAAAAGCCGTTTTATTTTATCATCACTGGGGTTATCCACAGAACTATTCAAAAGCCGAAAATATTCTACGCCCTAAGAAAATCCGTATTATTGAAGACTGCGCGCATGGTTTATGGGGAAAATCTCAGGGAAGAGCCCTGGGGTCTTTCGGCGATACCGCGATATTTTCTTTATCCAAGATCTTTGAGATGACTTATGCCGGGGCTTTAAAGGTGAATGATGTTTCTTTGCTTGGCGTAATTGAGAAGGAGCTGAGCCGAGCACCGTCAGTCAAAGAATGTTGTGAATCATTATTAGGTGAGTGGGAATATCTGAATTATTACAATACGCCTTTAAAAGATCGCGAACATCAGGACATGCAAATCGATCTATTAAAATGGTACGCAACACTTTTGGTCAGTTTTCCGCTGGCAACTGTCAGGGGCCGGCTGCCGCGCAGTGCACAAGAAATTCAACAAGTTTTTCAAAGGCAGAATAAACATTTCTTAACGCTGTTAAAGAATGCGCGCCATCGTTTTTTCATCCTGCCGCTAGACGAAGAAGAAACGATGGCGCCGATGTGCTTTCCGATCCTATCTTCAGACGAGGTATTCTTAAAAGAAGTTCAAAGATGGTTGTCGGCCCGAAATATCTTTACCGGCATCTATCATTTTGACGTTAATCGCAATATGTTTGAGCCTGATTACAGAAAGTGCGTTCCCGTTCCGCTTTATGCTTCTTTGCCGGATCATATCTTTGATGATTTTATCCGGGATTTTAAAGGAAGGTATTAATGTACGACAATAGAGATGCGGTTGAAATGTTCAATCAAATGGTCGCGATGGGCGCTTATTATGATTCGGGACGCCCGGTTACGGTGGAATCAAAGATCATCATTGACGATATTTGTTCAAAATTACCGGTAACGAAAAATGATGTTGTTTTAGACGTCGGTTGCGGCACGGGAGTTGTGACCATTCCGCTTTCCGAACACTGTAAATTTATTCACGCGTTGGATGCGGCCCAAAAAGTGATCGAAGCGGCAAAAGAGCGTTGTCGCCTAGAGAAGATCAATAATATTGAATATCATTTGGGAAGTGCTTTGCAATTGCCGTTTGAAGATAATTCTTTTCACCATGTTCTTATGTATGCGGTTATCCATTATCTGGAAAATGAAAAACAGATCAGTCAATGTGTTAGTGAATTGATCCGCGTGTGTAAGCCCGGCGGACGGGTTTTGATCGCGGAAATCCCCGATGTCCGCGCCCGTCAAGAATTTGAGCAAAAGAAAAAAACACCTGAGGAAGAAAAGATTCTAAAGCAATTTCAGGCGAATCGCGGCGAATATGACCGGCTCTTTAGGGAATTTGTTAAAAAGCTACCGGCGGATAATAATTTAGCTTTAGATTGCGAATATATCGTTTGTGAGGCAGTGAAATTGGGCTGTGAAGGAAAAGTGTGTCGCCAAGATATCCGTCAGCCATTTTCTCTGACGCGCCGAGATGTTTTACTGGTTAAGAAGTAAAAGATAAAGGGTTTAAATGAAGATCGTTATTGTTTCCGCGTCCTTATCAGAAAAAATGGGTTATTCCATTAGCTTTCTTCCGAAGGCTTTAGCGGAATTAGGCCATGAGGTTCATCTGGTGACATCCAATACACAAGTTTATTTTGGTAGTCCGGACTACAAAGATATTTTTGAGCGGTTCATTGGTCCCGGGGTTGTGGAATGTTGTGTACGTCCTTACAAGGGATTTACGCTCCATCGCCTGCCGTATCGCATGGGGCCACGCCGGGCTTTAGGAATTCGCGGGCTTATCGGAAAGATCAAGGAAATTAATCCTGATATTGTTCATAGCTTTGGACTTATGGTTGAACCGACTTATGAGCTTGCTTTGGCCAAACCATTTTTCAAATATAAATTATTTGCCGAATGCCATATTCACGCGTCGGTATTTCCGCCGATGCTTGTTAAGGTACGTTCGCTTAAGCGTTGGCTGTATTGGCGGGTTTATAAATTATTATGCGGAAAATTATTAAATGCTACTTGCGAACTTTGTATCGCGATCAGCACTGATGCCGCTCAGATCGCTATGGATTATTTTGGGCTTTCCCATAAAAAAACGGTTGTTCATTCTTTGGGAACGGATACGCAAATGTTCAAACCCTGGTATGAATGTGATCAGAAGGCGCGTTTAAATTTTCGACGCAGTTTAGGTTTTCAAGACGACCATATTGTTTGTATTTATACCGGAAGGTTGCATGAAGGTAAAGATCCGCTTATTTTAGCGCGGGCCATTGATCAACTTGTAAAAAAAGGGAAACCTTATCGCGCTATTTTTGTTGGAGATGGACCCGAGGAATATCGTGAGCAATTAAAAAAACATCAGGGATGTGTTTTTGTCCCGTTTGTTACGATCGATGAGCTTCCTCAGTGTTATCAGGCTGCTGATATCGCGGTGTGGCCCAAGCAAGAATCAACCAGTCAGCTGGATGCGGCTTCTTGCGGTTTGCCTTTAATTTTAAGCGATCGTGTCAAAGTCGTAGAGCGCGTAAACGGCAATGGTTTGCTTTACGAAGAAAATAATTTAGATGATTTGATCAGCAAGTTGTTGCAATTACAGCAAGCAGACGTGCGACGTAAAATGGGAGAAGTTGGTGTGCGTAATATGCGGGAAAAATTCTCCTGGCAAAAGGTTGCTCAAGGATATATCGAAGATTTTGAACGCGCCCTAAAGAAATAATATGAAAAATATCATACACGTTGTTGGCGCCAGGCCGAATTTTATGAAAGCAGCTCCGGTCATCGAGGCTTGTGCTCAAAAAGGTTTTAAGCAGTTTTTAGTGCACACCGGTCAGCATTATGATGCGCAAATGTCCGAAGTCTTTTTCGAGCAGTTAGGGCTGCCTAAACCCGATATTAATCTGGAAGTTGGCTCCAATAGTCATGCCGCGCAAACCGCTGAGATCATGACGCGCTTTGAAAAAGTTGCCTTAGAAAGAAAGCCGGATATGGTTTTGGTTTACGGTGACGTTAACTCAACCGTTGCCGCGGCTTTAGTGTGCGCCAAGTTATTAATTCCCGTAGCACACGTTGAAGCCGGCTTAAGATCTTTTGATCGAACGATGCCCGAGGAAGTGAATCGGATCGTAACCGACCGAATTTCCGACCTGCTTTTTACGCCGTCAAGCGATGCCGATGAAAACTTAAAAAAAGAGGGAATCAGCGCAAGTAAAATACATTTGGTGGGCAATGTCATGATCGATACTTTAGTTAAGCTTTTGCCATTAGCGGATAAAAAAGATTTAGATTTTAAAGTTCCTCAAAAATATGCTTTAGTGACATTGCATCGCCCCTCCAATGTCGACGATGAAAAGATATTCTCGCAGATCATAAAAACACTGGCCGCTGTCAGCCAGAAAATTCCGGTCATTTTTCCCGTTCATCCGCGTACCAGGCAAAGAATGGAAAAGTTATTATCCAACAATCCGGCTTTGCAGATCGTTGAGCCCTTGGGATATTTAGAATTTCTAAAGCTACAAAAAGGCGCTACCGTTGTCGTGACGGATTCCGGAGGAATTCAGGAAGAAACAACTTTTCTTAATGTGCCGTGTTTGACCTTAAGAGAAAATACCGAACGCCCCGTAACGGTTGATATGGGAACAAATCAATTGATAGGATTTGCCTACGAACGATTACAGCGCGAAGTTGATAATATTCTTGCGGGAAAAGTAAAAAAGGGAAGAATTCCGCCGTTGTGGGATGGAAAAGCTGCTCAACGCATTGTTAACTACTTATAAGTTAGGATACGTTATGAATATATTCAAAACATGGATCCAGAAAATCGGCAAAGCTTATTACCGTCAAATGCTCAAGAAAGAATATGAGGCGCAGCAATTTGAACCCAATGAGCGCAGTATTGAGTATCGTTTCGTGTTTGATGCGATCGCGAAGGTTTGCCCAAAAACAGTTTTGGACGTGGGAGTTGGAAAATCATCTTTGCCGCAACTCATGTCGGTTTGCGGGCTTAAAGTTACCGCCATTGACAATATTTATGAATACTGGTCGAAATATGGCATGTTCAATAAACACTTTTATGTAATAAATGATGATATCGCTAATACGAAACTTGCAAATAAATTTGATCTGATCACCTGTATCAGCACTTTAGAGCATATCCGTGATTTTAATTCCGCGATGAAAAACATGGCTAACCTGCTTGAACCCAAAGGTTTCTTAGTTTTAACCTGTCCGTACACGGAAAATCGCTACATTGATAATGTTTACAAACTACCCGAATCAACAGCAGGTTCAAACCGAACGTATATCACGCAATCGTTTTCCAGGAACAATGTTTTAGGATGGGTTAAAAATTGCGGATTGAAGATCATCGATCAGGAATATTGGCAATGCTTTTCGGGCGACTTTTGGTCAGCAGGAGAACGCATTTTTCCGGTTAAGAAAGTTTTAAAGGATGAAAAACACCACCTGGCATGTTTATTGCTTCAAAAGGAATAATTCAATGAATATTGCCTCATCATTAAAAAAGCCATTGCGAAGAGTTAAAAAGTTATTGCGTTACGGCAAGTTGATCGATTACTTAAAAGGCGACAGACGCTTTTTACTGTCTTCGGCATCAATAGAGAATTTGTTCCCAGGAATCAATGATTCCTCGCTTCAGCTTCCGGCTTCGCAAGTTCTATCTGGGGATTCTATGGTTTTGTCTTTAGCCGGACAATTAACGTTAGCCGCGGTTTGTCGTCGCTTGTCACCGAATAAAATTTTTGAAATGGGAACTTACCGGGGAACATCAACGCTCATTATGGCGATGAATATTTCCGCGCAGGCAAAGATCTTCACATTAGACATCGCTCCCGAAGCACGAGCGACACATCAGCACGGAACAGGTGTTGGCGGATTTTCCGACTATATGGCGGGAGATTTCTTTTTAAAAACACCGTTTGCCCCAAAAATTACGCAGTTATTCGGTGATTCCCGAACATTTAATTTTTCTTCTTACTATGGCACGGTGGATCTCGTTTTTGTGGATGCCGATCATACGTACAAGTTTGTTAAATCTGATTCCGAACATGCGTTTAAGTTGATCCGTCCCGGCGGAGTTATTATTTGGGATGACTATATCTGGATGGCAGATCACGCCGAGTGCTCTGGGGTTGCCGATTATTTACATCAAAAATTATCCGAAAAGAAAATTTATCGTATTCAGGGAACGAGGCTAGCTGTTTATATCGACGCGGGGAAAAACACTTGAAAATACTTGTTGTTTCAAATTTTTATCCGCCATACCACATTGGCGGATATGAATTAGGATGCTTTAATGTTGTTCAGCAGCTAAAAAAACGCGGACATCACATTAAAGTTTTAACCAGCACTTACGGAGTTTCCGGGCAGGTTTTTCAAGATGAGGTTTTAAGGCGGTTACATCTTCGGCCGCCTTTTGAAATGAGTAAAATAGGGAAATTGTTTAAGTTGTTTTGTATGGAGAAAAATAATCAAAGCGTTTTTTCGCGCCTTTGCGGCGAATTCGATCCTGATATTGTTTATTTTTGGAACATGGGGAACATCTCCATTTCGCTGATCTCAGTAGCTCAACGCATGAAAAAGGCAATTTGCTACTACGTCTTTGATGATTGGCTGGCAAATTGGCAACAAAATCCCTGGAACACTTTCTGGGCGAACACTGAAAATAACTTTATGGTCGCATTAGCAAAAATCTTACTTTGTCCAATAGCTCGACTCTTAAGTTTAGAGACGAGTGTAAAATCACCGGATTTGCGTTATGTGCAATTTGCCAGCAATTATCTTAAACGAAATGCCATAACGCACAAAATGGGAGCCGAAGGAGCTGAAGTTATTTATTGGGGCATTGACCAGGAAAAATTCTCCTATAACGCTATTAAGCGAGTGCCTCGGCGCATTCTTTATGTCGGACAGATCGTGCGCCACAAAGGCCTGCACACTCTCATAGAAGCCTTTGGCGTGCTCTTAAGGGAAAATCCATCTGATGCTATTCATCTTCAGGTTGTCGGCGGCTCTACACAGCCCGAATACGAGCGTCAAATGCGGCAGATGGTTATTGATTTAAACTTGAGCCAGCGCGTTTCTTTTTTGGGCCCGGTGGCGCAAGAGGAATTGCCCGGAATTTATCATCAAAATGATATTTTGGTTTTTCCGTCTATTTGGGAAGAGCCGTTCGGCATTACCTTACTGGAGGCGATGTCGTGCGGTTTAGGCATTGTGTCTACGCAAACCGGAGGAATTCCGGAAATATTAACGGATGAAATAAATGCTTTGTGTTTCTCAAAAGAAAATGCGCGTGATTGTGTGAGGCAAATATCAAGACTGCTCCACGACCAGGAATTGTTTGAAAACATCCGTCTTAATGCGCGGCAAACCGTTGAAAAGAAGCTCAATTTAAAACAGGCGATCGAGAATATTGAAAATTCGCTTTTAAAAACGGCAAAGGGATCCCAACAATGAATGTTCTGGTCGACGGATTGATATTCGAGCTACAGGCCAAGGGAGGGATTTCGCGTATTTTTCATGAAACACTGGCGCGCATGTGTTCGTTGGATCCTCGCCTAATGATCCAAATTTTATTAAGCGAAAAAGTCTCTCCATTGCTGATCCATGAACGTATCGAATATTGTCAAATTACTAAAGCATTTCGTTTATTGCGCTCTCAGAGATTATGGAAACCGCTTGTGCCAATGGCGGGGATAATTGCGGATGGATTATTAAAAGCCAAGGGGATCAGCGATACGAAAAATAAAATCTGGCACTCTACTTATTATACGTTGCCGCATTCTTGGCGGGGGCCGGTGGCCGTAACCGCTGCTGATATGATCCACGAGCTTTTTCCGGGACTATTTAAAGGGCATATGAATGAACAGTTTTGCCGGCGTAAACGTTTATGTATGGAGCGGGCGGATGCGGTTATTTGCATTTCCGAAACAACACGGCAAGATGTTATTAAGCTTTGCAACGTTAAAAAGGAATTGACGTTTGTTGTTCCGCTCGCTGGTAGTGAAATTTTCAAGCCTTTGAATTCTGAAGTGATTTCCGCGGAATTGAAAACAAAAAAACCATTCCTGCTTTATATAGGCTCACGGGTGCATTACAAGAATTTTGATACTTTCATCAAGACGTATGCCCGATGGTCTTTACGAAATGATATCGATCTTTTATTGGTCGGCCCGGCATTAAGCGAAGATGAAAAGATGCAGCACAAAAAAATGGGGATTCTTGATAAGGTCGAGCTGTTATCCGGAATTGATGATGCGAAACTTTGCCAGATCTATAATCGCGCGGTTGCGCTCGTTTATCCGTCTTTGTACGAGGGATTTGGCATTCCTTTGCTTGAAGCTATGGCGTGTGGATGTCCTATCGTGGCATCTTCAATTCCTTCTAATATAGAAATAGCGGGAGATATCCCGATATTTTTTTCACCCAATGATGAGGACGAATTAATAAGATCGCTGGGCAAAGCTGTATCAGAAAGCCGTAAGAGCAGCCGTATTCAGGATGGATTTGATCGGGCGAAGCTTTTTTCTTGGGATATGACCGCCCAAAAAACTTTGGATATTTACAAAAAATTGCTACACAGCAAAAGTTAGGTTGAATTATGAAGAAAAATAAAATTGCTTTTATTACGGGGATCACCGGCCAAGACGGCGCGTATCTTTCCAGGATCTTGTTAGAAAAAGGATATAAGGTTTACGGTGTTGTGCGCAGTTTGTCACCGGAGAAAATCAAGAATTTAAAATATTTAGATGTCGCGCGCGACATTGACTTTGTTAAAGTTGATTTGCTGAGCTTATCCAAAGTTAAAAGAACAATTGATCAAATTCGTCCCGATGAAATCTATAATTTAGCAGCTCAAAGTTCTGTGGGGCTTTCATTTAAAGAGCCGATGAGTACTTTAGATATCAATATTCAAAGCGCGTTAAATATTTTAGAAACCATACGGACAATATCTCCAAGGACAAAATTTTATCAAGCTTCTTCAAGCGAGATGTTCGGTACGGTCAAAAGTTTGCCGGCAACAGAAGAGACGGTTTTACATCCCGTAAGCCCGTATGCTATTTCAAAAGCTACGGGACATTGGCTGGCGGTTAATTACCGAGAGGCATATAAATTATTTTGTTGCTGCGGAATATTGTTCAATCATGAATCTGTGTTGCGGCCGTCTAATTTTGTCACCAAAAAGATCCTTTCTGCGGTTGTCCGCATTGCTTTGGGGTCAAAAGAGAAATTGCGATTAGGAAATATTGATATTGCGCGTGATTGGGGCTATGCTCCCGAATATGTTCAGGCGATGTGGCTCATGCTTCAGCAAGAAAAGCCCGATGATTATATTGTGGCGACAGGGGTTTCGCACAGCTTAAGAGAATTTGTTCAGTCAGCGTTTTCTTGCCTTGGGCTTGATTGGAAAAGATATGTTGTGATTGATAAGAAACTGTTCCGTCCGGCGGATATTAAGGTTATTTATGGAAATCCTAAAAAAGCAAAAGCCAAGCTTGGTTGGCAGCCGAAAATTGATTTTGCTCAGTTGATCCGCTTACTTATAGATGAAGAGCTTAAGCTTCAGAAGAGTTTGACCTTGAGGCTTAAGTTAGAGAATGGTTGAGAAAAACATTATGAGAGATAGTCAAGGACACTTTCCGAAGGCCGCAGAAAGATTTGCGGATGCTGTTATTCTTTTGTTCATTCTGCTGTTAAGCGTTGTCTTTTTGTATCTTGCTATCCGTTATCCGGTCATCAAGCCTCTATCACGAAAGATCGTTTTTATCATTCCCGTGCTAATAGCGGGATTGTTAATTATCCAAAGAACACCTCGCTTTAAGAACTTTAAAATCAATAGTTCTTTAGTGATCGCGTCTGTTTTATTGACCCTCTATATTTTTGAATTTCTTCAATGGCCTTGGGATAGAATATCTACCCGGGACAATGTTGATTTTCGCTCCGACTTGCAAGTGCTTCATGATTTAACGCAAGAAGGCAAGCGCGCGGTTCTTTTTGTCCCTACTGCCACGCTTATTTATACTGAGTCCGCGCGGACAAAAAATGCGAACATATTTCCTTTTCGTGTTGATAAAAAGGAAAGGATTCCTTTAAGCGGTGTTTCGCAGCGAACAACAATTTTGTGCAAAGAAAGAGGGCCATGGAGTATTTATGAGAGCGACGAACATGGGTTTAATAATCCGAAAGGGTTATATCACCCCGGAGATGTTAATATCGCGATTTTGGGCGATTCGTTTACGCATGGATATTGTGTTGACCCCGGAAAAGATTTTCCATCGCAGATAAGAAATACATACGATCAAAAAACAATTAATTTTGGAATGGGGGGCGCCGGCCCGCTTATGCGGTTAGCCATATTTCGAGAATATGTTGAGGTTTTAAAGCCAAAAATTGTTTTATGGGTTTATACCGAGAATACCCTGAGGCGCGTGGAGCAAGAGGAATTACTGCGCTCATATTTAGACCCGACGTTTACACAGAACCTTTATTTTGCCCAGTCTGAAATAGACAAGGCGTATGAAGGGATAAACAGTTTTGTCAAGGACGCACGCCAGTCAGATCATATGATCTATCAAAGATGGCTTCAGCTGCTGCTTCTTAGAAAAACACAGGAAAGATTGGTTGAGGGCATTGCTGAGCTAAAGAATTGGAAACAGAAAGGGCAAATTCTAAGAGAGGATTATAAGGCCTTGCGACAGGCTTTGACAATAGAGCGCGACAAGACAACTTCTTGGGGCGGGGACTTTATTTTCGTGTATCTTCCTGTTCCATTTATGAGTTATCTTTCGGATCACGATGCAGTCATGGCCATTGTTAGGGACTTGTCGATTCCTGCTATTGATTTATCTGAATCATTTCGTAAAATAAAGAACCCGTTAGAGATCTATCCGAAAAAAGGAGCTCATTTTAACGAGCGGGGATACAAAATTGTTGCCGATGGAATCATTGATGCGCTGCGAAAACGAAATTAGAAGGCCACAGAATAATGACAAAATCTGATTTTAAGATCTCAATAGTAACGCCCTCGTACAATCAAAAACAGTTTATTGCTGAGGCCATTGAAAGCGTCAGAGATCAAAACTATTCTAACATCGAACATCTTATTTTTGATAACTGCTCGACGGATGGAACGACGGATCTTTTAAGAACTTTTCCTCATCTCAAGTGGGTTTCGGAATCCGATCGTGGACAAAGCCACGCGCTTAACAAGGGATTTAAGGCCGCTACGGGCGATATTATTGGCTGGCTTAATGCTGATGACCGTTATTTACCGGGATGTTTCTCCAAGGTTTCGGAATTTTTTAGCCAAAACAAAGATATTGATATTGTTTATGGTGATTATCGCTTGATTGACGGGGCAGGTAAGGTTATTCGGCTAAAACGTGAATTAGATTTTGATCTATTTATGCTAAAATATTTGCACGTTTTATGTATCCCGAGCACAACAACGTTTTTCAGAAAAAGTATTTTTGAGCAAGGAAATTTTTTGGACGAATCGTATCACTATGCAATGGATTATGAGTTTTTTCTTAGGCTGGCTTTGAAGGGTTATCGATTTGCCCATATTAAGGGATTTTTTGCTGAATTTCGCTGGCATGAAGAAAGCAAAAGTTCTACGGCTACGGCGAAACAAATGAAAGAATTTTCCACAGCTCTTTTAAGCCATGATGTCTTTCTTAAAGAACTAAACCCTAACATTTGCCTCAGTTTACGTTATATTCTGATGGTTTTAGCGCGGCTAAAAAGGTATTTTTTGAAGTGGATTAAGGGCTATTATTTTTCTTGACGGTCAGTCTAGCTTAAAGGTATAGTGCCTAGTTAGATTTTGACCGGTAAAAACTCTTAAAGGTTGCCACATGAATAACTTATGTAAAAAAGATCATGCAATCGATTTTGCGGGTTTGTGTATCCTGGGGATTTTCTCGCTGGGATATATTATCTTAAAGCGGATGTTTGCCGAGCTTCATCTGGCGCTTCCTTTTCTCAGTTTTCCCATTTTTATCGGGGAAATAGGGCTCGCGATCTCGTATCTTTTGTTCGCTATAAAATATTCTAAATCTTGGAACCAATTTCACCCAAATATTTGGAATATCTCAATAATTGTCTACGTCTTTTTCTTTCTTTTTAAAGCTGCGTATGGATATTATCATTGGGGTCCTTTAGCTTTTCGTCACGCCGCGCTATTTTACTATCCGACTTGCGCCATCTTAGCGTACGCATTTTACCGCGAAGAACTTTTTCATGACCGAATGCGTCTTGGCATCATTTTCCTCATTTTTGGCGTATTCGTTTTCTTCTCAAAAATGTACGACATCTATTGGACGTTTGCCCTTTTTCTGCTGGCATTCATTTTGGTAAGCAAATTTTCTAACCGTAGAGTTAAATGGGCATTGCTCATCCTTCTTTTTGTTCTATGCCCGTACCATAACTTATTTTTCACTTCACGGATGATGCTGGTTGCTAACGTGATCGGCATTGCATTTCTCATGATCGCTACCCTCAAGATCATGAAGCTATCGAGAAAAGTCAAGCTAGTTGCATCCTGCCTTGCCATTGTTTTGGTTTCTCTGGGAATTTTCAAATTTGCCAATAAAACGACATTAAAAACTTTGATCTATTGGGAAGATACTTTCAAGATCCTTCAAAACTACAATGCGGTTCTCGAGGAAAAAGGCGATAGCTACAAGATGATGGAAATTGAGAAAGTTAAGATATTTACACCGGAAACTGAACTCCCAAATTTTTTGAATAAGAAGGAACTCAAAGAAGTTCATAAAGCGAAAGCAACCGCTCCTAGGTATATCCTGACCCCTAAGGATCATGTTGATTCCGGGGGGAGCATTGCTCCTAAAGGAGAGAGCGCTTCTCAAGATCAGAATAAAATTCTTTATACGCCAATGAAAGAGTATACACCTCCGGAAAATCCTTATTTGGCAAGCTGCACAAATACTGTTTTTAGGTTGCTGATCTGGAGGGATCTTATCGGGGAATTGTATAAACAAAAGCCTATTTTAGGTGTTGATTTTGGCAAGCCTTTTCGCTCGCGCAGTCTTGAGATGGCGAATATTGCCAGCGGCGAATGGTCAAGGGACGGCTGGATCGAACCGCATAATTCATATTTAAATTTGATCTATCGCGGCGGCGTCGTGGGTATTGTTTTTATCATTGGAATGCTTTTTATTTTCTTACGGACATTTTTCTATTTTCTTAAAACGGGGTCTATGGTCGGTATTATGCTTTCGACAATTATTTTTGAGTGGCTTGTGGCGGCAAATTTCTTGGTTATTTTTGAAATGCCGTATTTTGCCATTCCATTCTGGTCTTTGTTTGGGATAATGTTGGCGTATTACGATAGTCAAAAGAAAAAGCTTGTTGTTCAACACTGAGGGCTAAAAAATGAATTGGAAAAAAAAGAAAATTTTGGTCACAGGGGCAGATGGCTTTATTGGGAGCCACTTAGTCGAGCGGCTTATTAAAAGCGGGGCACATTTAAGGGCTTTTACTTATTACAACTCTTTTAATACGTGGGGTTGGCTGGACAGCCTTTCAAAAGATCAGCTGAAGAAGATTGAAGTCTTTTCCGGTGATGTTCGAGACCCTAATGGTGTCCTGGAAGCCATGAAAGGCGTTGATATTGTTTTTAACCTGGCGGCCTTGATCGGAATTCCTTTTAGTTTTCATTCTCCCGATAGTTATGTGGATACAAATATTAAAGGTATTCTAAATGTCCTGCAGGCCGCACGCAAAACCGGAGTTGAAAGAATTATCCATACATCAACCAGCGAAGTATTTGGAACGGCTCAATATGTTCCCATGGATGAAAATCACCCCTTAAATCCACAATCTCCTTACGCGGCGACCAAGGCAGCGGCGGATCATCTTGCGTTATCGTTTTATCATTCCTTTAAACTCCCCGTCACTATTTTGCGGCCGTTTAATACATTCGGCTCTCGTCAATCAGCCAGAGCCGTTATTCCAACGATCATCACTCAAATTTATTCCGGGAAAAGATCTATCCAATTAGGAAATCTCAAAACGACGCGGGATTTTAATTATGTCTCTAATGTCGTTGACGGCTATATGAAACTTGCGCAGACTCAAAATGTCGATGGAAAAGTATTCAACATTGGAACAAACAGTGAAATATCTATTCTAGAATTGGTCCGCCTCATTTCTGCGATCATGGGCAAAAAAATAACAATTACGACGCAGAAAGAGAGGCTTCGCCCCCACACCAGTGAAGTGGAAAGGCTTTGGTGTAATGCGAGTTGCTTCTCCCAGCTTTGCGGCTGGGCCCCAAAAGTTTCGCTAGAAGAGGGCTTAAAAAAGACATGCCAGTGGATCAAAGCGAACCTCTCAAAGTATAAAGCGGAGATTTATAATGTCTAAACTTCAAGCTGTTATCTTGGCTGGCGGACAAGGCTCAAGGCTTAAACCCTACACGACTATTTTACCCAAACCGCTTATTCCGATCGGAGACTTTCCTATTTGCGAGATCATTATCCGTCAGCTAAAGTTCTTTGGCATGACGGATATTATTATTTCAACGGGTTATCATGCTGAGCTCATTAAAACTTATTTTGGCAACGGAAAGCGCTGGGGGGTCAGTATTCGCTATGTGCATGAAAATAAACCGCTGGGGACAGCGGGTGCTTTAAAGCTCATTAAAGGCATGAAAAATGATTTTCTAGTCATAAACGGCGATACATTGACCGATATGAATTTCAAAAATATCCTCAACTTTCACAAGAGCAAATTAGGCATCGCCACCATTGTTTTTAAGCGTTTTATTACTCGGGCTGATTTCGGAGTTATTTCCTTAGATAAAGGTTTGCAATTAACCAGCTATAATGAAAAACCAAAAACAGAATCCTGTTTTAGCTTGGGAGTTAATATTCTTAACGAACGCTGTAAAGATTACATTAAAAAAGGCGAGTGCATTGGCATGCCCGATCTGATGTGGCGCATGAAAATAGCCAAAGAAAAAGTTTTTTGTTATGAAAGTAAAGATATTTGGTTTGACCTTGGCCGCCTTGCCGATCTTAAGCCTGCGCAGGAAATCTTTGAGAAGAAAAAGAAACATTTTTTCCGCGGATAAAATATCGCAGATCTTTAAGCCATTATGAAAATACTCATGATCCATAATCATTATCAGCAATATGGCGGAGAAGACGCTGTTGCCAAGGCTGAGTATTCGCTTGTGAGCCGCTATGGACATGAAGTTTATTTTTACGAGCGAAGCAATAAAGAGATCAAGAACTTGTCGCCCTTAGAAAGAATAAAATCTTTTTTAAATTTGTCATGGTCTGATAAAACCTACAGTGAAGTTCGCGCTATTATCCAGAAATTCTGTCCGGATGTTGTTCACGTTTACAATGCATTTTTTATGGTCACCCCTTCGGTTTATTTTGCCTGCCGTGACGAAGGGGTTGCCGTTGTTCAGAGTTTATACAATTTTCGCTGGCTTTGCGCCAACGCGGTTTTTTTAAGAAAAGGAAAATTCTGCTCGGAATGCATGTATTATTCCCGATGGCGAAGTGTTCTTCATGGTTGCTACCGTAATTCATCTTTGTTGACAGCTGTTATTGTTAAGATGTTGAATAATCATTGGAAGAAAAAAACGTGGATCAATTTAATTGATGGCTATATTACGGCCACAGAATTTAGCCGACGGAAATTCATTGAATCCGGAATTGCTCCTGAGAAAATAATCGTTAAACCGCATTTTATTGATCCTGACCCCAAGGCGCGCAATGTTTGCGGTAATTACGCGCTTTATATCGGACGGATCAGTGAAGAGAAGGGGATCCGCGTATTGTTGGATGCCTGGGCTTCTCTCTCGGATTTACCGCTGAAGATCATTGGCGTTGGTCCTCTGTTAAGTGAAATAAAAAAGATGATAAAAGAGAAAAATATGAACCATGTGGAAATCCTCGGTTATTGTTCTGACGAAGAGTGCGCCAAGTATCTTAATAGAGCAAAATTCGTTGTTGTCCCTTCGGTTGGTTATGACAATTTCCCCAGGGCTATTGTGGAAGCCTATGCGGTCGGAGTTCCGGTTTTGGCTAGTTCTCGCGAAGGGATTAAAGAATACATTAAAGAAACTTTCACGGGAGTAATTTTTAACACTGGCGATGCTAAAGATTTAGTCCAAAAGGCCAGGTGGTTTCAGCAAAACAATGATGTGGCAATACTGGAGATGGGAAGAAATGCCCGTCTTGAATATGAAGAAAAATATACGGCTCAGAAGAATTTTGAATACTTGAATAATATTTATCAAATGGCGATCGAAAATTATAAGAAAAGGTAAGAATATGGCATCTTTCGAGAAGTATATTCAAGGGGCTTTGTCGAATCTGCGATTGTTTTTGCGGCGCATTTCCTGGGAGCAAGCTGTCTACATTATTTTTATTCTGACGGTCGCGGGAGCATATTTTATTTTAAGCCCGGGTTGGGGATTTATGGATGATTGGCAGTCTCGTGAACGGGCAACTTTGTTTTGGCAGGGGAAAATGTCTTTTCCTGACCTGATCAACGAAGACCTGCAGGTCTTTGGCAGATTTCGCCCACTTCTTTATCTTTGGATCGTTTTAGCTTATCAGATCCCATATCCGCTTTTCTTGTATTTTCTTATTTTTGCCACCGGAGCTTGGGTTCTTTTGATCTGGGGAAAGATCATTCACCAACTTCTCCCCGAAGGAGGCATGACGGCGGAATTTAAAAAGTATGTTTATCCGTTAAGTTTTTTTGCTTTTTTGCCGTTTTGGAATACCTTTATGTACATTTCTTTGCAGGAAAAATTTATTTTTATATTCGGAACGCTTTCTTTATGGTTTTTGGTCAAAAGCTATCGGAATAATTCTTTTGGATATTTATGGGGCGCTTTATCGTTGGCGTTTTTAAGTATTCTCGGCAAGGAAACAGGCGTTGTGTTCCTCTTTTCCTATGCGGGTTATGCCGCTTTGGATTTGTTGATCTTCAAAAAGAATATCAAGATCTCAAAGATCCTTTTATTGGTCAGCGTGATTGCCGGGTTTTCTTATGTGATCTTTATCAAAACCATTTTAGGCGGATACACGGCGCACTACAAATCCAATTTAAATATCGGAGTACTTTTAGGGATGTTAAAAACTATTCCGGGAATGATGAAAGTCGCCATTGGTATTGCGGGGCTAAGTATTTTGACAGCTGCTTACTTTTGGTGGGGTAAGCGGCGTCAATTTCTTGATCCGCTTTTTTTGATTTGTCCTCTGTGGATGATCATCTACATACTCTTACTTTTGCCGTGGGGTTTTCCCAATTATCTCCTGGCGCCTCTGGCGCCGTTTATCATGGTATCCATTTATTTTTTGATAGCGGCATGGATGCCGAAGCAAAAACCCCTTATTTATTTAGCGCAAGCAGCAATTATCGTGATTGTCTTTCTGGTGTTGCTCGAGATCATTATTCCGCGGATTTCAAAAATGGCTGATAAGCGCAAAGTAGTTGAAGCAATTGTTGCCCTTAATAAAGAAAATCCGGGTAAGTTTTTTTATCCGCCGCATTATCAGGAGACAGCGGGGGCTTTGCAAAATTTTTCCTCTGTTCCCATAACATATGCTTCTGCCATTAACGAAAAGAATGTGTCATTTCGAGAAAATAGTTTTTTAGTTATCAATGATGAAGCTGATGCCGTTGTTTTGGAAAATATTTATCGTGATCAATTGGCCTATCAAAATGGCACTTGGCAGATCTGGGTGCTTAAAGAGAAGAAAGGGCAAAAAGAAGAATTCCGGTTAACGTTGCCGCTTAATACATTGCAAAAGATCAAAAGTTATTTAACAAGCCGTTAAAGGCAGGGAGGTAAACATGGCAGTTCTTTCTATTGTTATTCCGCTTCACAACGAAGAAGAGAGTCTGCCTGTTTTGTATCAAAGGTTAAAAGGTGTTTTAAATTCTCCCGAACTAAAAGATCATGAAGTTATTCTTATTGATGATGGAAGCCGAGATAAGACCTGGGCTATCGTTGAAGATTTGGTTCGCCAAGATTCTAAGATCAAGGGTATCAAATTCTCAAGAAATTTTGGACAGCAAAGTGCTTTAACAGCCGGCCTGGATCATGCGAGCGGCGATGCTGTGATCATGATGGACGGAGACCTGCAGCATCCCCCGGAACTTATCCCGCAGCTTGTCGCGAAATGGAAGGAAGGGTTTGACATTGTTTACACCAAACGCGAGCACAATAAAGAGTATGGACCACTAAAGAATCTGTCGTCTAAAACCTTTGCTTTTGTTTTTAACAGGGTTTGCCAGGTTGCTGTCGAAGAAGGTGTTTTAGATTTTCGCATTATCAGCAGAGAAGTCGCTGAATCTCTTAAAGCGATGAAAGAGCGATGCCGATTTTTTCGCGGTCTTGTTAGTTGGGTTGGATATAAATCCACTTGTATTGCTTACACGGCGCCGTCACGTATTTCCGGCAAAACAAAGTATTCGTTGGGAAAATCGATTTCTCTTGCCTTAACAGGTATTTTGAGTTTTTCTTCCCGGCCGCTTTATCTAGCTGGTTTTTTAGGGCTTATCGCGACTTTCTTGAGCCTTTGCTACATCGTCTATGCGGTTTACGTAAAGCTTTTTACCGATTTTACCGTTCCGGGCTGGACTTCTATTTTGATCTCTGTGCTTTTCTTAGGAGGTATCCAATTAATAACGATCGGTATTTTGGGAAGTTATTTAGCGATGGTCTACGAAGAAGTAAAAGCGCGGCCTGCGTATATTATTCAGAAAACCGCAGGCGAAAGCCGCTCTCAGAGAGGTATTAAAATTGCTTAACTATTTTCGTGCTGCCATGCTGAATTTCTTACTTGGTATTGCCGGCAATACAAAAGAGAATATTGTGTTTTTCTTGCTTCGTCCTTTTGGCAAGGCTGTGGCGAAATCTCTCTACATGGATACCACTAGTATTTGCAATGCTAACTGTATTTTCTGCTCTTATCAGTATGACCGGCGGCCTAAAGCGGTCATGGATGATGAGCTGTTCCGTAAAGCTGCGAAGGATTACAGGGATTTAAACGGGAAGAGAATTGGCCTGACGCCACTTTTAGGGGAGCTATTTGTTGACCCTAAGGCGCTGGAAAAGATCCGCTATCTTCATCAGCTTGGATTTGATTCAATTCACGCGTATTCTAATGCAAGCCTTTTTCATAAATTTGGTTTTACTGAAATTCTTTGCAGTGGTTTGACTCGCTTGCATATTTCCTTAGCGCCTCTTACAGAAGAGGCGTACAAAAAGATCTTTCGAACCAATGCCTATAAGCAAGTACTATCCAATACTCATGAAATATTAAAAGAGTTCCAAAAGTTGCAGCAGGATAGAAACTCGGCGTTGACGATCCAAAAGATACTTCTTGAATTCAGGGCAGATAGGCCGCTTGGTGAATGCGAAGTGCTGAATGATTATATTCAGTACATCAAACCGCATATCGGCAGAAACGTTGAAGTGATCAATATGGTCCATTTTGATGCTTGGACAGGGGCCATAAAGCAGGAAGATCTACTTCCGGGAATGAAAATAAAAAGCTCGGATTTTGTAAAGCTCCTTCCTTGCTCGCGTACGTCTGTTTTGCAGTTGCAACCAAATGGTGATGTTCGATTATGTGGTTGCCGTATCGATACGAAAGGTGAACGTGATGAGCTTTATCTTGGGAATGTTAAGGAGAAAAGCCTCTCGCAATTGTATAATTCTCAGGTCGTTGTGGATATCAAGAAAAGCTTTATGACCGGTAACCAGCCAGAAGTTTGTAAAAAGTGTTCCTGGTACTCGGCATAAATGTATTTTTCCAAGGGTCATTGTGTACGATCAATTAAGGTAACGTTATGTTAATGAAAAGCAGCGGGTTCAGAAAATATCTTCACAATACGGGCTATTTATTCTTTGAGAAGATCTGTCGCGGCCTGATCACATTCTTGATCTGGGCTCAAGTTATCCGATATTTAGGCCCGGAACAATTCGGTGTTTTTAGTTATGCCTTAAGCTTTGTCTTTCTTTTTAACATCCTATCTGATCTTGGGCTGGAATCAATTGTGGTTAGAGATCTGATCAGGCATGGCAAAGAAAAGACCCAGATCTTAGGAGCCGCATTCTTTCTAAAACTCATTGGTAGTTTTGCGGCTGTTATCCTTATTTTTATCGTTGTGCATACAGGATTTATCGAGCCGGATTTTAAAGGCGTGATCATTGCAATGTCGCTACGTCTTTTCTTCCAGTCTTTAGATGTTATTGATTACTACTTTCAATCTCGGGTTCTTTCCAAATTTACAGTTTACGCGCAACTTATTTCCCTATCGGTAACGTCATTTCTTTGTCTTTCATTCGTTTATTTAGGAAAGCCGCTTGTTTATTTCATCTATGTTGTCATTATTGAGATGTTCATCAACGCTATTGGATTACTCGTCTTTTATGCCTTAAATGGCCAGAAAATATTCGTTTGGCGATTTCGCTGGGATGTTGCCAAAAGATTGCTTAAGGAAGGGTGGCCACTGATCATTTCAGGATTGGCGATCTCAATTTTTATGCGCATTGACCAGATCATGATCAAGCAAATGCTTAGCGTTACTTCCGTTGGATATTATTCTGCGGCAGTTAGGATCAGCGAGGCCTTCTATTTTGTCCCGATCGCTTTAACGAGTTCTTTATTTCCCGCTATCGTAAACGCTAAGTTAATGAATAAAGAGTTATATCAAAATAGGCTAAAAGCGCTATTTTCGCTGCTTTTCTGGCTGGCTTTGGGGATTTCAACTTTAGTGACGATCATTGCGTGGCCAGTCATCAATATATTTTATGGCCCGGCATATCTGCCTGCGGCTCAAGTTTTGGCCATCCATATCTGGGCGCTGGTATTTGTTTTTTGGAGTGTAGCTAGGACCAAATGGGCTATTAATGAAAGTTTGCAAGTCTATACAATGACATATACGATCATTGCTTCCGCCACTAATATTGTGCTTAACATCATTCTTATTCCCAGATTTGATATAAATGGCGCGGCTATTGCCGCTGTTATTTCTCAACTTGTCGTCGGAGTCCTGTCAAATCTTTTGTTCAAGAAAACAAGAGAAGTCTTCTTTTTGCAGATACGTTCGCTTAATTTTATGGGGCTATTAAGGAAAACACCTCATTTGATCATGGGTATTGGCACAAATCCCCCAGATCGCAAAACCTGATATTAAGGGGCAGATGCCGCTATTTCTTAAACCGATGTTTTATAAGTGTTTCGTATGAATATCTCCCCAATAGCTTTTTTTGCTTACAATCGGCCTGAACATACACAAAAATCCCTGGAATCTTTAGCAGAAAATAAAGAGTTTAAGGAAAGCGATCTTTATGTTTTTATCGATGGCCCGAAGGGAAAAGATGATCGTGAGAATATTGAACGCGTAAAATCGATTATCTATAGCCGGCCGTGGTGTAAAAATTTATTTGTTCAGGAAAATACTGAACATAAAGGATGTGCCAGGCAAGTCATCGAGGGGGTAAGCCACCTTTTTCAAAAATCCGAACAAGTTATTATTTTAGAAGATGATATCGTTGTTTCGCCTCATTTCTTAAGCTATATGAATGCAGCATTAGAAAAATACGCTTCCGAGCAAAAAGTTATGAGTGTTACGGGATATTTGTATCCGATCAAGAAAATTAATACCGATTCAGGGTTTATGCGGCTTTTTAGCAGCTGGGGGTGGGGCACCTGGAAGCGGGCGTGGAAATTATTTCAGTCAGATGCAGGTCAATTACTTGAAAGATTATCCAATCAAAAAATGCGGCATGAATTCAATTGTCAGGGATCCTTTAACTATTATCGGATGCTTTCGCGGCAAACACGCGGCGAAATTGATTCGTGGGCTATCCGGTTTTATGCCAGTATTTTCTTGGAAGGCGGGTTAACGCTTTATCCTGCGCAGGCATTGGTGAAAAATATTGGATTCGATAATAGCGGCACTAATACTTACAAAAATAAAAGATACAATACTACGTTGCGGGATCTTCCTGTCGAGAATTTTCCGGAAATGATCGAAGAATCGGAAGAAATGTTTCTGGCTCTCGTTGATTATTTTCGGAAAAACCACAATATTTTCTGTAAAGTTTACGATCGGATTTTATATTTTATGAATAAGAAGTAAAAACAGAGTCCCTAAAAATTAAAAACATTTTGGGCTACACATTCCCGCAGAAAAAGTATTATGAAAATCGGTATTTTAATCTGGCAGCTGGATATTAAAGGCGGTACGCAACGTCAAGCTTTGGAATTAGCGCGTAATTTATTGCGTGACGGCCATAAGGTTATTATCTACACTTATATTTTCGATAAGGAAAGAAGTTACCCCGGGTTATGTGAAGGGCTGGACATTCGTTGTGTCAAGCTGCACAAAAATGCCGACAAGGCTGATTGTCCGGCAACGGACCTGGAATATCTGTACAAATATTTCATATTTTTTACCGGCAAAAAACACAGGCAATTGTTGGATATTGTTGATACCGATCTGGACGTTCTTAACCCGCATGATTATGGTGTTTATGTGACAGCGGGCTTATGGCAGAGAAAATACGACAAGCCTGTTGTTTGGATGATGAACGATCTTCCTCTTTTTAAATGGAATTTGAAAAGCATCCCCAAAACGATCGGGTATTATATAAGGCCGGAATATCGCCGTTTTATTCAGCGGTTTGAAGAGATTGTCGTATTGGACAGTATTAACCAGAAAGGTGTAAAAAAGAATTTCAATCGAGAGTCAAAAATTGTTCGTAGCGGGCTTAACGCGGAGTGGTTTAAATTTTCGAAAAGAACGCATAAAGATGTTGTTACGATATTGATGACAAGCGTCCTATATCCTCATCGGAAAGTGGAAGACGGTGTTCGAGCCTTAAAGATCCTCCTTGACCGCGGGCATAATATTTTTATTGAGCATATCGGGGATTTGAAACAAAACTTAAAATATACAAGAAAAATATTCAAGCTGATCGACCAATTAAATCTTCAGGAAAGATTTAAGTTCAATGGTTCCGTGTCTGCCCCAGAGCTTTTAAAATTCTATGAGAATTCCGACGCGTATTTATTTCCTAACAGCCCTCAAACCTGGGGCTTATCGGTGTTTGAGGCAATGGCGTGTGGGATCCCTGTTGTCCTTACTTATGGCTGTGGTGCTAGCGAAGTGCTCAAAGATCAAGAAAATGCAATGATTGTTCGGCCGGATTCTCCCGGTGAGCTTGCACGTGCCGTTGAAGAACTTATTCTTCATAAAGAATTAAGCGAGAAAATAGCCGAGAATGCAAGAAAGTTTGTTGAGGACAATATAAGTTGGCGATTTTACTCAGAAGAAATGCTCGACATTTTCGAAAAGTACGTAAAATGAAAAAACGGATATTAATTTTTGGTGTTGACGGGTTTTCCGGATCGCATCTTTGGAATTATCTTAAAACTGTTGAGAAAAATGAAATTGTAGGCACTTATAATAAAAAGCTTGATGCTTTTAAGAAAAATACCTTGAAGGGATGTTTACTTTTTCAGTGTGATATCAATGATTATTCTCGGATCAAAGAAGTTCTCTCTAAGGTCTCTGCGGACGAGATATACTTTCTTTGTTCTGTTGTTACTGTCGCGCGTTCTTTTGAGATGGCGCCTTCGATTTATGAAACCAATGTTTTGGGAGTGTCCAAATTCCTTGAAGCCGTTATTAAGACCTCTCCTCGGTCAAAAATTCTTTTAACCGGATCAGCGGAAGAATATGGGAAGGTGAGCCCAAAAGATTTGCCTATCCGCGAAAGCCAAAGCCTTGCCCCGGTTAGCCCGTATGGAATTAGCAAAATGATACAAGAAAAACTTGTGGAACGTTATCGAAAAAATTATCAGCTACGGATCAATACGACGCGTACGTTCCATTTTTCCGGCCCTTGGCAATCGAACGCATTTGTTGTTTCTGATTTTGCCAGCCAGATCGCTCAAATTGAGCTTGGACTGAGAAAACCAATAATTTACGTCGGGAATCTCAAGGCAAAACGTGATTTTAGTGACATCAGAGATGTTGTCGGGGCTTATTATTGCATTATGAAAAAGGCTAATATGGGAGAAGCTTTCAACGTTTGTAGCGGCCGATCAGTTGCCATCGAGGATATTTTAAAACGACTTCTTTCTAAGACAAATGCTAAAATATCTGTTTTGAAGGATCCTCAAAAAATGCGCAAACTTGATATCCCTGATTTTTGCGGGGATAACCGAAAATTAAAAAGGCGCACGGGCTGGAAACCGGAAATTAGCTTAGACCAAACGCTGGATGATGTGCTAAATTGGTGGCAACAATATTTCAAGAAAAAACAAAAGGGGAATCATGGCTAAAGTTATTAAAAAGAAGCAATTAGGCGTGGGAGAACTGAAGGTTAGCGCTCAAGCGATCAAGCTGGTTAATCAAGTTTTACAAAGCAGCCGGCTTTCTTATGGGCCGTTTCATCGCAGCCTTGAAAGAATGTTCGCCCGGGCGCATGATGTAAAATATAGCATTTTCACAAACAGCGGAACGAGTGCCTTGCAAATCGCGCTTCACGCGCTCAAAAGTACGTTTGGCTGGAAAGACGGTGATGAGGTCATTGTTCCGGCAATTACTTTTGTCGCGACGGCGAACATCGTTATCGCCTGCCGCATGAAGCCTGTTTTCGTGGATGTTGATCCTCAAACTTTTAATATTGATCCAAAACTTATTCAAAAAGCGATCACGCCGAAAACGCGATGTATTATTCCTGTCCACTTGCTGGGGCTTCCGGCGGACATGGCTCCCATTATGAAAATTGCCAAGCAATACAGATTGAAAGTCATCGAAGATTCTTGCGAAACAATGTTCGCGCATTATAAAGGGAAGAAGGTCGGCTCTATCGGCGATATCGGATGTTTCTCGACGTATACGGCGCATTTTCTGGTTACGGGCGTGGGAGGATTTGCCACGACCAACGATCGCCAGCTTTCTATTACGATGCGTTCTCTCATGAATCATGGCAGAGATCCGATTTACTTGACTATTGATGATGACAAAGTTTCCAGCCCTGACCGCTTAAGAAAAGTGATCGCGAAAAGGTTTCGATTTGTGGACATTGGTTATTCTTATCGATGTACGGAATTAGAGGCGGCTTTAGGTGTTGCGCAAATGAAAGAAAGAAATAAGATCATCCGCGGGCGAAGAAAAAATGCTTTGTATTTAACTCGTCGGTTAAAAAAGCTTGAAAGCAAGTTACAGCTGCCGTCTACTTTTTTAGACCGGGATAATATGTTCATGCTGTACGGCTTGGTGGTCAAAGACGAACCCAAAACAGAGCTGATCAATTTTCTTGAACAGCGTGGAATAGAAACACGTGAATTATTTCCGCTTGTCAATCAACCGGTCTATGAACGATTGTTTGGCCCCGGGCTAGAAGACAGGTTTCCGGTGGCAAAATTCTTAAATCGCCATGCGTTTTATATTGGCTGTCATGAATATTTTACTCAAAAAGACTTAGATTATATCATTCAGGCTTTTTTCGATTACTCCCAGGATAAAAGGCCTGTTAAGCGAGGCAGCTAATTTTTTATGGCTCAGGAATACGTTGATATTTTAGGCGTTAAGATAAGCTCTGTGGATATTCCGGCAGCGTGCGCTCATATCTTTCGCTGGATCGAGCAAAAAAATAAAACCTACGTATGTATTGCTCCGGTTTCTACCGTTGTGCGCTGTCAGGAAGACGAGCAATATCGTTCTATCATTAATGGCGCTGCTATGGTAACGCCGGATGGAATGCCGCTTGTTTGGCTGGGACGTTTAAAAGGGCATAAAACGATAAAACGAACGTATGGGCCGGATCTTATGCTGGAAACCTGTCGTTTAAGCCAAGAGCGAAACTGCGCTCATTATTTTTATGGCGGATCCCAGGAAACTTGTGATCTTTTAGAGAAGAATTTGCGTCAGAAATTTCCGAAAATAAATATTGCCGGGAAGTATTCGCCTCCGTTCCGGAATTTATCTTTTGAAGAAGACAAGGCGATTGTTGAAGAAATTAATCGTTGTAGTCCTGATATTCTGTGGGTCGGATTAGGATCTCCCAAGCAAGATATTTGGATGTCCGAGCATCGTTTAAGATTGAATGTTCCAGTGATGGTTGGCGTGGGGGCCGCTTTTGATTTTATCGCCGGAACAAAATCTCAAGCGCCGATTTGGATGCAAAATTCAGGGCTGGAATGGATATTTAGATTGTGCTGCGAGCCGGGAAGATTATGGCGGCGGTACTTGATAGGAAATTCAAAATTTATTTTTTATTTACTTAAGGATCTCGTTTTGGGTGTCAGCCCTAAGAAATGATTTTTTGTAAATATCTTCAATAACGGCAAGAATTTCTCTTCCTTGAGGGGCTGTTACGACAAGTTTTGAAGGCTCATCGATCGATTCCAAAAAGTTTTTTATTTGCCGGTCAAAGATATTGCTTCTCGGGACAAAAACTGGTTTTGAAAACGGCAATTCCCAACGGGTAATTTGGTCGCAAATATTAAAAGCCATCCTTCCTTTCGTTCCGATGATCTCGATCTGCGGTTTTTCTTCCTCAAAGTGGCACGTTGTCGCGATCAAAGACCCAAAGCCTTGTTGAAATCGTAAAGACACCAAAGAGGTGTCCTCAGTCTCTAGCCCCATGGATTGGTTTGAACAATATCCGCTCCACGAAACCGGAACTCCGCCAAGATCAAACATCAGATCCAAACAATGAATAGCTTGTTTGATCAAAACTCCGCCTCCATCCGAGCTCCAGGTACCGCGTTGCCTAATGTAATAATCTTTATCTCGCTGCCAAAGTAATTTAGCGTTTATAAAAAGAAGACTGCCAAACCGTCCTTCTTTGATCCATTGCTTAGTCAGGCTTGCCAAATTAAGGAAACGCCATTGTGATATTCCGGCGCAAACTAAATTACGCGAACGCGCCAATTCAATTAATTCGTCAACCTGGCTTACCTGGGTAGTCGTAGGCTTTTCGATCAACACATGTTTGTTAGCGAGCAGGGCTTGTTTTGCGGCCTCGTAATGATTACCGCTTTCATTGGCAACAAACACGAAATCAACGGTTGGATCCGATAAGGCCTCTTTGAGATTTTCTGTCATGGGAACTTTTCGGCTGCGGAAAAATGGGTCGTGTAGATGATTTTTTGATATGACAGAATTAATTTTACAATACTTTCTAAAAGACGGAAAGAAAAGATGAGCGGATTGGCTTGCTCCGACGATAATTCCGGTTTTAATTTTGCTTTCCTGCAGCCATCGGTTTTGTTTTGCGCGTGTAACGAAATTAGTTCCGGCGCCGACATTGCAGCTTTGGCATAACGAAGAGATATTTCTATTACCGCGGTTTAGATTTTTCCGTAGTGTTTCAAATTTCTTCCCGAACCAAATTGCGGTTAGGCTTTCTTCTTTTGTGTTGCCCATGGAATTGACATTGAAATAATCGCCAAAACAAGAAACGACATTTCCACTTGGCTTAATATAGAGGACATGATTAACGCGGCTACACGGTTCTTTAAGAGGGATAAAAACGGCTTGAATGTGGGGCAAATTTCCTCCCCGATTATCAGACATAGTTTCTGGTTTAGACCTGGTATTGATCATGCGATCTGAGAATTTCTTCGGGAGAGAACGAATTAACGACTTCATTCTCAAGTAGCTGTTATCGGAATATGAGCTAATATTAAGAAAATCAACACCATTCTCAAGAAGGGCAATAGCTTTATCTTCCGTGAGAAGATCGCCGTTGGAGGCGATCAACTGCCATGCTTTAGGCAGTTTCTGCTTGACATATTTTGCCCACTCAAAGACACGGTGATCCGTTAAGGGCTCGTTCATTTCAAAAAGGCTTATTCTTCCTGAATAATCAATGGCCACAAGGTCATTGATGATCTTATGAAATAGCCATTCCGGCATTTCCTCATCAACGATTTTGACATCCTTCATTCCGTACCAGCAAAAAGAACACTTTCGTGTACAGCGGTTGTTCGTTTGGATCAAGACATGTTTAAAAAGAGGGGTTTTGAGGTGAGAAGCCTGGTAGGCTGTCCTATAAAAAAGGCTTTGGTAGAGCGTACTGCGGATTTTTCGCAAACGATTCTTGTCAACAGATGAAAGGAGATCTTTAAGTTTCAACATAGCAGCTTTATTTCAGGACTCTGTAGTAAAAACTTACTTTTTCTAAAACACGAGAATAAACAGGAAAGCAAAAAGGGACAACTGATCAAGGGTGTACTATATCATTAGTCTTTGCCAGTGTCAATTACGCTAAGAAGCGAAAACATGTTGATGTAAGTGTTATTTATTTCAATGAGTAAAGGATAAGTTTTCGTTTTGATCAACATAGGTTTTTTAGTGTACAGCATGTATAAAAAAGGCATCTTTTTAGTGAAAATAATAGCAATGAATCCAGGGTTTCGTATGTCTTGACAATAGCACATTCTTTGGTAATATCTTAGATAATTCAGAGGCCGAACTCTTCTCTGATGTTTTTTAATTTAGGCCTGAACAAACAGAGAAATGCCATGAGATCCAAATCTAAAAATCCACCCATCCTTTTTATTTACATATTGATAGATGTTTATATTGCCAGCCTGTGTATTTTTGCCGCGTGCTTATTTCGGCAGGAAACATTGACTTTCCCTGTAGAGTTTCAGCGTTTGTTTTCTTCTCAATCCAATCCTTTTCAGATCCTTTTTTTGTCGTGGATCTTCTTTGTTGTTATTTTTAACAACCTATTCGGCTTGTATCAAACAAGAAGAGAATTGATGGAAGGCATTGAGCTTTGGATGATCACCAAGTCGGTCTTTTTGTCTTCGTTGGGAGTCGTTAGCCTCCAGTATATTCTTAAAATTCAAGAATTTCCGAGAAGCATTTTCTTGATCAGCATCGCGCTTATTATTTTATCTTTCTTTTTGTGGCGTGTGATCAAAAGGCTTTTCGTCGAATATTTGGTGGCGCAAGGATATAACAATTTTAATGCAATCATTGTTGGCGCCGGAAAAGTCGGTGTTGCCTTAGCTCAGGAAATTACCAGCAGGCCGGGGCTGGGAATAAAGATCGTCGGTTTTCTGGATGATTTTAAGAAAGATGATCCCGCCGACAAGCACATGCGGATCATTGGCAAGATCTCTGATTTTTCCGATATCGCCAAGAAGAGATTCATTGATAAAGTTTTTATTACTGTTCATCACGACAGCAGTGTTTTCTTGAAGTTATTAGAGGACGCAAGAGATTTGGGAGTCGCGGTACGCGTTATTCCTCAAGGGTTTGAGCTGACCTCCGGAGATTTTTCTCGGTATAACATTGGATTTATCCCGGTTCTAGAATATGAAAATGAGTTTAATGCTCGCAAGCAAACAGGGAAGAGATTATTTGATTTTGCGGTTGGATTAATCACATTGATCATTCTGCTTCCGGTTTTCCTTTTAATCGGCATTATGATCAAATTAGACAGCCCCGGCCCTATTTTTTACTCTTCAAGGCGATACGGGAAAAAAGGGGAAATGTTCTATATGTATAAGTTCAGAAGCATGGTTAAGGAAGCGGATTTAATCATGAATCAAATAAAGTGCAAAAACGAAGTGGATGGACCGATCTTTAAGATGAAAAAAGATCCAAGGATCACAAAGGTAGGCAGTTTCTTGAGAAAATATAGCCTGGATGAATTACCTCAATTACTTAATGTGCTCAAAGGCGAGATGAGTTTAGTGGGGCCCAGGCCTCTTCCTATCGACCAGGTTGAAAAAGAGGATTTTAAACAGCTTAAACGCCTTGAAGTCCGCCCCGGGATGACAGGTCTTTGGCAAATTCGAGGAAGAAGCGACATTGCTTTCTCTCGGCTGGTTAAATGGGATATTTGGTATATCAATAACTGGTCATTTTGGCTTGATATCAACATCCTCCTGCAAACTATTCCTGCCATTCTCAAAGGCCAAGGAGCTTATTAAGGACTTGGACAGCTTGAGCGCACATAATGGGGTTTTAGTAGAGCGGATCAATGCAGTTGCTCGGGTTTTCCTCTCCCTTCTTATTTTCTGGCTTCCGTATGGCTCTGCTGTTGTAGAGGCATGCGTCATTATTTCTTTATTGTTGTGGATCGCTAAACGGATCATCCTTTTTGATGCGCGATCTTTTAAGAATCTCGTATTAAAAGGAAAAATTAGTTTATTTTTAAAAAGTTTTAGGCCGGCGGCGAGTTTTCTTGACCTTCCTATCTTAGTTTTTCTTGCGGCGTGTTTGATCTCCGTTGTCTTATCGGCATATCCGTTGCATGCGTTGCGCGGGTTTACCACAAAAACCTTAGAATGGTTCATTGTTTATTTTCTTGTCCTTGAATTTATTGCAACAAAAAAACACATCATGACGGCTGTTGGGGTTTTTCTTTTCTCGGCATTCGCCGTTAATTTAGACGCTATTGTGCAGTTTCATTTCACTCAAAAGGACATCTTTTTAGGGCAGACGATCATTAAAGGGAGTGGGGCTACGGCTAGCTTTAACACGTACAACAGCCTAGGAGGGTATTTAACGTTTGTTTTTCCGGTTGCACTATCACTTTTGTTTGTTTCGGTAAAAAGGGCGTGGAAAGTTATTTTCTTCGTCATCTTTGTTTCGGCAATTTGGTGTTTGATCGCTACATTATCTCGCGGGGCATGGCTCTCTGTTTGCTTGGCAGGGGCGTTCTTTTTGTTTTTTATTAATCCAAAGGCGGCGCTATTATCGCTTACGGTTTTGTTCGTATCTGCCATATTATTTCCCATCTTTGCATCTTCTCAGGTCAAAGAAACTTTTCGCATCGCGGCAAGCCAGCAAGGTTCCGTTGCATGGCGCTTTGATGTCTGGCTCTATAGCGCGAGAATGATCGCGCAAAAACCTATCTTTGGTTATGGGCTAAACACATACATGATGTTATTTGAAAAATGTTTTGTTAACCCCAGCGGTTTGCCGCTGTATTATCCTTCTTATGCGCATAATTGCTATATTCAAATAGCATTTGAAATCGGGATTTTCGGCTTGGGAAGTTTTCTCTGGCTGATGCTGCAAAGTTTTCAAAAGACATTGGAGACGATCAAGTCGTATATGAAGAAAACAGAGAAAAATTTAGCTATGTTAAATTTGGGGTTAATTTCCGGTGTTGCGGGATTTTTGTCCCATAGTTTCTTTGACACCAATTTCTATTCCTTAAAGCTTTCAGTTTTATTTTGGTATATGATCGGGTTATTAATTTCCATTGATAAACTATTGCGCCTTCAAAATATTCCTGCTATAAAATAGGAACAAAAAGAATCGAAGAAAAGAGAGGATTGGAATGGGCACCAAGAAAAGAGCCCTGTTAACAGGGGTTACGGGGCAGGACGGCTCGTATTTAACAGAGTTTTTGCTGAAGAAAAAATACGAGGTTTATGGCATTGTCCGTCGGGCAAGCTCCTTTAATACCGACCGAATTGACCACCTTTATCAAGATCCACATGAAGCGAATTTACGCCTACGTTTGATTTATGGCGATCTTAATGATGCCAGCTCTTTAAATCGTATTATAAAAACGGTTAAACCTGATGAGATTTATAATCTTGGAGCTCAAAGCCACGTTAAGGTCAGTTTTGAGGTCCCTGAATATACGGCTGAAGTCGTGGCGGTGGGAACAACGCGTTTATTAGAAGCAATCCGCGATTCAGGAATAAAGACAAAATTTTATCAAGCCTCCAGCTCGGAGATGTTCGGTAAAACTGTTGAATTTCCTCAGAATGAGAAAACACCATTTTATCCCAGAAGCCCTTACGCGGCGGCTAAGGTTTACGCCCATTGGATGGCGGTCAATTACCGGGAAGCTTATGGGATGTTCGCCTGTAACGGTATTCTTTTTAACCACGAGTCTCCGCGTCGGGGCGAAACATTTGTAACGCGTAAAATTACTATGGGATTGGCGCATATTAAATACGGACTTCAAAAGAAATTATTTTTAGGGAATTTGGATTCAAAGCGCGATTGGGGTTTTGCCGGAGATTATGTTGAGGCGATGTGGCTTATGCTCCAGCAGGACAAGCCGGACGACTACGTGATCTCGACGGGAGAAACATATTCGGTCAAAGAATTCCTCCAGGAAGCGTTTGATTACGCCAAAATGGACTGGAAGAAGTATGTCGCGATCGATAAACGGTATTTTCGCCCTACTGAGGTCGATTGTCTGATCGGGGATAGTTCGAAAGCTAGAAGAAAGTTGGGCTGGAGACCTAAGGTGAGTTTCTCGCAGCTAGTTCGGATGATGGTGGACGCGGATATGGAGTTAACACGTAAAACTGTTTTTGGAACGAAAAAAAGAAAAATATAATGGGATTTTGGAATATTAAGAAGGTCGTGGTTACGGGCGGTGCCGGTTTTCTAGGCCAGTATGTCGTTACGCAATTAAAAGAGAAAAAATGCCGCAGTATTTTTGTCCCGCGAAAAAAAGAATTTGATCTTCGCTGTGTTGACGATATTCGGCTTATGCTTAAAAGAACTAAGCCGGATATTGTGATCCATCTGGCCGCTTCCGTTGGGGGAATAGGGGCCAATCGCGCCAATCCCGGAAAATTTTTCTACGATAATCTTATTATGGGCACTCAGCTTATGGAGGAATCAAGGGTTTTGGGTGTTAAAAAGTTTGTTGCCCTAGGAACTATTTGCGCCTATCCGAAATTGACCCAAGTTCCGTTTAAGGAAAAAGATATTTGGAACGGTTATCCGGAAGAAACCAACGCTCCTTACGGCCTTGCCAAAAAAATGCTTTTAGTGCAGTCTCAGGCCTATCGCCAACAGTATGGCTTTAATTCTATTTTTCTTCTTCCCGTCAATCTTTATGGCCCCGGGGATAATTTTTCACCGGAGTCATCCCATGTTATTCCGGCCCTCATTAAAAAATGTGTTGATGCAAAGTTAAGGAAAGAAAAATCAATTACGGTTTGGGGAACGGGTAAGCCTACCAGAGAATTTCTGTATGTGAAAGATGCGGCCCGCGCAATTATTGCGGCGGCAGAGAAGTATGATAAATCTGATCCGGTGAATATTGGCGCGGGGTTTGAGATTTCGATCCGGAATTTAACTCATCTTATTGCTGAATTGGCGGGATTTAAAGGGAGGATCGTTTGGGACCGCTCAAAGCCGGACGGACAGCCTCGTCGGTGTTTGGACGTTTCTTTAGCTAAGAAAGAATTTAGCTTTACGGCTAAGGTAAATTTTAGAAAAGGCCTAAAGCAGACAGTTGCTTGGTATGAAAAAACTAGGCTTGTAGGTTCATAAGGACACTCATTTTGTTATGAATGATCAAAAAATAATAAATCGTATTGACCAAGTGATGGCTTTTTCTTTTTGTGCCTTGATCTTTTTTCTGCCTATCTCGATTGCCTTGCAAGAGATCTTTGCGGGGGCTATTCAGCTTTGTTTTTTTATTAAGAGGGGTGTTATTTTTTATTTTGAATCAAAAAACGCCTCCTTGAGAGGCTCCAGAAATTCTTTTCTCGAGAAAACAAAGCTTTTTATCCGCACGTTTTTACCCGTCCCTAGCTATCTAAGAAGACCGGTCTCTGTTTTTATTCTTGCTGGCTTCACATCGGTCATTTTGAGCCAGTATCACTTGTTAAGTTTTCAAGGCTTCTTCTTTAAACTGTTAGAATGGACCTTTCTTTGTTTTATTTTCATTGAAGTAATGACCAGCCTTAAGCGTCTTAAGGTTTTTATGGGTGTTTTTATTTTTTCGGCCTTAGTAACGGCGGTAAGCGGTTATCTGCAGCAGTTTATCGGCTTTGATTTTGTTCGTCATAATCCGTTTCCCGGAGATCGGCTGACAGCGTCGTTTAGGACAGCTAATGATTTTGGTGCTTATTTGATCATTGCTTTCTCTTTAATGTTTAATTTTGTTTTTGTCGGCGGATTTAATCCTTGTTTAACACAAGACAAGAAAAAGACGCTGTGTTCTCCGTATGTTGAGAAGATCTTTTTCTCAATTCTGCTTATCGTTTGTTTTTTATCACTGGGAGGAACTTTTTCCCGAGGAGCTTGGTTGGGATTTTTTACAGCTTTTATTTTCTTGGGTGTCTTATGGCCCAAGACACTAAAGGCATCCATTCCGACTATTATTATATTTCTGCTTTTCTTTTTTCCGCAATTAGAATTGAAGAGGAACGTGTCTTTCGTTTCTGAAAATGTGAAAATTCAGCAGGAGTTAAAGGTGATCAAGAAAAAGGCAGAGGATAACGGAACAAAGCAGGTTGAGCTTGGCGAGAATGTTCCGGTTTTTGGCAGCGGGCGTGTGGAATTTTGGAAAAACTCGTTTAAGATCATCAAAGATTTTCCATTTGGAACAGGCTTAAATACGTATACTCGCGTATCCCATGATCGTCGCCTGGGTGGGTATCCTCACAATTGTTATTTACAATTGACTGCGGAAATGGGATTCTTTGGCCTCTTTGCGTTTTTATGGATCATTTATGCCCTCATTTGGAATTCATTTAAGGGCATCCGTTTTATGTCTGATAAATTTTTACTTGCCGTACTTTTGGGTTCTTTATCGGGCCTGATCGGATTTTTGGCGCATAGTTTTGTTGACACAAATTTTTATTCGGTGCAATTGGGAAATCTTATGTGGATCATGATGGGTGTTTGTGTGGCCGCGCAGAAAATCCAATTCAACATTTCTTCTGAAACAGCGCACTAAGATGCTGGTTTTGGTGCATGCGCCGGGCTGCTTCTCATTGACAAAAAAATCGCTTTAGATATAATAGAAAGAATTTTAGATCTTTACAAAATAAGCAATTTGGAAGTTACGAGCGAAAGAGGGCCTGCAGATGAATAAAATGACCATTAAAGACATTAACATTCGAGGAAAAAAGGTTATTATCCGCGTTGATTACAATGTTCCTTTGGATAAAGACTTCAAAGTTACCGACGATACTCGTATCGTCGCGTCCTTGCCCACCATCAAATATGCCTTAGATAATGGCGCGGCGAAGATAATTCTTATGAGCCATTTGGGGCGTCCGGACGGGCAGGTCGTGGATAAATACCGTTTGACGCCGGTGGTTGCCAAACTCGAACAGCTATTATCAAAAAAAGTTCTTAAGCTCGATGAATGTATTGGGACTGCCGTTAAGCAAGAAATAGACTCATCCTCAGAGCAAATAATTTTATTAGAGAACTTACGTTTTCATAAAGAAGAAGAAAAAAATGATGCCGCATTTGCTAAAGAACTTGCGAATTTGGCGGACGTTTACATCAATGATGCTTTTGGGACCGCGCACCGCGCGCACGCCTCCACGGCAGGGATAACCAAATACTTGCCTTCAGCCGCCGGATTTCTTTTAGGGAAAGAAATTGATTATTTAGGTTCAGCAACAACCAACCCGAAAAAACCATTTGTTGTTATTTTAGGTGGAGCTAAGGTTTCTGATAAGATCGCGCTCATCGAAAACCTTTTACCCAAAGCCGATGCGATCATTATCGGCGGAGGAATGGCATATACATTCCTTAAAGCACAGGGAATAGCGATCGGAAATTCAAAACTAGAAAAAGATAAAGTTGACATGGCCTCGGACATTTTAAAGAAAGCCAAAGCAAAAAATGTTACGATCGCCTTACCGAGCGACCATGTTATTACGCAAAGCATTGAATCAATGGCGACAAAAACTGTGAAAGATATCCCTGACGGTTGGCTGGCGGTGGATGTGGGCCCCGAGTCATGCAATGCCTTTAAAAAGATCCTCTCAACAGCAAAAACAATTGTTTGGAACGGCCCCTTAGGGATTTTTGAAACCGATGCCTTTGCTAAAGGCACGCGAGATGTGGCGCAATACATTGCGGATCTTAAAGGAACTATTTCTATCATTGGCGGAGGCGATACGGCTGCTGCCATCAGCAAATTTAAATTGGAAGATAAAATGACGCATATTTCAACCGGTGGTGGCGCGTCGCTTGAATTTCTGGAAGGTAAAGAACTTCCCGGAATTGCCGCCCTGAACGACAAAAAGTAATTAAACCAATCTATTAGAGATAAAAAAATGAGAAAAATTATTATTGCCGGAAATTGGAAAATGAATAAAACCTCACGGGAAGCCATTGAGCTTATCAACGGCTTGAAGCGGCAACTCTATGATGTGAGCGACGTGGATATCGTGGTCTGCCCGCCGTTTACCGCGCTTTTAGAATCTCAAGAGGCCCTCAATGAATCCAACATTGCTTTAGGCGCTCAAAATGTTTACTGGGAAGATTCGGGGGCTTTTACAGGAGAAGTGTCTGCGCCCATGCTCAAAGATCTTAGCGTGCAATATGTGATCATTGGGCACTCCGAGCGCCGCCAATTCTTTCATGAAACCAATGAAAATGTTAAAAAGAAGATCAAGGCTGTTTTAAAACACGGGCTTACTCCAATCGTTTGTGTCGGTGAGAATTTAAAAGAGCGTGAGTCTAATCAAGCTTTTAATGTTATCAAGGCTCAATGCGAAGAAGGCTTGTCCGGTTTTACAAAAGAAGAAATGACAAAAATGGTTGTGGCGTATGAACCGGTTTGGGCTATTGGAACGGGAAAAACCGCGACACCGGCACAAGCCCAGGAAGTTCATCAGTTTATTCGCAGCTTGCTAGTAAAAATGTTTGACGAAAAAGTTGCCAGCGAAGTTCGTATCCAGTACGGCGGAAGTGTCAAGCCGGAAAATACGGCCGAACTTATTTCCCAAAAAGATATCGACGGAGCTTTAGTCGGCGGGGCAAGTTTAACGGAAGCCTCATTTGCCAATATTGTTAAGAATTCTCGCGGCATTCATAAATAGAAAAAGGAAGGATCTGTTATGTTTGGATTAATCTTAGGAGTGCATGTGTTGGTGTGCATGCTTTTAGTGTTAGTGATTCTAATGCAAGCCGGCAAAGGCGGAGGGCTCACGGATACTTTCTCGGCGGCCGAATCTGTTTTTGGAACAAAAACAAACATTGTTATGGTTAAAGCTACCGCCATCTTGGCGAGCATTTTTCTTGTAACGTCTTTAAGCTTGACATTCCTTGCCTCACAAAAAAATAAATCCTTAGTTCAGAATTCTGTTGTTTCTTCAAGCCCTGCCACGGCCGTTCCGGCGGCGGCTTCAGGGCCAAACTCAAATTCCGTCAGCGATACTCAAAAACCACAAGAGAATGCTAATGCGGAAAATCAACAGGCCCCACAACCGGCAAGTCCCGAGGCCCCCAAAAATCCTTAAGCAATGTTCATTTTGCTTTTGTAGCGCACGCAAGAGCTTCGCATTCCTTCTCATTCTTGTTTTCTTTTTATCATTTCCTTCTTTTGTCTTTTCACAAGAAAAAAATCCTTCTAAGTATGGCGGACAGTTGGTTTTAGCCACAACGTCCGACCCGCGTTCGTTTAATCCTATCGTTGCGCAAGAAACATCCACAACAGCTATTACTAGCCATATTTTTGAAGGATTGACCAGAACCAATGGCGTAACATTAAAGGTTGAGCCTCATTTGGCGCAAAGCTGGGATATCAGCCCGGACGGATTATTATGGACATTTCATTTACGCTCCGGCGTTGTTTGGTCTGACGGTGTTTCGTTTAGCGCCGATGACGTTGTTTTTACCTTTAATGATCTTATCTATAATGAAAAAATTCCCACCTCCGCCCGGGACGCTTTTACCATTGACGGGAAGATTTTTAAAGTTGAGAAAATTGACGACCTAACGGTCAAATTCACGCTTCCTTTTAAATTTGCGCCTTTTTTGCGGGGCATGTCCCAAGAAATCCTTCCCAAACATCGGTTAGAGAGAATCGTTCAAGAGAATAAATTTAACTTTGCCTTAGGCATTGATAGCGATCTAAAGGATATTGTCGGCACGGGCCCGTATCAATTAACCGAATATCTTCCCGGACAGCGTATTATCTTGAAGAAAAATCATCTTTATTGGAGGAAATCTTTAGAAGGGGAGCAGTTGCCTTTCATTGAAAAGATCATTTATATGATCGTTCAAAGCCAAGACACGCTTCTTTTGAAATTCTTAGACGGAGAAGTAGATTATTGTTCACTGCGCGGAGCCGATTATCCCTTGCTTAAGCCTGAAGAAAAAAAGAAAAATTTTACTATTTATGACAGCGGGCCTGATTTTGGGAGCAATTTTATTGTTTTCAATCAAAATGACGGCATAAATCCAAAAACAAAAAAAATGTTTGTTGATCCCAAGAAGCTATCTTGGTTCGCTAATCGTGAATTTCGTCGCGCTGTGGCGCATGCGATCGATAAAAAAAGAATTATTGATATCGTGATGAATGGCTTAGGCTATCCGCAGGATTCTGCTGAAAGCCCCAGCGCGGAATTTTTTTATAATCCTAAGGTGATTGGTTATGATTATGATCTTGCTAAAGCCAGAGAGATATTAGAAAAGTCCGGATTTACGGATAGGAATGGGGATGGGATCGTGGAAGACAAAAACGGCTACCGGGTTGAATTTAATTTGTACACAAATTCCGGGTCGACCGATCGTGTTCAAATGGCGGCCATGATCCGCCATGATCTGGAAAATTTAGGGATGAAGGTTAATCTTGTATCCATTGAGTTTAATGATCTTGTCAGCCGGCTTGTTTCCACTTATGACTGGGACGCGGTGATGATCGGGCTTACTGGGGGCATTGAACCTCATTTTGGAAAAAATGTTTGGGCATCCGACGGACAGTTGCACGTTTGGTATCCGCGTCAAGAACAACCCCAATCAGCGTGGGAAAAAAGAGTTGATGATATTTTCAATCAAGCGGTCCAAGAATTAGATGAGCCAAAACGTAAAGTGCTTTACGACGAGTGGCAGCTTATTGTTTCCAGGGAATTACCGGCTATTTATACGGTTTTTGGCGCTAATATCTTTGCGGTCCGTAATAAATTTGAGAATTTGCATCCCACTAGTTTCGGTGGGGCGTTTCACAACCTAGAAGAAATTTTTATTAAGGAAGAATACCGATAAGATGCTTAAGTATATTTTCAGACGAATTTTAATTTCCATCCCGCTTCTTCTAGGGATCTCTTTTTTAACCTTTGTTCTCATTCAGGTTACGCCGGGAAATTTCTTTGATTCTCTTAAACTTAATCCTCAAGTTTCTCCCGAGACGATCGCTCGCTATGAAGCGCTTTATCATTTAGACAAGCCTTTATTACAGCAATACTTCTACTGGTTAAAAAACCTCATCAAGCTAGATTTTGGGTATTCATTCTTTTATAATTGCCCGGTTTCCAGCGTTATTTCGGGACGATTATTCAATACATTTATTTTGTCCTTGGCAAGTTTGATCGTCACTTGGACGATCGCAATTCCCTTAGGGATCTGGGCGGCAGTTCATCGCAATCGGTTGACGGACAAGATATTGTCTGTCTTTTCTTTTGCCGGGCTTTCCATGCCAAGTTTCTTTTTGGCAATGTTGCTTTTATTTCTGGCCAGCCAATGGGGAGGATTACCCTTAGGAGGAATGCGTAGCGCCAATTTTGATGACCTTTCTGACGGCGGGAAAATCATTGACCTGTTGGCACATCTTGTCATTCCGACGATCGTTATCTCGCTTGCGTCCATCGCGAGCTTACAAAGAATTATGCGCGGTAATATGTTGGAGTGTTTGCGTCAGCAATATGTGTTAACAGCCCGAGCTAAAGGATTGCCCGAACATCGCGTGGTTTATGTTCACGCTTTACGCAATGCCGTTAATCCTTTGATCACGATCTTTGGATATCATCTTTTCGACCTGTTGAGCGGAGCGGCTTTAATTGAAATTATTTGCAGCTGGCCGGGATTAGGGGCGGTGATGTTAACAGCGGTGCGCGCCAAAGACCTTTATTTGGTCATGGCCAGCATGATGATGGGCGCTGTTTTGCTTCTTTTAGGGAATTTATTATCAGATATTCTGCTCGCCTGGTCAGATCCGAGGGTTCGCTATGACTAAACCAAGAAAAAGCTTAAGCCAATTTCAAATAGCCTTAGGCCATTTTAAAGAAAATCGGCTAGCTGTTGTTTGTTTTTGGATCTTGGTGATCTTTTATCTATCAGCGATCTTTGCCGATTTTCTTTCGCCGTATTCATTTAGTAATGAAGACCGCAACTATTCGTATTGTCCACCGATGGAAATCAAACTGATAGATGCCCGCCACGAGAAAAAATCAATTCATCCGTATGTGTTAGGTGTTTATATGACGTTTGATGAATTTCACAAAAGAGTTTATAAAACAGATTCCAACCAGAAATATCCTCTTAAATTCTTTGTCAAAGGCGACGCGTATAAATTATTAGGGTTATTTCCGGCCGATCGTCATCTTTTTGGAGTGGATGCTCCTGGGCGAATTCATCTTTGGGGAGCTGACTCGCGCGGAAGAGATCTTTTTTCAAGAATTCTTTTTGGGGCCAGGATCTCTTTATCTATCGGGCTTATCGGCGTTACGATCTCGTTTTTTGTTGGGCTTCTCGTCGGGGCGACAGCCGGATATTACGGCGGAAGAATTGATAATATCTTGATGCGTGTATGCGAAATGTTCATGATGGTTCCCGGATTTTATCTGATGTTGGCGCTGCGCGCTGCTTTTCCGGCTAATTTAAGTTCGGTGCAAATCTATTTGCTGATTATTGTCATATTTTCTTTTATCGGCTGGGCAAGTTTGGCCAGGGTTATTCGGGGTATGAGCATCTCGCTTAAAGAGCGCGAATATGTTTTGGCCGCGAAGGCGATGGGGCTGTCAGATCTTGCTATCATTGTTCGTCATATTTTACCGCACACGCTTTCTTATTCCATTGTGGCGGTTATGCTTTCTATTCCGGGATATATTTTAGGGGAATCAGCGCTAAGCCTTTTAGGTTTAGGGATTCAAGACCCTTTTGCCAGCTGGGGGAATTTGCTTTCTGACGCGATGAACATTGCGGCGGTGAAATTTGCTCCTTGGGTTCTTATTCCCGGAGCGCTTATTTTTGTGACGGTCATGTGCTTTAACGTGATCGGCGATTGTTTGCGCGATTGCCTTGATCCGCTGTTGAAATCAGAGGTAAGGTCATAAATGAGTGAACCGTTATTAAAAATAGAAAACTTATCAATTTCTATTCAAGAAAAAGATAATGATCGAGAACTGTTAAAGGATTTTAATTTTGAAATTAAAAACTTTGAAACAGTTGCTCTTGTCGGGGGATCCGGCAGCGGAAAAACGACAGCCGGGTTATCTATTTTACAATTGTTATCGCCGGCCATGCGTATTGACAGCGGACGCATTATCTTTAACGGAAAAGATCTTTTAGCGGCTTCTTTACGGGAAATGCGAAAAATACGCGGCAAAGAAATCGGCGTTGTATTTCAAGATCCTTTAAACGCGTTTAATCCGGTTTTTACCATCGGATTTCAGATCGAAGAAGTTTTACGTTTTCATGAACCGATGCCCGGCCGGCAAAGAAGAGAAAAAGTTCATCAGCTTCTAAACCGGGTGGGAATTACCGAGCCGCAAAGGATCGCGCGTAGTTATCCGCATCAGTTAAGCGGAGGTTTGCGCCAGAGAGCTATGATCGCGCAGGCGATCGCGGGCAGCCCAAAACTTATTATTGCTGATGAGCCGACCAGCAGCTTAGATGTCACTTTGCAAGCGCATATCATTGAGTTGTTCAGAGATCTTAAAAATGAATTTAAAACATCTATTTTGCTTATTACGCATGACTTAGGGATGGTGGAGCATTTTTGTGACCGTGTGGGAGTTTTGTATGACGGAAGGATCGTCGAAGAGGGTTGCGCTAAAGATATTCTTTCTTCGGCGAAACATCCTCTAACGTGCGAATTGATCAATGCTTCAAAAGGCTGAAATGTTATTAGAGCTAAAAAATATAAAGAAATATTTTCCCGAGCGCCATAGGATGAAAAATGTTGTCCGGGCTGTTGACGGCGTAAGCTTATCCATCAAAAGCGGAGAAAATTTAAGCCTGGTGGGCGAATCCGGCTGTGGAAAAACAACCCTTGGGCGTGTTATTTTAAAATTATTACCTGTCGATAGCGGACAAGTTATATTTGACGGGACGGACATAACAGGTCTTTCTTCAGGACAAATACGTTCTTTACGTAAAAATATCCAAATGGTTTTTCAAGACCCCTTTAGCAGCCTTGACCCAAGATTTATCGTAAAAAATATTATCGGCGAGGCGATGATCTTTGATAGAATGAAAAAAAGCGAGAAAGAAGGCAGGATCAGGGATCTTCTTACACAAGTCGCGTTGCCTGCGGATATTCTTAACCGCTTTCCACATGAGTTTAGCGGCGGTGAAAGGCAAAGGATCGCTATCGCGCGCGGGTTAATTAATAATCCGAAGCTATTGATCTTAGACGAAGCTGTTTCATCGCTGGATATCTTAGTGCAAAATCAGATCATCAATTTACTTCTTGAACTACAGAAGAAATTTAATACGACCTATATTTTTATTTCTCATAATTTGCGCGTTGCCAGAAAAATAGGCACGCATATTGCCGTGATGCACAGGGGAACTATTGTTGAATTGGCGTTAGCACAAGAGCTGTTTAACAATCCGCTTCATCCGTATACGAAGAAATTATTATTGGCAGCGACCGAATATAAAACATCAGATGATAGATCAGAAGGCGCTATTTTTCATCAGGGAGATTTGATCGAGAAAACAAAAGGGCATTTTGTCCGTGATGTTCCTAAGGGAGGCTGTTAATGGAATCAGTGTTCAAGAAACTGAGCTATGTTTTAGGGTTGGCGGCTATTGGCGCTTTTCTTGGATTAGTGGTTTTTGCCGCTAATCTTGAAATAAAGGATTTTGACCTTTGGCTCCATTTAAAGATGGGGGAATTTATTGTCCACCATCAATATGTGCCGGATGTGGATGTCCTGTCTTGTTCTATCGCCGGGAAACCGTGGGTTAATCACGAGTGGTTATTTCAAGTCATTGCGTATTTATTTTTCAACTCCTGGGGAGCGGAAGGCCTTATTTCCATGCAGGTGGTTGTGGTTGTCTTGACCTTTTTGATCTTGCTTTTCTTAGGCTACAGCAAGGAAAGACAAAGCGGTATCGTTTTTCTTTTATTACTGAGCATGCTGATCTATCAAATGCGTTTTACCATACGCCCTGATATTTTTAGCCTGCTTTTCTTTGCTTTGTATATTTATGTTCTCGCGCTGCATATTGATAAACGCTGGTCGGTTTACCTGCTATTTTTCGTTCAGCTTTTATGGACCAATTTTCACGGATTCTTCTTTTTTGGGCCGTTTATCGTTTTGGTAGGCCTAGGCGCGGAAATGCTAAAACGCTATGTTAAATTGCCTTGGGAGTGGAATACGACTGGCCGCTTGACCAACGATGAATATAAACGGCTGCAATGGATTTTTGGGCTTGTGATCCTGGCATCATTTGTTAATCCTTTGACTTTTAAAGGCGCTTGGTATCCGATCGGTGTTCTAAGTAATTTAGGAGGAGACTCTAAAATATTCTTTAAATATATTCAGGAGTTAAAACCTCCGATCACTTTTGAGAATGTTTTCTCGCTGGGACATTACGGCTATTATAAGCTTTTGATCATTCTTTCCTTGTTCAGCTTTATCTTCAACAGAAGGAAAATTGATATCGGTGATTTTATTATTTGGCTGATCTTTCTTTTAGTTTCTTTAGTAGCTGTGCGAAATCTGGTCTTTTTCTCTTTTGTCGCTTACTTAGTTTGCATGACTAATTTTTCTAGTATTTCGCTTTCTAGTGTTATTCCTTTGAGATTTACGCATCCGAAATTTCAACATTTAACGAGCAGCTTAGCCAAGATCGTTCTTATATTGTGGATGGTTAGCTATGGGTTGTCTCTTTCGGCGCGTACGTATTTTGATTTTGAAAAATATGAGCTTAAAAGTGAATTTGGAGGGATCACCCAAAGAAATTATCCGGATAAGGCGGCGGATTTTCTTATCGCCAATAAGATCAAGGGAAATTTCTTTAATGATTTTAATTCCGGGGCATATTTGATCGGAAGGTGTTTTCCAAATATAAAGGTTTTTATAGACGGAAGAACGGAAGTTTATGGCGCGGCATTCTTTAAGGATTATCAGAAAATGTGGAAAGAGGGTGATGAGGCTCTGCTAAAACAGGCGGTGGGCCGTTACAATTTAACAGGGGCGCTTTTAAATTCTACGCATGAACCGATCAACGAGAAGACATTATCGTTCTTTTATAAAAATCCCGACTGGGCCTTGGTCTATTTTGATTATGACGCGGTTATTTTTCTTAAAAATACCTCCGAAAATAAATCCGTTATTAATAAATTCCGCATTGATCTTAACCGGTGGAAAACGAAAGAAATGGATCTTTTGCGTTTAGGGTCGCGCGCGGTTGTTCCTTACCAGCATCTTAATCGTGCGTTCACATTAGAGTCTCTGGGGTTTGATAAAGCCGCTTTTAAAGAAATTGAAGAAACGCTTAAGGTTTCTCCGGCTTACATTGAGCCTTATAAGTTGATGGGAAAGATTTATGGCAAGAAAGATGACAATAAAAAGGCCTTTGAGAATTTTCGCATTGCGGCCATGTTTGCCCAAGGGGATTATGAGACACGCATAAATTTAGGATTAGCTTATGAGAAGCTCAATGACCCGGGGAATGCCGTTAAGCAGTATGATCTGCTCACGAAAAGAAATCCAAAAAACTCAAAAGCATTTTTTATGTTAGCGCGGGTGCTTGCAAAAACAAAGCAGTATAATAGGGCGCTTGAGGCTTTAATGCGTGGTTATCATCTTTCTCCGAAGAGTTTTTCCGAGCTTGTTGAGATCGCCGATATTATTTTGGAAGGCAAAGACTCAGATTTTCCTCCCGAGGTCAAAGAGTTATTGCTTTTAACAAAGAAAGATTTGGTTAGAGTACACAATGAGCGCGGGATAAAGTATCACAAAGAAGGAAGAATCAAGGAAGCCAAGGAAGAGTTCCAAAAAGGCCTAAAGATCGATCCTGCCAGCCAAGAGCTTAAGAAAAACTTAAAATTATTGGATTAGTCTTTAAGTTTTGATAGCATACAGATGGCGCTTATTTTTTGGTGATTTTTCAACTATTGAAAATTAGGAAATGAAGACGTATAATATGTTCTCATTGTTGGATTTCTAAAAGCTACGAGGATTTATTCATATGCGTGAAGTTTTAACATTTATTTTGGCTGGCGGTAAAGGCGAAAGGCTTCATCCTTTAACGCGTGACCGTGCTAAGCCGGCGGTTCCGTTCGGCGGTATTTACCGCATCGTTGATTTTACCCTTAGCAATTGTATCAACTCCGGGTTGCGCCGTATTTTTGTTTTGATCCAGTATAAGTCTTTTTCTTTGCAAAAACACATTCTTTCGGGGTGGGATATTGTTTCCACTCAGCTGGGAGAATTTATTGATGTTATTCCGCCTCAACAGCGTATCGGCGATGATTGGTATAAAGGAACAGCCGACGCGATCTATCAGAATATTTACGCCATCCAGGATTGTGACCCCAAGCTGGTGTTGATTCTTGCGGGTGATCATATTTACAAGATGGATTATCGGAAAATGATCGAACAGCATCAATCCATGGATGCGGATATGACGGTTGCTTGCGTTGAAGCTCCCAGAGAAACGGCAGTTGGGTTTGGCGTTGTTGAAGTTGATAAAAAATGGCGGGTTTGCGGGTTTCAAGAGAAACCACGAGAGCCTAAAACAATCCCGGGGGACCCATCGAAGATCGTAGCCTCGATGGGGATTTATTTATTCAACAAAGAAGTTTTGTTTGAAGAACTTGGTATTGACGCGAAGCTTAACTCCGGCCATGATTTCGGAAAAGATATTATCCCGCAGATGATCAGTAAAAAACGCAAAGTTTACGCGTATAATTTTGTTGATGAAAATAATAAGTCGAAATATTGGCGTGATATCGGGACCCGCGATGCTTATTATCAAGCCAATATGGATCTGGTCAAGCCCGACTCTGCCATTACGCTTTATGATAAGTCCTGGCCGGTGCGCACATTTCATGAACAGTATCCTCCGATCAAGATCGTTAACGGAGATTCGGAGACAAATCAGGGCGTTGTCCTGGACTCTTTAGTTGGCGGCGGATGCGTTATTATCGGCGCTAAAGTTACCAAGTCAGTTTTATCATCGAATGTGAGAATTGAAGAGGGGGCTGTTGTCTCCGAATCGATCTTAATGGAAAGTGTTGTCGTCGGAAAGAATGCAAAAATAAAAAATGCTATTATTGATAAAGAAGTAACAATTCCGCCATACGCCGAGGTCGGTTTTGACCTGGAATTAGATAAGAAGCGCTTTGACGTGACGACTTCCGGCATTGTCATGGTTGCTAAAAAAACGTCTTTGTAGGTCTTAAATAACAAATAGTGCTTTCCATTTTTTAAGAAAAAATGGAAAGCACAAAAAACACGAGAGAGCATTATCAAAATGATCATCCAGCCTAAAATTCGCGGATTTATTTGCACGACAGCTCACCCTCAAGGTTGCGCTCGGCATGTTCAAGAGCAAATTGATTATGTTAAGAAAAATCTTCCCATCAAAAACGGGCCCAAAAAAGTTTTGGTGGTCGGGGCTTCCACGGGTTTTGGCTTGGCATCACGAATTGTTGCGGCCTTTGGCTGTCAAGCGGCAAGCGTCGGTGTTTTTTATGAGCGTCCGGCCGAAAATAAGCGTACGGCCACAGCTGGTTGGTATAATTCGATCGCTTTTGATAAGTTTTCTAAGGCTCAAGGATTGTATTCGAAAAGCATTAACGGAGATGCTTTCTCTGACGAGATCAAACAACAAGCTGTTGATGCTATCAAAAAAAATCTTGGGACTGTGGATCTTGTTATTTACAGCCTCGCTTCGCCCCGACGGACACATCCTAAGACAGGATTAACGGCTAAGTCTGCTTTAAAACCAGTAGGCCCTAGATACACCAATAAATCTATTGATTTTGAAACAGGAGAGATTATTGATGTGAGCCTTGAATCTGCGACAGAAGACGAAGTGCGCCAAACCGTTTCTGTGATGGGCGGGGAAGATTGGGAAATGTGGATCGATGCCCTTGATGCGGGAGGCGTTCTTGCTAATGGCGCCATGAGTGTCGCGTACTCTTATATAGGGCCGGATGTTACGCGCCCCGTTTATCGTAACGGAACGATCGGCGCGGCGAAAGATCATCTAGAGGCAACTGCCAAAAAACTCGATGAGCGCCTCAAGAAAAACAACGGAAGAGCTTTTATTTCTGTTAATAAGGCATTAGTAACTCAATCCAGCTCAGCTATTCCGTTCATTCCTTTGTATTTTATTTTATTGAATCGGATCATGAAAGAGAAAAATATTCATGAAGGGTGCATTGAACAAATGTACCGGCTTTTTTCACAAAGGCTTTACAACGGAACTTCTGTTCCTGTCGATGACCAAGGACGCATTCGTGTTGATGATCTAGAAATGCGTGATGATGTTCAAGCCGAAGTAGCCAAGCTTTGGAGCGTTGTCAGCACAGGAAATGTCGAAAAGATTTCTGACATCGAAGGCTATCGGCAAGATTTTCTAAAACTTTTTGGGTTCGGCTTCAAAGATGTTGATTATTCTGCTGATGTTGACGCGGATCCGCAGTTCGAATAATTTTTTTAGTATTTCTTCTTTAGCATTATTCTTCCGAATTATCTGCTATTTTCCTCCCGTTCCTCTTATTTCTCGTCGGTAACAAAAAGTATAAAATCACATTAAACAGTATTTTAATGTTCGATTATGTCGTGTTATCATCTTTACCGATAAATAGTGAAAAAAAATGTAAAAAATATTGACATATGTAAAGGAATGTAATAAATTGTAAATTACTTTACAGTGATTTTTAACAATTTTTGAAAACGGAAAAATGATCTACGAAAGCTTAATGACAATTGAGGAAGTCGCTGCTTATCTTCGAGTCAAGAAGAGGACTATCTATGAGTGGCTCAAAAAAGGCAAGATACCGGCGATAAAAACGGTCGGTCAGTGGCGGTTTAAAAAAGACCGTATTGACGCTTGGTTGGAGAGCGAACAAAACTAAAGGAGAATATTGTATGGCAGATGCAGGGGCAAAGGTTAATGTCGAAAAAGATATGCGAGAATTAGTCGCGGAAGTTTTAGAGACGGAACCCGCCTCGATCGACGGCGATGCAAGTTTCGTGAAAGACCTAGGGATGGATTCAATGATGGCGCTAGAGATCTTAGCGGCGATCGAAAAAAAATATCGCGTTGTGATCCCCGAAGATATGTTGCCAAAATTTACAAGCTTGAACAAAACAGTTTCTATTGTGAAAGAATTACTTGTAAGTAAGAAGTAAAGATCTTATAAATTTAAAAATTAACCAACGGGAGGAATTCTCATGTATTTTAAACGGCTCGAAATCTTCGGATTCAAGTCTTTTGCCGATAAAACGATTCTTAATTTTGAACCCGGTATTACGGCGATCGTCGGGCCTAATGGCTGCGGAAAGAGCAATATCTTCGATTCTATCCGCTGGGTTTTAGGTGAACAAAGCGTTAAAGAGCTGCGCGGGGCATCGATGGATGATGTTATTTTTAACGGAACCGACAAAAAATCAGGGCTTGGGTTTGCCGAAGTGAGCTTGACATTTTCTAATGAATCGCGGATGTTACCAACCGAATACGATGAAGTAACGGTCACGCGGCGTTTGTTTCGTTCCGGAGAAAGCGAGTACCTTCTTAATAAATCTGTAGTTCGCCTTAAGGACATTTTGGAATTATTTATGGGAACCGGTATTGGCGCGGAAGCTTATTCATTGATCCAGCAGGGAAAAGTTGACCTGATCGTCAGTGCTCGTCCGGAAGACAGAAGAATTATCATTGATGAAGCGGCCGGCATTACAAAGTATAAGTCCAAAAAACGTGAAGCTTTAAACAAGCTAAAAGACACGGATGATAATTTATTGCGCATTAATGACATCATTGTTGAAGTTAAGCGCCAGATAGGCTCTTTGGAGCGTCAGGCCAATAAAGCTCGCCGCTACAAAGATGAGTTAGAAAAACTTAAGATATTTGAAGTTAAGTTCGCTACCTATCAGATCAGCCAGTTCAATTCAGAAAAAGAAGAGATCAATCGTTTGGTGAGCGGGCTTCAAGACCAAGAAAACCAATTAAATGCTGAACTAGAAAAATTAAATAGCAGTCTAAGCGAACAGGAAGCCTTGATCGCGAAGTTCGAACAAGCGATCGATCAAATCTATGCCGATGATCTGAAGCTGGAAAATCAAGTCGCGATGAATAATAAGCAGATCGGTTTTAATGAGGAGCGTATTGCCAATATTCTTTCTAATGAAGCCCGCTTTGAACAGCAAAGAGAGCAATTGTCGGCGCGTTGCCGTATGCAGCAGGAGAAAATCGAAGCGCTAAAAAACGCCCTTTCTTTTCTCAAAACTTCCTTGATCGAAAATATGAAAACCTTAGGCGAGAAAAAAGACTCTTTGCATCTGGTGGCGGAAGCGATCCGGGAAGCCAAAGATTCCATCCGTAAAGCCGAAGAAGAGATCCTTAATTTGAATGTTCAGCAAGTCGCGGTTAAAAACCAGGTCACCGAGGTGATGAAGGAATTTCAGAATGCTTTAGCGCGTAAACGCCGCTTAGAGCTCGAAAATGCCAAAGTTATTTCTGAGAAAGAAGAGATCGATAGCAAATTAAGGAATATTCTCAGCCAGATCGAAGAGTGTACCGGCAAGATCAAGAATTTAGAAGAAGAGCGCCAAAATAGAAATAGAGACTTGGATGCGACCAAGGGGAGATTTACCGAAATAGAAGAGTTAGTTAACAATCTGGAGAAAAAGAAACTCTCTTTAATTTCCCAAAGGCAATTTATTGAAGAGTTACGCGTTCAGTATCAAGATATGCCTGATCCCGTGGTTGAGGGAACGCTTTTAACGAACGCCGTTCCTTTAGAAAATCTTAAAGGTATTATCGGGAAAGTTAAACAGGCCCGGTTGGTCGATCCTCAGAAAACAGGCGATTTGAAGAATCATTTTACTCAGATCAATACCAACCAGCTTTGGGAAGTAATCTGCGAGATGAAATTTATCGAGCTGGATCCGGAAAAGATCACCGCGCGTATTGATGAGCTTTCCCGAGAGATCGAGGAAAAAAATCAAGCTAAAGGTTTACTTTTATCTGAGATCAAAGCTCAAGAAGAGGCAATAGCTCAGTTGGTTTCGGCTATTCATGATCTAGAAAAAGTTTTCTCAAGTTATGACGCGCAAAAGAACAATATCCTTCAAGAAGAAAGCAAGCTTGTCGGAGAATTAGACTTGGTGACGGAAGAGATCCGGGAAGTCAGGAGCACAGTTGCTTCCTTGAAGACCAAAGAAGACGAGTTAGCTTTACAGTTAGAAACGATCGAACAAGGAATTCAATCCTATCAAAATCAAATCAAAGAACGACAAGATGCTATCGCGGTTAAGTCTCAAGAAAAAGAAGATACGACCGTTGCTATTGCTCAGCTGGAAACAGAAATCGAATCAGCCCAAGATAAAGAGAAAAGCGAGCAAGAAAACTTAACCATGTTTGAAGAGGAATTGGAAAGCGGCCTGGGAGAAATTAAAAAGTTAGAAGAAGAAAAAGAATCGCAAAAAGTAAAGAAAGCCGAGTTTGCTCAAGGGATCGAAACACTCAAAGAAGAGATCACGCAGTTAAATCTGAAAGGTGAATCGCTTAAAAAAGCACTGAGCGAATCTGAAGAGCAAAAGGCGAAAGTGTTAGTGCAGGTTGGTACAATTCGTCAGGGCATTGATAAAGTGCAAAAAGATGTTGAAGAAATCCATGATGTCCGCCATGGTCATCAGATGAAAGAGCAAGAGATCTCCTATAAAGAAAAAAGCATTAAAGACAGGCTTCTCCAAGCGTATAAAATCAATTTCGACGAACTGCCGCCGGTTGATGCCTCGTTACTGGCAGACGCGCAAAGCACGGAACCAGCCGCAGAACAACCGGTTTTAACACCGGATGCCTTGGCCAGTGAAATAGAGCGCTTAAAACAAAAATGTGATTCTTATGGGACTGTTAATTTGGTCGCTATTGAAGAATTTGATGAACTGCGCCAACGTTTCGAATTCTTAACAAAGCAGCAAAGTGATCTATTAACAGCCAAAGAATCACTGCAAGATACGATCGGAAAGATCAACCGCACAACGCGCCAGTTATTCTTAGACACATTTACAAAAGTTAGTGAGGAATTCAGGATCTATTTTAGAATGTTATTTGGCGGCGGGGAAGCTCAGCTTGTTTTGGTTGACCCGGAAAACGTTTTGGAATCCGGTATTGAAATCATCGCCAGGCCTCCCGGGAAAAAATTGCAGGGTATCAGCCTTTTATCCGGCGGAGAGAAAACCTTAGCGGCCATCGCGCTTATCTTTGGCGTGTTTAAGGTCCGGCCTAGTCCGTTCTGTATTTTAGACGAAATTGACGCGGCCTTGGACGAATCGAATGTCGGCCGATTTGGTTATCTCCTCAAAGATTTTGCCAAAATATCGCAGTTTATCGTCATTACGCATAATAAAAAGACCATTGTTAATGCCAATGTTATGTATGGCATTACCATGCAAGAAACAGGGATCTCAAAGATCGTTTCGGTTAAATTTGCGGATGATGAACAGAAAGAAGCAAGGCAGGAAGACCCTGTCGCGGTCGCTTAAGGATTTTCTGGTTCAGGAACGCAGGTTTTATTCTTACCGATGAATTTGGCCGTGTACATCGCGCGGTCAGCCTTCATCACTAAATCTTCTTTGGTGTGCGCGTCTTCTGGGAAGGCGGCAACACCGACGCTGACCGTTAACTTTAAGAAATTCTCGGAAGAAAATTTTGGGAAGTTGTATTGAGCGATCCTTTCCCGCAGACGTTCGGCAATAAAATAAGCTTGTTCGCGGTTTGTTTGAGTCAGGATAATGGAAAATTCCTCGCCGCCGTATCGGCACATATAATCATTTTCCCTGGAAGAATCCTTTAAGATCTTCGCGAGTTCAGTCAAAACAACATCTCCGTTTTGATGCCCCCAAGTGTCATTTAATTTCTTAAAATTATCCACATCAATAATGACAATGCCGACATGAGCATTGTTTTGCCGTGCCTTTTCGATCTCCAGGACGAGTGTATCTTGAAAAAAACCGTGATTCCATAAACTCGTTAAAGAATCGGTATGACTTTTGTGAACAACGAGCTCGTAGAGTTGAGAATTTTCAATGGCAAGCCCGGCTTGGTTAGCGAGCATCATGAATATTTTAAGATCATTTTCGGTGATGGGTTTTCGAGTAAAAAGATTGTCGGCGATGATAATCCCATTGACTTTATCTTTTGCCTTAAGAGGCATAATGACCAGCTCGTTTGTTTTAAAAACACTTAATAAAGGATCGCTGGCATATTTTGATATTTCATTGCTGTGAATATTAAGCGGTTTTCCTTGAAAATATGCGGATGCCAATAAGCCGCCGGTTTCCATATTTAGCGGGATCTTCAACTTTTTGATCTCTTGGTTAAACCGCGACTCAATGGCTTGTTTTGAGCTTTGGTAGACGGAAATAAGGTCATCCATGTCTTTGTTTTCTGCCTCAATGGATTTCCATATTTTGTTGGCGTCTTCTCCCGATTCGGGGCCGATCACCATTTTTCCTTCCAGGATACGTTCTTTTTTATTGGCAAGAAAAAGAATGGCGCGGTTAAATCCAAGCCCCGCATGAGAGGTGACGCCGGTAAGGATGATATAGAGGATGTGATTGAGTTCGAGGGTCGTGCGCATGGCATTGCTGACATCATAAAGAATAGATAATTCTTTACGCGCACTCATCAAATCTTCTTGTAAGCCCTGAATATTGTTTTCTTCGTTGTTTTCTTCGCTTTTAAGAGCCTCAGAGTTCATGAAAGGAAAGATAGCACTTCTTGGGGGTGTTGTCAAGATTAGCTTTGCTTTTGTCGTGTTTTACGTAGATTGTAACATTATTATTTTCAATATGTTATGATTAATGTATTCCCAGTTTTCCGAGGAAGCGTTTCCTTGACACTGCTAGGGGCGTGTGTTATACTTTAGCGTTTCAAAATAAAAATTTAAATAAAATTCCGAAAAAATGCCTACTGAAATCATAAAAAGCCTCAATTGGATCGACATTTTGGTGGGGCTTATTGCCGTAAGGATTATTTACATCGGGATCAAGAACGGGTTTGTCACCGAGTTATTTAAATTATTAGCTGTTGTCTCCTCCATTTTCATTTCACTTCACTATTATACAAAGCTTGCCGATTTTCTAAACGAAAAAATACACTTATCCTTAAGCGTGGCAGAGTTCATCGCGTTTGGATCTTTATGGGTCATTGTTATGGTTGTTTTCAAATTTTTGCGCGATGGTTTCTTAATGCTGCTTCATATCGAAGCGCATTCCGTTCTTGATCGTTGGGGCGGGCTTGTTTTGTCTGTTGTTCGCGCGCTTTTATTGTGCAGCCTGACACTTTTATTCTTAACCGTGACCGGAGTCGAATACTTCAAAAAGAACATTGATAAATCTTTAACCGGAGAACGCCTGCTTTCATTGTCACCGAAGATTTATGAAGTTTCTTTCAACGGTTTGGTCAAAAAATTCTTTCCCGACGAAGAAATCAATGGAGCTGCTTTAGATCTTCGGGATAGCGCGGTTTTAGAAAACGATAAGAAATAATATTTTATTCATTGAGGTTTGATAGTTGACATTAGGCGAAATCTATGGTTTCTTTGTCAGGCAAGGCATAGCGAAAGACTTGCGCCGTAAAAGCGAAATTGCCGCAAAGCTCGCTGAGACAAAGAAACAATACCGGTCTTTAAGTCGTTTAGAAAAAAAGCTCTTTGATAAAGATAGCTTAACAAATCCTTATTCGGATACGCGCGTTCTTTTCGGTGACCGTTCGTTAGAAGTTAAGCGGATCTTAGTCGGCATTGATATTGAAGTTGGCGAAATTCTTTTGGCGGATCGGTTGTCCCAAAAGGGAAAGAAGATCGATCTTATTTTCGGCCATCATCCCGAAGGAATCGCGTTAGCCGGCCTTTATGATGTGATGGGTTTGCAAGCGGATATCTTACATCATTTGGGCGTGGAAAAGAATATCGCAAAAATGCTTATGGATTCCAGGATGGATGAAGTGGCGCGCCGGCTTCACGGCGGAAATCATACACGCGCGGTCGATGCGGCGCGGTTGCTTAATATTCCATTTTTATGCTGCCATACGCCGTCCGATAATTTTGTGAATCAGTATTTGCAGAAGAAAATTGATTCCGCAAAGCCAAGATCGTTACGTGATATTATCAGCCTTTTGTTGAAAGAACCTGAATATCAAGATGCGGTTATCAATAAAGCGGGGCCGACCATTTTGATCGGGAAACCGGCTGATAAACCAGGAAAAGTTTTGGTGGATATGACCGGTGGAACAGAAGGGTCCAAAGAAGTTTTTGCGCGCATGTCTCAGCTTGGCGTGAAAACTTACGTTGGAATGCATTTATCGGAAGATCATTACAATCGAATTAAATCAGAACATATCAATGTCATCATTGCCGGGCATATTGCCAGCGATAATTTAGGCATTAATTTATTGCTAGATCAGTTAGAGCGAAAAGATGATTTTGAATTTATTTCATGTTCAGGTTTTAAACGAGTGAGGCATTGATGGGGCTTATTCCCGAAGAGATCATTAGTCAGGTTTTAGACCGTTGCCATATCGTGGAAATTGTTGCCGGATACGTGCCTTTAAAACGCGCGGGACGCAATTTTAAGGCCAATTGTCCGTTCCATCACGAAAAAACTCCTTCGTTCGTTGTTAATCCGGATAAGCAAATATTTCATTGTTTTGGATGCGGGGAAGGCGGCAACGTTATTAGTTTTATTGCCAAGCAAGAGCGTCTGGAATTTCCGGAAGCGGTCCGGTTTTTAGCCGAAAAAGTTGGCATTCAAATACCGACCGATGAAAGAAGCGACCCTAAAGTCGCTAGCCTTAATCAGCTTATTTATCAAGCCAATGAATTAGCGGCTGATTTCTTTCATACAACGCTTGCCTTAGCCGAAAATGAATCGGTTGTCACGGCTGTCAAATATCTTAAGGGGCGCGGGATCAATTTAGATATTGTTAAGAAATTTCAGCTAGGTTTTGCTCCGGAGAGCTGGGACAAACTGATCAATCATTTACGGTCAAAAAACATTACGATCAATGTAATGGAAAAAGCGGGGTTGGTCGTTCCTAGGGAAAATCGTGATGGATTTTTTGACCGGTTTAGAAATCGAATTATTTTTCCGATCTTTGATAGTAGGTCGCGCTGTGTCGCCTTTGGCGCTCGTACGATGCAAGAGGGAGTTGCCGCCAAATACATTAATTCGCCGGAAACACCAATCTACACAAAAGGCAATCATCTCTATGGTTTTCATTTGACCAAAGATGCCGTTCGTGTTAAAGATTTCGCGATCGTTGTTGAAGGCTATATGGATTTTATTATTCCGTTCCAGGCCGGTGTTGATAATATCGTCGCTTCTTTAGGAACGGCGCTGACTGTCGAGCAAATTCGCCTGATCCGCCGTTATACGGAAAATATTGTGATGCTCTTTGATGCGGACAAAGCAGGAGAATCTGCTATGATCCGAAGCCTTGATCTATTGATCGAGGAAGGAATAAATGTGAAGGTGGCGATCTTAGCGGCGGGAGAAGACCCCGATTCATTTATTCGTAAATTTGGCGTAGAAGAATTTAATGAGCGTATTGCCCAAGCTCAACCGCTCATTGAATATAAATTAAAAACGTTAATGGGCAAGTATAGCCATAAAACGGTTGAAGGCAAAGCATCCATTGCCAAAGAAATGCTTCCAACGATCGCCAAGTTTAAAAATGCCGTTATGAAGTTTGGCTATATTAAACAGTTATCAAGCCTTTTGGCGATCCCCGAGCAGGCTTTGCTGACGGAATTACAAAAAGTTCCGCAATTGAATTCAAGAGAAGAAAAGATCGCGCCGCTGGTAGCGCCGTTTATCAAGGCGCGTATTGTCGAACGAAACCTATTGAAGTTATTATTATCAGATGAAAGCCTTATTCCGCTTTTGAAAGATCGTGTTCAAGCGGACGATTTTCACGATAAAGATATCCGGCAGATCATCGGAAAGATCTTATTTTTAGTTGACCAAGGACAAGAGGCAACAGCGGCAAATCTTATCAATACGATTGGCGAGGGGGCTGTTGCTACGATGATCGCCCAATTAACGGCGTCCGATGAGGCGTTAACTGGCGATAAAGAAAAAATGTTCCATGATTTTGTCAATCGTATCAAATCAGATCAGGCGAAATCAAAACGCCAGGATCTTTTAGGGCAGATCAAAGACGCCGAAATGTCCGGCGATAGCAACAAATTAGATGAACTTAAACATCAGTTTAACCAGTTGATCAAGAGGTAAATGATGAAAAATAAGGAATTGAAACAAGATGTAGAAAAACTGATAACGCTTGGGAAAAGCAAGGGATTCTTGACTTACGACGAAGTCAATGAAGTCCTTTCCGACGATGTCGGTTCTTCCAGCGATATTGATGAAGTTTTTGACATCTTGGAAGACAAAGAGATCAAAGTGGTGGAATCCGAAAACGCGCCGGAAGAAAGCTCCGGGGACGATGCGCGTGAACAAGAGATCTTGCGCCTTCGAGAAGAGCAAGCCAAAGAAGAAAACGTTAATGTCTATTCGGAGAAATTTATTCCGTTGGATGATCCCGTTAAGATGTATTTAAAGCAAATGGGTTCCATTCCTCTTCTGTCTCGTGAAAACGAAATCAATTTAGCGAAAAGAATTGAAGAAGCTGAAAACCGTTTTGCGGAATCATTATTTAAAATAACCTTTGCCCGCAAAGAAGCTATTACGATCATCAATGAGGTTCTAAAAGGGGAAATTAACGTCGAGGACGTTATCAAAGATGAACTAGAACGCCGGCCTAAGCTTATTAAGGATCTCACCAGGCTTATTCATGAGGCGCGCCATTCTCGGATCGGTTCGGAAAGCTCGGCGAGAATTATCGCTAAGTTTAAACTAACTTCTTCGATCAATGAAGATATCGTTGTCAAGCTGACGGATATTTTATTCAACATTGACCGGGTTGAACGGATGATGAAGGCGCAAAAAAAAGCGGCTCAACTGACTAAATTGAAGGAAGAAAAGCGTCAGTTATTAAAAGAATTAGATGAGCCCGTTAATCATGTCAAAGACCAGCTGCGGATCATTAAGATCCGTCAATCAAAATTTAATAAGGCCAAAAAACTTTTGGTTGAAGCGAACTTACGCTTGGTTGTCAGTATTGCCAAAAAGTATATTAACCGCGGGCTTTCTTTTCTTGATCTTATTCAGGAAGGGAACATGGGGCTTATCCGGGCGGTTGAAAAGTTCGAATATCAAAGAGGTTATAAATTTTCAACCTATGCCACCTGGTGGATCAGGCAGGCTATTACGCGTTCTATCGCTGATCAGGCAAGAACGATCCGCATTCCTGTACACATGACGGAAACGATCAATAAGATCATTCGTGTCTCTCGGCTCTTTGTTCAAGAATACGGCCGTGAACCGATGGCTCAAGAAATTGCCAAGCAAATGCGAATTCCTATCGGCAAGGTGAAAGAGATCTTAAAGATTTCTCAAGTTCCGATCTCTCTGCAAACACCTATTGGTGATGAGGGGGATACGCATTTTGGCGATTTCATTGAAGATAAAAAAGCTGTTTCTCCAGCCAATGCGACACTTCATTCGATGCTTAAAGATGAAATTGGCGGCGTCTTAAATACTCTAGCCGAACGGGAACGAAAAATATTGGAGCTTCGTTTCGGAATCCATGACGGTTCAAGCCGAACCTTGGAAGAGGTTGGCAGTGAATTTAACGTGACCCGTGAACGTGTACGGCAAATTGAATCAAAGGCTTTAAGAAAGTTAAGGCACCCCACCCGCTCACGCCGATTAAAAAGCTTTTTGGATATGGCGGTTCGTGAAGGGGAAGGAATGCTGTAAAGAGAAAATAGGTTTGCAGGGAAAAGGCGCCCCCACTGTTTTGCTTTGCAAAACAGTGGGGGCGCCTTTATTTTTCTAGAAACTAGTATTGTTTTTCGTAAGAGGTTTCTTCTACCGGGGAAGTGTTTTTTGTGATCCAGTAGCTTTGTGCGTTTGGGTTTTTAAGCTTTATCTGTAGGGTGTCTTTCCCCAAAATCCTTAAAATAATCCCAATCGGTGTCATGACGATATAAAAGATAAAAATCAGGATGACGGCGGTTAGAAGCCATCCTAAGAAAGTTCCGACGAAAGAAAATACTTTGTGAACTGGCTTTAATGCTTGCGGACAAAAAATTGCAGCAGAAAAAGCCGCAACACTAATGGGCCAAAGGTATAAATAATAATGCGTTCCCTTAAGAAAAAGTAATCCGCCAAGAATAAGCATCCCTACACCAAAAGAAATGCCAAAGCGGCGCCACTCATTCTTTTCGGTTTCAATATTCTTTGTTTCGTAACTCATAATTTAATCCAATTCAAATTCCCGCAGCCAGTCGATATCTTTATTGAGCGGGATCTGTTTTTCTTTTTCTAAAAGGAAATTTCCCAAAAGAAGATAATCCATATTGGTGCGCATAAAACAAAGATAGGCGTCTTTTGGCGTACAAACTATAGGCTCTCCCCGAACGTTAAATGATGTATTGACGATGACAGGGCAATTGCATTTCTCATCGAACTTCTTGATCATCCGATAAAAAAGCGGATGGTTGTGTTGATCGACGGTTTGAACGCGGGCCGAATAATCAACGTGGGTTACAGCCGGAATAGTGGACCGAGCAACGCGAAGCTGATGAATGCCAAAAAGGCTTTTATCGCTCTCGGAAACGTTCAGGCGCTGTTTTTCGGTTACCGAAGCGACCAAAAGCATATAATCGCTTTCTGATTTAAGATCAAAGTAGTCTGTTGCCTTCTCTTTTAATACGGACGGAGCAAAGGGGCGAAAGCTTTCCCGGAATTTTATTTTTAAATTCATTGTTTCTTGCATTTGAACTGATCGGGCGTCACCGATAATGGAACGAGCGCCTAAAGCGCGCGGCCCAAATTCCATGCGCCCGGAAAACCATCCAATGACTTTTTGACTGTTGAGAAGATCGGCGATTTTCTCCGGGATCTGTCCATCGCTTAACCGCGTATAAGAAATATTGCTTTCTTTGAGATAGGATTCAATTTCATTTTCGCTAAACGACGGCCCCAGATAAGAACCTTGCTGTGAATCCTTCTGTCCGTTTGCGGTTCGCGGATTCCCAAAATATTGATGCCAACCGATCAAAGCCGCGCCCAAAGCTCCTCCGGCATCACCGGCAGCAGGTTGTATCCAAATGTTTTCAAAAGGCCCTTCATTTAAGATGCGGCCGTTGGCAACGCAGTTTAAGGCAACGCCGCCTGCCAGGCAAAGATTTTTCTGCCCTGTTTTTTTGTGAACATGATGTGCCATGCGCAGCATAATCTCTTCGGTAACTTCCTGTAGAGAACGGGCGATATCCATATGATGTTGCTGAAGAGGGGATTCCGGTTTTCGGGGCGGGCCTCCAAAGAGCTTGTGAAACCGTCCGCTGGTCATCGTTAAACCGACACAATAATTAAAATAACTCATATCCATCTTGAAAGAGCCGTCAGCTTTAAGATCGATCAAGTGAGACAAGATCAAGTCTTTGTAAATCGGTTTTCCGTAAGGAGCCAGCCCCATCACTTTATATTCGCCGGAATTAACCTTAAAACCAAGATAATAGGTAAATGCCGAATACAAAAGTCCTAGCGAATGCGGGAAATGGATCTCTTCTAAGATCTGAAGCTGATTGTCCTCTCCGACGCCGTAACTGGTTGTCGCCCATTCACCCACACCGTCAATGGTCAAAAAGGCAGCTTTTTTAAACGGAGAAGGAAAAAATGCCGAAGCCGCGTGGGATTGATGATGTTCGGGGAAGATGATCTTTCCGCCAAAAGAAAGTTCCCGGCTGATCAGCTCTTTCATCCAGATCTTTTGCTTGATCCACAAAGGCATGGATTTAAGGAAGGAATTAATACCTAGCGGCGCATAAGCTAGATAAGTTTGAAGGATACGTTCAAATTTTATGAAAGGTTTATCATAAAAAGCGACCAGGTCGATGTCTTTTGAATTGAGGCGGCTGTGTTCTAAACAGAAACGGATGGCGTTGACAGGAAAAGAGTGGTCATGTTTTTTCCGGGTAAAGCGTTCTTCTTGGGCGGCAGAGATGATCTTGCCATTTTGGACAAGGCAAGCGGCGCTATCATGATAAAAAGCAGAAATTCCTAAGATGTTCATAGCCAATACTTTTTATTTGATTTTTACTGGTTTTAGTGGCATCTTTTAGCATTGTCCAAAAGCTTGCCAAAGGACTATCTATTATACAAAAATATGGATTTTTTACCAATTTTAAATTAATTGGGCCAATATTTTTTCTTGCGGAAAAAGGCTTTTGATAGTAAAATACCTCTTCATTTAACTGGAAAATATAATTTTCCGGGCCCATAGCTCAGGCGGTTAGAGCAGTTGACTCATAATCAATTGGTCCCAGGTTCGAGTCCTGGTGGGCCCAGCGAATGTGAGCAGGGTCAAATCATTTGAATTTTAGTTGTGGGACGGAAGGTTTTGGGCACATAGCTCAGCTGGTTAGAGTGCTGCCCTCACATGGCAGAGGTCGAAGGTTCGAGTCCTTCTGTGCCCACCAGTTTTTTGACAGAAGTTAAATCGTTTTGTAATAATAACTTAGGTAATCTAAAAGGACTATCGTGGCCGTTACTTCCATCAGAGATCAATTGAAAAGGTTAGTTGAGCTGCAGACGATTGACGCGGAAATATTTCATCACAAAAAAGAGTTAAGGGAAAAACCGCTTTATATTGAAGATCTCAAAAAGCAATTTGAGGACAAAAAAACAAGTTTAAAGAATCTGGAAGATAAGCTAAAAACCGTTCAAGTTGACCGTAAATCTAAAGAGCTTGAACTGCAGAGTAAAGAAGGAGATATCCTTAAGCATAACGCGCAACTTTCGCTTCTTAAAACCAATAAGGAATATCACGCGAAATTAACAGAGATCGAAAGTTTAAAAGCCGATAAATCGATCATCGAAGAGAAAATCCTTTTATCGTATGATGAAAGTGATCAAGTTAGCGCTTTGATCGAAAAGGAAAAAGGGTTTCTTGCTGAAGAAGAAAAGAAATATCTTTCTCAAAAAAAAGAAGTTGATGCTCTTATTCAGGATCTGCAGGAAAAGACCAAGGCCTTAGAAGCCAAGCGCAATCAAATCATCCCTGACATTGAAAAGACCAATCTCTCTCGCTATGAGAGAGTTTTAGAAAATAAGGAAGGTTTAGCGCTTGTTCCGGTTAGAAACGGATCTTGCGGCGGGTGTTTCATGAATGTCCCGGCGCAGGTGATCAATGAGATCAAGATGCACGACCGGCTGGTTTTTTGTGAGATGTGTGCTCGCGTGCTTTACCTGGAAGACGATCTTTAAAAAACAATGCTAGAGTTTTATATCGATGGTGGTTGTCAAGGAAATCCCGGGCCGGCAGCGGTCGGGATCGTTGTGATGCAAAACGGCGAGGTCATTAAAAATATTTCCCAACCGATTGGTTACGCGACCAATAACATTGCCGAATATGCGGCATTAATTTATGCCCTCCAGGAAGCATTGATACTACGCGCTGACACGGTCAAGATCAATACAGATAGCGAATTGCTTTGTCGTCAGGTTAAAGGCGAATATAAGATAAAGAATCCGAATTTAAAGTTTTTGAATATTCTCGTTACGCATTTGTCCGAAGGATTTAAATCAATTGATATCCGGCATGTGCCCAGGGAAAAAAATTGCGACGCAGATAAATTGGCGTCTGCGGCCATAAAAAAAGAACAGGCCAAGATGGTTGCCCCGATGTTTAACATTGGGGAGGAAAGTCCGAGCTCCAAAGGATAATACATCCCGATAATGCGGGACTGGTTCACTGATTTGAAATTGCGTTGCAATTTCAAATCAAAGCGTAAGCGAACCAAGGATCAGAGCCACAGTGACGATACTTCCTATTGGCAAAAAATCCGAAAGGATTTTTTGCCAAAGCATCATCAGGAAGAGTGAAACGAGCAATCTCTGTATGGAGCAAGGCCAAATAGGGAAAGATTCGGCTTTATCGCCGAAACGAAGTTTATCCGCTTCGTTAGAATTTCCGGGTAGGCTGCAAGAGTCTAGAGAGCAATCTTTAGAGTTAGTCGAATAACCGTCGATCTCGCCTATGAAAAAATCGAGAGGAACAGAACTCGGCTTACTGGCCTGTTCTTTTAAATGTAAAACGAGTACGTAAAAACAGGAAAATTATAAGGGGGAATTACAATGTCAGGTCATTCGAAGTGGGCAAAAATTAAGCACAAAAAAGCGGCAACCGACGCTAAGGTTGGTGCTGCGTTCAGTAAGATCATTCGCGAAATTACAGCAGCAGCTAAAGATGGCGGCGGCAATACAGAAACCAATGTTCGTCTGCGCGCAGCAATGCAGAGGGCAAAAGGAATTAATATGCCCGCGACCAATATCGAAAATGCTATTAAAAAAGGGACCGGCGAATTACCTGGCGTTGTTTATGAAACGGCTATTTTTGAAGGTTACGCGCCCGGCGGAGTTGCGATCATGGTTGAAACATTAACAGATAACAAGAATCGCACGACTGCCGAAGTTCGCAACATTTTAGCTAAGAAAAACGGAAGCCTAGCCGGCGCCGGAAGCACGGCGTGGATGTTTTCTAAAAAAGGATTTATTACGGTCGAAAAAACAAAAGCTAAAGAAGACGATCTGATGGGAATTGTTCTGGATGCCGGAGCGGATGATTTAAGAACCGAAAGTGATGCTTATGAAATTTATTGTGATTCCACAGTCCTTGAAGCTGTTAAAGCCGCTTTGCAAAAGCACAATATTCCGACACAAACAGCCGAGACTACGATGATCCCTAGTTCAACGGTTAAAGTCTTAGGCGATGACGCCAAACAAGTTTTAAGTTTGATGGAAATGCTTGAAGAGCACGAAGATGTTCAGTCGGTTTATGCGAATTTTGATATTCCCGATGATGTGATGGAAAGTATTTCCTAAAAGAGCTCAATGAAGATCCTCGGCATTGATCCAGGGTTAAAGACGACCGGTTACGGCCTTATTGATTTTAATGGAAATAAACTTAAGGTTTTAGAAGCCGGAACGATCGAAACGAAAGAAAAAGATTTAATTCAAAATAGGCTTGGCATTGTCTATAAAACCCTCAATGAAATCCTTGCCGAATATAAGCCGGATGTTATGGTCCTGGAAAAACTTTACACGCATTATCATCATGCGACCATCGCCTGTATCCTAGGCCATGTGCGCGGCGTTATTTGCCTGTTGTGCGCACAGCGTGATGTCAAACTTGTTGAGCATAGTGTTAAGCGTATCCGAAAAGCCGTGGTGGGAAGCGGAGCGGCATCAAAAATACAAACACAAAACATGGTTGCCCACATCCTTAACATTGATACGAAAAAACTAACGCCGGATGCCAGTGATGCTTTGGCGCTCGCGTTAGGATATGTTCAGTCCCTTAGGTTAAAAATATGATCGCTCGGTTGCGCGGTAAATTCATCGAAAAAAAAGGGAATACGCTAGTCGTTGATGTTCAAGGGCTGTATTATGAAGTAGCAATTCCTGTGGCGCTTTCGCCACGCATTGAGGAAAGCATCGATAAAGATGGCAATATTGATTTGGTGACGTATCATTATTTTCAAATAGATCCTTCTCGGGGATTTCCCGTTTTAGTGGGATTTATGAATGAAGTGGAAAAAGATTTCTTTGAACAGTTTATTACCGTATCCGGTATCGGCCCGCGCGCGGCGGTGCGGGCTTTAAATAAGCCCATCTCGCAAATTGCGACCGCAATCGATAACGGCGATATTAATTTCTTAAAAACATTGCCCGGCATCGGTATGCAGAAAGCCAAAGAGATCATTGCCAAGCTTCAAGGAAAAGTGGGGCGCTTTGGTTTAATTCAGGATAAGGCAATTGGCGTTGTTCCGGGGGTTGCAGTCCCAGATTGGCAAGAAGAAGCATTGTCGGTATTGCTGCAACTACAGTATAAACGTCCGGAAGCACTCGAAATGATCAAAAAGGCCATTGAGCGCTCTAAAGATATTTCAACGACGGAAGATTTGTTAAACGAAATCTACAAACAAAAGGTGAAACGATAATGGAACAATCAGAAAATAATTATGTAAAAAATATTGTCGAAGCTGTTTTGTTTGTGAGTGAAAAGCCTATTACCTTAGATCAGATCAAAGAGATCGTTGAGGGCGTGGACGGAGCGGCGATCCACAGCGCGATCGTTAGCTTGCAGCAAGAATATACGGAAAGAAAAAGCGGGATGTCCATTGTGGAGATCGCCGGCGGGTATCAGATGTTGACCAATCCCGATTACGCGCTTTACATAAAGAAGTTTTATCATTCCACGCATAAAGAAAAACTTTCTAAACCGGCCTTGGAAACATTGGCTATCGTTGCTTATAAGCAGCCTATCTCACGTCTGGATATTGAATTGATCCGCGGGGTTAATTGTGACGGAGTTGTGGCGCATCTTTTAGAAAAAAATTTGATCAAGATCGTCGGGCGCAAAGAAGTTCCCGGGCGCCCGTATATTTACGGGACCACAAAACAATTCCTAGAATATTTTGGATTAAAGTCATTAGCTGATCTGCCGAAGCTGGAAGATTTTTCTTCGCTTCAGCCGGTGGATGAACAGCCGGAGCAAGAGGTTATTCGAGCCGGGGAACGCAGTGAAATTACCCAACCGGTTGAGGATGGAACACAAACAATACCAAAAGAAGAAGATAAAAACGAAGTGCCATCGGGGGATTCTCATGAGCCTAGCCAAACTACGCAAGAAAATTGATTCTATTGACGGGCAGATCGTTTCGCTTTTAGATGCGCGCGCGAAGATTAGTTTGTCGATCGGAAAAGAAAAGATCAAAAACAAAAAAGGGATCTATTCTCCTGATAGAGAAAAGGCCGTTTTAGACCGCATCAAGGCATTGAACAAAGGGCCCATGCCGGCGGCCGCACTTGAAGCGATCTATCGGGAAGTTATGTCCTCGTCGCTTTCTTTAGAAAAACCTTTGAACATCGCTTATCTTGGCCCGCGGGCATCTTTTTCTAACTTGGCGGCTATGAAGAAGTTCGGGTCGCAGGTGAACTATGTGCCTTGCGATAATATTTCTGAGATCTTTCGTCGGGTTGAAAACGGCCACGGGGATTATGGTGTTGTTCCTATCGAAAATTCCATTGAAGGGGCGGTAACGCACACCTTTGATCTTTTGGTGGATTCTGATCTAAGAATTTGCTCACAAGTTCTTTTAGAGATCTCCCATAATCTTTTATCGAATACAAAATTAGAAAATATCAAAACCGTTTATTCTAATCCGTATGTATTCGGCCAATGCCGTTCTTGGCTTTTAGTTAATTTACCAAAGGCCGAGCAAATCGAAGTTGCGTCAACGACGAAGGCCGCTCAGATCGTGGCGACAAAAAAGAATGCCGCGTGCATCGCCTCAGTTTTGGCCGCGGAAGTTTACAACTTAAGAATTCTTAAAAAAGATATCGAAGATATCGCGCATAACATTACGCGGTTCTTGGTCATTTCGACCCAAGATGTCCCTCCAACGGGTTGCGACCGGACATCCATTGTTTTTTCGATCAAAGATAAAGTCGGCGCTTTGCATGCGATGTTAACGCCGTTCAGTCAAAATAAGATCAACTTAACGAAAATAGAATCACGTCCGTCCAAGAAAAAGGCATGGGATTATTATTTCTTCGTTGATCTGGAAGGCCACCGGCTTGACAAAAAAGTGGCGAAGGCCTTGGCCCAGCTGGAAGATAAATGTAAATATTTAAAAATCTTAGGTTCGTATCCTGTTTCGGAATAGCTTATGAAAAACGTTGCTCGAAAGAATATTCTCGACATTAAGCCGTATTTACCGGGAAAGCCCATCGAAGAAGTCAAGAGGGACTTAGGGTTGCGCAGCGTTATTAAACTTGCGTCCAACGAAAATCCTTATGGGCCGTCCCAAAAAGCATTAAAGGCGATCAACCAGGCGGCTAAAACGATCAACCGTTATCCTGATGGGTATTGCTTTTATTTACGTCAAGAACTAGCCAAACAGCTAAAAGTTCTACCGTCGCAAATTATCTTTGGCAATGGTTCGGATGAGGTTATTGTTTTAGCGGTTCGTGTTTTTGCCGGAGAAGGCGATGAGGTGATCATTGCCCGGCCGTCTTTTCTTATTTATGAGATCGCGACCAAAGCCTGCGGGGCTACGGTGAAATTTATTCCCTTAAAAGATTTTCGTTATGATCTGGAAGGGATGAAACGCGCTATTACGGATAAAACGAAGATCATCTTTATCGGCAATCCGGATAATCCCGCGGGGACTTACGTTACAAAAAACCAAGTTGATGATTTTCTGAAAAGTATCCGTCCTGATATTTTAGTTTTCTTTGATGAGGCTTATTTTGAATACGTGCAAAAAGCGGATTATCCGGACACGATCAAGCTTCTTAAGACGTACAAAAATATTATTATTACGCGGACGTTTTCAAAAATATATGGATTAGCAGGTTTGCGTGTCGGATACGGCATTGCCGATCAAACAGTGATCGACTTGCTGGATCGCATCCGGGAACCGTTCAATATTAATTCATTAGCTCAGGCGGCAGCCTTGGCGTGCCTTAAAGACAGGACGTATTACAAAAAAATTAAGAAGCTTATTCGGACACAAAGAAGTTATCTGTATGCGCAGTTAAAGAAGCTGGGATTGTCTTTTGTTGAGAGCTCGACAAATTTTATTTTGGTGGATGTGAAACGGGATGGTTTTAAAGTATTTCAGGGCCTTTTAAAAAAAGGGATCATTGTCCGCGATATGGGATTTTGGGGATTAGAGACTTTTATACGTGTTACGATCGGAACAGAAGCAGAAAATAAGAAATTCATTGCAGCCTTAAGGGAAGTTTTATAAAAACAAGTAATATTAGCATTAGGCTCTGCGCTAATTTTGCAAAGCAAAATTAGCGCAGAGCTCAATTTGGCCTTACTATTATTTTAATATGATGGTCTCATTGAAGGAGGATTTATGATTGTTGTTTTACGTTCAGATGCAACAGAAGAGCAAATTCAGCATATTGTTCAAAAAGCCGAGAAGTTAGGATTAAAGGCTCATCTTTCCAGAGGTGTTGAAAGAACCGTGATCGGGTTTATCGGTCCGGAAGACGCGCTGCGTATGGTGCCCTTGGAGGCATTTGGCGGCGTGGAAATGGTCATGCCTGTTTTGGCTCCGTACCGTTTAGTTTCCCGCGAATTCAAAAAAGAAAATTCTGTTATTGATCTAGGCCGCGGCGTTAAGATCGGCGGGAAAAAGCTTGTGGTGATGGGCGGCCCGTGTTCGGTCGAAAGCAAAGAATCAATCCTTTCCGTTGCTAAGAAAGTTAAAGAAGCCGGCGCTACCGTTTTACGCGGTGGGGCATTTAAACCGCGCACATCGCCGTATGATTTTCAAGGCTTAGGTGAAGAAGGATTGAAATACTTAAAAGAAGCTGCCGAAAAAGTCGGGATCTTAATGATCACCGAGGTTATGGACCCGCGTGACGTTGGGTTGATCGCTAAATATGCGGATATCTTGCAGATCGGCGCGCGCAATATGCAGAATTTTTCTCTTCTTAAAGAAGTGGGCGCGATCCGAAAACCGGTCATGCTTAAACGAGGCATGAGCGCGACCATCAAAGAATGGCTTATGTCGGCGGAATATATTCTTTCGGCCGGAAATTTCGATGTTATTCTTTGCGAGCGGGGAATCCGCACCTTTGAAACGTTCACCAGAAATACTTTAGATATTAACGCTGTTGCGGCCGTTAAACAGCTATCGCATCTTCCTATTGTTGTTGATCCTAGCCACAGCACCGGAAAATGGGGTTTGGTTGCCAGCGCTTCAAAAGCGGCGGTAGCGGCGGGATGCGATGGATTGATGATCGAGGTTCATGAAAATCCCGAAGAGGCTTTATCCGATGGGGCGCAATCGCTTTTACCGGAGAATTTTGCGACTTTGATCAAAGATCTTAAGGCGATCGCGGCTGCTGTCGGAAGAGAGCTATAATCTATGACAGAACAGAGAAATCCAATGTTTAGAAAAGTGGCGATCATCGGGATCGGGCTTATTGGCGGATCGATGGGCATGGCTTTGCGAAAAAATCGCTTAGCGCAAGAAGTTGTGGGCGTTTCACGCCAACATGCATCCTTAGTCCACGCGTTAAAAAATGGCACGGTTGATAAGGCCTCGCATGATATCAAAAAATCTGTGGAAAACGCGGATTTGATCATTCTGGCGACACCGGTCAAGACGATTATTCAACTTCTGCCTGAAATCGGAAAGGCCGCAAAAAGAGGCTGCATTATTATCGATGTGGGAAGCAGTAAGACGAAAATCGTTGAAGCGGCCGAGAAAAACATTCCGTCTCATGCTTTTTTTGTCGGCTGTCATCCTCTTGCCGGATCGGAGAAAAAAGGGGCGCTATTTAGCAAGCTTGATCTATTTCAGAATTCTTGGTGTTTAATTGCTTCGACGGACAAAACTAATAAACCGGCTTTAGAAAAAGTAAAATTACTTTGGGAAAAGCTTGGAGCTAATACAAAGATTATCTCGCCCGAAGAGCATGATAAGATTCTCTCTTTTACCAGTCACTTGCCGCATCTTTTGGCCTTTGGGCTTATGGCGGCTATTCCTTCTTCGTATCTGGAATACGCGGCGCAAGGGCTTAGGGATACAACGCGCATTGCTTCATCTGATCCAGAAATGTGGCGCGATATTTGCTTTACCAACTCCAAGGATATCTTGAAATCTTTAGATGAATTTGTCAAAATCCTCGCCGCGATCCGTAAGTCGATCGTGGCTGACAATGAACAGAATCTCACCGAGCAGTTCAAGAAATCAAAAGAAAAAAGAGATGCCATCGAACGAAGTTAAGAATAGTTCATCGCCGGTTGTTATCACCATCGATGGTCCGGCGGGCGCAGGCAAAAGCACAATTGCAAAAGAGCTTGCCAAGCGGTTGGGTTTTTTTTATCTTGATACGGGAGCGATGTATCGCGCGTTAACGCTTAAAGCGATGCGCCAGAAAATTGGTTTAGAAGACGAAATGTCCTTAGTCGCGCTCGCAAAAAAAACATCCATTGAAATCGATCTAGACGAAAGAAAGAATCTTAAGGTCTTGCTTGATCAAGAAGACGTTAGCGAAGCTATTCGTAGCCAAGAAGTCACCAATAGCACGTTTTACATTGCCCGGGCGCCTAAAGTGCGCGCCATTATGGTTGAGTGGCAAAAAGCGGTGGGAGCAAAGCATAATATTGTTGTGGAAGGCCGCGATACCGGTACGGTGGTTTTCCCAAAAGCGACAAAGAAATTCTATTTGGATGCTGATTTTACTGAGCGCAGCCGCCGGCGTATTCAGGAATTAAAAGATAAAGGCAAACAGATAAACGAACAGCAATTAGCCGGCGACTTAAAAGAGCGTGATACGAAAGATATGACGCGCTTGGTCGGTCCTTTAAAGAAAGCCGAGGACGCTATTGTCATTGACTCAACATTTTTATCAATTGAAGAAGTCGTTGAAAAGATCTTAAAGCTTATCAAAGAACCGTCCCATGGATAAAACACGGATCAGAAACTTTTCCATTATCGCCCACATCGACCACGGGAAATCTACCTTAGCCGACCGGCTTTTGTTGTTGACCGGCGCCATTGATGAACGCAAATTCCAAAATCAGCTTTTAGATGATATGGATATTGAACGTGAACGTGGCATTACTATTAAGGCCTCGGCGGTAAAGATCGATTATCGCGCCAAAGACGGCAAAGATTATTTGTTAAATCTTATTGATACGCCCGGACATGTTGATTTTACCTATGAAGTGGAAAAATCTCTTCGCGCCTGTGAAGGGGCGCTTTTAGTTGTTGATGTCACTCAAGGCGTGGAATCACAAACAGTGGCGAACTATCATTTGGCTGTTCAAAATAATTTAGAGATATTACCGGTGATCAATAAAATCGATATTGCCAATATTGATCTTGATAATGTTAAGCGCGAACTGCAGGATATTTTTAAATTCAAAGAACAGGATATCGTCTTAGTTTCTGCTAAAGAGGGGATCGGTATTGAGGATCTTTTAGAAAAGATCGTTACATTTATTCCGCATCCCGAAGGCGATGACGACGCTCCGTTGCAGGCATTTATCTTTGATATGAAGTTTGATATCTACAAAGGGATCATTATTTATGTCCGCGTTATGAACGGAAAACTTTCGCACGGCATGCCGATCAAGATGATGCACACGGGAAAAGAATTTACCATTGAAGAAGTCGGTGTTTTTAAACCGGAAGCCGTTAAGATCAAAGAACTTTCCTGCGGAGAAGTCGGTTATATTACGTGCAATGTCCACGACCCTCACGAAGTTAAAGTGGGGGACACGATCACTTCCAAAGATCATCCGACGGAAAAACCATTAGAAGGTTATCGTCAACTTAAACCGTTGGTGTTTTGCGGCATTTATCCGGTCAATTCCAAAGATTTTATGAATTTACGCGAAGCGGTAGAAAAGCTTCGCCTGAACGATCCAAGTTTTGTTTATGAATCAGAAAGCTCTGAGTCTTTCGGCCACGGATTTCGCGGCGGATTTTTAGGGCTTTTGCATATGGAAATCGTTCAAGAAAGATTACAGCGCGAATACGACCTTAATCTTATTTTGACAACGCCAAGCGTGGAATATCGCGTGGTTAAAAAGAATAATGAAATTGTGGAATTAAGAAGCCCGGCTCAATTGCCGAATCCTGCGGAAATTACCCATATCGAAGAACCTATTTTGACGGTTTCGATCCTAACACCTGTTTCTTCCATGGACGGCGTTATGGATTTAGCCAAGAAAAAACGCGGAGTGTACCAAAATAGCACTTATGTTTCCGACCGCATGAAAGTGATTTTCGATATGCCTCTTTCGGAGGTTATTGTTGATTTTAATGACCTGATCAAATCGGTGACCAGAGGATATGGCTCCATTGACTATGAATTTAAAGGCTACACGACAGCACAGATCTCGAAACTAGATATTTTGATCAATGACGAACCTTGTGATGCTTTTTCCTGCCTTGTTCACAAAGATCGTGCCTACGAAAAGGGCTTATCGCTGGTGTCAAAGCTCAAAGAACTTATTCCTCAACAGCTTTTTGAAGTAAAAGTGCAGGCTTCTTGCGACGGGCGCATCATTTCCAGCGCCAAGGTGCGTGCCGTTGGAAAAAATGTTACGGCCAAATGCTACGGCGGAGATATCACGCGCAAAAGAAAGCTTTGGGAAAAACAAAAAGAAGGAAAAAAGAAGTTAAAGCAGGTCGGTAGAGTGGAAATTCCCCAGGAAGCGTTCTTAGCGGCTTTGAAACTATAAAAGAAAGAAGAGTTATGCAAAAAAAATCAGTTTGGCGTGAATGGGTAGAATCGATCCTAGTCGCCCTTGTTCTGGCGCTTTTTATTCGCACGTTCATTATTCAGGCTTTTAAGATACCAACGGGTTCTATGCGCATGACCTTGATAGAAGGTGACCGCATCTTGGTGGATAAGCTCTCTTACGGGCCTAAAGTGCCGTTTACAAAAATACGCTTACCGGGTTTTAGTAAGCCAAAACGCGGTGATGTTGTTGTTTTCATTTATCCGGAAGATACTAAAAGAGATTTTATTAAACGCCTTATCGCTTTTGGCGGAGAAACCGTTGAGATCAAAGATGGAAGGATCTATATTAACGGGCAAATGATCACTGAACCGCCGGTCAAAAATATTTATTATTATAATCGCGGGTCTTTTGGCGCCATAAGCCAAAAGATCATTGTACCGAAAGATTCTTATTTTGTTTTGGGAGATAATAGCGCGTCCAGTAAAGACAGCCGTTATTGGGGATTTGTTCCGGAAGGATTTTTGATCGGCAAAGCAGATCTTATTTATTGGCCGATCCAGCGGATGCGTTTTATTAAATAAATTATGCCTTTCAAAATAATTTGTGGTGTTGTATCATTTTTGATGATTTTTGTTATGGGCTGCCAAAGCACGGATAAGCGTACGGCTCCTGAAGAAGCACAAAGCGCGGTTGGAGTTGTGGCTGAAGCTATTAGCGGCCAAAACATAAAATCAAAATATTGCCCGCTTTGCGGTAGGCACTTTAGCTCTCGAGTTGAAAATTGCCCCAAGGACAACACAAAATTATTGGAAGTTGAAGATTAAATGGCTCTAAGCTTTGCTAATAAAGTAACGGTGGGGCGTATTCTGATCGTTCCTTTTTTTATCGGAACAACACTTTCCTTTTCGCCTGATCGCGAATATTTGCGCTATGTGGCTCTGGGTGCTTTCTTGCTGGCTGTTATTTCGGATGTGATCGACGGATATATTGCACGGACACATCATCAAAAAACACTGGCCGGAGCGATCCTAGACCCCGTGGCTGATAAGCTACTTTTGATCAGCGCCTTTCTTTGTCTTTTTAAAATGCGAAGTTTTTTCGGAGCCGTACAATTTCCGCTGTGGGTTGTTGTGACCATCATTAGCCGAGATATTATTCTGCTTTTGGGGTCAATGATCATTTATATTGTCCAGGGAAAATTGAATATTGTTCCGACAAAGTGGGGGAAGGCAACGACATTTTTACAAGTTCTTTGCATTTTAGGGATTTTATTGCAATGGGAGTTTTCCATAAGTATTTGGTCCGTGGCAGTTATTTTAACGGTCATATCCGGCATCGGATATATCAGAGAAGGAGTGAAAGTTCTCAATGATTCTTCTCAACATCGCGCTTAGTTTAATTATTAGTTATCTTATCGGGTCTATTCCTACCGCTTATATAGCCGGGCGATTAAAGGGAATTGATATCCGCCAGCATGGTTCCGGAAATGTCGGGGCTACAAATGCCTTTCGCGTTTTGGGAAAAGTTCCGGGGAGCATTGTTTTGCTGATTGATGTCGCCAAGGGAATTATCCCGGTGACTTTGATCGGAGATGCTTTTGGATTGGAAGGAGTTTTGCCTCGGATCCTTTTGGCTATTTGTGTTGTGGTTGGGCACAACTGGACTATTTTTTTAAATTTTAAAGGCGGTAAGGGCATGGCCACAAGTTTGGGGGTCTTAATTGGGCTCACCTTTGAGATAACTGCCATTCGTCCGGTTCTCGGATTATCGGTTCTGCTTTGGGGCATTGTATTTTTATCGACCGGATTTGTGTCTTTGGCATCCGTTATCGCCGCGGTGTTTTTGCCCGTCTGGATGATCGTTTTAAAACAATCCACCGAGCTTATTGTTTTGGGGATCATCTTCTGTGTTTTTATCGTTTTGCGCCATCGTTCCAATATCGAAAGACTGCTAAAAAATCAAGAATCCCGCGTTCGCTTTTCCTTCTTCAAAAAAAGCCCTTCTTCTTAGCTTTTCAAGCTTATCCATCTGTTTCTTGCCTTCTCTAGCTTTTTTTGACAATAAAAAACTTTTCTATTTCTTTGTGTTTCTTTTAAAAAAGAGGAAACGTTTTCTTGAAAGGGGTGTTTATGCCTTGTTTCACATTTTTCGGATGATATACTTCAAATGAAGTAAAAGGAAATAACACAAAACTTATTTTCCGAAAACGCTAACGCAAAGCCCATTTTGATCCCACCAGCCACGGAGTGGGAGAGCCGGGTTGCCGAAGAGATAAGTGTAGAAATACATTTAATGACGGCAACACGGCTTTTTTTTCGCCTGGCCTTTCTAAATCCATAAGACAAGGCGAAAAAGTAGTAAGGAGAATAGAAGCATGGCGTATCAGGTAAAGGAGAAGGCGGATATGAGAGAGATCCTCTGTAAAAGCCTAACTTCCGTTAAAAACAAGCGCCGGGTTCTCTACGTCAGCGAGAGAACCGAGGATAAGAAATCTATTACGCGCGTCCACAAAGTCTTTATTTATCTCGTTAAGAAAATAGCGACAACGCGCGAAGAACTACCCGAGCCGATCCTTCAGATCGTTAAAACGTGTGACACCAAAACAAAAGAAGAAACGATTTGTTACCGGGTCAAGGGCGGGTTTTATGTTGTTAATAATGATCAATTTTTAGAGGTTATTTTTTGTCACTCGTTAAGGGTAGAAATTGTTCCAAAAGTAACGGCTGTTTCCGCCGTGAAATGATCATAATGTAGGCGGATGCCGTGGAAGCATCCTACAGAAAAACAGTCTTACACCGCGAATAATGGACAGGGCGGCTGTGAGACTGTTTTATTTGTTAGAGGAAGATGGCTTTCGCTTGCGCGCTCTGATTTTATCCTTTCCCATATCCATTGACTCTCCAAAAATTTTATGATAATTTATGGCAATGATTTCTGAGAATATTGCTCATTTGCGGGATGATATCTCGTTGCTTTGCCATAAGTTAGGACGAAATCCGCAGGAAATAACTTTAGTCGTTGTTACTAAATTTGCTTCCATTGATCAGATCAATGAAGCCTGTGCTTATGGCATTACGGACATTGCCGAAAATAAAGTACAGGAAGCGGAAAATAAATTTGCTCATTTGAAAGGTGCTCATCCGTCGCCTGTGCGGCATATGATCGGCCATTTGCAGACCAATAAAGTGAAAGATGCGCTGCGAGTTTTTGACATCATCCAATCGGTTGACAGTTTAAAATTGGCTCAATCCATAGATCAAGAGGCTAAAAAGCTTAATCGCCCAGCAGGTGTCTTGGTCCAGATTAATACATCCGGCGAAGCACAAAAGTTCGGTTTTTCTAATGAAGAAGCTTTTGATGCGGTCGAAAAAATATCCGTATTAAATAATCTGCGGATCTTAGGCTTAATGACGATGGCGCCATTGACCCAAGATGAAGAAATAATTCGCAATTCTTTTCGCCAATTGCGGCAATTTCGCGATAGAATAAAAAGCGAATTAAGCGGTTGCAAAAACGTGGAGATGAAATATCTGTCCATGGGAATGACGTCAGATTATAGGATCGCTATTGAAGAAGGATCAAATATGGTGCGCATCGGGCGCGCTATTTTTAAAGAAGCCTAAAAGGGTATTAAACGATGAAAAAAATTGGTATCATTGGCGGCGGGAATATGGGTGAGGCGATCATCGCCAGCTCCCTTAAGAAATTCTCTATTTGCGTTAACGAAAAAGACAAGAAACGTTGTGCTTATTTAAAGAGCCGCTACAAAACTAAGACGATGGATTTGACAGCAATCGCTAAATCGTCGGATATTATTATTTTAGCGGTTAAACCTCAGGACATAGAAGAAGTTCTTAATGTCTTGAAGGGCAGGATTACAAAAAATCAATTAGTGATTTCTATTGCCGCCGGCATCACAACTCGTTTTATCGAGAAAATCCTCAAAGAAAATGTTCGAATAGTGCGCACCATGCCCAATATGCCTGCCTTGATCGGCCAGGGAATAACGGCGGTTGCCAAGGGAAAATATGCCAGCTCAAATGATCTTATTGTTGCGCGCAGGATTTTTGATCACGTAGGGCAAACCATCATTGTTCAAGAAAAACTCATAGATGGTATTACGGCTGTCTCGGGAAGCGGTCCGGCCTACGTGTATTATTTTATGGAATGTTTGATCAATGCGGCGAAGTCTCTAGGATTTAGTGAGTCCATGGCGAAGCAACTAGTGAAAGCCACATTTTTAGGAAGCATTAATCTTGCTCAGCAAAAAAATCTTGACCCCGAAGTTTTGCGCGCAAAAGTAACATCAAAAGGCGGCACGACGGCTGCCGCTTTAAATGTATTTACGAAAAAGAAATTTGAAACAATTGTTAAGGCGGCGCTTACGGCGGCTAAAAAAAGAGCAGTTCAATTATCCAAGGGATAAAAATGGCAAAAGTTGGGATTATCGGCGGCAGCGGGCTTTATAACATTGAGGGAATTAAAAAGCTCAAAACGATCAAGGTCAAAACCCCATTCGGCGACCCTTCTGACGTGTATATGAGCGGAACGCTGGAAGGCGCGGATGTTGTTTTCTTGCCTCGCCACGGAAAAGGCCATCGAATTTCTCCCAGCGAAATCAATTATCGCGCCAATATTTTCGGAATGAAAAAACTCGGCGTTGACGCCATTCTTTCGGTTTCTGCCTGCGGAAGTTTGAAAGAAGAATTAAAACCTTTAGATTTTGTTATCCCGGATCAATTTCTCGACAGGACTTTTTTGCGCCAAGCCAGTTTTTTTACCGATGGCATTGTGGTACATACGGCTTTCGCTGATCCGGTTTGTCCTGTTCTTAGTGAAATTCTTTATAAAAGCGCTAAAGAATTAGGATTAACCGCTCATAAAGGCGGAACCTATATTAATATGGAAGGCCCGCAGTTTTCCACAAAAGCCGAATCACATCTTTATTGCAGTTGGGGAATGTCTATTATCGGAATGACCAATTTAACCGAAGCCAAATTAGCCCGTGAAACGGAAATTTCTTACGCGACGCTGGCGGCCATTACCGATTATGATTGCTGGCACTCATCGCATGAAAGCGTAAGTTTAGAAATGATCATCGCCAATTTAAATAAAAATGTTGAAAATGCCAAGCGGATCTTAAAAAAAGCTATCCCGCAAGTCAGTCGATTGAAAACATTAACCGCCCAAGGTGCCATTAAGAATGCTATTGTAACGCCCGCGGCGCTAATTCCTGCAAAAGTTAAAAAAGACCTCAATATCATTATCGGAAAATACATCAAATAAAATGGAATACCGAAAAACTCTAAACCTTCCGCAAACAGAGTTTTCCATGAAGGCTAATTTGGCCGGGCGCGAGCCGCAAATGTTAGCCAAGTGGGAACAAGAGAATCTCTATGCGGCCATTCGCAAAAATAATTCCGGAAAGCCGAAATTTGTTCTGCATGACGGGCCGCCTTATGCCAATGGCAATATCCATATCGGCCATGCCTTAAATAAAATTCTTAAAGACATGATCGTCAAATACTGGACCATGAAAGGTTTTGATAGCCACTATGTTCCGGGCTGGGATTGTCATGGGCTTCCTATTGAACATCAGCTGTTCAAAGAATTAAAAACGGATAAATCAAAAGTTGATTGCGTGGAATTCCGCAAAAAAGCGCACGATTACGCGATGAAATATGTTGGCCTTCAACGCGAACAATTTAAGCGCTTAGGGGTTTTTGGCGATTGGGAAAATCCTTATCTGACACTTTCCAAAGATTATGAATATTGGATTTTAAAATCATTAGCGGCTTTAAATGATAAGAAATATATTTACCGTGGGTTAAAGCCTGTCAACTGGTGTCCGACGTGCGAAACAGCTTTGGCGGAAGCGGAAGTGGAATATGAAAACCACGAATCTCCGGCGGTTTATGTCAAATTTAAAGTGAATAATCCGGAAAGTATTTCAGGCTTTCCAAAAGGTAAAGATCTGTTTTTGCTTATCTGGACCACAACGCCGTGGACGCTTTTGGCCAACGTGGCGGTGGCGGTCCATCCTAAGTATAAATATTTGCTGATCGAATCAGGCCAGCAAGTTTTTATCGTAGAAAGCAGCTTGGCGAATTCTGTCCTAGAAAAAGGCAATATCAGAGATCATAAGGTTTTGAAAGAATTAAGCGGCGAATCATTAAAATCCTTAACGTACGTTCATCCATTTGGCTCTAAAAAAGAATGTCCTGTTGTTACCGTTGATTACGTAACCAAAGAAGACGGAACCGGTTTGGTGCATACAGCGCCGGGCCACGGGCAGGAAGATTATCAGACCGGATTGAAGTATCATTTGGATATTGTGATGCCGGTGGACGGACGGGGAATTTTTAAAGAAGAGGCGGGTGTTTTTGCCGGAACGCATGTTTTTAAAGCCAATGAAAAAATCATTGAAGCGCTTCAAGAACAGGGAAAGCTCTTTTTTAGCGAAAAAATTCAGCATTCATATCCGCATTGTTGGCGCTGCAAAAAACCGGTTATCTTTCGCGCTACTGAACAATGGTTTTTGAAAATTGATCACAATAATTTGCGCGAACAATTGAATAAAGTTATCAAAGAAGATGTCCGCTGGATTCCGGCGGCAGGGCAGGAGAGAATCTTAGGAATGATCCAAACGCGCCCTGATTGGTGTTTATCACGTCAGCGTTATTGGGGTGTTCCGATTCCCGCGCTTTCCTGCAAGGCTTGTGGAAAATATCATTTAGATTCTTCTGTTATTGAGCGTTTTGCCGAAATGGCGCGCAAAGAAGGCACCGACTGCTGGTTTATAAAAGACATTAAAGAATTTATTTCATCGGGGCTGACTTGTCCTCATTGTAAAAAAAGTGATTTTGAAAAAACGAATGATATTTTGGATGTTTGGTTTGATTCCGGCGTAAGCCACCAGGCGGTTGCTAAGGCTATGCTGGGAGAAAAACTTCCCGTCGATCTATATCTAGAAGGCTCTGATCAACATCGTGGATGGTTCCAGTCTTCGCTGATTCCGGCGGTGGCTATGGAAGGAAAAGCTCCGTACAAGGCTGTTTTAACGCACGGATTTGTGATGGACGGCCAAGGGCGCAAGATGTCTAAGTCTTTAGGCAATGTTGTCGCTCCGGAAGATGTTATTAAAAATTACGGAGCGGACATTTTAAGGCTTTGGGTTGCCGCCAGTAATTACAATGAAGATATCAGGATCTCTAAAGAGATCTTAGAGCGGCTTATTGACGCGTATCGCAAGATCAGAAATACCGCGCGTTATATGTTAAGCAATATTTATGATTTTGATCCGCAAAAAGATAAAGTTGCCTATAAAGATCTGTTAGAGATCGACCAATGGGCGCTTTATCGGTTAGGTTTTACGCTCAATGTTGTTGAGTCGGCTTACGGTTCTCACGTCGAGAACGCGCATTATGATTTCGCTAAAGCCTATCAGGCGATCTATTCGTTTTGCAATGACGATTTGTCGTCTTTTTACCTTGACATCCTAAAAGATAGACTGTATACTTCAGCCGCAAAATCGCAGGAAAGGCGCGCGGCGCAAACTGTTCTTTATGAAATCTTGGATGTTTTGGTCCGTATGGCGGCACCGATGCTTAGCTTTACAGCGCAGGAGATCCTGGAGTTTATGCCAAAGGATCCTACGCTTAAAAACGCTGCTAATGTTCATCTGTTGCCTTGGCCTAAAGCATTAGGCCAGTGGAAAGAAGATAAAACAGATGAAAAGTTTAAAGTGCTCATCGCTTTACGGCCGCATGTTTCAAAAGCGTTGGAAGAAAAGCGCCAGCAAGGCCTGATCGGCAGTTCCTTGGACGCGAAAATTGTTTTTGAAACGGCGAGCGAGAGGGATTTAAAACAGTTAAATCAATTTAGTGAAAATGAGCTAAAGTCCGTTTTCATTGTTTCCGGCGTTAAGGTAAAGTTAGTCAGCGAGATCAAAAATGGCATTGGCGCGGATTTTCCGCAAACGGCTGTTGTGGTTGAAAAAGCGGACGGTCAAAAATGCGAACGTTGTTGGAATTATAGTGTTCTTGTCGGACAAGATAAACAACATTTAACACTGTGCGAACGGTGTACCCCGGTGGTAAAGGAGATGCCCGATGTTAAAAAAGATGGATAAAAAGAATTTACTGCAGTATAAGAAAATTCTTTTAGGAATGAAGGAAAAGATTGTCGGTGAAATTAAGCAAATGTCGAACGATGCCTCCGTTTCCCAGAAAGAGATCGCGGGAGATAGCTCCGGGCATGGAATGCATATCGCGGATATTGCCAGCGATATGTATGACCGTGAGTTTTCTTTAGGGCTTGCTTCCAATGACCGCGAACTGCTTTATAAAGTTAATGAAGCTTTGCAGAAAGTTAATGACGGTAATTTTGGAATTTGTGCACAGTGCGCCAAACCCATTGCCGTCGCTCGTCTCAAGGCAATCCCTTATGCGCAAACTTGCCTAAAGTGCCAAGAAAAGCTTGAAACGAAATAATGAGAGGCCGCGCCGACTCTCGAGCGAACATCCTTTTAGCTATTTTTATCATCCTGGTCGTTCTTTTCCTTGATCGGATCTCCAAAGCTTTTTTCTCCAATATTCTTGCCTTAGGCGAATCCATTCCTGTTGTCCTTAACGTTGCTCATTTTACTCTGGTCCATAATACCGGTATCGCTTTTGGTCTGCTCAAAAACCAAGGCGTTGTTTTGGCTATTATTCCGGTCATTGTCGCGGCGCTTATTATTTTTGCTGTTTATTATTTTCGTAACAGCAAAACGATTGATAAAATATCTTTGATCGGATTTTCTTTGATCTTGGGCGGAGCGTTCGGTAATCTTATCGACCGGTTGTTTTACGGTTATGTGATCGATTTCATTGACTTTCGTATCTGGCCGGTGTTTAATATTGCCGATAGCGCGATCACCATCGGCACAGTCCTTATCTTAATAAAATGCATCCCATTATCTGCCAAATAGGGCCGCTCACAATTTATTCGTATGGCTTAATGCTCGCCATCGCGATCATCGTCTGTGCTTTTTTATTACAAAAAGATGCACGGCGCGTTGGAATTTCCGCGGAGGTAATTGCTGATCTGGTTTTTTGGAGTGTTTTGTCAGGGATCATCGGCAGCCGGATATTTTTTATTCTGCTCAATCTTCAATTCTTTGCGGAAAATCCCAAAGAAGTTATTATGCTTCAAAATGGCGGTTTGGCGTGGCAGGGAGGGCTTATTTTAGGAACAGCCGCAACGCTTTTTTTTATCAAGTTGAAATCTTTAAATCCGGCTAAAATAGCCGATTTA